>Ga0208493_10004_pt1 | contig 954828 bp, 926 predicted proteins | sample AntDryMetagUQ493_FD_188088 | JGI IMG/M metagenome (GOLD analysis project Ga0208493, IMG submission 188088) | Polar desert microbial communities from Antarctic Dry Valleys - UQ493 (SPAdes) | ecosystem: Environmental > Terrestrial > Soil > Desert | place: Antarctic Dry Valleys | collected 2008-12-31 | reverse complement strand
CAGGTCGTGATCGACAAAGAACGCACCGATCACCTGGGCGGCCCGCTCGAGTTCCTGCAGCGCCTTGACGACGTTCGTCGCACTTTCGGACTTCGCGCGGTCGTAGATCATCCGCGCCATCGGCTCGAGGTCGTCGTCACGGATCGCGCGGTTCAGGGCGTCGAGTCGTTCGTCGACCTCGATCGTCATCGGAATGCCCATCAACACCGACAGCCCGGCAGTGAGCGCATCGAGCGGAAAGTTCGGGGCGCTCTCGGTGACATCGTGACCGAGTTCTTCGAGCAGGCCGGCAACACCGGTCGCGACGGCCGAGCACTCCGGGTCCACCGGTGTGCCGTCAGGAAGAGCGTTACTCAGACCGATCCGCAACCGTCCGGGATCGGCACCCACTTCCTCGATGTACGGCCGCTTCGGCGCCAGGATCACGTAAGGATCGCCCACTGTCGGCCCGGCGGACAGATCGAGAAGCAGCGCAGTGTCGCGGACACTTCGGGTGAGCGCGTGATGAACACTCATCGGCGACGAGAAGAGCGTGCGCGCCGGTGCCGTCGGAGTACGTCCTCGGCTCGGCTTGAGGCCTACCAGGCCGCAGGCCGATGCGGGAATACGGATCGATCCACCACCGTCGCTGGCATGCCCGCCTGGCACGATCCCGACGGCAACAGCTACAGCCGTGCCACCCGAAGATCCGCCGGGCGAACGATCAAGGGCGTAAGGGTTACGGGTGGGTCCGAACAGCGCAGGTTCGGTACTCGCGTTCTTGCCGAACTCCGGGGTGTTCGTCTTGCCGATGACAACCAGACCAGCCTGGCGGTAGCGCTCGACGAGCGTCGAATCTTTTTCTGCCACAGCGTCGGCGAACAATCGAGATCCATTGGTGCTCGGCAATCCTGCGACGTCCATGCCGAGGTCTTTGATCACGAACGGGACGCCCTGCAGTGGACCATCCGGCAGGCCGCCTGATACCTCGTTGCGCGCTTCCTCTCGGCGCTCACTGATCACCGCGTTGACTGCCGGGTTGCGCTCGTCGAGCCTGTCCAGACTGAACTCGAGGACTTCCTTGGCGGAGACGTCGCCGCTCTTGATCGCTTCGGCCAGGCCGGTCATGTCGTTGTTGTCGAACAAATCCTGCATCGATGCCCTCATCACTCGTGTCGAACTCTGCCGATAGTGAGGTCCGTCATAACAACCGGAGTGGCGACGCAGTTCCGAAATTCCGCTTGGCGGGACCGATCAGAGAATCAAGCCCTCACAGAATCAAACCCTGCCGCCGCGCTTCCACGACCGCTTCGTGACGACTGCGGACGTCGAGTTTTCCCATCAGATTCCTCATGTACGTCTTGATCGTTTCGACGCTCAGGGACAACCTCTCGGCGATCTCGGCATTGCGCAGTCCGAGAGCGACGTACCCCATCACCTCCCGCTCGCGTGGCGACAGGACAACGGTGTTCGCGACTGGAGTGTTCGCGGAAGGTTTCGGCGACGCCAACGACCGCAACTTTGCCTCGACCGCGAGGACCTGCGCGCTGAGAGCCATGTCCTCGAGGTTCGCCGCGATCTCGCCGAGCGCCAGGACGCTCTCGGTCAACCCTTCGGATATCTGGGCATCGCGGTTCGAACCATGTTCCACCGCAGCGGTATCGAGCATCGCCACCCGACGATCCACTTCGTCGCGAATCTCGAATTCTCGGGCCAACGCGTACGACGATCGCATCATCGTCTCTGCGATCACGTCGCCGATCGGCAGGTTGGCACGCAGTCCTCCGTAGATCGCTCCGCGAGTAACCCCGCGAACGACGATCGGGACTGCCATCAAGGATTCGATCGCTTCGGTGCCCACTTCGTAGTCGTAGTCGTGAGTGATGTGCGACGAGTTCGCGTAGTCCTGGACCGCGCCCGGTCGTTGTTCTGCGATCGCCCGACCGCCGAGTCCGCATTCGGCGTCGATCCGCAGGTTTCGCAGGATGTTGCTGCGCGTGCCGACGTGACCGGTGATGGTCAGCGACCGGTCGCTGACGCAGCCGCCGAACAGAACCGGCAACTCGGTTTTGGGGTGCAGCCGACGCAGTTCGGCGCGCAACGCGTCGTCGTCGCTCGGTCTCAGTACCCTGTTCACTCTCACCTCCACGTACCCAATTCAGAGGGTAGCGGCACCTTTGGCTGGGCAATAGCGTGCATCCAGGCCATTTGTAGTGCCGATCACACTTATCGTGACACCAACCGTGCCACGTCGCCTTCGGAGGAACCGTGTCTGTCCCGACAGCTGTTGCAGCCAACAACACCCCGCTCAGTCCGCTGCGTTTTCTCGAGCGCAGCGCCGCGGTGTTCCCCGAGCGCACCGCCGTCGTTCACGGCGACCGGACCTACTCGTACCGAGAGTTCGGTGACGAGGTCGCGGCTCTGGCCCGCGTCCTGCGTGAACGCATTCAGCCCGGTGACCGCGTTGCATACCTGGCGCCGAACGTACCCGAGATGCTGTTCGCGCATTTTGCCGTTCCCCTCGCCGGCGGGGTCCTGATCGCCCTGAACTCACGCCTCGCCGGTCCCGAACTCGAATACATTCTCGATCACTCGGGAACCACGATCCTGTTCGTGGACTCCGAATTCGTCGGTTCGGTCACCTCGTCCAAGGCAAACGTGGGGAGCCTGCGTGAGATCGTCGAGATCCCGGACTCCACCGTCCCCTATCCGGACGTTCCCACCGGAATCGTCACCGGGCAGTACGCCGATCTGATTGCCGAAGGCGAAGCTCTCTCCGATCAGCCACTGCACTGGGGCGTCGACGACGAGCAGCAGTGTATCGCCATCAACTACACCTCGGGTACCACCGGAAAACCCAAGGGCGTCATGTACTCCCACCGCGGGGCTTACCTGAACTCGCTCGGCGAGACATTCCACAACGGCTTCGACGGAGCGACGAAGTATCTGTGGACACTGCCGATGTTCCACTGCAACGGGTGGTGCACGCCGTGGGCCGTCACTCAGGCCGCGGGCACACATATCTGCCTGCGCGCGGTCCGCGCCGATGCGATCTGGGACGCCATCGACAATCTGGGCGTGACACATCTGTGCGGCGCTCCTACCGTCTGCTCCACCATCGCCGACGCAGACCAGGCCCACAAGGTCGACGCCTTGCGCATCACCACCGCCGGCGCTCCCCCGTCACCGACGATCATCGGAAAACTCGAAGACATCGGTGTCACCGTGGTTCACGTCTACGGCCTCACCGAGGTGTACGGCCCCTACACGATCTGCGAATACCAGGAAGCCTGGGACGACAAGCCGCAGTCCGAGCGCGCCGCACTTCTCTCGCGTCAGGGAGTCGGCATGGTGCAGGCCGAAAATGCTCGCGTTGTCGATGCCGAGATGAACGACGTCCCCGCCGACGGCCAGACCATGGGTGAGATCGTGCTCCGCGGCAACAACGTGATGCTCGGGTACTACCGCGACGAGGCCGCGACAGCCGAAGCATTTGCCGGTGGTTGGTTCCATTCCGGCGACCTCGGCGTCATGCATCCCGACGGATACATCCAGCTCAAGGACCGCGCGAAGGACATCATCATCTCAGGCGGCGAGAACATCTCCACCGTCGAGGTCGAGCAGGCGATCATGAGTCACCCCGCGGTGATCGACGTGGCAGTCGTCGGCGTTCCGGACGAGAAGTGGGGCGAGCGCCCGAAGGCATTCGTGGTGCTGGGCAAGGGATTACAGGCATCCGCCGAAGACATCGTCGAGCACACCCGCACTTTGCTGGCCGGGTACAAGGTTCCCCGCGACATCGTCTTCCCGCTCGACCTTCCTCGCACCCCCACCGGCAAGGTTCTCAAGTTCCAGCTACGCGCCGACAACTGACGCCGACGAAACCTGGATACTTGCATCCATGACCGAGCGCTCCGATGTACCCGGAACTGACCCCGCACAGTTTCGGGTACACGTCGCGTCTCAAGCGATCCGGTTGTTCTCGGAGAACGGGTACGAAGCCACCACCGTCGAGCAGATCGCCGCTGCCGCCGGTGTGTCGCGTCGGACGTTCTTCCGGCAGTTCCGCTCCAAGGAAGACGTGATCTTCGCCGATCACGAGTCCCTCCTCGAACACGTCGCAGAGTTCCTCGCGTCCGATTCCGCCGACCCCTGGGCGTCCGTGTGCGAGGCCGCGGGACTGGTGTTCGATTTCTTCCGCAGGAACCGAGACCTGTCGATGCGGCGATACCGCGTCGTACAGCATGTTCCGGCTCTTCGCGACCGCGAACTCGTCACCGGATTCCGCTACGAGCGCCTCTTCGTCGACTACCTGCGCAGCGCTGTGCCCCGCGAGCCTGTCCTCGAGGTTGTCGGTTTTGCCGCAGCTGTCACCGCGTGCCACAACTACCTCTTGCGAAGCATGATCAAAGGCGACGAGGACGCCACAGCTGATGCACTAAGTCAGGCATTGCTCGACGTTCGGCGGACGTACGGCGTGGCACCCGGGTCCAAGACCAGCACGCCAGAATCGAAGTCCGTGCTGGTAGTAGCCTTTCCCCCGGGCACGTCCGCTGATGAGATCAGCAGAAAAATCCACGAACAACTCGGCTGACACTGCTCGTGCACCGAAACTTCACACACCCATCCCTTGACCTGGCACTCAGTGCCGTGTTTGACTGGGGTCATGGGCACCGGTCTGTCCGCGAATCTCGCTGGTAACGCCGGAGCCGCACCGACCGCCTTCAAGCCACCTTCACCAAGGAGCGTTCCCATGGCAGGAAACCCGGATTTCAATCTCTTCGCACTGAACGAAGAGCACGACGAACTGCGGGCTGCTATCCGCGGACTCTCCGAGAAGGAAATCGCGCCGTACGCCAAGGACGTCGACGAGAACGCACGTTTCCCCGAGGAAGCGCTCACCGCTCTCAACGCGTCCGGCTTCAACGCCATCCACGTTCCCGAGGCTTACGACGGCCAGGGCGCCGATTCCGTCGCCACCTGCATCGTCATCGAGGAAGTCGCCCGCGTCTGTGGATCCTCCTCGCTGATCCCCGCTGTGAACAAGCTCGGCACCATGGGCCTGATCCTCAAGGGTTCCGAAGAGCTCAAGTCCAAGGTGCTCCCGGACCTCGTCAACGGCGGAATGGCGTCGTACGCACTGTCCGAGCGTGAAGCCGGATCCGACGCCGCTTCGATGCGTACCCGCGCAAAGGCTGACGGCGACGACTGGATCCTCAACGGCTCCAAGTGCTGGATCACCAACGGCGGCAAGTCCACCTGGTACACCGTCATGGCTGTCACCGATCCCGACAAGGGCGCAAACGGCATCTCCTCCTTCATGGTCCACAAGGACGACGAGGGCTTTGTCGTCGGACCGAAGGAAAAGAAGCTCGGCATCAAGGGCTCCCCCACCGCCGAGCTGTACTTCGAGAACTGCCGCATCCCCGGTGACCGCATCATCGGCGAACCGGGCACCGGCTTCAAGACGGCACTCGAGACCCTCGACCACACGCGTCCCACCATCGGCGCTCAGGCTGTCGGCCTGGCCCAGGGCGCACTCGACGCGGCTCTGGCATACACCAAGGATCGCAAGCAGTTCGGCAAGTCCATCAGCGACTTCCAGGCTGTTCAGTTCATGCTCGCGGACATGGCGATGAAGGTCGAAGCCGCACGTCTGATGGTTTACACCTCCGCAGCACGCGCCGAGCGCGGCGAGAAGAACCTCGGCTTCATCTCCGCTGCGGCGAAGTGCTTCGCTTCGGACGTTGCCATGGAGGTCACCACCGACGCCGTGCAGCTGTTCGGTGGCGCCGGCTACACCACCGACTTCCCGGTCGAGCGCATGATGCGCGACGCCAAGATCACGCAGATCTACGAAGGCACCAACCAGATTCAGCGCGTCGTGATGTCGCGTGCGCTGTTGAAGTAAGGCACTTCGCGCCCCTGTGCGCCTTTCTGGTAGTTCTGACTACCGGAACGGCGCACAGGGGCTTGCCCCTAATTTTTGAGGAGAATCGTGGAACTTGTAGGCGTAATCGGCGGCGGCACCATGGGTGCCGGCATCGCCGAGGTATGTGCAAAAGCCGGTAGCTCGGTATTGGTGCTCGAAACCAAAGAAGAATTTGCCGCCGCTGCCCGCGAACGGATCGCCAAGTCGATCAACCGCGGCGTCGCCAAGGGCAAGATCACCCAGGAAGAAGCCGACGCCGCGATCGCACGCGTCCGCGTCACCTTGGACATGGAAGAGTTCGCCGATCGCGATCTGGTGATCGAAGCTGCTCCCGAGATCGAAGCTCTCAAGTACGAGATCTTCGGCAAGCTCGACAAGATCGTCAAGCCTGCAGGCATTCTTGCGACCAACACGTCGTCGATCCCCGTCATCAAGATCGCCAAGGCCACCTCGCGCCCCGGCCAGGTTGTCGGCGTTCACTTCTTCAACCCCGTGCCGGTCATGCCGCTCGTGGAGATCGTGGTCAGCCTGACGACGTCCGAAGAGACCGTTCTCGCCGTCACCGACTACGCCAAGAACACCTTGCGTAAGAAGACGGTTCGCGCGGGCGACCGTTCGGGCTTCATCGTCAACGCTCTGCTCATCCCGTACCTGTGCCAGGCTGTCCGGATGCTCGAATCCGGCTACGCCACAGCAGAAGACATCGACGAGGCCATGAAGGGCGGCTGCGGCTACCCGATGGGCCCGCTGACGCTGCTCGACACCGTCGGTCTCGACATCGCTCTCGCAGCAGCGGAGTCGCTGTACGCGGAATTCGCAGAACCGCACTACGCTCCGCCGGCGCTGCTTCGCCGCATGGTCGACGCCGGTCGCCTCGGCAAGAAGACCGGTCGCGGCTTCTACGAATACGCCTGAGTCCGACCGCTTCACTCTTCCGGCCCCTCACCTGTTGCAGGTGAGGGGCCGGAGTTGTTTTCGGGCAGATCTAGCCGAATCCATTGACAAATTCGCGCGGCGCAGCAAAAGTCATCATTTGACAACAACCGTTGTCACATGAGCGCAGGCGGAGGGTCAACCAGATGAGCAGCGATCCGGACACCGATACTCGTCGACCTAAGCCCCAGGCGCGACCAGAGCCCCAGGAACTACGAGCCGATCCGATCGGCCCCGGTTCCCTGACGTGGACACACTTCGGCGACGTTCGCGGTCTGCTGTATCTCGGACGCGCAGGCACGCTGCAGAACATGCATCCCGCGGTAAGTGGAGCGCTGCAGGATCATTCGAATTTTTTCGACAACCCGCTCGACCGCCTGTTCCGCTCACTGCCGCCCATCTACGGCGTCGTGTACGACCGGACCGAAGAGGGCACAGGCACGCTCGTTCGCAACTTCCACACCGATCTCAAAGGAATCGACGAAACCGGCGGGCGTTACCACGCCCTCGCTCCTGACACTTTCTGGTGGACACACGTCACGTTCTTCGAGGTGATACTCGATTTCAACGAGCGATTCGCGTACAAGAAGTTCACGGCGGAGCAGAAGGACCAGCTTGTCCGTGAGGCCGTAACCTGGTGGCGCTGTTACGGACTCACCGACCGACCGGCTTTCGACGACTACGCCAGCTTCCGCACGTACTGGGAAGACATGCTCGACAACCACCTGATCAACACCCACACCACAAAATGGTCGACGCGCATCGCCGAGCACGACATCGCACCGACTCCGAAGGTTCCGACGTGGCTGTGGCGTCTTAGCTCTCGCCCCACGATGGCCGTGGCGAACTGGATCGGCAAGGCACTGATGCCGGAGAAGGCGCGCAAGACCCTTGAATGGGAATGGACGCCACGCGACGAACGGATGTACTTCTGGTTCGCCCGCTTCCTGACATTGACGGATCGGTTCTGGCATCTGCTGCCGTTACGACTGCGGTATGCACCGCGCGCCTACTCGGGCATCCGCGCGCAGGGTCTGTGAGCACTCGTCGGTAGGCTGGAGTGCGTGCCAGCTCATCTCCCTTCCGACGCGATCAGTGTTCGTGTGGACAGCTGGACGTGGGCGGTTCGGCTGTTCAAGACACGCTCGCAGGCGGCGACCGCCTGCCGATCGGGACACGTTCGGGTCAACGGAACGTCGGCAAAGGCGGCTCAGCAGGTGAAAGCCGGCGACGAGGTGCGGGTGCGTGTATCCGGCATCGAGCGCATCGTCGTCGTGGTCAAGCCGATCGCGAAGCGAGTCAGCGCCGTGCTGGCCGCCGATTGCCTGCAGGATAATTCACCACCCCCACCGCCTCCCGAACTGATCGCGTCCATCCCGCGACGTGATCGCGGCGCCGGCAGACCGACCAAACGCGAGCGACGCGACCTCGAGAAGTTGCGCGGCCTCGAGCCGTAATCGCTACCTCGAAACAGGCTGACGCAGAACCGTCTTCAGTTTCTCGGGCGGCGTCCGGCGAGCGTCGCTGAGGTAGATCTCGTGATGATCGCCGTTGAAGCTCAGGCCGTTCGACGGGATGAACGTGTTGTGCAGCCGGTCCAGGGTGGGAGCTTCGTCGTCGTACGAGCCGACGTGAAGAATCTGGACGGACAGACCTTCCTCCAACTCGAGAAACCTGACCTTGTCGAGAGCGGCAATCTCCTTCTTGGCCCGCACTGCCTTGGCCCGGACTGCGTCAATCGACGCAGACAGTTCCGTCTCCGTGATCCACTCCGGTTGCGAGATCATCATCGTCCAATCCCACGACGACTTGTCCCGCGTCACGAACACCTCGGGGTCATCTGCCCGCCACAACCCTTCCAGCGGGCCCACGACGAAGTCGCGATCCAGTTCCTTCTTGCTCGCGAATTTGGTCGCGTAGGACACCGAATACAGCGCTTCGAGTGCCTCGGAGTACTCGGTGGCAGTGTTGGGATCACCGTGACCGTCGACGGCGAAGTAGCCGAAGCGCGGGACGGTCACGAGGGCAAAATCGCGGCGCCCGGGGGAATAGAGATCCTTGTATGCCTTCTTGACGTCGTACTTCTCCATGCGCCACCCACCTGATCACTGGCCGAGTTTCAATGTTCGGAAACCTATCCGAGAACACCGACATCCCGATAGCGGACCACTGTCCCCTTGTTAATAGACCAGTGGACCTTTACTCTGGACGGGGTGACTACACCCCAGGCGACCGACGTCGCTCGAGTTCCGCGCCGCAGACCGTTGCGGATCGTTGCCATATCCGCGATTGTCGCGTCGATCTTGGCTCTGTTGTTCGTGTACCCGTGGTGGAGCTTGTTCGTCCGGCCGGACTGGCCGACAGCGGTGGCAGTTTTCGGCACCGTTCTGTTTGCCGCCCTCCTGATCACCCTGCCTGCCACCATGATGCTCAGCCACGGACACACTGACCGCGATCCAGTTCGCCTGGTCGGCGACGCCCTCCTCGGAATCATCTGGGTCGTGTTCGTGTGGACCCTGCTCGGTGAAGTCCTGAGGCTCGGATTGCTCGTCGGCGGCGTGGATGACCCGCTTCGATCGAGAATCGTCGCCGTTGCGGCACTGATCACCTCGGCCGTTCTGCTGATCTGGGGCTATCGGGAAGCCATGAGACTGCCACGGATCAAGCACGTCGACGTCACCATCCCTCGCCTCGGAGCGGGAATGGACAAGCTTCGGGTAGTCGCAATTACCGACACCCATTTCGGCCCGATCAATCGCGAGAAGTGGTCCGAGCGCGTGATCGCGGCAGTCAACGAACTCGACGCCGACATCGTGGCCCACGTCGGTGACATTGCCGACGGAACAGTGGAGCAGCGCCTCGGCCAAGCCACCCCACTCGCGTCGGTGGAAGCCAGACTCGCTCGTGTCTACGTCACCGGGAATCACGAGTACTTCCACGAGGCTCAGGAGTGGCTCGACTACATGACCTCGATCGGCTGGGATGCCCTGCACAACCGGCACCTCGTCGTCACCAAGGGCGGCGACAACCTGGTCATCGCCGGAGTCGACGACGCCACCGCTCTGGGATCGAAGCTCGACGGTCACGGCGCGAACTTCGATATGGCCCTTGCCGGCACCGACCCCGATTTGCCGATCCTGATGCTCGCCCATCAACCGAAGCAGGTAACTCAGTCCGCTTCCGCGGGAGTGGATCTGCAGCTCGCCGGTCATACCCACGGCGGACAGATCTGGCCGTTCAACCTTCTGGTCAAACTCGATCAACCGTCGGTGCACGGGCTCACCCGTCACGGCGACCGCACGCAGTTGTACACAAGCCGCGGAACCGGGTTCTGGGGTCCACCATTCCGCGTGTTCGCACCGAGCGAGATCACCGTCCTGACGCTGCACAGCGCCTGAACGGGCTCAGCTCGTTCGGGTTGCCGCTCGCGCCGACAGCCCGACGAGCTGATTGATCAGACCTTCACGTAGGCCGGTTGCGAACATGTCGGCAGCAGGGGGCGCCTGCATCTCGTTCAGTACGACGACCATGGATTCGGCAGGCTCGGCAGTCGGCCACAAGCCTGCAACAATCACCAGGGTTACCTTGGCGAATTGAGCCGCGTCGCCCTCCGAGAGGTGAGGCAATTGCGAATGAATCAGCGACGCAAACCTTCCCGAGTTGACCGTTGCCCGCTTCTTGAAGTCACGGGCGAAGTCGACGGAGATGTTTCTTTCGAGGACACCTGCCATGACGCTCATCAACTCACACAGTAAACGCTGTGCGACAAGCGATTCCGCAACCGTCGATGCCACATGGATTTCAGTGGCGAACGGCGAGTCGTCACCGGTCGGGGTCAACGACTCGGACAACCCGTCCAACCACGCAACCCAGTTCTCGTCGAGCACTTCGAGAAAGATGGCTTCGCGACTGTCGAAGTAGCGAAGCACGTTGGACTTCGCCAGTCCGACGCTCTCACTGAGCTCACGCAGGCTGATGTCGGCGACGGGCCTGGACCCGAGCATCGCGCGGGCCGCATCGAGAATCGCGCACCGACGCGCTTCGATCTGCTCAGGCCTGCGCGCGCGCTGAAATCCGTGGGTCGCCACCATCACGCAAGATTATCAGACCATCGTTCTATTGTTTTGCTGTACTGCGGGTCAATTGTCCGAAGGTGCATGCTGCGCCACGACTCCCCTCGACGCCAGTTCGCGACGCAGCGAATCGGTATCGACGGACGCGAGATCGACTCGGTGCGTGCGGGTGGCCAAGGCTCGGACTTCCTCGGACAGGTCCGCCACCTGCTTACGCGTCGCGGCCTGGGATGCCTCGTCCTGTTCCGCCACGCGCTCGACCAACCAGGAAGCGAGTGTGGCAGTCACGATGCCCAGCAACGCAATTCCGCCGATCATCAATGCTCCGGCGATCATGCGCCCGGTCGTGGTAACGGGCGCCATGTCTCCGTAACCGACGGTCGTGACCGTCTCCATCGCCCACCACAATGCCGTTCCGTACGACGTGATGGCAGCGCCCTGCGCGTGACGCTCGGCATCGAGCATGGCCAGCGCCGCGACACCGATCAGCAAGGCCGTGGCACCAGTGGCGTAAATAACCACCCGTCCACGCAAGCTTTGCCCGCTCGAGCGGTGAACTATCGCAAGCAGTGTGACCAACCGAAGTAGGCGCAGCGGACGCAGCATGGGCAACACCACCATCGCCAAGTCCAAGAGATGCCTGACGAACCAGCGACCGCGGGCAGGTGCCAACCACAGGCGAACTGCGTAGTCGACGGCAAAAACGACCCACGCAGCCCACATCGTCCATTCGGTCAGACGATGTGGAAGGCCCGTCGGTTGCGCCAGCACTTGGTACGCGTACGCCACCAAGAACAGGCAGGCCGCAGCGGTCAACGGGATGTCGATGGCTAGCTGCCATTTCTCCAACGTCCACGCAGCGCGGCGGTGCGCCGACTTCGTCGATTCGTTCATCCGAGAAGTCTGACACCACCGCTACCTAGTGCCCGGCAGAACCGACTCAGATCCGAGTGTGCGTCAAGATGTTGAGCGCCGTGGGAACTGCCTCGATCGTGATGGGCAACGGCCCCACCCGATCGCCGTCCGCGTAGGCGATGATGCCCTCGGAGACCAACCGCACCTTCTTCGACCGATACGTCTGCACCGCATCCAAGGAGACGTGAGTTCCCTTGTACACCCGCGGAAACAGGCGCACCAGACGCAACCTCGAACCGTGCCCGACGACGGTCAGATCCAGCAACCCGTCAGACTTCGACGCGCCCGGAGTGATGAGCATGCCGCCACCGTACGAGCGGCCGTTGCCGACAGCCACGAGCGTCGCGTCCACCGTGATGACCTCGTCGTCGAGTTCGATCCGGTACGGCAGCGGCTTCATCTTCGCCAACTCGGCGAGCATCGCCAAGTTGTAGCGCATCGGTCCCTTGGGCCACGACATCCGATTGGCCCGTTCACTGACCAGCGAATCGAATCCGCTCGCGATGATCGTTCCCGACCAGACGACGGAACCGTCGGCCAGCGTGATCTTCGCCAGGTCGGACTGCTGCACGACGCCGTCGGCGATCACATCGGCGGCTGCCTCGGGATCGCCTGTGGGAATGCCGAACTCACGGGCGTGATCGTTACCGGTGCCCGCCGGGATGAGCCCGATAGGAGTATCGGTCAACGCGGCAGCCTGCAATCCGATGCTGATGGCACCGTCACCGCCGACCACCACCAGCGCGTCGGTACCCTCCTCGATCGCACGACGGGCCAATTTCTTGGCGTCGTCGGCGTCGGTTCCGATGATCTCGGTGACGGCAACTCCCCGAGCGCGCAGTCGCGCAACACCTTTGCGTCCTGCCGCAGGCGCGTGACCATGTCCCGCCATCGGATTGATCAGGACGGTAACCTTCTCGATCTGACTGCGGGTTTCGGTCACGGAATCAGCTTTCCAGGATTGAGGATGCCGGCAGGGTCCACTGCATTCTTCACTGCGCGAAGGATGTTCGCGCCCAGTTCACCGATCTCGTCCTTCATCCATGGGCGGTGATCGGCGCCGACAGCGTGGTGATGGGTGATCGTGCCACCGGCGGCGATGATCGCATCGCCAGCGGCAGTTTTCGCCTTGTGCCACTGAGCGATCGGATCCTCGGTCTGCGCGCTGACGACGGTGAAGTACAGCGAAGCACCGGTCTTGTAGGTGTGCGAAATGTGGCACATCACGAGCGGCTGAGTCCCCTGCTCGACGAGAGCCTTGGTCAGCGCCTCGGTGACCGAGGAGCGCAGGTTCGCGAGGTTACCCCAGGTGGTTGCCGTCTCGAGGGTTTCGCACAGTGCGCCGACGTCGAGCAGAGCGTCACGCAGATACGGCGCATCGAATCGCCCGTGTTCCCAGCTGTTTCCGGGCTCCTCACCGAGCGATGTGCCGCCGTGAGCGGTGAGAATTGCTCGGGCCTCCGCCATCCGTTCAGCGGTGTGCGAAGCGGTGCCCTCGTAGGTAGTGATGCCGAGGCAACCACCGGTGAAGGCGTTCTCGCCGATCTTGTCGGTGGTCGCCAAATTCACGCCACTCTCGGCCTCGTCGGACAACCGCAGCACGGTCGGAGCCGATCCTTCCTGGACAAGCTCACGCAATGCAGCTGCGCCGGTGGCGAAGTCGGGGAAGCTCCACCCTTCGCGCACGGTGGTCTCGGGCAGACGGTGAACCCGCACACGCACGTGCGTGATGACGCCGAAGGTGCCCTCGGAGCCGACAAAAAGCTCACCCAGATCGGGGCCTGCAGCGGATGCCGGCGCACGCCCGGTCTCGATCACTCCACTCGGGGTGACAACGGTGAGGCCCTGAACCATGTCCTCGAAGCGCCCGTATCCAGCCGACGCCTGCCCCGAAGACCGGGTGGCGGCAAACCCGCCCAGAGTGGCGAACAGGAAGCTCTGCGGGAAGTGCCCGACCGAGAAACCGTGCTCACGCAGAAGCTCCTCGGCCCGTGGGCCGGTAGTTCCGCCGCCGAACGTCGCAATGCCCGATTCCTCGTCCAACCCGACAAGCTGATCGAACCTGCGCAGATCGAGAGAAAGAACTGCGTCGAACCCGTCACGAATGGGATCGAGCCCGCCGACGACGCTGGTGCCACCACCGAACGGGACCACTGCGATCCGGTTGGCAGAGCAGTATCGGAGAACCTGCTCGACCTCTGCGTCTGTCCCTGGAGTGACGACTGCGTCCGGTGCGTCCTGCGGCTCGACGCTACGACGGCGAAGCAGATCCGGGGTGCTCTTGCCACCGGCCCGAAGGATTCGATCGGAATCCTTGGTACTGACGTACTCGGCCCCGACCAGCCCGGACAGCGCTTCGACATGCGACTGGGCCATAGCGGACGGAGCCACCTGGACGTCTTCGATGGCGAGACGCGATCGAGTCGGTGCGGAGACACCGAGAAATCCGGTCAACAATGATGTGACTGCGTCCGACAGTTCACGCTTCTTGGCCGGATCGCCCCAGGCGTCCCACTGCATCGGCGGTTGCAAGGCAGACTTTTCGGTGCTCATAGACACTAGTGTTACATATTTGTGTGATGTGTAAACATACCGGTGGATCAATCCATCCATCAACCCATCGTCTTGGAACCGTCGATGGCTTCGCGAAGCATGTCCGCGTGGCCCGCATGCTGGGCCGTCTCGGCGATGATGTGCAGCAATGCGCGCCGCGCTGACCAGCGAGCTCCCGCTTCGAACCACGGCGCCGACGGCAGTGGATGCGAGATGTCGAGGCTATCCAGCGAGGCCACCAACTCGTCAGTCCTGGCCGCGATCCCCTCGTACTCGGAAACGATGCCTGCCAAGGTTTCACCCTCGACCATGGCGAATTCGTTCGCCCGTTCCTGTTGCATCTCTTCCGACCACTGGGTCGGGTCGAAGTCCCCACCAAGTCCGGCCGGCCCTTCCAGAATGAAGTCGACCCATCCCTTTTCCGCCTGACCCACATGCTTGATCAATCCGCCGAGGCACAGTTCACTCACGGTCGGCCTCGAAGCGGCCTGCTCGTCGGTGAGGTCCTTGACGGTGAAGAGAAGGAATTCACGATGCCGACGCAGGCTCTGGAGGAGATCCGCGCGCTCGCCGGTGACGGTGGTGATCGGTGCGTTCATGATGTTTTCCTTCGCTCGTGGGTTCGTGCCCTGTGAGAACTACGTTAGAAGTTATTGCGGACAGAAACGGTCCTCATTAGAAAGCGATCAAGAAAAAACTCCCGGCACCCACCGATGAAGGTGGGTGCCGGGAGTTCGAGCGAGCTAGACGAGATCAGACTGTGCGGGCCAAACGATCGGCCAGCAGGCGCGTGAAGTGCGCCGGATCGCTCAGCTCGCCGCCCTCGGCAAGCAACGCCATGCCGTAGAGCAACTGAGCCGTCTCCGTCAGGTTCTCTGCATTGTCATTGGCGGCCTGCGCCTCCCGCAGACCCGAGACAAGCGGATGCTCCGGGTTGAGCTCGAGAATGCGCTTGCTGTGTGGAACAGGCTGACCCGAAGCCTTGTACATCTTCTCGAGCGTCGGAGACATGCTGAACGCGTCGCCGACAATGCAGGCAGCCGACGTGGTCAGTCGCGTCGAGAGACGCGTTTCCTTGATGTCGTCGGACAGGGTTTCGGTCAGCCACGTCAGTAGCGCGCCGAATTCCTTCTCCTTCTCTTCGCGCTCGGCCTCGGCCGCCTTCTTCTCGTCCTCGGTGTCGAGGTCGACCTCGCCCTTGGCGATCGACTGGAAGGTCTTGCCGTCGAAGTCCGAGACAGCGTCGACCCACATCTCGTCCACCGGGTCGGTGAGAACCAGAACCTCGAGCCCCTTGGCCTTGAAAGCCTCCATGTGCGGCGAGCTTTCGATGAGGTGACGAGATTCGCCGGTCATGAAGTAGATCTGTTCCTGACCGTCCTTCATGCGCTCCACGTACTCGGCGAGAGTGGTCACGCCCTCTTCGCTGTTGGTCGAGGCGAAGGACGAGATGTCGAGCAGCGTCTTGCGGTTGTCGGCATCGGCCATCAGGCCTTCCTTGAGCGCGCGTCCGAACTCGGTCCAGAAGGTCGAGTACTTCTCGGGCTCGTTCGCCTTCATGTCCTTGATGGTCGAGAGGACCTTCTTGGTCAGACGACGACGGATGGCAGCGATCTGCCGGTCCTGCTGCAGAATTTCACGAGAGACGTTGAGCGAGAGGTCTTGTGCGTCGACCACGCCCTTGACGAAGCGCAGGTAATCGGGCACCAACTCTTCGCAGTCGTCCATGATGAAGACGCGCTTGACGTAGAGGTGGATGCCGGCCTTGCGCTCACGCATGAACAGATCGAACGGCGCCGTCGACGGAATGAACAGCAGCGCTTGGTATTCGAAAGTACCTTCGGCCTTCATCGGGATGACCTCGAGAGGCTCGTCCCAGGCGTGGCTGACGTGCTTGTAGAACTCCTTGTACTCGTCCTCGGACACCTCGTCCTTGGCGCGAGTCCACAGCGCCTTCATCGAGTTGATCGTCTCGGTCTCGATGGTGACCTCGGGCTCCTCGCCCTCGGCCGGCGTCGACGTACGAGCGACATCCATGCGGATGGGCCACGCGATGAAGTCGGAGTACTTCTTGACCAGTTCCTTGATCTTCCATTCCGACGTGTAGTCGTGCAGGCCGTTCTCGGAATCCTCGGGCATCAGGTGCAAGGTCACGGAGCTACCCTGCGGCGCCTCGTTCACATGCTCGAGCGTGTACGTGCCTTCGCCGGTCGACTCCCAGCGCGTCGCGTGATCTTCACCGGCACGGCGGGTCAGCAGCGTGACCTTGTCCGCGACCATGAACGTGGAGTAGAAACCGATGCCGAACTGACCGATCAGTTCTTCCGATGCCGCTGCATCCTTGGCTTCCTTGAGCTTACGACGTACCTCGGCGGTGCCGGACTTGGCGAGCGTGCCGATCAGGTCGACGACCTCGTCACGCGACATGCCGATGCCGTTGTCGCGGATCGTGAGGGTGCGCGCCGCTTTGTCGATGTCGATCTCGATGTGCAGATCGGAGACGTCGACGTTGAGGTCTTTGTCCTGGTACGACTCGAGGCGGAGCTTGTCCAGCGCGTCCGAAGCGTTGGAGATCAACTCACGAAGGAAGCTGTCCTTGTTCGTATAGATTGAATGAACCATCAGATCCAGCAGCTGACGTGTTTCTGCTTGGAACTCGAGCTGCTCGGTATGCGCGGTCACTTCGATCCCTTTCTCTTCTCGGACTGATCACAGGAATTTTACTTGACCGCGAATACCGCGGGTCGGCCCCCGCACAGACAAGGGAGGCCACGCGACCTGCGCGTGACCTCCCGTTATCTTCACCACCGATCTACTCGGTGACGTTCACCATCGAATAGTTCGAGACGCCGGCGGCCAGCACCCTGAGGTGATCGTCAGATGCGCCCAAAGTGTGTTCGATGGCCACCAGCCGCGAGACGTAGTGCCCGACCGGATACTCGGCTGTCATACCGATACCACCGTGCATCTGAATTGCTTCCTGACCGATCTGATGCGCGGCGCGACCGACAGACAGCTTCGCTCGCGACGCGATGGTCGGATCGATCACTCCGTCGGCGATGGCCATGGTGGCGTACAGACTCATGCTGCTCGCCAGTTCGAGCGCCACGTACATGTCGGCCGCACGATGAGTCAGCGTCTGGAACTTCGCGAGCGGAACACCGAACTGCTTGCGCTGCTTCAGGTATTCCGTCGTCAGTCGCAGAGCTTCGGTCATGATCCCGATCGCCTCGGCGCACAGAGCTGCCTGCGCCCGAACCTCTGCTTCGACGATCGCCTCCGTGACATCGCCGCCCTCACCAAGCTGTTCGGCCGCGGCATCGGTGAACGTGAACTGCGCACCGCGACGGCCGTCGTGGGTGGCGTACGTGCTCCGTGTGACACCTGAGCCCTCCGCATCCACCAGGAAGAGCCCGGTGCCGCCGCCTGGAAGTGTGGCGCTGACGATCACGACGTGCGCGCTGTCGCCCTGCAGAACCGGGTTCTTGACGCCGGTGATCGTCCACCCCGATCCCTCCTGCGATGCATTGGTCGTGACAGTGGCGACCGGCCAGCGCGTGCCGGGTTCCGTATGCGCGAAGGCCGACAGAGTGGTCCCGTCGCTGAGCGCCGGCAGGAGCCGCGCCCGCTGATCTGCCGAACCGACAGCCGCGATCAAACCGCCGGGGATCAGAACACCACCCAGATACGGCTCGGGTGCAAGCGCGCGGCCCAGTTCGGTCATCACGACCATGGTCTCGACCGGCCCAGCGCCCATCCCGCCGTCGGCCTCCGCGAATGGCAGGCCGAGCAGCCCGAGCTCGGCGAACTGCTTCCACACCGAGGCATTCCATCCCTCGTCAGTGGCCGAGGTGGCGTTACGCTTCTCCGCGTCGTAGCTGCGGTTGAGCAATTCACGCGTCGTGTCGCGAAGCATCGTCTGCTCGTCGTCGAGTTCGAAATTCATGTCAGATGCTCACAATCCGAGAATCGAGGAGGCAATGATGGAGCGCTGCACCTCACTTGATCCGCTGTAGATGGAAACCTTCCGGTAGTTCAGGTAGCGCGGCGCCGCTTGCTGCGCCCACTCCGGCGAGTCGATCTCGACCGTATTCACCGGCAACGAGTCCGGACCCGCAACATCCATCAGCAATTCCGTTGCTGCCTGCTGCAATTCGGAGCCGCGGAGCTTGAGCAGCGAGGACGCCGGGTTCGGCTTGCCGTCTGCCGAACTCGCCACAACTCGCAGTTGAGTCAGATCCAGCGCAAGCAAATCGTTTTCCAGCTCAGCCAACCGAGCCGCGAACAACGGATCATCGAGGAGGGTGCCGGTTCCAACGCGAACTTCCCGCGCCTTCTCTTTTGCCGTGGCGACAAGAGTTTTGGAGAACCCGACCCGCGTGACGCCCGTGCGTTCGTTGCCGAGCAGGAACTTGGCGTAGTCCCAGCCTTTGTTCTCTTCGCCGACAAGATTCTCCGCAGGGACGCGGACGTTGTCGAAGAACACCTCGTTGACCTCGACGCTGCCGTCGATCAGTTTGATGGGGCGAACCGTGATGCCGGGAGTTGCCAGATCGATGAGCAAGAACGAAATTCCGGCCTGCCGCTTCTGAGCACTGGCATCTGTACGAACCAGACAGAAGATCCACTCGGCGTGCTGAGCGAGAGTAGTCCACGTCTTCTGACCGTTGACGATGTAATCCGCGCCGTCACGGACAGCGGCCGTCTTGAGTGAAGCGAGATCCGAACCGGCTTCTGGTTCCGAAAAACCCTGGCACCACCAGATATCGGCGTTGGCCGTAGCGGGGAGAAATTTCTCCTTCTGCTCCTGCGAACCGAAGGCAGCGATAACGGGCCCAACCATGCTCACGTTGAACGGCAACGGGTTGGGTACCGACGCCAACTGCATTTCCTCGGAATAGATGTGGCGCTGAACCGGAGTCCAGTCCTTGCCACCCCATTCGACCGGCCAGTGTGGAACCGCCAACCCGTGTGCGTTCAGAATCTGTTGACCCGCAACGATGTCCTCACGAGTCAGCTTTCCGAATCCGGCTGCACGTGCTCGAAGTTCGGGCGAGAATTCGGTGGTGAAGAACTTTCGCATCTCCTCGCGGAACGCAACTTCCTCAGTGGTCAGTTCGAGATTCATGTGGAGTCTGCTTTCTTCTTGCAGGATTTCAGAACAAGATTCGCGCGACGGTCTGCGCAACGACGGCAGGTTTGCCCACGCCTTCGATCTCGACGGTGTTGGTGATCTGACTCTGTAGTGAACCGTTCGGCAACTCTTCAATCGCGGAGAGCACTGCAGTGTTTCGAACCTTGGCTCCGACCGGCACCGGACTCGGGAATCGAACCTTGTCGGACCCGTAGTTGACGACCATCTTCGCCCCATCGATGCGGTACACGGACTTCGACAGAAGCGGCAGGAGCGAGAGAGTCAGATACCCGTGGGCAATCGGACCGCCGAAAGGTGATTCACGCTTTGCCCTTTCGTCGTCGACGTGAATCCACTGATGGTCACCGGTCGCGTCGGCAAATTGATGGACCATCTCGCGGGTGACCTCGACCCACTCGCTCGAGCCCAGCGTTTCACCGACCGCCCCCAGGAGATCGGCCTTGTTCTCGAACACCCGCGTCATCTGATCCTCCACGTTCCCGAACACTGTTAGGTTAATTGGATAATAAACTCACGGTGTAAGGTTGTCCAGTACTTTCACACGAAAGGGTGTGCGATGGCGCGACCGCGGATTCCACTACTGAGCAAGCCGATCATCAGGGACACCGCCCTGAAATTGGTCGACGAGCACGGTTTGACCGACTTCTCGATGCGCAAACTCGCCACCGTTCTCGGCGTGCAAGCACCATCGCTGTACAGCCATTACGCCAACAAGGACGAGCTACTCGACGACGTCGCGAACGTCATCATGGAGTCCGTCGACGTGAGCGGCTTCGACTCTGACGATTGGCGCGGTGCGCTTCGCACGTGGGCGCGGTCCTACCACGCTGCCCTGGGCAAGCATCCCAATATCGTTCCCTACTTGGCCTACGGTCCGAGCGTCAGGCCCATCGCCCTTGACCGCGCCAACGCCATCCACGGCGGGCTGGTGCGCGCCGGATGGCCGCAGCGCACGGCAACGCTGATCGGCGCTTCCGTCAAGTACGTGGTCATGGGCGCTGCGACAGCGACGTTCTCTGGCGGATTCGTGGACGATCCGGCGATCTACGCCGAGCGTTACCCGCACCTCACGCGAGCACATCTGTTGCGCGAGCGTGCCACCGAGATCGACGGCGCCAGCTTCGAACTCGCACTGGAATCCCTGCTGGACGGGCTGGACGCCAAATACGCACTGCTGCAGAGAACTACAGAGCAACCTCCTCGAAACTGAGGGTTGTTACCGTCGATCAAGCGCGCCGAGCATCGCGACGAAGGCCGCCTGACGATCCCCCAGAGCGGCGAAGAATTCCCGGTCCGAAGATTCCACCGCGCGGTTCGCCCTGCCGGCCAAGGCCGCACCCACCGGCGTGACGGCAAGCGAGCGAGCACGAGCATCGGTCGGATGTGGACGTCGTTCGACAAACCCCTTGGATTCGAGGGTCCGAATCACCTGTGACGTCATCATCGCGTCGGTGCGCGCGTACTCGGCAAGACCGCGTTGAGTTATCGGCGTCTCTGCATCCAGCCAGGTCAGTGCTGCGAGCAGAACGAACTGTACGTGGGTCAGGTCGAAAGGTCGCAGCGCCGCGCGAATCGAGGCTTGCCAAGCATTGGTGACACGCCACAACATCAGACCGGGACTCTCGTCCGCGTCCTCGAAGTCGGTTTCCAGTTTCTTCGCCACAGCGCCAGTGTGTCAGCTCGTCGTCGAACGCAGAACCTCGACGTCGTTGTCATCCAACGGAATCGAGCCACGCCGGAGTTGATACCCCCAATTCGGTGCCGAGGTCAGCGCCAATCGACTCCGGACTGCGTCGAGAGGAACGGGGTTGAACTGTTCGTACCGAACTCGCCGCCGAAACGGCTTGAAACACCCCTCGTCCGCCTGCCAGATCTCACCCTCTTCGATCACACCGAGAGCTGTGAACTCGCGCAACGGATCTCGGTCGCCCATGGACTCGACCGGCGAATAATAGACAAGCACGTCACCTGCTTTCATCCGTACCAAACCAGCTCTCTTTCCGTGCCCGATCTGTGCGATACCGAGATCCACTGCGCGACGCACATGTTCGGCAGAGACAACCCCTAACCAGGCATTCATCGCCGGCCCCCTGGCGAACCGAAAGCACATTCATTCATACATTTAGTATGCGCGCTTATTATATTTCACGCAACAGATCCACTCTTGAACGTGTTCAACTCCAGGGCGTACGCTGCACTTGAACATGTTCAAAGAAGGAGTGTCGATGAGTAGTCGCGGGATCGAGACCAGGGAAAAGCTGGTGGAAACAGCATTGCGGCTCTTCCGCGACGAGGGCTTCGCAGCGACGACCATGCGCAAGATCGCAAATGAGGCAGAAGTCTCGCTCGGGAACGCCTACTACTACTTCGCCAGTAAGGACGAACTGGTTCACGAGCTGTATCTCGTCATCCAACGCGATCACCGCGCTCTGGCGCTTCCACTCCTTCGCGAAGGTGGGTCACTGACAGAAAATCTCAGGATTGTTCTGCACACCGGACTCGATGTCATGGGGCCCTATCACGGCTTCGGTAGCGCGTTTCTGCACGTTGCACTGCCCACCGCATCACCGTCCAGCCCGTTCTCGGCCGAGTCGACCGATGCGAGATCGATGGCCGTCGATCTGATGCGTGAAGCACTGGCGGCGTCGAAGCAGAAGACTCCGGCGTCATTGGAGACCCAGCTCCCCACGCTCTTGTGGCTCAGCTATCTGGGCGTGACGCTGCACTGGGTCACCGACTCGTCTCCGGGGCAAACGCGCACCCGATCCCTGGTCGACGGCCTGGTACCGATCATCGCCAAAGCGCTCACACTCGCCCGGCTGCCAGTGGCACGAGGTCTGGTCGGCGATGTCGCCGCCCTGATGACAAAAGTCGTTTCTGCAGAGGGGAACACAAAACCATGAAGACCGTTGTTGTCTGTGGTGCGTCGGGTTACGTAGGCCAACACCTTCTTCGAACGCTCGAATCCAACGGGGTCGACGTTCGGACGATCGGCCGGGGAGGAACGAGCGATGCCACGTGGTCCGACGAGCACGGCGTCGCCGATGTACTCAGCGGCACGGATCTGCTCGTCAACCTCGCCGGCCGCTCCGTGAGCTGCCGCTACAACAAGCGCAATGCCGACGACATCTTCTCCTCCCGAGTGGAAACGACTGCACTGTTGGGTCGTGCGCTGACCCGCACGCCGCAGCCACCCTCACTCTGGGCGAATGCCAGTACCGGCACGATCTACCGAGACGCACGAGATCGACCGATGGACGAGAAGAACGGAGAGCTGGGAAAGGGATTCTCCGTAGCGGTCGCGCGAGCGTGGGAACACGAATTGTTCTCAGCCCCAACGCCTGTTCGCAAAGTGGCGTTACGAATGTCGATCGTCCTCGGAGCCGGCGGTGGGGCGATCAATCCGTTCGTCAACCTCGCCCGAATGGGCTTCGGCGGACGAATGGGCGACGGCCGACAGATGTTCAGCTGGATTCACATCGCCGACGTCATTCGCGCGATCATCCACGTCTACGAGAATCCGGAGATCTCAGGCCCGGTCAATATCGCATCCCCGTATCCGGTAACTAACACCGACATGATGCGGATGGTACGAGCGAAACTTGGCCGACAATATGGGTTTCCGACGCCGGGCTGGATGCTCGAGTTCGGCGCACGAATCATCCGCACCGAGGCTGAACTGGTAACGAAGAGTCGCTGGGTTTCACCAGGGGTGCTCGCGGACAGCGGCTTCCAGTATCAATTTCCGACGTTGGAGTCTGCGCTGAACCAGATCGCTCAAGAGACCCCGCGAGGGTTGCTTCCGGTTTCACTTGGCTGAAGTTCGGCTGCGATCGCAACCGCTCGCACAATATCCTGCTCGAGCAGATAGTGATTCAGTGCAATCGCAGCCTTTGATCCGGCAGCGGCGGCGGTGATCAACTGCGCCGGAGAATCCGACACATTCCCCGCGGCCCAGGCTCCAGGCACACTTGTGCTGCCTGCAGGATCAGTTACCACCCAACCATTTTCGTCGGCTTCACACCCCAGGTCAGTCAACAGATCGCCTCGCGGAACAAATTGTGGGCCGACAAACACTACGCTTCGCGGAATCACCTGACCGGAGGCCAGTTCGACGCCGTCCAATCGACCATCGCCAACCGAAACCCCGGCCACGTCACCTTCGACAATGCGAATCCCTCTGGCAGTCAGCCGCTCCCGTTCGGCTCCGGTCAGCTCGATACGGTTGGGAAAGAAGACGACATCCTCCGACCATTGGCGCACCAACGACGCCTGATGAATGGTGAACGGCCTGTTGTCACCACCGAGCACACCGATCGGGGAATCTCGAACCTCGTATCCGTGACAATAGGGGCAATGCAGAACATCGACTCCCCACCGATCGTGCAGCCCAGCGATGTTCGGCAGCTCGTCACGTAACCCCGTGGCCACCAGAACAGTCCGTGCCTCCAGCTGCGCGGTCGCATCGGTTTGCACAAGAAATCCACCGTCATCCGTGCGCTCGATTCGGATTGCGGTGCCAGTCGTCATTTCGCTGCCGTACTCGAGAACCTCCTTGCGGCCGGCCGCAAGTAATTGCGTAGGACTCTCACCATCCCGCGTCAGGTACCCGTGCAGGTGCTCGGAGACACCATTGCGCGGGTTACCTGCATCGACGATCATCACTCGCCGCCGAGCCCGAGCCAGAACAAGCGCGGCACTCAACCCCGCCGCACCGCCACCGACAATCACCACGTCGAACCTCATGTGCTCCCCCAGTCCGCAGATCGTCCCACCCGAGACGGTGGGCTATTCTGGCAATCTAGCAAATTTGTTTACCGGTTAACAAAGTTGAGGAATCGTGAACGAACCAACACTCCGCTCCCGTACCTGCAACCTCTGGGCCGAAAACAATCCCGACCTCGACACCTCGCCCATGGAAGTAGTCGCGCAACTCAAACGGATTACGGCGCTTCTCGAACTAGCAGTCGAACCGGTATACCAAACCGCGGATCTCACCGTCTCGGAAGTGGAACTGCTTGTGCCACTGCGATACGCCGAGGAACCGGTCACCGCGATTCGTCTCGCCGAACGCCTCGGTATGTCTCGGGCCGGGGTCAGCAAGGCACTCGCGCGACTCGAGAAGCGAGGACTCGTCTCCCGCACAAGCAATCCCGAAGACAGGCGATCTGCACTGATCACGATGACGGTCCAGGGAAACGCTGTCGTCGACGACGTCTTTCCTCGCGAACTCGCCGCTCACGGTGAATTGTTCACCCAACTCGGCCGGGACCGGGGGAAGGTCCTTGCCGCACTCGAGCGACTGGCAGTATCCATGGAAAGCGGGCTGAATCGAATGCCGGGCAAGTAATCGGGGTTACTCCTGCTCTCCGGTCCGCCCGCCGTACGTCGCAATCTTGTACTCCGTCGCAGCCAAAGACAACGTGAGCTCCTTGATCTGCCGACGAACGGTGTCCCGGTGCTCGAGCAGCATGTCGAGCCTCTCCGGAATTGTCCCTTCACCGGCGTCGACCAGTTCGACGTAGTGCTGCAGGTCGCGAATCGCCATACCTGAAATACGCATGCGGGTCAGAAACACCAGCCTGCGAACAGATTCCGGACCGTACACACGATGTCCGCTCGAGTCACGATCGACCTCGACCAGACCGATCTTCTCGTAGTAGCGCAGCGTATGTGCCGAGACATCCAGCAGGTCCGAGACTTCGGCGATCGACATCGGCTCCTGAACGTCCCCTGCATCGACGAGTCGGTGAATCACCTCGATCGACATGGGCCCGTCCACTTCCCCAAGTGCCTCGAGTGCCTTACGCATCAAGTCTTCCGTAGCCATGACTCTCAGCCTAGAACGGGCGGACAGGGCCGGCAGCATCCGCGAAGTCTGCACTGCGAGCCAGGTCGGCCCAGACGCATACCTCGGCGAGATTCTTCCGATACGACGCGGAGACACGCTCCACGGCTTCCTTTCCGAGTGGCAGACGAAGTGGCACATTCTCGCTGTGCACAAGCGAGGTGATGATCTCTGCTGCTTTCTCCGGATCACCCTCCTGAACACCGTCTGCGGCCGCCATGTCCCGCAGAACGGGATCCAGCAAATCACGGTATTCCGATGATGATTCGGCGAAGCTCAGAACGCCAGGCGTGTTGAATGCTGTACGGAATCGGCTGGGCTCGACGATCATCACCCGAACGCCGAACTGCGCGACCTCACCGGCGAGAGCCTCCGACCAACCCTCGAGAGCGAACTTCGACGCCGAGTACGCCCCGACACCGGGAAACGACATACGGCCGCCTTGACTGCTCATCTGCACGATCGTCCCGCTGCCCTGCACTCGCATCGACGGAAGGACGGCGCGCACCAACGCGGCGGGTCCGATCAGGTGCAGTTCCATGAGATCCCGCAAGGTCGAATCGTCCACCATCTCCGCCGCGCCGACCATCCCACGACCGGCATTGTTGACCAGCACGTCGATGCGACCGAAACGCTCGAGCGCATATTCGACGATGCTGGGTGCCGCCGCGGTGTCGCGGACGTCGAACGTCACCGCCGAGAACCGATCCGGATGCTCCGACGCGATATCTGCAACGGACTCGGGACGACGAACTGCAGCGACTACCGCGTCCCCCGATCGAAGTGCAGACAGTGCGAGTTCACGGCCGAAACCCTGAGAAACTCCAGTGATGATCCAGGTCTTTGTTGTCATGGTCGGCAACGCTAGGGGTTAGAGCGCGCTCCAACGCAAGCCTGTGGTTCTACCGCCGAACTACACGCCGGCCCACACCGGTCGTTCCCCGCGAAGGAAACCGTCGACGCCGGCTTTGAAGTCGTCACTGCTGTAGATCATGCTCATCAGATCATCGTTGTCGGCAATCACTCGGGTTCTGATGCGTCGCAGGGACTCCCGAATAGTCCAGACGGTCATCGGGGCGGCGGCAAGTAGATCGCGAGATACCTGGGCAGTCAGGGTCGCGAACTCGGACTCTGTTGCACAGTCGCTGAGGAAGCCGCTCCGCAGAGCCTCGCCACTCGACATCACCCCAGCCCGAGCGATCAACGACATCAGACGCGAACTGCCGATCCTGTCCGCCAGCAACGCCACGGAATGGATCGACAACGAGTTTCCGAGTGTGCGCGCGATCGGTAGGCAGAAGCGTGACCCCTGCGTCGCGATCCGCACATCGCACGCTGCCGACAGCAACAGCCCTGCTCCCGCGCACACACCGTCGATGACCGCGAGGGTGGGAACCCTCACTTTCTCGAGTTCGGTCAGTACGCCAACGAACCGGCTTTCGTAGTCGAGCCCGTCCTGAAAGCTCGAGAAGGTTTGAAAGTGGCCAATGTCGGAGCCTGCCGAGAACGCCTCTCCCCCAGCACCTCGGAGAGTGAGTAACCGAATCTCGCGGTCGGAGTCGGCGCGCCGGCAGGCTCCGGCAATGGCGTCGTACATCTGCGGGGTCAATGCGTTGCGCTTTTCCGGCCGGTTGAACACGACGTCGAGGGTCTCGCCACGACGGATGATCAAGATTTCTTCGTGCGTTTCAGTCATGACACTCACGTTATTTCCGGTAGAGAAAAGCCGAAACACATTGCACTTGAATATCTTTGCGAATTCTCGATGCAAAGTTGCAGATAGTGCGAACGGAGAAGCGTCGACGAGGCCAGGAGACGGTGATGCCAGAACCGAACCTCGCCGACGCAGTATCAAAGGGGTGTCATGCCACGACAGCAAAAAGTGTCATGCCACGACTGTGCGCTGTGGCACGCCCGAATACTGGCTCAGCGGCCTGATCAGTGCATTCGACTGCCCCTGCTCGATGATGTGCGCCGTCCATCCGGTGATGCGGCTCATCACGAAGATCGGCGTGAACATCTCGACGTCGAAGCCCATGAGGAAATATGCAGGGCCCGTGGGGAAATCGAGATTCGGCTTGATTCCGGTGGCACTGACCATTGTCTTCTCGAGGATCTCGTACATCTGCACCCACTTCTCGCCGTCGGTCGCTGCCGCGACGTCGAGGAGGGCCTGCTTCATGGTCGGAACACGCGAATCACCGTTCTTGTAGACGCGGTGCCCGAAGCCCATGACCTTCTCCTTGACAGCCAACTTCTCCGACATCCAGGCTTCGGCGCGGTCGGGGTCGTCGATCTCGAGCATGTCGTGCATGACAGCTTCGTTTGCACCGCCGTGCAACGGGCCCTTGAGTGTGCCGATAGCAGCGGTCACTGCGCTGTAGATGTCCGAAAGTGTGGACGTCACAACACGAGCGGCGAACGTCGAGGCGTTGAAGGAGTGCTCCGCGTACAGGATCAGCGAGACCTCGAAGGCCTTCACGATCGCCGGCTCCGGAACAGCACCGAAGCACATGTTCAAGAAGTTTTCGGCGAAACCCAGATCCGACTGCGGCGCGATGGGATCCTGACCGCGCCGGCGGCGGAAATCGGCTGCGACGATGGTCGGCAGCACAGCTGTCATCCGCAGCGCCTTGGCCAGATTGGCCTTCTCCGAGTTGTCGTCCTCCGCCGGATCCTCGGCGCCGAGGTAGCTGATCGCCGTGCGGACAACATCCATGGGGTGGCAGTTGTCCGGCATCTTGGTCAGAAGCGAGAGCAGTGAGCGGTCGGCACGACGGGCCGCACGCTCACGCAGGCAGAGTAATTCGAGCTGCTCGGGAGTCGGCAGTTCGCCGTACCAGAGCAGGTGCGCAACTTCTTCGAAGCTGCAGTTCGCGGCAAGGTCCTGCACTGCGTAACCGCGATACGTCAACGAATTCGTCTCGGGCACTACCTTGGAGATAGCCGTCGTATCGACGACAACTCCGGCCAAGCCCTTGTAGATCGTCGGAATCTGTTCGGTCATGTCCTACTCCCCTCCAAGCTGAAATTGAAAATGCCACTGTCGAATTCGTTGTAGCGCTCGTACTCGAGAATCTCGTACAACCTGCTGCGATGCTGCATTTCGCCGAGCAGTCCTTCTTGCGTGCCCTCCGCAAAAATCTCGCGCAGACCCTTTTCGATAGCGAACATCGCCAGCCGAAGGGTGGTCACGGGGTAGATGACGGCGTTGAAACCGATCTCTTCCAACGTCTTCGCCGAAATGAGACTCGACTTCCCGAACTCGGTCATGTTGGCGAGGAGCGGAGTGTCGACCGCTGCGCGGAACTTCTCGAAGTCGGCCTCGGTGGCAAGAGCTTCGGTGAAGATCAGATCGGCACCGGCATCCACATAGGCCTTTGCTCGCTCGATCGCCGCGTCGATACCGTCGATTCCGGCAGCATCGGTGCGCGCGCAGATGACGAAGTTCGGGTCACGACGCGCCGACACTGCAGCACGAACACGGCGAACCATGTCTTCGGTGGGCACAATTGCTTTGCCGTCGAGGTGCCCGCAGCGTTTGGGGTTGATCTGATCCTCGAGGTGCAGACCGGCTATTCCGTCGTCCTCGAAGATCGTGACCGTGCGGGCCGCGCTCATAGGTTCACCGAAACCGGTGTCGGCGTCGACGAGCGTCGGGAGGTCCGTGACGCGCGCGATCTGCTTGCTGTGGCCGGCGACCTCGGTCAAGGTGGTCAGTCCGATGTCGGGAAGCGCCAATCCGGCGGAGTACGCACCACCTGAAACGTAGACACCCTCGAACCCGATTTCCTGAATCAGTCTGGCTGTCAGCGGATTGATCGCACCCGGGAGTCGTTGAATCTTTCCGGACGTCAGCCCCGCCCGGAAGGCAATCCGCTTGTCGGCTGCAGACGTCGCTGCTGCGATGAGGCCCGACATCAGAAAAGTCCCTTGGCGACCTTGGGAGCTCGAGCGAGAACGTCTTCGGAAACGGTGAAGGTCAGCTGATCGAGTTCGCCTGCCTTCAATTCGGCGGTGCGCTGAGCCGCATCGAGGAAGCGGTCCTGTTCGCTCGGCTCGATGACGCCCTCGGCGAGGGTGCGGAATTTCGCGACGTACTGATCGCGAGCGAACGGACGTGCGCCGAGCGGGTGCGCATCGGCCACCGCAAGCTCGTCGACGATGACTTCGCCGCTCTTCAAGGTGATCTCGGCGCGCGCACCGAAAGCCTTCTCGTCCGGATCCGTCGAGTGGTAACGGCGTGTCCATTCGGGATCTTCGCGCGTGGAGATCTTGTTCCACAGCTCGATCGTGTCCGCGCGCTGTGCACGCTCGGACGCGTAGGAATGTTCGTGGTGCCACGTACCGTCCTGTAGCGCAACGGCAAAGATGTACATCACCGAGTGGTCGAGGGTTTCACGCGAGGCGGTCGGGTCGAACTTCTGCGGATCGCCGGAACCGGTGCCGATGACGACGTGGGTGTGGTGACTGGTATGCAGGACGATCGACGCGATCTGGTCGAGATCACCGACACGAGAACGCATTCGGCGAGCGAGGTCGATCGGCGCCTGGCTCTGGTACTCCGCGGAGTGTTCTTTGGTGTACGAGTCGAGGATGGCGCGCTTCGCCTCACCCGAACCGGGTAGCGGAACGTGGTACTCCTTGTCCGGGCCACCGAGTAGCCAGGCGATGACGCCGTCTTCGCCTTCCCAGATCGGTGACGGTGCGCCCTCACCGCGCATCGCGCGGTCGACCGCCTCTACGGCAACCTTGCCTGCCAGCGCAGGCGCGTACGCCTTCCAACTGGAGATCTCGCCCTTGCGGGACTGACGTGTCGCCGTCGTGAGGTGAAGCGCCTGGCCGATTGCCTGGTAGACCGTCTCGGTGCCCAGGCCCAGCAAAGTTCCGATACCTGCCGCAGCCGAGGGGCCGAGGTGTGCGACGTGGTCGATCTTGTGCTCGTGCAGGCAGATAGCCCGAACCAGGTCGATCTGGATCTCGTAGCCGGTCGCCAGACCACGAATCAGGTCTCGACCGTCACGGCCGGTGTGCTGAGCGACGGCGAGGATCGGCGGGATGTTGTCACCGGGGTGCGAGTACTCGGCGGCGAGGAACGTGTCGTGGAAATCGAGTTCACGAACCGCGACACCGTTGGCCCAGGCGGCCCATTCAGGAGAGAACGTACCGGGGATACCGAACACGGTGGAGCCCGGCGTATACGGATGCGACTGTGCTTGCGCCCGCGCATTCACCACGGGACGGCGCACCAGGGAAGCTGCGGCAACTGCCGCGTTGTCGATGATCCGGTTGACGATCATGTCGGATGTGGCGTCGGTGACGTCGACGGAATCCGTCGCAACTTCCGCGATCTTCCACGCGAGGTGGTCTTCCTTGGGGAACTCTTCGGCAGAGCGGTGAGTGCGTACGAGATGCGTCTTCATCGGTCCTCTTCTCACGTTCTTCGGTATCTATTTGCACGCTACGCAGCTCATTCACCTCGGGATAGGCCCTCGCAATTGCCTATTTGTGCAATGACAATGCTGCAATGTTGCGAATGTTGCGAATAGCTTCTCGGTAGGGTGAACGCGATCGGCACCGAGGAGATTCGATGAAGAAGATGTACGCGGGAGCGCGGCTGCGACGGCTGCGGGAGGAACGAAACCTGTCACAGTCCGCACTGGCGAAGGCACTCGAACTCTCCCCCAGCTATGTCAATCAACTGGAGAACGATCAACGACCGCTGACGGTGCCCGTCCTTCTCAAGCTCAACGCCGAGTTCGATCTCGACGTGCAATTCTTCGCCTCCGATTCCGACGCACGCCTGGTTGCGGACGTTCATCACGCCTTGGCCGAAACTTCGGAATCTGGAGACGTATCTCTGGCCGAGGTGGACGAATTGGTGGCCCGCATGCCGGCGGTCGGACGCACCCTCGTGATGTTGCACCGCCGCCTTCACGCCGCGACAGAGCAGTTGGACCAGTTCTCGACGCAGTTGTCCGGCGAACCAGCGTCCGATGTGTCACTCGTACCGATGCCCTACGAGGAAGTTCGGGACTTCTTCTACGACCGAAAGAATCACATCGCCGTTCTGGACGACGCTGCCGAGCAGATGTTTCTGGACAACGGATTGTCCGTGGGCGCAGTGGATTTGCAACTGGCACGACTACTTCGCGATCAGCACGGCGTCACCGTGACGATCCGTAACGACGAACCCGACAAGCTCGGCCCCAAGCGTTACTACGATCCGAACAAGTCGGTCCTCACACTCGCCCGTCGTCTGTCGGCAGGACAACGCGCGTTCCAGATCGCAATGCAGTTGGCCTTCTTCACGCAGGCCGACGTGATCGATTCCCTTGTCGCCGAGGATGAATCATTGAGCGCCGAGTCCGCAGCGCTGGCTCGCGTCGGACTCGCACACTACTTTGCCGGCGCACTGCTACTCCCGTACACCCAATTCCTGCAATCCGCTGAGGCCTTGCGGTACGACATCGACCTGCTCAGCCTCAGGTTCGAGGTCGGCTTCGAGACAGTCTGCCACCGGTTGTCCACTCTCCAACGACACGGCCAACGCGGCATCCCTTTCTTCTTCGTCCGAACCGATCGCGCCGGAAACATCTCGAAGCGTCAGTCTGCTACCGCCTTTCACTTCTCCAGAGTCGGAGGCAGCTGCCCGCTGTGGGTCATCCACGAGGCATTCGCGAGCCCAGGTCGCATCCTCACTCAGGTCGCGAAGATGCCCGACGGCCGGACATACCTCTGGGTGGCGCGCACTACCCACAGCGGCGGACTCGGGTACCTCGCACCCGAGCGCAACTTCGCCGTCGGACTCGGTTGCGACATCGGCTACGCCGATCGCATGGTCTACTCACACGGAATTCAGACGGACGACCCCGCGACCATCGTGCCGATCGGCGCGGGGTGCAAAGTCTGTGACAGGCCAGCGTGCTCTCAACGCGCCTTCCCCCAACTCGGCCGCTCGATCTCCGTCAGTGAGAACAGCAGCAGCCACCTTCCGTATCCGCAACAATAGGGCGCAAACAATAGGGCGCACCGACTCCACCTGCAGTTTCCCGGAGCTACGACGCTCTTCTGCTTCCATGGACGTCATGCAACCCGATGCCGTGACCCCTCGTCGACTGGTTCTTCGCCGCCTTTCGGCCGTGGCCGGTGTGGCCGGCATCGTGACTGGTTTGGTTGCCTTGATCGCAACTCAGTTGGACGTCGATCACAACATCGTGATCGTTCTGGCGTCAGTGGCGCCCTTGTTGATGATTGCTCCGCTGATCGGTGCCGTCGTCTCGGGTATCGGGCGTCAGTGGATCGTGTGCGCCGCCTCGATCCTCGTCCTTGGGTTGTTCGGATGGTCTGTGAGCCCGCTGTACATCGGCGGAACTGGGGAGTCGACGTCTGCGAACGGTCCATCGATTCGAATCATGCAGGCCAACTTGATGGTCGGTGCAGCGGATCCGGAGTCGCTTGTGGCGATGGTCCGCGAACGCGAGGTCGACGTGGTGACGGTCCAGGAGTTGACGTACCAGGAAGCCGACGCGCTCAAAGCCGCCGGGCTTGACGAGGTTCTGAGCCACCAATTCCTCGTCCCGTACACCGACGGTGGTGGCGGGGCAGGAATCTACAGTCGCTTTCCACTCTCCAATCCGCGTAGCCTCGACGGATTCTCACCCGAAACGCTGTCCGCAGAACTGAATGTCGGCTTGGCGCAGCCAGTCACATTGTTCGCCGTGCATCCGGCACCGGCGTACATCTCACCGCCTTCGGTGTGGGCGGACGAGCAGCGAAGGCTTGGGTCTTACATGGACAAAGTCGCCGGACGGGACAACGTGATAGTGAGCGGCGACTTCAACGCGTCGTACTCGAACAAACAGTTCCGGAATCTTCTCACGAACGGATACACCAGCGCCGCCGACCAATTGGGTTCCGGCCTGATCCCGACCTATCCGACCGACAAGCGGTATCCGGCGGTGGTCGGTATCGACCACATCATCACGAAAGGCGCCGTGGCGACATCCTTGGAACGGATCGAGATCGAGGGATCCGATCACCACGGCCTGATTGCCGACATCACGTTGTCTTGAGTAAATACTGGATTGAGCAAGCACCAGGGCATGGTTGTGCCCCGGTGCTCACGTCTTCAGTTGTCGCGATTCACGCCGCGGTGGGCGGACTGTTCCCGCCGATCGGATGCTGATACGGATCAACCGACATCGGTGGATAGAACACCGATTTCCGATCCGGTCCGATCTCGACCCGCCACTCGGTGTGATGCAGCGTCCGATGATGATGACCGCACAACAGAATCAGATTATCGAGATCCGTTGGGCCACCATCACCCCAGTGAACAATATGATGGGCATCGCACCACCCCGACGGAGTCCCGCACCCCGGAAACGCACACCCACCATCACGAACCGCAAGAGCCCGCCGCTGCGGAACCGTCGCCGTTCGCGCTTCCTTACCGCAGTCGAGCGGAACACCACTCTCGTCCAACAAGATCCGGGTGACCGTGCAGTCGCACGCCAACATCCGGGCCGTGTCGATACTGATCGGACCCACCCAATCCGTCCACGCGAAACCCAGTTCTTCGGTGGACGGCAGGAGGTCCTTCAACGCTTTGAGGTCGGTCATGTCTTTCGCCGACGCGGTCACCGTGATGTGCGGTTTCACTCCGCCTTCGATCGGACCCAACCCCGCCCGCTCGTACCGCCGCAGTAGTTCGCAGAACCCGTCCGCACGCCGTAATGCCGGAGTACGCGTGTCCTTCACGCCGTCCTTCTCCGGCGTCGGCGCAGACAGACTCGACAACAACGTGATCAGACGCGCCCCGTTCACAGCATCTAGGTCGCCCTTCACCGACACGCGCCCGTACAAACCTTTCGAGGCATAGAACTCGTTACGCTCCGAATCCTCACCCACCGGAACACCGTCCTCACGCTTGCCGTACTGCTTCTCGATCCGCCGGATCGCCGCCCGCACCGCATCACAATCGGCAATGTTCTTCGACGCCAGGCCAAGCAGGATCCCGCGGGCCTTGTCCACATCCGCCGGCGTCATGTTCTTCGGTGGATGCTGACAAAACGACGCCACCTGCCGCGCCTTCAACGCATCAACATCCCCGCGGTGAAACGCATCGCCGACAACAGGTTCGAGCATCAACAACCGCGCCAACCCGACCAGCAGACTGCACTCACCGATCTCCAGATTCGTCGAACCATGCAACCACTGAGCGATCGCCCGAAAACCCCTCCCGCCAAGAACGTCCCGGGAAAACATCTCCACGATCAGCAACACCATCCGCGACTGCAACTCGTGTCGGGCGCGCACCAGATCGAGAACCTCACTCTTGAGGTCCTCGCCATCCAGTTGCCACGCTTCCCGACTGTCCATGCTCAAAGTTTAATCGAACATACTTTCGAGAACCAGAGACAAAACGGACAACTTCAAACAGGTGCGCGACTCGAGACCTGTTGAAGTACAGGCTCGTTCACGACTGATACAGCGCTAGGTCGGAGTGACTATCGCAAAGTTCGGATCCGGCTCGTCGAGGTATCCGGCAAGTTCTGCGAGCTTCGCCGGGTCGCCGGAAACCGAGATGGTTCCATTCGCAATCTCGGCACCCAAGTCCACACCACCGAGCAGCACACCGAGTAAGTCGCGCCGACTCAAACTGAACATCGCATCCACAGACCCAGCATCTGCAGACTCACCTTCCACGTCGAAATGGATCAGAACTCCGTTGCTGAGTTCCGTTCGGTGAACGATGTTTTCGTCAGTGATGTTCCAATCGACGACGATGTGCGAGCCCGCTGCGCGCACTCCATCCACGCGCAGCGATACTGCATCGAAGACTTGACTTACCGACAGCGCTGCGGTGATGTCGGGCGCCGCGGCAACCGTGGGCGTCCCCACTGAGCCGTTGCGCAGTTCGTATGCACCGGTGAGGTAGAAGTTCCGCCAGGTGCCGTTCTCGGCGCCGTACCCGAGTTGCTCGAAGGTATCGGCCTGCAGATTCTTGGCCTCAACGTTGTCCGGTTCAGCGAAGACCACGTAGTTCACCACCTGCGCAACCCAGCGAAAGTCGCCGCGCTCGTACGATTCCCGAGCTTTCCGTAACACTTCTGCTGATCCGCCCATGAACTCCACGTGACGCTTGGCCGATTCGACGGGTGGATGCTCCCACAGATGCGCAGGGTTACCGTCGAACCAACCCATGTATCGCTGGTAGATGGCTTTGACGTTGTGACTGACGGAACCGTAGTACCCGTGCGTGTGCCACGCTTGCGCCAATGCAGGTGGCAGCTCGATCGATTCGGCGATCTCGAGACCGGTCCACCCCTGATTGATTCGACGAAGTGTCTGATCGTGAAGGTACCCGTAGAGGTCGCGCTGCAATGACAGGAACTCGGTGAGCCGTTCGGTCCCCCACGTCGGCCAGTGGTGGGACGCAAACAGAACGTCGGATCGTGAGGCGTAACGATTGATCGATTCCGTCAGGTACGCAGACCAGACATGAGGATCTCGTACCAGGGCACCGCGAAGCGTGAGCAGGTTGTGGAGAGTATGAGTTGCGTTCTCCGCCATACACAGTGCGCGCAAATCCGGGAAGTAGAAGTTCATCTCGGATGGGGCCTCGGTTCCGGGCGTCATCTGGAATTCGATCCGAACGCCGTCGATCGTCTCCGTGTGACCTGTCTTCGAGATCGACACCGTCGGCGAAATGAGCGTCGGTGTGCCGGTTGAGGTGGTCTGCCCCAACCCGGCTCCGACGCTACCTCGGGGACCTCGGGGTAAGGCCGCCCCGTACATGTAGGCCGCGCGTCGAGCCATTGCCGTTCCCGCATAGACGTTTTCCTCGACCGCGTGCTCCACGAGCCCGGTGGGTGCGACGATCACGCATCGCCCGGCGGCGACGTCGTCGTCGGTGGTCACACCTTTGACCCCGCCGAAGTGGTCGATGTGCGAATGCGTGTAGATCACCGCGACTACTGGTCGATCACCACGGTGTTCCCGGTACAACGCGAGCCCGGCAGCAGCGGTTTCCCGGGAGATCAGTGGATCGATGACGATGATTCCGGTATCTCCCTCGATCAACGTCATGTTCGACAGATCAAGTCCGCGAATCTGATAGATCGAATCCGTCACCGCAAAGAGTCCCTGCTTGGCGACCAACTTCGACTGACGCCACAAGCTCGGATTGACCGTTGGCGGGCAGTCCTCGTCAAGGAAGGCGTAGGAATCGTTGTTCCACAGGACTTTCCCGTCCGAATCGGCAACCAGCCCCGGATCGAGCGCGGCGACGAAACCCCGCTTCGCCTCGGTGAAGTCGGCGTCGTCGGAGAACGGTAGAGTCTCGGCGACTCGGGCGTTCGCGGCTTCGATTGCGGCCGATGCCGCACGTGGGTCGATCATAAGTCAGCCTTTCACGCCGAATTGCGGCAATGCGCATTGCCGCAATTGAAGAGAACAGCAGGGCTAGCTCAGCAACTGCGCCTTTGCCGCCGCGAACTCGGCATCGGTCAACACGCCGGACTGATGAAGCTGTCCCAACTCCTGCAGCTTGGAGACCAGATCGTCCGCGCCTGAAGGGGGAACGGACTGCACGGGGGCGACCTGCTGCTGCGGCGGCGGCTGTTGCTGCTGGTACTCCTGCTGATATTCCTGCTGCTGCTCGCTGGCCTTTCGTTGACTCCGTCGATCCATGGCGTTGGACGTCGCCTTTGCGGTTCCAGCCACTACCGCCGTGCGCGCCACCGTGCCGAGCAACCCCGGCCGCCCTCTGCGTCCACCTCGAAAAACCATGCCGAACTCCTTGGGTAATTGTCGCTACTGAAATGCTGCTTCGACCGCTGCGACGACTACCTCGCGCGGTATCTGAACGTGAAGGACTACGTCGCCGCCGCCACCGCGAACCGTCGACGCGAGCTCACGCGCCCACGTCTGCTCGTAGACGATGACTGCGGCGGACGTTCCTGGTTCGAGTGACTCACGGACCACGTCCAGGTCCTCGTCACTGATCAATGCCTTGGCTTCGATGGACAGAATCGCCAGTCCGATGTCGGTGAGATCTTCGTCGACATCGATCTGCGACACCTGTCCGTCCGCGTCCTTGGCGATGTACACGAGGTCGAGCAGAGTGACAAAACCTCGTTCCACCACGTTCTGCAGCGCGGCGACAGCTTCAGGATCCACAGTTGAACCTGGGAATGCCAGCACCACGAGCTCGACCGGTCCGATGTTCATTGCGTCGTTCATCCATCAAGCCTGGTGGCTCGGACGCTTGGGAACCTCACCCGCAGGGGATGAATTACCCGATGCGATCGAGTTATTTGTTGCGGCGAATGACTTCGCGAATCGGCCGTACGTGTACGCCTTCTGCTGCGAGGGCTCGCCGGGCTTTGCCTCGGGTGACGAGCACACCGACGATACCGAGAATCCAAACCGGATATTGCACCATCCAGGCGACACGGAATCCGTCGAACGTGTACCCGCCCATGTGCCCGAGGATGACGCCCATCACTTGAATCACGATGAGGGAAGCGAGGAATCCCCCGATGTTGACCATGCCCTGGGCGGTGCCCATCGCCGAACTCGGATTGGATGTGCGCGCGTAGTCGAAGCCGATCACCGAACCCGGCCCACCCACCGAGATGACGACCACCAGGATCGTCAACAACCAGAGCGGAGACGGTTCGCTTCGTGAAAGCACGATCGTCCACATGAGCGCGCTGGCCACCATGATGGTGAGAACCAACCACGATCGACGCATGGGATAGCGACCGGTGAGAATACCGAGGATCGGGCCGGCCACGATTGCCGAGATGACTGACAGCGTCAGCAGCGAGCCGACCGTCGTGGAGTCGAGGCCTTGAGCCGATTTCAGGTACGGCACACCCCACAGCAGCGCGAACGTCGTGATCGAGAACTGAGTCCCCATGTGGCTGAAGAACCCGAGTCGGGTGCCGGGCCGCATCCACACCGTCTTGATCTGTCGCCCGATCTCCTTGGCGCCGGCCGGCACGGCGACCACGTCGGCACCGGGAGGCGCGTCGCGGATGACACTCAACGCCAGCGCAAACGCCAACAGTCCGACAGCGGCAGCGCTGCCGTAGGCAAAAGTCCAGCCCGGTCCGGACAACAGCAACATGAACGGAAGCGCAGACATCACCTGGCCCAGCTGACCGAGGATGCCCGTGAACTGCGAGACCAACGGCACCTGCCGGGGCGGGAACCACTGCGGTACCAACCGCAACACCGAGATGAAGGTGAGTGCATCCCCGGCACCGACGGCAATACGTGCACCGATCGCGATGGGCAGCGATTCGGTGAAGGCGAGAGCCAACTGCGCGGACATCATGATGAACGCACCGACTGCGATCATGATCCGCGAACCGTAGCGGTCGAGGAGGACTCCCGCCGGAATCTGCATGCCGGCGTACACGACGATCTGCAGCACGACGAAGCTCGACAGAACGCTGGGCGAGATCGAGAACCGATCAGCAGCAGACAGACCCGAGACACCGAACGAAGTGCGGTGAAGCACGGCGATCACGTAGGCAAAAACACCGACACCCCAGACCAACCACACTTTTTTCATCGGGTCTGTATGTTACTCCTGTCTTTCGCAAGGCTCAGGACATGATTATTCGCGGCCCTGAGACACCCAATTCAGATCGGCCGAACGGAAGCCTTCGGTGATCGCGGCGAGGGAGTCGAGGCGAGCGATCTGGTCTTCGCTCAAAACGATGTCCAACGCTCCGGCGTTTTCGGTGACTCGTGCAGCGAACCGAGTGCCGGGAATCGAAACGGAAGGCAACCCGTACTGGCGGCCCTTGGCATCGAGCCATGCCAGGGAAACCTGTGCAGGCGTCGCGCCGAGCTCCTCACCGACGGCGCGGACCACGTCGAGAACCTTCTGATTAGCGGGGAGCGCGGAGTCCGAGAAGCGGGGGAAGCGTCGGCGTAGGTCGTTGTCACCGAGCGTCTCCGCATCGAACGATCCCGCCAGGAAGCCTCGGCCCACAGGTGAGAAGGGCACGAATCCGACTCCGAGTTCCGCGGCGGTGGGTACTACCTTGTTCTCGACGTCCCGACTCCAGATGCTCCATTCCGACTGGATCGCCGCGATCGGATGTACCCCGTACGCACGACGCAGTTCATCGCCGGTCGCCTCGGACAGGCCGATGTTGCGGACCTTGCCCGCCTTCACCTGCTCCGCGATCGCGCCGACGGTGTCTTCGATCGGCACGTTCGGGTCGACCCGGTGCAAGTAGTAGAGGTCGACATGATCGACGCCGAGTCGTCCCAGAGACTCGTCGAGTGCCCGCGGCACGTAAGCCGGGTCTCCGTTGATCCCGCGCTGACCGTTGGCGATGTTGCCGACCAGACCGAACTTGGTCGCCAACTGCACTTCGTCCCGGCGGTCTTTGAGAAGCTCTCCCACTGCCCGCTCACTCGAGCCCTCGCCGTACACGTTGGCGGTGTCGATGAACGTGATCCCGATGTCCACCGCATGGTGCAGCGTGGCGAGCGCCTCGGCCGGATCCACCGGGCCGTAGACCGGGGCGACGGACATCGCGCCGTATCCCTGGGCGCTGACAGTGAGACCTTCGGCCAGAGTGACGGTGGGGACGGTCATGAAAACTCCTCGATTCGACTGAGCGACAACCCCGACAGTCTTCACCGAATCGAAGCCTCACGCACCGATTAACGTCACGCTGATCGGGTTACCCTCGAGTGATGGCATTCGATTGGCTCGAACTCGTACTCACCGCCCACCGCGAATTCGGTTCACGACTCGCTGCGGTCGAGGACTGGAACGCACCCACGCCCGACTCCGACTGGCACGTCGAACACCTCGTCCGCCACGTCATCGAGGAGCAGCAGTGGGTACCGCCGCTCCTGGCCGGACTGACGGTCGGCGAGGCGACACCGGACATCGTTCCCGTCGGGGACGACCTGTGGACCGAATGGCAGAAGTACTCCGATGCCGCAATCAAAGCGTGGAAATCGACGGACCTCAGTGCCCACGTTCACCTCTCGTACGGCACGGTGAAGGTGGAACCCTATCTGCGCCAGCAGACCTCGGACGTCACGATCCACACCTGGGACCTTGCGCGAGCGGTCGGAGCAGACGAGCGGCTCGATCCAGACCTCGTCGAGGCCGTCTGGTCCGACCTCGACGGGCAGCGCGACATGCTCGCCGAGAGCGGTCTGTTCTCCGCTCCCGTCGATCTTCCTGACGATGCGTCGTTGCAGGACAAGCTGATTGCCCTGACCGGTCGCGATCCTCGTTAGACGTTCAGCGACACACCCGTCGTGCGAGCGACGCCGTCCCAGCCGCCGGCAGGTGCACCGAGGCCGAGCAGAGCCGCAACCGTCGGCGCGACGTCGATCGTGCGAGCCTGCGTGTCGATCTTCCGTCCACCGTCCAGAGCGGGATGTCCGCCGCTGAGGAAGAACGGAATGGGCAGTGTCACGAAGTGGCCGTGGTTGCCGGGAATCGGGTTGGACAGTGGAGTCGGATCACTGAACCGCCAGCCCTGAGCGCAAAACGCAACGACGTCACCGGCATTGGTGCCGAGATCGAATTCGGCGGGGAGGTGGCTGGATTCGACGCCGTCCACACCATCCACGATCTGCTGAATCCGGCTGACGGCTTCCGCCCGTTCGCCATCGGGTCCGACGAAGTAGATCAGGTCTGCGCCACCGTTCTGGGCGATTCGAATCTTGCCTGCCAGCAATGGGTCCGCGTTCAGCGGTCGATCCAAGCCGATGAGCCGCGCGGGCTCCGACCAGTCCATCGAGTGGTCGGCCAACACGATCAGAATGCTCCGATTCCAGCGACCCGTGTCATGAAGGAAGTCGACGAAGCGGCGAACCTGGTTGTCGGTGTTCTGAAGTGCAGCCGTGCGAGCGATCCGGATGGACGGACCGGACAGATCCAGGTGCCCGACCCGATCGACGTCACCGAGGTTGGTGAATGACAGCCGCGGCGAGTTCCCGCCGACGATACGGATCAAGGCGTCGATCGTGAAGTTGTCCGGCGCATGCTCGGTACCGGGAACGAGCGGCTGCGGATCCCACACCAGTGAGGCGCGGTCACCGAACAGCCCGTGAAGGTAGCGCTTCGACAGCACACTCGCAGTGGTCAATCCGAGTTCGGTGCGCACCCGATCCAGAACCGTCGATGCCTGCAGGTCGGAAGGCCGATCGAGGTCACGCTTCTTGTCGATGGCCGGATCGTAGACGGAGTTGGCGGGTACACCCGAACGCGCCGGCAGCACTCCCGTCATCATCGCCGTGTGGTTCGGCAGCGTCTCTGCGATCGTGATGGCGCTGGCGTCCGGGTAGTGGATACCGCCGGCCGCAAGCCCGGTCAGCGTCGGGGTGAGCTCCGATCGCAGCTCGTCCGGCCGCATGCCGTCTACGACTATGACATGCACGTCCAGGTCTGGGATTCCGGCGCTGGTGGGAACACTCGCGCGAGCGGGCGTTCCGAGCAATGCCGTTCCGGCGACAACACTTCCGCCGATCAGAACGCTACGACGCGAAACTTCGATACTCACTGGTCGACTCCTGGTCGGTACGAGGCCTGATCGAGGGCGGCCGAGGTGGGTGAGACTCTACTGCCCGCGCCTGCCGGAAGACGGTAGCTCACGGCGTAGTGCGCATTGCTCTGCGGATTGGTGAGATCGTCGACGTAGTACCAGTCCATCTGAGTACCTTCGCGGGCGATTTCGAATACGCCGTAGCCGTGCGAATCCAGTTCGACGTACCGCACGTGTCGGTTCACGGCCTTGAATGCTTCTTCTGCCGCAACGGTTACCGTGCGCGGTGGCACTTTCAGCATGTCGTCGATATTGGGCGACGTCACCGACGGGACGACGAACTCGGCGCCGACGGTCGGCCCACCCGGATAGTTGGCGGCGTTGGTCGGTAGGTCGCAGGCCCATGACGTGTGGATGTCACCGGTGATGAAGACGGTGTTGTCCACACCGTTCGAGGTGATCGCGTCGAAAAGCCTGGTGCGGTCGGCGGTGTACCCGTCCCACTGATCCGTGTTGTACGGGACACCGGCCTGCGGCACACCCACCAGTTCGGTCAACGCCGCGGTGGTCGCCGGTTCCAGCGGCGGGAACACGCAGGGCGTGATCATGACCGGATTGCCGACGACCTTCCACTGCGTCGGGGAGGTGACGATTCCGTTGGTCAACCAATCCATCTGTGCGCGTCCGGTAATGGTGCGCGACGGATCGTCGACCTGCTTCATGGTCGGTTGCTCGTCGCGGTAGGTACGCAGATCGAGCATCGAGATCTCGGCCAGATTCCCGAAGCGGAACCGACGATACAGCTGAACGCTCGAACCATTACCCGACGGGCGGACGGGCATCCACTCGAAATATGCCTTGGCCGAGTTGGCCTTTCGATCTGCCCAGTCACCTTCGACACCGGGAGTGTGGTTTTCGGCGCCGTCCCGGTACGCGTTGTCGGCCGATTCGTGATCGTCCCACGTGGTGATGAACGGGAGCTTCAGGTGCAGAGCTGCCAGATCCGGGTCTGTCTTGTACTGCGCGTGCCGAATTCGGTAGTCGGCCAGCGAAATGATCTCGTGGGCCGGCTCGTGAAGGCGAACGGATCCGTTTCTCGCGCCGTACTCCCCCTGCCCGTACTCGTAGATGTAGTCACCGAGGTGGATGATCGCGTCGAGGTCTTCGCGGAATGCGAGGTGACGATAGGCACCGAAATACCCCGCCTCCCAGTTGGAGCAGGACACCACGCCGAAGCGGAGACGATCGAGATCTGCCGAGTTCGACGGAGCCGTGCGGGTGCGGCCCACCGGAGAAACAGCCGAACCCGCAGTGAATCGGTACCAGTACGTCGTCGACGAATCGAGTCCGGTGACGTCGACCTTCGCGGTGTGATCGGAATCCGCCGAAGCAGCAACACTTCCGGACGCAACGACGCTCGCGAACCCCTCATCGGTCGCGACCTGCCAGTTGAGAGTCACCGCCGGCCCGACGCCGGAACCGGGCGTCGCGTCTGCCGTCGGGGTGATGCGGGTCCAGATGATCACCGCATCCGGCAACGGGTCACCGGATGCCACGCCGTGCGCGAAGCCCGGGCTGCCACCCGGAACCTCGGCACCGGCGTGGCTCGCCGAAGCGACACCGAGACCTACTGCGCCGGCGAGGGCCGCCGATCCCTGCAGCAGGCCACGTCTGGATATTCGATCGAAGGCATTCGTGTGCACGCTAGGAGTGAACCCGCACCTGAACGGGCGTTCAAGAGAGCTTCGGGATGTTCACCCAGGCTTCGCCTGCGCTTCTCTGGAAGTTTGATCGAGTCGATCCCGATTACAACCGGTAATCGAGGGCCGAGCCTCGAACCACACCGACCTTGACTCCGATGTAACCGCCGAGTGCACCCCCGGCCGCGATCAGGATCCAGAACGCCGGCGGAAGCAGAGCCTCGGACCCGTCGACCTCGGAGAACGCGGAATAGCCGGCGATCAACGCGCCGAAGAGGATGGGCAGTATCAGCAGAGCGGCAAAGAAAGTCACCCACACCCGATGCGACGAGTCTATTCACGACGGACGGCGTTTGTCGGCAAGTCGAGTCGCTCGTCTGCCGGAAACACACCCCGCTGACGCCTATGCTTGGAAAATGACCGAACCCGACATCAAGCCCAGAAGTCGTGACGTCACCGACGGACTCGAAAAGACCGCAGCGCGCGGCATGTTGCGTGCAGTAGGAATGGGCGACGACGACTGGGTCAAGTCGCAGATCGGCGTCGCCTCGTCCTGGAACGAAATCACGCCATGCAACCTGTCCCTCGATCGCCTGGCCAAGGCCGTCAAGGAGGGCGTACGGGAAGCCGGCGGGTTCCCTCTCGAATTCGGCACTATCTCCGTCTCCGACGGCATTTCGATGGGGCACGAGGGCATGCACTTCTCCCTCGTCTCCCGTGAAGTGATCGCGGACAGCGTCGAGACCGTCATGCAGGCCGAGCGTCTCGACGGATCGGTCCTTCTCGCCGGCTGCGACAAGTCGTTGCCCGGCATGATGATGGCGGCGGCCCGCCTCGACCTCGCCAGCGTGTTCCTCTACGCCGGCTCCACCCTCCCCGGCGTCGCCAAACTTTCCGACGGCAGTGAGCGGGAAGTCACCGTCATCGACGCGTTCGAGGCGGTTGGCGCCTGCTCGCGTGGGCTGATGAGCCGCGCCGACGTCGACACCATCGAACGGGCGATCTGCCCGGGCGAAGGCGCGTGCGGCGGCATGTACACGGCAAACACAATGGCGAGCGCCGCCGAGGCCATGGGAATGTCGCTGCCCGGCAGCGCTTCACCGCCCGCACCGGATCGTCGCCGCGACGGCTTCGCCCGCGAGAGCGGCAAAGCCGTTGTCGAACTCCTGCGTCGAGGTATCACCGCGAGGGACATCCTCACCAAGGAAGCGTTCGAGAACGCCATTGCAGTAGTCATGGCATTCGGCGGATCCACCAATGCGGTGCTCCATCTCCTCGCGATCGCGCACGAAGCGTACGTCCCGCTGACGCTCGACGACTTCGCTCGCGTCGGCGCGAAGGTCCCGCACCTCGCCGACGTCAAGCCTTTCGGAAAGCACGTCATGACGGACGTCGACCGTATCGGCGGCGTCCCCGTGATAATGAAGGCATTGCTCGACGCGGGACTCATGCACGGAGATTGCCTGACCGTCACCGGTAAGACCGTGGCGGAGAATCTCGCGCACATCACCCCGCCCGATCCGGACGGCAAGGTCCTGAGGGCGATGAACAAGCCCATTCACCCCACCGGAGGCATCACGATCTTGAAGGGGTCACTCGCGCCCGGCGGCGCGGTGGTCAAGTCGGCAGGATTCGAGTCTGATGTATTCGTCGGCACTGCACGGGTTTTCGAACGCGAGCGCGCCGCGATGGATGCTCTCGAGGACGGCACCATCACCGGCGGTGACGTTGTCGTCATCCGCTACGAAGGCCCGAAGGGTGGTCCCGGCATGCGCGAGATGCTGGCCATCACGGGCGCGATCAAGGGCGCGGGTCTCGGCAAGGACGTCCTGCTGCTGACGGACGGACGATTCTCGGGCGGCACAACCGGCCTGTGTGTCGGACACGTTGCGCCCGAGGCCGTCGACGGCGGTCCCATCGCGTTCGTTCGCGACGGCGATCAGATCCGGCTCGACGTGGGTACCGGACAACTCGAATTGTTGGTCGACGACTCCGAATTGGAAGCCCGCAAGAAGGGCTGGGAGCCGTTGCCGCCTCGCTACACACGTGGTGTATTGGCCAAGTACTCCAAGCTCGTGGGATCAGCCTCGGGTGGAGCAGTGTGCGGCTGATCCCAGCCCGCCGCTAGATCGGCCGGTACCCGGCGCCGACACCTCCGTGGGCATTGATCGTGTCCACGATGGAGGTCATGTTGGTGCCGAGTTCCGGCCCCAGGCACGGCACCCAGAGGTAGGCGTTGACCATCGCGACCAGCGTCGTCCCGACCGTGACCGGGGCTCCCGAATCACCGTGGTCGACGCAGATCTGAGTCCAGGTGGATGCGTCGGCGCTCAGGTCTCCCCAGACGACGCCGCAGGTCGTGCCCGTCGTACGGCCTTCCTTGCAGGCTGTGGCCGGGAAGCTGGCTGGAGCGCCGATCGAGGTGATGGTTGCCGCGCCCACCGTTCGAACTGGTGTGACCTTGCCCGGATCGAACTGGATGACCCCGTAGTCCAGGTCCGGGTTCGACTCGACGAACGTGCCGACCACGCCTGCGTCCTCGTTGCTTTCCGGGATCAAGAACGATCCAGGACCACCGCAGTGACCTGCGGTGATACCTACGAGTCTGCCGCCGTTGTCGTGACCGATAGTGGTCAACGTACAGACCAGCTGATTGTCGATGATGATGCCCGAACCACCACCCATGGGCGTGGGTGCAGCAACGGCGTTGCTGCTGACGATGAACCCGAGTCCGAGTGCCAAGACCAACGCTGCCAGAGCCGAAACAATTCGCTGCAACATCACAATCTCTCCGCCGGTAATCTCCCCGCTGCAAAAAACGCATACCCCGGAAAGTGCGGACCTACGCAGCGTTTCTAGTCGGTAGCTCCGAGCGCTTCGAGCATCTTGCGTGCCTCCTCGAGCTGACGACTCAACTCGTCGACTCGCGCTGCAGCCATGTCCCGTGCAGCGACGATGATGGACTCGACAGCCTCGATTGCGGTGGGCTCACCCAACTCGCGGACAGCTCGCTCGACCGCATCGGGTGCGACCGGAACTGCTTTGCCCGGACGCTTCGCGCCCTGTGTGACCGTCACGCTCCAGTCGTTGTCCGCGCCCGCATGGATCGTGACGCTGATGCCGGCCGGCAGTTTCTTCGCACGCTTGACGGCCGGACGAGGTGTCGCGGCAGGGGCAGCAGTGGTAATCGGTACCGGAGCGGGTGCAGGCTGCGCACGCGGCTTCGGTCGAACAGGCTCTACGAGTGGCTCCATCAGTGGCTCGGACTCCACAACTGGTTTGGGCCGTGGCGCCGGTTTAGCCGGTGCCGCGGAGACGCGGTTGATGCGCAATTCCTCTGCCTCGAAAGGCAATTCGTCGTTGACGCCTTTGGGGCGGATCATCACGGTGTTGCCGTCCACCGACACGACTTTCGCCGAGGTACCGGCTTCGATCCCCAGGCTGGGAGTCGCCTCGCGCAGATAGACGGTGGCGCGCTTGCCTTCGGCGACAGCCGTGGCGAGCGCTGCCAGATTGTCCGCAGTGAGGTGATCCGGCGTTGATGCGGCAGCGCCGGAACGTCTACGGGGTGGCATGCGCAGGTCCTTTCAGAAGTATCTCGTGCATTTCGGTATCGACAGTGCTTTTCTCGGGGCAACTCTTGCACAAGCCACCGACGTGTTGACTCTCACCGCCCGCCTGAGCCCGAGGATCCGTAGACGGTTCGGCCAATTCAGTACTGTTCTCGGGGCACCGCGTGGAAGATGGTGGACAGAAATTCGTTGCGGCAATAAGGAGCACGGTGAGCAGTTCGGAGTCAGAGTGGATCGACGAGGTCACCGAACCCGCCCCTGCTGAATCTCACGTTGCCGAACCTCACACCGCTGATCCGGTCGACGTCGATGCTCATCTGCTCAGCCGGATTCAAGCCGACATCGAGGAGTCCCTCCTCGGCGGACCGCGCTGCTTCACGCAATCGCAGATCGCGGAATTCGCCGGTGTGACACGCGAGCGTGCCGATCGTTTGTGGGTCGCGATGGGCTTTGCCGTCGACGAGGATCCCGACGCCGTCATGTTCACCCAGCAAGACGCCAACGCCCTCAAGACGATCATCGACATGGTCAATCGAGGAGTCATCTCGCAGAGCAGTGAGGTGGCTGCCGCCCGTTCACTGGGGCAGTCGATGTCGAGGTTGGCTGAGTGGCAGGTCTCGCTGATCAGCACACACATCATCGACCAGCTCGCCGACTCGGCAGATCACGAGCCCGAAGCGATCCGGAAGATCGTTCTGCGCCTCGGCGCCGAGATCATTCCCGCTGTCGAATCTCTGCAGACGTACGTGTGGAAGCGCCACGTCGCGTCGTCGACGGGCCGCAACGTCGGAAACCCGGGCGAAGAAGTAGCGAGTCGTGTTCTGGTCGTGGGTTTCGCCGACATCGTCGGGTACACCTCGCTGACCCGCGGCCTCGACTCCGCCGAACTCAACGATCTGCTCGAGCGGTTCGAGTCCGCGTCCACCGAAATCATCGGTCGCAACTACGGCTGGGTGGTCAAGACCGTCGGTGACGAGGTCATGTTTGCCGCTGAAAGTCCCCACCACGCCGCCGAGATCGCTTTGCAGATCCAGCAGGCGGTCCTCGCCGATCACGACGATCCGCAGCTTCGGGTGGGTCTGGCCATGGGGCCGACGTTGGTTCGCTTCGGAGATCTCTACGGTTCGGTGGTCAACAAGGCCGCGCGTCTCACCAGCTCTGCTCGTCCCGGCACTGTGCTGATCGACTCCGAGCTGGCCACCCAGCTCGGCTCGGACGCCAATTTCAAACTGCGACACCTTCGTCCGCGACGAGTGCGCGGCATCGACAGGCTCGAGCAGTACGTGCTACGCCGCAATCTGGAGCCGTGAGCTCTCAGCTCGACACTCCGCGTGCAGCCAGAAAGTCGTCCACGATCTGCTCACACGCAGCCTCCCCGAGAGGCGTCAGCGTGGCCAGCTTGGTGAGCACCAACGGTCCGACCAACTGAGCAAGTGCGACGTCGTAGTCGTACTCCCCCAACGCGTCGATCGCGTCCGGCGAGCGCAGGATCCGATCGAACGCGTGTCGGTACTGCTCGAAAACCGTCTGGCGCAGCGATCGCAATTCGGGCTTGTCCGTGGACAGGGCATCGACGCTCGAATAACCCTTCAGTTCCGGCCCCAAGCCGAGCCAGCACATCGCCGTCACCTGGATCGGTGCGCTTTCGATGGCCTTGGCCTGACTGGTCAACAACTCGAGCAACTGCGCGCGGAGATCGCCTTCACCGGACATCTCCGGCACCGGCGGCAGTAGACGTGCAAATGCCGCGGCGAGTAACTCCGTGCCGCTGTCGAAATGGCGGTACAGCGTCGCACGCGCGACGTTGGCCAACTTGGTGACGGCATCGATCGTCACGGCGTCGACGCCGCCTTCTGCCAGCAGCGTGGTCGCTGCGTCGAGCAACCTGGACCTGGAACGCTGTTTGCGCGGGTCCTCGTCGTTTCCCTGCTGTTCGATTCCCTGCTTGTCGATTCCCACCGTCACAACTTCAGTTATACCCACTTGGGGGTTGTGGAACTGCTGTTCTTGTAACGATACTGATGGTCTTGTTTCTATCGGGAGGTTTCGTGAGTAGCGATACGACGCTCGAACAGTCCACGTGGACCATCCGACAGATCTGGATGCTGACGGTCGCGTGCTGCGCCGTCGCGCTGGTCGTCGCAGCGATGGCCGCTCTCAACACGGCCCTTCCCGACTTGGCCCGCGATACCGGTGCAACACAGAGCCAGCTCACGTGGATCGTGGACGGGTACACGCTCACGCTGGCTTGTCTCTTGTTGCCGGCGGGCGCACTCGGCGATCGATACGGTCGACGAGAACTGCTCATGTTCGGACTACTCGTTTTTGCTGCCGGCTCGTCGATTCCGGTCTTCGCGGACGAACCGTCGTGGGTCATCGTCTCCCGCGTGATATCCGGCGTCGGCGCCGCATTTGTCATGCCGGCGACGCTGTCTCTACTCACTGCAGGTTTCCCGCCGGCGCAGCGTGCCCGCGCCGTCGGAGTCTGGTCCGGCGTCGCAGGGTCCGGTGCAATCGCCGGACTCGTCGTCTCCGGGCTACTCCTCGAAAAATGGTCCTGGCATTCGATTTTCGTCAGCCTGGCCGTCGTCTCGGTCCTCATCCTCGTGGTGTCGTTCACGATCGTGACGTCGAAGGACACGGAGGCAACTCCACTCGATCTACCTGGTACAGCGCTGATCGCCGGCTCGATCGGACTGTTCGTCCTGGGGATGATCGAGGCGCCGGCCCGTGGTTGGCTCGATCCGGTAGTTCTCGCGTTGCTGGTCGGCGGAATTGCCATGACAGCAATCTTCAGCTGGGTCGAATTACGCACTCGCCACCCACTTCTGGACGTCAGACTGTTTGCCAATCGTGCATTCGGCAGCGGCGCAGCGTCACTGACCCTGCAATTCCTGGCGACTTTCGGCTTGTTCTTCCTGATCGTGCAGTATCTCCAACTGGTGCTCGACTACTCCCCCCTGCAATCGGCGCTCGCCCTCATGCCGATCGCCGTGCCGGTGATGGCCCTGTCCGTGGTTGCGCCCCTACTGATTCCGCGTATCGGCCTTCGCGCCCTCACCGCAACCGGTGTCGCCTTCCTCGGAACCGGAATTGCACTCCTGACGCGCTTGGATGCCAGTTCGACCTATGCCGAAGTCTGTGTTCCCTTGGTAGTGGCCGCCATTGGATTGGGTTTGTCGACAACCCCCGCCACTGCTGCCATCGTCTCCAACGCACCGGACTCCAAACAGGGGGTTGCCTCAGCAGTCAACGACGCAACCCGTGAGATCGGCTCCGCCATCGGCGTTGCACTGGCGGGAAGTATCCTCGCCGCCGGCTACGGAAATCACGTCCAGCCCGCGGTCGACTTGCTACCCGAACCGGCCAAGGAGCCGGTATCCGGTTCTCTGGCCGCCGCTCTCCACGTCGCCGAAGCAGCCGGGCCGCAGGGTGCCCAGTTGGCCGAATTCGCCCGTGAAGCCTTCATCAAAGGCATGGATCAAGGAGCACTCACGCTCGCTGCGATCATGTGGGTATCCGCGATCGTTCTGGGATTCTGGGCTCCGGGTCGTCAGCGAGACTGACCGCCTCGTCGGTACGCCGGGGCCTTGGTCGTCTGCTCCGACTGCAGAGTCTGTAGAAGGGGCATCGACCGGAGCGGCACCACAACCGAGAGAACCATGACGCTGGTCGACCGGGTGGCTATCCCCGACCGATTCAGTTCGAGCAGCGTCGCTTGCAAATCCTCGTGCGACGCAGCGGCAATCCGGCACAGCACGTCGCCGGAGCCGGTGGTGGCAAAGGCTTCGAGCACACCGGGGATTGCCTCGAGTTCCGCGGTGACGGTGTCGAGCGCCCCCTGGGCGATCTGCAAAGTCACGAATGCCTGTACTCCGAAACCCGCTGCAGCCAAATTGATGTGCGGCGCGTATCCGGCGATGACGCCCGCATCTTCCATCCTTTTCAATCTCGCCTGCACTGTCGCCCGCGCAACCTTGACCTGACGCGAAAGCTCCAACGCACCGGCTCTCGGGTGCTTGTTCATCGCGTCCAACAGAGCCAGATCCACTGCGTCGAGATTCACGTCCGCTCCACTCGTCGTTCAACTATGCAAATTGCCTACAAAACAGTGCCGCCATCTTCGCATTCCGGCGCTGTGTCTACTTTCAACTACCTCCGTTGACTACCCAACCTCTGAAGGACTTATCTGTTAGTACTGGCAGTGCCGAACATAACTCGAGCACCGCGCTGTGTACATCGCACTCAGAGGGGACTCACCATGACCGTCGAACAGACTCTCACCGACGACGAACAGCTGGCCGGCCTGGATCTGGAGCAATTGCGCCAGTTGGTCGGCTTGGTCGAGTACGACAGCGATCACGATCCCTTCCCCGTGAGCGGTTGGGACGGCCTCGAATGGATCGTCGGAAATGCCACGCAGACTTCACATTTCTTCCAGTCCGCATTCGGCATGGAATTGGTGGCCTATTCAGGCCCGTCGACGGGAAACCGCGACCACCACGCGTTTGTACTCAAAAGCGGGGCCGTGCGGTTTGTCGTCAAGGGCGCTGTGGATCCGGCAAGTCCGCTGATCGAACATCACAGCCGTCACGGCGACGGTATCCGCGACATCGCGCTCAGCGTCCCCGACGTGGACAAGTGCATCGCACACGCCATCACCCAAGGCGCGACAGTGTTGAGCGAACCGCACGACGTCACCGACGAGCACGGCACCGTTCGCCTGGCCAGCATCGCGACGTACGGCGAGACTCGGCACACCCTCGTCGACCGTTCCCGCTACACCGGCCCTTACCTTCCCGGATACGTCGAACGGACGTCGTCGTACCGCAAGCGTGACGGCGCGCCCAAGCGAATCTTCCAGGCCCTCGACCACGTCGTCGGCAATGTCGAACTCGGCAAGATGGACCAGTGGGTCGACTTCTACAACCGGGTCATGGGATTCACCAACATGGCCGAGTTCGTGGGCGGCGACATAGCCACCGACTACTCCGCGCTGATGAGCAAGGTCGTCTCGAGCGGCAATCACCGAGTCAAGTTCCCACTCAACGAACCTGCCATCGCGAAGAAGCGGTCACAGATCGACGAGTACCTCGAGTTCTACCAAGGTCCCGGCGCTCAGCATCTCGCACTTGCGACCAACGACATCCTCGGAGCAGTCGATGCTCTGGTCGACGAAGGAATCGAATTTCTCTCTACTCCTGCTTCGTATTACGAGGATCCCGAATTGCGCGCGCGTATCGGAGAGGTTCGAGTTCCGATCGAGGAATTGCAGAAGCGAGGCATCCTCGTCGACCGCGACGAGGACGGCTATCTTCTTCAGATCTTCACCAAGCCGATCGGAGATCGTCCCACCGTGTTCTTCGAGATCATCGAACGCCACGGCTCACTGGGATTCGGACTGGGAAACTTCAAAGCCCTGTTCGAAGCGATCGAGCGTGAGCAGGCCGCGCGGGGCAACTTCTGAGGTAGGTCAGCTGTTTTCGGTCCACGCCCAGACCACCGCGGGTCGCCCGGTGGCACTGACCCGGACTCGTTCGTCCGTACGTTCCAGCCCTGGCAACGCTTTGAGCGTCCGGTTCAAATTGCCCGGGTCCGGACGCACACCGGAAAGCTCCTCCGCCACGGCCAGCGCGTACGACGCCGGAAACGACGGACCCAGTAATGCCCGCGTGAATGCCTGATCTCGCCACAACAGGGTGTCAGCAAGGATCGGGCGGGTATCGGCGACTATCCGATTGTGGTCGAACGCAAGGTCCCCCGGGTTGTCCCAGCTCACCCATTCGGCCGAACCCGGCACCTCGTCCGACGAGATCACTGCCCACATGGTCACCGAGAGCGTCGGACCGCGGGGGTCGCGATTGGGTTCGTCGAACACGGTCAATTGACCGCTGACGAGGATCTTCTCGTCGGGAATTCCGAGCTTGGTGGTCACGGCTCGCCTGGCGGCGTCCTGCAACCGCTCACCGGCGCCCAGCAGTACACCGGGCAGCGCCAACTGCCCGGTGTACGGCTCCGCTTGCCGCGGAGTGACGGCAAATCGCAACATCCCGGGTTCCGGATTGCCGAACCGGAGCGCGATGACATCGATCGAGACAAGTGACTGGTCCACACCGTCCATCATGCAGGCACTGGGCATCGCATCTGACGATCGACCCGGTCGGCACCGTTCGCGGTCAGCACTACCGGCGCACCCATTTCCTCGCTCAGATACCGGGCGAAATCCTCCGGGTCGGCCGGAAGTTCCTTCGGCACGATCCCTACGGCTTTCAGGGAATCTGTCAGCGCCTGCTGGTGATCGAGATCCTTCCACTCTCCGACGGGAACGAACGGCAATCCTTCGTACGCGTGCACCCCGTGGATCGGGATGCCTGCAGCCCGCGCGCGATCCATCGCATCGAGATGAGTAAGCGCCAAACCGTCGACGCCACCGCTCACCTCGATTGCGTAGTGCAACAACAACTCGTCGAAGTGGCCCGTCCGGAATCCGCCTTGATACTCACCCGTCCCGTTGTGCAGCTCGGGCAACACCTTCGCCAACTCCGGATCCTCCGTCGGGAAGGGCCCAGCTCCGTGTCGTGTCATGTAGGTGCGGGTGACGCCGAGTACGTAACTGTCCCGGCCCAACTCGTCGATCATTGCTCGCGCGTTGGACGGCTCGACCGTCGACCACGTGGTGTGTGGGTGAAACCCCCGCCACTCGTCGAGAAGGACACCTTGTGCCCCCTCGAATACCAGACGACCACCGGCACCCAACGCGCCCAGCGCATCCGGGTCGGCGATGTCCACGACGGCACCGAATTCCGCGTACATGTCGACCATGTCGTCGATCGGCGGAAAACCGTGGCGACTCTCCGCGATCAACGGTCCGTAGAATGTGACCAACGCCGACAACTTACGACGCAAGGAGTCAGGTCGCCGGCAGTCTCCCACCGTAGGCGCATTCGCAACTTCGAGCGCGTACGCCGCGGTCTCACCGATCCCCTTGCCACACGAGCCGTGTCGGTTACCGCCGCGAGCATCCTCACGGGCCCTGTTGGCGGCCACGTGAATCGGCGTCGTCAACAATGCGCGCGCGTCGATCCGTATCAAATCGAACGGATTTCGAACTCCGAGCGCTTCCAGAGCACGCGCCTCCCGGGCGAGCGCGATGGGCTCGACCAACACGAATCTCGAGAGAAACGTCGGGACGCCGGACAGCGTTCCCGAACCGAACTGCGAAAACGTGTGGTGGCGCTCGCCGACCGTCACGTTGTGCGCTGCCTGTGCCCCACCGTTGAAGCGGACCACTGCGGCCACACCCAAATCGGCTTGGTCGGAGCAAAGCCAATCGACGGTTGCTCCCTTCCCCGCATCTCCGAACCCGAGGTCTACGACGACGATATCGCGGTCTTCGAACGGCTCCATCATGCTCTCCTTCTATGCGAAATCAACATCGTCCGTATCGGTTCCGAGATCGTGGGGCAACCCGGCCACCGTCGCGGTGCTGCGCCCTGGAATTAGAGCGAGAGCCTTGCCGACGGTCTCGGCTTCAGCTGTTGAACCGATGTCGCAGAGATCCGCCAGTCCGTCACGCAGGTCGATGCGGTCCTCGCCGATTCCGACCGTCAGCGCGATCAGTTCGCACACCGCAGCGGGGTCGTCGAGTTTGACGAAGCGTTCACCGAGCAACTTCTTCCAGTGATCCGCGATTTCCGGATCGTTGAAGTACGACGACTGATCTGGCAGAACGAAGTAAACATTCCATCTTTCTTCGAGTTCACGGTAGATCGACGAGACCGATACGTCCTGACGTACCTTGTCGCCGATCACCGAACGGATGTGACGAGCCGAGAGTCGCGGCTTGTTCAGCTCGTCGCCGATGATGAAGAGGTAGCCTTTCCTTCCGCGCTTCTCCCAGGCATCCGTACTGGTGTGGCGCGCCATGAAATATGCTGCCAATTCATAGCTTTCCGACTTCTGTCCACCACCGTTGCCCTCGAGGAAGATGGTCCGAAGCTGCTCGTCCATCGCGTTACCCGACTCGAACTGGCCGACTTGTAGTGGCACCTGATCGGAATCGGCGTCGCCGATACCACCGAACAGAATCTGCGGATCATCCGCGTATCCCTTGCGTTGCAGCAGCCCGTGCAGCTTTCCGAGCTTGTCCTGCATGATTCGAGGAACAGCGCCCATCGAGCCGGTGACATCGAAGAGCACTGCTATCGGGAGAGAATCGGGGTGCCCGGCCGAGTCCCGGCATTCACGCTTGTCGACGCCGAAGGGGTCGAGGGTCGGGTCCGCTTTCCAACTGCTTCGCGGACGCGACCGAAGCGAATCGGTGTAACCGAAATCGTCGACACCGCGTGCGGCACGAAAAGTCTTGCCCGCCAAATAGGTGTTGTCGTCCCAGTATCCGTAGCCCATGACAATCACTGTCCTTTCGTGGATGGAACGGCGAACGGACGAAATGTCCGCTGGCCATAGAGAAGATCGAGGAGTTCGTCGAACTCACCCAGTAGGTCGACCGCGTCGGGACGCAATCTCGGGTTGTCCTGCATGCAGCCGTCGGCAAACACCTTCATCCGTTCGTGGGTCTGCTCGCCCAGCATTCGGAGCATCAAATGATGAGCCATGTAGACGTCCCAGGCCGGAGACGCTCCTTCGCCGAGTTCCGGTGGGTACGAATCACGATCGGAACCGATCGTCGCCACCGGGCGGCTGCCCGTACGGGTGCCAAAGGACCAGCCGACCAGCACCACCCCGTGCCGATCAGGCTCGATCAGCACGTTCTCCGCGGTAGTCGCGGTGTGCACCCAACCAGTCGCATGCGCTGCTGCCAGAGCCCGAAGTAGCCGTCGGTGCATCCACGCCCAGTCCCGTGGATCGAGGCCACCCGGATACGCCTCACGGACGTCGGCGAGACTCACAAAACCTTCGGTCAGATCGTCCAGCACATCGATCTGACGTCTCGTGCCGCTGCCCACATGGGTGATTCGATCGATCAATCGCGGGAAGTACGAGACTGCCCAACCGGCTTCGCACGAATTCTCGATGTCCGTCAGCACATTCCGTTCGGCCTCGATCATCGAGTTCGCCCGAGGGTTTCGCGGAATCTTGAGTACGACACCGGCATCGGACCGGTACAGGTTAGCGACCGAGCCGCGCTCTACCAGTCCACCCAACATGTACTCGCCCCGCTCGCCGACATAAACGGGTCGAGAATCTGCCGGCTCGAACTCCACTGTCCAACTGCGGTAAAGCTCGTTCAATCGAGATGTTGCGGCCGAGTATCGCACCCGATCTTCGGGCTTCGCCCGGTCCGGATGAATGGCTGAGGCGAGCCGATGAAAACGACGCTTTGCAGCGCGGCGGGAGTCGAGATCACTGGGGACTCCCCCGAACACATCAGCCGAAACCTTTGCCGTCTCGACCGTTTCGAGTGCAGTGTGCGTCGTTTTCATTGTTTTAGTCTAAGCGACTAAAACGAAAACGGCAAGAATGCGTATTTCATCCGAGTACATGCGCATCACATCAGGACACGGCAATCACCTGTCGGCACCGAGGGCTGAAACAGCTTTGCGTAGCTCGATCACTGCCGGACTGCTGTCGCCCTCACGGGTACACAGATCGATCGAACACTGCTCGATATCGGAAATGCGCACGAAACTGATATCCGAGCGGGTGTAGTACTCGGCAATGGTTGCTGCCGTTATCACCACCGCCCGACCGTTGGCGACAACCTCGAGCGCTTCGTCCATCGTGCGGACAGAGGGACCGTACCGGACGGGTACACCACTCGGGCGCGGGTCCACCGACCACCATTTCACCCATTCGGGTGGTGCGCCGTCACTCGAAACCTGCACAGTCCCATCTATTTCAGAAATCTCGATGCTCGTACGGCCCGCCAGTTGGTGCCCTCGAGGCAGAGCCACCACCCGCGGTTCGACGCCTATCCGTTCGAGCACCACACCGTCGAGCACCGGCAGTGGCGGTCGCACGAAGGCCGCGTCGACGGTCGCGCTCGCCACCGCGGAAACCTGTTGGGACCAGTCCAATTGGACCAGCTCCACCTCCGCATGCAACGAATCGATCACCGCACGTCCCAAACTTCCGGCCGCCCCGTTGATGAATCCGATCCGCAACCGCCTGGCCCGCCGACGCTCGAGTGCGTCGAGCCCGTTCATCGCGCGGACGGCGAACTCGAGAGCGGGCCGTGCATCCGCGACGAACACCTCACCCGCGGCGGTGAGCACCACCGGGTGCGAACTGCGATCGATCAACTCGGTTCCCACCTGCTCCTCGAGTCGACGAATCTGCTGACTGAGAGCAGGCGCCGTGACGAACAACCGGTCTGCCGCTCGTCCGAAGTGCCCTTCCGCCACGACGACGAGCAACGAGGACACCAACCGCAGATTCAGATCTTCACCTCTTCTCGCCTTTTTCATTACCGTCCATTCGGTTGTCTTAGGCCGCCGTTCGCCAGCAAAGTGATGACCATCACGGTATCTGAACAGCGGAGTTAAGCAAACCGGCAATTGTCGAACGAAGTTCTACATGTACAGCGAATGCCACGTCAGGTCACAGTTGTCGCAGATCCGGACAGCCCGCCGAATCCGCGAAACCAGGAGATGTGATGAGCAAGTACGAGCACGAATTCGTCCACATGATGGATGGCGTCGAAAAGCAATTGGAAACCATCGACAATCCGCGGCACCAGAAGATCCTCCGAAACTACCGGCGCCACGCATTGCTCGAGGTCTCCGGTCGTTACAAGGAAATCCTCTCGCCCGACATGACCGTCGAAGAACCCGTCTACCGGTTGTTCGAAGACGGGCAGTCGATTGTCCTCGACGGCATGGACGCCGTCACCAACTTCTACCAGTCACTCGCCGAGACGGACACCCTTGTCATGTGGACCGGACAGTCCGACTTCGCGGTCTCCGACAGCGGATTCTCGGGTGAGACTCTCTTCAGTCAATTCGTCCCAGGATCGATTCTGGGAGACGGGGTGTTCGGCGCGGTGCACGAATCGGGTGGATCCACCCCCGCAGCCCCCGAACAGTCGTCGGACATCGACCCCGACGGTTGGTATCTCGTGCGTCGGACCTTGGCATTTGTCTGGCCGTACGACGAGCAGGGGCGACTCATCGGTGAGCATGTCTACGAAGATTCTGCTTCGAAAGTCGTGACCAAGGTGGACCCGAGCGAGGTCATCACTGCGGCGCGCGCAGCCGAACTGCTTGCCCCACTGCTCGAAACGCACCTGCCGTGAGCGCGCCCGTAGCCATTGTCACCGGCGCAGCTGCCGGGTTGGGCGCCGCTATTGCCGAGCGCCTTGCGGAGGACTTCGGCACCCTGCTTCTCCTCGACATCGAAGAGGCCGCACTCGCCGACACCGCAGCACGCCTGGAAAGCCTTGGCGTAGCAGTCCACACGGCACGATGCGATGTTCGACGTGAAGGTGACGTCAAGAACGCCTTCGACGTGGCTGCATCGGCCGGAAGCCCGACTGCACTCGTCAACGGCGCCGGAATCGGCGTCTTCACTCCGTTCCTCGAGATCACCGAAGACCAGTGGGACAACACCTTTGCGGTGAACACCAAGGGCAGCTTCCTGATGTGCCGCGAATTCGTGAGCAGAACCGAGGGTCCGGCAGCGATCGTCAACATCGCGTCGATCGGTGCCCGCTTGGGCGGTGACATGCTCGCGCACTACGGACCATCGAAGGCCGCCGTGATCGAGATGAGTCACAGCGTCGCCCGGATCGGTGCGACTCGAGGACTTCGCTCGAATACGGTCATGCCCGGCCTGATCCTCACCGACATGTGGCTTCGAACCATCAAGGAACTGCGTCGACGCGATCCCTCGCTCACAGATGTTTCCGATGCTGACGTCTTCGATTCTTTTGTCGCACAGATGGTTCCGATGGGTCGAGCTCAGACGCCCGGAGACATCGCCGAGATGGTCGCCTTCTTGCTCAGTGACAAGGCTCGCAACGTCACCGGCCAGACGATTGCCGTCGACGGCGGCGCCGTGATGACCTGATCGGGTCGATGGCGGTCAGCCCCAGCGCGACTGGCCGCCGTCGAGCGGGATCGTGGCACCCGTGAGGTACCCGGCGTCTTCGCTGACGAGGAAGACGACGGCACGACCGATGTCGGTCTCGGGGTCTCCGACGCGTCCCAGCGGAATACCTGCGACAAATGCCGCTGCCTCTTCGGGATTCTTTTCCATCCACCACTGCAACGCGGGAGTCTTGGCGTGCGGGGCAACATTGAGAACGCGAATGTTGTCCTTGCCCCATTCGCAGGCGGCAGCGCGGGTCAACGAGCGCATGCCTTCTTTGATGGAACCGTAAGCGCCGTAGTTACTGGCATCCCAGCGCACCGCCGCCGAGGTGACCATGTTGATGATGACGCCACCGCCACGACTGTTCATGTGGGGGTACGACGCCTGCATCATGCGCAGGGTGGCGAGCGGCCCCGTCGCGAAGGAACGCTCGAAGTCTTCGTCGAGCACGCTCAAGAGTGGGCCGGGCTTGCAGTCGTTGGCGTTGTTGACCAGGATGTCGATTCCGCCGAACAGTTCGACGGTACGGTCCACGGCGTCGGTGATGTCGTCCTTCTTGCTGACGTCGCAGACCACCGCCTCACCGCGCGCACCGATGTCAGCCAGTAGTCCGCACGTGGTGTGCAACTTGGATTCGGTGCGGCCGGCAACGGCGATCACGGCGCCCTCTTTGGCCAAGGCCAGGGCAATCCCCTGCCCGATTCCCTGACCCGCACCGGTGATGAGTGCGACTTTGCCTTCGAGCTTGCCCATGTGACTACTCCAATGTCCGTCGACGCAGAGGTCCCTTTTGCGGGAGGGACCGGTCGATTCTGGTGACTGCCGCTGTTTGTCGTCTACACTCGACCTACAAAACAACCAAGCACTTGCTTGACCCTAAGGTGTGCGACCACGTCGCGTCAATCACATTGGGCGGCAATTCAGCTCGGCACCGCACCAGGAAGGCTCCACCGTGACACTGCCCAACCCCGTCGATTTCAGCGGACGCTCGGTGATCGTCACCGGCGGCACCAAAGGCATCGGCTACGTCATCGCCGAAACCTTCCTCGCCGCGGGTGCGAACGTGCTGGTCTGTGGCCGTAACGAGCCCGAAAACCTACCCACCGCCGACGGCCGTAGCGCAGCCTTTCGCGCCACTGACGTCCGCGATCCCGCCGACGCCGCAGCCCTCGTCCAGGATGCCGTCGAGCGCTTCGGCCGTCTGGACGTCCTGGTCAACAACGCCGGCGGCTCCCCCGACGCCGACGCTGCGACGGTGTCACCCCGCTTCGTCGAGAAGATCGTGGCCCTGAACCTGTTGGCACCCTTCAACGTTGCCCAGGCCGCAAATGCAGTGATGCAGACTCAGGACGACGGCGGTGCCATCATCAACATCGGCAGTGTCTCGGCGATCGACCCGCAGCCCGGAACCGCGGCGTACAGCGCAGCCAAGGCAGGCCTCCTCGTTCTGACCAAGGCATTGGCCCTCGAATGGGCGCCGAAGGTCCGGATCAACCACATCACCACCGGCCTGATCCGTACCGAGGCTGCCGCCGAGGTCTACGGCGCCGACGGCGGCGCTGCGGTCACCAGGACCATTCCGATGGAGCGCATGGCCGTGCCGGCCGATATCGCCAACTCCTGCCTGTTCCTGGCGAGCCCGCTCTCCTCGTACGTGAACGGCGCCGACATCGCCGTTCACGGCGGCGGTGAGTACCCGGCTCGCTACATGGCGACCCACCAGGATTGAAACAAATACGAAGCAGCCCCTGAGCGGATTCGCTCGGGGGCTGCTTCTTCGTGTGAACAACTGCGGGGCGCGACGAGGGGTCAAGCACCCCGCAGTTGAGTCTGGAGGGACTAGCGAGCGGAGAAGCTCACTCGTGCACCGGAAATCGCTACCTGATCACCCTTGGTGACCTGGAAGGCCAGGTCGTCGGGAGTTCCCCACGCAACGATGGACGGCGCTTCACCCGGATGGATTGCCGCAGCGAATCGACCCTCGAGGCTCACGAGGTCCGCCGGATGCACTCCGGCGACCCGGGCAAGCTCGAGCGTGCTCGCGGCCAACGTGCACAGGCCGTGCATGATCGGACGCGGCTGGTTGATCCGCGCCGCAGCCTCGGGATCGATGTGGATGTGGTGCTTGTCGCCCAGGAGCCGGTACATCGCCGTCTGGTTCTCCGCTGTGGTCAACACACCGGTCAACGAAGGCTCGCCGGTCGGCTCCGCCGGACGTGAGGGTCCACGTTCTCCGCCGAATCCACCGGCACCGGGGGCAAAAAGTGACCAGGTCGCGACGAAGTATTCGCACTCCACCTTCACTTCGAACACGGCCGCTGCGCCCTTGTCCCACACCTCGCCGACCGAAGCCTTCAAGGTCACGTCACCGCTACGCGGAAGCGGAGCAAGCACTTTCAGCTCTTGCGAGCCGTGCAGTGCCGTCGAGGTGTCGAAGGCGCCCGCCGAACCCAGAGCGTCGGGAGCCCACTGCGCCAGCGTCAGAGCAAAGGTCGGCAGTACCCGAAGCTGATCCTCGAAGACGAGGTCCAGCTCGGTCGCCTTGGCGCCCACGGCAAGTGCGTACAGGATCGCGTCGCGCTCGGTGTACGACGCGGTGCGGGTCCCGAGATCGGCTCCACGCCAATCGCCGGCGGTCTTCGCAGCTTCCGAAGTTGTCACTGTCTTTTCCTCTCTCAAACAGCGCCGAGAACGAGACCGCTGGTGGGTACTGCTGTTCCGGCTGTGACCAATACGTTTTCGACGCCCTCGGGCTGGTTGGTCGACGTGCCTCGCACCAGTCGCACACCTTCGGCAATTCCGTTGACACCGTGCAGGTACGCCTCGCCGACCTGACCACCGTGAGTGTTGGACGGCAGGCGTCCACCGATCTCGAGGTTGCCTTCGCGGATGAAGTCCTTTGCTTCGCCTGGCTTGCAGAAGCCCAGTTCTTCGAGCTGGGGAAGCACCAACGGAGTGAAGTGGTCGTACAGAATCGCGGCGTTGATGTCGTCAGGGGTCAGGCCGCTCTGGCCGTACAACTGACGAGCAACCAGGCCCATCTCCGGGATACCGGAGATGTCGGGCCGGTAGTAGCTGGTCATCATGTGCTGATCCTTGCTACTGCCCTGAGCGGCGCCCTTGATGACGACGGGCTTGTTGGCCAGATCCTTTGCGCGCTCGGCAGAGACGATGACCAATGCCTGGCCACCGTCGGTTTCCTGGCAGCAGTCGAGCAGGTGCAGCGGCTCGGCGATCCAGCGCGAGTTCTGATGGTCCTCGAGCGTGATCGGACGCTCGTAGAACCAAGCAGCCGGGTTGTTGGCGGCATGCTTGCGCGCCACCACTGCAACTCGTCCGAAGTCCTCACTCGTCGCACCGTACTGGTGCATGTAGCGGCGGGCGAACATGGCGACCCACTGAGCGGGAGTCGACAATCCCTGCGGAGTCATCCACGCATATGCCGCGCGATCCGCGGTGCTGTCCATGGGGCGATCGTGCTGCCCTAGGCCGTAGCGCACACCGGAGCGCTCGTTGAAGGCGCGGTAACAAACCACGACGTCGGCAACACCCGTCGCAACTGCCATGGCCGCCTGCTGCACGGTGGCACACGCAGCGCCGCCACCGTAGTGAATGCGCGAGAAGAACTTCAGCTCGCCGAGACCACAGTTGCGAGCCACGATCGCTTCGCCGTTCGTCTCCGACGTGTAGGTGGACAGACCGTCGACCTCGGACGGATCGATACCGGCGTCAGCGAGTGCCGCGACGATGGCCTCACACGCCAACTGCAGTTCGGTGCGGCCGGAGTTCTTGGAGAACTCGGTGGATCCGATGCCGACGATGGCGGCGGCTCCCGAGAGTGGGCTGATCGCCATCAGGGCCTCTCCTCTTCCTTGAAAGCGACTGCGACGGTGCCGGATGCATGGTTGCCGAGGCTGTTTGCACCCTGCACCTTGACCACGACCACTCCGTCTTCCTTGGACACGACCTCACCGGTCATCGTCATGGTGTCACCCGGGTAGTTGGGCGCCCCGAGACGAATGGCGATGCGGCGCAGGGTCGATGCAGATCCGGCCCAGTCCGTGACGTATCGACCGACAAGACCGTTGCTCGTGAGGATGTTCATGAAGACATCCTTCGAGCCACGCTCCTGGGCCAGGCTCGGATCGTGGTGCACGTCCTGAAAATCGCGAGTGGCGATTGCCGTGGCGACGATCAACGTGCGGGTCAGCGGGATCGCCAACTCGGGCAATGCCTCTCCGACAACGACGTCTGCGTAACTGCGACCGGCAAGTACGGTCATGCGAGCACCTCCACACCGGATGCGAGCTGCGCACCCAGACGCGCCAGATCGGAGCTGGAACCACCGAGGGTGGCAGCAATCTGCTTGCCCCACAACAGGTGACGGTGAACCGGGTAGTCGGTGTCGACGCCCATGCCGCCGTGAACATGCGTGGTGCGATGCACGACGCGCTGTCCGCCGTCGGTAGCCCACCACTTGGCGACCAGTACCGAGGTGCCGAGATCCAGTCCCTCGGAGATGCGCCAGGCGGCCTGCCACAGTGTCACGCGCATCGCTTCGAGATCGATGTAGCAGTCAGCGAGTTGATGATTGACGGCCTGGAAGGTCGCCAGCGGACGGCCGAACTGCTTGCGGCCGTTCAGGTACGTGACGGCCTGCGCGACTGCACCCGACCCGACGCCCCATTGGATTGCGGCCAATGCCAGCTGAACGCGGTCGATCAGCCACGGAACCGTGGTGCCGTCAGCCGCACCGATCAGCTGCGCGGGGGCACCGGCAAAGGTGACGTTGGCACAGATCTCCCAACTGGTGGACTGCGTCTGTTCGAGCGTCACTCCCTCGGCACTCAGGTCGACCAGCAGCAGTGCCGTACCAGTGGAAGCGGTTGCCGAAACGAGAGCAAGGTTCGCGACGTGAGTCATCGGCACTACTGCCTTCTCACCCGTCAGAGTCCAATTGCCGTCGGCGTCCTGCTCAGCCGTGGTCAGTGGGTCGCCGCCAGTGTACGGACCGAACTCTTCGAGACCGACGGTCAGGAATCGACTGCCGTCGGCAACTCCCGGAAGGAGTTCGGCGCGAAGGGAATCAGAGCCGAATTCGTTGACAGCCAATGCTGCAAGGGTCGTTTCCCAGATCGGCACGGCCGCAACGTGACGTCCCTGCTGTTCGAGCAGTGCGTACAGCTCGGACAAGCCGAGGCCACCGCCGCCGAACTCCTCCGGCAGGGCGATACCGAGCAACCCGGTGCTCGCGAGCTCACGCCACAGTTCACGGTCGACGCGCTCAGCGGAGAGTTCGATCTCCTTGGTGCGCTCGATCGTTGCCTTGCTGGTGAAGACCTCGTCGGCCAGTGCGCGAATTGCTTCCTGCTCTTCGCTGAAATTGAAGTCCATCAGTGCTCCTCGCGTACGGCCGGCCGGAACGCGGGAAGCGTCAGATCCGGGTCGGCGTCGATCCAGTCAAGTTCCACGGGCATGTCGACCACGACATCTTCGGGCGCGATACCCACCATGTTGGCGATCAATCGGGTTCCCTCTTCGAGTTCGATTACCGCAACGATGAGCGGGTAGTCGAACGCGTCGATCTTGGGGTGGTGATTGACCACGAAGCTGTACACCGTGCCACGACCCGACGCGTCGATCGTGTCCCACTCGAGTGACCGGCACTCCCCGCACATCGGGCCGGTGGGATGACGCAGCGTCTTGCAGGACGTGCAGCGCTGGATCACCAGACGGTGCTCCTTGGCTGCTTCGAACCAGAAAGCGTTGTCCGCGTTGAGAGCCGGACGCGGACGCAGTGCACGAGGAGCTTCGGGCGCAGCAGATTCCTGAGGTTTGAACCGCAGCGTCCGCCACCGCTGGGTGCCGACAACCTGATCGTCACCGTTGCGGTAGGTCTTGAGCGTCGTGACGAAGTGTCCGACACCGAGGCCGGTCTTCTTCTCCGGCGAAATCGACTCGATGACCTCGGTGTAGTTAACGCGATCGCCTGGGCGAAGTTCGGCGAAGAACTCCTGATCGGAATCGGTGGCCACGACAGAGCTGTAGCCGGCTGCGTCGAGGGTGGCGATCAGATCGGTCCACACCTGCGACGGGTCGTTGCCCGCCATCTTGTCGGTAAAGGTCCGCATGATCCAGACCTGAAGCATCTGAGCGGGAGCGACGACGCCGTCACGACCGGTGGCGCGGGCGGCGTCGTCGTCGAGGTAGACGGGGTTGGTATCGCCCATGGTCTCGGCCCAATGCCGGATCATGGGGATGTTGACCTCGTCTGGCCCCCAGGTGGTGGGAACAAGCGTCTGGCCGACAAAAGCGTCGAGTTGCGCCGAAATGCCGCTCACTTGACCCTCTTTTCGCGAACGAGTCCCAAGCCGATGGTGCCGACCATGTCCCGCAGAACTTCGTTGACGCCGCCGCCGAAGGTGTTCACGACACCCTGACGCGAGATCTGCTCGATCTGACCGGCAAGCAGAGCGCCCGGAGACTCGGGGCGGATGCGACCGGCGGAGCCGAGAATTCCGAGCAGGGTGCGGTAGACGTCGACGTGAGTCTCGGTCCCGTACGTCTTGGTGGCACCGGCGTCGGCTCCGGAGAGCGTGTCCTGTGCGACGGCTGCCGTCATCTTCCAGTTCAGCAGTCGCATGGCCTCGAGCTTGGCGTGTGTGCGAGCGAAGTCCTGTTGCACCCACGGGATGTCGATGGCGCCGTTTTCCTTGGCCCAGTCCAGGACCAGGTTCCACAGACCGTACGTGCGACCACCGATGGCCGCCAGGCCGATTCGCTCGTGGTTGAGCTGAGCCGTGATGAGCTGCCAGCCGCCGTTGACCTCGCCCACAACGTCCTTCGACGGAACTCGAATGCCGGAGTAGTACGTGGACGTCACCATCAAACCGCCGACGGTGTTGATCGGTGACCACTCGAAGCCTGCATCCTCGGTGGGGACGATCAGGATCGAGATTCCCTTGTGCTTGGGGGCATCCGCCTCGGTGCGGCAGGCCAGCCACACGTAGTCGGCAGTGTTGGCGCCACTGGTGAAGATCTTGTTGCCGTCGACGATCCACTCGTCACCGTCGAGAACCGCACGAGTCTTGAGTGACGCGAGGTCGGTGCCGGCCTCGGGCTCGGTGTACCCGATTGCGAAGACGATGTCGCCGGCCAGGATGCCGGGCAGGAAACGTTCCTTCTGTTCTTCGGTGCCGTACTTCATCAACGTCGGTCCGACGGTATTGACCGTCACGAAGGGAAACGGCAGACCTGCGCGCTGAACCTCGTCGAAGAACACGAACTGCTCTTCGATGGAGCGTCCCTGTCCACCGAATTCCTTGGGCCAGCCGATACCGAGCCAACCGTCCTTGCCCAGCAACTTCACGATCTCGCGGAAGTACTCGCCGCCCACACCTTGCTCGCCGGCCGCGCGACGCTTCTCTTCCGGCAGCAGCGCCGCGAAGTACGCGCGCAACTCCTTGCGGAGCTCCTGCTGCTCGGGCGATTCCCTCAGATCCATCGCTGTTTCTCCTATGGCATTCATGGCTGGCAACTCTTGGCCTGGACGCTAACCAGATGCCCAGGTGGGCGCTGTGAGTGTCTCGATGAGCGGGAAGCCGAAACATGAGCGGCGTCACATAGGGTGAGATATGCGCATGGACTCCTCGGATCGCGTCGCTCTCACCGACTTGGCCGCCAGGTACGCACAGGCCGTCGACCGCCGAAACACCACTGCACTTGCGGCTCTCTTCACTGACGACGTGGCATTCGTCTTGCCGCCGGCACTGAACGGAACGGGTGCGCCGACGGAGATACGTGGGAACTCCGTCGTCAGCAGTTCGGTGGTCGATGCCGTCTCACATCTGCACTCGACCCGGCACATCGTCGAGCAGCAGATCCTCGACCTCGACGGCCCCACCACCGCACACGGTGAGGCTTACTGCTCCGCTCACCACATCTATCCGCGGGGCGAGGGCCACCGGGACAACCGGATCGAGATTCGTTACCAGGACAGCTTCGAAAAGATCGACGGCACCTGGCTGTTCTCGCGTCGCGAACTGGTAGTCGATTTTGCCGAGGATGTTCCGGTCATCCTGCTCGGACAATAGGTACATGAAAAAATCGCGGTGATTCTGTATCTCCTCTCGGGAGGTTTACCGGGCTAGCGTTCAGCAACTGTCACGCCATCTCGGCGTGCGTTCGGCTATGTCTTGGAGATTCACATGTCACGCTCGCGCACCAGAAGATTCCTCGCTGCCTTCGCAGTGGCCGCCGTCGCAGTCGGAACCGTAGCCGCGTGCTCGAGCGACAACTCCTCCGACGAGAACGCACCTCTTCGCATCGTCGCTTCTTCGGTTCCGCACGCCGAGATCCTGAAGTTCGTCGAAGAAAAGGGCCTGCTCGGTGACACCAAGATCGAGGTCAGCGAGATCACCGGCGATCTCGACGCCAACGAGGTGCTCGAAGCCGGAGACACCGACGCCAACTTCTTCCAGCACGTGCCGTACCAGGAATCGTGGTCGAAGGAAAAGGGTGTCGACGACCTGGTCGCCGTGGCGAAGGTCCACGTCGAGCCCCTCGGTGCATATTCCAAGAAGGTCACCAACGTGGCCGACCTGCGCCAGGGCGCAACGGTCGCTTTGTCCAACAACGTGACGAACTTCGCCCGTGGGCTGTACCTGCTGCAGCAGGCCGGTTTGATCAAGCTCGATCAGCAGTTGGGCGCCCCCGGCACCGACATCACGCAGATCAGCGAGAAGAACATCATCGACAACCCCAAGGGACTCACGTTCACCCAGGTCGATCCCCCGCAGCTGCCGCGCACGCTCGACGACGGAAATGTCGATCTCGCAATCATCAACGGCAACTACGCAATCGAAGGTGGCCTCAACCCGGCCAAGGACGCCCTGGTGCTCGAGAAGGCCGAGGGCAACCCGTACGCCAATGTCCTGACCGTACGCACCTCGCTCGAAAACGATGCGCGAGTACAGAAGTTGGCCGAGGCATTGACGTCCGCCGACGTCGCGACGTTCATCGAGCAGACCTATCAGGGCTCGGTCATTCCGGCCAGCGCTACCTGATCGAGACCCGTCATGGTCTTCTCGATCGAATCGGTCTCCAAGGAATACCGCAGCGGCACACAAGTTCTGCATGCACTCGATTCTGTATCCCTGAAAATCGAAGACGGCGAAATCTTCGGCATCATCGGCAAGAGCGGCGCCGGCAAGTCGACTTTGCTGCGCTGCCTCAATCTGCTCGAACGCCCGACCAGTGGCCGAATTCTGTTGGGCGACACCGATCTGACCGCGCTGAGTCCAGCGCAACTGCGCGACACACGCAAGCGGATCGGGGTCGTGTTCCAGCATTTCAACCTGCTGCATTCCCGTTCGGTCGCCGCCAACATCGCCTTCCCCCTCGAAGTGGCGGGATACTCGCGGGCAGATCGACGTGCCCGCGTCGACGAGCTGATCGAGTTGGTGGGCTTGGAAGACCGACGTGACGCCTTCCCCTCGCAACTGTCCGGCGGCCAGAAACAACGCGTCGGCATCGCGAGAGCCTTGGCGGCTTCACCCGACGTCCTCCTGTGCGACGAGGCCACGAGCGCCCTCGACTCGGACACAACCGATTCGATCCTCGACCTGCTCGCCGATCTCAATCGACGACTCGGTGTGACCATTGTTCTGATCACCCACGAACTCAACGTGGTTCGACGGATCTGCCATCGCGCTGCGCTGATCGATCAGGGCCGCATCGTCGACGAGGGAACGCTCACCGAACTGGTCGCAGACCCGGACTCACCCCTCGGAGAGGCGCTACTGCCGACCGGAACGGTACGAACGTCCACGACCGGAATTCCGGCGCTCCTCACCTTTGTCGATTCACTGTCCACCTCACCCGTGATTTCCCAACTCTCACGAGATCTCGACGTCGACGTCACCGTGATCTCCGGCGGTATCGAGGACATCGGATCCCATCAGGTCGGTCGCCTTCGCGTGGAGTTCGCTTCACACACGGGACTCGTCAGCAACGAAGAGACAAGAAAGTCTGTCGAAGAACATCTTTCGCAGCGCGGAGTGAAGGTGACGTTCTCATGAACAAGACGTCCTGGCAGGATTCCCTGGGCGAAGCATGGGAAGCCCTACTCGACACGCTCTACATGGTCGGTGTCTCGTTCGTGCTCACCGTGATCATCGGTATCGCTCTCGGTGTTCTGTTGCACGCGAGCGCGCCCGACGGAATCCGTCCCAACCGCGTCCTCAATTCGGTTCTGGGCACCGTGGTGAACATCGGCCGTTCGCTGCCGTTCGTCATCTTGTTGGTGCTCCTCATCCCGGCAACGAGGGCGATCGTCGGAACAGCGCTCGGCGCCACGGCAGCGATCGTCCCGCTGACCATCGGTTCGGTGCCCTTCTTTGCGCGCGTCGTCGAGAACGCCTTGCGTGAAGTCGATTCCGGACGCGTCGAGGCAGCGCGGTCCATGGGCGCCACCGACAAAGACATCATCACCAAGGTGCTACTGCCCGAATCCGTACCGGGATTGGTAGCAGGAGCAACCCTGACGGCGGTGATGCTGATCGGTTTCTCGGCCATGGCAGGTGCCATCGGCGCCGGTGGACTCGGCGACTTCGCAATCAAGTACGGCTACCAACGATTCAACACACCGGTGCTGTTCGTCGCAGTCGTGATCTTGATCGTGCTGGTGCAGGCAATCCAGTCGACCGGCGATCTCGTGGTTCGTTCAATGGCGCACAAGCGGTAACTGATCAGCTCGAGACCATCGCGATCGCTGTTCGCAGTCCGCGCCGCTTACCCGTCTGCGGATCGACGCCGAACACTTCCTTGATTCCGCCTCGGATGCGGAACTTCAACTCCGAGTGCGTCTCCGGAGCGTCGTCCTGGGAAGCCGAGAGAAACCTGTTGGGCAGCGACAACTTCCAGATGGTGCGCAGAGTCAATCCGTACTGCTTCCACAGCGGCCCGGTCGTGTACGGGAGGTCGTACTTGTCACACAGGTCCCGCAGCGGCACCGCGATTTCCGAGTACCGATTGCTCGGCAGATCCGGGAAGCAGTGATGCTCGATCTGGTAGCAGAGGTTGCCGCTCATGAAGGCCATGACGGGACCGGCATGAAAGTTGGCAGAGCCCAGCATCTGTCGTAGGTACCACTGAGCGCGCGATTCGTTCTCGAATTCCTCGAGCGTGAACTTCTCGGCACCGTCGGGAAAGTGCCCGCAGAAGATGACGGCGTAACTCCAGTAGTTTCGGATGAGGTTCGCAACGACGTTCGCCGTCAACGTGGTCTTCCACGCGGGGCCGGTCAGGGCGGGGAACAGGATGTAATCCTTCGCCACCTGACGCGCGATCTTCTTACCGACGTCCTTGGCCATGTCCGATTTCTCGGACCACTTCACCTCACCCTTGCGGAGTTTGTCCGTTTCTAGGTGATGCAGTGCCACTCCCCACTCGAAGAGGGTCGCGAGCACAAAATTCGTGATCGGTTGAAAGAGGTAGTCGGCGTGCCACTTTTGATCGCGCGTGACGCGCATGATTCCGTAGCCCACGTCGTTGTCCAGTCCGACGATGTTGGTGAACTTGTGATGGGTGAAGTTGTGCGAGTGCTTCCATCCCGAGGACGGGCAGGTGTTGTCCCACTCCCAGTTGCTCGAGTGAATCTCGGGATCGTTCATCCAGTCCCACTGGCCGTGGATGATGTTGTGGCCGAGTTCCATGTTCTCGATGATCTTGCCGACCCCCAGGAGCGCAGTCCCCAGAATCCAGGCAGGCTTCTTCTTGCTGGCGAACAAGACGATGCGGCCGGCCACCATCAGAGAGCGTTGAAACGCGATCGTCCGCTGGATGTATCGAGCGTCGTGCGCGCCGCGCTTCTCCTCGATGTCGAGCCGAATGGCATCCAGCTCGCGCCCGAGTGCCTCGACGTCTTCCTCGGTCAGATGGGCATATTCCTTGATGTCGGTGATCGCCACAGTGTTTCTCCGTATCGGTTTTCTCCGTGCCGCAGGACTGGTCCGTCGGGCGGTACCCCTGGGAGCCGGTGCGGAAACGTCAGCCCCGATATTCATGTGCGTCTTCACGCAATCTATGCCAGAGTCGATATACGTGAGCCCCGAAAACAAGATCACCATCCGCACCGCTACCGAGAGTGACTGGCCGGCTCTCCAACTACTCGACTCGGTGGGGTTCGGTTTTCACCCGTCTCCCGCGGTCAGCGAACTGACGAAGGCGCTCTACAAGCCCGAGGACATCATCCTTGCCGTCGACGGTGACCTACCCGTCGGCGTGGCCATCGAAATCGACATGGAATTCACCGTGCCCGGCGGACGCCAACTCCCCACGCGCGGAATCACCTGGGTATCCGTCGCCCCGACTCACCGTCGTCGTGGCGTCCTACGCTCGATGTTCACTGCGCTTCATGCCCACATCGAGTCGACCGGAGCACCGCTTGCCGCCCTGACGGCCAGCGAGGCCGGCATCTACAACCGCTTCGGATACGGCCCGGCCACCTTCAGCGAAGGCATCACCCTCGATCGCCGCTTCGCGCGATTCCGCCCCGAGGTGCCCGACAATGGTGGCGTGTCCATCGTCGACATCAAAGCTGCCTCGACGCTTCTTCCCGAGATCTACGACCGCTGGCGACTGCAGACTCCCGGCGCGCAGGTCCGTCCGCAACCGCTCTGGGACCATATGTTCGCCGACCCGTCCGAGGATCGTGACGGCGCCTCCGGACTGTTCTTTCTGACACACGCGGACGGATACATCGCTTACCGGCACACGAGCGAGGGCCGCGACAGCATCGCCCGGATCGACGAGTTCGTGACGATCACCGAAGATGCGCACGCGGCGCTGTGGCGCACGATCTGCGGCCTCGACCTCGTCACCCGGATCGAGACACGCCAGCATCCTGCCGATCCACTCCGGCTGATGCTCACGGACTACCGCCTTGCCCGGACGACGACGCGCTCCGATCGACTGTGGCTGCGCATCATGGACGTTCCCGCGGCTCTCGAGGCTCGTGAATATGCTGCTGACCTGGACACAGTCATCAAGGTCGAAGATCCGTTCCTGAAGGCCGGCGGAACCTTCGCACTTCAGGTCAAGGGCGGCAAGGCCACCTGTACGGCCACTGACGCGGTGCCTGCGATCACGATGCCCTCTGATGTCCTGAGCAGCTTGTACCTGGGCGAGCACCAGGCCAAGACCTTCGCGGCGGCGCACCGACTCCACGCGTCCGATCCGCAGGAGATCGTGAATTTCGACTTCGCTTTCAACGCGCAGAAGCCCGCAATTCTCGGGTACGGATTCTGATGATCTTGCCGACACGGGCATCGACGATTTGTGCCCTCGGTCGTATTCAGGGTTAGCCTCGAACAATGGCGTTTGTCGAAAAGATGGTCAATAGGCTTCCTGAGCGGGTTCTCGTGCGCGTCCTGCCGCACGCAGAAATGCTCAAGTTCCTGGTGGTCGGCGGCATCGCCTTCATCGTCACCACGGTGCTGTTCTTCGGCATCAAGTGGACGGTTCTGCCTCAGCACCCGGTGACGGCCAACATCCTTGCGGTCCTGATCGCGACGGTTCTGTCCTACGTCCTCAACCGCGAATGGTCGTTTGCGCAGCGCGGTGGTCGACAGCGCCATCACGAGGCCGCTCTGTTCTTCATCGTCGCGGGTATCGGTTTGGCCATCAACCAGGTACCACTCTGGACCTCCCGGTACGTGTTCCATCTGCGTCAACCCGAGGTGTCGGTGTTGATGGAAAACTTCGCGGACTTCATCAGCGGATCGATCATCGGGACCCTGCTGGCGACGGCCTTCCGCTGGTGGGCCATGCGTCGGTACGTCTTCCCCGAAGAAGCCACCGACAGCCAGGTCGTTCTCGACATCGAAGCGACTCCCGGCACCAAGACGCCGACAACCGACGCCACCGCCCTCGACTGACTCCCGGATCGACGCACCCGATCGCTCGCGCTTCGTGGCTCGATGGTCCTGAACGGGCTGGCCCATCCCTGATCAGACGAAGGACTACGCTCCGAGCCCCAGCCGCTTCGAGCATTCGGCCATTTCGTCGATGATCAGTTCCAGCGACGTGCCACGACGACTCGCGGACAACACGATTCGATCGGCTCCCAACCCGCGTGCCCAGTCGAGTTTCGCTTCGTCGAGCCTGGGCAGTGTCGCACCGAGTACCAGCGAGACGTCGGCAGGATCTCGATCTGCCTTCACCGCAGCAGCTTTCATCGCTGCTACGGCCTTGTCGAGTTCTTCACCGGCCAGTCCCAGCGGCTGGAAACCGTCACCCAACCGGCCTGCTCGCCGAGCAGCAGCGAGACTGTGTCCACCGATGTAGAGCGGAACTCCGGATTCGCGGTGCGGCTTCGGCCAGCTGTACGCACCCTTGAACGAGAAGTAATCGCCGTCGAAATCGACTGCTTCCTTGCCCGCCCAGAGTGAACGCATCACCGCGATGGCCTCATCGGCTACCTTGCCACGGCGCTCGAAGTCACCGCCGCACGCCTCGATCTCTTCCTTCATCCACCCCAGGCCGAGGCAGATGCGCAATCGCCCACCGGAAAGGCGATCGAGCGTCGCCAATCGTTTGGCGAGCACTACCGGATTGTGATTGGGCAGCACCAGAACTCCAGTGGACAAGCCCAAAGTGGTTGTGGCACCCGCCACGAACGAAAGCAGTTCGAGCGGATCCGGGATGTCGCAGTCATCGGGAAGATGCGATTTTCCGGTCGGAGAATAGGGGTACTCGCTCTCGGTGTCGGCGATGACCACCGAGTGCTCCACTGCCGAGATCTCGTCGAAACCCAGCGACTCGGCCGCACGGGCGAATTGCAGAATCCAATCAGGGTCTCCGCTTCGACCCAGTTCGACCGGAACGACCACGCCGAGCTTCATACCGTTTCCTCCAGTGTCGCCATCAATTTCGGACCATCCACGACGCGACCGAGGTACCGGTCCGCATCGGGATCTGTTGCAAGCCACACCGCCGCTGCAGCGGGTACGGATGCCGGTGTGGCCGCAAATCCGGCGTCCACGATTGCGTCCGCGCCACCACGGGCTTTCCCTGATTCCGTGATGACAAATCCCGGACTCAGGTTGAACGCTTTGATTCCGGCGTCTCGGTACTCGGAGTTGATCGCTCCGGCAATACGTCCGAACGACGCCTTCGACGCGGCGTACGACAGACCCCAACCACCCTCGCCGGGAGGCGCAGGCGGATCCATGGTCGCCGAGCCCGATGCCAGATTGACCACTACGCCGTTGCCGCTCTTGATCATCGACGGGAGTATCACCTGGACCAGAGCGAGTTGGTGCAGATAATTCCCGATCGCCATCGCCTGAGCGTCGTCGATCTCGATGTCGAGCACCCGGTCCATGTTTCCGACCGTCTGCGCGTAGGCGTTGTTCACCAACACGTCGACATGTCCCCACTCCGCCAGCACCCGTTCACCGGCGCCGCGGACGGAGGCCAGATCGAGCAGGTTCATCGGAACGGCCAATGCGCGCACACCGAAGGACTCGATCTCGGCAACCGTCGTCTCCAGGCTGCCGGGCACCGGAATCACTTGCTCGCCTTGCCTCGTTCGCGGGGCTGCCCGTCCCTCTCCTTCACGAACGGTGCGAGCAGTGATTGCAACGTCGAATCCGGCGCGCGCGAATGCAAGCGCGCACTCTCGGCCGATCCCCCGGGAAGCGCCGGTCACCAGCGCAACTTCACTCACAGGAACCGCGTGCGGCCGTGCGTCTCGAACTCCTTCTCCAGGTTCACCACGTCAGCTTCGGTCATCAACGTGTATTCGGGAGTGCCTCGGCCCACCCAGTGGAACACTGGTTCGTCGGTCCGCCAGCGATCGGCTTGAAGTTCACGTTTGAGTACCTTGTTGGAGCCCGTGACGGGCAGGTCGGTCGAAACGCGAACAAATCGTGGCGCTGCCTTGGTACCCAGATCCGCCTGCGCGGCAAGGTAGTCGGCGAACTCGACCGGATCGAAATCGGCGAGATCGGCGACCTCGATCGCAGCCATGACCTGATCACCCGAACGCGGATCCGGTACCGCGAAGACACCCGTGGCAATCACTTTGGGGTGCCGACGCAGGATGTGCTCGATCATCAAAGCCGAGGTGTTCTCACCGTCGACGCGGATCCAGTCGCCCTTGCGTCCCGCGAAGTAGATGAAGCCGGCCTCGTCGACGTAGCCGAGATCGCCTGTCCAGTACCAACCGTGGCGAATCTTCTCGGCGATCGCGTCTTCGTTCTTGTAGTACCCCTCGAACTTCTTCGATCCGGCCTTGTCGACCATCTCGCCGATGGATTCGTCGGGGTTCAGCACGTGACCGTGCTCGTCGAGAATTGCGCGGGGTCGCTCTTCGCGCGTATCGGGATCGACGATGACGATGTTCTCGCTCGCGGGACGGCCCAGCGCTCCGGCAGGTTGGTTCGGATCGAGCACTACTGAACCGGCACCTTCACTCGAACCGTATCCCTCGAAAAGTTGTGCACCGAAACGACGGATGAACTCTGCCTTGTCCCCCGGCGACGCCTCGGTCCCGAAGCCGTGGGTGAGGGTGTTCTCGATGTCGTCGGGCAGTTCCGGCGTCGCCATGAGATACCCCAAGGCCTTACCGACGTAGGTGAAATATGTTGCGCCGTAGAACCGAACGTCCGGCATGAATCCCGAGGCCGTGAACTTACGAACGAGGCAGACCGTAGCTCCCTGCGAAAGGGCCGGCGCCCACAGAGCCATCAACGCGTTGCCGTGGAAGAGCGGCATGCAGCAGTAGCAGACGTCGTCGCGGTCGATGTCGTACTTGGCGCAGTTCGCGTAGGCCAACCGCGTCAGACGCCCCTGGCTGCACCGTACTGCCTTGGACATTCCGGTGGTGCCCGAGGTGAAGAGAAGCAAGAACAGCGTCGACGCGTCGACACCGAGGTCGATCTGAGGCGACTCGACGTGATGTGCTGCAATCCTGTCCGGGTACGACGCGTCGTCGACCAGGACGAAACGATCTTCGGTCAGCCCGAGGTCCAGGCCGGCAAGCTTCTCGTAGCCTGCTTTGTCGGTGACGATCAGCTGGCAGTCGACGTACCGGACCTCAGCCTCGAGTTCAGCTCCACGCCTGGTCGGATTGATGCCGACGATCGTGGCCCCGGTCAGGGCCGCGCCGCCGAGCCAGAACAGGAACTCCGGATCGTTCTCGAGAAGAACTCCGATGTGAAACGGTCCGGGCGCGCGAAGCGACTTCGCCAGCGAGCCGCGCGCTGCGCTCTCGCGCACCACCTCGTCCCAGCTCCAGTCCTGCGTCCGCGTCCGCAGACCCAGGTGCTGATCACCGAGACGGTCGATCAACATCTGCGCGACGTCCTCGCGCTGAGGAGCTGCAAGAGCTGCATTCGAAGATGCTTCGGTGGCGGTGTTCGTCATCGTGTCCTGTGTCCTAGTCGATATCGGAATGTCGATTACTCCAACTGCGATACGACTCGAACGTATCGACGCCTCAGAGCCGGAACGGTCCCAGTCTCGCTCAGTGGTAACCGCCGCCACAGATATGATTTTCTCGTGAGATTTTGTGACGTGAAAAGCGCCACAATACGAAAGGCCATTCCATGACTGCCCCCGCAGATCCGCAGTTGCTTCTGGACCAGGCGGTCTCACGCCTCACCGGTCCAGGTGGGCCATTCGAGATCGTCGAAGAAGAGGTTCTCGGCACCGTCATGCCTGTGATGAAGAACCGCGGTCACGCCATCGGTGAACTGATCTCGGCATCTCGCGCCTGGGGCGACGGCGACTATCTCGTCACCAGCGATCGTCGAATCTCGTTCACCGAGCATGCCGATTCCGTTGCCGCGCTGGCAACTGCTCTGCGGGACAAGTACGGAGTCCGCAAGGGCGACCGTGTGGGCATCCTCGCTGCCAACACTCCCGAATGGGTCATGACGTTCTTCGCGACGCAGGCGCTCGGCGCGATCGCTGTCGGTCTCAACGGTTGGTGGGTTCCGCGCGAGGTCACCCACGGGATCGAGCTCTCACGTCCGAAGGTTCTGGTCGTGGACGCCAAGCGCGGCGCCGCCCTCCCCGAACTGCCGGCAGACATCACGGTCCTCACCATGGAAGAGGATCTGCCCGCGCTCATCGCGGAATATGCAGGCTCCGACGTGCCGAGCACCGACATCGACGAGGACGACCCTGCCGTCATCTTGTTCACCAGTGGTACCAGCGGCCGCCCCAAGGGCGCACTCCATTCGCACCGCAACGTGATGGCCGTCGTCGACTACCACAAGTACAGCGACGCGATCGGCGCCGCATTCACCGGCCGTGAGTACGACGCTTCCAAGCCGAGCCCACTGCGTTATCTACTCACCTCCCCGCTCTTCCACATCGCCAGCCTGCACAATCTGGTGGTTCCCCGTCTCGCGACGGGCAGTGCCGTCATCCTGACCGAGGGCGGCTTCGACGTCGACAAGGTGCTCGGGTTGGTCGAACGCGAGCGTGTCACCAACTGGGGTGCTGTCCCCACGATGGCATCGCGGCTACTCGAGCACGGCAACATCGCCAAGTACGACGTCTCTTCGTTGACTGCATTCTCGCTGGCATCCGCGCCGTCGTCGCCCGCGTTCAAAGAACGCCTCAAGGAGCAGGTGCCGTTCGCACGCAATGCTCTGGTCGACAGCTACGGCCTCACCGAATGCAGCACCGCCATTGCGGTCGCCGTCGGCGCCGAACTCGAAGAATTCCCAGGCACTCTCGGGCGTCCGATCATCACCGTCTCGATGGAGATTCGCGATCCCTTCGGCGAATGGCTGCCGGACGGCATCGAAGGTGAAGTGTGCGTACGCAGCCCCTTCGTCATGCTCGGATACTGGGAGAACGACGAGGCGACCGAGTCGGCAATTGCCCCCGGACGCTGGCTCCGCACCGGCGATTTCGGCGTAATCGAGAACGGGCGTCTCCGTCTCACCGGTCGTCGTTCCGACCTGATCCTGCGTGGCGGCGAGAACGTCTACCCCACCGAGATCGAGCAGACGCTCGACGAACACCCCGACGTGATCGAGTGCGCTGTCATCGGCATGCCGCACCCCGACCTCGGCCAGGAAGTGTCCGCCGTGGTTGTCCTGCGTCCCGGAGCCGCCACAACGGAGGCGGAGCTGCGTGATTACGCCGCCGAGCGACTGTCCTACTTCAAGGTGCCGTCGAAGTGGCGCATCACCAGCGATCTGTTGCCTCGCAATGCAACCGGCAAGATGGTTCGGCGCGAGATCACCGTATGACCACGGAGCTGTCACGGATCGTCGCCGAGTCGGCGATCCGTGACCTGCTATGCGAGTACACGCATCTGATCGATCAGGGCCGATTGCGTGAAGTCGCTGCATTGTTCGCCTCGTCCGACTACGGGCAGTGCGGGCCGGACGGGGTTGCCATCACGCTCATTTCGTCCGACGCCGACGCAGTGTTCGCAGCCTGCAGCGGCTTCATTCGAATGTACGGTGATCCGCCGGTTCCACGAACCAAACATCTGCTGACCAACACGCGAATCGCAGTCGACGGTGAATCAGCGACGGCACTCTCGTACGTCACGGTCATCCAAGGTACCGAAGATCTTGCCCTGCAACCTATTCTGGCGGGGCGCTACTTCGATCGCTTCACCTGCGTCGACGGGTCGTGGCAGTTCAGCTCGAGACTCTTCTGTCTGGACAACATGGGCGAGATGTCCGCGCATGCCAAGCGGGCACTGTAGAGGAACGACGACTGTGGAAATCGGCGTCAACATCTTGGGCCTCGAGGCCCTGTTCGACGGCAAGATTCGCCCGGTTCTGGACTTCGCCGCGCGTGCTGACCGTGCCGGGATCGATCTGATCTGCACCGGCGATCATCTCGGGTTCAATGCCGAAGCACACGCTCAGCGGGTAGCCGAATACAACTTCTTGTTCCCGTTGGATCACCCTTGGTACGAACCGATTTCACTTCTTTCCTCGATCGCCGCAGTGACCGAACGCGCTCGCCTCGGAGTATCGGTTCTGATCGCCACTGTTCGCCCAGCCGCCCTGCTTGCCAAACAAGTTGCAACTCTCGACTCATTGTCCGAAGGTCGAGCCGTCATGGGTTTCGGCGTCGGTTGGCAAGAAGCCGAATACACCGCTACCAACATGCCTTTCGACGCGCGATTCGGGCGCATGGAGGAGGCTGTCGCAGCGTGTCGCGAACTGTGGACCAATGCTCCGGCCACCTTCAAGGGACGCGACTTCGCCTTCGAGAACTACCACAGCCTCCCGCTGCCGATCCAAAATCGCGTACCGGTGCTCTTCGGTTTCGGACCAAGCCGGCGGAACTTCGACCGCATAGCACGCGTCGCCGACGGTTGGACCGTGAACCCGACCGACCTGGGAACGTTCACCGACAGTGTCACATTGCTGCGCAACACGTTCGAAGCCCACGACCGCGAGCCGGATACCGCACGTGTGCAAGTGTCTGCGGCGCCGGTTCGGCGCGACAATCGGTCCGTCGACCTCTCGGCAACCGCTGACAAGGTCCTGGACTGGTCCGACCGCGGCGCGTCTGCCGTGGTGCTTCGGCCTGCCGTATTCGATTGCGCTGCCGAAGAACTACCGGAATTACTCGACTGGATGACCAGCATCAAGGAGGCGTGACATGGACCAGGCACTGCAGGATCTCATCGACAAGCAGGCAATTCGTGAGGTGGTTCTGACGTACTGCCGCGGCATCGATCGCCTCGACTTCGATCTCGTCCGCAGCGCCTACCACCCGGACGCGATCGACCATCACACCGGATTCGACGGCACCATCGACGAGTACATCGCCTGGGCCACAACAAAACTCTCCGCGATCGGCGGCACGATGCACCACATCGGCAACCACCTGGTCGAACTGCACGGCGACCACGCGATCAGCGAGGCATATTCGATGTCCACACACTGGGGCGGGCCCGAAGACATCGGAATGATCAACTTCACCAGTGGTGCGCGGTTCATCGACCACATGGAGCGGCGCGACGGCCGTTGGGCGATCAAGGAGAGATGGGCCGTACGCGAGTGGACTCGCTCGGACGAGGGCCGCTTCGTCAACCCCGAAGGGCCTGGTCCGCGTGGGCGTCGAGATGCCTCGGATCCGCTCACCGCACTACGAAGGTCCCTTGAATAATTTGGGGTTCAGTCTGCGAGGTCGAATTCAACTCGCGCTCTCGCGAACAACATGCGGATATCCTTCCCGAACGTGACTGCTGCCGTTCCCAATGCATTGACCGCTGCGGTCAACGGGTCCGATTCGATCGCGTCGAAAATCGCATTGAGAGCGTAGGACGGGACATGAATATTCCCGTGATCGAACGGATTGGACTCCGGTTGCGACGAATGGTCCACTATCTCGATCTTGACTTCCAACTCCACATTGTCGGTCCCCGCACCGAATTCCTCCTCGTGTAGGTGCTCGAATGCCGTTGTGCGATTTCCGAAGGGTTCCGGAAGTTGTTGTCCCACATGCATAGCGTTGAGGGCCGGACGAACCCAATCCCTGTCGGCTAATCCCGCATGCTCATACGCCTGCACAGCGGCCCAAAACGCGAGTCGACGAAGAGTCGCGACGTTCATGCGGACGACCGCTTCGGCAAGTGGTCGGTCCATACGAGCTAGTTCTTTGCCGGACTGGAATCGTTCGAGTTCAGGCATCGGATCTCCTCCCCACTCCTGCCGCTCTCGTTCAGCAGCTTCGGCGCGGAGGTCACTGATTTGCACAACCCTGGACGGCTCGCCGTTCTCGCCGTAAATCGTTATCCATTTCGACTCGATGTCCCGTTGTGGACGAGGAATCGGTTCAGGTATCGGTTCGTCCACAGGAACGCCATATCCCGGCATGTCCCACTGCAGCGATGGCCGCACCTCGTCACCACCTGCAGGCCACATACGCACCCGCCAAACATCTCCGGGTTCCGTCGATCCGGGCCAGCCGTAGTTTACAAAACCGCGGCCGGCAATCTCGACCAGATATGACCCCTCGGGTACATCACAGACAATGAACTCCCCACCCGGAGGTGAATCAAAGCTGATTGACCCCTGCGGACCAACCGTCAGAAACGACTCACTGACCTGCTGCCATTTCTCGCGATCGGATGTGGGTCGGGAGGACCAGACTTCGACCGTTGTATGCATGTTGAAGTTGTTCTGGTGCGGGCTCAGGACAATCACAACTGTGCCGTCACTGTACGCAGGGCGCGAAGCCATCGCGAGTTCGAGCAGGTCCGTTTCCCTCCCGAAACCGTCGTCGTCGCCGTATATGTAAAACTGTCCATAGTCCATGAAGAGCACAAGCGACTGTTCACTGAGTTTCACCGCGTTCGCGTTGTCTGCCACAAGCCGATACTTACACAGTGGCACGACGATCATGTTCGAGTTTCGAATGAACAGGATCCAAAACGCAAGCACAATAAGCATTTCGGCCGATTCGGACTATTCCGACTGATTTGAGAATTCAGTTCACATCGAACACACATTCGAATATAATGGGTGCATGTTCAACCCGACAACAGAGCTCTTCGGTATCTCAGCACAGCTGACCGGTACCGAAACTGATTGTGCGCTGGTTGATCTCATGACCGATCTGCATGCATGCGAGGCGATGCTGGTCGAACGCAAGCTCGCTGTGATTGCCGAGTTCTTTTCGCGGCGAAGCTCGGAGCACGTCGCCAGTGGTGCGTGGTCGTCGACCGCACACGAGTTGGCGGAGTCGGAAGTCGGTGCGTCACTGACGATGGGTCGCGCGGCTGCCGGCAAGCTGATCGGGTTGGGGTTCTCGTTAAAGACTCGTCTGCATCGCACTCGCGCGGCGATGGCGCGTGGCGAGTTGGATCTGTACCGAGTTGGTTTGATCGATTCCGCGACCGCGAACGTGAAAGACGAATTGATCGACGAGGTGGAACGACTACTGCTCGAGCAGGTTCTCGCCCCACCAGTAGCAGGCGGAACGGGCTTGACGGGAAGACGACTGACAGCGGCGATCGATCGGATCGTGGCGATGGTGGACCCGGAAGGTATGCGAGAACGCCGACGCCGTGCTCTCACCGATCGGTTCGTCGGAGTCAGCGCTGCCGAGGACGGGATGGCAAAGATCTTGGGAAGCGTTCCGGCAGAGCAGGCTCGGGCATTCGACGGCCGACTACGCGAGTTGGCAGTGTCGGTATGCCGAAACGACTCTCGAACGTACGAGCAGCGACGAGCCGACGCGCTCTTCGAGTTGACCAACGGATCACAATTCTTGCCGTGCAACTGTGGCCGAGCTGATTGCCCGCAGGATCGTAGCGGTGGTGTTGTCGTTCGTCGGCCCGTGGTTCACGTCGTGATGACTGATTCCACTCTGCACGGTGGCGGCGAGCCCGCCCACCTCGACGGGTACGGGGTGATCAGCGCTGAGCATGCTCGCGATATCGCCCGTGGCGCCGTAATTCGAAACGTCCGAGCACCTGCTGATGACGTCGCAGAGCCGGTGCCTGCTTCGGCGCGCGTCTACCGGCCGGGCGCCGTTCTCGATACCTGGTTACGGATCATCGCGGGCAGCTGCCAATGGCTGCATTGTGATGTCCCGGCCTGGAATTCCGATCTGGACCACAATGAACCGTTCCATCACGGCGACCCCGAATGCGGCGGTAAAACGGTCGCGTCGAATATGAGTGCGTTCTGCCGCAACCATCATCGCCTCAAGCATTCCGACCGGTGGCGGTTCACGTCGAACGAGGATCGGACCATGTCGCTGACGTCGCCGACCGGGCATTGTTACCGAACGCGACCCGCAGGATTGATGGCTGGATCGCACGAACCGACACCGCCCCAGGGCGGTCGAAATCGGCGGACCCAGGCGGAGAACAAAGCTGCCCGTATCCAGAGTGAACGCAATCGCCAGCGCCGACGGATACAGAAACGAGCAGAGGAGCACGTTCAATACAAGCGGCGGAAATCACCGCGAGCCCGCCGAGAACCCAACGACTACGGGGACGACCCGCCACCGTTCTGAGATACCGAGCGGTGTCGAGGCGCGCCGACGGGTCGCAGGGTCAGTCTGACGTCGGCTTGGTGCCGTCTTCTGGTGCCGGATCGTCGTCGGCAAGCGGATCTATGGTGTCGACACCTTCAAGGACGGTCAGCTCTTCTTCCGCCTCGGCGAGGAGCCCTTTGGCTTCAGCTTCGACCTTCTTCACCCAATCGGACATCCCGAGCCTCTTCTCTTCCGAAGCGAGTTCCCGCTGTAACTGAACTCAGACTACGTCGCCGGCGACGAATTTCGCCGTCCCCTCGGGTCAGTACTCATGACCGAGTAGTCATGATTCACGACGGACGGAGCACGCATGCCCGGACAGTTGGAAGGCAAAACCGCACTGATCACCGGGGCCGCCCGAGGTCAGGGCAGGAGCCACGCCGTGCGATTGGCGCAGGAGGGCGCGAACATCATTGCGCTCGACATCTGCCGTCAGATCGAATCGGTGGCCTACCCGATGGGAACCGCCGACGATTTGCGGCAGACAACAGCAGCGGTCGAGAACCTGGGACGAAGTATCGTCGCGCGAGAAGTGGATGTTCGCGATCTGTCCGCACTGCGAACTGCGGTATCCGAAGGAATTGCGGAGCTGGGCAGCGTCGACATCGTCCTGGCCAACGCCGGTATCGGCATGATGTCCCCGGATATCGACGATGCTCGCGCCTTCCGCGACCAGATGGAGGTCAACCTATTCGGCGTCTGGAATACCGTCCAGGCCGCAGCGCCCGCGATGATCGAACAAGGTACAGGTGGCGCAATAGTCCTTACCGGATCAACTCTGGGACTTGTCGGTCGTGGAGGTGACGGCACCGGCGGATCCGACGGCTACTGCGCGAGTAAACACGCCATCGTGGGGCTTGGGCGCACGTGGTCGCACTGGCTTGCTCCCCACAATATTCGTGTCAACTCCGTGCACCCGACTGGCGCGAATACACCGATGGTCGTCAACGACGCGGTCGCGAAGCTGTTTGCGGACTCCCCGACATCGAGCGGAGCCGACGTGGGCAACCTCTTGAATGTCGAGTTGATCGAAGCTGCCGACGTCAGCAACGCGATAGCCTGGCTGGTTTCGGATCAGGCTCGATACGTCACAGGTATCGCGTTGCCGGTCGACGCCGGGTTCACGGCCAAATAGACGCCGGATACACCGGCCGAGTCGCCGTCGATCAGTCGACGGTCGGCGCCCACTGCACGCCGTTGATGTGCCCACCACCGTCGACGAAGAGGGTGTTGCCGGTGACGTAACGGCTGTCGTCACTTGCCAGGAAGGCCGCAACGGGGCCGATGTCGTCGAGGGGATCGCCGATCCGCCCCATCGGGTTCTGTGCGGCCATCACTGCCACGTTCTCCGGATTGGCTTCGGCGACACGCTTGTACGCCGCACTCTGCGCACCGGGACAGATGACGTTGCAGTTCACCTGCTTGGGAGCCCACTCGCGGGCAGCAGTGCGAGTCAGGGTTCGCAATGCTTCCTTCGCCGCGTTGTACTGCACCGAGTACATGTGAGCATTCACGCCGTTGAGGCTGCACATGTTGATCACGCGGCCCGTGCCGTGTCGCTCCAGTTCCGGCAGGGCAGCCTGCATCGCCCAGAATGCCGCCATCACTGCCATGTCGAAACCGCCGCGCAATTGCTCGTCGGTCATCTTCTCGAGCCGAGCGAAACCGAAAGTCCGCCAAGCATTGTTGACCAGGATGTCGAGGCGTCCGAACCGCTCGACGGACTTGTCGACCATGGCAACAACCTGAGCTTTGTCAGTGACGTCGGTCCGGACGAATTCCGCCTCCGCGCCCCATTCGTCCCGCAACCACTGGGTGGTTTCGAGGCCCGCTGCCTCGTCGATCTCGGCAACCAACACCGACGCGCCTTCACGCGCGAACGCGCCCGCCACTCCGCGCCCGATGCCCATACCGGCACCGGTGACCACTGCTACACGTCCGTCGAGCTTGCCCACTGGGCCCTCCTTCGTCAGAACCCCTGTGCGCCTTTTTGGTAGTTCCCACTACCAAAAAGGCGCACGGGGGCGAAGCCCCTACCTGGGGCGCGGCACGGTCTTGTCGATGAACAGTCCCTCTACCGACACACACAATTCGCCGTCCGCAGTTTTGATCTCACCGACGGTGTGAATCTTGCGGCCGTCCTTGGACAGGAATTTGCCGCTGATCGTGAGGGGCTCGAACAGCGGAGTCGGGCGATGGTACCGAGTGCTCAATTGTGCTGTCATGCCGGAAGTTCCACCCCAGGCGTTCGCGACGCCGAGAACGTGATCGAGCAGCAGCGCCGAAACACCGCCGTGCACATGGCCGGGAGGGCCCTGGTACGGCAGCGTCAACGTGACCACTCCCTGCACCGACCCGTCAGCGAGCCCTTCCAGTACGAGCGGCGGCGCAATGGCGTTCTCGGGGCCGGTCACGGGGTCGTGACGAGTCACGCCCTCACCGTTCCACATGTCGATCAACCGCTCGGCCACCTCGGGTGAGTGCTGTTCGAGATGCTCTGCAATGCTGTTGAGCTCCTCCGCAACCCGGTCCAAATTGGCGTTTCCGCGGTCGGTGCGCAGCATCGCGTCGACAACGCGACGCGCTGCTGCCGTGGCCCGGTCGACCGGGGCGTCCTGCGGCGGCGACGTCAGAATCGTGCCGCCCGGATGTGTCGCTGCTGTGGGGTGCGAACCGAGGTCCATCAGTTGATCTCCATTGTTGCGTGCGTGAGAACCGGGGAGTTCTCGCGTTCGGGGCACGTCGCCGCCAACGTCAGTGTGTTGCCGTCCTGCCATACCGAGGTGGTGATGGATTCGCCGGGGAAGAGCGAACCTGCAAACCGCACCGAGTAGTTCTTCACCCGCGTCGGATCTCCGTCGAGAATCCCGTCTACCACGGCCTTGCAGACGATGCCGTACGACGCGAGGCCGTGCAGAATCGGTGCATCGAAGCCCGCCATCTTCGCGAAGGAGGGATCAGCGTGCAGCGGGTTCATGTCTCCACTGAGTCGGTACACCAGCGCCTGTGAGGGACTCGTGCTCGACGTCAGTACCTTGTCGGGCGCTCGATCAGGCACCCCGGCAACAACTTCGGGCCCGGCGTTGCCGCCGAATCCACCTTCGCCGCGCGCCCAGATCTGCATTCCGGTGGTCCATAACGGATTCCCGTCCAGGTCCTCGGCCGCCGTCTCGAGAACGATCACAGCTGCCTTTCCCTTGTCCCAGACATCGGCGACCCGAGAGGAAATACGGGCAGCACCCGTCGACGGGATGGGCGCGTGAAGTGCCAGCGACTGCCCACCGTGCAGGATCTTTCGCAGATCGATGTCGATTCCCGGCATACTCATCGACGGTGCGGGCAGTACACCCGCCGAAACTCCCTGGCCTGCAACCATTGCAAACGTCGGGAGTACCTTCAGCCCCTTTTCGTACACCCAGGTCAGTTCAGCGGGATCGAGAGCATTCACCCCTGCCCCGAGTCCCAATTGGTAGAGCATGACGTCGCGATCGGTCCACGACGCCTCGCGCACAGTCGGTTCGGCGGCCAACGCCACCTCGAGATCGATAGCCATCAGTTCTCCAAAGTTCCGGCTCGGTAGACCGTCACGACGCACGCGCCGCCCAGTCCGAGGTTGTGTTGCAAGCCAATACGAGCGCCTTCGACCTGCCGCGCATCCGCGGTCCCGCGGAGCTGCCACGTGAGTTCGGCGCACTGCGCCAAGCCCGTCGCGCCCAGCGGGTGTCCCTTCGAGATCAAACCACCCGACGGGTTGACGACCCACTGGCCGCCGTACGTGGTCGCGCCGGATTCGACGAGCTTTCCGCCTTCTCCGACCGCGCACATCCCCAGGCCCTCGTAGGTGATGATCTCGTTGATCGCGAAGCAGTCGTGCAGTTCGATGACGTCGACGTCATCGATGGTGATCCCGGCCTGCGCGAAGACCTGCTCTGCCGCAGCTGCCGTCATCGGCGCGCCGACCACGTCGATCATCGACTTCTCGGCGAACGCTGCCTCGGTGTCAGTGGTCAACGCCTGTGCGACGATTTCGATCGCCCGGTCTTCGAGGCCGTGCTCACGCACGAACTTCTCGCTCACGACGATCGCGGCTCCGGCGCCGTCCGAGGTCGGCGAGCACTGCGAACGTGTCAGCGGCTCGTGAATCATCTTGTCGCCGAGTACCTGTTCGAGGGTGTACTCGTCACGGAACTGTGCGTACGGATTGTTCACCGAATGCTTGTGATTCTTGACCGCCACCGCTGCGATCTGCTCGACCGTGGTGCCGTACTTCTTCATGTGCTCGACGGCAGCGTTACCGAACAGCTGAGCTGTCATCGGCGATCGGGCGAACCCGTAATCCTCGACCATGATCTTCAGCTGAGAGTCCAAGGTCGTGACCTTGGGCATCTCACCGTTACCGGTCAACGCCGTTTTGGTCATCTTCTCGAAGCCGACGGCCAAGGCGCACTCGGCTTGTCCGGCCTGGACCCACTCGCGCGCCATCATCAGCGCCGTCGAGCCGGTCGCGCAGTTGTTGTTGACGTTGAAGATCGGAATGCCGGTCAGACCGGTCTCGTAGAGAGCTCGCTGTCCTGCTGTCGACGCGTTGAACACGTAACCGACCGCAGCACGCTGAATCTGGCCGTAGCCGATCCCGGCATCGGTCAGGGCATTCGAGACGGCTTCGGTCACCATGTCCGGGTATTCCCAGTCGCGGGTCTCGATCTTCTCGAACTTGGTCATGCCGACGCCGATGACGAAGGTGCGATTGCTCATGTGCAGGTCACTTTCCCGGTTCAGGGTCGCGAGGCAGACCCAGGATTCGCTCACCGATGATGTTGAGCTGAACATTGGTTGTACCACCCGCGATGGACATGCACTGCGAGTTCAAGAACATCTGGGTTGCAGACATCCGATGCTGTTCGCCCAGAAGTGAACTCGGTCCGGCCCACTCCATTGCCACGTCCCAGACCTGCTGGATGTGCTCGACACCGATCAGCTTCGCCACCGAGGATTCGGCACCCGGCTGCGCGCCGGTGAGCGAGCGCAGCGTGGTGCGCAGACCGAGCAGACCACCGGATTGCGCGTCGCACAGCACCTTTCCGAGCACGGTCAGCTGCTCGTCGTCGATGCCACCGGGCAGTCCGTCGACCAGGCTCAGAAGAGCCTCGCCACCCGATCCGAGCGACGAGTCGTTGGACAGCGAGACACGCTCGTTGGCCAGCGTGGTGCGAGCGAGCTTCCAGCCGTCGCCTGGCTCGCCGACCAGGCACTCGTCGGGAACGAAGACGTCGTCGAAGAAGACTTCGTTGAACAGTGCTTCACCGGTGATCTCGCGAAGCGGGCGAATGTCGAGGCCGCTGTTCTTGATGTCGATCAGGAAGTAGGACAGACCCTTGTGCTTGGGGGCGTCGGCGTCGGTGCGCGCGAGGCAGATTCCCCAGTGCGCGTCGCGTGCCATCGACGTCCACACCTTCTGGCCCTGCAACTTCCAGCCACCGTCGACCTTGGTGGCCTTTGTACTCAGCGCGGCGAGGTCGGAACCTGCGCCGGGCTCGGAGAAGAGCTGACACCAGACGATGTCCCCGCGCAGTGACGGCGGGACGAACTTGGCGAGCTGCTCTTCGTTGCCGTGCGCGATGAGCGTCGGGATGACCCAGTTGCCGATGATCATGTCGTGCGGCTTGATCTTCGCAGCGCGCAGTTCTTCGGCGATGACCAGCTGGCTGACGGCATCGGCGGATTTGCCCCACGGAGCCGTGAAGTGCGGTGCGGTGTAGCCCTTTTCCGCGAGGTACGTCTTCTGCGCGGCACCTTCGAGTTCGAGCGCAGGACCGAGCTCGGCGCGAACGTCGGCGCGGACCGCCTCGGCCTCGGGCGGCAACTCGATGCTGAGCACGCGACGGGTGCCGGCAATGGTCAGCTCGGCAACGCGACGACGCCAGGATGCCGTGGAACCCAGCAGAATTCGCAGGGACTGCGCGCGGCGCAGGTACAGGTGCGCGTCGTGCTCCCACGTGTAGCCGATTCCGCCGAGCACCTGGATGCAGTCACGCGTGACGGAGAAGCCAGCCTCGAGGGCCGTGGCTCCGGCGACGGCTGCTGCGAGAGAAGCCTCTTCGGCACCGACGCCGTTGGCGGGAGTCAGCGCACGCGCAGCGTCCCAAGCGCAGACGCGTGCCTGCTCGGCAAGCGCGAGCATACGTGCAGCCTTGTGCTTGACACCCTGGAACTGGCCGATCGGGCGACCGAACTGCTGACGCACCTTCGCGTAGTCGGCCGACGTCGTGACTGCCCAGTCGGCCAAGCCTGATGCCTCGGCCGCGAACAGTGTTGCGGCAATGTCGAGTACACGCTGGGTATCGATGGTGAGGATCTCGGAATCGGTGAGCACCAAACCGTCGACGGTGACCTCGGAGTTACGACGCACGACGTCGTAGCTGGCCAAGTCCGTGACCTCGAGGCGGTCACGTCCGAGCAGAACGAATCCGCTGTCCGTCGCGAGGAGGAACAGGTCAGCGACATGGCCGCCGAGAATAAGGCTGGACGTTCCGCTGAGGGTGGTGTTGTCGCCGTCGCGGGTGATCTTCAGCGAACCCGGCTGTAGTGCAACAGCTCCGAGCGTGCTGCCATCCACGAGCGTCGGCAGTCTGTCCGTTTCTCCGGCATCGCCGAGAACAGCGCTGACCACTACCGTCGGCAGGAATGGTCCGGGAACCATCGAGCGTCCAAGTTCCTCGACGACGATGGCGAGTTCGACCAATCCGTATCCTGCGCCGCCGAATTCCTCGGCTACGTGTAGTCCGAGAAGCCCCTGCTCGGCAAGCCCGTTCCAGAGTTGGGGGCGAGTTTCGACCTTCGCCTCGACGGCTTCACGGACGACGGTGGGTGTTGCGTGACGCGCCGCCCAGCCCCGTACGGAGTCGCGGAGGTCACGATCTTCTTCACTCAATCCAATAGTCATGTCTACCTCGTCAATTCGACAGTGTCAGTACGGGTCAGATGCGTTCGATAATGGTGGCGGTCGAGAGAGCGCCACCGGCGCACATCGTGACCAGAGCCGTCGACTTGTTCGAGCGCTCGAGTTCGTGCAGCGCAGTGGTGATCAGACGAGCGCCCGTGGAACCGACGGGATGTCCGAGCGCGATCGCACCACCGTTGACGTTGACCTTGGACAGGTCTGCGCCGTGAACCTGCGCCCAGGAGAGCACGACCGAGGCAAAGGCTTCGTTGATTTCGACGAGATCGATGTCGTCCAAGGTCATTTTGGCCTTGTCGAGCACCATCTGGGTGGACTCGATCGGCCCGTCCAGGTGATAGAAGGGATCGGATCCGACCATGCCGGACGCGACGATCCGCGCGCGGGGCTTCAATCCCAGTTCCTGTGCGCGCTCTTCGCTCATCAGCAGTACCGCAGCCGCGCCATCACTGATCTGCGACGAGTTGCCGGCGGTGTGGATATGGCCTTCGATGACCGGCTTGAGCCCAGCCAGCGCTTCTGCCGTCGTCTCACGCAGTCCCCCGTCGCGAGTGACAGTGGCGATCTCACCGGTAGGCACGCCTTCCTTGTCCACCACGGGAGCCTTGACGGGCACGATCTCGCGGTCGAAGCGTCCTTCTGCCCAAGCCTGAGCTGCGCGGCGCTGCGATTCCAGACCGAACGCGTCGACGTCGGCGCGCGTGATCCCACGCTTCTCGGCAATTCGCTGCGCGGAGGTGAACTGGTCACCCATGTCGATGGTCCAGTCGTCCGGGTACGGGTTTCCCGTTCCCGGTGCGTTTGCCTGACCCAGGAACACACGGCTCATAGCCTCGACGCCGCAGCCGATACCGGCCGAGATCTGACCAGACGAAATCAGGCCGGAAATCAAATGCACTGCCTGCTGGGCGGATCCACAGGCGCAATCGATAGTGGTTGCCGCGGTGCTGTACGGCAATCCGGCGTGCAGCCACGCCTGCCGCGTGACGTTGTTGGACTGCTCACCTGCCTGGGTGACACAGCCGCCGATGATCTGTCCGATGTCTTCCGGTGCGACGCCTGCCCGTTCGAGAACGCCGAGCTGCGCTGCTCCCAGAATCTCGGCGGGGTGCAGTCCCGCCAGGGCGCCGCGACGACGGCCGATCGGTGTCCGAGCGGCCTCGACGATGACTGCATGACCCATGATGTTCGCTCCTTCGTGGAGTTTTCGGTCGGCGAGCTGGCTCACCGTCTATTTTTCTGTAATTTATTCTATTAATGATGTCAGGGCAATGTCCGGATTGACATCAACTCCCAACCGATGCGGATTCAAAAATAGAATTGATTTCAATTTTGCGAACATGACGAACCCACCCCAGAGAGGGGCGAAGTCACGTCAGTGCCGTGAGAGATTCACCAGAAGCAGGTCGCATCCCTTGCGGATGTCGTACTCCGCATCGGGGATGGAGATTCGACCGTTGAGGCACGATTGGATGACCCCGAACCACAGCTGCATCAGCAGACGCAACCCGGTGTTGTCTTCTTCGGTGGGGTTCTCGATCCCGGCCGCGTCGAGGATGATCTGCCGGAAGCCGCGATCGATCTTTCCCACGTCCGGCACCGTCGCGACGTTGGCGGTACTGGACGACTGCAGCATCGCAGTCGAGAGAGCCGGCCGACGCAGTAACCCGCGAGTCGCGCGAACCAATACCTCGTACACCGCATCCTGCGGATTGTCCGACTGAACCTGATGCCTGACAAAGCTGGCACCGATCTGGTCGATCTGCTCGACCATCACAGCGACGAAGAGGTGCGTCTTCGAGGGGAAATAGCGATAAAGAGTGCCGATGGCCACGCCCGCCCGCTTGGCGACCTCGTGCATCTGTACCCGTGAGAGTTCCTTCTCGGTCCCCAATTCGGCTGCCGCTTCCAGCATCCGCACATGGCGCGCCCGCTGCTCGTCCGAACTGGGCTCTGCAGCGTCCCTGACCTCGGCAATTCTCGGCAACGTCGCCCCCATCATCGATTCTGTGTCCCGGTCGCGAACGACCTCGCCAATTCTCTCATCTCGACCACCCATCTCGGCATATTGCCCGCTCAGTGGGACCTGGCATGGCCTTCTCTCCCCGTGCGGTATTCCGTGGACACCCCACCCTCTTGGAGTTAGGACGCAATGATGCAGGACTGGACCACCGAGTGCGACGTGTTGGTAGTCGGCTCCGGCGGCGGCGCGCTGACCGGCGCATACACCGCGGCAGCTCGAGGATTGACGACGATCGTCCTCGAGAAAACCGATCGCTTCGGCGGAACTTCCGCGTACTCGGGCGCATCCATCTGGCTGCCGGGAACCCAAGTACAGGAACGTGCGGGACTCCCCGACTCGACGGAGAACGCACGCACCTATCTGCGCGCATTGCTCGGCGACGCCGAGTCCGAGCGCCAGGATGCCTATGTCGAGACCGCTCCCGATGTCGTCGCACTACTCGAGCAGAACCCGCACATCGAATTCGAGTTCCGTGCGTTCCCCGACTACTACAAGGCCGAAGGCCGGATGGACACGGGACGCTCCATCAACCCTCTCGATCTCGATCCTGCCGACATCGGTGACCTCGCCGGCAAGGTGCGTCCGGAACTCGACCAAGACCGCACCGGTCAGGATCATGCTCCCGGCCCGATGATCGGTGGGCGCGCACTGATCGGCCGACTGCTGGCCGCAGTCCAGAGCACCGGTAACGCAGAACTTCGTACCGAATCCATCCTCACCTCCCTGATCGTGGAAGACGGTCGGGTTGTCGGCGCCGAGGTCGAATCCGGCGGCGAAACCCAGCGAATCAAGGCGAACCGCGGTGTGCTGATGGCAGCGGGCGGCATCGAAGGCAACGCCGAGATGCGTGAGCAGGCCGGCACCCCCGGCAAAGCAATCTGGAGTATGGGTCCCTTCGGCGCCAACACCGGTGACGCGATCTCCGCCGGAATTGCTGTCGGTGGCGCAACCGCTTTGCTCGATCAGGCGTGGTTCTGCCCCGGCGTCGAGCAGCCGGACGGCAGCGCCGCATTCATGGTCGGCGTTCGCGGCGGACTCGTCGTCGACAACGCGGGCGAGCGTTACCTCAACGAGTCTCTCCCGTACGACCAGTTCGGCCGGGCCATGGATGCGCACGACGACAACGGTTCTGCAGTGCCGTCCTTCATGATCTTCGACTCGCGCGAGGGTGGCGGACTGCCTGCCATCTGCATCCCGAACACGGCGCCCGCCAAACACCTCGAGGCCGGAACCTGGGTCGCCGCCGACACTCTCGAAGAACTCGCCGCCAAGACCGGACTGCCGGCCGACGCATTGCGCAGCACTGTCGAAAAGTTCAACGATGCCGCAAAGCTGGGAGTCGACGAAGAGTTCCATCGCGGCGAAGACCCGTACGACGCGTTCTTCTGCCCACCCAACGGCGGCGCGAATGCTGCACTGACGGCGATCGAGAACGGTCCGTTCTACGCGGCCCGCATCGTCCTCAGTGACCTCGGCACCAAGGGCGGATTGGTCACCGACGTCAACGGTCGAGTCCTGCGTGCCGACGGCAGCGCCATCGGCGGCCTGTACGCCGCCGGCAATACGAGCGCGTCACTGAGCGGCCGCTTCTACCCCGGTCCTGGCGTTCCGCTCGGCACGGCCATGGTCTTCTCGTACCGAGCAGCCCAGGACATGGCGAAGTAACCAGCACAACGAGGACGTGGGGCAGGCAATGTCAGAATCACCTGCCCCACACTCTTTCGCACGGCGACGCGAATTTATATCACTCCAGGTCGATACCGGGCAACCCGTCCACACTCTTCGCGTTCTTCTCGGCGCGATAGGCGATGAGCCGCTCCGGCCCCTTCTTCTCCGCCACGCGGTCGAGCACGTCACGATCGGATTGGTAGTCCATCAGCGGTACTGCGTATCCGCACGAATCCGAAATGCGCGTCAGATCGACCACGACGATTGACCGCAGCCCCGGATGCTCGGGGAACCTACCGACAAGCTCGTTGAACGGTTCCGACCCTGCAAGCAGAACGTGTCCGTGACCGTGCAGTCGTACGATCTTCGGCGGGCCTTCAAACGCCATGAACATCAGTGTTATTCGGGAGTTCTCGCGCACGTGCGCGATGGTTTCCACGCCGCTGCCGGTGAGGTCGAGGTACGCCACCCGGGTGGATGTCAGCACCACAAACGATCCGACTCCCCCTTTGGGTGAGCAATTGACCAACCCGTCAGCAGACAACGGTGCGGTGGCAACGACGAACAGCGGTTGAGCCTGCAACCACGTGGTGAGCTTTTCATCGATGCCTTCGTAGACGCGCCCCATGTCGAGAGTGTAGTTCGCGCCGACTGGACGTCACGGGGCAGACGCTGCGGCGGCTCGAATCTCCTCACACATCGCTGCGAAGACGCGGTCGTCGGCGGGATTCGCCGGCACCGCCAGTGCAATGCCGTCGCAGAGACTCGCGTATTTCGAACTCAGCACCTCGGGGAGTTCGGCGTAGGTGCATTGCCTGACCAGCCTGTCGAGAACATCGTCGGTGAGGACGGCAGGTAGTCGAGCCCAATCACCTGCCCGCGCCATCACTGTCAGTTCTTCCCCGACCTCGGATAATCCGAGGACCTCCAGCGCGACTCGGTACGTCGGAGTGGAGTAGAGAAAGGCAAGTTCACTGCGCACCGCTTCTCGTTGAGCAAGTATCGCGGCAGGATCTTTGCCGGTGATCATCTTCGGAACGGCAATCAGTCGCGGCTTCCTTCCTCCTGCCGTCAACGATGGAATGATCCTCTCCGCGAGCACCTTCGGATGGGAGCTGGTGGGGTGAGAAACAAAACCGTCGGCGACGGCTCCCGCCAGTGAGCACATGCGAGAGTTCACTCCCCCGGTCCAGATCTCCGGAGCCGGAACATCGAGCGGCCCCGGATTGAAGTAGGGCTGCAGCCGGTCGAAGGTATAGTGCGTTCCCGCATGGTCGAGTTCACCGCCCTCCTGAAACACTCGGAAGATCTCGCGTACAGCGCTGACGTAATCACGCAGTTGCGCAACAGGATCCGTCCACGGCATCGAGTACCGCCCAACGATGTTCCCACGCACCTGCGTCGCAAGCCCCAGTTGAAATCGCCCACCCGAGAAACCCGCAAGATCCCAGGCAGCCAAAGCCGTCACCATGGGACTGCGCGCAAACGCGACAACCATCGACGTCCGGACAGTGAGAGTACTGCTGTGCTCGACGGCCAGGGCCGCCACCGCAAACGGATCACGAATGGTTTCGGAGATGTGCACCGTGTCGAAACCAAGGTTCTCGATGCGTCGGACGTGCTGAGCTACCTGCCGCAGCGGAGTGTCGGCAGGTAGCGAGGTCACCAATTCCATATCAGCTCAAAGGCTCCAGGCGAATCGACAGCAGCTTTCCTTCGGTAGCCACCTTGCGAGCGTGTTCATTGAAATCCGGGGCGGCACAAACGAACAGGGTACGACCGTCGGAACCGCCGAGTCCGCAAGCGAAGACACCGCTGTCGAAGGCAATTTCGTCGACTATCTCCCCGCTGGCGCCCACATGAAGAACACGGCTTCCGAGGGCATCGGCCACCCACATCGAATCGTCTCCGTCGATACAACACCCGTCCGCCGCAACGACGATCTGAGCGAGGGTGGTCTCCATCTCGGGTCCACCAGGCACCGGCCCGAACGACGCCCAGTCGCGGCGTTCACCCAGAGAGCCGTCGGCCTGGACGGCAAACACACTGATTCGATTTCCCAGCGTTTCGTCCACGAGCAGATCTCCGGTCGACGTCAGAGCCATTCCGTTGGGGAAGTGGAGATCTCGCGCGACGACGTGCACCGATCCGTCCGGGTCGACGCGGAGGAGATCTGCCGTCTCGACGGGGGCCAGGTTCATCAGATCGAACCCGAAGTTGCCCACGTACGCTCGTCCCTGTGCGTCGACCAGCATGTCGTTGACGTTGGCACTGACGTACCCGGACAAGTCTGCGTGCACCACCAACTCGCCATCGGATTCTCGCCGCAGAATCTTCTGGTCCCGCATGGAGACGACCAGTAATCTGCCGTCCGGAAGCCACCCCAGCCCGGACGGCTGCCCTGGAACCTCCGCCTCGACGCGTATGTCTGTCCCGTCCTCGCAGGCCGAAATCACCTGGTAGGTGTAGAAGTCCGATACCCAGATCCGGTTCTCGTGCCAGCGCGGGCATTCGAAGTAGGTGTATCCCTCGAGAACTACCGCAACTTCTGGTGCCATCAGGCTCTCCTGCGTCGGTGACGAATGGACTATCAGCCCCATTCAATCACCGGCACCGCTGTCGCGGTGTCCGATTCCCGACTAGTCGCCGGCGCGAACTTCGTCCAACACGTCGAAAGCGGATTCCCATCCGTCGTACACATTCCCGTCACCCTTGAATCCCGGAATTCCTACCAGGTGGAAGGTCATCTCGGTTTTGTCACCCCGTTCTGCGAGCGTGACCGTTATCCGAGGTGCGGCATCCACCGGATCACTCGGATTTCCCCAGGTGAAGACCAGCCTCTTCGGCTCGTCGACCTCGAGATAGGTTCCGCCGGTGGGGTACTCGGCTCCGTTCTCGTCGTTGATCATCAGGTAGCGGTACGTTCCGCCAACCCGGGGGTCGATCGTGACGTACTCCCGAGGACTGCTGACACCCTTCGGATGCCACCACCGCGCCGCCTCGTCGGGGTCGGTCCATGCTTGCCAGACAAGGTCGCGCGGCGCGTCGAAGATCCGGGTGATGGTGAATTCTGCAGTGGCATCGGCATTCCGGTCAATCATTGTCCTTCTCCTTCTTCGGTCGACGTTGCTTCAGCTCACGTAGACGCTCGTCGAGGAGGTCGAAGCGTTCGTTCCAGCCTCGCCGGTGTTCGTCGACCCAGGCGCTGGCGTCGTCGAGACCCTCTGTGCGAAGGGTGCACGTGCGCCATTGCGCGGTGGCGGTTCGTTCGATGAGACCGGCTCGCTCGAGCACCTTCAGATGCTGAGAGATGGCGGGTCGACTCATTTCGAACGGCTCGGCCAACTCACCGACGGTCATCGAACCATCAGTGAGGCGAGAGAGCATTTCACGCCTCGTCGGGTCGGCCAATGCGCTGAACACTGCATCGAGTCGGCCACTTCGCTCGTCCATATAAGCAACTCCTTAATTAAGGAATAGCTTAAACATAGGACTCGACATCTTGCGCGTCAACCCTTTCAGCTCCAGGTATATCGAAGCCGCTCGACGGTTGTCGCCTCGTCCATCTGGGAGAAAGTCTCGCGCTCAACTCCCTTCACCGACACCATCGCTTCGATGATCGACTCCCCGAAGATTTCCTTCGCCACCGAGGAGGAGTTGAACTTCTGCACTATCTCGCGCAGATCGGTGGGGACTCGGGTCACCCCGCGCTCATCACGTTCCGCCTCCGTGAGAGTCGACGGGTTCACCACAATTTCCGGCGGCAATGGCGAGGCATTGCCGATACCGATATGCGAAAGGCCAAGTATCGCAGCGGTCGCCAGATACGGGTTGGCCGATGGATCGACGATTTTCACTTCGGCGTTGGCGCCGTGTGGATTCGACGGTGACTCGGCGCAGAACCTCAGTGCCGCTTCCCGGTTCTCGAGCCCCCAACAGACGTAGGCCCCCGACCAATTGTCCGGTCGCAGCCTGACCCCGGAGAGCGGTGAGGACGCAAAGACGGCCGTGAATTCCGTGAGGTGAGAGAGGATTCCACCCAAAGCTGATGATCCTTTGTCGGTCATCCCGTACTCCTGCCCGCCACCGGAGAAGACGGGCCGCCCACCTGAGTTCAACGAAAAGTGCTGGTGTGCACCGTTCCCTGCACCTCCGACCGTAGGTATCGGTGAAAACGAGGCCGCCAATCCATGGGCTCTGGCAGTGCGGCTGATCAAGATCCGGGCCAGTATCACCAGGTCGGCAGCCTGAACAGGAGTTGCCGGAGCGATGGAGATCTCGAATTGTTCCGGTCCGTACTCTGCATGAACTTGCTCGATATGAAGTTGTGCGCGTTCGGCATTGCGCAGAAGGTCCTTGAGGAAGTCCTCGCGGCGCAGGACTGCACCTAACCCGTACGCCGACCACGCTCCGTTGCACGCATCACCGAAAAGAGTGAACTCGATCTCGTGACCCACCCGAGCTTCCAGTCCGTCGGCGGCAAGCCGCGCCACGACGGCAGTGAGTGCGGACCGAGTACACACGGCAGCCGTCGCACCGTCTTGCTCGTGCAACGTCGCCGGCGCCCACGACACGCCCCCTCCGAGATCACGGAGGTCGGAGCGGTCGATACGCAACCGGAGATCACCCACGACGGAAAAGGAATCGGTGAAGGCAATCCGATCGTCGCTACAGAAGACGTTCCAGCTCGGTGAGACTCCCGCACCGGCTTTCTCGAAGACACCGGTTCGGCCGGCCGGCATCACCTTCGCGCGCGCGACACCCGCCATGTCGACGATCGAGCCGATGGTCAGAGCCGGTACTTCCCTCATCCAAAGGCAAATACCCCACCCGGTGACGCGCCAACCCGTCAGATCAGGTTGTCCTCCACCGGCAGTCCGAACGCCGCCCGGCCGTAGAGCGCCAACGCGCGCTCGGGTTCGTTGGCAACGTGAACGCTGCCCGCATGAACGTCACGCCACGCACGCTCGATCGGGTTTCCGCGAGAGAGGGAGTTTCCGCCTGCCGTCTTGAAAAGCATGTCGATCGCTTCCACCGAGCGTTCCGTCGCACGAACCTGATCACGACGCGCACGCAGCCTCATCGAGAGTGGGAGCTCCTGACCGGCCACAGCAAGTTCGTACATCTCCCGGATATTGCGATCCATCTGCAGAATCGCAGCATCGATCTCCGACGACGCACGTGCGACGGCGACCTGAGCGAACTGATCCTCACTGAACCGTCCACCACCCAAACTCAGACGGACGCGCTCACGCATCACGTCCAGGTACCCCTCGTAACAACCGGCGACGATGCCCACACACGGAGCGGCAACCGTCGAGGTGAAGATGCTCCCAAACGGAAGTTTGTACAGCGGGCCAGGATTGACCGCTTGGCCAGGACCACGCAGTTGTGCGGTCTCGTAGTTGCGCTTCAATCGGTGCTCGGGAACGAAGGCCTTGTCGACCACGATCTCGTTGCTCGCGGTGCCCCGCATACCCACGACATCCCACACGTCACGGATTTCGTAATCGGTGCGCGGCACCAACACCGTCATGAAATCGACGGGACGACCATCCATGCCGACCACCATCGCTCCCAGCAACGCCCAACTCGCGTGGTCGCAACCGGAGGAGAAACCCCACTGGCCCGATAGCTCGTAGCCTCCGTCCACCGCCGTCAGTCGACCGACCGGCGCATAGGCGGACGAAATGAGCGTCGTCTGATCCTCTCCCCACACGTCGGCCTGCGCTCGGTCGTCGAAAAGTGCAAGATGCCACGGGTGCACCCCCACCACCGACGCGACCCAACCGGTCGAGCCGCAGGCAGCCGAGATGGCCCGGACCACTTCGTAGAACTGAACCGGGTCGCTTTCGGCACCTCCGTATCTTTTCGGCGCCAGCATGGAGAAGACGCCGGCTTCGGACAGCTCCCGGATGGTCCGTTCGGAGATCTTGCGCGAATCGTCGACCTTCTGAGCGCGGGCCGCGATCTTCGGAAGCAGATCACGGACTGAACTCAGAACCTTGTTGACCATGGGAGACACTCCTCGCACCGAACCGTGAGGGAGCGGATCGGCAGATAGACATAACGGCTGCCCCGTCACGATATGTCGGTCACGCGTTCCGGTGATCGGAAGTCCCGGAGGCCGGGATCAGCCGCCGGATCCTCGCGCTCGCCGCTGGTCCCGGCCAGTGAGACGAGACCCCAGAGGCAATTCACGCTCCCCTAGCGTCGGGCGTCGACACTGCCCCTGGAAAGGACGGGACTCATCGTGACGATCACTCAGTCCGACAACGACGAGGTTCGCGAGATCCAAGCTGGAACCGCGCCTACACGCTTTGCGCGTGGATGGCACTGCATTGGACTCACGGAGTCCTTCAAGGACGGCCAGCCGCACTCCATCGAGGCGTTCGGCACCAAACTGGTCGTCTTCGCCGACAGTGAAGGCAACGTCAAGATCCTCGACGCGTACTGCCGTCACATGGGTGGCGACTTGAGCCAGGGCACCATCAAGGGCGACGCCATTGCCTGTCCGTTCCACGATTGGCGCTGGGGCGGCAACGGCAAGTGCCAGAAGATTCCGTACGCACGCCGCGTCCCCCCGCTGGCCAAGACGCGCGCCTGGCAGACCCTCGACCAGGACGGCATGCTCTTCGTCTGGCATGACCCCGAGGGCAACCCGCCGACCGACGACGTGGCTATCCCCCGCATCGAAGGCGCGCTCAGCGACGAGTGGAGCGACTGGGTCTGGTACACCACGACCGTCGACACCAACTGCCGCGAAATCGTCGACAACATCGTCGACATGGCGCACTTCTTCTACGTGCACTACTCCTTCCCGACGTACTTCAAGAACGTCTTCGAAGGCCACGCCGCAACGCAGTACATGCGCGGCGTCGCTCGCTCGGACATGCGTCCCCACGCAGCTGGCACCCCGAAGATGGTCGGCAGCAACTCGGTTGCGACGTACTTCGGCCCCTCCTTCATGGTCGACGACCTGACCTACGAGTACGAGGACTACAACGTCGACTCTGTGCTCATCAACTGCCACTACCCGGTCAGTGCGGACAAGTTCGTGCTCCAGTACGGCATCATCGTCAAGAAGTCGGATCGCTTCCAGGGTGAAGCCGCCGACGCGATGGCCGCGAACTTCGGCACGTTCATCGCCAAGGGCTTCGAGCAGGACGTCGAGATCTGGAAGAACAAGACTCGCATCGAGAACCCGCTCCTGTGCGAAGAAGACGGCCCGGTCTACCAGCTCCGTCGCTGGTACGAACAGTTCTACGTCGATGTCGCGGACATCGCTCCCGAGATGACCGAGCGCTTCGAATTCGAACTCGACACCGCGCGACCCGTCGCAGCCTGGCAGAAGGAAGTCGAAGACAACCTCGCTGCAAAGAGGGCAGACGAAGATGCAGCCTCTTCAGTGCGCTGAGTGCAAGGCTCAGGTCCTGGTCCAGAAGAACAGTTGGGAACACACCACCGTTCAGTGGAGTGACCAGGCCCGCGCCCAGTGCCTCGAAATCGCCGACGACCGTGAATTCGGGCAGCGAGAGGGACGACCCGGTGCCCCTCGCAAGCAGTGCGGCGCCTTGATCGCGTCCATCGTGAACGCTGCAACAGCGGGCGAACTCGAGATCCTCAACGACGAGCCGGTGCCTCAGCCGATCGTCGACGACAGCGAACCCGTACCGACTCCGTTTCACTAGTCAAGCCAACATCTTTCGAAGAAGGTAGTAATGATCGATCCTCAGTACTACGGCCCGTGGGCAGTCATCGCCGGCGGTTCAGAAGGTGTCGGCGCAGGGTTCGCCGACGAGCTCAGCAAGATCGGCATCAACCTCGTTCTCATCGCCCGCAAGCCGGGCCCGCTCGAGGAGACCGCAGCCAAGGCACGCGCCAACGGCGTCGAAGTACGCACTCTCGCATTGGATCTGCTCGTTCCGGACGCACTCGATCAGATCAAGGCGGTCACCGACGACGTCGAGGTCGGCCTGCTCATCTTCAACGCCGGCGCCAACAGCTACGGCCACGAGTTCGTGACCGGTGATCTGACGGGATTTGCCGGAGTCATCGAGCTGAACATCAACAAGCAGCTCGAACTCTCGCACCACTTCGGCGGATTGATGAAGGATCGCGGACGCGGCGGCATCATGCTGCTTGGTTCGCTGGCCGGATTCATGGGCTCCGAGCACCAGAGCATCTACGCGGCGTCCAAGGCATTCGGGCGCATCTTCGCCGAAAGCCTGTGGCTCGAACTCCAGCCGTACGGCGTTCACGTCGTCGAGTTCATTCTCGGTGTCACTCGCACACCCGCTATGATTCGCGCGGGACTGAACTTCGACATCCCGGGCATGAACGTCGCAGAGCCCGAAGATGTTGCACGTGAAGGTCTCGAACACCTTGCCGACGGCCCGATCTGGGTGGCTGCAGGAAACTACGAAGGCGCCAAGAAGCGCAGTGGCTTCCCCCGAGACAAGATGGTCAAGGGTGCTGCCGAAGCGATGCGCAAGCTGCTCAACCGCTGACATCTGCTGTGCGCCTTTATTAACCCCCCGACGTTAAGAAAGGCGCACAGCATGAGCATCGACATCACCACTCTTCTCGACGAACGCGAGATCACCCGCTCCATCTTCGAGTTCGCCCGAGCCATGGATGCGCGAGCGTGGGATGAACTCCACCGGATCATGACGCCGGACGCTACGGCAGAATTGGGCACCGGAACTCTGCGCGGACCCGCCGAGGTAGTGGCGTCCATCCGCTCGTTCCTCGACGAGTGCGGTCCCACCCAACATCTGATCGGTAACGTGCTGGTCGAGGTGGTCGGCGATCTCGCCACCAGCCGCTCCTATGTCAGCGACATGCATGTGGGCACCGGGAGCAAGGCTCACCTGAACTTCTTCACCCTCGGCGACTACCACGACTCATGGGCGCGGATCGACGGAAAGTGGCGAATGACGCACCGCACCAAGCATTCACACGCCAGTCAGGGATCCATCGAGGTTCTGGGCGCCGGCCCCAGCGGTTGGCGGAGCTGATTCAGCTCAACATCGACGAACGGCCGGTCGCGAGCGGACTCTTGCTGGTGAGTCCGCCGTCGACCACCAGGGTCTGCCCCGTAATGTAGCGAGATTCGTCCGAAGCCAAGTAGACCATGGCATGCGCGATGTCTTCGGGTTCGCCGAGGTAAGGCAGGGCGTTTGCCTGCTTCATGCCGTCGATGACATCAGCGGGGATGTTGTCCACGAGAGCGGGTGTCATGATCGCGCCCGGCGCTACGGCATTGCACCGAACACCGTTTGCTCCGTACTGGACTGCGATGTACTGCGTCAGACGAATGACTGCCGCTTTGGCGGATCCGTAGGCAGACTGCAGGGAATCCCCGATCAATCCACCTACCGAGGCCGTGTTGACGATCGATCCTCCACCGGCACTGTTCATGTGCGGAATGGCAAGTCGTGAAGCGACGACAGTGCTGCGGACGTTGAGCGACATCACGCGATCCCACTCGTCCAAGTCCATCCGGAGCAGGTCGAGATCCTTGCGCGGGTTACTACCGCCCACGTGATTACACAGGACGTTGATGCCGCCGAATTCGGCGACCGCCTTTTCGATCATCGCTGCCAGAGAGTCCTCGTTCATGACATCGACGCCGAAACCCAGTGCATTGCCACCGGTCTCGCGAATCGCCACCGCCGCTTCCTCTGCACGCGCAGGATCGAGGTCGGCGACCAACACCTTGGCGCCCTCTGCCGCCATGAGTTGTGCTGCTGCACGCCCGATTCCACTGGCGGCGCCTGTGATCACTACACTCTTGCTTTCGAGCCTGTTCATATCTGTTCCTTTCGCGGAGAATCGCCATACCCGGATCTCACGTGCCCGGAGTTGACAGCTCGGCGATTGCCCGATCACTACCAGTCAACGCAGGATCGACAGCCTCGTCCAACTTTCTTGAATGAACTCACAAGTACGTGACCACGGCCCGCGCACCTGCTACACCGCCGAAATCGAGTGGCGACGGAAGACCTCACTGTGCTGAAGTGGCACTATGCAGAATTCTGTTCGACCGCTGTCCATCGACGACCTCGACCGTGCCGCCGAGGTTCTCGGCGAGGCGTTTGCCGACTATCCCTGGACGAACTGGTGCGTCGCCGAAGACTCCCACGTGGAACGCGTCGCGACTCTGCAACGGATCTACCTCGAACACCTGGCACTACCGTTCGGGCGTTCCTACATAGACGATTCCGGCAACGGCGTCATCGCAGTCCTGCCGCCGGACGCTCCAGAGCCTGATGAAGCGACCGTCGAGAAGATCGTCGAACTGCACGGAGATCGGTTCGAGCGCGTTCTTCAGGCTGACGAACAACTGTCTGCGCTTCCCGTCCCCGACAACGCGTGGTCGTTGGCAACGATCGGTACGACGCCGCGCTCACGCGGAACCGGATTGGGTTCTGCGCTACTGAAACATGCTTTGGCGGAACTGGATCGAACCGAACAGAATTGCTGGCTCGATACGTCGACCGAACGAAATCTACCGCTGTACCAACGGTTCGGTTTCACGATCGTCGGCCAGACCTCGCTCCCCGACGGACCGGACGTATGGCGGATGCATCGACTTCAGGGCTGATTGTTCGACTTCAGCACTCGCCTAATCATTTTCGACAACGACGCGTATTGGGTGATCGTGTTGACGGCGATCCACCTCGAGACCGGCCACGTCCGGGTCCACGAGAAAACCCCGACCGACAGCAGTTGATCGTCGTCAAGGGTCTCGATGTAGTTGCGCAACATCGCAACAGCGGCTCCCAAGCGGTCACGAAGCTCCTGAGCCGGAATGTCGATGCTCGCGTCGACAACCGACTGGTTCAGTGCGGGTGTTTGCGTCCACTTGTAACCCGCCGCCGGCGTCTGCGGAGCCTCGTCTCGCAGCCCGGCACCTATCCACTCTGCGACGGCCTCTGCCCACCAGACACGCACAGCGAGTACGTCGTGCACCGTCCACGCATCGACGGCAACGGCGTCGAACGCATCGGCCTCGGCGACGCCGTCGAGTAACGCTTCGAGTTTCGAATACGCCGAGTCCAGCTCGCTCACCAGTTCTTCGCGTGACCAGGTCTGCGCCACAATGCCTCCGAACGATCAGTGGAGAAGAAAGAAGCGGGACCATCTCGACTCGATGGCCCCGCCTCCAACTTTAACGTCCTCCCGGATTCAGTTCAGCTCACCCAAGAACCTTCCGAGGTTCTCGGCGATTTCCTTCGACCTGGTGTGGTGCAGGTAGTGGTCTCCGTCCAGCAAGATCACTTCTCCGTGATCGACGGAGGCTGCCTGCCCCTCGTGCAGCTCTGTCCAGCCCTGAACTTCTGAATTGTTCACGGCGAACAACAGAATCGGAAGATCGGCTGGGAACGTCTTGCCGATTGCTTCAGCAAAGTTACTCGAAAGATGATCCATCTCGTTGAGATAGGTATCGCTGAAGTTGTTCTTCGCAGTCAACTGTCGCATCTCGTCCTTTGCGGCGGGATCGAGGTACTCGTCCGAGGCTTCACCACCGACGACCTTGGACAGCAATTCCGCCAAGCCCAATTGCCTTCCAACTCGGAGTGCGTCGATCGGGAATTTGGTATCCATGTTCGGCTGCCCTGGAACACTGCTGTCGATACCCACGAATGCGGTGACCTCGTCACGGTACTTCGCGGTGTAGTCCAGCGCATAGAGACCAGTGATCGAGTGCCCCATGAGGATGTATTCGTCAATTCCCAGCGACTGTACTGCCGTATGAATCTCTTCGACGATGTTCGCAGTCGTGCGGTCCTTGTCCGTTCCATCACTGTAGCCGTAACCGAAGGGCTCGATCGTGACGACGCGGTAGTCGGGTGCGAGCTCATTGACAAGCGGTGTGAAGTCGAGAATCGGTGCGGACGTTCCGAACCCGGGTAACAGCACTATGGTCTGATCGCCGTTGCCGCGGATCGAGTAGCTCATGTTCTTTCCGTCGACGGACACGAACTGGTTGCCCGTCTCCCCAGCCGGAACGCTCGCTTTGCTGGAGCCGACATTGAATACGAGCGCTATCGATACCAGCACAACCAGAACTACGGACACCGAAGCAACCAGCTTCAGTGCAACGGTACGAATCTTCTTCATTCTCATCCTCATCTTCTCGGGCGTCGATACGGCTAGGAAAGGCTCGACATCGAGGCCGCACTGGTCTCGTCGAGCACACGCAACATGTTGTTGCCCATCAGCTTTGCCAAGTCCTCCGCGGACCAACCGCGTTCCGCCAGACGGTCTATCAACACCGCGAAACCGGATACGTCCTGCATACCGTCCGGAAAGTCGTCGAACCCATCGTAGTCACTGCCCAAACCGATGTGGTCGATGCCCGCGACGTCTCGGGCATGCTCGACGTGGTCGGCGAGATGGTCCACTGTCATCGCCGGTCGTGGGCCGACTCGCCCGCCTTTGAACCACTCGTTGTACTCGGCAGAAAGGAACATGGGTACAAAGGCGATCATGATGACCCCGCCGTTGTCCGCGAGCAGTCGCATGACGTCGTCGGGAACATTACGGGGGTGACCGCATAGCTGAGAGCACGACGAATGGCTGAAAATCACCGGCGCCGACGACGTCTCGATGGCATCTCTCATCGTTTCCACCGAGACGTGCGACAGGTCGACGAGTACGCCGAGCCGATTCATTTCGCGCACGATCTCGCGACCGAAGTCGGTCAGCCCGCCGTGTACTCGAGTGTCCGTCGCGGAGTCCGCCCACCCGGTGTTGTCGTTGTGCGTCAGCGTCATGTACCGAAGACCAAGGCGCGCCATCATTCTCAGGACACCGAGCGAGCTGCCGATGCTGTGACCGCCCTCCGCGCCCAACAAGGACGCGACCTTGCCCTCGCTCCAGATGCGACGCACGTCGTCACCTGTACGCGCGAATTCGAAAGTATCCGGATATCGCTCGATCATCCGGTACACGTAGTCGATCTGTTCGAGTGTGTACTGAACCGCCTCTGGCTCCGTCCGGTCACACGGGGTGTAGACCGACCAGAACTGCGCACCGACGCCGCCGCGACCGAGTTTGTCGATGTCGGTTTGGAAGATGGAATCCTTCTCGAGATTCTCCACCGAGTATGCGGCAGTTTCGCGAGCCGTCCAGGCCAGATCGTTGTGACCGTCGATGACCGGCGCAAGGCCGTAAGCATCGAGTGCCGCGGGGTGATTCACGTCCGGAAAAGGAGCGAGAGGTTTCATCATGAGTTTTCCTCGAAAAGTAGTGCGGGCAGGTCGAGGGCCCTCATCGCCTTCGACCTGCCCGAGATTTCATTCAGCGGAGAGAATCGCCGCGACTAGTCGGAAATCTTCTTGAAAAGCCTTGTCATGTACAGATATTGCTCGCCATCGATCGTGAGATGAGCCATCTCACCCGAAGCGCTCTCGTTACTGATCGAGAACCTGGAGGCGGACAGAGGTACGACCTTGGTGGGCGGAGCCGGCGGCTCGCCGTCGATCTCGACCTTGGCGAAGTTCTGCACCTGGAATCCGCCGTCCTCGCCGCGCGTGAGTTCGATTCGCACGGTTGTCGATTCATAGGTTCCGAGAATGTGCGACAGGTCGATGTCTTCCGCATTCGGCTCGGACTTCGGCTCCGGCAGAACGAGATCGAGCTCCTGGGCGAGGTCCTTCTCGATGTCGTGGGCCAGGGCGCCGCCGCCACGCGAGTTGGTCACCACGGCCATGGCGAGACCGAGCTCGGGGAAGGTGTGAAAACGAGTGATCTGGCCGATCGTCGCACCACCGTGCTGCGCGGACGTCACGCCACCCCAGTCGGACAGGATCCAGCCGAGACCCCAGGCCTGATCGACGCTCGAGACCGCGGTCAGGTCGAATTGCGGAGTGCGCATCAGGCGCGCGGATTCTTCGGACAGAATGCGTTCACCCGTCAATGCGAGTCCGTCACGCATGTGTGCAGCACCGAAGGTCAGGAGCGAGCTGACCGATCCGGCGATGATCCCGGCCGGACCGATACCGCGCGGAAGCAGCCACTGCTTGGTCGGAATCACCTTGTCCGGCGACGTCCGATCCGGGTTGGCCACGTGGCCGACGGCCGTGCGGAACAGCGGCGCGTCCTTGGCCTTGGTGATGATGTGCGTCAATCCGAGTGGCTTCCAGAGATATTCGACCAACGCCTCGTCCCACGTCATCTCACGAAGGACCTCGACGATGCGGCCGGCAACGGCAAAACCCGCGTTGCTGTAACTCAGATGCCCGCCGGGCTCGGTGACGCTGATCGCGGTCGCGAGTTCGTCGACGTACTTCTCGACGCAGTCGTCACCGTCACCGGTGTCGTTGAACAGGTCTCCGTCGATACCGCTTGTGTGCGTGAGCAACTGGCGGATCGTGATTTCCTTCGTGTTGGAAGGATCCGCGATCGTGAACTCCGGAAGCACCTCCACCACCAGGGTGTCCAGCGTCAGCTTGCCCTCGTCGACGAGCTGCATGATCAGCGTCGTCGTCCAGATCTTGCTCGCGGATCCGTACTGGAACAGGGTGTCTGCGTCGACGTCGACGCGCGTGTTCAGGCTCGTCACTCCGGTGGTGATGACACGGATGTCCGCCGCGCCGTCTTCGCCCAGCGCGATCACACCGACCTGCGCGCCCGGTACCGAATGCTTGGCTGCCAGTTCGTCGAGGCGTTCCTGCCACTTCGGGGCGACAAGTAGGTCCTTGGGCAAGTCGGTCACAGGTCGAACTCCTTCGATCATGGAAGCGAGCGGCGTAGACGGCGTTGCTGGGATCCGCTCAGGTCTCACTCGTCGGGAAGTGAGGTTGCGGAAGCAATAACCGTCCACCCATGATCTCAGTGTGCTCGCAGTCACGTCCTGGTCGATTGCACCGAAGTCGGCCCCGAAAATGGTGCAATCGGACGAGCGAGTGTTCAGGATTCGCCATTCGAAACGATCAGCGCTCGAAGGTTCCTTCCAAGCGATTGCGTGAACCCGGATGGATCAAGCGCGCCGCGCTGACCAATCCGTTAGCCGACCAGGTGCGGCGGCGAATCAGCAGGCACGGTTCCCCGCGATCGATGCGTAACAGCTCGCATTCGTCCGGGCTACCCAACACCGCTTCCACGACATGCTCGCCGCGAACCAGAGGCGCAACGTCACTCAAGTAGTTGTTGGGGGTGATCGCGGTGAAGTCCTGGCGCAGATAGTCGGGCGCCTCGTTCGGATTCACGAATCGGTCTTCCACCTGAATCGGAGTTTCGTCCTCGAAGTGCACCATCAGCGAATGGAACACCCGTTTGCCCACCGATTCACGAAGGAACGTCTGCCCGTGGTCGGTTTCTTCCTCACGAACGAAGACGACCTCGGTTCGATGACGGTGGCCGCGGCGCTGAATCTCGTCGGCGATGTTCTTGACTTCGAACAGCGGGGACGCGGTCTTCGTGGCGGCGACAAAAGTACCGACCCCCATCATCCGCACGATCAGACCGTCGCTGGTGAGTTCGCGAAGCGCTCGATTGATCGTCATTCGTGACAACCCCAGCGCACTGACCAGTTGATTCTCCGAAGGCAGCTGATCGCCTTCGGTCCACCGACCCGAGTTGATCTGCGAGACCACGAGGTTCTTGACCCGTTCGTAGGCAGGGGCGGACTCGCCGCCTGCCTCGTTGAACAGCACGGCGAGTTCTGCGTCCACTTCGGCAATCGCCATCGCCACCACCCGTTCGTCGAAAACCACCGAGTCGGTTCTCCCGTTCGGCCTCCGAAGTCTATCCGCCTCGTGCACCTTTCCGATCCATCCGCGAGCGTCCGCGCCGGACCTAACCCACCATGCGCCGCAATTGGCTCGTCGCAACCGAAAGCGCAGCAAGATCGTGTTGCCCGGACGCCTCGATCTCTGCGAGCGCGAGAGTGGACCTCTCGATTCTCGACGCATTCCTTTCTTCCCACCTCGAGAGTTTTTCCGCTGTCGTGTCACCCGCTTCCGCGTCGGCCAAGACGTCGAGGGTCAGGGCCCGCACCGTCGAGTACAACTCGTCCCGCAACGACAACCTCGCCAACGCGTTCCATTTTCCGTCCTTGCTCAATGCCGACACTCGATTGAGCATCGGGACGAGCCCAACATGCTCACCGAGCCGGAAATAGAGTTCGCCGGTCTCCGAGATCGTCCGATCGGCGAGGTCCGCGATCTCCACCACGTCGAGCAGTCCGAACTGATCGAGCAATATCTCCACTCGTCTGACCAGGTTCTCCGGCGCGCCCTTGTCCGTGATGAGGACCGTTCGCGCAGCCAGGTTCCGCTGATCTGCGCCTACCAGCCAGTCATCGAGCTCTGCCGACGCCTCCGCGATGCGATCACCGAATCTGCTGATCTCGGCCCCGACGGCCAGCGGTTGCGGACGACGTGTCAGCATCCACCGTGACGCCCGGTCGAGCAGTCGCCTGGTGAGCAGGATCAACTCGTCGGACACTGCGGTCGAGATCGAGGCTTCGCTGATGTCGTGCCACAACTTCCACAGTCCGAACACCTCGGAGACCACAGTGAAGGCACGTACTGCGTCTTCCGGATCAGCGCCGACTTCTTCACCGAGCCGATACGCATAGGTGATGCCGCCTCGATCGATGACGTTGTTCGTCAGCACTGTCGCGACGATCTCGCGACGAAGTGGGTGCCGGTCGAGGGCGTCACCCCCTGCAACTCGAACGCCCTCCGGAAAATAGTTCGCCAGCACCTGGCGGTAGATCTGGTTGTCGATCGAGCTTCCTTCCAACAGCGTGGATTTCAGATCGAGCTTGACGTGGGCCATCAGTGTGGCGAGTTCCGGCGACGTCAGCCCCGTTCCCGACTTCTCGGCCGCGGCGAACTGCTTCTTGGTCGGAAACCCTTCGATGACACGGTCGACGATCCCGCGCGATTCGAGGTTGGAAATCACTCTGCCGTGCACACCGATCATCGCCCCCGCATCCGCCCGCGTGGTACCCATCAGCTCGTTCTGCGAACGGTTGTCTGCGAGAACGAGTTCTGCGACCTGGTCGGTCAGCGATTCGAGTAGTGCGTCACGACGTGAGTCCGTGACGACGCCTGAGCTGATCAGGGAGTCGAGAAGGATCTTGATGTTCACCTCGTGGTCGGAACAATCGACTCCGGCCGAATTGTCGAGGGCGTCTGTGTTGATCCGTCCACCGCCGCGTGCGTATTCGATCCGTCCGGCCTGGGTGAGGCCGAGATTGCCTCCTTCACCGATCACTCGGGCACGCACTTCGTTGCCGTTCACCCGAACGGCGTCGTTGCTCTTGTCGCCGACTTCGAGGTCGGACTCACCGGAGGCCTTGACGTACGTTCCGATGCCGCCGTTCCACAACAGATCTGCCGGGGACCGCAAAATCGCCCGAACCAGTTGCGGTGGAGTCAGTTCGGTGACGTCGTCCTCGAGGCCCAGCGCCTCTCGTATCTCGTCACTGATCGGAACGCGCTTCGCCGAGCGTTCCCACACTCCGCCGCCGGCACTGATCAAGGTCGGGTCGTAGTCGGCCCACGAGGATCGGGGGAGCGCAAAGAGACGTGATCGCTCGTCGTACGAGCGCTCAGGCGACGGGTTCGGATCGACGAACACGTGCCGATGATCGAACGCCGCGATCAGGCGAATGTGCTTGCTGCACAACATACCGTTGCCGAAGACGTCGCCACTCATGTCTCCGATCCCCACCGCGGTGAAGTCATCGTGCTGGGTATCGACGCCGAGCTCACGGAAGTGCCGCTTGACACTTTCCCAGGCGCCCTTCGCCGTGATACCCATGGCTTTGTGGTCGTAGCCGACCGACCCGCCGGACGCGAAGGCGTCGCCGAGCCAGAATCCGTACTCCGCGGCAACCTCGTTCGCGATGTCGGAGAACTTCGCAGTTCCCTTGTCCGCGGCGACAACAAGATACGTGTCGTCTCCGTCGTGGCGAACGACCCGCCGCGCCGCGACAACGGCCCCGCTCTGCTTGTCGACGTTGTCGGTCAGATCGAGTAGTCCGCGAATGAAGGATCGGTAGCAATCGATCCCGGCCGCCAACGCAGCTTCTCGGTCTGCGTCTGCGCCCAGCCCTGGAACCGGTGGGCGTTTGACGACAAATCCGCCCTTCGCTCCGACAGGCACGATGACTGCGTTCTTGACTGCCTGCGCCTTCACCAATCCCAGTACCTCGGTGCGAAAGTCCTCTTTCCGATCCGACCAGCGCAAGCCGCCGCGAGCCACCGTACCGAAACGAAGGTGCACACCTGCTACATCGGGTGAGTACACGAATATCTCGAACTTCGGTCGAGGGAAAGGCAATACGGACAGCTTCTCCGAATCGAACTTCAACGAGAGCGCGCCGAGCGATTCAGTGGGATACACGAAATAGTTGGTACGCAACGTGTTACGGACCAGTTCGGACAACGCGCGCAGGATCCGATCGGCGTCGAGTCCTTGCACCTCCGCCACGGCCGTCTCCACGTCCGCTGCTGCACGTGCACCTCGATCTCCGTCGACGACGTCCGGATCGAAACGGCTCTCGAACAATTCGCACAATCTGCCGGCGATCTCGGGATGATCGGCAAGTACCTCGGCGACGCGACCGGTGCTGTAAGGAAATCCCGCTTGCTGCAAGAACTCCGCGTATGCCCGCAGCACCACTACCTGTTTCCAGCCGAGTCCCGCGATCGCGACCAATTCGTTGAACGAGTCCGGCTCGGCGTCACCGTTTCGAACCGCGGCAAACGTCGCCGCGAATCGCGCGGCAAAGTTGTCGAAGCCTTCGACCGGAGCACTCGGATAGTCGAGCGTGAACTCGTAGATCCTGGACTGTTCGGTTCCCGCCGGTGCGATCTCGTACGGACGCTCGTCGACCACTTCGACGCCCAGGCTCTGCAATACGGGCAGCACCTCGCCCAGCGAGAGCGGATCACCCGATACGTACAGTCCGAGACGGTGAGTACCCGGTCCGTCGACAGATCGGGCCAACCGTGGACTTACTTCTCCGGGCGCGAGGCCCTCGAACACCGCCATGTCCTCGGCGGCTCGGACAGCGTCGAAATCCTGCTTATATGCCACCGGAACTCGCTCGGCGAACCGAGCACGCCTGCGCCGCTCGTCGTAGTGCGAAGCATCCAGAACGAATCGTTCGTCCCACGTCAGGCAAGCGTCGACGACGAGGTCCCGAATCTCCCGTGCTTGTCGCGCCGACGCGAAGTTCGCGCCGCCGCCGACTGTGGCCGTGAAATGTACGACGGCCAAAGGGGATTCCGAGACTCGACTGGAGAACTCGATATTGTGAGCACCGAGTGCGTCGGCGAGTACCGACTCGGCCGTTGTTCTGATCGTCGTACTGAATTTCTCGCGCGGAACGAAGAGCAGAGCCGACAACTCTTGATCTCGCCCTGTCACCGGGGAACTTCCCACCGGTTGCAAGAACAGATGGATCGATGTGCGGCCGTCCACGGAAGTGAGTTCGTCCAGCGCGTCCGCGATTCGGGCCGGCTCGGCCGCCAGGAGCACTGTGACCGGAATCGACTGAATCACTGCCAGCATCGATTGTCCGACAAACGAATCGACGGTGGACCCTGAGGCCTCGAAGATGTCTGCGACGCGTCCTCGCACGAGCGGGGTTCGCCTGACGTCGGCGACGATACCGGTCGCGGTGAAGAACCCGACGAATCGGTACGCACGGTCGCCGACGGACACGTCGATCTCGGTGGCGTATTCGGATCCACCGAACCCTTGCCGGAGGTACACCACTGCAATCGCGAGGGGCGCCGCTTTCGAATCCGAAGAGCCGGTTGGATCGGGGAGCACGCCGAGGGCGTACGGCTCGTCACTGTCGACAGTTCGCGCACCACCGATGACACTGAAGTTTCCGGCGCTGCACCACCGGAGAAAGTCAGCTTCTTCGGCGTAGCCGTTCGAGTCCAGTTGCTCGCGCGCCTCGTCGACGAGGTCCCGCAGGGGCACGGAATCGCGGAAGGCACGCGCGATACGGTCGAGGATTCCGGCGACGTCGTCCGCGATCACCTGCGCCTGCGCGTCCGAACAGTGTGCGGGTAGTCCTATGTGGATCCATGATTCGGTGCGCTCCCCGGCCCGGGCGTCTTCGGTGCTGTGCGCCGGTTGCACGGCTGTGCGAAGCACGGGGTGCACCACGAATTCCGGTTCCACGCGGGCACGGGCAAGTGTCGCCAAGACCGCTTCGACGAGCTGCGGCATGTCGTCGCCGACGTATTGAATCGCGGGGCCGTCCCCTAACTCCCCGGCCGGCGCGAGTCGCGAGATCGACGAGTTGTGTCCTCGTCGACGCGAAAGGTCCATGTGCGCGGCGACAATCGCCAGCTTGCGGTCTTCGGCGAGCGCAGCGTATCGGTCCGCCGACAAGCCCTCGAAATACGTACTGGACACCCTCCTCACATTCTCGGAGTCCGGTGTCGTGTCGACTGAAACGAGGCTCATGTCAGCACCTTCCGCCGAAAGCCACGCTGCTTCCGACTTGTAGTGGGTTCGATCCGCAATCAACTTGTCTATACAGGCTTAGACAAGTTGATCATTGCAGAACGTGAGCCGCGACACAACAAATTCACCCCTGGACAAATTCGCCACCCTCGGCCATAGTCAGTCCATGCCAACTAGTGGCAATTAGATTTCATTAGATGAAATTCGTAACTATTCCGCCTCGAAGGAGCCCCCGTGACTACCCAGACCGCGCCCGACACCGACAGCGTCGATCTCGCAGAGTTCCGCAGCACTGTCCGAGCCTTCGCCAACGCCGAGATCCACCCAGGAGCAGCCGCACGCGACGAGTCCAAGGAGTTCCCGGCGCAGCTGGTCAAGCGCCTCGGGCAGCAGGACCTCATGGGCATTTCCGTGCCCGAGGAATTCGGTGGGCTGGGTCTGTCGACACGAACCCAACTGGTCGCCATCGAAGAAGTTGCACGCACCGACGCCGCGCTGGCATCGATCTACACCGCCCACTACCTGGGCCTCGAGCCGATTCTCGTCGGCGGCTCCGAAGAGCAGAAGCATCGCTGGTTGCCCCAGCTCGCGTCGGGCGAACTACTGGCCGGCTTTGCACTCACAGAACCCGATGCCGGCTCCGACATCGCCTCGATGCGTACCGTCGCCCGACGCGAGGACGACGGCTGGCATCTCTCCGGATCGAAGACGTACATCTCCAACGCCAAGGAAGCCGACCTGGTCGTGCTCTTCGCCAAGACGGACCCGAGCGCAGGATTCCGAGGCATCACCGCCTTCGTCGTCCCCAAGGGAACTCCGGGAATCAGCTACTCGGAGCCGCAGGACAAGATGGGAATTCGTTCGGCCCCGACGTACACCGTCTACCTCGACGACGTCGTTCTGCCGCTCGACTCCGTGATCGGCACCGAAGGTCGCGGCGGCAACATTGCCTTGACCGCCCTGAACCGAGCACGCATCGACGTAGCGGCAATGGCAAACGGCATCGCTCTGCGCGCTTGGGAACTGGGACGCGAGTACGCAACGGAGCGAAAGCAGTTCGGCACGCCGATCTTCGACTTCCAGGCAATCCAGCTACTCCTCGGTGGCTGCGACGCGCAACTTGTCGCATCACGCGTCACCGCAGACTGGGCCGCCGACGTCAAGGACGCCGGTCAGGACATCCGCCGCGCCGCATCGATTTCGAAGTACGTCGCCACCGAAGCCTGCTTCTCGATCGTCGATCAAACCGTACAGATCCACGGTGGCGCAGGTTTCATGCGCGAATCGGAAATCGAACGCCTGTACCGCGATTGCCGCATTCTCCGCATCTTCGAGGGCACCTCGCAGATCCAGTTGCTCACCATTGCCGGCAATGCTCCGTCGCCGCGTTCCACCGAGTTCTGAAAGGCGCGGACATGACTGCACTTCCCCCACTCGACGGCATCCGGGTCATCGACCTCTCGCGCGTCCTTGCCGGACCCTACTGCACCGCACTGCTTTCCGACGCCGGTGCGGACGTCGTCAAGATCGAATCCGAACACGGTGAAGACTCTCGGCACCTCGGCCCGTTCCGCGACGGCGAGAGCATCTACTTCAACGTGCTCAATCGTGGCAAGCGTTCGGTGGCACTCAACCTCAAGAACGACGAGGACCGTGAGGCGCTGCTGACGCTCATCGAGACCGCCGACGTCGTCGTCGAAAACTTTCGCCCTGGAGTCACCAAGCGCCTGGGAATCGACTACGAGGCTGCGCGGGCTCGCAATCCGCGCATCGTGTACGCGTCCATCTCCGGTTTCGGACAGGACGGGCCCATGTCCGGAGCCGCCGCCTACGACCTTGTAGTCCAGGCTCTTTCGGGAATCATGAGCATCACCGGTTCGGAGGAATCCGGGCCGACACGGTTGGGTGAGTCGTTCGGAGACCTGGTCGCCGGGCTGTTCGCCGCCTGGGGAATCAGTACCGCCCTGCTGAGTGCACGGGCGAGCGGACTCGGGCAGCACCTTGACGTCGCGATGTTCGACAGCATGCTCGCCATGCTGCCGACAGCACACAGCCAACTGCAATCCACCGGGCTCACTCCCCCACGCGTCGGCAACCGTCATCCGGTGTCAACACCGTTCGACACCTACAAGGCCGACGACGGACTCTTCGTCCTCGCAGTTGCGAGCCAGTCGGGTTTCGAGAAGCTGGCGCAGACGATGAATCGCGTCGACCTGATCGCAGATCCCCGATTTGCCGACGACACCGCCCGGACCGAGAACGAACCGGCACTGCGCAAGGAGATCGAAAACTGGGCTGCCGGAAAGACCGTCACCGACGTGGTCGGTATTCTCGGCGACGCGGGCCTCGCCGGCTCGGAAATCTGGGACGTCCAGCAGGCACTCACCTCCGCGCAGGCCGAGTATCGCGGAGTCGTCGAATCGTTCGAGCACCCGGTAGCAGGAAAAATCTCCTACGTACGACAACCCGTCGTGTTCGGTGATAGCCGACGCCCCGATGTCCGCCGCAGTCCCCTGCTGGACGAGCACCACGGTGAGGTACTGCCGGGCTCGCGATAGATTCAGCGCAGACATCCCTCGGCACTTGGAGTAGGACATGGCCCCCGGCGACGTGACCCGCAGCGCGAATCGCACGTTCGAACTTCTCGGTGCGATCGTCGAGCACGGCGGGTTGACGCTCGGCGACGCCGCCAAGGCAACCGATCTGGCAACCAGTACCGCGCTTCGCCTGATCAGAAGCCTCGAACAAACCGAGTTCGTCGTCCGCGGCGAGGACAACGTCTATCGCGTCGGCCCGCGGCTACTACAGATCGGGGCTCGCGCTCTCGGTGACAATCAACTGTTGCCGAGAGCGCGGCCCGCGATGAAGGCCATCGCCGAAACCACGAGAGAGTCGACCTACCTGTCGACGAAGGGACCGAAAGACACTGCGCTGTATCTCGATCAGATCGAGGGCACGCACGCGATCCGCCACATGGGGTGGGTGGGCCAGAGCGTTCCCCTGGACGGCACCGCCGTCGGCGCAGCGTTGAGCGGCAAGGTAGGCGAGAGCGGGTACGCCATTGCGCACGACACCATCGAGGATCACTCGACCGGAGTTGCCGCGCCGATCTACAACGCGGTCGGTCAGATAGCCGGAGCGCTCAGCGTCGTCGGCCCGACCTTCCGTCTGACGGACGAGGTCTGCGCCAGCCACGGTCGTGTCTTGGTGGAGCACTGCGCCCGGTTGTCCGCGGAACTCGGCAGCCAGACACCCTGACCACCCCGAGCACTTGGCGATTCAGTCTCGTATCCGAGACAATGTGGTTCCCCGCTCCCACCTCAGCCCTACCCGTAAGGACACACCCCACATGACGACGAGCCGCGTGAAATCTGCTGAGCGCGTGCTCGACGTGCTCGATCTCCTGGCCCGCCGGGGTGTGCCGCTGGCGACGGCAGAAATCTCCAGCGCCCTCGAGCTGCCGAAGAGTACGACGCATCACCTCCTCAATGTCATGCGGGATCGACGGTTCGTCTCGTACTGGGCTGATCAACGCGCCTGGACCCTGGGTGTCTCGGCGTTCGAAGTCGGTGCGTCGTACATGCGGTCCGGCCCACTTCACCGTGAGGGCCAACGATTCATGCTGGCACTCACTCAGTCGACCGACGAGACCTCCCATCTGGCGGTACTTCAGGGTTCTGACGTCATCTACCTCGACAAACGTGAACCTCTGAAGCCCGGCGTTCGGTTGGTGACCGAGATCGGGACCCGCCTTCCGGCGCATCTCACCGCAGTCGGGCGGGCGATTCTGAGCCGTCTGGATGCGGAACAGATCAGCGCGCTCTACGAGGGGTACACCTGGCCGACGCGGACCGGAACGGGTCCGTCGACGCTCGCCGAACTGCGAGAACTGCTCGCCGCAGCACGTGAGAGCGGATATGCGGTCGAAGAGAATGCGACGACATCCGGGATCAACTGCATCGCCAGCCCCGTGATCACACGGGACGGTCGTCCGGTCGCAGCTCTCGGCGTCACCTTCCTCTCCGGCTCCAAATCGGCCGAGGAGAGTGCCCTGATCGCCGACCGAGTGCGCGCCGTCAGCGCCGAGTTCTCCGCCGATCTCGGAGATCGAATGGTGGAGACCCCGACCGCAGACATGTAGCCAACTTCTCCGTTCCGTACTTTGCGGGCCTTGTTTTCGTCTCATATTCAAGACTAGAGTCTCGTATACAAGACTTTGTTAGATAGCCACGCATCATCATTGGAGTCCCATGAACGCCACCCCTGCCACCCAGACAGCCACCCGAACCATCGAGGTCGGAATCGGCGCTGTCACCATCGCCGACGTCGTCGACGTCGCGCGCAACGGATACGGCGTTGCATTGACCGCGGAATCACTGGCCGCGATCGCCGAAAGTCGTGCACGCATCGAAGCGCTGGCCGCAGACCCCACACCGGTCTACGGAGTTTCCACCGGATTCGGCGCACTTGCCACCCGGCACATTCCAGCGCATCTGCGGACACAGTTGCAGCGCAGCCTGATCCGCTCACATGCGGCAGGTTCGGGACCGGAAGTCGAACGCGAAGTGATCCGGGCCTTGATGCTTCTGCGTCTGTCGACGCTCGCCACCGGGCGAACCGGAGTGCGCCCTGTAGTCGCACAGGCGTACGCCGACCTACTCACCGCAGGCATCACCCCGGTGGTGCACGAATACGGCAGCCTCGGATGCTCGGGAGATCTGGCACCACTGGCGCATGTGGCGATGGCAATCATCGGTGAAGGTTCCGTCCGCACCGCCGACGGTGAACTCACCGATGCGGCAACGGCATTGGCTGCCCATGGTCTCGAACCGGTGGTTCTGGCCGAGAAGGAAGGCCTCGCACTGATCAACGGTACCGACGGGATGCTCGGTCAACTGGCCCTTGCGATCACCGATCTCGATCATCTGCTCAAGTTGGCCGACATCGCTGCCGCTATGAGCGTCGAGGGCTTGCTCGGCACCGATCAAGTGTTCGCCGCCGATCTTCAGGCGCTTCGCCCCCACCCCGGACAGGGCGCGGCCGCCTCGAACATGGTGCGCTTGCTTGCCGACTCCCCGATCGTCGCCAGCCATGCGGGCCCTGACTGCACCAGGGTTCAAGACGCGTACTCACTGCGGTGCGCACCGCAGGTCGCCGGCGGCGCACGCGACACCGTCGATCACGCCCGACTGGTTGCCGGGCGCGAATTGGCCAGTGCTGTCGACAATCCCGTTGTCACCCTCGACGGACGGGTTCGATCCAACGGTAACTTCCACGGAGCTCCCGTCGCTTACGTCTTGGACTTCCTCGCCATCGTGACCGCGGATGTCGCGGGTATCAGCGAACGCCGCACCGATCGCTTCCTCGACGTAGCACGCAATCACGGTCTGACCCCCTTCCTCGCCGACGACCCCGGTGTCGACAGCGGACTGATGATCGCGCAGTACACACAAGCTGCCATCGTGTCCGAACTCAAGCGACTCGCGAGCCCGGCCAGTGTCGATTCGATTCCCTCCTCGGCCATGCAGGAAGATCACGTCTCCATGGGATGGTCGGGTGCACGCAAGCTCCGCCGGTCCATCGACGGTCTCACCCGAGTTCTCGCGATCGAGATACTGACTGCAGCACGAGGAATCGATTTGCGCTCCCCACTCGAGCCCTCCCCCGCCACCGGAGCCGTCCTTCGGACCCTGCGCGAGAAGGTGCAGGGGCCGGGTACCGATCGCTTCCTGTCCCCCGAGATCGAGGCCGCGGTGGACTTGGCGGCATCGGGTGCACTTGTTGCGGCCGCGGAGAACGCGATCGGCGCCCTGGCATGAGCGCGCCCGGTGCGCTGAGGCCTCGCCCCCGACCCGAAATCGAAGCACTCCCTCGATACTCCAAAGCCGCCGGCCTCGAGCAGGTTCGGTGGCGGGCGTCGAGCAACGAGTCGACGGTTGCACCCTCGGCGGCCATTCTCGAGGCCGTCAATCTCGCGGCCTCACACTCACACTTGTATCCGTCGCTGTTCGGCGACACACTGATAGCCCGGTTGAGCGACCGTCTGGGCGTGGGCGACGACCAGGTACTGGTCGGCGCCGGGTCGTTGGCACTGCTCCAGCAGGTATTGACCGCATACACGGGCCCTGGCACCGAAGTCGTCTACCCGTGGCGCAGCTACGAGGCGTACCCGATACTGATCGGAATCGCCGGGGCGAGCGGTGTACCCGTCGCACTCGATTCCGAACATCGGCACGATCTGAGTGCAATGGCGGCAGCCGTGACGCCGCAGACCCGCGCGGTACTCGTCTGCAACCCCAACAATCCGACCGGAAGCGAGTTCTCGACCGCGGAGTTCGTCTCGTTCGCCCGCTCGATCCCGGGTGACGTCCTCATCCTTCTGGACGAGGCTTACCGGGAGTTCGCGACCAGCGATGTCGACGGCGTCGACCTGCTTCGAGCCTTTCCCAACATCGTCGTCTTCCGAACCTTCTCCAAGGCTTACGGATTGGCCGGACTTCGTGCCGGCTATGCCGTCACCAACTCGGCGATCGCAGCGGATCTTCGCAGCGCTGCACCGCCCTTCGGGCTCAGCGCCGTTGCCGAGGCCGCGGCCTGCGCGGCCCTGACCGATCCGGCACACACCGATTCGATAGTCGAAACGGTGACCGCGGGTCGTTCTCACCTACGTGAGCAATTGGCTCTGCGCGGCGTCGAGACGGTCCCGAGCGGTGCCAACTTCGTGTGGATCCCTCTCGGCAAGAGAGCTTCTGCACTCGAAGCGGCCTGCGTCGCGCAGGGTGTCTCGGTCCGGATGTTCCCCGGCGAGGGAGTGCGGGTGACCGTAGGTGAGCGGGCAGCAGAAGACGCCGTGATCGCCGCTGTGGATGCACTCGCACACAACCTTTGACCGACTGGAGAAAAGAATGTCCGTCCACGAACTTGCTCGGTCGATCGGTTCGAGTCGCCTGATCACCGACCCTGCGGTAATGGACTCGTACCGCCGTGACGAGGCCCATCTCGCCGAACCCGGCCATCCGGCAGCCGTCATGCTCGCCGAAACTGCGGCCGACATTTCCGAGGCGCTGAAATGGGCTACTGCTCACCGTGTCCCGGTGGTAACCCGCGGTGCGGGAACCGGTTTGGCGGGCGGCGGGGTAGCCGTCGAGGGCTGCCTGGTCATCTCGACCACTCGCATGCGCTCGATTCTCGAGGTCAATCCGGACGATCAGCTCGCTGTCGTGGAAGCCGGGGTGATCAACGCTGACATCAGCCGAGCAGCAGACGAGTACGGGCTGATGTACGCCCCTGATCCGAGCAGTTTCGAGATCTCCACGATCGGCGGAAACATCGCCACCAACGCCGGTGGACTGCGTTGCGTGAAGTACGGCGTCACCCGCGATTCAGTCCTGGGTCTCGAGGTTGTGCTCGCCGACGGTCGGATCGTGCGGACAGGCCGAAGGACCGTCAAAGGTGTTGCGGGATACGACTTGACCAGTCTTCTCGTCGGTTCGGAAGGAACGCTCGGAGTCGTCACGAGTGCCACGCTGAAGTTGCAGCCCAAGCCCAAGAGAGCACCGGTCACCGTCGTCGGCAGTTTCGATTCTCTCCGCTCCGCAGCGGACGCGGTTGCCGCGGTCGTTCGCGACGGAATCGGGCCGAGCCTGCTGGAGCTGATCGATCGAGCAACGCTGCGCGCCGTCGACGACTGGAAACGAATCGGATTGGAAGACAACACCGCCGCGATGCTGATCGCACAGGCCGACGGGGTCGATGCCGACGCAGCAGCCGCGGCGATGCAGAAACACTTCGAGAGGGCGGGCGCCGATTTTGTCGCCGTCTCGCAGGACGCGGCAGAAGCCGCACAGCTACTCGAGATTCGCCGACTCGCCTATCCGGCTTCCGAACGACTCGGGCAATGTCTCGTGGAAGACGTCGGGGTCCCGCGGTCGAAACTGCCCGACATGCTCGAGAGTATCGACCGAGCGGCCGCCGAGCACATGGTCAAGATCATGACTGTCGCGCATGCTGGTGACGGCAACGTCCATCCGACCTTCGTCTTCGACCGCGCTGCCGACGGCTCGGTCCCCGAAGCCGTGTGGACCGCCGCGGACGAGGTCTTCCGGCGTGCTCTCGAACTCGGCGGAACTCTGACCGGAGAGCACGGCGTCGGCGTTCTGAAGCGTCGCTGGCTCTCTCTCGAGCTCGGCGAGGACAGCATGCAACTGCACCGATCGATCAAGGCTGCCTTCGACCCGCTCGGAATCCTCAACCCGGGTAAGGGTTTCTGATTTCTCGCGCGGTGTTACACAGCATTTACGCGAAAACGGGTCCCGGGTATTGACGCCTGTATATACAGGCATATACATTTATCCGCAGTGACAGTGACCCAGCGCACAAAGCACAAGGCGCAAAGCACCAAGCACGAAGAAGGTGGGCAATACCCCGACGTCGATTCCGTCGCTCGACGGGCTCGCAGCAGAAAGACAGGCCTATGACTCACGATGGACCGGCCGAGGTCATCCTCACTCCGGAACGACGCACTATCGACGTCGTCCCGGATGCAGAACGACACGGCACCCCGCGCAGCCAGTTCACTCTCTGGTTCGGCGCCAACATGCAGATCACTGCAATCGTCGACGGCGCTCTCGCCGTCGTATTCGGCGCGGACGCCATCTGGGCGATCGTCGGACTTCTGATCGGCAACATCTTCGGTGGCGCTGTCATGGCGCTTCACTCCGCCCAGGGCCCGCGTATGGGTCTCCCCCAGATGATCTCGAGTCGCGCCCAGTTCGGCGTCAAGGGAGCAGTCGTACCGCTTGTTCTCGTCATCCTGATGTACCTCGGCTTCGCTGCCACCGGCACCGTGTTGGCCGGACAGGCCGTCAACAAGATCCTGCACATCGACAGCCCCACCGTCGGCATCGTCGTCTTCGGTCTCCTCACCGCATTCGTCGCGGTCACCGGCTACAAGCTGATCCACATCGTCGGCAGGATCGCCACCGTCGTGGGCATCGTCGGATTCTCCTACCTGGCCGTTCGACTGTTCCTCGAGTACGACGTCGCCTCGTACGTCGGCATCAAGGGCTTCGACATAGTCACCTTCCTGCTCGCGATCTCGCTGGGTGCCGGTTGGCAGCTCACCTTCGGCCCGTACGTCGCCGACTACTCGCGTTACCTGCCGCGCAGCACTTCCGAGAGCACCACGTTCTGGTCGACGTTCCTCGGTAGTGTCATCGGATCGCAGTGGTCCATGACCTTCGGCGCTCTCGTCGCGGCCTGCGCCGGCGACGCGTTCCTGGGTAACCAGGTCGGCTTCATGGGAGATCTGGCCGGACCCGCTGCCATCGCCTTCCTGATCTACTTCGTCATCCTGGTCGGCAAGCTGACGGTGAACGTGCTCAACGCCTACGGCGGATTCATGTCGATCCTGACCACCGTCACCGCCTTCAACGGACAGTCTCGAATCTCGAGCACCGCGCGCACCCTCTACATCCTCGGTTTCACTGCGGTCTCGGTCTTGATCGCCATCGCCGCCAGCGCCGACTTCCTGGACAACTTCAAGAACTTCGTCCTGGTGTTGCTGATGGTGTTCACGCCGTGGAGTGCGATCAATCTGATCGACTACTACCTGATCTCCAAGGAACGCATCGACATTCCGGCGCTGTACGACGTCAACGGTCGATACGGAGCATGGAACTTCACCGCATTGGCTTGCTACGCCGCCGGCGTTCTCGCCCAGATCCCGTTCCTCGCCCAGAAGATGTACACCGGCCCCGTCACGGACATGCTCGGCGGCGCCGACATCTCGTGGCTCGTCGGCATCGTGTTCACCGGGCTGATCTATTACCCACTCGCCAAGCGCACGAGCAATCCCCCTTCGTCGATGATCTACCCCGATCACACCGCGATGACCGACTCTCGCGTCTGATCCCCCAACGTCTTTCGAACTTCAGCAAGCTAGGAGAACACAATGGAAATCAGCACCCCCGGCCACGAGCCGCGCCCCGTCCGCGCTCCCCGCGGCCCCGAGCTCACGACGCTCGGTTGGCAGCAGGAGGGTGCCCTGCGCATGCTCATGAACAACCTCGACCCCGATGTTGCCGAGCACCCGGACAGCCTCGTCGTCTACGGCGGAACCGGTCGCGCAGCGCGTAGTTGGGCTGCCTTCGACGCCATGGTCGCCACGCTGAAGACGCTGAAGAACGACGAGACCATGCTGGTGCAGTCCGGCAAGCCGGTCGGTGTCTTCCGCACCAACGAGTGGGCACCGCGAGTGCTGATCGCCAACTCCAACCTGGTCGGTGACTGGGCGAACTGGGAAGAGTTTCGCCGTCTCGAAGACATCGGCCTGACCATGTACGGCCAGATGACCGCAGGCTCCTGGATTTACATCGGCACCCAGGGAATCCTGCAGGGTACGTACGAGACCTTCGGCGCCATCGCGAAGAAGCGCTACAACGGCTCACTCGCCGGAACGATCACCCTCACTGCGGGTCTCGGCGGCATGGGCGGCGCTCAGCCTCTCGCCGTCACTATGAACGACGGCGTCGCGATCTGCGTCGACTGCGACATCACCCGCATCGACCGTCGTATCGCCCACAAGTACCTCGACACCAAGGCAGACAGCATCGAGCACGCGCTCGAACTGGCGACCGCGGCACGCGATGCCAAGAAGCCACTCTCCATCGGCCTCGAAGGCAATGCGGCAGAGATCTTCCCGGCGCTGCTGGAGATGAAGGCCCCCATCGACATCGTGACCGACCAGACCTCGGCGCACGATCCCCTCGCCTACCTGCCGATCGGCATCGACTTCGGCGACATGAAGACCATGTCGGAGAAGGATCCGCAGCAGTTCACCGAAGATTCCCGCAACGCGATGGCCGCACACGTCAAGGCCATGGTCGGATTCATGGACGCCGGCGCCGAGGTATTCGACTACGGCAACTCCATCCGCGACGAGGCCCGCAAGGCCGGCTACGACCGTGCATTCGACTTCCCCGGATTCGTTCCCGCCTACATCCGTCCGCTCTTCGAAGAAGGCCTCGGCCCCTTCCGCTGGGCAGCGCTCTCGGGTGATCCCAAGGACATCGAGGCCACCGACAAGGCCATCCTCGAACTCTTCCCCGAGAACGAGCACCTGCGCCGCTGGATCACCATGGCCGGCGAAAAGGTTGCCTTCGAAGGCCTTCCGGCTCGTATCTGCTGGCTCGGATACGGTGAGCGCCACCTCGCCGGCCTCAAGTTCAACGAGATGGTGGCCTCGGGCGAGCTCTCCGCACCGATCGCCATCGGCCGCGATCACCTCGACTCCGGATCGGTCGCCTCGCCGTACCGCGAAACCGAATCGATGATCGACGGGTCCGACGCGATCGCCGACTGGCCGCTGCTCAACGCCCTGGTCAACACCGCGTCCGGCGCTTCGTGGGTTTCACTCCACCAAGGCGGCGGCGTCGGGATGGGACGCTCCATCCACGCGGGACAGGTGTGCATCGCCGACGGCACCGAACTCGCAGCCAAGAAGCTCGAAGCAGTTCTCACCAACGATCCCGGGATGGGTGTCATCCGGCATGCGGATGCAGGATACGACCACGCCATCGACACGGCAGCCACCCGCGGCGTCCGAATCCCGATGACCGAGAACTGAAACAGCTTCACCACCTCACCCTGAGTTAGGAATTACATTGACCACGAATGGTTCTCGAACCACCGTTCTGACCAACATCGGAACCCTCGTCACCAATGACCCGACTCTGGGTGAGGGCAAGCTCGGCGTACGGCACGACGCGGCAATCGTTTTCGACGACGGCGTTGTGGCTTGGGTCGGCGATTCCGCCAACGCCCCGGCTGCCGATATCGGTCAGGATATCGGCGGTCGGGCCCTGCTCCCCGGATTCGTGGAGAGTCACTCGCACCTGGTGTTCGGTGGCGAGCGGGCCGAGGAATTCGCAGCTCGCATGGCGGGCGAGAAGTATGCCGCCGGCGGCATTCGCAACACCATCGAAGCGACGCGCTCGGCCACCGACGAACAATTGCAGGCCAATGTCCGACGCCTACTCGACGAATCCCTGCGCTCGGGCAGCACAACCGTCGAATGCAAGACCGGATACGGGCAGAACACCGAGAGCGAACTACGCAGCGCACTGATCGCCGGACAGTTCACCGACGAGGTCACACTGCTGGCCGCCCACGTTCCACCACCCGAATATGCCGGCCGCGCCGATGACTACGTCGCCATGGCGTGCGACGAGATGATCCCTGCCTGTGCGCCACACGCGAAGTGGATCGACGTCTTCTGCGAACGAGGGGCGTTCAACCGCGAACAGGCACATGCAGTCCTCAGCGCAGGCGTCGCCGCTGGACTGATCCCCCGCGTCCACGGCAATCAACTCGGCGAAGGGCCAGGAGTTCAGCTCGCCGTCGAGATGGGAGCCGCGTCCGTCGATCACGTCACCTACGTCACCGCCGAGGACATCGACGCCCTGGCTCAGAGTTCCACCGTCGCAACACTGTTGCCAGGTGCCGACTTCTCCACCCGCAACAAGTACCCCGACGCCCGCACACTGCTGGACGCCGGCGTCACCGTAGCTCTCGGCGCCGACTGCAATCCCGGCACCTGCTACACCACCAGCCTCCCGTTCTGCATAGCAATTGCGGTGCGAGACATGCACATGACACCCGCCGAGGCAGTCTGGGCAGCCACTGCAGGAGGCGCCCGGGCGCTGCAGCGCACCGACGTCGGAACCCTTTCTCTCGGAACACGTGCCGACGCCATCGCGCTCGATGCACCGTCGTACCTCCACCTCGCCTACCGCCCGGGCGTCCCTCTGGTGCGCGAGGTCTGGAAAAACGGCGCACTCGCCACAAGCTACTGAAATACACTCACCGGGAGGCCGTCGTGGCACATCAGATCGCAGTCGACATCGAACCCAAGCCGTGGACCGGGCGCTCCGACGGCACCACTGCCGAGCATCTGCGGTGGCATCATGCCGTGCAACCGTATTCAGCCGAAACAGCTCCCGGCGACTGTGTTCTGATCGGATTCTCCAGCGACGAAGGAGTCCGCCGCAACAAGGGCCGCCGCGGTGCCGCGGATGGCCCCGACGCTTTGCGAGCCGGGTTGGCTTCCATGGCGCTGGCCGAACCACTGCAGATTCAGGACGCCGGAACCGTTGCCGTGTCGGGTGAAGAACTCGAGGCCGGTCAAGCCGCACTCGGGAACGCCGTCAGCGCTGCGCTTGATTCGGGACACTTCCCCGTGGTTCTCGGGGGAGGACACGAAATCGCCTACGGCACGTATCTCGGCGTCGCGGGCTCCGAGTTGCGAACCGCTGGAGCCAAACTCGGAATCCTCAACTTGGATGCGCACTTCGACCTGCGGGGCGATCCGATACCCAGCTCCGGCACACCCTTTCGTCAGATCGCCGAGGACGAAGCCGCGGCAGGCACCTCGCATCAGTACAGCGTGATCGGAATCAGCCAACCGAGCAACACCACGGCACTGTTCGACACGGCTCACCGCCTCGGTGTTCGCTATCTGCTCGACGAAGAATGCGGAGCGATCGGCCGAGGCGTCGTGGATCAGTTCCTCGCAGACTTCCTCGACGACGTCGATCTGGTCTACCTGACCATCGACCTCGATGTCCTGCCTGCAGCTGTGGCGCCGGGCGTCAGCGCACCTGCGGCCTACGGTGTCAGCCTGGAAACCATCCAATACGTATGTGATCGAGTCACGTCCAGCGGAAAGCTCGCGGTTCTCGATGTCGCCGAACTGAACCCGAGCCTCGACGTCGACAATCGCACTGCCCGAACGGCTGCTCGTCTGATCCACCGGATAGTCACGAAGCACGTGCCGGTTCAGCGCTAGCCTCGGCGCGCCTCGAGCGCATCGAGGATGAGATCGAGACCGTAGGCGAACTCATTCGTGTGGTCGTAATCAGGACTCAGACCGTGATCGACGATCATCTCGTGAAGGAAGGGCAACTCTTCAGCCGGAAGGCGCTCGAGGATGTCACTCGCAACTTCTTCGACGTCGCCGGGTGCGCTCATCGGTAGATTCGCCTCCTGGAGAACATATCCGCCGATATAGCTGTCGATCAGCGAGGCTCCGTGCGCGGCCATCGGGAGTGTGAACCCGGCCTTCCGGAGGACTCCGAGCACAGCGTCGAGATGACGCAGGGTCGCCGAGCCAGGGCTGCGTCGCGAATCCAGCAGACCGAGAGCCCAACGGTGCTGCGACAGGACTGTGCGAGCGGAAAAGGCGCGTCCACGGATTGCATCTCGCCAATCCACACACTCACTGTCGGGCAGGTCGATCGCCTCGAAGACCGCATCGACGAGGCCGTCGAGAATCGCATCTTTGTTGGGCACGTGGTGGTAGAGCGACATCGCCTCGATGCCCAGCTCCTGGGCCACCCGTCGCATCGTGACGGCCTCGACACCACCCGCGTCGGCAACGCGGATCGCACCCTCGATTACGCGAGTCCTGTTCAGCGACTGTCGCGGTTGCCGTGACACACAGACTCCCCTCGGCGGAACGAATACGTTGACAACCTTACATGCGTAAGTCACCCTTACAGGTGTAAGCCAGCCTTACGTTCGTAAGGCGCTCGCGAAGGGAGATCGCAATGCCGATGCCGAGATGGTGGGGACATGTCAACAAGCGAGTGTTCAACCCGCGTGCAATTTCGAGCGGTAAATGGCCGGTACTGACTCACGTCGGACGCACATCCGGCACGACCTACCGGACGCCCCTCGACGCCTATCCGGTCGAGGGTGGCTACGTCTTCATTCTGGTGTACGGATCAGGCTCGGACTGGGTGCAGAACGTCTTGAGAGCGGGAAGCGCTCGACTGTCCGTCGACGAGACGGAGGTGAGCCTCGGCACCCCGCGCCTCGTCGCGAAAGGCGAAGCATTTCAAGCACTTTCCTCAGACGTGTCCGAGCCTCCGAGGCTGCTCCGCATCACCGAGTACCTTCGGATGGATCTGATTACGGCCTGAGGGTGCCCGTCACGCGAGGACCTCACGCACGGCGGACCTGACTTCGTCCATGCTGCAACCGGATTCGATCAGTTCAGTACCCGTATGCACCAGCGAGTTGATCAACTTGGCGGTGAGCTTCGGGTCCGACACGCCACGGAGACGGAGGGCCTCGACCAGAGGAAGCACAAGACTGTCGTGCATTTCCATGATCCGCGAATCTCGAAACGTTTGCGGGGTCAGCGTCGCCAGCGCTCCGACTATCGCATGCTCCCCGTCGGCAACCAGTTGGAGGTTTGCCTCGACGTACGCCCATACCGGATCGTCTGCGCCTGCCATCGCCTCGACGATCTTGTCGTTCCAGCGCGGGAACATGTCTTCGACGACGGCACTGAGGAGATCTTCCCGGGACCGGAAGTAGTGGTAGGCACTCGACCTGGCGAGCCCTGCCTTCGCTGCCACCTCACCGAGCCCCGGTGGCCGATCCGGGGCCTCGGACAGAAGAGCGTGTGCAGCGTCGAGGAGGGCACGGCGCTGAGCAGCACGATGCTCGACCACAGTGGGCGCATCGATCCTCGGCACCGAATCTCCTCCAGTCCCCTCGCGGGCTTACTCGCTCTGACGCAACCGACCGTCAACCATTTCGAGGATGCGGTCGCAGTGCCCGAGCACGTCGTGATCGTGGGTCACCATGATCGTAGCGACGCCTGCCTCGTGAGTTTCGCGCGAGAGCAGTTCGACCACCTCATGGCTGCGTTTGCGGTCGAGAGCAGCCGTCGGCTCGTCGACGAGCAGTAGCGAGGGATTGCTCATCAATGCCCGAGCGATACCGACGCGCTGGCGTTCACCGCCGGAGAGTTGACCGGGTCGACGATCTGCACGGTGACTCATACCGACCGAGTCGAGCAACTCCTCGGGATCGCGACCCGGCCGCCCCGTGAGCTTGGGAATCAGCCGAAGCTGATCGCGCGCCGTCAGCGCTGGAATCAGGTTGCCGGACTGAAAGACGAAGCCGACCTTGTCTCGTCGAAGTTTGGCGAGAGCACGGGCCGGCATCGCCGACACGTCCACGCCGTCGATGACAATCGTTCCACTCGACGGCCGACCGAGTCCGCCGGCCACAGCGAGCAAGCTCGACTTTCCAGCGCCTGACGGTCCGACGATCGCGACAAGTTCGCCGCACGAGACCTCCAGGTTCACGTTGTCGAGGGCGAGCACGGTGGAGTCACCGTCACCGAATCGAAGACTGACAGCGGTCAATACCAATCCGGTTGTGGTCTTTTCGACTGTGGTCATCGGTTTTCTCCCAATGCGGTGAGCGGGTTGACACGGGTAACACGGACGATGGCAACGGCTGCGCCGACCAGCCCGAGTACCGCCAAGAGCACTGCGCCGTTGACGACTGGGCCGGACTCGAGGGCGAACGGCATCCCCCCGCCTTCGAGCCCCGAACCGAGCCCCAAGCCCAGCAACACACCGAGGCCGATGGAACCAAGCAGCACTACCAGTGCCTGCGCCATGCCGTCACGAAGCAGGAAGCCGGTAGAGGCTCCCATCGCGCGCAGCACTGCGAGTTCACGACCGCGCTGAACCGTCCAGATACTGAAGAATGCACCGACCACCAGGGCCGAAATCGCGTACAGAAACGCCTTGATCATCGACATAGTCATCATTTCCGCGGAGAACCCTGGTGAGGAGTCGAAAGATTCCTCGAGCGTCTTTGCGGACGTTCCCGCCGCCGCATCACCCGACACGAGATCCGGTAACGCGCCACCAATGCCCCGAATCGCAACAACACTTGCTTCGGAATAGGCACTGGCATTGGCGGTTTCGCCGATCTTGGCACCGGCGTGAACCTCCTGCCAAGTACGCAGGGGCAGGTAGGCGACGTCGACGTGACCGAAAGTGCGCTTGTCTTCGGTGAATCCGACAACTGTCAGCTCCGTACCGAGTCGATCGAGTATCACGGTGTCACCGATCGCAACACCGTCGTCACGGAAGGTAGAGCTGACGATGATTTCCGTGTCGGCTTGCAGCCCCCTCCCGTCGGCGGAGACGGGCTCGAGGAAGGAGCCAGGTTCGATGCCGAAGAGCGTGAGATCGACAGGCGTGCCACTGCGAGTTTTTGCATTGACGATCATGTTGCCGAAGAGCTCGGCGTCTTGGACATCGGGTTGCATACGCCATGCCTGCGCCTGCTCCTCGGTGACGACCGAGCGCGAAAACGCTGAGTCGGCTTTGGTGTCCGGTGCGAAGGCAAACGCCTGAATCGGCGTCCGCTGCAAAGCGGAGACACCGTCATTTACCAGTCCGGACGAGAGGCCGGACAGAATCACCATCAGGATCGAGATGAGGGCAACCACGGCACCCATCAAGAGGAATCGATTTCGCGCAAACCACAGTTCACGCAGGGCGAGGAACATTCGGGAAGCTCCAAAGTCGTCGATACGAGTCACGCCGACTTTTATCGACGCCTTGTCGAAATCATATCGACAAGGCGTCGAAAAACCATGTGAGGTGCGTTACTACTTCCCGTAGTAGACACTCGAGGCGCTGAGCGTCGTATCAGCCCCCGACGCCCACCGGTCGATCCCCGACAATCGAGATTCGATCCATCACACGACGAGCCGGGAAGTAGTCACTGGCCGCGTAGTGCTGGCAGGTCCGATTATCCCAGAAGGCAACAGTATTCGGCTCCCACTTCAAACGGACCTGAAATTCCGGACGATTGACGTGGCGATACAGCATCGTGAGAAGTTCGTTCGATTCTTCTTCTGACACACCCAAGATCCGTTGCGTGAAGGTCATGTTGACGAACAACACCCGCCTGCCACTTTCCGGAATGATCCGAACCACCGGATGCTGCACAGCGGGGAACTTCGGACGCAACATCTCGACCGCATCCACCGGCATCGACCTGCCGAACGAGTTGATCCAATCGTGTTCTGCAACAAGCGGGTCGATACGCTTCTTGATGTCTTCAGGAAGCAGATCGTAGCCAGCTGCAGTATCGGCCCACAAAGTGTCACCACCCACCTCCGGCACCTCGACCGCACGAAGAACTGCTGCGAACGAAGGAAACTCGTGCCACGTAACGTCGTTGTGCCAGTTGTTCTCGACTCCGCCGACCATCGCATCCTTCGCCAGTGTCGTGACATCGACGTCCGTCTGCCCGGGCTGCGTGTACTTGAAGAACGGATGCTGTTCGAGATCGCCCCAACGCTCGGCAAAAGCTCGATGTTCCGCTCGGTCGAGGTCCTGATCGCGGAAGAAGAGGACTTTCCATTCGAGGAGAGCTCGGCGGAGTTCCGCAATCACGGCATCAGACAGACCCCCACCGAGTCGAATACCGGAGATTTCCGCTCCGATCGTCGGCGCGACCGCCTTGACCGCAAAGTGTTCGTACGGTGCCGGAACTACCGACTCGGGATTCCGGTGAGCAACGAGTGGACCGTACGCAGCAAGCGGGTCGGTGGGGATCGGAAAGATTGTTGCCGCAGGAAAAAGGGTAGCCATCAGGGCACTTCCTCGAAATCGACGATGTCGTAAAGGACAAAAGTCAGATTAAGTTCACCGCCTTAAAGTGTCAACGGTCACGTTCTCCGGCGCGAATCTTGACCCTGACGCCGCGTCAAGGTTGGAGAATGGTTTTCACAGACGGAATCCGATTCGATCACGGGAGGGCAGGGCGATGATGACCATCGGCGAGCTGGCCAAATTGGCCGGCACCACCGTCAGATCCGTGCGCTACTACCACTCGAACGGCCTTCTCGAAGAACCACAACGCCAACCCAACGGCTACCGCATGTACCGGGCGGTGGACCTGGCACGACTGAGTCGCATCCGCCGCCTGCGCGATCTGGGGATTCCTGTTGCCAAGATCGCCGAACTACTCGACGGCGACGCTCACGACACTCGGTCCGCACTCGATGCCCTCGACAAGGAATTGGCGACGAAGGCCGAACAGATCGCTGTTCAGCGTGCGCACATCGAGTCGCTACGCCGCAATGCCGATCCTGAACTACCCGACGCGTTTTCGGAAGTGCTCGCACAGTACGTCGTTGCCGGTGCGCCGACAGCGTGGATCGACAACGAGCGTGAACTTCTGATCCTCGCACTCACGGTCTCCGGGGGCGATCCCGAGGTCTGCGATTCACTCCTGTCCGCCCATCGCCGGGTATTGGCCGAGCCGAACCGCGAGCAGGCCATCGAATTGATAACTCGTATGTATGCCCTCGCCGACGCACCGGCTGACGCGGACACGATTGCGGCCCTTGCCATTCAGTTCTGCGACTTCACCGAGCGCGTGCTACCCGAACAGGCTGCACCGGAGGACGCTTCCCCCACCCGGCTGGTAGCGGTACTGCGCGAACACCAAGCGGATCGACGAACCGTCACCCAGGAAAGATTCGCGAAGGCTGTGGCCGCGGAGTTCGCCGCCCGTCAATCCCGCCTCTGAAAAACCCTGATTAGCCCCCACATTCGAAGTGGGGTGACCAACACTGCCCGAAAATGGGCTCAACGCAAGGACACGACAATGACTGGATTCACCATGCCCAGATCACGCATGCCTCGATCACGAAGGTGGCTGGCTACCACAATCGCCGCTGCCGCACTCGCCGTACCTGCATTGGCGGCGTGCTCGGATCCTGCTACTCCGCAGGAAGATCCACAATCGAATCTCAGCGCGTTCTACGAACAGGATCTCGAGTGGGGGCCATGCGCCACAGACACCGGAACGTCGACCGCAAGTGAATGCGCCATGGTCACAGTACCTTTGGACTATTCCGCCCCCGACGGCAAGACGATCGAAGTGGCGATCTCGCGGGTCGCATCCACCGACCCCGCACAGCGACGCGGGATCCTGCTCACCAACCCCGGCGGCCCGGGCGGCCGAGGACTGGGATTGCCCGAGATTCTGAATGCGGGCATGACACCGGAAGTCGCAGCGGCATACGACGTCATCGGCATGGACACCCGAGGACTCGGCAAGAGCACACCGATCGACTGCGGCGTCGAACAGATGACATGGATGCGGTCGCCGGGCACCACGGACGAGGGATGGAACGAGAGTGTTGCGCTCGCACGCAAGGCCGCTGACACATGCTGGGACAAGTACCCGGACTATCTGCCGCACATCAATACTCAAAACATCGCCCGAGACCTCGACGTGATTCGTGGCGCCCTCGACCAGGAGAAGGCGTCGTACTTCGGGTGGTCGTACGGCACATACCTCGGTGCAACCCATGCTCAAATGTTCCCGGACAGGATCGACCGTGTGGTTCTCGACAGTGCACCGGATCCGAAGAAATACGGATACGAGATGTTCCAGGACATGGGCCCGGCCAACGAGAAAGCGATCGACGGATTCTCGCAGTGGGCAGCAGAACACAACTCCACCTATGCACTCGGATCGACGCCCGCCGAAGTTCGCGCCCTCATCGAGAAGCTGATCTCGGACGCGGCCACCACTCCGATACAGATCGGTGACCATGCCGTCGACGATCACGTCCTTCCATTCCTGATGTACGTCAACGGAACCGGCGACACCGAAAAGGAAAGCGAGGCATTCGCACAGGTATTGGTTCAGTTGCGCGATCTCGCCGCAGGCAAGACCGTCGAGAACATCCATCCCCAGCTGACGGGATTGATGCAGGCATGGTTCCAGACCGAACTGGGAACCGGTCCTGACTATGCCGGGACAATCGCCATCGTCTGCGGAGACGTATCGATGCCGAGCGATCCCGAGTGGTACCGCAACAAGTTGGAGGAGCACCGTGATGATCAGCCGATCTTTGCCGGCACACACAACACGATCATGCCGTGCGCGTTCTGGCGCAGTGAGGCCACTACGCGGATCGACATCGACAACAACGTTCCGGCATTGCAGATCCAGGCAACCGGTGACACCCGCACGACGTACGACGAAGGCCTCGGCATGCATGAAGCGATGAAAGGCTCACGGCTCGTGACAGTTCCAGGCCGCACTCATGCGGTGTTCCCGGGCTACGCGAATACTTGCGCGAACGCCGCCGTCAACTCGTACCTGCTCGACGGCTCACTGCCGGCCGAAGACGTGGTGTGCGAGTCGTGACGATTTCCGGCGATCCCATCACCGGAAGACCTGCGTGATCTGATGCGCGATTGCCCCTCGACAATCTCGCATCAGGCAGACAGAATAGTTCGGTGAGTCCCATTCATCGGGCCGATGGCGAGGTTTCCGCAATTGGTCGTTCCACCGAGATACTGAAGACTTTTCGTGACAGCTCAGGCGTTCTCAGCGCAGCAGCGCTTGTTCGACGGACAGGCATGGCCAAAACAACGGTGTATCGAATGGTCGACGATCTCGTCCGAGTCGGGTTGCTCGAACGGCAAGGAACCAATTACCGCTTGGGTCTCCTCCTGTTCGAGATCGGCGAATCTGTTCCACGGCAGCGAAACCTCCGCGAAGCAGCGCGGCGCCACCTTTCGGCCTTGCGTGAAGCAACGGGACACAACGTGGGACTCGCTGTATTGGACGGTTTCGACGTGGTTTACCTTGATGTCTTCCGTGGCGACGACGGACCACGCCTTCCGCAGCAAATTGGTGGTCGGTGGCCTGCACACGCAAGTTGTTCCGGCAAAGCAGTATTGGCGTTCACCAACTCTGGGGATTTCACGATGCCCACTGTCCTCGAAGCACACACCGAGAACACCATCACCGATCCCGAACTCTTCCACCGAGAACTGGATCGTGTTCGCAAGCGTGGTGTCGCCTTCGACCGCCAGGAAGCATTTCCCCGGATCGTCGGCGCCGCAGCACCAATATTCGGCCCGGACGAAGGCGTCCTCGGCGCAATCTCCATTTCCGGTATGGCAGGCCGAATAAATCTGACCCGTATCGACGCGGCGGTGCGGACGACGGCAATCGCCATCTCACGTGATCTCTCGAGTGCCCAGTCCGTCGTCCGCCCTGTCCTACAACGACGCTGATGCCGTCAACCGCGCCCGACGTACGGCATCCGGTTTGCCATGATCGTCAGAGTCGGGACATTCACGTCGAGTGGTAGATCTATCAGTTGCACAACGGTGTTCGCGACATGACGAGGATCGAATGTCGGCTCGGGCCTGGTGGTGCCGTCAGCTTGTCTTGCCGAGTGGCCGATTCCGGCCGTCATGTCAGTTGCCGCATTGCCGATGTCGATTTGACTGCAACAGATGTCGAACTCTCGGCCGTCGAGAGAGATCGACTTCGTCAAACCTGACACACCGTGTTTGGTCGCCGTGTAGGCGGCACTGTCGGGCCGGGGCGTGTGAGCGGAGAGCGACCCGTTGTTGATGATCCGGCCTCCTCTCGGATCCTGTGTTTTCATGATACGAATCGCTTCACGCGCACAAAGGAATACGCCGGTGAGATTGGCTGCGACTGTCGCGTTCCACGCTTCAGGATCGATCTCGTCCACACTCCCCGACGGCCCGAATGTCCCTGCGTTGTTGACAAGCACATCGAGTCTGCCGAAACGCTCAGTCACGGATGTGAACAACCGGTGAACCGATTCGGGCGAGGACACATCAGCGGGAATTACCACTGCGCGCTCGTGACCCCCACCTGTCGCTTCCAAGCTCACGCTGTTTCGACCAGCCAATACAACGTGGTGTCCTGCATCGAGTAGACCTCTGGCCATTGCGCGGCCGAGTCCCGACCCTGCACCGGTCACGACCACGACTCGGCCGACACGCTCAGTGATTGTCACCGTGTACCTCCGTTCCACGCCTGCCCACCAGGAAATCGAAATCGACTCCGCGGTCGGCCTGCATCACATGATCCACGAACAGTCGTTGATACCCACTCGTACTCTTTTGTACGCGTGGCGGCAACGCCTCGAGACGCCTGGCCAGCTCGTCGTCGTCGACGAGTACACGCAAGACCCCACGAGCAACATCCAACTCGATCAAATCACCATCCCTGACCGCGCCGAGAGGCCCACCGGCATCCGCTTCGGGCGCAACGTGCAAAACGACTGTGCCGAAGGCTGTTCCGCTCATTCGCGCATCAGAGATCCTGACCATGTCTCGTACACCCCGCTCGAGCAGCCTTCGAGGGAGTGGCAGATTACCTACTTCTGGCATACCCGGAAACCCCTTCGGTCCAGCGCCGGTGAGGACGATGACGTCGTCGGCCTCGATGTCGAGATCCGGCGAGTCGACGCGCGCCGTGAAGTCGTCCATTCCGTGAAACACGACCGCACGGCCCACGTGGCTGAGCAACTCCGGCGACGCCGCAGATGGCTTGATCACTGCACCGTTCGGCGCGAGATTGCCGGTCAATACCGCTATGCCGGCTTGCTCCAGCAACGGTGCCGCCGTGCTACGAATTACGTCGTCGTCCCAAATTGTTTCGCCGGAGTTGTTCTCACCGAGAGTCTTTCCGGTAACCGTGGCGGCATCCAGATGGAGGATGTCTCCGAGCTCGGCGATCACCGCAGGCAGTCCGCCTGCGTAGAAGAAATCCTCCATCAAATAGGTACCCGAAGGCATGAGGTTGACCAGCAGGGGAACGTCACGACTCTGCTCCCCGAAATCGCTGAGCTCGAGGGGAATTTCCAGCCTCCCGGCGATGGCAAGCAAGTGCACCACAGCGTTGGTGGACCCACCGATAGCCGTGTTCACCTTGATCGCATTCTCGAATGAATTTCGGTCGACGACCGAAGACATCGTCAGGTTCTCGGCCACCATCTCCACGATTCTCACGCCGCTGTCGCGTGCAAGTACACGTCGCCGTGAATCCACTGCCGGGATCGCAGCGTTACCGGGGAGCGTGAGGCCCAAAGTCTCGACAAGCGACGCCATCGTCGACGCGGTGCCCATAGTGTTGCAGTGACCGGGCGATCGAGACATAGCCGATTCCGCTGCTCTGAACTCACATTCACTCATGCATCCGGCTCGCACTGCTTCACTCATCTCGAACACCGAGGTTCCAGATCCGACAGTCTTACCTTGATGGCGGCCGTTCAACATGGGCCCACCGGATACGACAATGGTGGGAAGGTCACAACTGGCTGCGCCCATCACCAGCGCCGGGGTGGTTTTGTCGCAGCCGCAGAGCAGTACGACGCCGTCGATCGGATTGGCTCGAATCGACTCCTCCACATCCATACTGACGAGGTTCCGATAGAGCATCGTGGTGGGGCGGATGATCGTCTCACCCAATGACATCACCGGAAACTCAACTGGAAATCCGCCTGCTTCGATGACTCCCAGTCGCACCTGCTCGGCCAGATCTCTGAAGTGAGCGTTGCACGGCGCGAGCTCGGAATACGTGTTACAGATACCGATAACCGGTCGGCCGTCGAACATCCGATCAGGGATACCCTGGTTCTTCATCCACGAGCGGTGGATGAATGCATTGAGATCATTGCCTCCGAACCAATCCTGCGAGCGAAGTGTTCTACTCGTCGGTGTTTTACTCATCCGAACCCTCCAAACCAAGGATTGCCCTTGCCTCCCCAGGTGTTGCAGGCTGCATTCCGAGTCGCTGGACGATGTCGATGATGTTCTCCACCAAACGAACGTTCTCGGCCGGCTCTCCATTCGCGAGAAACGGATAGTCTTCGATTCCCACACGCACGTGCCCTCCGAGCAGGAGTGCATGAGTCAGACCACGCAGTTGATCTGGCCCGCTGATGCTCACGGAGAAGACCGATTTCTCCGGTAGGTGTTCCACCATCTGCTGCAAGATCTGCGGGGAGTACGGCATCGCATTCTGAAAAGTTCGATCAAGTCCCAGTACAAGATTGACGAGGTGCGGGCCAGGCTGCCCTTCGGTCAACGTACGTATCTCCTGGAGCAGATGTGACGGGCTGAAGGCCTCCCACTCAGGTTTGATTCCTAGTTTGCGCATTGACGCTGCCAGTTCGGCGGCACGACTGGGCGGCGTGTCCATCAGTACCTCACCGACCGGTGAGGTCACATAGGCCGTGATGGCATCGAGCGTGCATGTGTCTGCGCCGCCATGCAGGCCCTGGAGCCTCGCGTCCCAGTCCACGATGCGCGCACCGTCACTGCGAACACTCACCATGTCACCGTTGACTCCGCCGCCGGTCGAGTTGTTGATCACGATGTCGCAGCTTTGGCGGACAAGCGTATTCATCTGCCGATAGATTGCGGCATCACAGGTCGCTTGATCGTCCGGTCGTCGAGCATGAAGTGCTGCCACGCTGGCTCCAGCACTGTGGCAGCGTGCCACATCCGCCGCAATCTGCTCAGGCTGAGTCGGAATGAACGGATTGTCGGCAACAGTGAGGAAGCCACCCGTCGGGGCAACTGTGACGATGACCTTGTCTCGCAGATCGCTCATGCCGGAACGCTCCTGTAGCTGGATGCGGCGAAGAACATGGCAATCGCCGATGCCCCCGGGTCCTCGACGCCCCTGGCGTGTTCTCCCACGTAGGTCGCGCGTCCGCGGCGGGCGAGCATCGCGCGAGTCGATTCGGCGCCGAGCCTCGCAGCCGTGGCCGCAGAGTTCAAGGCAGCGGACAAGGTTGCCCCGCTGACTGCCGCCTCGGTCAATGCGCTGGTTGCGGGGACCATGGCGTCGACCATGGTCTTGTGACCCACCTGGGCATTGCCGAGACGCTGCACCGCAGCTGTCGCCGTACCCAGGGCAGAAGCCAATTCTGTTGCGGTCACTTCAACTCCAGAGACTGCTCCGATCCGGCCGAACCACAGACCGAGAAGTGGTCCGCTTGTCCCACCGATGTCGAGAAACGCATCCGACGTACGGGCGAACACTTCACCAGGACTGGTCGGCGGGTCGGAACGAAGTCGTTGCACCGCACTTCGCAGGCCCGTCCGCAGATTCATTCCGAAATCGCCGTCTCCGACAAGCCGGTCCAAATCTGTGAGGGAATCGAATTGATCTTCGGCGGCATCGGCAAATCGATCGATCCACGCCCGAGTGTCCCCGACGCTCAACATTGTCATCATGAAACTCTTTTCAGTAGTGCATATTCGAGTTACCAAGCGAGTGCGGGAGTGCGTACCGTTGCATCCCAGAGATCCAGAAACTCCTCGGTCGAACGGAGAAGGGTGATAGAGAGCCCGTGCATATCCAATGCAGTGACGAAAGAACCTGCAATCACACGATCCAAACCGATACCGGCATCCTCGAGGAAAGACTTTAATTCTGCAGTGGCAATAGATAATTCGAGTCCATGGGTTGCCCCTAGCCCATTCACTATCGCTATCACACCGTCCCCGCGCTCAACCCCGACAGCATCGAGGATCGGCTCCGACAACTGCGCCACGAGTTCGGCGGCAGGAACCGTCGGACGCGTCTCACGTCCACGCTCGCCATGGATTCCGATGCCGAACTCCATCTCCCCCGGCGCCAGTTCGAAGGACGGACGATCCTGTCCAGGAGCCGTGCACGAGCGGAAAGCTGCACCCAACGTCGCCGACGCCGCCACCACCCGGCGCCCCAGGTCAGCGATCTCGGAAAGCGCCCAGTGCCGTTCCGCGGCCGCCCCACAAATCTTCTCCACGGCAATTACCGCAGCGGTACCACGACGTCCAGGTCCACCCTCGTCTGCAGTCGTCGTCGCGAGGTCGTCGTCGACCATCACGATCTCCACTTGCCGCTCAGTTCCGAGTAACTCGGCCGCGATCGAGAAATTCAGTTTGTCTCCGGTGTAGTTCTTCACGATGAGAAGTGCACCCCGTCCGGTCTCGACAGCATTGACCGCAGCGCGGATCTGAAAGGCTGTGGGACTGGCGAAGACCGACCCAGGAACTGCGGCGTCCAACATGCCGGATCCGACGAACTCCGCGTGTAACGGCTCATGCCCGGCCCCGCCACCTGAGACCAACACAACTTTGTCTCGGGCGACACCCGCGCGAGTCACAAACAACGGATCTCGGTGGTAGGAGAGCATTTCCGGGTGCAGGATCTGAAGTCCTTCGAGCGCTTCGCGGACTACATCCTCGGGCCGGTTGACCACATGGCCGATCATGACGAACTCTCGGACGCCGACATTGGGCCGACAGGGAAGCGAACCGCAAACGCACTCACACACGTGCGAACCTTGTCACCGACCCGTATCCCAGCCTCCGCTGCAGGCTCGTTGACATACGAAACAGTTCCGTTGTGCCACATATCCATTCCATTGCTGATCTCGGCAGAGTCGTGACTGACCGCTACGCCGGCAAGTCCCGAATCTCCCATGCGGACGATTCCGATGATCCCCGCGTTGTCCTTGCCGATTCCGGCATCGTTCAGCACCGCCAACGCACAGCCCGTCGCAATCGCCATCCGCCCTGACTCTTGACCGCCGTTGGATGCCGCAACGACGATGCGGTCGCGGTCCGTCCGTTCGATCTGCGACATACTGTCCATGACGACAATCTGTCTACCGTTCTCCACACCGACAATGTTCCGAAACATCAGTCGACGCTCCTCTCTATCAGTGCCAGCACTTCTTCGGAAACGCGGCTGCCCACACGCACACCCGCTGCGACTGCAGTCGGATTGGCATACGTCACGATGCCGCACTCCCACACGTCGTTGCCATCTCCAATACGCGAACTCTCGTGTCCGACTGCAATGCCGACGATCTTCTGGGCGTCGATCGCAGCCAAACCTGCGATTCCGGCCTTGTTCTTCCCTATGCCGGCGTCATTGCACACCACAACACGAACCCCGAACCCGACGGCGTACTCTCCAGCACTCGTCCCTCCGTGTGATCCGGTCACGATCACATCACCGGCCTGAGCCGAGGAAGCAAACGCAATCGAATCCATGATCCACACTCTCGTTCCGTTAGAGGAATGAACCAAAGTAGGTTCGGCACCTTCGGTTTCAACTACTCGCATGGACATCCACCCCTAGAATTCGACGTGCCTGATCAGGAGTTGCGGGTTCACGCCCGTACCGCCGAGCGATCGAAACAACTTCGGCGACCAGATCAGGTGTGGAGGGGTATCCCAGTTCTTCGTAGTGGTAGTCACCGGCACCGATTGCTACATGGCCCCCGCGCTTGATCGACTCCTCCGCTGCTGCAAGAACATTGCCTCGGTAGGCCGAGACGATCCACTCCACTGGAAGATCAGCCGGCAGGAGGTCCAGTTGCGCACGTAGCCCTGCTGCTGTCGCCGGATGTGCAGCCGGAAACTCGTCACCACCGAGAATGAAAGCGATCACCAATGGTGACGACGGATTCCGCACCCTTGCGTGGGCGAAGATCGCGCGCGTCCAACTCACGTTGAATGACGTCTGATACGGCACCAGACCCAATTCACTAGCGCGCGAGAGTAATTCGATCTGTGTTCGAGTGTCGTTGACGAAGACCCTGGAATCGGTTGCGAACAAGCCTGTCGTCGCATCGATCAAGTCCATCGCCGCACAGCCCATGTCGACGACCAAGAAGTCCGAACGTCGTTTCGGATCACTTTGGTTCGGGGCAAGATTCGACAGCCGCTCGTCTATCGTGTAGCCGGGAACATTGGCCATCGACGGCGCAAGCAGCAGATTCGATACCGCCCGAACCCGCTCGACGATCTCTCCGTAGGTCGCCGCCGAGTGATCCACGCCGCCGTCCACGGCTCGACCGTGAAAATGCATCAACGACGCCCCCGCATCCTCACAAGCGAGGGCAGTGTCGGCTATTTCGCTGGGCGTCCACGGAATGTGGGGATTGGGTGCGCGCATGGTGTTCTCGTTGACGTGCACTCCGATGATTACCGGTTTCTCCGTTGTACTGGACGTTGCCTCAAGAGTCATGTCGCTCCTTCGGAAGATTCCAACCGGCTGTCATCGACTGACCTCCGTCGACTGTCCACGTCTGACCCGTCACGAAACCGGCGCCGGGACCAGCGACAAAGGTCACGACTTCGGCAATCTCAGCCGGCTCCGCGTAACGGCTCAACGGGATCGATTGCAAGATGGCGCTCTGCATTTCAGGGCTCTGGGCCCGACTTGCAAGCGGTGTCCGCGTCGAACCCGGTGCAACACAATTGACTCGGATCCCCTCGCCGGCGAGCTCGATCGCGAGTTGTGTGGTCAACGCGACCACGCCACCTTTCGATGCGGAATACGCAGCACGGTCTACGCTGCCGCGTAGGCCGGAAACCGAGGCAATTGTCACCACGGATCCGCCGCCATCTGCGGCGAGCAGATCCACGAACTCCCTGACCACCGCAAACGTGGAAACGAGGTTCAGCTCGAGGGTTCGCCTGAATCGATCGGGTGTGGTGTGCCGGATCGGCGCGTTGTCCGCGGTTCCCGCCGAGGTCACAACCGTGTCGACACGACCGAACAGCTCTTCGGCGACGTCGCGAAGCCGTCGGATGTCTCCCTCATCGGTGACATCCACTCGAACGCCGACCGTCCGTGTATCTGGTTCTGGCGCAGTGTCTCCGGATGTATGCGACAGGTCGGCAGAGATGACATGCCAACCCAAGTCGGCGAATCGTTTGCACGTTGCCAGGCCGATCCCGGATGCGCCACCAGTGACGATCGCTACCTTCCTACTCACGACTACAGCACCTTCCTCATATCGCGAATGGGATTCGACCCGTCCCACTCCTTCGATGCAGCCTCGACTGCGCGAAACAGATCGCCCTTCCTTCCGCTGACCTCCGAGACTTCGATGACTGTTCCCGGATACGGGCCGTCCTCGTAGTACACGAATCGCTCGTCCGGTGCGCCACTACCGGATCTACCACTCTGCAATTCGACGAGCCCTCGGTTCTTGGATTCCTCCACATATCGATCGAAATCCGTTGTCCAGTAGGCAACATGTTGAAGTCCTTCGAGCCCTCGATCGGCGAACTCGCGAAATGCCGACGGCTCATCGTTGTGTTGTTGAATCAGCTCGATCTGCGCGCTTCCGCTGTGCGCGAGCGCCACACTGAATCGAGGCGCACTCGACTTGCCACGGAAGACGAAGTCGTTCAACGGTTGGTCCTCCACGAAGAAGAAGGGGCCAACGCCGACAACGTCGATCCAATGCTTCAGCGCGCTGTCGATGTCGTTGACCACAAAACCCAATTGGCGCAAAGGCCCGAAGTATCTACTCACGAAGTCCTCGTTTGTTCGTTGCCGACGAAACCACGGTCGACGACTGTGATCCTGATAAGTGATGATGTCCTGCGCATGCTCGCCTGAAGAATGAAGAATTCCCGTTGATCGGGAATCTTCCGGGGCCGAGACTCGGCTCAAGCCTGTTCAGGTGCAACCAAGGTTCCGGCGTCGCGCTCCGCCCGGTAATCCAGTGTCAGTTGGTCGTTGGCCTTGTCGGCCTTTCTGGTGATCACCTTGAGCAGCAGCACGATCAATGCTGCCGTCGCCAGCACCGCGGAGTACACCCCGATTGCCGGTGTGAAACTGTTGGTCGCGTCCTTGATCCAGCCGGTGACCTGTGGACCGAAATAGCCTCCGAGGTTACCCATTCCGTTGATGACACCGAAACCTGCCGCCAAGGCAGCGCCGGTAAGGAAGCTCGAAGGCATGGTGATGAAGATGCTCATCGAACTGTAGAGACCGATCCCGGCGATGCAGAATCCGAAGATAGCGACAACCGGTGTGGTGAAGAACAGCGCAGCAATAGCAAATCCGAGTGCTGCGACCGATGCGGCGATGGCGAAGTGCACGGGGCGCTCTCCGGCGCGGTCCGAATGGCGCGTCCACCAGATCATCGGTCCGATCGCAATCAGTGCAGGTAGTGCGGCAACCCATCCGATCTGATTGGTGCTCATCCCGAATTGCGCGTAAATCTGCGGCATCCAAATCTGGAAACCGTTGAGGCTGAAGGTGAAACAAATGAACACGGAGATCAACACCAGTACTCGTGGGTGCACGAGTCCCTGGAGGAAGCTGTGCTTACCGACGACCGCTTCGCGCTCTTGCGCCTCGGACTCGAGCGTATCGGTGAGCCAACCGCGTTCTTCCTCGGAGAGGAACTCCGCCTCCGAAGGCTTGTCCCGCAGAACCTTGTAGATCACAAACGCCATGACCACAGCGGGGACGCCGGTGAGAATGAAAACCCATCGCCATCCGGAGAGCCCGAGAAAGCCGTCGATAGCCATCAGGTGTGTGGTGATCGGAGTACCCAGGCCGGAGATACAGATGAAGGTCACGATCCACGCCATTGCTTTGCCTCGATCCCGATTCGGGAACCACTTCGAGACGAAGAACAGCATGCCGGGCGAAAAGCCGGCTTCGGCAATACCCAACAGGAATCGTGCTGCCACCAATCCGCTGGCACCCTGAACGAACGCGGTTCCGATGGTGACCACGCCCCACGTGATCATGATTCGTGTGATCCAGCGCCGCGCACCGACCTTTGTGAGGATGTAGTTGCTCGGGGGTTCGCAGATCGTGTAACTCCAGAAATAGATTCCGGCCGCAAACCCGAACATCGAGGCCGATATTCCGAGTTCTTTGTTCATCGTCAATGCTGCAACGCCGATGTTCAATCGGTCGAGATACAGGACGATGTATGCCAATCCGATGACCGGCATGAAGCGGAGCATGACCTTCCGGACGGTCCTGGCCGGAAGGGGAAGTTGCTCGGTGACTGTTCTTTCGTGACGCATGATTCACCTCGTACTCATTCGAACACATCATTGTGATGGCTGACACAGAGACGATGCGGGTCGCGATTCGAACTTCACAGACACGATTCCCGATGATCGGTACTCGATTCGTGAGCAATCGACCAGCCGGGGTGACAAGAAAGCGGAGTGCCTGTCGGTTTCGACAGGCACTCCGTGCGGTGAAATAACATAGGCGTCCCGAGGGTATTCAGCCAGTCAGCTCGCTCTTGATCTCGTTCTTGAGAACTTTGCCGACCTTGGAGCGAGGTAGATCGTCCCAGACGATGACTTGCTTCGGAGTCTTCACACTTCCGATGCGAGCCTTCACGAAAGCCATCACCTCGGCGCCGTCGATGTCGGCGCCGAGGTGCGGTTGCACCACTGCCACAACGCGTTCGCCCCACTTGTCGTCCGGCAACCCGATCACTCCGCAGTCCTGAATCGCCGGATACGCCATGAGTGCCTGCTCCACCTCGACCGAATAGACGTTGAAACCGCCGGTGATGATCATGTCCTTCGCACGGTCGACGATGAACAGGAAATTGTCCTCGTCCAGGTACCCGATATCGCCGGTGTGATGCCAGCCGTGGGCTGACGCTTCCGCGGTTGCGTCGGGGTTCTTGTAATAACCCGCCATCACCAACGAACTGCGAATCACCACCTCACCACGCTCGCCACGTCCGAGCAGCGCGCCTTTGTCATCCATGATTCCCACGGTCACCAGCGGCGACGGTCGACCGGCCGAGGAAAGTCGTGACGTTGCGACAGTGCCGTCCGAGCCGAAGTGCTCCTTCGGTGACATCGTCGAAATCATCATGGGGGCTTCACTCTGCCCGAACAGCTGAGCCATGACCGGGCCGATCTTGTCGATCGCCTCCGCGAGTCTGGTCGGGGAGATCGGCGCCGCTCCGTACCAGAAGCATTGCAGCGAGCTGAGATCCGTGGCCGACAGGGCCTCGTGCTCGAGCAGCATGTAGATGAGCGTCGGCGGCAGGAAGGTGTGAGTCACCTTGCGCTTCTGAACGTTCGCGAGGAAGTACCCGAGATCGGGCTTCGGCATGATCACTACTTCGCCGCCGAGGGCCATGATCGGGAAGCACAGAACACCGGCGGCGTGAGTCAGCGGTGCCAGCGCCAGATACACCGGGCGCCCCTCGAACGGATAACTCATCAAAGTGATTGCGGTCATCGTCTCGATGTTGTGCCCGGTCAACATCACTCCCTTTGGCCGTCCAGTTGTACCACCGGTGCCGACCAGCATGGTGACGTCGTCGGGCGCCGCGGCGTCGAGTTCTTCTTCCCCGAGCCAGCTTTCGAGGGACTGTGCCGAATCCCACTCGCCGTCGATACAGACGAGCGTCACCAACTGGGGAAGAGCATCCTTGATCTGGTCGACTAGCGGCGCATAGGACTTCTGGAAGAACAGAGCGCGACAATCGAACAGATCCAACAGGTCTCGGTTTTCCGCAGCTTCGTTGCGAGGGTTGATCGGGCACCAGACGCCGCCGGCCCGGCTTATTCCGAATACGCACGAGAACGAGATCGGGTCGTTGCCGGACAGAATCGCGACCTTTTCGCCCGGCGCGATGCCCAAAGCCGCGAGTGAAGCTGCGAAGCGTCGGCTGAACTGTTGCACCTCGCCGTAGGAGAGAGTGCGCTCCCCCATCGTCAAACACGGTGCGGTGGAACCAAGAGAGGCTCCCTTGTCGAGATAGTCGGTCAAACGCATGGGGAGCCTCCAGGGCGGGGCTCCCGGCGCGCTACACGCCGGGAGCCGCGAACATGATGACGAGGGCGACGAGTTAGGCGTTGATGGTTACTTCCGGCTCCAGAGCCAGCCCGAAACTACGTAGCGCGCCGAGCAGTTCGCGATGGCCGAACGCCTGGCAAGCCGAGGCAAGCCCGGTCCGCTTCGGCGCCTGCTGGAGCAGAGAATGCGCTGCATAGGCGTGCAGGAGGCCCGTCTGCTTGTAGTTACAGTTTCCGTGGATCACGACGTGCGAGCGACCCAGCGGGCCCGACGCGTAGACGGAGTCGAGTGAGGTGTTGATGCGCGGATTTTCACGAGGGGGCATACCGGCCTGAACCGATCCGGCGATCTCGGCCAAGGCGGCTTCCTGCTCGTCGGCGGGCAGGGTCTTGATCTGCTCCTCCACGATCTTCTGCGTCGCGACAACGCCTTCCATCACGGTGCGGTCGAACACTCCGCCCGCAGCCTTGACGTTGGAAACTCGCGGATCGTTCTTGAACCACACCGGGTGGCATGTTCCGCCCCACGGCAATGCAAGCGCAGTTTCGTGCTGGCCGGGAACGACGACGTCGAAAGTCTGGCCGGGCGCCCACTGCACGTACTTGTTCTGCTCGAGGTAGTACCAGTTTGCCTTGAGGATGGTGAAGATCGTCTGAGTGGACGCGTAGGTGGGAAATCCCTTCCACAGCACGAGGATGTCGAGCGTATCGAGGCCCGGCGTTTCCAGTGCGATATTGGCCGCGATCTCACCGGTGGTGTACATCTGCGCGATACCGGGCGAGAGGAGCAGGCCCTTCTCCTGGTACTTGTCGCTGAACTTCTCCTGGACGTCGAGTACCCAGTCCTGCTCACCGGTTGTGTCCATGTAGTGGCAACCGGCATTCAACGCAGCCTCGACGACGGTGCCGCCGAGCTTGATGAACGGGCCGACCATATTACTGACAACCTGTGCACCGGTGAACAATTCGGTAAGAGCCTCGACCGTGTGCTCGACCTCGACGACCTCGTGATCGACGGTGTCCAAACCAGGGATCTTGTCGAGGACCTCTTGGATGCGAGCGGCGTCGCGGCCGGCTGCGATGAACGGGATGTTGAACTCGCGCAGGTATTCACACACCAGACGGCCGGTGTACCCGGAGACGCCGTAAACGATGACGGGCTTCTTTTCGGACATGTTCGTGGAACCTTTCGAAGACGTGAGAAGGGTGTACGTACGAATGAAGGGCGAGTTACATGCCCATGCCACCGTCGACCGGTAGGCCGATTCCGGTGATGAATCGCGCGGCGTCGGAGGACAAGAACACAACGGCGTCAGCCATGTCGTTCACTTCACCGAGGCGGCCGAGCGGGGTGAGGCCGATGACGTCTCCGACTGCTGCTTCGGCGCTGGGCCAGAGACCGAGCTTCTCCATGTCCGCCGCGAGTCCGAGACCCATCTCCGTGGCGACAAGACCCGGGTAGATGCAGTTGACGCGGACTCCGTAGCCGAGCTTGCCCGACTCGGCGGCGGCAACTCTGGTGAAGCGATCGACCGCGGACTTGGTCGCGGAGTATCCACTGATCCCGGGAAACGGAATGGTGGCGGCCACTGAAGAGATGTTGATGACGGAACCGCCGGTTCCGGCTACGCCACCCGGACGCATGCTGCGCAGTCCGTGTTTGGTTCCGAGCGCTGTTCCGAGGATGTTGACCTCACACATACGGCGGATGTCGTTCGGATCGAGGTCGACCACCAGCGAGGAAATCTCGATGCCTGCGTTGTTGACGAGGATGTCGAAGCCGCCGAGAGTCTCCGCGGTGGCGGCGACTGCCTCTTCCCAGTTGGCGTCGTCGGTGACGTCCAGCTTTACGAAGCCGGTTTTGACTCCGCCCGAACCAACAGCCTCTGCGGTGGCACGACCCTCGTCTTCGAGAACGTCGCCGATCATCACTGACGCCCCCGCCTTCGCCAACGCCTCAGCCATTCCGGCTCCGAGCCCCTTGGCACCACCTGTGACCAGTGCTTTTCGTCCCTCGAGATCAAACACGCTCATTTTCGACTGCCTCCATGACTGAAACGACTCTCGCGATGCCACCGTTCACAGCGACGCTGCCAAGTGGTGTGAGTCACAGAGTATTCAACTTTGGACGAGTGTCAAGAGAAATCTTGACGACTGTCAAGATTTTGTTACACGCTCGTCAAAGACCAGGGGTTACACTGATTCGGACGCGGTGATCGTGCCGCTGTGGAAACCGCAGGGAACAGGACGTGCCATCGTGACCACGACAGTCGAGAAGCCTAGTGAGGCAGGGAAAAAGGCTGCACCTAGCTCACCGGGCCAGCAGTCCGACTCCGCGAAGCGGTCCGACTCCGCCAAGCGGTCCAACGCAGACAAGGTGTCGCGTCGCCAGGTCGACAAATTCTCCGAGCGACGTGATCAACTCGCCGAGGCCGCACTGCAAACCCTGGCCGAATTGGGCTACGCACGCACGAGCCTGCGCGAAATCGCCCAGAATTCGGAGTTCTCCCACGGCGTCCTGCACTACTACTTCAGCGACAAGGTCGATCTCATCACCCACTGCGTGCGCCACTACAAGGCACGCTGCGTAACCCGCTACGACGGCATCGTCGCCACCGCGAAGACACCGGAGGAACTGAAAACCGGTTTCGGCACACTGCTCGCCGAGACCATGATCGAAGAACCCACGATGCACCGCCTCTGGTACGACCTGCGCGCGCAGTCGATGTTCGAGGAGTCGTTCCGAGCCGACGTCGCCGCGATCGACGAGAGTCTCGAAAACATGATCTGGCGCATTGTTTCTCGCTACGCCGAGCTTCTCGACGTAGAGGCATCGGTCACCTCGGCGGCGATGTACGCAATCTTCGACGGCCTGTTCCAGCAGAGCCTGCTGCGCCATCTGTCCGGCGATCAGACTGCCGCAAACTATCTTTCGGAGAGCGTCCAGCAGATGCTGCCTCTGGTAGTGCCCACTCCCTGATCAGCGAGCAGCGATGCCTTCCGCGACGTACCTGGCTCCGCGATCGAATTCTCCGACCACGTCGTAATCGGCGTCTTGCCGCCAGAAGCGGACCAACGCTCCGTACGTACCACCGATCATCTGTGCGAGAAAGAGCGGCGGGTAGTCCGATCTCACTTCGCCGGCTTCGATACCGGCAGTGACGATCCGCAGAAGTTCCACGTGGAACCGATGATCGTGGGCCGCCCCCGCTCCGGAGGAGGCGAAGTCGCGCTCGAGTTCTGCAGTCACCATGCGCAGATAGCGCGGGTGCATGATCGCTTGCTGCGCAAAGTCCTGAAAAATCCGGGAGATCCGATCAGAAGTCGGCATCGGCGATTCCATGAGCTGATCCACCAGTGCCGCAAGCTGATCGAGATGATCACTGTGCAACGCCTCGAGAACCGAGTCCTTGCCCTGGAAGTAATTGAAGAAGGTGGCTCGCGACACCTCGGCTCGCTCGGCGATGTCGTCGACGGTCGTGCTGGCGAAACCCTGCGCCGAGAACAGAATTCGAGCAGCCGAGAGCAACCTGTCGTTGGTGTCGCGCTTGTTCTGTTCTCGTTTGGAAATCACGTCGACCTGCCCTTCTCCGCCTCAGAACACAGTCTTCGCCACAGTCCGGAATGTGTCCAATGTCCGTCCCGTCAGGTGACGCACCTCCGCCTCCGATAGGTGGACTACAGTCCAATTATGTCGACTGTTTCCACCGAACGCCATGACCGCGTTCTCATCGTCAGGATCGAACGCGAAGAACGCCGTAACGCGATCAACCGTGAGACTGCCGAGGGAATCGAAGCCGCGCTGAATCTTCTCGACGACGACCCTGATCTGTGGGTCGGCATCATCACCGGAACCCCCAACATCTTTTGCGCCGGAACCGATATCCGAGAGCGGGCCGACCTTCGCATGCCTCGCGGCGGTGAGTACGGCGTCATTCGGCGCCGGCGGAACAAGCCCCTGATCGCTGCAGTCGAGGGCTACGCGCTTGGTGGCGGTTTCGAAATCGCACTGGCCTGCGATCTGATCGTCGCCTCTGCCACAGCGCAATTCGGCCTTCCCGAAACCAAACGCGGTCTGGTTGCGACGTCCGGCGCACTCTTTCGGGCTCCTCGCGCGCTTCCGATCAACGTCGCCCGTGAACTCTTGATCACCGGCCGCACACTCGATCCCGAACGGGCAAAGGACCTCGGCGTCGTCAATGCAGTCACTGCCCCTGGTAAGACACTTGACGAGGCACTGGTGATGGCAGCGGAGATCTGCGAGTCCTCCCCCACCTCCGTGAGTCTGAGTCTGAAGGCCATCGAGGCTCTCTACGCCGACGCCGACGCCGACGGATGGAAGGTCACCGACGACGCCAAGGACGCAGTGTTGCGCTCTCCGGACATCGCCGAAGGACTCGACGCTTTCGCCAATCGTCGGACACCCCGGTGGAGCGGACTGCCGCCCGCATGACAGACCACAATCCGAGACAGATTTCCTATACGTCTGGTCGGAAAGGGTATGAACCGGTTACAGTCTCTCCTGTGACGGGAATCGGCGCATACGAGACGGGCACGCTGCTGACGCGGCGGCGCCATGTCGACTTTGCGCATGTCTGTACATCCGGGTGTCCGATCTACTGATCGGACCTACGACGTGAGCGCCGCTCACGTCGATACTCGTATGTACACCCAGATCAGGGGACATTTCTGTCATGACCACCGCCTCCATCTCACACCTGAGTTCCGTCGTAGCAGCCAACGCCGACGCCATCGACAAAGACGCGAGCAAAGCGCACGTCGTCTTCAAGGCTTCCGCCCAGGCGCACGACGCCGTTGCCAGCACTATTTCTCTCGGTAAGTACAGCGTCGAGGTCGACGAGCCGCCGGCCCTCGGCGGCGAGAACACCGCAGCCAATCCTGTCGAGTACTACCTTGCTTCCCTGCTCTCCTGCCAGGTGGTCACCTACCGCGTCTGGGCGGACAAACTCGGTATCGCTCTCGACGACATCTCGGCCAGAGCCGAAGGTGACCTCGACGTTCGTGGATTCTTCGGCTTCGACGACGCCGTCCGTCCGGGATTCTCCGAGGTCCGCGTGGTCGTCACCCTGACCGGCCCCGAAACCCGCGAGCGCTACCTGGAACTGCAGGAAACGGTCGACGCACACTGCCCCGTACTCGATCTCACCCGCAATCCCGTCCCAGTGCATACAGTCGTCGAAACCGCCTGACCCGCACCAACCCACCTTCACCACGGAGTATGAATTCATGAGCGAGAACACCCCCGTCGATACCGATCCGACCGCCGATTGGTCGTTCGAAACCAAGCAGGTCCACGCCGGACAGGGCCCGGACAGCGCCACCAACGCTCGGGCGCTTCCGATCTACCAGACCACCAGCTACGTCTTCGACAACACCGACCATGCGGCGGCGCTCTTCGGCCTCGCCGAGCCGGGCAACATCTACACCCGCATCATGAACCCGACGCAGGACGCCGTCGAGCAGCGCATCGCCGCCCTCGAAGGCGGAGTCGCGGCTCTGCTGGTTGCGTCCGGTCAGGCCGCCGAATCCTTCGCGATCCTCAACCTCGCCGAGGCCGGGGACCACATCGTCTCAAGCCCTCGCCTGTACGGCGGCACGTACAACCTCTTCCACTACACGCTGCCCAAGCTCGGTATCACCGTCGACTTCGTCGAGGACCCGGACAACCTCGATCACTGGCGTGAGGCAATCCGTCCGAACACCAAGGCGTTCTACGGCGAAACCATCTCCAACCCCAAGAACGACGTGTTCGACATCCCCGGCATCAGCGCAGTCGCCCATGAGCACGGCATCCCGCTGATCGTGGACAACACGGTCGCAACTCCGTACCTCATTCAGCCGCTGAAGCACGGCGCCGACATCGTCGTCCACTCCGCCACCAAATACCTTGGCGGACACGGCACCGCGATCGCCGGCGTCATCGTCGACGGTGGCACCTTCGACTGGACCCAGGGACGCCACACCAACTTCACGACCCCCGACCCCAGCTACCACGGCGTCACCTTTGCCGATCTCGGTGCACCCGCCTACGCCCTCAAGGCACGCGTTCAGCTTCTGCGCGACCTCGGCTCGGCCATCGCACCGTTCAACGCCTTCCTCATCTCGCAGGGTATCGAGACACTGAGCCTGCGCATCGAGCGCCACGTGTCCAACGCCCAGAAGGTCGCGGAATTCCTCGAGGGCCGCGCCGAGGTCACGTCGGTCGCGTACGCCGGACTGGAATCCTCGCCCTGGCACGAGCGCGGAAAGCAGCTGGCGCCCAAGGGAACCGGCGCCATCGTCGCGTTCGAGCTCGCCGGTGGAGTCGACGCAGGCAAGAAGTTCGTCAACGCTCTGACGTTGCACAGCCACGTCGCCAACATCGGTGACGTTCGCTCACTCGTCATCCACCCCGCGTCGACGACGCACTCGCAGCTCACCCCCGAGGAGCAGCTCGCTTCGGGCGTCACCCCGGGGCTCGTCCGCCTTGCGGTCGGCATCGAAGGGATCGACGACATTCTCGCCGACCTCGAAACCGGTTTGGCCGCAGCAGCTTCCTGATCTATCGCACGAAAAAGCTCGGCCCCGATATGCATTGGGACCGAGCTTTTTCGTTGCGTAAGAGCTAGCTCTTGGGAGTGAACGCGGCCAGCGGTTCACTCTCGGACCAGTCATGGCCCCAGTAGCTGTCGGCCGTGATTTCCTCAGCGGTGTAGAAGGCTTCGTCGACAAGCATGCCTTCGCAACCGAACTCCAGATCCCATCCACCGGGTGCGCGCACGTAGAACGACACCATCTTGTCGTTCGTGTGGCGGCCCAACGTCGAGGAGATCGAGAAGCCGAGCTTGGCAACACGATCGAGAGCCTGACCGACGGCGTCGAGAGTCTCGGCTTCCATCATCAGGTGCACGAGACCGGGCTCGTCAACCGGCGGCGCCGGGCACAACGCCAGGCTGTGGTGGCGCTGGTTGACACCCATGAAGCGAACGCGGCGAGCCGGCGGCGGCGCATCGATACCGCCGAGACGGATGGAACCGCGCGGGAGGAATCCGAGCACCTCGGTGTAGAAGGTGTATGCCTCGTCGAAACGCGTAACCGGAAGCACCACATGGCCGAGGCCCTGATCGCCGGTGACGAAACGGCCGCCGTGCGGGGTGACCAACGGGCTGTGGTCGAGTACCGGTCCGAAGAAGACCTCGACTCGGTTGCCGTTGGGATCGTCGAATGCGATGACCTGCTCGGCATCGCGGTAGCTGGCGTCGACCTCGGAAAGAACCTCGACCTCGACTCCGGCCTTCTCCACTGCTTCACGAACACGCTGGAGCGCGAACTGATCTCGCACTTCCCAGCCCACTGCGAGAGCCTTGTCCGTCTCACCGGGCAGGACGATCAGTCGCGCACGACGCTCGTCCAGGCGCAAGTAGAGGCCGTCGGCTTCCGGGCCACTACCGACCGCGAGGCCGAGTCCGTCGACCACGAGCTCGCGCCAGCGAGCCACGTCCTGCGTTTGGATCCTGAGATACCCCAGGCCCCGAATTTCAGTCATGCCTAACCGTCCTTGCTTCGAAAGTATTTGTGGGACTAGATCATCGAGCGGTGGATACCCTGCGGTTCGCCGCCGAGCTGCGAGAGCGTCGACGCATGGAAGATGGAGCCAGGCACATGGATCGCGTGCGCCAAACCGGCATGAGCGTCACGCCAGAACCGCTGCATCGGCGTGTTCAACTGCAAAGCCCCACCACCGGAACGAGCAAAGATCTCGTCCACCGCCCGCACCGCACGCCACGCCGCAGCAGTCTGCGTACGGCGACCGATCGCACGAAGCTCGAACGAAACTTCCTGCCCCTTCTCGGTCATGTCCCAGAAACGATCCACCGTCTCCAAGATCGCAGCCCGAGAAGCAGCGATCTCAGCCGCCGCCTCACCGATCGCGAACAGCACGTACGGATCTTCCTTGATCGGAACACCACTGACCGTCACCCGCTCACGCTGCGCCGCCATGTTGCACGCCAACGCACCCTCGGCGATACCGATCAACGACGAGGTGATCCCCAACGGGAAAATGCACGAGAACGGGAACTTGTACAACGTCTCCGTGCGACCCGCTTCCTTCCACGCCGTCCCGTCGTACACCTTTCCGGCGTCGATCGTGCGGTAGGTGGGCAGGAACGCGTCCTTGACGATCAGGTCCTTCGACCCGGTTCCGCGCAGGCCCACGACATTCCAGCTGTCCTGGTCGATGTCGTAATCGGAGCGCGGCAGCAGTACGTGCAGGTGCTTCGGCGGCATCAACGGCTTGCCGGACTCGTCACCGACCATCGCGCCGATCATGATCCAGTCACAGTGATCGGTGCCGGACGAGAACGACCAACGACCGTTGAGGATGTACCCACCCTCGACCGGCCTCGCCACGCCCATCGGCGCATACGGTGACGCCATCCACGTATCGGGATCGGTTCCCCACACCTCTTCCTGAGCCTTGCGGTCGAAGAACGCAAGCTCCCACGGATGCACACCGACGATGCCGCTGACCCAGCCCGTGGCACCGTCCATCGCGCCGATAGCCATTGCCGTCTCGGCGAATTCACGCGGATGCGCCTCGAGGCCTCCGAACTCCTTCGGCTGGAACATCCGGATGACGCCGGAGTCGCGCAAGCGCTTCGCGCTGCCGTCCGTCAAGCGCATCAGCTTGTCACCCTCGACTCCGTCGGCGCGGATCTCGTCGGCGAACTGTGAGATGTTGTCCAGAACCTGACCCATGATTTTTCCGGCTTTCTGGTTTCGCTACCCGGCGAGTGCCTGGGCAGAATGAAAATCTGTTGGTGAAACGGTGGCAGGTAGCCCACCGAAGTGCAGAAACGCTTCCCGGTGAGTGGGAGCACCCCTGTGCGCCTTTTTGGTAGTGGGGGCTACCAAAAAGGCGCACCGTCCTTACTTGTCTTCTGGACGCGTCAGAAATGCCAGAACGGACGCGACCCAGGCGTCGCGAGCTTCGATCATCGTCCAGTGTCCGCAGTTGGGGAAGATGTGAACTTCGCCGTTGGGGATGTCGCGCATCGGCAGAATCGCCATGTCCACGGGGCTGACGCGGTCGTCGCGTCCCCAGGTCAACAGCGTTGGCGCCTTGATCTTGTTCAGCTGCGCCCAGTACGGCACGGCGGTCGACGCAGCGGCAGCCGCGCCCATGGCGGCCATGGCCTTGCTGCTGTACATACGACGGGCGATCTCGAGCGTCGTCGGCTCGGTGGCCAGGGCCCAACGCTCTTCGATGAGCTGCTCGGTGACGACGGCACGGTCGAAGACCATCGAATGCAACCAGCGGACCAGGGCTTCGCGGGTGGGGTTGTCGGTGAACTCCATGAGGAGTTTGATGCCTTCACCGGGCCCCGGCGAGAAGGTGTTCTTTCCCATGCCGCCGATGGTGACGAGCTTGCTCACCCGGTGCGGCTCGTCGATCGCGACCTTGGTGGCGACGATGCCGCCCATGGAGTTACCGATCATGTGGACCGGGCCGAGGCCGAGGCCGTCGAGGAACATCCCGACCGACGCCTGCGCCATCATCATCGGATGGTCGGGGCCGGGATCGCTGACGCCGAATCCGGGGAACTCGAGAACGTAGCAGTGGAAGTGCTTCGCGAAGTCCGCGAGAACGCCGCGGTAGTTACGCCAACCGGTGACGCCGGGGCCCGATCCGTGCAGCAGCAGGAGCGGCGGGCCGTCGCCGGCTTCGTGGTACCGGAGCACACCGAGATCGGTCTGCAGTTCCTTCAGAGTTCCCTCGTAGCTCAGTTCAGTCGTCATGGTCCGAACCGTGCCATCAGTACCGCTGAGCTGCTATGACTCGTCCCGATCAGCGAGACAAGTCGATCAAAATACGTCAGATCCAGTGGTCGGACGACGCTGCCAGCAGGCGATCCATCGTCTCCGCCGAGAACGTATTGGTCGGAACGGGAGGCGTTTTGCGGCCGCGGCGAGGAGCACCCAGTTCGGGGTACAGCGTCCGTGAGACCTCGCGAGCCGCGTCGACGACCAGCGGAGCAACTCGCTCGAGCTGAGCGGTCCGCATGTCACCACACAACGCGATGCTGCCGACGGGACCCTCGTGTCCGCGAATTGCCGAAGCCACACAAGCGACTCCACGCGCTGACTCCCCGCGTTCGAAGGCCAGTCCCCGACGCTGACGGATGCGGTTCAGTTCCTGGTGGAGCACAGCGACGTCGGTGATCGTGTTCTCGGTGCAGCGGGGAAGAGAAGCCCCGAACAGAGCGTCGACGCGCTCGGGGTCGATCCACGCCAGCATCGCCTTGCCACCAGCCGTCGAATGAGCGAGCACTCTGCCGCCGACGCGGGACGGGAGCGCCGCGGCGAATCGTCCGCCGACCTTGTCGAGATAGACGCTCTCGCGTCCGTCGAGCACCGACAGGTGAACGACCATGCCGGTCTGCAGGTGCAGTTCGTGCAGAAGCGGTGCAGCGGCTTCGCGGATCTGGCTGTGGCCGCCGTCGCCACCACCGAGGCCGAGCGCGCGACGCCCGAGGCAGTAGCCGAACGATGCGTGATCGACCCAGTCCAGCTTGACCAGCTGATCGAGAATGCGGTGGACCGTGGAGCGCGGCAACTGAGTACGGCACGCGACCTCTTCCAGCGTCAGCCGCGCGGCGCGGCCGTCGAATGCGTCGAGAATCAGTGTCATCCGCTCGACCATCGACGGCGGCAGATCCTTCTTGGGTTGCCCACCGGCAGTCTGGACGGTGGACAGTGTGTCGTTCATGTCAACAATGGTCATGGACGCCTCCCGAAAACTGGAATTGATTCTACCGACTATAACCCAGGTCACAGTTTCTGGAAAGTGAATCGATCTTTTCGATCCCGATCAGCGGTAATTCACCTGCCGCTGGGCGAGTGGGGACGCTATAAACGCCCGATGCACCTGGGAATCGTCACGCCGGTCCTGATTCAGCACCCGAGCACGCGCTCGGAGTGGGAGGCAAGTGCTGACATCGGCGAGATCGCCACAGTGGCCGCCACGGCGGATCGACTCGGTTTCCATCATCTGACCTGCAGTGAACACGTGGCGGTCCCCGAGGAGATTGCCACCGAGCGCGGCGGAACCTACTGGGATCCGCTCGCCACCCTTGGTTTTCTCGCCGCGCGTACATCACGAATCCTGCTGGCGACCCAGGTGCTGGTGTTGGGCTACCACCACCCCCTCGAGATCGCCAAGCGTTACGGAACGCTTGATCGAGTCAGCAATGGACGCCTGATACTCGGCCTCGGGGTGGGGACTCTGAAACAAGAATTCGATCTCATAAATGCTCCATTTGCCGACCGAGGAGCGCGCGCTGACGATGCCTTGGCCGCACTTCGGGCATCACTGTCGACGCCGACTCCGGAGTATCACGGCGAGTTCTACGACTACTCCGGATTTGTCGTCGAACCCCACGCCGTCCAGAAACGGGTGCCGCTGTGGATCGGCGGCCGGACCAAGAGATCGCTGCGCCGGGCCACCACACACGGCGACGGGTGGGTGCCGTTCGGGCTGCGATTCTCCGAACTGAAGGAAATGCTCGACGCCACGACGCTCCCCGACGGATTCGACGTGGTGCTTCCCGCCGGTGCGCCGCTCGATCCCCTCGGCAATCGCGAATCCACCCTTCGCGCCTTGACTCGCGTCCGTGACGCCGGGGCGACCATCGCCAGTTGCTCGGTCGGCGCTCGAAGCGTCGAGCACTACTGCGAACAACTCGAAGAACTTCACCGAATCGCCCTCGCCGAGGGCTTTTCTTTCACCACTTCCTGATTCCCCGACAATTCAATGCAAAGGACGTACCGATGACCGACTCGACCGCCCTGATCGAATCCCTGCTCGCCCGAGTGGAATTGCTCGAGGACAAGCTCGCGATCACCGAACTGCTGACCACATACAGCCCTGCCGTCGACAGCGGATCAGCCGACGAGGTCGCGAACCTGTGGCTCGAGGACGGCGTCTACGACGTCGATACCGGTGCGATGCACGGCCGCGGCGAACTGCGCGCGATGGTTCACAGCGCCTCACACCAGAACTGGATCATGAACGGCGCGGCCCACATGATGACACCCGCCCACATCCGCATCGACGGCAACAAGGCCGTCGCGACCTGCCATTCGCAGTTGGTCATCAAAGATCCCGAGAACCCGACGGGATTCAAGGTCCTCCGCATCACCGCAAACCGTTGGGAACTGATCAAGACGGACGGCGAGTGGAAGGTCGAACTGCGTACCAACGCCCTCCTCGACGGCCGACCCGAGGCTCGCGCTCTCCTGGCTGCCGGCGTGACGGCCTAACCGGCCTGTGGGCGGTTAGGGACCCTCTGCGGTCGCTAACCGCGCACAGCTGTTGAAAGTTCGGCTCCCCGAACTCTATAGTTCACTTATTCGAACCAACAGGTCCGAGTACGTGTGACCAGGAGACCGATGAGCACCAGTACGCAAGAGCCGACGACTCCGCGCCGACGACCCACGGGGAGATCCATCGCCCTGCTCGGTCCGGCGTTCGTCGCGGCAATCGCGTACGTCGATCCGGGCAACGTCGCCGCCAACCTCACCGCCGGCGCCAAGTACGGCTACCTCCTCATCTGGGTACTCGTACTCGCCAACGCGATGGCCGTCCTCGTGCAGTATCTGTCCGCGAAACTCGGTCTCGTCTCCGGCAGATCCCTGCCCGAAATGCTGGGTCAGCGCCTGCGTAAGAACAACCGCCGCGCCTTCTGGCTCCAGGCCGAGATGATGGCGATCGCGACCGACGTCGCCGAAGTCATCGGCGGCGCCATCGCACTCAACCTGCTCTTCAACATCCCGCTCTTCCTCGGCGGACTGATCACCGGATGCGTGTCGATGGTCATCCTGACGATCCAAAGTCGGCGCGGACAGCGCACTTTCGAGTTCGTGGTCATGGGATTGCTGGCCATCATCACCATCGGCTTCCTGACCGGGCTCGCCTTCACCGACGTCTCCGGCAGCGAGGCCGTCGCCGGACTGGTCCCCCGCTTCGAAGGAACCGAGACCGTACTGCTCGCCGCCAGCATGCTCGGAGCAACGGTCATGCCGCACGCGATCTACCTTCACTCCGCATTGGCACGTGATCGCCACGGCCACATCAAACCCGGCCCACGGTTGCAGCGATTACTCAAAGTCACCCGTTGGGATGTCGTTGTCGCGTTGATCATCGCCGGTGGCGTGAACATCGGCATGCTGCTGCTGGCCGCTTCGGCGCTGCGCGGAGTACCCGGCACCGACACCATCGACGGTGCGCATGCCGCGATCGAGAATTCGCTCGGCCCGGGCGTAGCCGTGGTGTTCGCGATCGGCCTCCTCGCCTCCGGACTCGCGTCGACCTCCGTGGGATGCGCGGCCGGCGCCGAGATCATGCATGGTCTTCTGGCCATTCGGATTCCGGTGATCACACGCCGGATCGTCACGCTCATCCCGGCACTGATCGTGCTCGGACTCGGCGTCGACCCGACGCTGGCGCTCGTGCTCAGCCAAGTGGTCTTGAGCCTGTGCATCCCCTTCGCGATCATCCCGCTGGTGCGAATGACCTCGGACCCCGAACTCATGGGCGACGCGCGCAATGCCCCGCTCACGACCGTCGCGGCGTGGATTGCGGCGGGCTTGATCGTTGCACTCAACGTCGCTCTGCTGGTTCTGACGGTGACAGGCTAGAGCACCGGAGCCACCCAACGCGTCCCTCACAAACGCGCTGGACGGCTCCGGCCGGACTAGGAGACTTGCTCGGCGAGAGTGGCCTTGGCCCAGCGATAGTCGGCCTTTCCGCTGGGAGAACGCCTGATCGACGGAACATTCATGACGGTGCGCGGCACTTTGTACCGAGCGACCTGCGACGCGCAATGCTCACCTATCTCGGCAGCGTCCGGGACGTCGAAGCCTTCGCGGGTCGTGATGACCGCAGCGACGCGCTCACCGAACTTTGCATCCGGAATTCCCGCGACCAAAGCGTCGAGCACCGCCGGGTGACTCTTGAGCGCCTGCTCGACCTCTTCCGGATACACCTTCTCCCCGCCGGTGTTGATGCACTGAGAACCACGCCCCAGCAGGACGATCGAGCCGTCGGCTTCCACGCGTCCGACGTCGCCGAGCACCGACATCCGCACCCCGTCGATCACCGGGAACGTAGCCGCGGTCTTGACCGGATCATTGAAGTAGCCGACCGGCACGTGACCACTGCGAGCGATGTAACCGGTCTCGGGCGATCCCGGCTCCAGCGGCCGCATCCTTTCGTCCACGACGCGGGTCTCGTCGCGAGCGGCGATGCGCATCAGGCCGTCTTGACCGATCTCCAGATTGCCGTCGACGCCCGACTCCGAGGAGCCGAATCCGTCGCGGATCACCAGGTTCGGAAGCATCGACTTGAGCTGCTCCCGCAGTGAGAGCGAGAACAAGGCTCCGCCGGACGAGACCATTCCGACCGTGCTGAGGTCGTAATCTGCTGCGTTTGCTGCCAATTCGTCTGCGAGCGGACGTGCCATCGCGTCTCCGACGACGGTGATGGAGACGGCCTTCTCACTTCCGGCGAGCTGGAGCGTCGTCTTCGCGTCGAACCGCGCCATGAGAATTGCGTTGGCGCCCATGAAGAATCCGGTGAACAGCGAGTACGACGCCGCACCGTGCATCAGGGGTGCGGTACTGAGCATGTTCATCGCGGGAACGTTCGGCACCGCGGCGAACAGAGCCTCAGCGGTCGTGTGCGGCGGACCGAACGGATTTCCGCCGGTGAGCGCCGCGAAGTAGAAGTCTTCATGACGCCACATGACACCCTTGGGCATCCCTGTCGTGCCGCCGGTGTAGATGACGAAGAGGTCGTCGTTGCTGCGGGGCGCGAAGTCACGAGTGGCGGCCTGCTCCGCGGCAGCGTCGGCAAATCGAACGACGTCGACGCCTTCGATATCGCGGACGGCTGACTCGCCGACGACAACGACGTGCTTGATGCCGGGCGCGGCCGGGAGAACCGTCTCCACGACGGAAACGAACTCCTCGTCCACGATCAGTGCCACCGACTGCGAATCGTTGTACAGATAGGTCAGTTCGGCGTCGACGTAGCGATAGTTGACGTTGATCGGGACCGCACGAATCTTGAGGCACCCGAGCAAACTCTCGACGAACTCGATGCTGTTGCGCATGTGCAGAGCAACGTGATCGCCGGGCCCGACACCGACACTCGCCAGGTGGCGGGCGATGCGATTCGAGCCCTCGTCCAGCTCGACGTAGGTGCGACGACGACCATCGCACACGAGCGCCGTGCGGTCCGGAATCAGATCCGAGATGCCCTCGTACAGATCTGCCAAATTCAGTGACACTGCTGGTGCCTTCCTTGATGTCCGGCCCGGTGAATTCAGGGCCGACCGTACTGCGTTTTCGGTGAGAACTATCCGACCCTGGAGCCGACGAATGCGGCCGAGAACTGAGCGGATCGGTGGTGACGCAAACGCGTACGCGGTGGGATCGCCGCGTCGCCCCAAGGTGGCATGCAGCGCTCGTGACCCAGATCACCGCTCCCGCTGAGTGAGACTCCTCCTCAGTCGGCCAAACTTCTGTTCAAAACTAGAACTAATTCTGATTTCGCTCGAATGATTTTTTCGGAACGACTACCGAACTCTCGACTTCAAATTAGAATGAATACTAATTTTGCAAGACGTACCCGACCGCCCGGATCGAAGGAGCACGACATGACGCAATCACTGAGCTTGGAAGGCAAAGTTGCCGCCGTCACCGGCGCCGGCGCCGGCCTGGGTCGCGCCGAAGCACTCGGACTCGCGGCTGCCGGTGCAGCCGTCATCGTCAACGACATGGGTGCAGCGGCCAACGACGTGGTCGACGAGATCAAGGCCGCAGGTGGACAGGCACTCGCCATCACCGGCGACGTCTCCGACTGGTCGCTCGGCGGGCGCATCATCGAAGAGGCTGTCAAGAACTTCGGATCCTTCGACATCCTCGTCAACAATGCAGGCATCCTGCGCGACAAGATGATCTTCAACCTGACCGAATCCGATTGGGACGACGTCATCCGCGTGCACCTCAAGGGCCACGCGGCCACCTCGCACGCAGCCGCAGTCCACTGGCGCGCAGCCAGCAAGGCAGCCGACGCACCGGTCTACGGCCGCATCATCAACACCTCTTCCGAGGCTTTCCTCTTCGGCAGCGCCGGGCAGCCCAACTACTCGGCAGCCAAGGCCGGTATCACCGCGCTGACGCTCTCGAGCGCAGCAGGTCTCTCCCGCTACGGCGTCCGCACCAACGCGATCTGCCCCCGTGCCCGCACCGCCATGACGGCAGAAGCCTTCGGCGAGAACAACACCGGCGTCGTCGGCCTCGATCCGCTTGCACCCGAGCGCGTCGCGACCCTGGTCAGCTACCTCGCATCCCCCGATTCCGACGAGATCAACGGACAGGTCTTCGTCGTCTACGGCAAGATGGTGGCGTTGATGGAAGCACCCAAGGTCGAGAACCGTTTCGACGCAGCCGGATCCGCGTTCACCGTCGAAGAACTCGGTGGCCAGCTCTCGTCTTACTTCTCCGGCCGTGGGCCGTACGAGACCTACGCCGCCTACAGCATCGCCGGCCTCGAAAAGATCGCACTTGCAGTCGACGAGACCGCAACAGTTTGAGCAGCACTTACGAAGAGGAGCGTTTCATGAGGTTGAACGGCAAGGTAGCGATCGTCACCGGCGGCGCCGGTGGAATCGGTCGCGCTGTCACCCGAGTCTTCGCCCGTGAAGGCGCGAAGGTCCTGTTCGTCGACATCAACGACGAGCAGGGCCAGGCCCTCGAACAAGAACTGGCCGGCTCCGGCAAGTTCCTGAACGTCGACCTTGCTGCCGCCGGTTCGGCCGAGCAGATCCGTGACGCCGCGCTCGAGGCTTTCGGCAAGCTCGACATACTGGTGAACAACGCTCACGCGTCCCGTCAGGCTCCGTTGCTCGAAACCACGCAGGACATGTTCGACCTGTCCTTCAACACCGGTTTCTACCCCGTTGTCCACCTCATGCAGGCGTGCCACGACGAACTCGCGAAGACCAAGGGTTCGGTCGTCAACTTCGCATCGGGTTCAGGTTTGGACGGAATGCCCACCCAGACGTCCTACGCTGCGGCCAAGGAAGCTGTGCGAGGCCTGACGCGCGTCGTCGCCAACGAGTGGGCGCCGGAAGGCATTCGGGTCAACGTGGTCTGCCCGTTCGCCGCCACCGAAGGCGTCGTCAAGTGGCAGGAAGCCTTCCCTGAGCGCGCAGCCGCATCGGTTGCCAAGGTGCCTCTCGGACGCATCGGTGATCCTGAAACCGACATCGCTCCCGTCGTGGTGTTCCTGGCGAGCGAGGATTCCAAGTACATGACGGGTCAGACGTTGATGGCCGACGGCGGCAGCATCAAACTGCGCTGAGTCGAAGTTCTTCTCGGTGAGCTCAGCTCACCGAGAAGAGCTTGGCGGCGTTGTCGTGCACGACGGCTCGCAGCCATTCGTCTCCGAGATCGAAGCGCGTAACCGCTTGCAAGGCTGTGAGATACGGGTACGGAATGTTCGGGAAGTCGCTACCGAACAGAATCCGGTCCTGCATGTCGACGAGCCGTGATACGTCTACCTTCGGGAAGGCACACTGCTCTTCCGTGAAGTCGGTGAACGCCATGGTCGTATCCAGGCGGACGTTGCCGTAAGCCTCTGCCAGATCGAGGAATTCGCTGTACTCGGGCATCCCCATGTGGGCGACGATCAACGACAGGCGCGGGTACCGTGCGAGCAGCGAAGAAATGCGATCAGGTCCCGTGTACTCCCCCGGCGCCGGTCCCGATCCACAGTGAATCACGATGGGCGTCTCGGAGTCCTCGAGTTGCCCCCAGACCTTGTCGAGCAGAGGGTCGTTCGGATCGTAGTTTCCGACCTGGATGTGGGACTTGAAGATTCGCGCGCCCGACTCCAATGCCTTGCCGACGTACGACGCCGCCGACTCCTCGGGATAGAACGTGGCTGTGTGCAGGCAATCGGGCGTTTGCGCGGCAAATTCGACGGCCCACTGATTGAGCCACTCGGCCATCGCGTGCTTGTGCGGGTAGATCATCGACGTGAAAGCCCGGACACCGAACTCGCGGAGACGGTGTACCCGCTCCTCCTCGGCAAGTCGGTAGGCGATGGGCCAAGGACGACCGATCATCGGTCCCGCCGAATCGAAGTAACCCCACACCTTGTCCATGACGCTCTTCGGCATGAAATGGGTGTGGACGTCGATCACGCCAGGAACACCCAACTCGCGCCAAAAAGCCCGAACCTCGGCGATCTCCTCCGGTCCGGTCGATGGGACCTCTTCGGTACACACGTCTGACACCCCTTTCGTTCGCTCGACCATACCGAGTGCCGTCGCGCTCACCGGGACAGGTCGTTGACGGCCCGCCCGGAGCACCCGAATGTGAACCCATCTTGCCGATCACCGTTGGAGGTTGAATGTCTCAGGCCGAGTCCGAAGTGGGGTCGATCAGTGCCGTCGAGGAACTGCTCGCAATCGAGGAAATCAAGCGTGTGTTCGCCGCGCGCCTACGCTGCATGGACACCAAGCAGTGGCACGTCTACCCAACCCTGCACACCGCAGACGTCGTCAGCGAGACGTGGGGCGGACTCCCGACAGACAAGCAACCCAAGACCGGCGACACCTCGAACCAGGTAGTGGGCATCGACAAACTCACCGCGGCAATTCGGAACATGCTCGACGGCGAAATCCCCCTCACCACGGCGCACCACGCACACACTCCCGAAATCGTGCTGACCTCGCCCACCACCGCAACCGGCATCTGGGCGATGGAGGACATGCTGTGGTGGAACGACGGCGAGAAAGAACTGCACCTACACGGCTACGGCCACTACCACGAGAAATACCGCAAAGAAGACGGCAAGTGGCTGATCAGCTACCGAACCCTCACCCGGCTCCGTGTCGACCAGGACCCCGGATTCTTCCGATTCATGAAAGCGCTGTGACGAAGTGACCAACCCGCTGTTCCAACCGCTCCGCATCCGTTCGCTCGAACTGTCCAACCGCATAGTCATGTCGCCGATGACGCGCACGTACTCCATCGAGGGCGTGCCCGGCCGCGACGTTGCCGACTACTACCGCCGACGAGCTGAGGGCGGCACCGGACTGATCGTCACCGAAGGCGTCGCGATCGATCACGAGACTGCTGTCGACCACGCCAACGTCCCCAACCTCCACACTCCCGCTGCTCAGGCCGGATGGCGGAAGGTAGTCGACGACGTGCACGCTGCGGGCGGCAAGATCGTGCCTCAACTCTGGCACGTCGGACCTCTGTGGGGCGCGATGACGCAGATGGACCCCTCACTCAAGCCGATGCGCCCCTCTGGCGAATGGGGCCCGCTCGGCGTCACCTCGTACTCCGCTGCCTACGTCGAACGCGCACAGGCGAGCACCGAAGCGATGACCGAGCAGGACATCCAGGACGTCATCGACGCGTACGTCCGTAGCGCGAAGCACGCCGTCGAACTCGGCTTCGACGGCATCGCGATCCACGGCGGTCACGGCTACCTCCTCGATTCCTTCTTCTGGGAGGGCACCAACCAGCGCGACGACGCGTGGGGAGGCGACCTGGAGCGTCGTACCAGGTTCCCGGCCGCCGTCGTCGCCGCGATCCGCGCGGCCATCGGACCGGATCTGCCGATCATCTACCGTTTCTCACAGCACAAGCAGCAAGATTTCACCGCGAAGATCGCCGAAACCCCCGAAGAGTTGGGCGTCATCCTGGGCGCGCTGGTCGACGCCGGAGTCGACGTTCTCGACGCCAGCATCAGGCGTTTCGACGTGCCGGCCTTCGAAGGCAGCGATCTCTCGTTGGCGGGTTGGGCGAAGAAGCTGACCGGCGCCGTCACGATGGCCGTCGGCAGCGTCGGTATCGGAAAGTCGCTGCGGGACAGCCGCATCGAAGGCGTCGCACCTGTAGTCGACAACATCCCACAGCTCGAGGAGCGCATCGGCAGCGGAGAGTTCGATCTGATCGCGATCGGCCGTCTCCATCTCGCCGATCCTGCATTGGCAACTACCCTGCGCGCCGGTGGCCCGCTACCGGCGTTCGATCGAGCGGTGCATGAGGGCAGCTTGATCTAGGGGCTCCGCCCCTGTGCGCCTTTCGGGTAGTTCGCACTACCAAAAAGGCGCACAGGGCCGAAGGCCTTTATGTTCGACCCATGACTACTTTCAACGCCTGGGTCGCCCGCGACAGCGACGGCACCATCGACTTCGCCCCCGAAACCGTCGACGAATCCTTCCTCCCGGCAGGTGAGGTCACCATTCGCGTCGAGTATTCGAGCGTCAACTACAAGGACGCGCTCGCGGTCACGCCGAAAGGCGGGGTAGTTCGCGAGTACCCGATCGTCCCCGGCATCGACGTCGCCGGCGAGGTCATCGCCTCCGAGTCCGACGCATTCGCCCCGGGAGACAAGGTCGTCGCACATGGCTACGAGATCGGGACCGCCCGCAACGGCGGCTACGCCGAGATCGCCCGTTTGCCTGCCGAGTGGGTCGTGAAGCTCGACGGCATTTCCACCGCCGACGCTGCCGCGATCGGCACGGCAGGATTCACCGCGGCCATGAGTGTCCAAGCCATTCTGGCCAGCGGAGTGAAGCCCGCCGACGGTCCCGTCCTGGTGACGGGTGCGAGCGGCGGAGTCGGCACCGTCAGCGTCGACCTTCTGGCAAGCGCAGGCTTCGACGTGGTCGCCTCCAGCGGTAAGCCAGGCGCGGCAGACCTTCTGACGTCACTCGGTGCGTCTTCGGTGATCGGCCGGCTCCCCGAAGATCCCGACGCCAAGCCTCGCCCGCTCGGAAAATCTCAGTGGGCGGCGGCCGTCGACTGCGTCGGTGGAAAGACCCTCGCTCACGTTCTGAGCACGATCAACTACGGCGGTGTTGTGGCCGCCAGCGGATTGACCGGCGGCGCCGCGCTGCCTACGACCGTGCTGCCGTTCATTCTCCGCGGAGTCTCACTGCTGGGCATGGACTCGGTATTGATGCCGATCGAACCCCGTCGCGCGCTGTGGACCCGGCTGGGCTCCGACTTGGCCCCACGTCATCTGAAGGAGATCACGAACCTCGTTGCCGTCCGCGACGTCGTCTCGGTGATCGATCAGGTCCGCGAAGGCAAGTACACCGGCCGGGCGCTGGTTCAGGTTGCCGACGGATTCTGAACCGCTCAGAAAAGTGTGAACAGATCTGCCGGTTCTTCGACCGTCGTGGACTTCTCCTTGTAAGGAGAGTTCACGGCGGTCGGTTCTTTCTTCACCGGGGCAGCAAGCGGGACCGATGCGATGTCCCCCGAGACGATGGCGCGTGCGGCTTCGCCGGCCAGCTTGTCTGCCATTTCGTTGTAGTGGTTGCCGACGTGCCCGCGCACCCAGCGAAAGCGCACCGGACCGACTCGATCGGTGATGGCTCGATCGATACTCTGCACCAGTTCGAGGTTCTTGACCGCCCCGCCGCTCGCGGTCTTCCAGCCCTTGCGCTTCCAACTGGGCAACCATTCGGACGCGCACTTGATGGCGTACTGCGAGTCGGATTCGATGAGTAGAGGATCAGCACCGGGATGGGCGACGACGGCCTCGAAGAGCGCACGCAACTCGGCAATCTGATTGGTACCGGACGCTTCTCCGCCGGACATGCTCGGACCCTCGTGATTGACCCACGCCCAGCCGATAGCCCCACCGGGGTTTCGCAGACAGGATCCGTCGGTGCTCACGATGATCATGGCTCGGACAATACGTTGCGCCACCGACACACGCCTTAACGGAGGATGGACGGTGGCGATACGCTGACCTCGATGACGCCGCTATCTCCGGTCGACGAAGTCACGGTGACTTCTCAGCGACCGCTCGATGCCGCGCTGACGCTCAGCCCGCATCAGCGCGGACCCGGCGACCCCGCACATCGACGGTCAGCCGACGGAGCGATCTGGCGAGTTTCCCGCCAACTTTCGGGTCCTGTGACCTACCGCATCACCCAGTCGGATCGCCATACGGTCCGGGTACAGGCCTGGGGTCCCGGCGCCACGGAATTCCTGACCGGCGCCGAAGCGCTGCTCGGTCTCGACGACGAAGCCGAAGATTTTGCCCCCGAACATCCCAAGCTCGCCGAGGCTCATCGACGCTTCCCTCATCTGCGCATCGGCCGCACCGGCCGCGTCATGGAAGCTCTCGTTCCCGCGATCCTCGAGCAACGAGTCCACGGCATCGACGCATTCGCCGCGTGGCGCCGCCTGCTGACCAAGTTCGGGGAGCGCCCACCCGGCCCCGCGCCCGACGGAATGCGGGTTCCACTCACCGCGGACCAATGGCGTCGAATGCCGTCATGGGAATTCCATCGCGCGAACGTCGATCCCGCGAGGTCCAAGACGATCGTTCAGTGCGCTCGCGTCGCCGACCGCCTCGAGCAGGCATCCACGTTCCCCAGGACCGAGGCGACCAAACGGTTGCGAGCGGTACCCGGCGTCGGGATCTGGACTGCCGCCGAAGTGGCTCAGCGTGCATTCGGCGATTCCGATGCACTCTCGGTCGGCGACTACCACCTTTCTGCCGTCGTCGGGTGGTCACTGCTGGGTGAACCGATCGACGACGCCCAGATGGTGCAGTACCTCGCTCCCCTTCAACCGCATCGATACCGCGCCGTGAGGCTTCTGCAGGTCAGCGGGCAAGCCGTCAAACCCAAGTTCGGTCCGCGAACTGCCGTTGCCGACCACCGTTGGCACTGAGCATCAGGAGTTGGAAAATGTCGACCCGATACGCACACATCGCCTTCTCCCCCGCTGCGGTGGAGCGTCAGCGGTCGACCGGAAGTTTCACCGTGTACGGTTCGAAACTCGATCAGCCCGACGAAGGCCCGATGGAATTCGATTTCCGCGCGCAGGGATTCGTGAAATCCGTGGATTCCTTCTTCATGTCCACGGTGACGCCGGACGGTTGGCCGTACGTCCAACATCGGGGCGGCCCGCGCGGATTCCTGCATGTGTTGGGCCCGAATCGAATCGGATTCGCCGATCTCCCCGGCAATCAGCAATTCGTGACGCTCGGCAATCTGGAAGAGAACAATCGCATCTCGCTGTTCGTCATCGATTACCCGACGCGAACGAGATTGAAGATCTACGGGCGCGCGCAGGTGATCGAAGCGGACGAGGACCCTGCACTACTGCAACAGCTCTTGCAAGTCCCCGGCGGCACCATGACGGCAAAAGCCCAGCGTTCCATCGTCATCGACGTCGAAGCGTTCGACTGGAACTGCAGTCGAAACATCACGCCACGCTTCGACAAGGAGCGCATGGACGAATCCCTCGCTCTGGCACGCCAACCCCTGCAAGCCGAGGTAGATCGGCTTACTGCCGAGGTCGACGAATTGCGTGCGCGGTTGTCGAAAAACGAATGAGACTAGGCGGTTTCAGGGCACTCGGAGTCGGGTAGCCACCAAACACGGCCCGTCGCGCGGAGACGACGGGTCCCGTTGTGCCCGAGGAGGTCCGCACGATCGATCCAGACGGTGGAGTTCTGGTTAACGAACTGCACCGCCACCATTCACGACTGGTTCCACACAGACAGATTGGCCGTCCCCATGAAACTGTCCCGAACTCTCACCATGTCCGTACTCGTCGTCGCCGCAGTCGGCGCCGGAGCCGGCACCGCGGTCGCAGCGCCCCCGAATGCGGGCTTCGATCCGTCCCAACCCCTACTGACACCGACCGCAGAGTCGAACAGCCAGGCGGCGTTGATGCTCTTCCCCGGTAACGATCCGAAGCAGGCCGCGTTCGACACGATGGCCAACGAGGTCAATATCGGCTGGAACAACGGTGGTCTGCAATCGACCCTGATCGGAGCTAACCTCGGCGTCGGAATCGGCTGCCTGTCGATCTTCCCGAACTTCATCGCCGGCTGCATCGTCGGTGGAGTCATCGGCACGGTTGCCGGAGTCGGCGCAGGAATCACCAACGGAAACCCGAACGCTGCGCCGGCCGTCGAGAAGTTCTTCGCGACTCCTTGAGTAGCGCTCAGCTGTGCGTGTGCCCGGGGGTGGGTGTCTCGTCGTGAAAATGTGTGGCGCCGATCGAATGCAGCAGCTGGTGAACGGTGTCGTCCGCCAGTTGGTATCGCATCGATCGGCCGTCGCGGGTCGCGCTCACCCACCCCTGGCTACGCAGTAGCCGCAGCGCATGTGAGACGGCTGTGCCGCTCATCCCCAGTGCCACGGACAGATCCGTGACGCAGATACCCGGTGCGTGATGAAGGCAGAGCAACAGACGCAGACGGTTGGTGTCGGAGAGAAGCTCGAAGCGACCGGACCAACTGGTGACATCGAGCCCCTCGAGTGCGGCCCTGGCGCGACGAACATCCTCGACGCTCAGCGCGCCACTGGTGTCTGCTGCGCCTGCATTCGTCAACCGACTGCCTCCGTAGAACTTCCGATCCCCCGCCGCAAGTGTACCCAGAAGCGAACCTCGTCAGGCAGACTCCACCACGGCCGCCATACCCTGGCCACCGCCGATACACATGGTCAACAGCGCTTTTCCGCCGCCGCGTCGGCCGAGTTCGTGAAGCGCGGTTGTTGCCATACGCGCGCCCGTCGCTCCCACAGGATGCCCGAGCGAGATGCCGGAACCGTTGACGTTCAGGCGATCGAGGTCCTCGAATCCCCATTCCTTCACGACGCCGAGAACCTGGCACGCAAACGCCTCGTTCAGCTCGACCAGATCGAAATCGGCAAAGCGTGCCCCGGTGCGAGCAAACAGTTTCGAGACGGCGGCAACCGGCCCGAGGCCCATCAGCGCCGGTTCACAACCGGCCGCGGCCCAACTGTCGAGGAACCCGATGGGTTCCAGCCCCAGCTCGTCCAGACGATCCTCGGCGACAACCAACATCGCTGCCGCAGCGTCGTTCTGCTGGCTGGCGTTACCGGCGGTCACGACGCCTCCCTCGGTCACCGCACGCAGCCGTGCCAGGGTTTCGAGTGAGGTATCCGGACGAATCCCCTCGTCAGCACGAAACTGTGTGACGTTCCCTTTTCGATCCGTCAGTTCGACGGCGACGATTTCGGCATCGAAGCGGCCGGATTCTCTTGCCAGTGTTGCCTTTCGGTGGCTGTCGACGGCGAAGGTGTCCGACTCTTCCCGCGTGATCCCGCAGCGTGTCGCGACGTTCTCGGCCGTTTCGATCATTCCGCTGATCCGACCGAATCGCCACTCGGGTTGCGAGCGCTCGCGGCCACGATCGAGGCGGTCGAACAGTTGCAGCCCACCGGATCTGGTGCCCCACCGCGCTCCGGTGGTGTAGTGCTCGATCCCGCTCATCGATTCGACGCCACCCGCGAGAACCACGTCGGCCGCACCCGTCTGGACCATCATGGCCGCGGAAACGATGGCCTGCAGACCCGTTCCACATCGGCGATCCGTCTGGAAGCCGGCTACCGAAATCGGCAACCCGGCCTCGAGCGCCGCCCACCTTCCGATGCACGGTGCCTCCGAATTGGCATACGACTGCCCCATCGCGACGTCGTCGATGCGGGACGGATCGATTCCGCTACGACGCACGGTCTCCTTGACGACGGTGGCAGCCAGACTTTCCGCAGGCACGTCACGAAGTGCCCCTCCGAAACGGCCCACCGCGGTTCTGACCGGCGCGACCAATGCTGCTCGTTTCACAACTGACCTCGAATCTCGTTCTGGAAGAATGGAAAAGGATTCAGGAGACCAACAGGCGCACGGTATCCGCTACCAGCGCAGGTTTACCCGCTCCTTCGATTTCGATCGTGTACCGCACGACTATCGTCGCGCCCTTCGCGGTGCGCTCGAAGGAAAGAATCTCCGCACCTGCCCGCACCGAAGAACCGACCTTGACCGGTTCGGGGAATCGCACCTTGTTGCTTCCGTAGTTCACGGTCATGGAGATTCCGTCGACACGCATCACCTGAGCGCCGAGCACCGGCAACAACGAAAGAGTCAGATAGCCGTGGGCGATGGTGCCGCCGTACGGACCCTGCGCTGCGCGCTCGGGATCCACGTGAATCCACTGGTGATCCTCGGTGGCGTCGGCGAACTTGTCGATCCGATCCTGTGTGACCGGGAACCACGCGCTGTAGCCCAAGTGCTCACCGACAGCCGTCTCTACTTCGTCGATTCCGTTGAAAATTCGCATAGTTCTCTCCTGAAAGGTGTTGAACAGCAAAGAAAAGTGCAGCGCTAATGTGCGCCGCGGCGCAGCGTCAATGTGCGCCGCGGCGCAGCGTGACCCGATACGTGTACTGCTCCGGCAAGAAATAGCTCACCGACAACTCGTTGGCAACGCCCTGCGCGTTGGAGTACAAACGGTCCACCCGCAACATGGCGTGGCCGATTTCGCAATCGACGTCCCTGGCAACGTCCGCCGTGGCCGGGGACACCGTGATCGATTGTGCTGCTTCGACAATCGGACTGTCGATCAGCGGTTCCAGCAAGCCGATCACCGTATTGGCGCTCACCGCACCGGCCGCCATGGCGGGCAGGTCGATGATCTGCCGCGCGATCGCCTCCGGCAGATGCGCCGTCGTCTGCACGAACGGAACTCCCTCGTGTATCCGCCGGAAGACCACGGTGTACACGACGTCGGTGTCGAGCCGAAGCCGACTGGCCGCCTCGATGTCCACGCGCCGGTGCAGCGGTGACACCACTTCCATCGTCGTGTCCCGCGAAAGGTTCATGAGATCTTCGATGGATCCGAGATGACGGAGATAGCGGCCGCTGTTCTCGGTCACGAACGTTCCGCGCCCGGGTACTCGGTACACGATGCCCTCGGCAACCAGATCGTGAAAGGCTCGGCGGACCGTCTGCCGACTCACGCCGTGATGCTGCGCCAGTTCGGATTCGGTGGGCAGTTGAATGCCGTCGCGGTAGGTACCGGCAGAGATCTGCTGACGAAGCTCACGAGAGAGGCGTTGGTACGCCGGCTCCGTCTCTCTTTCCTTACCGCTCATAGCGACATGATCCTACTTGCTCACCGGTCCGTCACAGACCGCCGCGGGCAACCAGCTGCGAAACGATCACGTTGCGCTGAATTTCGTTGGTTCCCTCCCCGACGATCATCAGTGGTGCATCACGGAAATACCGCTCGACGTCGTACTCCGTCGAGTAGCCGTAACCGCCGTGGATGCGGACGGCGGACAAAGCGATTTCCATCGCCACCTCGGAGGCGTACAGCTTGGCCATGCCTGCCTCCATGTCGCACCGCTCGCCGCTGTCGTACATCTGCGCCGCGTGCCACGTCAGCTGCCGTGCGGCCGTCAGCTTCGTTGCCATGTCGGCGAGGTAATTGCCGATCGACTGGTGCTTCCAGATCGGCTGGCCGAAGCTCTCGCGCTGCTGCGCGTAGGCAAGTGAATCCTCGAGTGCGGCCGTGGCGACGCCCAGTGCGCGGCAAGCCACCTGTATACGGCCGGTCTCGAGCCCCTTCATCATCTGCCCGAAACCCTTTCCGGGAGTACCGCCCAGAATGGCCGACTCGGAGATGCGGTAATTGTCGAAGGACAGTTCACAACTCTCGACGCCCTTGTATCCGAGCTTCGGGAGGTCGCGGGAGACGGTCAGCCCTTCGCCGTGCTCGACGAGAACGATCGAGATGCCCGCATGACGAGGGCTTGCGCTTGGATCGGTCTTGCACAGCAAGGCGATCACGCCGGATCGGCGGGCATTGGTGATCCATGTCTTGGCGCCGTTGACGACCAGATCTGTGCCGTCGCTCTTGGCGTTGGTTGTCATGGCCTGCAGATCGGAACCTCCGCCGGGCTCGGTGAGGGCCATCGTTGCCCGGATCTCGCCGGTTGCCATTCGCGGCAGGTACTTCACCTTCTGTTCTTCGGTACCGAACAGCGAGATGAGCTTGGCGACCACAGTGTGCCCGCCCATCGCTCCCGCCAGGGACATCCATCCGCGCGACAGTTCTTGCGTCACCTGCGCATAACAGGGCATGGACACCGGCGATCCGCCGTACTCCTCGGGAATCGCGAGCCCGTAGATCCCGATCTGCTTCATCTGATCGATCCACTTCTCGGGATACTCGTTCGCGTGCTCCACCTCCTGGACCGTGGGCTTGACCTCTCGGTCGACGAACCGGCGCACGGTTTCGATCAGGAATGTCTCTTCGTCGTTGAGCTTGAGCATGAATCCGCCTCGACTTGAAATAAGTTTGTACGGCCATATTTCGATATTGTTCGCGCAATGTCAATACCGCGCCTTGACATCGATACGCAGCAACTGCCAGCATCGAGGCAGTTCCGTGCACATCAACGCCGTTCACGGCAGCTCATCCACTTCACAACTGGCCGTACATTTGATTTCCAGATCGAGGTAATCGACACACTATGGACGAGAACCACTACCGCGCCACCAGACGTCGCGCGTCCCTGGTCGCGCCGGGTTCAGACGAGCGCAAGGCACGCAAAGCACTCTTCTCGAACGCAGACGAGGTGATTCTCGACCTCGAAGATGCCGTCACTTCGGCGAACAAGGACCTGGCGCGAACCCTCGTGAGCACCTTGGTGCACGAGTTCGGTAGGGCGCGCACCATCTCGGTCCGAATCAACGGCCTGACCACACCATGGGCCCGCGACGACCTGATCGCCTGCGGCGCCCTCGGAGAATCGCTGACGAGCGTGATCGTCCCGAAGGTCGAGTCCGCCGACGAACTACTCGAGGCCGAGCACATCCTCTTCACTGCCGGTGGGCACCACACCACCCTGCAAGCCCTGATCGAAACTCCGCTCGGCGTCCAGAATGCCGACTCCATCGCCCGCGCGACTCCTCGTCTCCAAGCCGCGATCATCGGATACGCCGATCTCGGTGCAGCGCTCGGCCGTTCACGCTCGGCACTGCCTGAACACTGGCTTGCCGTCCAGGACAGAATCCTGATCGCCTGCCGCGCAGCCGGCGTCGCAGCCATCGACGGGCCCTTTCTCGGCATCACCGACGACGACGCTTTCCGCCGCGCCGCGCACTGGACCAGCGCTCTCGGGTTCGACGGCAAATGGGTCATCCACCCGGCGCAGATCGACTCGGCCACTACCGCATTCACTCCTTCGGACGACGCCGTCAATGACGCCCGACGGGTACTGACCGCACTCGAAGAAGCCGAAACCCTGGGTTCGGGTGCCGCCCAACTCGACGGCCAGATGCTCGACGAAGCTGTGGCCGTGGCAGCGCGTCGTACGCTTGCCCGAGCCGAAGGAGTCACCGTATGAGCGAGCACTACGTGGGAGGCCCGTACTTCGACGAGCTCACCCATGGTCAGATCTTCGACGAAGCCCCCGCGGTGACGTTGACCAGTGGACTCGCCGCCTCCCATCAGGCGATCCTCGGTGACCGCATGCGCTTGCCTCTCGACGCACACTTGTCGTCGAGCGTCACGGGTTCCGGTGCACCAGTGGCAAATCCAGGACTGGTCACCGACATCGCCATCGGCCAGTCAACCGTGGTCACACACCACGTCAAGGCGAACCTCTTCTACCGTGGACTGCGATTCCACCGTTTCCCGGTACTCGGCGACACCCTGTACACGCGCACCGAGGTTGTCGGTCTACGCGAGAACTCGGCCAAGCCGGGACGCGGCGCCACCGGACTTGCCGCGCTACGGATGACGTCTGCTGATCAGAACGGCAACACGGTCCTCGACTTCTACCGCTGCGCCATGCTCCCCCTGAGCCCCGACCCGATCGAGGCGAGAACTCGCCACGCCGACGACCTCGGGGCGATCGGTCCGTCCGAACCGGCTCCGTACGTATCACCTGACGGTTGGGACCTCGACACGTATCGAGAGCGGGTACCCGGCAGGCACTTCGATTCCGATTTGGTGGGCTCCGTCTTCCACAGCAGCGGCGACGTCGTCTCCAGCGCACCCGAACTTGCCCGGCTGAGCTTGAACATCGCAGCGACGCACCACGACGATCGCGTCGGCGCCCACGGTCGCCTCGTCTACGGCGGCCACACCATCGGGATCGCACTCGCCCAGGCGACTCGCGCTCTGCCCAACGTGGTGACGGTTCTCGGGTGGCACTCGTGCGATCACACCGGACCCGTTCACGAGGGCGATACCCTCACGAGCGAACTGCACGTCGAAAACTCGTCGCCCCTCGAACACGGAACCGCAGTGCAACTGCGTTCGCTCGTGTTCTCCCACAATGCTTCTGCAACACAAACTCCGGTTCTCGACTGGCGTTTCACCGTGTTGATGGCATGAGCACACACTCTTCTATCACGGAGGACCACACATGACTCAGAGCCCAGGCCCGCTGTCCGGGCTTCGCATCGTCGAGGTCTCGAGCTTTGTCGCCGCGCCGCTGTGCGGACTGACGCTCTCCCAACTCGGCGCCGAGGTGATCCGGATCGACCCGATCGGAGGTGCCTCCGATTACAACCGCTGGCCCGTCACAGACAAGGGCGAGAGCATCTACTGGACCGGACTCAACAAAGGCAAACGGTCACTGTCAGTGGACATGCGCGCCGAACGCGGCCAAGAACTGATACGCCAACTGGTCACGGCGCCGGGACCTGGCGGCGGAATCCTGGTCACCAACGCCGGCGGCCGTAAGTGGATGAGCCACGACTCCCTGGCCCAGTTGCGTAGCGACGTCATCACCCTCGAGATCCTCGGACGCCGCGACGGCAGCCCCGGAGTCGACTACACGGTCAACGCCGCCTTGGGATTTCCACAGATCACCGGCCCCGCCGACTACGCCGGAGTTGTCAACCACGCACTGCCCGCCTGGGACGTCGCATGCGGGCTCTACGCCGCCCTGTCGATCACTGCCGCAGTGCGCCAACGTGACTCGACCGGACATGGATCTCGGATCACGCTCCCACTCGAAGACGTCGCATTGGCCACCGCGGGAACCCTCGGTTACCTCACCGAAGTACAAGTGAACGGTCGCAGTCGCGAGTCCGGCGGAAACGCCGTCTACGGCACGTACGGAATCGATTTCGTCTCCAGCGACAACGACCGGTTCATGATCGTTGCACTCACTACCCGCCATTTCCGCGACCTTGCGTCGGTCACCGGCACCACGGCGGCTGTCGACGCTGTCGAAGCTGCACTCGGAGCCGACTTCTCCACCGAAGCGGATCGCTACCGTCATCGAGAGGTACTCACTGCTCTGTTCTCACATTGGTTCCGGGAACACAGCGGCGCCGAGATCGCTGCAGCGCTGGACACATCGTCGGTTCTGTTCGAGAGGTACCGCAGTTTCGAGGAAGTGGTGAAATCTGGCGAACTGGAGAACAACCCGATGTTCTCCGCACTCGATCAACCTCGAATCGGAAGCTACCTGGCTGCCGCCAATCCTGCCTCGTTCGACGGCGCACACCTGGGTACCGGACCCGCCTCCGAGGTCGGCGGCGATTCGATCGCGGTGCTCGCCGACATCCTCGGAACCAACGCCGATCACGCCTCGACGCTGATCGCGGACGGCGTCGTCGGGGTTCCGGCGAACTGACCTACCCGGAAGATGTTTTCGGCCTCGGGACATTTGTTCCGAGGCCGAGAACATGTCGAGAGTGCGTCAGAGACCAAGATCCTTCGCGATGATGGTCTTCATGACTTCACTTGTGCCACCGTAGATTCGTGTGACACGCGTGTCTGCGTAAAGACGCGCGATGGGATACTCGGTGATGTAGCCGTACCCGCCGTGCAATTGGAGGCACTTGTCGATCACTCGACCTGCCGCCTCGGTGCAGAACAGTTTCGCCTTCGCTGCGTCGGGAATCGTCAGAGTGCCGCGGTCATGACATTCGAGTGCGTTGTCGGACACCAGCTGGATGGCATCAACCTCGGTAGCGCATTCGGCCAGAACGAATTTGGTGTTCTGGAAGGCCGCGACCGGCTTGCCGAACACCTTGCGGTCCTTGACGTAGTCGATGGCAAAGCGAAGCGCTGCACTGGCAGTGGCGGCCGCTCCGAACGCGATGGTCAACCGCTCCTGAGCCAGGTTGTGGGTCAGATAGCTGAAGCCGTCGCCCTCTTCTCCGAGTCGGTCCTCGACGGGCACCTTGACGTCGACAAACGAAAGCTCCGCAGTGTCGGAGGTCTTGAGCCCGATCTTGTTGATCTTGCGCCCCACCGAGTATCCGGGCGACGACGTATCGATCACCAGAATCGACAACCCCGTGCGCCGGTTCTCCGCTGTGCTGGGCGCGGTACGGCACACCACCAGGACGCGGTCGGCAAGTACTCCACCGGTGATGAACGTCTTGGAACCATTGACCACGTAGTGCGTACCGTCCTCCGACAGCTTGGCCGTGGTCGCGATGTTCGCCAGATCCGATCCTGTTCCCGGTTCGGTCATCGCAATCGCGAACATCAGATCTCCGGAAGCGAAGCCCGGCAACCAGCGGCTCTTCTGTTCTTCGTTCGCGTACTCGAGCAGGTAGGGCAGGATCAGGTTCGTATGCACCGACTGCGAGCCGAACGACGCCCCGGCGGCAGCAACTTCCTCGGCGACGACGACGTTGAACTTGAGCGACTTCTCGCCGCCTCCGCCGTATTCTTCCGGCACCTGAATTCCGAGTACGCCCAGCTCTCCGAGTCGTCGGTAGAAGTCACGGGGCGGGTGACCGTCCTCTTCCCACTTCTCGTGGACCGGGGTTACTTCCTTCGCGATGAAATCGCGAACGGTTGCCCGGAATGCCTCGTGATCCTCGTTGAACACGGTGCGCTGCATGTCTGAACTCCAGTCGGTCAAGGGGACAGGGTGATCCTGATCTCACCTTGCCTCAATGTTCCGCATTCGATCCAACACTCATCGGCTATGCGTCCGATAGGGCGTACCAATATGGCCTGACCTGCGATACATAGGCAACCGCTATCGTTCCGATCATCGACGCGACATTGCTCAAAGTGATCCAGAACACGTTGAATGGGTCAGCCGGCAAACACACCACCATCGATCGCTTCGAGGCCGCGCTTCGAGCACGATCGCATCCGCCCACCAGTCTCGAAGGGACGCCACGTGACCCCCATCGCGCCACAGCGTAACGACGTCCAGCCCGAAGCAACAGCAACGCCAGATTCGTCAGCAGTTCCCGTCTTCGGTACCCGCAAGCGTGCGTGGACGATGACCGGGCTCGTCGTTTTCCTCTACATCGTCAACTACGCGGACAAGGCAGTCCTCGGAATCATCGCTCAGCCCCTCGCTCGTGAGCTCGGACTGAAGTCTTCGCAAATCGGCATGGTCGGCTCGCTCTTCTTCCTGATGTTCTGCATCGGTGGATTCCTCGCCGGACCGCTCAACAAGTACCTGACCCTGCGTTGGGCGCTGTTGATCCTGGCCGCAATCTGGTCCGTGGTCATGCTCCCCCTCGTTCTCGGCGCCAGCCTCGCGATGTTGATCGTCTCGCGCATGCTCCTCGGATTTGCCGAAGGCCCCAGTTCGGCGCTGATGCACACCGCGGCGTACTCGTGGCACCCGCCGGCCAAGCGCGGCCTTCCCGGCGCAATGCTCGCCGGATCCGCCTCTGTCGCAAAGATCGCCCTCGCGCCGGTACTGACCTTCATCGCCGTTCATTACGGCTGGCGCGCAGCGGTTCTCTCGCTCTCCGTTCTCGGTCTCGTGTGGATGGGTTGCTGGCTGGCCGGTTGGTCCGAGGGCCCGTACACGAGCAAGGCCGTCAAGGCGACCAAGACTGCAGATACAGAAGCAACCGAGGCAGCCGGGACAGCCACGAAGGCGGTCACCGAGCCCAACGTTCCGTGGCGCAAGATCCTGCTCTCCCGCACCTTCGTCAGCTGCTGCTTCCTCATCGCGACCATCTACGCGCTGACCACCGTCGTCCTCACCTGGTTGCCGTCGTACTTCGAGGTCGGCCTCGGATACAGTGCTATGCAGGCCGGTTCGATGTTCGCGCTGCCCTCGATCGTCGGTCTCGTCCTCATGATCACCTCCGGTTCCGTCACGGACAAGTTGATCGGCCGCGGCTTCACCTCTCGTACGGTTCGCGTCATCGTTCCCTGTGTCGGCGTTCTGATCTGCGGATCGATTCTCCTGTTCCTGCCACAGATCTCCACTCCCATCGTCGCTGTCGCCATGGTCTCGATCGGCTACGGGTTCTCGGCAATCACCTTCCCGCTCATCAACGCTGCGATCTCGGAGCTGTGCCCGCCGCAGCAGACTGCCGGAACGATGGGATTCTTCCTCGCCATCATGTCGATCGGTGGCCTGATTGCTCCTTACGCAACCGGAGTCATCGTGGACAACGCTGCAACCCCGGCCGACGGCTACGCCCAGTCCTTCCAGGCAATCGGCGTCATCGGAGTGATCGCCGCGGTTCTGGTCCTCGTCTTCGCCAATCCCGAGCGCGATCGCAAGCTCATCCGAGGCTGAGTACTCCACGTATAGCCATTCGCTAAACAAGCCATTCACCGAAAGACATTGCCGGGTCGACCCGCTCGTGATCGACTCGAGACACGCCCCGACCGCACAGTCGCAGAACCGGGCACGAACAGCAGGAGAGATACATGCGAGATGCCGTCATCGTCGACGCAGTACGTACACCGATCGGCCGTCGCGGCCGCGCCCTCTCGGAGATCCATCCGGCCGAGTTGTCCGCCCATGTACTGCGTGCGCTCGCTGAACGGACCGGACTCGACGCGGCGACGGTCGACGACGTGATCTGGGGTTGCGTCAGTCAGGTCGGCGAGCAGGCCGGAAGCATCGCCCGCACAGCGGCACTCGCTGCCGGCTGGCCCGACAGCGTTCCCGGCGTCACACTGACCCGGGCCTGCGGATCGAGCCAGCAGGCAGTTTCCTTTGCTGCGGCCACCGTCATCTCCGGTCAGAACGACGTGGTCGTAGCCGGAGGCGTCGAATCGATGTCACGAGTACCGATGGGTACCGCCAGCAAGAACGGTGAGCATTTTCCGGCTTCGGTACTCGAACGCTACGGGGTGGACGGTTTCAGCCAGGGGACCGGCGCCGAGATGATGGCCCGGAAATGGGCACTCACACGAACAGCTCTGGACGAATACTCCCTCCGCTCACACGAACTCGCGGCCCGTGCCACCGATGAAGGGGCATTCACCGGGCAGATCACTCCGATCGCGGGCTTGTCCCAGGACGAAGGCATTCGGCGAGGCGGAAGTGTGGAGTCGCTCGCGAAGTTGCCCCCGGCCTTCGACGCCGACGGTGCCATCCACGCCGGCAACTCTTCTCAGATCTCCGACGGGGCGGGCGCCACACTCGTCACGACCAGCGAGTACGCCCGGGCACGTGGGTGGAAGCCGCTCGTTCGTATTCACACCGCAGTGGTCGCAGCCGACGACCCGGTCATCATGCTCACCGGTCCGATTGCCGCCACCGCAAAGGCATTGGATCGCTCCGGATTGTCCATCGACGACATCGGCGCCTTCGAGATCAACGAGGCATTCGCCCCCGTCCCGCTTGCCTGGCAGTCTGAAACCGGCGCAGCCATCGATCGTGTGAATCCGCTCGGCGGCGCTATCGCGGTCGGCCACCCACTCGGCGGATCAGGTGCGATCTTGATGACTCGCCTGGCACATCACATGCGCGACAACGGAATTCGCTACGGTCTCCAGTCGATGTGCGAGGCCGGCGGCATGGCCAATGCGACCATTCTCGAATTGATCTGACCCGACAACGCTTTCGGGCCGACACGTCATCCAGCAGGAAAGAAGAATTGATCCATGAAACTCGAGGGACTTTCCACCGCGATCACCGGCGGCGCTTCAGGCCTCGGCCTGGCAACCGCTCGACGGCTGCTCGACGCCGGAGCGCAGGTCACGTTGATCGATCTGCCTTCGTCCGACGGTAAGCAGGTGGCGGCCGATCTCGGTGCTGCCGCACAATTCGCCCCGGCCGACGTCACCGACAGCGAACAATTCGCCGAAGCACTCGACGCGGCGCACGAGCGCGGCGGCCTCCGCGGCGTCGTCCACTGCGCGGGCGCCGGGCGTCGTATGCGCATTCTCGACAAGGACGGAAAAGCCGGATCGGTCGAAGATTTCGAGTTCGTCGTCAAGCTGAATCTTGTCGGTTCGTTCAACGCACTCCGTCTCGGCGCCGAGCGGATGGCGGAACTCGACGCCGTGGACGGTGAGCGAGGTGCCATCGTCATGACGGCGTCGGTCGCAGCATTCGAAGGTCAGATCGGTCAGATCAACTACACAGCGTCCAAAGCCGGCATCGTCGGTATGACGGTCACCGCTGCCCGCGATCTCGCCAGCCGCGGAATCCGCGTCAACACCATTGCTCCCGGCATCATGGACACTCCCCTCCTGGCGCGCCTACGCGAAGACGTGCGCACGGCCCTCGAAGCCTCTGTTCCCAATCCCTCACGACTGGGTCGTCCGGACGAGTTCGGCCAGCTCGCCGTCTCGATGCTCGAGAACGGCTACCTCAACGGCGAGACCATCAGACTCGACGGCGCTATCCGAATGGCTCCCCGGTGACGGGCACCAGCGTGATCGCCAATCCACAACTGCGGCACAACATGCAATACCCGGATACCACCATGGCGTACTGGGCGCCCAGCATGGCGGCGCTCTACGGTGACCGCCTCGCCGTCGTGGACGGCGAGCGTACGTGCACCTTCCGCGAACTCGGCCAGCGCAGTGCGCAATTCGCCGGCGCACTGCGGCAAGCCGGGGTGGGCGTCGGCGACGTGGTGTTGATGCACCTCGGGAACTGCGTCGAGTTCCTCCAGGCTTACTACGGATGCCTACAGGCCGGGGCGACAGTCACATTGGTCAACCCACTGCAGCCAGAGCTCGGCCTGCGCAAGCAGATCGAGGAGACGTCCGCCGTTGCTGCAGTCACTCAGAGTTCGCAGCTGCACGTACTGCTCGCGGCCGCTTCAGGAACCTCCGTGCGTACGATCGTGATGGTCCAGGACACCGAGGGCGCGCTCGACACACCGGAGTCGGTCGTCGCGTTCGACTCCTTCATCGCCGATCTACCCACCGAATTCACCCCTGCCTCGGTTCGTAGCGACGACATCGCACACATCGCGTTCACCGGCGGAACCACCGGAGTCTCCAAAGGTGTTCGTGTTCTTCACCGCAACGTCGTCGGCAACATCACACAGATGTGTGGGTGGAGAACCGGTCACGAGTTGGATGCAGGTCCTGAAGGTCTCGTCACTCCTCGACGCATCGATGGCCTCGACGTGCTCGGTCCGACGCCCGGGACCGGGGCGACCATCGTTGTCTCCCCTCTCTTCCACGCACATTCGTTGCTCAACACGTCGTTCCTGTTGATTTCCGGTCTCACCCAGGTGTTTGCCGGTCGGTTCGAACCCGGCCGGATGCTCGAGCTGATCGAAAAGCACGAGGCCACCTATCTCACCGGGTCTCCCGCCATGTGGCACGCACTGTCGGTTCATCCCGACGCCACGGTGCGCAACACCGACAGCGTGTGCGTCGTCTCTTCGGGTGCTGCCCCGATCGACAGTGTCACGCTCGCCGCACTCCGCCGGGCATTTCCCAAAGCGCTCGTCGTCGAAGGCTACGGGCTGACCGAGGCCACCTGTGTGGTCACGGCCGCTCCGCTGATCAACGGCTCGGAATATCGGCAGAGCAGCGTCGGCCTCCCGATCTTCGACACCGAAATCCAGATTCGCGATCAGCTCGACCGGAAGACCGTTCTGGGCGAGAACGAACGCGGCGAACTGTGGGTGCGTGGGCCTCAGGTCACCGACGGCTATCTCGGACACCCGGAAACCACCGCAGAACAGTTCGTCGACGGCTGGTTGGACACGGGAGACATCGCGTACCTGGACTCGGACGGATACCTCTTCATCTGTGACCGGGCCAAGGACATGCTCATCTACAAGGGGTACAACGTCTATCCGCGGGAACTCGAAGAGATTCTGGTTTCGCACCCGGCGATCTCGACTGCTGCGGTTGTCGGCCGCGAAGTGGGGAGCAACGGCCAGGAGCCCGTAGCCTTCGTGGTGATGATTCCGGGCGCCGAGTTCGACGCCGAGCAGATCAAGGCGTTCGTCGCCGAGCAGGTGCTGCCGTACAAGAAGATTCGCGAAGTCGTCGAGGTAGAACTCCTTCCGACATCGGCTGCCGGTAAGGTCCTCAAGACCGACCTCCGCTCGAGACTTCTCGAATCCGTCGATCAGAAAGGCGGTTCCAGGTGACGACCTTCGCAGACCTGACGTCGCAACTGCGTGTCCCGGTTCTCGCTTCACCGATGTTCATCATCTCGACTCCTGACCTCGTCATCGCGCAGTGCACCTCTGGCATCATCGGGTCCTTCCCGGCACTGAATGCTCGTCCGCAGTCGGCACTTCGGGATTGGCTCAAACTGATCACCGTGGCTCGTGAGGAACATGATCGTGAGCACCCGGAGAATCCGTCGGCGCCATTTGCCGTCAACCTCATCGTCCACCGGTCCAACAACCGCCTGGAAGAGGATCTGGCGACCATCGCCGAGTTCGAGGTTCCGATCGTCATCACGTCCCTCGGCGCTCGCACCGACATCAACGACGCAGTCCACGCATACGGCGGAATCGTTCTCCATGACGTCATCGACAATCGCTTTGCACGCAAGGCGATCGAGAAGGGCGCCGACGGACTGATCGCGGTAGCTGCCGGGGCCGGTGGTCATGCCGGTAGGCAGTCGCCGTTTGCCCTGATTCGGGAGATTCGTGAGTGGTTCGCCGGTCCACTGCTGTTGTCAGGTGCCATCGCTCATGGTGATTCGATTCTCGCTGCGCTCGCGGCCGGGGCCGATTTGGCATACGTCGGATCAGCTTTCATCGCAACCGAAGAGGCTAACGCGGATCCTGCGTACAAGGAGATGATCGTGGGTTCAGGGGCCTCCGACATCGTCTATTCCAACCTGTTCACCGGAGTACACGGAAACTACCTGCGGGGCAGCATCGTTGCCGCCGGCTTGGACCCCGACAACCTGGCCGAATCCGATCCATCCGCAATGAGTTTCGCGACCAACGACACCGATACCAAGGCCTGGCGTGACATCTGGGGCGCCGGACAGGGCATCGGAGCGATCGATGCAGTCCTTCCGACGCATGCAGTAGTAGAGCGTCTCGCCGCCGAGTACTCTGCCGCGCGAGAACGAATCTGCCGACTCTAGTGCTGTGACCGGCGTTCGTCGGACAGGTACTCGTGGATCAGGTTCACGAATACCTGTCCCACCGGCGACAACGTCGAGGGGTCGAAGGCGAGACCGTACGCACGCAGGAATCTCGGCTCGCAGGCCCGTTCCACCACCTGACCAGGCATCGATTTCGCCACCGAGCGCTCGACCAACGAACCGCCGAGTCCGGCGATGACCATCGGGAGCCGCGACTCCCGTTGCTCGGTCACCACCGCGAGTTCCGTTCTGGTACCGGCCTTTCGGATCGAATCTTCGATCGCGTCACCCATCGCTGCCCCGCGAGGAACGAATACCATGGGAATGTCCGGCATTTCCGAAAGGCGTACCGGCCCCTCGGGTAGTTCCGTTCCAGCCGGGTAGACCAGGCGGTATTCCTGCTCCCCCAATTCGACGATTTCGAGCCCTTCGCCCGCCTCGAGCGGCAGATGAGCCACCGCGAATTCGCAGTGGCCGTCCCGGATGAGACTTTCCAGATTGTCCTCACGCTCGAGTTCCGAGAATCTGACTCGTGCTTGCGGATACCGTCGACAGAACTCCGCAATCAGATCGACGATCGTCCCCGAGGTCAGTGCAGGGAAAGCCATGATGTCGAGGCGACCGACGATGGCGCCATCGGATGCCGTCAACTGTTCAGCCGCCGCAGCTACGTCTCGCAAAACCTGTCGACTCGGGCCGACCAGACTGCGACCGGCAGCACTGAGCACCATGCCGCGCCCGATGCGGTGGAACAGCCTCACTCCCAGTTCACGTTCGAGCCCGCGCAACGCTTGTGACACGGTCGGCTGAGCAACGCCGAGAGCCGCTGCGGCGCCGTTGATCCCCTTGTTCTCGACCACTGCGAGGAAGTACTCCATCTGCCGGAACTCCACAGTTCACTCCTCTTCCGTGGACGGAACGGCGGAGGTGGCCATTTCCGCAGCCGTCGCGATGAATGCAGCGGCCGCCGGGGATTGCTCGCCCGAGCGATAGACGATACCGACGTCGCGCGTCAGCGGCGGATCGAAGGAGAAGGCGCAGACGTCTGTCATCTGCTGTTGTGCAACCCTTCTCGGCACTACAGTGGCGCCGATTCCTCGACGCACGAGTTCCCACGTGGTCACAGGGTGGACACAGTCCACGACTACGTTCTCGGCGCCTTCGCTGAGCAAGCCCCGGAACTGATTCGATTGATCACCGAGATCGACCACAAGCGGCAAACTGTGCAAGAGCGCTCGCGGAACCGGATCCGCCAACGGCGTTGCAAGTCGGCCGGACAACGACGCATGGGTGGCGAGCACCAACTCCTGAGTGGCAATCGGAGCCGTGACCAAACCTTCGTACCCGATACTCAGATCGGTGACGCCGACCTCGGCCGACCCTCGCCGCAACGCATTGTCGACCCCGGCCGGGCCGTACGTGTCGAGAACACGCACGACGATCTTCGGGAAGTTGGCCCGGAATCGCCGGACCAACTCGACCATCGGATCGATCGAGAACGCCGAGTACGAGACGACGTCGACACGACCGAACTCGAGTTCGCGAACGGCGGTCACTTTCGCCTTCGCGCGCTCGACGTCGGCAAGGATTCTCCTGGCCGCGAGATCGAACGTGCGGCCCGCGTCGGTAAGAACCAACCGCCTGCCCGTCCGGTCGAACAGCGTGGCGCCGAGTCGACGCTCGAGCGTACGAATTGCCTGTGACAGCGAGGGCTGCGAAATGTAGAGAGCCTGAGCGGCCTTCGTTATCCCACCGTGGTCGACAACAGCGACGAAGTAGGTGACGAAGTGCAGATCCACTCATCCATCATACGACCAGCGATCCGTCGCTCACTCCACCCGAGTTGCCCCTGGTACGGCCCACTCTCCGGTGAAGATCGGCTCCCGCTTTTCCACGAAGGCACGAACCGCGTCGGTGGCATCCGTCGCAAAATTGACCGCTTGCGCCCTCGCCTCGTTGTCCAAGGCCTCCCGCAACGAGAGGGAGGTGTGACGTTCGAGCATGGCGGCAGACTGACTCAGTGCGGCCGGCGGGCCGGCGGCGAGCCGCTGCGCCAGCGTTGACGTGTGTTCGTCCAGCTCGGCCGGTTCGACCAGATAAGTCACCAACCCGAGCTCGTAGGCTTCCTGTGCGTCGATCGTCTCGGCAAGCATCACCAGTCGCTTGGCTTGTTGGAGGCCGACCAGTCTCGGCAGGATCCACGAACCACCGAAGTCGACAGACAACCCCCGTTTGGCAAAGATCTGGCTGAACTTCGCACCCTTGGCCGCCACGACGAAGTCGCAGAGCAACGCCATGTTCCATCCGGCTCCGACGGCAAACCCGTCGACCTTCGCCACCAGAGGTTTGGGAAACTCACTCAGTGCGATTGCCGTTGCGTTGATGACACGCATGCGATCGAGCGGGTGCGACGAGCCACGCTTGTCCAGATCGGAGCCCGCGCAGAAGGTCCCATCCGCGCCGGTCAGGATCACCGAGCGAATCTGCGCGTCCTCTTGAAGTTCGAGGACTGCTTCACGTAGAGCGATCCAGGCGTCGAGATCGAGAGCGTTGCGGCGGTGCGGCCGACAGAGAACAATCGTCGCGACAGCACCGTCTCGTTCGATGCTTACGGCCGCACGCTCGATCGTCTCGGCACTCATGAACCACTCCACACGGGAGAGCGCTTCTCGGCAAATGCCGTGGCGCCCTCCTTGGCATCACGAGAGGTGAAGACCGGATCGATGAATTCGCGTTGCGCGACAAAGGCATCCGGATCGGTGTACTTGGCGGACATTGCCAGTACCTGCTTGGTCGCGCGAACAGCCAGTGGACCGTTAGCCGCTACTCGGGCCGCAAGCTCGCGTGCGACGGTCAGCGCGTGTCCCGGTTCGGCGAGCCGATTGACCAAGCCGTGATGATGCGCCACGGTGGCACTGAGTGGATCCCCCGTGATCGCGATTTCCATGGCCAACTGATACGGAAGAATTTTCGGCAGACGTAGGAGTCCGCCGGCGGCCGCGGCAAGTCCCCGCTTCACTTCGGGCAGGCCGAATTTCGCGTCCGTGGACGCCACGATCAAGTCGGCCGCCAAGGCCAGTTCGCAACCGCCGGCGAGTGCCCAACCTTCGACGGCTGCGATCAGCGGCTTCGACGGCGGTGCCTCGGTCAGACCGGCAAAACCACGACCCGGTAGCGATGGCCGCTCTCCGCGCGCAAATCCCTTCAGATCCATACCGGCGCAGAAGGTTCCACCAGATCCGGTCAGAATGCCGATGGTGAGATCGGCCCGTTCCTCGAACTCGTCGATGGCCGCAGCCAAGGCTTCGGCAAGTTCGAGATTGACCGCGTTCTTGGCCTCGGGACGATTGAGGGTGATGACGGCAACGCCGTCGGCGAAGTCGGTGAGCACGACGCTCATGTTCGGTTCCTACTTCCGTGATGAGATTCTTGAAAGGTCACTGCGCGCGAATGCTCCAGCGCACGGGTGTGCCGCCGGACGGTGTCACGATCTCCCGCTTGGCCAAAACAACAAGATGAGCATGGGTTTCGCGGACTGCCAAGCGAAGTAGTCGCGGCGACATCTGTTCGAACGGGCGAGACCAGGAGATCGTGCGTGAGAGTTCCCAGGCCGTGGATTCAGGCTCATCCTGCACCGCAGCCACGATCTCCGCCAATCGCTCCTCGTGGTGCCCCATCAATTGACGTGCACGATCGGCGATCCCACGGAATCGATATTCATGTGCCGGAAGCACTTCGCACTCGCCCAGTGTTGTCGTCGCCTCGAGCGAGAGAAGATAACGATGAAGTGGGTTCTCGAGTTCACCGGGAATCGTGGAGATGTTCGGGCTGATCCTCGGCAGCATGTGATCGCCGCTGAACAACAAGCCTCTGTCCTCTTCCACGAAACAGAGATGTCCGGGAGTGTGCCCCGGTGTCCATTGGGCGCGGAGATTCCAACCGGGTAGGTCGAGTGAATCCCCTTCTCCCAGAATAATGTCGATGGTTTCGTGCTCGGCGAACCGCACCAGGTCGACCCGAGACGCGTCGAGCACTTCGGCCGGTGCGCCGAGTTCGGACAACTGCAGGTTCCAGCCACTGATGTCGTCGCGGGTCTGTTCGGGCCCGTGGTACCCGAGGAGCGTCGCGTCGGCCACGTGCATCGCAAGCGTTGCGCCGCTGACCTGCCGAAGACGCGGCGCCAGGCCGAAGTGATCGGGATGCAGGTGCGTGATTGCCGCATAGCGCACTTCGGAAACGTGGTATCCGATCGATGCTATGCCGTCGACGAGAGCCTGCCAGGACTGTTCGTGATCCCAACCGACGTCGATGAGGGCAAGTCCGTCGTCGAGCGCGAGTGCGTAGACGAGTACGTAGCGCAAAGGGTTGTCCGGCATGGGAACAGGGATCGACCACAATCCGTCCCGCACCTGTTCGACCGGTGGAAGGACTTTGTTCGCCCATGCCTCACGTTGTGCGACACCGACGTCTTCGGTCACGATCATGATGCTTCTCCGCTCGCGTTCAGCATGGTCCGCAGGCTCGACTTGAGCAGTTTTCCGCTCGCGTTGCGAGGTAGGGAGTCCACGAAATGGATCTGGCGAGGTTTCTTGTACGACGCCAACTTCGCTGTGCTGAAAGCGATCAACTCGTCGACGCTCGGCACGTCGGCACCGTCGACCAGTTTGACCACTGCGGTCACGGATTCACCCCAGCGCTTGTCGGGAACCCCGACCACCGCGACCTCGGCGACCGAGGGGTGCTCGGCCAGAATGGATTCCACCTCGATCGGATAGACGTTCTCTCCGCCGGTGATGATCATGTCCTTGAGTCGATCGGTGACGAACAGATACCCCTCGTCGTCCAGATGGCCGGCGTCCCCCGTTCGGATGAAACCGTCGTGGGTGAACAATTCGGCGGTCTCACGGTCACGTCGCCAGTATCCGCGAGTGTTGTTTCTACTGCGCGCGACGATCTCACCGGAATTATTGGGCGGCAATTCCTCACCATTGGTGACGTCTCGAATCGAGATCTCGACGCCGATCATCGGCTTGCCCGCAGAGCGAAGCAACTCCGAACGCGGCCCGCTCACATGATGGTCGTAAGCACGAAGGACGGATACCGAACCCGTCGTCTCGGTCATCCCGTATCGCTGAACGAATTTGCAGTTCAAGACAGTCATCGCGTGGGCGAGGAGCGCCGGAGTGATCGGTGACGCCCCATAGGCGACCACCTCCAGGCTGGTCAGATCGAAACTGTCGAGAGTCGGCAGATCTACCAGCGTCTGAATGACTGCAGGCACCAGAAATGCGTGGGTGACGCGGTGGGTCGCGATGGCATCAGCGACCCGAGCAGGCGCCATGTCTCCGAGCAGCACCAAAGGCACTCCGGCCGACAAGCATGTACTCATCCAGCCGGCACCGGCGATGTGAAAGAGGGGAAGTGCATCGAGTGCGACTGCATTCGAACCGAATTCGTAGACATCGAACCCCTCGGGCTCGTTGTACAGATTCCGGTGCGTGGCCACGACGCCCTTGGGCCGGCCGGTTGTCCCGGACGTGTACAGCTGCAGAACTGCTGCGTCCGGATCGTGCCCGTGTCCGGGGTCGACACCGGTCCCTGATGCCACGAACTCCGCCCAGGTTCGCGAATCCGGCAGGCCCCCTGCAGCTCCCACGGTTATGACCTCGATGTCTGGCAACGCTGCGGACATCGCCGCCGCCCCCGCGGCGAACTCGTCATCGACGATCAAGACGTCGAGCTCCGCGTCCTCGGCGATGTCGACGAGTTCGAGTGGGTTGAGCCGCCAGTTCAACGGTATGAACACAGCGCCTGCCTTCGCACATGCGATGAAGGTTTCCGCACCTTCGAGCCCCATCCGCAGTAGCGCACCGACACGAGCACCCGTTGTGGTCACTTCTGCCAGCGCACTCGCCAAGGTGCTGGTCTCGCCATCCAGCTCAGCCCAAGTCAACATTCGGTCGCCGCACGTGATTGCCGGATCGGACGGCCGTGTCGACGCCGAGTGGCGTATCCGGTTGGGTAGGTGAAGCTCGCTCACATCACGCTCCTGTGTTCCAGGTACTCACCGAGCACGAACCGCGGTCGGTGGTACTGGAACAGTCGACCATCGCTATGGCCTGCGCCACAAAGACGAGAAGGCGCACAGAGCCATAGCTCAGACCTATGTCCGCAGGTCGCAGCAAGTCACCGCCGCCAAGGCTCCGTCATCTGGGAGAATTCGTCAGATGCAGGCACCCGGCATGGACATACGCAGCGCGCAGTATCTCGTCGCGGTCGTCGATCACGGCAGCGTCACTGCCGCCGCGGACGTCCTGCGTATCTCGCAACCGTCCCTCTCGCAGGCCGTGCGCAACCTCGAACGAGCTCTCGGAGCCACACTCTTCGAGCGCACCACTCGCGGTCTGGCTCCCACCACGGTCGGACTGGCAGTTGCCGATTCTGCCCGTACGTTGCTCGCCGACGTTGCTCGGGCCGAGGCCGCGGTGGCTGCGGTAACCGCTTTGCGCGCCGGGGAACTCGCCATAGCAGTTCAGTCCGATCTCGCCATCGACCCTGTTGCAGAGGTCGCCGGACGCCTCCATCTGACGGCACCCGGAATTCGGTTCTCCACGAACGCCTCCGCCAACGCACAGGACGTGCGCGCGCTCGTCAGAGCAGGTACGTGTGAACTCGGGTTTCTCGAGACCCACCCGGGTACCGAAGTCTCCGACGGGCTTCGAGAAATTGCCGTGAGCACCCAGGAAACGGTCTTGTCGATCCCCATTCGCCTGGCCACAGACCTCCCCGATCCGGTTCCGCGCACCGTGGTCGCGCGCCTGCCGATGGTGGTCGAGGCATCCGCAGTTCGGCGCGGGCACTCGATCGACGACGATCTGGAACTCACCGACGTCGTCGTGGAAGTGCCAGATCGCCTTGCTGTCCGGGAAATGGTCGGGCAAGGTGTAGGCGCCGCGCTGCTGCCCAGATCGATCGCCGAACAAGACTCACCGGCATCTGAGGTTCGCTCGCTTTTCCCACCGATCACCCGGCAGACGATCTTGGTCTACCGCGACGGCCCGCTCTCACCGGCCGGGTCTGCGTACATCGAGAACATCTCCCCACGTCACAAGCCCTCCACGAACAGCCTGCCCAACGGCGAGAGCGTCTCCGGATCGAACTCGACGCCGTAATTCAGTGAGATCGGCGGCTCCACCGGAAATATCTCCGCGCCGGACGCGACCGATCTCTCGGCCAACGAACGCTCCATGAATGCCATGCCCAAACCAGCAAAGACGAACGCGCCGACGGTCTCCCGCTGCGCCAACTCCGTCGACATCCGAGTCCGGGCCCCGGCGGCCTGCAGAGACGACTCGATGGCAAGGCGAGCCCGCGAGTGTTTGAGCACACCCACCACGGGGAGATCGGGCAATGCCGTCAATGACACCGGCTCTCCCGCAGCGGGTTTCACACCTTTCGGCCAGACGTCAGGATGAACCCCCGACGGCACTGCCAGCCAGTACTCGTTCACCCCCAACACTTTCGTGGACAGCGCCGACATGTCGGGTGGCCAGTAACTGAAGACCACCTCGCACGCGCCGTCTGCCAACACCTGCTCAGACGTTGCACCCTGCGGCAACTCACCGACCCGAACGGTCACAGCAGGCCACCGCTCACGAAAGTCTGCCACGATGCGTGCGATCGGACCTTCGAGACCATGTGCCGCGGAGCAGATGTCGAGCCGGCCACGAGGCTCGTCGGCCGTACCGATCGCGACGTCGAACGCGGCCGCGCTGCTGCGAGTCATCTGCCTCGCCGGCCCTACCAACGCCCGACCTGCTGCCGTCAGCACCAAACCGCGACCGACGCGGTGAAACAGTTCGACTCCGAGTTCACGCTCGAGGCCACGAATACCCTGCGACAGCGACGGCTTGGTGACCGACAGATTCTGCGCAGCCGTCGACAAGGACTCACCACCGGCAACGGCAAGGAAGTACTCGATCTGACGTAGGTCCACTCCATCGACTTTGCCATAAACGCAGACAGGTATACCGGTACCAAGCACTGCAGGGTGTTCACACACGCTTCATTAATCGGACATTCAGGACACACCTTCTTCTACCCGGCGCCACCTACCGTAATTGGTCCAGACCAATTACGGATAGGTCTGAACCACCGCGTCGAAGACAAGGAATCCTCGTGAGACGTACGACCATCGCGATAGCAGCCGTGACCGCGGCTCTCGCCGTTCCCGGCATCGCCCCCGCCGAATCCCACGCCGAACCCGGCTGGGGCAGTTCGTCCTTCGAATGGGGCAGCTCTTCGGGCGAGAACAACACGCCGCCCGCAGCGCCCGGCGTCAGCGTCCCCAGCGGACGGTACGAGCACCCCGTCGACCTGACCTTCACCGCCGAGCGCGGCGCCACCGTCCGCTACACCGTGGACGGAACGACACCCACCACCGACAGCCAAGCTGCCACGCCGGGACGTCCGCTGCACATCGCACAGGACACCAACGTCACTGTCGCAGCTTTCCGCGGCGATCACGCGAGCGCGGCCGTCTCGTTCGGCTACCTGATCAAGACCTCGGAAAAGCCGCTGGCTCAGGTCGTCGTGATGTCCGACGTCCACGTCGGCGATCACGCGAACAACGACAAGAAGTACGAAAGCTTCTTCGACACAATCGGTTCCATCTTCCCGAAACCCGACGCCATCCTCTCCAACGGGGACATGATCAACGACAACGGAGACGGCAAGGGGCCCGACCACAAGATCGTCGCAGAAATCTTCCAGGCAAACCTCGCCCGAAAGGGCATGAACGACACACAACTCCTGATCTCCAACGGCAATCACGATGCAAGTCTCGCGGCGATCAGAGCCGGATATCCGGCGGAGTGGTTCCCGGATTCCGGTGGCGGATACTACGAATCCGACGTCAATGGTGTCCATCTCTTCACGGTCAACACCGAAACCTACAACAATGATTCAGCGCAACGCAATTGGCTGAAGTCCCGCCTGACCGAAATCACCGCGGAGTCCGGGAACCTGACCAAGCCGATCCTGGTCCAGGGACACCGGCCGGCAAGCAACACAGCCATGGACGGGCAGCAGGCGTCGAACCCTCGATTGACCGAAGACCTGAGTGCCTTCCCTCAGGCAATCTTCTTCTCCGGGCACTCACATCTGAACAACAACGACGACCGGTCGATCCATCAGCGTGACTTCACGTCGGTCAACGACGGCTCGATGTCGTACATCGAAATCGATCACGGCTACCAGATGGTGACCGAGTCCGGTCTCGCGAACCGTTTCGAATCACCCACTGCCCAAGCGCTCTTCGTCGAGGTCTACCAGGACCGCACGGAAATCAACCGAATCAACATGGCGGCAGACAAGCACGACATCTACGCCGGTGGCGCGTGGTCAGCCAACTGGCAGCCGCCGTACTCGAGCGCGGGCACGCTGAGCGGTTCGGGGTGGACGGTCGAACTCGACGGGTCGACCAACCAGCAGATCAAGGACAACTTCCGCTACACCTCGGGCGCACGGAACACGCACGCGCCGGAGTTCACCTCGAGCACTCCGCTCTCGGTGACGACCGGCGAAAACGGTGCGACCGCACTGAGGATCGCGCAGGCCAAGGACGATCAGATGGTGCACCACTACGCCGTCGAGGTCACGGACACAGCCACCGGAGCGAAGGTGGTCTCGTCGAAGGTGCTCTCGGACTTCTACTTCATGCCGCGGCCGAACAGCCTCGACATTCCGATTCCCGATGCCGCAGCGGGCACCGCATACGAAGCCCGCGTCGAAGCCGTTGACGCATACGGCAACCGGTCACCGGTGACAACCCTGGCCTTCACCCGCTGACCCGACACGACAAAGCGGCACCGCGCATATTCGCGGTGCCGCTTCTCGGCTCAGTTGTACGTGCGAAGCAGGCCCTTGCTGATGATCTGCTTCTGGATGTCGCTGGTGCCTTCACCGATCAGAAGGAACGGCGCCTCACGCATCAACCGCTCGATCTCGTATTCCTTGGAATAGCCGTATCCGCCGTGGATACGGAAGCTGTCCTGGGTGACCTCCGAGCAGAATTCACTCGCCAGATACTTCGCCATACCCGCGGCGACATCGTTGCGCTCACCCGAGTCCTTGAGCCTGGCAGCGTTGACCATCATCAGATGTGCCGCTTCGACTTTGGTGCCCATCTCGGCGATCCGGAACGCGATGGCCTGATGCTCGGCGATCGGCTTGCCGAAAGTCTCGCGTTGCTTGGCGTAGGTGACAGCCAGTTCGAAAGCGCGCTGGGCAATTCCGCAGGCACGCGCGGCGACGTTGACCCGGCCGACCTCGACGCCGTCCATCATGTGCCGAAATCCCGAGCCAGGGGTGCCACCGAGAACCTCCTCGGCTCCGATCTCGAAACCGTCGAAGATCATCTCCGTGGTGTCGATTCCCTTGTACCCCATCTTCTCGAGCTTGCCCGGAATGGTCAGGCCCGGGAGTACCTCGCCGAAACCTGCGGGTTTCTCGATCAATATCGTCGTCAGATTGTTGTGCGGCTTCTCCGCGCCCTCGTCCGTCTTGACCAGGACTGCCACCAAGGTCGAGGAACCCCCGTTGGTCAGCCACATCTTCTGGCCGGTGATCACGTAATCGCCGGAGTCCGTCCGCTTCGCCTTGGTCGATATGGCAGCAACATCGGAACCGAGGGCAGGCTCCGACATGGAAAATGCACCGGTGAGTTCCCCGGAAGCCAAACGCGGCAGGTACTTCGCCTTCTGTTCCGGCGTCCCGTGCGCCGAAATCATGTGAGCCACGATGAAATGCGTGTTGATGACACCGGACACGCTCATCCATCCACGGGCCAATTCTTCGACGCACAGCGCGTAGGTGAGCAATGATTCGCCGATACCCCCGTACTCGGGGTCGATGGTCAGTCCGAACAGACCCATGTCCTTCATCTGCTTGACGATGTCGGTCGGGTACGTATCCGAGTGTTCGAGTTCCTGCGCCGCGGGGATGACCACACGATCGACGAACTCGCGTACCGCCCCGACGATATCGGTCTGAGTTTCGGTCAATCCCGCCGTCTGCGCCAAACGAGTCACTGTTCCACCTGTCAGTCGGTACTTCGTGCCCTCCCGGTCGACGAAATTGATTCGACTCCAGGAACTTTCATCCCGCCGCGACGTGTGTGCGGCAGAGACGCTGTATCCATTCAATCCCCGAAGGGTATATGTGTCAAAGTCGATTTCGCATACGAACCGTATGGCGGAAACTATGTCCGAACAGGTCGTTCCTGCTGTTGACAACCGCGCCACGCGTGCTGGATATTCGAGTGGCCAGGTCGCGACGGGCCCTTCGATCGGCCCGTTCACGCGACGCATTCCCCACCTCTCCTCGAGACAGGCGCATTCCATGCACGACGCAGTCATCTGTGAACCCGTTCGCACCCCGGTGGGCGGATTCGGCGGAGTCTTCAAGGACGTTCCCGTCACCACTCTCGCCGGCACTGTTGTGCGTGGCCTCGTCGAACGAACCGGCATTGCGTCCACCGATGTCGACGACGTCATCTTCGGTCAGGGTTACGCCAACGGAGAGGCCGCGGCCATCGGGCGAATCGCGGCACTCGACGCCGGTCTGGACGTGTCCGTTCCCGGAATACAACTCGATCGCCGTTGCGGTTCGGGATTGCAGGCGATCATCTACGCCGCGATGCAGGTACAGACCGGAATGAGTGATCTGGTCATCGCCGGCGGCGTCGAAAGCATGAGCGGAACCGAGTTCTACTCCACCGACATGCGTTGGGGCACAATGCGCCCTTCCGTCGAGTTCCACGACCGATTGGCCAAACCGCGCACGAACTCCGGCGGAGTCAACTTTCCGGTGGAAGGCGGCATGATCGAGACCGCCGAGAACTTGCGCCGGGAGTACTCGATCACCCGCGACGAGCAGGACCGATACGCGGTGCGATCGCACGAACGGGCCGTTCACGCCCAGGACAGCGGGTATTTCGACGACGAGACCATTCCCGTTTCGGTGCCCGGACGCCGTGGTGAGCAGACAGTCGTCACCCAAGACGAGCATCCGCGCCGAGGGATACAACTGTCCGATCTTGCTGCACTGCGCCCCATTCGAGGTCGCGTCGACCCCGAAGCAACAGTCACCGCCGGAAACGCCTGCGGCCAGAACGACGCCGGAGCCGCGGCCATCGTCACCACTGCGGCCAACGCCGAACGGCTGGGCCTGCGGCCGTTCGCGAAACTGGTCAGCTGGGGTGTGGCCGGTGTGGAGCCGAACCGGATGGGCATCGGACCGGTGCCTGCCGTGGCGAAGGCTCTCTCCCGTGTCGATCTGTCGCTGGACGACATCGACCTCATCGAAGTCAACGAGGCCTTCGCCGCCCAGGTTCTCGCGTGCGCCAAAGCCTGGGGATTGAGCGCGCAGGACATCGAAGAACGCTTCAACGTCAACGGTTCCGGAATCTCGCTCGGACATCCTGTCGGCGCTACCGGTGGGCGGATCCTCGCCAATCTGCTGCGCGAACTCGACCGGCGCCAGGCACGGTACGGGATCGAGACCATGTGTATCGGTGGCGGACAAGGGATTGCCGCGGTGTTCGAGAACCTTCTACGCTAGAAGCGTTAACCAATCGATCCGTCGCGGCGAAGTTCCGCGATCCGGTCGCCCGTAAGTCCCAACTCGGCCAGCAGAGAATCCGTCTGCTGGCCGAGTGCCGGAACGTCACCCATGCGCATTTCGACATCCGAATACGTCATCGGAGGCAGCACGGCATCGATCGGACCGTTCTCGGTGCCCACGGACCGCCATCTGGCACGCTTCTCCAGCTGCGGATGTTCCAGCAGACCGGCCATGTCGTTGAGTGCCGCGGCCGGAACACCAGCGGCGGCCAGACGCTGATCCAGATCTGTCGTCGAGTACAGACGCGTCAGAGAGCCCACCAATTCGTCTACCTCGCCACGGTTTTCGACGCGCACGATGTTGGTGCGGTAACGCGGATGATCGACCAGATCCTCTCGCTCGAACACGTCCACCATCAGCGCTCGCCATCCACGATCGTTCTGGACGCCGATCAGGATTTCGCCGTCGGCCGTGGGATACGAATCGTAGGGAACGATCGCGGCATGGCCGAGACCGACACGTGGAATCTGCTTGTCCGCATACATTTTCATGTACATCGGATGGCCCAGCCACTCGACGGTGGAATCGAACATCGAGACCTCGACGAGCGCTCCCTTGCCCGTTCGCTCTCTACGGAACAGGGCGCTCAGAATCGAAGTCAGCGCGTACATTCCTGCCGCGATGTCGGAGACCGGGATGCCGGTCTTGGTGGCCGTCTCCGGTGTGCCTGTCACGGAGATCATTCCGGTCTCGGCTTGGACCAACATGTCGTAGGCCTTGCGCTCACGCCGCGGGCCGGCACTGCCGTAGCCGGACATGTCGATCACGATGAGCCGTGGGTATTTATCGCGCAGTTCCTCCGCGCCGAACCCCAGTCTCGCGGCTGCGTCGGGAGCCAGGTTCTGCAGGAACACATCGGCTCGCGCGACCAGATCGAGAAGGATCTGCCGGCCGGCTTCCGACTTCACATCGACGGCGATCGATTCCTTGGAACGGTTGAGCCACACGAAGTGTGATGCCTGACCGTGAACCGCCTGGTCGTAGTGACGCGCGAAGTCACCCTCGCCGACGCGTTCTATCTTGATCACCCGCGCACCCATGTCCGCGAGATGTCTGGTGGCGAGCGGTGCCGCCACCGCCTGTTCGAGTGCAACTACGGTGATTCCGTCGAGCGGAAGATCCGAGTTCGGCTGTCCCATGTCAGTAGTCACCCCAGAAGTTTTACACCCAGAATTCTCACACTCTGAATTCTTGCACTCGAACAGGACGGATCAGATGTGGCGGCCGCCGGTGATCTCGAGAACCGTGCCGGTCATGTAGCTCGAGAGGTCGCTCGCGAGGAACAGCACAACCGAAGCAACTTCCGAAGGCTCGGCTGCGCGCCCCATCGGAATCTCGGCAAGCTTCTCGTTCCAGATCCGTTCGGGCATCGCCTCGGTCATCGCCGTGCGGACCAGTCCGGGCTGAACGGCGTTGACGCGAACGTTCTTGAACGCGACCTCTTTTGCCGCGGCCTTCGTCAGACCGACGATCCCGGCCTTCGCGGCCGAGTAGTTGGTCTGCCCGAGCATGCCCACCTTGCCGGAGATCGACGAGATGTTCACGATCGCGCCCGTCTCACGCCCGCGCATGCGGGCGGCGGCAGCGCGTGTTCCGTTCCAGGCGCCCTTGAGGTGAACGGCGATCACGTCGTCGAAGTCCTGCTCGGTCATCTTCCGCATCGTGGCGTCGCGCGTCATGCCGGCGTTGTTGACCATGACATCGACTGGACCGAAAGCGCTTTCGGCCAGATCGAGCATGGCCTCGACCTGTCCGGAGTCACGCACGTCGCAGGAAGCGAAACGGGCGACCGACTCTCCACCGAGTTCGGCGACCGCAGCCGTTCCCACGGTTTCGTTGATGTCGCCGAGAACGACGGTCGCGCCTTCCTTGATGAAGGTGCGCGCAATTTCGAGCCCGATGCCCTGGGCTCCGCCGGTCACTACCGCAACCTTGCCGTCCAACAATCCCATGTCCACTCCGTTCGTGAGGTTAAAGCTCGTCTGGAAAATGTGTCAGCGCTGGTTTTGCTTTTTCGCTTGCGCCACGAGCCCACCACCGAGAATCAGACGCTGGATCTCGCTGGTTCCCTCGTACAGGCGCAACAGGCGAACTTCACGGTAGATGCGTTCGACCGGAACACCGCGCATGTACCCGTTGCCCCCGTGGATCTGCACGGCGAGATCTGCGACCTTGCCCACCATCTCGGTGCAGAAAAGCTTTGCCGCCGAAGGCCCGAGACGGCGATCCTCACCGCTGACGTACCGCGCGGCCACCTCGCGCACCATCGCGCGCCCTGCCATCACACCGGCTTGCTGGTCTGCCAACATCGCTTGAACCAGCTGGAAGTCGCCGATCGCGGTGCCGCCCTGTTCCGTGACCACGGAGAACGCGACAGATTCGTCGAGCGCTCGCTGTGCTGCTCCCACCGAGAGCGCCGCGATATGGACTCGTCCGCGCGCGAGAGACGTCATCGCTGCGCGGTATCCGGTGTCCTGGTCGCCACCGACGAGGGCCGACTCGGGAACCCGGACGTTGTCGAAGGTGACCTCGGAGGTCCAAGCACCTTCCTGACCCATCTTCTTGTCCTTGGGACCGACCGTGACACCTGGCGTGTCAGCCGGAACCAGGAACACTGCAATTCCCGGACCATCGGAATCCGCCGGGCGAGTGCGCGCGAACACCACGAACAGCTGCGCCAGTGGAGCATTGGTGATGAACCGCTTGTTGCCGTCGATCACCCAGTCGGATCCGTCCAGCACTGCCTTGGTCCGAAGGCCGGCCGGGTTGGAGCCCGCGCCCGGTTCGGTGAGAGCAAAGGAAGCCACGACATCACCGGAGGCGATGCGCTCGAGCCACTGAGCCTTCTGCTCGTCGGTACCGAAGCCGACCAGCACCTGCCCGGCAATTCCGTTGTTGGTACCGAACATCGAACGCAGCGCCAGAGACGTGTAGCCGAATTCCATTGCCAGTTCGACGTCTTGGGTGAGGTCGAGTCCGAGCCCACCCCATTCCTGAGGGATCGCGTAACCGAAGAGCCCGATAGCTGCGGCCTTCTTGCGTATGTCCTCAGGAATGGCGTCGGTGTCGGCAATCTCCTGCTCACGCGGAACTACTTCCTTACGGATGAACTCCCGCGCAGTCGCCAAGATATCTGCGAAGTCATCTGCGTCGACCTGCATTCCCACCACTCACCTTGCTGTTTCCGAAGTCCATGCCGTCCCCCGAAGTCAATACCGTGAGGCAATCGGAGTCAAAGACCTGAAAACGAACCGAAGGTAAGGCAGAACCTATAGCAAGCTTCAGACGGTGCGCAGTTCCCGCTTCAGTAGCTTGCCACTCTGGTTGCGCGGAAGCTCGGCCACGAAACGGACATGCTTGGGCACCTTGAACGGAGCGATTCGCTCCTTGACGTGGGCAATCAACGCCTCGGGCGTCAACTCGTCGTTGCCGTCCTTTAGCACGACGATCGCGGTGACGGCCTCGATCCACTTCTCGTCGGGCGTACCGATCACGGCAACTTCTGCCACGGCGGGGTGCGTGTAGACCGCATCTTCGACCTCGCGTGACGCCACCAGGATGCCGCCGGTGTTGATGACGTCCTTGATCCGGTCGACGACCGTGATGAAACCTTCTTCGTCCCGCACGACCAGATCGCCCGAATGGAACCAGCCGTCACGGAAGGCCTCGGCGGTGGCTTCCGGATTCTCCCAGTAGCCGTTGCACAGCTGCGGTGAGCGGTAGAGAACCTCGCCGGACTCACCGTCGGCGACATCGTTTCCGTCGGCGTCGACGACGCGGGTTTCGACGAAGAACACCGCGCGACCACAGGAAGACGGGCGATCAGCATGCTCGCTGGGCTGGAGAACTGTTGCCAGTGGGCCGATTTCGGACTGACCGAAGCAGTTGTAGAAACCGATGTCCGGGTAGCGCTCGCGCAGACGATTGAGCACGGTGACCGGCATGATCGAGGCGCCGTACTGCGCCTTCTTCAGCGAAGACAGATCGCGGGTCTCGAGGTCCGGATGGTTGGCCAGCGGTACCCACACGGTCGGCGCCAGGAACAGCGATCCGATCTTTTCGGCTTCGACGCGGCGCAGGATTTCCGGGATGTCCGGCGCCTGCATCAGACTGACCGTCGCGCCGACGGACAGGTACGGCAGCATGAAGACGTGCATGCCCGCGGAGTGGTACATCGGCATGCAGATCAGCGGGTTGTCGTTCTTGTCGAGGCCGAGCGCGATCACCGAGGACACGTACTCGTGAACCAGTGCACCGTGAGACATCATGGCGCCCTTGGGCTTCGAGGTGGTGCCCGAGGTGTACAGGAGTTGCGCCAGATCGGTCGACGTCGCACGCGGTTCGAAGACCGGCACCTCGCCTGCCTCACCGATCGTGACGACGGACAGTTCCGCGTCCCGCAGTGCGATCACGTGATCGAGATCGAGGTCGGAGCGTACCGAGTCGAGCGTCGGCGCCAATGCCGGATCCACCAACACCGCGCGGGCGCCTGACTGCGCCACGAGGTACCGGAGTTCCTCCCCCTTCAGTGCGTAATTGACCGGAACATGCACCAAACCTGCTCGTGCACAGGCAAGAAATCCGATTGCATAGGCGTCGGAGTTGGTTCCGTATGCCGCGACGCGGTCGCCGTGTTCGAGCCCCAGACCGAGCAAGTAGGCGGCGACCCGCGTCACCGCGTCGTCGAGTTCGCGGTAGGTGCGAGTGCGATCTTCGAATACGACGGCTACACGGTCGGGGTACTTGGCTGCCGAGCGCCGAAGCACTCCGTCGACAGTGTTGGTGCGTGGATCCAGGCTCATGCGCCTCAGGTTATAGGACGTCCAACTAAACCGGAAGAGCGATCGTTACTTATTGCGCCATTCGGGCTTTCGCTTGTCCACAAAGGCCTGCATACCTTCCTGAGCGTCGCAGGTCACGGCGTTGGTTGCCATAGTTTCCGCCATCGCCTCGTACGCCTGCGCTTGCGGCAGATCGATCTGGCGATAGAACGCCTGCTTACCGATCCTCACCGTCAAGGGGCTGGCCGTCGTGATCTTGGCGGCCAGTTCGCGCACCTCTCGGTCCAGGTCTTCGGGCGCGACGACGAAGTTCACCAGACCCCAGTCCGCAGCGGTGTCGGCGTCGATCGTCTGCCCGGTGAGCAACATCTGCATCGAGCGCTTGCGCCCTACTGCCCTGCTCAGCGCCACCATGGGCGTCGAGCAGAACAGTCCGATCTTGACGCCCGGCGTGCCGAAGACAGCATTCGACGCAGCAACAACCAGATCACACGACGCGGCCAGTTGGCAGCCCGCCGCGATAGCCGGGCCCTGTACTGCGGCAATCACCGGCTGCGGAATCCGCTGTACGGTCTCCATCATCTCGGTACAGCCGTCGAAGATCGCCCGCTCGTCCTCGAGGGTTCTCCCGATCATCTCCGTCAGATCGTGTCCGGCGGAGAACACCGGGCCTTCGGCGCGCACGATCACGACCCGCACGCGCTCGTCTACAGACAATTCGACAAGGGCAGCCGTCACCTCACGCATGGTCTCCGCCGAGAGCGGATTGCGCCGCGCCGGCCGATCGAGCGTCAGGAAACCGAGTCCCACCGATTCCTCGACGGAAATCTTCACTGCAGTGTCTTCTACCTGTGTCTGCGACATGTGTTCTCTCTACCAATCGAATCCGTCCCGGTCAACGAGACGAAAAGGGCGTCCACTCGCACCGCGTCGATACGGTCCGGTCAATACTTCGCCACTACGAGGAGTGCCCATGAGCACCGATGCCGCCGTCACCACTGATCTCGAAGAGATTCTGCGCGCTCAGCAGGAAGCAACTCGAGCCGCTGGTCTTCCGTCCGCGCAGACACGACGCGAGCGCATTCAACGCGTCGTCGATCTCCTGGTGGCAAACCACAAGGATCTGACCGAGGCGATCAACGAAGACTTCGGCGGCCGAATCCCGGCCTACTCGGTGATGAATGACGTTCTCGGGTCGATGGTTTCACTCAAGCACGTTCGTGATTCGCTCGAAGAGTGGATGATTCGCTCACCGAGAGCTACCGGAGCGACGCAGGACCAGTTGGGTGCCACGGCGTACGTGTCGTACCAGCCGAAGGGTTCGATCGGCATCATCGGAACCTGGAATGCTCCCCTGTTCACTCTCCTGAGCCCGCTCGCCTGCGCCCTCGGAGCAGGAAATCGCGCCGTTCTCAAACCGTCGGAGATCGTGCCCAATACTGCGGCCGTCCTGGCCGAGGCGGCGCGTCGAACTCTCGACCCCGTGGAGGTCGCGGTGGTGACCGGCGGCCCGGAAGTCGCTGATCGGCTGACGTCGCTGCCTTTCGACCACCTCGTCTTCACCGGCAGCACGACCGTCGGAAAGCTGGTCATGGCCAATGCTGCGAAGAACCTGGTGCCGGTCACCCTCGAACTCGGCGGCAAGTCACCGAGCGTCTTGAGCCGCAGTGCCGATATCAGCTCTGCTGCTTCGCGTTTGGCTATCGCGAAGTCCACCAACGCCGGTCAACTCTGTGTCTCTCCCGATCTGATCTACGTTCCGCGCGAGAACACGGAAGCATTCATCGACGCGTTCACCGACCAGTTCACGGGACTGTTTCCCACGATCGCCGACAACAAAGACATGGTCTCGATAGTCAGCGATCGTCACCTCGCACGCATCGAGGGGTACATCGCGGACGCCGAAGAACGTGGGGCACGAATCATCACCGTTCCCGACGAAGAACTCTCCGCAGACACTCGTCGTCGCCCACTGCGAATCGTGGTCGACCCTCCGACCGACGCGCAGATCATGAAGGAGGAGATCTTCGGGCCGGCCGTCGTCGTCTTGCCGTACGACCAACTCGACAACGTCGTCGCCGACATCAATTCACGACCGAAACCGTTGGCGCTGTACTACTTCGGAACCGATCTGGACGAGAAGGAATCCGTACTCGAACGCACCGTCTCGGGCGGCGTCACCATCAACGACGCGATGTCTCACCCCGGGCTGAGCGACGCACCCTTCGGCGGCGTCGGGGCTTCGGGTATCGGGCACTACCACGGCCGCGAGGGTTTCCTCGAGTTCAGTCACGCCCGAACGGTATTCGAAGCAGCGCAGCATGACCCACGCGGTGAATGGGGAATGCTCCCGCCGTACGGTGAGGGTTTCGAGCAGATGATGTTGGCTCAGGTAACGCCCTAGGGCCTCCGGCCCCGTGCGCCTTTTTGGTAGTTCGCGCTACCGGAAAGGCGCACCGGCAAGGCCGCGGCTGAGGAACTCCACCAGCTGACCCGGCTCGGTGTCCTCGGACTCGATCAGTTGGATCAACTCCTTCTTGTCTTCTACCGCAAGCGGTTCGATGCCACCGAACGTGCGCATCGTGGACCCGGCCGGAAGAACACGAGCACACACGAGGGTGCCTGGCTCGAGGTTCAGCGAGCCCCACTCGTCCGTGACCTTCACCAGATGCCCGTTACGGACGTCGCTGAGGGTCACCAACTGTCCCGGCTCCGTCGAGGCGACCTTGTACACCGAGCGCGGAATCGACAACCACTGATCGGCCAGTTCGCGTTCGTCGGCAGGCAGCAGTTCTCCGCGGCGCTCGACAAAAGCCGCGAAGATACCCGCATCGAACAAGGCAGCGTCGACGGCCAAACCACCTTCGACGGCCAGCGTCAGTGCTTCTTCGCTGTTGAACTGCTCGGCACGGATGAGCGCGAGATCGAACACGGCGTCGAAGTACTCCGGCGTGCGCGAGAACAACTGAGCCTTGACGTAGAGCCAGCTGGCCCGGTCGTCGAACGTCACCTCGGACTTACCGAGATGGCAAACCTTGAACTTTCGACCGGAACCGCACCAGCACTTGTCATTTCGTCCGAGTTCGGGGTGCTCGGCCGGGGCGTAGCGCTGAAGAACCTCGTGCAGAACCTCGGACTCGCCCCCCTCGATTCGGCCCAGCAAAGCCAGCGCGCGCGTCACATCGCTTCGATCGGCGGCCAGTAGCGCCAGATCGAAGATCGCGGGAGTCCAGTCGGGATCGAGATCGTGCGCTGATTCGTACGACGCCTCAGCGGCCAGGATCTTGCCGAGACGATCCGAAGCCTTGCCCGCCAGCCAGTGCGCTGCCGGCTTGACACGACGCGACCCTTTCTCGGCGAGAGCAGTTGCAACAGAATGCAATACGGAATCATGATCGTCGAGTTCGGACAACAGCTCCAACGCTGCCGCAGCCGCGGGCGGCTCGGCGAGGCCTGCGAAGGCCTGCGGATCCTCCTTGATCTGCTTGCGCGCCCAGTCCGAGACATCCTCGACGCCTTCGGCTTTCGCGGCCATGACCACATCGACGAAGGCGATCACCGACGCGGCTTCTTCGGGGTGCAGATTCTCGCGGACCTCGAGCATGCGGGCCCGGTTCGCCAGGTGGTATGCCTCGAAATCGAATCCGTCGACCGCAACGTAGTCACCGTCGCGGACGTAACCTGACGCCTCGAGCATCTCGCCCAGCGGGGCGGTCGGCTGACGGAACAGCGACGGCTCGTCGAGCATCAACTGCCAGACAATGGCATCGAGGGTGTCAGCACCGATGTCGGCAAGGACCGTCGCCAGGTGCTCGCCGAATCCGGGTGCGGGATCCAGTACCTCGGGGATGGTGCAGAGCGTCAGCTCACGGTCAGCGACGAACAATCCGATCAAGTCACCTGCCGAGCACTCGGCAAGGGTGTCGGTGTCGAGTAGAAAGCCTTCGTCGTGTGGGAACTCCGGATCTTCGATCCCACGATCAGCCAACAGGTCGTCGTCTATCCCGCGGTGCACGACGCTGATGCCATGAATCTCGTCGTCGTCACGATCGAGGAACACCCGCAGCATCATCAGATCGGGGTTCGCGTCGAGAACGCCGGACCTGATTTCCGCTTCGGTGAGCCGATGGGTCAACACTCGATGCTCGAACAATGTGTCGAGGGCGGCGTACCGTTCCTCACTCAAGTATCCGAGCAACGGGTCCTCGACGTACTCGACGAATTCGGTCATGTCCTCGGCTGTGCCGTGGCCGGCGTCAGCCAACAGAGTGCCCCAGTCCGCCGCTGTCTGCGGGCCGTGCTCACGCAACAACTCCATCGCGGCTTCGGCGATCAAGTCATTGGCATCCATCGGTTCGTTCACCTATCCAACTTTAACGGGGTCGACTCGATACATCGTCACCGGTCATCGGTCGAGTGATCGGCGCCTCCACGCAACTCGCGCACCAGTTCTTCGGCCTCGAGATCTTCGGAAGCGAGAACCTCGAGCACCCTCGCAGCCTGCGATTCCGTTGCCATGACCACAACACCCACCGCAAACGCGCCAGTGGGGGCCGTCAGGACCCGAGCACTGATCACATCACCTGGCTTGCCTTCGACCGAGTGAGCAACCGTGACGGTCTCCTTGGACCCACGATCGAGCAGCACGACGCCGGTGTCGGACGTTTCGATCACCTCGTACACCGACCTCCGGATTCCGAGCCACTGTGCGGCTGTCACAACTTCCGCCTCCGGAAGTAGTTCGCTGCGTCTGGCCAAGAATTCGGCAAAGATTCCACCCTCGAACAGAGCGACGTCCAGTGCCGATCCGTCGAAGATCGTGGCCGCGATCAGTTCGTCCTCGGAGAGATTTTCGTTTTCGAGATCGTCGAGCCCGGTCACGATGTCGACGAATTCGGAGGCAAACGCAAACAGGCATGCCTTCTTGTACAGCCACCGACCGTTCGCCTTGACGGATTCATCGGCCTTTCCGAGGTGGCAGACCTTGTATTTGCGGCCGGAACCGCACCAACACTTGTCGTTTCGCCCGAGTTCCGGGTGATCGGCTGGGACGAAGTCCTGCAGTACGGCGTAGAGATTCTCTTCGGTTCCGCCGTCGATCCGCCCGAGCAGTGACAGCGCCCGGGTCGCATCGCCGCGGTCCGACGCGAACTGAGCCAGCTCGAACAAGGCCGGACCCCAACCGGATTCGGCAAGGAGCGCTTTCTCGTAGTGCGCCTCCGCTTCGAGGACGCGCCCCAGCCGATCGACGGCCTTACCGGCGAGCCAATGAGCCGCCGCCCTGACCGACCGTGGCCCTCGCTCGGCCAGTTCGGAGGCAAGCGCTTCGAGGATTGCGTCGGTCACCGGGTCCTGATTCCGAAATCCGAGATCGAACACGGCCACTGCAGCACCCGGATCTGCCAGTGAGACAAAAGAGTCCGGAGCAGCGCTCACATGACGGTAGGCCCAGTCCGCGATATCGAAGTCGGCGATGACCGCGTCGGTGTATCCGCGGTCCGCCAGATCGACAAACGCAACGGCAGAGACTGCCTCGTCGTGGGTCAGGTCGTAGGTACCGGCCACCAAGGCTGTCCGAATCTGCAGGTCGTAGGCGTCGAAGTCGAATCCCCGCCGAGCCAGTAGCTCACGCTCGTGCTCGTAACCTGCCACCTCGAAGATCTCACCCAGCGGCGCAACAGGAACCGTGAAGAGTGACGGATCCTCGATCAGGAGTTGCCAGCACACAGAATCCAGGGCCTCGACTCCGTCCTCCTCGAAGAGTTCGCCGAGCGCCGGAGCAAGATCGGGTTCGTCCTCGATCTCGACCAGACGAAACGCAAGTGTTCCGTCTTCGACAGCCAAGCCGACGAGATCACCGTCGGCGCACTCGCCGAGGGTTCCGGCCGGAAGTACCACAACTCGTCGACTCCGGAAGGGAGCAGCTCCGCGTTCGGAGGCTGCTTCTTCCGCCAGGGCCACCCGGATCGCCCCGTCGTCGTCGCCGAATGCCAAGATCGGTTCCAGGTCGGGGCTCGCGTCAAGGATGTCCGACGCAATTTCGACTTCGCTGAGCCGGTGAGTGAACACGAGCCCTTCGAGGACCGTGTCGAGAGCGACGTACTTTCCGTTGGGCAGGTACCCGAGCATCGGTTCGGACAGGTACTCGAGTACATCGGCCAACTCGGTCGCAGTTCCGTACTCCTCGAGATGGGTCGCCCACTCTTCGAGACTCAGCGGGCCTTGCTCGCGCAGAACAGCCAAAGCAGCGGAGGCAATGGAACCGGCAGCGTCGTCGTCGAAATCAGTCACCCGCCAATGGTAGGCGACCTATTGCAGCCCACTGAGCCCCTCGCCCAGCACGGTCGCACCGAGGATCGTCAGGATGACCGTCATCATCACCGCGTTGTTGGCGGTCATCCATGCCTTCGCGGACGCGAGGATCTCGTCGGCACGCTTGCCGGAGAGCACCTTCACCAGGATCGGCAACGCGATGCCGACGCTCGCGATGACCGTGAAGATCACCGCGGCAACAATCTGTTGGGCAACGACATTCGTGGCGACCGCGATAGTGGCCGCACCGGATACCGCCAGCGCTGCATTCTTGGGATTGACCGCCGCGGACAAGAACGCCAACCCGAACGCCTTCCGCGGAGTCAACCCGTCGACGCTCTTCATCCACTTCGGAACTGTCGGCTCACTCCCGTTTCGCGGACGCGCGCGCCACTGCTTGTATGCCAAGCCGAACAGGACCAGACCCAACACGATTCGTACGACGCTCGACCACACGGAAGTCCGCGACGACTCCGACTCCGCAAACGAATAGTCCGCGATCACGATGGTCACCGCGACGACTGCCGAGATTCCGAGGACCCACCCGAGTAGAAAAGATGCCGCCCCTCGATGTGCTCCAGCGGTGATCATGACGAGCACGATCACCGCCATGGGCATCGAGACGAAAAGCAGGCCGAGGGCAATCGGAAGAGACAGACCGATCGCAGCTAGCACCGAAAACCTCCAGTTGAATGCACGATCGACGATCGATTCGAGGTCGAAATCACGACGTCGGAGGCAGCATGACCTCGATGAGATGCGGGCCGGGTTCCGCCAGCGCTGCGGCAAACTGTTGGGCCAACTCCTCCGCTGTGTTCGCCCGCGACGCGGGCACTCCCAACCCCTCGGATATCTTGACGTAGTCCATGTTCGGAGATGACAGATCCAGCATCGACTGTGCGACGACGCCGCCACCTTCTGCGCCGACTCGTTGCAGTTCGCCACGCAGGATGGCGTACGCGCGATTGTTGAGCAGAATCGTCGTGACGTTCAACATCTCTCGCGCCTGCGTCCACAACGCCGTGATGGTGTACATCGCGCTTCCGTCGGCTTCGAGATTGATCACCGGTCGCTCCGGCGCTGCCACAGCGGCGCCCGTCGCCACCGGGATGCCCTGGCCGATGGCACCTCCGGTGAGCGTGAGCACGTCGTGGCGCGGCGCTCCGGCAAGGGCAATCGGGATCGCCCAACCGGAAGTCGCCGCCTCGTCGGAGATGATGGCGTCGCCTGGCAGCAGGGCGCCGATCACGTCGGCCCAATTTCGAACGTCCAGAGGCCCGCTCGGCAGCGCCGGCCGATTCGCTTCCTGCAAAACAGGTTCGACTCCCGGTGCCACGAGTTCGGCCACTGCCTCCAGTGCACCGGCAACATCGTCGCCGACGCTTGCCAGCGTTGTCACCGCAGCACCCTCCGGTGCCAGATCGCTCGGTTTTCCGGGATACGCAAAGAACGAGACCGGCGAAACCGCTCCGGCCAGAACCAGCTGAGTTGTTCCGCGAAGTTGTTCGGTGGCGTGCTCGGCGAAGTATCCCAAGCGCTCGAATGACGGTAGCCCCGCACCTCGTTGAAGCCTGGCTGGAAAAGTCTCGATCAGAATCTGGGCACCGGTCGCGACCGCAATTCGGGAAGCGGCGCGCAGCCCAGCTTCGGAACAGGCTGCGCCGCCCAGCAGTAGCGTGGCGCGACCCTCGGCATTGAGCGCGCCCACCACCGAGTCGATCTGTGTTGCAGAAACTTCCGCCCGCCCCGGTATGTCCCGAGGACCCGCAAGAACTCCACCTTCGCCCCACGAGACGTCGGCAGGGAGGACAAGTGTGGCAATGCGTCCGGGCGGATTCAACGAGGCGGCAACGGCGTCGGCCGCGTCGCTACCGACGGTCGCGGTGGATTCGGAACGTCGACTCCACCCCTCCAACCATTCGGTCAGCGCATCGATGTTCGATTCGAGAGGAGCGTCGAAACCGTGGTGGTAGGTCGCGTGGTCCCCGACGATGTTCACGATCGGTGTGTGGGCGCGGCGCGCGTTGTGAAGGTTCGCCAGTCCGTTCGCCATACCGGGGCCCAGATGGAGCAGCGTCGCGGCAGGCTTTCCGGCGATCCGTGCGTAGCCGTCCGCGGCACCGGTCACGGCGCCCTCGAACAAGCCGAGTACCGCCCGCATCTGCGGAACGGAATCGAGTGCGGCGACAAAATGCATCTCGGACGTTCCTGGATTGCCGAAGCACACCTCGACGCCCGAGTCGACCAGGCTTTGGATAAGCGACTGTGCACCGTTCATTTCGATCACCTCTTCTTCATGAAAAGCTGCGAATGCTTCCTGCGCTTCATCGTGAGCAACCGAACTCCCGGTGCGTGCTCCTCGATCCGAACAGTCATCCGTACCTCCGTCGTGGCCGAGAGTCTCGATTCAAGCTACTCGGTCGGGAGTTCAGCGTTCGTAGCCCTTGCGCATATCGTCGACGATGCGTGGCCGGTCGAGCGTCGAGGGCTCCAACTCCCGCCTCGGGCGATCGCGAGGAAACACCGAGGCCGACGCCAGCGTCGGCTCGTCGAGGAACCGTAGTTCCGGCACATCAGCGGGCAGACGAAGGTCGGGTGGAGTGGATCCCGCTTGCGCGAGCACATATCCCCAGTCACCGAAGCTCGGCACGAAAACGTGGTAGGGCGAGACACTCAGTCCGACAGCCGATACCGTCGACACCGTTCGCCAGTACGCATCCGGCGTCGAGTACGGGCTGCCGGATTGGACGACCATCAGCCCGCCCGGATTCATCGCGGCAGCGGCAAGTCCGTAGAACTCCATCGAATACAAGCGGCCAAGTGCGGGGGTGTCGGGATCCGGGAGGTCGACGATCACCGCATCGAAACCCGGTTCCGGACGCTCTCGCAGCCACCGAAACGCGTCGTCGAGTACGACGTCCACCCGTGGATCCTCGAGCGCTCCCTCGTTCAGATCACGAAGACGCGTGTTGGCCAACTCGATGACTGCCGGATCGAGTTCCACTTGAACGATCTGCTCGACGCTGTTCATTCGCAGCACTTCCCGTGCAGCGAGGCCGTCACCGCCGCCCAGAATCAGCACGCGCCGGGGGTCGTTCACCAGGGCCGGATACACCAGCGACTCCGTGTACCGATGCTCGTCGACACTGGAGAACTGCAGGTCTCCGTCGAGGAACAGGCGCACGTCGTTCCCCCGCTCGGTGACGACGATTTCCTGGTACACCGATCGCTCGGCGGCCACCACGGGATCGGTGTAGAGCCGCTGCCTCGACGTGGTCTCGATGTCCGACGCTGCGATCAGCAACCATCCGATCAAACTTGCTGCCAACAGCATTGCGACGACGGCGATCGATCGTGCGCGCAGGCTGAGCTGCCACCGAAGGAGTATCAGCGCGACCACTGCCGCAGCCACGAGATTGATCATGCCGGTGAGTGCGGCACCGCGAATCATTCCCGCCCACGGTAACAGTACGAACGGCCACAGCAGACCACCGATCAATGCGCCGAGGTAGTCGGCGGCATTGAGGTTGGCCAGTACCTTTCCGGTGCTCTGTGCGTCGTTGTCGCTGCGACCGGACTGCAGGAGCGTCATCAGCAGAGGCACTTCGGCACCGACGAGGATGCCGATCAGCGCGGTCGCCGCCACCAGAATTGCTGCGCTGGAACCGAAGAACGTGAAGGTCACGTACAGCGTGACGGCACTGAATCCGCCGATCAGCCCGAGCAGTATCTCGACCGTCACGAACGAAACGGCAGCGTGTCCCAGCAGAGGTTTGGCGGCCAGCGCTCCGATACCCAGAGCCGCAACAAATCCCGCGACGATCAACGACGTCTGGGTGATGCCGCCGCCGGTCAGACTCACGCTGAGTGTCAACAGGGCCAGCTCGTAGATCAGGCCACACGCAGCGCACGCCGCAACAGCCGCAAGGAGAAGGACGCGTGCACGCGGGCCGAGCATCGTCGAACGCTCGTCAACTGTCACATCGGGATCAGCGGCAACCATCAGGTGAGCGCTGCGGCGTTCACCAAACCGATGGACAGCAAGCTCACACCCACAGCCCACGCGGCGCCACACATCTTCGGATCCTGCACCAGCGCAACCAACTTGCCGGGAAGGAATGCGTTCATCAATCGCAGCGCGATCGCTTGCAACACGATCGCGAACAGTCCGTACACCGCGGAGTCGGCGAGTCCCTGAGCAAAGCCGTCCGAACTGGTCAGGATTGCCGTCACCACGATGATCGCCAGCGCAAGATGATTGGAGGCCAACAGAATCGCAGCGTTCGGGTTCTTGTCGACGTAAACCTGGTGGCGGAGATTTCCGGGTGTCATGAGGTCGAGGACCAGGAATCCCGTCGCCAGAACCGCTGCACCGACGACGAAGTAGGCGAGGGTGCCGAGAACGCCCCCGACGAGCAATGCCGGATCCACCGTCCCGATCTCGACGGAAGTGGATGCAAAGATGTTCGTCACGCCGTTCTCCTTCTCATTGAGCATTACCGTCATTTGGCACTACCCGAGCCGCCGCTGCCACTGCTTCCACCCGCCGGGGATCCCGGGTTGAAGCCCGGTCCCAGGTACGCGTATCCGCCGCTGCGATACGTGCCGTCGATGTCCTCTACCTTGATGGTGCTGCCACCGCCCGAAGCCGAACTGACAGTGACGATGTCGTCGTCGTAGCGCAGGTATTCGTTGCCGCCGTCAGCACTTCGCGCCGCTGGTTCGTCCGCGTCGACAATCCGTGAGACGGTCGTGCCCACTGGATCTTTCGACGAGTACAACACGACGTCGCCATCCTGGGACGTCTTGGAATAGTTGTCCGCGATGAAGTCTTTGGCTCCACCACCGCACGCCGACAAGACAATTGCGGCCGCCAGCATCACCGGAGCCAACCACGTCCGCCCCCTCACGGCTGCCACCTGCTGCGTGTCTTCACGATCACTCCTGTCCCCTCCCCCGGGTACAAATGCCAACTCTGCCAACTCCACCCCTGGCGGTCTCGCACGCCATACAAAGCGGTCAAAGCCGTGTCGTCACCGGGAAAGGATCCGCAGATCCAACCGTCGTGGCCGGCGGACTCTTTCAACGACGCAGCTTCCGAGTCGAATTCGACCCGGTCCATCACCAGTGAGGAAGACTCGAACCGGTAGTTTTGCGTGGACTCCACTGCGGGCAGTAGTTCACCGCCGACTGCAAGAGCATCGCACGAAACCTGTTCGGTCAGTTTCTTTCCCGACGCCCAGGCCGTCACCACGTGCGAAGCCCCCAGCACTCCGAGGGTCAGCGTCGCGTCGGAAGTTCCGATCACCAACTCGGCGAGGGTCGGTGGCGCAGGAGCTCCCAGTACCAACCCCAGTGCCGAGGCATCCACGTCGGTCGGCTCCACGTCGAGTAGATACAGGCTCATTCCGGGGGGCCCGAGTGGATGACAGTGAGTTCGCTGCGAGTGACCGCCCGTCCCGTGGAAACCTCCCACGACTGTCCGCGCGCCCACTTCTCGAATGCAATCAGGCCGGTCTTGTCGGCGGTCGCATAGTCCGCGTATTCCATCGAGCCGGAAGGGGCCGTACCCGTCGTACCCTCGGCCGTGAACTTCGCCGTTCCACTTTCGATCTTGCGGTGAACCTTGTCGTCGAGAATGACGTCGCCGTTCGGGACCAGGTTGGTTCCTTCTCGACGCATCCAGAGAGTCATCTCCAATTCGCCCTCGTCGTCCTCGACCGTCAACCAACGACGACCGGTCGAACCGTCGAGAAGGTGCTCACGCCAGATGTACCCCTCTTCGTCGAGCGTGATGGTCCCTCGAACAACATGGTCGATACCCGCGTACGTGATGATGTCGCCGACCCCGATCTTGTGGGGGTCGTACACCTCGGGATAGTCGGCGAGCGGGTCGACGCGAGCATTCGGCTTGCCCTGGCGTCCACGCAGGACCACAAACACGACGGCAGCGATCACTACGAGTATCAGGACAACTATCAGCACGTTGGTCAACGGTTTCTCCGAAATCGTCTCGGCAGGGTTGCCGCGGGCCATACCCTACCGATCCGTTCTCAGCCTTTTCGGATGAGACTGCCGGCAATCCGGCCTGTCGCCGACCGGACAGGTCTCCAGCGCCGCGGGCAGATCGAAAGACTGCCCCGGCGCACCTTTGCGTTTACGCTCAGCCCGAGGAACTCCGCGCGAACGAAAGCCGGTCGACTGACGATGAGCAAGAACACGGAGCCGTCTGCCCGCACCGTCATGCACACACCACGATTCTGGTTGACACCATTGATAGTGGTCACCCTCTTGATGTCTGCGCTGGCAGCGTTGTACATGGGCGGAATACTCGACCCCAAGAAACACCTGGACCAGTTCCCGATCGCCCTGGTCAACCAGGACGAAGGCGACACCCTCCCCGGTGGCGACCCCGCCGACCGCAAGAACTTCGGAAACGACATCGTCGCCGGCCTCGAAAGCGGAATCGACCACCAGAAGATCGACCTGCAGCAGATCGGTATCGCCGAAGCCCAATCGCGGTTGAGCTCCGGCACGCTGTACGGCGCGATCGTGATTCCCAGTGATTTCACGAAGAGGACGATCATCCTGGCGGAGGCCAGCGTCGTCGCCGGTGACGTAGAGCAACCGATCATCACGATCTACACCAATCCTCGCGCCGGTTCCGTCTCGGCATCGCTGGTCCAGTCGATCGGAACCACAGCCCTCGCCTCGGTCAACAAGAACATGGGCGAGCAACTCACCGCCCTTGTCACCGCGCAGTTGGAAGCGGGAGGCACCGGAGCCCAGATCTCCGGAGCGAGCCGCCTGCTGCTCGAAAACCCGGTGAACGTACTCACGGTTGCCCACGATCCACTTCCCGACGGAACCGGATTCGGTTTGGTGGCATTCTATTTCGCGCTGCTGTTGGTCCTTGCGGGATTCACCGGAGCAACCGTGGTCAATTCCTTGGTGGACGGCATGCTCGGATACGCGCCTACCGAATTCGGTCCACTCTTCGTTCAGAACGACGTTGTGGGTATCAACAGGTTTCGAACGCTGCTCGTCAAATGGGCATTCATGATCGTGTTGTCCGGCATAGTCTCCGCGTTGTTCCAGTGGATCAGTCGCGCCCTCGGAATGCCGGTCACTCACGGGCTTGCATTGTGGGAGTACGGCGCGCTGGTCATCACAGCGGTGGGCATCACGGCGATGTCGGTGATGGCCGCGTTCGGCTCGTTGGGCATGTTGATCAACCTGTTCGTGTTCGTCATTCTCGCGCTGCCCTCGTCCGGTGGCACCATCCCCCTCGAAGCCAGCCCCAGGTTGTATGCCTGGCTGGCGCAATTCGAGCCGATGCACCAGATCTACATGGGCACGCGATCGATCCTGTTCTTCGGCGCACGCGGTGAGGCAGGCCTGCTGCATGCCGTCTGGATGACGTTGGTGGGGCTACTGATCGGCGTCGTACTCGGCATCGTGACCACCCGTTTCTACGACCGCAAGGGCTACGAGCGCACCCATCGTCCCAAGGTGGCGTGACATGGTACCCAGCCGGGATTTGATCGAAACCTGTTGAGCCGATTCAATGTGATTGCGCGTTTCGGGAATCTTCGAGCCCCTTCCGCACGTTGTACAACTATGGCTAATTACAAAACAGTCAATCCCGCGACAGGTGAAACCGTCAGGGAATTCGATACTTTGGATGACGCCGGAGTTGAAGCCGCACTTGCGAACACGCATCGCGGCTACTTGACCTGGCGCAACAGTGCGCCACAGCAGCGTGCGGCAGTCCTGAGCAAGACCGCCGAACTGTACACAGAGCGCGCAGACGAACTGGCCCGAATGATCTCCTTGGAGATGGGTAAGCCGGTCCGCGAGGCCAAGGGCGAAGTACAACTCTCGGCCGCGATCTATCAGTGGTATGCAGACCACGGTCCGGCACTGCTCGAGGAAGAACGACTCGACGTTCCCGGGGCCGAGGAGTCGGTTGTGTACCGGCGACCGATCGGCGCTCTCATCGGCGTCATGCCGTGGAACTTCCCGTACTACCAAGTCGCCCGCTTCGCGGCACCGAATCTGATGCTCGGTAACACGATCATTCTCAAGCACGCATCGAACTGTCCGCAGTCGGCGCTGCTGATGGAAGAGATTCTGCGACAAGCCGGATTGCCGGACGACGCCTACGTCAACGTCTTCGCGACCAACGAGCAGATCGCGGACATGATCGCCGATCCCCGAGTTCAAGGTGTGTCACTGACCGGCAGCGAACGCGCCGGAACCAGCGTCGCCGAAACTGCCGGACGCAATCTCAAGAAGGTCGTCCTCGAACTCGGCGGATCAGACGTGTTCATCGTCCTCGATTCCGACGACATGGATGCCACCGTCAAGTCCGCAACCAAGGCACGTCTGTCCAATGCCGGCCAGGCCTGCAACGCGGCCAAGCGTTTCATCGTCACCGAAGATTTCTACGACGACTTCACCAACAAGTTGGCGACGTCCTTCGAATCCGTCACTGCCGGTGACCCGTTGGACGAATCCACAGTGTTGGGTCCACTCTCTTCGCAGAGCGCGGCAGATACTCTGATCGAGCAGATCGACGACGCTGTGTCCAAGGGTGCCACGCTGCTGACCGGTGGAAAGAAGATCGACGGCCCGGGCGCCTACGTTCAACCGACATTGCTCGCAGACGTGACACCGGACATGCGGGCCTACAGCGAAGAACTGTTCGGACCTGCCGGAGTCGTCTACAAGGTCAAGTCGGCCAGCGAGGCTGTGGAACTTGCCAATTCGTCGGTCTACGGCCTGAGCGGATCCGTCTGGAGCAGCGATCTCGATTCCGCCCGGTCGGTCGCTGCAGATCTCGACGTGGGAATGGCGTTCGTCAACGAGCACGGAACGACGTTGCCCGGTCTGCCCTTCGGCGGAGTCAAGCGCTCCGGAGTCGGCCGCGAGCTGGGTCCGTGGGGAATGGACGAGTTCGTCAACAAGAAGCTGCTCCGCGTCTCGAAGAAGTAGTTCGACACAGAAGTAGCTCGACACAGAAGTAGCTCGACACAGAAGTAGCTCGGCGCAAAGAAAGGCCCTGACCTCGATGGAGGTCGGGGCCTTTCCTCATAACCCACGGACCAGCAAGCGGGTCCGCTGCCTGGTCACTCGCTTGCCGGCGTGGCACCCCCACGAGTGAGGCTCCACCCGAACCTCGTCGCGATGACAGCTGACCCCCAGCCCAACAGTGCACCCACCAGTGGAGCAGCGACGGCGGTGTAGATCGCCTCGTTGGAAACACCAACCGACACGGCGGAGTCACCGACGAAGGCGAAATCGGTTCGGGAGGCGAAGGACGCCCACTCGATCAGGCCGGAGACAACAATAATCAGGAACCCCAGCAGGAAGCCGAAGCCGGCCAGCAGAACGTGAAGTGCGCGCATCCGGTCAGTCTGCCTGTAACACCCACCCAGATAAAACCGACCTGCTGGTATGACACTTTCACGAATCGCTCGAACTACCGTAGTCGCCGCTGCCCTCTGCGCGAGTGCAGCCATCTGTTCCGCGACGTCAGCTTCCGCGGACGTAGTCGACGTCACGATCCTTCCGGGTCTCAGCAGCGGGCCGACGACGTCGTACGGAGCGGGCTGCACGTATCTGGTGGTTGCCAGGACAGCAGCGTTGAACGAGCCGAACGTCTCGATTGTCGACATGAACCGAGCGTCGACCATGTTCCCGCAGGAACTGATCCGGGACACCGTCAATCCCTACTTCACCTTGCCGGTCGTACTCGGCCACGCCGTCACGCTGTGGACTCCGACTGCACCGGGCGAACACTCTCTGATGGCCTACCAGACGTCCGCGGGCGGGCCGGTCACAACGGTCGATGTCAATCCGGCGACACCGATCGGTCCGGGGTGCGTCGTCGCACCCTGATCCGCTAGCCCTCCAAGAAGTCGACGAGCACCCGGTTGATTTCATCGGCGGGAACCATCGGAATGCTGTGATGCGAAGAAGCTTTCAGCACCTCGACACGCGCTGCGGGAACCCTCTCCCGCACTGACTTCGACACGGTTTCCGCATCATGCACCCGTCCGTCTTGTGCGAGGACCACCAGCAACTCGACATCCAGTGCGCTCAAGGCCTCCTTCGAAGGACGTCGAGGCACTACGAGATCGGGTCGCGGTAGATCCGAAGTGCCCACTTCCACAAGAGACAGCCAGTCGGAGTCGATACTCAACTCACCTGTCTCCCAATCCAACAGTCGCCGTCGGCGCGCTCGCGACGGGGAGAGCAACAGCGGAAGCGCACGCAGAAGGTAGCCCGCCTTCATGCCGGAGAAACTCGAATTAGGATCGAGCAGAACAAGTTTCCCGACACGATTCGGTCGATGCAGCGCAAAGGCCAACGCAATCATTGCGCCACAGGAATGTCCGATCACATCAACGGCGCCGGCCCCGGTGCAATCGACTATCGAGTCCATCCACTCGATCAGATCGTCGACGGACTTCATCGGATCACCATTCGGAACGCTCCGCCCGGCATCGCCCATGGTGTCGACAGCAAAGACACGCCGGGATTTCGACAGCGCCCCAACATTGTCGAACCACACCGTCGAAGTGGCACCTCCCCCGGACAGAAGGATCAACGGCCGCGAGTCTGCATGCCCACAGACGTTCACATGCGTGTTACCGAACCGCCCCGCGAGATCCACACCCAGCGGTTTCTGCGGCCATTTGGTCAGTACAGCGTCGTATGCGCGATTGAAGTCCATCCCCCACCCCCATTTCTCTCGATTATCGAGATAGTAGACAATCGAGAGACAACACACCAGGGCTGGAGGCATCCTTGAGCGTCGGCGATGCAGAAGACGAAGCGATGGCGATCGTCCACTCGCTTCGCGCACTGACCGTCGACTTGAACGTGGCGGTTTCCGGCTTTGCGAACAAGTACAAAATGCACTCCACCGACGTGCGCGCGTTGATCTGCCTTCTCGATGCCGAGCGCTCGAACACATCGGCGACGCCAGGTTGGTTGGGCTCACAGCTCGGGATCAACTCGGCGTCGGTGACTGCACTGGTCGACCGGATGGTCAAAGCGGGGCACGTAGCTCGGGAGCGGGACTCAGCAGACCGTCGACGGGTGCTCTTGCAGGTCACACCATCGGCGGTCACTCTGGGCGAGAGCTTCTTCGGCCCCCTCATTTCACGCGCTGCGAGCACCGTCGGGAATTACACCGCCACAGAGCGAGCCACCATCGAGAGTTTCATCGCCGCGATGCGAGCGGACGTGGAGCGGACTCGAGTCGATAGGGAGCCCTCCCTGTGACTCGCATACTTCCCGCGGGAGAACGCGCATTGCTCGTGGACTTCGATTCCGAAGCTGGCGTTCTCGCGTTCACCGAAGCACTGACGCGTAACACCCCGGTCGGGGTCGAAGACTTCCTCCCCGCAGCTCGCACGGTCCTGGTCACGTGCACCCCGGCGGCAGATCTCACGTACGTCCGAAAGCGCTTGAACGATCTCGAGCAGACCGATTCTGCCGCGACCACAGACGAGCATTTCGAGATGGATGCACTCACCATCGCCGTCAGGTACGACGGGCCCGACCTCGACGACGTCGCACAGTCACTTGGTATGAGCCGATCCGAGGTGGTTGCGGCCCACACCGGGGCAATGTGGCGTTGCGCCTTCATCGGATTCGCACCCGGCTTCGCCTACCTGACTTCAGGCGACACTCGGCTCGACGTTCCGCGTCGAACGCAATCACGAACCGCTGTGCCTGCCGGTTCCGTCGCCCTGGCCGCTGGATACAGCGCGGTCTACCCGCGTGCATCACCGGGTGGCTGGCAGATCATCGGGAGCACCGATGCCGTGATGTGGGATCTGAACGCCACACCACCGGCCACCGTTCAGCCCGGCAGACGCGTGCGCTTCGTGAACGAGGAACAACGATGAACGGCCTCGAGATACTCGACACCGGGCCGCTGAGCCTGATCCAGGACCTCGGACGGATAGGTCATCTCCGCTCGGGTGTCGGGGTTTCCGGTGCGGCGGACAGGCGATCTCTCAGGCTTGGCAATCGGCTCGTCGGCAACAACGAGGGCGCAGCCGGTGTCGAGGTCCTCCTGGGTGGGCTGAGTCTTCGGGCGCAGCAACCGACAACGATCGCGTTCACCGGTGCGCCTGCACAGGCCTACCGCGACGGCATTCCGGTCGGGCATTCGAGCGTGATCGATCTGCGGGCTGGGCAGACCGTCCGCCTGGACTACGCACCGAGTGGACTGCGGACGTATCTGACCGTCCGAGGCGGCATTGTGGTTCCCGAGATCCTGGGATCGCGCAGCACCGACACGATGTCCGGGATCGGTCCGGCGCCTCTCGAGCCTGGTGTTTTTCTCCCGATCGGGCCATCGCCGACCACGTTCTCAGCCGTCGACCTCGCACCGGTGCCGCCGATGGCAAACGAGACTCTCGCCATTCGAGTGGTGTTCGGTCCTCGCGCAGATCGATTCACCAACCCCGAAACACTCCTCCATGGCCGATGGGCGATCTCGACCGACTCGGACCGAATCGGCGCACGCGTCGATCGCGTCGGCGCCGACGAACTACTTCGAAGAACAGACGACACCGAACTGCCCACCGAAGGCGTGGCACTCGGATCGATCCAGGTCCCACCCAGCGGCCAACCTGTCGTGTTCCTCGCCGATCACCCCATCACCGGCGGCTATCCGGTGGTGGGAGTGGTCGCGGACGCAGATATCGACCGACTCGGCCAAGCCCGCCCGGGTCAGCACATCCGGTTCGTCAGGGCCTGAGCACGCCGAGCGATGGCGTGTCGGACCCAGCCGTCACACTGATGTCGTGCGAGTTGTCCTGGTCCCCGGTAGTACGACGTCCACGGGAGCTGTGACGGCAACTGTCCTACGGACCGATCCCGCTGGAACGCCGCTCGCCGATCCCGTCGAATACCCCGACTTGATCGCAGCGGTACGCACCATCGAGGAAGCCGAGCACCCGCGGTGGGTGTGGCCGAGTACGGCGACCGTGTACCCACCTCTACTGCGGGCAGGCGTACGGGTTCAGCGGTGCCACGACATCTCCCTGACCCGCGCGATACTCGGAATGCGCGCCGGCAAACCGTCACCGCCCGCTGAGGAGTTCGACGACGATCGACTCGGACTCTTCGACACTGCACCCGTTCTCGATCCCCTCGCCGTCGTCACCGAATTCGCCGAGCAGCGCGCAACCATCGGCGCGGACGCTCGACTGGACTTGTTGATCGCAGCAGAATCGGCCGGCGCTCTCAGCGCCGCCGAGATGACGCACACGGGCCTTCCGTTCTCGACGCAGAAGCATCGTGAACTCCTCGAAGAACGGCTGGGGCCGCGGCCGACGGGATACGACCTCCCCGCTCGTATGCAGGAACTTGCCGCACAGATCAGTGAGGTCTTCGGGCGCACCGTCAATCCTTCGTCTTCGGTGGAGATCACCGAGGCGTTCGGGCGTCAGGGCATCGAACTTCCGTCGACGCGCAAGTGGTTTCTGCAGGAGATCGATCATCCGGCTGTGCCGCTACTCCTTCGTCATCGCGAACTCGCCAAGCTGTACAGCACCAACGGTTGGCAGTGGATGGACAGTTGGGTGCGGGGAGATCGATTCCGTCCGATCTACGTTCCCGGTGGTGTCGTGTCCGGCAGGTGGGCGAGTCGAGGCGGCGGGGCCCTCCAGATTCCGAAGACAATGCGCTCGAGCGTCGTCGCCGATCCGGGCCACGTGTTCGTCGTCGCCGACGCCGGTCAGCTCGAGCCCCGAATTCTGGCCGCCATGTCCGGCGACCGCCGCATGATGGCCGCCGCCGGGGACGACGACCTGTACGCACTTGTCGGTGCCGAAGCCTTCGGCGGTGATCGCGCAAAAGCCAAGGTCGCAATCCTCGGAGTCCTGTACGGGGCGACGGCGGGTGAAGCCAAAGCACTGCTCGTCTTGTTGCGGAAGCGATTCCCGGTCGCCGTCGAGTACGTCGAGCAAGCTGCCAAGGCAGGTGAGCGCGGCGAGGTGGTGAAGTCACTGCTCGGCCGGGCCTGTCCCCCACCGTCTCCCGACTTCTACTCCCACGGCGACGCTCACGCCCGCGGTCGTTTCACGCGCAACTTCGTCGTGCAGGCGACTGCGTCCGAGTGGGCGCTGTGCCTCCTGGCCGACCTCAGGCGCCGCCTCGCCGAAGATCCGGACGGCGAGTTGGTCTTCTTCCAGCACGACGAGGTAGTCGTGCATACCCGCAACCCCGAAACCGGTACCGCGCACGTGCTGGCCGCAGCTGCTTCGGCAACTCGATTGTTGTTCGGCGACACAGTCGTCCGTTTTCCCATGGACGTCGCAGCCCGCGAGACATACGGCAAAGGCACTTCGTAGCGTCGTCAATTCCACGCCAAGTGGTTCCACCGCGCCCGTATTGCGTGTTCTACTGGAAAATGTTGCTTTGTTGGTGCTGGTCGACTGCGTTCGAGGAGAACCATGACCAAGCTGGACACAACTGACGCAGAACGGAACGAGCGCGGAGCCGTGAAGCGCCTTCGCGTGCCGATCTTCACCGTGATCGCCCTTGCGATCTTCGCCTTCGTCACAGGCGGATTCGGCGGTTCTTTCCAGGGCAAACTCGCCGAGGTTCAAAAGAACGACAACGCCTCGTACCTCCCGAGTTCCGCCGAATCGACAATCGTCAGCAACCAATCCGCGAACTTCCTCGCAGTCGAGACGATCCCTGGATTTGTTCTGTTCCATCGAGATTCGGCCCTCACCGAGGCGGACAAATCTGCAATCAACTCGGCCTACGGCGCCATTGCCGGCATCTCCGGGGTAGACGCCGACGGTATGCAGCCCACTCAGTACTCCGCCGACGGCACAACTGCGTCGATCTTCGTGCCACTCGTCGCCAAGGACGGAGACACATCCGTGGCAGGCGATGTCCTGGCGACCACCGAGCAGAACGTCATCGACGCAGCAAAACAAGCAGCTGGTGATGTCGAGGTACTCCCAGCCGGGCCAGGTGGGCTACTCGTTGCGTTCATCGACGCCTTTGCCGGTCTGGACGGAGCGCTCCTTGGCGCGGCACTCCTGGTCGTGATCCTCATCCTGCTTGTCGTGTACCGATCGCCGGTGTTGTGGTTCTTCCCGCTGTTCTCCGCGCTCCTCGCCATCGGTTTGTCGTCGATGGTGATCTATTTTCTCGCGAAAGCCGAATTACTCACTCTGACCGGACAGTCTCAAGGCATCCTTTTCGTGTTGGTGATCGGTGCCGGTACCGACTACGCCCTACTCTTGATCTCTCGCTATCGCGAAGAATTGCACACGTATCCCAACCGCTTCGACGCGATGATCAAGGCCTGGCGCGAGTCTGCGCCGGCCATCACCGCTTCGGCTGTCACCGTGATTCTCGGTCTGCTTTGCCTGACGTTCTCTCAACTCAACTCCAACAAGAGCCTCGGACCCGTCGCCGCCATCGGGATCGCCTGCACCTATCTGGTGATGATGACGTTCATGCCGGTCGCTCTGGCCGCCACCGGACGGTGGGTCTTCTGGCCGCGCAAGCCCAAGGTCGATCACGCCGCAGACCTTACGACGCACGGGATGTGGGGCAAGATCGCCGAGGCCGTCGGTAGCAAGGACCGCCCACTGTGGATCGGCGCCACAGTGTTGTTGATCATCCTGTTCGCGGCCGGGATCGGCAGTCTCAAAACCGATGGCCTGACATCCACCGAAAGCTTCACCAATCGTCCCGACGCCGTTGTCGGACAAGAACTCTACGACTCGAAGTTCGATCCCGGAGCCGGCGCACCGGCCGTGATCACCGCAAACGCCGACCAGGCCGACGCCGTCATCAAAGCAGCCAGCGGCGTCGAAGGTATCTCGCAGGATCCCGGCGCCGTCTGCACCCAGGTGGACGTCGCAAAGGTCAGCGATTTGATCAAGACCAACCCCGCTGCCGTCGCACAAGCCGCCGCTGCGGGTTGCGCCCCTGCGGCTTTCACCGTTGCACCGATCGACGGCCGAACCATGATCAATGCAACCCTCGCCGACTCCTACGATTCGCCGCAGGCACTCGAAACTGTCAAGCGACTGCGGACTGCCGTCCACGACGTGCCCGGCGCCGACGCGCTCGTCGGGGGCAGCACGGCCACCACCCTTGATGTCCAGGCGGCCTCGGTCCGCGACAGAAACCTGATCATCCCGATCGTGTTGGTGGTGATCTTCCTGGTTCTGGCCGCTTTGCTCCGCGCTCTGCTGATCCCGGTGATTCTCATTGTCACCGTGGTGCTTTCCTTCGCGGCGACCCTCGGTGTGAGCGGATTCTTCTTCACACACGTATTCGGGTTCGCCGGGGCGGATCAATCGTTCCCGCTGTTCGCCTTCGTCTTCCTCGTCGCACTGGGTATCGACTACAACATCTTCCTGATGACCAGAGTCCGGGAGGAGACCGGAGAATTCGGCACCCGTGCAGGTGTACTGCGCGGTCTTGCGGTGACGGGCGGTGTGATCACCTCAGCCGGAATCGTCTTGGCCGCAACATTTGCCGTACTGGGCATCCTGCCACTGGTCTTCCTCGCCGAGATCGGATTTGCCGTGGCCTTCGGCGTGCTGCTCGATACGATCATCGTGCGCAGCGTCCTGGTGCCGGCACTCTCTCACGACATCGGGAAACGTATTTGGTGGCCGTCCGAACTGGCGCGCGCGAAAGACTGACCGACTACAGAAACGCTTCCTTGGTCCACAGATGAAAGAGCGCGTAGGCTCGCCAGGGTCGCCAGCGCTCGGACAACGCTGCGGCTTCTTTGGCCGTCGAGACCCCCAGCGCACGTTTCAACACCAGATCATCGGGTACGAATGCGTCGCGATCACCGAGAATCCGGACGGTGAGATAGTCAGCGGTCCACGGTCCGATTCCCTTTAGCGCCAACAGCTCTCGCCGAAATTGGACAGGATCCGCATTCCAGGAGAGGTCGAGGCCGTTCGCTGCCGCAGTTGCCAGCGTGTGCACTGTTCTTGCGCGCGCTGTGGTCAATCCGACGGCTTTCTGTATGCCCTCGGTTGATTGCGCTGCAACCATGTCCGGATCAGGGAAGGCAAGAAAATCCCCTTGCACCGGCGCTCCGAATGCGCTGACAAAACGACCACCGAACGTCCTCGCCGCGCCGAGCGAAACCTGTTGTCCCAGAACGGTGAGCACTGCGGTCTCGAACCCGTCCACCGAACCGAGCACACGCAATCCTGGACGGGCGGCAACAAGTGGGGCCAACAACTCATCACTACCGAACGCTGCTTCGACAGCAGTGTGATCGGCGTCGAGGTCGAGCCAACGGCGCACGATCACCTCCAGCACTGCGGAATCCGCTACCGGCACATCGGAATCCACGACGACACCGTCGTCGGTCCACGACACCGACACGACAACGGGTCCGGAAGGCAACGGTACGACTCTGGTGTGAACACCGTCGTCGTGACGCTCGAGGCCTGCGACGCAGTGAGCCCGCAGGGCACCGGTGAGCGGTTCGACTGCATAGGGCGCCTGAAAGCGCAGCGTCACTGCGCTCACCGGCCGGCTTCCAGATCCAGCAGAATCGCTTTCAGTTCGGGGCCACCCGCGTACTGCCCGAGGCTGCCGTCGCTGCGCACCACCCGGTGACACGGGACCACCAACGGCAGCGGGTTCTTTGCACATGCGGTCCCTACGGCACGCACCGCACGTGGGCTTCCCGATGCTGCCGCGACCACCGAATAGCTTGCAGTGTGGCCGTATTCGATCTCGGGAAGATGACGCAACACTTCGCGTCGGAACCCCTTCGCGAGTTGGAAGTCCAAGCGCAGATCGAATTCTCGACGCGCACCGGCAAAGTACTCGTCCAACTCGCGAGCGACAGCGTCAAGCCTGCGCGGATAATGAAGCACTCGGGGACTTACCGTGTCGGCCAACCGTTCCAGAACGAGGTCGTGCCCTTCGACTGCAAAGGCAACCCGCACCAGGCCGACATCAGTTGCCGCCAGCAGCAGCTTTCCGACCGGCGAATCGACGGTTCGATATGCCACGTCGATCAATTCGGCTTCAGACGCCTGCGCAGCCAGGCGCGCCCGTAGGCGGATCATGGCGTCGGCGTCAACGGCTGGAAGTGCCTCGAACACATCGTTACTCATGAGTGACTCCCTTCCGCAGCGGTAGCGGACAAGTAGGTTCTTCGTAGGGTGGCGATACCGTCCGCACCCGCGCGTCTGGCGGCTGCCGGCGTGTTGCCGAGGATGTCCGCGATCTCTGCGTACGGCAGCCCACCCAGAAAGTGATAGGCGACCGCCGCACGTTGTTTGAGTGGTAGTTGTTCGAGTGAGTCCCAGAGTTCGTGATCCCACGTGCCCGGCACGCCGATTCGCGTCGGCAACTCCGGAACGTCGTCTGTCGGCACCGCCACGCGGGCACGCACTCGGGTGATGTCGATCGCCTTGCGGTGCGCGATGGTGACCAGCCAGGCTTCGATGTTCGCGTCCGGGTTCAGATCCGGGTATGCCCGCATCGCCGCGATGAACGTCTCGGACCACGCGTCCTCGGCGTCGACGGGCCCGACCACCGCGCGGCAGACACGGAGGACCACTGCACCGTATTCGGTCACGACGTCTTCGAACGGTTTGAGTGTCACGACCGGTAGACGTTCCCGATCACCGAATTGTGAGCCGAGCGCATCAGAAGAGGACATCCGATTCGCCGCCGTGCTCGCGGTCGAGCAGGAACCGCTTACGTTCGAGGCCGCCGGCGAAACCGGTCAGACTTCCGTCGCTACCGACCACGCGATGACAGGGAACGATGATGCTGATCGGATTCTTGCCGTTTGCCGCGGCGGCAGCACGGATCGCAAGCGGGTTACCCAAAGTTTGCGCGAGCTCCATGTAGGTCCAGGTTTCGCCGTACGGGATCGTTCGCAAGGTGTCCCACACCCGCTTCTGGAACTCGGTACCCACGGGCGCCAGCGGCACGGAGAACTCCGTGCGATCACCCTCGAAGTACTCGGTGAGCTGCGATTCGACTTCACCGAAGACCGCCGAGGAACGATCACCGAACGTGGACTCGTCCGGCTTGTGGCGATGCTCCGCCATGTACAGACCGCAGAGGTCGTCACCTGCTGCTACCAGCGTCAACGCTCCGATCGGCGAGTCGATCACAGTGTGCGTACGGATAGCCGTCATGTCTCGATCCTTCCAGGTTGCGCGGTGCGGCAGGCAGCGGGTGAATTGATTGTCCGCGCCGGCACCGACACCTCGAAGACGCCGCGGGCCTCGTGAATGTGAGATTTACCTGTACTTTGACGTCACATCAGGCAGTATCGAGGGATGGCTCTAGTTTTGCCCGGCAGCTCCACCGTCGTCCGCTCCGTCGGCGACGTGGTGCACTGGTCCCTGTCCACGGTCGCTTTTGCGGTCACCCTGCCCACTCGACTCGAGGCGCTCCTCTTCTCGGTCGAGAGGTTGGTGGCGCGCATCAACCAGATCGCCGACAACGCCGACCGCGTCGTCATCGGAGCTGCCGCCGTGACCGTTCGCGCTGAGACACTGGTCGAGGCCGTCGAGCAGACGTCGGACATCGCGGGACAACTCCTCGAGATCTACGAGCCCATCGCCCTACAGCTCGCGCCGCTGGCCGCCAGGTTCGCCGACGACCTTTCCGAGGCAGAGGTCAGCGCCGCGATCAAGCTGATCGACCAACTACCGGAGCTCACCGACCGGGTGGCCGCGGTGTTGCCCATCCTCGGAACCTTGGACTCCGTCTCGCCCGAGATCCACGAACTCCTCGGAGTGGTCAAGGACCTGCGGCAGGCGATCGTCGGGGTGCCTGGCTTTCACTTCTTTCGCAAGCGGGGCGAAGCCAAGCTGGATTGAAATTTCAGGCGGAGTAGCCGTTGGTCCCGGCCCGCGCCATGACGACCTTCGGAACGACCGCTCGAGACGAGAGCTTGAGCAGACCGTCCACCAACTCCACGATGTCGTCGACCTTGATCATGGTGTCCGGTGTGATCCGATCGTGTGTCCATGCCGACATGTCGGTGTCGACGTAACCGGGAGCGATGGCCGTCGCACTGACGCCGTTTCCGGATTCCTCGGCGTTGAGTGCCTCGACCATCGAAATCAGCGCAGCTTTGGTGGCTCCGTAGACGGCCAGGCCGCTCTCGGCATACACACCGGCCATCGAGGCGAGAGCGATCACCTTCGCTCCGCCGGCAAGGTCCGCGTCCGCCGCTGTACGCAGGAGCGGCAGCGACGCTTGCAATAGTGCAAACGGTGTTCGGAGATTGACGGCAACGGTCTTGTCGAAACGTCGCATCGGGTAATCCGCTACTCGCCCACTGGTTCCCACTCCGGCGTTGAGGACGAGAGCCCTCATGGAGCCGAATCGCTCATTGTGTGTGGCGACGAGTGCTGCGGCGAAGTTCTCGTCCGCCATGTCGCCGGCCGAGACGACGACGTCCGGCGATCCGGCGCGGGTAAGTTCTTCGGCGACAACGGCGAGCCGCTCGGTATCACGCGCCGTGATGGTCAGCCCGTACCCTTGCGAAGCCAAGCGTGTTGCGATGCCGAGCCCGATTCCCTTGGAGGCGCCGGTGACCAGTGCTGATCGAGTCATTCGAATTTCCCTTGCAGTGCGTTGAGTCCGGCCGAGATCAGTTCCGGCACAGAAGATCCAGCCTTGTCGAATCCCCCGCCGACGGTGGCTCCTGCCCGGAATCGGTGATCGATGCCCTGCGCCACGACGGCGAGTTTGAAGAACCCGAGCGCCATGTAGAAGTTCCAATGCGCCAGTTCACGACCCGAAACGGACGAATACCGTTGCGCCAGATCGACAACGGACGGTAGCGACGGGCTCGTCCACGCAGCAGGCTCACCCAGAACCAGATCCAGCGCGGGATGCCGATAGACGCACATCATCGCGATGTCCGCCAGCGGATCTCCCAGCGTCGACAGTTCCCAGTCCACCACTGCGGCAACCTTGGTGACGTCGTTCGCCGCGAGAATCGTGTTGTCGATCCGGTAGTCGCCGTGCACGATCGACGAAGCCGATTCCGCCGGAATCAATTCCGCGAGGCTCGACGCCAACCTGTCCACATCGGCCGAGTCCTCGGTCTTGACGCGTGACCATTGACCGGCCCACAACTTCACCTGGCGGGCTACGTAACCGTCGGGTCGGCCGAGTTCGCCGAGACCCACTGCGTTGTAGTCGACGTCGTGCAGGGCAGCGAGAACACGCACCAACTCGTCGGTGCACTGCGTGACCAGCTCTGCCGGAACAGCTTCCAACTCGGTTTTGGTTCGGATCACTTGACCGGTGACGAACTCGACCACCGTGAACGACGCACCCATCACCGAGGCGTCCTCGCACAGCACGACGGTCGGCGCGACCGGCACGGCAGTGTTCTGCAACGCCGAGGTGATTCGGAACTCACGCGCAACGTCATGCGCCGACGGCGTGAGGCCGGCCGTGGGTGGACGACGCAGAATCCACTTCGAGTTGTCGTCGAAGATTCCGTAGGTGAGATTGGATTTGCCGCCTGAAATCAGTTCGGCTCGCAACTCACCGCTCACCTCGACGCCTGCGGCTTGCAGATACTTGTGGAGCGCCGCGAGATCGAGTCCTGGAAAGTCCGTCACTTCGACTCCTCCCGAGCAGCGCGCTTCGCAGCTCCGACAACACGTTTCGCAATTGCCCAGCGATGAACCTCGGACGGGCCGTCGTAGACGCGGAAGGGACGCACTTCGCGGGACAAGCGTGCCAGCGGCAGATCGCCGGACACGCCCATTCCGCCACACATCTGAATGGAGCGGTCCACGATCCGGAAGATTGCCTCGGCAGCGTAGGTCTTGGCGATGGACGTCGCGTTGCTCGCGTGCCCGCCCTGATCGAGTTCGAAGCAGGCCTGCACCAGAAGTGCGCGGCTGGCTGCGATGTCGATCTCGTTGTCGGCGACCATCTTCTGGATCATTCCGAGATCACCGAGTTTCGAGCCGAAGCCTTCTCGTTCGGCAACTCTGGCCACGGCGACGTCGTGGCCGCGGCGCGCTGCACCGAGCCAGCGCATCACGTGCGTCATGCGGGCGGGACCGAGGCGAACCTGCGCGTAGGCGAAACCTTGATCGACCTCACCGAGAACAGCCTCGTCGGGTACGAAGAGATCCTCGAACGTGACCTCGCAGTGCCCACCGATCATGGCCTTGTCGAGGGTGTCGATGTGTCGACCCACTACCAGGCCGGGAGTGTCCGTCGGCGCCAGGAACATGGTCGCTCCGCCGCGCTGCCCGGGCTCGCCGGACGTGCGCGCCATGATGATGAAGAACCCGGCGCCGTCGGCGCCGGTGATGAACCATTTCTTACCGTTGATCTTCCAGCCACCGGGGACTTTTTCGGCGCGGGTGTTCAAAGCCGAGGGATCGGATCCCGCTCCGGGCGCGGGTTCGGTCATGGCGAATGCCGACCGCATGTCCCCGCTTGCGAGCGGCGCGAGGAACTGCTGCTTCTGTGCTTCGTTCGCCACGTGGGCCAGCATGTGAACGTTGCCCTCGTCCGGCGCCGCGATGTTGAGCGCCGTCGGCCCGAATAGCGAGTAGCCGGCTTCCTCGAAGACCGGCGCGCGATCACTCATGTTGAGTCCGTGTCCGCCGTACTCGATCGGCGCATGCGGGGCGAAGACACCGGCTTCTTTTGCTGCCGACTGCATCTCGATGCGGATTGCATCGCCACCCGCTACAGCGATGTCACCGGCGTGTTCGTCTTCGATGGGGAGCACTACGTTGCGCGTGAAGTCGCGCGTCTTCTCGATCAGCGCCACCACCTCGGGCGCGTACGTCAGATCGATTGCCACCAGCCACCTCCGAAAGAACATCCCGACCGAGCGATCGCTCGGTATCAGCACTCTCGCACACGCCGACGCGTCGGGTCAACAATCCTCGAGCATTGCCTCGCCCTGATCGAGCCGGCCGGCAACCACCATGTCGCGGTACAGATCGTCCTTGTCCATGAGCTCGTCATGGTTGCCGATGTTGCGGATCCGACCGTCTTCCATGACCACGATCCAGTCGGCGTCACGCACCGTCGAGAGCCGGTGAGCGATAGTCACCACGGCCCCGGTGCGCGCACGTTCGTTGATCGCGTCGACAATCGCGGCTTCGGTGAGCGTGTCGACCTGGGCAGTGGCTTCGTCGAGCAGAAGCAAAGCACTCGGCCGCAGAACTGCGCGCGCCATCGCGATCCGCTGACGTTGGCCGCCCGACAGCGAAGTGGCCGTCAGAGCGGTGTCGAGTCCGTTGGGCAGGGCCTCGATCGCGTCGTCGAGCCGGAGCAAGCGCAGAACGGCCTGGACTTCTTCGTCCGTCGCATCGGGATGGCTGAAGACGACGTTCTCCCGAATCGTTCCGGGCACCACCGGTGTCTCCTGCTCCACGTATGCGAGACTCTCGCGCACAGCGCGGTGATCGAGCGCGTCGTAACCGACTCCATGCAGGAGAACCTCACCCGATCGCGGTTCGACAAATCGCAGCACGGTCGAGAGCAAGGTCGTCTTTCCTGCACCCGACGGGCCGACGATGGCCATGTGCCCACGCGTCGGAATGACCAGCGAGACATCGCGCAACGCCGGCTGGTTCGATCCGTGGTAGCTCACGGTGACGTCGCGCAACTCGATCAGCGGCGCGGCAGCGTTGGTTTTCGCGACCACGTCCACGACCTCGTCGTACTGCTCGGTGGGCAACGACTGCATCTCGCGAATCCGGATAGCTGCCGCGATTCCCGACTGAACGGAGGTCACGTTCTGCGCAAGCTCCGACACCGGCCCCATCAGGGTGAAGGCGTAGAGCAGAAACGCGATGAGCGTCGAGACTGCCATTTCGCCGTCGGCGACTCGCCAGGCACCGAAGCCCAGGATGGCAATGATCGATCCTTGAATGGCGGTCCACGCGACAGTCCACGCGGTTGCCGACACTCGCACCGCCGTGATCGCATGCTTTTTCGCATCGGACGCATTGTTCGTCACCAGAGCCCCGACGCGATCCTCGGCGAGGGAAACCTTGACCGTCCGGATCGCACGCAGGCCACCCTCGAGTACGCCGCCGAGCTGACCGAGCGATTCCTGGGTTCGCGCTTCGGCTGCGGAAATCCGAGGCATCAGAACGGCAAAGAGTATGGAGGCGAACACGATTGCCACCATGGTGACGCCCAACAACGGCAGATCCAGTACGCCCATCAGAACAATCGTTCCGATGGTCAACGCGGCTGCGTTCAGAATATTCACCGCGGCCGACGACGCAGCCTCACGCAGCAGCAAGGTGTCAGACGTGACCCGGGTGACCAATTCACCCACGGATCGCGATTGCAGCGAAGGTACGGTCGCCGCCAGGAATCGCTTCACCAGCGACGACCTGGCGTCGAAGACAACCTTCTCGGCGGCGGTTCCGAGAACGATCCACTGAGCACAACCGAGCACGGCACCGACGATCAGAAGGACGACGAGCGTGAGGATAGGTCCTTTCAGCGACGCACCGGTATCGAGGGTGTCGAGAACCCACTTGGTGACCATGGGCGTTGCCAGCGTCGCCGCGGAGCCGCACAGCGCCAGTACCAATCCGAGAAGGAGCGACGGCAGATGCGGTCGAGCGAACTCCGAGAGGACGCGGAGATTGCTCCATTTCGGTGCGGGCTGAGAAGCGTCGGATTCAAGCATGAATTTATGGAACACGAATGTTCCATAAAGGGCAAGAGAAATTCCGATTCGGAAACACTGGATACCGAAACCGGACACGGCTACGCTTCGGATTCGTGACAACGATCCACAGCGCACCAGAACAAAGCGCGACCCGCGAGCGCACACGGAAGGCCATCCTCGATGCTGCCGTTTCGGTGTTCGCATCCAAGCCTGCTGCGACCCTCAGCGAGATCGCTTCGGCCGCAAAGGTCGGCCGGACCACTTTGCACCGCTACTTTCCCGAACGGTCAGACCTGGTCGACGCAGTCGCGGCCGAGGCCACCCGCGCCGTCGGAGAGGCAGCAGCAGCAGCTCGACTCGGCGAGGGTACCGGAGCCGAAGCACTGGTTCGCCTGTGCCATGAATACTTCGAACTGGCCGACCTCTTGACGGTCCTGTTCTTCACTCCCGGTGTGTATCAAGAAGATTCGTTTGCCGAGTCCGCGTCGAACGACGACTCAGTCACCGATGCCATCGAGCGCGGACACTCCGACGGTTCCATCGACCCCGACATGGGTTCGGACTGGGTGCAGAACCTGCTGTGGTCGCTGCTCTACACGTCGATGGACTACGTGAACCGCGGTTCCGGGACGCGACTACAAGCCTTGGATCTGACGGTTCGCAGCCTCCGCCGCGGAATCGCCCCCGATCCCGCGGTCTAGGTTGTCGGCTGCTTGAACAGCGGCACGCCGTTTGGTCACGCCTAGTTTGCGGTAGATCGAGCGAATGTGAGTCTTCACAGTGGGATAGGCGATGCCGAGGTGCGCAGCGATCTCGTCTGCAGTCATCGTAGTTCGCAGAAAAGTGAGGATCTCTTTCTCACGTTCCGTCAGGACTCCGGCGAGCTTGGCAGAGAGCTGGCCCCGTTTTTCCAGAATCGTGCGTAGGAGCTCCTGGTGTCTCGACCCCTGTGTTGCGTGCGCGTTCAACAGATCGACGATTACCGGATCGCCGCTCAGAAATGGGGCGAGAATCCGCTCGGGGATTGCTTCCGCCAGCGCACGATCCAACTGCTCGTGCGCCTGCGGTCCACGCCCGGCGACGGAGCTCAGGGCGGCAGACGTGACAAGGGTGCTCACCAGCGCATATCGCGGCAGCGCGGCCGAGGTTGCCAAGCGAAGCGCTTGAGCCGACGGTTCCGGATCCCCCATGACTCGGTAGAGCTCCGCGAGAAGCGCGTGAGCGACCGCAGCACCTGTTCTGGTCAGCGTGGGCATTGCGATGCGGCGAGCTTGCTCGTCCTGTCCTTGAGCGTGGGCGAGCCAGGCCGTGGTGACGCGCCGCAGCGTATCCCAAGGAATGCCGTGCTTGTCCGCAGTGCTCACGCCTCGCAGCAGACGAGCGGCGTTGTGGTACCGGTCTTCCCGGTTCAGAGCGATCAGGCTCATTACCAGGTACAGACGGGCGAGCGCCTCGAAGTTGGTTCCGGGACTGCCCTCCTCGATGATCGAGTCGAACTGAGCGATCGCCTCCTCGAAGTCACCACGCCAGTAGGCGATGCACCCTCGATTCGACTGTGGGAGACCGCCTTCGAAGCGTTCCCAGTCGGACGCCACCTCTCGAGCAGGAAGGCCGTCGAGGATCTGTTCGGCTTCGGTGAATATCCCTGCGTGGGTGAGCGCGAAAGCCAAATTGGATTGTGCGAGACGCAACGTCTCCGTACGCGACTGCAACTGCGCCTCGTCGCCGGCCGAGCGAAGTAGCGCGATGGCACGAGGAAGGTCACGACGAAGCCTGATCTCGGTCCACCCGAGGAGGAAGAGCGCGGACGGGTAATCATCCTCGGGCTCACACTGGGCGAGCGCGTGGCGAGCGCGATCGGCGATGACGGCCTTGGTCGAGGTGTCCGGAGCGAGCAGCAGGTCGGTGAAGCAGACGACAAAATCGTCGGACGCCACCCGCAGACCCTGCCCGCGGAGAAACTCAGCGCCGTACGGATCACCGCTGAGATCGCGGCAGCACGCCCGTATCAGCAGGATGTGCGGATCGTGGGGATCGGGATGAGCAAGGCAGAGCTGCTCGAGTTCCCTGGTGTGAGATTCGAGAATCAAACGAAGCCAGTTTTTCCGCAGGACTCGTCGAGCCTGCTCCGCCTCACCAGAGGCGAGTGCGTCACGCACGGCTTCGATCATGTGTCGAAGATACTCGAGACGTTCGATGTCCGTGGAAATCCGGTCTCATCCGCTTCGGATGAGACCGCGATCGAAGCCTGCGGAAACCAGTGAGAATTGCCGGAATCAACCGAAATGCGCTAGTCGGCGGAATCCCGGTGCGCAGGCCTGACACGAAACGGATAAGACACATGAGCTTCTGGGAAAGCCTCGGCTGGATGCTGTGGGCAACCGTCTTCATCGGATATCTCTTCGCGCTGTTCGCGATCATCGCCGACCTGTTCCGCGACCACAAGCTCAGCGGTTGGTTGAAGGCCGTCTGGGTGTTCTTCCTACTCTTCCTGCCCATCCTCACCGCGCTCGTCTATCTCGTCGCCCGCGGCGAAGGGATGACGGAACGCAGCAACAAGGCCGCACGCGACGCCGAGAAGGCCGCCGAATCGTATATCCGCGAGGTCGCGGGGAAGAGCCCCAGCGAGGAGATCGCCGCAGCCGCAGCACTGCTCGAAGCCGGAGCGATCAGCGAGGACGAGTTCGCCGCACTCAAGCTGAAGGTCCTCTCGTGAGTGCCGCGCGTTTCGGCCCCGTCGACTTCTACCTTCTCGGCCTGCCTGGGCAGAGCCTCGACCCGGCCGCGCTCTCCGCACTGACCGACCTTACGGATACCGGCCTGGTGCGGCTACTCGATCTGATCGTCATCTCCAAGTCCGAGGACGATGAACTCACCCTCATCGAAGTCGAGGAGTTGCCGAACGGCTTCGAGATCAACGTCGAGATGCTCGGCGCGTCCGGTCTGCTCGGGCATGAGGACATCACCGAACTCGCGGCAGCCATTCCCACCGGTGCCACAGCGCTGCTGGTCGCGCTCGAGCTGGTCTATCAGCGCGAACTCGCCGCCCGCACCGCTGCGTCAGGCGCGGTGCTACTGGGTTACGAGCGGATACCCGCACCCGTCGTCAATGCCCTCATGGACACGATCATCCCGGAATTGGAGGTCTGACATGCCGTACATCCCGAGACGAGGCCGCCCCGGACTACTGGGCCTCGCCGCCCGCACCGCGGTCGTCACCGGTACTGCGACCGCCGTCAGCGACGGTATGGCCACCCGCCGGCAAAGGAGAGCTCAGGCCGACTACGAGCAGGCGCAGTACGAATTCGCCCAGCAGCATGCCGCAGTCCCGATGCCCACACCCGCACCCGCGGCCTCGGTCGATCTCGTCGCCGAGTTGCAGAAACTCGGCGACCTCAAATCACAAGGCCTGCTGAGCGACGCCGAGTTCCAAGCCGCGAAAGCGCGACTGCTCGGCTGATTCACCCCGACAGAGGCGAGGGATTCCCGCTCTCGCTTCCATACCCGACACCGAATGGAACCCGCTATGTCCACGATCGCCGTCAACGTCCTGAACTTCAATCGGGCAGAATCCGATCTCATGTTCGCTCGCCTGGCCGCGGGCGTCGGCCTGGGCACGTGGAACCACACTCGTGATCTCGGGTCACTCGACAACCAGCCGATCATCCGCCAGAACCGCGACACTCTGTACAGCAGCGCGATCATCGACGTGCGCGAGAACGTCACGATCACGGTGCCCGATACCGGCAAGCGCTACATCTCCGTGTGGGTGGTCAGTCAAGATCATTACGGTCCCGTCATCCTGCGCGACCCGGGAGAGCACCTGCTCACGCGTGAATTGGTCGGGACCGACTACGCCGCACTGATCGTGCGCATCCTCGTCGATCCGAACAGCCCCGAAGACGTCGCCGAGGTGAACCGGTTGCAAGACGCCCTCAACGTCGACGGCGGCGGAACGGGAGAGTTCCCGTTGCCCGACTACGACGAGCAATCGCAGACCGAGACCCGCGACGCACTCCTCGCACTCGCGCGTGGCATCACCACGTACGACCATTCATTCGGTACCGCTGCGGAAGTCGATCCGATCAGGCACCTGCTCGGTACCGCATCCGGCTGGGGTGGCCTTCCCGAGTACGAGGCCACCTACGTCAACTTCGACGAACGTCTCCCGGTCGGGGAATACCGTCTCCGCCTGAACGATGTTCCCGTGGATGCGTTCTGGTCGGTCTCGCTGTACAACGCGGCCGGATACTTCGAAGAGAACGCCCTGGGCGTCAACAGCATCAACAGCCTCACGGCCACCCCAGACTCCGACGGCAGCACCACCATCCGCTTCGGGGTCCATCTCGACGGCGTCGCGAACGCACTGTCCATCATGCCCGGGTGGAACTACGTACTGCGCCTGTACCGCCCCCGTCCCTCCGTGCTCGACGGCACCTGGACGGCGCCTCGTCCCGAAGCCCTGCAGCAAAGCGTTCCCCACGCACACACCACTCTCGGGTGACTCGACCTGATCACGGAGGTACAAGCCATGCGTCTGTTATTTCAGCTCATTTCGCAATGTGTTCTCGGCGCGATAGCGCTGATCGTCGTGCATTTTGCTCTTCCCGGGGTCAGCCTGAGCGTGAACGGCTTCTTGGCCGCTATCGGTGTATTCACCCTCGCACACATGATTCTCGGCCCATTCGTGCTCAGCGTGGCACTGCACTACGCAGCTCCGCTCGCGGGTGGTGTCGGCTTGGTCGCCACACTGCTCGCGCTCTGGGTTGCGACCCTGGTCCCCGACGGTATCGAGATCAGCGGCGTCGGGTCCTGGATCCTCGCCCCGATCATCGTGTGGGTGATCACGGCATTGGGAGGGTGGATCTTCATGGCTCTCGTCATCGACAAGTGGATAAAGAGACGCAATGCCGAAAAGCTCGTGCGCAGTGTGCAGAAGGCATGAATGATCAGTTCGGAAACGGAACCCACAAGGAGTCAGCCATGCCAACTCACCCGCTCGATCGCCGCGTTCTCCTGAAGACCGCTCCGAACTTCCGGGAACTCGGTGGCATTCCTGTTGCGGACGGCACCGTCCGCGCGGGCGCGCTCTATCGTTCGGCGACTCTGGCGAAACTCGACGGCGACGACCTTGCCGCGGTCGCCGACTTGGACGTGCGGACGGTATACGACCTGAGGACCGCCGCCGAGCGCGATGGCGCACTCGACAATCTCCCTGACTCGACGCGCACAGTCTGGCTCGACGTACTTGCCGACAATGCCCAAAACGCCGCGGCCACTGGACTACTCATGACGGACCCGGTCGCATACGCCGAGACCATCAGCGATGGACGTGGGATCGCACAGATGGAGGAAGCCAACCGCAACTTCGTCAGCCTGCCGTCCGCTCTCGACGCCTATCGCACGTTCTACCTCGACCTCATCGACGAAAAACGCACCGGGGCAGCACTTTTCCACTGCACCACCGGCAAGGATCGAACCGGGTGGGCCGCGACCTCTTTCCTACTCCTCCTCGGGGCCGACGAAGCCGATGTACGCGCCGACTACCTGGAGACGAACACCGATCTGGCTCCCATGACAGAACCGATCCTCGACTTCGCCGCGAGCAAAGGGGTTGACGCAGAAGTGCTACGACCCCTCCTCGGAGTCCGTGACAGCTATTTCGACGCAGCTCTCGACGAAATGCGCACGCACTTCGGCACCGTCGAGGACTACGCAATCAACGGACTGAAGCTCACCGCAGAGCAACTCACCGCGCTCCGCGAGCGGTTCACATCCCGATCGGCCTTCATCAGCGCGACGTGATCGAAGCTCTCGGCGGGCAGGAATCCGTGCCCTCGTCCTGCTTCTTCGGGCGATTGCCCACCCGGGTGACCACGACGACGGCGACGATGCCCACCGCCAAGCCGAGCGCGGTGAACGGAGTGAAGGATTCTCCGAACATCAGTGCGCCCCAGACCGCGGTGACGGGGGCGATCAGGAACATCAGGGTGTTGACGGACGTGATGCCGATGCGGCGGAGCAACAGCCAGTACAGCCCGTAACCACCGAACGTGGACAGCACGACTAACCAGAGCAATGCGATCCAGAATGTGTTGACGCTTGGTGGTACGGCGACACCTGAGGCCACCGCCAGTGTCGTGAAAACTATTGCGCTGGTGGAGCAGTGGATGGCCAGAGCCTGCAGAGGTGGCGTGGACGTGTGAGCGCGTTGTTGGACGAAGGTGGATGCAACCAGGCTGAGCATCCCCAGGAACGGAATCGCGTACGCCCACCACGGCGCCGATGTACCGGCCCCGGCATCGGCTGCCGTGACCATCGCGACGCCGCCCATTCCGATCGCCAACCCGATCCACTGCATACGCGGGACTGCGACACCGAGGACCGGACCGAGCAGCGCGGCAGCCACCAGCGGCTGAATACCGTCGATCAGCGCAGTTGTTCCGGTGTTCACGCCGAGATCGACTGCCCAGTACACCGACAACAGGTAGCCACTCTGGGAGAGCATCCCGATCACCACCTGCCTGCCGAGAGCCCGTGGTGTCGGCATCGTGTTCTGGCGCCGGGCGGAGAACCAGACAATCGGGAGCAGTACCACCGCGAGCGGGAGAAAACGCCACATCAGCAGCGTGGGGACCTCGGCACTGCCGGCGCCTAGTTTGGCTCCGATGAATCCCGAACTCCAGCACGCGACGAACAGGACCGACAAGGTAGCCGTCACGGCAGATCTCGAGGTCACGATCCGAGGTATACCGATCTGTTTACTCATGAGCCCGACTATACAGATCGGTATACTTTTGTCCATGGCAGAGGAATCCACACCCGAATTGACTCCGAAAGCGCGTCGCATTCTGGAGTCTGCGTCGAAGCTGTTCTACGAAAAGGGGATTCATGCCGTAGGCGTGGATACCGTCGCACTGGACGCCGGGGTCACGAAGAAGACTTTGTACGAACGGTTCGGCTCGAAAGACGGTCTCGTCGTTGAATACCTGAGGGCTCGAGATCGGCGGTGGCGAATCTTTCGCGACGAGAAGCTCGCATCAGCCGGAGCTAGCCGCGCCGAACAGTTGAGTGCGGTATTCGACGCTTCCGCCTCCTGGTCCAAGGCGAGCGGAGGCAAAGGGTGCAGCATGATCAACGCGCACGCCGAGTTCAGCGATCACTCACATCCGGTGTTCGCTGTCATCGCCGAACAAAAGCGGGAGATGTCAGACCTTTTCCGGCGCATTCTGGCGACGGACGGACTAGCCGACGAACGTCTCGTCGAGGCAATCATGCTGCTTCACGAAGGTGCCCTCGTCGCAGACGGGATCGGTATCGGCACCAACCCCTTCGGTGCCGGCCGGAACGCAGCGCTCGAATTGCTCAAAAATTCAGACTGATTCGCGCAGTTGCCCCCACAGTCACTCCCCCACCCGCTTCGCCCCCACAGTCACTCCCCCACCCGCTTCGCCCCCACCATGCGCCTCGCTATCTCCAAATACCTCTCCACCAACTCGTCCGGAGACAACTCACCGTCCGGTCGGTACCAGACCGCGACGGCAACGCACATCGTCACCACGGCTCTGCTGGCGTCCTCGGGATGGTCGGCTTCGAACACGCCCGAGGCGACGCCGTCGAGGACGATCCGGTCCACCTGCTTCTGCTGTTCGTCGCGCTGGGCGATGTAACTCGCCCGGCTGTCGGGCTCCATGCTGCGGATCTCGGAGGAGGCGACGAACGACTGCTCGCGCCGAAACATGTGGAACCGCAACAGAGATTCGATCACCGCGTCGAAGCGATCGGAGGGATCGTCCCCGGCATCGAGTTCGGCGGCGCGGCTTCGCTCCAACAACTCCGTCATCACAACGGTCGCCAGACCGATCAGCAGAGCCTGCTTGGACGGGTAGTGGTGGTAGAGCCCCGGCACCGACAGCCCGGACCGCGACGCGACGTCACGGATCGAAGTCCCGTGATAGCCCTGCTCGACGAACGCCTCCAACGCCGCAGCGAGCGGTTTCGGTAGTCCCAGGTCTTCGTAATCGCGCCAGGACCCGCGTACCGGAAGCTCGTTCGTCATACCGATACCGTAGATCGCTCTTGCGCCGCCGCCGAACACGTCGGAGCCATTGGTTAGAGTCGGTGTTCACCGAAAGACAGGGACCAGTCATGATCCATGTTCGCCACACCGCGGTTGCTGCCGTGCCGGTTGATGTCGCCTTCGACTACATCGACAACTACCGCAATGTCCCGACGTGGATGTTCGGTGTTTCCGAGTTCACCCCGTTCGGAGAGTTCGATCAGGGACTCGGCGCCACGTTCGACGCGGCCATGCAGATCGGGCCGAGCACGTTGCGCTCCAAACTCGAGGTCACCGAGTGGGAGAAGAATCGGATCATCAAGCTGTCCTCGCTCGGCGGTGTATCCAACTCGTCCACGTGGGAGTTCGCCGCGATCGACGATTCCAAGACCGAGCTTTCCGTCGACTTCGCCTACAAACTGCCCGGCGGCATTGCCGGCAAGGCACTCGGCCGATTGATCGGACCGTTCGTCGAAAACGCTGTCAAGAACAGCGAGGAAACACTGCGCCACAGCCTCGAGGAGCAGTTCGCGGCCCGCGGCGAAGGCTGAAACTACCCGCGGTCGCCTTCGAGTCCCAGCGCGTTGGCCCACACCTGAGTAGCCGTCTTGACGACGTCCTCGAACGGGACGGGGTTGCCGTCGGCGCCAGGTTCCTCGGAGACGAATGAACTGTAGGCAAGACGGCTCACCATCGCCGACAGTGCTCGGGAAGCCAACAGCGGGTCCAACGAGGCGTCTGCCTTGCCAGCTGCTTGCAAGCGTTCGATGGCTCGGGCATTACGAGAAATGAAGGTCTCGGCTCTGTCCCGACGCAGTTTCGCGAAGGCCGGATCGATGTGCGATACCTGCTCGAGCAGACCCATCAGTTTGGCGTTGCGGCGAAAAGCCGTCAGGTAGGCACGGTTGCTCGATTCGAGGACCGCATACGGATTGTCGACGTCGCGGACCCGTCCCATGCCGGGGTGCAGCATGTCTTCCTGCGCGACGTCGAGAACTGCGGCGAAGATCTGCTCTTTGTTGTCGAAGTAGGTGTAGAACGTGCCGGTGGAGCAGTTCGCTTCCTTGGTGATGTCCGTGAGACGGGCGTCGAGATACCCTGCGCGCTCGAACACCGTTCGAGCCGCTGCGACCAGAGAAGCCCTGGTCCGGACGCCGCGGGCAGTCACCGGCAGGTCACGCAGAAGCTCCGTCGCAGCCATGGATGGTGGCGGACGGTCTTCCCAGTTCTCCTGAGGTTCGGCGCGAGAGGTCACCAGCTACTTATACGGCAAAGCCGGCGACATCTCGGCATCGGCGTCAGGTGATGGTGATTCCTCCGTCGACGGCGATGGTCTGACCGGTGACGTATCCGCCGGCCTCGGACGCGAGCCACACCATGGTGGCCGCGAGCTCTTCCGGATCGCCCATGCGGCCGAGGATCAGGCGCGGAGCCATCGCGTCCAAGTAACCGTCGTTGTATTGGTCTGTCATTTCCGACTTGAAGAAGCCGGGCGCGATCGCGTTGACGCGAATGCCCTTGCGCGTTCCCCACTGCTGTGCGAGGTCGCGGGTCAATCCGACGACGCCTGCCTTGCTCGCCGCATAGGCGGCCTGCGGGAGTCCGGCGGTTGTCAATCCGAGAATGCTCGAGATGTTGACGATGGAGCTGCCTGGGAGCATGACGCGGCCGCAGGCCTGCGCTGCCCAGTAGGACCCATTGAGGTTGATGTCGATGACGGCGCGGAACTGGTCCGGGGTCTCGCGGGTCGCCGGAACGGCAGTTCCGACGCCGGCGTTGTTGACCAGCACGTCCACGCGGCCGAACTTCTCCATCGCGGCGTCGACCATGTTCTGAGCCTGAGCCGGATCGACGATGTCGGTGGCCACGCACAATGCTTCGCGGCCTGCGTCACGCACGAGCTTGGCCGTGTCTTCGAGCTTGTCGACGCGGCGAGCAGCGAGGACGACGTCCGCGCCGGCCTCTGCTGCGGCTTTCGCGAACGCCACCCCGAGGCCCGACGACGCACCGGTCACGATGACCACTCGATCGGTCAGAGAGAACTTGTCGAGAACAGACATGCGCGGTGATGCTCCTGTGTCGTCGGGTTCGGGAAGTGGCGGTTGCAGTGACGTATCGACTGCAGTTGCGAAATTACAGGCCGAGATCGCGGCCGATGAGTTCCTTCATGATCTCGTTGGATCCGGCCCAGATCTTGGTGACGCGGGCGTCCATCCACGCGCGAGCGGCGCGGTACTCGGTCATGAAGCCGTAGCCACCGTGCAACTGAACGCAGTGATCGAGGACCTCGTTCTGCACCTGCGCGGTCCACCACTTAGCCTTGGCGGCGTCGATGGCGGTCAGCTCGCCGGCAGCGTGTGCCGCGACGCAGTTGTCGACGTAGGCCTGGGTGACCTCGATGCGGGTGACGAGATCCGCGAGAAGGAATTTGTTCCACTGCAGCGAGCCGATCGGCTGACCGAAAGCCTTGCGGTCCTTGGCGTATTGCAGCGTCTCTTCGAGGATCGGAGCGGCGTGCGCGATGTTGGACACCGCAGCGCCGACGCGCTCCTGCGGCAGCATTTCCATCATGTGGATGAAGCCGCGGTCGATCTCACCGATGATGTTGGTGGACGGCACGCGAACGTTCTCGAAGAACAGTTCGGCGGTATCGGACTCGTGCTGGCCGACCTTGTCGAGCTTGCGTCCGCGCTCGAAGCCTTCCATGCCGGTCTCGACGGCAAAGAGGGTGATGCCCTTGGACTTCTTCTCGGGACTGGTCCGAGCCGCCACGATCACGAGGTCGGCGTTGTAGCCGTTGGTGATGAAGGTCTTGGAGCCGTTGATGATCCAGTCGTCGCCGTCCTTGACCGCAGTGGTCTTGAGCGAGGCGAGGTCGGATCCACCGGAAGGCTCGGTCATGCCGATGGCCGTCAGCATCTCACCGGTGCAGAACTTGGGCAGCCAACGCTGCTTCTGCTCTTCGGTGGTGAGCTGAACGAGGTAGGGAGCAACGACGTCGGCGTGAATGCCGAAGCTCGAGGCAACAGCTGCACTGGCGCGCGAGAGCTCTTCGGCCAGAACCGCGTTGAAGCGGTAGTCGCCGGCTTCGCTTCCGCCGTACGCCTCCGGAACCTCGAGTCCGAGGAAGCCGTTGCGTCCCGCTTCGAGCCAGATTTCACGATCGATGAAGCGCTGGTCGATCAGCTTCTCTGCGACCGGAAGGATGTTCCGGTTGACGAATTCGCGAGCAGATTCGCGAAATGCCTCGTGATCGGGTCCGTACAGAGTGCGACGCATGACGAGTTGCTTCCTTTCGGCGTGGCAAAGCCACACGTAACGATGTTCCTAAGCATTCGCTTAGAATCTAAGCACCTGCTTATAGTGAATCGAGAGCGGGATATTGTCAACATCGAAATCCGTCACACCTGGAGGAAACCGTGAGCGATTCACCTGACGTGGTGATCAGCCCCTCCAAAGCTGCGGCCCGTATCCGCGCGGCAGCCGTGGACGCTTTTGCCTCTGCCGGCTACGGCGGCACCACCACCCGTGACATCGCCGCGCGACTCGACATGAGTCCCGCCGCCATGTACCCGCACTACCGCTCGAAAGAAGAGCTGCTTTTCGCGATCAGCTTCGAAGGCCACACCGAAGCGTTGAAGGTGGTCGAGGGCGCCGACCGACCTGGTGAAGAACCGTCGGTTCGTTTGCAGGAACTGATCAGCACCTTCGCCAGTTGGCAGGCGGGGCACCATTCACTCGCTCGCGTTGTCCAGTACGAACTCACTGCCCTCACACCAGAGCACTACCGAACCGTCGTCGCGCTTCGCCGCAGCACGACGCGGGTGGTCCGGGAGGTTGTCGATGCCGGCGTGCAGTCGGGCGATTTCACGATCCCTGATGCCGAAGGCGTCACCCTCGCCTTGATGTCCCTGTGCGTCGACGTGTGCCGCTGGTTCCCGGCCGGCAACTACACGAATCCGGAAGACATCGGAAAACTGTACGGAGACCTGGCATTGAGGATGGTGGGCGCCGCCCGAATCAGGTGACGCCGACCGCAGAAAGGACTCGGCCAGTGGCCAACCGCACCTATCTCTACTCGACCCCTGTTGCCCCGCATGAGAATCCGGCTGCCGCTCGCACCCGTGGACTCAAAGGAATCTCGGAGTGGTCGTACGCGATACCGCTGGTCCCCCGGATCCTTGTGTCCGTAAATCCGCTCCCCCGCCAGTCGATCATCTGGGACGACACCCCCGACCTGATCGCGGTCACCGCGCCCTGTGGTCCTGGTATCGCCCGGTTCGAAGACTTCCTCGGCCGCATCGATCACCCCGCACTCGGCACGATGGCCGGCGATGCGCTGCGTTTCCTGCACAGCCACACCGAACCCGACCACTACTTCGTCCTCGAGTGCGGCGAGATCTTCGACATGGACGACGAACCGTTCGCCGAACAGGGCACGGCCCTGATTACCGGTCTGGCGGACATCGACGCCGAGATGGAGGCGGCGCTGGCCACGCTCGCACCCGTCAAGCCAAGCTTCTGGGAGCGACTGTTCACGCCGACTCAGGAGAGCGTCGAGGAACCGCTACGCGAGCTCGGCCTCGGTTACTGGTCCGAGACCCTGTACTTCGATCTCGACGTCCCGCGATAGGAGCCGATCAGTCCGAGATCTCACCCAACCGACGCTCCAGGTAGGCCCGCTCCGGTTCCGTACCAACGAGTTTCAGAGCTTGTCGGTACGCGGATGCCGCTGCGTCGGTGCGCCCCAACCGCGCGAGCAGTTCGGCGCGTGCAAGGTGATACGGGTGGTAGTCGGTAAGTTTGGGCTCCGCTGCCAGTTCTTCCAAAGCTGCCAGCCCAACCTCCTCGCCGTCGCGCATCGCCAGCGCCACTGCCCTGTTGACTGCGACGACGGGCGAAGGCGTCAACGTGAGAAGCACTCCGTAGAGCGCGCAGATCTGCGGCCAGTCGGTGCTCTCCACATCTGCGGCCTCGTCGTGCAATGCGGCGATGGCGGCCTGCACCCCGTACGGCCCCGGCGCTCCCCCGGTCAACGCGACCACGACGAGGTCGCTGCCTTCCTCGATCATCGGCTGGTCCCAACACCCGCGATCCTGGTCTTCGAGGAGCACGATCCCGCCGGCGGCGTCGGTACGGGCATCCCGACGCGCGTGGACGAGAAGCATCAATGCAAGCAATCCGGCGATCTCGCGCTCATCGGGAAGCAATGCGCGCAAGATCCTCGCCAGCCTGATCGCCTCCACCGCCAGGTCGACGCGTTGCAGATCCGGACCCGAACTCGCTGCGTACCCCTCGGTGAACACCGAGTAGATCACCTGCAGAACACCGGGCAAACGTTCCGGGAGTTCTTCGGCGCTGGGAGTGCGGAAGGGAATCCGAGCCTGACGGATTTTCTTCTTCGCGCGCACGATCCGCTGCGCCATCGTCGCCGAAGGAACGAGGAAAGCCCGAGCGACTTCGGGCGTCGTCAACCCGCCGAGGCAACGCAAGGTGAGTGCGATTCGGTCGTCCTCGGCCAGCGCTGGGTGCGAGCAGGTGAAGAACAGCTGCAACCGCTCGTCGGGAAGTTCTCCGTCGACCGTGGGCGGCGCCGGGTCGGCACGATCGGCGTCCACCTGCATCACCGCCAATCGCGCCGCATAGGCCTGATCACGACGAAGCCTGTCGACGGCTTTACGACGCGCCGTGGTCAGCAGCCAGGCGCCGGGCTTAGCCGGCACTCCGTCCACGGGCCAGTGCACCAACGCGGCCTCGACGGCTTCGGAGGTGACTTCCTCGGCCAGATCCAGATCACCGAAGCGGCGGACGAGCGAGGCCAAGAGTCGTCCGCGTTCCTCCCGGAACACTGACTCGATGGAGTTCTCGGCCTGCTCGTCCACGGCGAATCAGTCCCCGAACCCGGCCAGTGGACGCACCTCGACGCTGCCGCCGTCGCGCGCGCCGGGGCACCGCGCGGCCCAGGCCAGCGCCGCATCCAGATCAGGGACGTCGATGACGTCGTAGCCGCCGAGGATCTCACGGGTTTCAGCGAAGGGTCCGTCAGTGACGGTCTTTTCTCCGGACTGCGAGACCCGAACCGTCGTCGTAGTCGTCAGATCGGCGAGGGCATCGCCGGACACCCAGATGCCGGCATCCTTCATTTCCTTGTCGTATTGCTGCCAGTCCTCGAACGTGCACTGGGGTTCGGTGTCTCCGCCGGGTGCGGTGTAGATGAGCAACATGTACTTCATGACTGACTCCTTGGTCTGTTGTTTTTCTTGCGGCTTTCCTGCCTTACAACATGACGACGAACGGTTCTCCCCGGAATCGACAGGCGACTCGAAAAAACTTTTGGCGAGTTCGGCCGAGGCGCTGCCGTTAGGCTGAGTGTATGACCGAACGCGACCGGGACGCCGCTGGGAAACCCCTCAATTCGCGGCCCCGTGACGGACTCGGACGTCCACTGCCACGCGACGCAGCGGGCGGTGTCCCGCGCATTCCGGACGATGTACGCCTGCCACCAGACGAGTCGATCACCGAGGCGCAGCGCCTCCTCGACCACGGCATGCCTTTCCACGCACACGAGATTCTCGAAGGAACGTGGAAAAGCGCGCCGCCCGAGGAACGTGACCTGTGGCAGGGACTGGCTCAGTTGGCCGTCGGGCTCACCCATCTGCTTCGGGGCAACAACACCGGCGCCGTCTCACTCCTCGGCCAGGGTCACGACCGCATCAGGCACTACGAGGTCGAGAGTCCGCACGGCCTCGATATCCCCGGTCTACTGACGTGGTCCGAGCACCTGCTCGCCGAAATCGATCGCCCCGGCGATTTCCCCGCCCCTCCGATTCCGAGGTTGAGAATCCCCTGATGCCCATCTTCCCCATGTTTCCGCTCGGCTCCGCTTTGCTACCGGGTGAGGTGTTGCCCCTGAACATCTTCGAACCTCGGTATCGCGCACTGGTCGAGAACGTTCTCGAAGCTGCCGACGGCCCACTGTTCGGAGTAGTGCTCATCGCTCGTGGCCACGAGGTCGGTGGCGGCGAATCACGTCACGACGTCGGCACTCTGGCTCGGATCGAGTCTCATGTCGCCATGGGTGCCGGGCGGTATCAGTTGTATTGCCGGACCGAAGACCGCATCCGGGTCAATCGATGGCTGCCGGACGATCCCTACCCACTTGCCGAGGTCGAATTGTGGCCTGACGAGAACAACGGAACACCAGTCACTGCTTACGAATACGACTCGCTCCTCGAGCGCATCGAGTTCATGTACGGAATGTTGGGAAAGCTCGCACTTCGGGCCGGCGAACAGACTCCGCGAATGCCCGTCCCACCGGATCCCTTGGATCCGCTGGGTTCTCGGCTGTATGCCCTCGCCAGGAGCATTCCGATGGGTGACGCCGATCGCCTGGCGATTTTGACCGCGCCAGGCGCCGACGAACGTATTCGCGCACTCTCGGAGGCAGTCGAGAACACCATCGAGGTCGCGCAGTTCAATCTCCTCTGAGCGCAACTACGCCATCGTCTGACCCATGTCGATGACGATCTTCGTCCCGGTGACCGCGCGGGAGAGGTCCGTCGCGAGGTAGACGACGGCGTTGGAGATGTCCTCGACGGTGGTGCGCGGGACGGACGTGAGCGGCCACTTGTACGAGTTCATGTACTCCGGATGAGTAGTGAGTACCTTACCGACGTTGGGATCGTTGCCCATCTCGGTCTCCACCGCGCCAGGGTGGATGGTGTTGACTCGAATGTCGAAGCTTCCCAATTCCGTTGCAGCAGTGCGAGCCAAACCCACGAGGCCGTGCTTGGCCGCCGAGTAGTGCGCGCAGCCGGGCGCTTCGGCGACGCCGGCAGCACTGCTCACAATCACGATGGAACCACCGTTGCCGGCTTCGATCATTGCAGGAACCGCAGCTGTCATCGTGCGCCAGACACCATTGAGATTGATGTCCACCAGCGTCGACCACTGCTCTTCAGGCATCTCCCAGAAACGGTTCCACGTAGCGATGCCCGCATTGGCAATCACGACGTCGAGGCGACCGAACTTGTCGACGCCCGACGCCACCGCCGCACGCAGTGCCTCGAGGTCACGGACGTCCGCTACAGCGGTGACGATCTCGCGCCCCTCCGCTCGCACGAGACGAGCCGTTTCTTCGAGGTCGGCTTCAGTCGCGGCCGCGTAACCCACGTCTTCGGACACCGACGCGCACACGTCGACAGCGATGACGTCTGCACCTTCCTGCGCGAGTCGAATCGCGTGATTGCGTCCCTGACCCCGCGCTGCACCGGTGATGAAAACGACCTTGCCTGCCAACAGTTGTGTCATGGCCGGGACGTTAGACGCTGATGTGGCCCGCTGCCTGCGAGTTCCCGCTCGACGGGAATCAACCGTCGACGATGACGACGTGAAGATTCCTCGGACCATGGACACCTTCGACGCGCTCGAGTTCGATGTCGGAGGTCGCCGACGGGCCGCTGATCATGGTGGTGGGGCGCTCCGGTGTCAGATTCGCAATCGCCTCCGGCACTCCCACTTCCACACTGCTGCGATACACGACGCAGATGTGTGTGTCCGGTACCAGTGTCAACGCACGGCGTCCCTGCGATGGACCGGCGTCGAGGAAGATGGTGCCGGTTTCGGCGCACGCTACCTTCGAGCCGGTGACAACGGCGTCGAGGTTCTCGAGTTCAGGAGCCGGTACGTCCGGGCTGTCCACCACCAGCGTTCCGTCGAATCCGGCTACCCATGATCGGTCGAGGCCGGCGGGGATCCCCAGAGTGTGTAGTCCGTGCTCTCTCACTATTCCGGTGACGGCCTCAGCGATTTCTGTTGCAGCGCAATGGTGAACGTGCGCCTTGTAGTCCACCAGACGGTCGACGAACAAATCGATGAGTTCCTCGTCGGACATGGTTCTGCCAGTCCGGTAGTTTCGCGGTATCTCGCCTTCGCGGGCGGGCGCCAAGGTGATGGCATCAAGAATGCGTCCGAGCACCACCTCACGTGAATTCATCTGTCCGCCTTCCCGCCACGACGAGCCTCGTCCAATGCCGCGCGGCCTTCGTCGGAGTCCCACCAGGATCGGAAGGTCTGCTTGGGCGGTGCGGGAATGTCTCTGGCAGCTGTCCAACCGTTCAATGGAGGTGGCAACGTAGAGATCTTCCCTTTCCTGCCGGCCACGACGCGTCCGAGCCCGGCAGCTTTCTGAGCCAACGTCCACCGGCCCTCGGTCGACATCGCCAGAGAGGCGGCTTTCATCGCCAAAGACTCTGCTGTGACACCGGATTGCTCGACCTTCTGGTGCCGCAATTCGACGAGCAGCGAGGGTATGTCGATCTTGACCGGGCAGGCGTCGAAGCACGCACCGCACAGACTCGAGGCAAAGGGAAGCGTCGAGTTGGGATCGTCTTTGCCATGCATGCCCGCGAGCTGCGGAGTCAGCACCGCGCCGATCGGTCCCGGATAGGTCGATCCGTAGGCGTGACCGCCGGTGCGCTCGTAGACCGGGCACACGTTCAGACACGCCGAGCACCGTATGCAGCTCAGGGCTTCCCTCCCGATCTTGTCGGCAAGCGCGGCAGTCCGACCGTTGTCGAGGAGGACCAGGTGGAACTCCTGTGGACCGTCGTCGGGCGTGACGCCGGTCCACATGGAGGTGTACGGGTTCATCCGCTCCCCCGTCGAGGACCGCGGCAGCAGTTGCAGGAAGACCTCCAGATCCTGATACGTCGGCAGAATCTTCTCGATGCCCATCACGGTGATCAGTGTTTTCGGCAGCGTCAGGCACATTCGCCCGTTGCCCTCCGACTCCACGACGGTCAGAGTGCCCGTGTCCGCGATGCCGAAATTGGCGCCGGAGACGGCGACCGGCGTCGTCATGAACTTGTGGCGCAGAAACTTTCGTGCAGCAGCGGCAAGTTCGGCCGGGTTCTCCCCGAGGTTCGGATCGACATCTGGCATCTCTCGAAGAAATATCTCGCGAATCTCGGACCTGTTGCGATGGATCGCGGGAACCAGGATGTGCGACGGTTTGTCGTGGCCGAGTTGGACGATCAATTCCGCGAGATCGGTCTCGTAGGCGGTGATTCCGTGGGCTTCGAGATGCTCGTTGAGACCGATCTCCTGCGTGGCCATCGACTTGACCTTGATGACCTCGTCGGAGCCGGTGGCTTTGACAAGTTCGGTCACAATGGCGTTGGCCTCGTTGGCATCCGCCGCCCAATGCACCTGCCCACCGCGCGCGATGACTGCAGCTTCGAACTGTTCGAGCAGTTCCGGCAACCGCGCCATGACGTCGGCCTTGATCGCCGAACCCGCATCACGCAGGTCTTCCCAATCGGGAAGCTCTCCAGTCACGTTGATGCGCTTGGCACGGATGGTGTGCGTCGCCTTGCCGATATTGCGTCGCTGTTGCGCGTTGGCCAGCTCGTGATGTGCTGCGACGGGGAATTTCTCAGTACCTCGCAGGAACCCTGCACCCTCGGGCGACCTCGGCGGGAAGCTGGGCAGACCCAGCGTCACAGCGCTCATGCGTGCACCCGGCTTTCCACCGACGCCAGAATCTCCGCGAGGTGAATGGTCTTGGCGCCCATCTGCAGTCGTGACATACCGCCGCCGATGTGCATGAGGCAGGACGAGTCTCCGGCGCTGCAGAATTCGGCGCCGGTGTCCGCAACGTGGCGAATCTTGTCCGCCAGCATGGCCGTCGAAGTCTCCGCATTCTTGATGGCGAAGGTGCCGCCGAATCCACAGCAGGAATCTGCTTCGGGGAGTTCGACCAGATCGATGTCGCGGACGTTGCGCAGCAACTGAAGTGGCTTGTCCCCTACCCTCAGCATCCGCAGTGAGTGACAGGTCGGGTGATAGGTGACCCGGTGCGGGAAGTACGCGCCCACATCGGTGACCCCGAGAACGTCCACGAGGAATTCGGAAAGCTCGTACGTCTTTGCCTTCACGGTCTGCACCTGTCCACACAGCGACGCGGTGCCGTAGCGCTCGGCGACGATCTCGTGTTGATGACGGACCGAGCCGACGCACGACCCCGATGGTGCGACAACCGCGTCGATCGACGCATCACCGAAGGTATCGGCGTAGTTCGCGACCAGCGGTAGTGCGCCCGGCTGATAGCCGGTATTGACGTGCATCTGCCCGCAGCAAGTCTGCCCGGACGGAAACACGACGTCGTGCCCGAGACGGGTGAGCAGGAGGGCGGTGGCCTTGACGGCGTCGGGAAACATCGTGTCCCCGATGCAGGTGGCGAACAGCGCTACTCGCATGTGGTTCCCCGCAATCTGTCGGTGTGGTCTGACCACAGTAATACATCCCCGGACAGGCCACCCCATAAACGGCGTCCACCCGGTTATGCTCTTGCCTCATGCCGACCGAGCCGAGCCCGCGAGCGTGGGAACAAGTACTGAGCCATCTCGAACGTCGGCTGGTTTCAGGCGAGGTGTCTCCTGGCCAGCGCCTGCCGGGAGAGAGAATTCTGGCAGCAGAGTTGGGCGTCGGACGGTCATCGGTCCGAGAAGCGTTGCGGGTCATGGAAGCACTCGGCCTCCTGAAGGCGCAGACTGGATCCGGCCCGACGTCCGGCGCGATGATCGTCGCCAAACCGACCGGCGGTATGACCATGCTGATGCGGATGCAGGTTGCAGCACAGGGCTTTCCGGTATCGGACGTAGTGAAGACACGACTCGTACTCGAATCCGAGGTGATGCAGTCCCTGGCATCGCGGACCCCGGCACCCGACCTCCGCGCGGCCGTCGAACTGCTCGACTCGATGGAGGACGCAGCTCTCTCGGCCGAGGAATTCTTGCTACTCGACGCACAGTTCCACGTGGCGCTCGCCGACGCGGCGGGCAATCAGGTGATCGCAGCCATGATGACCGGCCTGCGCGAGTCCATCGAGGCCTACGTTCTCGCGGGCGTCCAGATCGACAGCTGGCCGAGCACCTGCATGCGACTGCGTGACGAACACCGAGGATTGGTGGATGCGGTCAACGCGGGTGACGGCGAACTCGCACGTCAGCGCATAGTCGGCCACATCCGCGGTTACTACTCGGAAAGCGCGCACTCCGGCCGGTGACAGGGGGTGGTAATTGCGCCTCCAGAAGTCGTGTACTGTTGGTTTCACACCGACGCGGGGTGGAGCAGCTCGGTAGCTCGCTGGGCTCATAACCCAGAGGTCGCAGGTTCAAATCCTGTCCCCGCTACAAAGAAGAGGCCCGTAGGTTGCGAAAGCGACCTACGGGCCTTTTGCTGTGCGCCTTTATTAACCGCCGGGGGTTAATAAAGGCGCACAGCAGTACCTCACACCGCCACGTTGTGAAAATCGATCTCCGCGGCCAGCATGCCCGAGAACCACCGATCCAGGTCCTCGTCGGTGACGGACTCGGGCATGGCGTCCACCTCGCACGCCAGCACCGCCACCTGAGACACGAACGGCGGAGCGACATGCATGTCCACCCAGTCCTGCAACGCTGGTTCGCGATCTACCTTCACTGCCGCCGCCTCCCGGCACCACGACAGATACAGGGTTTCCGCGGCGTACATGCCCACCAGCGCCGCCGCCCTGCCCTCTTCGCGAGCGAGGGCCAAGGCGTGCGTGGACAGCACGGCCGACTCCTCGACCAGCGCCGCTGCGTCCCCCTCGTACGGGAAGCGGGAACGCAACTGCGCGAAATACTCGCGCTGCTCGCCCACCAGGTTCGACATCGACGTCACGTGGTCGAGCGCGTCGTCGAGCGTCGGGGATTCGGCGACCACCAACCCCAACACCTTGACGGCCGTCAGTACGAATGCCTCTTCGATCACGAGGTACCGGCGGAATCCCTCATCACTCAACGTCCCGCCGATGGTGTCCTCGATGAATGGAACCGCCCGCGCGGCAGCGAGATTACTCTGCTGCCGCGCGAGCAGGTCTGAGGAGCGACTCATTCGCCGGCGACCCAACTGATCAAGCCGTCGAACAGGTCGGTGTATCCGGTCCACTGCTCACAGAACTCCGGCGGAGCCCAGTGCGGCGAGCAGTCCGAGGTGAAGACGATCGACCGTCCGGCGCCGTATTCACCGGCAGCGACAAGCGGGTCGCCGTTGATGGTGGCGGGAACCACGGCACCGTCCTTCGCGACGACGCGGTTGTATCCCAGGAGCGCCGGCCAGGAATCGCCGGCACCACCGAGAGCCGGGTGAGCAGCATCGACGACGGTGGGAACGATCCCGGCCGGTGTCTCGACGCGATCGTCCTCGGCCAGCATCGTCACGGGCAGTACCTCGGCGATCGCGGTCTGGCGGAAAGCTGCTCGCGCCTGGAACCCGGAGAACGAGAGGTAGCCACCGATCATCATCAGTGAGCCTCCGGCGTTCACCCAGTCACGTAGCGCGACAAGACGATCCTCGCCGGCGCGGAACTGGTCGAACACGCCGGGAGCCAGCTGCAGCGAGTTCGCTCCGATGTCGGAGAGAACGACGACGTCGAACTGCGACAGTGCTTCTGCGGTACCAGGGAACTGCGTCGGCACCAGGTGTGCGGGCATGTGTGTCACGTCGTGGCCACGTGAGGTGAGCGCATCCCTCAGCGGACCGACACCCTCGACGTAGGAATGGACACTGAACTCGTCGACGCCCTTGACGTGCGTTGACGTCGTCATCCAGCTCTCGCCGGCGATCAGTACTCGTTTACCCATGACTGCTTCTGTTTCCTTTCGCGGCCTGCTCGAAGAGCGACCTCGGGTTGTCTCGCATCAGTGCGGACACTTGCTGGGGATCTACGCCTGCGCGCACCAATCGGGCGGCGAAGGCGAGTGGTACGTAGGAGAATCCGTTTCCGCCGTGCTTTCTGAGCATTGATTTGAGGAAGAGGTCGTGACTGAGCAGGAGCTGTGATGCGTGACCGGAGGTGACCAATCCGGCTACCGCAGTGGCTGTTTCCGCCGGATGCGGCGAAAGACCCTCGCCGGGGAAATCGAAAGGCATCCCGATCATGTCGAATTCGAGCAAGACACCGCGGTCGGCGAGCGATCGTTGGTAGTCGGCGTCGTGTCCGGACGGGTCCATGTGGCACAGCACCACTGCTTGCGGATCGACGCCCATCTCGTCGACCACGATGTCGACGACGTGATGTCCCACGCGCTGCCAGCCCGGAAGGTGGACGAACAGGGGCACGTCCACCTCGCGCTGGGCGATGCATGCCGCCCGCAACGCTTTCGCCTCGTTCTGAGTGAAGAGCGGGGAGACTCCGATCTCCCCGATCACGCCAGGAGCCAATTCCTTTGCCGGATCGAACTCCTCGACGAGCGCACCTGCCAGATCGTCGACACCGAGTTCGTGGACCTCGACCGGATGGGTCGTCTCGAGGTACCACCCTGAACCCATGATCACTCGCACGTCTGACTTTCGCGAGAACTCCGCCAGCTTCTCCGGTGCCCGGCCCAGTCCCGGCGGTGTCAGATCGACGATCGTCCGACCACCGAGGCGGGCGAAGTCCGCAAGGTCTTCCACCACGGCCGATCCGTCGTCGACTCGACAATTGTCGAGACTGTAATACGGATTGTCGTGAAGAAGCCAGGCATCCTCGGCGCGTACCGGACCGGCCAACCGCTGTGCCACAACCGGATCCGGGGCCTCGGTGTACGCACCGGTGACGTCGTTGTGCAGATGTTCGTGTGGGAGAACCAGTCCGAGTTCCGAGCTGTCCACGGTTCCCGTGACGGTACGAACCTTGCTCATGAGCGTGCAGGCCCCGACGGTGCGGACTGCAGGTGTCGCCACAGCGCGCTCAGTGTATGTCCGCGCATGTTGATCCAGATGGCCAGTAGCAGAACGACACCGGTGATGATCGGCGTCAGGAACGGGCTCACGCCGAGCAGGGTCAATCCGTTGGCGATGATTCCGGTCAAGACGGCGCCGATGACGGTACCGATCACGGTGCCGCGACCGCCGAAGAGATTGGTGCCACCGAGAACCACCGCGGTGATCACGGTGAGCTCGAATCCCGTTGCGGAGTTGGCCGAACCCGAGCCCAGTCGAGCCGCGATCAGCAGTCCCGCGATGCCGGCAGCCAGGCCGGTGAAGACGAGCGTCATCATGAGCACACGACGCGTGTTGACGCCGGACCGTCGCACGGATTCGACGTTGGATCCGATACCGGTGACGTAGCGCCCGAAGCGCATGCGGTTGAGCGCAATTGCTCCGATGACCACGACGACGAGAGCAATCCAGGCGCTGGCGGAGAACCCGAGGAACTCAGCAGTTCCGAGCTTCGCGAAGTAAGTGTCGGCCGGAACCGGAACGGAGAATCCTTCGGTCCGATACAGCGCGATACCGCGAATGACGGACATCGTCGCCAGAGTCACGATGAACGGCGGAATGCCCTGATAGGCAGCGAGCCATCCGTTGACCAGGCCCCAGGCCGCACCCATCACCGGGGCGGCGACGAAGACCAGGGACGAATCGACGCCGGCCTGGATAAGCTCGGCACTCATCGCCGCGACGAACGCGACGATCGCACCGACGGACAGGTCGATCTGACCTGCCGTGATCACGAAAGTCATCGCCACCGCGATGATCAGAACCGGAGCGATCTGGGTTGCCAGGTTCGACAGGTTCGTGAATGTCAGGAACGACGACGTGGTCGCCGAGAAGACGGCTGCGACAGCAACTGTCACCGCCAGCATCGCGAGTGTGGGCTTGTTGACGCTGTCCCACAAGGAGGGTTTCGCGGCGAGCTTGCGCTCGATCGGCGCCTGGGTCTTCTCGAGAGTGGTCATGCCGTGGCTCCCTGTGTTGCTGCCGATGTCCGTTGCGGCACCGGAGTTCGAGTGATGAGTCCGACGAGGGACTCGATGTTGAGGTCGCCGATCGGAACGTCGTCGACACTCTGCCCCTCGTACATGACCGTGATTCGGTCACACACGCGGAACAGGTCCTGCAGGCGGTGTGTCACGAGAATGACGCCCACGCCGGCCGCTGCGACGTCCGTGATCAGCTTGAGCACCGACTCGACCTCGGCGACGGCTAGCGCTGCGGTGGGCTCGTCGAGGATCAGTACGTCTGGGCGGAAGGAGACTGCGCGGGCGATCGCGACGGTTTGCCGCTGTCCGCCGGACAGTTGCCCGATCTCCTGGTAGGTCGACTTCACCTTGACATGCAGGTCGGCGAGAATGTGAGCCGCCTTCTCGTGCATGGCATGCCGGTCGAGGAAGGGGCCTTTTCGCGGTTCTCTGCCGAGGAACAGATTGCTGGCGACGTCCAGCGTGTCGCACAGAGCCAGATCCTGGTAGACGATTCCGATCTTCTTCTGCTGGGCGTCGAGAGGCGTCGAAAAGCGCACTGGTTCACCGTTGACGCGCATTTCGCCGCCGTCGTGCTGAACCGCACCGGCGAGAATCTTCATCAGAGTGGACTTACCGGCGCCGTTGTCGCCGACCACTCCGAGTACTTCACCCTTCGCCAGCCGAAGGTCCACTCCTTGAAGGGACTTCACCGGTCCGTACGACTTGGTGATGCCCGAGAGTTCGATCAGTGGAGGTGCCATGATTACTTCTCCAAGTAGTACATGTAGTCGGCCACGTTCTCCGGGGTCACGATCTGGGTGGGAACCGGGATGTTTGCCGGAGCGCCGCGTCCGCAAGCCAGGTCGATTGCCGAATTCATTGCCTCATGGCCGAATTCGAAGGTGTTCTGCTGGACCACGCCTTTAAGCCAACCGGCTTTGAGTCCGCCTACGGCCTGATCCGAAAGATCCCAACCGACTGCTTCGATGCGATCCTGCGCCTTCTGACTGTTGACCGCCGCGACGAGACCGATCAGTGCCGGCTCACCGGTTGCGTAGACGTACTTCATGTCGCCACCGCCGGTCAGCAGGTTCTCCGCCGCGGTCTGTGCGTTCTCCTGAATGTTACGTCCGTCCACGACGGTGCCGACGGTCATTCCGCGGCCGGTCACGGTCTCCGTGAAGCCCTTCTGCCGCTCCAACTGAACAGTGCTGTTGAGCGCGCCGACGATACCGACCGTTCCGGTGTTGTTCGCGACGTCGGCCAAGGTGTTTCCGATCTTGGCACCACCCTCGGCGTTGGCCGTACCGACCTGAGTCGACAGTGCCGGATCGTCGATGGTCGCGTCCACCGCGACGACGGGGATGCCCGCGTTCTTGGCCTTGACCACCGACGGCTTGATTCCGTCCGTGTCGATTGCATCGACGATGATCGCGTCGACTCCGGCGGCAATCAGATTGTCGAAGGCGTTGGCCTGCGCGACGGAATCGTCGTTGCCGCTGATGATCTGCAGGTCGACGCCTGCCTTGTCCGCGACGTTCTTCGCGGCATTGTTGATCTGGTTGAAGTACAGCGCCTGGAGGTTGATGGTCACCAGACCGACCTTGAGCTTGCCGTTCGTCCCGTCACAGCTTTCGGCGACCCGGGTCGGCTGCGGGATGGACGAGCCCCCCGATGCGTCCTTCGAGTCACTCGACGAAGCCGAGTCACAAGCGGTGAGCGTGAGCGCGACTGCAGCTCCCAGCGCCAGAGGCAATGCACGTTTCATCATCGAGTCTCCAAAAGGGTGTGAGGGGTCAATGTTGCTGTGAAGCTGTCCAATTCATCTCGGGTGGGGCATCCGCGGGGGCCTGCGGTGGCGCAAGCCAATGCAGCCGATGCCCCGGCGAGTCGTGCGGCGTCCACCGGTGAGCGCCCGGCGTCGACAAAAGCGATGTACGTACCGCCGAAGCAATCACCGGCCCCGACTGCATCGACGACGTCGACCACTACTGCCGGTTCGCTCGTCACCTCGCCGTCCGGTGTGGCCAGTGTCCAACCTCGCGAGCCGTCGGTCACCAGCAGGTGGGTGTGGTGCTCGGCGGCCAGAGTCTGCCACTGGTCGAATCCGATCCCGAACTCGCCTTCCCACAGGGCACGCCCTACGACGACGTGGTCGGCCAGAGCGAACGCGCGCAGTGCCGCGGCTTTGTTTTCACAACCGTCCAGATCGATTACCAGACTTACGCTTCCCGGTAATTCATCCGGGAGGAAGAGCGCACGGTATCCGTCGAGGAACAGTCGTCCACCGCCGGCAGCGGCCAATCGGGTGACGACAACTCCGATGCGTTCGGCATCGTTCGGGTCGTCCTGGCTGATGATGGAGCGATCGCCGTCCTGCGCGATGAGAACAACTGCCGTCGACAGGAACGCATCTCGCGGCGACCAACTGGTGTCGACGCCGTCTGCCTCGAGGGATTCGAGAAACTCGGTGGACCGCGCGTCCGGGCCCACGGCACCGGCAAAGATCACTTGCGCGCCCATTCTGGCCGCGGATACCGCAGCATTTGCATTCATTCCACCGTCGATCTGACTGATGGCCGTTGCCTGAACGCGCTCACCGAGTACCGGTACGTGTGGGACATGTACCGTCACATCGTTGTTGGCGTATCCACAAAATACAATCATGGTTACTTTCCTGCGGCCCGGGACAGTTCGCGGACCTTCTCGCCTGCGACCCGTCCCCACCAGCGTCCATTGTCCTTCACCGAGGATGCAACTATCGCGCCGTCGCATTCCTTCATCAGCGCTGCGACATTGGCAGCCGTGATGCCGGAGCCGATGATCACCGGAAGAACGGTGTTGTCTCGGATCACGGAAACCTCGTCGACCGAAGCGGCGTCACCGGTGCGCGAACCCGTCGCGATCAGAACATCTGCGTCGAAGAACTCGGCGTCTTCGGTCTGTTCCGCGACAGTGCGGTCCGCGACAATGGCATGCGCACCGTGTTTGACGTGCACGTCAGCGAAGATCCGGACCGGGTCGGCGCCGATGCGATGGCGGAAGCGCGTCGTCTTGGCGGCCTGGCCCTCGATGAAGCCCTCATTGGCAATGTAGGCATTTGCCCACTGATTGACGCGCACAAAACTCGCGCCTGCCGCCCACGCTGCGGCCACTCCGCACTCGCCGGCGTTGGACAGGATGCTGACGCCGACGGCCTTGCCGAACTCGCCGACCACCGCTGCCGTGATGACTCCCATGCTCGCGGCGGTTTCGTATCCGTGTTCGCCGGGCTTGAGGAACGGTATGTCCCAGTGATTTTCGACGATCACACCGTCGAAACCGTTGTCGACATACGCGTGTGCTTCCTCGACGGCGAAGCGAGCAATTTCCGAAACCGGCTGCCCGGTGTAGTGCGGGCTGCCCGGCAGGGCCGGGAGGTGAATGGCCCCGATGAGAGATGGCGTGCCAGTGAACATCTCTGCCAGCGCCGAGGGCTTGGGCGGAAAGACTCCGAGCGGTGATGCGGTCACTTCAGCTACCCCATTCCATGCGCAAGATTTGCGCTGTATGTCCATGCACAAGATCTGCACACGATGTAATCGATTGCCTTGATGAATTAGCAGGTTATGCGATCAACACCGGGTTGTGTCAAGGATTTCACAATTCGAATTTGTAAACGATTGCCTCAATCGCGTTACATGCGGGACACTGGACCGTGCGGTTCGATAACCTCGGACCCGAATCGAGCAGAAAACGGGGGACGCATGCGCAAGGCGACCATTCGCGATGTCGCGGAACTGGCCGGGGTGTCGACGGCCACCGTGTCGCGGGCACTGTCCGGATCCCGCCCTGTCTCGGACGAGCTTGCAGCGACGATCAAACGAGCCGCGGATTCTCTCGGATACTCGGGAAACATCATCGCCAGCTCACTGCGTCGTAATCGGACGGACACTGTCGGAATGGTGGTTCCGAGTATCGCGAACCCCTTCTTCACTTCGCTGGTGGTCAACGTCGAACACGTCCTCGCTCGGCGCGGCCTACAACTGTTCCTGTGCGATTCTCGTTCCGATCCCGACGTGGAAGCGCAGCGGCTCAAGTCGCTCGTCTCCCGGCAAGTGGACGGAATCATCATCAGCCCGTGCCACGGCGAACTGAGTGCCGAGGCCGTCCGAGCCAGCGCGGCAACGCTTCCGGTCGTTCAACTGGACCGGTTTGCAATGGATACCCAGACGGACTGGGTCGGCGTCGACGACGACGCCGCTCAATCCCTGGTGATGGAGCATCTGTCGGAGCGTGGCGCGCAATCAGCTGCCTTCATCAGTTCCGAGCTGACCAATTCGTCAACAGAACTTCGCCGGGCCGGCTTCTTCCGCCACGCGGATCGAATGGGCATCGAAACTCGTGACGAGTGGACACAACTCGGCGAGTATTCGATCGAGTGGGGGCGCACGGCATCCAACATCATCCTGACCGGCAAAACTCGCCCCGACGCCCTGGTCTGCGCCGACGACTTGATCGCACTCGGCGTGTTGCAGACCTGTCACGCATTGGGCATCGACGTTCCCGGCGACGTTCTGGTCACCGGTTTCGACAACATCCCGTTCTCTGAATTGTGCAACCCTCCGTTGACCACCGTCGGGCAGCCGCAGGAAAGAATCGCGGAAGAAGCTGTGCGACTTCTGGATCAGGCGATGAACAACTCTTCCGAGTCGACAGCCCACATCGCGCTTGCTCCTGAACTGATTGTCCGTCAGTCCACCGTCGGCCAAGCGGCGGCAACCGCACCGTAAGCAGCGATCGCATCGTCCAGTTCGGAGACCTTGACGCTTTCGTTGGCCGCATGCATCAGCGAGGGAGTGCCAGGGCCCCAGATCACGACGGGAGCACCAGGGGCGGCGGCGGCCAGTACCGAAGCGTCGGTGAAGTACGAAACCGGTTCGGTTGCAACAGGGATAGGCAGGGTGGCCAACCACGGGTCCGACGCGTCGGTACGCACACCTCCCAGATGAATCGACGTCTCCACCGAGTCGACTTCTGGTTGGGCTCGCCACCACGCGAGCAGGTCGGCGCCGTCTCCCACCGTGCGGTGATCGATCACCGCACGTGCACTGTCCGGCACGATGTTCGGAGCCGAACCCCCGCCGACCAAGCCGAGGTTCCAGGTTTCGGCACCCAGAAACGCGTCGGACGACAGCGGAAGCTCACGCCGGGCTCGGTCGACGACGTCAAGCAGTTTGAGGACGGCGTTGGTTCCTCGCTGCGGTGTACTCCCGTGCGCGGCTTTTCCTTTGACGGACACTTCGAGCCACAGTGCGCCGCGGTGCCCCAGGTTGATGCGATTGCCGGTCGCCTCGGGAACGATGACGGCCCCGACCTCGAGATTCGCAACGGCGTCGGCCGAACGAACAGCCCCGAGCGATCCGATTTCCTCGTCGCTCGTCAGCAACAGCGCGACCGGGACTCCACGTTCGAAAGCGTCGACAACCGCGGCAGTAGCGGCAACAAGGCCGGCCTTCATATCCGATGTCCCTCTGCCGAGGAACAATTCGCCGTCGACCTGTGCGGCATACGGATCGAACTCCCAGTCGGAGACAGTGCCCACCGGCACCGTGTCCACGTGGCAGGCGAACAGGAGTCTGGCTGCCGAGGGTGCAGCTTCGTTGGTGATCAAGGCCCAGGGATGATTGCCGGTCAGGTCTGACTCCACCTTCGCCTGTGGCGCACGTGAGAGAACCAACGAGACAATCGAATCCATCGCCCGCTGTTGAGGAGCGGACTCCCCCGAGACCGTGTCGAGAGCTACCAGTTCCGAGAGAAGTCCGAGGGAATCCATGTACCTATTCTTGCACTGCCACGGATTCAGTGCGCTGCCAGCTGGGCGATGACAACGTAATTGTCGTCGGTCGACTCTCCTTCGACGACATCACAATTGGCGAGGATCAGCCGTCCCGGAACCGATTCGCGCAACTCGTGAGCGCCCAGCAGCGAACCTTTGTGCAGCGGCCCGACTGTTTCGACGTCGTACTCGAGTGTGCCGTTCGGTGTACCCAGGAGAATTCGATCGCCCGGCTCCACTACCCGGAGCGCCCGGAACGGTGCTTCGCGAGTGGTGTAGTTGTGGCCGACCACGACAACTGTTTGTGTGGTCGACGTTCCCGGCATTCCGCTTTCACCCCACCACACCGGCAGTTCGTCGACGGGATTCAGTTGCTGCCCACTCTCGCCGCCGCGCATCAGTTTCTCCGAGTGCAACGGACTGCTCAGGTACGTGACCCCGGACGCAGACCTCAACTCGATCCTCTCAGGTTCTGCCGGATCGACGGTCACCGAAGCCGGTGCAGCCGCGATATGCGACTGCACCGGCGAGCGGTCAGGTAGCGATCCCGCGTTCTCGCCCGAACATCCGGATACGAGGAGGGCGAGGATCGCTACCGCCGAGAGGCCGGCGCTACGCAGACGTGTTGCCCGGGCCGTCATGACGCTTGCGACGAACAACCACCGTCGTAGCTGCTGCGGCGGCAGCGCCGACGACTCCGACGCCGATCAATACAGCCGGCAGGTTGGAGTTGCTGCTACCGCTGGTGCTGCTGCTTGCGGTGTCGCCGAGAGCAAGATCGACCGGGGGCAGGCTTCCAGCGAGTGCCGGATCGCCGTCGGCGTCGGTGACGTAGTAGTCGACGACGTCGAAGGCTCCCTTGTTGTTGTAGTAGCCGACCAGCTTGACGCCGGTCTTGTTCACTACAGCGGTGGTCTCGTCGACCTTCGTGACTCCGGAGCCGTCGTCGGTGTGCTCACCGATGATCACCTCACCGCCGACGCCTGTTCCGTTGTCGATCTCCTTCTCGCCCTTTGCCTTGAGCTCGTCGACGATCTTCTGCGCTGCATCCGCTTCAGCCTTTGCGGCAGCTGCGGCGGCCTGAGCTTCCTTGGCCTTTGCTGCTGCGGCGTCGGCCGCCGCCTTCGCGTCTTCGGCGGCCAGGTAGAGATCCTGCGCTTTCTTGCTCGCTGCTTCGGCAGCTTCGGCCTTCTTGGCGGCTTCGGCAGCCTTTTCGTCGGCGATGGCTCGCTTGTCGGTGGCAGCCTCGCCCGCAGCATCGGCTTCGGCCTGGGCCGTCTCCGCGGCCTTCTGCGCAGCGTCGGCATCCTTCTGCGCGGAAGCCGCAGTAGCCGCCGCTTCATCTGCGGCCTTACGGGCGGCGGTAGCAGCTTCTACCTCGGTGGCAGCTGCGGACTCGGCTGCCTTGGCCGTGGTTTCAGCGGCGGTGGCCACCTTCTGAGTTTCCTTGACGGTGATCGCGAGCTGCTTGGCGTTCCAAGCCGCGGCCAGCGCCTGAGCCTTAGCGACGGCTGCCTTCGCGAAATCCCAGTTCTTGAAGGCTTCCTCGGCTTCCTTGTTCTTGTCCGCAACCAGCTTGGCGTTTGCATCCGCGGCAGCCTTCGCCTCATCGGCCTTGGCCTGCAGAGCATTAGCCTCGGCGCGCGCCTTTGCTGCCTCTTCGGTCTTGGGCCCCGAACCGGCGGCCTTCGCAGCCTCCTCGAGTTCCGCAGCCTTGGCTGCGGCCGCGTCGGCTTCTGCCTGAGCTGTTTTTGCTACCTCCTTGGCATCGGCCGCCGCGGACTCCGCAACCTTGGCCGCCTCTTCGGCTTCCTTGGCAGACTGTTCCGCGGCCCCGGCCTCCGCCTTGGCCTTGGTCGATTCGACCGCCGCCTTGGTTGCCTCGACGCTCGCCTGGGTCATTGCCTCGGTCGCCTTCACCGAAGTGTCTGTCGCTGCGGACGAGTCGACCCCTGCCGTCGCGGCTGCTTCGGCGGCCTTCGCTGCCGCGTCGGCAGCTGCCTTGGCTTTTGCTTCGGCTTCCGCCAGTGCTGCAGCGTCCGTACCAGCGGTTTCGGCACTGCCCGTGCCGGCGACCCCGGCTTCAACCTTCTCCGGCGTGGTCTCGGTGCTCGTCGCCGCGTCGGCGTCGGTGGTGGCAGCTACCTCTTCCTCGGCGCAGGTCACCAGCGGATCAGCGCTCGGGGTACACACGGTTTCCGGCTCTGCCGATGCAATTCCCGTGCCGCCCACCGCCAATCCGAGAGCTAGTACGGCACCGGCGGCCGCAGAGCGGACCCTCCGAGAATGGGCGATGGACTTCTCCGACATAGCGCTCAACCTTTCGGCCTTCTTTACGAAGACGGCAATTCCGGCGTGGACAGCCTTTACTTCGTCGGCTGACTTCCAGACGTTACGACCGGTCGGTCCGAAAAATTGAGAGCTGCTGCTCTACCCGCAAGAATCAGGACCGCGGAACGCGCCCCATCAGGTAGAACTCCGGATTGGGCAGCATGCCGGAGAAACTCGCCATGCGATTGCTGAGCCCGAAGAATGCAGTGATCGCGGCGATGTCCCACGCGTCCTCGTCGCCGAAGCCGTGCACACGAAGGGCGTCGAAGTCGGCGTCGGCGATTTCGTGCGAGGCGGAGTTCACCTTGGTGGCGAAGTCGAGCATCGCGCGCTGACGATCGGAGATTTCTGCGGTGCGATAGTTGACCGCAACCTGGTCGGCAACCAGCGGCTTCTTCTCGTAGATACGCAGAATTGCGCCGTGCGCGACAACGCAGTACGTACATTTGTTGGCCGCAGAGATCGTGGTGACGATCATTTCTCGATCACCCTTGGTGAGTGCGGAATCTTCCTTGAGCATGATCGCGTCGTGGTATGCGAAGAATGCCCGGAACTCGGCTGGGCGCCGAGCGAACATCAGGAAGACGTTGGGCACGAACCCCGACTTCTCCTGGATCTCGAGAATCTTGGCGGCGATGTCCTCGGGCACCTCGGTCAATTCAGCCTGCGGAAAACGGGTGCTCACTGTGCCTCCTGGTCAGCCATCGATGTTCGATTCAAGATAATGATGATTAACTGAGTTGTCCAGATGCATTTCCTGCCCTACTTTTTCGGGCACGGATAGTCGGGTACGGCCCAAGTGATCTGCGTAGCGTGAAACCCGTGAACAGGAAGACACGATGATCGACGGACTGAACCGCGCGCTCGACTACATCGAAAGCAATCTGAGCGGCGAGATCGAGACAGCCGAGATGGCAAGGCTGGCAACCACCTCGGAGTATCACTTTCGGAGGATGTTCTCGGCCCTGGCCGGCATTCCCGTATCCGAATACATCCGTCGACGTCGACTCACCCTGGCCGGTGCCGAGTTGTCCGTCAGCAGATCAGGAGTGTTGGAGACCGCCGTGAAGTACGGCTACTCGTCCGCGGAAGCCTTCACACGAGCGTTCACCGCATTTCACGGCGTGAGCCCCGGCGCGGTCAAACGCGCTCCCGCCGTTCTCAAATCCCAACAGAAACTTGTCATTCACGTGACACTGGAAGGAGCCACACCGATGGACTACATGCTTGTGGACAAACCTGCCCTGACGGTAGTCGGGTTCAAGACCCGGGTTCCATTGGTTCACGAAGGTCCCAATTCTGCGATCGAAGATTTCACCCGCTCCGTGGACAAGGTTGCGTTGCGAGGGTTGCGCGAGCTCTCCGATCAGGACCCGGCGGGAATCGTCAGTGTCGTCGACAATTTGGCGCATCCCAGAACCGAAGGCACAGAACTGGATTACTACCTGGGAGTGGTCACCGGCAAACCTTCACCCACGGGTTTCGATCTGCTGACGGTCGACGCACACACGTGGGCCGTCTTCACCGCCGACGGGTCGGAAATCGAATCTGTGCAGTATTTGTGGCGAGATATCTACACGGAATGGTTCCCTGCCAACCCTTTTCGCTCCGTACCTGGTCCCGAGATCATGCGTACCGAATACAACGACGATTTCACCGTCGCACGGTTCGAGCTCTGGATTCCGGTCGAGAGCGAGCTGAGCGACGTCGGGGCGTAAAACAGCCGCCAGGTCGGATGGAAGTCACGACCCGGCGGCTGAGCCATCAGATGAAACAGACTGTCAAAGAATCAGTTTCGCTCCGGTAGCAGCAACCACGTCCTCGACGCTGATGCCCCGCGCCGTCTCCACCAGGCGGAGACCGTCGTCAGTCACGTCGATCACGGCCATGTCGGTGATGATTCGCTGGACGCAGCCCTTACCGGTCAGCGGAAGCGAGCACTTCTCGACGATCTTGTGCTCACCCTTCTTCGAGACGTGCTCCATCATCACGATGACACGCTTTGCGCCGTGGACCAGATCCATCGCGCCGCCCATGCCTTTGACCATGTGGCCAGGGATCATCCAGTTCGCGAGGTCTCCGGTGGCACTGACCTGCATGGCACCGAGCACGGCAACGTCGACCTGGCCGCCGCGGATCATGCCGAACGACGCTGAGGAGTCGAAGAACGACGCACCGGGGAGAACGGTGATGGTCTCCTTGCCCGCATTGATCAGCTCGGGATCGAGTTCGTCCTCGGTCGGGTACGGCCCCACGCCCAGAACGCCGTTCTCCGAGTGCAATACAACGGTGATGTCGGTCGGGAGGTAGTTCGGAACCAGCGTCGGCATACCGATGCCGAGGTTCACGTACTGCCCGTCCTCGAGTTCGCGCGCGACGCGGGCCGCCATCTCTTCGCGGGTGAGTTTGGTGGGTAGTACAGAAGTCATGCTCGTACCGTCCGATTCTCGATGCCGACCGTCACGGGGCCGACGTGGACAACACGCTGAACGTGAATGCCCGGCGTGTGGATCTCGGCGGGGTCGAGCTCACCCGGCTCTACGAGGTGCTCGACCTGCGCAATGGTGATGCGCCCCGACGTTGCTGCAGCCGGATTGAAGTTCTGGGTACTCGCGCGGTAGACGAGGTTGCCATGCCGGTCACCTTTCCAGGCATGGACCAGTGCATAGTCGGCGACGATGCCGCGCTCCATCACATAGGTGACGCCGTCGAAGTCACGAGTTTCCTTGGGCGGACTGGCAACTGCGATGCCGCCGCTGCCGTCGTAACGCAGTGGCAGGCCGCCGTCGGCGACCTGGGTGCCGACGCCGGCCGGGGTGAAGAACGCGGGGATGCCCGCTCCCCCGGCGCGCATGCGCTCGGCGAGCGTGCCCTGCGGCGTGAGTTCGACTTCCAGCTCACCGGAAAGGTACTGACGCGCGAACTCCTTGTTGGAGCCGACGTACGAGCTGACAGTACGACGGATACGCCCCTTCTCCAGAAGCACTCCGAGCCCGAACCCGTCGGTGCCGCAGTTGTTGCTCACCGTTTCGAGTGATGTCGCGCCCTGCTCGAGGAGCGCATCGATGAGGATTTCCGGCACTCCGACGAGCCCGAAACCTCCGACAGCGATCGTGACGCCGTCCGGCACGTCGGCGACGGCCTCGGCAGCAGTGGGAATGACTTTGTCCATCATGTCGATCACAGTAGCGCGACCCGTACGTATTGTGAACCCCTGTCCGCATAACGAACATTTCTCGCCCCCGGCATTGCCTGGGTCACATCTACGAACTATTCTGTTCGCAGAGCGCAACACATGTACACATTGCGAACAACTTCACGTAACCGAACGACGAGGTTCCCTATGCTGCATCTCCCGCCGAGGTACCAGCGGCCGACTGGCGTCAACGCCCCGGCCGATTTCGCGGACTACAAGACGACTTCCCTTCGCCACCCGAAGCAGCCGCTGAAGCTGCTCCCCCAGCGGCTCACGGAGCTCACCGGGCCGGTATTCGGCGAGGATCGCGTCGGCGCCGGCGAAAACGACCTGACCATTGCCAACGGCGGCGAAGCACAGGGACAGCGCATCGTCGTTCACGGCCGCGTACTCGACGGCGACGGAAAACCCGTCCCCCACACACTGCTCGAGGTGTGGCAGGCCAACGCCGGTGGACGCTACCGCCACACCGGCGACAACTGGCCCGCGCCGCTGGATCCGTTCTTCAACGGCCTGGGTCGCTGCGTCACCGACGCGAACGGCCACTACAGCTTCACCACGATCAAGCCGGGCGCCTACCCGTGGATGAACCACGACAACGCCTGGCGACCGGCACACATCCATTTCTCGCTGTTCGGCACGGCATTCACGCAGCGCCTCGTGACGCAGATGTACTTCCCCGACGATCCGATGTTCTTCCAGGACCCGATCTACAACGCGGTACCCGAAGCAGCACGTCACCGCATGGTCAGCGTCTTCGACTACGACGCCACAGTCCCCAACTGGGCTCTCGGGTTCCGCTTCGACATCGTCCTGCGCGGCCGTAACGCCTCCGTATTCGAGAACGAGGAAGACCACGATGACTGATCACACCGCGAAGCCCGCACCCACTTATCCGGTCGTCCCCGGCGACTTCACCACCGCCCCCTTCGGTGTCACGCCCTCTCAGACCGTCGGGCCGTACTGGCACATCGGCCTCCCCTGGACGGACGGCCCCGACGCCGCTCCCGCCGATGCCCCCGGACGAATCACGCTGGCCATCACGGTGATCGACGGCGCCCGCACACCCGTCGCGGACGCGATGATCGAAACATGGCAGGCCGATACGCTCGGACGCTTCAACCATCCGGACGATCCCCGTGGCGCAGTGGAGCTCACTCCGGCTGGTTTTCGCGGATTCGCCCGCAGCGCAGCGGATCCCACGGGCACTGCACTGGTCCACACTGTCAAGCCCGGTGCGCAGCCCACTGAAACGGATGCGAACGAGGCCCCACACGTGAACGTGTCGGTCTTCGCTCGCGGCATGCTCGACCGCCTGGTCACCCGCTTGTACTTCCCCGAGGACACCGACGCACACGCAACAGATCCGGTGCTGTCCTCACTGAGCGAAACCGAACGCGCGAAGCTGGTTGCAACCAAGGTCGACGGTGGGTACTCCTGGACGGTCTATGTTCAGGACGAGGACGCGAACGGCGTCGAGACGCCCTTCTTCGAACTGTAAGAGGAGTACACATGCCCACTCGCGGCGCACTGTTCGATCCGGTGTTCGGGGCCACCCGAGTAGCGGAACACCTGTCCGACCAGGCGTGGGTCACCGCGTTGCTCGACGTGGAAGCCGCGCTGAGTTGTGCGATGGCCACTGTCGGATTGGCGGACGGGGAACATTGCGCCGCGGTGGCTGCTGCCGCGGCCGAACTCTCACAACCGGGCGGTCTGGACATCGTGGCGCTCGGCCGCGCGTCGGCCGCCGGCGGAAATCCCGTCATTCCGCTGGTGAAGATGCTGCGCGAAAGGGTCGGACAGGAAGGTGTGCCTGCCTCCGTGGTGCACCCGGGCGCCACCAGTCAGGACATCATGGACTGTGCGCTGATGCTGTTGACGCGACGCGCGGGCGCGGTGGTTCTGGCCGACCTGACCCGCGCCGCCGATTCCGCCGCCCACCTCGCCCGCATCCATCGCTCTACTCCGATGGTCGCGAGAACCCTGGGACAACAAGCACTTCCGACCACCTTCGGGCTACTGGCATCGAGTTGGTTCACCGCACTCGACGCCGCAGCGATTCGCCTCGAGATCGTGCTGTCCACGTTGCCGGTTCAATTCGGCGGAGCCGCAGGAACACTCGCTGCGTTGTATCCCGACGGGCTCAGGATCGCCGACGCGCTGGCCGACGAACTCGGCCTGGCCAGGCAGGTCACTCCCTGGCACACCGACCGCGTGACTATCGCAGAACTCGCGACCACACTCGGTATCGTCGCCGGCGCCGTTTCCAAGCCCGCCACCGACATCACCGTCATGGCGTCCACCGAACTGTCCGAGGTTGCCGAGAGCGCTCCGGGCGGCTCATCGGCCATGCCGCACAAGCAGAATCCGGTTGCCGCGATCACCGCCCGCGCGGCAGCGCGACGTGCTCCCGCGCTGGTGGCCACAGCCCTGTCGAACATGGATCACGAATTCGCTCGCGCCGCAGGCCCCTGGCACGCCGAGTGGGAAACCGTCACCGATCTCCTGCGTCTGGCAGGCGGAGCGGCGCACCAGCTTTCCGTGAGCCTCACCGGCCTGCAAGTACACACCGAGTCGATGGCTCGCAATCTCGACATCACCGGTGGCCTGATTCTCGCCGAGCGTGTCACCAAGGCCCTGTCCGCACACACTGATCGAGCGCGCGACATCGTCACCGCGGCAGCCACTTCCGGAACCAGATTGGATCGTGATCCCGCCATCGCAGAGCACCTGAGCGAAACCGAGATCGCCGAACTACTCGACCCCGCACACTATCTGGGCCACGCCACCGATCTGGTCGACCGCGCCCTCGCCGAACGCCCCACAGGAGGATCTCGATGAGCGTCGCGCTCAACTTTCAACAGACCGGCAATCTCGATGCCCCGGCAGTGGTTCTCCTGGGTTCACTCGGATCCGATCTGTCCATGTGGCAGCCGCAGATTCACGCGCTGTCGAATCGCTACCGCGTCATCGCCGTCGACCATCGCGGCCACGGCAAGTCACCGGTGCCTGCGGGCCCCTACTCAATTGCCGATCTCGCCGGCGATGTCATCGCTCTCCTCGATTCGCTCGAACTCGAGTCCGTACATCTCGTCGGGCTCTCCCTCGGCGGCGCTGTCAGCCAGTGGATCGCCGCACACCACCCCACTCGCGTCGAGACATTGACCTTGATGTGCACGTCCTCGCAGTTCGCCCCGGCTCAGCCGTGGATCGATCGTGCTCGGGCTGTCCGTGCGGACGGTATCGCGTCAATCGCGGCCGCCGTCGTCGGACGCTGGTTCACGCCGGGACTGGCCGAGAATGATCCGGAGCTTGTCGCCCGCCACGTCGCGATGGTCGAAGCCACACCCGACGAGGGCTATGCCGCCTGCTGCGAGGCGCTTTCGACGTGGGACGGCCGCAACGACCTGGCCCGCATCGTCGCTCCGACGCTCCTCGTCGCAGGCGAGCAGGATCCGGCGACGCCTCCGTCGACGTTGAGCGCGATCGCCGACGGCATCGCCGATGCGGTACTGCACGTGGTCGATCCGGGCGCACACCTGGCCAACGTCGAACAAGCCGGGCGCGTCACCAAACTACTTGCAACGCATATTGCCTCGCACACATCTGCGCTCGCCCAACGTAGCGCCGCCGTGTCGGCCGGCATGACCGTACGACGCCAGGTGCTCGGCGACGCCCACGTCGACCGTTCCATTGCCGGTGCCACCGAGTTCACCGCCCCTTTCCAGGACTTCATCACTCGCACGGCGTGGGGTGACATCTGGTCGCGCCCCGGCCTCGATCACCACACCCGCAGGCTCCTCACTCTCGCGATCCTCACTGCCGTCGGCAACGAACACGAACTCGACATGCACATTCGCGCTGCGCTGCGTGCCGGGATCGATCCCGACGAACTCGTGGAAGTATTTCTCCATACCGCGGTCTATGCGGGTGTGCCGAACAGCAACTTGGCTTTTGCGCTGGGAAAGCAAGCACTCGCGGACCTCTCGGCCGAACCTGAGGAGAACGAGACAACATGAGTGAGAACAGCAGCGAGCAGGCGCCGGGACCGTCCCCGGACTACGTGCAGTCGCTGGCCCGTGGGCTTTCCGTCATCAAGGCTTTCGACGGTGAGCACCCGCGTCGCACCCTCAGCGAGGTTGCCCGGCACACCGATCTCACGCGTGCGACTGCTCGCCGCTTCCTACTCACGCTCGTCGAACTCGAATACGTACGTACTGACGGTTCGGTGTTCTGGTTGACGCCCCGTGTCCTCGAACTCGGCTACAGCTACCTCTCCAGTCTGTCCCTTCCCGAGATCGCCGGGCCGCATCTGGAAGCCTTGTCCGCCAAGGTCCGTGAATCCACGTCCGTGTCGATCCTCGACGGTGACGACGTCGTCTACGTGGCTCGTGTTCCGGTCAGCCGCATCATGACGGTGTCCATCACCATCGGCACGCGCTTTCCCGCCTATGCGACGTCCATGGGCAGGGTCCTGCTCGCGGGCCTACCCGACGACGCATTAAACGCATACCTCTCTCGAGTGTCCTTCGCCCGCCTGACCGGCAAGACCATCTCCACGGCCGACGGACTACGCGCCGAACTCGAGAAGATTCGCACCGACGGGTTCGCGATAGTCGATCAGGAACTCGAAGAGGGTCTGCGCTCGCTCGCCGCACCCATCCGGGACGCGACCGGTGACGTGGTCGCGGCCGTCAACATCTCCACCCAAGCCGCCCGCTACAGCGCCGAAGCTGTTCGCGGTGAACTGGTTCCGGCCGCAGTCGCCACCGCGGACGCCATCTCCGTCGATCTCGGACGTACTCAGTCGTCCAACAATCACTCGGCTGCCACCCGCTGACCGAGCAGACCCAAGGAAGAACCAATGCCTGACGTTGTCATCTGTGAACCGCTCCGTACCCCTGTCGGCCGCTTCGGCGGTGTCTTCCGTGACGTAGCCCCGGAAGATCTCGCCTCGACGCTGATCACCGAACTCGTCACGCGTACCGGCATTTCCGGCGCGGAGATCGACGACGTCATTCTCGGCCAGGCTTCGCCGAACGGTGAGGCTCCGGCGATCGGACGCATCGCGGCGCTCAACGCGGGTCTGGGCATCGATGTTCCCGGCATGCAGGTGGATCGCCGGTGCGGGTCGGGATTACAGGCAGTCATCCAGGCCGTCATGCAGGTTCAGTCCGGTGGCAGTGACCTGGTCCTCGCCGGCGGTGCCGAGTCGATGAGCCAGGCCGAGTTCTACGCAACCGGAATGCGTTGGGGCGTCAAGGGTGAAGGAGTTGCGCTCAGCGATCGTCTCGCGCGCGCCCGCGTCACAGCCGGCGGACGTGACTTCCCGGTTCCCGGCGGAATGATCGAAACGGCAGAGAACCTGCGCGCCGAGTTCTCCATCAGCCGCGAGGATCAAGATGCACTCGCGGTTCAGTCCCATCAGCGTGCAGTCGCAGCACAGAAGAACGGCGTCTTCGCCGAAGAAATCGTTCCGGTATCCGTTCCGCAGCGCAAGGGCGAGGCCCTGCTCGTCGACACCGACGAGCATCCACGCGCCGACACCTCGATGGAATCGCTTGCGCGCCTTCGTCCCATGCGCGCAAAGATCGACCCCGACTCCACCGTGACTGCAGGTAATGCCAGCGGTCAGAACGACGGCGCAGCACTGGCGATCGTCACCACCGCCGACAAAGCTCGTACCCTCGGACTGCGACCGCTCGCACGCCTCGCGAGTTGGAGCGTTGCGGGCGTTCCGCCGCGCACCATGGGCATCGGCCCCGTACCGGCGTCGGAGAAGGCACTCGGCCGCCTCGGATTGACCCTGGCGGACATGGACGTCATCGAACTCAACGAAGCCTTTGCGGCACAAGCCCTTGCAGTCCTGCAGAGTTGGAATCTCGAGGCCGACGACCCACGCATCAACTCCAACGGCTCCGGCATCTCCCTCGGACATCCGGTCGGAGCTACGGGTGGACGAATCCTGGCCACCCTGTTGCGCGAGATGGACCGTCGCGAAGCGCGTTACGGCCTCGAGACGATGTGCATCGGCGGCGGGCAGGGCCTGGCTGCGGTCTTCGAGCGCCTGTCCTGATCAAGCCCCGACGTGCGGGACGCCGGAGTCACCGAGTTCGCCGCGTAGGCCGTCGAGAAAGACACGCAGCAGTTCGGTGAGTTCGGCCCGCTGCTGCTCGGTGAGAATCGACGTCAGTTCGGCTTCACGGCCGAGGACTCGGTCCACCAATTGCTCCACCAGTTCGTGACCGGCGGCAGTGAGGGTCACGAGCACTATTCGTGACCCTTCCGCGGCGGAAGACCTCTCCACCAGACCCGCGTTCTCCGCGCGCGCGAGTCGCTGCGAGATTGCACCGGCCGTGACTCCGGTCTGCTCGGTGATCTGGCGAGTCGTCAACTGATACGGCTCGCCGGATCGCCGTAGGACACTGAGCAGGTCCAGAGTCGCGGTGTCCGCACCGGCCGAGGCGAGTACCCGTCGGCGATCCTCACCGAGCAGCTTGGCGCACATCCACAGCCTGGTGACGATGCCGATACCCTCTACGGGCGTGCCCGGCCTTTCGCGAAGCCACGCCAAGGCAACCGCGTCCACCGCGTCGTCCGGGTTGTAGTCGCCCACCACTGCACACCTCGTTTAGCTCTAAATGATACGTTCTTCGTATAGGTCTAAACGTAGCTCACGGAGGTAGGCATGACACGCACAGTTCTGGTAACCGGCGGCGGAACAGGGATCGGACGCGCAGTTGCAGCGGCGTTCGCCCGAGACGGAGACACAGTTTTTGTCACCGGCCGACGCACGGAACCACTCGAAAAGACCGCGGAGGAGTTGGGCGATAATGTTCACGCCTTGACTTGTGACAACTCCGACCCGAAAGACCTGAAGCGGCTGCAGGATTCGCTTCCGGGAACCATCGACGTCGTGGTGCACTGCGCCGGCGGTAACACGGACTTTGATCGCGAAGCGCCGTCAGATCTGGAATCCCTGGCCGCCGGGTGGCGTGCGAATCTGGACTCCAATCTCATCTCGGCAGTGTTGACCACAGCCGCAGTTCGAGATCGAATCCCCAGTGGCGGTGCCGTCATCACCATCGGATCGATTGCCGCCGACAAGGGAGCTGGAGCGTACGGCGCTGCCAAAGCAGCAGTTGCGACGTGGAATGTCGATCTGGCCGCCGAACTGGGCCCAGAAGGCATCACGGCGAACATCGTCTCCCCCGGTTACATCGCCGACACCGAGTTCTTCCGGGACTTTCTGACGGACGAGCGTCGCGCGATGCTGATCGAATCCACCAGCACCAAGCGCGCCGGAACCCCGGACGACATCGCATCAGCCGTCCATTTCTTGGCCTCACCGGGTGCCCGGCAGATCACCGGTCAGGTATTGGCAGTCAACGGCGGTGAGAGAACCAGTCGCTGATCACGCCAGGTGGCGCTCGAAGAACGAGTCGATTCGCTTCCAGGCATCCTGCGCTGCAACAGGATCGGGACCGATTCCGAGGATGCGCTCCAAAGGACGAAGCACCTTGGGTCCGGCCTCCGCGTCGTTGAGGAACGCGTGGCCGGCGGTGGGGTACTCCTTGACGTCGTTCTCGATACCGGCATTGCTGAGCGCCGTCTCCAGCTTCGCTGCCGCGCCCCGGAGCGAAAAGTCCTTGCCTCCGAAACTCCCGACGATCGGGCACGCATCCACCACGGCCTCATCGAGTTTGCGTGGAAGCTGACCGTAATTGACCGAGGCAGCGTCGAAATCTCCGGCGCTGACCATCGCGAAGCCGCCGCCCATGCAGAATCCGATGACACCAATCTTTCCGGTGCAGTCCGGGGATTCCACCAGCCAACTGCGAGCGACTTCGATGTCGGTGAACGCCTTGCCGTGTCCTCGAAGCATCGACGTCATGGTGGGCACTAGGCACCGCTTCGCCCCGCCCGCGCTGTAGAGGTCGACAGCGAGCGTCAGGAATCCCGCAGCGGCCAGCCGCTTGGCTTGCCGCTGCATCACCTCCTCGAGCCCGAAGGCCTCGTGAATCATCACTACCCCCGGCCACGGGCCGGGGGTAGTGGGGGTTTCGAGTATCGCTCGCAGCGGTTGTGATCCGCCGACTACTGCGGCGCGGCCCGTCAGATCTATGTCCACCATGTTTCGATGCTAGGCCGACGCGGCGTCAATAGGCTCGGAAGCGAGGTCAGGGGAGCTGTTTTCCCTGGCCCGCCGCAAGCCCGGTCAAGACCCCGGCGAGCTGCGGCAAGGCGTACGGCGCGCTCAGTGGACCGAAATTATCGACAAAGGCATTCGAGAGCAGAAGTTCGACCGGCGCATAGGATCGCGCCTTCACCGCGGGGAGGTTCTGGAAAACTGCGAAGTTCTCCAACCTCGTCGTCGCTTCCTGATCAGAAGCGAGGCTGAGCAAAATGTCTGCGGGTGCGAGTACCTCCGCCTGCTCCATCGACAGCGCAGTCATCTGCTCGGCGTTGTATCCGCGATAGTCGAGTCCGAGTTCGCGCAGCAGAACCCCGGGCGCACTGGCATCCCCCTGCACATACAACTGATCGCCGTACATCGAGCCGATCATGATCGTCTTGCCACCCAAGCCGTTCAGGGAAGCTGCGGTGTCGGAGATCAGAGCGTCGGTCCGGGCGATCGCTGCAGCAGCAGCCTCGTCGACAAAAGCTGCCTGCCCGACCGTGGCGACGCCGTCACGCCACGAGGTGGTCCAGTCCAGCGCGATGACCGGAGCGATCTGACTGAGCCTCTCGGCTGCAGGTTCGAGATAAGTCTTCATTCCGATGATGAGGTCCGGCGAGTAGCGCGCGATGATTTCCGGGTTGATTTCGCCTGTGGTGCCGAAGCTTTCGAGGTCGGCTATTCCCGCGGTGCTCTGCCAAGGCAGTGAACCGCGGTCCCACGATCCTGTGTTGCCGTAGGCGACTGGGTGAACGCCGAGCGAGAGCAGGAATTCCAGATCCGTGAAGTCGCTGGCAACAACGATCCTTTCCGGCTTTCCCGAGATCGTGGTGGTTCCGAGCGCATTGATCACCTCACGTTGTTCGCCGGCATCAGAAGCATCTGATGTAGTCGAACACCCCGCAAGGATGGCGGCCGCTGCCACTGCGCCGACCCCGAAGAACCCACGGCGACTGAGCTGGTCCACAAGTTCAGACGTCGTGGATTCACAAATCGTTCCGTACATGTATGCACTCTCCTTCTCGGCGACTGCTGCGCGCGCCGAGGGCACAGCGAAAGAGAGGTTAGCCCACCCTCATCTTCCATAGGGTTCCTACGTTTGCGATTCCGAGAGATCGGAGCGATAAAGATGGACCGTTCTCGAGCGGACAAGTACATTCCCGCTGATCTATCACCGCAGGCAGTTGGGCGAGCCACCAGTCCCTGCCTTCGGCGATCGGGTCGCTCCAGCGTCGAAAATCAGTCGAAGATCAGTTGCCATTCCCTCCTCGAAAGCTTCCGAATTACCGTCTTTTGCACGTCGCCCACCGTTCGACTTGCGCGGCGTGGGAGGATAGACATATCGAGATCGGGACTTCGATGTGAGGGCCCGGATCGAGTTTGTAGGGAGTATCGGTATGGCACAGGGCATCGTGAAGTGGTTCAACGGCGAAAAGGGCTTTGGTTTCATCGCTCCCGACGACGGAACACCGGACGTGTTCGTTCATTACTCTGAAATCTCGGGCAACGGCTACAAGTCGCTCGACGAGAACCAGCGTGTGGAGTTCGAGGTTGGCCAGGGCCAGAAGGGTCCTCAGGCCACCAATGTGCGCGCTGTCTGATCAGTGACACAAGAAGAGGGCCGCACCCGCAAGGGTGCGGCCCTCTTCTGCATCGGATTCACCTCTGAATCACTGATCCTGAATGACGGCCAACGCTCCAACAATGTTCGACTCCGCCACCGACTTCGAGATTCCGAGATCAGCCAGAACACCTGATCCGTCTTCGAGTTCGAGCAGCGCGAGCAGGATGTGCTCGGTTCCGATGTAGTTGTGGCCCAGGCGAAGAGCCTCACGGAACGTCAGTTCCAGGACCTTGCGCGCACGAGCGTCGTACGGAATGAGTTCTGGTAGTTCGGAAGTCGGAGCCGGTAGTACACCGGCCACCGCGTCCCGAACGGAGCCAAGCTCCACCCCCTGCGCGACTATCGCCTTCGCAGCCAACCCGGCAGGCTCCTCGACAAGCCCCAGGAGCAGGTGCTCAGGCTGGATCTCTGCGTTGCCGGCAGCGCGGGCTTCGTTCTGCGAGGCCATGACGACGTTCTTCGCCCGGGGAGTGAACCGGTTGAACCCTTCGTTCGGATCCATCGGCTTCTGATCACTCGGCGCCTTGGGAACAAAACGCTTCTGCGCAGCCTGCTTCGAGACACCCATGCTCGCGCCGATCTCCGTCCACGACGCTCCCGACCTGCGCGCCTGGTCGACGAAGTGGCCGATCAGGTGATCGGCAACTTCACCGAGATGATCAGCGGCAATCACGGCGTCGGAGAGTTGGTCGAGCGCATCGGTGTGCACCTTTTTGATCGCGTCGATGAGGTCGTCGAGCCGGACCTTGTTGGTCATTTCCACTGGTTTGCTCATGCGTCAACCATAGGTTGACGCAATCGAAAGCGTCAACCCTAGGTTGACGATCGTCTTCGCCGCCCAGTGCTCAGCCGGAAAAGAATTCACGCAGAGCCGGGACAATAGCGTCGTCGGCGACGCCGTGGCCCTGACCGGGGATCTCCAGAGTCTTTGTCCCCGAGACTTGTGCGGCAATTCGCATTGCCGAAGCAGGCGCCCATTGACCACTGTCACCGCCGTACATGACCAACGTGGGGACGGTAATCGAGGCAAGCCAATCGAGCGACTCGCAGCCGTGATCACACACCGCGACGTCGTAAGGCAAGGTGTGCGCGATGGCGCACATGTCGGGCCAATCGGCACTCCGCTTGATCTCGTCGACCATCTCCGGAGACGCGCCGGTCAGATCCAGAAAACGCGTCACAGCACCTTCCCTGTCGCCGCCCGCAATCAATCGCTCCAGGTCACTTTGGGCAGTCTCGTCACGCTGGTCGTCGTCCATGTACGGCGCCTCGTAGACGGCGAGCTTACGCATCGGAACGGCCTGCGCAGCGGCCTCCAAAGCCAGCGCGGCACCCGACGACAATCCGTAAACGAGCGGTGTTTCACCGGTGGCAGCGACGACCGCCAGCAAGTCCTCCACCTCGGCGTCGATCGAGAACGCGCGACTGTCACCGCTGTCCCCGCGTCCGCGCCTGTCGTACGAGTACACCGTGAAGTCCGCCGCCAACTCTGCAGCCAGGGAATCGAACCATCCGCGGTCGCAGAACGCTCCGGCGACCAGGACCACTGCTGGTCCGGCACCGGAGCGTTCGTATGCGATGGTCGTACCGTCGCGGGATTGCACTACCGCTGGGGATTGCTCTGTTTGCACGTCGATCTCCTCAGGTCTGGTCAATGCCTACCTGATTAGACCGCCCGCGTTACCTAAACTCATCGGTCCGGTCGGCAGAGGCTTCAGCTGATCTTGTTGTACAGGGCATCCCAACCCTGTGCCACGTACGAAATCGTGTAGATCGAACCGTAGAACGTAGAGCCACCCAGACTGGTGACGTTGCCCGCCTGCACTGCCGGGAGTCGCTGCCACAGCTTGCTCGCCACCAATGCCTGGTACGCCGCACTGTCCTCGTTCTCGGTGATCATGAAGCCGTCGACGCCGGCCAGCACGTCGAGGCCTTCGAGGCTGACGCCGCCCTCGGGATCGAGCCCCTCCGAGGTGGCGGTTTTGCCACCGATGTCGCCGAGCGTCATGTCGCTGGGCTTGTCGCCCTTCTCGGAGGTACGGATGCTCGTGACGTACAGCGTATTCGTGTCCGGCATGAACGAGACACTGGCGACGGTCTTGGACGCAATCTTCTCGGCATGACGACTGCGGATGTCGGAAATCAGATTGTCGTAGTCGAGCGTCAATCGGTCGAGTGTGGCCGTTCGACCGAGCCAGCCCGACAACCGCGAGAGGTTTGTGCGCCAGTCGTCGGTGAACTCGGTCGTCAGAACCGGTGCGATGGTGGACATCTCGGCCACCGGCCACCACTCGCTCTCGTAGTTCAGGCACACGATCAGGTCGGGCTCGAGCGCCAAGATCTGTTCGCGGTTGGGGATCTCCGACAGGAACGGTACCGACGAATCGATAGGCACCCACGGTGTCGCCCGGGCGTACGTGTAGCCGACGAGCGGAAGTTCCAGAGCTACAGCAGGTTCCAGATCGAGCCGCGAGTCGATCGCGACAACCCTCTTCGGATTGACAGGAATGTCGTACGTTCCGAGAGGTGTCGTCACAGAACGCATTTCGGTTTCACCCGAACTGCTCCCGCTGTCACCGCAGGCTGCCAGGAACGCGCCCAGTCCGACGATTCCGGCACCGAAGCCGAACTGCCGACGTGTGAGGTCCGAAACGAGGCGGTTGTCGGAGTAGCCCTCGGGAAGCAAGAGCGTGGATTGAGCGGGCATGCGTGTCGAACCTCCAAAAGAAATGAATCATCCACTGTTGCGAGCGGATAAGGATGCCCTAACAGCGTACGCAGGGAGGGTCGTCGCGATCGGCCCAGAAATAGTCGAATCAGGCCAATTCGCACCCCTTACTTGTCGAGTTTGCGCATCTCGACGAAGTAGACCGCACTGAACGCGAGGTAGGTGCCGACGATTCCGAGGACCGAGATGATCAGGACGAGAGCGAGAAACATAGCCATGATGGTCTCCACTGACACGGGTTGTTCACGATGTCGATCGAGAGAAAATGGCTTCGAACTGCGGCGCTGCGACTCGAAGCGGGGCCGAAACTTTCGGTTACACACACCACGCTAGCCCCAGGCGTCTCGAGTTTTGATGAACTCGAGGTGAACTCTCCTACGGCTACGTCACACTTTTCTGTCGGACGGTCAGTTCGGTCCGAGCACCTGTCCGGACCATTCGACCAAAGGCGTCAGTGCGCGCCACGCTGTGCGAACTTCCTTCAATGTCCTGGCGCTGTCCAGCCACGACGGGCTTGGGTAACTACGACCAGCAGTCAGCGACTTGTGACGCAGCAATTCGATCCGCGGGTGATCGACCGTGTATCCGCGAGGCGCCGTCTTGAGCTTGTCGCCGCCGATCGTGAATCCGGCCTTCTCGACGGAGGCCAGGATCTTCTCGAGCTCCGGCCCTCGAACGTCGTCGTCGACAGCCGCACGATAACGCGCGATGGTCTCCGAACTGCTGGCGTAGAAACCACCGGCCACCATCAACCCTGCCGCGTCGATCTGCACGTAGTAGCCACAGCTCTCGGCGAGACCGACGAACGCTCCCTGGTGCGTCTTGTACGGGATCTTGTCCTTCGAGAATCGAACGTCACGATACGGCCGAAAGAGCTTGGCCGTGCCGAATTCGTCCTCCAACGCTGCGGTCAACGACGCCATCGGACGACGAACCACTTCGTCGTACGTCTCCTTGTGCGCTGCCCACCAGGTCTTGCTGTTGTCGGCTTCCAGGTCTTCGTAGAAGTCGAGTGCAGCAACGGGTATGCCAGTGAACGCAGCCATGGCGTAAGCCTAGCTGCCTGTTCGGCTTTGGACCGTCTGCCCTGCACCGATGCCCGGATCGGCCCGAATCCGTAGACTGCATGGAGATGATTTCCGAAATACAAGCATGGGAACTGACCGATACCAACCGAGACTGGTTGATTCACCGACCCGTCGAGATCGCGATCTACGTGGCACTCGCAGTCGTTCTGCGCTTCGCACTGCACCGCGGGATCGATCGAATGTCGAGGCCTCGCAAGTCTCCGAACGCCAAGGTGAACGAGCGCAGATCGCAGCGAGCCCGGACCATCGGTTCGGTACTCAAATCGACGGTGTCCATCGTCATCCTGGTCTGGTGTGTGCTGCAGATTCTCGGCATCCTCGGGATCAACGTCGCGCCGTTCATCGCATCCGCCGGAGTCATCGGCCTTGCCATCGGTTTCGGTGCACAAAACCTGGTGCGTGACTTCCTCTCCGGTATCTTCATGGTGCTCGAGGATCAGTACGGTGTCGGCGACGTGGTCGATCTCGGCGACGCGGTCGGCACCGTCGAAACAGTGGGCCTGCGCGTCACCACGATTCGAGATGTGAACGGCACCTTGTGGTACTGCCGCAACGGCGAAATCCTGCGAGTGGGCAACATGAGTCAGGGTTACGCCACTGCAGTTCTCGATCTCCCGATCGCCCACAATGCGAACGTGCACAAAGCGTGTGAGGTGGCGACGCGAGCTGTCCTCGAGGCGGCAGAGTCCGAACCGATCAGGGCGGACATGATCGACAAGCCGGAGATGCTGGGAGTCAATTCGGTTACTGCCGAGGCAATTACCATTCGAGTGACGGCGCAGGTCAAGCCTGGGCGCCAATGGGCAGTCCAGCGCGCATTTGCGCGCTCGGCGCTGACTGCGTTCGAAGAGCAGGGTATCGAGGCACCGTACCTGCCTGTTCTGCGATGACGGTTGAGACGGAAGCGTCTGCCCTTTCCATCAAGTGCGCGAGCCCCCGGCGCGGTCGATACCGCCGGGGGCTCGCTGGTGCCTGAAGCATGATTCAGACGGTGGAGGTCGAGACCTCCCGATCAGCCGATCTGTTGCCAAACGCCTTGTGCAGGAACATCGTCAGTGCAATGGCTACCACGATTCCGATCAGCGGCGGGATTCCCACCTCGAACTCACCGGAAAGCCAAGCGAGGAACGCTGCGACGGCATAGACGGCCAGGTTTCGCCAGTGGACCGGCTGCGGGGTGTACCCCTCGGGGATGCCTCGCCGCCACCGGCACAGGAAGTCAGCGATGATCACGCCGCCCAATGGCGGGATGAAAGTTCCGAGCAGACTCAGGTAGTCGACCAGATGGTTGTGCACACCGGTCAGAGCGAGCGCCGTGCCGATCACACATCCACCGATGACGAACGGGGTCTTGCGAGGCTTTCTGAACAGTTCGGCACCGGCCACTCCGAAGGCGTATGCGGTGTCTGCGTTGCTCTTCCAGAGGTTTCCGAACAGCAAGACCAGGCCCCAGCCGACAAGCCCGAGGTTGTAGAGGATCAACACGAAGTCACCCTCGTGGAACGTGATGGCTCCGATGGCGCCGAACAGGATCATCAATCCGTTTCCGAGGAGGAACCCGATAACGCAGGCCCACACCGCTTGTGATCCGGAGCGAGCAAATCTGGTCCAGTTGGGCGCTTGCGTTCCCGCCGATACGAACGTGCCGACGACAGTGGTGATTGCGAGCGCGATCGTCATGGTCGTCTGCGGTTGAACCGAGACCAGGCCGGAGAATCCACCGACCTCTTCGAGGGACCGGAACACGACCCAGCAGGCCAACGCCAGGATCAAGGGCGTCGAGACGAGCGAAACCCAGTACATTCCGCGGTAGCCGTAGCAGGCGGTGACGCACATCAAGATGCTCGCCGCGATCATCACCGACGCCCTGGCGAGGTAGGAATCCCAGCCCAGCGCCTGGGCGGTGAGATCGCCGATCGTGCCGATGATGACGCCGTACCAGCCGATCTGAGTACCGCCCAGCAGGATCGAAGCGAGCTTGGACCCGCGAGTGCCGAAACTGTAGCGCGCCATCACAACTGTGGTCAGTCCGGTTCGGGCTCCGACGAACCCCATCATGGCGACGTAAACCCCCAAGATGGCGGATCCGGCGGCGATCACCACCATCAGTTTCCAGAACGAGAACGCGGTACCGAGCGCTGCTCCGGCCAACATCGTCGGCGTGAAGATGGTGAACCCCAACAACACGACTGCGAGCGAGAAGAACGGCTTTCGTGCATGAAGCGGAACCGGAGTGACGGGATAGTCTGGATCGACCGGGGGGCCTGGGCTCTCCGAATCGCCTGCGACCGAGGCAGGTTCGACGGCGCTGCTCATACAACTTCGCCGATGTCTTCGAGCCACAGGCTCGGGCGCTCGGCCAGCATGCGGTCCATCAGTGCCACACACTCCGCGTCGTCGACGACGTCGACCTGAATTCCGCTGCTGCGCAACCATTCCTCCGATGCCTCGAAGGAACGATTTTCGCCGACCACGATTCGAGGGATCTCGTACAGGCGCGCCGTTCCGGCGCACATGAAGCACGGCGACAAAGTCGTGTAGAGGACACACTCGCGATACACCGAGGCCGGCAGTCGTCCGGCGCGCTCGATGCAGTCGGTCTCTCCATGACGGATGGCGCTGTTCATCTGGACCCGACGGTTACGTCCGACTGCGAGAACCTCGCCCCGGTGAATCAGCGCCGCGCCGATCGGCACGCCGCCCTCCTCCCAACCGATCTTCGCCTGTTCGATCGCAAGTCCGAGAAAATACTCATCGGTGTGTGCCGGATGATTCATGTGCGCTCCTGGAGTCTGACCAAAATCGTCGATTGTGGCTCGTGTCACAATCCGACCACGGTGGTAACAGCCCGACAAGGGACAACCTGTCAGTTCGGCAGAACTAGCTCTATGACGAAGTGCCTCCTCGGCGGACGATATAGAAATGCTCCCGACTCTGCGACAAGTTCTTGCGATGCCCTCGTTCAAGGCCGCCGCAATCGAGGTGCTCGCGGGCGACATCGATACCGCGGTGGTCCGCTGGGTCCATTCGTCCGAGGTGTACGAGATGGGTGGGCTGCTGTCCGGAGGTGAGGTCCTTCTGACCACGGGCCTCGGTCTGCACGGGCGATCTCCCGAGCAGCTCACCGCCTACATCGACCAATTGGCGGACGCGGGATGCGTCGCACTCGCGATGGAAGTCGGGCGCTCGTTCCTCACGGCCCCTCCCGAACTCGTCGAAGCTTCGCGCCGACGGGGACTCGCGTTCTTGGCCCTGCACGCAGTAGTGCCCTTCGAGCGGATGGTCGAAGACTTTCACGACCTCATGCTCCGCCGCACTCTCGGTTCGGCGCAAGCGGGCGAGCCTGTCTGGCAAGAACTTCTGAGTCTCGTGGTTGCAGGCCAGGGCATGACCGCGCTGCTCGACAAAGTGTCACGACTCGCGGGGTGCGGCGTCGATCTGCTCGACGCGGATGGCAGAACCGTCGAGCGCAGCACAACCGGCGCAGAGCGATCCGAGACCGAACGCACTATCCACGACGTACGCGGCCCGACGAACTCACTCGGTCGACTTGTCCTGTGCGGGCCGGCAACCACACGCCGAACCGCCGTCGCAAACTGCGCCGCCGTCGCGGTAGCTCTGGAACTCGGCCGTCACGGCGATCTCGGCCCAAGACAGTCACTCGCCCAATCGGTGATCACCGACGTGGTGGGCGGTGTGCTCACATCGCACGGCGACTTGTCCGAGCGACTGACAGCCGCCGGGTGGACGCCGTTGTCGGAGGGGCACCACGTCCTCGTCGCCGCTGTCGACATCGATCGGCAAACGCCGGTTCGAGAGCTCGCTGACCAAGTACGCGACGCCGTACGGGCCGTGCTCGGCTCCTGTGTCGTCGGGACTGCGGCCAATCACGTCATCGTGCTCGCGCATGGGTGGGCGTCCGCATCCCCCGCTCGAGTGCGGACTGCGTTCACCGAAGCCGACGAGCTGCTACGCCGCGGGCCGGGCGGTTCCGCGGTACGCACGCTCGGAGTGGCGACGCCGGTCGCGGACCTGTCGGGCGTCGGGGCGGCGGTCGCGCAAGCTCGCGAAGTCGTCCAGATCGCGCGGCGCTTCGGCACCCGGACCGGAGTGATCCTCGCGAGGGACGTCGGCGTCCAGCGACTGCTCGCCGCCGGAACGACTCCCGCTTCGCTGTCCATGTTCGTAACCGAGCAACTCGGTTCGCTGATCGCATACGACACAGCACATTCCGCCGATCTCGTCCGAACGCTCGACGCGTACCTCGCACATCGGGGCGGCAAGGCGAGAACCGCGGATTTTCTCGGCATTCGGCGTCAGTCGCTTTATGCACGGCTCACGCGTATCGAGAAGCTGATGGGTGTTTCCCTCGACGATCCGGCACAGGTGGTCTGCCTCGGGCTTGCGCTGACCGCATGGCGCATGCGCACCGGCCTTGATCCACAAGCAGCGTTCGAGCGTCTCCCCGGGTGAGTGACAACCTCTGCGATGATGAACGAATGACCGGAGCAGCGGAGTTGATGATCGAGATCCCTGCCGGCGAGGTGCACCTTCGGGACGACCGCAAAGGTACTGCGTGGACCTCGAAAGTCGAATCCTTCCGCCTCGCACGCCATCTCACCACCAGGGCGCTGCTTCACGGAGATTCGTCGGACGATTCGAGCAAACCAGCGGTCGACCTCTCGTGGAAAGACGCCATCGCAACCTGCAACGCACTTTCGGTCGCGGACGGTCTGACACCCGCATATCGAGACGTCGACACCGATTCTCCGCAGTGGGACCGGGGCGCAACTGGCTACCGGCTCGCCACCGAGGCCGAGTGGCAGTACGCATGCAAGGCCGGCACCTCCGGCTACCGCTACGGCGAGATCGACGAGATTGCCTGGTACAGCGACAATTCAGAGGGTAGAGCGCATCCCGTCGGAACCAAGACACCCAACAACTGGGGCCTGTACGACATGATCGGCAATGTCTGGGAATGGTGCTGGGATCTCTACGACCCCGAGGTTTACGGCACGTACCGGATCTTCCGCGGCGGCAGTTGGGCCGAAAGTGAGCGCGGTTGCGGCGCTACCGTAAGGAGGCGAAGCCACCCGACGTTTGCTATCGACGACTTGGGGTTTCGCCTAGCTCAGACGATCTGAGGGCAGACGGCCGAGGACTTCGAGCACAGCCTCGATCTCTTCTCGACTGCGCAGCCGAACTATCGGCAACGACGGCACATCGACAAGGACCGTGGCCATACGCCCGACGTTGCGTCCGTCGCTTCGCCAGGCCCAGCGCACCACGTGATCCGGATCGAACAGAATGGTGTGCAGTGGCGGCTCCATGTTGCGATTCCACAACACCTCTCGCTGCAATCGCCGACGCACGGTTCGTGTGATCACCTGGCGCATCACCGTCCGCCGAGGCAGATCCAACCACAGCATCAGGTCCGCACGCTCGGCCAGAAGTCGACGCACCGCACCGTACTGCCACTCGGTCACCCAGGCCGGCTCGCTGGAAAAGCGTCGTACTTCGGTTTCGAAACTGTCGAGCGGAATCCAGCCGGGCCCGTGGAACAGCGAGTCCAGCTCAGTGTGTTCGATCTCGAGAAGCCGCCCGATTCGACCGGCGAGAGTCGTCTTTCCGGCACCGGAAGTCCCCGCGACAAGGATCTTCTGCGGACGAATCGTCAGCGCGGCGGGGTCTACGAAAGGCACCGATACACCCTAGGGGCCTTACACTTCGCAGTCCACCCATTCGATGTAACCGGTGCCGTTGATCGACGCACCGTCGAAGGTTCCCCGGTAGGTGTACGCGCCGACGTATCCCTTGCCGTGACCGTAGCGCCACTCCGAGTCGATCTCGGCCTCGAACTCCACGACCGTCCTGCCGTGATCGCGTACCTGCCAACGCAGTACGCGCGGCACACGCATCTCGCGACCCTGTGGGTCGACGTGCAATGCGTCGGCGTACTCGAGCACGTCGAACTCGACGTCGTCGAAGACCTTCGCACTACCGTCGACAGTCCGAATGTAGGCGAGCTTGCACGCCGTAACGCCTGACGCTCGAACATCGGTGAGCAACAACTGATGCCGGTCGTCCAGTTGAACGATCTGGTAGGTGAAAAAGTCGGCCGGGAGCTTCCACGACTCGGGAAGCGCGCGGCGAGTCAACGATTGCGGTGTCATGCACCGCGCGTACTCGACGGTGCACGGACCCGAAATACTTACCGGTCCATCCGGACTCGCAATTGTTCCGGAGCACTGTGCCAGCAGACTGACGTGGTCGTAGACGGGATTACGCACGAACCACGACGCTTGGTCCGTTGCCACGATCTCGAGATCGACGTCGAATGAGTCGTATCGCCCGGTGACTCGGAAGTTCGGATAGCTGTTCTCGATGATCAGGTTGTCACCGAAGGCGATTCGCGAACCATCTTCTTCGAACGCACACTCATCGGCAGCGTCGTACGCCCGGTAGAAGTGATGGCCCGGCGCTGCGGTGGAACTCAGCACGGTTGCGGTGTTTCGCGCGTCTGGTGCAGCGAGATAGTCGTTGTCGAACACCACCGTCCCGGTTGCACCGATCAACGTCATGGTGTTGAGGTAACGGAAAGGCCCTGGCAGCCGGGGAACGAAGATCCCGTAGTGCGTCCACGCGAACTTACGCGAAGCCAGGTGCGGACGCATCATGTCGGGCCGATCGAACGGGCGTACCGATTCCGCCATTCGCTTGTCGATCAGCGGTAGCGCGCCGTCCAGCAAGGCCCGAACCGCGGGTCGCCACAATCGGCGCGAGCGGGTGGCGGGAACAGGGTCGGAACGATCAACGGTTTGTCCGGTCACGCCCCTAAGTTAATGTAACCAGACGTAACAAACAAGTGTCGAATTTTCCTCGACGACCTCACACCCTGAACACCCGCGCCCTGCGCACGCGGCGAATAGCATGTGAGAATCCGCGTACCGGAACCGGTCGCAGAGAGGGCGCAACAATGCAGCACGAAGAGTCGTCGTTCACCGGAGTGGCCGGCACCAAGATCGTCTACGACGTGTGGACACCGGACCGCGAACCCACCGGGGTTCTCGTCCTGTGCCACGGACTCGGCGAACATGCGAGGCGCTACGACCACGTGGCTGCGCGACTCGGGGAACTCGGGCTCATCGTGTACGCACCCGACCATCGCGGGCACGGACGCTCTGGCGGCAAGCGCGTTCACCTCAAGGAATTCTCCGACTTCACCGACGACGTCCACACGTTGTTCTCGATCGTGACGGCGGCACATCCCGGCAAGGACAAGTTCCTGCTCGGGCACAGCATGGGCGGCGCGATCGCCCTTTCCTACGCCCTCGACCATCAGGCCGATCTCAAAGCCCTCGCCCTGTCCGGACCTGCGGTGATCATCGCGACCGGCACTCCGAAGATCGTGATGCAGCTGGGCAAGATCGTCGGCAAATACCTCCCGGACGTGCCCGTCGAGAACCTGGAAGCTGCTGCCGTATCGCGTGATCAGAAGGTCGTCGACAAGTACAACGCCGACCCGCTGGTTCACCACGGCAAGGTTCCCGCCGGCATCGCGCGCGGCATGATCACCGCCGCGGAAGGCTTCCCGGCGCGCCTGCCCTCGCTCACCATTCCCGTACTGCTTCAACACGGCTCGGACGACCGTTTGACGGACCCGGCCGGCAGCAAGCTCGTCGCAGATCTGGCCGGCTCTTCGGATGTCACCTTGAAGGTGTACGACGGCCTGTACCACGAGATCTTCAACGAGCCTGAGCAGGAAGAAGTTCTGAACGATCTGATCGAGTGGCTGCGTCCGCGGGTCACCGGAGCATAGTCATGTCTACGTGCGGGATCCTGCTGGCGGCCGGGGCCGGATCCCGCATGGGCAAACCCAAAGCGCTCGTCACAAACACCGAGGGTCAGTCTTGGCTCCACCACGGGGTGACGACACTGCAGTCCGCAGGCCTCTCACCGGTCATCGTGGTGCTCGGCGCGCAGGCAGAGGACGCCCTCGAACTACTGCCCACCACCGATGTCATTGTGGTGATATCGGATTGGCAACACGGAATGAGCGCGTCACTGCGCTGCGGACTCGAAGCCGCCATGCGAATCGACGACGCAGATGCGGCAGCGATCTGTCTGGTCGACGTCCCGGACCTCAACGCCGACACCGTGACGCGGATCGTGGGTCAGATTTCCCCATCACGAAACATACTGCGAAGAGCTGTCTTTCACGGAAGACCCGGCCATCCCGTCCTGATCGGACGCGACCACTGGCCGACGCTTGCAAAGTCACTCACCGGGGACGGCGGCGCCAACACCTACCTACGCGAACACGGGGTCGAGTTGGTGGAGTGCAGCGACCTCAGCAGCGGCGTCGACGTCGACTATCCCGAAGCCTGATCGCACGTCACAATCCTCCCAGGTGGTGGGTGTCCGTATTCGGTGTAAAGATGGCCCGATGAAACGTACCGTCGCCGCCCTGCTCGACATCGAGATCGACGAGGCGACCAACCTGGAGTTCAAGATCGCGGTGACGCGCGCGCCGGGTGTCGAACTGCTGGAAACGATGTCGTTCGTCCATGACGGCAATCCGCTCGAACCCCGCGAGATCACCGCCGAACACGGTACCCGGATCCACCTACTCGACTGTGCCCCAGGCAAACTGATTGTCAGCTACGACGCAACCGTCATCGGCCGCGCAGAACCGTTGTCGGTCAGCGACTACGACGTGTCGAAATATCTGCGCCCCAGCCGGTATGCCGAGGCCGACAAGTTCTTCGGTTTTGTCGCCGGGCAATTCGATCTCGCCACGCCCCCGGCCGAACTCCTCCTCGAAGTCACTCGCTGGGTGAGTACACATTTGAGTTATGTTCCCGGCACCAGTCGCGGCACCGACAGTGCGGTAGACACCTTGCTCGCCGGCGCCGGAGTGTGCCGCGACTACTCGCACCTGACCATCTCACTGCTGCGCGCCGTGGGGATTCCCGCTCGACTGGTGGCCGTCTACGCGCCGGGCTGCGATCCGATGGATTTTCACGCCGTAGTCGAAGCCAATATCGACCACGTCTGGCGCGTGGTCGATGCAACGCAGTTGGCGCCGCGCAGCAATCTTGTGCGCATCTCGACCGGCCGAGATGCCGCAGACACAGCCTTCCTCGACAATCACGGCGGATCGATCACGTTGCATGCCTCGGAAGTTCGCGCAGTCGTCGACGGCGTTCTCGACAACGACGACTACGCAACACTCACATCGATCGGCTGAAAAGCGTCAGGCGCTGATCTGGTTCTGCGAGGCCATCGTTCGCTCGAGGAACTTGATCGTGAGATCGACGATCGCCTTCCCCTCCCGAAGAGCTTTCCCGATCACCGGGAAAGCATGGATCTGCCCACTCCAGATGTGCGTTTCGACGGCTTGTCCTGCCTTGATCAAGTTTTCGGTCATGATCTCGACGTCCGGACGCATCAGTTCGTATTCGGCGGACACCAGGAACGACGGCGGAATCAGACTGGCGTCGGCGTTGATCGGCGACTGCGCACCAGGAATCTCGTCCGGACCCTCGAGCCACCGGTCCTTGAGCTTTTCCACCTGTGACATCGGTAGGTAGGCATCACGTTTCATGAAATCGGGATCATGGTCCTCGAGGTTCACGTTGAGAAGAGGGGAATATCCCACCACGGCAGCGGGCCGCGTGATTCCGCGCAGTGCGGCAATTTCGGCGACCTTCATGGCCAGGTATCCGCCCGCCGAGTCACCGGCAACCACAATCTTGTTCGGGTCTTCGGCTGTCTCGAGCAACGCGGTGTACGCGGCCATTGCGTCCTTGACGGAGGTGCCGATGGAACCTTCCGGCAGCTGGCGGTAGCGCACGGAGATCACCGGTACTCCGGCCTTCGCAGAGAGCAAACCGCACAGTGCCCGGTGCGTTGCCAGACCGCAGAAGACGAATCCCCCTCCATGGAAGTAGAGGATCGTGGCGCCGGCCAACTCGTCCTGCGCTTTGCGTGGATGCTGCACCTTCTCGCTGGGCACACCACCCAGCGTGAAAGGCTCGATATCGAGGTTCTTCGGCTTCGGCAGTTTGTCCGCCATCGCGTCGAGTCGCTCGAGTTGGCGTATACCACGTTCGGTGGTCGGCCAGAGGGTGAACATCGGCTTCACGAACGTCCTGGTCAGGCAGAAGATAACCCGCGCTCGCGGACTCACGTTCCAATGCCATACCGTCGAATCTCGCGTCCGCATAGCGTCCTCCCAGGTCAAGCCGTTTTGTGCATTTGAGTTACACATACTTGTCGGCTGCTGATGTGAACGATAACTGACGCTGCGTCAAAATGACACGACGGGTATGGATCAATTGCTCGAGCGTGTGCAAGTTCTGGTCGCGATCACGGCCGGGAGAGATATGCGCACAGTCCGCGGTGCCCTCCACGCATCATCGCTTCATGATTCCACTCGAACAGCGGCTTCGCGACCTTCGCGGCCAGACCAAGCGCTCCGGACACCGCTACCTGTTGCCGAAATTCGGCTGTGCAACCAGATCCAGCGGGGCGCACCGCCCAGCTACTCCACCCGGTCATTGCGCCGGTGAGACGCACTTTCAGAAAGCGGTCAACTGAGTCTTCCACCTCGCGTCGCCCGAAGACCAGCAGCGTCAGAGGGACAGCGCTGCGGATGGACATGGAGCCTGAATGCTCGTCGATCGTCCCGACTCGGCGTATCTGAGGCCACCACTGCGAATACCGTTCGGCATCCGCGAGAACCTCGTAGACGCGGTCAGCAGAGGCAGGAAGCGTCCAGACGCTGTGGAAGTCGAAGTCGGTCACGGCGTCCGAGCTAGCCGGTACGCACGGTGAGATCGCCGAACAACGAATACGCGACGACACGAATAACCGGTGCACCTGGGCCGGGATCCTGTCGACCCCCGTCGAATTCCCGATCTCCGAAAAGGTCGAAGCCACCCAACTCGACTGAAACACCCTCCGGAACCCGCAGCCTCGTGTCCCCGAAGATCGACACGATGGTGATCGTCGAGGAGGACGCTGTGACGGTTGCCGATCGCAGATCGAACTTGACGTCCCCGAACAACAGCAGAGCGAGTGTCTTTTTCGCCAAAGACCAACGGCCGGAGCGCTTCGTGTCACCGAAGACACCGACGATCGTTGCTTGCGGCGGCGACACCACAGCGTGTGGTGCCGCACTGAACGGCACGATCTGCTCGAGCTGCCCTCGATCTGCGGTGGGCGACCACACCACTGCCGCCTTGTCCGAGTACTCCTCGAGGGTCAAACGCCCCTCACCCACCGCGACTTCCAGACGCGCTTGGGCATCGACACGCAATTGATCGACGTCGTGGCCTTCTTCAGCAGCAGTCACCCAAGCACCGTAACCCGAACCTCGGGTGCTTACACGCCGGGCTTGCTCAGTATTCGAATGTCTCCACGCGTCGCAGGATCTCCTCCGCGATCTTGGCGGGACTCCCGCCCACGTCGACGACGATGGCCTGTTCGTCCGGGTCGACGGCCTCGAGTGTCGAGATCTGGGAGTCGAGCAGCGAGGCGGGCATGTAGTGATCGAGGCGAGCGGTCAATCGCTGGCCGATCTGATCCCGCGAACCGGCGAGGTGCACGAACACGACGTGCTCACCGCGAAGCACGTCGCGGTAGCTGCGCTTGAGTGCCGAACACGTGACGATGCCCGGCTGACCGGCGTCGGTATGGCTCTTGATCCAGACGGCGATCTTGTCGAGCCAGGGCCAGCGGTCTTGGTCGTTCAACGGATGCCCGGTCGCCATCTTGTCGATGTTCGCCTGCGGGTGGAGATCGTCGCCTTCTTGAAGGTCCCAACCCATCGCTCCGGCGAGCATGCCGCCGACCGTCGACTTTCCCGAACCCGAGACACCCATCAGGACGAGCACGGGATACTGCTTCTGCTGTGCCGCTTCGCTGTTCATGTGCTCGCCTACCTAGATGAATGCGCTCAACACGAGCACTCCGGCCAGGCCCGATACCGAGATGATGCATTCCATCACGGTCCAGGTCTTGAGGTTCTGTACCACGCTGACGCCCAGATACTCCTTCACCAACCAGAATCCGGCGTCGTTGACGTGCGAGAGGAAGAGCGAGCCCGCACCGATCGCCAAGACCATCAGCGAGACATGTGCGGACGAGAGGTCTGCCGCAACCGGAGCAAGGATGCCCGACGCCGTCACCGTTGCCACCGTTGCCGAACCTGTTGCGACGCGGATCAATACCGCCACCAGCCAGGCCAGGAACAGCACGGGGAGGCTGCTGCCCTTGATCGCGTCGGCGATCACTCCGGCGATACCGGTGTCGATCAGGACCTGCTTGAAACCGCCACCGGCGCCGACGATCAACAAGATGCCTGCGATGGGAGGTAGGGAACTCTCGAGTGACTTCGAGATGGCCTTGCGGTCCATTCCGCCGCCGCGACCCAACAGCACCATTCCAACCAGAACCGCGAGACCCAAAGCCACAACGGGTGTTCCGAGGAAGTCGAGGACGGACTTGGGTACTGCCTCGGAATCGGGTGCGATCACGTCTGCAAATGCCTTGCCCAGCATGAGAACAACCGGCAGGAGGATCGCTGCGAGAGTAGCCGCGAACGAGGGACGCTGCTTCTTCTCTTCCTCGCCTCGATCTTCGCCTGTGACAAAAAGATCCGGGACCTTCACGTCGACCCACCGCGCGGCGTACTTACTGAAGACCGGTCCGGCGAGAACAACAGTGGGGATCGCGACGAGGACACCGAGCGCGAGGGTGAGGCCGAGGTTTGCGTTCAAAGCCGAGACTGCAACCAGCGGCCCTGGGTGCGGGGGAACCAACCCGTGCATGGCCGAGAGGCCGGCGAGGGTGGGGATCGCGATGCCCATCAGGGACAAGCCGGAACGCCGCGCGACGAGGATGATGACCGGCATCAACAGGACGAGACCGATTTCGAAGAACATCGGCAGACCGATCACTGCGCCGACCAGAGCCATGGTCCACGGAAGCGCCTTGGTGCTGGAGCGGCCGACCAGCGTGTCGACCACTCGGTCGGCACCGCCGGAATCGGCGAGGAGTTTGCCGAACATCGCGCCGAAACCGATCAGGATTCCGACGCTTCCCATGGTCGACCCGAAGCCGGTGGCGAACGCCGCGACCGACTCGGCCGATCCGAGGCCGGCCGCCAGACCGACGCCAACCGCACCGATGGACAGTGCGAGGAAGGGGTGCAGGTCGAGCCAGGTGATCAGCGCGATGATAACCGCGACGCCGGCGACTGCAGCGATGATCAATCGTGCGTCGCTACCAGCGGGGACGACCTCGGCCGCCAGCAATGCTGTGGTGTTCATAGGGACTCCCAGTCCGATGAGTGATTGAGGTCACTGTTCCTTAATTAACCTACAATTTCAAGAGCAGACACTAATTTGTAGTATTTATTCGGCTTCCACCGGGCTTACTCCATACGCATGGGACGATCTACGTATGCCTTCTGTCCCGTTTCAGCAGTTACACGACTCGATGCTGGAACAGCTCGGCCAAGACATAGTCGGTGGTGTGCTCGCTCCGGGAACCACGATCTCCGCCGACGAGGTGGCAACGCGATACGACGTGTCGCGAACCGTCATCCGCGAAGTTGTCCGCGTTCTCGAATCCCTCGGACTCGCCTCGGTTCGTCGACGCGTCGGAATCACCATCCTGGGCTCCGGACACTGGAACTCGCTCGACCCCAACGTCATCCGCTGGCAACTGGCCGGTCCTGATCGGTTCGAGCAACTTTCGATCCTCAGTGAACTCCGTTCCGGCATCGAACCTCTGGCTGCGCGACTGGCCGCAACTCGCGCCACACCTGAGCAGTGCGGCGCTCTCACTGCAGCCGTCATCGGCATGTCAGCTACCTCGCGCGCTGCCGATACCGACGCATATCTCGGCCATGATTCCGACTTTCACCGCACACTGCTCGCCGCTTCCGGCAACCCGATGCTGCGGGCGATGTCGCAGATCGTCGTCGAGATACTCGAAGGCCGCACCCGCCACTCGTTGATGCCCCACGAGGCCGACCCCGAAGCGATTCACCTGCACGGAGTGGTCGCATCGGCTATTCAGGCCGGAGACGCCGACGCCGCGGAAGCCGCCATGCGCTCGATCGTCGCGGAATCCGCAGAAGCGGTCGAAACAATGCGCGAAAGCCCCGAACCGCCGCCTCATCTGTAAGTCGAGCCACAGACTCGGCGGAATTGGCCCGCAACTGCTCCGCAAGTGGAACGCTTGGCGCCATGACAGCACTCGCTACCCAGAACAGCGCACTCTGATGGCCCGCCCGGTACGCGTCGTCGTCCTCGGTGCCGGATCGTGGGGAACCACGGTGGCCGGCCTCGCTGCCCGCAACACCCCGACCCTGTTGTGGGCACGCAATTCCGAAGCAGCCGACGAGATCAATTCGCAACGGACCAACTCCAAATACCTTGGTGAGCGCAAACTTCCCAAGGGGCTCAAGGCAACCTCGGATCTGGTCGAAGCCGCCCGCGAAGCGGACGTACTCGTATGCGGGGTGCCTTCGCACGCCGTTCGCTCCACCCTCGCCGAGATCGCCAACGAGGTTCGGGCGTGGGTCCCGGTGTTGTCACTGTCCAAGGGTCTCGAGCCCGGCACCCGGCAGCGCCCCACCGAAGTGATCGCCGAGTGTCTGCCCGGCCATCCCGTCGGACTGCTCGCGGGCCCCAACATCGCCAAGGAGATCGTCGACGGCATGGCCGCGGCATCGGTCGTGGCCACCCAGGACGATCGTGTCGCCGCCGCGCTGCAACCCCTGTTCGCGTCGTCGGTCTTCCGCGTCTACCGCAACACCGACGTGCTCGGCTGCGAACTCGGCGGCATCCTCAAGAACATCGTTGCCATCGCCTCGGGCATGGCCGACGGCCTGGGAGTCGGTGACAACACTCGTGCGATGGTGCTCGCACGCGGCCTCGCCGAGATGACTCGACTCGGTGAAGCGATGGGCGCCAACCCGCGCACCTTTGCCGGCTTGACGGGCGTCGGCGATCTGATTGCCACCTGCATGGCTCCGACTTCTCGCAATCGTCGCGTCGGCGAAGCTCTGGCGCAGGGATTGACCGTCGAGGAGGCGGTCGCCAAGCTCGGCCAGGTTGCCGAGGGCGTGAAGACTGCCCCCACCGTCATGGATCTGGCCCGTGAATACGGTGTCGACATGCCGATTGCCGCGGAGGTCGAGGCCGTCATCGGCGGTCGCCAAAGTGCCAGCGACGCATATCGCGGACTTCAGAAGGTTGCCCCGGGCGGCGAGCACGAAGTGGCGTGAGGAAGATCTACAGGTATCTAGCGATTTGGCTAGATACCTGTAGATCGCCCGAGATCACGAAATTGGAGCGTCGACGAAGATGTCGATCGCCAACGGTGACTGACCGCCGTACTGCGAGAAATCCGAGATCCCCGCCTCGCGCAAGATCTCGACGTCGAGCACCGTACGACCGGTATCCGTGCCGGCGGGACGCCCGAGAATCTCGACAGCCGCATCGGCCATGATCTCGGGTGAACGCGAGTGCTCGATACTGTCGTCTCCCCCGAGCAGGTTTCCGACAGCGGCCGTGGCGATCATGGTCTCCGGCCACAGGCAATTACTCGAAATCGGTGCACATGAATACTCTACGGCGATGCCCAAGGCCGCCAATGTCATTCCGTATTTGGCCAGCATGTAGCCCGGATGAGCACCCAACCAGTGCGGCGAAAAGTTGAGCGGCGGCGACAGCGTCAACACGTGCGCATTGGCCGAAACCCGAAGGTACGGAAGGCACGCGCGGGTGAGCGCGAAGGTACCACGGACATTGACCTGCTGCATCAGATCGAATCGCTTCATCGCGAGATCTTCGGTTTTCGAGATGTCGAGGACGCTCGCGTTGTTGACCACGATGTCGATGCCACCGAAGTGCTCTACCGCTGCAGCCACGGCCCGCGCGATGTCGTCGTCGTTCCTCACGTCGCCGACGACCGGAACGGCATGACCCTCGAGCTCGTTCAACTGGTCCACAGCCGTGTGGATAGTTCCGGGCAGCCTGGGATCCGGCGTATCGGTCTTGGCGAGCAACACGATATTTCCGCCGCGGTGCGCTATCGCACGGGCGATGGCAAGTCCGATGCCACGGCTTCCCCCGGACATGATCGCGGTTCGTCCGCGGAAGTTCTTGTCGTCCAAAACGAATCCTTGTCATCGTCGACGGTCTTCGTCGCTGCGGATGTGGCCGCGGGAAGTCCCGGCACGACCACTCGTCGACTTCCACGATATGAGCGCCTTCACGCGATGACTACGGCCGCGGAGCATCAACAATCGTTGGTCCGTTGTCCTGACGGGACAACTGATCAATGCGGTCAGCCACCCACCGGGCGCAGGATCCACCATCCGCCGAGCACGAGCACCGCGACGTTCACGAGCAGAAACAAACCGACCCAGACGATCGCGGGTATCGGTGAGAGCCTGGCCAATTGGTCGGCGTCCGAGTCCGGTGCCCCGCCTCGCCGCATTCGCTGCCGTTGAAGTTCCACGACCGGGCGCGGTCCGGCAAAGAGCAGGAAGAGCGTCAGGAAGTACGCTGCGGCCACTTGCTGCTCCTGGGTCCCCCACCAGACGAGCCCGAACAACACGGCTCCCACGACTGCAAGTGAGAAGACTCCGTAGAGGTTTCGGATCAGGACCATCATCACCGCGATGACGAATACGCCGATCCACAGCACCGAGACCGCACGCTGCGCGCCCAACAACCCAGCCGCGCCGAGTCCGAGAATCGACGGTCCGACGTACCCCGCGAACGTCATCAGAATGACGCCGAAGCCGGTCGGTTTGCCCGACGAAATCGCGACACCCGACGTATCCGAATGCAGGCGAAGACCTTTCAACCGTCGACCGACCAGGACTGCGACGATCAGATGAGCACCCTCGTGTGCGATGGTGACGACGTTGCGGGCGATCCGCCACAGGTGCGGCTCGAGAACGATGATCACGGCGATCAACGCTGCCAGCTGAACCACCCACGCCGGCGGATTGGGACTGAGCGCCGCCACCCGATCCCACGCGGTTTCGAGCGCGTTCACTCCGCTTGTCCGCGCAGGTATCGGCCGAAGTGCGGGACCGTGAATCCGATGGACCCACGTTCTGCCGAATAGATCAGTCCCTTCTTGATCAGTCCATCGCGTGCCGGCGAAAGGGAAGCCGGCTTGCGCCCCAACTCGACGGCGATCTTCGCGGTTGCGACGGGTCCGTCGTCACCGGCGAGATCGGCCATGGCGCGCATGTACTCACGCTCCGCAGGTGTTGCTCGCTCGTACCGCGATCCGAAGAAACCGACAGCGAGTTCTTCCTCAGCCGTCGGTGCGCCGACGCGCACGTCTTCTGCCGTGATCGGACTCGACGCCGCCACATCCCACGTGGCTTTCCCGTAGGCCTGAACGAAGTACGGGTACCCGTCAGCCGCTTCGTACAGAGCGTCGAGCGCGGATTCGGTGAACTCGACCTCCTCACGCTCGGCAGGCGCAATCAGTGCCTGATCTGCAGCTTCACGCTCGAGGCGGTCGATCCGGTGGTAGCTGAACAGGCGCTCCGAGTAGCTTTTCGACGCCGACAGCACAGCAGGCAGATGCGGAAGCCCCGCCCCGACGACGATCAACGGTGCCGCGTCCTGACTCAACTCGTGGCAGGCCCCGCAGATCGCCGAGACATCCGCGGCACCGAGGTCCTGCATCTCGTCGATGAAGATTGCGATCCCGACGCCGACATCCCTGGCCAGCGACGACGCGTCGAGCAGCAACTCGACCAGGTCGATCTCGATGTCGCCGCTGTCCGCGCGACCTTTGACCGCAGGTGCGTCGATGCCTGGTTGCCAGCGCTCCCGCATTCCCTTGTCCGCAGTGGCGCGTAGGGCAAACGATTTGAGGACTCCGAGGAACTGCTCGACCCGCTCCGGATCGCGATGGGAGACCGCGATCTCTCGGACTGCCATGTGCAGCGCCGACGAGAGTGGGCGTCGTAAATCCTGATCGGGGCGCGCCTCGATCTTGCCTGTCCCCCAGCTCCGGGAGATCGCGGCCGAACGCAACTGATTGAGCAGGACGGTCTTGCCGACGCCACGCAATCCGGTGAGGACAACACTTCGTTCCGGGCGGCCACGCGCAATTCGCTCGAGAACGACGTCGAAGGCGTCGATCTGCTTGTCGCGCCCGGCGAGTTCCGGCGGGCGTTGACCGGCACCGGGGGCATACGGATTGCGCACGGGGTCCATGCCCATCGACGGTACAAGCCGAGTAGACGAATATCCCGCTCTCTAGCGCGTGTCCTAGAGAGAACTAGGAACCGCAATATCGGCTCGAACCTTGCCGAACCGGGCTCCGGCGTCGTCGTCTAACCGTCCAGGGTTGACGCTCGGGCGAAGTCCCCGGCCACGTGGGCTCCAATTGCTCCGGCCAGAATGATCGCCGGATGCGTCGCGGCCAGATAGAGCCCCGACACGCCTTCGGCGAAGCCCAGCAGCGGGCGGCCACCACGCGGGATGGGACGGTCAGCGACTACCGCCTCGATCAGTTCCACTTGGTCACCGTCCTCGAGCTGACTGCGGATCGCGTGCAGCGTCGGCCCCGCAAGCTCACGAACATCTCCGGAGAACCCGACCGGAACATCTTCAGCCGCAATCAGTGTCGTGTCGTCCAATTGCCGGATCTCGAAATCCGGAGAGGAGAGTATTCCGTTCACCAATGGGTGGGGCGTCGAGAATCTGATGAGACAACACGGGGAGGCGTCGACCTCGACGTCCACTCCCGCCGACGCCGCGAGTCCAGGAATCGCGGTACCCGCAGCGAGCACGGTGGCCGATCCGTAGACGGGACCGTCGGCAGTCATTACTCCGCACACTCTCATGCCCTCCGCGAGCACCCCGAGCACACTGACATCGGAATACACTGTGGCACCGTACTCTTCGGCACCTCGCAGGAGCGATCGAGCGAACGCAACCGGGTCAACGCCACCGTCATCAGGCGCGTACGCTGCGACCGAGGGGGTCGTCCGCAATCCCGGCTCACGAGCAAGGATCTCCTCTTTACCGATGAGGTCGACGGGATGGCCGAGTGCTCGATGCGCGTCGACGAACTTTCGAGTCTCCGCTTCCGTCGTCTCCCACGTGATCGCGCCTCTGCGGCGCAGACCGAATGGCTCGACGAGTTCGCGCTCCAGTCGGTCGAGCTCGAGTGCGGCGCCATGTCGGAACGGATCGGAGTAGGTTTCTGCTGCACTCTTCGAGAGGCCGACCCAGGCAAACGAGTTGCCGGTCACCCCTCCCGCCACCGAGCCCCGCTCGAGCACGGTGACTCGGAGACCAACGCGCGCCAGGTGATACGCGATCGACGCGCCGACGACACCGGCACCAATCACCAGGATCGGGCTGTCGTTTCGACCATTCGGATGCGTCACCAGTGGACCATATCTGCGAGCCGCAACGTGGATCCACTCAATTTGGATGCGAGGACTTCGGCGGTAAACGGAGGACTAAGCCTCGGCGCACATCGGGACCGATACGGTGTGCTCATGCTCTGGCGTTGGTTCGCAGTCGTGATCGTCATCCTCGCTGTTGCCGGCATTTGGCACGTGACCATCCCCGACCGTCCTGTTGCCGCAATAGTCGACGCCGAGACGCTGGGGTGCGCGACCCCGTATCCGATCGGCCCGCTCCAGACGACACCAACTGCGACAGTTCCAGACGATTTCGTACCCGTCGCCGCCGTCACGTGCGACCCGTTTGTCAGCGACAACGTGGCAGCCGACCGAACCGTCAGCTTCTCTGCTCACCGTTGGGAGGGCGATTTCAGTCGGGCGGTGGAAATGCTGAACCGCTCGTCCGCGCACAAGACTTGGTTCCCCGAAGGCTGCGGTGACAACTACAGCCTGGCTGTCCTGGAGCAATTCTGGTTGGTCGACGATCGAGGCCGAGCAACTCGGCCGGGGTATCCCTCCGATTCGTGTGGACTACCGAAACCCGGTGGCCTGGCCGCCATCAAGGAACTGACACCGGTCGGCAGTACCGAACACCGAATAGCGTTGTCCGACGATCAGATCTACGAACTGTCGCATTGCAGGCCGACCTACCGACCAGCCACGACAGGTACAACGGCGCTGACATCGCTGTCGGCGGGCAGCGTTTTCTGCCGATTCTCCTCCACCGAATTCGTAGGCACATCGTCTACGACGGAAACCTTCGACGGACTTCCACCCGCTCCCGACTGTGACGCGGTGGCCACCGAGGTGGCGTCGACGATCTACGTGGACCGTCCCACGAACGAGGAACGATTACTCACCGTCGAGATCGACGGCTGTCGGCGCGTCATCGCCGACGGATACGCACCGATGCAAGCGTCGGACGAGCTGTTGGTGTCTTTCCGGTAGTGCTGCGCCACAATGCAGTTGATCTCCCGCCCGGATGCGTAGGTCCCGATGTGACCAGTGACAGCCCGCAATCCTGTCAGGCGCCCGGGAACTGAAGGTGCGCTTGGGTCTTTCCCAGAACCGTCTGGCCCTTGTGCGTGACTGTGACATCGATCCGCGTTGTCCGCATCGTGGCGTCGATTCGCGCGATCTTCGCAGTGATGGAGAGATCAGCACCATCGACGGCATCGACTACGACGGGCCGAGTAAAGCGAGTTTCATACGAGATCACACCGCTCGGGTCACCAACCCAGTCGACGATAGCCTGCAAAGCAATTCCGGCAGTGAGCATTCCGTGCGCCAGAACTCCCGGTAGCCCAGCCGCAGTAGCGATTGCGTCGTTGAAATGGATCGGGTTCATGTCGCCGGAGGCACCGGCGTAGCGAACTAGGTCATCACGAGTGAGGACCAGATCAACCTTCGCGACGATGTCACCGAGGACGAGGTTTTCGAAAACCGGCACGACGGGTACGGTCATGCGCCTTCTCCTCGCGCCAGCAGCGTCGAGGTGACCGTTGCTACCAAAGCGTCGGTCACGTCGTGGATCTCGGAAACTGTCGACAGGATCGCACTGCCTGCACGCACTGTCACCCCTGTAATCGTCAGTGTCGTAGACAGGTCATCGCCGGCGACTATCGGACGCTGATGCTCGATCTTCTCGGAAGTATGGACCACACGAGTCGGATCGAGCCCGGTATCCGGCGTGCGCAGCAGTGCCATGATCGCTCGTTGCTGGACAACGGTTGTGAATGTTGTCGGTGCGATGACATCGACGAACCCGGCCTCCCTGGCGACACCGACATCATGGTGCAAGGGATTGCTCGAACGCACCGCCAGAGCGAACTCGCGAATCTTCTCGCGCCCGACAAGGTACGAAGACGAGGGAAACACCCGGCCGGCGAGCGCTGGGTTCACAGGAGACATCCCGGAATACTAACGGCGGCCGACTTCGGGTTGATTCGTGGCCTGAGGTCTCGTCGGCCCGAGAATGCGATCGAGGAGACGCTCAACCAACTGGACCGCCAATTCTGCTGTGGCGTAGCCGGGAAGCATCCCCTGGGCGAGCCCGGCGACAGCCGCCAGAATGAGCTCGGCGTCGAGGTCGGGATCCATTGACGGCGCAACCGCGTCCCGATTGGTCACTCGTTGAAGCTGGCCGGAAATGAGCGCTGTCAACTCTCTTGGGGCAGTGAGGGTTTCCTCGGCGGCGATTCCTTGTCCGGTCAGTGCGGCAGCGTGGAAGGCGCCGAGAACAATCGCTTCCTCCCGACGTTGTCGATCGAGTGGGAGCATGCCAACAAGGAACGCTGAAATAACCTCGCGGGGTGTCGCTTCCGCGCCAAGAACAGACAACTCCTGCATCAAGCGAGCACCCGCATCCTGACGCACAGCTTGATGCGTCGCGAGAAGGAATTCCCGCTTCGTGCCGAAGTAGTACTGCACGAGTCGCACCGAAATCCCGGCCTCGGCAGCAACGGACTGAAATGTCACCGCCGCGAGCCCACCGTCGACAATTACTCGCCGCACCGCGTCGGTGATCTCCCGTTGCCTCACTTCATGGTCGACCAGTCGCGGCATGAGGCTGTCCTTCCCCTTTCGATATAGATGACTTTGACCCGTTAATGATACGCACGTACCGCATTAGTGATACGGTCATACCATCAAAATTGAATGCAGCGAGAGGGAGGCTCATGCCGAAGATCGGACGATTCAAGAACGAAGCATCAAAGCAGGCGTACGAGAGCATCTACCGAGAACTGGAGAGCACCTGGCCGGTTCCGTCGACACAACTCGACGTGCCGACATCGTTCGGAACCACCCATGTCCGTAGGTCGGGGACCGGCACGGAGACGCCGATCGTCCTGGTGCACTCTCTCGGGGCCAATTGTCTGCAATGGCACATCGTCATCGAGGACCTGTGCCGAGACCGAGTCGTGTACGCACTGGACACGATCGGCACACCAGGCCTCAGTGTCCAGACTTCTCCACTGACCGGGGAGTCCGACTTCGCCACCTGGATCAGCGAGGTATTGAACGAACTCGAGGTCGATCGCGTCCACCTGGTCGGCTACTCGCAGGGCGCGTGGCATGCCGTTCTCGTAGCACTTCATTCTCCTGAACGACTGGCGAGTGTGACGCTCATCGAACCGGGTGGAGTCTTCGACAAGCCCTCGTGGCGTGTGCTGCTGAAGATGGTCCGCGCCGGTATGCGCCGCACCGACAAGAATATTCGCAAGCTCAACGATTGGCTGTCCCCCGGGTACGTTCTCGGCGACCTCGAGTTCGCCCTCGCCAAGGAAGCGCTGAACTACCGGCCCGGTATCGGGTGGTCACGAATGCTCAAGGATGCAGAAGTGCAGTCGATTTCGGTTCCCATGCTCGTAATCTCCGGTGCTGAGACGGTGGTCTCCAACCCCGAGCAGGTGGCCGCGAGGTTAGCTGATCTTGTACCTGAAGCCGAAGTGGAGATCTATGCCGGAACCGGCCACGGAATCCTGGGACACATACCCGATCGGGTGATTCCCCGACTCATGAAGTTCGTCCGCAATCATGACGACGCGAAGCGGACGTGATCTCGCGGACCAGCCGCCGACAAGGTGGTGATGAAGCCGGTCAATCAGCTGGCCAAGGCGGTACAACTGACAGAGGAGAACATTCCTCTCCGACCACCGCGGTCAGGTAATGGTGGCCGTTGCCGCCGCCGTTTTGGTCGTGGCGGGAGGTCTGTGGTGGACGAAGACCATCTCCTCGCGCAGATACTCGGTGGCAGTGCTTCCGACTACGAGTCCGATTGACGATCACAGATGCGGACGTACCTGGGCTCGCGGTGACGGCCCGAGGTCGAACCCCCAGCGCCGCCCGAGTATTGGCGACCGACGCCGCCGAAGCTCTCTGTTCGATGTTCGAAGAAGCCAACGCAATGACTTCCGGAGGGTTCACGTTCACCGTCGTTCCACCGGGGAACTGACGGATCTATGGTCAGTAGCGCGGCCGCACCAGGTTTATGCCTGTTCGCGCTCGGCTGCGAGGGCGACCGCCTGTTCGAAAGTATGGACGAGCACTGCACGTCGAGCGACCTTGTGATCCTCGTCCGGTTCGAGTTCGTCAATGTAGCCATCCCACACGCGCAGATATCGATCGCGCCAGTCGATCAGCACTTGCGTCGATGGAAAGGTCACACCGACTCGTTTCGTCTGGGCAATATCGGTGAGGATCTCGAGCCACGCCGGCACCATCTCCCCGCCCCATTCATCCGGCTCCAGACTCGAATCGTCTTCGAACTCGGCAGTGATGTCGTCCACGATTCGACCGGTCAGGGCCCCCAACCCATCCGCGACGGTGTCACTGTCAAAGTTTCCCGGACCCCAGACTCCCACAAGCCCTCCCATATCGATTGTGGATAAATTCAGGTCGACAGTCGCGTCGCCGTCGCAGCAGGCCGTGAGCGTGCTCGCAGTCGCAGGTCGGCAATTGCAAATTGGAGAATCTGCCGCCCGCTCAGTCAGAGCTTGCGGTCATTGGCGCCCGCTCAAATCGGACTGTCGACTATCTTCCGAAACTTCGGCGACCCACCGATTGCTGAAATTTTGAGCATCAACCAGTTCCAGATTCTCACAGCCACCTCCGCGTCGTATCTCACCGTCAACACTAACCGACCGGCGAGACTCTTTTGGCTACCGGTACACCACTATGCGTCGACCAGTTAGATCAAGTGTGAACTCGAACTGGCGCAACAGATCGCCGGGAACTGCAGGAGCGCTTGGGTCTTTCCCAGAACCGTCTGGCCCTTTGTGCGTGACGGCGATTGGTTCTGGGTGCATCGATCCGGTCGGAAGCACTGCGATGTTTGTCGGCACACGGAATTGCGCTCGGTGGAGATCGAGGATCCGTATCCACGGGTGTCGCAGGCAATTCCTGAAGCTTCGCAGGGGAAATAGCTGCGCATCGCCACCCCCAACAGCGATTCCGTCGATTGTGTAACAACCACACGAAGAACAGCCATCGATGTCCGAAAGGAAGACTGATCCGGCGAGACCGCGAGGTAGTGTCACATCTGCCCAGCAAAACTCGCCACGATCCCGAGAAGACGGTCGGCCTCGCCAACTGCCACTTCTGACGTTACGACGTTGCTGGGCAGGTGTTTACGGAAAAGGGTTTCGCACGCCGGGTACCGATCGCTGATGGGACTGATCACCCCTTCTCCGAAAGATGTTGGTAACGAATCGAACCCCGAGCATAGAGGTGCAACGATTGGGCGAGTTGATTCAACGCCCCGATGTGCGATCTATCTGTTTGCGCCAATCATTTTCGGCAAAGGCTTAATTCGCCGAACGGGGCCGGGTACTGCAATAGCTGGTCGAGTATTCGATCACGCGTCTTACGCTAAGGAAGGACCGAGAACATGACTGAAGTAATTTCGTGGATTGTCCAGAATCCGATTGGTGCCGTCGTCGCGCTTGTTGCCGACATCATAATATTGACGATGTCGTCTGTCGCGGGATACTCGTAACCGAATCCGCCCGTCCTTCACGGTATTCCTAAGTCGGGGAACTACATTCGAAACACAGAGGGCCGCAACCGCAGCGTACTGTCGGCGCTCGTCACTGACCTTTCGTGGCCTCATATGCCCAACTGCGCTGGGTCCGTACTGACGTCCCTCGTGTCGAGTGTCGCACCACCAGTTTCAATCAGTCACGCCATCACTACTCAGGAGGAATCACAATGGGTTCGATCAACGCATTCAACGAATGGGTCAACCAAGCTACGTATGCGGGCGACCCGTTTGCCACCGCCATAGCGATCGTCCAGTTCTTCGCGGTGAGTCTCGTCAACCTGTTCACCGGCGGCCCCATTCTTTAAAGGAGTCCACTCGGTCTCACTTCTGCTCGGCGTCCATCGCAGCCTGTTCTTCGGCTGTACTGCTCCTCGCGAAAGGTGGCCGGGACATCGCTGACGAGCATGATGCGCAGTTCGGCCTCGCGGATGGTCAGTGAACGCAGTTTTGGACGGTCGATCAGGACGAGTCGACATCGGAGCGAATGAACACCGAAGTGCCCAAGCATGTTCGACGCTTGGGCACTGTCGGGCTTGTTACCCGGCAGTCGGGGTGGGCTCGGGGTTTTCCTGGATGTATCGCAGATTGCGAACCCGTACGCTATCGCAATGGACTTGATGGTCTGGATCGTCACGACGCCATTTCTTGCAGCAGCACTGGCGGGCGTGATGCGACGAACGCTGGGGACGAGAGTCGGATGGCCGCGAACCCTTGCGGTCGCGGTGATAGCACTCTCGGTGGGGGTTCCACTGTCGGGATACGTCGCAACACTTGCAGGAATTGCCAGCCAGGACGATCAACTTCTGGTGAGCGTAGGAACAGCGCTCATATTCTTCGGAGTTGTCGCGCTCTGGGTGTTCGCAGCATGCCTGGCCGCATTGGTTTTCCTCGAAGTTGTCCTTCCAACAGGGTCCATCCCCGGACCGCCAGAAGCATTGCAGCGCAGCCGCAAATCGTGGCGACGAACCAAGCGATACGTCCAGATCATGGGCATCGTCGTGCGAGCGGGAGGCGGGCCCGCTCTCCGTGCTGGGCCATCAGCGCCTCAGTTCGGGGACGCGCTGGTGGAAGTAATCAACCGGTGCGGTGTCACTTTCGTCAAGCTGGGACAGATCCTCGGCACGCGAGACGACCTCATACCACCCGAGTTGGCTCGCACTCTCTCGTCTCTGCAAAGTTCGGCACGACCGGCTGATCCAGTCCGCATTGCGGAGCTACTGGCATCGGAACTCGGCGACGCACCAGAGTCGGTGTTCGCATGGTTCGATGTGGAGCCGTTCGCCGCCGCCTCTGTCGCACAGGTACATTCCGCGCGCACCGTTGAAGGCGTCGACGTTGTGGTGAAGGTTCAACGGCCCGAGGCGAGCGCACAAGTGAGCGTGGATTGCGATATCTTCCTTCGCGTGTCATCCCGCGCGGAGACCCGTTTTCCCTGGGCACGCGATATCGGCGTTCACCGACTCGCCGGGGGCCTCGTCACGTCACTGCTCGAGGAACTCGACTACCGCACCGAAGCAGCGAATACCGGCGCGATTGCTTCCACCATGTCGAACCGCCCGGATATCGTCGTTCCGCACATCTACCCCAACCTCAGTAGCGGACGGGTGCTCGTGATGGAACGTCTTCACGGCACACCGCTCTCCGACGGTGAGTCGGCGCTCACCGGCCTCGACCGCGACACCCGCAGCAGCATCGCCAACGAACTTCTTGCGTCGTTGCTCGACGGGATCTTTGTCCACGGCGTGTTTCACGCGGACCTGCACCCCGGCAACATCATGATCCTCGATGACGGCCGGGTCGGGCTCCTCGACTTCGGCGCAGTAGGGGTTCTGGACGGCGAGACACGGATCTTGTTCGCCGTGCTCCTCAACGCTGCCCTCGCAGGTGATCCGGTGGCGACAGTCGACGCGATGCTGATGGCATTCGACGTGCCGCCCGAAGTTGATCGCGGAGCACTACGTCACCAGGTGGGCCGAGAGATCACCCTGCTCAGTGTCCAACCCAATGTTTCCATGGCATCGTTCGCGCGAATGTTCACCGTGCTTCGAGAACACCGAATCGGAGTGCCGGGAGACGTCGCCGCCGCTTTCCGTTCGCTCGCGTCCTTGGAGCGCGCCCTGCGGCTCCTGGATCCGCAGATCGACCTCGTCGCTGCTGTTCGGGCCGAAGTACCCCGACTGTTGACCCATGTCGCCAGCCCGACTGCAGCCGCGCAGGCAATCCTGTCGACGACGGCGGTCACAACCGCGGTGGTCAGGCGCCTGCCTGGTCAGCTCGATCAGATCGCGACCTCGATCGCGTCGGGAAGCTTCACACTTCGCACTCGCTCGGTTGCACACCCCGACGACAGGCGATGGCTACGACGGTCGGCGAACAACGCCCTGGGTATGGCGGCGGGAGTGACCGCGCTGATCGTCGCGGCGATCCTGCTGTTCGTACCTGGCGGACCACAACTCACACCTCAGCTGTCGGGCTATGCACTCGCGAGTGCGGTACTGGGCTTCGTCGGCGTCGTTCTGTGCATGCGGACCGTGTTCCGTTTGTTCACACTCGACAACAGGTAACCGAGAACTGATTTTCATCGCTTGATCTCGATGTCGTCGAAGTCGAGCGCCAGGAGGGTCGGCCGCGAGAGAACGCGACTGCCTGGGCCCCGCGGGAGAACGCGCCGTCGAGTGGGAAAGGTGAGACCGTCGAACTGACGGTGATGGTCACAGTAGAGAGCAGCTTTCGCCCAGCTGCCTACCGGTTCGGCGACGAAGTCGTGACGGCGGATGAGGCCACCGTTGTCGACATAGAAGGTCTGCTGCCGGCAATGGGTGTCGATTTCTGGCGCAAATGTTGCTTGTAGTCGTCGCCATTGCTGCCCGGATTCCTGCCAAGGTTCGGCTTCGGTGACAGTGATGTCGTCGCGGGCGAGCAGCAGCGGTGCGTTCAGATAGTTCCAAAAGGCGTAGCCGGCAAAGTAAGCGGTGTCGAGCGCGTCCCAGTGGAGGTTGCGCCGGACTCCACTCAACCCGAAAAACTCTGGACGTGGGTCGGTTCGACTCCCGAGTTCTTCGCCGTCACGAGTTTCGATCCGCACGACGCCCTTGTCGAACACAGCGCACTCGCCGACACGCGGAAAGTCTTGGAGGACAGTGCGTTGCTCGGCGACTTCAACCTCGACCGTGAACTTCGCCAGCTTGTTGCCGGGGAAGCGCTGAGGCAGCAGACCGCCCAAACGTCCCCGTGCCGTGATCGCTGAAACAGACTGCCAACGTTCGACTCCGCCATGTGCGGTGAGGACTTCATCGAGTAGTTCGGTCATATGTCGACGCTCTCCGTCCCATGACGGAACTGTGGAAATCAGCGATCAGACGGACGCGTAGTTGTAGTTGCGTTCCTCCCGCGGTACCACTGCCACCCCGCGGTGATGATGACAGCGCCGGCAAGGGACCCGAGGATGCCGCTCGGGCGCAATGATAATCCGTCGCCTGCAATCAAACTCACGAGCAATCCGCCGACCAGCGAACCACCGATTCCCGCGATGAACGCGAAGGTCCAGTCCACTCGTGCGGTCGTTTTCCCCAGAATCAGCTGGGCTCCCGCTCCGATGACGATCCCGAACAGGAGTATTCCGATGATGAGCATGAGACAAGGCCCTTTCGTGGAGTGACGACGCAAGGCGCGAACGACTTACTCTGCGCCATCTTTCCGGTATGTCTCTTATGTCGTGGTGAAATCCGTGTGAAAGGTCGTCGTCGCCCATTCCACGTTGCTAGGTCGATGCCAGTGTCGTCGCCCAGCGGTAGTCCGCCTTACCAGCCGGGGTTCGCTTGACTTCATCGACCAGCACGATCGTGCGCGGCACCTTGTAGCCGGCCAACGTCTTGCGGCAATGTTCCTGTACCGCTTCGAGAGTCAACTCGTCGGATCCGGGGTAGGTCGCGATCACCGCTGCGACCTGCTGCCCCATGCGCGGGTCGGGCGCGGGGACAACGAGTGCGTCCGATATTGCCGGATGCGCGTGAAGGGCGGCCTCGACCTCTTCGGCGAAGACCTTCTCGCCACCGGTGTTGATGCACTGCGAGCCACGACCCAGGAAGACAATCGTGCCGTCCGCTTCGACCTTGCCCATGTCGCCGAGCACCGAAAGACGGGTGCCGTCAGCGCGGGTCGGGAACGTGCGGGCGGTCTTCTCTTCATCCTTGTAGTACCCGAGCGGGACGTTTCCGATACGCGCGATGTAGCCCACGTCGTCGGAGCCGGCGGGGATCTCTTCGAGCCGCTCGTCGACCAGGATCATGTTCGGCGAGGGCGGCATTCGCAGATTCCCCGCCTCGTCGATGGAGAAGGCGCCGTCGTTACCGGACTCCGAGGCTCCGAAGTTGTCGCGCAACAGCAGGTCCGGCTTCACCGCCAGCATGCGATCCCGAACGCTGGTGGACCAGATCGCACCACCCGAGGTGATCGAGAACAGGGTGCTGAAATCGACCTCGTCTTTGCGTCGTTCCATCTCGTCGACCAACGGCAGTCCCATGCCGTCACCGACGATCAAGATCACCTGTACCGAATCCTTCTCGATCGCTTCGACGACCTTCTCCGCAACGAATTCTCGTCGTAGAACCACGCGCGCGCCGAGGGTGAGGAACGTGAACAGCGAATACAACGCTGCGCCGTGCATGAGGGGGGCGGCAATGAGGAACGAGAGTTCCGGAAATTCCTTTGCAGCGCTGGCTATCTCGGCGAGGTCCTGTCGAGCTTCCTCGCCGTACGGATTTCCGCCGGAGAGCGGCTTACGAAAGAAGTCGTCGTGACGCCACATGACGCCCTTCGGGTATCCGGTGGTCCCGCCGGTGTAGAGCAGGTACACGTCGTCGCCCGAACGAGAATCGAACTCCCCTACCGGTGACATCTCGCGAGCGTCGTCGAAGGAAACCACGGAAACTTCATGCGCTTTCGCTGCGGCGACCAGGTCGGCCTCGACCTCGCCGATCACGATCACCGTCTTCACCTTCGGGCATGCACCGAAAAGGGAAGCAAGGACACGCTGATGCTCGGGGAGTTCCACGACCACTGCGACCGAGTCGGAGTTGGTGAAGATGTACTCGAGCTCGGCGGGTGTGTACCGGTAGTTCACGTTGATCGGGACCGCACGGATCTTGATCAACCCGAGGATCGACGTGACATGTTCGACGCTGTTCTTCAGGAACAGGGCTACATGATCGCCGCGCGAGATGCCGGCTTGCGCGAGCAGGTTGGCCGTTCGGTTGGCTTCCGCGTCCAGCTCAGCGTAGGAGAAGTTCTCTCCCTCGTAAGTCAAGGCGACGCGATCAGGCACCGAGCTGGCGACGGTTTCGAATACATCAGCGAGGTTGAACTGCATCGTCTTCCCTTTCAGAGTCTGCGCCGCGATACCGAGGCATACAACCCTGAATCTAGAACACGTTCCATGTCACCCGAGGCAAAACGGAGCGATTAGCTGACCGTTACCTGGACCTGACCTTGATCGGCGCAGCGACGGCCGAGCCCGCACCGCCCGACACCCATTCGGCGAGCAAGGTCTGCCACGACCCGCAATGGCAGCGCAGGTAGGTGACCGTCCCCTCGCTGGTCCGATGCCGAGATTCGATCTCCCAGCGGTGGATGCAACTTATCGGCGCGAAATCTGTTTTCTTCATACGACGAGCATGATGTAATGGCATTGTGCATCTCAACCCTTACGGCGAATATGCGGTGACGCTGGCCGCCGACCTGGCCAATCGAAATCCCGAGACCTTGGCCGAACTCGTCGAACGCTGCGTCGATGCAGGCATCATTCTCGATTTCCCCATCGCCGAGAAGGACCTCGACGAGACCCTCGACCTTCTGATCGAGTGGTCGAAAATCGTCGACGTCACGGAGGAGGCAGCCCGCGCCGAGTTGGTGAACGTCATGCTCGAGCAAGCGTCGGCGTATCCGCGCATGACCAACCATGCAAACGACGGGTGGCATCTGCACTACCGCGATCCGCAACAGTCGCTCGCCGAGGTCCTCAAGGCCCTCTTCTCGGTAGGCACGGCGCTGCACCTCGTCGGCCGCGGAATGCACAGATTAGGTCGGTGCACCCTGGACGAGTGCACCAACATCTATGCGGACACCTCACGCAACGGCAATCAGCGGTACTGCTCCCCCACGTGTGCGAATCGCGACGCGGTGCGACGCCACCGCGCGCGCAAGTGAGCCGGACCGACTACGACGTGGGACCCACTACCTCGAAATCCGAGCCACCTTGGTAGTCGAACTGGAAGCTGCCGCCGCTGCTTCCCGAGCTGATTCGATTCCACGCGTCGATCAAGTCCTGGACCGTGTTATATCCCAGGTCCTCCAAAGAACCTGAGAGACTTCCGGTTCCGGCGCCCTCGAACCAGCCGCCGACCACAACGGCCTGCGGAATCGCGATAGTGGGGTTGGTCGGATCGAGCAGTCGAACGCACGCTCCCGCAACGGCGTACACCCCGGCCGGCAGATTGCCGACGGTCCGCGTGATCGTCTGCCCAGGCGAAACAGCAAACAGATCGAGGATGTTGCTGACGGTCGGATACACCAACACGCCGGGCTGGAGCAGCTTTGCCGGATCACGAATCACGTCGGGGACATCCCTGGCGTTGAGGATCGCCACTGTGCAGTTGATGAAGCTGAACCGCGGGTTCGGATTGGTGATGGTGAAGGTGATCGCATTGTCCGCTGCGCTCACCGACACCGGAGGCGGGAGAATCGCCGGTGCTGCCGACGCCGTCGCCGGAGTCATGACAACAAGTCCCACGACGGCGGCCGACGCCGCGACAATGCTTCCCAGAGCGCGTTTGAATCCACGACTTCGCATTTCCGAACCTCCAGGCAAGTCGGTCAGATCACCAGATGCCTGAAGAATAGACCGCTCAGTCGGAAAATTGGGGAGACAGACGGTGAGCTACCCGAAAAGTCCTTCGAGGCTGCCGCTGCCGAACAGGTCGCTCAGGCTTCCGGTATTGATGCCGCTGAACGGTCCACCGATGACAACGAGGCTCGGCACGCCAGGAACAGGCTTACCCAACGTCTCCAGATCGAGAAGATCGGAGCAGGCACCAAGCACGGCGTAGGTTCCGTCCGGAACATCGGTCACGGTGTTGGTGACCGTCTGCCCCTTACCGACGGCGAACAGTGAGGACGGGTCGGTGATCTTGGGGTACACCACAAGGTTCGGATCGAGCAGCTTGAGCGGATCATCAAGCACGGCAGCAGAATCCGCGGCGTTGACGACAAACGCCTGGCACAACGGGGCAATGCCCGTGTTGTTGTTCGTGATCGTCAGCGCCAGATCGTTTCCGGTCACCTTGTACGAGACGACCGGCGGGACCACCTCGGCCGACGCAGTTGCAGGATTGACCATCGCGACGCCTGCCGCGGTTGCAGCGGCGACTGCCACGGTTCCCACGACGCGACGTACTCCACTCGTGCCCAGCTTCATCGAGGATCCTTTCGTACTGCGCCTTGAGTTCGGCAACAGTGCGCAGCCTAGAACGGATCTACTGACCGAATTGCGTGAATAGTCCCGGAGGGAGGCCGTGCCCGAAAGATCGGGACAAACGTCCCCTTCTCGAAGAGCTCGCTGTTCGACTCAGTTCCCACTGGAGACGAAGGGCGTTCGCACCGGTCCGCCGACCGAACCGTGCGGTGCTACCAATCCACGCTTTTCGAGGATCGGACGCACACCCTCACCGAACTGATACGCCTCTTCGAGATGGGGATAGCCCGACAATACAAAGTGATCCAGGCCGATCGCCGCGTACTCGGCAATCCGATCAGCCACTTCTTGGTGCGAACCTACCAATGCGGTGCCTGCACCCCCTCGCACCAATCCGACGCCGGTCCACAGGTTCGGCGCAATCTCCAGCGACCTCGCTCCGACGCCCTCCTTGTAAGCCGAACCGCCGCCGTGCAATTCGAGCATTCGACGCTGACCTTCGGAGCCGGATCGCGCAAGACTCGCCTGAGCCTGCTCGACGGTCGCCGGATCGAGCGCACTGAGCAGCCGATCCGCTTCTGCCCATGCCTGTTCCGAGGTGTCCCGGCTGATGACATGCAGACGGATTCCGTAGTCGAGGTGACGACCTTGGACTTCCGCGAGGTCGCGGATCCAGGCGATCTTGGCGGCAACAGCGGACGGCGTCTCACCCCACGTGAGATACGTATCCGCGTAACGCGATGCGACGGTTCCGGCCGCCGGCGACGATCCGCCGAAGAAGATGGGCGGTACCGGATCCGGAATACGCTGCAGCGTAGCCTTTTCCACGTTGACGTACTCGCCGGAGAAATCAACCGGACCGTTACCGGACCACAACTGGCGGATCACGTCGAGGAACTCGCCGCATCGTGCGTACCGTTGGTTCTTGTCGAGGAAGTCACCGAACGTGCGCTGCTCGTGGTCCTCCCCGCCGGTCACGACGTTGAGCAGCAGACGACCGCCCGACTGCCATTGGAAGGTTGCGGCCATCTGGGCGGCCAGCGTCGGGCTGAGCAATCCCGGTCGCAGAGCAACCAGAAACTTGAGCGTCTCGGTGGTCTCGAGCATCATCGCTGTCGTCAGCCATGCGTCTTCGCACCACGCGCCGGTCGGCGTGAGGACGGCCTCGAAGCCGTTCGTCTCGGCGGCCGCGCCGATCTGATTGAGGTATTTCAGCGTCGCCGGACGATCACCGGACATCGAGCTGCCGTGCCCACCCGCCATCAGATTCCGGGAATCACCGTAAGTAGGCAAGAACCAGTGGAAGCGCAGTGACACGGTGATTCCTTTCGTCGACGAACAGGCAGAACTCTTCTGTCATTACAACCACAGTCCACCTCGAAGAACAGGGTTGAAATCACCCTGATCGCTACGGGTGCCCACTTTCGGCTCCGGCGATACCTTCGTGAATTTGCACCGCGACCCGGGGGCTCCGATGACCACGTTTGCCGAAGTCGAGCACAATTCACCGTTCTCGAACGAGACCGACGACGAGCGGCGATCCAGACTGAGAACCGTCGTCGCCGCGAGCCTGCTCGGCACGACGGTCGAGTGGTACGACTTCTTCCTCTATGCGACGGCCGCGAGCCTCGTCTTCAACCAACTGTTCTTCCCCAACCAGAGTTCCTTTGTCGGGACCATGCTTTCTTTTGCGACCTTCGCGGTCGGCTTTCTCGTTCGCCCCATCGGCGGAGTGGTGTTCGGCCACATCGGCGATCGCATCGGGCGCAAGAAAACGCTTGCCCTCACGATGTTCATCATGGGTATCGCGACGGCGCTCATGGGTGTCCTTCCGACCGCAGCTCAAATCGGGGTCGTTGCACCGATTCTGCTTCTGCTGCTTCGTATCCTGCAGGGATTTGCTCTCGGTGGTGAGTGGGCCGGAGCCGTTCTTCTGGCGGTCGAACACAGTCCGGAGAAGAAGCGCGGGCTGTTCGGCAGCATCCCGCAGATCGGACTGGCTCTCGGCTTGGCTTTGGGCACAGGAATGTTCGCACTACTTCAAACGGTCTTCGACGACGAACAGTTTCTCCGTTTCGGCTGGCGCATAGCCTTTGTTCTGAGCTTGGTACTCGTGATCGTGGGGTTGGTGGTCCGTTTGAAGGTCGACGAGACGCCGGCATTTCAGGCCGTTCGCGACCTCGAACAGCGCTCATCCGCCCCGCTCAGGGAAGTCTTTCAAGGAAGAGTCGCGCGAAACACCGTACTGGGCATGCTGTCTCGCTGGGGCGAGGGCGCCGCGTTCAACACCTGGGGCGTCTTTGCAATCACGTATGCAACCAAGACTCTGCATTTCGAAAAGGTTCCGGTACTTCTTGTGGTCACCGTGGCCGCAGTAGTGATGGCGATCTTGCTGCCGTTTTCCGGTTCACTCGCTGATCGGTTCGGCCCGCAACGGGTCTACATCGTGGGCATCGCCGCGTACGGCCTCGCGATCTTCCCCGCCTTCGCACTGTTCGGTACCGAGAATCTCCTGCTCTTCGGAGTCGCGATGGTCGTGGTCTTCGGAGCGATTCACGCCTTGTTCTACGGCGCCCAGGGAACGCTGTATGCGAGCCTCTACCCCACAGAAATCCGGTACACCGGGTTGTCGGTCGTTTACCAGTTCTCGGGTATCTACGCCTCCGGCGTCACACCTCTGATTCTGACGGCACTGATCGGCGCCAGTGGCGGTTCGCCCTGGCTGGCATGTGGATATCTGGTGGCCACCTCGGCGATCAGCGTCGTCGCCACTGCGGCGATCAGGAAGCGTGATCTGCATCTATAGCGATCACATCTGAATATTCACCTCTCTTGCACATTTACTAGATATGCATAGAAATACCTGCGAAGAAGAACAGATCGAGATACGCCTGCGCATCGGATACATCGGTGTATCGTTTGGGGTCCCACCCTGACGGAGGCGCCGATGACGACTGGAACGGACAACTCGCCGGCCAAGCGTGTCACCAAACGCCGTGGTCAGACCCGGCAGCGTCTGCTCGACGCGGCTGCAGATGTCTTCTCCGAATCCGGGTTCGGGCACGCCACGGTCGAGCAGATCTGCGAACGCGCCGGATACTCCCGAGGCGCGTTCTACTCCAACTTCGATTCACTCGACGAATTGTTCTTCGCGATGTGGGAGCAGCGATCTGCATCAATGCTCGCCGATCTACGGCTGGCGACGGAGTCGATCACCGCCGGCAACACCGTCGACATCCATGCCGCTGTCGCCCGGATCGTGGCGGTGGTTCCGGTCGACCCCCAGTGGTACCGGATCAACGCGGAATTCACAGCCCACGCGCTCCGTAACCCGGCACTTCGCAAAGCCCTTGCCGACCGTGAAGACGCGATCCTTCGCACCCTGTTGCCCATCGTGGAGTCCGCACTCAGCGATGTCGGGCGAACAATCGTCGGCGACCCGACGGCGTTGGGACGGGCATTGGTTGCAGTGCACGACGGCACCAGCGTGCAGTGCCTCGTCGATACCGACACCAACGCCGCCTTTGCACTGCGCCGCGATATCTTCACTCGAATTCTGCTGTCCTACAGCGAAATAATCCAGAACAACCAATCAAAAGAGGAGTTGTCGTGAGCGAACAAGCTGACGTCATCGTTGTCGGGGCAGGGCTGGCGGGACTGGTCGCCACCTACGAACTGACGCGCGCGGGCCGCAAAGTCCTTGTCGTGGAACAGGAGAACGCTGCCAACCTCGGCGCGCAGGCATTTTGGTCTCTCGGCGGACTCTTCCTCGTGAACAGCCCCGAACAACGCCGACTCGGCATCAAGGACTCCCTCGAGTTGGCGATGCAGGACTGGATGGGCACAGCGGGATTCGACCGCGACCGCGAAGATCACTGGCCGCGTCAGTGGGCCAAGGCGTACGTCGAGTTCGCGGCCGGCGACAAGCGTCAGTACCTGCACGATCTGGGGCTTCGCCTGATGCCGAATGTCGGCTGGGCCGAACGCGGCCGCGGAATGGCTCTCGGACACGGAAATTCGGTGCCGCGCTTCCACCTCACCTGGGGCACCGGACCTGGCGTCGTCGATGTCTTTCTGACCAAAGTGATCGCCGCTCAGAAGCGTGGACTGGTCACGTTCAAGCACCGCCACCAAGTCGATCAACTCGTCGTCACCGATGGTGCGGTCACTGGTGTACGCGGAACCGTCCTCGAACCTTCCAGTGATCTGCGCGGCGTGAAGAGCTCGCGCACCCCCATCGGCGAATTCGATTTCGCCGCACAGGCCGTCGTGGTCACCTCCGGTGGAATCGGCGGCAACTACGAACTGGTGAAGAAGAACTGGCCCGAGCGACTCGGCAAGGCGCCGAAGCACATGCTGACGGGAGTACCTGCACACGTCGACGGACGCATGCTCGAAATCACCGAATCCGCAGGCGGAAACATCGTGAACCGCGACCGCATGTGGCACTACACCGAAGGCATCCAGAACTGGAATCCCATCTGGCCCAACCACGGAATCCGAATCATCCCCGGACCGTCCTCGATGTGGTTCGACGCCACCGGCAAGCGTCTGCCGGTCCCCAACTTCCCCGGCTTCGACACGATGGGAACTTTCAAGTACATCCTCGACAGCGGCCACGAGTACACGTGGTTCATCCTCGACCAGAAGATCATCGAGAAGGAGTTCGCACTCTCGGGATCGGAACAGAACCCTGACTTCACCAACCGCGACTTCAAGCTCCTTCTCGAACGAATCAAGAAGGGCGCGCCGGGACCGGTCGAGGCGTTCAAGCAGAAGGGCGCGGACTTCGTGGTGCGCAACAACCTTCGTGATCTGGTCGACGGCATGAACGCCCTCACCGACGAACCGCTCCTCGACTACGAGGACATCGAACGCGAGATGATCGCCCGCGACCGCGAAGTCGATAACAAGTACAGCAAGGACTTCCAGGTCACCGCCATCCACGGTGCCCGTAATCTGTTGGCAGACAAGATCGTGCGCGTCGTTGCACCGCACAAGATCCTGGACCCCAAGAACGGCCCACTGATCGCGGTCCGGTTGCACCTGCTCACACGCAAGACTCTCGGCGGCTTGGAAACCAACCTGGATTCGCAGGTCATCAAGGCCGACGGCAGTGTCTTCGACGGCCTGTACGCAGCCGGTGAAGTCGCGGGCTTCGGCGGCGGCGGAGTCCACGGTTACAGCGCACTCGAGGGGACCTTCCTCGGCGGCTGCATCTTCTCGGGCCGCGCAGCCGGACGAGCATTGGCGCGCGACCTGTAGCCCCGAAATCAGGCGAGCGAATGCGTGACCAGAATGTGGTGGGCACGCATTCGCCGCGCCTCGTGCACGGATTGATGGTGGTGATGGTGCGTCGGCCCGCGCGCGTGGCGGACCAGATCGTGAACAGTACGGATGACGGTCGGCATTGCGACCCTCCCTCAGGAGATTGTGACTGCTGCTCTTGCCTGTGGAATCACTGTCTGGACACCGCCACTCGCGCCACCTCCTCCGGATCGATGAGGTGGGTATGGTCGTCGTCACCGACATCGATCTGCACGACGTCGATACGTGCGTTGAATGTGGTTGCTCCACTGTAATCAACACTGACAGGCATGCCGTAGTCATCCCCGATGTCGGTGGTCTCGTCCGCGGAGAAGACCATCGGTTGCGTCTGCTCGACGCGACCTGAGCCCACTTCGCGACCGTCGTGATAGATCGTGACCCCACCGCCTCTCGCGAGACCACCTCCGTCGTAGGTGAACTCAGCTCTGATCTGGTGTGATCCTGCCGAAATGTCAACGTCGGAACCGATGACGAACTCGGTCATGCCCAATAGGTTGTAGACGAATTTGGCGCGGCCTTCCCGCGCGTAAAGTGCCCAGCCACCAAATCTGCCTCCCTGCGCGATCATCACACCGTTGGCAGTAATGCCATCCGCGACGTCGACTGCTGCTGTGACACTGAATGATCGGTTCTTGATACTCAGCACGCTGTGCTCGCTCAGCCGTTTCATTCCGGGAAACAGAACCTGTCGATTCCCGGACACCAACTGCGGACGCCCCGCGATGTGAGGGTTGAACCTCTCGAATCTTCGGTCGTCGATCGGAAGCACGTTGTACTTGACTGCTTCGATCAACCACAAGCGTTGCAGTGCAGCGAGTTTCTCCGGCAACTCGGCCGCCAAATCTTTGGACTGCGTCCAATCCTGAGACCCGTCGTAGAGCTCCCACACGTCGTCGTCGAGAGCGGGGAGTGCCTCCGCGAAAAGCCACGGAGTGCTGTGCCTGGTGACCGCACTCCAACCCTTGTAATAGATTCCACGGTTGCCGGCCATCTCGAAGTACTGCAGATCGTGACGTTCGGCGACTTCGGCGTCGTCGAAGGTGTAGACCATGCTGGTCCCCTCGATGGGTGATTGCTGGACGCCGTTGACAAAGGTCGGTTCCGGTAGTTTCGCGACTTCGAGGATCGTCGGTGCAACGTCGATGACGTGGGTGAACTGCGACCGCGTCTCCCCCTTGGTCCGAATCCCTGCAGGCCAGTGCACGATCGTCCCGTTACGGGTGCCACCCCAGTGTGACGCAACCTGTTTCGTCCACTGATACGGCGTACACATTGCCCACGCCCACCCCACGGAATAGTGGTTGTATGCGTCCTTGGTACCGAATTTGTCTTTCACTTCCGCCATGAACTCGGGCGTCTCGATGGCGGCGAGTCCGTTGAAGTTGGCCATCTCGTTGAAAGCGCCGTTGATCGTCCCCTCTGCGGACGCTCCGTTGTCTCCGATGATGTAGTACACGAGGGTGTTGTCGAGAGCTCCGAGTTCTTCGATCGCATCGACAAGCCGGCCGACATGGAAATCGGTGTGTTCGAGAAATCCTGCATAGACTTCCATTTGGCGTTCGAGGACGGGCTTCATCTCCTCACTCATGTCCTCCCACGCCGGGATGGCCTCGGGACGCGGGGTGAGGACCGCATCCGCGGGAACGACCCCCCGCTGCTTCTGCTGCTCGAGAATTGATTCGCGTTGAGCGTCCCAACCTCCTGCGAAGCGGCCCTCGTACTTGTCGGCCCACTCCATCGGAACATGGTGCGGCGCATGGGTAGCGCCGGGTGCAAAGTAGACGAAGAACGGCTTGTCCGGAGCCAATGACTTCTGCATCCGAACCCAGTCAATCGCGTGATCGGCAAGGTCTTCGGTGAGGTGGTAACCCTCCTCCGGTGTCTTGTCCGGCTCGACAGGCGCGACGCCCTCGTACAGCGCCGGGTAATACTGGTTGTTCTCCCCGCCGATGAATCCGTAGAAATGCTCGAATCCGCCTTCTCCCGTCGGCCACGACGTGAACGGTCCCACCGGGGATGTTTGCCACGGCGGAACCTCGTGACACTTGCCGAACTGCGCCGTCGAGTATCCGTTGAGTTTCAACGTCATCGGCAGTGCGGCTTTGGTATTCGGCCGCAGGCCGGAAAGACCAGGAGCCGAGGTAGCGGTTTCGGTGATCGATCCCATGCCGACCGAATGATGGTTGCGCCCGCTCAGAAGAGCGGCGCGGGTCGGAGCACACAGTGCCGTCGTGTGAAACCGCGTGTACGTGAGCCCATTACTTTGCAATCGCTCAGCAGTCGGTGTGTCCGCTGGTCCTCCGAAGGCACTGCTCGCGCCATATCCCACGTCGTCCAACAGGACCACCAGAACATTGGGTGCGCCGGCCGGCGGTAGTAGCGGAGTGATCGGCGGAAACTCGGTGTCCGGATCCTTCGCGTCGTACGTCACCAGACCAAGATGTTGTCGATCCGGAATCGGTAGTACGGCGCGGCTCTGGTCTGTCGGATCCGTCATGACGTCTCGCCTTCTGTCTCTCACATGGCTCTTTCAAGCGTTTCAGGATCACGACGACGTCGACATCATCCGTTTCGGGTGAAGGCGCACCATTGCCGCAGCGTGGAGGCTTGAAGTGTGGATCAGCCCGGACGTTTCGCTCCCACCCCGATCGGGCATGCCTTCCTCGTCCCCCGGCGCCGTGTACGTGCAGGCCTGACCCAGATCCTGTGCGTCGTCGTGGGACTGGCTGCCGGACTGGGGATGCCGTATGTCCGGAGCGGCCCGATGATTCCCGCCCGTCAGGTCAGCGAGATGCTCGTTGCCCTCGGACTGGGGTTACTGGGTGTAGTGGCAGTGATCTTCTCGCTGCTGTTCCTCGTCGTCCAGTGGGCCGCGACCACCTTCACTCCTCGCTTGTTGTTGTTCCGCGACGACCCCATCGTGTGGCGGACGTTTGCCTTCGCGATAGGCCAGTCGGTTTTCGACATCACGGCGGCGCTCGCCATCAGCAACGAAACGGACGTGTCGGTGATCGTGCCCAGCCTCGCAGTGCTGGCGCTCTTGGCGACGCTGACGCTGATCAGGCTGCTCCAGCTGCGCGCATTCTCGGCCATCCAGTTGGCTCCTGTACTGACCACGATCTCGAGTCGTGGCCGAGCAGTCTTCGCCGCCGTGTACCCCACCACTGATCTGGAGTTGCCTCCTCTACCAACACTTCCGGTGATCACGACAATCGAGTGGCATCGACCGCCGGCCGTTCTGCAGCAGATCCTCGTCGAAGATCTGCTGCAGAACGCTCGGAACTGCCGATCCATGGTGGTCCTCCGAGTGTCGCCGGGTAGCACGCTGCGAGACGGATTGCCGCTCGCCGACGTCTACGGCGGACCCATGCCCGCCAACACGATCCTTGACGCCTTGGTCAGTGGGAGTGAGCGGACCTTCACCCAGGACCCCCTACTCGCGATTCGGTTGTTGGCTGACATCGCGCTCAGAGCGCTCTCACCCGCTATCAACGATCCTGCGACGGCCGTGCAGGCTCTGGACGAGATCGAGGACCTCCTCTCTCTGGTGGCCTCCGTACGCGCAGATTCGATCCGGGCCGTCGACGAGCGTGGTGATCTGCGTGTGGTGATTCCACTGCCCGACTTCACGAGCTTCGTCAGAACCGGACTGGACGACGTCATAGCCTCGGCATCGAACTCGCCACTCGTTCTGGGCCGACTTCGCGACCTACTTTCGCACGTCGCCGCCCAATCGGAGTCTCGGAACCGCGATATTCTCGCCACGCGCGCTCGCTGGATTGATCAGCTGTCACAAGGCTTCCCGCGACTCGAACCCCCGTTGTGAACCCGTACAGATTTGCAGGCCATCGCGTCAAAGCATCGTCAAGATCAGTCTCAGAGCTACGGGAAATGACGATACTGACTCGGTGAGACATGCAGTGATACTCGGACACCGTGGAGTCATATCGTCGACCATCCGCGCCGGCGGCGAACCTGAGAAGCAAAAGCTCTCCGTCGCAACCGGACTGGCGGGTCTGTCACTCGACGCGATGGCCTCGGTGTCGTACGGTCCAGAGGCCATCGTGTTGGTCTTGGCCCTCGCCGGCGGCGCGGGGATCGGCTTCACCGTGCCGGTGACGATCGCCATCGCCGTGCTGCTTGTGGTTCTGGTGGCGTCGTATCGCCAGGTGATCGCCGCATTTCCCGAAGGCGGTGGCGCATATGCCGTCGCAAAGAAGCATCTGAGTCCTCGCGCAAGCCTGACTGCCGCCGCATCGTTGATCGTCGACTACACCCTCAACGTCGCGGTATCGATCGCAGCCGGTGTCGCGGCTCTGACCTCCGCCTTCCCTGCGCTTCTTCCCTACACGGTCTGGATCGCACTGGCGATACTCGGCGGCATCACTGCACTGAATCTACGGGGCATCGCAGATTCCGCGCGAGTATTCATGTTGCCCACCGTGGTTTTTGTCGTCAGCATCTTCACGGTGATCGGTGCCGGACTACTTCGGGAAAACCCTGCCGCCGCCACGGCTCCCTTCCTCGCCGACAACGCACACACGATCGGCATTCTCCTTCTGCTCAAGGCATTTTCGAGTGGTTGCGCCGCATTGACCGGAGTCGAAGCCATCGCCAATGCGGTACCCAGTTTCAAGAAGCCTCGCGTGCGTAGCGCTCAGCGTGCCGAAGTAGCTCTGGGAATCCTGTTGGGCACCATGCTGATCGGCCTTGCGGTGTTGATCGAAAAGTTCTCACTGGCCCCAGTCCCCGGAACAACGGTCCTGTCGCAACTCACTTCCGCTGCCCTCGGAAATGGTGTGGGCTACTACGTCGTCCAATTCTCCACCGTGATTCTGTTGGCGTTGGCCGCGAATACCTCGTACGGCGGACTTCCCAACCTGATGCGGATCCTCGCCGACGACAACGTGCTCCCGCACCGCTTCAGCCGGAAGTCGACGCGTGACGTCTTCACTTACGGCGTCTTGTCGCTCGGTGGCGTCGGTGCTCTCCTGCTCATCGGATCCGGCGGAAACATGAACACCTTGGTGCCGCTGTTCGCCATCGGTGTGTTCATCGGATTCACGCTCGCGCAGTTCGGCATGGTGCGCCACTGGCTCGCCGAACAGACGCCGGGCTGGAAGTGGCGCCTAGCGCTCAACGGTTTCGGGGCTGCGTTGACTTCGATCGCAGCAGTGGTGACCACCGCCATGAAGTTCACCGAGGGAGCCTGGCTGATCGCTCTCGCCCTCCCTGCGCTCGTCCTCGGTATGGAACGCATCCGCGGTGCGTACACACATATCGGTACTCGGTTAACCGTTCAGGGTGAGAACGATTCTCTGTCTATCGGATACAAACCAGCGGTCCTAGTACCCGTGTCCGAAATTACGTCGCTCTCCACCCGCGCGATGGCCGCGGCAACGGCGATGTCGTCACAGCCCATCGCAATTCGAGTCTGCCTGGCCCACGAATCGACGACGGACTTCACACGCCGATGGCAAGCCCGACACCCGAATTCGCGTTTGATCGTCATCGAGGACACCGAGAATTCCGTGGGGAACACCCTCGCCCGATACATCCGCACACACTTCCCCCACCGAGAGACCTTTGTTGTCGTCGCCACCATCGACCCGGCCACCAGATGGCACCGATTCCTCCCGAGCCAACGGACCGATGAGATCGCTCATGCACTGCGCAAACACACCGAGGCCGTGGTGTGCCAGATTCCGGTTCGGATCGATCCGGCTCACCGCGATCCCGCCCTACGCGCATGAGCCGACGCTCAGAGCGAGGTCCCGAACAACATGCCGAGCAGATACGTCGCGCCGGCAGCGCCGTAGCCGATCGCAAGTTGGCGTAGGGCCCGCTTGAACGGAGGCCCGCCCGAGAGCAACCCGACCACAACGCCCGTCGTCAGCAACGCGATCCCCACGAGAACAGATGCGACGATCAGAGCCGTCATGCCTTCCAGGCCGAACAGATACGGCAGCACCGGAATGATTGCGCCCGAGGCGAAGAAGCAGAAACTTGCCGCCGCTGCGCCCAATCCGGTTCCGACGGCTTCATGGTCGTCGACAACGTCAGCGGCGCCGAAGGTGCTGTTCGCGAGGACCTCGGCGGCGCGCTGGTCCGCTTCCTCGGCGGACATGCCGCGGGCCCGGTAGACCAGGGACAATTCGTTGGCGTCGACGTCGAGCAGGCCGACAGCTTCGCTGGCAGCGGGACCAGGATTGGACGCTTCCAACAACTCTCGCTGCGAGCGGACTGAAACGTACTCGCCGGCGCCCATCGACAGGGCGCCGGCCAGAAGCCCGGCCATGCCGGTGATCAGAACGATCTGGTTGGAGACGCCGCTACCGCTGATGCCGAGTACAAGAGCGAGATTGCTGACGAGGCCGTCGTTGGCTCCAAAGACGGCGGCACGAAACGTCCCCGAAAGTCTGTTGCGGCCTCGGGTGGCCAAGGCCCGCACCACTTCTTCGTGGATCTTCTCGTCCGCGCCCATCGATGCGGTCGCGTCGGCGTCGTTCGGATAGGGGGATCGTGTCTCCGCGCGCTGGGCAAGAGCGAGCACGAAGACAGAGCCGAAGCGTCTGGCCAGAAAGCCCAGTATCCGAGTGCGGATATCACCGCGAAGTGGTTTGCCGACGTGATCGCCGAGTAGCGCTCGCCAGTGCGCCTCGTGTCGACCCTCCGCATCGGCCAGTGCGAGAAGGATTTCGCGCTCCTCGCCGCTGCGCCTACCCGCGAGGTCGCGGTAGACGGCGGCCTCGGCTTGTTCGTCGGCGAGGTATCGTCTCCAGCGCTTGACATCTCGCGGGTCTGGATCGGGTCGTGCGGCCGGAACTGTGGACATCGTGTTCCCCTTCCGGTGAGGCGGTCACGCTTCGAGTACGCGGTCCATCCACGTCGTCAGATCATTGATGACGTCGTCGCGGTTGGTCTCGTTGAAGATCTCGTGCCTGGCACCCGGATAGGTGTAATAGGTGACGTCTTCGATCCCCGCCGAGTTGTACCGTTCGACTGCGACGTCGGTACGGCTCAGTGCGGCGTTGAGAGGATCCGAGGTGCCGACGAAGACCAGGATCGGAAGGTCTTGTCGCACACCCTCGACGTCGACGAACCTCGGTCCCGCTGCGATCAGTCCGCCCATGCCGGCGTCGTCCAGGCTGAAACCACACAGTGGATCGTTGGTGTACAGATCCACCTGCGCTTCGTCACGGCTGAGCCAGTCGTGCGGAGTACGGGCCGGTTCGAATTCGGCGTTGAACTGGGCGAGGACGTCCGGGCCGTCGTTGACGAGGCTCTCGATCAGTTGATCGACCGCGGTGGTCCCCGACAGTGCGACGGCGTCGATCAGGTGTGAATGGTCGAGGATGTACTGCTGCGAAGCGAACGAACCGAGGCTGTGGCTGAGCAGTACGACGGGCAGGCCGGGGTGTTTGTCGCGGATGATGCCCGTGAGGGTCACCATGTCTGCCACCAAGCGGTTCCAGCCGTCGTCGCCGATGTTGCCTGGGCCGGCGTGCATGCTCTCACCGTGGCCGCGGTGGTCCGCCGCGTAGACCTGGAAACCGCGAGCATTCAGGGCTTCGGCAACGTGTGCGTAGCGTTTTGCGTGCTCACCCATACCGTGCGCGAGTTGAACAACCCCTCGAGGTTCCTGCTCGGTGGGCCATTCGTGGACATGAATGACCACTCCGTCGTCGCTGGTGAAGGTGAACATGCGCTACTCCCGGTGGTCGCGATCCGGACAGGTCATTTCTCATGCTAGATCCGCAACGGCAATCCATCCGGGAAGTAGGTCCTGATCACCGGCGAGCCTGATTCGTTTCTGCACATCCGGCTTCAAACTCGGATATACCGGACACGAATGTTCGGAAACAGTTGTCGACCAGCCTGAGGAGTACAGAGCGATGAATTCGAACCGCATGCGCAACGTCGGCTTGTTGGCGGCTCCACTTGCTGCTCTCGCCCTTCTCAGCGGTTGCGGCTCGGATGAAACGGGAACGGCCGAGAGTTCACCGGCACCCGCCTCAACGACGACCGCCTCTGCGCCGACGACCCAGACCGGCACCGCTTCACCTTCGACGACCCATACCGATCACACCCAAACCACAACCTCGACGGCACCCAATCCCGAAGGCTGCGCGATCGGGGAACTGAACGTCACCCTCGGCGAGTCGAGTGGCGCCGCCGGTTCTGTGGAGCTTCCGGTGGTCTTCACCAACACGGGCGGCCGCACGTGCACGCTCGACGGTTTCCCCGGCGTCTCGTATGTCACGGGAGCGTCCGGAAGCGAAGTGGGTGCTGCAGCCGGCCGCTCCGGATCCGGTTCACTCGTCTCACTTGCCCCTGGCTCTGCCGCAACGTCTCTGGTGCGCGCCACGAACGTCGAGAACTACCCGGCAGATCAGTGCGGCGTGACCGACGTTGCGGGACTGAGGGTTTACCCACCCAACAGCTACGACTCGGTCTTCCTCGCCTACCCCACCAAGGGTTGCTCGATGACCGGCGCGAACATCAACCAGCTGACGGTCGCGCCGGTCGCCCGCTGAGTCACGGCTTGAGGCGTCGTAGACCCCAGAGCGCCGGCAGGAGGAACAGGCCTGAAAGGATCAGGACGAGTGCAGCTTCCGTGAACTGGAAACGCCAGAACCGATCATCCGAGTGGTAGCGAACTTCGTAGTGGTCGACCCCGTGCTGCCGCAAACAGATCTCCATCTCTCTGTTCTGCTGCGCTGAGAGCACATCCATGCGGAGGCTGTACTCGGCGCCGGTCTCCTCCGGGCGCTGGTCGTACGGGTCCTCATCGCCTGATCCACCCCACATGCACTCGTCGTATCCGATGTCGACCCAGTTACCTCGGAGGTCGACATATCCCTGCGCGAGTTCCCAATTGACCGCGGGGATACTGGTATCGCTCGAATAGTAGGAACTGAATCCGGCGACGGGTGATGTTCGGACACTCGGCTCGGCGTAATCGGGTCGTGCAACCAACTGAAATCCTGCCAGGATCGCAACAACACCGACCATCGTGATCGCCATTGCGCCGATCGAACTGCGCACCAGCAAAGCCAGTGCTGCTCCGAGCAAGAGTGACATGGATGTGTACGCACCCAAGACCAGTCCGCTGGATTGAAAGAGTGGATACGACAGGTTCGATATCTCGACGAAAGTCGAACGCCCGGCAACAAATCCATACCGGGAGTTATCCGGGAGGGATCGAGCCCATTGCAATGCAAATCCGAGCAATGCGGAAGCCACAGAAATCGGCAGGAAGACGATCAACACACGGGTCCAGAACCACCGAGTCCGACTGACCGATTGAGTAAGCCCCAGTACGTGTGTTCCTTGTTCGACATCCCGCGAAAACACGGTTACCCCGATCAACACGCCGAGGAACACCGGCAGAGCAGTAGCAACCACTGTCGTCAGGGTGAGAGCCGTCTCTGCCGTGCAGATCGCGGTGATGTCGTCGAAGCAACTGAGTGGCGATCCGAAGCGTTGGGTTTGTCCGCTGCTCTTGATGATCGCACCACTCGACAAGACAATGACTGCCAGTGCCGCGATGAATCCCAATGACACAACGAGCGATGTCCGGTGGTGCCGCCACGTAACCCAGATCATGCCGCCACCATCGTTTCTGCGCTCAGGTGCCCGAGCACCACGTCGTCGAGAGTTGCGTCGTCGATCACCCAGCCGGCCCGAGGGCTCGGACGGATTCCCTCCACCACGTGAGAATTCGACCGCATCCCCTTGTCGGTATGAATGACCGCACCGGCACCGACCACGTCCGAAGGATCGCCGTCCCCGATCAATACGTAATGGGCAGCGATCAATTCATCCAACGGACCGGACAATCTCGCGTTTCCGCCGCCCAGCAGAAGAAGTCGATCCGAGACGTCTGCCAATTCGGAAACGATGTGTGACGACAACAGAACTGTGGTGCCGTACTCGGCAACGTCTTCGAGCAGAGTGGTCGCCACAGACCGCCGTGCCACCGGATCGAGATCTGCCAGAGGCTCGTCGAGTAGAAGCAACTGCGGTCTGCGTCCGAGCGCCAAAGCCAGTGCAACCCTGGTTCGTTGACCTGGTGACAGAGTCTTCGCCTTTGCATCGAGAGCAATCCCAGCGCGCTCCACCAGATCCAGAGCGTACTTCGCATCCCACTCGTCGTTGGTGTATGCGCCGAATCGAAGAAGTTCTGCCACAGTGAATTTGGGGTACAGGGGCTTGTGCTGAGCGAGGTACGACAGGCCTGGGCAGATGCCGTCCTGATCCGGCGTGCTGCCCAGGACGGAGATCGAACCGTGGTCAGGCATCGTCAACCCGACCGCCAAGGACATCAGTGTGGACTTGCCCGCTCCGTTCACCCCGACCAGGGCAGTGATGCTTCCTGTTGCGATCTCGAAAGTGCAGGCGTCGAGCACCTTCTTCTTGCCGAAGCGCTTGTCCACGTCCTGCATCGTCAGTGCCGATTCTTGCGCAGTCATGATGTCTCCCCCTGCTTTCCGGACGGATCCGTTTCGATGAACGTCTTCTCGAGTTCCAAACTCACCAGTGCTTCGATGTCCGTGCGCTCGAGTCCGGCGGCCACGGCATCTGCCACCCAACGCGCCAACTCGCGCCGTAGCGCAGAGCTTTCCGCCATACCGGGCTTGGCCAGGGACTTGACGACGAACGTGCCCAATCCGGGCCGCGGAGCAACAAGTCCGTCGCGCTCGAGTTCCTTGTAGGCCTTCAGGACTGTGTTCGGGTTGATCGCGAGCGCTCCCACGACGTCCTTGGCTGTGGGCAGCCGATCCCCGACTTGGAGATCACCGAGCCTGAGCGCCTGCTTCACCTGAAGGACCAATTGCACGTAAGTGGGAATGCCGGATCGGCGGTCGATACGGAAGTCGATCATCCGAACCCTTTCACTAGTTCATTAGTGGAATAGATATTTACCCTGCCTTGACCTCCCGGGTCAAGCCAGACGACCCCTGTAAAGTGCAGATGCCCCGGTTCACCGGGGTGCCACGCTGCTCGTGTGAAGTTCGGTGAAACCCCGGCACTGTCGACGCAACTGTGAATTCGCCCGTCACTACTCGAGGCGAACGAGTCAGGTCACCGGCCTCGTGGCGACACGATGGTTCTCGGACGAAGGACCGCTCGTGGCGCTTCGCCTCGCGGCCGCGCTGCTCGCGACCCTTCGCCACTAGCGGAGGGGTGGCTGTGAGTACTCGGCCGACACGTAAATTCAGATCTGTACTTGCAGCACTGACGGTGAGCACCGCACTGCTTGCCGGTGCGTGCAGTAGCTCGACGTCCGATGCACCCGCAACCACAGCGGCCTCGGACGGCTCGTTCCCGGTGACTGTTGTTTCCGGTCCCACGGATTCCGGCACGGACATCACCATCGAGTCACGTCCGCAGTCGATCGTGTCACTCAGTCCCAGCGCCACCGAGACCCTGTGGGCCGTCGGCGCGGGCGATCAGGTGAAGGCCGTCGACAATCAGTCCGACTACCCGGCCGGTATCCCGGTCACCGATCTCTCGGGCTTTCAACCGAACGTCGAAGCCATCCTCGGCTACGCACCGGATCTGGTGATCGCATCGGATGACATGAACGATCTTGTCTCCGGACTGCAAAAGGCGAAGGTGCCGACACTCCTACTACCGGCAGCGACGAGCATCGACGACGTCTACGCCCAGATCGAGCGCGTCGCGAAGGCCACCGGCCACGAGGACAAGGGCACCGAAGTTGTCGACACCATGCGCTCGGACATCGACGCCGCTGTCGCCAGTGTTCCTGCGCGCCAACAGCCGCTGACGTACTTCCACGAACTCGACTCCTCGCTCTACACCGTCACGAGTTCGAGTTTTGTCGGGCAGATCTACTCGCTGTTCGGAATGAAGAGCATCGCCGACGCCGCGGGGCAGGGTGACTATCCGCAGTTGTCCGCCGAATTCGTGGTACAGGCCAATCCCGATCTCATCTTTCTCGCAGACTCCCAATGCTGCGGAGTGACAGCAGAATCCGTCGCCGCTCGACCCGGGTGGAGCGGCATGAAAGCGGTTACCGGCAACCAGATCCATGTGCTCGACGAAGACCTCTCCAGCCGCTGGGGACCTCGTGTCGCCGACCAGGTGAAGGCCGTCGCTGCCATCGTTGCCCAAGTTCCCACGGCCTGAGCACTCGATGATCAAAGCCGGTATCTCCCAACATCGGACCGCCGTTCTGCTCGGCGCCGCGCTAATTCTGTGCGCCGCCTTGCTGATCGGTGTTCTGGTGGGGCCGGCCGGTTTGACGCCTGATCGGACCATTCTCGAACTTCTGGACGGAATACCCGGCATCCATATAGATTCCGGCCTCACCGCAACACAGCAGGCCATTCTCTGGCAGATCCGGCTTCCGCGAGTAGTCCTGGGCGCGTTGGTCGGAGCAATGTTGGCGGTAGCCGGCGCCGCCTACCAGGGCGTGTTCCGCAATCCCTTGGCGGATCCGTATCTCCTCGGAGTTTCCAGCGGAGCCGGACTGGGCGCAACCCTCGCCATCGTTTCGGGTGGAGCGCTGGGCATGTTCGGAATTCCCATGGCCGCCTTCGTCGGTGGTGTGCTGGCAGTGTTCGCAACTTATTCGCTCGGTCGAAGCATTGGCGGGCCGCAGAACGCGGTAGTCATCATCCTCGCCGGTGTCGCAGTCGCAGCGTTCACGAATGCAGCGCAGACTTTTGTTCAGCAGCGGTTCGACGATTCACTGCGCGAGGTCTATTCCTGGCTACTCGGCGGACTGTCCACCGACGGTTGGTCGGAAGTTCTGGTTGTCTTGCCGTACGTCGCGCTGGCATCTGCCGTCATCCTGGTACACCGACGCGTACTCGACGTGATGGCCGTAGGTGACGTCGAAGCCGCCAGCCTCGGCGTCGACCCGGCCAGATCACGCCTGGTGCTGGTGCTCGCCGCAACTCTGGGAACGGCCGCGGTCGTGAGTGCAAGTGGACTCATCGGCTTTGTCGGAATCGTTGTTCCCCATGCGGTTCGACTGGTCGTCGGCCCGTCTCATCGGCTGCTTCTCCCCCTGTCACTCATGCTCGGAGCGGCGTTTCTTGTCCTCACCGACGTTGCCGCCCGCACGGTCTTGGCACCGGCCGAACTCCCCATCGGAGTTGTGACCGCGATGATCGGCGCTCCGTTCTTCCTTCTGGTTCTGCGCCGCAGCCGGGTCTCGGCATGACCGACAGCGCAGTGCGGTGCCGCGACCTCCGAGTCAATCTCGGCGGCAAGGACGTCGTCGACGGCATCGATCTCGATGTGACACCAGGCGATTGGGTTGCCGTGGTCGGGCCGAACGGCGCCGGCAAGACAACCTTGATGCATGCCCTCGCTGGATTGATTCCGTCTACCGGTGAGCTCTCGGTCGGGGGACTGAGTCCTCGCAATTCCAGCCGCAAGGCTATGTCCGCCGTCGTCGCGTTGATGCCTCAGCGTCCGGTAGTACCCGAGGGCTCAACGGTCAAGGAACTGGTTGCGCTCGGCCGCACTCCGTATCTACGACGATTCGGAACCGAAACCGCCACAGATCGTTCGGTGATCACTTCGGTGATCGAAAGGCTCGACCTCACCGAGTTCGCAGATCGACGAGCCACCGAACTTTCCGGCGGCGAATTGCAACGCGTGGTCCTGGCTCGGGCACTGGCTCAAGAGCCGCAGGTATTGCTCCTGGACGAACCCACCAGCGCCCTCGACATCGGTCACCAGCAGCAGGTTCTCGACTTGGTGGAGGAACTGCGAGAAGACGACAACATCACGGTCATCGCCGCGATGCACGATCTCACTCTCGCGGGTCAGTACGGTCGACGAATTGTGCTGCTGGACAAGGGCAGCGTGGTTGCCGACGGTACACCCTCAGCGGTGCTGGAGGCAGACCTCCTCGGCCGCGTGTACGGCGCTCGCGTCGAAATCCTGGAACGGCCCAGCGGTCCCATCGTTGTTCCGATTCGGCAGGAAGGCACCCGCTGATGGAACTGGTGATGCTCGGCACCGGCGCTGCCGACGGTTGGCCGAACCCGTTCTGCACTTGCCCTTCCTGCCTGGCGGCATTGTCGAATGAAACCATTCGCGGACACACCGCTGCCTTGCTGGACAACCGCATCCTGTTGGACTGTGGACCCGAAGTACCGCGCGCCGCGTCGCGATTCGGTCGCACGCTGGCACACGTCGAACACATCCTGCTGACGCATTCTCATCCTGATCACCTCGGCCCGATGGCATTGCTGTTCCGGTCCTGGGCGTCTCGCACCGAACCGCTCCAGGTTCTCGGACCACCCGACGCGCTCGCTCCCTGCCGAGACTGGGTGGGCCCGGATGACCCGGTGACCTTCACACCGCTCGAGACCGGCCAGTCGATCATGTTGGGCACCTATCGTGTTCGCGCACTCGAAGCCGCGCACGAAGTAACCACCCTTCTCTACGACATCACCGACGCATCCGGAACCCGAATCTTCTGGGCCACCGACACCGGGCCTCTGCCCGAAGTCACTGTCGACGCCCTTGCCGACGCCCGTTTCGACGCCGTCTTTCTCGAAGAGACCTTCGGCCACAAAACTGACCACGGCACCGGGCACCATGATCTGCCGAGTTTCGCGGAGACGGTGAGCCGACTACGCAATTGCACCGCGATCACCGATCGAACCGATGTGGTCGCCGTACACCTCGGGCACCACAACCCGGTCGAAAACGAACTCTCGGAAGCACTTCGAACGTCCGGGGCGCGAGCGGTTCCGGATGGAGCTGTGCTCGAGATCGGGGTAGGACAGAGCCATCGAACTCTGGTCACCGGTGGCGCCCGCTCGGGCAAGTCCACTTACGCGGAGGGCCTGCTTGCCGGCTACCGGCACGTCACGTACATCGCCACCGGGGATCCGCAGGACGACGATCCCGACTGGATCGAACGAATTGCGTCGCATCGCGCGCGGAGGCCGTCGACGTGGACGACGGTAGAGACCTCCGAAGTGACCGAGATTCTCGCAACCGCAACAACACCGATCCTGCTCGATTGCCTAGGCACGTGGTTGACCGCATGTCTGGATCGACATCAGGCGTGGGCGACAGAAGATCTCAGCGCCGTCCACGCAGATATCGACCGGTTGGCCGACGCCTGGACCGCCTGTCCGGTACCGATTGTCGCCGTCACCAACGAAGTCGGAAGCGGCGTCGTCCCGGACACGAAGTCCGGGAGACTGTTCCGCGATCTACTCGGTCTGGTGAACAGCCGCATCGCCAGTGAATCGGAGTCCGTGGTCCTGATGACCGCCGGACTCCCCCTGAGCCTGCGCGTGTGACGTCAGAGCAATCCGGTGAGCTGACGCGCACAATCGAGTAGGAAACCGACCAACTCTCGATCCTCGTCCGTCACTCGCCCGCTCGCTCCCTGAACACACAACCCGCCGGCCACCTGGTCTGCGTGATCTCGAACCGGTACTGCCACTGCGGATCGACCCAGGCGGCATTCCTGGTTCTCGAATGCAAAACCCTGCAGGCGAACAGACCTCAACTGCTCATACAACGCGTCGAAATCACCGAGGGTGAACTCCGTGACCCGGCGAAGTTCCAAACCCGAAAGCAACCGCTCGTCGTGCGCCAACAGAACCTTCCCCAGCGCATTCGCGTGAAGGTTCTTCGGCAGTGCCGCTATTCCGATGATCTCGTGGTCCGGATCCTTGTCGACGAACCTCAAGCGCCCACCGGCGAATGACGCGACGTGCAATCCGAACCTCGTGTGTGTCCGCATGTCCTCGACGCGCTCGTGCAGCGTGGGCGCCGGGCCACTCGACGACGCCGCATGCGAGAGCTCGGCAGTCCGACGCCCCAACGCGAACCCTGACAGGTCCGGCACCCGCACGAGAAAGCCCTCCGCAACCAGCAGATTCAGCATCCGGTAGGCCGTGGCCGATGGAACGCCTGCAAAAGTGGCGATCTCCTTCGCTGTTGTTCCCGGTCCCAGATGAGCCACCGCCTCGAGCATCCCCAGCGCCTTCTGAACCGCACGCGGTTGTTGTCCACTGAAGTGGGTCTCTTCGCCGATCCGTTTGTCTGATCGTGGACCAGCGGTTGCACGGTCCGCGGTCACCGCCCATGCTCCGGCGAGTTACCCTCGGCGGCCCCACGATCCGGCACGAGTCGCCTTCGCCCGTCACCGTCGATCAGCAGAGTACCCGTACCGGGCAACAGGTCCGCCGTCTCGACGCTGTCGAAAGCGCCTACCATCAGAAGGCTTTCCGGTCTGGCTCTCCGAAGCAATGAACTCCACAATGTCCCCGAGACCGCAACAACAAGCGCCGCGATCGGCAGTGCCCACATTCCGTGAACCGCACCGTCGAGAACGATGTAGGCCAGTAGACCGGCACCCGCAGCGCTCACGGATACGGTGCATATCCGAGTCAGCGACGTGTGTTCCCCGATTCGGCGCAAGAACTTCCACGAGGCAAAGGCCACCAGCGTGTAAGCGCAGACCAACGCGGTCTCCACCACGCCGTCGAAGGATCCCGAATCGTCGCGAACCGTATCCGAATAGATGAATACGCCTGCCGCACTTACCGCGACGAACGCAAGTACCGCAACGTACGGGGTGCGGAACCGTCTGTGTACGCGAGCGAGCGGCGCAGGCAGTACCCGTTCGATCCCCATCGAGTACAACAACCGCGAACCCGCCTGCGCACAACCGAGAGTGGATGCGAACCAGGAACACGTCATTCCGATCTTGACTGCCAGAACCACTTCCGCGCTGGCTCCGGATGCCGTTCCTTCGAAGTACGCTCCGACGATCGTTGCGCCGTGGCCGGTCATCGCCGCCCAGGCCGCAAAAACGAAGAGGACCCCGCAGATGATCGGCGAAATGAGAACCGTGCGTGTGACGCTGATGAGTGGTCGTTTCGCTTCCGGGCCGAAGAAGGCCGAGCTTTCGAAGCCCGCCATGCTGAGCACCGTCAGCATCGCGAGAAACGGAACTGCACTCAGCGACGGATTCGGCAGGGCAACAGCAGTTGTCGTGTCACTGTGCGTCGCCAGCATGACCACGACGATGAGAATCAACGAGCACGCTTCGACGACCAGGATCGCTCGGGTGGCGAACCGGACGCCTCGCACTGCAATCCACGCGACGGCCAGGGCAATCGCCACCGTCGTGATCACCGTCGCGGCAGTTCCTCGCACGTCGGGGCCGACAATGGCGATGGTATCGAGCAGACTCGGAACTGCCTGCGAGAAAACCGAAACCGAGATTCCGAGATACCCGAGTACCAGTGCGGCACCCGCCGTCAGTGTCGCCCGGATACCGGAGCCTTGGAAGACGAAGCTGTACAACGATCCTGCTGCGGCCAGTCTCCGCGTGAACTGAGTGATGCAGAACGCAACGAGAAACACCGCCGAAGTTGTCGCAGCAATCGCAGCCAACCCGACGTAGCCGGGACTGTAGGTGATCATCCACAGGGCGATGAACACCATTCCCGTTGCCGGAGCGATCGTGGAAAGTGATTGCCCCAACAGGTCGATCGGGGTCAGACGTCCTCGTCCGAGACCACGGAGCGGGGAGAACACGGGCTCACTGTGTTGATCCGCATTCTGCGCTCGCGTGATCGCCGCACGCAGTGCCGCACTCACGGCCATGAGTCACCGTCCGTCGCGTCCAGGCCCGAACCTACGAGCGAATTGTCAGAATTCGGTCAAGTTAGTCCGCTTATGTTTCCGCGCAGTTTCCACGATGGCGCGCACAGAACTTTCAAGTGAGAATCCGACTCTGTTTCCCACCCAGCGTCATGCCGGATCAAGGGCGGCCGACGGTATCCGGCCCCTCCGGGAGCACCTTGACCTGCGAGTTCTCCGATTCTCACACGACAACTGCTCTCTCAGTTGCACCTCGTCCAGGCGTAGCGCGGTCGACGCGGGTTCGCAGCATCGCCCGTACAGGATGTGTCCCACACACCACCGGCACTACCCGAGAGGAACGGAGGAAGCATGCACTTGGTCAGCGCCACCACTTCGGCGATCATCGGATTTGTTCTCCTGCTCGCCGGCATTCCCAAGCTGAACGACCACGACGGGGTCCTTCGTTCGGTGCGCGGATACAAAGTGTTGCCGGTGCGACTCGAAGTACCGATCGCTCGCATCCTTCCCGTCGCGGAAACCGTCGTAGGCATCCTCCTGGTTCTCGGCGTGGCCCATCGCCTCGCCGCCTTGGTTGCTGCCGTCATGTTCGCGTCGTTCTTCACGGGCCTCACGATCAACCTCCTGCGTGGGCGACGCGATCTGGACTGCGGATGTTTTGCATTCGGAGTCGGCGAGATTCCGCGTATCGGATGGTTCCACGCCGTTCGCGCCGGAACACTCGCGGTGATCGCTGTGGCACTGTCGGTCACCGCCGGACAGGCTGAGATCGGCGTCCAGGTCGTGGCGGCGACCTTCGGATTCCTCCTCGTTCTGGCGGGAGTTGCTCTCGCACAGATTCGTTCGGTGGTCCACCTCGGACGACGCCCGGTCGACGACTACCTGTCGAGTGCCTCCATTCGCCTCCGAACCGCCGAAACCGCGTCCCGGTACGGCTCGTGAACTCACATCCCCACCACTGAAAACTCGAAGGCAGGACTACCACGATGACCACTTTCCTCCTTGTCGCGACAGTGATCCTGGTGATCGCCGTAGCCGTACTGTTCTTGATGGTTCTTGCTCTGGCTCGTGAAATCGGCCGCGTACAAGTACGTCTCGGACCTCTCGGTGCCCGGATGATGGATACCGGGCCCAAGGTCGAACAGGCCGGCCCATCGTTTGCCGGTCTCATCGATCAGGAAGGACGGATCGTCGGAGTCGGTGGTCACCGCGACAAACCTCAACTCCTGCTGTTCACAGCACCGAGTTGCTCGACGTGCAAGAGCCTTCTTCCCGGCGTAAGGGCAATGGCCCGAGCCGAATCGGATCTCGACGTGATCATCATCTCCGACGGAACACCCGAAGAGCATCGCGAGTTCCTGGCCGGCAGCGGGATCGGTTCCGAGCTCAGTTACATCGACGCTCGAGACGTCGGTATCGCATACCAGGTGGGCACCACTCCGTACGGCGTGATTCTCGACGAGCACGGCAAGATCCGAGGAAAGGGCCTGTGCAATCACATGGCTCAGGTGGAAAGCCTGCTCAATGCGCTCGAATCCGGCACCCCCTCACTCCAGCACCTTCATGCCCAGGCGAAATCCGGCAGCGCGGCCTGATCTTCCTGCACAGTTCGATCCTCTTCACGAATCAGGAGAAAATCGTTGGACGACAATGAATTCCCGCAGCACAACATGACGGAGAATCGATATCCCGTCGACGAGGCGACAGTTCAGGCCCAGGCCGAATGGATGGCGGGCCAGGGCGGTTCGCTCACCAGCCGAACCGGACGTAAACTCTCCGAACGAGTTTCGCGGCGCTCGATGATCAGTCGGATCGGCAAGTGGACCATGGGTGTGTCAGGAGTGGCACTGATCAGCACACTTCCCGTGACACGTAGTGCCTTCGCCCAAGAGCCCGAGGTTCCTGCGCCGGCACCTGGCCCCGAACCTCTTGTCCCTGTCTACGACGGTAAAGATCCGGCCGAGTGCGAGTACTGGCGCTGGTGCAACATGGACGGAACGTCCTGTGCCGCATGCAACGGCGGCGGTGTCACCACCTGCGCCCCCGGCAGCAAGCCCGGCGCAGAGTTCTGGGTCGGATGCTGCACCAACCCTGATACCGGCAAGACCTATCTGATCGCCTACTACGACTGCTGTGGTGCACCTTCGTGTTCCAACGCATTCTGCGGCGAACCGGACATGCAGGCCGTGATGTACAACCCGGTCTCCGGAAGCTACGACCAGGAAATCATCTGGTGTGTCTCCGACGAGTCCCAGGCATACACCTGCACGATGGCGCCCATCATCGGTGAGGACTGCCAGACTCGACCGGCCGAGCGCCCCAAGGTCGGTGCCGGATCATGAGCAGTCCGCGAACCCGAAAACTGGCGCGACCCGCCGTTGCCGTCATCCCCCTCACCGTCGTACTCGCGCTGGCCGGCTGCAGTTCGTCTGACAACGACGAACCCTCCAGCGCAGGTGATGTCACCTATCCGACAGTTCCGTTCACTGCTCCAGGTGAAGGAATCTCCCTCGGTCACGACGACCAGGAAATCGGCGACACCATTCCCGAGCCGTTGCACGTCGGTTCGATCACCCCGATCGCAGCTGACCGCTTGCTGGGCGTCGAAGGTGGATTCGGCCAACTCGAGCTCAGCGTCAACGTCATCGATCCGAAAACCGGTGTGGCCGAGAGCCGGATCACCGTCGGTCCTGGTATCTGGGATCCGGTCATTCACGGATTCGTCGGGGATTCCGCCGAGGATCCTGCGGTGCTCGCTGCCGAGGTGTGGCGGCCCCGAGGTTCCCGCGGCGCGGCAGATTTCACGGTCAGCACCTACTCCGGAAACCTGCTGGAACCAGCCGAGGTCATGCTTCCGGACGTCGCACGCGTACATTCCCGTCCCGGCTCGAACGCCGTGACGTCCGACGGCAAGTTCTTCGTCACGTGGGACGACGGTTTGTACGGCATCAGAGTGGTCGACCTCGAGAAGAAGGAAGCGACCGGTGCACTCCAGATAGTCGGCTGCGGTCCGTTCACGTGGATGGTCGATCACGAGCTGTACAGCGTCTGCGAGGACACCCGGGAACTGCTGCACGTCACGATCGGTGACGACGGAGTTCCGAAGGAAACCGCCCGAAGCAAGGTCCTACCCGAGGATTTTGTCTCCACCCGTAAGGTCACGTGGGCCTCGGAAGCACAAAAAGCCTTGATGGTCAGTGAGAACGGCGATGTGTACGTCTTCGACTTCTCCAACGGACTGCCTCAGGAAGGTGTCAAGCCGATCGGAAACGCCGGGCAGGACTCCGGTCGATTCTCGGAGAACGTCATCAACGCCGACGCAACCCGGCTCGCAATCGCGTACACGGACACGGCTATTCATCCGGACTCTGCTCGGGGAGGCTCACTGGTCAAGATCGACTTGTCCGATGCAACGACCTTCGCCCCGGTGAAGAGCTTGACGCTTGCAGACCTCGGCTTGACAGACATCAAGAGCATGACCTTTTCCGTCGACGGCGCCACGTTCTACGTGCTCGGTACCGGACCTGAGGTCGAAGGCTCCGCTCCGCAGAAGATCGTGGGTTACAACGCGAGCACCGGCGAGCAGGTCAGTTCCGTCGATGTCTCGGGCAACGTCGGGGATGTCAGCGGGTTGATCACACCAGAAGTACTCCGATGAGTCGTCCCGGATCCGGTGTGGTGATGGGCCGGCGCCGCTTCCTGAGTTTGGGAGCACTCGGCGCCGGAGCACTCGGGCTCGGCGCAATGGGGACGATTGCCGGATGCAGTTCCACTGCAGCATCTCCGACGCCGACGACCGATCTCGACTACATCCTGCCCACCGACCCGGAAGTTGCCGCCGCAGAATCGGCGCGAGCCTGGAACGGGACCACCGCTGCGTTTGCCCTTGCCGCCGGATTCTCGACGGTAGATCTTGGCGGACGCCTCGTGGACACGTGGACGTACGGAGGCGCTGCGGTGGCTCCGGAACTTCGCCTGAAGTCCGGTGACCGGGTGAACGTCAGCGTCCAGAACGGCCTCGACGCCGAAACAACACTGCATTGGCACGGAATTCGAATCCGCAACGACATGGATGGCGCGGCACCCACCACGCAGGCTCCCATCGGCGCCGGTTCGAGTTTCGAGTACAACTTCATCGCACCGGATCCGGGAACGTACTGGTACCACTCGCACAGCGGATTACAAGCCGATCGGGGGCTCTTCGGCGCCATGATCGTCGAGAACCCGAACGACATCACCGGGGCCGACATCGATGCCGTTCTGGTGCTCGACGACTGGCTCGACGGATTGGGTACCACACCGGATTCCGTCCTGATGGCCCTGAACCCGGCAATTTCGGGCGGGCACGGCGGACACGGCGGTGGGGCAACAACTCCGGCGGAACACTCGGAAGCCGACATGTCCGTCGCGCAACAGTTGGTGAGCGGCGGACACGGTTCTTCCGAACCACTCGGCGGGATGACTCAACACATCGCGTATCCACTGCACTTGATCAACGGGCGGCCACCCAACGATCCTGCTGTCGTGACTGCAGCGCCCGGTTCGACCCTGCGACTGCGAATCATCAACGCAGCCGCCGAAACTCCGTACCGGTTTGCGGTGGCCGGTCACGAGATGACAATCGTCGCTACCGATGGCTACGACGTGGAACCAACTCCCGCCGACACCATCATCGTCGGAATGGCCCAACGCTACGACGTGCTGGTGACGGTGAAGTCGGGAACATGGCCGGTGGTGGCGAAGGTCGAGGGCCGAGATGGTTATGCGTCGACCGTCCTACGCAGCACCGACGCGTTGGCGCTGGCGAATCCGGATGTCGGCGGAAACCTCTCGGAACTGGCCGGCCGACTGGTCACCGAAAGCGAACTCCGGCCCGCGGAATCCGCACGGCTCGAGACGAAATCGCCTGATCGCGACTACCGCATCGAGTTGATCCAGGCCGGCGATCGGTACGTCTGGGGAATGGCGGGAGCCGATGCGGGCAAGCTCGTCATGAAACAGGGCGAACGGGTCCGGATCACGATGAAGAACACGTCCACGATGTGGCACCCCATGCACACCCACGGCCACACGTTTGCGGTACCGGATTACGGCGGACTTCGCCGCGACACCGTCAACGTCCTACCCGGCACCGAGCTTGCCATCGAGTTCGACGCCGACAATCCCGGCGAGTGGATGTTCCACTGCCACAACGCCTACCACTTCGAGGCCGGCATGACGGCAAATCTGCGTTACGTCCGCTGACAAGTCGAAGAATGGAGAGAACACCTCATGAAGAAACTCGTTCCCGCTTTCCTGGCCGCGTGCGCTGCCCTGAGCCTCACCGCCTGCAGTAGTGATGCCGGTGCGTCGTCGGACGAACCTGCAGTCGTGATCGAGGTGAAGAACATGGCGTACACACCGGCATCGGTCACCATCGAGAAGGGACAGACCGTCGAATGGAAGTTCGACGACAGCGGACTCCCCCACGACGTGGTCGGCAACGGTGATCTCGATGGGAAACTGAAGAGCGAGTTGCTCACCGAGGGAACCTTCTCGTACACGTTCGACGACGCCGGAACCTTCACCTACCACTGCACGCCCCACCCGATGATGGTGGGCACCGTGATCGTTCAATAGTGAGGAGGTGGATCATCGGCTTCGGCCTGGCTGTCGCGGCGACGTGTGTCCCAGCCTGCGGCACAGAAGATCCCGTCCCCGATGTGGTGGTCGAGATCAGCAATGTTCAGTTCAGCCCGATGGACGTCACCGTGGAACACGGCGGCACCGTCGAGTGGCGCTTCGACGACGGCGGACTCCTGCATCACGTGGAATCACCCGGCCTGTTCGACAGCGGTATCACCGGAGACGGAACGTTCCGGCACACGTTCGAGAGCGTCGGAGTCTACGAATATTCGTGCTCCGTGCACCCGTACATGATCGGAGTCATCACAGTGCTGTGAACACTGGCTCATCACTTTTCGCTGCGACTTCGACTCGACACTTTTCCTGAACCACAAACACTTCGGAGGATCTGATGACTACTGTTCTCTCACACGGCCCACTGCAGACCGATGTCCCTGACATCCGGCCGACCCTTCAAGGCTCGGTCGGCACCGCGACCCGTGTCAGCCTCGTCGCGGCGGGCGCCGCTGCGGGTGCCGGCCTCGCACTCGTGGCCACGCCATCTGCGACAACAGCTTTGACCACAGCTGTTATCGGCGCCGGACTGGTTACGTCGCTGGCCGCGAACTGGTCGACCTGCGGAATGTCCGTCGCCGGAGTTGTTGCCGCGCCGAAGCAAGTCGATCGGAAGGGATCCTCGACTCCCGTCCGCCGACTCGGCTGGCACGCTCTGGGTTCGGTCACGACGGGAGCCGTCACCGGGGCATTGATCGGCGCTCTCGGAGCGGCGGTGTCCAGCTACGTCCCGGTCGGCTGGGCGCTGGGCATCTGGGCCGTCGTCGCGGTTGCGTACGGGCTGCACGAGTTGGGTGCGGTGAGGATGCCGACTCCAATGCGGCGCCAACAGCTTCCGCGCCATCTGCGCCGCACAATGGCGCCCTGGAAGGTCTCGCTGATCTTCGGCGCGATCATCGGTCCGGGATTTCTGATCTTCATCCGCTCGAGTGCGTACTACCTCCTGGCACTCGGCGTCATGGCTTCGGGTTCACCGGCTCTCGGGGCGGCGCTGTTCACGGTCGTATCCCTTGGCCGCTGTATGCCCAGCCTCGCGGCAATCGTGCACACCAAGCGTGGTGGCTCGATGCCGGGATTCCTCTCGATCATGTGCGTCGTGGACCGTCGCGTGCAGAGCGTCACCGGCGCGGCATTGATCGCACTGGGAGCATTTGCCGCCGCAGCACTGATCTGACTCTCGAGCTAGCACCCTTCACCTCGAGTGAACACACGCTCCGACTCTCCGGAGCGTGTGTTCGCTCGACAGAAACCGTGCGCACTCACCCCGCGTCAGGGAATCGACAGCGCCACCTGGACCGAGTCCTCCGACGGCGACGTCACCTTTGCGTCCCGACTCCACAGCATGTCCAGCGCTGCCTTGGGCTTGGCAAGAACCCACTCCCGGGCGGCGTTCTTGATCAGCGTCGGAGTTGCGCACCCGCAATCGCTGTTCACCCCGTCTGCGTCGATGCCGACGTCTCGGCACAGCGCCACAGCGCGGGGCACGTGATACCCCTGAGTGACGATCAACGCCTTGGTCACCCCATACGTATGTATGGCCCGGAAGCAGGTGTCATAGGTGTCGAGGCCGTACGGATCCCCCACGATGCGACGCTCATCTATTCCCTGCTCCACCAGGTAGTTCGTCATCGCCGCGATCTCGTCACCCGAGCCGCCGTTCGCGTCGCCGGAGACGAGGACCGCTTTAGCCTTTCCCGCTTCCACCAGTTCGACTGCTGCGTCCAGCCGCCCTTTCAGGAAAGCCATCGGCTTACCGTCCTTGATCTGCGCGCCCAGCACGATCACGACCGGAGCATCGGGAGCATCGGCGGCGTCCGACGTATGGCCGGCCGACGCCACGGAAATCCACACGATCGAGCCCGCATAGACAACTGCTCCGAGCACCGCAATGCCTGCGACCCAACGAGGCCACCGGCGCTTGCGCGGCGGTTTCACTGGATCTGCAGCAGCTTCGTCCATTCGTCGATCAAACCACACGGTTTGCTCATGGCTCGAGCGCTCGGTCGATCCTCCATCCCTCCGCGCCACTGCGCTCGGCCCACAGATCCGAGTACTTTCCACCTCGCGCGATCAGGTCTTCGTGGGAACCGACCTCCTCCACCCCACCGTCTTCGAGGTAGACGATGCGATCTGCTCCCTCAATAGTCGACAGGCGATGAGCGATGATCACCACCGTTCGACCACGGGCCAATCGGTGAATTGCCTCGGTGATGGCGACTTCGTTCTCTCCGTCGAGGGCTGAAGTCGCTTCATCGAGAAGAACAATCGGAGTGTCCTTGAGGAATGCCCGCGCAATCGAGACCCGCTGACGTTCACCGCCGGACAGCAGTGATCCGCCTTCACCTACCCTGGTCTCCTCACCGCTCGGCAAACGGTCGATCACTTCGCCTAGCCTGGAATCCACCACTGCTTGACGGACCTCCGACTCGGTGGCATCCGGTCTCGCCAACCGAACGTTCTCCAGGATGGTTCCGTCGAACAGGTAAACCTGCTGTGAGACAGTCGATATCCGAGACATCAATGCTCTCGTTCCGATGTCGCGAACATCGGCTCCCCCGATGGATACCGCACCTTCGTCGACGTCCCAGAATCTGGAGATCAGCCGAACCAGAGTTGTCTTTCCGGAACCGGAAGGACCGACCAGAGCAGTGACCGAGCAATCCGGGAATTCGAGGCTCACGTTACGAATCACGCGATCCGGGCCGTAGCCGAAGGAAACCGAATCGAACCGAATATCATACGAAGTAGGCTCTTTCGGCACCTCAGGCTCCGCCAGCACCGGTACATCGATCATCTCTCGGACAGATCCGAGCGACACCCGGGCCAGTGAGATACCTTCACCGAATCCTGCGAGCATCTGCATCGGCTCCACGAACCTCACGGCCAACACGAGAACAACGATCACGCTTGCTGTGTCGATGGACCCGGTGGTGACCAGCAGTGCCGCCAGTACCAGGACGGTGAGAAAGGCAACCTGAACGACGATCATGAACCGCAGCAGATACTTGTCGACCGATCCGATTTCCTGCAGGTGTGCGTCCCGGTTGGACACAAGAGCTTCGTCCAACCGAGTCCAGCCTTCGCCGCTCTTACCGGCCGAACGTAGAACTTGCTGCGCCTGTGCATATTCGACGACGCGCGATGCCAACTCGGATTCGCTCTTGCCGATCGCCTCGTATTCGGGAACAACCGCACGCTGCACGTTGCGGTAAGCCCGAATCCCCAGTGGAACGAAGACGACCATCGCGAGAGACAGTCGCCAGTCCACAAACAACACAGCGATCGCCACTGTCGCTGGAGTCACCGTGACGGTGACGAGTTGCGCGATGATCATTCCCGGGATGCTCATCAAGATAGCCGTGCCCTCGGTGACCAGGCGAGTGAACGCTCCACGGTTTGCCTTGCTGAACCACCCGAGCGGAACCTGCACCAAGTGCTCACCGAGGCGATGCATGATTCCACCGGCAAAACCCTCGATTCCGATGCGGTACGCCCGATTCTCGGCGATCCACCGTACGGCGCCACAGGCCACCGCCACGAGAGCAGCCGTGACAACCCACGGAACTGCGGCGTCGTAATCGCCGCGAACCACCGCTTTCAGGATCGGAATCATCAGTGCAAAGACGACACCCTCGAGTATCCCGGCGAGCGTGAAACCTGCTATCTGACCTCGCATCCCATTGCCGCGCCCGAGGATTTCGTCCAGGTCTCGAATCATTGCAGCGCCTTTCGCGGAGAGATGTCTTCGACGAGGGGGTTCTGGAGCGCCCACATCCGCGCGTAGGTTCCGCCGAGCGCCGACAACTGTTCGTGCGTACCCTTTTCCACGATCCGTCCGGCGTCGAGAACGAGTATCTGATCTGCATATCGGACGGTGTGCAGTCGATGAGCGATCACCATCAGGGTGCCGCCGTCCGCACTGATCTCACCCAGTGCGCGTTGAACGGCCGATTCACTGTGGGGATCGGCCTGCGAAGTCGCCTCGTCCAGGATGACGATCGGCGGGTTCTGAAGGATGGCGCGGGCGATCGTCAGGCGTTGCTTCTCCCCACCCGACAGCTCACCGCCCGAACCACCACCGATCTCGGTGTCGTACCCGTCCGGCAGTCGCATGATCACGTCGTGAATCTGCGCCCGCCTCGCCGCTGTCTCCACTTCCAGATCCGTTGCATCCGGTCGACCGAGCCGAATATTCTCGCGCACGCTGTCCCGCAGGAGCACAACATCTTGGAAGACGATGGCCATCGATCTCAAGACTTCGCGACTGGACTGATCTCGTAAATCGCTTCCGCCCAGTCGAATAGACCCGTCCGTGACGTCCCAGAACCGCGGAAGTAGACGCGCCAAAGTGGTCTTTCCGGAGCCGGAGGGGCCAACGATCGCGGTCACGGTGCCCGGTTGCATCTCGAAGGAGATGTTCTCGAGGACGCGCTGCCCAATGGTGTATTCGAAGCCGACGCTGTCGAATTCGACCAAAGTGCTGCGAGCAGGCACTGCATCCTGAGGTTCGGCCAGTTCTGGTTCGCCGAGGATGCTCTCGACGTGAGTCGCTCCCAGTTGGCCTTCGCGGTAGAGGTTGGCCATCGTTCCCATGTGCAGAACCGACGACGGAACACCGATTCCGACGACCAGAAAGGCAACAAGAGCTACCGGGGTAATCCAACCCCCGGACAACATTGCAGTTCCCGTCGCCGTGATGACCACGATGAGTACCGCCGGTGAGAGGAGGATCGACATCGCGACCACCGGCCTTCCCATCCCCGACATCCATCGCACGCACACCGCAACCATCGAATCGACAGCGCTCGAGTAGCGCGCGAATGCGCGACTCCCACTCCCGTACGTCTTGACAACCTCGATACCGTCGCCCAGTTCTACTGTCGCAGAGGTCAATGTCGACATTGCAAGATTCCAGGAGTCGACGTTCGTTCGATAGGCTCTGCGCATCGACGGCGCGGCGAGAGCGAGACACACTCCGATGTAGCCGACCAGGACCAGGCTGAACTTCCAGTCCATCGCCACCAGATAGATCAGGGCCACTATCGGCGACAGGATCGCTGGTACCACGTCGGCGGGAAGGTGAGCGACGAGAAGATGCATCCGCTTCACGTCGTCCGTCATCGCCTGCTTCACTTCACCGGTGCCACCATTTGCAAACCACCCCAGAGGAACTCGGGACAGATGCCGAGCGATACGCGAGCGGATCGAGTATTTGAAATGCGCGTCGGCGGTGTGACAGACGGTCAGTGCTGCGTTGTAGACGACAAAACCGAGAATTGTGCCCGCTGCACCGATTGCGGCCCACATCCAGACCAGGTTCAACGACGAGCCGGTCAGGAGCACCCGCGCGATCTCGACCACCGCAACGTAGGGCAGGAATCGCAACGGCACCGACAGTGCCGACAGACCCGCCCCTAGGAGGAGTTGATTTCTCACCGGCGCGATCATCCTGCCCAAAGCGTCTCGGTCGACGAGTCCAGGCGAGTCTTCCGGGGCTGCGGACTCGTTCACTTTCATTGCCGCACTCACTCTTCGACGAAGATCGTGCCGGTCATGTTCGGATGTGGTGTGCACGTGTAGGTGAACGTTCCGGCTTTGTCGAAGGTCTGACTGTAGGTTCCGCTTCCTTGGAGATCGCTCTTGATCCCCAACTCGGCGAACACGACATCGTGCGGCATTCCCTGGTCCTCGAAAATCCACGTGACGGTCTGTCCTGTGTGCACGGTGACGGAGTTCGGTTTGTACGCAAGGTTTTTCACCGAGATCTCGACCGGCGCTTGCTCGGTAGATCCCGTCGAATCGTTGCCGCACGACGTCAGTGTGAATACCGCTGCAACAGCGATCAATGTGGCCAATCCGGTGCGAACTGACATTCTGCTCTCCTCATCGAACGTAGTGGAGGTCGGCAGTCATCCCGGCCTCGAAGTGGTACGCGTTGTGACAGTGGAACATCCACCGTCCTGGATTGTCGGCGTCGAAGTCGATCGCCATTTGTGTACGCGGAAGTACGATCACAGTGTCTCGGCGAAGCCCGCCGTAGGAGGGAACCGAGAAGGTGTGCCCATGGGTGTGCATCGGGTGCCACATGTCGGTGTCGTTGTTCATGACGATTCGTATTCGCTCGCCCTGCTTCATTCTCAACCGACCTGCATCGGCGCCCGCCATTCCCCAGAGGTATCGATCGCCGGCCTGAATGAGATCCACCGAATACGCACGATCCGGTGCCCTCAGCTCCAGCGCTCCTGACGGGCGAAGCTCCGATTCCAGAACGAGCCGACCGCCGGAACCTGACAGCACTGCAGGCGAAGTCAGGTCGACGACCGCTACCGAATCCGGCGTCCGAAGCAGGCACGCGACGCCACCTGACTTCCCTTCCACCTTCGCTGCGATTTGCCACGAGCCGGACTGCACCGTCACCAATACGTCGTATCGCTGCGCGGGTGCGATCAGAATCTCGTCTCCGGCTGTGTAGGCAACGTCCTGCCCGTCAGCACTGACAACGGTCATCTCGTGCCCGGCGACCGAGAAACGGTACGGAGTCTCCGCCCCGGCATTGATCACCCGCAATCGAAGCCGAGTTCCGGCCGTCGCACTGACGACGAAGGGATCTTCCACAGGCCGTCCGTTGATCAGGTGCAGTGGATACGTGATGTGCGTTGCCATTCCACCGAGCGCCTTGGAATTTCCGTGACCACTGCCGAGAAGTTCTGCGGCAGAATCAATCTCTGCACCATCGACTTCCGGTGGAGTGCCGCCGTGCCCGTGGTGTTCTCCCTGCACGTCCGGTGACAATGCGCGAAGCACTGCATCCGGGGTTGTTCCCAGCCCGTCGAGCCAGTCGTCGATCACGATGACGACGTCCTCGTCGGCTCCGGTCCGGTCGTTCGGGTCCTCGACCACGAGTGCACCGAATAGCCCTCGATCGGCCTGCAATCCTGAATGGGAGTGGTACCAATATGTTCCGTGATCCGGGGCCACGAAGTCGTAGGTGAACTCGGCACCTGGTTGGATTCGTTCCTGGGTGACCGGCGGGACGCCGTCCATGTCGTTGCGGATCGCAATGCCGTGCCAGTGCACCGAGGTCTCCGTCGGAAGGTCGTTCTGCAAAAGAACGTAGAGCCGGTCTCCCTTGGAGATTCGAAGCTCCGGGCCAACTGCTTCCGCACCGTACGACCATGTGTCGACCTCTCTGGCGCCCAGACTCACCCGAGCCGGTGCAGCTGTCAGATTCCGTTCGACTGTGCGCCCGCTATGAAATCTCGCCTGTTCGGCAGCACGAACTTCGTCGTCGAACGGTGAAATCTCAGAACTGGATTCGTTCGCCGAACCACGGCTGCACGCACTCAGTGCCACAGAACCCAAAGCCGCAGAGCCGAGCGTCACCGCTCCCCATCGCAGAGCCAGGCGCCGACTCAACGCACTCGAACTCATGCCGTCAGCGCCGTGAATTCCTGATAGCGCGTCGCGGCAACAGCTTCGGTTCCGGTGCCGGTCAGATTGCCGGCAGCCATGGCATCCATGTCCTCGATCATCCAGAAGGTGGCGAAGGGATGAGTGGCAAGCCACATGTCTCCGTTGACCTTGGCCACTCGGTTCTCCTGCACCGCTGAAAGACTCGAGAATCCGGGAACACCGGCAACCTTGCCGAACTCGTACACGCCCTCGTCGAACACGGCTACGATCCGAGCATCCTGCGCCGGGATCGCCTCGTCGGACAGGGGCGCATACGGCAGTCCTCCAGCGGCATTCGCTCGCTGGGATTCCGGACGCCCGAAGCCGCTCTCCGCCAACAGCAACGACGGCGGCGCCTGCTCGGTGGTGGTGGCAAGGATTCCAGAACTGCTCATCAGCAACGACACGGTGTTCACTTCACCACCGGACCGAGCAGAGACGTCAGCGATCTTGCCCTCCAAAGCGACAGTCAGCTTGTCGGCAACCGACTGACGATCAAAAGCGCGTCCGAAGAAGGCAAGATTCTCACGCCACGGAGTTGTGACGGCCGGGACCGGCACTGTGGGGACGGTCGATGCGAGGGAGTCGTAGTAGCTCCGATCGCCCATCGACGTGAAGATGACCAGTCCGGGATCCTGGGCGAGGACCTGCTCGATCGGGGGTGCACCGAGCGGCGGCACCGTGACCACCTCGGTACCCGCTGACGCCAAGATGTCCTGGCCGATCTCCGATCCCCACGACGTGAAGACCACGTCAGGGGTGATGCCGACGGCAAGGAGACCGAGTGCGGCGTATTCGTCGAGGGAAACAATTCGCCCGAGGTCGCCCGGAACCGACGTCTCACCGAATTCATGGGACACAACACGCGTTCCCTCGGCAGGTTCCGTCGTCGGTCCCGCCTCACTCGAGCTACAGGCGGCCGCAGTCAGGGCAAGGACACTGACCAGCAGCGAAGCACCCAGCCTCGATAGGTAACCGGGTCGCGTTTTCAACTTCATGGTGTCCTTCAGCTTCGAAAAATCGGGGGGTTCGCATAAATCCGAGCACTGCTCGGATTTGGCAAGTAAACCTCACCTAAGTTCATCCGTCAATCGCTTGCGTCGACTACGCACACCGATCCGACGCCGCTAAGCTCGGTCGGACCATGACTGCGCCATCACCTGACAAGAAGTCCGCCGCGACATCAGAGCGCCGCCGGAGTTACAACACCGGGATCACTGCGGACGCGGTGCTGACCGTGGCGTTCGGGCTCAGTCGCGAGCACGGAGTCGAGGGCTGGTCGCTGCGGCAGCTGCTCGGCGAACTCGATACGTCGTTCTCCGTCGTCTATCGACTCGTCGGAGATCGGGACGCACTCTCGGCTGCGGTGGTCGACAGTGCGGTGTCGGCCGTGAACGTGCCATCCGCACAGGAAGAGTGGCGTCAATGGCTGACGCATCTGCTCTTGCAGATGCGAGAGGCCTTGATCGAGTGTCCAGGCGCGGCACAGTGGCTGCTGATGAACGGAGTTGCCACCCAGCGCAGCCGGGAACTCATGGAGGCCGGATTGGCATCGCTGATCGACGCCGGGTTCGGGGAAGAAGCCGCTCAGGCTTACACCGTCGCCTTCACCTCGACAATCACACTGATCGCCATGAACGACGCCAGGCGCATTCCCAGCGGACAGCCTTCACCCGATCACAGCGCGATGCTGGAACGACTGAGTAACGACGGACCCTCAGATCCTCGTTCATCGATGGAGACACTGATCGGGAAGTTCGCCGGTCCACCGGATGCTGCGGAAGCAACACGGGCAGAACACTATCGCTACACACTCGACCGTGTCCTCGACGGCCTCGAGGCGCGGCTGAACGCAATCAAGGAGTCACAGAAATGACCGAGGGTCGCTGTCGCAGTTGTGCGACAGCAACCCTCGGATGAGTTGGATTCTCGATATGTCTAACGGAACAGGTTCGCGACGAACGGAATCGTGTCAGCCTGTGATTCGACCAAAGCGCCGCTATGGTCGGTGTTGTAGGTCTTGAACGTGACCGGTTCACCGTTGGCGACCAACGCTGCAACCAGCGAAAGTGCAGACGGTGCAGGGACATCCACATCGAGCAAGCCCTGGCCGATGAAGATGGGGCGATCGTATCCACTGGTCGGTACACCCATGTAATCGTTCAGCAGACCCTGGAAGTTCGGGATCTGACTGAGCGGGCGGGAGAAGATGTCACCGAGGACCAGATCCTTGGATGCCTCGTCCAGGTCTGCGGCGCAGAGCTTTTCGGCCGAGTCGACCTTTTCCCTTCCCAAGTCGTTCAGGTAGGAATTCAAGTCGATCTCGGGGTGCGCTTCCCGCAAGCCCGCGAGGATGTAGAGCGCGTACGACGTCAATCCGCCGCCGAGGGCGATGGGAGGGAAGCCCGGACCGGCAGGCAGGAGGGTCAACTCGATGTTGGCCGGCACTCCGGTACCCACCCCGCCGCGATAGTCGAGAGAATCCCCACCGTATTCGGTGGCGTAGCGCGCCGTCGTGATGGCCGCACCGCCGCCCTGCGACTGCCCGACCACTGCCCACCGATTCGAGATGGTGGGGTCGATCACCCGAGCAGCCTTGACCGAGTCGACGACGCTGTGCGCCTCCACCTTTCCGTCGAGATACGGCATCAGCCCCGGCGTTCCCAGACCGACGTAGTCGGTGGCGACTACGGCGTAGCCCTCGGAGAGCCAACGCCCCAGGTAGGGGTAGTCGCGCTCGGGCAGGCCAGGACCGACCAGCGAAGGGGCACAGGAATCGTCGAGTCCCGTGGTGCCGTGCGCCCACGCAATGACGGGCCAACCACCTTCCGGTGCCGGACCGGCCGGGACGTAGTACGCGCCACTGCTCAGCGCAGGCCCGCCGTTGGAACCGATGGTCCAGTACGTGAATCGCTTGGCGTCGGCGGTACCCGGAATCCACAGATCTTTCGGTAGCGGCTCACTCGACACCACAGTGCCGGTGGCTTGCGACGCGCTCGGTGCCTGCGCGGACGCGATGGGCGCAGCAACGGCGGAGCCGATCGTTGCAGCACAGAGGGCTGCGATGGATACGCGGGCAAACGACTTCGACTGGAATTTCACGTCTGACGACTCCGGTTCGTGCGGTGGGCGACCTCGTTGGACGTTATCGTAGATTTTGTTTAACCGATCGGTCAAGCAAAATCTTGCAGCTTCGTGAAACGTATATGTCGAGATTCACGCCCTAACTCCGACCTAGCATCGAACCGCACGAAAAAACAGTAGGAGGATGGGCACATGGCACACGTACAGCGTTTCGACCACATCGGCATCACCGTCGCGGACCTCGAATCAGCGACGGCATTCTTCGTCGGTCTGGGTCTCGAGGTGGAGGGCACCGGATCCGTGGAGGGTGAGTTCGTGGAAACCGTCTGCGGTATCCCTGGAGCCAAGTGCGAAATCGCCATGCTGCGCCCGCCGGGCGAAGGATCACGGCTCGAGCTCTCGTCCTTCGTCACGCCCGAGCACGTACCCGGATCGCCTGCTCCGATGGCCAACGAGATCGGGATACGCAACGTGTCTTTCGAGGTGGGCGATCTCCAGGCGGCGGTCGATGCGGTGGCTGCGGACGGTTACGGGCTCATCGGCGGGATCGGCGAGTACGAGAACAGCGTGCGCATGGCCTACGTCCGGGGGCCTGAAGGGATCATCGTGTCCCTGTTCGAGCAGATCGCCTGAAGCGTCACGGCATTCGGTGCGTCAGATCGCCTTCCAGGAGCTGGCCAGAGCGCCCATCGCGGCCGCGAATTCGGCGAACGCCGCGTCGATTCTGACGCGGTCACCGGTGGTCACCAGATCGAGCGTCAACCCGCGAATCTGCGCCAACACGATCGTCGCGTAGCGATCAGCGCGATCGGGTGGACATCCGTGCGCGAGCGCAGCTCCCGCCAAACCACCCAACCAGTCCCCCACCACATGGTCGAGAAACTCGCGATACCGCTCCGGATGCAACAACGCCTGTCCGTAGATCTCGAACATCAAGCGAAAGTTCGGCAACGATTCCGCTGATGTGCGCCCATTCCAGTAACTCGTCAACATCTCGACGATGTCGGTCCCGGAAGAGATGTCGAGAGAAGAACTGTCTCGCAGGGTGGCAACTACTTCAGTGAGCAGTTGTTCCTTCGAACCGAAATGATGGATGAGTGTCGCATGACTGATCCCCAGATCCTTGGCCAATGGCCGCATGGACAGTTCACCGACGCCGTTCGCCGTGACGTACGCGGTTACCTGCTCGAGCAATTCGGCACGGCGATGCTGGTAACGCAGTTTCCGGCCGTCGACCGGCGTGCTGTCCTCCACCTGCAGGAGCCTACGCAGTACCGGAAACACAGCAGTACCGGAAACACGGCAGTACCGGAAACACGGCAGTACCGGTTACACGATGACGTGGTGGCGATCCGATCGACTGATCGTCACAGCGGCGACGACAACACCGATCACCACGCCGATGAGAGTGTCCGCGACGCGAGCCACTGCCGCTTCGGTCCCGATCGGAGCACTGAAACCGATGAGGAGCAGTGCCATCGGGGTGACGGCCAGTGATGTCAGTGCATAGTTCTTGATCACGAGCAGCTCAGCAGCAGTCTGCAGAATCACGACCACGGCAACCGCTTGCCAGTAGCCGAGCGTCAATGCGATGAGAGCAGCAGCGACGACGGCGCCACCGACATTTCCCACCAACCGCTGAATCCCACGCTGGACGGTCTGCTTGTAGTTCAGCCCCTGCATCGCGGCGATGGCACCCATCGACGCCCAGAGCGGATGCTCCAACCCGGCTCCCGCCGCGAGCCAACCGGCCAGAGCCGACGCTGCCACGATGCGGAGAGCATTCATCCGCACCGGGCGCGAATACAGCCGATTCAATCCTTCGAGAAAATAGCCTTCGGGCGCGGCCAGGTTCTTTGCCGGTGCGAGATCGTGTTCGATCATGCTGGAACGCTTGAGCTTCCGAAGCTCCTTCTCGTGCCGAGCAATGCTGCGAATCAGGGTGGCGTCGCCGTGCAACTGCCACTCCTGAACTGCCGCTTCTGCTTCGTCGAGCACCGCCACCAGTTCGCGTCCGTGATCGACGGTCGACTTGATCCGGCCACTCGACGCAATAACCAAGCGGGCGTTGGCAATCGATCCGAGCGCCGGTTCCACTCCGCCTGCGCCGGACTGTTCGAGACGCCCTACCGCAGAAACTGCACGGGCAACTGCCAGGCGGGCAGGTCCCATCGGCAGTACGAGCGCTGGGAGCATCGCGGCCGCCCAACCGACCAGAACTCCGAGCGCACCGGCAATGACCAACCGCGCCAAATCATCAACGCTGGAGGCATATCCGGCTGCACCGGTCGCCGCGAAGACGAGGATGACGGGCCCTGGTCCGGTGATCCGGAAGCCCGACATGAAGCAGTACGACGCACCCGCAAGCAAAGAGAGGATGCCGATCTGCAACCACATCGGAACGCCCGCGACACCCATGGCGCCGCCGAAGGCAATCGAAACCACCAGTGCAGCACCCACCATTGCCAGCTTGCCGGCCAACCGTGGGTACGGCTCGTACCTGCCGAACGCGGCACACAGCGCACCCAAGGCCGCGAAGCCGGCCAATTCCCGCTGCCCGAGCAGTCCGCCGACCACGAGGACTACGGCGGTGGCGAGTCCGACTCTGATCGCCGGGGCGATGGTCGCGTCCGCGGATCCGATACGAAAAGCCGCTCGCCACGTCGCCCCGGAGACGGAATGTGCAATGGCCTCACTCGAATGAGTGAGACGGCTGGGCGTCCTGGCTGCGGTTTCGGTTCGGGTCACCCACCCAGCATACATTTATTTCACTAGTAAATTACTTGTGAAGTAATGTGAAATCTGTCGCTAAGATGGGGCCATGGGCGCGGCGAACAGATCCGAAGACGACTTCATCGACAAAGTCCGTCGCGAATGGAAGCGCGCCTACCCGGAGTTCGACACCGCCCCCGTCGAAGTGATGGGCCGGATCGCCCGCATCAACGCGCAGTCTCTTCACCAGCTCGACCGCGCACTGGCGTCCAGCGGGGTCTCTCGCGCCGAATTCGACGTGATGAGTGCACTCGCTCGCAGTGACCGTCCCCTGCGGGCGAGCGAAGTCACCGCCGTCACGATGGTCAGCGGCGCCGCCACCACAAAACACGCAGACCGCCTGGCCAAGCTGGGCTTTGTCGAGCGTCAGCGCTTCGAACACGACGGACGAGTGGTTCTGCTTCAACTCACCGATGCCGGTCGCGCATTGGTCGAGGCAGAGTTTCCCCGACGCGTCGAGCGAGACCGTCAAGTACTCACTGGACTCGACGAGGACGAACGTGCCCAACTGACGGCACTGCTCAAACGCATCTCACTCAACATCGACTCGGGGATCTGGGACTGACCTACTTCGGCAGCGGCACGTTCTGCAAACGCACCTGACCGCGCGCCACCTCTTTCCCCGATTCCGGATCGGTGATGACCACCGACCACAACTGCTGAACGCGTCCCTGCTGTATCGGCACAGCCACGACGTCCACGCGCCCACCCGTACGCGCCCGCAGGAAATCCGTTCCGTTGTGCACTCCGACGGCAAATTCGCCACGGTCCGCCACTGCAGTGCTGGCCCCGATGCTCGCGGCGGACTCGACGGCGGTCGTGTAGACACCGCCGTGGACTACGCCCCACGGCGTGTGATGCTCCTCGGACAGATCGATGTGCCCGACAACCTTCGTGCCGGACACCTCGTCCAGTTGCAATCCGGCAGCGCTGACAAATCCGCTTGCTGCCTCGAGATTCAATTCCGTCATGACGACCCCTCATCTGCTCCGTTGGATTTCTCGACCTACCTTCCGCCCTCGAATACATGCCGTCAAGTGCTAAGTTGGAATTCCCAACTAACATTTCCAACTAACAGGGGCCCAGAGATGACGGCGACAAAAGGACGCAACTGCTCCATCGCCAACGCCTTGGAGGTCGTCGGCGAGAAGTGGTCACTGTTGGTGCTCAGAGAAATCGCCCTCGGGCAACGACGGTTCGACGAGATCGCCGCGGGCACGGGTGCGAGCCGCGACATCCTCGCCGCGCGTCTGCGCACCCTTGTCGACGCCGACGTCCTCACGAAGCGACGCTACGAAGACCATCCACCGCGCTACGAATACGTCGCCACCGAATCAGGGAAGGCGCTCTATCCCATTCTGATGGCGCTCATGGAATGGGGGGACGCCTTTGCGACGACGGGTCCACCGCCAACCGTCGTCGAACACCGTTGCGGTGAGATCCTGCACGCCCAAGTTGTGTGCGCGCACTGCAAAGAGCCGCTGGCCGCCAAAGACGCGCATGTAGTCGAACTCTCGCCGCCTGCTCGATAGCGTCAGCGTCCGGGCGGAAACCCGCCTGTTGCGATCGGACCCCAGGAGTCGACGGTGACGCGGATCAGGCTCTTACCCTGCTTGCGCATGGCTTCGCGGTACTCGTCCCAGTCGGGATGATCACCGGCGATGGATCGGTAGTAGTCGACCAACGGTTCCACCGAGTCCGGGAGGTCAATCAACTCCGCGGTTCCGTTCACCTGGACGTACGGGCCGTTCCACTCGTCGGAGTGGATACACAGAGACACCGCCGGGGTGCGGCGGACATTCGCGGCCTTGGCCCGTTCCGGGTACGTGGAGATGACGATCCGACCCTCGTCGTCGACCCCGCACGTCACCGGAGAGATCTGCAACTCGCCGGATTTCTTCACCGTGACGAACGTGGCCCGATGGCGCGGCCTGACGAATTCGAGGAGCTCGGCAAACGACACACGATCTGCGCTGGCGATCTTGGACATGACCTCAGCCTAATTCGATTTACGAACTGACGCTCAGGGCATCTCGATGGTCTGAGCACGTGCGATTTCGCCGATTGCACGAATGATGTACGCGCTCTGAGCTTTCTTCACTCCGGTCGACAAACTCCCGATGACCAGAACCGCCGAACGCAGGTACGCGCCGTGCCCGATACGGAACGAATCGTCTTCCAGATCCGAGATCCCGAGCGCCCCGGTGTAGACCGCAGCGAGCGCCTGCACGTCCAGATCCGGCAGCCACACGATCGTGGACTTGGCGCAGGCGGTGAGCGCATCCTGCACGTCCTCGCTGGACAAGCCGTCCGGATGCGTGCCCTCGAGCAATTCGCGCACGATCGCCGCGTGAACCGAGCTGACCTGCTCGAAAGAGAGCCCGCGCAGTTCCTCGACAGCCACGAGTAGTCCGTCACGATTTGCCGCCCGCACCGCGGCGAGTGCGTCGGCCGTGGCATCGGCGATGTCACGGGCGACCTTCGGCCAATGCGTCGGCCAGCTCTGTTCTGGCGTCCGCTGTTCTGGCGTCATCGTGGTATCTCCTCGGTCCTCGTGTTCATGCGGAAGCCTTCCACATCCCACCGACAGGCCAGGCGATCCGTCAGCGCAGCCGCTCCAACAAGGACATTGCGTTGTGCGGCGCAAAGCCTTTCATGTCGTTGTCGAAGTAGACGTACACGTCGAGGCCCTCGTCCATCCAATCCCGAAAGCGCTTGGACCACTTGTCCAGAGCTTCGTCGGTGTACCCACTCGCATACAGTTCCTTGTCCCCGTGCATCCGCACATAGACAAAATCGGTAGTAGGAGTGGTGATGCGGGGATACCTGCCGGCTGTGTCTGCGACGACAAAACCGATGGAGTGCTCGCGCATCAGGTCCACGGCTTCGTCGGTCTCGAAGCTGGCGTGCCGCGCTTCCACCGCGTAGCGAATCGGCACGTCCCTCTCGGTCTGGGCGAACACTCGGTCTTCGGTGAGTTTGTCGTCGTGCTGTGCTGCCAGATCGGCTGCAGCCTGAGTGGTACGGGGAAGACCGTCGAAGAAGTCGGCCAATCGCTGCGATTCGAACTGCAGCGTCGGAGGTAGTTGCCACAGAATCGGCCCGAGCTTGGGGCCGAGGGCGAGTGTTCCGGCGGCAAAGAAGTTGGCGAGTCCGTCACGGGCGTCGAGCAGCCGTTTCATGTGTGTGATGTACCGGCCGCCCTTGATCGCGAACACAAAATCTTCGGGAGTTTCGCTGCGCCATTTGGTGTAGCTTTCCGGCTTCTGCAGCGCGTAGAACGAGCCGTTGATCTCGATCGACGTCAATCTCTCTGCGGCATAAGACAATTCTTTGCGGTGAGCAAGACCTTTCGGATAGAAATCTCCGCGCCACGCGGGATACGTCCACCCGGAGATACCTACCCGAATATCTGCCATCGATTCAGACTAAGCGGCACTCGAGCGTTTTGGCACTCCGTGTTTCAAACTCCGGCGCTGAGCGCGACGGATACCGGTACGACGGTCAGGCACACCACCGCACCGACGAACAACGCGATCACGAGGCGACGGTCCCACTTTCCGCGTGCACCACTGGCAGCGAGCATGAAGATCACAAAACCTACACACACGGACACGATAGTCACGATCACCGGAGTTCCAACCATGCCGTGATTGTCCCCTACCCATTGCCACCGAGCGCCCTACGGGTACACGATCGAAGTACCCATCCCGAGCTAGGAGTGGAAATGCCGAAATACCTCTGGCAAGTGACGTACTCACCCTCCGGCGCCGCCGGTCTACAGCAGGAGGGAGGCACTGCGCGGCGCGACGCGATAACGCGAATGGTCGAAAGCATCGGTGGCACTGTCGAATCCTGCCACTTCGCACTGGGCGGTCACGACATGTTCGTGATCGGCAACCTGCCGGACGACGTCGCGGCAGCCGCATTGAGCATTCGCACGGCTGCGGCAGGTGCAGCACGCTCGGAGTCGATCACACTGCTCACGCCGGAGCAGATCGACGAGGCAGTCAAGCGACCGACCGACTACCGCGCGCCGGGCAAATGACGACCGAAGGAATAGATCCCGGCAGCAGCCGAGTTGCACCCGCTGTGACGGAGACTACGAAAACACCTGACCTGGGCACCTACGGAATCTGGCGAGGAGCGGCTGGTTTGCCGCCCGAGCTGGGAACTGCGATCGAGAAACTCGGTTTCGGCACCATCTGGATCGGCGGCTCCCCACGCGCCGATCTACGGATCGCCGAGAAACTTCTCGACGCGACCGAGCACATCACCGTGGCAACCGGAATCGTCAACATCTGGTCCTCACCTGCGGCTGAGGTGGCGGAGTCCTATCACCGACTCGAAGCCGCGCACCCGGGTCGATTCCTGCTCGGCGTAGGCGTCGGACATCCGGAGGCGACCGGCGACTACACCAAGCCGTACGCCTCACTCGTGTCGTACCTCGACGAACTCGACGCGGCCCAGGTCCCGGAGGCGCGGCGCGTCCTCGCCGCACTGGGGCCGAAGGTGTTGAAACTGTCCGCCGCTCGCGCCGCCGGCGCGCATCCGTACCTGACCACCCCCGAACACACGGCCGAAGCTCGCGAAATCCTCGGCCCTTCGAAGATCCTGGCCCCCGAGCACAAGGTTGTCCTGGAAACCGATCCGGAGAAGGCCAGAGCAATCGGTCGCCCCGCCGTCGCCAACCCGTATCTGTATCTGCGCAACTACACGAGCAATCTCGAGCGCCTCGGTTTTGCGCCCGAAGAGTTGGCCAACGAGGGGAACGATCGCGTCATCGACGCCCTGGTTGCGCGGGGTACCGCGAAGTCCATCGCGGATCGACTTCGGGAGCATGTCGCGGCGGGTGCCGATCACGTTGCGATCCAAGCACTTCCCGCCGAAGGTGATCCGATCGCGACCTACGAAGCACTGGCCGCCGAACTCTTCGACTGACCGGGCAACCCTTGACTTGGATAAGTAGTGTCCGAGTATACTTGGACACTACTTATCCGAGTAAAGGAGAAAAACATGAAGATCGTCATTTTCGGAAGCGGACTCATCGGAAGCCAGGTCGCCGCCAAGCTCGCTGACGCCGGGCACGACGTGAAGGCGCTCGGTCGCGGCGACGGGATCGACATCACCACCGGCGCAGGTATCGCCGAGGCAGTCGAGGGTGCCGACGTCGTCGTGGATCTGACCAATTCTCCGTCGTGGTCGGACGACGACGTCTTGGCCTTCTTCCGCGACGGAACCGGCCACATCCTCGCCGCGGAAGAGAAGGCAGGCGTCGGGCACCACGTCATCCTGTCCATCGTGGGTGCCGATCGACTGCCCGATTCCGGGTACATGCGAGCCAAGGTCGCCCAGGAAGACCTGGTCAAAGCGGGCCCGACCCCCTACACGATCGTCCGATCGACCCAATTCTTCGAGTTCGTCGCCGGAATCGCCGACGCGGGAACCACCGACGGCGCCGTCCACGCAACGCCGGGACATCTGCAACCCATCGCGTCTCGAGACGTCGTGTCCCACGTCGCCGAGGTAGTGACCGCCGCGCCGCGAAACGGCACGGTCGAGATTGCCGGACCCGAACCGCTGGGCATCGACGAACTGGTCCGGCGCTTGTTCCTCGTCACCGGCGACAAGCGTTCGGTGATCTCCGATCCCGAAGCCGGCTACTTCGGCGCGAAACTCGACAACTCGGCACTGACCCCGACACCCGGTGCAGATGCATGGATCGCGCCGACAACATACGACGCGTGGCTTGCCGAGAAGGCCTGACGTCGACAACTCGAGCGACGTCCGGCCCTCACCGCTTTCCGCGGCGTCGATAGAGTCCAATCATGAAGCTTTCCGGAGGCGTGGAGTGGTCACTCCACTGCTGCGTGGTTCTGAGCCAGTCCGAAGGGCCGGTACCCACAGCCAGACTCGCCGAACTTCACGGGGTGTCGAAGACATACCTGGCGAAGCATCTGCGAGCGCTCGCGCACGCCGGTCTGGTCAATCCGACCGAGGGCCGAGACGGCGGGTACGTTCTCACCCGGGCTCCCGAGAAGATCACCGTTCTCGACGTCGTACAGGCCGTTGACGGCACCGAACCTGCGTTCCGGTGCACGGAGATTCGACAGCAAGGAATCCTCGCCGCCCCACCGGAACAGTGCCGTTCCGCCTGCGGAATCGCCAAGGTCATGGCCGACGCCGAAAAAGCCTGGCGCGCATCACTGTCGGGGGTCACTATTGCAGATCTTGCTGCAACCCTGGACCTTCCGGCACTCAGAAAGATCCTGACCACACCGATCACACCCTAGAGCAGCCCACACCCCACGAGACGGCAATCCATCGTTCAACTATCGGGTACCTTGTTCGGGGATCAAATCTTGACGAAGAATCTTCCGGGAATTTTCGCAAGATCTCGGAGGGGGTTTCATGGGAGTCAGTGGCGCTGCGGGGTTGGGGCAGAACATTCGTCAAACAACGGGACTGTTGAGTCGCTGGTGGTCTCTTGCGTACGACGGCGAATGGTTCCCGAGGTTCCTGGCTGCTCGATCGATGTTGGGGACAGCCAGGGTGGTCGTCACCTTTTGGTGTGCTGTGTTCGTGGCACTCGCCGTACTGGCTCAATTCGTGAAGGGTGGCGCAACCGAGCTCCCTGAACGGCTCGCGGCGGGCGCAGCATGCATGATCGCGCTCTACTGCATGATTCGCTGGTCACTCGGACGGTCTTGGCCGAGTCACCATCAATCCGTTCGTTTCGTTTCGCTCACCAATATCTGCTTGTCCTTGATACTTCTCGCCGGAATCCAATCGAGCTTCCTGGCATTGACCGGCACCGTCCTGTTCGTGGTCGTCGCGAACTATTCGTCGGTATTCCACAGCCCTCGAATAGTCACAGCACAGATCACCGGCGCGCTGTTCGTCGTTGCGCTACTGACAATTCGTGCTGTAACCGATCCGGATACCGACTCTTCGCTGTCGGTGTCCACTGGATTCGTCATCGGGTGTGTTATCGCTTCAGCTTCGATGACCGTGCATTTCCTCGTCCTGTATTTGACCGACGACGCACGACACTCTTGGCGTGATCCACTCACCGCTGCACTGAATCGACGTGGGCTGCACAATGTCTGGCAACAGTTGTTCGGTGTCGGCGAACTCCAAGGACACGTAGTCCTTGCGGTGGTGATCGATGTCGATTCGTTCAAGAGCGTCAACGACAAACTGGGTCACGCGGAAGGCGATCGGATGCTGGTGACAGTCGGCCGGCGCCTGAACTCGGTGGTCGGAGAGGTCGGGCTGGTTGCGCGGACTGGCGGCGACGAGTTCGTGATTCTCATGCCCGTGGAGCCACGTCGCATCGAACAAACCGTGGTGGACATTCACAATTCGATATCGCGGCCCGCCGGCCGGCAGTCGATTTCCGTGAGCGTCGGAGCCAGCGTGTGGCTGTCCTCGACAATCCCGGACGCTTCGGGAACCATCGATCGGATTCTTGCCGATGCCGACAACGCGATGTATCGGGCGAAACGACGAGGTGGAGACCAGGTAGCTTGGGCAGTAACGCATCTGAGCTGAATCGGCACGATTACCTGCCGATCGAATTCAGAGCGCCGCTTCGCTGTCGTTCGCCGGATCCAGCTGATCCTGGGTTGCCGCCCAACTCGCCAAGAGTTTGAGTGCGTCAGCCGTGGGCGCCCCCGGCGCCGCGGTGTAGACCAGCAGTGTCAGCCCGGGATTGGACGGCAGTTCCATCGCCTCGAAGTTCAGCTCCAGGTCTCCGACGACGGGGTGACGAACCTTCTTGAATCCCGTCCGATGAAAGCGCACATTGTGTTTCGCCCATCGGGTGCGGAATACCTCACTGCGAGTGGCAAGTTCGCCGATGAGCTCGGTCAACGCCTTGTCATGAGGATTGCGCCCCGCTTCCGAGCGGAGCATCGCGGCGATGTCGTCTGCCGCGCGCTCCCAATCCACGAAGAAGTCCTGCGATGCCGGGTCCAGGTACACGAAGCGGGCGTTGTTCGCCGGCCTACGTGGATCGGCCAACACCGGCAAATACAACGCGCGCGCCATACGATTGGCCGCCAGCATGTCGTGCCTGGCATTACGTACCCACGCCGGTGCGTCGGTGATGGCGTCGAGTATCTGCTGAATCGCCGGGCTCACGCCCTTGGGGGCGGGACGCTTTCTACTCGGTGCGCATGCACTGGCGGCCTTCGCGAGGTCGTACAAATGGGCAGTTTCGGCTTCGTCGAGTTGCAGTGCTCGGGAAAGGCTTTCGAGCACCGAGTCCGACGCTCCCGCCAGATTTCCGCGTTCCATGCGCACGTAGTAGTCGATGCTCACACCGGCGAGCAGAGCGACTTCCTCACGGCGCAACCCCTTGACGCGACGGTTTCCGCCGTAGGCCGGCAGCCCTGCCTGCTCGGGTGTGATGCGAGCACGACGGGAGCTGAGGAATTCGCGGATCTCGGCTCGGTTGTCCATGCAGTTCACGTTACTCGAGCGGAGAAGACCGAGGGAGGTACTGCCGTTACCTGGAACAACAGACACTCCCGCGCCCGCGAGGCGCGGCGTTGACTGATTGCAGTCGACCGGTCCACGCCGAAACGTCGACTTCGAAGCACGCGACACCAGAAGCAAGAGGGGACACCATGCGAGCAACCATCATGTACGGCGCCGGAGACGTTCGAGTCGAAACCGTGCCCGATCCGGCACTGCAGCAGCCGGCGGACGCGATCGTGCGGGTCGTCAGGGTGTGCGTTTGCGGCTCTGACCTGCACCCTTACCACAACATGCCGGCCACGCCCGGTGGTTCCCCGATGGGCCACGAATTTGTCGGAGTGGTCGAAGAGACCGGTCGCGAGGTGTCCACGTTGAAGAAGGGCGACTTCGTCATCGCCCCCTTCGCCTGGTCCGACGGGACGTGCGACTTCTGCCGCGAAGGCTTGCAGACGTCTTGCCGACACGGTGGATTCTGGGCCGGAAAGGGGATCGGAGGCGGTCAGGCAGAGGCCATCCGAGTGCCGTTGGCAGACGGCACCCTGGTCAAGGCGCCGGTCGGTGAGGATTCCGAACTCCTACCGTCACTGCTCACACTCTCCGACGTCTTCGGCACCGGCTATCACGCGGCGGTCAAGGGTGGCGTCAACCAACGCACGACGGTCACGGTCATCGGCGATGGAGCCGTGGGGCTGATGGCAGTGCTCTCCGCCAAACGCCTCGGCGCCGAGCGCATCATCCTCATGGGGCGCCACAAGACCCGCACGGATCTCGGTCTCGAGTTCGGAGCCACCGACGTGGTTGCCGAAGGTGGAGATGAGGGCATCGAGAAAGTCCGCGAACTGACCGGAGGCGACGGCACTCATGTCGTCCTCGAAGCGGTAGGTCACATGCCTGCCTACGAGCAGTCGCTCGGAGTTGTCCGACCGGGCGGCGTCATCAGCCGAGTCGGGGTACCCCAATACGAAGAAGCTCCAATCGGATTCGGGACACTCTTCGGACCCAACATCACACTCACCGGTGGACCGGCCCCGGTGCGCGCGTACATCGAAGAGCTGATGCCGGATGTGCTCGATGGAAAGATCGAGCCGGGCAAGGTCTTCGACCACACCGTCGGACTCGACGACGTAGCGGAAGGCTACCGAGCCATGGACTCCCGTGAATCGTTGAAGGTCCTCGTCCGCCCGTAGTCCACCACTTGCGAAAGTCCACCACTTGCGAAGAAGATGCGCGTGACCCACATTGCCACCCGTCCTGTTGCCGGTCGCATCAATCCCACCGCGATCCTGGCGATCATTCTGATCAGCTATTTCATGATCCTGCTCGACAATTCGATCATCTTCACCGGGCTACCCAGCATCCAAAGCAGCATGGGTTACTCGGCAACCGGGCTGTCCTGGGTCCAGGACGCCTACACCCTGGTGTTCGGCGGGCTTCTCCTGCTGGGTGCTCGTCTCGGGGACATCTTCGGCCGTCGTCGCGTATTCGTGGCCGGTCTCGCGATTTTCGCGATTGCGTCGTTTCTCGTCGGGGTCGCGCCGAACGGTTGGTGGCTCATCGCAGCGCGCGCTCTCCAAGGCGTCGGAGCAGCAGTGGTCGCCCCGGCGTCGCTGTCACTGCTGACCGCCAGTTTCCCGCCCGGCCCGGAGCGAACGCGCGCTGTTGCCTGGTACGGCGCTGCTGCGGGAATAGGCGCCAGCCTCGGACTCGTGATCGGCGGCGCCCTTGCCGACTGGGTGTCTTGGCGCGCAGGCTTTTTCATCAACGTTCCGATCGGTATCGCGATGATCGCTCTCGCTCCCCGGTTCATTCCGGAAACCGAGCCCAACTCCGGACGTTTCGATGTGGCCGGCGCTGTTCTCGCCACACTCGGGATGACCGCGCTCGTCTTCGGCACCGTCAACTCGGCCGAAGCGGGGTGGACCTCACCGATCACCGTTGCGACACTGGCGGCCGGGGCGATACTACTGACCTTGCTCTTCCTCAACGAAGCGAGAGCGGAGCAGCCGATCATGCCACTGAGGTTGTTCCGTAGCCGGGAGCGATCCGGGGCGTACGCCGCCCGAATGCTCTATCTGGGTGCCATGATCGGATTCTTCTACTTCACGACTCAGCTACTCCAAGGCGTCATGGGCTTCAGCGCGTTCCAAGCAGGCATCGCCTTCTTCCCGATGACGATCGTCAATTTTGCTGTGGCGATGCTTATTCCGCGACTGACACCGCGATTCGGAAATTCCGCAATTCTGTCGGTTGGCATTGCCGTCACCCCAGCCGGGATGGCGTGGCTCAGTCTGGTCCATCCCGGCAGCACGTACCTCACTGCGATAGCACTTCCGATGATCTTGATCGGCGCCGGACAGGGGTTGGCTTTCGCCCCACTGACTTCTGCCGGCATCTCCGGGGTACAGGCCGAAGATGCCGGTGCCGCATCAGGATTGGTCAACACTGCACATCAACTGGGCAGTGCTCTCGGACTCGGCATCCTCGTCGCAGTCTCCGCGGGCGCCGGATCCTCTGCCGACGACGCTACAACGGCACTCACCGATCACGTATCAACGGCTCTCACCGCAGGCACCGCCCTGCTCGCCGCTTGTCTCGTCATCGTCCTCGCACTGATCGTCCCGGCTACGAGAACGCGAAGTACCGCAAAGCAATTCGACCAGGAGAAAGGAAGCCGAGATGTCGCACTCGTGGACCGAGGCTGAACTGACCAAGATCGGCGACGCCGAGGAGTTGCAGGTCTCCTCGTACCGCCGAGACGGAACCGCAAGGCCGTACGTCACGATTTGGGTTGTCCGTACCGACAACCAACTGTACGTTCGCTCGGCCTACGGAACCGACAACCCGTGGTTCGTCCGAGCAACGGCAAGTGGAACGGGCCGAATCCGAGCAGGAGGAATCGAGCGGGACGTGGCGTTCGAGTCCGCCGCACCGGATGCCCACTCGTCGATCGACTCCGCCTATCACACCAAGTACGACCGCTACGGCCCGCAGATCGTCGGCTCCGTCACCGGCCGCGCCGCCGCACCCAACACCATTCGACTTGTTCCGCTGACGCAGAACTGAACCGCCCCTTTCGATTCCGAGGAGACCTCATGGAAATCTTGAAGCCCCAGCCCACCAGCAAAGCACCCAGCGACTGGTTCACCGGCGACGTCTGGTGGGACGTCATCTACGCCGGCCAGGAGCCGTCGAGGATGCGCGCCAACATGGTTCGCTTTGCACCGTGCGCGCGAACCGACTGGCATTCCCACGCCCTCGGACAGACCCTCCACATCGTCTCCGGGACCGCGCTGGTTCAAGCTCGCGGCGGCGAGATCGTCGAAGTTCATCCGGGCGAGACCATCTATACCCCGGCAGGAGAGGAACACTGGCACGGCGCAGCACCCGACCGTTTCATGACCCACCTTGCGCTGTGGGAAGGACCCGGCGGCGGAAGCACCGAAACTACATGGGGCGACAAAGTCACCGATGAGGAATACGGCGGTCCCCGCGCCAGACGTCGTTGAGACCGGACACCTCTCAGATACGGCGCATCACGGAAACAACTTTGCCCAGGATGACCGCGCGATCGCCGTCGATGACGCTGTATGCGGGATTGCGAGGCTCGAGGTACACGTGACCGTCGCGACGCCGGAGCACCTTCACCGTGGCCTCGCCGTCGATCATCGCGGCGACGATCTCACCGGAATGAGCTTCGTCCTGGCGGCGCACCACGACGACGTCACCGTCACAGATCGCTGCGTCGACCATCGACTCACCACGCACCCGGAGTCCGAACACCGTGCCGGAGCCGACGAGCTCGCGAGGAAGCGCAAGCACCTCGTCGGCGTGCTCCTCCGCGAGGATCGGCGCGCCGGCCGCGATGTCACCGACGACCGGAACCGTCACCGTATTCGACGACGACTGTTCCTTCGCGCCTACGAGGAACGGCCGCACGTCCAACTGCCGAGCCATGGCCGCTCCCCTACGGAGGAAGCCCTTCTCTTCGAGACTCTTGAGGTGCTTGGACACCGTCGACGTCGAGCGCAGACCAACCGCGTCTCCGATCTGCCGTGTGCTCGGCGTGCACCCGTTGGCAGCCACGAGATCCCGGATGGTCATCAGAATCTGCTGCTGGCGGAGCGGCAGGGAGGAGGCGTCGAGGCCACCGAACATGTCGAGATCGTCGTAATCGGTCACGATGAGAATCGTAGTGAGGGGTCCCGACATCCAGGCCAGGCAGCCGGAGTCTGCCAGAAACGGCACAGGCAGTTTGTTTCCCGAGCGGCGCATGGCACGCTGAGCTGATGGAGCCTCTCGAACCGATGCGCCCGATCAGTGTTGCAGTCGACACGCGGACCAAGACTCCACTCTGGAAGATGGTGGTGCTCTATCCGGCAGTGACATCGGTGTTCATGTTTGCCGCGCTCACCACCCGAACGGGAATTGGTCTTGTCGTACTCGGACTGGCCATTTTCGTAGTCGGCGCGACCACTTACGCGATGTCGGAGCGACGGATGCTTCGGGAGAACTCAGGGGTTCGAGTTCCAAACTTCGCCGGACCTCCCGTCGCCCCGCGGCACGTCGATCTACTCGCGGCAGCAGGGATGCCCCTGCTTACGAGTGGAGCTGTGTTGACCGTGCGAGCGTCCGAAGCAGCGCGCCCCTGGGTCTTCATATCGGTGTTCGTGATAGCGATGGTCCTGGCAATAACTGTCCCGATGGTTGTGCATAACGCGCGGGTCAAGCGGACAGAATCAGCCTGAGCAGTCACGCCATACCGACATCTTGCAGCGTCACGTTCACCCTTCCCAGACGTCGGACCGACGTCTGGGTGGTGCGACCGGTCCATCCCCCGGTGGAGCCGACTATGCGCTGGCGACCTTGCTATCAGGCACGACAGCAATATCGACCTTGCTGAACTGCAGCACACCGTCTTCGATCTCGGCGTCGTGCATCAGCTTGCGGTCGCGGTAGTAATTGTTGACCACTTTCCACGCACCGCGGGCACCCTGACGCGGCATCTCTCCGTCGCCGCGCTGGATGTAGCCCGAGGTCAGGGCTCCGCCCATGAGAGATTCTTCCGCGAAGTCCTCAGGTTCGGCGTGAACCTCGAAAGTCGTGTAGTCGCGCTTACGCATGATCTTGAGTACGCGACACAGATAGGACGCGGCCAGGTCGGCCTTGAGCGTCCAGGATGCGTTGGTGTAGCCGAGGATCATCAGGAAGTTCGGAATGTCGGAGTAGAGCACGCTCTTGTAGGCGACCGTCTCGTTGAGCTTGACGGGCTCGCCGTCGATGCTCATGGTCGCCCCGCCCAGGATCTGTACGTTCAAGCCGGTCGCCGTGACGATGACGTCGGCCTCGATTTCGCGGCCCGACTCGGTCACGATGCCCTTCTCGGTGAACGTGGCGATACGGTCGGTGACGATGTCGGCCTTGCCGCTCTTGAGCACCTTGAACAGGTCCCCGTTGGGAACCACGCACAGGCGCTGATCCCACGGGTTGTAGTTGGGGGTGAAGTGACGCAGGTCCACGTTCTTGCCGAGTTGTAAGCGGATCTGGGTGAGGAACAGCTTCTTCGCCAGCTTCGGATTGGTGCGTGAGAGCTGAAAGCTGGCGCGTTGCAGTGCGATATTGCGGGCTCGACCGATCTTGTAAGCGATCTGGTCGGGAACGCGCGCAAGCTTGAGACCCTTGGCAACAGGGTCCTCGGACGGCAGCGCCTGGATCCACGTGGGCGAGCGCTGCAGCATGGTGACGTGACCGGCGGTGGGGGCCATCGACGGGATCAGGGTGATCGCGGTGGCACCGGAACCGATGACCACTACCTTCTTTCCGGTGTAATCGAGATCCTCCGGCCAGTGCTGCGGGTGCACGATCTGACCGCGGAAGTCGTCCTCACCGGGGAAGGCGGGGCGGTATCCCTTGTCGTAGTTGTAGTAACCACAGGCGCCGACGAGGACGTTCGCGGTCCACGTCTCGGTCTCCCCCGTCGCCTCGACCAGGACGGTCACGGACCACTGCGCAGTCGCGCGATCGAAGTCCATTGCCACGACCTTGCGGCCGAAGTTGATGTGGTCGGTGACGCCGTATTCCTTGGCGGTTTCCTCGACGTAGTCACGGATACTGGCGCCGTCTGCGAGCACTTTGGTTCCGATCCACGGACGGAAACCGAATCCGAAGGTGAGCATGTCGGAATCCGAACGGATGCCGGGATACTTGAACAGGTCCCAGGTGCCACCGATGTTCTCGCGGCGTTCGAGGATCGCGTAAGTGCTTCCGGTCTGCTCACGAATGAGGTGGCAAGCCGCGCCGATTCCGGACAAGCCAGCGCCGATGATCAGTACGTCGACATGCTGTGTCATGAGGAAACTCGTTTCGTCGGTCGTCGCGAAGCTACTTCTGGCGTCGGCAGTGACCGAGAACGACCGGCCGGTTCAGGCCGGGTTCCCTAAGGTCAGCGCCAATGAACAGGGTATGTGCAACTGACGGTAACAGTCAATATCTCGACCCGGCCGCGCACGGAACATTGAGGCGCGACGCACCGGCCTCGCGGAAACTCGATCGAGACGCCTGAATGCCTCGAGCCATTGGGGAGTCGTTCACGTCGTCGACGGAACGCCCAATGGCTCGTCTACGCGGGATACTCATCGCCCAAATATTCAGCGCCCTAGCATAATTCGAAGGTCCACGATCAGGTGTCGAACGCGCGAGTTTCCATGGGAGGACGGGCAACTGCGATATCGCCGTAACCTTCGTGCGCATCAGCGGAAAGGTCACTGCGATAGCTAACCTGCTGACGAAACCACGCTGAAAGCAACGGTTTTGGTTCCGCAGCGAAGAGAGCGGGCGGAGTGGACCTCCACCGGAGATGTAGTCGCTATGACACTCTCCAGCACAGTCACCGTGTACACCACTCATAGCGATCGAGAGTTCGCCAATGCAATCGCTGCCGGAATCAGCGCCAGGGCTTATTCCGAGCCACAAACCGCAGACATGAGCCTGTTAAGGCATCACACCAGCGATCACGGTAGAGCGCTCGTTCTCCTACCACTCGGGGGCGTCGATTGGCAGGTGAAGGAGCTCTCCGCGCTCGAGGGATCGGTCCTGGTCGGCGATCTCAGTAGCGGCAACTCCATGATTCGGGGGCTCGCAGCGGGCGCCCACGCCGTGCTCAACTCTCAACTGCCATTCACATCCCTGCTCGATGAGCTGCAGGCCGCGATCAACCCCAACTCCGCTCGGTCTGCACACGACAAGTCCTCGCTCGTACAACGCATCCGGTTGCGCACCGAAGAATTCGCACGAATCAGCAGTCTCACCGATCGCGAGTTCGAGATCGTGGGCCTTCTCTACGGAGGCTCGAATGTCGACTCGATTGCTCGAACCGCCCACATCGCACCGACCACGGTTCGCGCCCACATCCGAAGCATCCTGCAAAAACTGGGGGTGCATTCCCAGCTGGAGGCATGCGCGATGCTCCGCCGCTCTGGTCACGAGGCACGCAGACACCCACTGGAACTTCGGATCGGACGCTTCTAGCAGGAAGTGTCCCAGACACACTCGCCGAGATGGGGTGCCGCCCCTGATCGAACTCGACCTTCGAAAAGATCGTCAATTTTGACGATTCGATGACGCGCCCGGACGTCGAATATTAGGTCCTACACGACACCGAAGACACGAGTGAACATCGAAAGGTGCATTCAATCAATGGAATACACACGCACAGTGCCGCGGCATCTTGTCCACAGACATGCTGTTGCCGAGGTTTTCTTGACGGACTACCGGATCGAATCGGACTCGGCGTACCAGGTTGCTGTGCAACTCCCGGTCTCGCACCGGATATTCGACGTATCGAGCGAGCAACACGATCCGCTCGGGGTGGCAGAAGCATTTCGACAGGCAGTGGTGCTTCTGTGCCACACCCGATACGAGATTCCACTGCACTACAAGTTCCTCATGGAAACGTTCAGCTTCGAGATGCTGGACGCGCTCGACGTGCAATCAGTCGCGGAGCCGTTGAGTTTCTCGATGACAGTGGACAACCTCACTCATCGCGACGGAGCGGTTTCGGGGGTCGAAGTATCGGGGATCCTCAGCGAGGGCAACCGGCACGTCGCCAGATGCAACGCTGTTGCGCGAGGAGTCAGCCCCGAGGGATACCGTCGAATTCGGCAAGGACGAGAAGACCACCGCCCGAGCCGACGCATCCTTCCTTCCGGAGCCGCGGTGGTCGGATCGGAGCGAGTCGGACGCCTAACCGATGGAGATGTGCTCATCAGCACTGATCCTGCTCGGCACGCGATGTTCTGCGCTCCCGATCCGCGCAACCACTCCCTTTTCGATCACCCCGTCGACCACATCCCAGGAATGATTCTTTTCGAGGCCGCCCGACAAGCGCTCCGATTTCACATCGGCAACCCAGCAACAAAGATCGCCTCACTCTCGGCGGTCTTTCCGAGGTTCACTGAATGGGAAACGCCGTGCGAGGTGTCAACGATCCCCCTTGACGCGTCGGGCCATGTGCACCGAGTTCGGTTCACTCAAGAACTGGAAACCACCGCGGAACTCGAAATTACAGTTGCGGACCAATCATGAGAGCGAACGAACACGTTCTTCTCGTCGCGTCTACCACGTCAAGCGCTCGGTGCTTCCCACTCTCTCGGTGCAAGCGCCGCCAGTTGCATGACGTGCGCCAACTTGTCCTCGCGGACGATCGTTGGCAGCACCAGGTTCCACATCTGACTCAACCGCTCGTACAGATCGGTTCTGCCCGTCAGCATTTCCGAGAGAATCTGCACTCCGGTGAACGACCCCACCACAAATCGAGCCAACGCGTCTATATCGGTGCCCGGGACGATATCGCCGGCTTCGGCCGCTTGGGTTGCCACCTGCTTGATAGCCTCGATCCAATCGAGGTACGGCTGTTCGATGGGGCCTTGAATACTGCCGATCTCCATCGTCAACCGCATGCCACCTCGCGCGATGGGCTCGGTCACAAGCTGCCGAGCCATCTCCTGCGAAACGAGCACCAGGGTTTCGACCGCGATGTCGGAGTGCGCAGCAACCCGCCGGGTACCCTCCATCGCCATACCGTGCTGCGCTGCGATGACCGCGTGCGCAAGCTCCTCCTTGGACGCGAAATGAAAATACATCGCCCCCTTCGACACACCCCCGTGCTGCAAGATCGTGCCCAAACTGGCGGAGTACCCGAACTTCTCGAAGCTCTTCGCAGCACCCAAAATGACGGCCTGGCGCGTCAGGACAGCACGCTCCTGCATGATCTACCCAGCTCTCGTTGCCGACGGAATGAATCTCAACGATACGTCGAAAGAGCCCGCAGCAACGCTCTCGACACGGACACACCGTGACGACTCTGGTACTCGGGGCCACTGGTTTCATCGGCTCGGCAGTGATGAAACAGCTGGTTTCCCGCCACGGAAACGCTGCAATCGGTTTCGTTCGCACGGCCACCGCAGCCAAACAGTTCGGCCGTGAAGGAATCGCCACCGTGATCGGCGACATCAACGAAAGTGCTTCTCTACGAGTTGCAATGAGTCAGGCGTCGACCGTCATCTGTTGCGTGTCGTACGTGGGCGACGACGAACAACGGTGCGTTCACGTCAACCAGCACGGCGTACAGAACGTTGCGTCGATGGCCGCCACCGTCGGCGTCGAACGCTTGCTCTACGTCAGTACCGCGGCCGTGTACGGGCCGGGACCGTTTCGAGACTTGCCGGTCAACGGCGCACCTCTCAGCCCCTTCTCACCTGCCAGTCGCACGCGCGCTCTCGCCGAGAAGTTCGTGCGCGACGCCGGAGGCCTGGTCGTCCGGCCGCATCTCGTGTACGGACCCGGCGACAGATGGTTTCTTCCGACACTGACGCGAATTGTCTCTCGCCTCGACTCGATCATCGACGGCGGTAGCGCTGTCCTGTCGGTAGTCGACGTAGACCTACTCGCCCGATCCATCTACGAGTTGTCGATAGAACAGCAATTTCGCTACGGCTCAACACTTCACGTCAACGAGCCTGTCCCGCGGACAGTCATCGACCTTCTCGAGCAACATGCGCGGGAGACCAACTGGACTCTGCCCCAGAACTCTATCCCCCGCGCCGACGCGGTGAAAGCTGCTGCCCAGCTGAGTCTCGACATGCACCAGATCGACATGATCAGCCTCGATCACTGGTTCCGGTCGAGACTGTACTGATGGCACACGGATCACTCTCGCCAAAACACCTGTCTCCCAACCTTTTCAGCCCTCTCCATTGTTCAGCCTCAGCAATCAATACGACCTATTTCGCAGTCACTACAGGCAAACAGAGAGCTCTGATCGACGAAAACCACGGCTACACAAAGACGGCAGTGATCGCGCACACCAAAGAAGCGGCGTTCACGCGACTGGCAGCAGCCTGGGGCTCCCTTCCGTCCGCCTTCGCCGCCGAATGCAGTGTGTGGCGATCATGTCGTGCGCGACGGGACCGTCGGGATTTCCGACATCAAAGGAGAAAGTTCTCCGTCTCAACGACCTCGGCTACCGTCATCTGAACCAGAAAACGGGAGAACAGATGCTCACTGCGGATATTTTGCTGTCGGGCCCGCGCGGACGCCAGATGCTGCTCGCGTATGCGATCGACGCCGAACGCGCCCTGCGTCCCGAGCCAGGCGACGACATGTTCCGCATCAACGCTCACCGGGCGGCGTATCACCTCGACATCGGACAAGGAACCTCCCAAGTGTTGTTCGGCCCGGGCGCCGAAGAGGCCCGGCAGACCATAGTCACCGCGGAGGGCGTGGCGCGCAGCCTCACGGAAATATCGCTCCCCGACGTCACCGCCGTCGATCTACGCTCCGCCCTCGCAGAAGCGGTCGATGCGGCGCGTTACTGGCAGGATCCCGACGGAGAAGACGTCCTCGTCGCCACCGAAGTTATGCGAGATGAGCTTCGACGCGTCGCCGAGCACATCGCCGGCTCCGAATGCGCGCGGTGGTGGTCAACCTCGCTCGCCTCATCCGACCAATGGTCGATTCTGAGCAGAGGTGAGGAATCTCCGGACACAGACGAAGTGCCTGCTGCGCAACAACTCCTCAGCGAGTGGCGCACGAGCACCCTGGAATCGGAAGCGAGAGCTGAACGTGACCGCCCGGTGGACCCCGCGGCGAACTGGTCAGGTTATTGGTGGTCGAATCCACCCACTCAGGGTTCGACGAGGGCGCTGTTCGACGGGACTCCGGCGGGCTTGTGGTTCGTCGAAGACAGCATGGGATGGGAACGGGTCGTCGTGCGAGCATTGCGGCCACCGACTGGCGCACGCATCTACGAGATCGACAGCGCGCAAGCCTGGTCGGAGCTGTGCAGACGGTTCCCGCTCGAGGTCACCGCAGAAACGCGGCAGGTTTGGTACCGGACTACCGGCCGATCAGGCAGGTGGGTCATCCCCGACTGGGTGCAGGTCGCGGAAAGATTTGAGGGAGTGCACCTTACCGTGACGGGATACCTCGCGGCAGCAGGAACCGCGATCGAGGTCGATACCGAGACGGCGAGCGTCATCGCGGGCTGGGCACCCGACGAAACATACTGGTTCACCGATGCTGCCACCTACATTTCCGAGCCGTGTGCTTGGGTGCTGCACGACGGCCCGGAAGTGACCGACCAGCCCGCATGGACGCTGGAATCGCAGCAATGACCCGCACGTGAGGGTCTGCTAGGCATGAGGTTCCGTGAGGAATCGATCGCAGTTGCCCTTCGAGTCGAGTCAACTGCCCCGTGCGCGGTCGGCAGGAGCACTCACGTGCACGCAGACATGCGGAAGGGCGGTACCCCGCCCAGGCCGATCCGAACCCGAGTGCCCTAGATCACAAAGGTAAACCTATTCACAAATCGCCAAATGTCCTACATTTGACTCATGCCGGATTCCCGTATCGCACCCACCGCACGCAACATCCCACTTTCAGTGCAGATCGCGGAACAACTGCGGTCCCAGATCACTTCTGGCAACTGGGAATTAGGGGAGAAGATCCCCGGCGAGCATCAACTTGTCGAAATGACCGGCGCGAGCCGCAATACGGTCCGGGAGGCCATTCGCGGCCTCGTCCATGCCGGCCTCCTCGAAGCACGCCCGGGAGACGGAACCTACGTCTGCGCGAGCTCAGAACTCGAAATTGCACTTCAAAGACGTGCAGCGGCGGAGAACGTGCTCGAAATCTTCGAAGCCCGTGAAGCTTTGGAGCTCTACGCCGCCCGACTCGCAGCCGAACGAGCCCTGCCCGAAGACATCGACCGAATGACTCGGGCTTTGGATGGCCGAGACGCTGAGCCCGACGTCGCCAAATCCGTCGAGTACGACCTCGACTTCCACCTGGAGATGTTCGCAGCGAGCGGGAACCAACTGATCACGGACATCTACCGCAGTCTCGATCGCTCTGACACCATGAGCATCCCACAAGGTAAGTCCGACAAGGAGACTCGACAGCTGTTCATCGGACCTTGGACCGACGACGACCCACACCGGCAGCTGCTTGCGGCCATCCGTGACCGCGATCCGGACGGCGCAGCCGCCGCAGTGGTCCGACTGATGGACCACAGCCGATCCCTCTTTCTGCAAAACATGCCGAAGTAGCTGACACACAAGAGGTTCAGCGCACAGACAATCTCAGAAGGGCACACCTATGGCTAACGTCATCTCCGACACCGAAAACGTGGCGTCTGCCCCGAGCGCGATACCGATAATGCGCCGAGGACTCGTTATCGCTGGCATTCTTCTCATCGCAGCCAATCTTCGAGCCTCAATCACAGTCGTCGGCCCGCTACTCGGTGAGGTACGCACCGATCTCGATATCTCGTCGACAACAGCATCAGCGCTGATCAGCCTTCCACTGCTGTGCTTCGCAGTGTTCTCCCCCGTTGCCCCGGTCATCGCAGCTCGGTGGGGAATGGAACGGACACTCGCAGCAGCACTCGGCATGCTCGCCTTAGCGATCGTGATCCGCTCTGTTCCGTGGATGCCTGCGCTGTGGATCGGTACCGTATCGCTCGGCATGTCCATCGCAACAATGAACGTTCTACTGCCGGCGCTCCTCAAACGAGACTTCCCGACCGAAGCCGGCCGTTTGACCGGCATCTTCTCGGCGGTCTCTGCAGCCGTCGCCGCAACCGCATCCGGACTTGCCGTGCCGATCGCCGGTCTCACCGATCACGGTTGGCGGATCGCATTCGGAATCTGGGCTGCTATGGCTCTCATAGGATTTGGGGTGTTCCTTCCCCAACTTCGCCGACGCACGCTTCCGAAACACGATCATGCTGCGGCTTTGGATTCCCATCCAGGCGGCCATCGCTCCCCCTGGCGCTCAGCACTCGGGTGGCAGATCACAATATTCATGGGCGTCCAATCTCTCTTCTTCTACACCGTTCTGACATGGTGGCCCACCATTGAAGAATCACACGGCACTACCGCGGCTACCGCCGGACTGCATCAAGGCATCATGCAAATATTCTCGATCGTCGGCAGCCTCCTCACAGCAGTGCTCCTGCACAAACTGCCCAAGGATCAGAGAGGAGCCGTCCTCGGGCTGGTGTCGGTCGCCGCAGTGGCAGTTCTCGGCCAACTCCTCCTCCCCTCCTGGGCCCTGCTGTGGAATGCATTCCTCGGCATCGGCATCGGCGGATCGATTGTCATTGCCTTGTCCTTCTTCGCAATACGCACTGTCAATCACGGTCAAGCAGCGGCACTCTCGGGTATGGCACAGTCCGTCGGATACCTTCTGGCCGCCACCGGTCCCCTCGTTTTCGGTGCACTGCACGACGCCGTCGATTCCTGGACGACTCCTCTGATCGCGTTGCTGGTGCTGCTGGCCGTGCAACTCGTCTTCGGCTCCCTCGCCGGCCGCAACAAGACACTGGGATAAGCGAACCACGGTCGCCTCGAATCCACCCACCAACCTCGCCAGACCCGTGCCGCGACCCGAACTGTCGTCGACGTGCTGAGGTCCGAGGATGTCGACGAGACAGCGGGGCGCTCAACGGCCTACCGAATTGCACCCGGCCCATCCCCGACTGGTGGATCGGAGCCGAAAGTCGATAATGAGGGCATGAACGAGACACAACCCCACAACCTCGAACGAGAGCGCTGGCGCACGCTGCCAACTCCACCGTCGACCGAGTTGATCGAGATGGTCGGGGACGGACCTTCGAGCGCAGACTTCGACCCTGCTGCACCAGTGGCACAGCAGGGGTGAGACAGTCACGACATTCCGGTATCCCGCAGGGTGATGTTCAGCCGCCCGGATGGCAGACCTATGTCGGGACTTGCACTTCCCGCAATAACTTTCGGCACTCCGTGATATGCGAACCGAGACTCTCCACCGAAGACGAAGAGATCACCCGAATGGAGTTCGACATCGGTGTACGGCTTGTTCCGGTTCTCGGAATTCCCGAATCGAAAGACACAACTCTGCCCGACGCTCAGTGAGACGACGGGAGCGTCGCAGCGCTCGTCCTTGTCCTGGTGCATGCCCATCCGAGCGCCCTCGTCGTAGAAATTTATCAGCGCGGTGTCCGGCGTGTACCGCTCCCCCGCAGTCGGATCATCATAGGCAGCGGCAACTGCGGCCCGGCCGAGGTCGACGAGCCAGTCAGGCACCGCTGCGACAGGCGCACCGTTCACGTCGTCGGCGGTGCGCGTGTACTTGTACGGCTGCCAATGCCAACCGAGACAGACTGTTTGCACCGACATCTTGTGCCCACCAGGGACAACAGCGGAGCGCATCGGTACGGGTGCGGTCGCCCACCGTCGGCACTCGGCCACCAAGAAGCGTTGCTGTTCGACGCTGAGCCAATCCGGAACGAGGATCGCCCCCGACGCCACTTCCAATCGTGGCCGAGGAATCAGAGCGTTCATGGTTTCCACGCTAATCGGTTTCGAAGCATTGACACCCTCGGCATGGGCTCGTATCGTAATCAACAGGTTGGTTGATAAAGGAGATGGTTGACAAGTGATCGTGGATCCAGGGGCAGACGAGCGTCTCGACAAAGCGTTCATGGCACTTGCCGACCCTGTACGACGGCGGATCATCGCCCGCCTGAGCACCGGCCCCCAAACGGTCAACGAGTTGGCCGAGCCATTCGAGATCACGAAACAGGCCATCTCCAAACATATTCAGGTACTCGAAGCCGCGGGTTTGGTCACTCGCAGCCGCGAAGCCCAGAGGCGGCCGGTACATCTCAACGCCGCAACTCTCGAGGCTTTGACCGCCTGGATCGACCGCTATCGACTCATCCACGAACAACAGTTCCGCAAGCTCGATCACCTACTCAGCACCACACAGAAGGAGACTTAGCCATGGCTACCACCAATCCCGTCACCATCACGGCTCCTGAGGGCGTGCCGTACATCGACATCACCCGCGAATTCGACGCACCCGTCAGTGCCGTCTTCGCAGCTCATTCGAATCCCGATCTGGTCAAGCAGTGGCTCGGCCCCAACGGATACGAGATGGAGATCGACGAATACGAGTTCGTGAGCGGCGGTCGATACAAGTACGTCCATCGCAACCCCGAGGGCGAAGAGTTCCGGTTCAACGGTGTATTTCACGTCGTTCGCGAGAACGACTTTGCCATCCAGACCTTCGAATACGAGGGATTTCCCGACGTCGTCAGCATCGAATCAATCACGTTCGAGGATCTGGGCAACGGACGCACCCGCCTCTCCGGCCATTCCGTATATCCGAGCCTCGAAGCGCGAGACGGAATGATCGAGAGCAATATGGAGCTCGGCGTCACCGAAGGTTACGAACGCCTGGACAAGATCGTCGCGCAACTCTGACCACCTGTTTGCCCGAACCTCCTCAGCGAAAGGCAGTTTCATGGACTGGACCCTCGAAGTAGTCATCGTTCCCGTCAGTGACCTCGACCGCTCCATCGAGTTCTACCGTGACAAGGTCGGTTTCGATCTCGACCACCACACCGTCAACGAACACATGACGGTCGCCCAGCTCACTCCGCGTGGTTCGGGCTGCTCGATCGTCATCGGGAACCTGCCGTCGCAGACCGAGATGACCCCTGGTTCGTTGAAGGGATTGCAGTTGGTCGTGGCCGACGCTGCAGCGGCTCGCCAGGAGCTCATCGACCGCGGCGTCGATGCCAGTGAGGTCACCGTCTTCGACGAGCGCGACGGGGGCACCTTCTTCGGATTCGCCGACCCGGACGGTAATACCTGGGCTGTCCAGCAGCTGAAGGTCCGCGGCGACAAGCCGCTCATTCCGAAGGAGTACCGCGACCGCTTCGGCGCGTAGCAACTGCCTTCCAGGCTGCGTAACCTTCGGGCATGCAGACGGCACAGGGGCGATAGCCGGCCGCAATCGCGGTCGGCTCGTCCGCGAAGAACACCCGACTGGCGACATACCCGCCACGCGCGATTGCCTGCGCGGCCCCTCGACAGTCGAGTCGCCCGTAGATCTTCGTTTTCCGGTGCCCGCCAAGCACACCGGGCGTCGAACTCTCGTAGGGTTTGTTGCGAGCGTCGCGGAGAATGTACGTCTTACTCGGCATCGTGAAGCACCAATCCCAATGTTCGACGCGTACCCGAGTGCACCACGCTGACACCATGTCGCACAGGGGCTCTCGACCACCCACGAGAACTCTGCACCGGTCGATCCCGCGTGGTGAAGATCAAAGCGTGACCTTGCCCGAGAACTGTCACCGTCCCTTTCGACTGGGCGCGCGGCCGCTGTTCCACGAGCAAGAACTCGCCGCCGACGTGGTCGATGCGAGGTCTGTCGAGCCCGATCACGACTTGCAAGGGAAACAGCAACTCTCCGTACAAGTCCCGATGCAATGCATTCCAGTCACCAGGTCCGTAGGACAGAAGGATCGGGGTAGGGCGATTCTGACCGGCGTCGTGACACTGATCGATCCATTCTTCGAAAGAATCCGGCCACGGTGCACCCTCACCCAGCTTGAACGCCCACTCCCGCGCCACGGGCAGGAGGTGTCGGTAGAAGGCGGATCGCATAGCCGTGATCGGCTCCGGTACGGGATCACCGAAGTACCGGTACTCCCCTTGGCCGAAACGGTATCGAGCCATGTCGACGGTGCTCCGGAACCGGTCGACCTCCGAGTACCAGGAAGCAATTTCGCGACATTCCGACTCGTCGAGTATCGGCGTCGTCTGGGCACACCCACTGGAGTCGATTCCCTCGATCAGCGCAGGCCAATCGAGGGATTCAACACGAGCAGACAGAGCGGTGAAGAGGTCCATACGTCGTAGACGACGCGGCGGTCAGGAATGTGAGAATGCCAGCAGCTGGTCAGCCAGATCGTTGTACGTACGGGCGATCCCGGCATAACTGAGCACGGGTTCCGGATTCCAGGTCCCGATCTTCCCCGCCTTCACCGCGGGCAAGTTGGACCACGCAGGATTGGTTCCGAGCGTATCCAGTTGCAAACTGGACGGGCGATCGTCGAGGAAGATCATGTCGGCCGGATAGTGGTCCGCCATCTCCCAAGCCAGTTTCTCGACGTAGACCGACGATCCCGCGGCCGGATCGACGACGGCAAGGCCCAATCCCGCCAGATCTGCAAGGATCGGGAATCCCGAACGACTGACACGAATCGTGTCCGGATCTGCGGACGCGAACAAAACCTGTGAATTATTCAGCGAAGAAGCAACTTCGGAGATCCGTGCACGCGCAGCGTCGTATTCTTTTCGCTGAGCCTCCATATCCTGGTCCGCCCCGAGTTCCACGGCGAGTTCCACGATCTCTTGCACGGTTCGGTCGATGGTTCCTGCTGCCGTTTCCACGAACAGTACTGTCGACAAGCCTTTCACCGCATCCAAGTTCGCCTCGTCGAGTAGTGCCGAACCACGCAGCTGAGGGACTATGACGACGTCCGGCTCCAGCGAAGCGATCTTCTCGAGTTCCACTTGTCCCCAGAGCTGCCCGACCATGTCGGTCTTCGCGAAATCCAAATTGCCGGAGATGCTGGTGTCCGTTGATCCCGGCGATCGTGTCAGTGCCCCGAAAACTCCGACAGGCACCAGTCCGTAATCCCACAGAGCACCCGCGATACCGGTGTAGGTGACAAATGTCCTTGGTGGTGAATCCAATTCGATCAGATTGTCGCGATCATCGGTGAAGGACCAGCCTGCGTCGCCTTCGCCCCCGGCGTCTGCGTCCGAACGCGAGCAACCGGCCGCTGCCAGCGCAGCAGCCAATCCTGCTGCAGCGCCGAGGAACCTGCGGCGATTCCAGTCCATCTCGATACGCCGGTGCGGTCGTGGAGTGAACAGCGTGGTCATGTGTGTGCCCTTTCGGCGATTGGTTGAACTGTTTCAGGAGTTGACGAACGAGAAAAGAGAAGGATCGACACCAAACCCGTGAGCATTCCGACGCCGGCACAGAAGACCAACGGCCACAGCAAGGCGAACTCGTCCGGACCGACGAAGAGCGAGCCGCACAACGCAATTCCGACGGCAAGCCCGAATTGACGCGACGAGTTGGCTGTTGCCGAAGCCGTCCCGGCGCGCCCTGCCGGGGCGTCCGACATCGCGGCACCCGGCAGCACCGGCGACACCATCGCCGAACCGACACCGGTCAGAATCAGCCCGGCGATCAGTGCGGGCCAGACCGGCTCGGCGAGAACGTACAGCATGGCCACGCAACCGATTCCGCAAAGGATCGTCCCGAATCCGAGCGACAGTCGAAGGTCGACGCGCTGAAGCCGTGATCCACACAAGGCCGATACGAAGACAAAAGCGAGCGGTTGAATCGAGAGCACGAGTGCGGCCGCCGATGCCGACAGTTCCAGCCCGTTCTGCAGCCACAGTGAAAGGACTACGAGCGGGCCGTAGGCCGCGAGGTAGTACCCGAAAGCAGCGACGAGGACGCCGTCGAATTTCAGGGATCGGAACAATGCCGGATCGAGCATCGGACTGCTGCCTCGACGCTGCCAGCACACAAACGCCGTCAGCGCACCGATTGCGATCAGGAAGGCAAGAGCTGTCGACGACGAAGCCCACCCGATGTCGCCGCCCCACGTCACGCCGAGAACCGCGGCAACGGCAGCGAGGGTGAACAAAACGATTCCGGCCCAGTCGATGTTGTCGTCGCCGCGCTCACTGTCGGCGAAACAGAACACAGCCATTGCGAGCGCCACTGCGGCCACGGGGATTCCGAAATAGAAGACCGCACGCCAGTCGAAGAACTGCGTCAGCAGCCCTCCTGCAACGTTGCCGATTCCCGCCGCCAATCCAGCGACGGCACCCCACGCGGCAAAAGCCACGTGCCGATCGCGGCCCGAATAAGCGTCGCCAAGCAGAGGCAGGAGTGTCGCGAACATCGCCGCACCGGCAATTCCTTGCGCGCCGCGAGCAACGACCAGAACCGTGATGTCCGGAGCAATCGCGCACACGGCCGTTGCAACCAGGAACACGACCAGTCCACAGATGTAGAGGCGTTTGCGTCCCCACGCATCGCCGAGTGCGCCCATGCCCACCAGAAGCGCGGCAAGAGCCAGCGTGTAGGCGTCGACGACCCATGACATCGCGCCCGTACTGCCGTCCAAACCGACTGCGATGGCCGGCACCGCGATCGTTGTGATCGTGGCGTACGTCAGTAACAGGAAAGTTCCGATGCATGCGGCGATGAGCGGCAGCCATCGTCGTGCCGACATGGTCAACCTCCAGATAGGGCGGTAAGTGCGCCCTAACTATGAAGGTTCAAGTCAACTTGAAGTCAAGCGCCGCTTCGACACGAATGTCGAGCTGCTCGAGCAACCACGGGCACTGCATCGGACGCTCTTGCCGACACGTCAGGTGATGCTCGAGGATCAGCTTCGCTCGCGTAGCAGCGGCGATCTGTGCCTCGAGTGTCGACACTTGATCTGCGAGAACCGTCGAGAACTGGTCGGACGTGGTGTCGGTTTCGATGAAGGACCGCACCTGTTCCAAGGACATTCCCGTTTCGGTGTACATCCGGATCAATGCCAGCCGGCGCAGCTCACGCTGCCCGTACCAGCGTTTGCCGCCAGTTCGCGACCGCGCGGACAGCAGTCCTTCGTCCTCGTAATAACGCAAGGTCGACGCCGCAATTCCGAACGATTTTGCAACCTCGCCGATCGGGATCAAGTGCTCACGCATTCACCGATCGTAGGCTGAACGCGTAGGCGGTTCCGGCAGTTATGTGTGACTTGGCATACTGACTAACGGAAGGGGTCGCGTAAGTGATCTCACGGCAAAATGCTGGATGCGCTCGTTGAACGAGGGAGAGCTGTGCTGGATCCAACGCGACCTGTCGGGCCGTACTCGTCAGGAGTGCCCGCCACTGCCCTCGAAGTCCACATGCCGGACCTCGAACGCTTCGGCCTCGCCCAGTTGTGGCGTTCCGCGATCATCGCCGTCGTGTTGTCCACGTCGATCATGCTGGCACTGATCGTGTGGCCTTTCCGCAAGCGTGGCCGCACCTGGGCAGACGCTGCTTCCGACGGGATGGTCGACGGCTTCATCGCGCTGGGGCCCACCTTCGTCAAGCTCGGCCAACTGGTCGCGTCGTCGTCCGGCCTGTTCCCGGCCCCCGTCGCCAATGCATGCCTACGCTGCCTCGACGATGTTCCGTCTTTCCCGGCCGAGCAGGCCAGAAGCGTCGTGCAGAAGGACCTCGGTTACTCCGTGGACGACCTGTTCGCGAAATTCGACGACGTACCTCTCGCGGCCGCATCGGTAGCGCAGGTACACGCGTGCGTTCTGCACGACGGCCGAGAGGCGGTCATCAAGATCCAGCGTCCGGACATCTATGCGCGGATGCTGATCGACCTGCGGGCGGCGTACTGGGGCGCGAACATCCTCGAGAAATTTGTCGAGTTCCTTCGAATTGCCAATGCCACCGCCATCATTCGCGATCTGCACAACGCCACGATGACGGAATTGAACAGCGCGGTCGAGGCCGACCGGCAAACCACATTCCGGAACAACATCAGTGCGTTCGGCGACAACAAAGGAGTCACGACACCGGAGGTTTACTGGGACTACTGCGGCCCCCGAGTCATCTGTATGGAACGCATGCGAGGCGTTCCACTGGATCGGTTCGTCGCCGGTCCGGACGGTATCGACGAAGCCCGCATGCTGATCCGACGCGGAGTGAAGGTCTGGCTCGAATCAGTCATCGTTCACGGTCCGTTCCACGGAGATGTCCACGCGGGAAATTTGTGGGTCCTCGACGACGGCCGGATAGCGATGCTCGACTTCGGCATCGTCGGCGTCCTTCCCGAGACCTGGAGATCCATCCTTTCCGACATGTTCCGAGCCACCCTCATCGACGGTGATTTCGCCCGTGTCGCCCGCGGAATTCGATCCTTGGGATATGCAACCGACTACGAGGTCGACGACGATCAGCTCGGTATGCAGGTCGCAACGGCCCTGGCCCCGATTCTCGGCCGTGACCTGGGTGAACTCAAGCTCAGTGAATTGATCATGGCACTGATTCAGTTGGGCAAGCAGTGGGGTGTTGCGAGTCCCGAGGAATTGGTTCTTTTCGGTAAACAACTCGGATACTTCGAGCGATATGCGACGGCGTTGGCACCTGGTTGGGTGATCGGACAAGACCTTTATCTGTTCAAGAACGTTTTTCCAGAGGCAGTCGCCGAAAAGGTGCAGGAACTCGGCATCACCATGCCTGACGAATAAATTTGTCCCCTATTTCCTTATTCTGCATTTCGTCTGTCGGGGTTAGCCTGTAATGACCCACTGGCCGAGGAGCAAATGTGCAGCCACTTTCTGTAGCCCTCCCGCAAGCGTCGACAGGTCCGAGGAATAACGGGCCGAGTGTCGGCACCACCCTCGGCGCCCTCATGCATTCGACGGACAAGTCCGTGATCGAGCTTCTGGAAAGCCCGGACGGACTCGATGTCGAAATCCGTTCGATCGCCCTCGTCGAGTCCTCCGATATCGACGGCACCGACAGCCGTGGTGCGATCTCCGACATCTACCTCCCCGTGGGGGTTCCCGAATCGACGTTGACGCAGTGGTTGCGAAAGTTCGAAGGCAGGCCGGCGAGGCGTCGTCCGAAGCTCTTGCTCGTCAAGAATGCGCGCGAGGCGACGACGCTTCTCACCGCCGCACGCAACATCGGAATCGCAGTGGCCGCGGTACATCCGCAGGCTAGTTCCGGACACGTCTATTCACTCGTACAACGACTTCTGACACAGAGCATGTACCGTTCGCGGGCCGTCTCAGGAGCTGTGGCCGGTGGCGATTCGGATCTGTTCGCGCTCTCGGAGACGATCGCCGAATTGACCGGCGGACTCGTGACGATCGACGACACGGCACTCCATGTCATCGCATATTCAGCTGCTCACGAAGGTGAAGACGAACTCCGTCAGCTCTCCATACTGGGCCGGGAGTGGCCGATCGAATACACCGAATGGATAGAGCGCAGAGGCGTGTTCGAGCATCTCAGGCGATCGGACGAGGTCATCAGTCTGCCCTCCGAGCCGAGCATCGGAGCCGCGCACAGGTTGGCTGTGAGCATCACCCGCCCGGACCTGTCAGCGCCGACGGGTTCTGTTGCACACCAACACAGTCTCGGCAGCATCTGGGTGCAGCGCGCCTCTGAACCTCTTTCCGATGACGCCCAAGCGGTATTGCGGGGTGCAGCGGCAGTCGCCGCACGCATTCTCATGCGAACCTTGGACGCCTCCAGCCGCGAGAATGCCCAATTGCAAAGGCTGTTCGGCGTTCGCTCCGGCGGAGTCGACATGCACTCGCTGGCCGGCTCCTTCGGCATCAACACCGACGGACCGTCTGCGGTCATCGGATTTGCGACATCACTCGCGCCCGGATCGAATCTCGATCGAATCACCAACGCCTTGCGCCTGCGCGCCAGCGCATTCCGCAGCGACGCGGTCACAACGATCATCGACAACCGGATCTACGTGCTGTTTCCTCAGGCCGAACACGAGGTCGCGATCAGCGACTGGGCTTACGACACCGTGGGAGTAGTCGAGGCCCGTGCGGGCATCAGCGTGCGCGCCGCCGTCGCGGTCCCGATCGCGCGATTGCACGGCGTACCCGAGGCGCGTCGAGAAGTGGACCGCGTGCTCGATACCACTGATGATCACGAAACCTCGAAGGTCACCACACTCGCGGCGTCACGCACCGCGGTGTTGCTGGGCGAGATACTCGACCTCGTTGCTGATCACGAGCGATTGCGGGACCCTCGTATCGACAGACTCGTCTCGTACGACGACAAGAACACCTCTGACATGCAGTTCACGCTCACGGCCTACCTGACAGCTTTCGGGGATGTGAAGAAGGCCGCCTCGTCTCTGAAAGTACATCCGAACACGCTGCGCTACCGCATTCGGCGCGCTGAACAGATCATGGGCATTTCGTTGGACGAGCCGGATACGCGACTGCTCACCGAACTGCAACTCGCCATCTTGGGACGCACCCCGGACGAGTCTGAAAGATACGAAACGTCCGATCAGTGAGATAGGCCTCGAGCCCGTCCTGAACTCTCGAGTAGACAACTGAGGAAGCCGAAGAACAACTCTTACCTCAGGAGATACCTTGCGCACTCGTGGAGCCGTCATTCGCCAAGCACCAGGCACATACGAGGTGGTCGATCTCGAACTCGATTCACCCCGCAGCGGCGAACTCACTGTCAAAATGGTCGCCTCAGGCCTGTGCCACTCGGACGATCACATCGCCAGCGGCGACCACGGAGTCGGCCGCTACCCCATCTGCGGCGGACACGAAGGCGCCGGAATCGTCGTCGAGGTCGGGCCGAACACGGAAGGATGGTCCGAGGGCGATCATGTCGTGTTCTCGTTCCTCGCCGCCTGCGGCCGTTGCCGTTGGTGTGCAAGCGGAATCCAGAACCTCTGCGACAACGGCGCCGCCATCATGACTGGCAGCAGACCCGGCGAAACCTCGAGTTACAGAATGTCTCTCGACGGTCAGCCCGTCGCACAAACCTGCGGCCTGTCCACCTTCAGTGAATACACCACGGTCAGCACTCTCTCGGCTGTGAAAGTCGACAAGCACCTGCCACTCGACGCTTTGTGTCTGCTCGGCTGCGGCGTCGGAACCGGTTGGGGCGCCGCGGTCAACTCCGCTCAGGTGTATCCCGGGCAGACGGTCATCGTCATGGGCGTCGGCGGAATCGGAATCAACGCGGTGCAGGGCGCCTCGCATGCCGGCGCCGCCCACGTGATCGCGGTGGACCCGGTTGCGTTCAAGCGCGACAGTGCATTGAAGTTGGGCGCCACCCATGCCGTGGCCACCATGGAGGAAGCCACCGACATAGCGCGCTCGTTCACCAACGGCCAGGGCGCGGATTCGGCCATCGTCACCGTCGGTGTCACCACCGGAGAACATGTCGCGCAGGCATTCTCGTCGATCCGCAAGGCAGGAACCTGCGTCGTCACCGGCCTCGGGAAGATGACGGACGTCGGAATTCCCGTGAGCCTGATGGAACTCGCGCTGTACCAGAAGAGAATTCAGGGATCCCTGTTCGGTGCATCCAATCCCACCGCCGACATTCCCTGGATGATCGATCTCTACACCAGCGGCAAGCTCGAACTCGACGGACTGATCACCAACCGATACACCCTCGACCAGATCAACGACGGTTTCGCCGACATGCATGCCGGTCGCAACCTCCGTGGAATCATCGCCTTCTGAGCGAGTTCTCTCCGGACTTTCGATCGAGAGCAAGTCCGGAGAGATCCTCACTACAGCTTCACCAGGCGTTCATGGTGTCGAGGATTTGTCCTCTGGCCATCCACAATTCAGCAGACCAATACGGCCACGAGTGAATTCCGGCGGGCGGAAAGCTGTACGTCGCTGGGATTCCCAAGGATTTCAGGCGAATTTCGAATGCACGCGCGTGCACCCACGAGAGCGCCTCGAGCCCCATACCCGTCGCCGTGTGGAAGTAATCGATCGGCGCAGAGGGATGATCGTACGGTCCCGGGATGCCGTTGGACGACGAAATGTACATCGACAGTCCGCGAAGCGATTCCGCGTTGACGAACGGGTCGTTGCGAAGCCATCCGGATGACCACGGCGGGCCCCACATCGAATCGACGTTGTACCGGCCGGCGTCGAACATGGCTACGCGGATCGCTTCACGCATACCCGGACCCGAGATATTGATGTAGCCGGACAGCGAGCCGGCGAACTTGAACTGATCCCGATGATGCCCCGCCAGGTTCAACGCGGCACTGCCGCCCATCGACAACCCGATGATCGCATTGTTGGTTGGTGAAACGCCATACCCTGCAAGGAAGTCCGGAAGCTCGCGGGTGAGGAACGTTTCCCACCTGTACGTTATCGGCTGAGCGTTGAAATTGGACGGCGCGTACCAATCCGTGTAGAAACTCGACTCACCGCCGACCGGCATCACCAACGTGATGTTGTCATTGCGGTACTGATCGAGTGCGTTCGTTTCGAAACTCCAAGCATTTCTGTCGTTTTGCGCGCGAAGACCGTCGAGCAGGTACAACGCGGCGTTGCCACCGCGCGCGGCCCACTGCACCTGAACCTTGATGTTTCCCATCGAAGACGGGACCCACAACTCGTCGTACCCACCCCATGGCGCCGAGCGCGCCGGAGTAGCACTCGCAGCGGTCGGACCGAACATACCGCCGAGCAGGAACATCGACAACAACGCCGCTACGAGCACCCGCACCCGCCGTGTATTGCGTTCGGGCAACGTGAATCTGATTCTCTGCAAGGTTGTGTCTTTCCCCGAAACTGCGCATCAAGAAACTCGCTTCGGTAAGTGCATCGTCGGTTCCACTGTCGACGTGTTTGTCCCTTTCCGGGGGCTCCGGTGTTACAAAGTCGAGGTCATCGCAACAATCGGACAACTGTCGTGCCGAGCGAATCCAGGTGGCGAAAAGCACAATTCACGAAGCACGCTGAATGCGCTCACTCAGCCGAGTGACGAAGCGATCGCATCACGACCTGCGGCAGCACACGCTTGGTCCTGCATTCCGTCTGGAGCGCCACCGACACCGATACCGGCGATCGACCCGGCTCCAGCCTTCAATGTGACTCCACCTGCAAGGAAGAGAGTGCCGGGAAGGTCGGCGATGGTTGATCCTTCGCCTTTGGTACGCTGCGAGAGGTCACTGGTGTCGGCTCCGAAAGCTGCAGAGGTGTATGCCTTCTCGCGTGAGGCTTCCACCGTGTGCTGGGCTGCGTTGTCGCCGCGCACCATGGCGATGACATTTCCCGCACGGTCTACGACGGAGACGGTGACGAAGCCGAGACCGTCGGCGCGGCATTTCGCCAGGGCCGCACCAGCAGCCTTCACTGCTGCGTCGGCACTGAGTCGATTCTGAGTGACAATCGCCGAATCACCGGTCGCGGCAGGCTGCTGCGTGGCAGTAATCGACGTCGTGCTCGATGCGTTCGCCACCGGTGTGTCGGTGGTCGAGCATGCGGCGCTGGCAAGGATTGCGACAACCGGAACGGCGACAGCGAGCGTACGGGGAAGTCGTGTGTAAATGCGGTGGTTCATGTCGGGCACACTTTCAATCGAATGGTTCGAAACCGTCCACTACAGCGTCGCGTCCGGGGGCGGGTGCGCACATCGGGCGCTCGGGTGACGAACCGTGCCCCCTACGGCTACCCGGATATCATCCGAATGGTTGATACGACGGCCTGGTGCCCTCCGTAACATTCGAGGGATGAGTAACGGAGCCATGAACGCCGACGCCGAACGCGGCCTACGCGGCCCGTTGGCGTATGCGATCCACGCGTCGTTCTTCGTACTGCTGTCTACATCGGGAGTTCGGTACGTCACAGTCCACGGGACCAGCGGTCGGTTCGGGGTGGTACTCGTCCTGGCCGTGGTCCTCGCCCTGCTCTACGCCGTCATGGCCACGGTGTCCTCGCGAGATGTGGTTCGCCAACGGCTGTGGATGTGGCCGGTACTGAGCGCATGGGCAGCGCTGGTCTGGCTTGCCCCGAGTTTCGCGTGGTGTGCGTTTCCCGTTCTCTTCCTCTGCATTCGTCTGTATCCGAGCAAGATCGCCTACCCCCTCGTCGGGATCCTGGGCGTCCTCGCCGGTATCGCGTTCTACCGGGTCACCGGTCGTGCCGAATTGGTGACACTTCTCGGGCCGCTGTGCACCGCGGCACTGGTCGCGGCCGCGTACGGGCAGATGGAACGAGATGCCCGAGAACGCCTTCGGCTTCTGCGTCAGATAGCAGAAGCTCAATCTGCATTGGCAGATACCGAACGCGCTGCCGGCGTTGCCGCTGAGCGAGAGCGCCTCGCGCGCGAAATCCACGACACCGTTACCCAGGGACTGGCGAGCGCCCTTCTACGGCTCAAGGCAGCCGAACAAACGTGGAATACAACGGGTTCGCCGTCTCGAGCCGATGTCGATGCCGCAGCAGAGAACATCCGAACCAGCTTGATGCAGAGTCGCGACCTCGTCCACGATCTGGCGCCGACCAAGGGCGGTACGGGCGACTTCGACGCCTTGGTCGTGGCCGCCGCCCGCCAGTTCGTCCCGGCCGTTCGGATCCGCACCGTCGGTGAAGCCGTCATCTTGCCCTCGGACGTAGCTCATGCCGTCGTGCGAGTGGTCTCGAGCGCGTCCTCCAACATCGCCCGCCACGCTCGCGCCGAAACGGCGGGCGTGACGATCACGTATCTCGACCACTCCGTCTCCGTAGACATCTTCGACGACGGCGTCGGCTTCGATCCGGGAAAGCTCGCCGACCATTCTCGGTACGGTGGATACGGCCTGCGTGCGATGCGAAGCCGCGTCGCACAGCTCGGCGGATCGTTCACCGTGGAAAGTGCACCGGGAGACGGCACCGTCGTCGCGGCCCAGTTCCCTCTCGAACGGAGGATCCGGTGACCACCACCATTCGCGTGTTCCTCGTCGACGATCATCTGGTCGTGCGAGCCGGGCTGAGAGCGCTGCTGAACACTCAGCCGGACGTCGAAGTAGTCGGCGAAGCATCGTCCGGCGAGGAGGCGGCCACGGCGATACCGTCGGCCTCACCGGATCTGGTGATGATGGATCTGGACATGGGCACCGGCATGCACGGTGCAGAAGCGATCAAACGCCTGCGAAGCGACGGTGTCGATGTTCCCGTACTGGTTTTCACGACGTACGACACCGACGCCGACGTCGTGCGGGCCGTGGACGCCGGTGCCATCGGTTACCTACTCAAGGACTCAACGCCCGACGAGATCTTCGGCGCGGTGCGCGGCGCGGTAGCCGGGCGCAGCGTTCTCTCTCCCACTGTGGCCTCTCGACTCGTCCAGCAGATGCAGCGCCCGCAGGAAGCGCTCACCGCCCGTGAGTCCGAACTGCTCAGCCTGCTCGCCGAGGGGATGACCAACCGCGAGCTGGGTAAGGCACTCTTCATCAGCGAAGCGACGGTGAAAACCCATCTTGGGCACATCTACGCCAAGCTCGGCGTCGATACCCGCTCTGCCGCAGTGTCCGTCGCACTACGTCGCGACGGAATACGCTGACCTCGGTGGCGGCCGAACAGCTCAGCCGCCCATCGCCTTACGCACTCCGTCGATCAGTTCGAGGAATTCAGCCTTGGGAGCAAAGTCGACATACTCCGAGTCGTCGATCGCTCCGGGAACGTGACCGGGTGCCCAGTAGAACACGTCGCCGGCATCGTAGGTTTGCCGACCTGCTTCGGAATCTGTGTAGATCCTTCCTTTCAAGACGTATCCGTAGTGCGGACATTGACAGCGCCCGCCTTCCAATTGTGCGAACGGTTCGGCGAAGTCTGCACCAGCAGGCATTTTGACGAAGTTGACGATCATGTCGCCTTCTTCTCGCATCCGCAATTCGAATTCGCCGTCCTGCAACACGATGGGAAGATCGTGAGCCGAGATGGTTTGCATCGGAGTACCTTTCGGCTTCAGAAGGGGAAGGTCTGCGCTGCTGGCCGGCTGGTTCGCCACTGCCAGGTGGTGAATTCGTCCCAACTGCTTTGAGTTCCGAATCTCGCGCCGTTTCCGGAGGCACCCGTGCCACCGAATGGTGCATAGGCATCGTTGTTCAAAGTCTGATCGTTGATGTGCACGATGCCGGTACGCAGTCGGTCCGCGATCCGCTCGCCGCGTTCAACCGATCGTGTTTGAATGGCAGCAACCAGACCGTATTCGCTGTCATTGGCCGTCCTGACTGCCTCGTCTTCGTCCTTGACGATCACGACGGGCGCCACGGGCCCGAAGATTTCTTCACGGAACGCGGGCATGTCCGAGGTGACTCCGGCCAGGACGGTCGGCTGATAGAAGAGCCCTTCGTATGTTCCACCGGCGCGGATTTCGGCGCCGGCCGCCTTGGTGCCCTGGACGATTCGATCGACGTTCGCAATCTGCCGCGCGTTGATGAGCGGTCCGAGAGCGACGTCACCTGTATTGGGATCCCCGACCGGCAGGACCGCTGCGCGCTTGGCCAGCAGGTCCAGGTACTGATCGGCGACCGATTCCAACACGATGTGGCGGCCTGCGGTCATGCAGACCTGCCCCTGATGCAGGAACGAACCCCACGCGCCCGCCGAGCTCGCGGCATCCAGGTCTGCGTCGTCGAGGACGATCAGCGCATTGTTCCCACCCAGTTCCAGCGAGACACGCTTGAGCGTGCGACCGGCAGTTGCCCCGACCTGACGGCCGACGGCGGTCGAACCCGTGAAGGACACCATCGCGATGCTCGGGCTCTCGCACAATGCCTGACCAGGTTCCGCGTCACCGGCGAGCACATGTAGGAGGCCTTCGGGAAGACCTGCAGACGTGAACAATTCCGCGATGACCGCACCCCCGCTGATCGCGGTTTGAACATCCGGCTTGAGAACGACGCCATTTCCGAGCGCCAAGGCGGGGGCGACAGCGCGCATGGCGAGGAGAAGCGGGAAATTCCACGGGCTGATCACGCCGACCACACCCAGGGGCACCCGGCGACCGATGCTCGTGCGCCCCTCCTGGCTGGCGGGCAGAAGGTGCCCGAACGGCTGTGTCGGCAGTGCCGAGGCTTCCCACAGTTCAGAGATGACAAGATCAACTTCGAATGCGGCTTTCCCTGGTACGGAACCACCTTCACGGATCAACCAGCGCTCCACCTCGGCTCGCTCGGCTTCCAAAATCTGCGCTGCCTTACGGATCACCGAAGCGCGAGCCTGCCCGATCGTCGCCGCCCACGCCGGCTGCGCGGCCGACGCGATGTGTGCCGCTCGATCGATATCCGCAGCAGTCGCCGTGCCGATCACACCGAGCACCTCGCCGGTAGCCGGTTCGAGCGACTCGACGGTGTCACCGCCTCCGTCGATCCATTGGCCGTCGAAAATCTTTCCGTGCCATTGCTGATGAGCGAGCAGATTCGTCATGCGTTCCTCGATTCGTAGCTTTCGCTGCGGTCCTCGCTGTTCGTGGACCTGAGCTCTTCGCGAGTCTGAAAAAGCGATCTGAAACACACTCTGCCCCGGTATTCGGGCTCCCGGTTGTCGTGATCGGACACGTTTGTTGTTCGGATGCGACAGATCAGTGACGTTCGCGGGCGTTCGGATCAGGCGAGTTACGTACTTCCGACGGCGCCGCACCGAATTCCGCTTTGAACGCACGCGAAAACGCTGGTGCGTCATGGAAACACCATCGTGCGGCCAGGATGGAGATCAAATGACCCCGCAGTGAGACGTCGGTGAGATCGCGGCGTACGCGGATCAACCGTTCGCGGCGAATCAGCGCACTGAGGGTCAGATCCCCGTCACCGAAGTGACGCTGAACGGTTCGCGGCGACAGGTGCAACGCACCGGCGATCGACGCGACCGAGAGATCTGGTGAGTCGAGATTCCGAAGCGCATATCGCAAGATCTCCTCTCGCGTCGAACGTCCGGGTGTCGCGGGCGCAGATCCTTGCATCAGAACTGCCGAAGCGAGATTGACTCCAGCATCTCCGAGAAGCCCGGCTGCGCTGCCGTCGACCTGGGATGCAACAGCGCCCGAGATGAAATTTTCCAGCAATGCACCGGACCCACGCCGACCGTCGTGGGTGCGCTCGAGCGCGCAATTCAGTTCTCGCTCGGTCAGACTCACCGCACTGCGCGGTAGGGTCATGACGGTGCACGACCAGTGACCGTCGAAACGCAGCGCGTACGAATGCTCGACGTCGTAGAGAATCATCGCGCCGGGCGGGGCCGTCAACTCGCGGTCCGATTGGCGCAGTATCGCGCTCCCGGTTCGGACCGTGCAGATCTTGAGCAGATCACTACCGTGTCGCTTTGCTGCGCGTGCGCTCCGCCGCAGTATCTGCGGTGAACCGGAGATGTCGAAAGCGCCTACGTCCCCGAGACTTACGCCGCTGACCGTACCGACAGGCGCGGCATCGACGGAACTCTCGGGGCACAGGCCACCGAAGGTCTCCGACATCTCGCAGTGCCACTGCTGCACAGATTCCGGCAGGCTCGCAGGCGTGGCAGACACGGCAGACATGGCGGGCTACTTGATCGAAGATCCGTGCTGCGTCAACGGCATGACCTCGATGGTCATGTACGGGAACAGGGGCAGGTTCCAGAGAATCTCATGGAGTTCGTCAGCCGACTCGACATCGAAGATGCTGATGTTGCTGAACTGTCCCACAATTCGCCACAGATGCACCCACTTGCCCTGTCGCTGAAGGTCTTGCGAGTACGCCTTCTCCGTTGCGACGGTATCGGCGCGTACTTCCGGATCCAGGTCGCGCGGAATATCGACGTCCATCCGAACGTGAAAGAGTGCCATGTTCTTCTATCCTCTAGTTCCTGGTCCAGGTCTTGACGGCGTCCATGTTCAGTTCGACTCCCAGGCCAGGTCCGGCGGGGAGGTGCAACTGACCCTCGGAATACTTCAGTGGTTCCTGAAGCAACTCTTCACTGAAGAGCAGTGGGCCGAAAAGCTCTGTTCCGAAGTTGATTCCGGGCTCGGCGCACGCGAAGTGCAACGAAGCGGCGGTGCCGATCGGGCCTTCGATGGACGTCGCACCGTGGCACGCGATACCGGCGGCCTTGGCAATCGCGACGATGTCGCGGCTGCGCTGGAGGCCACCACATTTGGTGGTCTTGAGGGCGATGACATCGGCGGCGCTCCGGCGGGCGATTTCCAGAGCGTCGTGTGGGGTCTGCACACTCTCGTCGGCCATGATCGGAATCGGTAGAAGCCTACTGAGTTCGGCGAGGACCTCGATTTGGTCTGCCGGAGTGGGTTGTTCGATCAGTTCGACTCCACCCTCGGCGAGTTGTGGCAAGTACCGCAGGGCAGTGAAGCGATCCCACCGTGCGTTGACGTCGACACGGACTCCGGCGTGGCCGTCCAGCGCCTGCGCGATGTTGACGATGCGCGCGACGTCGACTGCTGGATCGAGTGCTCCCATCTTGAGTTTGAAGCTGAAATTGAGCCGGGATTCGAGCTTTTCGTGAGCTTCCTCGATGATCTCGTCCGCCGGCGCAGCACCCAGTGCCCACGTGACGTCGACACTCTCGCGGAAAGCCCCGCCGAGGAGCGTGTGCACGGGGACTCCCAGGCTACGCGCCCAGGCGTCGTGCAACGCCACGTCGACGGCGGCCTTCGCGAATCGTGCATTGGCAACAACTTTTTCGATGTCGGCCATGATCGCGGTGATGTGATCCACGCGCCTGCCGACCACCACGGGAGCGATGTACTTCTCGATGATGACCTGCATCGTCTCCACCGATTCGCCGCCCCACCACGGCCCGCCCGGAACGACACCTTCGCCGTATCCGATCACTCCGTCGGAGGTGCGAATCGCGACCAGCAACAACGGCTGCGCCGTCATCGACGTGGTGGCGAACTTGTGGGGGCGAACCAGCGGAACGTCGAGGATGGTCGTCTCGATGGAGACGATCGACAGGTCTGTCATCAAATCACTTTCTTCAGAGCAGTTGTGGATCAGGCCGGATCGAGCACGAAGTCGTATGTGACCCGGTTGGTTCCGTCGGCACCTGGCTTCGGATCGAGAATCAGTTCGGGCTTCGTCGCCGTTGCCACGTCGTTCTCGATCCACTCTCCATCCTTGAAATAGAGCTGGGTGGTGATGGTGCGCTTACCGGGAGCCTTCACCATGAGGTGCAGGTGAGCCGGACGCCACGGGTGCCAGCCGGCCTTCTCGATGAACCAGCCGGTGGGGCCGTCGGTCGGGATCTGGTACGGCGCAGGCTGAATCGTGGTGATCTCGAAGCGTCCCTCGTCGTCGGCGACGATCGTTCCGCGGAGGTTGCCGTCGGGGATGTGCGGCGCGAAATGGGAGTAGTAGCCCTCGTCGTCCGCGTGCCAGAGTTCGACGGTTGCACCGCCCAACCCCTTGCCGTCGAGATCGCGAACCTGGCCCTCGAAGACCAGCTTCGATCCAACCTCGTTGTCACGCATCGGAAGTTCACACTTGGCAGGCAACGTCTTGGCATCGGCAACGTAGTACGGGCCCTCGATGCTTCCCTTGGTGCCGTGCTGGCCGCGGTACGCAACCTCCTCGACGTTGTGCTCGAGGAAGACGTCCAGCCACAGGGGCCACTCGCCGAACTGGCCGATGTCGATGAGCCACTGCTTGAGGACGCGGTACTCGGGGTAGGTGATGCCGTGCTTGTCGATGACGCCGGCGAGTGCCTCGAGCACGTCCTTGGCGATGGCCGAGACGCGTTCGGGCGGGGTGTCCGCGCTGACTCGTTCCTGGAGGAACTTGTCGGTGGCGGCAGTGCCCGAACCTACTGCGGTGGGGCTCTCGGAAGTGGTCATGTGGTCCTCCTCGGGGCCGTATGTGGCTGTTACCGGGTGGGTGCCGTACTGCTGGGCTGCGTCGGCTCCCCAAGTTTGGGTTGTACGCTCTGCGTACCTCTGTTACGCTGTGCGTACGCTTGTACTGTGCGCCCAGTCACAAGGTTTGTCAACCTTCGAAGGCGTCGATCGGGCATACCCGCAGATGAAAGGCCATTCCGTGAGCGAGAACGATCGCGATTACATCCAGAGCATCGAGCGTGGATTTGCTGTGCTGACGGCCTTCGACGAGAAGAGCCCCAACCCGTCGCTCGCCGATCTTGCCGCCGAAACGGGTCTCTCCCGCCCAGCGGTCCGGCGCATCCTCCTCACGCTGCAGAAGCTCGGATACGTCACCGGCAACAACAGTCGGTGGTCGCTCACCCCACGCGTTCTGAGCATCGGGCAGCACTTCTCGGCATCACATGCCTTGACGGAGGCGGCGCTCCCTCGTCTGTTGGAGATCGCAGAACACACCCACGAGTCGGCGTCGCTCGGGGTGCTCGACGGTGTCGACGTGGTCTACGCCGCGCGTGTACCCGTCCGGCGGATCATGAGCATCAACGTCAGCGTCGGCACCAGAGTGCCTGCATATGCGACCTCCATGGGTCGAGCCCTGCTAGCTTGGGCGCCAACCGAAATCGTCGACAACGTAATCGCGAACTCCACGTTCGACGCCCTCACGCCCACCACGATCACCGACGAAGGCGCATTCCATACCGCCCTCCGGGTGGTGCGCGAGCAGGGATACGCGCTCACATCGGAGGAACTGGAAGACGGCCTGATTTCCCTCGCTGCTCCCGTCCGCGACGCCGGTGGAAGCGTCGTCGGAGTGACAGCGTGTTCGACCTCGGCCGGACGAACATCCCCGGAAGCTTTCCGCGCCGACGTCGCGCCTTTCCTCGTCGAGAAGGCGAACCAACTCAGCGCGGACATGGGGTACCGGAGCTAGCGCCTCAACACCTCGGAAGGCAGCAATCCGTACTTACGCCGAAAGGACGACGCGAACCGTCCGGTGTGCGTGAAACCCCATCTCACAGCGACATCGGTGACCGTCGTCGAGTCGTCGGCATCCACCAGATCTGCATGGACCCGCTCGAGACGGATGTCGAGCAGGCATTCCGACGGACTCCGGCCCACGTACTGCCGAAATCCCTCCTGCAATCTCCGTACGCTGACGCCCGCCACCTCCGCCATCTCGGCTGCGGTCCACACGCGGGCCGGGTCGTCGTGCATCTCGTCGAGCACCCGCTTGACGATGCGTGGCCTGGCGTGTCGCACCGCGTCCTCGCTTTCGGGCATTGCGGCAAGGACGAATGCCGTGACCACGGCGCCGGAGAGCTGACCTGCCACCAGTTCGTTGTGCAGCACGCCGACCGGGCCGAGTATCTGATCCGACAGTGAGCGAACAAATTTCAGCCATCTGGCTCCGTCGTCGCCCCGAAGATCCACCTGATCAGGCAAGTGCATTCCGGGTCGACCGAGAACCTTTTCCATCTCACGGTCGAGGTACTGACGGTCCATCCGGACTCCGACGATCTCGCAGTCCGCACTCCACCGCGTAATTCTTGTCGTGATGTCGGGTGGACATACCGTCGCAACACCCTGCGTCGAGAGCACGTGCGAGCCCGCGAACACCGACTCGAGCTCGCCCGAGAGCGGGATGTTCACCCCATAGGCACCGGGATGATCGGATTCGACGGCGACGTCTGCTCCCCACCGAATATGAGCGATCCTCAGCGGTCCCAACTCGGTGGTGCACACCCCGACTCCACTGGCCGCATGCCGAGACAACGGCGTCAGCGTGTGCGGAAAGTAGGCGTCCGAAACCGCATGACACGCCTCGTCCCAGTCGCGGGGAGCTGTACCGATCATGGAGTCGACCATCGTCCTTCTTCACCTTCCAAACCCGTGACCAGCCACATTGCCGAGCAAGGGCGCTGAACATCATTGAACACTGTGTCCCCGGTCACTTCCAAGAGAAAACGGGTACGGGCCGCGATCGGGTGCGCAATCCGGATAGCCACCGCGCTGTACGGATCGACCGAAGCCTGCGCCCGCCGTACGTTCGTCTTCACTCCCGGCGCGAGTCGCCCACAACTTCCCTCCCGCACTTCGCGGCACTCTCACTCAACCGCCATCCGACAAGGAGGTCCGGTCATGGAACAAAATCAGCTTCGAGGAATCTTCGGTCAATTCGCGAGCGGCGTCACCGTCATCACCTGTACCAATGCCGACGGTCAACCACACGGAGCCACGGTCACCGCATTCACGGCCATTTCCCTGGAACCACGGCTGTGCCAGATCACGATGACTCGCAAGTCCAAGGCGTGCGGCTACCTCGGCAACGCGCCGTTTGCGGTCAACATCCTTGCCTCCGACCAAGTGGACACGGCCATGCATTTTGCCGGCCGACCGCAGCGCACCGAGCCGAGGTGGATCGACGGACCGACCGCTCCCCTGCTCGACGGCGCCGCAGCAACCATCTCGTGCGTCCCGTGGAGGGAGTACGACGGCGGTGACCACATCATCTTCATCGGCGAGATCGTCGACGCTCAGTCGAGTGGCAAGGATCCGCTTCTGTTCTACCGAAGCACTTTTCACGATCTAGGCGCTACCTCGTCGACCACAGTCTGGAACGGAAGTCAGGACGACCCCCACAGCGGCTGGTTCGACGCCACCACTTCGTTCACCCCGATTCATCTTCAGCCCGCACCCCAAACGATCTGAAAGGCTTTGCCATGACGACCACCGAAATTCCTCCCACCGGCGTCGATCCCGCAGATTCCGGAGCGCCACAGGTCAATCCGGCCGCCGATTGCGAAGCCAACCGCACGAAGAACTTCGCCACCCGACCGATGACCGGTGACGAGTACATCTCGAGCCTGCAGGACGGTCGCGAGATCTGGCTTCACGGTGATCGCGTCAAGGACGTCACGACACACCCCGCGTTCCGGAATCCGATCCGCATGACCGCGAGGCTGTACGACGCTCTGCATACGGGCGAGCACGTGGACGCCTTGACCGTTCCGACGGACACGGGCAACGGCGGTGTCACCATGCCGTTCTTCCGCACTCCGACGTCGTCGGCCGATCTGCTCAAGGAACGCGATGCCATAGCGACGTGGGCTCGTATGACCTACGGCTGGATGGGCCGTTCCCCCGACTACAAGGCGAGTTTCCTGGGCACCCTCCACGCCAACAAGGAGTTGTACGCACCGTTCCAGGACAACGCCGAACGCTGGTACCGCGAATCGCAGGAGAAAGTTCTGTACTGGAACCACGCGATCATCAATCCCCCGGTGGATCGCCAACTTCCACCGGACGAGGTCGGTGACGTCTTCATGAAGGTGGAGAAGGAAACCGACGCAGGTTTGATCGTCAGCGGCGCCAAAGTGGTCGCCACCGGATCGGCGATCACGAACTACAACTTCATCGCTCACTACGGTCTGCCGATCAAGAAGAAGCAGTTCGCCCTGATCTGCACGGTACCGATGGACGCGCCGGGTGTGAAGCTGATCTGCCGCACCTCGTACACCGAACATGCTGCGGTGATGGGCAGTCCGTTCGATTATCCGCTGTCGAGTCGCATGGACGAGAACGACACCATCTTCGTCTTCGACAAGGTGTTGGTTCCGTGGGAAAACGTCTTCATGTACGGCGACGTCGACCGGATCAACGCATTCTTCCCTCAATCGGGCTTCCTGCCGCGCTTCACCTTTCAGGGCTGCACTCGCCTGGCCGTCAAGCTCGACTTCATCGCCGGACTGTTGATGAAGGCACTCGAAGCCACCGGCGCCGGCGGCTTCCGCGGAGTCCAGACCCGTGTCGGTGAGGTGATCGGGTGGCGAAACCTCTTCTGGTCGTTGACCGAATCGATGGCACGCGATCCCGAACAGTGGGTCGGCGATTCGGTGATCCCGAAGCTCGAGTACGGCCTCACCTATCGAATGTTCATGATCCAGGGATACCCGCGGATCAAGGAGATCATCGAACAGGACGTCGCGTCGGGCTTGATCTACCTGCCTTCGAGTTCACTCGACTTCAAGAGCCCGGACGTGCGTCCGTACCTCGACAAGTACGTTCGCGGTTCCGATGGCATCACCGCTGTCGACCGCGTGAAAGTCATGAAGGCGCTGTGGGATTCGATCGGGACCGAGTTCGGCGGCCGACACGAACTCTACGAGCGCAACTACTCCGGCAATCACGAGAACGTCAAAGCGGAACTGCTGTTCGCAGCCCAGAATCGTGGACACGCAAGTTCCATGAAGGGACTGGCCGAGCAGTGCCTGAGTGAATACGACCTCGACGGCTGGACGGTCCCTGACCTCATCGGCAACGACGACGTCTCGTTCTTCAAGAACCGGTAACCCCCTCGGCAGGTAGGGCGGACTCGCGATGTCGAGTCCGCCCTGGTCGTCGTCTTCAGCAGGCATGGCCCATCAGCAGAATTCGACGAACACTGCACCCTTGGTCAGGACTAGGCAATTGCCTAGTGTGACCCGAGACACACGATGTCAAGGTGAATTCAGTACCGGACGCAGCCCCGTCCGGAAAGCGGGTCCCACCGATTTGGTCCGACAGCCCTCGGCTCTCTCGGTAGGCGCCCACTCTTATCTGGAGGACACCCATGACGGATATGTTGAATGCTGCCCGCGGCACCGACCAGTTCGCGAACATCCGCGCCGTCCTCGACGACGCGCTCGTCGAGGACCCGGAGACCGGCCGCTACCAGGTGCGGCGCAGCGTCTTCACGGACGAGCAACTGTTCGAACTCGAGATGACGCACATCTTCGAAGGCAATTGGATCTACCTCGCGCACGAGAGCCAGATCCCGAACGTCGGCGACTACTTCACCACCTACATGGGCCGTCAGCCCATTGTGATCACCCGCAACAAGGACGGCGAATTGGGTGCGCTGATCAACGCATGCAGCCACCGCGGTGCGATGCTCTGTCGCCGTAAGACCGACAACCGAACCACCTTCACCTGCCCGTTCCACGGCTGGACCTTCAACAACAGCGGAAAACTCCTCAAGGCCAAGGACGCTCGCACCGGTGGCTATCCGGAGCAGTTCAACAAAGACGGCTCACACGACCTGACCAGGGTGGCGCGGTTCGAGAACTATCGCGGCTTCCTCTTCGGCAGCCTCAACCCCGACGTGCTGCCACTCGAAGAGCACCTCGGTGACACCACGAACGTCATCGACATGATCGTCGATCAGTCACCTGACGGACTCGAAGTTCTGCGCGGTGCATCCACCTACACCTACGACGGCAACTGGAAGTTGCAGACCGAGAACGGTGCCGACGGCTACCACGTGTCTTCGACGCACTGGAACTACGCCGCTACCACCGCTCGCCGCACCGCCGGTGAATCGTCCAACGAGACCAAAGCCATGGACGCCGGCACCTGGGGGAAGCAGGGCGGTGGATACTTCTCCTACGACTACGGCCACCTCCTACTCTGGATGTGGTGGGGCAATCCCGAGGACCGACCCCTGTTCGAACGCAAAGCAGAACTGGAGGCTCAGTTCGGTTCCAAGAAGGCCGAATTCATGGTCGGTGCGTCGAGAAACCTCTGCCTGTATCCGAACGTCTACCTCATGGATCAGTTCAGCAGCCAGATCCGGCACTTCCGTCCGATCTCCGTGGACCAGACCGAAGTCACCATCTACTGCATCGCCCCCAAGGGAGAGAGCGCCGAAGCACGCAGCAACCGCATCCGTCAGTACGAGGACTTCTTCAATGCCAGCGGTATGGCCACCCCGGACGATCTCGAAGAGTTCCGTTCCTGCCAGAAGACCTACCAGGCAGCCGGCGCCCCGTGGAACGACCTCAGCCGTGGTGTCACACACCAGATTCCCGGTCCGAACGACGTCGCGAAGGATCTCGGCATGAATCGCGTGCTCTCGAGCGGAGCCAAGACCGAGGACGAAGGCTTGTATCCCATTCAGCACGGGTACTGGCGCGACGCCATGCTTGCGGCCGTAGATGCCGAGCAAGCCGCTTCCAACCGGACCATCTGAGGACGATCACCATGACTGTCACCACCACCAATGCCGTCGCCCTCGAAACAGTGCAGCAGTTTCTCTACCGTGAGGCTCGCTATCTGGACGATCGCGAGTTCGAGAAGTGGATCGAGTGCTACCACCCCGATTCCGAGTACTGGATGCCCGCATGGGCGGACGACGGCGAGCTGACCACGGACCCGGCCGCAGAGATCTCCCTGATCTACTACCCGAATCGCGGCGGTATCGAGGACCGCGTGTTCCGAATCAGGACTGACCGTTCCAGCGCGACAAGCCTTCCCGAGCCCCGCACCGGTCACAACATCACCAACGTGGAAGTGATCGAAGAACGCGGCTTCGTCGTCGACGTCCGCTTCAATTGGTTCACGCTGTACTTCCGCTACAACACAGTCGACACCTACTTCGGCACCTCGCACTACACGATCGACTTCTCGGGCGAGCAGCCGTTGATCATGAAGAAGAAGGTAGTCCTCAAGAACGACTACATCCATCACGTGGTCGACATCTACCACTTCTGACACGACTTCCCTTCGAATCGAGCTGTTTCCCATGAGCATTCAAGCTGCGCCAACCTTTCAAGTAGCCCTGAGTTTCGAAGACGGCATCACCCGCTTCGTCGAATGCAACACCGACGAGACCGTCGCGGACGCGTCGTACCGCGCACGAATCAACATTCCGCTCGACTGCCGCGACGGAGCATGTGGCACCTGCAAATCACTCTGTGAGTCAGGTACTTTCGACGCCGGCGACTACATCGAGGAGGCCCTGACGGACGACGAGGCCGAGCAGGGATACTGCCTTCCGTGCCAGATGGTGCCGGAATCTGATCTCGTGCTGCAGATTCCCACCACGTCGGCGGTCGCCAAGACCACTGCCGGTTCGTACACGTCCACCATCACCGAGATCATTCGCCATTCGGATTCCACGGTGGGTTTCACCGTCGCAGTCGACAACCGCGCAGATCTGGTCTTCCTCCCCGGTCAGTACGTGAACATCCTCGTTCCCGGAACCGAAGCGACGCGGTCGTACTCGTTCAGCTCCGGCCCTGAGGTCGAGTCGGCGTCGTTCCTGGTCAAGATCACCCCGGGTGGTCTGATGTCCGAGTATCTCAGTCAGCGCGCGCAGGTAGGCGACACTCTCGAATTGACCGGACCGATGGGTAGCTTCTTCCTCCGGTCAGGTCAACGGAGAGCCCTACTGCTTGCCGGCGGAACCGGCTTGGCCCCGCTGCTCTCCATACTGGAGAAGATGCGTACCGAAAGCTCCACTCGGCCCGTCCATCTGGTCTACGGCGTCAGCTCCGACACCGATCTCGTCGAACTCGACAAACTGCACGACTACGCGGAGTCTCTACCCCAGTTCACCTTCGACTACTGCGTATCCGATCCCGACAGCACAGCACCGAACAAGGGCTATGTCACGGGCTTGATCGAGCCCGATCACCTCGACGACGGCAACGTAGACGTCTACCTGTGCGGCCCGCCGCCGATGGTCGAAGCCGTACGTCTGCACTTCAAGGACGTATCGATCACACCCACGAACTTCTACTTCGAAAAGTTCAACAATGCGGCAGCACCGGCTGATTCACCGGCAGCCTCGGCCGAAGAATCAGCTGCCGGCACGTACGAGATCGGTGAAGAACATCTGCCGGTCACGGAGTCGGACGCACAGTTCGACGCTCGGATGGCCCTCGAACTCGGAGCAATGGAACTCACGATCGGCCGCCTCACTCCGGCACAGTTGACGGAGTACCGCATTCTGGCGGAGAACTCGGCTGCTTCCATCGACCGCGATCACTTCACGGACGCAGCGGCATTCACCGAAACCAATGCCCTGTTCCACGACTTCCTCTTCCGCTGCACCGGAAACGAAGTGCTGCTGCAGGCATACCACCGTCTCGAGGTCACACAACTGATGAACCGAGTGCTCCGCACCGCCGATTGGGTGGACGAACATGTCGCGGAGGATCACTCACGTATCGTGCGTGCATTCGAGCAGAATGATCGCGCCGCGGCCCGTGATCTGATCGTCCAGCACAGCGAACACGCCAAGTCGACGATGCACCGCGCCATCACTGACGCTCGGCAAAGTGTGGCGTCGTGAGCACGAGATTCTTTGCCGGCCGGTTCGACGACCGGGTCGTGGTCGTCACCGGAGCGGCTCAGGGGATCGGGCGCAGCGTTGCCGAAAGAGTTTCCGCAGAAGGTGGTTCCGTCGCGCTTGTGGATCGAGCTGAACTGGTTCACGACATCGCGACACCGCTGGAGCGTTCCCATTCGGTGACCGCGGACCTCGAGACGTTCGAAGGTGCCCAGAATGCAATAGATTCCGCATTGGAGCGCTTCGGACGCATCGACGTCCTGATCAACAACGTAGGTGGGACCATCTGGGCCAAACCCTACGAGCACTACACGCCGCAGCAGATACAAGCCGAGGTCGCACGATCACTGTTCCCCACGCTCTGGACGTGTCGCGCCGTACTGCCCCATCTGATCGAGCAGGCGAGCGGCACCATCGTCAACGTCTCCTCGGTCGCCACCCGCGGTGTCAACCGTGTTCCTTACGCGGCGGCCAAGGGCGGGGTCAGCGCGATCACCGCTGCACTGGCGATGGAAGTCGCGCAGTACGGAATACGCGTCGTGGCAACCGCTCCCGGCGGAACCGAGGCGCCACCACGCGTCGTGGCACGCGGGCCGGGTGCCGAGACCGACGAGGAGAAGGCCTGGTACCAGCAGATCGTCGACCAGACCGTCGACTCGTCGCTACTCAAGCGTTACGGCACCCTGGACGAACAGGCTGCTGCTATCACTTTCCTTGCCTCCGAAGAGGCTTCGTATGTCACCGGAACGGTTCTTCCCGTTGCCGGTGGCGACCTCGGCTGAATCCAGCCTCCCCCGATTCCTGATCTCTCGAACGGAGATTCGCCATGTCCTCGATCGAACGTGGTTCCTGGGCCAGTGCCCGCCATCGCTCGTCAGTGTTGTGGGTGGTCACCATCGCCGCCATTGCCATTCTGTTCGACGGATACGACCTGGTCGTGTACGGCACGATCCTGCCCGTACTCATGGACGACCCCAGCCATATCGGCACCTTGACCGCATCTCAGGCCGGCGCGTTGGGTTCGTATGCACTCGTCGGAGTGATGGTCGGCGCACTGACGTGTGGAGCGATCGGCGATCACTTCGGTCGCCGAAAGATGATGCTGGTCAACATCATCTGGTTCTCGGTCGGAATGGCACTGGCAGCGTTCGCCACCAGCATCACCACCTTCGGTCTGCTGCGGTTCTTCACCGGCATCGGTGTCGGTGGGCTTGTCGCCACCGCCGGAGCCATGATTGCCGAGTTCGCGCCGCCGGGACGCCGCAATCTGTTCAACGCCATCGTCTACAGCGGTGTCCCGGCCGGTGGCGTCATGGCTTCCGTCCTGGCGATCGTTCTCCGTGATTCCATCGGATGGCGCGGACTGTTCCTCATCGGCGCCCTGCCATTGGTGTTCCTGTTCCCACTCGCCTGGTTCAAACTGCCCGAGTCTCCCGCGTGGCTGATTGCTCGCGGACGTGTCGAGGAAGCTCGCGCCATTTCCTCGAAAACCGGAATTCCATTGCCTGTCGGTACAGATCGACCCAACGACGCCGTAGCCGAGAAGGTCGGCTTCCGAGCGTTGGCGAGCAGACAATATGTCTGGGGCACCGCGCTTCTCGGCCTCATGAGCTTCGCCGGCCTCCTCCTGACCTACGGACTGAACACCTGGCTGCCCAAGATCATGGAAAACGCGGGATACAACGCGAAGGGTTCGCTCTCGTTCCTGTTGGTTCTCAACGGCGGTGCCATCATCGGTGGACTTCTCGCCTCCAAGATCGCGGACGTCACCGGTCCGCAGCGGGTTGTCGCAACCACCTTCGGCCTGGCCGCACTCGCCCTGCTCCTGTTCACATTCGGGTTCCCGCTTCCCGTACTCCTCGCCTCCGTTGCCATCGCGGGTGTCGGAACCATCGGTACTCAGGTTCTGATCTACGGATTCGTGTCCAACTACTATTCGACGGCCGCTCGGGCCGCAGGTGTCGCGTGGTGCGCCGGATTCGGACGTCTGGGCGGGATATTCGGGCCACTGATCGGCGGAAGTTTGATCAGCGCCGGAATCAGTTCCGAATCGGCGTTCTACGTCTTCGCCGGCATCGCGGTGATGGGCGCCATCGTCACCTTCTTCGTGCCGAAGCAAGCACCCGACCTGGGTGCCACTGCACTTCGATCCGATGGAGACCGTGCCGAAAAGGAAACCCGTGGTGAGCCCGGCGTTACGGTAGTCGGGTGACACTTCGTGACCTGTTGCTCGGCCGAGAACGCGAGCTCGCCGTTCTCGGCCGAGCCTTGGCCGCGGCAGAGACAGGAGTGCCGACTCTCGTGCTGGTCGAGGGCGATGCCGGTAGCGGTAAGTCCACTCTCGTCGACCGGTTCGCCGAAATCTCTTCCGCTCATACGCTCCGCCGCGCTCGTGGGCTGGAGTGGGAATCGAACACTGCCTTCGGAGTGATCGAACAACTACTCGAACGTCCGGTTTCCAACTCGGACCCGGTCGCCGTTGCACACGAGATCGTCGACGCAGCGGAGCAACTGACCCTGATCGTCGTCGACGATGCCCATCACAGCGATGTCAGCTCGCTTCAGGCAATCACCTCCGCCCTCCATCGAGGCCGAACGGCACCACTGCTGTTCGTCCTCGTCGCCGAGGAAACGCCGTTCCTGCGCGAGGATGTCAGGCAGATTCTCGACCTGCACTGGTCGACGCGTTTGCACATCAGCCCGATCGACGCACCCGTCATCATCGACATCGCGCGCATGCGAAGCGGAATCGACCTCAGCTCCGGCGTCGCGCTTGCCCTTCAGGACTTCACCGCGGGCAACACACTCGACATCGTCTCGCTTCTCGACGAGCTGCCACCTACCTATTGGACCCAGTGGCACCGAACTTTGCCCGTCCCTCGCCATCGTGCAGTATCGATCGCCGCCGCCCTCGCTACGTGTTCGGCGGGAGCACGAACGTTGATCGAAGCCGCAGCAGTTGTCGGGCGCAGCACGACGTTGTCGCATCTTGCTCAGCTGGCCGAAATCGACGACGTGGTCGGCGCCTTGGACAGCGCCTTCGCCAGCGGCCTCCTTTCTGTCCACGAGCAGCACGGCAGCACCGAGGTGTCACTGAGCAGCACGATGGTCACGGCCGCAGTGCGCGGGGCGTTGGGACCCGCGCACTTGCATCTGCTGCACACACGCGCAGCCAAGATCGCTTGGGGAGAAGGTGAACGGCTTTTCCACCTTGCCGCTGCCAGCACCACCCATGACGAGGACCTCGCCGCCGAACTCGTTGCGTACGCATCACTACGAGCATCCGACGGCGCGTGGTCGGAAGTCGCCGACGCCATGGTCACGGCAAGCCGTCTCACCACGGCCCGAACCGAACACGAGGACCGACTGCTCCGCGGAGTCGACGCGCTGACCGGATCGGGTGACATCCCCCGCGCCATGGTCTTCGTGCCGGAGATCGAGAGTATTTCGCGCGGGCCTCTCCGCGACGCCGTCCTCGGCTACCTCGCCATCCATAGAGGGCGACCGACCGAGGCCGCCGATCTTCTGACCAGAGCGTGGGACAGCTGCAGCGTGGATCGTGAGCCAGGCATCGCTGCGATGATCGCCCAACGAATGGTCCTGCATTCTCTGGCTCGGCTCGATGGCACGGCGCTCGTCGAGTGGGTTGACCGCGCAGTCGAATTGGTGGGCCCTTCTGATCCCGCAGCAGTGGAGTCCGAAGCGATCAAGGGTCTCGGGCTCGGTGCTACCGGAAGAACCGAGAATGCGCTCGCGGCATACGCCGAACTCTCCGATCGTGTCCGCCCCGGAGCCCAAGCACAGCGTTTCCAGATGGGACGCGGATGGCTCGAGCTTGCGTTGGACCACCCGGAGTCCGCCAGACGCGACCTCGAAAGCGCGGTGTCCACAGAGTTTTCCAGTGGTTCGGCAAGAATCTCACTGTGGGCACAGGCCTGGCTCGCCCGCACTCAATTCGCTCTCGGCGCCTGGGACGAAGCGCTCTCGACCGTCGAGGGCGCCGGTGCCGAGGTGGATCGGTTCGAGATCGAGATCATCCGGCCGTTGGTCCACTGGTCGGGAGCACAGATTCACGCTCTGCGCGGCAACTGGGAACTGGCCCGTGACCATGTGCGACGTGCGTACGCCGGCATTCATGCCTACGAAATCATGTATGTTCCTGCACTTCTCGCCAGGGCCCAGGTTGCCGAGGCCGCCGCCGACTACGCCGAAGTTCTGGTGGCGCTGGCTCCGCTCACCTCGAGCAAGGCGCAACAATGGCTCGACGAGCCGGGCTTCTGGCCGTGGGTCGATCTCTACGCCAATGCATTGGTCATGGTCGGGCGAGCTGATGATGCCGACGCCTTTCTGCAACCACACGAGCAGACCGCACGACGTCGGGAGCACCGCTCAGCTGCGGCACGTCTCGGCTACGTTCGCGGCCGGATCCACGGCGCACGGGGCGAACTCGACTCGGCAAGAGAAAGTTTCGATGCTGCACTACTCGGCATCGAGACGCTGCCGCTCCCCTACGACCGAGCCCGAATCAATTTTGCCTACGGCCAAACTCTCCGCCGGGCCGGGAAACGCGCGGAGGCCGACGTCGTCCTCCGCGCCGCCCGCGAGCTGTATCACTCGTTGGGCGCCGCTACTTACGTCGAGCGCTGCGAGCGCGAACTCCGCGCGGGCGGGTTGAACCTCTCGCGGACGGAGAAGGGAATCACCGACCTGACCCCGCAAGAACGAGCCGTCGCCGACCTTGTCGCAGCGGGCAAGTCCAACAAGGAAGCTGCCGGCGAATTGTTCCTCTCCGTCAAGACCATTCAATATCACCTCACGCGCGCGTACGCGAAACTCGGACTGCGATCACGGAGCGAACTCGCGGCTTTGTTCCGCGACCGAGGGCTTTCGGATCCGCATCAGGAGAACTGAGAACATGCCGGACACTACGACGACCGCGCCCGTTCGCGTCGTCACCGAGCCACTCCCCCAACCGCTCTACGGCCCGAAGCGGGTCTTGCGCGACTTCGGCGGAACGTCCATTGCCAACGGAATCATCGGCATCGTCTTCTCGGCCACCGGGCCGGTGGCGGTCATTCTCGCTGCGGGGTTGGCGGGTGGACTGAGTCAAGCTCAATTGGCCTCTTGGCTTTTCGGTGCCTTCTTCGTCAACGGAATTCTCACCATCACGGCTTCCTGGCTGTACCGGCAGCCGCTGGCCTTCTTCTGGACGATTCCCGGAACCGTTGTCGTCGGAGCGTCATTGGAGCATCTGCCGTGGGAGCAAGTGCTCGGAGCGTTCTTCGCGACCGGCGCCCTGATCTTGCTGTTGGGATTGACAGGGTGGGTCACACCGATCATGGCCGCATTACCCTTGCCCATCGTAATGGCAATGGTGGCAGGCGTTTTCCTTCATTTCGGAACGGATTTGGTCGAAGCGCCCGCCCACGACGCGGTGATCGCCCTGCCGATGATCGCCACCTTTGTCGCTCTGAGCGTGTTCGCCAAGCTGGGAAGATTCGTTCCGCCCGTTCTCGGCGCGTTGATCGTCGGCGTGGTCGTGATACTCGCGGCCGGAAGATTCAACTCCGCCGGCGACGCGCACGAGTGGCTGGCGCATCCGATGCTGACCACGCCAACCTGGTCTTGGCAGGCGATGATCGAACTGGTTGTACCGCTGGCGATCACAGTCGTCGTCGTGCAGAACGGCCAAGGAATCGCAGTCCTCCGCGCAGCGGGTCATCAACCGCCGATCGGGGCAGCAACGGTTGCCTGCGGTGTGTTCTCTCTCGTGAACGCGGCGGTGGGTTGTGTCTCGACGTGCCTTACCGGGCCGACGAACGCATTGCTCACGGCGTCGGGAGAGCGGACACGCCAATACACCGCCGGAATCTTCTGCGGCTTACTCGCCGTCGTCTTCGGACTGTTCGCCCCGACTTTCGTCGCGATGATGTTGGGAACTCCGACGGCATTCATCGTCACTCTGGGTGGTCTGGCCATGCTCAAGGCCTTACAGGGAGCCTTCGTGACCGCATTCGGCGGGAAATTCGCCTTCGGCGCTTTGATCGCGTTCCTCGTGACGATCTCCGACATCGAACTACTCAATATCGGAGCCGCTTTCTGGGGACTCGTCTTCGGGGTCATCGCCTCGCGCATGCTCGAGCGAGCCGACTACACCTGACATGCGAATATTCGCATACTCGACTTTGACAATCATTTACATTAAGCAGTAGATCTATACCCATGCACCTCAACACCCGCATGTCGCGGCGCCTCACCCTTGCCACATCAGTAGGCCTCTCACTCGCCCTCGTTACGGGTTGCTCGTCCGACAACAAGGACTCCGCCCAGTCCGAAACCACGACCACGACGTCGGCCGCACCAACCGAACAGGCCTCGGCAACACCACGTCTCGCCGTGTCGTACGACGGCGGCGTCCTGGTGCTGGATGCAACTTCCCTCGACGTGGTCGGCGAGACCGAGATCGACGGCTTCACCCGACTCAACCCGGCCGGCGACGGTCGCCACGTCATGATCTCTGCCGGCGAAGCATTCAAGGTGCTCGACACCGGCACGTGGTCTTCGGCTCACGGTGATCATTCTCATTACTACACAGCCGATCCCGCGATGTCCGAGGTCGAGTTCGCAGCCAACGAACCCGGACACGTTGTACGCCATGCCGGAAAAACCGTTCTCTTCAACGACGGCTCGGGACTGGTCGAGATCTTCGATCCGGCGCAGTTGGCAAAACGCCAACCCCGCGTCGAGACGTACACCACGCCAGAACCCCATCACGGCGTTGCGGTCGCACTTGCCGATGGCAGCCTGTTGACGACCATCGGAAATTCGGAGTCCCGCAACGGCATTGCCATCCTCGATGCCGACCGCAAGGAAATCCTGCGCAACGAACAGTGCCCCGGTGTCCACGGCGAAGCAGTCGCTGCCGGCGAAGCCATCGTGCTGGGCTGCCAGGACGGGTTGCTCGTGTACAAGAACGGAGCGATCACCAAGGTCCAGAGTCCGGATGCATACGGCCGCATCGGAAATCAGGCAGGCTCGGAGGAGTCGGACATCGTGCTGGGTGATTACAAGACTGACAAGGACGCCGAACTCGAACGTCCGCAACGGGTCTCGCTGACCAACACGACGACGTCCGAACTCAAGCTCGTCGACCTCGGCACCAGCTACACCTTCCGCTCACTCGGCCGCGGACCGCACGGAGAGGCACTGGTACTCGGCACCGACGGCGCCATCCACGTCATCGACCCGAACACCGGCGTCGTCACCAAGAAGATCGCCGTCATAGACGCATGGACCGAGCCCACCAAATGGCAAGAGCCCAGGCCCGCGCTCTTCGTAGAAGATCACACCGCTTACGTCACCGACCCAGCGTCGAAGAAGCTGATCGCAGTCGACCTCGAGGACGGCAGCATCCTGACCGAGACCACTCTCGATCACGCCCCCAACGAATTGACCGGTGTCACCGGCTGATTCCCACCCTCGCTTCGGCCCCCATCTCACACCGAGATGGGGGCCGAAGCCGTTCTCGTCCTTCGCCTACTGACCAGGGAATCTCGATACCCAGGCAATCCTCGAGGTGCTACGAGGCGCACCTCAGAGAATCGAAGCCGTTGTCGCCAGCTCTGCTGGAGCTGAGCGATGAGCAGGACCACGATTGACCGCGGCACAAGTCAGCATGGAATAACTCCGTGTGGAGGTTCGTTGGAGATGGTGTCGGTGTTCGGTTCTTTGCCCCGGGTACCACCCCAGAATTGCCACTTCGAGTGGCCACTTGCCGAGAGGCGCAAGACGGGCACCGACGCGCTGGAGCCGCTGGACACCTGCAGGTGTCCGGCGGCTTCGTCGTGTCCGGGGTCGGACCTCGGTCCGTGACGGTCGAGGTCCACGATGTCGACCGCCGAATCTGCAATAACCGAAAACGCGTGGTTTTCCTACCGGAGGGTGGACACTCGATCATGCGCCAAAGCAGCTATGACCGTCCCTCTGCCGACAGGGCACTCCGATGGCTACTGCTGACATGGGGCCTCGGCAACTCTGTGGTGTGGTGGATCCACCTTTCACGGCGAGGCAGTCGCGCAGTCGAGACGTCACCGATACAGCCGGGCCCGTTCGGGGAGGCCAACTGGCTCGATATGGGAGGTTTCCTCGCATACTCCTCGGCCGCAACCTTGTTGATCATCGCGATTTGGTACGTCGCGGCCCGCAGGTGATCCGCACCGATAGAGTCCATGACATGGACGCCCTTTCACAGTCCGAACGGGAGAATTCGCTAGAGACCGACCGACTGCTTCTGCGACCGTTCCGTGTGCCCGATGCCGTTGTCTTGCGGGAGCTCTGGGGTGAGCGCGATCCTCGTGTCCCACCGCATCGTCGGATCGATTCCGATGGTCGACCCTCCATCGGAGACATCGAGGACCAGATTCGCAGTCGCTCACACCAACCCGGTCTACTGGCGGTGGAGCGTAAAGGATCCCATGACGTCATCGGCTACTGCGGCCTGATCGAGACTGAGCACGGACCTGACGGAGAGCCTGAACTGGCATTCGAATTTCTCCGTAGGGCATGGTGTCAGGGATATGCGACTGAGGCCTCATGGGCGGTAATCCAATGGGCGCAGGCATCAGGCTATCGACGTCTGTGGGCCACGGTCCGTGACTGGAACGGCGCTTCTCGCCGTGTGCTGGAAAAACTCGTATTCGTGGCGACCGACCATGCGGAGCCTCACGAAATCCACGGGGACCTGCTGTTCACGACAAAGGCACTGTGACTGCCTCGGCGACACAGGACTCGATGCCGCAATGACGAAGGTGCTGCGACGCGGTGACTCGGAACGCGCGCCGCAGCACGGGGAGTAGCTAGGCCGGGTTTTCGCCGGCAGCGACGTCGAGGATCCACGTCACCCCGAACGCATCGGTGAGCATGCCGAAACCGGGGCTCCACGCCGCGGCGGCAAGACCCTCGATGATCGATGCACCAGCAGAGAGTTTGGCCCAGTAGTTCTGCACCTCTTCGAGGGTTTCACCGCGAACCGAGACGAAGAACGGTTGGTCAGTGATCGTGGTGCCGTTCTCGCGGTGTGTCGAGCCTGCGTTGCCGGCCGAGCCGCCCGACTGTCCAGGGATGTCGTATGCCATCACACAGAAGCCGTCCTCTGTCTCCACCTGGCCGAACACGACGTTCTCAGCGCCGGGCACCTCCTTGGGCATCCCGAAGTCGCCGTAGGTTGCGATCGTGACCTGGCCACCGAAGACGGACTGGTAGAACTCCAGAGCCGCGCGGGCGTCTCCGCGGAAGTTGAGGTGGGTCGTTGTCTTGATGCTCATGTCTGCTCCTGGTGCGAACGTCGCTCGGGTTTTCCCTGACGACGTCGACTCTCACAGCCGTATAGGACTGTTTTCGTCCTAGACTCGTCGTAGTCTCACCGCATGGCGACCACCACTCGACTCTTGAATCTGCTGTCCCTCTTGCAGACGAGACGCGACTGGCCGGGCGCTCTACTCGCCGAGCGGCTCGACATCAGCCATCGCACGGTCCGCCGCGATATCGACCGGCTCAGGGAGATGGGTTACCGCATTGCGGCGACCATGGGCCCGGACGGCGGATACCGACTCGACGCCGGCAGCGAGCTGCCACCCCTGCTGTTCGACGACGATCAGGTCATCGCACTGGCAGTTGCGCTGCAGGCGGCGACGCTGACCGGCGTCGGTATCGAAGAGGATGCGGTTCGAGCGTTGACCACTGTGCGGCAAGTGATGCCTTCGCGTCTGCGCCATCGCCTCGACGCGCTCACGTTCACCACGATTTCGGCCGGTTCCGGCGACGCAGACTCCGTGTCCCCAGAGGTGCTCGTAGCGATTTCCGCTGCAGTCCGCGGTCGCGAGGTGTTCCGCTTCGATTACTCGAACGACCACTCAAACAACAGCGAAATAACACCCCCGCGCCGAGTGGAGCCGCATCATCTGGTGACCTCCAAGCGTCGCTGGTATCTCGTCGCGTGGGATCTCGCGCGAGACGACTGGCGAATCTTCCGCGCCGATCGCATCACCCCACGCACCCCGAACGGTCCCCGGTTCACGCCGAAGGAAATCCCCGGCGGCGACGTCAGCGAATACGTGTCCGCGCGCTTCAAAGGATCGGAACATATCAACAATTGGCCGTGCCATGGCAAGGTCGTTCTCCATCGACCAGCCAGTTATGTTCTTCCCTTTGTCGGGGAAGGCATCGTCGAAGATCTTGGCCCCGAGCAGTGCAGTCTCGAAGCCGGATCATGGTCTTGGACGGCGCTGGCAGCCTCCTTCAACCGATTCGACACCGACATCGATGTCGTCGGCCCGGCAGAACTTACCCACGCTTTCGCGCAACTCGCCGCCCGCAACGCCGCGACTGCTGAGAGTTAGTCAGTCGTCTCGAATGAGATCCAGGTCTCCAACGCAACCGTGCGCCCGCGGGTTCGTGATAGCTTTCAAGTCCTCAGAGGACCTGAGGACTTGAAGACCTGAACGAAGGGATGCCCAAGGAGATGAAGAAGGGGCAAGTTGCATTTCTCACCGGCACACACGTCGTGAACGATCTGTACCAGGGGGCTGTGCCTGCGCTGTTGCCGTTCATGATGCTCGAACGCGGATATTCCTATTCCGCGGTCGCCGGAATCACGCTCGCCGCGACCGGACTATCCAGTGTCGTGCAACCTGCATTCGGCATGCTGGTCGATCGAAAGAGCCGAAACTGGCTGGTACCCACAGGTTTTGTGACGGCCGCAGCAGGCATTGTCGTGGCAGCGATGAGCACCACCTACATCGTCACTTGGCTGGCAATTGCCGTGGCCGGCATCGGCATCGCCGCATACCATCCTCCCGCCACAAATTTGGCACGCGCGGCTGGAGGTCATTCACAGAAAGCCATGAGCGTGTTCTCCGTGGGCGGTACGTTGGGCGCCTCGCTGGCGCCACCGTTTGTCACGCTCGTGGTTGGCTCACTCGGTTTGTCCGGCGGCTATCTACTCGCAGTTCCTGCAGTGGTGGCGGCTATTTGGTGGATGGTCGCCCAGTCGCGATCGGCCAACACGGGTGCGGCCGAGTCAGCCCAGTCGTTGAGTGCGCAACTGGCAGCGAACGGTCCCGTGTCAGACGATTGGCGCTCGTTCACACGACTCGTGCTGGTAACGGTCTGTTGGTCAATTCCGTACGTGACCACTCTGTCGTTGGTCTCACCGTTCGTGCTCAACGCACTGAACGGATCGTCCTCGAGCGCTGCAATCGTGTTGTCCTCCTTCACATTGGCAGGAGCGGCCGGAACGCTACTGGGAGGAGTCCTCGCGGACCGTCGTGGTCGACGCGCATCCATCCGACTCGGCTACCTGCTTGCGGTACCTTCACTGGCACTGCTCGCTGCCGCCCCGCACGTCGCAGTTGCCGAATTGGGAATCGTCTGTCTCGGATTTGCTATGTTCCTGCCCTTCGCGCCACAGGTGACATTGGCGCAGGACTACCTACCGAATCGCCCCGGCACAGCAAGTGGGGTGACGCTCGGACTCGCGATGTCCGTGGGGGGCATCGCATCTCCGCTGTTCGGCTACCTGGCAGATCACTTCGGACCGCGCATGGCGATCGGGGCGACAACTGCAGTGCTGTTCGTCGGCGCCGTCATCGCATTCACCTTGCGCGATCGACGACTCGACCCGGAAGACGAGACGGAGCGCGAACTGGACGTCATCGCCCTTCGATAAACCGAAAGACGGCCCCGTAGTCTGAAGATTCATCGGAGGACATGAAGTATTACTCGGTGAGCCGCTCCATTGCGGTTCACCGAGTCAGTCAGGAGCAGTCACATGGCAGTGCGCCAGATCAAGCAGCAGTCGCTGGTACAGAAAGCCGCGGACGAACTTGCGCGCCTCATCGGCGACGGCGAGTGGCCGGTCGGGACCAAAATCCCGAACGAACAGGATCTGAGCACACTCCTCGGAGTCGGGCGTTCGACCGGCAGAGAGGCCGTTCGCGCACTGATTGCGTCAGGCCAGCTCTACTCGCATCAAGGGTCCGGCACCTACGTCATGTCCTCGACACCGGTCACAGAACTCGAGCGAGAACTCAAACGCTCGGACCGCCGCGAAGTCTACGAAGTACGCAGACTCCTGGAAGTGGAAGCGGGCCGCCTGGCTGCCATGCGCCGAACTTCGGCCGACGTCGATCTGTTACACGCAGCACTCGAAGCCCGTGAAAATGCCTCGACACCAACAGAATTTGTCGACGCTGACATGGAACTACATCGCGCCGTGGTGAATGCTGCGCACAACAGCGTGTTGTCGATGGTGTTCGATTCATTCATCGAAACGCTCCGCAACTCGGCCCTGGACGTGATCACCGACGTCGCGGCGCGAGACCCCGAATCGATCGACGACGAAGGCGCTGCCCACCGAGATCTAGTAGAAGCCATCGTCGCGGGTGATGCCGACGCTGCCAGCGCGGCAACGCGCAGGAACATGGACGGGCTCGACTGACCCTCTCTATCGTTGTCAGGCATGACGTCCACATCGCTCCCTCCACGGGGTCTCCGGATCGGTCTGTCCGCCATCGCGTGGCTAAACCTGCTCTCTGCGCTCGTAGGAATGGCGGGCCTGACGATCGGCGGCGGGATGGGCCTGCCTCCTGAGTGGATCGAGGGAACCGTCTTCCCTTCATATTTCTGGCCCGGAATCCTCCTCGGCGTTGTCGTCGGAGGCATCCAGGCCGCCGCGCTCTTCGCTCAGCACAACAGGTTCCGTCTGACGTGGGGCCTGCACGCGGCCGCCGGCCTGACCATGATGATCTGGATCTTCGTCGAGATCGCCATCGTTCTCGCCTGGTCGCCGCTGCAGGGCATCTTCTTCACCACCGGACTAGTCCAGACGATCCTCGCCGTTCTCGCACTCGGCGCCTGGCCTCGCCCCTTCCTCCAACGAGTCGAGTAATGACGGAACCTGTTCTCGAACAACAGAATCACGACGACCGGGCCCACCTCACCTTCTCGAAACAGCCCTTGACTCGAAAGTATGTTCGAGTATGATGGAAGGTGGAACGGGGGGTTCTCATGACGATCAACATCACCGAAGATACTGTCACCGACGTGGTCAACAGCTCCGCCGTGGGTGTGCGCGGACGATTGTGGCGGCTTCACCCCAGCGACGTCCGCGAGATCGCCATCACCGCGTCAGCGGAAATCCTTCGCCTGGAAGCCATTCGAGTGGCCGCCGTCGACACCCTGACGTTGAACCCGGACGAACAAGTACTCTGCTACCGCGGCACCGGACAATGGCTCGCGAACCACACCATGCTGCAGATCTCCACCGGCAGAAGAATCGCAGCCCTGGGAAAAGCGCTACGGTCGTTTCCCGAGATCGAAGACCAATTCGATGCCGGTGACCTCACTTTCGAGCACGCAGCACTGATCGTGGCGTTCTGCGAATCCCCACCCAAGGCAATGCCCGACGCCGCACTACCGTACTGCCGCGACACACTCCTCGCCGCAGCATCCGGAACCGAAGCAACCACCGTCAAACTGCGCTACGCCCTCAGCGTCCTCGAGCACATGTTCGAATCCGACGACCCACCACCAAGCGAAGACACCGACCGCAACGAACTGCGCATCTCCCCCACCCTCAACGGAAGAGTCGCCGTCCGAGGCGATTTCGACGGAGTGACCGGCGAAATGCTTCTCTCCGCCCTCTCCAACCTCTCCATGCCCACCCCCGCCGAAGACGGCACACCCGACAAACGACCCGCCGCCACACGCAACGCAGACGCCATGGCAGAACTCATCCGGCGCTACCTCGACAACGCTGCCACCGGCATCGACGGCGGCCAACGCCCACACCTGAACGTGCACATCAACGCCAAAGACCTGGCCTACCACCGTGAATGCGCCACAACGGGCGATGGCTCAACACCTGTCCCGTCCGAGGACGACGATCCCGGCATGCTCGATCTCGACTTCCAAGATCTCGACAAACAAGATCTCGATGTCGGCCACATGCCCTGGATGGGACCACTGAGCATCGGCCGCACCCGCATGATCGCCTGCGACTGCATGCTCTCCAGCGTCCTCCTCGACGAAAACGGTGCCCCACTCGACGTCACCCCACTCAAAAGGCTTGTCACCGCAGCACAACGAACCGCACTGATCGCCCGCGACAAAGGATGCGCCTTCCCCGGCTGCGACTGCGTCCCCGCCTGGACCGACGCCCACCACATCAAACACTGGGCCAAAGGAGGACCAACCGTCATGGACAACCTGGTCCTGCTCTGCCGAACCCACCACACCCTGATGCACCGAAAACCCGGATTCACCGGCAAATGGGAAATCCGAATGGGCACCGATCACCTGCCCTGGTTCATCCCACCACCGGGCATCGACCCCGACCGGAAACCCCGCCGCTCCACCACACGACTCTGAACCCGGAGGTCACCGAGCACACGCCTCGGTGACCCATTCCGGCGTGCTTCGATAGCCGGAAAGGGCGGCACGGTGTCCCCTATTGCTAGCGTTGAGCGTGTGTTTGCACAGGGAACCAACGCGCTGACGGTAGACGGCCGACCGACGCTCGCGCATATCGATTTTGCCCTTATGGATTCCTATCGATTTCCCGACCGGCAGGGCTTCCCCGATTCATATCGCGCATTCATCAGGCACGCAGGTTGGGCGCGGACCTTCGGACTCTGGCTCATCTATCCGCCCGTCCTTCCCGGATTTGCCGACGGCTGGCAAGGGCGCGCCCGCAACCTCACCGCCCATCTTCATTCGGTCTACAGAGAAGGACAGGATGACGAGTTCGATTGGATGATCGAACCCGACGGCGATTGGTCACTCCCCGACTCGCTGCAGGTTTTCGGATGGAGCGAAAACGGTGACGCCCTCCTGTGGGACACAGCATCACGCGACACCGACGGAGAGTTTCCGGTTTGGGAATCACGCTCGTTCAACTCTCTCCACCGCCTCGGCGGGAGCATCCACGAAGCACTACCGTCCATTCGCACCCGGGCTATGGGCCTGTTCGGACCTCGCACCTCCGACATCGAGCCACTCCAGCCCACCCAACTCTGACGCGCGACCCAAATTATCGATAGGCCGCGGACACAGCCACGAATACGAAACCTACGACGACGACCAGGGACAGATAGCCGAGAACGAGTCCGGCCACTGCCAATCCGCGCCCACTTTCGCCGGAACGGCGAATCTGGTTCAACGACACATGCCCCACTGGAATAGCAAGAACTCCACCGAAGATTCCAAGTACAAGTGCGACGATGGCCAAGGCATTCGTGCCGACCGCTGGTCGCGCTGGATAGCGCGCTGCAAGTTGATCTGCAAGTACCGGAATCCCGTCCGATGTGAAGCCCACTTGTGCAAAAACGGGTTGGCCATCGGCGGTGTAGTCGACCACCCCAGGGAGCGGTGCCGCCACCTGCCTGACAGGCCCGAACGTCGAACGAAGGCTCCTCCCTAACAGCAGCGCCGCGGCCATATACAGCAACAGCCCCGCCACAGATCCGGCTATCCAGGCTCCACGAAACGCCGGCCCGTCGACGTCGAGGATCCTCCCCGCCGCCCTCACACCGGATCCTGCTGCACCGACCGCGATACTCAAATTCACTGCGCCAGGAATAACGGCAAGCATGGCAATGGCACCGACACCAAGCGACAATGCCGGGCCACCGCGACGCCGCCACGCCAACGAACTCATCAGCGCTGCAAACAAAGTCACAGTGGTGCCCAGAAGCCCAGTCACAAATCCGACAACGACTCCCGTCTCGAAGTCCCCACCTAGATGACGAGCAACCCACTGTGCCCAGGCCCGCGCGAATGGCGGCCCGAGCGTCAGCGAGACAACGACCGTTGCAACCGCAGCGCACGCCACGACACTGATGACCCGCAGAATCCACCCCAGATAACCGGAATGCGAATTATTCTGCGCAACAGTAGTTTCCGAGTCAATCACCAGAATTCCTTCGTTCAGAGTGTGAGAACAGAACGGCTCTAGCCGTCACTCCACACAGAACCGTGGCCGGACCGGCTCACTCATCTGATCAAGTTCTGGCACCTGTGTCTGTAGTTCGTTCGCACGACCAAACCCGCGATAGCAACGATTACATATTTGTGTTAGCGTTGCTTCCATGGGTTCGAGAGCAAAGATTCTGGCCGCGGCAACCGAGCTGCTCAACACCTCCCCCAACGGCGACATATCCACCCGCGCCGTGTGCGAGATGGCCGGCGTCGGCGCCCCCGCGCTCTACCGTCAGTTCGGCGACAAGGACGGACTGCTCGCAGCCGTCGTCGAGGCGGGCTTCTTCGAATACCTCGAAGGCAAACGGGCTGCGACACCTTCCGATGACCCCGTCGCCGATCTGCGGGCCGGCTGGGATGCGCACACCGCCTTCGCGCTCGCGCATCCCGCTCACTACCGCTTGATGCACTCACCTTCCGCCCAGAGCGCCGACACCGCTCTGCAGGCCCAGGCGCTACTTCGATCCGTTCTCCAACGATGCGCTGCGGCAGGTGTTCTGACCGTATCGGTCGACGTGGCTACGCAGATGGTGATGTCCGCCAATGCGGGCGTCGCTCTGATGCTCGTCGTCAGGCCGGAACAGTACCCCGATCCGACGCTGTCACAGCGAGTTCGCGACGGAATCTTCGCGTCCATCATCGACGAATCCGGCGTCCACCCGGAAACCTCACTCAACAGAGTTGCATCTACTCTCGACGCCCAACTGGCCGCCGCAGATTCAACTTCTCTCTCCGCCAACGAAGTCGGCCTACTACGAGAGTGGCTTCGCAAGCTGTCCGATGCAACCGAAACCAGTTCAGGAGTTACATCATGACTGACACCACCACCCGCGTCGCCATCGTCACCGGAGCTTCCGGCGGCATCGGGCGAGCGACTGCCGAGAAGCTCGCCGCCGACGGAATGGCTGTCGCCGTGCACTATTCAGGAAACATTCAACGCGCCCAGGAAACAGCTGACGCCATCGTCGCTGCGGGCGGTCGCGCCATAGCGGTGCATGCGGACGTCGCCGACGAAGGTGAAGTCGCCGCACTGTTCGATACGGTCGAGGAGGAGTTCGGGGGCATCGACGTCGTCGTCCATGCAGCCGGAATCATGATTCTCTCCACCGTCGCAGAACTGAACTTCGACGATTTCGATCGGATGCATCGGACCAACGTCCGAGGGACCTTCGTGGTCGACCAGCAGGCAGCCAGACGTGTCCGGCGCGGTGGTGCGATCATCAATTTCTCCACCTCCGTGAAGAAGCTGGCGTTTCCGACTTATGCCGCGTACGCCGCCACCAAAGGTGCTGTCGACGCGATCACTCTGGTTCTCGCGAAAGAGCTACGGGGACGCGATATCACGGTCAACGCCGTAGCCCCAGGCCCCACGGCCACCGATCTATTCCTTGACGGGAAAGACGAAGCTACAGTGGAGAACCTGTCCAAGCTGGCTCCCCTGGAACGCCTCGGCACACCGGCGGACATCGCGGAGGCTGTCGCGTTTCTCGCCGGCCCAGCTCGTTGGGTCAATGGCCAGGTCATCTACGTCAACGGCGGAGTGATCTAGCGACACTGTCCTCTAAGGACCACACCTTGGTAATTCCGACAAAACAGTCAAACCAGTCGACTTTGGTTGTAATGTGCAAACAATGGATAACCAGGATCGAGGGTCCGCCCGGACGTCACGACGACAGTTCATCAGCGTTGCAGGGCTGGCGGCAACCGCCGTCATAACCCTCGCGACCTCCTCGACCGCCGGCGCCGCCGGCCCCACGGCACCCAATCCAGGTTCGCGGGTCGGCGATCCTGCTGAAGCCCAAGCGGTGCAACGCGTCGCAGAGACACTGCTGAACAGCGGCGTTCCCGGCCTTGCCTTCGCTATCGTCAAACCGGATGAGAAGAACCGCAAGGCGAGTGTCACCACTACGTACCACTACGGCCAGGCCGACGTCGAAAACGGCGTGAGAGTCACTCCACGAACGCAATTCGAGATCGCCTCGGAGACCAAGACCTTCACCGCTGCACTACTGGCGAAACTGATCGCTCGGGGAGAAGTCGGATTGGACGACCTGGCGAGCAAGTATTCGGATGGCAACCCGCTGCCGAAAGGCATCGGCGGCGAGGAGATCACGCTTCGCCAACTGGTCACCCACCGTTCCGGCCTGAGCGACGACCCGCCCAATCTTTCGGCGGGGTGTGCCGATCCCACACGATCGTGCACGGACGAGAAGGCGAAGTACACCAGAAATATGCTCTGGAAAGGACTCCAAGACGCCGGCGCCTTGGAGTTCGCCCCCGGTAGCCACTGGCTGTACTCGGACTTCGGGTTCGGACTGCTCGGCACACTGATGGCCGACAAAATCATTCCGGGACAAGAGAAGCCACCATTCGCGGCGGCAGTCGCCCGCGAAATCACCGACCCGCTCGGGATGATGGGTACCGTGATCGAGACCAAAGCAACCGACCTTGCCGTTCCGTACCACCTCGACGGCACACGAGCGCCTCTGTGGAACAACACGGGTGCGATCGCAGGAGGGGGTGGGCTGGTCAGCACCGCCGAGGACATGTCGATTTGGGCTGCAACAACTCTCGGCTACGGAAACAACCCGCTCAAACCAGTCCTGACCTCGATGCTCGAGCAGATCGACACGCAAGCTCCGGAGAATCCTGCATTCGGAATGGGAATGGCGTGGCAGCTCCAACCCCCGACGCCGAACTTCCCACAACGGTTCGCCAAGAAAAACGGAGACAGCTCGGGATCCAACTGCATCACCCTGCTGGTTCCCGACAGCGGCTGGTCGATCACGATTCTGGCGAACGGTGGAAATGCGGAGATGATCGACCCTGCAGCCGTGAACCTGATGCATGATCTGGTTCCGAGACGACCCATATTCGGTAGCTCGACGGGAAGTTCGTCGGGCAGCGACGTCGGCTTCCAGACCGGGTCATTCGGATAGGCCCACTTGCCTACAGGCGCTACATCTTCGTCGAGCGCGCCATCACGAAGCAGTAGAGCCCGTAGGTGATGATGCCCAATCCGGCAAGGATCAGCAGCGCCACTCCGTACGGCTGCGCGCCCAGCGTCTTGAACGCTCCGTCGAGTCCGGAGGACTTGCCGGGTTCGGAACTGTTGACCGCAAGAAGAACCAGAATGCCGACTGCAGCGATGGCCAAGCCCTTGGCGACGTACCCGACGGTTCCGAGTCGGCGCACGAAATTGCTGGGTGTGCCTTTCAGATCATCGAGGAAGTTCTGGCTCGCGCCCTTGTACACGTGGTACACACCAACGGCGATGATCGCGATCCCGCCGATCACCAATGCGATAGTTCCAAGCGTGTTCTCCATCAAACGCGCCGTGATCCCCGCACTCTGACCGCTGCTGGACTTCCCGCTACCGCGGGCGAATCCGAATGCAGTGAAAGCAAAACCGAAATAGACGAGCGAAATGCCCAGAGCCTTTGCGCGGTTGAAGAACTCTTTCTTCTTGTCGTCAGAGGACGGCGACGACGAGCTTCCCAACGCAGCTTCGGCCAATCTCCACAACGCCATGGCAAGGAAGGCCACGACGCCGACCCACAGAGCGAAGACACCCCCTGGCTTTCCTGCCAACTCGGCCATCGCACCCGATTGGTCCGCAGACCCGGATCCACCGAGAGCAAGGCGGATCGCGATATATCCGATCAGCAGATGAACCACACCGCTGACGACGAATCCGGCACGGGCAAAGCGCTCGAAGACATTGTTCTGTGCGACGTCAGCCGCCGTGGACGCGACGCTCTTCTGGTCGTGCGGTGACGATTCTTTATTCATCATGATCGTCGAACCATATACGGGCAGACGCTTCCCTCGAACGCCTGCATCAAGTGTTTCGAGATCAAGGGTTTCGAGGGTTCTGATCCGGCGTCGACCGCGGTTCTTCGGGGTTGGGAACCTTGGGGTCGATCGTGTCTGCATGATCTCGTTGCTGGTTCAGTTCCTCGCGAGAACTCGTCGCCTCTTTCCGATGCTGCGCTGCATGATGTTGCAGCGCAGACGCTTCCGCCGCTTTGGCGTCGGCCTCTGCCTGCACCATGCGCGCTTTGGCTGCTGTCTCTTCTGCCCGCGCCTCGCGCTCGCCTACTTGCAGTGACTTGTCTGCGACGTCTTCGCGGATCTGTTCTGCCTCGATGTGACGACGCTCGTCACGCCTGTTTCGCGCCACCCACAGGAGTGCGGCCACGATCGCTATCACCACGACCACGGCAACAATTATCCAGATAATGCTGCTGGTACTCATACTGCGAGAGGTACCCACCTGCGACTTTCTCACACGCAGGCAAACAAATACGCTGAAATTACAGGTCGGTCGGATGTGTGTTGGCTCCGCATAAAACCACGCACAGTTCACCGTCGGACGGCGGCGACACCGTTCCGTTCAGAACCGGAGCCAATGCTGCTGCGGTTCCCAACTCCACCAGAATCCGGAACTCCCGCCACAGGAATGCCCGCGCCTGTCGGATCGAATCATCTTCGACCACAACACTGTCTACCGAACTCTCATGCAGTGTCTCCCAGGCGATGGCACCAATTCGTGTAGCCCCCAACGAGTCTCCGGCGATACTGTTTACTTCGATATCCACCGGACGCCCCGCATCGAGCGAGGTGTGCAAGGTGGCAGCTCCGGTCGGCTCGACGGCTACCACGTGATCTTCGGGACGAGCCGCCGCGACGATTCCAGAGACCAATCCGCCGCCGCCGACTGCAACGCAATACGTGATCGGTCCGGATGCGTCGTCTTCGAGCTCGAGAGCGATGGTGCCGGCCCCACTGACGATGTCGGGCAGGTCGTAGGCATGCAGTTCGAGCGCACCGCTGGTGCGTGCGATGTCCGCCGCAGCGGCAGCAGCGAGTGCATACCGGTCGCCTACCTTGTGAACGGTTGCACCCAACTCTCCGAGAGCCTTCACCTTGGCATCAGGCGCTGTCTCCGGCACCACCACTGTGCAGGTGAGTCCTCGTCGCCGCGCTGCCCACGCGGCCCCGATTGCAGCGTTGCCGCCAGACGCGATCACCACGCCGGCATCGGGCATGGTGCCGTCGGCGACCGCTCGTTCCACTGCATTGAGACTGCCGCGCACTTTGAAGGAACCGCCGTGCTGGAGGTACTCGAGCTTGAACAGAACCGGTACCTCACCCTGTGGCGTCGGTAGCGCAGTGCGAAAGATCGGAGTACGCCGCACCAGTCCCGCGATACGAGTCCGCGCAGCTTCGACGTCCGAGCGCTCGATTGCCACTGGACCTGCATTGTTGTCGGCGGTGAGAGTCATGTACCAACCCTACGGTTCGCAACGTCGACCCGAAGCAGTCGGCCCATCGTCATCATGATGTCTGTTTTTCACCAAGGAATGCCCGCATCTGACCGAGACAATGCACCTCGGGGTGAATAAATTTACTACTACAAGCACAACGACGACATCAAGGAAAGGCACACCCCATGTCGAAGATCGCAGTATTCGGTGGAAACGGTTTTGCAGGAATCGCAATCGCGAAAGAAGCCGCTTCACGCGGCCACGAGGTAACCGTCGTCGCTCGCAGCGCGCAGTCCGGAACCGACACGAATGTCGTGCAGGGTTCTGTTCACGACAACACGATCGTGGAGCAGATCACGGCAGACAACGACGTCGTTGTCGTTGCCATCCCCGCTCGCGAGATCGACGGCAAGCGCCTGCTCGACGCCGTCACTCCCCTCGCAGATGCCGCCGCACGCAACGGTGCTCGCATTGCCGTAGTCGGTGGCGCCGGCAGCCTGTTGGTCTCCGAGGGTGGGCCACGCGTCGTCGACACCCCCGACTTCCCGGACGCATACAAGGGTGAGGCACTCGCTCACGCCGACGTCCTCGATGCGCTCCGCGCGACCGACAGCAATGTCGACTGGTTCTACGTGAGCCCGGCCGCTGCGTTCGGTGCCCATGCCGGCGTCGCCCCGAAGGGATCGTTCCAGTTGGGTGGCGACATTCTCCTGACGGACGCCGAGGGCAACTCCGCCATCGCGGGCGAAGACTACGCACACGCTTTTGTCGACGAGATCGAGACTCCGGCCCACCGTCGCCAGCGTTTCACCGTCGCACACTGAATATGAGCAACCTTCGTAGGCGCGCAGCCTGGATGACTGTTCCCGCTGCCGCCGCACTCCTGCTCACCGCGTGCTCCAACGACGCGGAATCCGCAACGCCCAGCAGTTCTACGACGTCCACGAGCGTTGTTGCCGAACAGGGCGATCAACTCGAATCCAACAAGACCGTCGTCACGGACTTCTACGAACTGGCGTTCAACGGCCGTCAGGTACAGCAAGCCGCCGACCGGTACCTTGGCGACGTCTACATCCAGCACAACCCCACCGCCGCCGATGGGGCAGCCGGATTTGTCAGCGGCATAGGCGGTTACGTCGAGGCCACACCCGGATTGCATGCCGAGATCACTCGCGTTTTCGCCGAGGGCGATCTGGTTGCCCTCCAGTCCCACACCACGTCTGCACCCGGCGACCGCGGCCAGGCGGTATTCGACATCTTCCGCGTCGACAACGGCAAGATCGTCGAACACTGGGATGCCATTCAAGACGTGCCGGAAACGTCCGCGAATCCGAACACGATGTTCGACGGACCCACCTCGTCGCCGTCCAAGTCGTCAGAAGTCTTGGAGCGCAACACGGCCAACGCGTTGACGTTCCTGCAGCTCGCCTTCAACGAAGGCAAAGCCGCCGAGGCTGCCGACCAGCTGGTCGGTCCGACCTACACCCAGCACAACCCCTCGTTCGCTGACGGCAAGGACGCATTTGTCACCGCACTGGCCGGGATCGAACCCGTTACCGGAGACAAGGCCACCAAGTTTCCACGGACGGTAGCCGAGGGCGACTTCGTCTTTGTTCAGACCTTCGCTTCGTCCGGTGAGGGAACGGCCGGCAGCGGCTCGATGGACATCTTCCGATTCGACGAGAACGGCAAAATCGTCGAGCATTGGGACGCCGTCCAGGACTACCCGTCGACGACTGCAAGCGGCAACACCGTGTGGGACGACGGTCGCTGAGACGACAACTCCGAACAGTTCAGAGAGGGATGCGGATCAGCCGACGTTGATTCGTTCTGTGTCGCCGTCGTAGTAGTCCAACAATCTCTGATCCATCACCCGGCGCCACAGCGGTGGAATCCACGCGATCACGATCATCACTGCGTAGCCGGCCGGAAGTTGCGGCGCTTCGGCCGCGCTACGCAGACTTTGGTACCGCAGCTTCGGGTTGGCGTGGTGATCGCTGTGCCGCTGCAGTTGGTAGAGAAACAGATTGCTCACGACGTGATCGCTGTTCCAACTGTCAGCGGGGCTGCAGCGAACGTACGAGCCGTCGGCACGCTTGCCACGCAGCAGGCCGTAATGCTCGAGGTAGTTCGCGGCTTCGAGGAAGGTGAATCCGGCAACTGCCTGCAGCAGGAGCCAGGGCGCGACCTCCCAACCGAAGATACCGATCAGCGTCGCGAAGAGGACAACACTCATCGCCCAAGCGTTGAGAATATTGTTCTCGAAGCTCCAGGTTCGTTTGCCTTTCCTCTGGAGTCGAGCGCTCTCGATGCGCCATGCCGAACGCAGCCCGCCGAACACACTTCGTGGCAAGAACCTCCAGAAGCTCTCACCGAACCGCGAGCTGGCCGGGTCCTGCGGAGTAGCTACACGCACATGGTGGCCGAAATTGTGTTCCACGTAGAAGTGCCCGTAGAGAGATTGCGCAAGCGCCACTTTCGCGAGCCACTGTTCGATCTTCTCGCTCTTGTGGCCGAGCTCGTGGGCCGCGTTGATACCGACGCCGGCGACGACGCCCACCGTGAACGACATCGCGATCTTCTCCGCGATTCCCATCGGAGCGTTGATCCAGCACCAGCAGGCGAAGACCAGACCGGCGTATTGCAAGGGGAGGAACGCGTAAGTGCACCAGCGGTAGTAGCGGTCCTTCTGCAGTCGTGGGATCGCATCGTCCGGCGGACTTTCGCCGTCTTCACCGGCCAGCATGTCGATGATCGGGATGACGATGACCAGTAGCCACGCGCCGGTCGCCCAGAACAATCCGAGACGAAGGTTGTCGACGAGAAACCAGGAGATGAACGGGCTGAGTGGAATCAGCAATCCGAGCGGCCACAGGTACCTCTTGCGGTCGCGCCAGCGCGGATTTTCGCCGGACGGCGAGTCGGTGTTCTGGACAGCGTTCGATTCGGTACGCCGTGCGTCGGAAGTCGCTGTCATTCGCCGATCTCGCCTTTCGTCCCCTCGAACGATTCGCCCCACGCACCGTTCACGCTCAGCAAACCAGAACTAATGCCCGGACGGGTATGGTCCCGAAATCCAGAGCGCCCTGCTCGAAAGACGGCACGAGCGCTTGTACTCACCAGAAACTCCCCCGCACATCACTGCTCACCCCGACAGTAGATACGGACAAAATACCCCACGGATCTGCGGGGATGGCGACCACCTCCGCACGTCGCCGAGGATCGATGGTCCCTGCCAAGGCAAGGTCGAACCGCGTCGCCCTCGTCGAAGTAACGGTAACCGGCAGTGACAGAAATCATAAGCAGAGGACAGGATTTCCGCTCGTAGTGGCGACCAAAAAGACTGCGCGCCCTCAACTGGTCAGTTGCGGGCACGCAGTGAAAAGGTGAGCAAGCGTCAGAGCGTTGCAAACACCTTCGTTTTCACTTCGTTCAGCCAACCGTTCGCGGTCACGAAGTCTGTGACGCTCGACTGCAATCCGAAGACGTGCCCGGCCTGCGCCGCCGGCAGCCTCGTGAAGAGGTTGTCGTCGAGGACCGCCTGAACCGCCGCACTGGTCGACCCGTCCGCGTTCAGCGGATACAGCACGACCGTCACGCCGTTCAGGATGTCGGCCAACTGCTCCATCGGATAGGACGCGTATCCGGCATCGGTGTAATTGGTCGGAACACCGGGCCCGTACGCCAATCCGAGTTCGTTGACCACCAAATTGCCGATCGCACCGGTGGGCTGCTGAACCGAGAAAGCGCCGGGCGCGTCTCCGAGTGAAATGTGAATCCACTTGTTGGTCGCGATCACGTCGGCGTACTCGCCACGGACACGTTCGAGATTCTCTTCGTAAGCAGTCCGCGTCGACTCGAGCACGTCGGTCTTGCCAATTGCCTCAGCAAGCTCGGTGGTGATCTTCTTCCAGTCGCCTCGGCTCTCTCCCTTGACGATGACGGTGGGTGCAATGCCGGACAGACGGTCGAACGCCGCTTGGTCCACCTCGTCGGCGTCGCCGACAATGATGTCGGGATCCGCCGCAGCGATCGCTTCGAAGTTCATTTCCCCGAAAGGCCCGATGGTCGGGAGCCCGTCGACGAAGGCCTGCTGCTCCGGCGTGAATTCACTGATCCACTTGCCGTAGTCCTGCACAGCAGCCGGTTTCACTCCGAGAGACATGAGCTGCCAAGGAGTGTCGTACGACGCGGCGACGACGCGCTCAGGTGAAACCGGCACCTCGATGTCCCCGTACGCCGACGCGACGGTCCGGACGTCCGTCTGCTCGGAGTCGGCCGACGACGAGGAACAGCCGGTCACCACCATCGCACCTACGACGGCAACCGCCGCCGCTGCGATGACTCTGGAACCGAAAGAAAATGATCGAATTGCGCGCACGCAGAACTCCTACAGGGTGATTGTTTAGCCAACCCTAAGTTCATTCTGCGGCACGGCACAAGTCCGATCGAGGCGCTTAGAGTCGCTGTTCGGACTAGTCCTGTAGCCAATCGGTCATTGGCGCGCGCGGATGATCGATCAGGCTTGCAAACTCCCCCGGCGTCACGCCCATCGTTCGACGAAAAGCCGCACCGAACGCGCTTTCGGAACGAAAACCCGTCTTCCGCGCCACAAACGAGATGCTTCGACCGAGTGCCAGAAGTTGCATCGCGTGATGAGCCCGCAATCGCATACGCCATTCCGAGAAGGTCAATCCGGTCTCGGCCGGAAACCTTCGTGTGAGAGTCCTCGTACTGACTTTTGCGTCGGTGGCCCACTCCTCGACCGATCGGGTGTCGGCCGGGCTGGCAACCAACTGGTCTGCGATCTGCCGAAGCCACGGCGTCGTCGGCAGCGGTACATCGAAAATCAGTCGTGGAACGGGTTCGACGAGATCGATGGCAAACGCCTCGGCTCGCCGACGCGCCGCGTCCGTCAAGTCGTCTCGGGTGAGGTGATCGAGTACTTGTTCGAGCAGTGGAGGGGTGGACAAGGCCACCACACGATCCAACCCGGTCACATCGGATGCCACCAACCACGTGCACGACAATTCTGTGCCGCTGCGCGCCGTCACCTCGTGGGGAACAAAGGACGGGATCCACAGACTGACTCCGCTCGGCACCGTGTACACAGTCTCCGGAGTACGGACCTCGAGAACACCGTCGATCGCCCACAGCAATTCGTGATCGCTGTGGCGGTGCATCTCCCACGTGTAGTCGGAGTCGACTGACAGCCGATTGGTCGCCAAACGCAGATACCCGTCGGCACTGACGCGCAGCGGTCGCACTACGCGTTGCCACTCGGACAGTTCGTCGAGCGGACTGCTGAGCGGGTAGTCGATCTGCTCGCTCACCGCAGCGTCGACAGTTCGGGATGTCCGAACAGGCCAGGCAACCCACCGGTGTGCAGGAAGACCGTTTTTGATCCCGCCGTGATGGCTTTGTCCTTCACGAGTTGGATCAATCCCGCAAAGGCTCGGCCGGTGTACGTCGGGTCGAGGAAGATGCCCTCAGTACGAGCCAAACATCGGATCGCGCCGGCTGATGCTTCAGTGAGCGTCGAATATCCTTGTCCAACTTGGTTTCGCAGGATCTGAAGATCTGCGGCTCGCACGGTCGGACCAGGCATCTCGTCCAACAACCCAGCGACAGTCGACACCGGGTCGGCAACAGCCCCGACGTCGACGCCCACAACTCTGTCGACGCCCAGATGCGCGACAAGGCCTGCCATCGTTCCACCCGATCCGAGTGCAACCACGACGCGATCGACGCCGGCGAGTTGCTGTTCGATCTCGCGTGCGCAGTCCACGTATCCCTGCGCAGCCACCGCGCTGGTACCACCGAAGGGAATGACAAAAGGTACACCGCCCGAGTCCGCGACGGCCTGCACCGCGGCGTCGAGCGCGGATGCCGTGTCCCCACCGGCCCAGACGATCTCAGCGCCTGCGAGTGCATCCAGAACGAGATTTCCCTGCGCGGATTCCGGCTCGGCACCACCGAGCACCAGCACACAACGCAATCCCAAACGGGCTGCTGCCGACGCAGTCAAGCGAGCGTGATTGCTTTGCGGCGCACCGGTAGTGATCAGAGTCGTCGCGCCGACGGCCAAAGCCTGAGCGCAGGTGTACTGCAGCTTTCGGATCTTGTTGCCGCCGCCGCCCAGGCCGGTGACGTCGTCACGTTTGATCCACAGATCTTCCGGCCCCAATCCGAGTGCCTGCGCGCAACGCGCCAGAGGTTCGACGGGCGTCGGCCAACTGCCCAAGCTGATCGGCGGAACGGCGGAACTCAACATCTGACGAGTCTAGTTCGACCGTGCACCTACAGGCTGGGCTCGCATACAGTCGGGACATGGGAACTTTCACGACGACCACACGTGATGTACCGCTGACCGTCAGCCGACCGGATTCGCCGAGTGAACCGAGACATGCGGTAGTAGTTCTCCAAGAAGCGTGGGGCGTGAACCAACACATCGAGAGCATCCTCGAACGCCTCGCCGATGCCGGCTACCTTGCCGTCGCCCCGCATCTCTACCACCGCGGCGCACAGACCTCCTTCACCGACTTCCCGTCCGCGAAGGATGCGCTCATGGCACTCGACAGCACAAGCATCGGCCACGACGTACGTGCCGCCGTCGACTACAGCCGATCCGAGGGAGCAGACAAAGTCGGCTCCCTCGGATTCTGCATGGGCGGCACCGCATCCCTGTGGTGTGCCGCCGTACCCCTCGTCGATTCCGCTGTCACGTACTACGGTGGCGGCGTTGCAGAAGCCCGATGGGATGGGATTGCCGCAGGCACCGAACTTGCAGCGCAACTGCAGGTCCCGTGGCTCGGTCACTACGGCGACCTCGATCCGAGTATCCCGCCGGAGAGCGTCGAGCAATTGCGCGCAACCGCGTCCGATCTCGCCCGGGTGTACCGCTATGCCGACGCCGGCCACGCGTTCAACAACGACACTTCGACCAGCCACTACGCCCCGGATTCTGCTGCTCTCGCCTGGGCCCGCACTGTGGAGTTCTTCGCCGAAACCCTGTGATTGCCAATGCGAGTCAGGGAACCCGCTTGACCACCGTGCCGGTGATCTCGTCCTGAATCTGTTCAGCCGTTACCGCTCGACTCTGCGCCCGACGTGATCGGGTGAAGTAGTAGATGCCGATCACGGCAAGAACAAACGGCACCCCGAACACCAAGGTCATCTTGAAATCCTCGACCCACAATGTCGTGACGAGGATCGCGACCATGAGGACACCACCCAGTATCGTCCCCACCGGGAAGAACGGAATCGTGAACGAGAGGGTTCGTCCTTCGCTTGCCATCCGCTTGCGAAAGAACCAGTGCGTCACGAAGATCAGCAGCCACGTCGCCATCGCCCCGAACATCGACAGCGAGATCATCAAGGTGAATGCCTGCTCGGGAAAGAGCACGTAGACGATGGTTGCGACGGCGATACCCGACGTCGACAGCAGCAAGGCATTGACCGGTGAGCCGTTGGCCCTGACCTTGCCGAGAATGGCCGGCGCGTCACCAGCACGGGAGAGCGAGAACATCATTCGCGAAGACACGTACAGCTGACTGTTCATCGCGGACAGCGCGGCGATGATCACCACGAAGTTCAGCACACTGTCTGCGCCCGGAATCTTCACAACCTGCATCACCGTGACGAAGGGACTTCCGCCGCTCAAGATCTTGTCCATCGGAGCGATTGCCAGAATCAGGGCAAGCGTTGCGATGTAGAAGACGAACAGTCGGACGATCGTCACACGGAACGCCTTCTTCACCGCCACCGCGGGGTTTTCCGCCTCACCGGCTGCAATGGCGATCATCTCGATGCTCAAGTAGCTGAAGATCGATACGATCACGGCAAACCACATGCCGGACAAACCATTCGGGAAGAATCCGCCACCGGCCGTGTAGTTGTGAAATCCGTAGTCCGGGTTCCCGCTACCGAACACTACGTACGCTGCCATCACGATGAACGCCACGATCGCGAAGACCTTGATCGTCGAGAACCAGTACTCCATCGTTCCGAAGGCCTTGACGTTGAACATGTTCACGCCGATCAGCACTCCGGAGAACAACACGATCCACAGCCATGACGGTACGTCGGCGAACCAGAACTGCATATATTCACCGATTGCGGTGACCTCGGTACCGACCGCGAGGACGATGCACGACCAGTAGAGATAGCGAACGAGGAAGCCGATCAACGGTCCGACGTAGAACTCTGCGTACGCACCGAACGAACCTGATGTCGCATGTGCAACAGTCATTTCGGCGAGGGCACCCATCAGCAGGAGGGCGATCAACCCGCCGATCGCGTAACTGATGATGACGCTCGGGCCGGCAAATCCGATGGCGAACTTACTGCCGAGGAAGAGTCCGGTGCCGATCGCACCGCCGAGCGCGATCATGCTCATCTGCTTGGGGCCGAGTTCGCGTTTGAGACCTGATTCTCGCTGCTGAATGTTTTTGAAATCACTCATGAAAGCTCCTTGCGAAAGGCGGTACCTCCCGGTCCGCGGAAACTTGGAAGAATCAGGTGACTGCGTCGCGCTCGCGGAATTCGGGGCGATCCCAGGACTTGTTCTCGAGGATGTCTCGCAACACGTCGACGGCGTTCCACACGTCGGCGTATCCGAGATAGAGCGGAGTGATACCGAACCTCAGCACTCCTGGTTCGCGGTAGTCGCCGATGACGCCCCGCGCGATGAGAGCCTTCATGATGGAATAGCCCTCGGGATGAACAAAACTCACGTGCGATCCACGACTCTCGTGTTCGCGCGGCGTGATCAACTGCAAACCGTAATCAGCGCAACGCTCCTCGACGAGGCTGATGAAGAGATCGGCCAGCGCGAGCGACTTGCTGCGGATGTCGGCCATGTCAGCTTTGAGCATGACGTCGAGACCACACTCGACGAGTGACAACGACGTGATGGGTTGAGTACCACTCAGAAACCGTCGTATTCCTGCGCCGGGTTCGTAGGCCGACTCCATCGCAAATGGTCGCGCGTGCCCCCACCACCCGGACAGCGGCTGGATTCCGGTGTTCTGATGGCGACGGTTGACCCAGATGAATGCAGGTGAACCCGGACCGCCATTGAGGTACTTGTACGTACACCCGACCGCGAAGTCGGCGTCGGCACCGCTCAGATCGACAGTGACGGCGCCGGCCGAGTGTGCGAGATCCCAGATCATGAGGGCGCCACGTTCCTGCACTGCTGCAGTGACCTCCGTCATCGCATACAGGTTTCCGGTGCGGTAGTTGACGTGCGACAACATCACTACGGCGGTGTCCGGTCCTACTGCTTCGGTGAGGTCGCCCGGTTGGTCGATCAGGCGTAGTTCGTATCCCTGATCGAGCAGCGAGATGATGCCCTCCGCAATGTAGAGGTCAGTGGGGAAATTGTCGCGCTCGGAGACGATCACCTTCCGGCTGGGATCCTGAGCAGCCGCGATGGACAGCGCAGAGGCCAATGCCTTGAACAGGTTGATCGACGTCGAATCCGTCACTACCACTTCGCCTTCACCTGCTCCCAGTAACGGGGCAAGTTTGTCACCGAGGCGGACCGGGAGGTCGAACCATCCAGCCTCGTTCCAACTGCGAACCAAGCCGTTGCCCCACTCGTCGCCGATCACTCTCGCGGCGCATTCCTGCGCGGCAATGGGACGCGCGCCGAGCGAGTTTCCGTCGAAGTAGAGAACGCCCTCCGGAATCGCGAACTCGCGGCGGAACTCCCTCAGGGGATCCACTGCGTCGGCCTTGACGCAGTCTTCCAACGAAAGTGTGGTTGTCGATGTCATGACGATTCTTCTCCTGCATGTGTCGGCGTTGAGGGTGATGAAGGCAGAGTCCGGAGCACGGCCCGTACCGGGCTGGCATCGAGGTCGAGGAACTTCAGCGGCAGTGCGATCAACTCGTAGTAGCCTTCGTCGACGTCGTCGAGGCAAAGTCCTTCAAGGATCGCGACGCCACGATCGCTTGCCGCGTGGTGCCCGTCCATGGTCTTGCTGTCCATCGGATCGAACGAGGCGCCGTCGATTCCGATCAGAACTCCACCGCGGTCGGCGAACCAGTGGGTCAGCTCCGGAGATACACCGGCGAAGTCGTTGTCCCACTCGCGCGGGTACTTCGGGTACGTCCTCAGAATCAGCCGCTGCGGCAGATGTCCGCCGAGTCGCTCCACCGTCTCTTCGACGGGCCTGATGCAGGCGGCACCGTCGACCCCCGTCATGTCGACCACCAGTGCTTCGCCGAGATAGGGCTCGAGGGGAACGGAACCAATGGTCGCGCCGTCGATGCGAGTGTGCGCCGGCGCATCGGCGTGAGCACCGATATGCGGAGTGGTGGTGATTCGGTTGATGGTGACGGCGTCACTGCCGCCGAGGTCGGACGTGACAGCGCGGGTGAAGGCGGTATCGCCTGGCCACACTGGCGTCGATTCGGAGATCGGCGGGCTGATGTCGATCAACCGCGACCTCCAGTCGCCCGTGTGGCGGCCGATCCTCGGAAACATCCAGACCCCTTCGTCGCAACAGTCGACTGTGTCGATCTCGACCGTTTGATAATTCGATGTGTTTGGCAAAAGCTAGGATCATCGACGGGCGCGGTCAATAGATGCTGAATATTTTCGCGACGGCAGGGAGAAATCGGATGATAAATGCGATCGAACGGGCAGCTGCCGCAGCTCGGCCGAATCATGTTCGGCTCGACGACGTCGATACAGCGATTCTCCGCGAACTCGTCCGGGATGCACGCATCCCCAACAATGCACTCGCCGAGAAGGTAGGGATAGCGCCGTCGACCGCTCTGGCGCGGATGCGCGCTCTACGCGAATCGGGCGTCATCAAAGGGTTTCACGCAGACATAGACCTCGAGCTACTCGGCCTCGAGATCTCGGCGATGGTGTCGATTCTGATTCACTCCCACGCCAGAAGTCGGATGACGGAAATTGCCGAGCACCTGAGCGGACTGGATTCCGTTCAGCGAGTGTTCCTGATGAGTGGGGACCGTGATCTCCTGGTGCACGTGTCGTGTGAATCCCCCACTCGGCTTCGCGATTTCGTTAGCGCACACCTCAACGATCCGGCCATCGCCAATACCCAGACCAACCTGATCTTCAGCGAACTGAGTCAAGGCGGCTGAACTGCAGCTGTCGCCAAGGCGTCTTCGAGTGCTTCCGAGATCGGCACCTCGATTCGAACTTCTCCCCACTAGAGTCGAACGGCATGTTGCCACTCGGGTTGTCCATGCTCTGGGAATCGGTGGAGCCGGAAGCCGCATTGAAGCAGCGATTCGGATTCAACAGCTTCCGCGCAGCCACCCATTGGGTCTCGGCGGTACTCGAGCAGACTTGGGGATTGACGGCCCTCGAATGCTCGCGAATGGCGATCAGTGACCAGAACGCGATCGTGTGGGTTGCGAGCGACCGCGGTGGGCTGGTGGTGAAGTGGTCGCGCGCCACAGAGCGCTTCGCGAACCTGGAGGCGTCGACGCGCCTGCTGAGCGCACTCGCCGCGCAGGGCGTGCCCGTTCCGTCACCAATCACGTCCCTGAACGGATTGGACCGGGAAACACTGTTGGACCGGGAAACACTGGAAGGGCCTTCGTGCGCAGTGTCGTTCACCGTACTGCCGGAGTTGGCGGGAGATTGGTTGGACGTGCAGGACCGCGCGGCGGTCCGTTCGGCAGGAGCATGTCTGGCAGAAATACACCGAACGCTCGGCGCCACCCATGTCGACGGATCGGTTTTCTCGTCGCGCAGCACCGGGTTGAAGGAGCGCATCGGTGGTTGGCTCGAGAATTTCGACCGCGGGTTCGCGCCTGAGGCAACGCGTAGGCTCGTGGGCCTCCTGGCGCGTGCGTCCGAGCTCGATGACCAAACTCAACTGGTACACAACGACTTCCGTGCAGCCAACATCTTGACTCGAAACTCTCGGACCACCGGAGTACTCGACTTCGACGACGTGGTGATCGACCACCGGGTGAGCGACCTGGCCAAGGCAAGCGTCTATCTGGGCACCCTGTTCACCGATTGGCGACCGACACCGATCGCGGTACGGCAGAGCCTGCTCGCCGGCTACGAATCCGTCCGTCCCCTCAGCCGATCCGAGACAGAATGGTTCGAGATCCTCGAACTGTGGCACGGCCTGATGGCAATCCCGGGTGAGAACGACACCGCCGGTTGGGCATCAGCGTTGTGACAAAAGTGGGGACGCCGGTACCGGCGTCCCCACTTCGCTTCTGATCACATCAGGATCCGGCGCGGATCCATTCTTCGAGATGCGGCGCCTCGGTACCGATCGTCGTGCCGTCGCCGTGACCGGTGTGAACCTTGGTCTCGGCGGGGAGCGCGAACAGCTTGTCGCGAATGGACCCGATGATGGTCGGGAAGTCTGAGTACGACCGCCCCGTTGCGCCGGGTCCACCGGAGAACAAGGTGTCGCCGCTGAACAGTTCCCCCGCCTCGGGCAGGTAGAGGCAGGTCGACCCCGGGGAATGGCCCGGTGTGTGGATGGCCAGAATGTCCGTACCCGCCACAGCAATACGCTGATCATCTTCCAAGCTCAGATGCTTCACCCCGGGGTGAGTCATCTCCCAGAGGACATCGTCGGCCGGGTTCAGGTAGATCGGAGCGTCGAGTTTCTCGGCCAGCTCCGGCGCAACGGTGACGTGGTCGTTGTGGCCGTGGGTGCAGACGATTCCGATCACCTTGCGTCCACCGACAGCGTCGATGATCGGCTGCGCGGTGTGAGCTGCGTCGACGATCACCACTTCGTTGTCGTCACCGATCAGCCAGATGTTGTTGTCGACGTCCCATGTTCCGCCGTCGAGGCTGAACGTGCCCGAGGTGATGACGCGATCGACTCGCAATGTCACAGGACCACCACCGAACGAAGGACCTCGCCGCGGTGCATCGTCTCGAATGCCTTCTCGACCTCGTCGAGCTTGATGCGCTCGCTGACGAACTTCTCGAGCGGCAGACGCCCCTGCTGGTACAGGTCGACCAGAACGGGGAAGTCACGCTCGGGCAGGCAGTCGCCGTACCACGACGACTTGAGGGCTCCGCCGCGCGAGAAGAAGTCCACCAGCGGCATTTCCAGCTTCATGTCCGGCGTCGGAACTCCCACCAGCACTACGGTTCCCGCGAGGTCGCGGGCGTAGAACGCCTGCTTCCAGGTCTCGGGACGGCCGACTGCGTCGACAACCACGTCGGCGCCGAAACCTCCGGTCAGCTCCTGGACCGCTTCGACGACGTCGTCGACCTCGGTGGCATTGATCGTGTGCGTGGCACCAAGTTCCGTGGCCCACTCCAGCTTTCGAGGATCCCGGTCGATGGCGATGATGGTATTGGCACCGGCCAGGCGTGAACCCATGATCGCTGCGTCGCCGACGCCGCCACACCCGATCACGGCCACTGAATCACCGCGTCCGACGTTGCCGGTGTTCATCGCGGCACCCATGCCGGCCATGACGCCGCAACCGAGCAGTCCGACGACAGCCGGATCGGCCGAGGCGTCGACCTTGGTGCACTGGCCTTCGTGAACCAGCGTCTTGTCTGCGAATGCGCCGATGCCGAGTGCCGGCGTCAGTTCGGTGCCGTCTTCGAGCGTCATCTTCTGCTCGGCGTTGAACGTGTCGAAGCAGTACTGCGGGCGGCCACGCTTACACGCACGACACTGCCCGCATACTGCACGCCAGTTGAGGACGACGAAGTCGCCCACCTCGACGTGAGTGACACCGGGGCCGACGCTCTCGACGATGCCCGACGCCTCGTGCCCGAGCAGGAACGGGTACTCGTCGTTGATTCCGCCGTCGCGGTAGGTCAGGTCGGTGTGGCACACACCGCACGCTGCAATGGCGACCACTACCTCGTTGGCGCCGGGATCGGGAATCGTGATGGGGACGATTTCGACGGGGGCACCCTTGGATCGGGCGATGACGCCGCGTACCTGCTGTGGCATGGCTTTGCTCCTGGCTTCGTGCGATTGAGGACGTGTCGTCACATGGCGCCGTGTTTTCACATTGCGATATGTGCACTCGTTGAAAGGTTAGCCCGAAGTAGGTGCCCGCAACCCTGGTCGAACTGACTGACCGACCTGGCCGAAAGGACTAGGGTGCAGGCTTCACGCCGGCCTCGGCGCCCGCGGCGGCCGCCGCACCCCGACTCTCGACGCCCAATTTCCGCAGGACCCCGGCAACATGAAACTTGACTGTGCTCTCACTGACGCCGAGTCGCTCCGAGATTGCCTTGTTGCGCCGTCCGGCCACCAGATGCTCGAGTACCTCGAACTCCCGCGGAGCCAGTTCCGTCAGGACGTCGCGGTTCGGTAGGGCGACGGGCGCGTCGAGCGGGATGGTTGCGCTGATCCGGTTCCCCCACCCGGGCGTCGACTCGGATTCGACGGTTCCACCCAAAGTCTCTACCCTCGAACGTAATTGGCGTTCCACGTCGATCACGTCGGCTTCACCACCACCGTCGTCGCGGATGTCGATCGAGAGCGAAGCCGCGTCGAGGGTCCAGGCCACCCGGATTCGCGAGAGCGTCTGCTGATCCGACAAGGCCAAGACCGCGCCGCGGACGACCGCGCGGGCGCCGTGCGCCACTTCACCGGGTAACCCACGCCCGTCGACGGGTGGCTCCACCAACTCCAACGCGATTTCCCGATGCTTGAGCAGCGAACGCAATTCCCCACGCATCCGCGCAAAAGCGGTGGTGGTCGACTCTTCGGCCAACTCGCGGTGCACGTCGACGGCCGAACGCAGGCCGATCAGGGCCGAAGCCGCAGTCTCCCTGGCCGAGGTTCGAGCACGCGTGTCGTCGAGATCCGCCGAGCGCAGCGTCGCCAGCATCGTCTCGAGGGTGGCCGCATGCACCTCCGTCATCTCTGCCACGGTGCGTGCACGCTCGGACGACGCTGCCCGCGACTCGGCGAGATATGCCGGACTCGCGTTCCGCACCTGGAGCTGAATTCCGGTTGCAGTCACCGCGAACAGTGCCTGGATCAATTCGAGGGATGCCGCCTTCACCGGTCCGGGGTGTGGCGTCAGCACGAGGAGGGTGTCTGTTCGATCGAGCATCGCGAGCACTTCACGATCCCGGCCGGCGATAGCGCATTTTCCCCGAAATATCTGTCCGACAGTGAGATCCGTACGGATACGGTCGAGTTCGGCGATGGTCACACGATCGACGACGGCTGGATCCCCAGCGACCTTGCGCGGCCTACCGGTGCATTCACGGGTGAAGATCACCAGGGAAGTGTGCGGCGCCATGTCCGCGATCAACGTCGAAAATCGTCGGCCGATTTCGGGAAGTGGTCCCACCAACACGTCTCGAAGGGCGGTGATCAGTAGCGCATTGTCGGTGGTGCTCACCGTTCAACGATAACCATCCGGTTCACTGGTGCAGCGTGGTCTTCATGAGCATCACGTTGTAGTCGGACCACGTGGTGGCGAGAAAGTAGAGGTCCTGCCCCTGCGACCAGGGGTGCATGTACGCGCCGTAGAGTCCCGGAACCGCGTCGGTGCCGATCACGACGTCCGGTGCGCTCCACGGGCCGGTCAGGTCCGAGGCCGTCCGCAGCACCAGCGCTCCCCACTCGTTGGAGTACATCGCGACGAACTTTCCGAGATAGTTGTTGTACTGCACCGACAGTTCGCTGACATCCCCGTCGAGAACTACTGCAGCGGCAGCAGGATTGTTGGGGACCCATGCCTTTCCGTCCCAGTATTCGTACGCCGCGACGTCCGCGATGGAGGCTTCCTTGACTCGCGAGAGACGCCCCTCGCCAAAGCGTCCGGCGGGGGTGCCGAAGTTGTAGACGTAACCACCGTCTTTGACGAAGGACCCCATCTGGAAGTTGTCGTTACCTGTCAACGGCAGATTGGGCCGGGACGAGGCCGGTTCGATCTGCCAGGTCTCACCGTTGTCGTGCGAGGACGCGATCTGCGAGAAGTTGGTGACCCACTCGCCCGACCCTCCCCACGAACGTATCGACATGTAGTTGACGTACTGAACGCCGCCCACGGAGATACCCGTCGTCGGAATACTGCTGGTTTCGACGCCGGTGACTTTCAGACTTCCGATGATCTCGCGCGAGTGATTCGGTCGGTCGGTCGGTGAGGAGTCGATGTTCATGCCGTCGGACAGATTTCCGTCCGAGCTACGGAACAGGACGTTGCTGCGCCAGTCGCCGACCACCCCGGAGCACAGAGGGTCAGATCCGATACCGACGGTGTCACCGAAAGCTGTCAGGACCTGACCTGCGCCGTTGTCCCACATGATGCCCAGATCCGTGCCGAGAACGTTGAACCGCTCGACGGTTTGGTTGGGGCTCAGCGCGCCCGTGATGTACTCGACCGCCGAGGTGCGGCCTTGCAATTCCGGCAGTTTGCCATCCGTGCCGTTGAGCCAGGGAATCGGATTGGTCGGCCCACCTGATTGATCCAAGCTCCCGGTGACATTGCAATCCCACGGGGATGCATTGGCCTGGGTCGCCCCCAAGACCGCGGTCGACGCGAGTACACACGTCACTGCTGCTGTCGATATCTTCCGCATCCGGCGCATCGCTCCCCTTTCGCGGGGGGAGATCCGGACTCTACGAGGTGTGTTGCTCGACCGGATCGGTTCATCCACCCACGAGAACACAAGGTAGCAGGTAAATCGGTCAATCAGGACAAAACGGGCTTATTCGGTGGAGATGGATTTCAACCATTTCTCCATCACGGCTGCGGCAATCTCGAGCCCCTGCGACTCGGCTGCACTCAACTGCTGCATGAAGATGCGCGGACCGTCCGCTCCCAGCGAAGCATGCAGCGAATCGCGGTACTCGGCCAGTTCCATCCACTCGCGCGCTACCGCGGAGGACGCTTCGAGGTGAAACTGGACGGCGTAACTCTGCTTGTATCGGAAGAGTTGATTCGGATACTTGGCTGAACCAGCGAGCCGCACCGCGCCGTTCGGAATGTCGAAGGTATCCGAATGCCATTGCATTGCAGGAAATGTGGAGGGCAGATCTCCCCACACGGGATCTTGCCGGCCCTCGACAGTCAAGGTGATCTCCTCAACTCCGACTTCAGGCACAGCGCCCGTGTAGACGCGAGCACCCAGCGCCGCGGCGAGCAACTGCGAACCCAGACACACTCCCCACACCGGGACGTCGCTCTCGACCAGATCGCGAATGTATTCGATCTCGGATGCCAACCACTCGACCTCGCCCTGATCGCCGACGCCCATCGGCCCGCCCATCACGATCACGGCGTCGAACCGTCGATCGGCAGGAAGCGGGTCGGTGCCCAGAAGAACAGTCTGCACGTCTCCGTAGCTCTCCAGGACAGGCGAATACGCCGCTGGGGGTTCACACTGCGCGTGTCGTAGTTCCAGAAAATGCATGTAGGCAATTCCTCTCGAATCCGGTGCCGAAAGCCTATGGTTCTATTCGACATAAGGCACATCGACGGCGTCGGATGTGCTCTGCGCTCGAATCTCCGCTTTCATCGCCCCTTTACCGACAAGGAACGTCTGTGCGCGCACCACACCTCTTTTCGACATCGATTCGCCCGCCCTCAACTGCCGTTCGCATCGGACTCAGCGCATTCGCCTTGGCGTCACTTGCCGCGTGCTCAGGAACAAGCACCGACAGCGAGGCCGAATCAACATCCACCGCGACCACCACTGCAACCTCGACAACTCAACCCACGACGACTCGGGCTCCATTGACCACCTCGGTGATCGGTACGACGAATTCTCCACTGGCCACGACCCCAGTCGCCGCGGAAGTGACGCCCGCTGCAGCTCCCGCGATCATGCCCAACGTCGTGTGCATGAATCTTCAAGACGCGCAGGACACCATTCAGTCGTCCGGAGTGTTCTTCTCCAGAAGTGCTGACGCAACTGGCGCGGGTCGACGCCAACTGGTCGATTCCAACTGGATTGTCGTCGATCAGACACCCTCTGCCGGAAGTCCTTTCGGGGAAATCGAAGCCGTGCTCTCGGCCGTGAAAATCGGCGAACCGAACCCCTGCTGATCGGCTGAGTTCTCGAACTTCGCAATTCCGGGAACACTGCGCCTTACTTGACAACTACCTCCGACCTCCTTCACTGTAGTCAACATTACGAGTATCCAATATATTGGATGCGAAAGGTTGGATTGCAACATGAAGGTGCAACGAATACGGCAGAGCGCCAGCTCTCCGGCGTCCATGAGCGACCCCGTCATCGGAATACTCGGAGGCATGGGGCCCGCCGCTACTGCCGACTTTTACTCCAAACTCGTTGCGCTGACACCAGGTTCGACGGATCAGGAGCACCCCAAAGTTGTCATCTGGGCCGATCCCACCGTTCCCGACCGGACATTGGCACTCACCGAGAACGGCCCTGACCCCACTCCGTGGCTGATCCGCGGTGCGCGCGTTCTCCGAGAGTCGGGCGCGACGACGCTCGCCATCCCATGCAATACCGCCCACGCCTTCCTGCCCGCAATCTCGTCCCAACTGGGACTTCCCGTCGTCCACATGATCGACGAAGTCGCTCGGCACATCCGGACGCTCTCACCCGCCGTCACATCCGTCGGACTATTGGCCACCACGGGGACGGTCCGCACCGGGTTGTATCAACAATGGCTGTCGGAATACTCGATCGACGTCCTGGTGCCCGGACCTGCGATCCAGGACGAACTGGTGATGCCGGCGATCCGAGCAATCAAGAGCGGCAACGTCGGAGACGAGACCACCGACAAGCTCGTCAGGGCCGCTGATCTTCTCGTCGAATCGGGCGCGCAGGTCGTCGTGGCCGGGTGCACCGAGATTCCGCTCGGACTGCCCGCCGACGCCACAACCTGTCAGATCATCGATCCGGCAACAATTCTCGCCCGCGCTCTGCTCCGGCGGGTTGCGGATGCCCGGAGACACCCTTCGATGGTCGTTTCGGGCTGACCTGCAGCAGGGAGGCTGCAGAGTACGATATCCAGTATGTTGCGTGGCGGTAAACCGGTTGAGCGAGCACGAATGAGCGACATCGCTCTCGAACGCATTCGCGAAGCGATCGTCACCGGTGAACTGGCGCCGGGCTCGAAGATCAAGGACAGCGAACTCGCCGAGTATCTGGGACTGAGCAGAACTCCAGTCCGCGAAGCGCTCGCAAGGCTGGTCGACACCGGACTCGTGGAAGCGAAACCTGGTGCGTACACGCGCATCACCACCCTCGACCGCGGCGACGTCGAGGCAACACTCGCAGTCATCGAAGCTCTCGACCAACTGGCCGTCGTCACCGCTGTACCGAATCTCACCGACGAGATGATCGGGGCGATGCGTTCGGCCAACAAGGACTTCGCTGCCGCCGTCAAACGAAACGACATAGGCCGAGCCCTGACCGCAGACGATCGCCTACACAGCGTCATCATCGACGCTGCGGCAAATCCGCTGTTGAAGAAGCTGATTCACCAGGTTCACCCACAAATTCACCGCATCTACTACCGCAAGTTCTCGAGCCTTCTCGGCAGCCAGGACTCCGTCGACCATCACAACAAGCTGATCGAGCTGTGCGCAGACCACGATGCCGAGGCGGCAGCGACACTGTCGGCCGAACATCGACGCCATCTCGGCGGGCTGATCGGTGAACTCTTCGACGCCGACGAGTTCGCGCTCTCGGACTGACCGACGCCCGAATACAAGTTTCGGCGCTTGCCTATATTGGCCATTGCCGATATAAATGACTGGTGCATGCGTTCGACGTTCTCGGAGACCCAGTTCGGCGAAGAATCATGGAACTCCTGTCCAGCGGCGAGCGCTCGGCGGGTCAGATCGCCGAAGTCGTGGCAGCGGAGTTCGGAATCTCGCAACCGACCGCGTCCGGGCACCTGCGAGTGCTCCGAGAAAACGGATTCGCCACCGTCCGCAGCGAAGGCACCAGGCGTCTCTATGCCGTCGAGCCCGCGCCATTGCAAGAAGTGGACCAATGGCTCGACGGATTCCGGCAGTTCTGGAGCGGTCCTCTCGACGCATTGGCCACAGAACTCGCACGCGGGAAACGACGCGGCTCGAAGCGGAGCAGATCTTCACAACCGAATTCTTCCGACGAAGGAGACTCACAATGACCGAGATCGCGAACCAGGACACCAGCCTCACCGCGGTAGAGCGGAGCATGGGCAACCGCGAGATCGCCGAAGGTTCGGCTCGAACAGCCGTACTCAAGCGCCGCTACAACGCGTCGGTCGACGACGTCTGGGACGCCATCACGACCCCTGACCGCATCAACCGTTTCTTCCTTCCGGTGAGCGGAGACTTCCAGGTGGGCGGCTCGTACGCCTTCGAAGGCCAGGCAAGTGGCGAGATCCTGGCCTGCGACGCCCCACACCTGCTGCGACTGCAGTGGACACCGCCCGGCGATCGCGGATACAGCGATCAGGTCGAGATCCGGCTGACTGCAGACGGTCCCGACGCCACCTGGCTCGAGTTGGAGCACGCCTCCGTCGCCGATGTCTTCCGCAACGACCCTGACACCGGCTGCTACGGCGTCGGAACCGGCTGGGAAGGCCCACTTCACTACCTGGGCGAATACTTGCGCGGCACTCTCCCTGATGCGCCGAGCACCGAGTGGTACACCTTCGACGAAGCAGAGGAGCTTCGTCTGGCCAACTTCCGAGGGTGGGAGTGGGCAAAGATCGAGGCAGAGCACGGCGACCGATAACGCCCAATTCTTCGAAAACGGTCACAGGATGGCCGTTTGCTTTGTATCGTGACCGAGCTGGACGTATGTCCAGCAGTTTTGGTGGCTTCCTTTCGTGCCACACCTGCTTCGGTCCACGAGAAGAGAGCTCCACATGGCGCCACAACCCGTAGTCGACAACGCGGCCACGACGCGACGCACGCACATCATCCGGACAGTTCTCGCTGTCCTCGTCATCGCACCGCTGTCGATTGCGGCGTTCTACATGTGGGCACTGTGGGATCCGGGCGACACGGTCAACCGCTTGCCCGTCGCCATCGTCAACGCCGATGCGGGCACAGAACTCGACGGAACACGTCTGCAAGCCGGCGATGAAGTTGTTGCCGCACTCGTCGAGAGCGGAGACGTTGCATGGAAGGTCGTCTCGGAACAGGAAGCCGCCGACGGCGTCAACGACGGCACCTATTACTTCTCTGTCGTCATTCCGAAGACTTTCAGCGCGGATGTGGCCAGTGCCGCATCGGGTTCGGGCCGCAAGGCCGAACTCGACGTCTTGTACAACGATTACAACAGTCTGGTCGCCGGCCCGGTCGGTGAAAGCATCATCGCTCAGGTGCGCTCGGCGGTCTCCGAGTCGATCGGCGAGCAGTCCATCGACCAGGTGCTGGTCGGGTTGGGTGAACTCGGAACAGGATTCGGTGAAGCAGCAGCAGGAGCGCAACAGCTGTCCGACGGATCCTCCGAAGCGCTTGCCGGAACCAACGAGCTCTACGCTGGAAGCAAGGAACTCGCCACCGGCATGGGCGAAGCAAATCAGGGCGGCAAGGAGCTGGCCGCCGGAGCCGGCGAGCTGGCTGCCGGAGCTGGCGAAGCTGCTGCAGGCTCGGGCGAGCTGAGCAGCGGACTCAACCAGTTGGTCGGGGGCACCGACGAACTCGGCGCAGGCGCCCGACAGATCAGCGAAGTGGTCGACATGGTCACCACCCCGGTACTCGACCTCGCGGGGTCCTCGGACGCCGTCGTCGGTCAGATCGACGCCCTCACGTCGATGCTTCGAAACTCGGCCGATCCGGTCTCCGCCGGACTCGTCGAAGCCCTGGCTGGACTGCGGGCTTCCCTGACTGCACAACCGTCGGACGACGACGTGATCGGTCAGCTCGGCCAGCTTCGCGACGGCGCGCGGGAGATCTCGCGCCAACTCACCGATCCGAGCAGCGACTACCGTGGTGGGCTCCTTGCCGCCGCGGTCGGTGCAGGTGAACTCAACACCGGCCTGGGCCAACTGTCCGACGGTGCAGGCCAACTCGCTACCGGTGCACAGGAACTCTCCACCGGGCTGGGGCAGTTGGACACTGGAAGTATTGCGCTCCGTGACGGTCTCGGGCAGCTATCGGCCGGCGTCGGCGAGCTCGACGCGGGTAGCGCGGAACTCGCCACCGGTTTGTCCGACGGTGCCGACCAGGTACCGCAGTTCACGGACGACGAGCGCGCCACCACGGCCAATCTCCTCTCTTCCCCGGTTGCCGTCGACGCGCGGAACAACTATCCCGCAGCCGGTTTCGGGCCGGGAGCCGTACCTGCCGTGATCTCGGTGGCACTGTTCCTGTGCGGAATTCTCACGTGGTTCGTCGTCCGCCCACGACGCGGACGTTCACTGAACTCGCACACCAGCGTGGTACGTGAGGGGCTGCGCCGCTACCGCATTCCCGCCCTGGTCACCTTGGTCGCGGCGCTCGTGTTGTCGGTGGTGTCACTGACCGTGGCAAACGTCGAACCACCTAGTGTTCTGGCGATGATCGCAGTGATGATCCTGGTGGGTGCCGCCGCGGTCAGCTCGGGCAGGCTCTTCACCGTTGTGTTCGGTGCCGTCAACGGAACCTTCATCGCTTTGGGCGCCTTGATGATTCAGATCTTCGCCTTCGGCGCGGTATACCCCATCGAACAGATGCCGACGGTTCTGCAGTGGCTGCACGCTCTGATGCCACTCACGTGGGCGCGCAACGCCATGCGCATGGTCCTTGTCGGATACTACGGCCCGAAATTCTGGGTGGCGGTAATCGCTCTGGCTGCCTTGGTGATCGGAGCCGTCCTGTTCACCATCTGGTGGCGCCGCCGACAAGAACCGCCGACCGACGCCGATGACGACGCGCCGATCACCGAGGAGATCGTGTACCTCCAGCAAACGCAAGCGTGAGCCGGATCAGCGAACGAGCGTCGTACGCATCAACATGACGTTGTAGTCGGCCCACGTGGTGGCAAGGAAGTACATATCCGAACCACTGGACCACGGGTGGATGTATGCGGCGTAGATACCGGGAACCTCGACCAGATTGACCAGTGTCTCCGGTGCCGTCCACGGACCGACCGGACTGGGAGCGGTTCGCATCACGATCGAACTGAACGCGTCGGCGTACATCGCCACGAACTTGCCGAGGAACTCGTTGTATTGAACGGAGACCTCACCGATGCGGCCGTCCATGACGGGTACGGCCGCAGCGGGATCGGCAAGGATCCAGCCGTTTCCGTTCCAGTACTCGTAGGCGGAAAGATCGAGGATCGCCCCCTCGGGCACGCGAGAAAGTCGAACCTCGCCGGATCGTCCCGCGGGGGTTCCGTAGTTGTAGACGAACCCGCCGTCCTTCACCATCGAGCTCATCTGGAAGTTCTCGCTACCGGCGACGGGGGCGACACCCGCGGGAAGAACCCCACCGATGTTGGGGCGCAGAGTTTCCGGACGAGTGGTCCACGTTTCGCCGTTGTCCGAGGAGGTGGCAATCTGCGAGTAGTTCGTGCTCCACTGCCCGGCCTCGCCCCAGTTACGCACCGACATGTAGCTCAGATACTGCACACCGTTCACTGCGATGCCGCTCGTGGGGATGCTGGAGGCCTCGACACCCGGAATCTTCAGACCGGAAATGATCTCACGCGCCTGAGCTGTGCCGTCCATCGGCGCACTGTCGATGCGCATACCGTCGGCCAGTACCCGATCCGAGCTGCGGAAGAGTACATTGCTTCGCCACTCGCCCACCAAACCGTCGCAGCCGGGGTTACGACTGAGCCCGGTGGTATCGCCGAAAGCGGTCAGAATCTGCCCCGCACCGTTGTCCCACATGATGCCCAGGTCGGTACCCAGGACATTGAAGCGATCAACGGTCTTGTTTGGACTGTATGTCCCGGTGACCTTTTCGATCGCGGCAGTACGACCGGACAGACCTGGCAACCCTCCGGTGTTGCCGTTGAGCCACGGCGCCGCATTGGCCGGACCACCGCTACTACCGACGCCACTGACTCCGACGCAGCCCGGCGCAGCCATCGCCGGCGAAGCCACCGCCGTGACGGCAGCAGCTGCCAGAGCAGCAACTACCCCGAACACCCCCAACGATCTCCCCGCGCGAAACATGACTCCCCCATGGCCGGGATTGTTGGTGTTGTCGTCGTCGTTCCCCCCGAACCTCGGACAATCTAGCAACTGCAGTCACAGATAACCCAATCCGACAAAGACGCGAAAAGGCCTGAAAGTCATAGTAGTTCAGACTTTCAGGCCTTTTCGGACAGAGAAGATCAGTCAGTAGGTCAGCGCGCTCCGCTCGCACCGCCGTCGAGTGGAATCACCGCGCCGGTCAGATAAGCCCCGGCACGTGAAGCCAGGAAGATGGCAAGACCTGCAGCATCCTGGGGAGTTCCGACCCTGCCCAACGGGACCGAGTCCGCCACAGCCTTTGCACTCTGCTCGTCCTCGAGGAGGAATGCCATCATCTTCGACGGGAACGGGCCCGGCGCAATGGCATTGACCGTGATCTGTTCCCCCGCAAGCGTTGCCGCGAGCTTGCGCGTCAACATGTGTACCGCAGCCTTACTGGCTCCGTACGAGAAGTTCTCCGAACCCGACACCACGAGTCCGTCGATCGATCCGATATTGATCACGCGCGCGGGATCTTCCGCCGTGGCTGCAGACCGCAACTGCGGCAACAGCTTCTGCGTCAGGAGGAAGATTGCCTTGACATTGATGTCGAAAATCTTGTCGAAGCCTGCGGCCGGAAAATCGTCGACGGGAGCTCCCCACGTGGCACCGGCGTTGTTGACCAGTACGTCGAGCGTCGGCGAAATCTCGGCGACCTTCGCAGCGAGGCTCTCGATCCCCTCGTCCGTGGACAGATCGGCCGGATGCGAGATGCAGGTGCCGAACTCCGAAAGCTCTCGCGCGGCTTCGTCACAGGCTTCGGCTTTTCGGGCCGAAATGACGACCGTCGCTCCGCCTTCGACAAACCCGCGAGCGATCATGTATCCGATGCCGCGTGATCCACCGGTGACCACAACGGTCTTGCCACTGACGTCGAACAGTCCCTCGATCAAGCTCATGCGACCTCGAAAAGCCCGGCAGCGCCCATACCGCCGCCGATGCACATGGTCACCACCACGAGCTTGGCTCCGCGCCGTTTTCCTTCAAGAAGAGCATGGCCGACCAGACGAGCGCCCGTCATTCCGTACGGATGGCCGACGGAGATACCGCCGCCGTCGACGTTGTACTTCTCGGGATCGATCCCGAGCTTGTCGCGGCAGTACAGGGCCTGAGAGGCGAAGGCCTCGTTGAGTTCCCAGAGATCGATGTCGTCGACCTTCAGGCCGTGAAGATCCAGCAGACGCGGAATCGCGAACACCGGTCCGATGCCCATCTCGTCGGGAGCGCAACCCGCGACAGCCATGCCACGGTAGATACCGAGAGGAGCCAACCCGCGGCGTTGCGCCTCGCCTGCCTCCATCAGCACCGACGCCGAAGCGCCGTCGGAGAGCTGAGACGAGTTGCCCGCAGTGATGGACGAATGAGCACTGACAGTCCCGTCGGCCAGAACCGGTCGCAGACTCGACAGCCCTTCCAACGTGGTGGAAGCGCGGTTGCCTTCGTCGCGGGTCAGCGTCACGGACTCGCTGCGGATCTCACCCGTCTCCTTGTCCTGCACCTGCTTGATCGAGGGCAGCGGGACGATCTCGAGATCGAACCGACCTGCGTCCTGGGCCGTTGCGGTCCGCTGCTGGGAAACGAGCGCGAACTCGTCCTGCTGCTCGCGGGTGACTCCGTAGCGCTCGGCGACGATCTCGGCCGTATGCAGCATCGGCATGTAGATCGACGGCTTGTTTTCCTTCAGCCACGGATCAGCCGCGCGGAAGTTGTTCATGTGATCGTTCTGGACCAACGAGATCGATTCGACTCCGCCGCCGACCGCGATCTGCATTCCGTCGTCCACGATCTGCTTGGCTGCGGTTGCGATGGCCATGAGACCGGACGAGCACTGACGGTCGATCGTCATTCCGGAAACCGAATCCGGAAGCCCGGCCCGCAGCACCGCTTGCCGTGCGACGTTGCCGCCGGATGAGCCCTGCTGCAGCGCGGCGCCGAGGATGACGTCCTCGACCTCGCCGCCCTCGAGGCCCGCGCGCTGAACTGCATTCCAAATGGCATGTGCAGCAAGCTCTTGAGCCTGAGTGTTGTTGAACGCGCCGCGGTACGCCTTACCGATCGGGGTACGGGCGGTGGAAACGATGACAGCTTGCCTCATCGGGGAATCCTTTCGTCGAACACGAAGTGCTGTGCGCCTTTATTAACCGCCGGGGGTTAATAAAGGCGCACAGCAAGAATCAGGGCTGGAACACGACGCGACCGACCGTGGTGCCGTCGCCGAGGCGACCGATACCGTCGGCAACGTCCGTCAACGACAACCGCTCACTGATCAGTGGTTTGACCAAGCCGGCATCGGCGAGCCTGGTGAGCTCGACGTGGCAGTCGTCGATGGCCTGCTGGTTGTAGGCCTTGTACAGCCCCCAGTGCAGTCCGATGATCGAATAGTTCTTGATGAGAGCGTGATTGAGTGCCGGCTGCGGGATCGTGCCACCGGCGAAGCCGATGATGACGATCCGTCCCTCGAAGGCGATGCACTTGGTGGACTTCGCGTATGCGTCGCCGCCGACCGGATCGAAGACCACGTCGGCGCCCTTGCCGCCGGTGAACTCCTTGACCGCTGCCACGAAGTCCTCACTGTGACGGTCTACGACGAGGTCTGCGCCGAGCTTGCGCGCGTACTCGGCCTTGTCCGGGCCGCCGACGACACCGATCACCTTGGCGCCTGCCGCCTTGCCGAGTTGCACTGCCGCACTACCGACACCACCCGCAGCAGCGTGGACCAACAATGTCTCACCCTCGAGCAGTTGGGTGCGGCGATGCAGAGCGAACCACGCTGTCTGATAGCCGATGCTCAGAGCGGATGCTTCCGCGTCGTCGAGAGCCGACGGCGCTGGGAACGTGTTGTTCTGATCCAGTACCGAGTACTCGGCGAATCCGCCGGACGGCAGACTCGGATTACCGATAACCCGGTCCCCCACTGCGAATTTGGTCACCGATTCACCGACCGAGACCACTTCACCACACAGTTCGACACCGGGTGTGAAGGGCAGCGGCGGCTTGATCTGGTACTCACCGCGGCACATGAGGACGTCGGGGAAGTTGGCCGGAGCCGCCAGCACCTTGACCAACATCTCCGTCGCATTCGGGGTGGGATCCGCGGTCTCCTCCAACGCGAGCACATCGCGGGGTTGACCGAGTTCGTTGACGCGCCAAGCCTTCACAGCAATTCTCCAGACAGATAGTGGGTGAGTTTCAGGACGAGATCGGGAGGTCGACCAACTCGGCGAGGCGTGCCCGATGCTGATACGCGGTTCCCAGCGACAGCTGATCGCTCTTCGCCCGTTTGAGGTACAGGTGCGCCGGATACTCCCACGTCATTCCGATACCACCATGAAGTTGGACGCACTCCTCCGCAGCATGAACCGCGACGCCGCTGCAGAATGCCTGGGCCACCGTCGCTGCGATCGCCGCATCGGCGTCGCCGCGTGCATAGGTGTCCGCCGCATAGCGTGCTGCCGCGCCCGAAGAGCTGACTTCGAGCCAGAGATCGGCGAGGCGGTGCTTGATCGCCTGGTACGAACCGATCGCCCGGCCGAACTGCTTGCGCTCCTTCACATACGCGAGAGTCGTTTCGAGGCACCACCGAGCTACAGCGAACTGTTCGGACGCCAGAAGTGCGCTTCCGCAGAGCAACGCTTCCTCAACCGCTTGCGCCGCATTGCCGCTGTCGACACGGACCGACGACGAACCCGAGAACTCGACGTCCGCCAATCGACGCGTCATGTCCAGGGACAGAACCGGCGTGACGGTAGCGTCGGCGATCCGAACGGTGTGCAGCTCCAGGCCGCTCTCATCGGCAACCGGAACAACAAGAACATCGGACTCGGCGACGCCGGCAACCGTCGTGACGCTGCCGACGAGTCCACTCGCCGTTGCCTTGACAGTAGGTGTGAAAGTTCCTGGTGCAGTGGACAACGGGACGACCAGAGCAGCCGTCGAATCCCCCGCTGCCAATTGACCGAGCACCTCGGTCTCGCCGGCCTTCAGCAACGCCGTCGTCGCCAGCACCGCGCTGGTGAAGAACGGAACGGGAGCGACCGCACGTCCGATCTCCTCCATCACGACCGCCGCCTCACGCGTCGACGCACCTGCCCCGCCCAACTCCTCGGGTACCAGCAGTCCCGCCAAACCGAGTTCCGACGCCAGCGACTTCCACAGCCCGGTGAAGTCGGCGGACACGTCGTCGTACGCCGTGACCACGGTGTCGGCGCCGGCCCGCTCGCTCAGCAGTCGTCTGACGCTGGCTCGCAGATCTTGTTCGGTCTCGGAGTACAGCAGATCGGCGCTCATCGGGGTAGGTCCTTCCAGGCGATGTCCTTGTCGACGCGATGCTCGGGCGGCAACCCGAGTACACGTTCTGCGATGACGTTGCGCAGGATCTCCGACGTTCCGCCCTCGATCGAATTGCCCTTGGCTCGCAGGTACCGGTATCCGGGTTCACGCCCGGTGAAGTCGACGGAATCCGGTCGACGCAGTGTCCAGTCGTCGTAGCGCAGACCGGCTTCGCCGTGCAGTTCGAGGTCGAATCCAGAAATCTGCTGGGCCAAACCGGCAAACGCGAGCTTCATTCCCGAGCCTTCGGGGCCGGGCTGGCCGGCGGCGAGCTGCTGGCGCAGTCGCTCCCCGGTCAGACGCGCAACTTCGGATTCGGTCCAGAGTCGCATCAACTCGTCGTGCATCGCCGGGTTACGCAGCTCGGGCTCGTCACGCCAGGCCTGAGCGACCTTTCCGATCATGCCGCCCTCACGCGGTGCGCCCGAACCGATGGCAACACGCTCGTTGTTCAGGGTGGTGGTCGCAACCTTCCACCCCTGGCCTTCGGCTCCGAGGCGATTGGCGTCCGGAATCCTGACGTCCGTGAGGAATACCTCGTTGAATTCGGCCTCGCCGGTGATCTGACGCAGCGGCCGGACATCGACGCCCGGATCGGTCATGTCGCAGATGAAGTAGCTCAGACCCGCATGCTTGGAACGTGACGGATCGGTCCTGGCCACGAGAATCGCCAGCTGCGCATTCTGCGCGCCCGACGTCCATACCTTCTGCCCGTTGACTATCCAGTCGTCGCCGTCGCGGACGGCGCGGGTAGCGACGGCCGCGAGGTCCGAACCTGCGCCCGGTTCACTGAACAGCTGGCAGTAGACCGTCTCCGCAGTCCACAACGGGCGCAGGAACTTCTGCTTCTGCTCCTCGGTGCCGAAGGCAGCGATGGTCGGTGCCGCCATGCCCAGTCCGATCCCGTTCTTGCCGGTGGCCGGGCCCGGTGCACCGGCGGCCTCCAGCTGAGCGTTCACCTGACGCTGAAAGCTCTGCGGTACACCGAGTCCCCCATGACCTTCGGGGAAATGAACCCACGCCAGTCCGGCGTCGAATCGTGCGCCGAGGAAATCCGATACCGACACGCTGTTCGGATCGTTCTCCGCGAGAAGCGTGTTCACCTTGTCGGTGAGATCACGCGATACTGCCTCTTCGTCGAAAGCCATGCCCATTCCTTCGGTTCGAGCGGTGAGCGGACGGTCAGTCCTTCGGTCCACCGGCGACGTAGACGACCTGACCGGAAACGAAGCCCGCGCCTTCGCTGACGAAGAACGACGCGGTGTGCGCGATGTCCTCGGGCTGACCGACACGGTTGACCGGGATCTGCGAAGCGGCAGCGGTCTTGAAGTCGTCGAAGCCGACGCCCATGCGCTCTGCCGTTGCGGCGGTCATCTCGGTTTCGATGAATCCGGGTGCAATGGCGTTGGCGGTGACGCCGAACTTGCCCAGCTCGAAGGCCAATGTCTTGGTGAATCCCTGCATGCCGGCCTTGGCTGCGGAGTAGTTGACCTGTCCGCGGTTGCCGAGAGCCGACGTGCTCGAGAGGTTCACGATGCGGCCGAACTTCGCTTCCACCATGTACTTCTGCACCGCACGCGACATGAGGAACGCTCCGCGCAGGTGGACGTTCATCACCGAATCCCACTCGGCAACGCTCATCTTGAACAGAAGGTTGTCGCGAGTGATGCCGGCATTGTTGATCAGTACGGTGGGTGCACCCAGTTCTTCGGCCACACGATCCACTGCTGCAGCAACCGAATCCTCGTCGGAGACGTCAGCGCCGACGGCCAGCGCCTGGCCGCCGGCGGCCTTGATCGCGTCGACGGTTCCGGCACACGCCGCTTCGTCGAGGTCGAGCACGGCGACGGCAAAACCGTCTTCCGACAGTCGCTTCGCTACTGCCGCACCGATTCCGCGTGCGGCACCCGTGACAATTGCGGTTCTACGTTCCTGGCTCACTGGCCCTCCATACTTTCGTGATTCGACGGACACCGGACGATCTCGTCAGATCCCGGCCTGATCTGCAATTTCCCTGGCTTTGGCGACCAAGGCGTCAATACGTTCCACGGTGGGAGTTCCGCTCTCGGCGGCATTCTGCGGTTCGTCGCGGGCGCGACGCATCACGCCCTCGGCGATCACGGCAATCTTCCACAGTCCCAACGTGTGCCAGAACTTCAGCGCAGCAGGATCCCGTCCGGTGGCCTCGAGATAGATCCGGGAGATCTCCTCTCGCGAGGGGAATCCCGGGAGTGCCGACGCCGGGAAATCGCCGCCGGTATTCTCACCAGCCGCCGGCCAGTACGCCAACAAGCTTCCGACGTCCGCCAACGGATCACCGAGTGTGCACAGTTCCCAGTCGAGGGCCGCGACAACTTCGCCGTTGCTCGCCGAGGTGATCACATTGCGTAGGTGAAAGTCGCCGTGCACCAACGTGGTTTCAGTGTGATCCGGCTGGGCTGCAATCAGGCGTCGGGTGAGATCGTCGAGATCAGGGCATTCCCGCGTCTTCGACTGTTCCCATTGACCTCCCCAACGCTTCAACTGCCGTGCAGCGTAGGGCTTGTGGCTTGCCAGGTCGTCGAGACCGGCCTGCTCGAGGTCGACGGCGTGTATCTTCGCCAGCGTCTGAGCGAGCGAGATTCCGATTGCCCGGCGACGGTCTTCCGACAACGCCTCCGCAAGAGGCATTCGGTCCACCACTTCGCCGTCCACGAATTCCATGAGGAGCAGCGGAACTTCGGTGACGGCAGGATCCTCGGTCAACCCGAATACTCGCGGCGAAGGCACGTCGGTGGATTCGAGAGCGCTCAGGATTCGAGCCTCACGCGCCACGTCGTGAGCCGAGGCCAGCAGATGCCCCAGCGGTGGGCGTCGTAGCACCCAGCGATTGCCGTCCTGATCGCGAACCAGGTACGTGAGATTCGACTGCCCCAAGCCGATTCGATCGAAGGACAACGGCCCGGAAAAGTCGATCCCCAGGCCTGCGATCCACCCGGTGACCGCTTCGGTATCGAGTCCCACTACTCCGACGCTAGCCACCGACGGACGCTCCCTGCCGGAACGGGAGTGCGTCACCCAACAACTGGCCACCGTCGATGGTCATGATCTCGCCGGTGATCCACTGGGCTGCATCCGAAACCAGGAAGGCAATGGCAGCGGCCACGTCCTCGGGTTCACCGATGCGTCCGAGAGCAGTCGACGCGGACACCGCTTCTTCGTGTTCTTTCCACAGAGCTTCGGCGAGTTTGGTTCTCACCACTCCCGGCGCAACGGCGTTGACACGAATCTTCGGTGACAACTCGAGCGCCAACTGCTTGGTGATGTGGATCAGAGCAGCCTTCGACGCGTTGTACGTACCGATTCCCGCCTCGAACGCCATGCCGCCGATCGAAGCGGTGTTGACCACGGAACCACCGTGCTCGCCCATCCAGGCCCGCGCTGCGAGGCCGGTCCACAGGACTGGAGCCCACACGTTGACGTCGAAAGTCTTGGCGAAGCGCGAGTGATCCTGGTTGATGATCGGCCCGAACGACGGGTTGGTGCCCGCGTTGTTCACCAAGATGTCGAGACTGCCGAAACGCTCGATCGTCTGCTCGACGCACTTGCGTGCAGCATCCTCGTCCGTCGCGTGAGCGCCGACGCCGATCGCGTTGCCGTTCACCTGCGCGGCAGCCGCATCTGCGGATTCCTGTGAGCGCGAAGTCAGTACGACGTTTCCGCCCGCCGCCGCAATCGCCTGCGCGGTCGCGAGGCCGATGCCCCGCGATGCGCCTGTGACGATTGCCGTCTTACCGGTGAGATCCAGTCCTGCCATGTCAGTTCGCCTTGACTTCGCGGTACTTGCGCAGTTCCTGCTTGGCGATGGCGCGCTTGTGCACCTCGTCCGGGCCGTCGGCCAGGCGAAGGGTGCGCATGTGGGCGTAAGCCATCGCGAGCGGGAAGTCGTCGGTGACGCCGCCACCGCCGTGAACCTGGATGGCGCGGTCGATGATCTTGAGCGCGATGTTCGGTGCCGCAACCTTGATGGCTGCGATCTCGGTGCGCGCTTCCTTGTTGCCCACCGTGTCCATCATGTGCGCCGCCTTGAGCGTGAGGAGTCGAACCATCTCGATGTCGATACGAGCCTCGGCGATCCAGTCCTGGATATTCGCGTTGTCACTGACGGGCTTTCCGAAGGTGATGCGGGTGGAGGCGCGCTTGCACATCAGTTCCAGTGCGCGCTCGGCCATTCCGATTGCACGCATGCAGTGGTGGATGCGGCCGGGGCCGAGGCGGGCCTGGCTGATCGCGAATCCTTCACCCTCACCGGCGAGAATGTCCTTGGCCGGGACGCGCACGTCCTCGAAAGTGATCTCGCCGTGTCCTTCGCGGTCCTGGTAGCCGAAAACCGGCAGGTTGCGCAGGATCGTGACGCCGGGAGCATCGATCGGCACGACCATCATCGACTGCTGACGGTGGGTGGCGGCATTGAAGTCGGTTTTACCCATGACGATCAGAACCTTGCAGTTCTGGTGCAAGGCGTTGGAAGCGAACCACTTACGGCCGTTCAGCACGTACTCGTCGCCGTCACGGTCCATACGGAGCTGGATGTTGGTGGCGTCGGAGCTGGCAACCTCGGGCTCGGTCATCGCGAAAGCGGAACGAATTTCGCCTTCGAGAAGCGGCTTGAGGTACTTCTCCTTGTGCTCGTCGGTGCCGAAGAGCGTGAGCACCTCCATGTTTCCCGTGTCCGGAGCGGCGCAGTTGGTGGCCTCGGAGGCCAGGTGGCTGCGGCCCATGATCTCCGCGAGCGGTGCGTATTCCAGGTTGGTCAGGCCGGGGCCCCATTCGGGATGGGGATGGAAGAGGTTCCACAGCCCGCGGGCCTTGGCTTCCTTCTTCAAGTCGTCGATGATCGGCGGCTGAAAGTGCGGGTTACCGGACTCACGCATCTGCTCTTCGTAGACCGCTTCGGCCGGGTAAACGTGCTTGTCCATGAAATCGAGCAGTTCGGCCTGGTACTTCTTGGTGCGATCCGAGAACTCAAACACTGACATGTGAACTCCTGACAGAGAGGGAAGGAAAATTGGGGGCTCGATGTTCGAGATGGCTGTTGACACCCTCGACGACATCCGGGCCGTGAAATGCGTTCAGCATCAGCGATTCCGCACGCCTGGCGGAATCGGTGAAGGTCGAGTGCGCGTCGGCACTCATCTGAGATTTGATGACGAAGAGGGACGTCGGCGAGCAGTTCGCCGCGATGTCCTCGGCGTAAGCAATCGCCGCATCCAGAACGTCACCGCCGGTGACCAGGTGGTCGATCAGACCGATGCGGTACGCCTCGTCGGCGTCCACCATCCGGCTGGAAAGCAGAAGATCGACTGCTCGACTGTGCCCGACCAAGCGGGGCAACATCCAGGAGATGCCGTACTCCGCAATCAGGCCTCGACGCGCGAACGCGGTAGTGAATCGTGTTGCGCTCGAACCGAAACGAACGTCGCAGTACAGAGCCTCGACCATTCCGAGCCCGGCAGCGACGCCGTTGACGGCGGCGATCAGCGGCTTGCGGATGGTGGTCGGGAAATGACGGTCTCGCGGCCGGACAAGATCACTTTCGGAGACTTCGCCGACGTTCTTCAAATTGCCGAGGTCAGCACCCGAGCAGAATCCTCGGCCGGAGCCGGTGACAACAATTGCTCGGACACTGGGATCTTCGTCTGCCACGGCCAGAAAGTCGTAGTACTGATCTTCGAGCTCGTTGGTCCACGCGTTGAGAACGCGGGGCCGATTGAATGTCAGAACCAGCACCGCTCCTCTCTGCTCGGAGAGGACGAGTTCCTCGGTCATCGTGTTCCCGCGAGGAGCGACGCCTGGTACCGGCGCATCCCGCGCAGCCAACGGTCGTAGTCGGCGCCCTTCTGCCGGTACATGTCCAGCACGTTCCTGTGCGGAAGGATGAGAAATTCTTCGGCATCCACTGCCGCAAGAACGATTTCGGCGCATTCGGCAGGCTCGAGAACATTGCCTGCCGCAAGCACGGCTCCGGTTGCGGCCTTGCCGACCGGATCGCCGGAGTTCTCACCTTCGTAGAGAAGCTTGGTGTTGACGCCCATCGGGCACAGGCAACTGACGCGAACACCCTGATCTCCGTAGGTGATCGAGAGCCACTCGGCAAACGCGACCGCGGCATGTTTGGTCACCGAGTACGCGGCGGACCCGACCTGACTGAGCAAGCCGGCCGCAGAGGCCGTGCTGATGAAGTAGCCCTCCCCGCGCTCCGTCCAGCCGGGGACGAGGAGCCTGGCAGCGCGAATGTGGGCGCGAACGTTGACGTCGATCGTCGTGTCCCAGACGTCTTCACTGATGTCGAGGCCCATGCCACCGGTAACGCCGGCATTGGCGAAGTAGAGGTCGACCGGGCCGAATTCCTTTTCCGCCTGCGCGATCAGGCCCGCAATGACCGTCTCGTCGGAGACGTCGCCACCGGCAGACACGGCCGCTCCGGGACGCTCCGCGTTGATCGCCTCTGCTACTGCCGAAGCTGCTGCCCCGTCCAGGTCAGCCACTACGACGCGAGCACCCTCGGCAGCCAGTCGCTCGGCCAGTGCACCGCCGATTCCCCCGCCGCCACCGGTGACAATTGCTACCTTCTGGGCAACCTTCATGAGCGATTCCTCTCGCTTGCGTCATACCTACGCGCTGACAGTGATCCACGTCTCCCCTCATGTATAGTTGAATCCGGCGTCAGTTTCAACCGTCGAATCGCGACGGTCACCCGAACGGCCCGTTCCGTCCTCCTGAACTGCGAGTAAAGGGATAACGATGACTGAAAACCAATTGCCCGTCCGCCCGTCCACCTTCGCCGAGCTCGAGAAGCTCATCGGCCAGGAACTTGGCCCGACGGAGTGGTACGACATCACCCAGGAGCGCATCAACGCGTTCGCCGAAGCCACAAACGATCATCAGTGGATTCATGTCGACCCGGAACGAGCCGCATCGAGCCCGCTCGGCAGCACGATCGCGCACGGACTCTTCAGCCTCTCACTGGGACCCCAGTTCTCCTACCAACTCATCCACTTCGACGGCTTCGCCCACAGCCTCAATTACGGCTACGACAAGGTTCGCTTCCCCGCTCCCGTTCCCGTGGGATCCCGGGTCCGCATGCGCGCAACCGTCGTGTCCGCGGAGCAGTTGCCCGGCGGAATCCAAGTGAAGATGAGCCAGGTGGTCGAGCGCGAGGGTTCCGACAAGCCCGTCGTGGTCGCCGAATCCGTCGCTCGCGTCGTCGAAAAGAGCTGAACCGAAAAGAGCTGAACCGAGACTGGGACGCCCGGCCGCTCGAACATCGATGCAGCCGGGGCGGCCCACCTCGTCAGAGACGGTCGGGGAACTTCAGAGCGTTCGCCCACAGATCGGTCACAGTGGCGACAATCTGATCGAACTCCGGTGAACGCCCGTCCACCTCACCCTCACGAAGGGTGAACAGACTGTAGGCGAGTCGACTCACCATGCCGGACAGAGCAATCGACGCCGTCATCGGATCCAGCGCCGTGTCCGCGATGCCGCGGGACTGCAGATCTGCGATCCCGCGGGCATTACGGCGTATGAACGCATTGGCACGCTCGCTGCGGAACTTCCGGAACTCCGGGTCGATGTGAGCAACCTGCTCCATGAGCCCCATCAACTTCGCATTGCGTTGATACGCGGCAAGATACGCTCGATTACTTGCCTCGAGCACGGCGTACGGATCGTCCGCGCTCGCAACGCGTCCCATGCCCGGGTGCATCATGTCGTCTCGCGCGACCTCGAGGACGGCGGCGAACACCTCTTCCTTGTTCGCGAAGTACGTGTAGAACGATCCCGTCGCGCAACCGGCTTCTTTTGCGATGTCGATCAAACGTGCATCGAGATAGCCACTGCGCTCGAAAACCTTACGGGCAGCAGCAACCAATGCCGCACGCGTGCGTGTCCCCCGCTCGGTGGTCGGTCGATCCCGGAGCAGCGCGGGCGGAGCCACCGGTAAGGCGGCAATTCGCGATTCGTCGTCGAGCACGGTGCGCTCCTCATCCTTCCGATCAACATCATTTTCGGGACAATCCCAGCAGACTCGATGTTGACGCCGGATTCAAGTGTACGCTCTGGTGAGACCCAGGACACACAATCGGTCGATTCCTCCCGAAAGGCAGAACCATGGTTAGCGTTCTCGACCCGGTGACCCGTCACGCGGAAGCCACTCCGGAAAATATTGCAATTCGCGGCACGGATAGTCATTGGACATACCGACAGCTTCACGACGCGTCTCTGGCGTTCGCCGGCCGCATTCGCGACGAAGGGTTGAGCATCGGCGACCGGGTTCTGCTCGCGGCGCCGTCGGTGCCTGAATTCATCGTGGCGTACATGGGGATTCAGGCTGCAGGTTGTGTCGTGGTGCCCATCAACACGATGTCGGCGCAACCCGAAGTCGAGTACGTACTGGACGACGCCGAGATTTCGCTGGCGATCGCCTGGCACCAGCTCGGTCCCGCAGTTCAGGATGCAGGGAGTGCGCGCGGCGTCCCGGTGTGGACGCTCACCGAAGAATCGGCGAAGGCCGACCATCCACCGGCAACGGTGGTCGACCGCGACACAGCGGACACCACGGCGATTCTCTACACCTCCGGTACCACCGGACGTCCGAAGGGCGCTCAGCTGACAGTCGGGAATCTGTTGTCTGCCGGTGAGATCGGCGCCGAGAGCAGCCGCGGAAATCCCTCGGACCGCACCGGTACCGGGCTGCCGCTCTTTCACATCTTCGGCCAGGGTTCGGTCATGATGGCAACCTTCACCGGCGGCGGATCGCTGTCCCTGCTCGCCCGGTTCGACCCGGCCGCCATGCTCGATCTGGTGCGTCGGGACAAGCTCACCATCATGGCCGGCGTCCCCACCATGTGGAATGCCATGCTGCACGCCGCAGCCGACGTGGACAGCTCCGACTTCGAACAACTGCGGATCGCAATCTCCGGTGGCGCATCACTTCCCGGTGAAGTCGCTCGCGCCTTCGAAGCACGGTTCAACTGCACAATCCTCGAGGGCTACGGCCTGACCGAGACGAGCGCATTCGGAACTTTCAACAGCATCGACCGCGTCGCAAAGATCGGATACACCGGCCGCGCCGTACCGCGCACCGAGGTCGAGGTCCGTGATCACGACGGAAATGTCTGCCAGGCAGGCACAGTGGGCGAGGTATTCATCAAAGGACCGACGGTCATGAAGGGCTACTGGAAGCGCCCGGCCGACACGGCCGCCGTCCTGTCCGACGACGGATGGTTCCGCACCGGAGACCTCGGCGAGACCGACGCCGACGGTGACCTTCGCATCGTCGACCGCGTCAAGGACCTCATCATCCGCGGTGGATACAACGTCTATCCAGGCGAGGTCGAAGAGGTGCTCTACCAGCACCCCGACATCATCGAGGCCGCGGTGATCGGTATACCCGACGACTACTACGGCGAGGAGGTTGCGGCGGTGGTGGCCGTGCGCCCAGGCTCCGACCTCGAAGCAGATGACGTCACCTCGTGGGCTCGGGAACGTCTGTCCGCCTACAAGATTCCGCGGGCGGTCCAGTTCATCGACGCGCTCCCGAAGGGTTCGACGGGAAAGATCCTCAAGCGATCGATCGACCGCACTGAACTCCTCGCCCAGAAGCAGAACTGAAAACACAGGTGAACCCCGGCGAGATTTCGCCGGGGTTCACCTGTCCATGCGCTCAGAGTGCCCTGTCCATGCGCTCAGAGTGCGTCGAAGTACTCGATCTGCGGGGCGCCTGCGAGGAAGGGCGCCATCGCCTTTCCCGCGGCCTGGAAATGCTCGGACGATCCATGGGCCTTGATCGCAGCACTGTCTTGATACAGCTCCATGAACTTGTACGAATTCGTATCCGTCTTCGAGCGGATCAGTTGATACAGAACCGTTCCGGGCTCTTCCGTGCGCACCTTCTCGGCAAGTTCGGCGACTACGGCTTCGAACTGTTCGCCGCTTCCGTCTTTGACGGTGATATCCGCGATGACAGCAATCATTCATTCCTCCAAAAGTGTTCCAGCAGTATTCGAGTGTTACCGAGAACCTACAGTTTCACTGCATGGGCAGTAGTCCGAACGTCGATTCCAACTGACTGCGAGTGCTTTCCGCATCGGTGTGGAGAATGCCGGCGATCCCCAATCGTGCCGCGCCGTCGAGGTTCTGTTGCAGGTCGTCGATCATCACGGCGCCTTCGGGCGCAACACCCAGCCGCTCACACGCGATGGTGTAGATCTGACGAGAGGGCTTACGAATCCCGACTTCCGAGGAGATCACCACTTCGTCGGCGAGGTCCTCGAGCACAAAACCCGCGTAGCAATCACGCCCGAAAGCATTGGACACGAGCGCAACAGGGTGACCCGCCGCCCGCACGTCCGCAATCAGTCGCACCATCTCCTCGTCTCGAATCAGCCCGGCTTGCATACGGTCGACCAATCCTTCGCTGTCCACGACGGCGCCGTGCGCTCGTAGCCGTTCCCCGAATCCTGCTTCGAAGGCCTCCTGGTCGATCTTTCCGGATTCGTGATCGGAGAGCAGTTTCTTCGAGACGTCGTCGCGGGAGAGCAGGGTCAACGGAAGTCGTGGGTCGCCGCCAAGCGAGGCCCCGAAATCTTCGAAGGCCCGCAGCACACTGGAGGTGAGAACTCCACCGAAATCGACGAGCACTGCCGTACGCGTGGGTGTCATTGCTCCATCAGACACCAAACATGAACCCGGCGTCAACATCAATTTCGGCGTAGCGAGAATTGCAATGTGTTGATCCACAACCGGTTGACGGTATCGAGCAGACCGTCGAAGGTCACTCCGGCGGCGCCGTCCTCGCCGCCGCGGGATACGAAGTACCCGAACGCAAGTCGACTGATCATCCCGGAGAGTGCCCGAGACGTCAGTAGCGGATCCAGATTCGCGTCCGCCAGTCCGGCCTTCTGCAGCTTCTCGATACTGCGCGCGTTGCGTCGAACAAACGCGTCAGCACGCTCGAGGCGGAGAACCCGGAACTCCGGATCGATGCTTGCTACCTGCTCGAGCAGTCCCATCAGCTTCGCGTTCCGTCGGTACGCCTCGAGGTACGCGCGGTTACTCGCCGCGATGACCTCAGCAGGATCCGCGCCTTTCGGAGTGTGCGGCATACCCGGATGCATCATGTCTTCGCGTGCCAACTCCATCACTGCCGCGAAGATCTCTTCTTTGCTCGCGAAGTAGGTGTAGAAGGTACCGGCCGAGCACTGCGCCTCCACAGTGATGTCGATCAGCCGCGAGTCCAGATAGCCAAACCGTTCGAAAACGGTGCGGGCCGCATCGATCAACGCTCGCCGCGTACGCAAACCACGCTGAGTGGAGGGGAGTTCCCGTGACACTGTCGACGAAGCATCTTCGGAGCCTGTGCGTGCTGCAGCCATGCTCCAGTTATACGTCAGACGCCCGCTACCGGTGACCGATAGCGGGCGTCTGCTCGAAACCGAAAGAGTTACTTGGCGTACAGGTGCGCGCCCGGAATTGCGTTCGGATCGTCCCGAACTTCCTTCGGGTTGGTCTCTTTCAGCACCCAGGCACTGAAGAAGGTCACCAAGCCCATGAGTGCCACGAACACGGCAACCCATGTCGTGGTTCCGGTCTTCGCGATAAGTGCTGTCATGATGAACGGAGTGCCACCGCTGACCGTGATCGCAGCCAACTGGTAGGCCAACGATGCTGCCGAGTAGCGCACGTTGGGTGCGAACAGCTCACCCATGTATGCCGCGATCGGCCCGTAGGTCATCGACTGGAACACGCTGCCAACCGTCACCGCGATGAAGAACAGCGGCAGGGACTTGGTGTTGATCAACCAGAAGTACGGGAATGCCCAGACCACGATCGCCGCGGCGCCGATCAGGATCATCGGACGACGACCGATCTTGTCGGACATCTTCCCGGACCACAGCACCACGCCGACTGTCAGCAACGCGCTCAGGAGCGAGATGATGAGCAGTGAGTTCCGCTTCAACCCCAGTTCGGTTGTGCCGTAGCTGAGCACGCCGGCGATGCTGATGTAGAACAGTGCATTGGTGGCGGCCAGAAGTCCGCAACCGAGCAGAATCTTGCGCCAGTGATCCTTGAGCGCCTGCGCCAGTGGAGCCTGAACGACGACGTCCTTTTGGTTCTTCTTGGCGTCTTCCTGCAACTCGAGGAATTCCGGTGTGTCCTCGACCTTCGTCTGGATGTACAGAACCACAGGGAAGAGCAGCGCGCTGGCGAAGAACGGAACTCGCCAACCCCAGCTCAGGAATGCATCATTGGAAATGGTCGCGGTCGCGACGAGGAAGACCAGGTTGCCCAGCACTACACCGAACGAGACACCCATCTGACCGAAAGTGCCTGAGAATCCGCGCTTCTTGGGACTCGCGGATTCGGTGAGGAGAAGGACGATTCCGCCCCACTGGCCACCGCAGGCGAGACCTTGGATGAATCGCAGTGTCACCAGAAGAATCGGAGCGACGACGCCGATTGCCGAAGCACTCGGGATCGCGCCGATCAGGAACGTCGCGACAGCCATCAGCAACAGGCAGGTGACGACGGCGGGCTTACGCCCATACTTGTCGCCGAAGTGTCCGGCGACCAAACCGCCGATGGGGCGGGCAACGAAGCCGGCCCAGAACGTACTGAACGAGAGCAATGTGCCCATCAGTGCGGATGAATCGGGGAAGAACACATGCGGAAAGACCAGTGCCGCAGCCGTTCCGTACAAGAAGAAGTCGTACCACTCGATGGAACTGCCGAGCAGTCCCGCGCCTAGAAGTTTGCGGTGCGCCTTCTTCTTCTTCCGTTCCTGATCGGACAGGCCCCCTGCCTGCGTGCTCGAATCCACTGCCGATCTCGTCATGGGTTACTCCTCGATGGGTCGGACGCTCGTCGCGCCGGGAGTTGAGAAGCGGAACCGGGCCAGAAGTAGAAACTGACACCAACTTCAACTCTGTGGCGTTGCGATCAGTCTGCGATACAAAAAGAGTGATGTCAATCACTGAAATGCATTGCCGCATAGGGGACTAAATCCCCTACCGATGCTCGTCAGCCACCACGACGAATGGCCGGCTCACCTTGTCGGCGGCCGGCAATTCGTTTGTCAGGTAGATCTAGTTCGGTACCCGCAGTTCACGACGAAGAATCTTGCCGCTCACAGTTTTCGGCAGGTCATTCATGACCTCGACGATGCGTGGATACTTGTATGCTGCAAGCCTTTCCTTGCAGAACTCGACCAGATCCTCGGTGGTCGCCTCGGCACCGTCCTTGAAGGACACGAAGGCCTTCACGGTTTCGCCGCGATACGGATCCATGACACCGACGACAGCAGCCTCTCGTACGGCAGGGTGTTCGTAGAGAACATCTTCCACTTCGCGTGGCCACACTTTGAAGCCCGAGGCATTTATCTGATCCTTCATCCGGTCGACGATGTAAAACCAACCGTCGCCGTCCATGAATCCGATGTCGCCGGTGTGAAAACGCCCGTCCGGCATGGCATGTGCGGTCTCGTCCGGCTTGTTCCAGTATCCGAGTGCAACCTGGGGACCGGAGACCACGATCTCGCCGTACTCCCCGACCTGTACCGGCTTGTCGTTCTCGTCCACCACCTCGGCGTACGTATTCGATACCGGCACGCCGACAGCAACGGCCCCCGACGCCGGATCTACCGGCGCTTCACGCGAATTCGGCACCACGATTGCCGGGCTGTTCGTCTCGGTCAGCCCGTAGCCGTTGTGAATGTAGTGACCGAACTTCGCCCGGAACGCTTCCAACGCCGCGTGCGGGATCGGCGCGCCACCTGAATACACCGACTCGAGAGAGCTCAAAGATTCCTTCGAGACTGCGGCGCTGTCCGTCCACGCGATGAATACCGTGATCGCTCCGATGATCGCGGTAGCCCGATGCTCCGAAATTGACTCCGCTGCAACGATGGGATGGAATCGGCAGGTCAGAATCGTGGGCGCGCCGGCCAGGAGTGGAGCCGCGACGTGCCCGATCAACCCGGTGATATGGAACAGTGGCGCCACCGCGAACATCGCGCCGCCGGGGCGCAACCCCAGCCAGTCCCGATAGATCTGCGCTGCGAACACGACATTTGCGTGCGAGTTCATCGACCCCTTCGGCGGGCCGGTTGTCCCTGACGTATAGGGAAGGTAGGCAAGGTCTTCCGGAGACAGATCGACCTTCTCGGGCTTCTGCCCTCGATGAGCCTCGATCAATTCCAGTAGATCCGGAAATCCATCGTGCCGAATCCTGGACGCCGAACCGAAGATCCGTTCATCGTCGCGCGACTGAAAATCCAGTTCCGACGTGGTGATCACCCGTCTCACTGCGGTGCCCTCGGACGCAGTCGCCACGGTCTCGGCCGAGGACTCGAGACAGATGACTGCCGCCGCTCCGCTGTCGGCCAGTACGGTGGACAGCTCACGGTCGCGGTACATCGGATTGACCGGAACGACGACGGCACCGAGCTTCCAGACCGCGACTGTCGCGATCACGAACTGCGGAACATTCTGCAGGACAAAGGAAACTCTGTCGCCGAACCCGATTCCGTCCACGGCGAGGGCTACCGCAAGCGCGTCCGACATCTCGTCGAGTTCGGCAAAGCTGACGGTCCTGTCGAAGTACCTGATGATCGGGGCGGTGCGATCGCGCTCCAGCGAAGCACGGAACATCGCGAGGGCGTTGGCATGCTCGATGTCTACGTTCGGCGGAGTGTCGGCGTCGTAATTGGCGAGCCAGGGCTTGCTCTCGTACACGTTGGTCATATCTCAGCTCTCGAAGTACCGACGTGGGTTGTCCACCAGCATCGCCTTGACCTGGTCTTCGGTGACACCACGTTCGAGCAGCGCCGGAATGACATCATCACTGATGTGGGTGTAGTTCCAGTTCGGAAGTGCCACTTCTCTTGCCGCGCTGGGGAAGTAGTCGATGAAACACGACGCGTCATGTGCCAGAACCATCTTCTCCGCGTAACCGCGACGGGCCATCTCCACCACGGTGTTGACACGATCCTCGAACGACAGGAACGGTTCGAGACCGAAACGGTCCATCCCCAGTAGCGAACCGGCATCGGCCAGCGCACACAAGTAGTCGAGATCGGTGGTGTCGCCGGAGTGACCGATGACCACCTTGGTCAGATCCGCACCCTCTTCGGCCAGAACCTTCTGCGCGACCAGCCCGGATTCAGTGTGCGGGTTGGTGTGCACGGTGATCGGCACTCCCGTTTCCACCTGCGACTGTCCGACCGCGCGCATGACCCGCTCGACGCCGGGGGTAAGGCCCGGCTCCTCGATGGCGCACTTCAGGAAGGAGGCTCGGACACCGGTTCCGGCGATTCCTTCCCTGATGTCCTTGACGAACAGTTCGACCATCGGCTCGGGGCCGTCGAACAGCAATCCCGGTCCGGTGTAATGGAATTGGAAGGGAATGTCGTTGTAGGTGTAGATGCCGGTAGCAACGATGATGTTGAGATCGACCTGCTCGTTGATCCGGACGATGCGCGGAATGTACCGGCCGAGGCCGATCACCGTGGGATCGACGATCGTGCTGATTCCGCGGGACTTCACCTCGGTCAGCTTTGCCACCGCGTCCGCTACCCGTACTTCCTCGTCCCAGGGTTCGGGGTAGTCGGGGTAGTTCTGGCGCAACTCCTCACCCAGAACGAAGACATGCTCGTGCATCAACACCTTTCCCAGATCGGCTGTATCCACCGGCCCACGAACGGTTTGTACTGAACTCATCGATCGAACCCCTGACTGTGATCGCCATCACTAACATGAGACAATGAGCTAGTGTGTCTCACGTGGCCAGGTTCGTCAATAGGCTCGATCCCCCGAGGCTCACCATTTTTCAACGGCCGAAATTGTGCAGTACCGGACAACCGGAGAGAATGTCCCGATGCCTACCGACCTCGAACGCCGACGCGCGATCGACACCGCCGCGAGCATGTACCTCGCGGAGGAACCACTCGACATGTCACTGCTCGCCGAACGTCTCGGCGTAGGGCGCGCGACGCTGTACCGCTGGGTCGGCAACCGCGACGAGCTGCTCGGAACAGTGCTGGCCGAGGCCACCGAACGGACATACCGAAAGGCGATGTCACAGGCGTCGGGGCAAGGTCCGGAGTACATTCTCGACGTCTTCGGCCGCGTCATGCGATCGGTGGAATCGTCGACAGAACTGCGCGCGCTGACCAAACGCGAACCGATGGTGTTCATCAAACTCGCGATGATGCCCGGCTCCATCGAATCGATCTCCGCCTCCATCACCGCAGAAATCCTGCAATCCCAGGTCGACGCCGGCCAGCTGACGATCACGCTCTCGCCGCAAGTGCTGGGCGAAGCCCTCGTTCGCATCTGCGACGTACACCTCTACGCCCCCCTGCTCGGCCGAGAAAAGGCCGAGATCGAGACGGCCCTCGACCTGATCGCACTGCTCCTCGGCGTCACCCGCAACTGACCCATGCCAGGTCAACGCCGCCGCGATCGAATTGGCGAGAATCTGCGTTCAACAGCACCTCCGCAGCGCAGCGCGTTCATATCCACCGCAACACTTTGACCTACCAACTGCAGAAGATGGAACGCGCCATCGACGATCGAGCACCGCAATCTCGCTGTACCTAGCCTGCACCATGACTCGATGAACAATGCGAATACCCGGCGTCGTCTACACCTTCCGACCAGTCGATAACCGCCACTGACGGACGAAATTCGAGCCAACCCTTGACTGGGTCCATCTGTGAGCCTAATCTCATTTCAGATTGGTTCAACCAATCAAACACTCGCCTCGGGTCCACCGTGCGCCCACCGGTTCACCGCGATCGGAGACAATACGAAGATGAGCAAGCCGTTCGAGATCAAGCGCATCCCGGTACATGACCAGGTTCGCGATCACCTCCAGGACATGATCCGGGGAGGACGCTTCTCGCCAGGCACCGCTCTGCCGCCCGAGAGAGAACTTGCCGCCACGTTGGGCGTGTCACGCCATTCACTGCGACAAGCTCTTTCGTCACTCGAAGCGGTCGGAATGATCGAAACAAGACACGGCTCAGGAGTATTTCTCACCGAACGGCCGTCGGATGCGGCAGTCATTCGCGTATCCGACATGCTGTTCGAAGGAAACCGCTCGCTGACCGACGTTGTCGAAGCCAGACTGGGTATCGAACCCTTCATCGCCTCGACAGCAGCTGAGAGGCGCACAGAACGCGACCTTGCCTCTCTGCACCGAGCAATGCACGCACACACAGCAGACGGTGAAACCGAAGATGTCTTCGGATTTCACGAGGAACTGGTTCGAATGACCAAGAACCCGGTCCTCAGCGGCATCATGCGATCTCTGACCACGGGCCCGCGAGGGATCACCAGGCTCAATGAACACGATCCCGAAACCAATCCGTGGTGGCACCTGGACCACGAACGGATCTATGCAGCAATCGAATCCGGCGACGGCACAGAGGCCAGCCGATTGATGACCGACCATATTCTCTCGATCCTGCGTCTCGCCCGAGCCGCAGATACCTCCGAAACCGATCAGATCTAGTTCAGAAGCACTACACGAGAAGATAATCCAAGCCAGCCGCGCGAGGGTTCGACCACATCTGCCAGATCTGAGCAGGTCGCCCCTGTAGCTCTCCCGCTCGAAACTCGGTATCCGCGCCTGAATTCGCGGTCACCCGATTGCCCGTTGCACCCGCAGCAGTTGTGCGGTCACCGGGAGCGTCCTGGCGCCTTCATCTGCCGACGTCGCGTCATCTCCCGCGAATCAGTGAAAGCGAGACTTTTCATGCCCATTTCATCCTCATTCTCGAACGCTCGACGAGGTGCGTCCCGTCGACGGATCTCGTACTTCGCCGCCCCAGTTGTCCTCGGTCTGGCCCTCACAGGCTGCTCGACAAGCGGTACACAGGCAACGTCGGGCGGCGGTGAGATCACAGCCGGCAAGGTGACGATCGACACGACGAAATGCCCTGCAGGAGCTAGTGAATCACTCCCCACTGGAGCCGACATCGTAATCGGAACCTCACTCGCCCAATCAGGTTCCGGCGCCTCGTCCGCGCTGTCGCTCGGTGGAATCAATGCCTACTTCGACAAGATCAATGCCGACGGCGGTGTCGACGGGCACAAGGTAACGCTCAACGCCAAGGACGACGCGCTCGACCCCGCCCGTGCGGTGGCCAACGTGAAAGCCTTGATCGAACAGGACAACGTGTTCGCCACGATCTTTCAGCTGGGCACCCCACAGAATCTCGCCACCCGACAAATGTATGAAACGAATTGCGTACCACAACTTTACGCATCAACAGGCGATCACTCGTTCTACGATCCCGCTAACCACCCGTGGTCGACATCGAGCTTCCTCCCGTACGACGCCTGGGGCGAAGCCACCGCTGAGTTCATCGACAAGAAGTTTCCTTCCGGTGCAAAAGTTGCAGAACTGGTATGGAATTCGGACACGGGCAAGGCTCTCGACGAAGCATTCACTCGGGGCATCGAGGGAACATCCGTGGAGATCGTCGCTTCGCAGTCACACGACTCGACTGCCGTCTCCATGAGCAATCAGGTAACCGAAATGTTGGCGAAATCGCCTGATGCCATCGTTGCGGCAACAAGTGGGGCATTCTGCAACCAACTCGTCTCTGCCGCCCGTCGAGCAGGATTCGGCGGACCGATCGTGGTGCCGCCCTCCTGCCGCGACACCACACAATTCTTTGAGCCACTGGGTGAACTCGCGGACGGATTGCTGACCGTACGGAGCTCTCTCGATCCGGCCGATCCTACTGCTGCAACAGAACCCAGCATGAGGGAGTACTTGGAGGCCATGCAGAAGTACCAGCCCTCCTACGATCCACGCTCGACCTACGTGGCAGACGGATACCGGTTCGCGGCGCTCCTCGTCGAGCAACTCCAGCGCGCGGCATCCGCAGAGGGTGGTTTGAACCGGATCAATCTGATCAATGCAGTCTGGTCCACTGACACGGTACTGCCACTGAACTTCCCCGACTCCCGAACGGTCATCAACGGTGACGTTCCATTCCCCGTCGGGGACGGTTCGATGCTCGCGTACGACACGTCCACCAAATCGTGGGAGCCGACCGGTGTAGACGTCACCGCGTCTGCACCCTGATCCCACCGGAATTTCAGGACATGCCATGAACGCTCCCGCCCTCGCCATTACCGACCTCTCACTGTCGTTCGGTGGAATCCAGGCTTTGGACAAGCTCTCCTTCGACGTTGCGCCCCAGAGTATCTGCGGTCTCATCGGCCCAAACGGGGCCGGCAAGACCAGCGCATTCAACATCATGAGCCGCATTTATCAACCCAGTAGCGGTTCCATCGAATTGTTCGGCGAACTGGACCTCCTCGCCGTACCCGTTCACAGGATTCCGGAACTCGGCGTCGCCCGCACGTTCCAGGAAATTGCATTATTTCCTTCACTGTCCGTACTCGACAACGTCACTGTCGGCGTGCGCCTCGAGCAGAAAGCAAGCTGGATCCGCACAGCGGTCGGAATCGGTGCCAGGGCACGCGAAATGCAATCTCAGGAAAAGGCCTTCGCAATCCTCGAAGATTTGGGACTGTCACATCTGGCAGGGTCCATGGCAGCAGATCTGCCGATCGGAACACTGAAACGGGTTGAGCTTGCTCGAGCGTTAGCGTCCGATCCGAGAATTTTGCTACTGGACGAGCCTGCAAACGGGTTGATCCACAGCGAAGTTCACGAACTTGCAGCTGATCTGTCACAGATCAAGGAGCGACTCGACCTCACAGTGCTTCTCGTCGAGCACCACATGGGAATGGTGACAAGCGTGTGTGACCACGTTGTCGTGCTGGATCGTGGCCGAAAGATCGCCGACGGCCTTCCGAAGGACGTCACAAGCGACCCGCGCGTGATCGAAGCGTATCTAGGAAAGTGGGGACAATGAGCAGCTTTCTCGAAGTTCGTGGACTCTCTGCACGATACGGACAGTTACCGGTACTGCACGGCGTCGATCTTTCTGTCGAGCATGGTGAGATCGTCGTTCTACTCGGCGCAAACGGCGCCGGGAAGACAACCACGTTGCGTGCGCTGTGCAGCCTCGTGTCGACCTCTGGCAGCGCAATTTTCGACGGCACAGAACTAATCGGAAAGTCGACTCGCAGCATCGTTCGCCGCGGCGTTGCGATGGTTCCGCAAGGGCGAGGGACCTTCAAGGACCTGACGGTTCTCGACAACCTGTACGCCGGCGCGTATCTGCGAAAAGGCCGAGCCGAGATCAGTGCCGACATCGCGATGTGGTTCGAACGGTTTCCACGGTTGGCCGAGCGTCGTGAGCAGAAATCCGGAACGCTGAGCGGAGGCGAGCAACAAATGCTCGCTGTCGCCAGGGCAATGATGTCCCGCCCGCGCTTGCTCCTACTCGACGAACCGTCTCTCGGGCTCGCACCGCTGGTCGTCCAAGAGCTCTTTAATCTCCTCTCCACGATCAACAAGGATTTGAACACGTCGATGCTTGTGGTCGAACAAAGCGCGGAACTGGCCCTTGCAATCGCAGACCGAGGCTACGTCCTCGAAGCCGGTCACACCGTGCTGTCCGGATCGGCCACCGAACTGCAGAGCCACGACGGTGTCCGCCAAGCCTATCTGGGGTTATGACATGACTACTTCCACAAGCATTCTCGCGGCCGGAAGTGATCCGGCAAGCATCTTGACAACGGTGTCGACCGGATTGTCCAACGGAGCTCTGTACGCACTGTTGGCCATAGCACTGGTCACAGTGTTTCGCACCACCGGCCACCTCAACTTCGCGCAAGGTGAATTTGCAATGCTCTCGGCATTGCTGTCGTTCAGTTTGATCGCTGCTGGACTTCCGATCTGGGTCGCGATCATCGCCTCGATGGTGATCTCCGCAGTTGCCAGTGCGGCGATTCAGTACTTCATCATGCGGCCACTCGAAAAGCGCGGACACGCAGCGGCATTGATCGCTGTCCTCGGACTCTTCCTCTTTGCCAACGCTTTCGGCGGGGTGGTGTGGGGGATCGACAACAAAACGCCACTTGCTCCGTTCCCCGACAGCGTCGACGACCGGATCACCGTCCTCGATGGAACTCCACCATTCACACTGAGCTACATCACCATAGGCATCTGGCTGACGCTGGCTGCTCTGCTGGTGTTCCTCTGGCTGCTACTCTCCAAGACCAAACTCGGATTGGCATATCGCGCCGTCATCTCGAACCGATCGTCTGCCGCCCTCGCGGGAATTCCCGTGGCTGCAACCTTCGCACTCGGGTGGGCTCTAGCCGCTGTGCCAGGAACTCTTGCAGGCGTTATGACGTCACAAGCTGCAAGCGCGCTGAGTTTCACGATGATGGCCAACGTCCTGATCTACGGATTCACTGCGGCATGTGTCGGCGGCTTCGACAGCTTCGGCGGCGCCGTGGTTGGCGGATTGCTGGTTGGACTTGTGGAATCCGTTGTGCCTTCCATATTTCCCGCAATCGGAGCCCAATCCGGATTGGCACTTGCGCTGGTCATGCTCCTGGTGGTCCTCACTGTTCGCCCACAAGGCCTCTTCGGCCGCAAGGAGGTTGCGCGGGTATGACCGCGACCGCATTTCCCTCGTCATTGCGCGCACCGAGTTCACGACGGACACTGATCGTCGGGACTCTCGTCTACCTCATCGCGGTACTGGGCGCGGTGGTGTTCGTCCCCGACGCAAAGATACTCCAGTTGGCGACTGCTCTGGCATATGCATTGGCCATCCTCGGACTCAACCTTGTCTCCGGATATGCTGGGCAAATTTCCTTGGGCCACAGCGCATTCTTCGGTATCGGCGCTTACACCAGCACCATCTTGGTGACCGATCACGGACTGTCGATTATCGCTACCTTACCCGTAGGCGCACTCATCGGATTTGTCGTCGGAATAGTCGGCGGCCTTCCAGCCCTTCGACTGAAAGGGCACTACCTCGGACTAGTCACCTTGAGCTTCGCGGTGGTATTTCCCTTGCTGATCACACGATTCGGATCGCTGACCGGTGGAGTGAACGGCAAGCTGCTTCACTCTGCCTGGGTCATTCCCGACGGCGTGCCCGACTTCATCACCCAGACTTCGATCAATTTTGTTGTTGTCGCGGCAGTGACAGGCATCGGCATTCTCATCTGCCGCAACTTTGCGAAGTACGGACCGGCCCGAACACTGACGGCCATCCGTGACAACGAAACAGCAGCAGCCACAAGTGGAATCAATCTTTCCCGACAGAAGACCATCGCATTTGCCGTCAGCGCCGCATTCGCGGCGGTGGGTGGGTCCATGTTCGTGCTCGTCACCGGTGTCGTCGCGCCCGAGACGTTTGGTGTCTTCTTGGGAATTCAGCTCTTGACCGGTCTGCTAATCGGCGGATCCGGCACGCTGATCGGACCGTTGATCGGCGGCCTGGTTCTCGCTTTCCTACCGACGTACACCGCAGACCTGATCGGCGGATCGGGCGCGAACATGATCTACGGCGCCCTGCTCGTGGCCTTGATGTTCTTGATGCCCACCGGTATCGCCGGCGGCGCAGCGGCTCTGTACTCACGAATCACGAAGCGACGCCGTCCCATACCTGCCGATCACGATTCCACACGGCCTGGCATCGCCCCCGCTACCGTACCGACCGAGTCCCGAGGAGGCGCTCATGTTTGACGTCAACGACACACTGTTCATCAGCGTTCCTGCCGAAGAAGACCAAGAGAATCCGTGGCTCCGCGGCGCGTGGAGACCGCAGGGCAAGGAATACGCCGTCAGCGGCGACGAACTGACGATCATCGGTTCCATCCCGGAAGAATTGGACGGTATCTACGTCCGCAACACACACAACAACGCAACCACACCTACCGGGATCTATCATCCATTCGACGGCGACGGCATGCTTCACGCCATTCGCTTTCGTGACGGCACATGCGAGTACCGGAACGCCTTCGTCCGTACCACAGGGTTCTTGGCCGAGCAGGGGGCAAAGAAGGCTCTGTGGCCGGGAATTCTCCAGCCTCAGGAGTACCAACGTCGAGGCTGGGGATCGATGGGGTCGATGAAGGACAATGCCGGTACCGACGTCATCGCCCACGCCGGTCATCTGATTGCCACGATGTCGCAAGGAAGTGAGCCTTGGTGTTTGAGCCCGGACACCCTGGAAACCCTTGGCCCAAACAAGAATTGGGCGAAACTTGTCCCCGACGGATTATCGTCGCACTACAAGGTGGACAACGCCACCGGCGAGATGACGTTCTTCAATTATCCACAGAAGGCTCCGTTCATGAACTACGGAGTAGTCAACAAGGCAGACAATCTCGTTCACTACGTGCCGATCGAACTACCCGGCCCACGATGGCCCCACGACCTCGGCATGACCGAGCACTATTCGATTCTCCACGACCTGCCGTACTTCTTCGACGAGGAACTACTGAAGAAAGGAATCCACAAAGGTTCATTCCACGACGACATTCCAGCGCGATTCGGTGTTATCCCCCGCTACGGAACCAGCGCCGATGTTCGTTGGTTCGAAGCAAAGCCCTGCTGGGTCATGCATCTGTCCAATTGTTTCGAAGACGGCGACTGGGTAGTACAGGATGGATGCATCTGGGACAACCTTGTGAAACCTCCTGTCGGAGTTGAAGAAGATGCCCACGCGATCTACGCCCGTATCCGTAGAAACGTCGACATGCATCCCACCGGCGCGCATCTCTATCGCTGGATGTTCAACATGGTCACCGGAGTAGTCAGAGAGTTTCCCCTTGACGACGAAGTGAGCGAGTTCCCCGTCATCAGCAACGACGTGGTCGGACGCCCGTACCGGTACTCGTACAACGCTCTGTTCGAAAGGGGCGAATGGCATCTGAACGGCCTCAAACGTTACGACCTGCACACCGGCAATGCCGTCCGGCTGGAATTCGGACCTGGCCGTTGGGGCAGTGAGCCCGCAATCGCGCGTCCGGCAGGTTCTAGCGCAGAAGACGACGGCTACTGCATAGTTTTCATCACCGACTTGATTCAGGATCGCTCCGAATGCGCTATCTATCGTGCAGACGATCTGACCGGCGATCCCGTGTGCACGGTCATTCTCCCCGAACGGATTTCAGTGGGCACCCATTCCTGCTGGGTCGAAGGTGACCGTATCGCCGGCGAAGGGCGCGCAGCACGATGACAGACATCGTTTTTGTCCCGGGGCTCAACAACGACGCGTTGGTCTGGGACCGTGTAATCAAATCACTTCCACCATCACTGAGCGCAACAGCCGTAGATGTTCCCGCAATCGGTGACGTCGACAAGATCGCCGCAGCACTCGCAGTCGATCTACCCGATCAGTTCTTCCTTGTCGGGCATTCCTTCGGAGGAGTGGTCGCCATGGCGCTTCTCAAATACTGCCCGGAGCGCATTTCCGGCGTGGCACTGGTGAACACGCCACAGGGAACCGATGACGAAGCCACCGCAGCGGCCCGATTGGACAAGGCAGAACGTGCGTTGGCCGGTGAATTCGAGAACTTCGCGATGGGCCGCGTCGATCTCGTATTCCACGCGGACAACGCCGAAGATCCCGATGTCTTGACGGAACGGCTCCGCGGAGTGCGTGCTTACGGTCCGCAGCGATACAGCGCGCACAGTGCAGCGATAGCCTCTCGCCCCGACCGGACTGAGCTGCTACTCGCCACTGAAGTTCCGCTTGCCGTGATTGCCGCAGAATCCGACCTTGTCGTACCACCAGGCGAACAGCAGGCTCTTGCCGATCGAGTAGGGGCGACCTTCGCCGGCATTCCCCACGCTGCCCACATGTTGCCCGCGGAGGAACCCGAGGCGCTCGCGCGGGCACTGACGAAGTGGATCGACTCCGTGGATACCACCGACACACACCGAGGAGAGAAATGATCGCCGCATACACCGGCACCATCGACTACACCGTCCACGGAAGCGGGACGACCACCGTATTCATGCTTCACGGAGCCTACGGCGACGGCAGCTATTTCGCTGATACTGCAACGGTTCTCGCTGATGCAGGCTACCGAGTCGTCGTCTGGAATTGTCCCGGATACGGCATGACCCCGCCAGCGCAGACTCCGTCCATCACGACGTTCTCCGCAGCAGCGACGTCGCTGGTTCAGTCAGAAGCTACGGCCGTCAACGTCCTGCTCGGTCACTCCATGGGCGCGCTCATCGCACCCTTGACCGCCAACAACGAACCACTCGTCGATGCTGTTGTCCTGTCCGGAGCATCAGCGGGTTTTGCTTCGCGCACTCCGGAAGACCAGAAGCGATACCTGGCCGAACGGCTCGAACCGATCGAGAACGGGCAGACCGTCGCAGAGTATGTGCGTCCATTGCTCGATTCGATGATGGGGCCCACTGCCTCCGGACCGCTCGTGGACAAGGTCCGCGAAGCCATCCTCGCCATGCGAACCGCTACCTTCGCCAATTCGATCCGCGCTATCGCGTCGTACGACGGCCGTGAGGCTCTCGACAATCTGGCGGTCCCGACCTTGCTCCTGGCGGGAACCGTGGACACGGCCTGTCCGGTCGCCGGTATGCGGGCGATGGCCGAGCGCATCGAGGATTCCGAAATTCACGAACTCGAGGGCGTTGGACACTACGGTTTCGCGGAACGCCCCGACGAATTCCACGGACACCTACTGGACTTCTTGGGCAGACGACTCCCGAAGGAGAACTGACTATGCTGCAATCGGATCCGACAGTCTTCGCCCGCGCCGTCGAAACGGCCCGACTCCCTCGCGTGCACACGCTGATCGACGGCATGTTCGTCGACGGCGGCGGCCAGATATTCTCCGACGTGTTTCCGGCAACCGGCACTCAGATCGCCGAAGTCCGATCCTCGTCACCAGGTCAGGTATCGGATGCAGTGAGCGCAGCGCGTCAAGCCTTTCCGGCCTGGGCGGACAGTTCTGCGACGACACGTGCCGCCATCCTGGACCGCGCCGCGGACACAATGCTTCGCGACATGGACCGGCTGACGGCATTGGTCACCCTCGACAACGGAAAGACCTCACCGGAAGCAAGTTTCGACGTGGTCAGTTCGACCTCGTTGACCAAGTCGGCGGCAGGGTGGGCAAGCAGGATGAGGGGCTCCACCCTGCCGCTCGGTGACGGGTACGTGGAGATGACATGGCGTGAACCTGTGGGCGTCGTGGCCATCTTCATGCCCTTCAATGCACCATTGATGTTCTGCGCGATGAAGATCGCTGCCGCCATCGCGATGGGCAACACCGTTGTGGTCAAGTCGCCGGAGAAGAGTCCGCTGGCTGCAATCGCCTTTGCCGAATACCTCGTCGAGGCCGGCCTGCCGAACGGAGTGGTCAACATCGTGCAGGGATTCGCGGACGTCGGGACCGCATTGGTCTCGTCGCCGGAGGTGGACATGGTCTCGTTCACCGGAAGCAGCGCCGTCGGGGCGCGCGTCGGATCCGATTCGGTGGCCGGACTCAAACGCGTTCTCCTCGAGTTGGGCGGCAAGTCTGCGAACATCATCTTCGACGACGCACCGTTCGACAGTGCGGTCGAGGGGTCCGTCGGCGCGATCTTCCGCAACTCCGGACAACGATGTTTCTCCGGATCGAGAATTCTCGTACAGGAGAATATCGCCGATCGTTTCATCGAATCGCTTGTGGCCAAGACTCGTTCACTGCGAGTCGGTGATCCGTTCGACCCGAACAGCGATATCGGATCGATGATCACCGCCCAGGACGTCTCCCGAGTGCGCAGCATCGTGCGAGACGCGGAAGAAGCAGGTGCAAATGTCTTGTGCGGTGGCGATTCACCCACCGGAGCAACTCCCGAGTCTGGGTACTTTCTGCCGACGGTGATCGACGTCGGCGACCTCACCGATCTGGCGATCCTGCGGGAGGAGACGTTCGGTCCAGTCGTGACGGTGCAGAGATTCACCGACACGAACCACGCGATAGATATCGCCAATACGTCCGAATACGGCCTCGCCGGTGGATGCTGGACCAGCGACCTCGCGAAGGCCCTCACCGTGGCCCGACGCATCGAGACGGGCTACTTCTGGATCAACTCCTATGCCGCCGCCGCCGGACCGGAATCCACTATCGGTGGGCGCAAGTCATCAGGATTCGGCACTGAAAAGGGCGAGGACGGAATGCTCGCCTACACGGCGATCAAAACGGTCATCATGTCCGAATCATCAACTGGAACAGTAATTCCCATGGGAGGTCGCTGACATGTCGCACTACCACCGATGCCGAGGCGCAGTCACCACCGGACCCGATCAGCCACTTCGAATCGTCGAGATCGAGGTGCCCGCACCTCAGGCCGACGAGGTGCTGATCAAAGTCACCGCATGCGGGCTGTGCCACAGCGATCTTCACTACATGGACGGCTCGTCCGGGGTGGACTATCCGTATCTTGTGGGGCATGAGATCAGCGGCGTGGTCCACGAGATCGGTTCAGAAGTCGTGGACCTCACGGTGGGCGATCAAGTGGTGGTGGCGCTGATCGTGTCGTGCGGCGAGTGTGTCGACTGCAAGCGCGGTCGCGGTGTCCGCTGCGTGAACAAGATGCCGCGCCATCGGGCTCCCCGCCTACCCGACGGCACGGAACTGACACCGGTCCTCGGGGCCGGCGGCCTCGCCGAGTTGGTCCTGATGAACAGGCAGCACGTCGCCTTACGCCCACCTTCTCTCGATGCTGGTTTGAGTGCGCTTCTCGGTTGTGGGGTGCCAACCGGATTCGGCGCAGCGGTCAACACCGGTGAGGTCACTGCCGGTGACAGGGTCGCAGTCATCGGTTGTGGTGGGGTCGGACTCAGCGCGATCGCCGGTGCACAGGCGGCCGGGGCCGCCCACGTCACGGCCTTCGACTTCGAGCCTGCCAAACGTGCACTTGCATCGGAGTTCGGCGCCGATGTCACCGTCGACGGTGTGAACTGGACACAGCAACCGGAGCTATTGTCGAGTTTCGACATCGTCATCGACGCGGTTGGGGGCGACGGACCATTGCAACAGGCGATTGCGCTGACGCGTCCCGGCGGGCGGATCGTTGCGCCAGGGGCTCCACGATCCGACGAAATCAGTGCTGTTGCGTTGCGCCCGGTCTTTCTCAAGCGACTCGAATATCACGTCTCGCACTGGGGTGATTGTGTCCCGAGCCGCGACTTTCCGAGGATCGCTCGGCTGGTGTCCGAGGGCAGCTTTCCACTAGAGAAGTATCGGAGTGAAATTGTCGATCTCGACGGCGCAGCCGAGGCCTACGAGCGTCTACGCCGGGGAGAAGTCCTCCGATCCATCGTGATGATGTGAGTGCGCTTCCGACACAGTCACTCGGGGTTAGTCTTCAGACGTCTGATGAGTTGTTACGCTGTCGGTACCCACCCGAGAGGCAAGCCGTGTCCGACGACCACACAGGATTCACACTTCGCAGTGGTCCGCTGGTACCGCAACTCGAACAGTTGCTGCGCGGGCGAATCATGCATGGAACGTGGGCGCCGTCCGAGCGCATACCGAGCGAGGCGGCCCTCGCCGTCGAACTCGGCGTCGGGCGTTCCTCGATTCGCGAGGCAATCCGCCTCCTCGCTCGCGACGGACTACTCGAAGTCCGACACGGCGTCGGAACCTTCGTGGCTGCCGCGTCCGAACTCGAGCACGTCGACGAATTCACCAAACTTCTTCGACGCTCGAGGATCCTCGAGGTCTTCGAAGTCCGTCGCGCACTCGAGATCGAGGCCGCCAGACTGGCCGCGGAGCGGGTACAACCCGAGGACCTCGACGGCCTGCGGCGGCGACTGACCATGCGACACAGTCATTTCGAGGGTGATGTCGAGAAGTTCGTCGACGTCGACCTCGACTTCCACACCGAAGTCGTTCGGCTGTCCGGAAACGCAGTTCTGCTCTCGCTTTTCACGTCGGTGCGTCCACTCCTTCGTGAATCCCTCGTCGAGATGATGGCCCACGAGGCCGGCGTCCCCGACACCTCACATGCCCATGATCAGTTGGTCGAGGCCCTTCAAGACGCCGACCCAGAAGCCGCGGTAGCGGCAACTCGAGCAAACATCGACACCGTCCTACGACGACTGCGTGTGCTCGACGCCTAAGAGAGGTTAGTTCTCGTGCAACACCCCACCGGCACAGTTCTGTCGACCGAACACGTGGATCTCGTCCGCGACGGCCGATACTTGTTGAAAGACATCAACATTTCGATCGAACCCGGACAACACTGGGTCCTCCTCGGCGCGAACGGCGCGGGCAAGAGCACGCTTCTGAGCCTGCTCGGAGCAACCGCCCACCCGACTCGCGGTTCCGTTTACGTCCTCGGCCACAAGTTGGGCCGCGTCGACATGAGGGAACTGCGGATGGACATCGGGCACGTGAACCCTCGTCACACGATCGGAATTCCGATCACCGTCCGCAACGTCGTGATCACCGGCCTCACCAACACCACCGAGGTGATGCCGCGCTGGTCACCGACGCCGGAGCAAGAGGCTCATGCCGACGCACTGATCGATCTACTCGGAATGAGTCCGCGTTCAGACGCGCTGTGGCCCAACTTGTCCCAAGGCGAACGGGGACGAACCCTGATCGCCCGCGCACTCATGGTCGAACCGCGCCTGCTTCTGCTCGACGAACCGGCGACCGGGCTCGATCTTGCTGCACGCGAACAACTCTTGACGGCACTGGACGACCTCCGCAATCAGAACCCGTCACTTGCCAGCATCCTCGTGACGCACCACATCGAGGAGATCCCCGGCACCACCACACATGCTCTTCTGATCAAGGACGGCGTCGTGACCGCCAGCGGCCTCGCCGAGGATGTGATCACCACCCAGAACATCAGCGAGTGCTTCTCGCATCCCATCGAGATCGAGCGTCGTGGTGGTCGGTGGAATGCTCAGTCGCGGCCACGCGAAAGAGTGTGACCGACAGTAGTTTCAGAGACGTCTGGCGCCGGGTCCCTCCCGGCCCAGTTCGTCTCCAGGGTTGAGCAGGTTGCATGTTTTCAGTGACAGACACCCGCAGCCGATACAGCCCGTCAGTTCGTCCTGCATCCGGTTGATGGCCTGCTTGCGATCCTCGAGGCGCTGATTCCACTCCGTGGAAATCTTGCGCCAGTCCTTCTTCGTCGGAGTTCGCCCCTGCGGCAACGATCCGAATACTTCGGCAACTTCGGCCAGGGGTATCCCGAATCTGACTGCCAACTGGATCAGCGACACCCGCCGGATCGAATGCCGCGGGAACTTCCTCATATTTCCTGCCGTCCGCTCCGCAGGAACCAGACCGAGTGTTTCGTAGTAGCGCACAGCCGACACGGCGACGCCAGTGCGCTCCGATACCTCGCCGATCGAGAGAAGTTCGTCACTCTTACGGATCATTCTGCCTCCCAATGGCTGCGCGACATTGACCTGAAGCGCACTCGAGATTCTACCTTCGACAACATGCACTCCCCCACCGATGCTCCCACCGGAACCTGGCGGCAGCTCCTGAGCGGTCGATACCTCGGCACCGCTACCGTCCTCGCAGGCGGCGTTGCGCTGTACGCGACCAACGTCTACCTGACGACCAGCCTGCTTCCGACTGCCATCGACGACATCGGCGGTCAGCAGTACTACGCCTGGACCGCGACGGTCTTCCTCATTGCTTCCGTCATCTCTTCGATGTTGGTCACCAACGTCCTCGCTGCCAGGGGACCGCGCGGGGCCTACCTGATCGGCCTCGCGATCTTCGCGCTCGGCACCGTTGTCTGTGCGGTCAGCCCGACGATGGAATTGCTGTTGGTCGGCCGCACGATCCAGGGTTCGGGCGGTGGCCTGCTGGCCGGTCTCGGTTACGCCGTCATCAATGCCGCGCTCCCCAGACATCTGTGGACTCGCGGGGCCGCGCTGGTTTCGGCGATGTGGGGAGTCGGCACCTTCGCCGGCCCTGCAATCGGCGGTGTCTTTGCTCAGTTCGGAGCCTGGCGATGGGCTTTCGGCGTCCTGGTCATCGCGACGATCGCAGTCGCCGCTCTCGTCCCCAGCGCGCTACCGGCACATGAACCGGGCAGCACCACCAGTAGCCCGGTGCCGGTCCTCTCGCTGGCATTGCTGACTGCGGCAGCTTTGCTGGTCAGCGTTGCCGGAATTCTGTCCAACCTCGCCGTGACCGCCGCAATGGTTCTCGCCGCTGTGCTGCTACTGATCGCCTTTGTCGCCGCTGACCGTCGCTCGCGCCACGGCGTACTACCGCCGTCGACGTTCAACGCGTCGTCCCTCAAATGGGTGTACCTGACCATCGTCGTCCTCGCTGTCGCGTCGACCGTCGAGACGTTCATTCCACTCTTCGGGCAACGACTTGCCGGCCTGGCGCCTCTCGCGGCCGGATTCCTCGGGGCCGCACTCGCTCTCGGCTGGACTCTCGGCGAAATCCCGAGCGCCTCGGCCACGACCCCTCGTATCGTGCGACGAATCGTTGTCAGCGGTCCGATCCTCGTCGCGATCGGGTTGGGCATCATGGCAGCATTTCTCACCGAACACGCCGGCGCCGGTGCGATGGTCGCGTGGGTGATCGGACTGCTGTTCGCCGGCGTCGGAATCGGCATCGCCTGGCCTCATCTTGCAGTCGGGGCGATGACCTCGGTCACCGATCCCGGAGAAGGTGCGCGTGCCTCGGCTGCCATCAACACCGTTCAGCTGATCGCCAATGCCTTCGGTGCAGCCCTGGCCGGAGTGCTGGTCAACATCGGCGAACCGTCGACGCTTCGTTCTGCGCAATTGCTTCTCTTCACCTTCGCCGCTGTCTCGATCATCGGCATTGCCGTGGCAGCTCGCGCACTTCCGCGAACGCCCGACAAAATCGGCAGCCCCGAAATCGTTCACGACGCTCGCTAAACTGTGAGAAACCCACACGGAGGAGTTGGCCAGTGACAGAACCGGATCCGGGCACAGTGGAAACCGACTTCCCGAAGACGGGAGCTCCCGCACAGCGCGCGCTGATCGCAGCGGGTTACACCCATCTCGCGCAGCTGACGTCCGTGTCCGAGAAGGAACTCGGCGCTTTGCACGGGATGGGACCGAAGGCCTTGAGGATTCTGCGCGAAGCACTCGCCGAACGTGTTCTGAGCTTCGCCGACTGAGCTCTCACATCAGACCAGGCTCGCCCGCACCTGGTTGCCACCTTCGCGCTTCGCTTCGTACATCACCGAGTCCGCGACGCGGAAGAGTTCGGCAAAAGCAGCGTCGACTGACTCACCCGGATTCCGGGGCGCGGTGCGGACCGCCATTCCGATGCTCGCGCTCGTCGGAGGGTCATCGTTCGCTCCGTCCATCGCGGAGCGGATCTGTCCTTCCAGCCTGGAGATCACGCTGACCGGTACCCGTTCGACCACGACGAACTCGTCACCGCCCATACGAGCAGTCAAGGCGGACTGGGTTGTCCACAAACGGATGCGCAGTGCAGTTCGCATGATCGTGCTGTCTCCTACGTCATGGCCGTGAACGTCGTTGATCGTCTTGAAGCGATCGAGGTCGATCACCACTACGAGCAGTGCATCCGCTTCGGTGACCGGAGCGCCCATCAAGTCGTTCACCCGACGCGCCAATCCGCGACGGTTGAGCAGTCCGGTCAACGGGTCGATGTCGGAGGTAGTGGCATCCGAACCCAGGACCGCCAGAACAATCTGTGACACAACAGGAATCACGATGATCGTAGCCAGCACAACCGAGATCTTCGCCAGTCCCAAGCCGACGTCCGCTGCTGGCCCGAACAACAAAGTCCACCCCGAAAGCACCGTGACGGTCGAGGCGAAGACCAAGTGACCGACTTGGAGTTTCGGATTGTGGAAGAACGCGATGTAGCCGCCGATCGACGCGAAAACGACGCACGCGATGAGTCGTCCCAGCGGTTCCGAGTCGGTTGCGGCCGCCGCCGCAATCGCGACGTCGGAACCCACGACAAAGGTGTACGACCACAGCGGCGTAGGCGGAAACAGCCACCAGATCAGGGCCGCGCCGAGGCACAGCGCGATGACCGCCAGATTGACCGCTCGCCAGAACGTACCTTGCGGACCGACGTCACTGAATCGCGCCGACAGCAACACCAGCCCCATCCAGAATGCTGTTCCGCCGACCAGCGCCCGGCAGGAAGTCAAGAACCCGCGGTCCTGGAGGTACCTGCTGAAACTGTGGAACTGGTCCGGCAACTGCCACCAGCGCATGACGACGTCGACCAAACCGTTCATCGCCGATCAGCCGATGCAGCTCCGCAACTTTTGGGCGTACTTCGACGAAACGGACTCGCTGATTTCCCCCCGGAGCACACTGGCATATCCGGCAGCATAGTCAGCGGCGACAGACAAAAACCGTTCTGCCGGATTTGAATCGGTCGATCAACTCAAAGCGTCGTAGGCCGCCGATACGTACTGCGCCGATCTCTCGGAACCGAGCAGACCCGGCCCCATCTTGTTCATCACGTACGAGAACGTCATGCGCTTCTCGGTGTCGATGATGATCTGCGAGCCACCCCAACCTCCCCAGAAGCAGATTCGCCCCTCCGGAATGAACGGGACGGACTCGGGCGTCGGCAATCCGAATCCGACGCCGAAGCGGACCGGCACGCCGAGGACGAGGTCGACCCCGTACGACTGCTCCTCGAAGATCTTGTCGATCGTTTCCTCCGACAGCAAGCGAACGTCACCGACCTTGCCACCGCACGCGATCACCGATTGGATCCTTGCGAGTGCCCTCGCATTCGAATGACCGTTGGCCGCACCGATCTCGGCGGCGCGCCACCCGTCGGTCCACGAACCTGTAGCGTCAGCCGGCGGCGCGGTGAATGTCTTCACCATGATGTTGTCCATCCCGAGTGCCGCGATGTCGATCGGCAAAGGCGGTGGCGCAATCACATTCGAGACTCGCCCGTATTCCGACTTCGGCAAGCCCAAGCGGAAATCAGCATCGAGCGGGCCGGCGATTTCCTCGTCGATGAAGCTACCGAGGGTTCGTCCGTCGATGCGCCTGACGACCTCGCCGATCAGATGGCCATAGTTGAGGGCGTGGTATCCGGATGCCGTACCCGGTTCCCACCACGGAGCCTGCGTCGCCAACCGGGCGGTGGCATATTCGTCGTCGCAAATGTTCTCGAGGGTGAACGGTTGATCCCACCCCGACACACCCGAGGTGTGCGACAACAGTTGCCGGACCCGAATTCGGTCCTTGCCCGCTGCTGCGAATTCCGGCCAGTACTGCGCGACCGGGGCGTCGAGATCAAGCAACCCGCGGTCGACGAGCATGAGCGCGGCCAGTGCGGTCACGGTCTTGCTGCAGGACCAGACATTGGTAACGGTGTCGCGAGACCAAGGAGCAGTGTGCTCGACGTCGACCCAACCGCCCCACATGTCGACGACGGATTCGCCGTCGATCGTCAGTGCGATCGCTGCCCCGACGTCCTCGCCGGAATCGAGATTGCGTGCCAGCGCCTCCTTCAAGCCAGAGAATCGCTGGTCACATACGCCTTCGATGTTCGCCACTGACAGCCTCCACAGGAATGATGAAACTTGACGTCAACTTCAACTACGTTGAGTATGTGTCCGATTCACCTGTGGTGTCAATCACTTCAAGTGCCAGAGTCGGCTCAGACCAACGGGATTCCCTTGGCGATGCGCCGACGCAGATCCCAGAGATAGAAGTTGTAGGGAAACATCCGCAGAATCTTCGGACTGAACCGATTGACCAGCGCGGCGACGCGCATGGATCGATCGAAGTTACGCTGCTGACGCACTGACCACGGGAGCCGCATTTCGTCACGAAAGGCTTGGGGCAGGAACCCGGTGGTGACAAATCGGTTGAGCGGACCGACCACGGGATGCAACAGCTTCGGAGTGAAGGTCGCCGACGCGATCCCGTAGAGATGCTCACGAATCGTCTCGTCGATCGCCACCTTGTCGAGGTTCTCGTTCCAGTAGACCTCGAACGCATCCCGGTCCGCCGGCCACATGTCGCGTCGCATCTGAAGGGTTGTACCGAACGTGGCGCTGCGCTGATAGAACGCATCCCGGGTTACCGGATCGAGATCCCCGTACAAGATTTTGTAGACGTCCTCGAAGCCTCGGTACAGGCAGGCGGCCACCCACAACTGCAGTTCGGGATCGAACGCGTTGTATTCGACCGCGCTGTTCTCATCGGAGCGAACGTGCTTGTGAGAGCCGTTGACTGCGCGTCGGTACAGCTTCTTTTCTTCGTCCGTCGCCAGGCTCGCCACCGCGAGATACGTCAGCGTCGTCCGGGTTCGCTTCACCGGATGCCGATCCAACCGACCCGTCTCGACCTTGCTCTCATACACGCCGTACCCCACCGCCGGGCGCGCCAACTGCATGATGACGTTGGCGCCTGCGGCCAACAGTCCGAGCCCGGACATCGCCTTTTCAACCTCGGCGTCGATGTCGACCGCCTGGACGCCGACCGCTCCGATGCCGCCTACCACCGCTTCCTCGCGCCCGTCCATCGAATCCCTACTCACCGTCATGGCAGAACCCCTTCGAGTCGATATCTGCGAACGCATGTTCTCAGATGAGTGAAACGCCGAAATGCCGAGATGTCAAGCAATCTCGGGATGCAAAGATGGTCTTCATGAATGACCAACCGCGTTCGTACGGTGGCGTCGACGGCGCGCTCCGGGTAGCCCAACGACGGGAGGCGCTGATCGAGGCCGGTCTGGAACTCATGGGCTCCGCCGAGCCCGAACTGACGGTCCGCGGAGTGTGCAAGAAGGCCGGTGTCGCGGCGCGGTACTTCTACGAGAGCTTCACCGATCGTGATGCTCTGATGTCGGCCGTCTACGACACCGTCATCACGGACATCGCCGTTTCAACCCAGGCTGCAGTGGACGCCGCCGAGACCGAACGCGGCAAGGCGCTCGCTGGAATCGCGAACATCGTCCGCACTATCGCGAACGATCCCCGTCGCGGACGTCTACTGTTCTCCAGCGCCCTGACGAGCCCTGTCCTGGCCGAGAAACGCCAAGCGTCGACGACGATATTCATCGGTCTCCTGGCCGCCAACGCGAAGACCTTCTACCGATTGAACGACAGCGGTCATCTGACCCTGACGGCCACGTTCCTGGTCGGCGGCCTGGCGCAGACCCTCAGTGCATGGCTCGACGGGTACATCGACGTGACGGAAGAAGAACTGGTCGCCGAATGTGCGGCGATCCTGCTCGCACCCGCCCTGCCGCCGTCTTGAGCTCCTGCATTCAGTCCCAGATCCCGATGTTGTCGAGGTGAGCGAGAAGTCGAGCAGCGCCGTCGGAGAACTGCAGACTCATCTGCGCGTCCACCTGTTCTCGATCGTGCTTCTCGAACGCCGCGATCAAAGCATCGTGGCTCGATACCGCAAGCTCACCCCAGCCTGGATCCGTCGCGTAGAGACGAGCAGGGGTGTACCGAATCGCGCCGAACAGGAACCATGCCAACTTCGCACCACCCGCAGCGCGATTGATCAGGCGATGGAACTCGAATTCGCACTGCTCGATCGCAGCTGCATCCGAAGCGTCGACCGCCGCTCGCAAATCGGCATTGAGTTCCGTGAGTTCCGCGAGTTGATCAGCGGTGATTCTGTCCATCGCCCGCAACGCCAGCTTGACCGCGATCTGCCCCTGCAACCAGAAGATGTCTTCGATGTCCTGGCGACTGAGGGGCGAGACGAGATAGCCGCGATGCGGAACCAACTCGACCATCCCCTCGCCGCGTAATGCGACGAGGGCTTCTCGCACCGGCGTGACGCTGACCCCGAGGTCGGCCGCGGTTTCGTCCAGCCTGACGAACTCGCCCGGACGGACCGAGCCGGACATGATCAGGTTGCGAACGTGGTTGGCCACGTCCTCCGACAACTGTGGCCGTCTCCTCAGCTCAGATGTCGCTCTCCGAGTGCGTGCAGACGTTGCCACAACCGATCCTCACAGTCCGTACGTTTTGCCGATGATGTCTCGCTGAATCTCGTTGGTACCACCATAAATGGAGGACACAAGAGTCTTTCGCACATGGTGCTCCATGTCGAACTCAGTCGCGTAACCGTACCCACCCATCATCTGCATCCCCTCGAGCGCGACCTTCTTGGCGGTCTCGGTCAGCTTGAGCTTGGCCATCGACGCTTCCCGCGGGAACATCTTGGTCGGGTTGGCGTCGACCATTCGGGCCACGCTGTAGACCAGCAGACGGCCGCATTCGATCTCCGTGGCGAGATCCGCGATCCGGTGGCGAAGCGCCTGAAACGATCCGACCGGACGGCCGAACTGCTTACGCGTGGTGACGAATTCGAGGGTGTCGTCGAAAGCGCGCTGCGCGGTCCCGAGCATCATCGCCGCGAGGATGAGGCGTTCGATGTTGAGTCCGGCCATGAGTTGACGCCAGCCGTTGCCGACTTCGCCAACCACCGCGTCCTCGGGCAGGAATGTGTCGGTGAAGTAGAGATCGTTGACCTCCTTGCCGCCCATGGTGTCGATTCCACTGATCTTCAATCCGGAGATGTCGGCCGGGACATGGAACATCGTCAGGCCCTCATGCTTGCCTTCACCTCGGGATGTGCGAGCCACCAGAAGGATGTTCTCGGCGAAGTGCGCGTTGGAACACCACGTCTTCTGGCCGTTGATCAGCCACCCACCGTCGACCTTCTCGGCGCGGCAACTCAGATTTCCCACGTCGGAGCCCGCTTCGGGTTCGGACATCGAGATCGACTGAGACGCGCCACGGACGATCCCGCCGAGCACTGCCTCCTTCTGGGCCGGACTGCCGAACTTCTCGTATGCAGCCCCGGTGATGACGGTCGGGCCGAGTCCACCGATCGGCGCCATGCCCTTGGCGGCTTCCTCCAGAAAGATGCACAGGTCGACCGTGCTTCCGGCGGATCCGCCGTATTCCTCCGGGACAGTCAGCCCGAGCCATCCCAATTCCGCCATCTTCTCGTAGAACGCCTGGTTGTGGTTATGGGCGCCATGATCGGTCAGCAGGTCTCGCTGCTCACGGGTACCACTTTCCTTCTTGCAGAACGACGCTACCGACTTGGCGAAATCAGACTGCTCCTGCGTGAAATCCATGTACATCGAAAACTCCCGAGTGAGATGAGGCTGGAGGCTTGTCGGAGCTCGGTCCGACGCATACTGTGACTACCAGCACAGTAAATCACATCACATATATGTGATGCACCGACATGTGGAGGATCTGAAGAACATGACAGAACAGCTCGGCCGCCAGAGCACGTCCACGTCGACAGATCCGAGATCGGACGATCACACTTTCGCGAGCCTCGACCCTCGCAACGATTCCGTGGTCGCGCAGCACCCCATTGCAGACCAGCGAGAGATCGAGAAAGCGGTCGCCGCAGCACGCACGGCGTCGAAGTGGTGGGATCAACTCGGATTCCAAGGCCGCCGGAAGGTGCTCGGCAATTTCCGCGCCGCGATCGCCACTCACGCCGAATCGATGGCGGCGATCATTTCCGCCGAGACCGGAAAACCCAGCGACGACGCACTACTCGAAGTCATGCTGGCCGTCGAACATCTCGACTGGGCGGCACGCAACGCACAGAAAGTGTTGCGCCGCAGACGCGTCGGTGCAGGACTGATCAGCGCCAACCAGTCTGCATCCGTTGGCTACCGGCCGATGGGCGTCGTCGGCGTGATCGGCCCCTGGAACTATCCGCTGTACACACCGATGGGGTCGATCGGCTACGCACTGGCCGCCGGTAACGCCGTCGTGTTCAAACCGAGCGAACTCTCACCAGGCGTCGGCGTCGAATTGGCCCGGCTGTGGAACATCGCCGCACCCGGACACCCTGTCCTGCAGACCATTACCGGTGACGGAAAAACCGGTGCACTTCTGTGTTCGTCCGGTGTCGACAAGATCGCATTCACCGGTTCGACCGCTACCGCAAAGCGCGTAATGGCCGCCTGCGCGGACACCCTCACCCCCCTGGTCGCCGAATGCGGCGGCAAGGACGCCATGCTGGTGGACTCCGATGCCAACCTCGATGCGGCCGTGAGCTTCGCGGCATTCGGGGCAGTGGGCAACGGCGGACAAACCTGTGCCGGCGTCGAACGAATCTACGTCGCAGCGCCCGTGTACGACGCCTTCCTGTCCAAGCTCACCGCCGCGCTACGAGACGCCCACGCCGGCGCCACCGACAGCTCGACCTACGGGCCGATGACGCTGGGAAAGCAGACTGGGATAGTCCGGGGCCAGATCGAAGACGCTCTCAGTCGCGGCGCGAAAGCTGTACTCGGCGGACTTGATTCGTTCAACGGTCCGTTCATCGATCCGATCATCCTGACGGATGTTCCGGAGGATTCCACGGCGATCACCGAGGAGACGTTCGGCCCGAGCGTCGTGGTGAACAAGGTCGCCGACATGAACGAGGGGATCGAACGCGCCAATGCGTCGAAGTACGGCTTGGGCGCCTCGGTGTTCACCAAGAGTTCGTCGAAGGGCCGAGCAATTGCCGAGAAGCTCGACTGCGGTGTCGTCACGGTCAATTCGGTTCTCGGTTTCGCCGGAATCGCCGCCCTGCCGTTCGGCGGGGTCGGCGATTCCGGATTCGGCCGTATCCACGGAGCCGATGGGCTGCGTGAGTTCAGCAGTGTGAAATCACTGGCCGTTCAGAAGTTCAGCGCTCCACTGGACCTGCTGACCATCGAGCGAAAAGCCAGGGACATGAAGATCTCACGTTGGATGCTGGCGAAACGCCACGCGAAGTCCTGAGAGATCAGGCGATCAGCCGGCGGTGACGAGCACCTGCTCGTCGCTGTCGGCTGCTTCGAGTTCACGAACCAGCGGAAGCACCTTGGCCCCGAAGTATTCGATCTCCTCCTGGAAATGCAGGAATCCGCCGAGAATCAGATCGACACCGCGACGGCGATATTCGACGATCCGATGCGCGATTTGTTCCGGCGTGCCGATCAGTTGTGAGCGGAAACCGTCGTTGTACTGAACCAAGTCCTCGAACGTCGAATCCGCCCACATCCCGTCCTTGGACGCGGTCGATGCGCCGGCCTGTTGGACTGCATTCTTGAATCCCTCGACCGCAGGGCGGTTGGCCTTGGCGATGATCTCGCGCAGTGTGTCCTTTGCTTCCGCCTCGGTGTCGCGGGCGATGATGAATCCGTTGAGCCCGAACTTGACCTCCCGATCGTTCTCACGAGCAACACGGCGAACGTCGACCAACTGTTCGGTGACGCCGTCGTAGTCCTTGCCGTTACTGAAGTACCAATCCGAATACCGGCCCGCGTTCTCACGGGCTGCCGCCGAGTTACCACCTTGGAAAAGTTCGGGATTGGGGCGCTCCGGAGTGTTGAGAGGCTTCGGCTTCAACGTGAAGTCGTGGATGCGGTAGAAGTCGCCGCGGAAATCGACGTCGTCCTCCGTCCAGATCTTCCGAAGAACCTGAAGGAACTCGGCGCTACGCCGATAACGCTCGTCGTGCTCGAGCCACGGCTCGCCTAGATGTGTGAACTCGTCCTTGAACCAACCACTGACGACGTTGACGGCAAATCGACCGTTCGACAAGTGATCGGCGGTAGCGCCCAGTTTCGCCAACACGGCCGGCTGCCAGAGTCCCGGATGCACCGCGGCGATCACCTTGAGCTTCTCGGTGGCCAGGAGAAGCGCAAGGCTGAAGCTCGTGGATTCGTGCTGGAATTCGGCCCCGTAGCTCGCCTCGTAACGTACCTGGCTCAGGGCGTACTCGAAGCCGTTGTTCTCGGCGGTCTGTGCCAGCTTCTTGTTGTACTCGTAGTCCCAGCTGGTCCGCTGCTCGATGTCGGAGGTGACCAGACCACCACTGACATTGGGCACCCAGTAGGCGAACTTGATCTCGTCGGCGATACGTTCAGTAGACATGAAACCCAGCAAACATGCAGTTCCCAGTGGTTTCCAGGGTAGCGATCACACAGGTTGTAAGTGTTGGGTGGGTGCTGCGACTGTGAAACGGTGGCAGCATGACTGCTGTGGACATTCAGGAGATCGCGCACCGCATCACCAGCGAGGACGAGGCGCTCTCGGTGGCGTCACAGCTGTCCGACGAGTTCGCGGCAGGTGCCGGAGTCCGCGATGCGCAGCGCCTCCTTCCCCACGACGAGGTTCGCACCCTGGCGCGGTCCGGCTTGCTCGGACTCTCGGTGCCGAAGGAGTTCGGTGGCATCGACGCAAGCACCGAGACGTTGGCCGAGGTCTTCCGCCTACTCGCCGAGGGCGATCCCAGCATCGCGCAGATTCCGCACAGCCACTTCACTTTCCTGGAAGCGCTCCGGTACCAGGGGTCTAACGAGCAGAAGCAGTTCTTCTACGCCGAAGCATTGTCGGGCAAGCAGTTCGCCAACGCCCAGAGCGAGCGCGGCAACAAGACCATCGACATCGACGGCACCACTCTCACCCCCGACGGGGAAGACTTTGTGCTCGAAGGTCGAAAATTCTATTGCACCGGAGCGCTTTTCGCAGATTGGATCGTGGTGCGTGCCGCCAATGCGGATCAATTCACCGAGACCGGCGCACAGGTGAAATCCGCGGTCTACCTACCCCTGAATACTCCCGGACTGTCGATCGTCGACGACTGGGACGGCATGGGACAGAAGACAACTGCAAGCGGAACCGTGACCCTGGAATCCGTTTCGGTACCGCAGTTCAATGTCGTACCCTTCACGTCGCTCTTCACTCACCCGACCACCTACGGAGCACAGGCCCAGATCCTGCACGCCGCGATCGACACCGGCATCGCGTCGGCTGCACTGCGTGAATCCGTGAAACTCGCGGCAAAGGCGCGTCCCTTCTTCGAGGCGAAAGTCGATACAGCGGTGGAGGATCCACTGCTCGTTCAACTCGCCGGCGAAGCGGCAATCGAGGTTCGCGCTGCCAGATCCCTCTTGGCGGAAGCAGCGCGATCGATCGACGTGGCGCGTCGTGATCCCACCGAGGACTCCACGGCCCGAGCATCCATCGACGCTGCAACTGCCAAAGTGGTCGGTGCCAGGGCGTCATTGGCGGCCACGAGCACGCTGTTCGAGATCGGTGGCACCAGAAGCGCAGGCGAATCGGCGAACCTCTCGCGGTTCTGGCGTGACGCGCGCACGCACACCCTGCACGATCCGACGAGGTGGAAGGTCCAGCACATCGGCCGGTGGACACTGTCCGGGACAATCCCACCGCGGCACGGGCTGCTGTGAACACACTCAGTCGGAGTTCATATATCCGCTGATCAAGACTTCCAGTCCTTCCAAGTAGCTCTCAGTCGTCGTCCCTCCCGGCCAGTCCTCGAGCACCTCACTGAGCACCGGCAGTTTCTCGGGCCCGATTTCTCGGATCTTGACCGCGAGAGGTGACACGCTGCCTTCCGGTCGCGTAGTGGTGTCGTAGATGTTGAGCAATGCGCCGAGTGTGTAGTTCCACAGCGCTCGATAGATCAACAGTGCGCGACGAGGTGACATACCGAGTTCGACACACGCGGCCATCGCCCGATCGACCAAGACCACAGCGCCGCTCCCACCACGGCCACCGCGCTGAAGCAACTCGATGATCCAGCGCTCCGACGCCAGCGTTTCGAAGATCGCGGTGAAGATCGTGCGAAGCCGTTCGACCTGATCCTGCGGCAGGACCAGCGCGCCGAGATCTTGTGAGTACACATCGAGCACCGCGCTGATCAGCTGTTCCTTGTCGCCCACGTGCCGGTACAGCGCCATCGGCGTGGTGCCGAGCGACTTCGCCAACGCGCGCATGCTCAACGCGTCGGCGCCGCCGGTCTGAAGCTGCCGTTTCGCCTCGTCGACTATCTGCTCCGACGTGATCGTCGGGGGACGTCCGAGCCGCGGTGATCTCGGTTCCATCTTTTCGGCCATCCGTCGATTGTGCGCGCCCCTGCTACAACGCTCTCGCCCGGGGAACCCCTTGCATCTCAGTCGTCAGCAAGGTAAACCTAACTACTTATGAGAACGCGTATACAAATTAGGTACCTGCAATGACAACAACAACTCGAGCGGTAGCCGCACCGGCTCTGGTCCTCACAGCCGCCGCGGCAGCGCAGTTCCTGGTGGCCTTCGACATGTCGGTCATCAACGTCGCGCTGCCAGACATCCAGGAATCGCTGAACTTTTCCGACGCCGGGTTGTCCTGGGTCGTCAACGCGTACGCCCTCGCCTTCGGCGGACTACTTCTTCTCGGCGGTCGTCTGTGCGACGTGATGGGCACTCGTCGAGTTCTGGTTTCCGGGCTTCTGCTGTTCGCCCTCGTCAGCATCGTCGGCACCTTCTCCGTGTCCGCCGAAATGCTTGTCGGAGCGCGGGCGCTTCAAGGCGTCGGCGCTGCACTGATCGCTCCGGCCGGGCTCGCCGCACTCAGTCAGGCCTTTCCCACCGGACGCGCCAGGGCCAAGGCATTCGGCATCGGCGCAATGTCGTCAGCACTGGGCGGCGCACTCGGTGTCGTCCTGAGCGGCATTTTGACTGAAGGGCTCAGTTGGCGATGGGTGATGTTCGCCGGCGCACCAGTGGCCCTGATCGCCGCAGTTGCCGGTGCCCGTGGCCTGCCGGCCGGCCAAGCCGCCAGAGGCGGCTCCCTCGATCTCCCCGGAGCCATCTTGGCGACGGCCGGAATCACCGCCCTTGTCGGCACAGTGATCGCCACGGAATCACATTCCTGGACTTCGGGTTACGTGCTGGGTGGATTCGCGCTCACGATCGCGCTGCTCACTGCTTTCGTTGTGGTCGAAAGCCGCTGCGCCACACCACTGGTACGACTGTCCACCCTGCTTCGACCCCGAATCGGACTGGCCAACGCCATCATGTGCCTGGTGTGCGCGGCACAGTTCAGCGCGTTCTTCTTCGTCTCACTCTTCCTGCAACGCGGGCTGGGCTATTCACCGACCACCACCGGTCTGGCTTTCCTACCCTTCTGCTTCGGCCTGGTGATCGGCATCCTCGCGTCCACCAAACTCCTTCCGCGCTACGGAGTTCGACCGCTGCTCGTAGTCGGGACAGCAGTCGCCGCAATCGGAACTTTCATGTTTTCGACCATGAACCTCGACAGTCCCTTCTGGGCCGTCATCCTGGTGCCTTCGCTTCTGGCGAGCATCGGCATCGGTCTGTCGTTCATGCCGCTCAGTAACGTCGCCACCGCCGACGCTCCCCCCGAAGAAGTCGGCATGGCATCCGGGCTACTGAGTACATCGCGTCAGATCGGCGGTTCACTCGGACTAGCCGTTCTCGTGAGCGTCGCCGCTTCCTCGACGGCACGTTCGGACAGCGCGCCGACCGAAGCACTGGTTTCCGGATACTCCCAAGCCCTCTTCGTCTGCTCCGGCCTACTGCTGGCCGGTACCCTCCTGTCCTTCTTCTTCCCACGAATGGATCGTTGACCTCAGATGTTCACCACCCGAACCGCATTCGGCATCGTCTCGGCGCTTCTCCTGACCGTCGCCGGCGCAAGCGCGTGCAGCAGCTCCGCCGAGTCCGACACCGCCTCTGCAACTCGCTCCGTCACCCACGAACTCGGCACCGTCGAAGTTCCGGCCTCACCGCAGCGCATTCTCGCGCTCGACGAGTACGCGGGGTTGAGTGCACTCGCACTCGGCGTGAAGCCCACCGTCGTCTACAGCACCCTGCGATCGGACGTCGCCAAGTCGATCCTGCGCGAGCAGGGCGTCGAAGTTCTCGACAAGCCGACCTTCTTCGCCAACCCCGCCGTCGAGGAGATCGCGTCCGTCGAACCCGATGAAATCTTGATGAGCAATGCCGGTCCATTACCGAGCCTGTTCGCTCAGATCAACGCCGTGGCGCCAACCTTGGTCCTCCCGTACTCGGCGCCGTGGCGTGACGTGCTCGAACACGCTGGGGCACAGCTCGATCGAGGCAGTGAAGCAACCGCCATGATCGGAAAGCTGGAATCCGGTCTCGAAGACGTCAAGTCCGCGGCTGCCGGCCAGAGCCTTGCGATCCTTCTCGGCTACAGCGGAAACCTGTTCACCGTGCCACCGACCACTCCCATCTCCACACTGGTCACCGAGGCCGGATTCACCAGGCCGGCATCGGAAATCAACGCGACCAACAATCAAGACACCGGCACGATTTCGCCCGTCTCACCGGAACTCCTACCCGAGCATGCGGCGCAGACCGTCGCCGTACTTTCCGGGCAGCAGTACGACGCATCCATCGTGCGAAACACTCCACTGTTCGACAACCTGACACCCGATCCGGCGCACGCTCTGGACGTCAGCGGTGATCTCTGGTTCGGCAGCCATCCTTTTGCCATCTACTGGATCATCCAGGATCTGGACGGCATCGCACATGGCAAGGGGCAGAACAGTATCGGAACCCTCGACAGCGCCGACGCGCGATGGGCGGCATTCAGCGCGCTCTGACGTCCTGACGGAAGGTCAGCGGAGAAACACCCACCCGGGTGGCGAAGAACTTCGTGAAGTTCGCAGAATCGTCGAACCCCAACTTCGACGCCACCTGGGTGACCGTGTCCGTGCCGAAAGACAGCAGACGTTTCGCTTCGAGAACCACACGCTGATCGATGTACTGCTTTGCCGTCATCCCGGCAGCGGCTCGGGTGGCCCGCAGCACAGTCTTCTCGGAGTACCCGATCTTGTTGGCGTACTCCGAAACCGAACGGACCGTGGCGAAGTCACGTTCGACAACGGCATGAAACCTTTCGAACACGTCATTGTGCGCCAGCACGGAACTCTGTTCCTGTCCACCGAGATGGGTCAGTTTCAACAGAATTGCTGTCAGCGTGTGCCGCAGAATGGCCGCGCGAACGACCGGCGCGGAAGTATCCGGGCAGCCGTAGTTCAGGTTCAGGTGTTTCATACCCGTGCTGATGGTCTCGAGGTTCTCGCCGGACAACTGCCACGCTGCCTGCCGACTGCGAGCGTTCCCGTCCAACAACTGCTGGCTGACGGCATCGAGCGACGAGGGTGTGAACAGAACAACCGTCGCCTCGAAGTCCTGGATTCGCCCCCACTGTTGCACCTGCCCCGGTCTGACCCAGAACACGGTCCCCGGGCTCACCGCGTAGTTCACGAAGTCGATGGTGTGTAGCGCCGAGCCCTCGGTCACCAGCGCGAGCAAGTGAAATTGCGGACGTTGGGGGCCGACGAACTCTGCGCTTCCCCCGTTGATGCGAATGGTGTCCAGGCTGAGTACTTCGATCTCGGTCGCGTCAGCCACCGACGATGCGTACCCGACGTCCCGGACGGGTACTTGTCTGTTTTTCACTAGTCCGGGACTCATCTTCACCGTGACCGAATACCCGAATGCGACATACCGTCAGGGTATCAATCAGTTCACGCTCGGATAGGAATCTTCCAGTGCAGACATCACGCTCGGAAACAGCAGGCAAGACGCAACTCACCTACGTCTTCGACGCCTATTGCGGGTGGTGTTTCGGCTTCGGCCCTGCGTTGACGGAGTTCGTCCGTCAAAATGCCGATTCCGTCGACTTGTCCGTGGTCAGCGGCGGACTGTTCACCGGTGAGCGCGTCGCGCCCATGTCTTCGGCTCCGTACCTGAAATCAGCCAACGCCACCATCGCCGCCCAGACCGGCGCTGTCTTCGGTGACGGATATTCACAACTGGTGACTGATGGGCGGTTCGTCATGGATTCGACGGATGCAGCGATCGGACTCGCCGCACTGCGCGCGCAAGATCCGACACGCGCCCTCGACATCGCGGAGGCCATGCAGATCGCGTTCTACCGAGACGGGCGCAGCCTTTCCGATCCCGAGACATACCGATCCATCGCGGAATCCCTCGAACTCGACCCATCTGCCGCGGTGTCTTCCCTGTTCACCGCCGCCTCGAAGGATGCCGCCCGCGCTGATTTCGTCCGAGCACGCAGGCTCGGCGCCACTTCGTTTCCGACGCTGTTGTTCCACGGGAGCGACGGGTCCGTCGTGAAATTCGGTTCTCCGACCAGTACCGCGGCCGATCTCACCCGCGACCTGAACACGTGTGTGCGGGCGTATGCGGTGGCTTGACCCACCCACCTTGCGAGTGAAAGGTACGCCCGGCGCCTTCAGTACGCCGAACGTACCTTTCGCTCAGCGTGACTTCACCCAAATCACTTCGGCCCCCCTTCTGGTTTGATGAACACCGAACGAATCGCACCAAAGGGGAAACGACAGTGGTTTCAGATCCGATCACGGGCCTGGAGATGGAACTTGCCGACATGTGGCAACGAGGACGCGCCCAGGCGCGCACCTATGCGCGCGCAATTCATCCCAAACTCGATCCGGCGCTCTACCCGGTTCTGGTCATCCTGAACCGTTCGGATGCGGTGCGGATGTCCGACCTGATCTGCACCCTCGATATCGAGAAGTCCACCTTGACCAGGCAAATCGACGCCGCAGCTCGACTCGGCCTGGTGGAACGAATCCCCGATCCCGACGACGCTCGCGCCAAGTTGGTAGCTCTGACCCCTGAGGCGCGAACGAAGCTCACGACCATCCGCAATCACCAGATAGATCGCTGGCGCGCCCGACTCGAGAAATGGGATACGGACGACATCACCACGCTGACAGCGCTGCTTCACCGACTGGGCAGTTCCGAGGACTGACGACAAATTAGTCGTGATGGGCAGCCCACTCGAACAGCCGGACGATTTACGCCGTCACGACAATTCTGCAGCAGCACGCAGGATCAACTGGGTGACCTCGTGCGGGTGGGACGCCAAGGATGCATGGCCTGCGTCGAGTTCCTCGATCTCGCGGGCACCGATACGCTCTGCCATCCATCGCTCGGTTTCCGGCGGAATCATTCGGTCCTGCCCTGAAACCTGATACCAACTGGGCTTCCCACGCCATGCCGGCGGCCCTGACGGGTCCGAGAAGCACTGACCCGCAATGGGTTTCTGCGTCAGCGCCATGACCAATGCTTCGGTGTCGTCGAGATCCTGACTGAAACTCTCCTGAAACTTGTCCGGGGCGATCCACAAGAAGCCCTCGGCGTCCGGCGCGATGTTCGCCGCGCCCGCCGGCTGATCCGTGCGGGCGAAGATACTTCCCAGGCTGTCACCCTCGTCCGGCGCAAAGGCAGCGATATATACCAGTCCCACAACGTTTTCCGCATGACCCGCGCCTGTGATCACCGCGCCGCCGTACGAGTGTCCGACCAGCAGGGTCGGGCCGTCCATCGATTCGGCCAACTTCCTGGTCCGGTCCACGTCGTCGGCGAGCGAAGTAAGTGGATTCTGGACCGCAACCACTCGATGCCCGGCGTTGTGCAGGGTGGGTATGACGTGACGCCAATGAGAACCGTCTCCCCAGGCTCCATGTACCAGAACGATGTTTACCTTCTCTGTCATGACCAACTCCTCCAGATACGCAGTGCGACGAATACTCCGACGATCGGCAAGCCTTCGAAACCCAGGCCTTGCCTGTTACCCAGGTTAAGGGGATCCTGGATCAATAACCATGACCAGATTGCCAAGTTTTTGTGCAGAAACGCCGAATGCTCGAGACATCGGAGTGATCGATCCATGAGGACAACATCATCACAGCGGTACGTACCCACCACCGACGAGACTCGAACCCGGGACACCCTCTCACACGTTCTCGAAGTCGTCCACCTTCGCGGTGATCAGATTCATCGCTGCGTCCACGGCGAGAACTTCACCGTGGAGGTACCCGCTGGGGTGCGAGCACTTCACATTGCCGAGCACGGTGACATCGTGATCAGAACGCAGGGCAAAGCCCCGATCGAACTCGGCCCCGGGGAACTCGTACTGTTACCCCATGGGCATGCACATACGATCGAGAATGCGATGCCGATGCACCCGAAAAACGAAACATGTTGGCTTTTCGGTACTTTCACACTCGACGACGTCGCAGCGCAGCGACTGCTGTCCGTTCTGCCGGACTTCGTCGAACTGCGCGCGACACAAGGGACCCCGGTCGAGTGGCTCGAGGTGAGCAGCCGACTGTTGGGCGCCGAGGTGGACGATCCGAAACCTGGTTCCTCCGTGATGGTTTCCCGGATTCTCGACCTTCTCTTCGTCCAGATCCTCAGAGCGTGGGCTCGAGCGGACGGATCGAACGGCGGATGGTTGACCGCAGCAATGGATCCACGAATCGGGCAGGCCCTCGAGGCCGTCCACAGCGACCCGTCACGCAACTGGACCATCGACGAACTGGCGACGCTGTCCACCCTGTCGAGATCGTCTTTTGCGGAGCGCTTCTCGCGACTGGTCGGCCAGACGCCCGGCGCTTACATCACCGAGCGCCGACTCGACCGTGCCGCCGAACTACTCGTGCAAACCACCGAGCCGGTCGGAACCATTGCGATAACTGTCGGCTACGAATCCGATGCCGCGTTCAGCCGCGCCTTCCGTCGACGATTCGACGCCTCGCCGTTGAACTGGCGAAAGTCCAACTCCCACAATCACTGACGTCAGGTCGCAGCGATTACGCCTGCGACCGGGATCCGGCCGAGAACTGCAACGCGGAAGTCCACCATCGCGCGCTCCACGTGATTGGCGCTCGAGACCACAACCACGCCGGTCGCGCCTCGATCGGCGAGAATCCGCGCAGAGTTGATCGCATTCTCGACCGTCGACCACGAAGTTCCCTCTTCGGTGATCCGGCCCGGGTTGACGCCGTTGGCAACGAGCCATTCGCGCATCGCCCTGGCTTCCGTTACTCCGGCCTTCGGAGCCCCACCGCTTGTGATGATCGGAGACTGCGGGTACTGACGGGCCAGCTGGAGCGCCGCCTGAAGCCGGTCGACCAACATCGGACGCATCGTGCCGTCGTCGAAGAGGCCGGCACCCAAGACGACGATGTTCGTGCCCACGGGGTTGAGGTCGAGCAGCACGGGCGACTGGCGTGTCAGCGTCTCAGCACTCGTGCACGCGAGAATGAGAGACCGCACCGGTGTTTGGCAGCCGCCCACCGTCGACAGGATGCCGTTGACGACCGTCGTCGGAGTGATGTCGGCACTCGCTGTCGCCGGCGTCAATCCCACTCCGGCTGCGGCGATTACCGAAGCAGCAATCAATCCCTTCGTCAGAGACCTACGAACATTTGCCATGTAGCCGAACCCCCAGATTGTCGATTGTCCAGCCCACGGTAACGAACATTTCGTCGCGATTGCATCATTTGACTCAAATTTACTGTTCACTGACCGTCACACAGATTAAACATAAATATTGGGCAACAATTCGGGTTCGAAACCGTCATCTACCAGCATCTCGAATCGACGCGCCTGCCGCGTTACCGATCTGAGCTGCAGCATCCCCGAGCAGGTCGGCGACACTGAACGGCAACAATTCGTTGTTGCAGATCACGATGTTGCATCCGGGTGTTCCTGCTCGCCCCGTCCCGACCATCGTGTCGAAGATCAATTCGGGGTTCGCGAAGCCGACGAGCTGTGACGGATCGTCGATGAGCGGACCACCCGACCCATGCACGGGAGGCCCGACGTACGGCGGCGGTGGAACGTCCACGATCGAAGCGACGACAAGCCGCAAGAACTCCTGGAGATAGAGATCCCGAGGCGCGTTCTGCCACACCGGATGCGAAACATACTTGCTCACCGGCGCATTCACGGAGTAGAAGTCCTCGCCCGCGTTCACCCAGGTCAAGAAGCCGTACCCCCCATTGGACGGAGAGGGCGCGGACAACTCGTCGAGGTAGGCGGAGTCGATCAACGTCTGATCACGCCACGCGCCTCGTTGCACCATCAGCTGACCCAGTCTGGCCATGTCTCCCGGCCGGATTGCCAATCCGAGAATCAGGCACGTTCACAGAGAACCACAGACCCATCACGTTTGGGAAGAGTCCGCCTCCATTCCGAGCGCGCGACGCGCTCCCAGCGCCATGGTGACCTGTACAAGATCTTTCGGTGACGACAGGTCAAGTCCCGTCAGGGAACTCGCTTTACGCAGGCGGTACACGACCGTGTTCGGGTGTACGTGCAACTGCCGAGCGGTGGTAGCTCGATCGAATCCGGAGTCGATGAAAGATTCGAGCGTCTCGAGCACGGCAGGATCGGACTCCAACGGCGACAACACATCTGCGAGGATCGGCAGCGCAGCGCTCGGGCGGGTCAGTTGATACTCGACTGCAAGATCCTCGAGACGCACGACCCCACTTGTACGGCCGTACTTTCGGGCAACGTTCAGCACCTCGCGCGCCTGCGACACCGCTGCGGGAATTGCCGGCGGTGCCGCGACATGTACGGCGGCAACCGTCGATGCACCGATGACCTTCTCGAGATCACCCAATCGTCGACACAATGAAAGATATTGCGGACTCGACGCCCAGTTCCCCTCAGCGGGTTCCGATTCCACAATAGGAATCAGTACGGCTCCGCCACTGCTCCCGAGCACCCCGAGCGCTTTGTCACGCCCCACCTGATCGAGCTCTCGTTGCAGGTGGCGCACCTTTCTCCGCTCGGCGACGGCAGTGTCCACCTCGGTCGAGGACTCGTCGTCATTCCGTTCGACGTGCAGCGCCACCACCCAGTACAGGCGCGCCAACCTGATGCCCACATCGTCGGAGACCCGATCAACATCGACACCCGTCGAAAGTGCTACGAACAATGACCTTCGCGCAGAATCCTCGTCCGTCTGGGTGGCGTGGTCGGAACCGTAGCCGGCAAGAACCGCCGACGCGGAGGCCGCGGTGTATGCATTCAAGAGCCGTCCGGTGCGGGCAAGTGCGACACCGTCTTCCGGGACCGCCCATTCGCTGATGGTCTCCCACCACAGCCCGGCAGCCAGGTGATATGCCCGCAGCACCTCACCGAGCGGAACCAATTCCTGAGCCCGTTGGCGAGCCGATTCGCTGATGTCGGCGAGCAACTCGGGCGCCAGATCGGCGCCGGTCCGCAGCATCGAAATGAACAGTTCCAGATTGCGCCTCACGATGGTGGTGACGTCGTTACGTAATGCCTCGTCAGGGAGCAACCGGTAGAAGGTGACGTCGCGGTGGACCAGATCGACTGTCTCAATGACCAGTGGATGGGTGCGTTGCGCCAGTCGGTCGGCCAGAGATCTGCCACCAACCAGGATCGGCTCGAACGGCAGATCTTTGTTTCCTGACACAAAACCCTCCACAGAATTGAATTGTCACCACAAGGCCGACCTGCCTTTTTCCTATCACTATGTAACCCACGCCACTCACGAATTCACAATCAGCGGCGTAACTGGAAGTCCCACCTTCGACCAAGAGGAGCCTCGAGTGACGTGGAAAACGCGCAGCGCAGCCATTCTGGCAGGCGTCGTGGCTGCCGGTTCGATCGCTGCTCTCGGGACCGGTGTGTCGAGTGCCGAGACACCGGTCAGCACTATCCAGTACGTCGCACTCGGCGATTCCGCGGCGGCCGGCCCACTGGTCACCGCGCAGGACTCGTCGTCACCGGGCTGTCTACGATCACTCGACAACTACCCGTCCGTGGTGGCGCGAGAACTCGGCGCTGAACTCACGGATATGACCTGCTCGTCGGCGCGATCCGCCAACGTCACGGACACCGCACAATCGACGTTCTCCGGTCAAGTATCACCGCAGGCAACAGCATTGGGGCCTGATACCGACCTCGTCACCATCACCATCGGTGCCAACGACATCTCGTTGTTCCCGACAGTTCTGAGTTGCGTCAATCCACTCCCCGAACCCGCCGGAACGTCCTGCCGTGACAAGTTCACCTCCGGTGGCGTCGATCAACAGCGACAAATGATCGAAAATGCGTCCACAGGTTGGAGTTCTATGATCGAAGTCGCGCAGGATCGAGCACCTTCGGCGCGCATCGTCGTGGTCGGATACGGAACATACATCCGTGGTGGCGGCTGCCCCGGCACTCAGCCGTTCTGGCCGCGCGACGCCGACTATCTCCAGAGTGTGATCGACTACGGCAACACGGTCATGGCAGCAACTGCGGCCCGTCACGGCGTCGAGTACATCGACATCACCGAAACCACTGCCGGACATGACATCTGCACGGACTCTGCCACTGCTTACTACACGGGAATCGTCCCTAGCCAGCCGGCGGTTCCACTGCATCCCACTGCGGCCGGGATGCAGGCGATCGGCAAAACCGTCGCCGACGCTCTGTCCTGAGCTTCTCCCCCAACACAATTCATTCAGCACTCGCGAAAAGGGTGGAACAATCATGTCAATTCAACGAGACGCTCCGCCGCTGCCGTCCGTCGACGGCGCCCCTGTCGGAACACGCGACAAACTTCTCGGCGGCACACTCGTCGCACTATTTCTCGCAAACATGCTCAACTTCTTCGACCGGGCGATCCCCTCGGTCGTTGCCGAGCCGATCAAGAACGAGTTTTCGCTCAGCGACTTGCAATTGGGATTGATCACCTCTGCATTCACCCTCGTCTACGCAGTCGCAGGACTGCCTCTGGGCCGGTTGGCCGACACGAAGAACCGTCCCAAGATCATCGGGATCGGACTCCTGGTGTGGAGCGGACTGACGGCAGCAACCGGTGCCGCCGGCAGCTATGTGCTGTTCATCCTCGCGCGTCTAGGCGTCGGTGTGGGCGAAGCGACCTTCACACCTGCAGCCAACTCGATGATCGGCGATATCTACCCGGCAGAACGACGCTCACGCGCACTTGGTGTCTTCATGCTCGGTTTGCCGATTGGCCTCATGCTCGCCTACTTCACCGTCGGCAAGATCGCCGAGGCATTCGACAGCTGGCGTGCACCGTTCTTCCTCGCGGCGATTCCCGGTGTCCTGCTGGCAGTCGTGCTCTACCGCATGGCAGATCCGGTTCGTGGTGGTTCCGAAAGTCCGGAGGCCCGCGCAGCCGCTGTTTCACAGGCACCGATCACCCGTCCGATCCGTCGTCTGCTCGCAATTCCCACGCTTCGTTGGCTCATCCTTGCCGGACTGACGTTCAACTTCGCCGCCTACGCAGTGAATTCGTTTGTCGTCCCGCTTCTGATGCGCCAGTACCACCTGAAACTGACTGCTGCGGCATCGGTCACCGGCATCATCGTCGGAATCACGGGCCTGATCGGATTGCTTCTCGGCGCTCGCTACGCTGACAAGGCCAGCGCACGCTCACCGCGCGCACGGTTGATGATCGGTGTCGGAACCTCGGCATTGGCGGCACCTTTGACGGCGCTGGCACTGTTGCAACACGGCGGGAACGTCGTGATGTTCACGCTCTTGTTCTCGGCCGGGTGGCTTCTGGCCTACGGCTTCTACATCAGCGTCTACCCCGCCATTCACGACGTCGTGGTTCCCAGGCTCCGCGGCACTGCGACGGCGCTGTTCTTCGCTGCCATGTACCTTCTCGGCGGATTCTCCGGACCGGTTGCCGTTGGAGCGATCTCGGACTGGTTCGCCAAGCGTGCACTTGCAGATGCAGGTACCGGGAAGTTGGCTCAGTACGCCGGCGACGGGTTGAACTCGGCCATGTATCTCGTGCCGATCATGTTGGCACTCACCGCGGTATTCATCTACCTGGCTACCCGCACTGTCGGCAAGGACTCCGCGCGCATGCAAGCGGAGCTGAGCCAGGCCTGACCGACAAGTTCACGGGCGGTGGCGGGACCCTGAGGCCCCGCCACCGCCGAGTTCAGTTGACCGTAATCGCCAGAGTCGACAACATGGACCGCAACATGTCCGGCAAGCGAGCGATCATTCGCTGCTCGGTTATCCGAACGGAGACGGGCGCGGCCAGCGTCGCTCGCCACAGTTCCGGTTGATTGTTCATCAGGTTGTTGTAGACCGGGAGCAGCTGACCGTTGATGTAGGTCCAACGACCGTCCCGGTCCGCCCAGTTGAAGTCCGGAAGCGGCGTTTGCACAACAGCATTGCCCACCTCGAACGAGAGCGGGTTCGACTCGCGTGGCGGCACGACGCCAGGCATCGACGGTGATGCGGCGAAGGTGGTCAGGTAGGTCAACGAGCGACCAACACTGCCGCGGTAGGCCTTCGCCTCGTCCCACTGATCACCCACCGACTGGTACTGCTCCCTTCGCAGCAGACGCACATTGCCGTCGAAGACCGATTCCGGTGTCCCCGAGGCAATGTTGTTCCACGCGATACGGGCGTTCTCGTCGAGCAGCCCTGCGCGATCGAGTTCGGCGATGCCGTCGACACCGTCGTGAACCCACGCCATGTGCATGGGAATCAGGTCCGAGAAGATGTGTTTGCTCATCGCAATCACTTTCCCCTGGAACCACATCACGTCCTCGGGGCGAATCTCGTGGCCTACCTTGAGAAGTGCCGCAATGTCCTCGGGTGCTCCCATCGACGATGCAACCGGCGCCCCGATGCGGTCGATCTCTCGCCACACCAGTGCCATCGCCTCGCTGATCGCTTGGACTTCCAGCACAACTCGCCCGTAGTCCAAGTCGAGGAGTCCACCGGCGAAAGCGGGCCCGACCATTCCTCCCATACCTGCCCACTGCAGCTCTCGATGCTCGAGCTGGAGTCGCTCGTAGAACTGGAAAGTGTTGGTGAGGTTTCCGAGATTCGCGTGCACACCGTCGAACGGAGTCCACGTAGCGAGATCGATACCTGCCGACTCCGTCCCGACCGCGAGCCAGTACTGCTTGAGCAGTGTCTGATAGCGATGCGGATCCACTCCCGAGGCTCGGGCGGTATCCACCAAAGACCGCAGGGTCGCGGAATCCGATGGCAGAGAAGGATGCAGACCGCCCGTGGCTTCGGCGTTTGCGTTCACTGCTTCCAGGTCGAGGTACCTGTCGAGCTCACCAGTACCCGCGGACGCCCTGCCTCCCAGTACGACGGCACCGCCGATACTTGCCGAAGCAACGAGAACCGTGCGCGCAAAATCCCTGCGCGTCAGAGACTTCCGCAAGCTCATCGCCCCTCGGCTTCGTCGAACGTCTTTGCCAGCCAGGCGATGTCCTGCATACCCAGCTGATCGGTCACCGTCTTGTACAGGTTGGTCACGTAATCGAGCGGCCCGCACTGCGACGGGAGCAGGTCCACGTTGCCGCCGTCTGCTCGATATGTCTGCGCCAATTGCTCTGCCTCACTGAAGGGAACGAGAAAGTCGTCCTCACAGGAAGAAATCAGAAGCTTGGAAGCCGGCGCCTGCTTTCCCAACGTGTTGTCCGCGTACGCCGCGGCCAGCGCAGGGATCGTTCGGGGCGAAGGGTTGGTGAGTAGGACGTCGAATGGAACGAATGGGAGTCCGAGGTAGAGCGCCTGGCAGGACGCGCGGAAGGCTGCGGCGACGTTGTGACCGATCGGAGTCAGATGATCGTCGAGCCGAACGTCGGGGTAGCCCGCGTCGAATCCGAGAATGCTCGAGAAGACGAATCCGGAACCGATCCCACCGGCCGCTGTTTCCTCGAACGTTGCGGGGTCGATCATCATCGCCTGAATGGCACTGGCCTGGACGTTCAGTTCCGGCGCATAATCATGGGCTTGTTCCGCGGCAAAGCCCGCTGCGACACCGCCTCCGGCGACACCGTAGATGCCGACAGGGGTGTCTGATTCGAGGCCGCCTTCCGGAAGCGCGAGTGCTGCCCGAACGCCGTCGAGCGTTGCCTTCCCTGAGAACTGTCCGATCGAGAACGGATGGGGAGCAGTGTCGCCGTCGTTGCCGACGTCGCTCATCATCACTGCCCAGCCGTGGCCGAACATCTGAGCCACCGGGCCGAGCGCCGAGAACATCGCCGGGTCGCTCTGATTGCCGCCGGTCCACTGGTGACTTGGTGCGCAGTTCGCGCCGAGGCTGTCGTTCGCCTCGGCGTATCCGATGATCTTGCGATCACCTGGCGCAGTTCCGTCCTCGGGAATCATCAGAATTCCGGTGCTGATCACCTGCCGACCGAAGTGATCAGTGGTGGTGTACATGAGTTGGTGAGCCGAGACCACGTCGGGACGGACCTGGTAGACCTGCACGCTGACCGGACGCGCTTTGAGAAGTGTGCCGGGGGCGGTACCCGGCTCGATTTCAGGTTCGTCGAACCACGGATCATCGGACGAGAGCCCGAGTGGAGTCAATTCGGTGGAAATGTCAGCGCCTTGGAGTGCCTTCACGACCAACGGGTTGAACACGTCGGCCAAGTCGACGGTCTCCTGCGCACCAGCCGGCGACCCCACTGCAAACAAGGCCACTGCCAGGGCCGATGCCGTTCCGGCGCGCCATGACCACCGTCGCCACGTCGAGTCAAACATCGTTCACGAGTTCCTTACTTTCGGGTAATGAGCACCCCTACACTCCCATTCACCTGCATTAACAGACAAGTCGGGCACCCATCCGTTGGCCGAAAACCTCGATCGGGCTTAGGCTGACGGCACCTGTCCGGCAAGTCTGGCGTGGGAGGTTTGTCTGTGAGTGCTCCGACCCGTGTATCGCGAGCTACCGGCGATTCACTCCAAGCTCGACCGCGGCCGTCCAACATCACGTGCAAGATTCTGATGGCCGTGACAGGACTGATCTTCGCCGCTTTCGTTCTCGTCCACATGATCGGAAACCTGAAGGTCTACACCGGTGCCGATCACTTCGACGACTACGCACACTGGCTACGAACGGTGTTCGAACCCTTCCTGCCCTACGAGGGACTTCTGTGGATTCTTCGCATCGTCTTGCTCGCGTCATTGGTCGCACACGTCTGGTGTGCCTGGCTGCTCACCGTCCGCGGACGCCGAGCTCGAGGAAAATTTCGACGTAAAGGTCTGGGAATCAAGTCCTTTACAGCGCGCACGATGCCCGTCACCGGAGCTGTGCTGCTGCTGTTCGTCTTTTTCCACATACTCGACCTCACGACCGGAACCCGACCTATCGGCAGCAGCGAGTACGAAGCGGCCACGCGCACACAGAGTTACGCATACGACAATCTGATTGCCAGCTTCGAGCGTCCGCTGGTGGCAGCGTTCTACATCGTCGCGATGGCTCTGCTGGCAATGCACCTCGCGCACGGACTCTGGAGCGCGGTCAACGATCTCGGCGTGACCGGCCAACGACTGCGCCAGATTGGCGTTGCACTCTCCGGAATCTTTGCGCTCGTCGTGATGGTCGGAAACATGTCGATCCCCATCGCGGTCATGACCGGCGCCATCTCGAAGACAGGAGCGTCATAAGTGAACAGCTTCGAACTCGACGATCTGCGCAGCATCGGGACACCGGTGGACGGTAAGGTCCCGGCCGGCGATCCGGCGACGGCCTGGCCCACTCGCAAACTCGACTACAAGCTCGTCAGCCCACTCAACCGGCGCAAGTTCACGGTCATCGTCGTCGGTACCGGCCTCGCCGGCGCGGCCTGCGCCGCCTCCCTCGGTGAACTGGGCTACCACGTCGAGTCCTTCACCTTCCACGATGCACCCCGCCGTGCACACAGTGTCGCCGCGCAAGGAGGCATCAACGCTGCTCGCGCTCGAAAAGTGGACAACGACAGTCTCGCCCGCTTCGTGAAGGACACCGTCAAGGGCGGTGATTTCCGGGGCCGTGAGGCCGACTGTTTCCGTCTCGCCGAAGAATCCGTACGCGTCATCGATCACATGAATGCCATCGGGGCACCGTTTGCTCGCGAGTACGGCGGCACTCTGGCCACCCGATCCTTCGGCGGCGTTCAGGTGTCGCGCACGTACTACACGCGCGGGCAGACAGGCCAGCAGTTGCAGATAGCGTCGTCGCAGGCACTGCAACGTCAGATCGCAGCCGGAACGGTCAACCTACACACCCGAACCGAGATGCTCGATCTCATCGTTTCGGACGGGCGAGCACAAGGGATAGTCACACGCGATCTCGTGACCGGTGAGATCGGCGCCACCACAGGCCATGCCGTCGTACTGGCATCCGGCGGCTACGGAACCGTATTCCACAAGTCCACACTTGCGAAGAATTCCAACGCCACGGCCGCCTGGCGAGCGCACCGACGCGGTGCGTTGATGGCTTCACCCTCGTTCATCCAATTCCATCCGACGGCACTTCCCGTCAACTCCGAGTGGCAGTCGAAAACCATTCTGATGAGCGAATCCCTGCGCAACGACGGCCGGATCTGGGTACCGGCCAAGCCCGGAGACGATCGTGAGCCCGGCGACATTCCCGAAAACGAACGCGACTACTACCTCGAGCGCAAATATCCGGCGTTCGGGAACCTCTCTCCCCGCGACGTCTCTTCACGGGCCGCCCGCGAGCAAATCGACTCCGGTCACGGCGTCGGCCCTCTGAAAAACAGTGTGTACCTGGATTTCCGCGATGCGTTGGCACGGCTCGGCCGCAAGACCATCGAGGAGCGATACGGAAATCTGTTCTCGATGTATCGCGACGCCACCAGCGAAGACCCCTATACGGTGCCGATGCGCATCGCCCCCGGAGCCCACTTCACCATGGGAGGACTGTGGAACGACTACGACCAGATGACCTCCATCCCCGGCTTGTTCGTCGGTGGTGAGGCAGGCTGGGGATACCACGGGGCCAACCGCCTCGGCGCCAATTCGTTGCTCTCGGCATGCGTCGACGGCTGGTTCACCCTCCCGTACGCGATTCCGAATTATCTTGCACCGCTACTCGGATCCACTCCACTCGAACTGTCCGATCCCGCTGTGACGTCGACGCTCACTGACGTGAGGGGTCGGGTGGACCTGCTGCTCTCGGTCGGCGGAACACACGGCCCCGACAGGTTCCATCGACAACTGGGCGAGATCCTCTATGCGGGTTGCGGTGTCACCCGAACGGCCGAGGGCTTGACCAAGGCGATCGCCGAAATCCGCGCACTGCGAACCGATTTCTGGTCGAACCTGCGAGTTGCCGGCAGCGGAAACCAGTTCAACCAGGAGTTGGAAAGGGCCGGCAGGGTAGCCGATTTCCTCGAGCTCGCCGAACTGATGTGCGTCGATGCTCTCGATCGTGACGAGTCCTGTGGAGCGCACTTTCGTGCCGAACATCAGACTCCCGACGGCGAAGCGCAGCGAAACGATCAGGACTGGTGCTTCGTCTCCGCGTGGGAAACCGCCCAGGACGGCAGACACGTTCGACACGACGAGCCGTTGTCCTTCACCGCTGTTCCACTGCAGACGAGGAACTACGTATGAAAATCACCGTGGACGTGTGGCGCCAATCCGGACCTGAGTCGTCCGGCGCATTCGACACCTACCAAATAGACGACGCGACGGTGGAGATGTCGCTGCTGGAGCTCCTCGACCGACTCAACGACCAACTCGTGGAGAGCGGCAACGAACCCATCGCCTTCGATTCCGACTGCCGAGAAGGGATCTGCGGGTCCTGCGGCATCACGGTCGACAATGTTCCCCATGGACCGGTTGCGAACACTCCCACGTGCCGTCAGCACCTGCGTAGCTTCTCCGACGGTGACCGAATCAAACTGGAGCCGTTCCGCTCCGCAGCCTTTCCAGTGGTCCGCGACCTCGTCGTCGATCGCTCTGCGCTCGACCGGGTGCTCGAAGCCGGTGGATACGTTTCGGTCAATGCAGGAACCGCGCCGGACGCAGACAGTCAGCCGCTCTCGCATCAAAGTGCCGAAGCTGCACTGGACTTCGCCGCGTGCATCGGCTGCGGCGCTTGCGTGGCAGCCTGCCCGAACGGTGCCGCGCACCTCTTCACCGGGTCCAAACTGACCCACCTGTCTCTCGTCACGCAGGGCCGCAACGAACGTGGCAAGCGGGCCCGAGCGATGTCGCACCAGATGGAGGCCGATTTCGGGCCGTGCTCGACCTACGGTGAATGTGCGCAGGTGTGTCCCGCGGAGATACCGCTGACCGCGATTGCCGCTGTCAACAAGGAATCGATGCGATTCGGATTGCGGCGCAAGGACAACTGATCGTCACCAGGCGCCGATCAGCTTCATCCACGCGCCGCCGATGATCGTCCAGATCAGGATGATCACGACGCTCATCACGAAACCGATTCGGAACCACTCCGAGGTCTTGATGTATCCGGAACCGTAGATCACTCCGGCCGGACCGGACGCGTAGTGCGAGATACCGCCGAACAGGCTGCCGATGAAGCCGAACACCAGGGCCGAGAACAGCGGCGGTGCACCGGTTGCCACCGCCGCGCCGAGAAACACCGCGTACATCGCGACGATCTGCGCGGTGTTCGACGCAAACAGATAGTGCGCGTAGAAGTACACCAAGGTCAGGATCGCAAAAGCCCAGATCCACGGCAAACCGTCGACGCTCGAGGAGACCTGGGTTCCGATCCACGAGATCACGCCGAGTTCTTCGAGATGGCTTGCCATACCGACCAGAACGGCAAAGAACACGAGCGTCTGCCACGCCCCGGTGTCGTGGACCAGGTTGTTCCACGTCAGCACCTTGGTCACCAACAGGATGCCGATTCCGACGAATGCTGTTGTAGTGGCATTGACGTTGAGCTGCGAGCCCAGGCACCAGAGCACCAGCAGCAGAACGAAGGTGGCGGCCATGATCTTCTCGTTGCGGCTGATCGGACCTGCCTTGCGCAGTTCCTCCCTGGCTTGCTCGGGTGCTTTCGGAGTCTTCAACATCGTGGGCGGGAAGATCTTCGACATCACCCACGGGATCGCGATGAGACTCGCAATTCCCGGAACCGATGCTGCCAGCGCCCATTTGCCCCACGAGATGTCGATGCCGATCTTGGCAGCCGCATCGACGGCGACGGGGTTACCCGCCATGGCGGTGATGAACATCGCGGAGGTCACGACGTTGACTTGCAGCGACGTGAGCAGCAGATATGCTCCGAGCTTCTTGCGAGAGTCCTCGGGCTCGGGATTGGAGTCCTCCAACTTGCTCAGTGAGACGATGATCGGATAGACGACGCCACCAGCGCGGGCGGTGTTCGACGGTGTCGCCGGAGCAAGTATCAAGTCCGTCAACGCCATTCCGTAGGACAAACCGAGGCTCGACTTGCCGAGCTTGGTCACGAACATGAGTGCAACCCGTTTCCCGAGTCCGGTGACCAGGAAGCCTTCGGCAATGAAGAACGACGCGACGATCAGCCAGATCGTGGTATTGCTGAAGCCGGACAACGCTTCCGTCGGCGTCTCGGTCTGGGTGATCATGGCGATCGACAGGCCTACCAGCGCCACAGAACCCGTCGGCAGAGGCTGCAAGATCAACGCCACGATGGTGCCGACGAAGATTCCGAGCATGTGCATGCCCTTGGGATCCACACCGTCCGGAACAGGCATGAAATAGATGATCAGGCCGAGGATGACGGGCACCGCAGCCGGGTAGTACCGCCTGAGCACCGATTGTTTCGACGGCTCCGCCGGCGGTGTCGTCTCAGAAAAAGACTCAGTGCTTTCGGATTTGGCCTCGGACATTTGCATCTCCTCGACTTGTCGCCCCAGGTGATCGCCCCAGATGATTGTCCCCCAAACATCAGGTTTTCGTGCGGTCAATCCAAGTTCGAGAGAAATTGCCCGGAAGTACAGTCGTCCTTACGAGGCGCTGTCTCGCACCGACGCTTCAGTGGGAGAATGCCCATCTCTCGCAAAAGATTGTGCCAATCGATCAACAGAGGCGCCGGCGTGCTGCACGCTTGAATCTCGGAGAGTTGTTCAACCTGCTTCTGCGAAAGGTATTCGTCGGCACGATGTTTGGGTCAGGACTGCGCGGATTGCCGATCTCGACCGGATCTTCGCGCGTGATGTGATCCAATTCCGAAGCATGTCAGCCGACAGACAGACCCACGAACCGAGAAGATTCGTATCGGGCCGACGACTGGTTGCGCCATCTATTGTCGGGAGTGTGACGGAATCCGACGCCCACGAGGACTCGACCGACTCCACTGAATCGGCAGTGGCCGATCACCCGAGAAAACGTCCACTGTGGCGTGAGATTCTGATCCTCGTTGTCGTCGCACTTGTCCTGAGTGTTGTCATTCAGAACTTCGTCGGACGCATCTTTCTGATCCCGTCGGAGTCCATGGAACCGACACTTCACGGATGCACCGGCTGCACGGGAGACAAGATCCTCGTCGACAGAATCAGCTATCGATTCGGGGATCCGCAACCTGGGGATGTGGTCGTGTTCAAGGGACCCGAGTCCTGGAACGACGAGTACAAATCCATTCGATCCGACAATTCGATTGTTCGCGCGTTTCAGGGACTCGGGTCCATCGTCGGCTTGGTCCCGCCGGACGAAAACGACCTCGTGAAGCGGGTAGTCGCGGTCGGTGGCCAAACCGTACAGTGCCTGTCCGAGGAAGAGGGGCTTCGAGTGAACGGCAAGCCGCTGACCGAGCCGTACATCGACAAGCGCATTCCGGGCAACGGTACCTCTTGCCAAGGACGGTATTTCGGGCCGGTCACGGTTCCCGACGGGCACCTGTGGGTGATGGGCGACAACCGCGCCCATTCGAAGGATTCACGTTTCCATCTCGATGACGAACACAGTGGAACGGTGCCGATCGACAATGTCATCGGCAAGGTTCAATTGATCGTCCTTCCCTTCTCACGGTGGGGAACTGTGAGCTCGTTCGATCCGCAGTGACAGATCGAATCAACCAGGCGGCCTGCATCTTCGGACGGCACAGTCGACATGGATCCGCTTTCGGACGATCATCGAGCGCATCTGTTGCCGAAGGTAGGAGAACCACATGCGCGCTCGACGCATCACCGCCAATCTCAAAGTCGCCGATGTCGGAACCGCCAAGAGCTTCTACTCCGACTTTCTCGGCCTGAGCACCGAAGAGTTCAACATGGGGTGGGTCGCTCGCTACACCTCTCCCGACACCGGCGCGAACGTACAGCTCGTCACGCACGACGCCACTGCGGCCGAGGACTCGGTCATCTCAGTCCACACGGATGACATCGACGGCGCCTACGAAGAGGCCCGCAGGCTCGGCTACGAAATCGTGCACCCCATAACGACCGAAGAGTGGGGTGTTCGCCGATTCCTCGTCCGGGCACCCGATGGCAACGTCGTCAACATCGTGCGACACCGGGACTGAGCAGCGGAAAGAACCCCATTCGACGTTTTAGGTCATTTGACCTAGAGTTAGGTGCATGACCGATTCATTGCAGTATTCAGCCGACGGCCCGATCCTCGTGGCCGGCGGATACGGAACCGTGGGCAGCGCCCTGACTGCGTTGCTCGCCCCCGACTTCCCACTACTCCTCACCGGACGCACCCCCGAGCGAGGCGACGAACTGGCCGGCCGTCACGGCGCTTCCGTCCGCCGCTGGGACCTCCTCGACCCGACACCCTTCGACGCGTCCGTACGCGCGGTCGTGTCGACGGTCAACGATCCCCACGATCGTGTCCTGTCCGCCGCCGTCGAGGCCGGCATTCCGTACGTGGACATCACCCGCTGGACAACCCGCGTCGCTCGCGCCGCCACTCTGGCGGGTCAGAAGTCGCCGAGCGCACCGGTGTACCTGTCGTCCGGATGGATGGGCGGAGTCACCAATATCGTCGCCGCAGCGCTGGCCGAGGAACTGGGTGGCGCGAGCACGATCGACGTCTCGATTCGCTACGACGTCAACGACATTGCCGGGCTGGACTCCGTCGACTTCATCGATCGGCTCGGGCAGGATTTCGAGGTGATGCAGCAAGGAAACCCGATCACCGTCAGCCCGTTGACGGATACGCGCTGGGTCGACTTCCCCGGATCGCGCACCAAGGTCGGAAGAATCGACACTCCGGAACAATTCACGTTCCCCATGACCTTGGGCGCCGAAACTGCCAGCACTCGAATAGGTTTCAGTTCGAATGCATCCACAACTGCGCTGCTCGCCGCCAAGAAGGTGGGTCTGTTCCGTTGGGGTCGCGGCGACCGCTTCACACCGCTACGACGCGGACTCCTGTACTCGCCGGGCAAGGGCGGGAGCGCGCAAGTACGCATCGATGTCACGGGCCCGAGCGGCACGACAAGCGCGACAATCGTCGACCGGCAGGGCCAGGCTCACCTCACCGCGGTGGGCGGCGCGCTGGCCGTCAGACGAGCCTTGGCCGACGATGCCCGGCCTGGAGTCACTTTCCCCGAATCGCTTCCGAACCCTCGCCGCACCGTCTCCGAGTTGGAGAGCTTCGGGGTGGCAGTATTGCGACCATGACCCTCTCCAAGGGCGCCGCCCGTGCGGCAGCACTTCTCGACGCAGCAGAACAGGTCCTCACTACTCAGGGCAATGCCAACTCGGCAATGCGCGATTTCGCAGCCGCGGCCGGAGTGCGGGTAGGACATCTGCAGCACTACTACCCCACCCGTGCAGATCTGATACGCGCAGTGATGTCACGTGCATTGACCCGCTCACTGGATCGCCTTGCCGTCGTCCCCGATACGGATCAGAGCCTCTCCCGCGAGGAATCCGAACACTTCATCGGAGTCCTGCTCGGAGAACAGGACGACCAGGCCACGGTGCGTCTGTACGTCGAAGTATGGGCCATTGCAGCGGCGGACCAAGAAGTCGCGGTCGTGCTTCGAGACTTCTACGCCCAGTACATCGCACACGTAGAGCGCGCAGTCGCGTGTGCACAACCGGAGCTGGATGCGGCGGAACTTGGCGCGACAGCGCAGACCATCGTGAGCCTGCTCGAGGGTTCCGCAATTCTCCGATCGGGAATCACCGGCCGAAAGTCCGAGGCTTCGGACCGAAAGCTCGTGGACACACTGCAGTACCTGATTCACGGGTCCTGACTCGGACGTATCGTAAAGCCCATGAGCGTTGCAAACGAATGGAGCCGAATCGAAGCGTGGTGCCGTACAAACGCACCGGTGACGGCTGCAGCGTTTCAACCAGGACTCGGTGACGCCGTTATCGAGGAATTCGAAGCCTCGACCGGCGTCACGTGGCCCCAGGAACTTCGCGACCTGTATCGGGTCCACAACGGCAGCCTGACCCACGACGACCGGACCGGCCTCTTTCTCGGCAGCGTGCTCCCGGACAAGTTCTTCTACCCCATAGACGTCGCAACCGAAGTTCGTCTCACTCTGCTCGAAACGTGGGACGAGACGATCTACGAGAATCCAGACCTCTACGCCGAGGACGAGATGGATCGACACGATCAACGCGACGCAGGCACTGCCGCAACCATGTTCATCCCCTCGTTCGTTCCCTTTGCCGGACTGGACGAGTACCACTACTTCGTGGACACCCGTAGCGGCGCACTCCACCATTGTGTGACCGAGTATGCCTCGGACGCCACTGACAACGGCGGTCCGATCTGGGCGTCCATCTCGGTAATGCTGGCCGCCCATGCCGTAGCGCTGGAAACAGGATCAACGATCGGAGTGTGGAAACCCGTTGTCAGCAAGGGTGTTCTGGAATGGGAAGTCGACGCATGACACCCAAGCAGGATCCGACCCGTCGCACCCTCGCCGACGGGCGTCAGATCTTCTACTTCGACGATGCCGGCAGTGCCCGCGCCCACTCTGCGCGAGATTCCCGCGAATTGCCGGCTCTCGACCACTCGTCTCGGATGAGATTCGACGTTCTCACCGGGGAGTGGATCACCATGGCTTCGCATCGCATGACACGGACACATCTCCCCTCCGCCGCCGAATGTCCATTGTGCCCGACCGACGAAACACGCACGCCCACAGAGATACCCGACGGAGACTACGACGTCGCGGTGTTCGAGAATCGGTTTCCGAGCTTTGCCGCGGCGCCTGAGGAAGCCATTGACAGTCCCGGAGACGGTGCGGGCGATCGCCCAGCGGCCGGTCACTGCGAAGTGATGTGCTTCTCGAGCGATCACACTGCGTCCGTCGCCGAGCTTCCACTCGAACGCATGCGCACGATTGTGGGCGCCTGGATTTCTCGGACCGAAGAGTTGTCGGCGGATCCGCTTGTGGAACAAGTGTTCTGCTTCGAGAACCGCGGCGAAGCAATCGGGGTGACACTCACCCATCCACACGGACAGATCTACGCATACCCGTATGTCACGCCACGCACCCGATCGATGCTGACGCAGGCGCACAAACACTTCGAGCGCACCGGTCGCTCACTACTCGCCGATGTTCTGGCGTTCGAGCGCGAGGACAAGGCCCGGTTGATCTACGACGGCGATCACTGGAGCGCCTACGTCCCGACCGCCGCACGATGGCCCATCGAGATTCACCTGGCACCGCACCGAGACGTCCCGGACCTTCCCTCGCTGAACGACCAAGAGCGCGACGAGCTTGCGGTCGTCTACCAAGATCTCCTACGCCGTATCGATCGCTTCTATCCGGGCGTCGACCGGGTACCGTACATCGCGGCCTGGCACCAAGCTCCCGTCCGCATCAACCGACCTCTGGGCCGACTGCATCTTCAGCTGTTCTCGATCTTGCGCGCACCGGGCAAACTCAAATACCTCGCCGGGTCCGAGTCCGCCATGGGCGCCTGGGTGAACGACACCGTTCCCGAGGCAGTCGCGGCCCGCCTACGGGAGTTGAAATAGTGGATACGGTCTCGAACAATTCTGTGCTCCAACAGTTTCACGCCACCTACGGCTATCCGGCAACCGGAGTGTGGGCGGCACCCGGTCGAGTCAACCTGATCGGTGAACACACGGACTACAACGGTGGATTGTGCCTACCGGTCGCTCTCGAGCAGCGAACACTGGTTGCCGTCGCACTGCGCAGCGACGGGGTCGTCCGCGTGCACAGTCGGCAATCCGCCGAGACGTACACCGGGCCCCTCGGCGACATCGCCACAGGGTGGGCCGCCTACCCCACAGCCGTTCTGTGGTCTCTTGCGCGCAGAGGCCTCCCGATCGAAGGAATCGATCTTGCCGTCGACTCGTCGGTACCGGTCGGGGCCGGGCTGTCGAGCTCCGCTGCCCTCACCTGTTCGGTTGCGTTGGCCGTCAACGAACTTCATGATTCACCCTTCCCCCGCGATGAGCTGGTACAGGTGTGCATCCAGGCCGAGAACGACGGCGTCGGCGCACCGACCGGAGGGATGGATCAAACCATTGCCCTCTTTGCTCAGCCCTCGACTGCGCTCCTGCTGGACTGCCAGGGCGGATCCACCGAACCCATACCTTTCGAACTCCACGGTGCAGGGTACGAACTGATCGTCATCGACACCCGGGTCAAACACTCGCTCGCAGACGGACAGTACGGAATGCGGCGCTCTCAATGCGTCGCTGCAGCAGCAGCTCTCGGCGTCGGCAGCTTGCGAGAGGCTACAGCAGACCAGGCCGAGACAGTGCGAGACCCGATCCTCCGGGCGCGGGCACGGCACGTCGTGACCGAGATCGAGAGGACGCGGAAGACCGCAGAACTTCTGCGCAGCAGCAGATTCAGTGACGTCGGCGAGCTGTTCGACAACTCGCACGCCTCGTTGCGCGACGACTTCGAGGTCTCGTGCGATGAACTCGACGTCGCCGTTGCCGCAGCACGACGCGGCGGCGCGATCGGTGCGCGGATGACCGGCGGCGGATTCGGAGGCTCAGCCATCGCGCTGGTTCCGGAAGGAAGCGGAGCGGAGGTCATCGCATCGGTGAGCCGCGACTTTGCGGCGCGAGGTTGGCGAGCACCACACTTTCTCGGCGTCGTTGCCGGGGGTTCGGCCGCTCGTCTCTGAGCGAACGGCACGTTCAGCGCACTGGAGGTGCCGAACGTACCGTTCGCCCTGGTTGGGGCACCTCGAGATCCCCCTCACATAAATAGTCATCTCAGATGCGAATTATGTAGGTTCAGATCATGCAACTGACGCAGTTCACCGATCTGGGATTGCGCGTCGTCATGCGGTTGGCCGTACTCGACGCGGATGCCTCCCCCAGCACTCGGGATGTTGCGCAGCAGCTCAACGTGTCGTATTCCCATGCCACCAAGGTGGTTACACGGCTCGGTGAGCTCGGCATCGTGACAACCAGGCGCGGCCGCGGCGGTGGGCTTTCCATCACCGAACTCGGCCGCACCGCCACCATCGGCTGGCTGGCCAGACGCCTCGAAGGCCCGGGTGAAGTCGTCGACTGCGAAGGCGACAAACCGTGCCCATTGCGCGGAGGTTGCCTCCTTCGAAGTGCGTTGCGCGACGCTCAGGAAGCGTTTTTCGTCTCACTCGACGCGGTCACGATCGAAGACGTCATCCGTCAGCCGTCCAACACTGTTCTGCTTCGCCTCACCACCCGGAGCGACGAAGCAGGCTGATCAACCGAATTTCGACCGAACGGAGCAGCTCATGCTTTCCCCACAGTCAACCGAGGTCATTCGCGCCACCCTTCCCGTGGTCGGCGCTGCCATCGGCGATATCACAACCCTGTTCTACCGCAGGATGTTCGACGCGCATCCTGAACTCGAACGCGATTTGTTCAATCGCGGCAATCAGAAGCAGGGCGAACAGCAGAAGGCTCTCGCCGGCGCCATCGCGGCATTCGCGACGCTTCAGCTCGAGCCGGACAGCGCCAAGGTCGATCTCATACTTTCACGTATCGCCCACAAGCATGCGTCGCTGGGAATCACGCCCGACCAGTACGCAATCGTGCACGAACACCTCTTTGCCGCGATCGTCGAAATACTCGGCGATGCAGTCACTCCCGATGTCGCAGCAGCCTGGGACGAGGTCTACTGGCTGATGGCGGAAACCCTCATCACGATGGAGCGTGGCCTCTACCAACTCGCCGGCGTGGACGCCGGTGACGTCTGGCGCACAGTCAGGATCAGTGAACGAGTTCTTCAGTCCGCCGACACCGTCTCACTGACACTCACGTCGCTCGACGGTAGCGCACTCCCCACCTTCGCTCCCGGACAGTACCTTTCGGTCGGGGTTACACTGCCCGACGGCGCCCGCCAGATCCGCCAATACAGCCTGTGTTCGATACCGAGCAGCGCAGACTGGCGGATCAGCGTCAAGCGAATCTCCGGAACTCCCGATGGCGAAGTGTCGAACTTCCTCTACAACAACGTATTCGAAGGTCAAGAACTCTCCGTCACCACACCTTTCGGCGATCTCACCATGCCGGACGACAACTCACCGCTCCTGCTCGCGTCGGCCGGAATCGGTTGCACACCGATGATCGGGATGCTCAATCATCTCGTGGACACCGGCGCTGACCGTTCGGTATCTGTCATCCATGCGGATCGATCCATTGCGGATCACGCGCACCGCGCAGAACTCAGCACACTCGTCGACCAGATTCCCGCCGCAACCCTGCACCGTTGGTACGAGGATCTCGGCACGCACGTTGCGTTCGGATCGGTTCACGAAGGACGGGCGGATTTGCAAGGTATTGCAGTGGAGCCCGATACCCAAGCCTTCCTTTGCGGGCCGATGCCGTTCATGTTGGCGATGCGCGCATCGTTGCTCGAAAGGGACGTCCCGGCACAGAATATCCACTACGAGGTCTTCGGGCCCGACAGCTGGGCCAACACCTGAGCGGACCACTGCCTGCGAACTGGACCTTGGCGCGCGACTGCAAACCCTTGTGTACTCGACGAAACATACGCATCGAGTAGTGGGAGACCGACATGATCACGTCAGCGTCGATGACGGGAGTCGCGCTGATCGCCCTGGCGATGGTTCTGACACCGGGCCCCAACATGATCTATCTGGTGTCCCGCAGCATCAGCCAGGGCCGCCGGGCGGGTTTGATCTCGCTCGGCGGAGTCGCAACCGGTTTCCTGGTCTACCTCACCGCCACGTGTGCAGGGCTGACGGCGGTTCTCTTCGCCGTACCGACGGTGTTCACCGCGGTGAAAATCGGTGGTGCCCTGTACCTGGCCTATCTCGCCTGGTCGACACTCCGACCAGGTGGGAAGTCCGCCTTCGAGGTGGGCGAGGTCGACCGCCACGGTAGCGGCCGTCTGTTCGGGATGGGGTTGACCACCAATCTGCTCAATCCCAAGATTGCGCTGATGTACGCGGCCCTGATCCCCCAGTTCGTCGATCCCACTGCGGGTCCGGTCTGGCAACAGGCACTCGTACTCGGCGGCGTGCAGATCCTGGTCGCAGTCACCGTCAACGCGTTGATCGTGTGCTGTGCGGCAGCCGTGTCGACCTTCCTCATGGCGCGTCCGGTGTGGATGCGGGCTCAGAAATGGCTAGCTGGTGGCATTCTCGGAATCTTCGCCACCCGCATGGCCCTGGAGTAGTTTCAGTCCTTCGGACGTTGGTCGATCAGACGACGCGCTTTGCCGATCGAGCGTTCGAGTCCGCCGGGTTCGAGAACGCTCACCTCGACCGTGACACCGATCTTGTTCTTCACCAGCTTCTGCAACGCCGAAGACGCTGCCGCATGATCGGAAATTGCCGCGTCAGGGCGAGCCTCGACGCGCACTGTCAGAGTATCCATCCGGTCCGGACGCTCCAGCACACACTGGAATTGGGGTGCCAGGGCGGGGACGGTCAAGATCAGCTCTTCGATCTGTGTGGGGAACAGATTGACCCCACGCAGGATGATCATGTCGTCGGTCCGGCCGGTGACCTTCTGCATCCGACGCATCGAGCGCGCCGTACCCGGCAACAGTCGGGTCAGGTCCCTGGTTCGGTAGCGAATGATGGGCAGCGCTTCCTTGGTGAGAGAGGTGAAAACCAGCTCACCTTCTTCACCGTCCGGCAGCACTTCGCCCGTGACCGGATCGATGATCTCCGGGTAGAAGTGGTCTTCCCAGATATGCAGCCCGTCTTTGGTTTCCACACATTCCATTGCCACACCCGGGCCCATGATCTCGGAGAGTCCGTAGATGTCGACCGCATGCATGTCGAGTTGCTGTTCCAGCTCGGTACGCATCTGTTCGGTCCACGGCTCCGCTCCGAAAACTCCCACCCTCAGTGAGGTCTTCGAGGGATCGATGCCTTTCTTGATCATCGCATCCACGATGGTCAACATGTACGACGGAGTCACCATGATGGCGTCGGGCTCGAAGTCCTCGATCAGTTGAATCTGCCGCTCGGTCATGCCACCGGACATGGGAATGACCGTGCAGCCCAAGCGCTCCGCACCGTAGTGTGCTCCCAACCCACCGGTGAACAGACCGTACCCGTAAGCCACGTGAACCTTGTCCGAAGACCGCACGCCGCCGGCCGAGAGACTGCGCGCGATGAGATCGGCCCAGTTGTTCAGGTCGTTGCTCGTGTACCCCACCACCGTCGGGCGACCGGTGGTCCCCGAAGACGCGTGAATTCGCGAGACCCGGTCCTGTGGCACCGCAAACATCTTGAACGGATAGTTCTCACGTAGATCCGCTTTGGTGGTGAAGGGAAACTTCGCGAGATCGCTCAGATCCTTCAAGTCGCTCGGGTGGACGCCGGCGTCGTCGAAAGCTTTGCGGTAGTGCGGAACATTGGTGTACGCGTGCATCAGGGACCATTGCATCCGCTCGAGTTGGAGCGTCGAAATGCGGTCCCGACTGGCAAATTCGATTTCTTGCGAAGTAGCAGTGACGAGTTCGGTCATGATTGTCTCCGGTGGGCTCAGTGAGGGCGCTGTGCGGGCGGTCAGGCGTCGAAATCGACTGTTATCTGTTCACCGACAGGGAAGGTCTGGCAGGTCAGTACGAAACCCGCGTCGACTTCGTAGTCTTCGAGTGCGTAGTTCCTGCGCATCTCGACGTCACCGCAGGTGACCTTGGCGCGACACGTTCCACAGACCCCGCCCTTGCACGCGAAGGGCAGATCCGATCGGTACTGTTCCGCTGCATCGAGAATCGACTGGTCTCGCGGAAGTGTCGCGGTGGTCGATCGACCGTCGAGCGTGATGGTGACCTCGCTGCCTGGTCCCACAATTCCGGGCTGACGATGCACCGCAACCGGCGGCGCGACGTCGTCGACGTAGAACAGCTCGTGATGGATGCGATCCTTGGCAATTCCCAAGCCGGCCAGTACTTCCTGGGCGTCGTTGACCATCCCGAACGGACCACACAACCAGAAGCCGTCGACCTGGTCGCACGGAACGAGAGAGGTGAAGATCTCACGCAACCGGTCGGCGTCGAGACGGCCCGAGAACAACTCGACCTCGCGCGGCTCGCGAGAGAGGACATGAATAACGTCCAGGCGCGCACCGTACCGGTCCTTCAGGTCGGCGATCTCTTCGGCGAACATGACTGAACGGGTGCGCCTGTTCCCGTACAGCAGGGTGACATCGGCCTCGGGGTTCACCAGCAGTGTTGCAGCGATGGACAACATGGGCGTGATGCCGGAGCCCGCCGCGATCAGAACGTGCCGTCCACCCAATGCCGGATCGGCGACAAAACTGCCCGAAGGGCCCTGGACGTCGATTTGATCCCCGGCCTTGACGTCGCGCACCAACCAGGAGGAGAAGAGTCCGTCTGCTACTTCGCGAACCCCCACACGTGGAGACGCCCCGACCGGTGCACAAATCGAGTAGGAGCGACGGTGTTCGACGCCGTCGATCATCCGCCGCAGTGTCAGTGACTGCCCGGCGCCGAAGTCGAATTGATCGGCGATATCGGCAGGCACGTCGAAGGTGACGGCAACTGCGTCGTCGCACAGTGATTCGACACCGGCGACCGTCAACGGGTGAAATGGTTTGTTCCGGTTCGTCGTTGCGGTACTCATCTGTTCAGATCTCCTTCACGTGATCGAACGGCTCGAGGCAGTCGAGGCAGCGATAGAGCGCTTTGCACAGGGTCGCACCGAATTCCGAACTCAGTCTGGTGTTTGCCGAACCGCACTGGGGGCACAGGATGTCGCGCGGCTTGGCCGTCAAGGTCAAGGCGATCGGGCCGGAGGTGCGACGCGGCGCGGCCCCCGGCACCGAGTACCCGGCCGTCCGAAGTTTCGCGAGCCCCTCTTCGCTGATCCAATCCGAACTCCAAGGCGGCGACAGTTGAGTCTTGATCTGGACGCTGCCGTACCCCGCGTCGGTCAGCTTGTGCTCGATGTCGTCTCGCATCGTCGCCATCGCCGGACACCCGGAATAGGTGGGCGTGATTGTCACACAGACCAAGTTCGCTTCGACGTCGACCGATCGGATGACGCCGAGATCGGCCAAGGTCAACAGTGGCATCTCCGGATCCATCACCGAGGCGACGATCTCCTGCGCCGAAGAGACGGTAGCGGCAGTCACGGTCACCACACCCCTTCCGGATGCTCCCGAGCGACGCTCTGCATTTCGGCGAGAAGTAGCCCCAGTGCCCCGGTGTGCAGTCCGGCACGCCCGCCGCGGCCGCCGACGAAACCGGAGAAACGCGAAGGGGGCTCTTCCATTTCGGCTGCATGGAGGACCTGGGCAAGAACAGCGTCGAACTCCGGCCGAACAGTACGCGGATCCACTCCGACGCCAACTTCTGCCAAAACGAGTTCGTCCTGGGTGGGAACAAAGAGTTCGTCCACGAACGGGAAGATCTCGAGCAAGGCGTCGGCCGTCCGACGCTTGGATTCTGCCGTGCCGGCGCCCAAGGTGACGACCCATCTTGCCGCGTAGTCGCGGTGGTAGGTCAGTTCTTTGACGCCCTTGTTCGCCACGGCCGCGAGGACCGGGTCCCGCGATGTGCGGAGCCGATCGAACAGCGCCAGCCGCCAGGTCGAGAACACGAGTAGCCGAACGACCGTGTGCGCGAAGTCGCCGTTGGCGAGCTCCACCAGTCTCACGTTGCGGAAACCGAACTGATCACGAAAGAAGGCAAGCGCATCTTCAGCCGGCACCGGCGACGTGTCCGAGATGAACGGAACGACAGTGGAATCGGCTGCTGCCGCGCGAGCCAGCAGCAGCCTGGCCTGTCCGATCAGATCCAGACCGACATTCGCGAGAGCTACCTCTTCTTCGAGTTCCGGTGCCCGCGTAGACCATTCGGCGAGGCGCTGCGAACTGACGAGCGCGTCGTCGCCGAGCATGAGGCAGTAGTGCGCCAGCGCACCGAGATCGACGTCATCCGGCACCGTGGTGTCGACTCCGGCGAGGGGGTCGTCGAAGCTGGTTCCGAACGCCCACTGACCGTGGCCGTCGCCGTCGACCAGGCCGTCGTAGGCACTGTCGTGATCGTTCATCTGTTGGTCCTCGAAGTCGAAGTGATTCTCACATGTGCGGAACGGAGTCCGGGATGTCGTAGAAAGTCGGGTGCCGGTAGACCTTGTCGCCGCTCGGCGCGAAGAACGGATCCTTTTCTGCCGGACTCGAAGCCACGATGTTCGCTGACGGCACGACCCAGATGCTCACGCCTTCGTTACGTCTGGTGTAGACGTCGCGCGCGTGGCGTAGGGCCATCTGATCGTCTGCCGCGCGCAGGGATCCGACGTGCACGTGGTTCAGTCCGCGCTTTCCCCTCAGAAACACCTCGTACAAAGGCCATTCGCCCCGCACCTGATCGCGCTGTACCTGATCGTTCTCGCTCATGATGTTTCCCCAGTCGTGCGATCGTGCGCGAGTCTCTCGCGCTGTGCAAAGGCGTACGCGGCGTCGCGAACCCAGGCCCCGTTGTCGTGTGCGGCTTTCCGATTGGTGATCCGCTCGACGCTCGCCGCTCCGTTGCCGCGGACCACGTCCATGAATTCGCTCCAGTCCGGCTCGCCGAAATCGTGTGCGCCACGCTCGGGGTTCCAGCGCAGGTCGGGATCTGGGAAGGTCACACCGAGTATCTCGGCCTGCGGTATCGACATGTCCACGAATCGTTGCCGCAGTTCGTCGTTCGTGTGCCGCTTGATGCGCCACTTCATCGACTGCTCGGTGTTCGGCGATTCGTCGTCCGGCGGTCCGAACATCATCAGAGCGGGCCACCACCATCGGTCGACGGCTTCCTGCACCATTGCCCGTTGAGCTTCCGTGCCGCACATCATCGTCGCCAACAGTTCGAAGCCTTGCCGCTGATGGAACGATTCCTCTTTGCACACACGGATCATCGCGCGCGCATACGGCCCGAAGGAGCTGCGGCACAGCGGAACCTGATTGCAGATAGCAGCTCCGTCGACCAGCCAGCCGATCACACCCACGTCGGCGTATGTCAGCGTCGGATAGTTGAAGATCGAGGAGTACTTCTGCTTTCCCTCGATCAGTTTGGTGGTCAGATCGCCACGATCGGCACCGAGCGTCTCGGCCGCGGAGTAGAGATACAGACCGTGCCCGGCTTCGTCCTGGACCTTCGCCATCAAGATCGCCTTGCGTCGCAACGAAGGCGCACGGGTGAGCCAGTTTCCCTCGGGCTGCATTCCGATGATTTCGGAGTGCGCATGCTGGGCAACCTGACGGATCAGAGTCTTGCGGTAGCCGTCCGGCATCCAGTCGCGAGGCTCGATGCGCTGGTCTGCCGCGATCGTCTCGTCGAACAGGTTCTGCAGGTCTTGTGGAGCTTCCACGTTGGTCATCGTACCTACCTTTTATTACCGAATGATCGGTTGGTAACTAGTATGCACCGAGGTGTCCCAGCACACAAGAGAATCTTTCGCCGCACCAGAAATCAGCGGCCCTCGAAAACCGGCTTCTGCTTCGACAGGAAAGCCGTGACTGCGCCTCGATGATCTGCCGTGGAACCCAGCTCCACCTGTGCGTTCGCCTCGGCCGCCAGCGTCTGGGAAAGCCCAGGAGCAACGGCACGGATCAGCGATTTCACGTGGGCGAAGGCCGCGGTGGGTCCGTCGGCAAGCCGACGCGCGAGTACCCGAGCCTCAGCTGCGACGTCCTCGTCGGCCACCACGCGATGAACCAAGCCCCACTCCAGCGCGCTCTGCGCGTCGAACTTGTCGCCGAGCAACATCAGGCCACCGGCGCGGCTAGGTCCGAGCGCGTGCACGAGCGCATGACTGAGCCCGGAGTCACTGGCCAGACCGATGCCGGTGAATGCCGTCGCAAAGCTCGCGCGAGCCCCCACGACACGGATGTCTCCGGCCAACGCGATTCCCAACCCGGCCCCGACGCAGGCTCCGCCGATACCCACCACCACCGGGACAGAGAGCGTCGACAGCGCCGTGACGATGGGGTTGTAGTGCGCCTCGACGGTATCCATCGCGTGCGCAGGATCAGCATCCAACGCTGCGGCGTGCTCGCCCAGATCCTGACCGACGCAGAAGTTCTTGCCTTCGGCGAGAATCAACACCGCTCGAACCTCTGCATCCGCGTGGACCTGCAGCAGCGCTTCGAGCAGCTGAGACTTCATTTCGCCGTTGACGGCATTGGCGGCCTCAGGTCGGTCGAGAGTGATTGTCACCAAACCTCGCTCGATCTCCAAGCGAATCACGTCAGTCATCGGTGTTCCTTTCGCAGGCAGTTCGGTTCAGCTCCATGTGTGAAAACCCTGTCCCGTCTTGCGCCCCAACTCGCCGCGAGCCACCTTCTCTCGCAGCAGTGCTGGAGGTGCAAATCGATCACCGAGCGTGCTCGCGAGGTGTTCGGCGATCGCCAGGCGCACATCCAACCCGACCAGATCTGTCGAACGCAGCGGGCCCATCGGATGCCGATACCCCAATTCCATTGCTCGGTCGATCGATTCCGCGTCCGCCACACCCTCTTCGAGCATGCGGATGGCTTCGAGCCCGAGACCGACACCAAGCCGGCTGGTTGCAAAACCAGGTGAGTCGTTGACGAGCACCTCGGCTTTGCCGAGCATCGACACCCATGCTCGTACCGAGTCGACAACCTCGGGGCGGGTCTGAGGCGCCCGGACGATCTCGACCAACAGCGACGCCGGGACTGGATTGAAGAAGTGCATACCGATGAACCGGCCCGGATCCGTCAGCGCTGCGCCGAGTTCGGCGATCGACATGGAACTGGTGTTGCTGGCGATCACGGTGCTTTCTCCGGCAACGGTTTCCGCAGCGGCGAGCACCTCGACCTTGAGGGCCGCAATTTCCGGGACCGCCTCGACGATCAGGTCGAGCGACGGTGGCAACGAGGTCACTGCGTCCACGGTGCTCACGCGCGCCAGCACCGTCGCGGGGTCCTGGTCGTCGAGTTTCCCTCGCTCGTGAGCTCTGTCGAGGCCGGCGGAAACACGCTGCAACGCGGCCGCGGTGTCGCCACTCTCCGCGATGGTGACCGCCCCGCCGAGACTGGCGAACACCTGGGCGATACCCGCACCCATGCGTCCACCGCCGATGACTCCGACGGTCTTCGGTGCAACTGCTTCAGTCATGATTTCTTCTCCAGGAAGGCCGTCATGCGATCGCGCTTGTCCGAACTCTCGAACAGGACGGCCTGGGCGATGTCGTCGGCAAACGGATGCGATCCCGGCGCATCGACGATGATCTTGGTCAATCGCAGTGCCAGCGGGGACAGTCGGAAAATGCGGTCGAGCAGCCGATGCGCTGCGTCGACGTGGCAGTTCGGTTCGGTTACCTCGACAACCAGGCCCGCTCGTAGCGCCTGCTCGGCGTCGAGGTTCCTGGCACCGAGGAGCACCTGCTTCGCGATCGAGACGCCGACGAGCTTCGGCAATCGATAGCTGGCGCCGGCGGCTGCCATTATGCCGAGATTGGGCTCCGGATTCCCGAAGACCGCCGTCGTTGTCGCGATGCGAATGTCGCAGGCGTAGGTCAACTCTGCCCCACCGCCGAGCGCGTAGCCGCTCACGGCGGCCACGGTGGGAAGCGGGAGCTTTCCGATTCGGTCGAACAGCGTGCGGTTGATACCCGCGAACGCTTCCTCTCGTCCGCGCTCTCGGAGCTCCGCGATGTCAGCGCCGCCTGCGAAGTGGTCGCCGCGCCCCGCAAGCAGGAGCAGCTTCGGATCCCGTTCGAGGCGTCCACAAACCTGATGCAGTTCGTCGATCATTTCCGCGTTGATCGCATTGCGTTGCGCGGGCCTGTCGAGGGTGACCACGACGCGATCCTCGCGCTCGTCCACGTGCAGGGTGTTCACATTCGCTCCTTCTCGCTCTTCTCCATTAGTAACCGAACATTCGGTCGTTTGGCAAGGGTGAGAACGAGGATGGTGCACAGCTTTGCCCGAACTGAGAAGATGGGGACATGACTACGGCACGCCCCACTCGACGCACCGGCCTCCCCGGACGTCCCGGCTACGACCTCGATTCGCTCCTGGCCGTGGCCGTGAAGGTGTTCAACGACAAGGGCTACGACGGCGCCAGCATGGAGGTGCTCGCCAAGAAACTCGGCATCACGAAGTCCTCGATCTACCACCATGTGTCCGGAAAGTCAGAACTTCTCGAACTCGCCCTTTCGCGTGCACTCAACGCCCTGTTTGCGGTCACGACCGAAGAGGGCGCCACCACCGGTCCGTACATCGACCGGCTCGAATACCTGGTCCGGCGCAGCGTAGAGGTGCTGGTCGCAGAGCTTCCATACGTCACCCTGCTCCTGCGCGTCCGCGGCAACACGACGGTCGAGCGCGCCGCGCTGGCTCGTCGACGCGAATTCGACAACTTCGTCGGAGGTCTCGTCGCGTCCGCCGCAGCGGAGGGAGACTTGCGCCCGGACATCGAACCAGCCCTCGCCAGCAAGCTGATGTTCGGCACCGTCAACTCACTGATCGAGTGGTACAAACCCCGAGCGGGTGAGTCCGTCTCCGACATCGCCGACGCGGTCGTCGCCGTCACTTTCGACGGACTTCGCAAGGCCTGACTCCAGGCAGTTCTGCCGAATCCTTGACAACGCGGCGTTACCGGGCGATCGTAATTACCGACCGAACGTACGGTGAGATGGAGTTGTCGTGAGCAGACTGTTGGAAAGCTATGTGGCCGGTCAGTGGTACGCCGCACCGGACGCAGGTACCCCGTTGCCGAGCGCAGTGGACGGATCGGAGGTGGCCCGGATCTCCGCAACCGGCATCGACCTCGCCGAGATGGTTACGTACGCCCGCGAGGTCGGCGGGCCTGCACTGTCCGCGATGACCTTCCACGAACGTGCCGGCGCGCTCAAGGCTCTCGCCCTCACGTTGATGGCAGGAAAAGCCGAGTTCTACACACTCTCCACTGCCACCGGTGCGACGATGCGAGATTCCGGGGTGGACATCGACGGCGGATTCGGGACCCTGCTGAGCTACGCGAGCAAGGCTCGGCGCGAATTGCCTGACAGCACAGTCTTTCTGGACGGAAACGTCGAGCCTCTCGGCAAGGGCGGAACCTTCCTCGGGCAACACATCTATACATCACGTCGCGGCGTCGCCGTGCAGATCAACGCCTTCAATTTCCCGGTGTGGGGGTTCCTGGAGAAGCTGGCACCGGCATTCATCGCGGGGGTGCCGTCCATCGTCAAACCTGCCAGTTCCACGGCATATCTCACCGAACTCGTCTTCCGGCGCATCATCGAGTCAGGCTTGCTCCCAGAGGGTTCCGTCCAACTGCTCTCCGGTAGTGCACGCGGCCTCCTCGATCACCTCGGCGGGCAGGACTCAGTGGCATTCACCGGATCCGCCGACACCGCGGCAACGCTGCGTGCTCACCCGAACGTCGTCGGCAAGGGCGTCCATTTCAATGCCGAAGCCGATTCACTCAACGCGTCGATCCTCGGCGAGGACGCCGTACCAGGAACGCCCGAATTCGATTTGTACGTCAAACAACTCGTCACCGAGATGACGGTCAAGGCGGGCCAGAAGTGCACGGCGATCCGGCGCGCCCTGGTCCCGCTCTCGCTGGTCGACGCCGTTGTCGATGCCGCATCCGAGCGACTGAACAAAGTGGTCGTGGGACACCCCGATGCTGATGGCGTCACTATGGGAGCTCTCGCCAGCATCGAACAGCGTGACGAGGTCTTGAAATCCATTCGCGGTCTGACGAAGTCGGCAACTATCGTATTCGGAGACCCGGACAACGTCGACGTGGTCGGTGCCGACGGCCAGTCAGGAGCCTTCCTTTCCCCAGTCCTTCTCCGGGCGGAAGAGAATGCGCACGAGGTACACGAACTGGAGGCCTTCGGACCCGTCAGCACCGTCATCGGATACGACGGCATCGATCATGCGATCGAACTCGCGGCCCGTGGCGAGGGAAGCCTCGTCGCCTCGGTGGTCACTGCCGACAGCGACATCGCACGTCGACTGGTGCTGGGTCTCGCAGCTTTTCACGGCAGAGTGCTCGTGCTGAACCGCGACGACGCCAAGGAATCCACCGGCCACGGCTCTCCCCTTCCAGTCCTCGTACACGGCGGTCCCGGCCGTGCCGGCGGCGGTGAGGAGCTGGGTGGCATCCGCGGAGTTCTGCACCACATGCAGCGGACCGCCGTACAGGGCACACCCGACGTCCTCACCGCAGTCGGCGAGCGCTGGTTCACCGGATCGCAGCGCACGACCGGATCCGAACATCCATTCCGAAAGAGTCTCGCCGAGTTGAAGATCGGTGACACTGTTGTCGGCGGTCCGCGCCAGGTCACACTCGCAGACATCGATCATTTTGCAGAGTTCACCGGTGACACCTTCTACGCTCACACCGATCCGGTGGCCGCTGCGGCGAATCCACTCTTCGGCGGCATCGTCGCGCACGGCTATCTTGTTGTCTCACTCGCTGCGGGCCTGTTCGTCGACCCGGCTCCCGGCCCGGTTCTCGCGAACTTCGGCGTGGACAGCCTCAGGTTCCTGACTCCGGTCAAAGCCGAAGACAGCCTGACGGTCACCCTCACAGCCAAGACCATCACACCTCGCAGCAGCGCCGACTACGGTGAGGTTCGTTGGGACGCCGTGGTGACGAACCAGGACAACGATCCGGTCGCGACATACGACGTCCTGACTCTGGTAGCCAAGACTCGCCCCGAAGGGAATTGAAAGCACATGACCTATCGAGTAGCAGTGTGTTACGGACGCCCCACCGATCCGGAGGCTTTCGACAAGTACTACAACGAGATCCACGTCCCGCTCGCCAGCGCAGTGCCAGGGCTCTCGGACTTCACGTTCAGCAAGTGCTCGACGCTGGACGGCTCCGATCCAGTCTTCTATGCCGTCGCCAACCTCGAGTTTCCCGATCTCGAGACTATGCAGAGCGGCCTGAAGTCCCCGGAGATGGGCGCCGCTGGAAAAGATGTCGCAAACTTTGCCACCGGCACGGTCGACATGTATGTCCAGGAAGTTGTCTCGGTCCTCTAGACCCCTGCAATTTCCCGATCACACAGGAGTTGTCTCGTGAGTACAGGAAGCATCACCGCCAGAGAGATGTTCGACGCGGACCAGGCATCGCAGGCACTCGGTATCGAGATTTCCGAGCTGGCGCCCGGTAGCGCAACCGTGACCGTCACCGTGGGCGAAACCATGGTGAACGGTCACGGAATCACACACGGCGGTTATGTTTTCCTGCTCGCGGACACCGCGTTTGCGCTCGCCTGCAACGGCTACGAGGATTCAGCCGTTGCAGCGCGCGCGGACATCAGATTTCTGCGTCCGACCCGTCTGGGCGACACCTTGACCGCGATCGCCACCGAGAAGGCTCGAGGCGGCCGAAGTGGGATCTACGACGTGACCGTTCGCAATGGCGACGCCGTCGTGGCCGAGTTCCGCGGCGACAGTCGAACCATCACCCGCTGAAATTCAGCCCACGGTGTATCAGCCCACGGTGTATCAGCCCACGACGGGAAGTTCGAGGGGGCCGGACCCGTCGGCGAAGATCGTCACCGGCATGCCCTGCAATCCCCCACGGAAACTGATGTCGCCACCGGTGATCGCGAGACGCACGGAATGCCCTGGCTCGAATCGGTGCACTATCGCCGGCATCGTCACCGGCACCGGCTGCGACGGATCACTGATGCGTATGGGCGCGATGAGTCCGTTGATCAGCGAGGAAGTTCCGTCCGGAGCCACGTCGTAGAGTTTCGCGAACACCACCGGCTGTCCGGGCGCCGCAACACGCAGCGTCACAGTGGGGGCTCCCACCACGTCCATCGCCTCGGTCATCGGCGCAGCGGTCCAGAGCGCCTCGGTTCCCGGAATCTGTGCATTCGGAATGTTTCCGGCCGGATTGATATTGAGTGGCTCTACGCCCGTCGGCAGCCCAGCCGGTGCGGTGACGATCGTCTTCGAACCCGGTATCACCGGCGTGCCGTCCGGTAGCAGTCCCCCGTCGGCGGACAGATGGAAGGCGCGAGCGGTCCCGACATCGACGGTGTCGGACGTCGCGTAGGCCGGTGCCGCGTTTCCCTCGTAGTCGATCCAGTTGCGGAAATACGCGAATTCCGGGCCGGTCTCCGTGTTCTCGTCCTTGAGGTAGTGATCGAACCAGTCCATGAAGCGACCGGTCTCGTACTGGGTATCCTCGTCGGGTGCGGAGAAGCTGAACTCGCCCGGCGCAGCGGCCAAGTGGCTGTGCCCCCACGAATGCCAAATCATCTTGGCATCGACGCCACGATCCTTCAGCGCGTCGTAAGTCGCGGTTGCCTCGTTCAGATCGAACAGGGTGTCCTGTTGCCCCTGAGCAAGCAGTACCGGAATGTTGATCCGGTCGACGAACGACGAGACCGACGACGCTCGGAGCTCACTCACTACTTGCGGTCCGATGTCGCCGGTCACCACCGCCTCGGCGATCGCGTTGCACATGTAAGGGACGTAGTTCGGGCAGCCGGGTAGCCGTGCGGGATCTGCGATGTAACCGTCCACACCGGGATTCGCGATGCCCGCGCCGAAGAGCAGCGATGCAAAGAGCACCTTCGCGGCTCCCGGCTCCGCAGTCGACACTCCGGAGATGATCCCGGTGCTGTTGGGCGCCAGAGAATACGAGAGATCGTTCCAGGTGATCATGGGGATGATCGTGTCGATACGGGGATCGACACTCGCGGCGGCGAATTGAATCCCGCCGCCGTAAGAGCCACCCGTCATTCCGACCCGCGGGTCGTTCGTCGACGGTGCACCGGTGTGATCGACGGAGTCCTGAACCACCGCGGTGAGCGCCGGATAGGGCTGCGTCAGAGCCTGATCCGTGAAGGCAATCCCTTCTTGGCCGCCGAGGAAGCTGACCAACTGGGAAGCGGCGACACCGTCGTATGCGGGAGAGTCGAGGGTGATCTTGCAACTCGTGCCGCCGAAACCCAATCCCGAATACGTCAGTCCGACATACCCGTTCTCGGCGAAGTTCTGCAGGGCAGGAATCTGGTCCTTGTACGAACCGCCGAACCCGTTGGTGGTCAGGATCGCGGGAGCTGGGTTGTCAGCGTCGACACCATCGGGAACAAAGAGTTCACCGACGACGGTGCACGGCGTCGAGAGTTCAGGCCCGACATCGACCGAGAAGTACAGCAGCTGTGACGAATACGAGCCGTTCGGTGAATCCGCGAGCGCCGGCGGCGAAAAGCCGAGGGCGCAAACCACGAGCGTGACGACACTGATCGCAATTCTCCGGCGCACCTGAAAACCGTACACCCGGATCTGTTCTCCACCAGCTCAATCCGGCGCGTGCCGCCAACGTTTTCTCGCGAAAGTCACGCCAGACCGAGCCGACCTCTACTTGACCGTCAAGGTGCCGCGCATGCTCGGATGATAGGTGCAGTGGAACGTGTACGTTCCCGGCTCGTTCGGCACCGTGATGGTTTCCGTCTCGCCGGCCTCGATGTCCTCACTGAACAGTCCTGCCGTATCGGACGTGACCGAGTGTTCGACGGTGTCGTTGTTCTGAATGGTCAGTACCTGACCAGGCATCACCGACTCCGGTGTCGAATACTCGAAGCCGCTGATCACGATTCCCATCGACGACGCTCCCGGCGTCGACATACCCAGAGGCATGCTCGGCATCGACATACTGGTCGGCATGCTGGTCATCGGCATACTGGTCATCGCCATGCCGTCGTGATCGGCCGAATCGTTGTCCGACGAATCGTTGTTGTCACTGCACGCGGTCAGTGCGAACACCGCCAGGATCAGCGCTGCGAGCACTGCGAGAATCCGCTTCATTGCTTCGCCTCCTGCTCGTTCCCCCGCAGTCTGCTGATTACCCGCCGCCTAGGGGGCCAAACAGCTCCGATGTGGTGCCTGCGGCGCTGATAGTGCACGATTTCTGCACCAGCTCCACTCGCGGACCGACACTGAAGGAAACAGCACAGATGGCCAAGAGCAAAACGTCGAAGGCAGCCAAGACGAAGGCGCCGGTAGCGTCAAAAGCACCCGCGGCGAAGGCGCCCGCAGTCCTCTGGAAGGACCTGCCGGACGAGCACGACTACCCGGCAGCCCGCGATTACCTCCAGTTGGGCGCGACGCCGGTTCAGGTCCAAGCTCTCGTGTACGCCCTCAAGACGGCGACGCTGGTCTCGAAGAAGGCCAAGGACATCCTGCGGGCTGCTGGGCTCCCTCTGCTTCCGGTCGACAACCCACACGTGGCTGCCGACCTGTTGAAGATCCGCAAGGGGATCGCGCTGTCGCCGATCCTGCTGGTGCAGGGAGACTTCCGCGCCGGAGTACCGGCGCAGATCGCCGACGGCTACCACCGTGTGTGTGCGAGCTACCACGTGGACGAGAACACCGGCATCCCTGCAAAGATCGCTCCCTCGACAGTGACGTCGTAGGTCGTCGATGACCTTCGGCATCCTTGCCCTCGTCGCGCTGGCCGGCATTCTCGGCCCGCTGCTCGGCGCTCGCGTCAGCTGGCATGTCCCCGTGGTGGTCGGCGAACTTGCCGCGGGCGTCGTCTTCGGTGTCACCGGTTTCGGGCTGCTCGACTCTTCGGACCAGACTTTCACGTTCCTGGCCGATATCGGATTCGCGCTCACGATGATGGTGGCCGGCTCACACGTCCCGGTTCGCGATCCGGCAGTCCGTGCGGCAATCGGCAAGGGTGCCGTTCGCTCGGTTGTCGTCGGACTTCTGTCGGTTGTTGCCGGCTACGGTGCGGCGACGGCATTCGGCACCGGTCACGCCGCGCTGTACGCGGTCCTGATCGCGTCGTCGTCCGCGGCGTTGATTCTCCCCATCGTCGATTCGCTGGGGCTCGGTGGAACCTCGGTTCTGCAGATGACTGCCCAGGTCGCGATCGCGGACACCGTCTGCATTGTTGCGCTGCCTTTGGTGATCGATCCGGACAATGCCCCTCGTGCCGGTGTCGGCGCACTGGCTGTGGCGGCGTGTGCGGTTGCCTTGTTCTTCGTACTGCGAGCCTTCCACCGGTCCGGCCATTGGCGAAGGCTCCACAAATTCTCGGAGAAACGAAAGTTTGCACTCGAACTCCGGATCAATCTGGTGATCCTCTTTTCTCTGGCAGCGCTGGCGTCGAGCACTCACGTGTCGATCATGCTCGCGGGCTTCGCCTTCGGGCTCGTTCTTGCCGCGATCGGTGAACCCCGCCGCCTCGCCAAACAGCTCTTCGCCATCACCGACGGCTTCTTCGCTCCCCTCTTCTTCGTCTGGTTGGGAGCGGCGATCAATCTGCGCGACCTCGTCACCCATCCGTCCGCCATCTGGCTCGGATTGGTCTTGGGCGGAGCAACTCTCGTGGTTCACGCCGCGATACGCGCCCTCGGTCTCCCGCTCCCTCTCGGCGTGCTGTCCGCCGCACAACTGGGAGTACCGGTTGCCGCAGTTACGGTGGGCACTCAATTGGGGGTGATGGGCGACGGTGAACCCGCAGCCATCCTCCTCGCCGCCATGATCACGATCGGTGCAGCAACGCTGGCGGGTGCTGCCGCGTCGAAAGCTGGTCTCACGAAGCCTGCTTGACCGCGGCCCTCTCCACCGTCAGCAAGCTCTCCTCCGAATGTTCGGCGTGATACGCCGCGCCGCCGCCGCGGACACCGAAGAGTCGCTTGCTCCAGATCAGCCACACGACGGCAGCGATGTTCACCAGCAGCAACCCGGCCCTCAACCACGTGATCTTCTCGGTCAATTCGTAGATTTCGAGGGGCAGGAACAAGCTGGTCGCCACCACCGCGAAGTACTCGCCCCAGCGTTCGACCATCCACAGGCCGACTGCCTCGATCACTTGAAGGCCGGCGTAGACCAACAGCCCGACTGCGATCCAGGTGAGCGTCGTAGCGGACAACGAAAACGCCTGCTCGATGTGATGGACCAGTTTGGAATCGTCGATGTTCCAGCCCAATTGACGGGCAAGTGGCCTGATCAACGGCAATTCGTTCTCGAAGGCGTCCTCAGCGCGACCCTTCGACGATCTCAGTTCGAACACACCGATCGCCAGAAGAACCAAACCCAGAGCGCGGAACATTCTCTCGGTGGCGAGAAGTCGCATGATCAACCGGTCGCGAAGCAGCCTCCCCCGCGGAACCTCGGGGGCGGCGTCCGCCGGTCCCGATGCTCGGGGCGCTCCCGGGACGAAGTTGCCGCAACGTAGGCACCGCCATGCCTGACCCACCGCAGTATCCACATGTAGTCGATCCCGCAGTTCCGGTTCGTCCGGAGCGTAGGTCTCGTGACCGTGCCAACTGCACGAGCGCAATGCGAAGTCCACGGGTGAACTCTATGCCGCATATGCCCGGTAGCGTGGATACCCGCTGACCGTGCACTTCGAACGATGAGGATTCCGATGACAACCACCAAGATCGAAACCCGGCATGGCGTCATGGCAGTCGACGACAGTGCCACCGACGGTTTTCCGGTTGTCTTCATCCACGGGAACTCGGCCAGCCGCTCCATCTTCCGTCATCAGGTCGACGCCGACTGGGCCGGCGACTACCGCATGATCACTCTGGACCTACTCGGCCACGGCGACTCCGAGGACGCGAGCGATCCCGAAGCCGCATACACGCAGAACGGTTACGCCGACGCCATCGTCGATGTTCTGACCGAACTCGGCGTCGAAAGAGCCGTTGTCGTCGGCTGGTCGCTCGGCGGACACATCGCTCTCGAGTTGATCGCGAAATTCCCCGGGCTCACCGGAATCGTCATCACCGGTACGCCGCCGGCAAATCCCGAGACGCTCGGCGACGCCTTCAATGCCGGCGACGGATTGTCCATCGGCGGCACCGAGGTCATCACCGCGCAAGAAGCCGAACTCTACGCACGAATGACCGCCGTTCCCTTCGAGCAGGCTGCCCTCGACGCCGCGATACGCACGGACGGACGCGCTCGCAAGATCATGTTCGACGCATTCGGCGCCGGCCGCGAATCGGATCAGAAGGCTCTGGTTGCAACGGCGTCTGTGCCTCTCGCGGTGATCGACGGCGCCGAGGACCCGTTCGTGAACACGTCGTATGTCGCGTCGTTGACCTTCGCGAATCTCTGGGAGGGCACGTATCACGTGATTCCCGGTGTGGGGCATGCAGCGTTCTGGGAAGCCCCTGAGGTGTACAACCGACTGTTGCAACGATTCCTCGGCAGTTTCGCACAGTAACCTGCTGGACAACCTGCTGGACGCGGCGTCCTATGAGATAGAAGCCACTCGACAATCCGGCCATGTCCGGATCATTCATCGCCGTCCTACAGTTCGGAAAACGACTGGAGGCACTGCGATGACCATTCTCGAGCACGGCACGGAAACGTGCATCGGTGGACCGACCCTTCCCCAGATACGACGCCTCGTCACCGAAGTGCCCGGCCCCAACTCGCGCGCTTTGGCAAAGCGCCGGAGCGCCGCACTGCCGGCCGGGCTGACCAGCGGATCCAGCATTTACGTTGCCGCAGCGGGCGGAGGAGTTGTCGTCGACGTCGACGACAACTCGTTCATCGACTTCGGCAGCGGCATCGCCGTGACCACCGTCGGAAACAGTGCGCCGCGCGTGGTCGAACGCACCACGCGCCAGCTCGGTCAGTTCACCCATACGTGTTTCCTCGCAAACCCCTACGAGGGGTACCTCGAGGTCTGCGAAGCGCTCAACCGCCTGACCCCGGGAGATCACGAGAAGCGAACAGCGCTGTTCAACACCGGCAGCGAAGCGCTCGAGAACGCCGTGAAATACGCACGTGCCGCCACCGGTCGCCCGGCAGTTGTCGTCTTCGACCACGCATTCCACGGTCGCACGTTGATGACCATGACGATGACAGCCAAGAACCAGCCGTACAAGGCCACATTCGGCCCGTTCGCACCAGAGGTCTACCGGGTTCCGATGGCATACCCCTACCGTTGGCCGAGCGGCCCCGAAAACGCGGCCGACGAAGCATTCGCCCAGTTCCGTCTTGCGATCGACACTCAGATCGGCGCCGAATCGGTAGCCGCTGTGGTCGTGGAACCGATTCAGGGTGAGGGCGGTTTCATCGTTCCCGCTCCGGGATTCCTGAAGCGAATCTCGGAATTCTGCTGTGAGCGCGGCATTCTCGTCGTCGCGGACGAGGTCCAGACCGGTATCGCACGAACCGGATCCTGGTTCGCCAGCGAGAGTGAGGACTTCGTCCCCGACATCATCACAACCGCAAAAGGTCTCGCCGGCGGAATGCCACTCGCCGCCGTGACCGGCCGTGCCGACGTCATGGACGCCGCGCATCCCGGTGGTATCGGCGGTACGTACAGCGGCAATCCCGTTGCCTGCGAGGCCGCCCTGGCAGTTTTCGAGACGATCGAGATGGAAGGGCTCCTCGACCGCGCCAAGGACATCGGCGACATCCTGACCACAGGTTTGTCCGAAATCGCTTCGGACACAGACATAATCGGCGACATTCGCGGACGCGGCGCCATGATTGCAATCGAACTCGTCCACGACGAGGACAAGGCTCCGAATCGCGAGGCCGTCGCCCAGATCGTCAGCTACGCCCACACACACGGTCTCCTTCTGCTCACCGCCGGCGCCTATGGAAACGTCGTCCGTTTCCTCCCGCCGCTGAGCATCTCCGACGAGTTGCTGACCGAAGGACTCGGTATTCTTCGCGACGCTGTGGCCGCAGTCCGATGAGCGTCGCAGTGCGCAGCTTGATCGGCGGAGCTTGGGTCACGGGCAGCGACGGCACACTGACGGACACCAACCCGGCCCGTCCCGACGAGGTTGTCGCCACCGGAGGCCGCGCCGGTGCCTCCGAAATGGCGACCGGTGTTCGCGTCGCCCGCATCGCCGCGAACGACTGGGCCCGCCTGCCGATGTCCGCACGCGGCGCATACCTCACTCGCGCAGCGGAAATCATCGAATCCAACGCTGAGGCCTGGGGCGAAGAACTCACCCGCGAAGAAGGGAAAACGCTGGCCGAGGGTATCGGAGAGGTGCGCCGCGCAGCGCAGATTCTGCGTTACTACGGCAACGCCGCCGACCGCGAGACCGGAACGATGTATTCCTCCCCACGTAGCAGCGAGCAGATTCTCGTCACTCGCAAACCTCTCGGAGTGGTAGGCGTCGTCACGCCGTTCAACTTCCCGATCGCGATCCCGGCATGGAAGATTGCGCCTGCCTTGGTGTACGGAAACACCGTCGTCTGGAAACCGGCTGCCGCGGTGCCCCTTCTGGCCTTCCGTCTCGCGCAGGCACTGACCGAAGCGGGCCTACCCGACGGAGTCCTGAACATGATCCTCGCCGACAGCGCGGCCGGTGAAGCGCTGGTCGATCACCCGGACCTCGACGCCGTCACCTTCACCGGTTCCACCGGCGTCGGCCGAAAGATCGCGGGATCTGCTGCGGCGCGCGGAGTTCCGGTACAGGCGGAAATGGGTGGAAAGAACGCAGCCGTCGTACTTGCCGACGCAGATCTCAAGCTTGCGGTCGAGCAGGTCATGCTGGGTGCATTCCGGTCAACCGGCCAGAAATGCACGGCCACTTCACGTCTGGTACTCCATGAATCCATCGCCGAGGAATTCCTGGCCAGGCTGACCGTTGAAGTCAAGCAACTGAGAGTCGGAGATCCACTCGATCCCGACGTCACGACAGGTCCCGTGGTCAGCGCATACGCGCAGCAGTCGATCATCGGGGGGATCAATCGAGCCGTCGGCGGCGGCGCCAGGGTTGTGGCCACCGCCGAAGCGCCGCAGTCGGGCTACTACGTCCAACCGACAGTGCTGGAACTACCGTCGAGCACCGAACTGTGGTTCGAGGAACTCTTCGGCCCGGTACTGGCGGTGCAGCGGGCAGCAACAACCGCAGACGCATTCCGCTTGGCGAACGAGGGCGAATTCGGTTTGTCCGCAGCATTGTTCACGCAAGACCTGACCAGTGCACTGGCCGGTATCGACGATCTGGACGTGGGGATCCTGCACGTGAATTCGGAATCGGCGGGCGCTGATCCCCACGTACCTTTCGGCGGCGCGAAGAGGAGTGGATACGGCCCCAAGGAACAAGGCGACGCGGCGCGAGAGTTCTTCACTCACACCACCACCGTCTATCTCAGGGGCGGCCGAGCGTGATCTGAATTCGATTCCGCCTGCAGCAGTTCACGAGCTTTGAGTGCGATCCACAACTCGGACCGGGTGTGGGCGGAATCGAGATCTCTCCCGATCAACTCGGCAGCCTTGTCCATGCGATTACGCAGCGTGTGCCGGTGAACACCCAATTGCGCTGCAGCGGATTCCCATTGACCATTGTGGTGCAGGAACGCTTCGATCGAGTCCACCAGACGGGAACCGTTCTCGGCGTCGTAGCCTTCCAGCACACCGAGACCGCCGGCCGCGATCGACTGCAGAACATCGCTCGACTGCACACTCAACAAGAGACTGAAAGTCCCGAGTTCCGAGAACGGAACGAGCGTGTGCCCTTCGACCTGCCCCACTTTGGCAGCAGAGACGGCCTCGCGCAGACTGGCTGCTACACCGCTCATCGGCCGGACGCCACCGATTCCACCGTTGATACTCCGGCGTGAATTCTCCCGCACTCTCGCATACACACTGCGCGTGACCTTCTCCGCAACTTCACTTTTCACGACGAACCACACACCGGTTCCGTCATTCAGCGGGGCCAACAGGTACGGCACCGACTCTTCTTCCAGGGCCGCTGAAGTGATGTCGGTGGCCGCAAGCAAAGGTCCGACATCGGTCAAGGCAGTTGCCACCACCGTGGTTTCGGATTCGAATCCGAAGTACCGCAACAGACTTTCGTCGACGTCACCGCCGGCCTGGCGCACCATCGTCGTAACGGCCAACCTCAGCCGCTGTTCGGCATCGACAACCCGCAACGGCTTGGCAAGCTCGATGGTCAACAGCGACACCGTGTGGCCCACCAACAATCGCTCGGACTGATCCAAGGCGGCGTCGGACGCCACGGCCAGCGTGCCGCTCACAGCAAGGCGGTGAATGGCCAGGTGACCGTCGTCGTCCACCACGATCCGGCTGCGCTCCTTACCTGATCGCTCCCTGATACGTTCGGGCAGAGACGAACTCGCACCTTCCGTCAGAGCCAGCACCGCGCCGTCCCGATCGAGAACACAGACTGCTGCGTGAACGGCTCGACCCAGGGCAGTGATCAGAGCCGGCACCCCGTCGAGCAGAGCACGCGCCAACTTCTCCTGCGCGTCGACCACCGCCTGCACCGTTCGTATCTGGTCGGCGGTCAGTTCGTCGATCACGGCCCGCGAAATGGCGATGAACGGCGTCTCCTTGGCGACGGAAAGCACGGCAAAACCCAGTTCGTCGCCGGCCCTGATGATCGCGTCCGGCACCCTTTCGTGCACGGTGCCGGTGTCGAACGCCAGTGCCACCGCACCGGTCTGCGCGATGCGCTCGACGTACTCGTATTGCTTTGTCGCCGAACGTGGTAGGTGCAGCCCCGTCGTCATGACAAGCTCTCCACCGGCGAGCCAACGAGTCGGATCCTGCAATTCGATTGCGTGCGCCCAGCTGATCGACAGATCCACGTCGTCGTGACCGGCAACGATCGCGAGGCCGAGCGAAGTGGTGGCCGCCAGGCGCCGGACAGTCATCGGCATTACCGGAACCTCCGAAGGCAGTGAATGGAAAGGCAGTGGATAAATGGGCAGTGGACAGAACTGACAGTTTCCAGTTCAGATTTGTACATCAAGTCCATGTTCTGGATCACACGATGAGCTTAGCGTCTCTCCGAAAGAACTGATCGCGTCATGCAATAGGAGCTGAGCCCAGATGCCCGACAGCAGCACCGAAACAGCCGAAGCCGCCAGCGTTCATTCGACACTCAAAACAGGCTTGAAGAAGCGTCACCTGACCATGCTTTCCATGGGCGGCGTCATCGGCGCCGGTTTCTTCGTCGGGCTGAGCGGAATCATCAACCAGGCGGGCCCCGGCGCAGTCATCACGTGCGCGATCTGCGGCATCATCGTGTTCCTGGTGATGCGCATGCTCGGCGAAATGGCCGTGGCCAAGCCGTGTACGGGATCGTTCACCGAATACGCCCGCATGGCGTTGGGCGACTGGGCGGGTTTCACCACTGGCTGGCTCTACTGGTATTTCTGGGTGATCGTCGTCGGCATCGAATCCGTCGTCGGAGCAACCTTGCTCTCCCGGTGGATCCATGGTGTCCCGCTCTGGCTCATGTCAGCGGTACTCCTGTTGGTGATGACCGGGGTCAATCTTCTCTCCGTCAGCAACTTCGGCGAGGCTGAATACTGGTTTGCGGGTATCAAGGTCGCCGTCATCATCGGCTTCATCGTGCTCGGCAGTCTGTTCGTCTTCGGCATCTGGCCCGGCAGTGAAGTCGATTTCAGCAATCTGACCGGCCACGGAGGATTTCTGCCGAACGGCTTCACCCCCGTACTGGTGGGCGTTGTCGCCGTGATCTTCTCCATGACCGGAGCCGAGCTTGTCACGATCGCCGCAGCGGAATCCGCCGAACCTGCCGGAGCGATCAGGCGGGCCACGAACACGGTCGTCTTCCGCATTCTCGCCTTCTTCGTTGTCGCCACCTTCCTCCTCGTGACGATGCTGCCGTGGGATTCGTTCGTCGTCGGCGATTCTCCGTTCATCTCCGCACTCGACCTGCTCGGAATTCCCGGCGCCGCCGACATTCTCAATCTCGTGGTTCTGGTCGCGGTGCTGTCCTGCCTCAATTCCGGCCTGTACACGGCGTCGCGGATGCTCTTCGCACTCTCCGTCTACAACGACGCGCCGGCCTGGATGACACGGACCAACAGCCGCGGCGTGCCGGTGAAGGGCGTACTCGCCTGCACCGTGGCCGGGTACTTCTGTATCGCGGCCGGCTACATCTGGCCGGATACGATTTTCTTGTTCCTCGTGAATTCGTCGGGCGCGATCTGCTTGTTCGTTTACATCCTGATCTGTGTATCCGAACTACGCCTCCGACGCCGATGGGAACGCGAAAGCCCCGAGATTCTGAAATTCCGTGTCTGGTTGTATCCCGGCCTGCCGATAGTGGTCACTGGTCTGATTCTCGTGATCCTGGTGGGAATGGGGCTCAACGAACCCACGCGCGCGGAATTCGTCCAAAGCCTGGTCGCGCTGGGGGTCATCCTCGCCGCTTACGGCGTGAGAAAGTCTCGTACGCGAAAAGTCGTATCGTTCGCGACCGGCTCGAACAACGCACACAGCAGTTCGAAGAAGGCTTGAAACAAGCATCGAGTAAGCACTCGACTCGATAATTGAACCTCTTCCCCGAAAAGAGCCGATCCGATGGAAGCGGTCGAACATAGATTTTCTCTTTACCTAAATTCAAGGCAAAATGGACAGCATGCCGAGCCCTGTCATCGCCTCCGAGGGGCACAGTTCTTGGCGAACACTTCACGAATGGTTCAACGAACCACACGACTACGAGTGGATAAAGCACCAGAGGTCCGGCCGGGCAATCATTCCGATCTTCCGAACCTTGCTCGGAATGATGACGATCATCTTCGGACTGTCCGCTTTCTACAAATTGATCGGTCCGGATACGCCGCCGACCACCCCCGGCAAAGCTCTTTCGATTTTCATGATCTGTACGTGTGTGGGAATCGCCGCATGCTGGTTCACACAACCGTTTCCCGGACGCCGGGGGTTGCTTGCATTCGGAATATTCGCAGATCTCGGGATCGCGGCTGCCGTCCTCCTGGTGCCGGATCGCTCGTCCGGGACGTTCGGTTGCATCGTCTTCGCGGTCACCGGAACCTTTGCGACGCTTTTTGTCAGCGCAAAGTGGCTTGTCGCTCATGTCGTTTGGTCGACGACCGTCACGACTACCGTTTTCGTTCTTGCATATATGGAAGGCGACGTCGATATCACGACGCTTCTGGCCCGCGGCACCGTTCTTTTCGGAGCTGTCACACTCGTTCCCATTTTTGCGCACCTGACTTGGCGCACTCTCTACCGCGATGCCCAGTATTCGGACCGGGATCCCCTCACCGGACTGTTCAACCGTCGGGGGCTGGAAGGGGCAGTCGGCGATCTCTTCGAGAGCGCCCGAGACGATTCTTCATCTCTCGCCTTCATCGTCGTCGATATCGACAAATTCAAAACGGTGAATGATCTTCACGGTCATGCCGAAGGCGATCATGTCATCAGGAGAACCGCGAACCGATTGAGCACACATCTCGGCGAACGCGGAGTCATCGCTCGAACCGGCGGGGAAGAATACCTGGCCGTCATCGCCGGCGATCCCGAATCGACAACCCTGTTGATCGAAGGGATAAACGCGGCGCTGTCGGATTGTTCCGACGCGATCCCCACAACGGTGAGCGTCGGAGCGGTGATGATGACCGCCGAATCGAAGGCGTGGAGCGGCGGTGCTTCCGCAATCCTGGCGGCGACAAATGTCGCGGATTCGATGATGTATCAAGCGAAGGCGGCGGGCGGTAATACGATCCGCTCGGCTCAGATCTGATTCACAGCCACGTAAGTGGGTGGACGCTGCGCCCAGTTTCCGTGTCCGTCGCGGCAAGATACACATCGACGCGCTCAGCGGTCAGAGCCTTGCTGATGTGGTAACCCTGGACCAGGTCACACCCGACCCACTGGACGCGGCGGAACTGCTCGATGGTCTCCACGCCCTCGGCCAACGATTTCATACCGAGGGCCGCGGCCAATTCGACAATGGACTTCACCACGGACATCTTCGGATCGTCCGAGTCGGTGACCAGCATGCGATCGATCTTGAGAACGTCGATTGGAAGTCTCTGGAGCGTGGCGAAGGACGAATAGCCGGTGCCGAAATCGTCGAGTGCGACGGTGACCCCGAGCTCACGCAGCTTGTAGAGATCCCGGATCGCGCGATCGTCCACAACACCTGTCTCGGTGATTTCGAGCTGCAGCAGTTGCGGAGGCAAGCCCGAATCCGTCAGCGCTTTCTTCACCATCGCACCGAACTCTCGCGACACCAACTGCACTGGTGAAACGTTGACCGAGACGCCAATTCCGGTCGGCCACCCCGCAGCAGCGGCGGTCGCCATCGCCATTGCCTGCGCGCCGAGGGGAATGATCATTCCGGTTTCCTCCGCCACCGAGATGAACTGGCTGGGCCCGATGAGGCCGCGGCTGGGATGGTTCCACCGAAGAAGAGCCTCGAAGGCCACCACTTCACCGGTCTGAGTGTCGACCTGAGGCTGGTAATGGAGATCGAACTGCCCTTCCTCGATCCCTCTGTCCAGCTCGTGCAACGCCGTCGCCCGCGCCGATGCCCTCGCCCGCAGCAGCGGTGAGAACTTACCCACTCGATTGCGTCCCGTCGACTTCGCCTCGTACAGAGCGAGATCCGCCAGCATCACCAATCCGTCGGCGTCCGTCGAATCCTCGGGCGCGCTCGAGTAACCGATCGTGGCCCGCACTTCGATCCGATTGCCTTCGACAAAGAATGGTTCGTGCAGCACTTCCAGGTACCGATCGAAGATCACACCGGGATCGTCGCGCGAAGAGGTGCAGACGATCAGCCCGAATTCGTCACCGCCCATCCGCGAGCACATGTCCGAACCGATCACGTCGCGAAGGCGTTTCGTGACTTCGAGAAGTAATTGGTCCCCGATCGGATGGCCAAGGGTGTCGTTCACCGATTTGAAGTTGTCGAGGTCGAGAATCCCGACGAGAACCTGCTTCTCCGGCGCGCGGGAATCGATCGCTTCCTCGAGCGCCACTCCGAACGCACGACGGTTCGGTAACCCGGTCAACGAGTCGGTGGCCGCAAGGCGAAGGATCTCCTGCTCGTGGACATACCTCTCCGTGATGTCGGAACCGACACCGCGCCAACCCAGAATCACGCCGGATTCGAGGACCCGTGGATTGCCGGAAAGAGACCACCAGCGTCGCCTACCGTCGACATGCACCGGCACGACAGTGTCCCGGAAGGGAGCACTCGATTCGAGTTTGTCGATCATCTGGGCCGCGGCCGCACGCCCCTCCGGACTCGATGCGATCTGGAGTCTGGTGAGGAGTTGTCCGAAGGTGAGTTGCTGCAACTCGTCCACCGTCATACCTGCGACCTCGGCGAGACGTGCCGAGGTGTGGGAGAACCGGCCGTTGGTGTCGCACTCCCACAGCCAGTCGCGGGAACCGCCCTCGAAACCGTCGAGCAACAACGCCACAGTCTGACGCTCGGATTCCGCCTGAAACTCTGCGAAACAACGTCTCTGGAAAGAGGCCGACAGATAGACCGCCCCTACGGTGAGCGCAAACATGTAGATGCACAACTGAATCGCAAGTATGCGAAAGTGGGGTTCGGCGTGGACGACGAGAACAGTGAAGACGCCGAGGCCGTGAATGTAGATCCAGGTCAGGCTCACCGATCTCAGACTCGAGAACGTCACGGTCCCGGCGCCCATGATCCCGGCCATCGTCGCGATCAGAACCAAGTCGCGGAAGACGTCCATGTCGTGAAAGAGCAGAGCGAAAAGTGTGACGTCGAGGGTCGCGACCACGATCACTTCGACGAGCAGACCCACGTAGTCGTAGCGCGGGGTGTGCTTCGACGGCCGCCAGCGAAGGGGAATCCATACTCGGATCGAATTCGCGAGGACGAGAAAGATGAGGGCGCCACCCAACCACCTGAGCGTCTGACGTCCGGGCGGGACGGTGTAGGTCAGAATCACGACCAAACTCGCCATGTACGCAAGATTGGCGAACGGCGCGACGGCTGCAGCTTCGTCTATCTGACGGCGAAACAGGCTGTTGCAGTCGGCCTCCGAAGCAGGATCTTGCCTGCCCAATCGACTCGGACGGCTCATCAGCGAGGCATCCCGACATCTGCGCAGGCGCCATCAGCGGGCGTCGAATCCGCTCGCCTGGCCATCCGAACCTCCCCTGGCTCCCCACCGAACCCTTATCCGGTGAAACGTCAGTGTTTCAGACTCGCTGCTTGTTTCCTTCACAACGGTAGCCATCTGACGAATCGATTGTGCGCAGATCACTATATCCAGAGGTCGTTCCGTCGATCCTCCAGGTCGATCCGCGATTGCTGATTCTTAGCTCGAACCACGTTTGTCGCCGACCGCGACGCGGGGGATTCGAGCGGTCGGGAACAACGCGGCGATTGCGAGCAGCGCTGCCACGGCAAAAGCGACACGCAACGCGTCCAGCCTGGCTTCTTCGTTCACGTCCACGATCGCATCCGCCGTGGACTCGGCGACGCCGGCGTCATCGAGAGCGGATCGGAGTTGCGTCGTCGACAGGAACGGCACGCCCGAGGCCATGTCGGTGCTCGCTTGCTGCTGCACCGATGTCGGAACCGCCGGATTGTCTTCGATTCCGGCGATCGCCGACGTCGTGAGAGTGGCAATGAGAACCGATCCGATCAGGGCAGTTCCCAAGGAAGCGCCGAGGTTGGTGGCGGTGTTCTGCAACCCGCCGACCTCGGTGCTGCGCTCGTCCGGGACCGAGGACACCGTGACGGCTCCGAGCTGCGAAGACAGGCACCCCAAGCCGAAACCCATGAACAGCATGGGAATCATCACGATCGCCGCATTGGCGCCGGGGTCCATGCCTGCAACGAGCATCAGAATGCCGACGACCATGACCAACAATCCGACTCGGACCACGCGTCGCGGGTTCGCGGTAGGCCGTAGCTTCGGAATACCGATCGCCGCCACGACGAGCGCCGCCGACAACGGCAGGATGCGAACTCCCGTCTCCAGGGCACTGAGCTCCAGAACTACGGACAAGAACAACGGGACCGCGAAGAACACGCCCGCCTGGACCAGAAACTGCGCGAAGAACATGGAAAGTCCGCCACTGAGCTCGCGGTTTCGCAGCATCGCCGGATCAAGCAACGGCTCCTTCCCCGCAGCGGCCAGGCGTCCCTCCCAGCGCAGGAATCCGTACACGACCAGGAGCCCGGCGATCAGCAGCCACACCACCGGGGAAAGCCCGACCAGCTGCGGTCCGTCGGGTTTGGCCTGCACCCAACCCCACTCGCTCGAGCGCAGTACGCCGAAGACGATCATGCCCAGCCCGACCACGGACAAGATCGATCCGACGTAGTCGAGGCGCGACTTCGACGGTGGGACGTCGACCACCTTGCTGAGCACCAGCAAGATCAGGACAACGATCACGACTTCGCCGACGAACACGTAACGCCATGACGCAAATGTCGTCGCGGCGCCGCCGATCAGCGGCCCGACCGCCACGGCCATCGCGCCGGCGGCAGCGACCAGACCGTAGGCAGCCGGGCGCTTCTGCGCCGGAAAGTTGGTGGCGACGAGCGCGACGATCGCGGGCATGATGAGTGCCGCACCGACGCCTTCGAGGAACGACCATCCGATCAGCAGGACCGCAAGATTGGGAGCGAGCGCCGTTGTCAGAGAACCTGCGCCGTAGATGATCAAGCCGAGCGCGAAGGCCCGGCGACGACCCATCATCGACCCCAGCTTGCTGCCCGTGATCATCAGCGTCGCCATGACCAGGGTGTACAGCGTGATCGCGGTTTGAATACCGGTGATGCTCGTGCCGACGTCCTCGGCGACGGTTGCCATCGAAACGTTCATGACCGAACTGTCCAAGGTCATCAGGAATTGGCTGGATGCCAACACCGTGAGAACCAGTCCTGAACCCGCTTGCGTCGTCGAACCAGCAACCTGTCCGTCACCCATCGTGCGGGTGTACCCGGTGTTCAGGTCCTCGAAGCAGACCGGTCAGTGCTGTTCGAGGCTGAGCTGATCCGCCCAAGCCGACACGTCCCCGCGTTCCAGAGCCACCGCCAGCAGTTCCGGAAACTTGTCCGGCGTGCACGCAAACGCGGGAATCCCGAGGGCACTCAGCGACGCTGCATTGTCGTGATCGAACGACGGTGCCCCGTCGTCCGAGAGTGCCAGTAGAACCACGACTTGAACGCCGGAGTTCTTCATGGCGGCCATCCGGCGCAACATCTCGTTGCGAATACCGCCCTCGTAGAGGTCCGAGATCAGAACGAACATCGACTCGGCAGGACGCGAGATCAGTGACTGGCTGTACGCGATTGCGCGGTTGATGTCCGTGCCCCCACCAAGTTGGGTCCCGAAAAGGACGTCGACTGGATCGGACAGTTTGTCCGTCAGGTCGACGACGGCAGTGTCGAAAACCACGAGCGAAGTCTTCAGCGCCTGCATCGACGCCAACACCGCGCCGAACACGGATGCGTAGACGACGCTGGACGCCATCGAACCCGATTGGTCGATCGCCAGGACTACGTCGCGCTGCACGGATTTCGACTTGCGGCCGTATCCGACGAGCCGCTCGGGGACGACGGTTCGATACTCCGGAAGGTAGTGCGACAGATTTGCTCGGATGGTTCGGTCCCAGTCGATGTCACGCAACTTCGGATTCGACGTTCTGGCCGAACGATTGAGTGCCCCGGTCACCGCGGCCTTCGTTTTCTGCGCGATTCGCTCTTCGACTTCCCGAACCACCTTGCCGACGACCATTCGAGCAGTGGCCTTGCTGGCCTCCGGCATGACCTGGTTGAGGCTCAGCAGCGTCCCGACCAGATGCACATCGGGCTCGACGGCATCGAGCAGTTCCGGTTCGAGCAGCAACTGCGCCAAACCCAGTCGGTCGATCGCGTCCTTCTGCATCACCTGCACCACCGTGCTGGGAAAGTACGTCCGGATATCGCCGAGCCATCTGGCAACGGACGGAGCCGACGCCCCCAATCCGGCTGAGCGGCGTCGCCCCTTGGTCGGGCCGGACGAATCGTAGAGTGCGGCAAGAGCTGCATCCATTCGACGCTCGCCCGGTTGGCCCAGCCCACCCGTCGATTCTTCGGCGGATTCCCCGAGCATCAGTCTCCAGCGTCGAAGGCGCTGATCGTCGTCGCTCATGCGCCCACCCCCAAGATGTCCGCAACGACCGCCATTGCCGCTCTGCCGCGTCGAGCATCGGTCTCCACTGTCGTTTCGACGCGTCGTCCACCTCTGACCGCCTGACCGATCGCTCGACGCTCCCCCGCCTCGAACGCTCCGAACGTACGTCGAAGCAGTGGAAGCGTGTCGATGAAGTCCTGCTCACGAAGTTGGCGAACCCACGTGTCGATCAGCGTGAGCAACGCTCGATCGTGAACGAGCACAAGCCCTCCTCCACCGAGAAACCCGTCGACCCACCCGGCTTTGGCGGTCGGCGTGCTTCCCACGGACAGGGCCCGAGACAAGCGCTGGGCTGCAGCGGTTTCCGTGATCGAACCGCTGTCGCGCAGTAGCCGCACCATCCGGCCGACGAGTAATCCGTTGACGTCGTCACGGTCGATCACGCCGGCCATGGCCTGCAGCCACCGTGCGCTCGCATCGCGATCGTCACGAACCATGACTGCCGAGTGAACCTTGTCGAGGTGTTCGCGAAACTCCTCGGCACTGGGATCGTCCAGGCCCGTGACGGCGACTGCGAGGCCGGTGCAAATGCGGATCAACAGGCTGTCGGCGACGTCGACCAATGCCGACACGTCGGTTCCGCGCACATCGCCGTACCGCAGCGTTCGCGTCAGCGTGGGCAGCGCCGCCATCAGGTGCGACACGTCATGATCTAGTGCCGCAACCGTTTTCACACTTTCCAGCACAGCGGACAACGCTGCCGGCAGGTTCGCCAGGAGCGAGTTCTCCAGTAGTCCGATCAGTGACGCGAGAGAGATGTCCGGCTCGTTGATCTTCGAGACGACACGTGATGTTGCCGCTGCAGCCACCGTCGTGCCCCACAGCGACGCCTCGATCACCGAGACCGAGAATTCGGGCTTCCATTGCAGCGCCCAAGTCTCCCGGAACGTTCCGGTGGAACGGACCTCACTGTCGGCCGGGGTCCCCCAATCGATCTCGAGGATCCCCAGTCGGTGCAGGAACTGGGAACGCTCGACATCGATATCGCGTCGCAGGTCCAGATCGAGATTCTTGGCTCCCGCTTGTTGTTTGAGCCGCAAAGTCTTCGAACGTGCTCGCAGGTCTGCATCGAGCGGAACCGTCGGAGTTTCTTCGGGCACCGCGCCCAGCGCTTCGCCCACAACCAATCTTCGCGTGATCAGATCCAGAAGAACGTCGTTCCCGTCGCACATCACCGACCTCGTTGCCTCGGTGACCTCCGACAATCCCGCCAAGGGTCGAGAACGCAGTGCCGCCAACGTATCTGCCAACCGGACAGCTTCGATGACGTGAGCACTCGAGATCGGAAGGTCCTCGTCCCTGAGCACCCGCGCAACTTTGGTGAGCCACCGCGTGATCGTCTTGTCGTTCGCGGTGAACAGGTGGTGATACCAGCCCGGCGAGGTAATTCCGGCGCCGTAACCCGATGCCGATGCCAGACGTGAGTGAGTCCAGGGAACCCACGTCAGCGAGGTCTTGACCTTGGACATTCCTTTGAGGATGCGAGCATCGGGTGCCGCCGGCCCCAAGGCTCCGACCAACGCCGGCGCGTGCCAGGCTCCGCAGACGACCGCTACCCGCTCAGCGCCATCTTTCAACGTCTTTCGCAGCACCTGACGCATATACGCTTCGCGATGCGCTGTCTCCTCGTCGATCGGCACTGTCTCACGCAGCGCCTCCATCGCCTCGGTGATCGCATCGAAAGAATCTGCGCCCGAGCTCGATTCGATCACCGAATCCCACCAGCGTTCGGTGTCGTCGAAACCCGCGGCCGCGGCCAGTTCCGACAGAGGATCGCCCTCGCGGACAGTACGAATCCCCTGATCCGCCAACACGTTGAAGGCGGGCAGATCGCAGAACCGTGCCTGCACACCGTTCTTCGCAGCCCACTGCAGCGCTTGCCATTCGGGTGAGAACACCGCAAACGGCCAGAAGGCCGCCTTCGACGGCTCGCCAGTGGCGTACGCGAGCAACGCAATCGGCGGTTTCATCGAATCCGACGCCGCCAGCATCACCAACGGGTCTGCGTCCGAAGGCCCTTCGATCAGGACGACGTCAGGCGAGAACTCTTCCAGACCCTGCCGAACCGAACGAGCAGATCCCGGGCCGTGGTGACGGATACCGAAGACCCGGACACGCAGGTCCGGAATCACGATGGTCACCCGGTGACCTCGCGGCACGCCCGGTAGAAGTCGGACCACTCGCCGCGTTCACGCACTACTGCCTCGAGGTACTCGTTCCACACCACCTTGTCTGCGACCGGGTCCTTGATCACCGAGCCCAGGATTCCGGCAGCGACGTCGGATGCCCGCAGTACGCCGTCCCCGAAATGCGCAGACAACGCCAAACCGTTGGTGACCACCGAGATCGCCTCCGCCGTCGACAGAGTTCCGGACGGGGACTTCAACTTGGTGCGGCCGTCGGTGGTCGTGCCTGATCGCAGTTCCCGGAACACGGTGACGACCCGGCGAATTTCCTCGGCTGCTGCGGGGGTTGTCGGCAATTCCAGTGCTGCGCCCAGCTGTTCGACTCGACGTGCCACGATGGCCACCTCGTCTTCCTCGCTGGCCGGCAAAGGGAGGACTACGGTATTGAACCGTCGACGCAGTGCGGACGACAGATCGTTGACACCGCGATCGCGATCGTTGGCGGTAGCGATCAGGTTGAAGCCCTTGGCTGCCTGCACCTCGATGCCCAGCTCCGGCACCGGCAAGGTCTTCTCGGAGAGAATGGTGATGAGGGCGTCCTGCACGTCGGCCGGAATACGCGTCAACTCTTCGACGCGGGCGATCTTCCCGGTTTCCATCGCCGTCATCACGGGAGAAGGCACCAGCGCACCGGCGGTCGGCCCCTCGGAGAGAAGACGTGCGTAGTTCCAGCCGTAGCGGATAGCTTCCTCGGGCGTACCCGACGTGCCTTGAACAAGGAGCGTCGACGCACCCGAGATTGCGGCCGAAAGGTGTTCGGAGACCCAGGTCTTGGCCGTACCGGGAACCCCCAACAGCAGTAGCGCCCGGTCGGTGGCAAGAGTTGCGACGGCCACTTCCATCAACCGCCGTGGACCGACGTACTTCGGTGAAATGACGGTTCCGTCGTCGAGAGTGCCACCCAACAGATACGTCACGACGGCCCAGGGCGACAAGTTCCACGACGGTGGACGCGGACGAGCATCCTGCGCGGCCAGTGCTTCGAGTTCGAGCGCGTACTCCTGCTCTGCGTGGGGCCGCATCAGCTTTCCCGGTTGCGCGAGCTTTGCCGGTTGCGCGAGCTTTTCCGGTTCCGTGGTGGGCACGGTTACGCTGTCAGTCACTTGAGCTCCTCGAGCAGAGTCTTGCGGTGGGTGATGGCACTGGCAGTTCTGGCGAAGGTTTGCCGCCAGTCGGGGTCACGAGCACGCTCCGCCGCACGCTCCAGCAAAGTTACTGCGCTGTAAGGAAATCGAGTCTCGGCCAGGCGCAGCGATGCGACGTACTTGTAGCGTGAGAATTCGCCGGCCTTGGCGCCTCCGTCGGCACGTCTGGCCGCAACTCGTTCCCACTGGGCTACCACTGCCCGGGTGATGTCCTCGGGCCATGGACCTCGCAGAGCGTCGTAGATCGCTGCCCGGCCCGGGTGCAGAACGTTGGCGTCGCCGTTTCCGGACCTCAACAGATCAGCCAGCGCCTTGGCCGGCACCAACGGGAGCACGCGTCGATCGGTGGCGGTGCCGCGCATACGAAAGAGTTCCAGCGCCCATTCCGTATTGTTCTGCGCGACTGCGGCGGTGGACCACGCGTCGTGAAGGATCGGCTCCCAGCTTTCGTCAACGCTCATCCCCAAGACCTTGCCTGGTCCACCGATCATGTTGTTCCACAGAGACAACGGCGCAGAACCGATCGCCTGACGCACATACTCGGCACGATAGTCGGTGTGTGGATTCGGCCGGTCTTCGATGCCGTCTCGCCTCGCCGCTGAATCGACTTCCTCAGGCGGGACGATGACGAGCGTGGACCGAACGAGTTTCCTTTCCACCCGCACCCATTTCCGAACCCGAGCAGCCATTCTCTCCCCGAACTCCGATTCGGGGAGTTGTCCGAGTACTTCCACTGCCGCGCGTCGCACGTCCTTGCGACGGTCGTCGAGGGCTTCCTCCAACAATGGTTGATCATCCGCACTCAGTCCGTTTGCCAGCGCCGCGACGAAGGCAGCCTTCTGTTCGCCCCGCTCGGTGCCCCAGGACTTTCGGAGTTCGGCCAGCGCCAGCGCGGGATCTGTTCGACGAGTGTCTATCAGCCACTGTGTGCGCTGCGACGAACTTCCGTGACGCCACACGTCCGGGTTGGCATCCCTGGTTCGGACGAGTTTGCTCCACTCGAGGTTTTGCGCGGCAAGCCATCGACCACGCTCGCCGACAATCTGCAGGATGCTCTCCCGGTGAGCTTCACTTGCACGTGCGAAAGAAAGCAACTCGGCGACCAGATGATCAGGCGCACGGTAATTGTGCTCCAACGCGACTGCGAACCATTCGTCGAGCAAGGTCGCCTTGGCCGCGAGCATCGACAGCAGATGCGCCGATGAGGATTCCGGCAGCGTGAATCGAACATCGTCTGGCGCAGGTGTCGGCACCGCCGCCGTGGTGGAGCCCGCACCACCACGGCGGTACGCCCTCTCCAACGCTGCTCCTGCGAGAAGCATCTCGGCAGGATCGCCGTCGAGTTCGCGAGCGTAGCCACGCACTTCAGTCGGCAGCTCCTCGAATGTTGTTGCTGTTCTAGCTGTCCCAAGGAGCGCCGCTGAGATCAATGTACTCACAGCACGATCACCTGCCCTCCCGTGAAAACCGAGATCGGAGTAAGAGCCAGCGCGTTCCACGTTCCGCAGACTGTGACCGGGTAACCGCCGGAAATGCCGAGCAACTTCCACAGAAGATCCGAATCACCCTCTGCCCGAAGCGCTGTGCCCGATTCGTCGACGACAAACCATGATCCGTCGACGAACGACGGGACCACCGAACTGATCACTGCCGGCCACGAGCGCAACCATGGATCCGCGGCGAGGGCATCGGTAAACTGCTGCAACGCAGTGTCGATGCTTCCGAACGGCATGGTTGTGAAGGGCTCCGGTTCTCCGTGCGTGACCCCTATCCGCGCCCGCAATGCCGCGGCACCAGGATAGAAATGAACATCGGCGTTGAGCAGAAACCCGACTGGCGGCGTTTCGGTGGCAAAATTGGCCGACCCGTGGGAGAAGTCGAGCAGCATGGCCCACCGCTTCGAATTCCTGCCGAGCATCCACACCGTTCGGGTGAACAGTCGCTTCTCCTCGGTGATCCCGGAACCGAGAATCATCCAGTTCTCTTTCACCGGAATCGATTCCATCACACTCTCGGTTGAGACCGGATAGCCGACGTGTGCTTTCACCGAATAGGCAAGATCTTCCGGCAACTCGGACAGCTTCTGATGCGCAGCAACCAGCAGGTGCAACCGAGCCAACTCGTCGAGGACTGTCTCGGGCCAGTTCTCGGTAGACGCAACGGTGCCCGCCAAGGCTCGAAGTGTGCCTGCGACACCAGGCGCCTGAGCATCCACCATTCGAGCAGCTACTGCGTCGAAGCCCGCCCAGGATGTGTCCATCGCTGCCAGACCACTGCGAATCTGATCGGTGATCCACAGGTCCAATTCGACGAGACCGCTCGCAACGCGGTCGGCGCGCTTCTGCGCTGTCGCCGGGTCGGGAGCCCTCTTGGGAGCCTCGTCGCCGGTCTCAGCCCTTTCGCCGCGGGTCTCGGCCTTCTCCTCGCGGCGCAACAACCACTCTGCCGCGAAGTCGGCGGGCTCGTCCGCCGACGGCACACGCCCTTCCGACCATTCCACCAGCAGCCCCAGAGCATGTTTGCACGGAAACTTTCGACTGGGGCACGAGCACTTGTATGCAGGGCCCCTCAGGTCGACCACTGCTTGATACGGCTTCGAGCCGCTGCCCTGACACAGCCCCCAGAGCGCGAGACCCCTGTTGCCGGCATGGCTCCACGAACCAGCCAACTTGCGCGCAGCGGCCAGCGATGCGGCGTCGGGAGCTACCGACGCCACCTGCCCAGCTGTCCACGGCGAAGTCACTCGACCACAGTATGACAACCCGCTGACATCACAGAGTCAGGCCGATTCGTTGGTGAATGACCCCTTGACTCGAACGCATATTCGAATATGATTTGGGGAGGGGATCGGGGGATTCAATGAGTGTCTTGTTGTCGGATGTGGTGTCTGGTTCTGCGGTGGGGTTGCGCGGACGGTTGTGGCGGTTGACTGCTTCGGAGTTACGCGCTGCTGCTGTCGAAGCGAGTGCCGAGATTCTGCGCCTGGAAGCCGTTCGAGTGGCGGTGGTGGACGAGTTGTCGACGCGCCCGGATGATCAGGTGATTGCCAGCCGCGGGGTGGGTGCGTGGTTGGCGGCTAACACGATGTTGCAGGTTCGGGACGGGAAGAAGATCGCCGCGTTGGGTGCGGCGTTGCGGCCGTTTCCGGCGGTGGCGGCTCGGTTCGATTGCGGGGATTGTTCGTTCGATCATGCTGTGTTGATCGTGGCGTTCTGCGAGTCACCGCCGAAAGGCATGCCGGAGGAGGCGCTACCGAAGTGCATCGATTTGTTGTTGGCTGCTGCGTCGGGTGTGGAGGCGACGACGACGAAAGTGCGGAACGTGATCGCGACCTTGGAGCGGTTGTTCGAGTCGGATGAGATCCCGCCCGCCGAGGATGTCGATCTCAATGAGTTGCGGATCGCGTCGACATTGAACGGTCGGGTGGTGGTGCGTGGTGATTTCGACGCCCTGACCGGGGAAATGCTGCTGTCGGCGTTGTCGAATCTGACGATGCCCACCCCGGCACCCGATGGAACCCCGGATTCTCGGTCGGCGGCGAAGCGCACGGCGGACGGGTTCACCGAACTGATCCGCCGGTATCTGGACTGCGCCAAGACCGGCACCGACGGTGGCCAACGTCCGCACGTGAACGTGCACATCAACGCTCGGGATCTGGCTGAGCATCGGGATTGTGCCGCCGCGCCCTCCGATGGTGAAGAGTCTCTGTCTGATCTTGATGTCGGGCACATGCCCTGGCTCGGGCCACTCTCGGTCTCGCAGACCAGACTCCTTGGGTGCGATTGTTTCCTATCCACTGTTCTGCTCGACGATCACGGCGCACCGCTCGATGCGAAACCCGGAAAACGATTGGTCACCCCCGAACAGCGAGTGGCGTTGATCGCCCGAGACAGGGGCTGCGCGTTCCCGGGGTGTTCATGTGTGCCTGCCTGGACGGATGCGCACCATATCCGGCACTGGGCGAACGGTGGCCCGACGGTGATGAACAACCTGGTCCTGCTGTGCCGTTCACATCATCGATTGATGCACCGAAAATCCGGGTTCGTCGGGAAATGGGAAATCCGCATCGGTGTCGACAACAAGCCGTGGTTCATCCCACCACCCTCGATCGACCCCGGACAGCAACCCAGGCCGGCGAACACCACCTTCAAAACCTGAGAAGAACCTCAGGCACAACAGAACACGGCCAGGCTCCGCATCGGACATCAAACCCCGATACGGAGCCCACAGGCCATGTCGCATCCACAACTCACGACGTTCGCGCGGGGCGCAAGACCGATCTGCCCAACAACTCACAAACCTGCAGGGCCAGAGCAAGATCCAACTTGTCTCGGCCGGCAGCAACTGGATCGCCGAGCGCCTTGTTGATGCGATACTTCACCGTATTCCGGTGCAGATTCATGTGATTGGCAGTGTGCAGATGACTTTCACCATGTGCAAAGTACACACTCAACGTCGTCCGCAAGGATGCAGCAGAGGGCGTATCTTCCGCCAACGGGCCAAGCACCTCCCAGACCCATGACTTCGTCGAATCGATGTTCTCGGACAGAAGTGAGACCACAGCGACGCCGCGGTCTCCGAAGCTCACCACAGGTCGCTGCGGTGTATCCGGGACGGCAGCAACCGAATAGGCGGCGGTTGCCTGTTCGTGGGACCGTTTGAAACCGTCGACCCCTGACCCCGGCAGTCCGATTGCCACCCGCGCCCCGCCGTCCAACGGCACTGCCGCCGCGAGAAACTCCGGATCCGGCGCAGGCACCCGGCGACCGAACGGCAGCCACGCCCACACCGTGCGTCGATCGATGGCGGTGATGATCGGCGGCTTGTCCGCTCCCGCCGCTGCGCCGAGATCACGTACGAGTCGGTCCAGCGTATTGATGCCCATGACGTCGGCATCCCACGTCGACCAGACCACCAGGGCGACGTGGTTCTGACCGAGGCGGTACCCGGTCTCCGCTTCGAAAGCAGCGGTATCTGCGTTGGTGCCGGACAGGAGGGCGTGGATTGCGGCCGAATGGAGGTTTCCCTGCGCTGCCATCCATCGACTGCGTTCCCGCTCGTACGCGTCGAAGACGTAGAGCGTGATCCAGTCGATGTAGCTGTAGACCACGTCCGAAGTGTGTTTCAGGACAGCCAAAGTGAGTCGCGCCGGAATATCCAGTGTGCTGATCTCGTCGTGACAGATCCGCATCAGATCGCCTTGGCCCATGTGATAGGCCCGGACAAGGGAGTTGGACGGGACATCCCGCTGCGCCAGACGCAGCGCGTATTCCACTGCAGCAGTGGTGGGTTGGAGATGATCGATCGGAATGTCGTTGGCCAATACGTGGATGATCGTCGTGATGTTTCCCTGCACGCTGGCCTCGAGCATTTCGAGCAATTTGGCGTCTGCATCCAATTGGTCGATTTCGTGAGCCATCATGAAGGCCATCTCACGCGCGATGTCGGCGCTGCGCTCGTCGAGTCGTCGTGCCAACTCGGCAACCACCGCAAGCACTTCCGGCTCTGCGGCTGCAGGCACTCGGGCGAGGCGCCGCATCGCACCGGCGCCTCGCTCCTTGTGCGATGGACTACTCACAGAACTTCCGCACCCTTTCGTCGCAGGTACTTCAGAGCCGATTCGGCTGCGTTGTACCCGCACATTCCATGTGCTCCGGCACCCGGCGGGGTCGAGGCCGAGCACAGGTAAGTGCCCGCGATCCCCGTGCTGTACGGATCGACTGCGACGCGCGGACGCAAGACAACCTGCAGTTCGGTGTTGGCACCTCCGATGATGTCGCCGCCTACCTGATTCGGATTGTCCTCTGCCAGGTCAGCTGTACCACTGCTCGACGTCGCGACGATCTGCTCCCGGAATCCTGGCGCAAACCTCTCGATCTGACGGATGATCGCCTCCGTAGCGTCGCCGGCGTAACCGTGAGGCACGTGCGCATAGGCATACAGAGGATGAACGTTCCCGGCGGATCGGGTGGGATCAGCCAGGTATTGCTGACCTAGGAGCACGAACGGCCGGTCCGGCATACGGCCTGAATTCGTCTCACGCTCAGCGGCCACGATTTCGTCGAAACCACCTGCCAGATGGACAGTTCCGGCCCGAGCACAGTCCGGATTGGTCCACGGCACATGACCTTCGATCGCAAAATCGACCTTGAATGCTCCGGGAGCCTGCTTGAACTTTCGATAGGCCCTCGCCACTCGACCAGGGAGTCGATCGCCCAGAATTTCGAGCGCACCCCCCGGATTGACATCCAGCAGAACAACATCGGCGTCCGGAATCTCGGAGGCCGTACGAACCCGAACGCCGGTGTCGATCTTGCCGCCGTGATCGAGGAGCATCGCAGCCATCGCGTCGGTGATCGACCGCGAACCTCCCTCGGCAACCGGCCAACCGTAGCGGTGACCAGCAGCAGTGATCATCAATCCCACCGCCGAGGTGGCCGGACGGTTGAGTGGATAGAAGGCGTGTGCGGCAACCCCGCCGAACAGCGCCTTCCCCTTGTCCGTCTTCCACAGTTTGGCGGTCACCGTTGCCGGAAGCAGCGCTCGCGGACCGAAAGCTGCGAGCCGCAGCGGATGGTGCGGAACATTGACGATCGGGCGCATCAGATCGGACGCCAGCGCATCGAACCCAGTCGACAAGTCACCGAACATGCGTTGCCATCGAGGCCCGTCAGCGCCGAGCCCCGCAGCCGTCTGCTCCAGCGAGCGGTACAGGACCCCGGCGTCCCCGTTGTCGAGCGGATGCGCGCAGTCCACCTCTGCCCATCTCCAGATCAGCCCGTATCGCTCGAGGTCCAGCTTGGACAGGTACGGCGAGCCGATACCCATCGGGTGAAACGCCGAGCAGTGATCATGGATCAACCCCGGCACGTCGATCGGACCGGAGCGGGTGCCTCCGCCGATCTGGTCGGCAGCCTCGAGCACCTGCACGTCCACACCGCTACGTGCGAGGTGTACCGCGGCAGCGAGCCCATTGGGCCCGCTGCCGACGACTACGGCCTTTGTCACTTACTCACCTCTTGCTCGCTACCGCTGACCCTCGTACGCATCTTCGGTTCGGAGACAACCTGCGGATCCGTTGCCGCGCGGTCGGCCCGTACGTCCAGTGTCCACTGAACGTCGAACGGAATGGGCCCGTTCGGCAACCACGGCTGTTCGGCGACTGCGTCGGCGACCTTGAAAGTACCTCGTTCGATGACACCGAGAGCGGCATCGATCACCTGGTACTCCTGCGTTCCCTTGTGGATGGGCTGCGATTCGATCCAGGTCACCAGGAACTCACCGGGTGCGAAATTGCAGCGACGCTGAATGGCTGCGATCAACTTCGCGTCGTGCAGGTGCCCGTCACCGAAGTTGAAGGCGACGATGGAGTTGCACATGAACTCTGCTTCCCGCAGTGAGTACGTGTTGATGTCGTCGCCGAGGTGCCTGATCATCAGAGAGAACAGCGCACGCCCCTGGCTGTGCATGGAACGCCAGCCCAACAGCTGATGCAGAACGACATCGGACACATCTTCGGGGTACATCGTCATCAACTGATTGCGCGTATCCGGCGACGGACGCTTGATGAACTGGTCGATCTTGGCTTCAGCGCCCGGCGCGAATGCCCACGTCGCGGATGCCCAGTTGCCGGCGTACTGGCGCATCGACGGCAGGAAGGACACCAGATCGGGTCGAAGGTTTCCGAGGATGGGGAAGAAGGCAAGGGCTGCAACAATTCCCGCGGTAATCCACGGTGAGGACATGGCGCCGAGTCCGTAGCCGTCCCATGCCGGGAATCCCAGGAACAGAAAGACCGAGGCGTAGGCGAACAGAAGATTCCATTCGAGTGGGACGGCAAGCGGGAAGGTCGACGCGATGAACAGATGGAATCCGACCATGAGGATCACGGCGAGGATCGTGAGGGTTTTGTTCGTCGAGAACAGCAGTATCAACGGGGTGACGATTTCGACCATCGTTCCGGCCACGTGTGCGACGCCGCCGCCCAGGTGTGAAGGCCGCAGATCCTCCGGGAAATTCCGGTAGTGGGCGCGCTTGATCTTCTTCGACGGGATCCACGGGGTATTGCTGAGCATCGGAGGAACCACCAGCGAGAAATGGCGACCGAACTTCGAGACACCGGCACCGATCCACACCATGACGATCAGCAGTTTGAGCGCCAGGATCATGTCGACGAACGGCAGGAATGTGAAGAAGAAGATCGCCGGCAGGTACTGCTCACTACGGGCAGCGATGAAGGGCACCTTGTCCCGCAACCCGAGAATCACCATGAGTACCAGGAAGGAGTACAAGACCGTCGGGCGCACCAGTCCGGCATTGTCAGCGATTGCCGAGTCGATTCCTGTGGTGTGAACACCGGGGAGAACAGCGGCAACAAGGAGATTGGCGACTGCGGCGACATAGATGAAGACGTCGAACACCGTGCGGGTGTCACCCGAGGTGAGCGGCACTTTGCCCGGCCACGGTGGCAGACGAATGGTGCCGGGGCGGAGCCAGTAGAGAACTCCACCGGTCATCGGCTTGAAGTGGCCGGCGAGCGGCCCCCAGGATCCTGCCAAGCCCAGCATCTCGAGCATCATCGTCCAGATGATGAGTTTCTGGTAGACGATCGGCTGGTTCCACCACGATCCGATGTCGAACCACGAGAGGCCGGAAGTCAAAGTGGCAACGGCTGTTCCAGCTGCCAGGTAAAGGAACAACAGTTTCATGATGTAGACGGTGTGGACCATCTTCGGCGTACCGAAGCCGTAATCCACCCAGTGCGTGGACATGTCACGCAGACGCTCGAGAAACGGCTTGTCCATGAACGTTGCCGGATCGACGGGAGGGAAGTTTCCTTCTTTGAATCCCATGATGTGCTCCTGAAATACGGAATGTGGGCATGACGGATCGACTCGACGGACGTCGTCGAGTTGTGCTGGTACTACGGGGAAGTGACTAGTGAGCGGGAGTTGCGCTCAGAGCTCGTCTCATTCCAGGTTTGTCGATCTTGCCCACCGGGTTTCGGGGAAGCGCATCGACGACGTAGATCGCCACTGGCACCTTTACTCGGGTGAGCAAGGCCGTGACATGTTCGAGCAGTTCGTCTTCGGTGACGGGCGCATCGGGGTAGGCGACAACATAGGCAACTGGCACCTCTCCGTAGACCTGGTGCGGAGCGCCGATGACGGCTGCCTCGAGCACGAAAGGGTGCGTAGCGAGCGAGTTTTCGATCTCCTTGGGGTAGATGTTCTCTCCCCCACGGATGATCATGTCCTTGATGCGATCGACCAGGGTCAGGTAGCCGTCCTCGTCGAGGACTCCGACGTCACCGGTATGCAACCAACCATCCTTGACGGTCTTCGCAGTTTCCTCCGGCTTACCCAGATAGCCACGCATCACGTTGCCACCCTTGATGACCACCTCTCCGGCAGTCCCGGCGGGCGCAAAGGTTCCGTCCTCGGCAAGAATGGAAATCTGCTGGCCGGGCAACGCCGGGCCGACCGTACCGAGTTTGCGCACGCCGTCCACAGGATTGCAGGCCGACGCACAGGTCCCCTCGGTGAGTCCGTAACCTTCCACGATCACGAAACCGAAACGCTGCTCAGCGCGTTCGAGGAGTTCCTTGCTGATCGGCGCCGCACCGCACACGGCAAACCTCAAGGACGACGTGTCGATCGAAGGGTCTTCCGGCTGTGAGGTCAGCATCGCGTAGATTGCCGGCACCGCCGAGAAATACGTGGGGCGAAGCCGCGCGACGTCGTCGAAGAATCTCGAAACCGAGAACTTCCCGGTGACACTCACCTGTCCGCCGACAAGTAAGGGCGTCAAGACGCTGACGCAGATCGCGTTGACATGGAACAGCGGCAGAATCAGCAGGCAGTGATCCGCGCCGGTAACACCGATGTTCTTGCCCATCGACGAAGCCATGAACTGCAGGTTGGCATGAGTCAGCATCACTCCCTTGGGCCGTCCGGTGGAGCCGCTGGTGTAGATGAGCAACGCCAGATCGTCTGCTGCAACATCGATTCCGGGTCGGGGATCGGTCGGCGGCACTGTCGCCAGATCCTCGACAGCCAACACTGCGCGGCCGCCCGAGGGTGCGTCGGCAGTGGCGGTGATGACCAACTCGGCCCCGGAGTCCGCGATCTGGTAGTCCGCTTCGTTCGCGGTGAACATCGGATTGATGGGTGTAGCGGCAGCACCGATGCGCCAGGCAGCCATGATCGCGATCAGCAACTCGACGCGATTGGGCAGCATGATCGCCACCACGTCACCGAGGCCGATTCCGAGTCCAGCCAATTGCGCGGCAACAGCTTCCGTGCGATCTGCGAACTCTTCATACGTGAGTTCGACGTGGTCGTCCCGCAAGCACGGCTTCTGCCCGTACTTCTCTGCAAGATCCCAAGCCAGATATCCGATGTTCGCCACGAGAGTCAGCACCTTTCATTCGTGTGTGACTCAAAACACTATCGGCGTCCTGCGGCCGAAGAAACGGTCCCAGGGGATCAACTTGTCCAGGTTCTTTGTTCCCTGAGCACAACACCACACGTACGGTATGCATCAGCTCGACGGCTGATGCAACACCTCGTGGGCGCGTCTGGTCACCACCTCGGAGATCCGGCGCAAGACAGGTGACGACAGTTTCCACTGCTGCCAGTACAGCGGAACGTCGTCCACGAAGTCCGGATCGAATCCGATCAGCACGCCGGAGCGATCGTCGTCGCCGCGCTGCAGGTCCGGTATCAATCCCCAGCCGTATCCCCGCCTGACGGCGTCCGCGAAGTCTGCCGATGAAGGAACAAGATGACGGGGCGGATCGGCGGGGCGGCCGACCTTTTGATCGAGGTACCGATCCTGCAGCAGATCCTTGCGATTGAACACCACCAGCGGCGCCTCCGAAAGGGATTCGGCCGTGACACCGTCTGCGAACCAACGACGGCAGAACTCTGCACTCGCCATCGGCCGATACCGCATGATGCCCAACCGACTGGAGGTACACCCTTGAATCGGTGACGCAACAGACGTGACGGCAGCCATGACCGAACCGTCGCGCAGCAGTTCGGTGGTGTGGTCTTGATCGTCGAGATGAAAATCGAAACTGACTTCTTGCGTGAACTCCGCGAGGGCCCCGAGAACCCAGGTGGACAGCGAATCGGCATTGACCGCGATCGAGACACGCGCAAACATCCCTGAACCATTTTCAAGGCCGAGCTCTCGCACGGTGTCACGCGACAAAGCGTCTATCTGACGTGCAAGACGCAGGACTTCTCTCCCGGAATCGGTGACCTGGACGGGTTTGGTGCGCTGCACCAGGATCCGGCCAACCGAGGTCTCGAGACCTTTGATTCGTTGACTGACCGCCGAAGGCGTGATGTGTAGTTTCCGCGCCGCCGCCTCGAAGGTTCCCTCGTCGACCGCGGCGTGCAATGCCCTCAGTTGCTCGAAATCCAACATAATCTGAAGCTACTCTGATGTGTCCTTAGAATCATTAGCTGGACTGAATGATATCTGCGCGGCAGGCTCGACAACATGCTCAGCACCAACGGCCCTGCGTCGGCCCTCGTCGGTTTCGGAGTCGGACTGTCATTGATCGTCGCAATCGGCGCCCAGAATGCGTTTGTTCTTCGCCAAGGTCTGACGCGATCGCACGTACTCCCGATCGTCGCAGTGTGCGCGTTGTCAGACGCAATTCTGATCCTCGCGGGCGTCGGCGGAATCGGGACCCTCCTCGAACACGCACCGTCGATGATCACGTTCGTTCGTATCGCCGGCGCCGTTTTCCTCCTCAGCTATGCGATCTTCGCCGCCAAGCGGGCACTTCACCCCCAGACGTTGGCACCGGATCGACATGGCAACGGGTCGAGGATTGCCGCCGTCACGATGGCACTGGCCCTCACCTGGCTCAATCCACACGTGTACCTCGACACCGTCGTGCTCATGGGTTCTATCGCCAACGGTCGCGGCGAGATCGGACGTTGGTGGTTTGCAGCCGGTGCCATCACGGCAAGTGTGGTCTGGTTCGGCGCCCTCGGTTACGGCGCACGTCTGCTGACGCCGCTTTTCGCGAAACCCAACGCGTGGCGGGTTCTCGATGCTCTGATCGCCGTGATGATGGCAGTTCTCGGAATCAGCCTGCTTGTCGAATTGTGACCAGGCTGCACAACCTCGATCCGACCCTGCGGGTAGCGGGATGGGTTACCGTCCAAGGTGAGGAAGCTCAATTCACCTGTCGCGAGTTGTGACCATCAGGTAGGGCTGATCACGATGACCGAGGACGATGGCGGCACCGAACCGCGGGACTCCCTCCGCGGACTGGGTTTGCTGTGTCTACTCGCTGCGGTCGCCGGCGTCGGGGTCGGATTTGTCGGCGGTGCGTTCCGTTGGTGTCTGATCAGGGCCGACGAACTTCGTCAGGCGATCGTGAACTGGGCGCATCACGTTCCGTACGTCGGGTGGCTCGTGCCGGTCCTCCTGGTGGCCCTGTGCACCGTACTTGCCGTACTGATCGTCAGACGAGTGCCCCTCGCAAAGGGAAGCGGCATCCAGCACGTCGAGGCGGTGTCCCGCGGTGAAGCGAAACCGCCGGGAATCAATCTCGTGCCCGCCAGATTCATCGGCGGCCTCTTGGCGATCGGCTCCGGTCTGGTTCTCGGCCGTGAAGGCCCCACCGTACACATGGGTGCGGCGATCGGAGCAGAAGCGGGACGGCGAGCCCGCCTCACCGAACCCGACGTCGCCATGCTGCAAACATCCGCGGCCGGAGCAGGACTCGCTGTCGCGTTCAACGCGCCGATCGCGGGGGCACTGTTCGTCTGCGAGGAGGTGACGCACTCGTTCCGGCTGCGCACCGTGCTGCCAACGCTTTTCGGTGTTTCAGTGGCGGTGGGCTGTGCACGGATCGTCATCGGTGATCAACCCGATTTCGAGGTCGGCACCGTCCCGACACCTCAACTCACATTCTTGCCACTGTTCGTCGTCTTCGGAATCCTCACGGGGCTACTGGGTATTGCGTACAACCGCCTGATTCTGGGACTACTCGACATCGTGGCACGGCTCGACAAGATCCCGCCGACTGTCATCGGCGCAACGATCGGCGCCGTCATCGGCCTGACGCTGTTCCTCGACCCGTTGGCCAGTGGGGGCGGCGACGTTCTTGCACAGATGATCGTCGGCGGAAGGACCTTCGTACTGCCGATCCTGCTGCTGTACTTGGTGGTTCGGTTCCTCACCGGCCCGCTCTCGTATGCCGCTGGAACTCCCGGCGGACTGTTCGCTCCCTTACTCGCTCTCGGCGCGGTCTGGGGGTCGATCTTCACCGGACTGTCGAGCTTCGTGCCCGGAGTGGACGCCGGGCTCACGGTCACCATGGCCACCGTCGGTATGGCTGCCTTCTTCGGCGCCGTAGTACGCGCACCGTTCACCGGCATCGTGATCGTGGTCGAAATGACCGCGGTGACGTCGACGCTGGTCCCGATGCTCGCTGCCACTGCGGCAGCGGTATTCGTCACCACGTCGGCAGGGTCGGCACCTATCTACGACAGTCTGCGCGAACGGATGTTGGAGCCGCAACGCCCGCATACGGATTGATCCCCGCACACGGGTCATTGCAGCACGGGTGCGCTACGTGAATTCAGAATTTGCAGATGACTTCCTCGGAGAACCTGCGTACCGCATCTTTCTTCGCTTCCAGGTCGCAGTCGAACCCGAGGCCGTACATGGCCCAAGGAATGACGATCGATTCCGTCACTCCGCTTTCGGCCAGTTCCAGGGAGCCGTCGAGACCGAAGCGATCGGCGCAGACGGCCTGAATTTCGAACGGGGACTCGGCGCGCCCGTACTCGACCCGCAGGACGCCGATCCTCGCGATGAGAGCTTGCAGATCAGCGAAAGAGACTGTAGCCGAGGTCCAACCGTCACCCACTCGCGCTGCACGGCGCAATGCGGCCGCGGAATGTCCTCCGATGTAGATGGGGACGGGATCGACCGGCGCCGGGCTCATCTGCAGCCTGTCGAAGTCGAAGAACTTGCCGTGATGTTCGACCATACCGCCGCCTAGAACCAGTCGCAGTACCTCGAGCATCTCGTCGACTCGCGGGCCTCGATCCTTGGGGGAAGCGCCGCACCACTCGAATTCCTCTGGCGCCCAGCCCACACCGACCCCGAGACCGAAGCGGCCTCCTGTCAGATTCGCGACCGACCCCACCTGGCTTGCCAGCAGCAGAGGATTGCGTGAGCTGAGCTCGAGCACCTGCGGATAAAAGCGAATCTTCGACGTTCCGGGTCCCATGAAGGCCGCGGCAATCATGGGGTCTACAAATGGTGTCTTCGCGTCCCACATCCGCACACCGTCAGCGGTATACGGATACCCAGTAGCGCCCCGCTCGGGAAAGAACAGTGAGTCGGGCATCGTGATCGAAGAAAAGCCGCACTCTTCGGCCACTTTCGCAAGTGCAACGAGTTGAGAGAGGGGAATCATCGCCACGGCGAGGCTGAACTTCATCGGAAGATCCCTCTGTTCAGTTGACCGGAGCGACTGAAGTGCCTCGATGAGCTCGAAGTCGGTTCGCACCGATCGGCTTGGGAGACAGTGGATCCTGAACAGTCACTTCTTGCAACGCTCAGTCATACGACAACTCCCCCGCAGTGCGGTCGAAGCATCAGCCACCCTCGGTTGGACAAGGACGTGTTCGAGGTTACAAAGCTCCCGCTACTTCGGCTCGGCGGCTTCCCGCCAGGCGGACACATACCAAGAACTTCGGGGTCCTGGTGACACCTGGCACCCCACTCCCCCTGATTTCGCACCGTGCAACCTGCGAATCGGCCTACTGATGCAAGGGAGTTCCGACGTAGTTCTCGGCGATCAGCGTTCGTCCGGCCACCGAACGCGTGACCATGTCCAACTCGGCCAACTGTCGGCGATGCCCGAAACCGCTGTCGTCTGGCAAGCGATGGAGCATCGACGACATCCACCACGAGAAGTGCTGCGTCCGCCACACACGCGGCAACACCGTTTCGGTGTACCCGTCCAGCATCTTTCGGTCGGACGAGGTGAAGAAACCGTCCATTGCCTTCGCCAGTGCGTAGACGTCGGCGATCGCGAGATTCATTCCCTTCGCGCCGGTCGGCGGCACGGTGTGCGCCGCATCCCCGGCAAGAAACAGGTTGCCGTGCTGCATCGGCTCACACACGAAGCTGCGGAACTGGAGGATCGACTTCTGAAAGATCCTGCCGTCCTTGATCTCCGCCCCCTCACCGTCGACGCGCATGTGCAGCTCGTCCCAGATTCGATCGTCGGACCAGTTGTCCACGGAGTCGTCCGGATCGACCTGAAGGTAATGACGCTGTACCTCGGGCGTCCGTGTGCTGATCAGTGCAAACCCGCGCTCATGGTTGGCATAAATCAGTTCTTCGGACGACGGCGGCGCCTCGGCCAGGATGCCGAACCACGCGAAGGGATACTGGCGGAAATGATCCGTTCGGATCGACGGTTCGGGAATCAGCTTTCGCGTTCCGGTGCGTGAACCGTCGCAACCGGCCACCAGGGCGCACTCGAGCTTCTGATCATTTCCGTCCGAGTCGACAAAAGTGATACTCGGGCGATCCGATTCGTGATCGTGTACTTGCGCGTCGGACACTCCGAATCGAATGTCCCCGCCGTCAGCGAGACGCCGCGCGATCAGATCCTTGAGCACCTCGTGTTGCGGATACACCGTGACTGCTCGCCCGTCGGTCAGTTCGTCGAACGCGATTCGGTGCCCTCGTCCACCGAATCGCAACTCGATTCCGTGATGTTCGAGGCCCTCCCGCTTCAGTCGATCACCGAGTCCGGTCTCGACCATGAGATCAACCGTGTTCTGTTCGAGCACCCCGGCACGAATGGTGCCTTCTACCTCTTCGCGGGTGCGGCATTCCAGGACAACCGAATCGATTCCCTTCAGATGCAACAGATGCGAGAGCATCAACCCGGCGGGACCACCACCGACGATTCCGACCTGGGTGCGTGAAGAAGACATACAGAGAGCTCCTGAGGTGAGTGACGATTGAGACCACCCTCGACCACGATCACTCCTCTGAACAGCTGCAATTTCACTCAGTGAAAGACCGAAACGAGCTATCGAAACTCACCGCTACCAAGCCCGCGTGATATTCCACGGGCGGCCGCGACCAACGCGGGCAGTAAAGGAGCTGGATCCTGCTCCACCGGAACAACTGTCGAGACCGCTGCCACGACACTGCCCCCGGCTTCGCGGACAGGAGCGGCGACGGCAAGGGTTCCGACGTTCAGATACTCACGACAGACCACGAATCCGGCGCGCCTGATCTCGTCGAGAGTTGCTCGCAAAATCCGCTCGGAAGTAATGGTTTTGGGAGTGAACGACTCGAGGCCGGCGCGAAGGACGTCGTCGAGAAGCTCGGTTCCGCCGTGAGCGAGGAGAATCAATCCACCGCTGGACGCGTGCAACGGCAATCTTCCGCCGGCACGGCCGACCACGGTGACGGCGCTACGCGAGGACAAGCGCTCGAGGTACAGAGCCTCGGTGCCCTCACGAACGACCAACTGCACGTTCTCTCGGGTGACCTCGTACAGGTCCTCGAGGAACGGCAACGCCACCTGCCGTAGGCCGTGAGCGCCGGGAGCAAGAGCGCCGATCTCCCACAACCGGACTCCGACCTGGTACTTGCCGTCACTCCGACGCTCGAGTGCGCCCTCAGCCACCAACTGCCCACACAGTCGGTGGACGGTGGGCAGAGGCAAGCCGCTGCGACGACTGATCTCCGACTGCGTCAACCGCGGCGATTTCGCGTCGAAGGCACCGAGCACGATAAATGCCCGGCCGATCAACGAACGCTCGCCTGATGCCATTCACACAGTGTGACTGACATCAGGCGAAACGTGTTCAGGCGGTGCGGAGCTACGCGGAGTGCGCCAACTCCGGTTCGCGTTCGGTCACCGGCGGCGTGGCCTCGATCTTCATCGGCTCCTGCGCGTAGTGGAAGTGCGGACGACGGTGACCGATGAACGAACCGAACCACGACATCACAGCGACATACCGGTTGCGGAAGCCCACCAGATACATCACGTGCACGGCCAGCCACATGAACCAGGCGATCGTGCCCTTGAACTCGACCTTGCGGACGCGACACACAGCGCTGAATCGGCTGATGATCGACATGCTGCCCTTGTCGAAGTACTTGAAAGGCGTTCCGGCCTTGACCTTTCCGTTCACAGTCTTCGCTGCATGACGGCCACCCTGCATTGCAACGGGCGACTGACCCGGCAGACCGTTCAGCGAAGTCATGTCGCCGATGGCAAAGACGTTGGCGAACCCGCCGACGGTCAAGTCCGGATTGATGAGCAAACGACCTGCACGGTCACTCTCACAACCGGTCGCCTCGCCGAGCACTGCTGCGAAGTCGTTGGCGCGAACACCGGCCGACCAGATGACGGTCTCGGCGTCGATGCGCTTCTCTTCCTTGGTCTTTGCCGAAGAGACGGTGACACCGTGCTCGTCGATGGCGGTGACCATAGTGTTGAGAACAACCTCAACACCCGACTTCTCGAGCGAGGCCTGTGTGTACTCACTGAGCTTGCCGCCGAAGGCCGGAAGCGCAACGCCCGCGCCCTCGACCATGGTGACCGTGACCTCGTCGGCGCTGATGTTGTTGATGGACTTGGCGAAGTAGCGACGCGCCAGTTCCTTGATCTGTCCGGCGAGCTCGACGCCGGTCGCGCCTGCACCGACGACAACGAAGCTGAGCAGGTTGCGGCGAACCAGCGCGTCGTTGGTGGTGTGAGCCTCTTCGAAGCAACGCAGGATCTGCTTACGCAGGACCTCGGCATCCTCGACGGTCTTGAGCTTGTAGGTGACCTTTTCGAACTCGTCATGACCGAAGTACGCCTGGGTGGCACCGGTGGCTGCGATGAGCGAGCGGTATCCGAGAGTGTGGCGGGTGCCCGAAGCCTCGTAGACGACGGTGTTCTCTTCGGCGTTGACCTCGACGACGCGACCGAGACGCACGTCGGCGTTGGGGTACTTCTGCAGGATCGTGCGGATGGGCGGAGCAACTTCGCCTGCCGACAGAACGCCCGTCGCCACCTGGTAGAGCAGCGGCTGGAAGAGGTGCTCGGTGGTGGCGGAGATGAGGACGAACGGCGTCTTGGACTTCGCGAGGGTCTTGGCCGCGGCGAGGGCTCCGAATCCCGAACCGACGATGACTACCTGAGTCTGCTCGTGTCCAGTCGCGTCGATGTCAGCGCGACCCGCAGCTGTTCTATCCACAACAAATCTCCTCAACCAAATTGAAAGTATGACTATTACGGTATGGACTGATCATGGGTCGGGTCCAGCTAGCTGGAGTATTCGCAAGACTGTTATCTCGATTGCTCATAAGTAAGCTGTCCTCATGGACTTCCGCCAACTCAAGTACTTCCTCGTCGTGAGCGAGGAACTGAGCTTCAGTCGCGCTGCCGAGCGCTGCTTCATCTCGCAGTCGGCGATCAGCCATCAGGTCGCCCGACTGGAGAAGGAGCTTGGCGCGACACTCTTCGAACGCTCGACCCGAGCCGTTCGCCTTGCCCCGGCAGGATCGCGACTCGTGCCCATCGCGCAGCAAGTCCTCAGCCTCGAAACGATGGCCTACTCCGTCGCACGCGACCCACGAGCCCGGATCCGGATCACCGGAAACATGAGCTTCGCCGCTCAGACGCTGGACGCCATCGCACACGTGCGCGAACTTCATCCGGACCTGGACGTCGAGTTCGTCATCAAGAGTTTTGCCCACCGCATGGACGCCGTGGCCTCCGGTGACGCCGACATCGCGCTGATTCGCGGCGGCGTCGACCGCCCCGGACTCGAACCCTTGGATCTCGGCGTCGAAGATCTGCTGGTCGTAATGTCGAGCCGGCACCCCCTGGCCGGCCAGCAAAGCGTCGACCTCAATGATCTGGCCGCATACCCCCTGCTCCTGCCGCCGCGCCAAAGCCAGGTGCTCATTCACAAGGTGGTCGAGGACGCGTTCCGCGAGATAGATCGACGCGTCCAACTGGGCCCAGCAATTCCGAGCGATCACACAGCCACGCTGGACGTGATCACCAACCCGCGCGCCTGGACCCTGCTGTATTCGATCACCGCAGGCGAATCTCCACGCGCCGGCATCAGCTTCATGCGAGAATCGAACGGCCGCTTGCGAATTCCCGTCTCGGGAGTGACCCGCAGCGGCGCCACCCACTCGACCGAGTTCGCCGATCTGATCCAAGCGCTCAAGGACGCCATGAATCCGTCTTTCACTGAGTGAAAGTGCGATGGCGATCGACTCCCCTCACGGAGCAACGTGGTCCACAACCATGTGATGCGGCGCGCGGTTGCATCCCTTTACCGAGGAGCGGCCATGACGCGTTTGCTGAGCGAACCTGTGTGGGAATCGAAGATCTTCGACGGCGAATGGGTTCGCGGTAGCGCCGACGATCGTATTGTCGTCGAGCCGGCCACCGGCAAGCAGTTGACGACGGTCGGCATGGCAACACCAGACGACGTGGCAGCCGCTGCAACAAAAGCTACTGCCGCTCAGAAGGATTGGGCAGCAAGGCCGTACACCGAACGAGCCGCCGTTCTACGCCGCGCCGGTCAACTGTTCGAGCGGTACGCCGACGAAATCGGCGAATGGGTAATCCGCGAGGCCGGCAGCATTCCCGCCAAAGCCGGACTGGAAACCCACACCGCTGCCGAAGAGTGCTACAACGCAGCAGCTTTGGCCGCACACCCCATCGGCGAGGTGCTGCGCTCGGAGCAACCGCGGCTGAGCTTCTCTCGTCGCGTCCCCGTCGGCACCGTCGGCGTCATCGCACCGTTCAACTTCCCGATCATTCTGTCGATCCGTGCAGTCGCTCCCGCACTGGCACTGGGCAATTCGGTGATCCTCAAGCCTGATCCGCGCACGGCGATCTGTGGCGGTGTGGTTCTTGCCCGCATCTTCGAAGAAGCCGGTTTGCCTGCCGGAGTGTTCGGCATGCTGCCGGGTGGCGCTGACGCCGGTGAGGCAATCGTGGTTCATCCGAGCGTTCGCGTCATCGCATTCACCGGGTCGACCCGGGCAGGACGCGCTGTCGGTGAACTGGCGGGCCGCCATCTCAAACGAGCACACCTCGAACTCGGGGGAAACAACGCACTGATCGTCATGGACGACGTCGACCTCGAAAAGGCCGCATCTGTAGGCGCTTTCGGATCCTTCATGCACCAGGGGCAGATCTGCATGACCACCGGCCGCCAACTCGTCCACGAAAGTATCGCCGCCGACTACACCGCACTCCTTGCCGAACACGCCGACAAGCTTCCGGTAGGCGACCCGTTCACCGGTCAGGTCGCACTCGGACCCATCATCGACTCCGGACAACGCGACCACATCCACTCCCTGGTCACCGGAAGCATCGCGGCCGGAGCAAAACTGGCGGCCGGCGGCACCTACGAAGATCTCTTCTACCGGCCCACCGTGCTGGCCGACACCCCACTCACCGCGCCGGCATTCGCCGACGAAGTCTTCGGGCCAGTCGCACCGGTCACCTCCTTCGCCACCGTCGAACAGGCCGTCGCCATAGCCAACGATTCCGAGTACGGACTGTCACTGGGCATTCTGACCTCCGACGCCATGCGCGGGCTCGAGCTCGCCCAACAAATCCCCACCGGCCTCGTACACATCAACGATCAGACCGTCGGCGACGAAGCAGTCATCCCGTTCGGCGGTATGGCGTCTTCGGGTAACGGTGGCCGCGTCGGCGGTATCGGCGCAAACCTCGACGCCTTCACCGAAACGCAGTGGGTGACTGCGCAGAGCGCACTCCCGGTCTACCCCTTCTAGTCCGGAACACGCCGAGTTGGTCCTGAATACACCGAACTGACCCCAGGGGCTCACTGACCAGCATTGACGGGATCGATCTCGCGGACTTACCATCCAGAGAAAATTACTTCGGCACATTAAGCAATTTCTCTTGTAATTCCCGAGAAGGACCCACTTGACGAATTCAGTGACGACCGACAGCGCTGCGCAGCCAACGGTCCACGACACCCCGGATGTATCCGTCGTAACATCGCCGCGCCGCGAGGCCGTCATCATCGGGGCGCTCAGCCTGGCCGCGATGATCGTCTCGATGATGCAGACACTGCCCGTCCCGATTTTGGGGCGTATTCAGTCCGATCTGGGCGCATCCGCGGCCGGCATCAGTTGGGTGACGACGGCGACGTTGCTGTCGGCCGCCGTTTTCACTCCCCTGTTGGGCCGCTACGGCGATCAGCACGGCAAGAAGCGCACGCTGGTCGGCGTTCTGGTCGTCATGGTCATCGGTTCGATCGTCGCCGCACTGGCACACAATCTGCCACTTCTCATCCTCGGACGCGTCCTCCAGGGGACCGCCACCGCCATCTTCCCGCTGGCTCTGTCGGTCCTGCGCGAAGAGGTCCGCCCACACAAGCTTCCCGGCGCGATGGCATTGGTCAGCGGAACTCTCGCATTCGGCAGCGGGCTCGCCCTCGTAGCCACCGGACTTCTCACATCGGCTCCGGATGCCGACTACCGCAATGCCTTCTGGATGGCCACCGGGTTCGCGTTGCTTGCCCTCGTCGCCGTCATCACGCTGGTTCCGGCAACCAAGCACAAGAGCGGCGGGCGCGTCGACGTCATCGGCGCGCTGAGCCTGGGCGCTGCACTCCTTCTGCTCCTGTTGTCGATTTCGCAAGGCCACCAATGGGGTTGGTTCTCACCCGTGACCATCGGTGTTTTCCTGGGCTCGATCGTGATGTTCGCAGTCTGGGTCTGGATCGAGAAGATCGTCGACGAACCACTGGTCGACATGCGAATGTTCGTCCACCGGCCCGTGATGATGGCGAATCTGGCGGGGGTCATGCTGGGCTTCGGAATGTTCGCCAACTTCCTGGGCATCTCCTATCTCGTGCAGCTTCCCCACGCCCTCACGGGATACGGATTCGACGCCAGCATTCTGCGTGCGTCGGTGGAATTCCTGCTGCCGGGTGCGATTGCCTCGCTGATCGCAGCACCGATCGGTGGGCGGCTCATCAGAGTGCGTGGGCCACGCTTCGTCCTGGGACTCACCGCCATCTGTGGTGCGGTGCCGTTCGCCTGGCTCGCGTACGACCACACGCACACCGCGTCGGTCATCGGTGCCGGCATCGTGATCGGCGCCGCCGTGAGCCTGGGCTACGCGGCCATGCCCGCGATCATCATGTCGAGCGTTCCGCGACACCAGAGTGGAATAGCCAACGGCATCAACTCGATCTCCCGTTCCACCGGCAGCGCCATGGGCAGTGCAGTGGTGACTACGATTCTCGCCTCGATGACCATCGCGAACCTGCCAGAGGGCGTATCCGCTCTGCCCAGCGAATCCGCCTTCACCGTCACCTTCGTCACTGCCGCCGTAGCTTTCGCTCTGGTCGGCCTGGTGGGTTGGTCAGGCCTCCCCAAGAGTGCGTCGACGTCTGTCAACGGCAGCGCGTGAACAGGCCTGCTCCGAACAGCTCCGCATTCACGAGATGCCCATGCGTGTGAGCATTGTGCGAGGATCGGCGGGAGGTAGCAGGTCTCGAAGCTGAGCGGCTCGGCGGTCGGTGAACTGCCGACACGCGTCGTCGTCGGAGAACACCCAGAAGTCCCCACGCGCTATTGCTTCGGTCATGTGCTCGGCGGCATCGAGCGGGTCGAGTCCGGATTCGACGTTCGCCTGTTGCATTGCATCGAAGACAGCGTTTGCCGTGACGTTCGTAGTCGGCGCGTCACGCTGGGCCGCACGAAAGATCTCACTCCGGATCGAGTGTGGAACAACAGCACTGACCTGAATCGGAGAGTCGACCAACGACAGATCTTGGTGCAAGCTCTCGGTCATCGCCAGCACCGCGAACTTACTGACGATGTACGGTCCTTGCACCGCGGCGCTGTTGATCCCGCCGACAGAAGACAGATTGGCCACACACGCCGGCTTACCCACCTTCAACATCAATGGCACGAAAGCACGAAGGCAATAGAAGACGCCGTCGACGTTGATCTCCATCAACCGTCTCCACCGCGCACCACTGACTTCCCACAGCAACCCGGCCGTCTCCACTCCGGCATTGTTGACCAGCAACTCGACGCTGCCGTGACGATCGAACACATTGTCCGCCATCCTCTTCACGGCATCGGCATCCGCTACGTCCACCCCATGGACGTCAGCTCTCCCACCGGCCGCGCGAATGTCCTCGGCGACGAGCGACGCACGCTCCTCGTCGATGTCGGCAACGACCACCGTCATTCCCAGCCGCGCAAGGTGACGGGCGAACCCTGCACCGATACCGGCCCCCGCACCGGTCACGACGGCCGTGCCGGTACCGAACCGGCGTTCAGCGTGGGACATCTCCACTCCTCGGGTTGTGTCGCCGAAACTATTGCTCGACAAAGACTTCAGATTCCTTCGGGCAGAATGTTGGGATTGCACCACGTCGGTGGCTCACGTCTGGGCATCAGCCCTTGCCCGTCGAGCGCCTTCACGACCAGATCCTGATACCAGGGAAAATGAAGACTGAAGGCTACAAGGCCGGTCCGCTCGGCCGCGGGAAGAGAACACATGGCCAGTACCGTCTCGGCAAGATACTCGACGGGCTCGGTTTCGTATCCATCCGGAATGAGTGCGTCGGCGCCGGGAGTCGAGATCGCAGTGGAAGGCCCCACCGAGTTGACCGCGATATTGTCGTCCAGCACCTCCGCGGCGAGGCCCTGTGTGAACCTGTGCAGTGCTGCCTTCATCGACGCGTAAATCACGTCACCCGACGTCTTGTTGTAGTCGCGGAAGGGCCTGATCGGATTCAGTCCCGTCGAGGAACCGATGTTCACGATCCAGCCTGCGCCGCGCTCTCGCATGTAGGGGATGGCTGCCTTCGACAGGGCGAACGGCGCGCGAATGTAGTGGTCGAGGGTCCGATCGAACGTCGCCAGCGACATCTTCTCGATCGGCGCGTAGTCGGCAAACCCGGCATTGTTCACGAGGATGTCGATACCTCCGGTCCGCGAGACGACCTTCTCGATCAATCCGTCGCGAGCCTCGGAATCCTCGAGATCGGCCGGAATGGCAAGTGCACGACCGTGTTGCGACTCGATCATCTCGACGGTCTCGGACAACGTACCGCCGATGACGACATTACTGTCGGCACGGACTGCCGCGGTAGGCCGAGCCGACCGTGCGGTGACGACCACGGTTGCCCCCTCTGCCGCCAGTCGCCTGGCGATCGCCCTGCCGATGCCTCGACTGCTCCCGGTCACCAGCGCGGTCTTCCCTACCAGCGAGTGATTCAACTGCTCCTCCAAGGCTCTTCCACTTCACGACATCGAACACATGACGTATGTGTTCGACCTGAGTTCGACTGCATTTCACGCAATCGTTGTCCGCCATGTTGCATCATCCGATTCTGTTGCACAGCAACGATTCCCGCCTGACGGGAGGTGTCGAAATGCCGGGCACATGACCAAATCCGCTATCTCCCGCTGTGTGAGATCGAAAGCATCACAACGGGTTAGGGGAAAGTAATCTTCACCAATGACAGATGAAACGCTCTACGTGATCGATCGGATAGTCACGAAACCGGGATGCGGTCGACAGTTCGTCGACGCGCTACTCGACCAGTATTTGCCGAGTGCACAGCGTCGCGGCATGACACTCGCCGACGTACTCGTCAGCCCTCCGTTGTGGTGCGATCAAGACCCGAACACCTTGACCGTCACCTGGACGGTCGACGGCACGGCCGGCTGGTGGTCGATGACGCGCCAGGGCCGCAGAGACTCCACCCTCAGGCAGTGGTGGGATGCAATGGCTCCGCTCATAATCGAACGGAGTCGCTCCATGGCCGCCGCAGCAAAGGACATCGAAGGACTGAGCAATGTATAACGTGACAAGAGTCGTGCACGCCGCCAACGGGGCGGGCGCCGACGAGTGGACCGATGCAGTGAAGAACATTGCCGCAGTTGCCGAATCGTCGAACGCGCTGCGTCGTCTCGTCTGTACGACACTTCCCGGCGTCATCAACGGCGGAGATCTGATCGTCCATCTTCAGTTCGAAGACGAGATGGCTTGGCAGACAGCCCGAGATGCGGTCGACGACAGCCTGCGCTGCGCCGCCGTCGACCACTTCCACGGTGCCGAGTACTCGTCCGGGACCACGGGACGTTCCGGCGCCGACGCCGCCGGTCAGGTGTACCGAGCGCTGTTCATCCGGGTATCCCCCGGCACACCCCAGGACGTACTCGAGGAATTCGAACGGGATCTGCTCAGGATGCCTACCCATATCTCGTCGATCTGCGCCTGGCGTCTCAGCCGAGTCGACGCAGCGATCGGGCACACACCATGGACTCATGTCTGGGAGCAGGAGTTCACCGACCTCGGCTCACTGCAGACCCAGTACCTCGATCATCCGATTCACTGGGCAGTGGTGGACCGGTGGTTCGACCCCGAATGTCCCGAGGCCGTGGTCCACGACAGAATCTGTCACACGTTCGGCAATCTCACCGAGAGACTCCTGACAGTGAAGTGATCTGCCTACTCGCTACCGAGCGCCTCGCGCGTCATCGCCCAAAGCTTCTGTCGCGCAGGCTCGGTCAGTGACAAAGACGGGATAGTGAGGAAGCCGTGGAACAATCCTTCGAAGCGATGATGGCGCACCGAAACGCCAGCCGTCGCGAGCATCTGCGCATACGCGTCACCTGACGAACACGGCGGATCGAGTTCGGCTGTCACGACGACAGCAGACGGAAGACCGGCGAGCGTCTCCGCACGCGTAGGAATCACACGGGCGTCGTCGCGACCTTCAGGCGCGTACTGCTGCCAGTACCATTCCATCGCTGCGGCTGTGTTGTAGTGACCCGTGCCGTAGAGCCGGTACGACTCGGTTTCGAAGTCGTCGTCGATCACTGGGTAGATGAGAACCTGAAGGGCGATTTCCGGACCACCCCGATCCCGAGCGGCAATAGCCACAGTCGCCGCGAGGTTCCCTCCCGCACTGTCGCCCACAAGTGCGATTTTACCTGCGTCGGAACCGTATTCGGCAGCATGCTTGCTGGCCCACGCCACCGCGGCGTAGACGTCGTCGTGGGCTGCCGGTGCCGGATGCTCCGGCGCCAACCGATAGTCGACGGCAACCACTACTGCGCCGACTCCCTGCGCCATCGATCGACAGAATTCGTCGTGACTGTCCAGATCGCAGAACACGAAACCGCCCCCGTGAGCGAAGACCACGAGAGGAACGTCGTTCGAGGTTCCATGCGGACGAAAGACGCGAATTGCCAGATCTCCACCGGGACCGTCGATTACGTGATTCTCGACTGAAAGCATGTCGGGAAGACCCGTCAGCGGCGCACGTCGGTTCCGAATCAGAGTTCGTAGCTCCGACGGCGGGACACTGGTGACATCCGGGAATCCAGCGTTGAGGGTTGCGAGCATCGTGGTGACTTCCGCTTGAATCGTCATATCGTCTCCTGGTCTCTCAGCCCGGCGGGTGGCGCTACGTCTGCGCCGGCATCCGCGTTTGTCCACTTGGCGTGTGATCACGTCAACGTAGATCGCCCACCACCAAGCAAGGAACCCGCTCTCCCGATCAGTGGTCCGTTTCCGCCGACGAGCACCGGAGGCGTCCGATCCACAGGGTGGCCTTCTTCACAAAGCAGAAAAAACATGTCATCATTCCTAATCGAAATAGCCTTGTCCAGGGCAGTTGTCCAACTTGACTACGGGATAGCAGAGGGAACACATGTCGCTCCAGCTCGAGGTCGATCCCGCAACGCCGAACGCCTTCCTCGACCGAGTCTCTCTGCTACTGGATGCGTTCGGCGGTCGAGATCGTCTCACCCTCGCCGAGATTGTCCGACGAACCGGGCTTCCAAGGTCTTCAGCCCACCGCATACTCGACCATCTGGTCCAACTTCGGTGGCTGCACCGCAGCGGCCGCGATTACACGCTCGGGTTGCGGCTCGTGGAACTCGGCTCGTTGGCCGTGTACCAGGACAGACTTCACTCAGCTGCGCATCCGCACCTGTACGAATTGCACCGGCGTACCGGACTGATCGTCGAGATGACGATTCTCGACGGCTCAAATGTGGTGTGCCGCGCCCACATGGCAGGTCGTTTCGCCAGCATGATTCCGAATCGGATCGGTTTCAGCACGCGCGCAGACGGAACTCTCGTCGGCAGGGTCCTCCACACCTTCAACAACGAGCGAGGAGAGGCGGCCGACGAGGTCCGAAAAACCGGCGTGGGATACGGCCGTGACACGCCGATCGACGGATTCGGCACGATCGCCACTCCGATCGGCCCGATCGGCGTCGCGACCTCCGCGCTGTCGATCTGCGGACCGCTCCGACAAATGCCGCTCGACGAGCGAAACTCGCCTCTCACCGGGCTTCTTCGGGAAACAGCCGCTTCCCTGTGGCGAAATGCGGGCGTCCGGACCACCGAAAGCATGCGAGCTCAGTAGACACGAAGACTAGGCACGAAGACTAGGCACGAAGACTAAGCACGAAGACTGGGCACGAAGACTGGGCACGAAAACCTCGACAGCACAATTCTATTGGCGTGGGGCAGAATCTGGGGAGTTGTACCTCCGCACGCTCAGATCAACTTCCAACTACCGGCATTGACGGGCTGCGGCAAGCCGAGAGCGTTGGCGTCGCCTTGCGCGAATCGAGCGGCGGCCTCATCGATGTCATCGAGCAACTGAGCGGCGAGGTCGATCTCCATCTGAAAATGGCGGCCTATCCATCGCAGACTCATCTCGGTAAATGCCCAGGCGGGTTCATTCTCCGAGTTATCGGCGTGTTCGATTGCCTTGAGCTTCTTTGCCTCGAGGTTGTCGATGTGATCGAGCACTATCGACTTGAGCTGATCGGGGTCGTTGAGGTGGCCGACCCACAGTCTCAACATCACTCCATGTTTGAGAACGGGGGTTTCGATCTCCGATCGGCGTGACCATGATCTGAGAGCCTCGATACCGGATTCGGTTATCGTGAACACTCGTCGACGACGCCCACCCGACTCCGAAACCTCCCGCGAACTGACGAATCCCAGCGTTTCCAGCTTTTTGAGCTCGGTATAGACCTGGCTCACCGACGGGCTCCAGTAATAGAACCCGATGCTCCAGTCGGCCCAGCTTTTCAGATCGCTGCCACTGAGTTCTTCTCCGAATGTGAGCATTCCCAGCACTGCCCAACTTGTCGCGGGCAATGCCGGGTAACACGCAGTTGCGGGATCAGGCACCGGCCCAGACTAACAAGACGTCGACCATCTGACACCGACTTGCCCACCGAGTGGTCTGTTCACGAATTCGTGCAATCAGAAAAGGTTCAATCGCAGTTCGGAGACACCGCGGATAAAGGCCGTGCCACCCCAAGTCACTCCACCGTCGACGAGCTCGGTCTTCGGCGCTTTGTCGATCAACGCCTTCAGGATGGTCTTGATCTCCAGCCGGGCCAACCACGCACCGAGGCAAGCGTGCGCACCGTGACCGAACGTGATGTGGTCCCGGACATTTGACCTCGACCAGTCCAATCTGTCCGCGTTCGGACCGAATCGAGTTTCATCGCGATTTGCCGACGCCAGCCACGTCACAATGTGATTTCCGGCCGGAATCACCGCATCTCCCACCGCGTAATCCTCGGGAGCAATGCGAATCATCAACTGCGCCGTCGGCTCATAGCGCAGGACTTCTTCTACCGCGTGATCGAGCAGTGCCCTGTCGTCGACGAGTCGTTCCCACTGATCACGATGGCCCATAAGTGCATTCATGGTGAGACCGACCTGATTGACTGTGGTGTCCAGTCCGGCGATGACCAAAGTCTGCACGGTAGCGGCAACTTGATCCGGCCCGATTATCTCGCCTTCGTCGCCGGCGGAGATGAAGTCCGACAGGATGTCGTCGCCAAGATTGTTGCGCTTCCAAGCGATAACGTCCTGAAGGTGTGCCGAGAAATCACGCTGAGCGGAAATGTAGTCGCTGGTCTGCTCGGCAGTCAGAAACGGATCGAGTAGGTACGGATCGGACAGGAAGCCTGGCTCCGTTGGATCGACCAATCCCGTTCTGAGCCAATCCGTTGTGTCATGAACCGCACGCTCCGAACCCACCGGCGAAGTCATAGTCAACCTCTCGTCCTCGACAAAATCACTCACACAAGATCTGGCAGATCATTGACGCCCTCGTAAAAATCCACAGCCGAATACCACTGGTGACGAGCGTCAGCGCTGCGCTGAACTGAACTGAACTGCGCAGAGCTTCACAGTCGGACTACGAGGCAACCAACAAACCGCCCGCTGTATGGGAAATGAAGTCGCGCTCCGGACGTCGGGTTGCCACATTCTCACTGAGCGGGCGGGAAGGTGCGCTCCTTGCTGCTCGAGGACAGAATTCCCAGACGTCTTCGCCGTGAATCAGTAAGGCGGCGAGATCAATTCCGGGCAATCGTCCCGAGAAGTGATGCGAACCGGTGTCGAAGCAGATTGGAAATTGCGCATGACCGAATATGTGAACCGCGCTGTGCGAGTCGTTCGAGCTCCCCGCGGCTTGCCTGTCGTAGAAGATTTTCGGATCGACGAGGTCCCGATCCGGCCGCCCGCGGACGGCGAAGTTCTGTTCCGCGCCCACTATCTTTCGATCGATCCGGCGATACGAAGACGCCTACCGTCCACCAGCTCTGCCCCCGGGCCGTTGGGAGCTGTTGCCGGTATCGGCGACGTCGTCTTGGCTGGAGTAGTGCCTGCGCACTCCGGTTTGGACGGCATCGCAGTCGGCGAAGTGATTTCTTCGCGGCATCCTGACTTTGCGGCAGGTGATTTGGTTCGAGGCGGCACGCACTGGCAGGTTTATCACACAATCAAAGGCGCTGCCCTGGACCGCATACCGAGGGAGAATCGAGCTTCCCTAGGAGATGAACTCGGAATTCTAGGACAGCCAGGATTTGTCGCACACTGCGGAATGCGGTTGGTCGCCGACGTCCGAGAGCGAGACACAGTCGTGGTTTCGGCGGCCGGCGGAGCAGTCGGCATGGTTGCAGGCCAAATCGCGAAGCTGGCGGGCGCCCGGGTGATCGGAATCGCCGGGGGTGAGAAGACCGAATACGTTGTGGAGGAATTGGGGTTCGACGCCTGCATAGATAGGAAGACGGCGAACATCGGCGAGCAGTTGGACGAATTGTGTCCGAAGGGCGTCGACGTCTATTTCGACAACGTCGGAGGCTCGATCACGCGAGCGGTTTTCGATCGCATGGCCGATTTCGGAAGGGTCGTCGTGTGCGGAATGATCAGCGAATACAACCAGGATGAAAGCGAAGTCGGGCCTCCCCTACGCCCTGTACTACGCAAACGTCTACGCATCGAAGGGTTCATCTGCTACGACCACTACGACCGGTACCCGGAGTACCGGGCGTGGGCGTCCGCTCGAATCGCCGAAGGTGGACTGCGCTACCGCAACGATGTCACCGAGGGCATCGAAAATGCCCCAGCGGCCTTGATCGGGCAGCTTTCGGGGCACAACCGGGGGAAGCAGTTGGTGATGATTTGACAAAGGGAGACCACACGTCGTTGTGTGGTCTCCCTTTTCGATTCGTTCAGCCGATCAGGCGTCAGCCTCTGGGCCGAGCATCTACCTTGTCGTCATCGTCGTCGCGCTCGCCGGTTGCGAGCTGGACGCCGGATTTCTCGATGCTGCCGTCAGGACCTGACTTCTCGAGGTCGATCGGTGCATCACCGGTCGCAACCTCTTCGGCCTCAGGCTCTTCCGGTAGCGGCTTCTTGAGACTCAGGATGATCGAGCCTGCCAACACCACGATGATCACCGCGAGGCTGACCAGTGAGGGAATCTCGGGGATCGACGTGCTGATCACCTTGTGGCTGGCCTGCATGATCAGCTTCACGCCGATGAAGGCGAGGATGATCGACAGACCCTTGGACAGGTAGTGGAACTTCTCGAGCAGGCCCGAGAGCAGGAAGTACAGGGCACGCAGACCCAAGATCGCAAACGCGTTGCTGGAGTACACGATGAATGGATCGTCACTCACTGCCAGCACTGCCGGGACACTGTCGACTGCGAACACGAGGTCGGCAGCTTCGATGGCGACGACGACGGCGAACAGTGGTGTTGCGACGCGCTTTCCGGCTTCCTTGACGAAGAACTTGGTTCCTGCGTATTCCTCACGGACCGGCATGATCTTGCGCAGCAAGCGAACCGCCAGCGAGGTTCCCGGATCGAAGTTCTCGTCGTCGTCCTTGAGCAGCTTGTAGGCGCTGTAGAGCAGGATGGCGGCGAAGACGAACAGCACGGCCGTGAACTTGCTGACCACGGCAACGCCGGCGGCGAGGAAGATACCGCGGAAGATCAGGGCGCCGATGACACCGAAGAACAACACGCGGTGCTGGTATTCACGGGGCACCTTGAAGTAACCGAAGATCAGGGCGAACACGAAGAGGTTGTCGACGGAGAGGCTCTTCTCCAACAGCCAGGCCGTGGTGAATTCGACGCCCGAGTTCACCCCCAAGGTCAGGGTGACGACCACCGCGAATACGAGAGACAAACCGACCCAGAGTGCACTCCACCAGGCCGCTTCCTTGAAGCCGATGACGTGCGCGCCGCGGTGGGCGAGCAGGTCGATGAGCAACATGACGACGATGACTGCGGCGAACGCGGCCCACGCCCACATGGGAACGTTCATCGCTGACCACCTACCCGAATGGCACTGATGACTGCGGTCACGGGGAGCTCCTTCACTGGGTTCGGACGGCCGTCTCGCCGTCTTCTCCAGTGTTCCTTGCCGACTTCTATCCATCCCGGTCGAAATATCGACGACTTTCACACCTGAAGTTGCCGAAACCATGCAATCTGAGGGTGTTGCGTCCGAAACCGCCGCTGGACGGCATCTTGTTCTAGCCTGGCAAGCATGAGCACCTCGTTGTACTACTCCGCCGTCCGCACCACACCGCTGACCGACGACGAGAAGGCCGAAGTCGACCGACTCATCGCCGTCCACAACGACGAATTTCCGTTCGACTACGAGGTCCTGGACCTCTATCCGTCGGATATCCCCGACACTCTGCTCAACGGTTCGACAAAGATCTCGAGCGACCCGACCGAGGTAATTCCTTCGCTCGTCTACTGGTTCAACGCTCTGACCGAACTCCGGCGAGCGGTGCCCGACGCAGACTGGGACGTTTCACTCGACGACACCCCCGCCGATTGGGATGACAGCTCCGGCTATTCGCTCCCCGGGCTCGACGACATGCAGTAGCGAGTCACGGGTTCGCCAGGAGGGCGGCTCCGTAGCTCTCCAGCGCGATGAGCGCCAACTCTGTTGGCAGCCGACGCTGGTCCACGCTGCGGTCTAACAGCTTTTCGGCCTGATCGAGTCGATACCGCACGGTGTTCTTGTGCAGACCGAGCGCCACGGCGGTAGCGGCTGCAGTGCAATTGTTCTCGTAATAGACCCGAACGGTGTCACGGATACGCGTCGTGACACCGTCCGCGCCGGCGAGTCCTTTCAATTCCCGGGCCACCAACGCACGCAGTTCGTCCAGATCTTCGGTGAGCAGACAGGGAACCTGAACATCTTCGTAGACGGTGACCCCCGGCGAACCCGTCGAACGGACCGCGATGCGCTGCGCGGCGAGAGCCTCGCGGTGACTGCGCGCGAATCCTTCCATTCCGTAACCGCTGGCCCCCACCGCGACACGGAGGTCCGAATTCCGAGCACGATCGAGCGCCGCCCACTCATGGTCGTCGAAATGCGCGACCCACGACCACACCTCGCGCGCCCCCGAAGGCAGCGTCAGCACGCGCTCGGCATTCGACTCGTCCACAAAGGAACGCGCATACGAGTCCAATCGGGCCAATACGTCGGCGGCCGGATCGGTGTCGTCCGTCCAGAGAACAAACGCAGTGTGGTGGCGCCGCATCGGGTAGTCGAGAATCTGCGACACCTCATCGGAGTGAAGTGCTTCGCCTGCGACAATCGCGTGCACCGTCTCGGACCGACGCGCAAAAGCGCCGCGCGCCAAGCTCTCACGCTCCTTCGCATACGTTGCCACCAACAATTCGGTGGTCACTTCCAGCCATCTCATCGCCGAACCCCACACTCGGACCAGAAGTGCGCGCTTGAGTTCCGGACCGATCGGAAGTGCTTCTATCGACTCGTCGACGAAGCCCAGCATCGCGAGGCGTCCGGCACCGTAGATCTTGAGCAGGACTCGAAGATCCATACCGCGCCTGGCAACGGTGAGTGCAAGCGCAACCGACTCCGGCGGCGGCGTGACCTCCTGGGAACCGCCCGCGATCGCGGCCACGATGACGCGAAGCTGCGCCGCAGTGCTCGCATCCACATCGCGTCGTAGCTCCCGATCACCCGCCACTTCAGGATTGGCCACCGCAATGGCGTCGTCGATGCGTTGAACGAAACCGTCGATCACCTCCGGCTGGAGATAGATGGGCGCGAGATTTGCAATCCAGCCGTCCAACTCCGATGTGTCCATGGCGCCTCCCCGACTTGTCATCCTGATTGTGACTTAGTCACAAATCTATCGTCTCACTTCGGCCAAGAAGCCCTAGCAACCCGGTTTCGACTGGTCCACAATCACATCTCACTGCAGATTCATCTCACTGCAACCAACCCCTATCTTTGGAGACGCTGGAGTAAATGAACAAACCTTTCGACGGTCAGGTAGTGGTCATCACCGGCGGCGCCCGGGGCATCGGATACGCCACCGCGAAGCGGCTGATCAGCCTGGGTGCGACGGTCGCGATCGGCGACATCGACGAAGCCACTCTCGCGCGAGCAGCCAAGGATTTGGGCATCCGCACGTTCGGGCGCCTCGACGTCACCGACCCCGCCTCGTTCTTCGACTTCCTCGACACCGTCGAAGGTGAACTCGGCCCGATCGACGTGCTGGTCAACAATGCGGGCATCATGCCGGTCGGACGGATCGTCGACGAGGACGACTCCGTGACCAGACGCATCATCGAGATCGACGTCCTCGGCGTGATCACGGGAACCAAGCTCGCATTGCGACGGATGCTTCCGCGCGGACGTGGACACGTCATCAACATCGCTTCGCTTGCAGGCGAACTCCCGTGCCCCGGTTTGTCGACGTACTGCGGCGCCAAGCATGCGGTGTTGGGCTTCACCGATTCTGTCCGCAAGGAAGTTCGTGGCACCGGAGTTCACATCTCGTCCGTGCTGCCGACGCTCACCAACACCCAACTCACCTCGGGCACTTCGGGAATGAAGGGATTCCGAGAGGTTCAGCCGGAGGAAATCGCCGAAGCCGTCGTCGGCTTGATCACCAAACCGCGTCCACGCGTACGTATTACGCGGGTGTCCGGGCTGCTCGTGCAGGCACAGGGCTTCTTCCCCCGGCGGCCGTACGAGGCATTGAGCCGACTGTTCGGCGTCGAGACGCAGTTTCTCGGCGACGTCGACACCGCGGCACGTGCTGCCTACGAAGAACGCGCCCGCGCAAGCTGATCAGGTCAGCTCGGTGGCCGGCCAGTCGAGCAGCTTCGCACCCAGTACGGCAGCGTGGAGCGCGAAGCTGTCGTTGGGATCGTTGACGTTCTGACCGGTGAGTTCACGGATGCGGTCCAACCGGTACGTCACGGCGCGGACGGACAAATGCAGGTCTCGGGCGGTCTTAGCCGTATTGCCGCCGGCGGAAAAGTACGCGAGCAGTGTGTCGATCATCGGTCCAGCGCCACCACGCGCCTCGAGCAGCGGTGTGAGAAGGGTGTGGATCAGGTCGGTGACCGCCGGTCTGTCGTTGACCAGAACCCGGTAGACCAGCAGGTCACGAGCATCGATGATCGGTGCGGTCAACGACAGGCGCTGCGCCAGGTCCAGTGCGTCCAGCGCCTCCCGGTACGACGCCACCACGCCCGAAGCGGTGGTTCGAGGGCGCCCGACAGCGATCTGCCACGTGCCGTCCAAAGGACGCCGCTGCAACTGCACTCGCCCGTCGTCATCGGTCCCCGGCCCGAGAGCCGACCGAATCCCTGCCAGCACGTGGTCGACGGCATCGCGATCCGGCGCCGCGAAAACGACCACCAGTTTGCCGCTCTTGCTGGCGACCAACGCATCGGCGTCACCCTTGCTACCCAGAACGGCACGTTCGACGGCGCGCACCAAAGGGTTGTCGTCGGTGAACTCACGGGCGGCGGTCACTACCGCCACGGCATGCGGACCACTGAGGTGGAGACCGAATCCTGAAGCGCGATCCAACAATCCGACGACGTCAGCGCCGCCGGTCAACAAGTCGTCGACGAACTCGCGGCGTGCCGATACCTGCGAGCGGACCAGAGAACGCCTGGCCAACTGAAAACCTTCGGCCAGTTCGGCGACTGCATCGTCGACGGCACGCAGCATCACTTCGCCGGCCGCGACGACGGCATTCGGATCCGATTGTGCCGCAATAACAGCAGGCAGTTCACGCCACAGACGCCAGGCCGAGGAGAGATACAGATCGAGCAGGGCTCGCAGGGCGACACCCTGCTGCGCTGCTTCTTCCCCGCGAGCGCGGAAGCGGTGCAGCTGGCGACGCTGCAGCGGTTTCCCTTCACAGACAGCGTCGCTGAGCACGTCGAGGAAATCACCCAGCAGTTCGACGGGCAGGCCACCGGCGTCATCGGCCCCCGCCGCGGCAACCCGGCGTATGGCGTCGTCAGGTACCCCGGTTCGGCTCACCCTCGCATTCTCTCACTGCCGGCAGCATTGCCTGGCTTCACGAAAGGCGCATCGAACCCGTGTCGATGTACCGCTGATGGAACGAGAATGCCTCGCCCAGGATGTGCGGCGTCTGCCCCGCACCCGGTTGAGCGTCGGCGCGAGCGATGTAATCGTGGAGCAGTGGCCGGAATTCCGGGTGAGCACACTTGTCGACGATCAGGCGCGCGCGTCGCCGCGGCGACAGACCGCGCAGATCCGCCAACCCCTGCTCGGTCACCAACACCTGAGTGTCGTGCTCGGTGTGGTCGACGTGCGGAACCATCGGCACGATCGCCGAGATCTCACCGCCGCGGGCCGTCGACGGGCTCAGGAACATGGACACGTAGCCGTTGCGGGCGAAGTCCCCCGAGCCGCCGATTCCGTTCATGATCTTCGTCCCCATGACGTGCGTCGAGTTCACGTTGCCGTAGATGTCGGCTTCGAGCATGCCGTTCATGGCGATGATTCCGAGCCTGCGCACCACCTCCGGGTGGTTGCTGATCTCCTGCGGACGGAGCGTGATGTGGTGGCGGTAGAAGTCGATGTTCGCGGTCAGTTCTTCGATGCCCTCTTCGGTGAGCGCCAAAGCCGTCGACGACGCATGCGCGACGGTTCCGTCCTTGATCAGCTTCAGCATCCCGTCCTGGATGACCTCGGAGTAGCAGGTCAGGCCGCGATACGGCCCCCGATCGAGCCCTCCGAGCACCGCGTTGGCGACATTGCCGATGCCCGCCTGCAGCGGAAGCAACGTATCGGCCGGCATCCGTCCGGCGCGCACCTCGAAGTCGAAGAATTCCAGGACGTGGCCGGCGATCGCCTCACTGACGGCGTCGGGTGCAGTGAGAGGGCTCGCGCTGTCACGGCAGTTGGTCTCGACAACGGCCACAACCTTCGTGGGATCCACTCGGAACGTGGTCTGGCCGATCCGGTCCTCGACACGAATGATCTCGAGCGGCTTGCGATGCGGCGGCAGCGCGGTGCCGTAATAGACGTCGTGAATACCTTCCATCGCCTCGGGCACCCACGAGTTGACTTCGAGGATGACCCTGTCGGCGACGTCCAGCCAGGTCTTGTTGTTGCCAATCGACGCGGAGGGAATCAACTCCCCTGATTCGGTGATACCGGCGACCTCGACCACCGCGACGTCTACGTTGCCGTAGTAGCCCTCCCACACCTGCTGAGCCACGTGGGAGAGATGGATGTCCACGTAGTCCATACGACCGTCGTTGATCCGGCGACGTGCGGTGGCCTCGGACTGATACGGCATGCGCAGCGCGATTCCGTCGACCTCCGCGAGCAGCCTTTCGGTCTCGGTGGACACAGAAGCGCCGGTCAGGAGATTGATCGTGAAGTTCGATCCGTTGCCGCGGGTCCGGTGAATACGCTCGGCCAGGGCCGGAATGACAACCTTGGGTGTACCGGCGCTCGCGAAACCGCTGATCGCGACGGTGTCGCCCGGGTTGATGAACTTCACGGCGTCGGACGCGGACATCACCTTAGACGCAAACGCTGTGGCGCGAATGCGGTTGGAGGTGGCGTTGTGTCCGGTCTCACCGAAGGTTGAACTCACGGCACCAGGATAAACAGGGCACGTCGAAGCGATTTACGGGGATAACCCAGACAGAATCGCTCCGACGTGCTATGAGCACCGATCAGTTGACGACGCCGTACACGCCTTCGCCGACCAGGCTCGCAATTCGATATTTCTGGATCTTGCCCGACCCTGTCAGTGGGAACGCCTCCGCGCTGAACCACTCCTTGGGCGCCTTGTGGCGCGCCAGTCGCTCGGTGCAGAACTCGACCAGCTCGGCGGCGGTAGGTTGGTCGGACTCGTCCTTCCAGCGGATAACGGCGACAACTCGCTCACCCCACACCTCGTCGGGCACACCCACGACCGCCACGTCGAGAATCTTCGGATGTGTGAAGATCACGGACTCGACCTCACGCGGATAGATGTTCTCACCGCCGCGGATGATCATGTCCTTGAGGCGGCCGGTAACCCGGACGTATCCACGTTCGTCCATCGTCCCCAAATCGCCGGTATGCAACCAACCGTCCTTGTCCACGGTGTCGGCCGAAGCCTCCGGATTACGGAAGTACTCGGTCATGACGAGGTACCCGCGCGCACAGATCTCGCCTTGTTCGCCGAGCGGCACGCTGCCCCCGGTCACGACGTCGGAGATCTTCACCTCGACCTGCGGCAACGCGAGTCCGACCGTCTCCGACTTGTCCTCGGGGGTGTCGGCCGGGCTGGTCTGTGTGATGACGGGGCTGGCCTCGGTTTGTCCGTAGACGATGCTGAACCCCGCCCCGAAGGCCGACTCCACCGTGCTGACGAGTTCGGGCGGGACCGACGACCCGCCGGATACGACCACCGAACAGGCCGAGAAGTCGCGGCTCGCGAAGCTGGCGTCGTTGATCATCGCGATCAGCATCGTCGGCACTCCACTGACCACGTCAGCGTGAAAGCGTTCCGCCGCATCGAGAACCGCAGTCGGATCGAAGTACTGGATCAGGCCGATGGACATTCTTCGCTGCGCGGCGCCGAGAACCAGGATGCCGCACCCGGCGGTGTGGAACAGCGGCATGGCCGACACAACCGAACCCCGCTCAGGGAATCGGCCTCTCCGACTCACAAAATCGGCATTGTTGACCAATCCGCGGTGATGCAACAGAGCACCTTTGGGAACTCCGGTGGTTCCCGACGTGTACTGGATCTGCGCATTGTCGTCAGGCGAGACTTCCGGCAGAGCGCCCCGTTCGCCCGCCCAACCTCGAACCTGGCGATCCCACTCCTCGAAGTTGACTGCGAGAACTTCTTCTCCCGAAATCGAAATCGCCTCGGATGCAACCGCTGCCATATCGCCACCGCGAAACTTTCCGGTGTGGAAGAGCCCCCGAGACTGGGACTGCGACAAGACGTACGCCAGCTCCTCCGCACCCAACGCAGGATTGGCGGTCACCAGAACCATCCCGGCGAGCGCGGCGCCGTATTGCAGAATCATCCATTCCGGAACGTTCGGAGCCCAGACGGTGATCCGATCTCCGCAGTCGAATTGAGACAAGAGGTAGTGCGCACACCCCTCTGCTTCGTCGAGAAGCTCCGCGAAGGTCCACGTGCGATCGGTTTCAGCCGCCCCGGAAAGCGAATGCGATTGCGTCGGAACCACTTCTCTGATTGCAATCAGATTCGGCGAGTCCGCGGCGCACTCTCGCAGCAGCCCACCCACCGTTTGCTCCTCTATCGGGTCAGACACGTCAGCGGGGAAGTACGACGTTTCGAGAACACTGCTCATCTCACATCCACTTTCTATCGAGGAGGGGTGTCGGACGCGGGGAGCGGCCCGCCTCCGTCTGGAATCTTGCGTCCGGAATCGCGGTACTGAACCGCGGCATGGAATCCGTCGCGCTCGGCAAAATCCTTGAACCAGCGCCCCTCCGGGGAGTGACGCGTAATTCCGTCGAACAGGGTTGCCAGTACCTGGGTGCCTTGCAATCCCATGTTGTCGTACGCCTGGTTGATCATCATCTTCTGCATGGCCAACTGATTGAGCGGAACACCGGCGATGCGATCCGCCAACGCTTCCACCGCCGAGTCCAATTCGTCGGCCGGCACCGCTTCGAGCGCCAATCCCCAGTCAGCCGCAGTGACACCGTCAATGGTGTCTCCCGTCAACAGCATTCGCTTGGCACGCTGGGCGCCGAGCCGGTACACCCACATCGCCGTCGTCGGGCAACCCCACACACGCGCAGGCGGGTATCCGATGCGAGCGTCGTCGGCCATGATCAGCATGTCGCAGGACAGCGCGATGTCACTTCCACCGGCAATCGCATATCCCTGAACCTTGCAGATCGTCGGCTTGAGCGATCGCCAGAGCGTGAAGAAGTCGTCGGTGTTCTGCTTCATCCCGCGAAAGTCCTTGATGGGGTCCCAGACCGGGCCCTGGTTCCACTTTCCGTCAAGGTCACCTTCGGCAAACTTCTTGAGGTCGTACCCGGCACAAAATGCCTTGCCCGCACCTTGCAAGACGATCACACGGACCTCGTCGTCGTCATTGGCTGCTGCCACCGCGTTTCGAATGTCAGACGGCATCCGGTCGTCGATCGCGTTGAGCCGATCGGGGCGGTTGAGCGTGATATACGCTTTACCGCCGGACGTCTCGTACTTCAGGGTCGCAAAATCCGTCATCATCGGTCCTGTCGACAGAGCGCGCCTCGCTCGGAACGAGTTGCGCTAGTTCTGGGTGAGGAGCAGGCGAACGACGCCTGCCCATTGACTGATCGAACGACGCGCAGACGCGTCGCTCTTCTGCACTGCCCGGGACAGCGCCAAACCACGGAGCATCAGCACCGTCAGATCTGCAATCTGCGAATAGTTCTCGGAAGCAACAATTTCGGGACCGAAAGCGTCGTGGACAACTCGCCGCAGATCCCGTCCGGCGATTCGCTCCGATTCCCGGAGCACCTCGGCCAACACCGGATCCGTCCGCGCTGCGGACCACAGTTCGAGTTCCGCTTGAAATGGCGGCTGAGTCAACGCCGAATACAGAGCGGAGATCGAGTTCTCGATCGTGTCAACCGACGAATCCTGCCGAGACATGGCAGCTCTTACCGCCACCTCGTTCCGTACGACGATGTTCGACACCAACGCCGCAGTGAGCTCCTGCATGTTCGGAAAGTGGTGCAGCAGAGCGCCCCGACTCACTCCGGCAGCGGTTTGCACCGACTGCGCCGTCAGAGATGAATAACCGTCCGCTATCAGTAAATCCGTTGCCGCATCGAGAATCCGGTGGCGCGTCGCTTCGCGCTGCGCATCGCGCAGGGTCACGGTCTCACCTCCAACTTCTCGAGTGGCATGGATCACAGTTTCACAGTCCATTCAGACTGTCAATGGCCGAAAGCCTCCGGCGTACTCTCGATGCACCGGCCCTTCGGACTGATCGGAGCAACACGTGACGACCTCACCGCCGACCGTCTCGCTGACGCTCGACCAACTTGCTTCACGCGCTGCTTCCCTGATCACCGACGACGGTCGGAGAATCCTCGGCATCACGGGCGCACCGGGAGCCGGAAAGTCGACGGTGTCACAGGCAATTGTGCGGAAATTAGGTTCTCGTTGCTCCATCGTCGAGATGGACGGTTTTCATCTTGCCAATCGGGAACTCGACCGACTCGGCAGGCATGAACGCAAAGGCGCACCGGACACCTTCGACGTCGACGGCTACGCGGCTCTACTACGCCGACTCCGAGCCTCGAACTCGACGGTCTATGCTCCGGTCTTCGATCGCGAGTTCAACGAATCAATAGGCAGCACAACGGCTGTCGACCCATGTACACCGCTGATAGTCACCGAGGGGAACTATCTCCTCCTACCCAGTGGTGGATGGCAGGAAGTGCGAGCAGCACTCGACGAGGTCTGGTATCTCGACGTTCCGGAGGAAACTCGGACGAAGCGCTTGGTGAAACGCCACAGCCGCTTCGGAAAGAGTTCCGAAGCGGCTGCAGAGTGGGTGAAACGGGTAGATCAGCCGAACGCCGAGTTGATCAGCGCAGTCAGGCCACGCGCGGATCTGATCGTCAGAATCGAACGGTCCGAGCCTCACTGATGTCAGCTGAAAACCTAAGAACCGCCGCCGGTTCCGAGAAAAGTGGCCAGCCCGGCAACTCCGGCGATTCCGCCGAATATCGCCGCCAATGCACCGGCGACAGTGATAACGCTGTCGAGCGCTTTGAGATCAGTGTCGGATGAACCCATGGCAGTCTCCTGGAGTCAGAATTGAAAGTGGGGTTGAATGTGCGCCGAAGTGCGCAATGTTGCACACGTCACTTTACCGGCATTCGCGACCCGGATCAACGAAAACTGTCTCCACATACGTTGCACTGCAACATATTTAAACAGTAGCTTGCAGGTCCACCGAGACACGACGACGGCCACCGGCCCGCAGCGCGGGCAGATGGCCGTCATTGGATATTGCCGAGGAGTCAGACGCTCGTCACATGCATGACGTGCTTGGCCCTCGTGTACTCCGCCAGGGCGAGCTCCGACAGATCCTTGCCGTAACCCGACCCGGCGAAGCCACCGTGAGGCATCTCAGCGGCGAGCATTCCGTGGGCTCCCACCCAGACGCAGCCGAAATCCAGTTCGGCCGTCATCCTCATCGCGGTGCCGTGGTCGGACGTCCACACGCTCGACGCGAGAGCGTACTTGGTCCCGTTCGCAAGTTCGATCGCTTCAGCCTCGGTGGAGAACGACTGTACGGTGACAACCGGCCCGAATATCTCTTCCTGGACCAGCTCATCTTCCTGCTGCACCCCGGAAATAACAGTTGGCAGATAGAAAAACCCTGGTCCAGCTGGCTTTCCCCCGCCAATACATACGTTCGTATTTGCTGAGCGTCTCTCTACTAACTCCGCCACTCGATCACGGTGAGCGCGGCTGACCAGGGGGCCGAGACAATCGCCCGATTCCGGTCCTCCCAACCTCAAGTCCGCGGCCGCAGCCGTCAACTTCTCGGTGAACTCCTCCGCAACCTCCTCTTGAACGAGAATCCTCGTCGCAGCGGTGCAATCTTGACCGCTGTTGTAAAAGGCCCCGGCAACAATCCCCGCGACTGCGCCGTCGAGGTCCGCGTCGGCGAAAACAACGGCGGGTGCCTTGCCTCCGAGTTCGAGATGCAACAGCTTGACGTCTTCCGATGCGGCCTTTGCGACCGAAATACCCGCTCTCGTCGATCCCGTCAGCGCAATCATCCGAGGAACCGGATGAGCGACGAGCGCGGCTCCGGTATCGCGATCGCCGCACACTACGTTCAACACCCCGGGCGGATAGATCTGCGCTGCAAGCACTCCCAGCATCACCGCGGTTTCCGGCGTCTCCTCGGCCGGCTTGAGCACGAGGGTGTTTCCCGTCGCGAGTGCCGGCGCGATCTTCCAGACCGCCATCATCAACGGGTAGTTCCAAGGAGCGATCGCACCGATCACGCCAATGGGTTCACGTCTGACATAAGACGTAGCACCCTCCGTGTACTCCATTGCGGCAACGCCCGGCAGAGAGCGGGCAATACCCGCGAAGTACCGCAGAAAGTCAACACACTGCGGGATCTCGTCGTCTCGCACCTGCCTGAGAGGCTTGCCGGTACTGCGGCATTCGACCTCGAGGAAATATTTCGCGTTTGCTTCCAGCGCGTCCGCGAGGGCCAGCAGCAACTCCTGACGGCGCGCAGGGGTGGACCGGCGCCAGGACCGCGCAGCCTTCTCGGACGAACGGCAGGCTCGATCGACGTCATCGGCGGAACCGACGGCAGCACGGGCATATGGATTGTCGGTCACCGGATCGACCAGCACGGAAAGTCTACCTGCCGGGCTCTCGCACGTTCCGTCGATCACGTGACCAAACGCTGCGACAGTCATCGAAGTTTCCACCGTCATGAGCGCGATCCGGGGAGCGCGACGAAGAACTTCTTCGACGGCTCAACCGTCTCCCAGATACCGCGAAACGACTGCGGCACGAAAAATGCTTCCCCAGAAGAGAATTCGCGACGGTTTCCATCGAGGTCGATCAGTGCCACCCGGCCGCTGATCATGATGCAGACCTCGTCGTACGGATACGGGTCGCACAAGAGCGTGCCGGGCTCGCCTTCCCAACCACCGCCGAAGTATTCCCCGTTCGGATCTCCAAATGACCTCCATTCGGATTCCGACCAGTTCGGGCTCGCGTCGTCACCCCACTCCGGGATGAACCGCGTCCCCTGCCCTGGCCCGAACGTTCGAATGTCGTTGACACTCATGTCATTTTTCCTTCGTGTTGGAGCTGGAAATTCGTGCAGCAAACAGATTCAATACGTTTGCAGTTATTCGTTCGGTGAACGGATCGTGATGGATCAGCCCGTTCACCCATTCGGTGGAACCTGCGTTGAACACGGAGCCGAGACCTCGCTTGTGACAGGCGACCATTCCCGATCCGTATTCGAGATCACGAAGGTGATCTGGAGGCTCACTGCCATAGAAGCATTCGATGATTCCCTGCACTTCGGCGAAAGGCGCACCGATCGGAACTTTCCCGTTCCATTTGTCCCGCGAACCCGAAACTGCCGGCGCCATCGCGATGATCTCCAGATCCTCGGGAGCGCCGTCGACGCCGGTCGCATACGGCTGGCCCTTCCGGAACGTGAAATCCACGCCGTCCATCTCGAATCCGGCAACACAGATCGGGGCGATCCCGAAGTTGTCTCCGTAGTACAGGTCGGTTCCGTTCAACGCCCAATGATCCGGCCGGTATACCGTGAAACCGCCCGAAGACCTGGGAGTTGTTGCACCGTAACGATTGTAGACACCGGCCATGCCGGTCAATCCCATCGTCCACGCTCCCGGTCGGGCAACCTCGGGCGAATCCCACGCCGTCGTCACCCGGGTCGGGTCGACTTCTCGCATCGGATCGTCGAACGGATTCTTGTAACAGACTTGTGCGTCGTTTTCGAGGCGTACCTGCCACAGGAAGTTCCCGCCGAATCGCGCCAGACCACCACCCTCTTCGACGAAATCATCTATGCGGTCACGCATCTCCCAGGACCAGTACTCGTCGTGACCGACAACAACTGCGCATGAATATCCCTGCAGCGCCGACGGATCGTTATGCAGATCGTGTTGTGTCACGTGGTGGACGCGGAACCCCTGCTCTTCCGCCCAGACCGTGAACGGCCTCTCGTAAGTGGCCCAGAAGGCGTCCGCATGGTGACGCGAGTAGCCGTTCACCCACGCCCATTCGTACGGCGGGTGACGGGGAATCCATCCGATTCCCGGTGTGTCGGTGTGGATGTTGCGTGCTGCACCCTCGGGTTTGCGCAACATCCCCCGCGCGACGGGACGCTGCGTCGAGGAAATCGGTGTCGGCACATCGCCGGAGCCGTCCGGAACACCTCGGTAGTGGTTTGCCCCACCCCAATCGTTGTAGGCCAACATCGTGCTGGTGGTGTGAATGAGTACGAAGTCGGCATGCTCGGGTTCGCGCGCCTTGACGACGAAGAAGCCCTCCCGCTCAATAGTCACCCCTTCGTGGAGCATCCGGACCAGAACCAAGTACATGCCGGACGTCCATTTCGGATCTATCTCGACGGCAAGGGATTCCGCCCAGTCGCAGCCCACTGCGTACGCGTCGGCAGGCGTCTGCTGCTGCTTGCCCGGCAGACCGACGTATTGCGCGACCTGTTGCGGCCGGGCGCCGTCTCGAACAATTTCGAGGTCGTATTCTTCTGCGGTGGTATGCACTCGGATCGAGACGGTGTCACCACCGAAGTACGAGAACCTGTCCGCATAGACCCATATCTCTGGAGCGCCCGGAACAATTCCGGGACGTTCGACCAACCCTCCGGGGACCGACCATGCGTATTCGCTCATGCCGACAACTCCTCGACCGAGTGTTCACGTACGCGCATCCCGCGGACCACGCCGAATGCGAAAGCCAACAGCAATGGCACTGCCAACAAGAAGTTTTGCGCGGTGGTCAACCCGGTCAGGTCACTCATGTTCATCAAGAGGTATCCGAGCGCGACGATCAACGCCACTGCAGCGAGCGAGGGTGCAATCAACCTTTGCCACAGACCTTCACCGCGAGAATCCTGCGAGAAGAACCTGAGCACGGCGACGGAAGTGAGGACCTGCAACACCAGCACACCGATGATCGTTGGTGTATTCGTCCACACGACTACTTGGGTGTACGGGTCTGCGGGCGTCAGCGCAAAGCCGGCGATTGCCGCGAATACCAGTGCGCCTTGTGTGATTCCGGCGACGCTCGGCGTTCCAGTGGTCAGCGAAACCCGTGCAAGCGCGGCAGGAAAGACTCTCGCGCGCCCCATGGTGAGCAGATAGCGACTGCAAGCATTGTGGAGGGCAAGGCAACCCGCGAAGAAGCTCGTGACGATCAACAGATGCATCACGTCGGTCATCATGGAGCCGGCAAATTCATTGTTGAGATCGAAGATCAGCTCGGACGGGTCACCGCCGAGTAGGTCGCCCATCCGACTCGGGCCGACGGCCTGCACGATCACCCAAGCACAGAATGCGTAGACCACGGCCAGAACAGTGACTGCTGTGTAGGTCGCACGCGACACTGTGCGTTTGGAATCGACAACTTCCTCGCTGTAGATCGCCGTTTGCTCGAAACCGACGAAGGAGGTGAAGGTCAACACGAAGACGCTCGCCAGTCCGGCTGTCATGAAGGTCGACGGCGAAAAACTGTCGAGCGACAGTCCTTCGTGGCCGCCTTTCAACAGAACCACCACACAGAAGACTGCGAGGACGCCGAGCTCGAGCGCCATCAAAACGGCCAGCACCTTCGCGCCGATATCGACCCTGCGATATCCCACCACCACGACCAGAACTGCGACCGCCAATGCGCAGGTGTAGACGGAAACGGTTACTCCCAAGAACAACTCGATCGTCGACGAGAGAAAGATGCCGCAAGCGACGACGAATCCGATCTGGCCACCGAGATAGCCGATGTAAGCCAGCACAGAGGCGCCTGCGCCGACTGTTTTTCCGAGCCCTTCGGTGATGTAGGCGTAGAACGCGCCCGCGCCGCGGATATGCCTGCTCATCGCCGTGAAGCCGACGGCGAACAGTAGATAGACGATCCCGGGAACGACGTACCCCACCGGAAGCGCAGCGCCGGAAACCATCAGGCCCAGTGGCGCGAATCCCACCAGGATCGTCAGTGGCGCCGCTGCGGCGATGACGAAGAAGACCAGATGACGGCTGTTGATAGTTCCGGCGCGCAGGCCCGAGGATGACGTGGGAGAACCGGATTCAGAATGCGTTCCTGCACCGGGAGGGTCGGTTTTTTCGGTCATGGGGAGGCTCCGCGAGTTAAGGCAAGTATGCGCCTGCCTGGTCAGGTTTCCCGAGGTTCGCCCGAATTTCTCTCGACGTTCGCCCGGTGTTCCTAAGAGAGTGCCGAATCGTTTCATCAGTGTCAATACCTGCGCTGAAACGATTCGACGTTTTGTTTTGAGGTGCCCCTCACCGGTGCACGCAACATGCCGAAACGATTGATCGATAGGCTGGAGACAAACCGACCAACGAGTAGAAACGATCCGCAGTGGCTACCCCTGTTTCGCCGACGCTTCGTGATGTCGCCAACGCCGCCGGCGTCGCGGTGTCCACGGTCTCCTATGCACTCAACGGCAAGGGCCGGGTCGACGCGGCCACTCGCGCTCGGGTTCAAGAGGTTGCCGACCGCCTTGGATACCGTGCCAATCGGTCGGCCCAGAATCTCAGGTCAGGCCGGACTGCCACCCTCGGGTTGATGCTCCCCGCTCCCGACCAACTGTCATCGGCCGAGTACCTCAATTTCGACTGGTACGGGCGCGTGGCGACCGCCGCGACCCAGGCTGCATTCCACGCCGATCACTCACTCCTCCTACTACCGTCGATGAAAGATCCGAACGGACTGCGGCGCATCGAGATGGACGGCGTACTGGTCGTCGACCCGATGGTCGACGACCCGCGCGTCGAGGTTCTGCAGAAGATCGGAATCCCCTCTGTCGCAGTGGGTCCTGGACACTCCGGGCAGTTCGGATACTCCACCTCACCGGACCTCGTCTCCACCACGGAGACTCTTCTGAACCACCTCGCCGAACGTGGGGCAAGGGACATTTTCGTCCTCACTCCCGGAATGCATTCGGAGTGGACCCGCGCAACGACTTTCGCTTACTTCGAGTGGTGCCGCGCCCGAGGCGTGGCACCACGCACCAGCGAGGAATTGACGTCGTTTCCGGGCGCCAGCACCGTCGAAGGCCTCATCGGCGCCGCGTATGCGGCCACCCGCGAGGCCCTCGACTCCTCGACTCCGCCGGACGCGATCCTGTCGTTGATTCTCGGTTGCGCCCCGGCAGCGGCGCGAGCGGCCCTCGATCTCGGGCTGTCGATTCCCGGTGACGTCTTGATTGCACAGGACAGTGACGAACCCGCCCTGCTGGTTTCCCAGCCCCCGATCACCGCATTCGACTTCTTCCCCCAAGAACAGGCGGCAGCGGCCGTGCATGCACTGTTGGCCCTGGTCAACGGTGACGAACCCGCAGTTCAGAGCTATACGCCTAGCGAACTCCGCGTGCGAGCGAGCACGGCCCATTCGCTCACACCATAAATTCACCTGGCAGCGATAGACTGATTTCCGAATTATCGTCCGTCGCCTGCCGAGAGGAATCAGGTCATCGCGCACCGCTCCCGCGACCGCTTGGCCGGGTATCTCGCCGTAGTGCTGGTCTGTGCACTCGCCCTCCTCGCATCTGTCAGCAGTGCGACCGGCCTCGACCGCGACGTCGCTCCGGTCCGCATCGCCTACGCCGCGGCCGCAGACACTTTCGGCGATCTGTATCTTCCAGAAGGATCGGACGGTGACCTGCCGGTCGTCGTACTCATTCACGGCGGTGGATGGGCCCAGAAGAGCAATCTCGAATACGCGGGCGCGTGGGCAAAAACCCTGACCCCGTACGGAATTGCGGTCTGGAACATCGAATACAGACGCGTCGGCGGTCAGGGTGGTTGGCCGACCACGCTCTCCGATACCGTTACGGCCACCAACGCCCTGGCCGGCATCGTTCAGGAAAAGGCTTCCGGGCGACTGGATTTGAGCCGTATACACATCGCCGGCTACTCCGCGGGTGGACAACTTGCCGCCTGGGTCGCATCGCGATCCCAACAGGGTGCAGACGCCCCGGAACCAAACCTCTCGGTGCCGGTTCGCTCGACGACGATCATGGCCGGCGTCTTCGACATGACGCTCGCCGCAACCGCGGGCAAAGATCGATTTGTTCGAAATCTTCTGGGCGGCATGCCTACCGATCATCCCGATCGCTACCGCATCGCATCACCGATCGAGCACCTCCCCACCGGCCTCCCCGTCACGGTGATCCACGGACTCGGAGACAAGGTCGTGTCGGTCGAACAGAGTCGGCGCTATGCCCGTGCCGCCCGAGCAGCTGGCGACGTGGTCGATCTGATCGAACTTCCCGGCGTCGGCCACGGCGAGTTCGGCAACCCGACGACCGACGCCTGGGCTACCACCAAGCAAGCAATAATCGGCCACATAAATGCCTCTTGAGCAGGTAATACGGGCCACAGTGCTCTCAGCCGCTCGAAATAGAATTAGCTGAAACTCAATCGATGACGTACGGTGGGGTTATCAGAGGGCAGCCGTCAGTCAGGCAGCCGGTCGCTTCGCCCGGAACAACAGTTCCAGTATTCGTTCCAGGGGCAGACTTCCAGTTCGGTGCAAATCCGCGCCTTTGATCACTACGCACTTTCATCAGTCCCGCAGATTGTTGACCAGGCCGAAGGCTCCGACGGAGTCCGCCGCCAATCGCGTACCGACTGCACCAGTATCAACATGCGCTACACACCGCACGGGCCCAAAGACCCTGCGGTTCAAAGGAATACCTTGATCAACACCATGATTCACCCCGACGACACGAACAACCAGACGAACAGCAACTCGACGAACGGTCTACGGATCCCGACTACTTCGGGCCGGATCCGCGAGCGCGGTATCGAAATCGTCTGCACCCTCTACCGTTGCAGCACCGACGAAGCCGCCGAGCTGTTGCTCCGACATTCTCAGACCAACAACCTCAAGGTCACCAGCCTGATCAAAGCGCTTGTCGCCCTGATCGACGAAGACACGTCCGGCACTGGTTACGGAAGCAGTAACACGCTGGCGTCTCACTTCTGGCTGCGTGAGATCAGAAATCTCAGCCAGGCCCACCGACGCAGCGATCATTTTCATCGCCATCTCGTCGGCGCGTAACCGGCGCTGAACGACAACTGACCTGAAACGACAGCTGGGGCAGTACACGGAAATCGTGTACTGCCCCGGCTGTCGTGTTTTCAGTTGTCAGGCGGAAGCCGACTCTCGGCAGTCAGGCGGAAGCCGATTCCTTGTTGAGGTCCGGCCGGACGTCCTCGGTATCGGTCGCCTCGTCCACATGCTGCGGAGCGAAGAGCAGGCAGACGATGCTCAGGACGCACATGCCGATCAGCAGTGCGATGACCGGCCAGATGCTGCCGGTTGCCTTGTACATCAGCGTCGACACCAGCGGAGACAACCCACCGAAGATCGCGCCCGCACCCTGGTACGCCAACGAGATGCTCGTGTAGCGGGCCTGCGGCTTGAACATCTGCGACAGGACGGCGGCGATCGGGCCGTACGTGGCCGCCAGCACCAGTCGCATGACAGCGAAGGTCAGGAAGATCAGGAACACGGATCCGGACTTCAGCACCAGGAACTGCGGCGCTGCGAGAATCGCGACTGCCGCAAGGCCCCAGATGACGACGCGGACGCGTCCCACCTTGTCGCCGAGCCACGCCACGCCGAGAGTCGCGATCAACTCGACCACTGCAGCGACACTGAGCGCGTTGAGAATCAACGTCTCCGACAATCCGACGTCGGGGTCGGTTGCGTATGCCGTGATGAAGGTCGTCACGAGGTAGTAGCCGCCGACTGCGACGGGCAGAATGCCGATGCCCAGGATGATCGGGCGCCAGTTGGTCACCAGCGCGTACTTGAGCGGGAGCATTTCCGGTACGTCCGCGGACTTCACCTCGGATTCGAAAACCGGGGACTCTTCGACCTTCAGGCGAACGACCAAGCCGACGAGAATCAGCAGCGCCGAGCAGAGGAACGGCAGTCGCCAAGCCCACTCGCGCAGAGCGTCGTCGCCGAAGGTGGAGAGAATGCTGAAGAAACCTGTGGCCAGGAGCGCGCCGGCCGGGTTGCCCAGCTGAGCGAAACCGCCGTAGAAGGTCTTCTTGTCCTCGGGTGCATGCTCGACGGCCATCAGGACCGCGCCACCCCATTCGCCGCCGACGGCAAAGCCTTGGACGAAGCGGAGCAGTACCAGCAGTAACGGCGCCCAGAACCCGATCGACGCGTAAGTGGGCAACATGCCGATGAGGAACGTGCCTGCACCCATCAGCGTCAAAGTCACCACCAATGCGGTGCGTCGGCCCATCTTGTCACCGACATGGCCGAACACGATTCCGCCGAGCGGGCGAGCGAAGAAACCGACGGCGTATGTCGCGAACGCCGCCGCAACGCCGGTCAGGCGGTCGGTTCCGGGTGGGAAGAAGATGTCACCGAACACCAGGGCGGCTGCCGTGGCATACACGTAGAAGTCGTACCACTCGATAGTTGTACCGACGAAGGCTGCAAATCCCGCCTTGCGGGCCTTCACGATCTGTTGCTCTCGGTTCATTACTTTTCCTCGGTGGTCGAAGTGCTCGACAATAGGTGGTTATGACCTGAATGTGCGAGTTCGCCGTCGATCCAGGTCTCTCGGACCTCGATCTGCGCAATCGCGTCGGCCGGAACCTCGAGGGGATCCGCGCCCAGAATGACGAAGTCGGCCCGCTTGCCGACCGAGATGCTGCCCAGCTCTGCTTCGCGGCCCAGCGCACGCGCACCGTTGAGGGTATGAGCCTGCAATGCCTGGTCGGCGGTGATGCGGAGTGCATCGGAGCCGAGCTGATGGCCCTGACGCGTCACACGAGTAACGGCTGCCTGAATTGCTTCGAGCGGCTTCGGCTCTGCGACGGGGGCGTCGGAGCTGATGGTCACGGGAACTTCGGCAGCGATGAACTCGCCGAGCGGGTTGAACCGCTCGCCCGGAGTGCCGATCGCAGCGGTGACGCCCTCGCCCCAGTTGTAGTAGTGCTGTGGCTGGTTCACCGGGTAGACGCCGGCCAGGTTCATCCTTGCGATCTGCTCGGCCGTCGGGAGTCCGCAATGCTCGATGCGGTGACGAGCGTCGGTGTCGGGGTGAGCCTTCTGCGCAGCTTCGATGGCATCGAGCACCATGTCGATGGCGGTCGGTGACTGAGCGTGCGTGGCGGTCTGCAGACCCACCGAATGTGCCTTGGCAATCAGCTCCGAGTAGTCCGCCGGCTCGTGGTAGAGCTGCCCGGTGCGGCACGGGTCGCCCACGTAGCCGTCGGGGAAGTATGCGGTCCAGCCTCCGAGTGTGCCGTCGGCGTAGAACTTGATGCCGCCGAACGCGAGCCGCGAATTGCCGAAGGCTCCGTGCATTCCCGTGTCGATGACGTGATCGAGGAGGTGGCTGAGCATGTACATGCTGACGCGGGTCTTGAGCTGATCCTGCTCGGCCAGACGCAGGTACATGTCGAATTCACGCCGGGTCACCTGGCAGTCACCGATGGTGGTGACGCCACCGGCCAGGAACTTGTCCTGAGCGACCGACAGCTGGCGAAGGTGCTCTTCCGGCTCGTCCTCGAGATGGAAGTTGGGGCCGTGATGGCCGACCTTCACTCCGTTGACGCCGGTGAGAATGTTGCACGCGGCGTCGGAGAGCTCACCGGTGAGTTCGCCGTCTTCATCTCGGAAGAACTCGCCACCGGCCGGATTCTCGGTGCTCGCGTCGATACCGTGCTTGTCGAAAGTGAAGGAGTTGACGACGCCGCCGTGACCGCTCGCGTTCATGAGGTAGACCTCGCGATCGGTGGCCACCTGATCGAGCTCTTCCTTGAGCGGGTGACGCCCTTCGATCAGGTTGCGGTGCTCGTAGCCGTATCCGCGAATCGGGACGCCCGCAGGTGCTGTGAGCGCCGCTTCCTGAAGTAGCGCAATGATTCCGGGGATGGAATGTGCCTTCTCCGGCCCACAGTCCACCCAGCTGAGCATCTGCCCGTACATCAACGGGTGTGCATGTGGATCGACGAAGCCGGGGACGACGGTGGCGCCGTCGAGTTCGACCACCGCGGTTGTGCGAGTGCTCAGCCGACGCGCCTCGGTGCGGCATTCCTCGAGCGTTCCCACCGCTGCAAAGCGGTTTCCGAACACCAGGAACGCTTCGGCTCCCACCGTGCTGTCGTCAACGGTGTGGATCTTGGCGCCGGTGAAGATCGTGCCGGTGGCGTCGAGAGGCGAGGCTTCGTGCGTGTGCAACTTGCGCATGGTGGTCCTTCGTCGAGATGGTGGTGCAGGTCACTGCGTGTTGAGCGAAAACTACGCCCTGACCTGGAGCTATGCAATGCATCAAAGTTTCAGACCAGGCGGTATACAACTTTTTTGTATGAGTTCTTGAGCATTTCTGCACTTATCCACATCATCCATGGCCACATGCGACTGTTCTAATAGGAAGCTCATACAGAAAAATCTCTGGAAAAGTTGGGGCAACCATGACGGTCGATCTCGATTCCAAGCTCATTGCCGCACTTCAGCGCAACGGGCGAGCGACGTACCGCGAACTGTCCGTGGCGGTCGACGCCCCACGAGCGGCGGTGTCCACCAGAGTGCAGGCGCTACTCGACTCGGGAACGGTGTCCGTAGTGGCCGTCGCGCACCCCGAACTTCTCGGGCTGAAGGCGCTTGCACACGTCTCGATCGCAGTGTCCGGACCGATGACCCCGGTGCTGGACGCGTTGATCGCATCCGAGGCCGCCGTCTACATCTCGGCAGTCAGCGGGCAGTACAACGTGATTGCGGAACTTCGGGTGCCCAGTCACGACGATCTGTACCGTGCCATCGCCGAACTCCGCTCACAACGTGGCGTTCGATCCGTGAGCACGCTGGTCTACGTCGACGTCATCAAGGGAATCTTCATGCCCGAGACCGCTTTACAAGCCGATATCCGACTCGACTCGACAGATGTCGCGTTGATCGAACTGCTCGAGCGCAACGGGCGAATGCCCTTTCTCGAGCTGGCCGAACACACCGGACTGTCGCCGAGCGCCGTGCGCAACCGGGTCAATCATCTGATCGCGAGCACGGCACTGCGCGTCGGCGCTGTCGTCAAGCGGCGAGGTGGTGGCCGAACGCTGGCGATGGGCATCGGCGTCAATCTGGGCTCACGGGACGACAACGCGGTATCGGAGATCGAGTCGCTGCCCGGAATCGAATTCCTCGCCCGGACCCTCGGACGATACGACGTGATCGCGACGGTCGCCGCCAACTCCTCGAGCGACCTGCATGCGCTGTCCGAGCGAATCCGCGGGATCGACGGTGTCAGCGGCTTGGAATCTTGGGCACATCTCGAGGTATTCAAGGAGCACTACGCCCGCAGCCTGGACGTACGCGGGTAATTTCCGAGTCATTGACCCACTTGGTCGGGCACGCTAACCTCGATCAAGTCATTGACCCACTTATCCGAGGTGACATACATGGCCGATTCCGGACGCAAGGTAGACATCGTCGCCGCGGCGATCGAGGAGGCGATCTCGACCGGCCGATGGCCCGTCGGATCGAAACTCCCGCCGGAGACCGCATTGGTCGAAGAATTGGGAGTCGCCCGAAACACCATGCGCGAAGCGGTACGGGCGCTTGCCCACGCCGGAGTTCTGTCCGTACGCCACGGTGGCGGCGTGTACGTCATGGCGGCGTCGCCGGTCGAAGGATTACTCGGGCGCAGGCTCGCCAGAGGTGACGTTCTCGACGTACTGAGCCTGCGACGCGGACTCGAGGTCGAAGCCGCGCGACTTGCAGCGCAGCGCCACACCCCCGAAGATCTCGCGCGGATACATGCAGCCTGGAATGCCCACCCCGGTCACGTCGGCGGCTTCACTGTCGAAGCCGGCATGGCCTTGCACCTTTCGATCGTCGAGGCGTCCCACAATTCCGCACTGATCGACGTCTACCGGGGAGTCCTTGCCGCCGTGACGGATTCGCTGTCCGCCGTCAGTGTCGGTCCAGGTTTCCACGTCGACGAGCACCGACCCTTGATCGCTGCCATCGAGGAACGCAACCCCGGCGAAGCAGCGCGTGCGGCAGGCGCAGCGCTCGATACGGTCATCGACGCAGTCGAAAGGAGCTTGTCGTGAATCGGGGAAACTGGAACGGTGCGGCATATTCCCCTCTTGCCGAACAACTCTCACCTGCATCGACAGAGGCGCTGCGCTCGATCGGGCACGTGAGCACGGCGTACGACGTCTGCGCCGGAACGGGGAACTTTACGCTCCCGGCGGCCCAGTCCGGGATCGCGGTCCACGCACTCGACCTCTCCGCCAGCCAGCTGGAGGTCGCGCGCGAACGCTGGATTCCTCGCCCCGGAACTACCGAACCCACTTTCACGATCGGCGATGCACAGTCTCTGCCGTGGTCGGATTCGAGCGCCGACGCCTGCGTCAGCATCTTCGGGATCATCTTCTGTCCCAACCCTGCGATCGCCCTCGCAGAGATGATGCGGGTGACCCGCCCGGGTGGAAGCATTTGTGTCGCAACGTGGTCGGAGAACGGGTGGGCAGCAGCACTCCGAAGGGAGGCCGCCTCTGCGTGGAATGGCATCACACCACTACCGACGACATGGTCGAGCCCGAGCGAATTCGAGAAGGCAGCAGCTGGATTGGAGTCGGTGAGCTCGGCCTCGCACCTGCTCGAGTGGCAACTACCAGCCGGTTCGGATCCCGTCGAGGAACTGTGCGACCAGGCGCCGGCGTTGAAGAACTTTCGCGAGGCGGTTCGAGGCGCAGGGAATTGGGCTTCGATGTCAGCGCACCTCCGCTCGACGCTCGCACCCTATCTCAGGTCGAGCGCGGCCGGCCCCGTCGCCACCAGCGAATACGTCCTCCACACGGGCACTGTCCCGAACTCTGACACCGCGCTCTTCCGAACGCGCGGGTAACCCTCTTTGCCGGATACGGTCTCTTCACCGTCCACCGAACCGAAGAGGCCCGCTTGATGTCTGAATCGAACTCCCTACCTGAATTGAAGCAAGCATCGCAGCAAGCATCGAAACAAACCTTGTCCATGTCCGTCCTCATGACGCCGGACATGTCAAACTTCTCGGGCAACGTGCACGGCGGAACGATTCTGAAGTTTCTCGACCAGGTTGCCTATGCGTGCGCGAGTCGATATGCCCAGACCTACGTCGTGACTCTGTCGGTGGATCGTGTGGTGTTCCGCGAACCGGTGCATGTCGGCGAACTCGTCACGTTCAGCGCTTCCGTCAATTACACCGGGCGCACCTCGATGGAAATCGGAATTCGAGTCGAAACCGAAGACATTCTTCTCGGAAAATCTCGCCACACCAATAGTTGCTATTTCACGATGGTGGCGATGGGAAGCGACGGGAAACCGGCTGAGGTACCCCAACTCCGGCCGACCGGAACAATCGCCAGGCAGCGATTCGAGGCCGGGCGACGGCGTCGTGAACTGCGCAGAGAGAACGAGCTTCGTGAACAGTCCATCCGGGCCGCAGTTCGGGACTTAACGCCCGAACACGATGACTGAATCCAGTCATATTTAAGTTATAACCTTATGCATTAAGCTGATCGAGTGACTTCGAAGGCACGGGAAAAGTATGACGTTGTGATTGTCGGCGCGAGCATCGCGGGATGCGCGGCCGCCATCATGTACGCCCAGCAAGGTCTGCGGATAGCGCTTCTCGACGCTCGCTCCGACATCCGGGCGCACAAAGTCCTGTGCACTCACCACCTGCAACCGTGCGGTGCCCCGATCTTGCAACGACTCGGCGCCACGGAAAAACTGCTCGCCCTGGGAATGGTGGAAACCGTTCCGACATTCTGGACCCCTTGGGGAGTGATCACCCCTGACGCGGCAGAGAACTCACCGCCACCTGGGTTCAACGTCCGAAGGGAAACTCTCGACCCCCTACTGCGCCAACTCGCGAACGACTACCCGAACGTCGACCTTCTTCTCGGGTATCGCGTTTCCGGACTGCTGACCGAGAACGGCACTACTGCAGGCGTCTACGGCACCGAACAGGGTTCGGTCTTCACTGTCGAAGCACGATTGACCATCGGAGCGGACGGCAAGGATTCGACCGTCGCACGATCCGCTCGTTGCGACTCCGTGACTGCATCCAACGGGCGTTTCAGCTATTTCGCCCAACTCTCCGGACTTGAACGACCCGGCGGAGAAACGTCATTGTCGTGGTTCATGGATCCCGACGTCGCCTATCTGCTCCCCAACGACGGCGGAATCAGCGTGCTGGTGGTCTTCCCTGCCCTCGACAAGCTCGGCTCGTTCACTGACGACCTGTCTACTGCTTTCCTCGAGTACGCCAACGCATTACCCGGCGCTCCGCTTGTTCGGCGAGAGCACATCGTCGGGAAGATCGTTGGTACCAAACACTTCTCCACAACCCTCACCGAACCCGTAGGTAACGGGTTCGCACTCATCGGCGACGCTGCGGCAACCAACGACCCGTTGTGGGGTATCGGATGCTCGTGGGCACTCGAGACCGCTCAGATGCTGGTCGATGCGACCGCGCACATGCTGACGGAGACGCCGGCAGACACACTCGACTCACATCGGAACGTGACCGCTGCATTGACCGAATACCGTAGCGCCAGAGCAAGTATGACGAATCACATCGACTACATGAGCGGTTACGCCGGTGGGCGAAAGTTCACCGCGATCGAACGTCTGCTCATCTCCGCGGCCACCCACGACCACGACGAAGCCCGAAGGTTCTACTTGTTCGGTTCCCGGTTGATACCGGCCGAACAGTATCTCTCGACTCGCTCGGTCGCGCGGGCAGCACAAAAACATCTCAGGCACCGTCTGCGTCGTAGATCTGTGGCCGGGACGTAATCTGACAAGCGTTTTTTCGGCGCCGGCAACGGGGAACCCTCCGATCGCAACCGAGTCGGAGGAGCGACCATGCGTGCACACATCGCCATTCCGAGTGAATCGACTTGTCACAGGTACGTAGTCGCCGTCGCCAGCTCCACCTTCGCCGAATCGGTCATCTGGTGCGACGGCCCCGCGTTCGACGCAGTACTCGTTCTGGGCAGCGAGATTCCGCAGCACAGTGGCCACCGAGCCGTACTCGCCTGGAATCACTACTTCGGGTGGGCGCTCGGCGTGGAAACCACACCGGATGCGTCGTTCGCCGTTGTCGAATGCCTCGGTATCGGGAGAATGCCGGATCCTGAACTGTGCGCCGACCGCGCTGTCGAGTTGATTGCCCAGGCGGGTAGTTAAGGAACTCATCGCGCGGCGCACAATCCGGCGGGCATAAGATCGAGCGCGAGTTTCGCACGCCCGACGAAAGAGAGCCCGACATGGACCCGCTGAACAGGCCTGCCGGTCAGCTGGCTCTCGAAAACGAACCGAACGGCAGAGCGACTTTGCGGGCGCGTCAGACGCCCCGCAGTGAGCGTCGCAAGATCGGGAAAGGCCTGCGCAAGCGAGTGGCGCGATCGTCGCTCGGCGACTGGACGCCCCCATCCGATCGACGTGACCCGGTCGATCAGGTCAACACGGCACACGAGGGAAGACTCGACTGGTTGGTTCCGATCCGTGTGGGGCGAATGGTCGCTTCGCCATACGGATTCCTGCGCGGTACCGCCGGATTGATGGCAGAGGACATGGCGCAGCTGCCGTCCACCGGCATCACTCCCGTCATCTGTGGAGATGCGCACGTCGGAAACTTCGGGTTCTACGGATCTCCGGAACGCGAACTTGTCATAGACCTCAACGATTTCGACGAAGCACATCCCGGCCCCTGGGAATGGGATCTACGAAGGCTGGCTGCGAGCATCTGGGTGGCCGGTCGGCAGAACGGTCTCACCGAAGCTCAATGCGAAACAGCAACAACCTCGTGTGTGTCCGCGTATCGCCTCCACTTGGCGAAGCTGTCCGAGCGTCCACTGTTCGATCGCTCCTTCGACCGGGTCGATCTCGACGGACTCACCGACCACGTCACCGATCCTGGGTTGCTGGCCGAGATCCGGCGCGCCGCGGAGCGCGCCCGGCGGCGTACGAGTGACCATGCGGTGCCGCGGTTCACCGTCGAGGATCACGGACGGCGCCAGTTGCTCGAGAACCCGCCGCTCACAACACGACTCACGCCGCAGGACACAGACTTTCTCCTGGAGGGTCTGGACGAGTATCTCGAAACCCTTGCACCACACTGGCGCCGAGTCGTCTCGGGATACAACGTCATCGACGTCGCGCACCGGGTTGTCGGAGTCGGGAGTGTCGCTCTGCGCGCCTATGTGGCCCTGTGCGAAGGGAGCATCCCGGACGACGTCATCTTCTTGCAGCTCAAGCAGGCTCGCCGATCCGTCGTTGCACCCTTCGTGCACGGTGACTCGGCCTGGCACGACCATCAAGGACGACGCGTCGCGGAATACCAGCAGGCTCTCCAGACAGTCAGCGATCCACTGCTCGGGTGGTGCACCGTGGACGACCGCCAGTACTACGTCCGTCAGTTCCGGAACATGAAAGGTTCTGTGGACCTGAACAATATCGATGCAGCAGCCTTGACCGACTATGTCGCGATCTGCGGTCGCCTACTGGCCAAGGGACACGCACGAACCAGTGGCGCGTCACTGATTTCCGGTTACCTGGGAACCTCGGACACGGTCGACACCGCCCTCACCCGGTTTGCTCGGCTCTACGCCGATCAGACCGAACGTGACCACGACGCTCTGTGCCGGGCGGTGTCGGCCGGCACGATCGCCGCGGAGCCGGGAATCTGATCCCTCACGCCGCGACAATCCTGCCCTGCTCGAACTTCACTCCACCCCAGATTCCGGTCTGACCAGTGGCAGAGGCGAATTCACGACACGAAGCCACAATCGGGCACCTGTTGCACACGTCGGTCGCGTAGTCGTATCCCTCGGACGGAAAGGGAAACCACCGGTCCGGCTCGGGGTCTCCTCGGCATTCCGCCTGCCACCACGTCCGGTCGTCCGAGATCGGCAAAAGCTCAGCCAAATTGGAGATTTCGTCAGCGCACATCACTGGCTCCCTTCGACTGTCACGTCCGACTCAATTCGCGCCAGATCTTCTGCTGCACTTTCTCGATGCGCCGAGGTGCCTTCGGCTCCCACAGCAGCCGCATACCGGCCTCGGCCGGTGTGCGATCCGCCTTGCGCTGATTGCAGGAACTGCAGCACGCCACCAGATTTCCCCACGTGTTGGGCCCGTTACGGCTCCGCGGCTGGACATGGTCGATGGTCGTTGCCCGGGCGGCGCAGTACGCACATCGACGACCGTCCCGGTCGAAGACACCGGCAAAAGTGGCCCGACTGGAATCGGTGACCGTCACCCGGTGAGCAACGTACACGTACTCGGCGAGCAGGATCGTCCTCGGCAGTGGGATTTCGACGTGCTTGGAGCGCACCGGAAATATCGGGATCACGTCTTCGGCGGACTGCGCGGAGCCGGTGGCGATCAGGACGATCGCACGATCGGCGCTCACTTCACCGAGGTACTCGTACGTGGCGTTGAGTACCCGGACGGGGCGGTTCATCCAACTGTGAGCAAGTGCGCGGTTCGGGTTCCGCATGAGAGTTCTCAGTTCGCGTCGAGGAGTGAAACTCCTGGACACGAAGACGGGTCAGGAGCAAATGCAAGAAATGGGGAACGGCATATATCCAGCGCCGCTCTGTTCCCCGAATGCGGGATGGGAAATACCGCGGGGTGAGTGCCCGCGCAGGTGCAACGCTTGCTTCCAGTCGCGCATGCCTGTCCCCTTCCACTTCTTGTTCTCGTCACCGGCGATTGCCGGCGCTCATCATCACACGGAAAGCATCCTCAGCGATATCGATTTATCAGGCCGGAAGAGCCGTCCTGGAAATACCGCGGTTTGACGCCGGAACACGCGGCTTGATCGAATGAGCCATGACTTCGTCGTACATCGACCTACGCTCGGACACCGTCACCAAGCCTGATGCGGAGATGCGGAAGGCGATGGCCGACGCCGAGGTCGGTGACGACGTCCTCGATCACGACCCGACCATGGCGGCGCTCGAGGAAGAGGTGGCGCACACTCTGGGTTTACCGGCGGCACTGTGGGTGCCGAGCGGATCGATGGGCAACCTGATTGCGCTGATGCTGCACCTTCACCGCGGCGATCAGTTCCTGGCACCGGAACACTCTCACGTCTTGGGCTCCGAATTGGGCACCGCTGCCTGGCTCGCCCAGGGAATGCCGATGGCGTTGCCGCACGACGGCGGACCCGGACGTCCCACCCCCGAGACTGTCGTGAAGGCGGCGGGCTCCCCCGGCCCGTACTTCGCGTTGAACACCACGCTGCTCTGTCTCGAGAACACTCATAACTTCGCCGGCGGTGCCGTCATGAATCCGACCGAATGGACGAAGCTGGTCGACGCAGCGCGATCACGCGGCTTGAAGATTCACCTCGACGGCGCCCGTCTCTGGAATGCCGCTGCGGCACTCGATGTTTCGCCCACCGAATTGACTTCCGGCGCCGATACCGTTCAGGTGTGCCTGAGTAAGGGACTCGGTGCGCCGGTCGGCTCGATACTCGCCGCATCACCCGAATTGATCACCGAAGCCCGAAGGATCCGCAAGATGCTCGGCGGCGGCGTTCGTCAGGGCGGAGTGCTGGCCGCAGCCGGCATCGTCGCGTTGCGCTCACAAGCTCGCCTCTCCGACGATCTCGACAACGCGCAGCGCCTCGCGTCGGGGCTTCGTGAACGCGGTTGGGCCGTCGACGAACCTGCCACCAACATCGTTCTGGCCGCGACAGCTGATCCGTCGGTCACCGTTGCTCAGCTCGCCGCTGTCGATGTCGGCGCGGTCACCGTTGCCGGGAAGGTTCGGTTCGTGACACATCGCGACGTGAGCACTGCCGACATCGACGCGGTTCTGTCCAGAGTAACCTTCTGAACTACGCCACCAGGGGTTGAACCTCCTGCGCGACAAAGCGAATGAACTCGCGGACATCCGGCTCGTCAACAGTCGGTTGGAGTACCACGGTGGTTGCACCTGCTGCAACCCATCGCCGTGCTGCTGCCGCGACTTCGGCCGCGTTGCCCACGGCAATCGCATCCTCCGGCGACTCGCTACCGGACGCTGCGGCCTCGGCAAGGGCGCGCTCACGACCGCCGGAACCGAAAGCACAGATGACGTAGACGACAACCTCGTGATCCGACGCCCCGATGTGAGCGATCGCCCGACGCACGCTGTCCGGGGTCGTCCCACCCGAGAGCACGGTGCCCTGCGCCAACTCGCCACTGAGTGCCAAAGTCTTTGGCCCCGTGGCGCCGACGAGCAACTGCGGCACCGTCTCCGGTGGCCACGCCAGCGTCACGTCCGTGAGATTCACGTATCGACCGGACACCGTCACCGACTCACCGCCCAGTAGCCTCTCCACCGCTCCGAACTGCTCCCGCAGGAGGGTCAACGGCGATTCGGCTTTGGCCCCGATCTGCCGCATCCAACTCTGAACGCCGTGACCGAAGCCAACCCGTAGTCGATCCGGATGAACTCTGGCCAGCGCTGAAATCTCCATCGCCGTGATCGCGGTGTTGCGCATCGGGGTCGGCAGCACACCGATCGCCACACCCACGCGATCGGTCTCAGCCAATACAGTTGCAGCAGTGGCTATTCCTCCGCCGAAGAAGCAGTCTTCCCACAACCAGACCTCGTCGATACCGACTTCGTCTGCATACCTGGCATGTCGAACCAGATCTTCCGGAGATTGCTCCGGGCGCACGACGACGGCAATCCGTGCGGCGCTCATGCCGTCACCAGAAACGCAGCGATCTCGTCAGCTGTTCGGCGACCCTGTTCGCGTCCGAGTTCAGCTGCCGGGCGCCTTGTCGCCGGCGAGAGGGAGTTGGTTCCGATCGCTTCCACGACGGCGTCGTCGGCGAAGATCGGCAGCACGGGCAAGGGCGTCATCACGTCGATTTCCTCTCGTAGACTGCCGCCCAGAAGATTCGGGGCGGGGTCGGCTGCGGGTGAAAGAACCACGACCACATCGCAGTCGGCAGCCAGATGAACATTCGAGCCACTCGCCATTCCGCCGTCCATGTACCGCTCGCCCTCGATCACGACTACCGGCCACACCCCTGGTACGGCGCAACTTGCTCCGACTGCGTCGATCAGTTCTACGCCGTCAGCGTTGCCGAACACCCTCAACTCACCGGTCTGTGCGTTGATCGCCGGGATGCGCAACTCCCGGTCGGGCCACAACCGATTAAGCAGCCTCGCCTCGATGACCGCGCGACGCACGGCAGGTTCGACGGTATCGGCTCTCATCGCTGCTTCGCCGAGCAAACGGAGCTGCTCGGCCCGGTCCTGCGATCCTGCGATCGCGTCGACGAACATCTGACCGAGTACCTCGACATCGACCTTCGGGTCGATCTCGCCGGTAGCCTCCGCTGTTTGTGCGTCGAAAAGTTCTTGCAGTGTCACGCCGCTCGCTATCTGAGCGCTCACCGTGGAACCTGCGGAAGTGCCGATCAACACGTCCGCCGTCAGCAGCGCAGCGGCAGTGTCCGGTGATTTGTCCTGAAGGCCCAACAGAAAACCTGTTTCCCAGGCGATTCCCGCAACGCCGCCACCGGCAAGTACCAACCCCAATTTCACGCCGTCCACCTCTCGTCGATCGTGATCCGTGCCCGAGGTCGACGTTAGACCTACTCTGAAGTGATGTTCATGCGCAGCGCAAAGACATTTGTTCCCGACGCACTCCGTGGGTTGATCGCATCCACCGACGACATCGCGTGGAATCCCGACCCTGGGTACCTCACACGCGCAAGGCCACTTCCCCGCGGACGGGTCGCGCTCGTCTCCGGCGGCGGATCAGGCCACGAACCCATGCACGCCGGATTCATCGGCGAAGGAATGCTCACAGCCGTCTGCCCCGGATTGGTCTTCAGCTCACCCAATGCACTTCAGATCCACGAGGGGTCCAAGGCTGCCGACGCCGGCGGCGGCGTCCTTCACATCGTGAAGAACTACACCGGCGACGTGATGAACTTCGGTATCGCCCGAGAGTTGCTACGCGAGGACAAGATCGATACGGACGTCGTCCTGGTCGACGACGACGTCGCGACCGAACGCGCAGACGGCAGTGGCCCGGGGCGACGCGGTACTGCGGCAACCATCGTGGTGGAGAAGGTCTGCGGCGCATCCGCCGCCCGCGGCGACGACCTGGCCGAGGTGACCCGGATCGGACAACACGTCGCGCACTCCGCTCGGAGCATGGCCGTCGCCCTTCGCCCATGCACATTGCCGGGGGCTAACGAGCCGTCGTTCGACTTGCCGGCGGGTCAGATGGAACTCGGTATCGGCATCCACGGCGAACGCGGCACAGAACGCGCGGACGCCCTGCCCGCACCGGAATTGGTGCGGCGGCTGACGGACCCGATCATCAAGTCCCTGAGTCTCGCCGAAGGCGACCGCGTCATCGCCGTCGTCAACGGTCTCGGCGCCACCCACCCGCTGGAGTTGCAACTTCTGTTCGCCGAACTCGGAGATTATCTGGACGAACAGGGAATTCACATCGAGCGGACACTGATCGGAACCTTCGTCACTGCATTGAACATGGCAGGCGCGTCCATCACCCTTGTTCGCACAGACAAAGAAATCCTCGAATTATGGGACGCACCAACAAAAGCGCCCGCCTGGCCGAATGCTATAGCGCGTGAGTACACCGGCATGGGCACGCGCGAATCTTTCGGTCCCACATTCACACCCGACACCTCACGCACCGCCGAAAGCAGCTTCGTCGGAAGCTGGATTGCGGACTGGGCCGAGAAGGTACTGGATCAGGAACCGGCACTGACCGATCTCGACCGACGAGCGGGCGACGGCGATTTCGGGACCAACATGGTGGCCGCACTGGATCAACTCGACATCTCGGCGATCCGTGACACGTACTCCACCGCAACGATATTCGATGCAGTCTCACAGGCGTACCTCGGCCACGCTGGTGGCACCTCCGGCGCATTGTTCGGCATCTGGTTCCGGCATTTCTTCCGCGTTGCCGCAGACTCGGCGGACTCCGAACTCGACCTCGGCGCGATCGCGGCTGCAGCGCGAGCGGGACTCGACAACATCACCTCGCTCGGCGGCGCACGCGTCGGCGACAAGACGATGGTCGACGCGATAGTTCCGGCGGTCGAGTCGTTGGAGCAATCCGTGAGCTCGGAAGCCGATCGAGATGCTGCGCTGGCGAGCGCAGCGGAAGCCGCAGCGGCCGGGGCGGAGTCGACCGAAACCATGCTCGCGAACCGCGGACGTGCAAGTTATGTGGGCGAAGCCGCTCGCGGAGTAGTCGATCCGGGAGCGCTACTCATAGCGTGGTTCTTCGCCAGTGCAGTGGGTCACTAGCGAGCACTTCGGGGCTGTGACTAATCTGGCAGCCACAGCACATCGTTTGTGACGACCCGTGGGCAAAAGCACCGGTCTCACACACCACACAGGAGCAGCCCATGCTGAGCACCATGCAAGACGCCCCCCTCTCCATTGCTCAACTTCTCCGCCACGGTGCCTCCGTTCACGGCGCCTCCGAGGTTGTCACGTGGACCGAGTCCGGCCCGCGCCGTGTGTCCTACGCTGACGTCGGCAAGCGCTGTGCTCAGCTCGCGCACGCCCTGCGCGGGCTCGGCGTCGAGGGCGACGAGCGAGTCGCCACGTTCATGTGGAACAACTCCGAGCACCTCGAGGCGTACCTGGCGATCCCCTCGATGGGCGCTGTGCTCCACACCCTGAACATTCGTCTGTTCCCCGAGCAGTTGATCCATGTCGCCAATCACGCCGAGGACCGCGTGATCATCGTCGACCCGTCCCTGATTCCGCTTCTCTCTCCGCAGCTTCCGTCGCTGACCACCGTCAAACACATCGTCGTCACCGGCTCCTCCACTGCAGGACTCGAAGCTCCCGAGGGAGTGCAGGTTCACACCTACGAGGGCTTGATCGCCGATCAGCCCACCGAGTTCGACTGGCCCGAGGTCGACGAACTGAGCGCTGCCGCAATGTGTTACACGTCCGGCACCACGGGTGACCCCAAGGGCGTCGTCTACTCCCACCGTTCGATCTACCTGCACTCCATGCAGGTCTGCATGAGCGACGGCCCCAACCTCGCGCAGGGCGATCGTGCACTCGCCGTGGTGCCTCAGTTCCACGCCATGTCGTGGGGACTTCCCTACGCCGCATTCATGATCGGTGCTTCGCTGATCATGCCCGACCGCTTCCTCCAGCCTGCCCCGTTGGCTGCGATCATCGCCAGCGAGAAGCCGACGTTCGCCGCAGCCGTCCCCACCATCTGGCAGGGCCTGCACCTCTACCTCGAGCAGAACCCGCAGGACATCTCCTCGATGCGCGAGGTTCTGATCGGTGGGTCCGCGGTACCGCCGGCCCTCATGCACGCATTCGAAGCCGACCACAACGTCTCCGTCCTGCACGCCTGGGGCATGACCGAAACCTCCCCACTCGGATCCGTCGCCCGCCCGCCGGCCGGTGTCACCGGCGACGCGATGTGGAAGTACCGCTACTCTCAGGGCCGCTTCCCGGCATCCGTCGAGGCACGTCTCATCGACGATGACGGCAAAGTTGTTGCACACGACGGCGTTTCCGTCGGCGAGCTCGAAGTGCGCGGCCCCTGGATCACCGGGTCGTACTACGGCGTCGATGCGGAAGACAAGTTCAACGACGGCTGGCTCAAGACCGGTGACGTCGGATCCATCACGGCCGACGGCTTCCTGAGCCTGTCCGACCGCTCCAAGGACATCATCAAGTCCGGCGGCGAATGGATCTCCTCGGTCGACCTCGAGAACGCCGTCATGGGTCACCCTGACGTCACCGAAGCTGCCGTCATCGGCGTGCCGGACGAGAAGTGGGACGAGCGCCCGTTGGTCGCGGTTGTTCTGCGCGCCGGATCCGAGACCACGATGTCCGAACTCCAGCAATATCTTTCGGACAAGGTAGCCAAGTGGCAGCTCCCCGAGAACTGGGCTGTGGTTCAGGAAGTTCCGAAGACGAGCGTCGGCAAGTTCGACAAGAAACGCCTTCGCGCCGACTACCACGAGGGCGGACTCGAAGTCACTCGCCTCTGACACGGAGTGAATGCTGAAGCATGAATACTGAAGGTGGGCAACAGGTTTTCACTCTGTTGCCCACCTTCATTTAACGAGCAATGCACTTTACGGACGATAACCGACCGTGCGAAAAGCGATGTCGACGTACTTCTGCGCCAATTGCGACGGCGACATCGGACCGCCGGTCTGGAACCAACGCGGCAGTGACTGCGCCATACCGAGTATTGCCCGGACGGTCTCTTCGGTATCGGTGACCGCGAAATCTCCCGATGCCACACCGTCGTCGACGATCCTGCGCATCAGCAACTCGAGCCGCTTACGACTGGCGGCGTATCGACTTCGGCTTTCCGGTGAGACATGCCGGATCTCGGTGTCCAACGCAGCATGCCGCGACCGGTGGGTCATATAGAGAACTATCGCCTCCACCACCAAGGCGAAGCGTCGTACCGGATTTTCGCCGGCCTCCGCTTCTGCCGCTTCGGTTCTGGTATTCAGCTCACTCATCGAGACCTCGAACAAAGCGACGAGAATTGCCTCTTTGTTCGCGTGGTGATAGTAGAGCGCGGGAACGGTTACCCCGACACGATTGGCAATCTGGCGCACCGTCGTGCCGTGGTAACCATTCTCGTCGAAAAGCTCGAGCGAAGCCATCAGGATGTCGGTCATCACCAGCGGCGGGAAGGACCTCCAGTCCACTGCCACCGAGCTCACCGACTCCACCTCGCCAGTCATGTGATAGCCGAAATTACCGCGGTGCCATACGGATTGCACCGTCGAGGCGGATCGTCTCACCATTGAGCATGGGGTTGGAAACGATGTGCGCAGCAAGCGCGCCGTACTCGCTGGGATCACCCAGGCGAGAGGGGTGAGGCACCTGCTGACCCAACGACGCCTGGGCTGCTTCGGGCAGTCCAGCCAGCAACGGGGTCTTGAACAAGCCGGGTGCAATGGTGTTGACGCGGATCAGCAGCGACGCGAGGTCACGGGCGATGGGAAGCGTCATACCGACGACGCCGCCCTTCGACGCGGAGTACGCAGCCTGCCCGATCTGGCCGTCATACGCTGCGACCGAAGCGGTGTTGATGATGACGCCGCGTTCACCGTCGATCGGCTCGGTCTTCGAAATACGTTCCGCAGCAAGACGAAGGACGTTGAAGGTGCCGATCAGATTGACGTCGATGACCTTCTTGAACGCGTCGAGCGGGAAAGCGCCCTTCTTGCTGACCGTCTTGACTGCGTTGCCGATTCCGGCGCAGTTGACTGCCACGCGCAGGGGTCCGAGGGACTCGGCCACGTCGAGTGCCGCGGTGACCGCAGCCTCGTCGGTGACGTCTGCAGCCGCGAAGCGGACCCGGTCGCCAAGTTCCTTGGCGATGGCTTCACCGTTGGACGACGGAAGGTCGATAATGACGACGCTGGCACCGTCGGCAAGAAGGGCTTTGGTCGTAGCCAGGCCGAGGCCGGATGCTCCACCGGTGACGACGGCGACGCTGTCGTTGACGATCATGAGAGTTCCTTTCGAAAGGTTATGTGTTTCAGATGCGTTCGATGATGGTGGCGTTGGCCATGCCGGCGCCCTCGCACATGGTCTGCAATCCGTAGCGTCCGCCGGTGGCCTCGAGGTGGTTGACCATCGTGGTCAGCAGACGAGTACCCGAGGACCCCAGGGCATGGCCGAGTGCAATCGCGCCGCCCCACGGGTTGAGCTTTGCCGGGTCGGCGCCGAACTCGTGAGCCCAGGCGAGTGGAACGGGAGCGAAGGCTTCGTTGACCTCGTAGGTGTCGATGTCGTCGATGCTCAGACCCGCGCGAGCGAGCACCTTGTGGGTGGCCGGGATGGGCGCGGTGAGCATGAAGATCGGGTCGTCGCCCGCGACCGAGAAGGAGTGGAAGCGTGCTCGCGGCGTCAGCCCCAGCTTCGACGCCATTTCTTCGCTCATGATCAGTGCTGCGGACGCGCCGTCGGTGAGCGGAGACGAGTTACCGGGAGTGATCGACCACTGTGCCTCGGTGAAGCGCTGCGCGTACTTCTCCGAGTAGAACGACGGCTTCAAGCCGGCGAGGCCCTCGGCGGTAGTGGACGCGCGAACCGTCTCGTCGACGATATGCGAGACGGTCTCACCGGCGGCGTTGGTCACCGAGATCGGCAGAATCTCCTTGTCGAAGAGCCCCTTCGCCGCTGCCTCTGCTGCCCGCTGGTGGGACTGCGCGGAGAATGCGTCGAGAGCGTCGCGGTCAAGCTTCCACTTGGCGGCGATCAATTCTGCAGAGATTCCCTGGTTGACCAGGCCTTCGGGGTAGCGAGCCGCGACGCCCGGACCGGAAGCGTCCTTCCCCATCGTCGTGGTACCCATCGGGACACGACTCATGGATTCGACGCCTGCCGCGATCACGATGTCGTAGGCCCCGGCGATCACGCCCTGCGCCGCAAAGTGCGCAGCTTGCTGACTTGATCCGCACTGGCGATCAATCGTGGTGGCGGGTACCGACTCGGGGAACCCTGCCGACAGGACCGCGCTGCGGGTGATGTTGAGCGCCTGCTCACCGGCCTGGCCGACGCAACCGCCGATCACGTCGTCCACCAGGGCGGGGTCGAGGCCGTTTCGCGAGGTGATGGAACGCAGAACGTGGGCCATCAGTTCGACAGGGTGCGTCCCGGACAGTGCTCCGCCCGGCTTTCCCTTGCCGGACGCGATCCGGACTACATCGACGATCACTGCCTTGGTCATCTTCGTTCCCTTCGAGGACGTGCATTGCTGGGGCGGTCCGGCACCCGAGTTTCGTGGCGCCGGGTACCGGACCGAGATCGAGGGAGCACCCTGACTTAGCGCTCGCTAAAGAACTACCACCGACTTGATCCTCTCGTCAAGAGGGGGCCTCCGAACTCGAAACAAATGCGGCCGACTAAAAGCTGGGCGATCAGTGACCTCGCCTGGCCCACGCCATTCATTAGTACTTTCGAATGATAGGTTTTCAATCTTCGCCCGAAATGTCCGGAATCGGATAACCTTCCGCCACAAGCAATCCAAGCCACAGGGGATTCGGGGCGTGGCACCAATCGATGACAACCGCAGGGGGACTGACCGGGAGGTTTGGCGTGGACCTGCGATACGTTGCCTTCACGCGTGCCGACTCGCATTTCTACGACCGAATCAGAACGGTCACCCAACCAGATACATCAACTGACCAGCACTTTATCCCCGCGAAGTCGGTGGATTGGTCACTCTGGCGGCGCGGTCCCCAAAGCGGACCGTGGAACTACTTCCAACCGCCTGACAGCGTGCTGCCAGAACAGGGATGGAAGATTCACTGCTCCGCTACCCAAGCCAACGCGCAGGAGCTGCTCGATACCGTCTCCGCGTATTGCGGCCACAATCTGGTGCCTTTCAAATTTCTTCGGACGGCAGCAGACCTCATGTTGTCCAACAGCAAGCAGGCCAATCGAACTTCCAGCGGAAAATTCATCACGATCTATCCGGCGGATGGTGTTGCCACACAACGTGTCATCACCGAACTGGACAAGCTTGTCACCGGTGCCGACGGGCCGTACATCCTCAGCGATGTGCGATGGAACCGGGGACCGCTCTACTTACGGTACGGCGCGTATCTGCCCATGCAGACCTACGATTCATTCGGCGATCGCGTCCCGGCAATTCGGCGTCCTGACGGATCGCTCGAACCCGATGTGCGCGGCACTTCCTTCAGAACTCCGGACTGGGTACAAATCCCGGACTTCGTTCGCGCGCAGCAAGACAAGCTGAAATCACATGACGAATTCCCCTATTCGATCAATGAAGCCCTGCACTTCAGCAACAGCGGGGGGATCTACTCCGCATTCGACGACGCCGGCATCGATCTGGTCATCAAAGAAGGCCGTCCCTTTACCGCCCCGGACGCAAACGGCCGGTACGCAATCGACCGCATCCGTAACGAGTACGACAAGTTGACTCACCTTGCCGACAACCCGTACACACCTTCTGCCATCAGCTTGTTCGAGCGCGAGGGACACCACTTCCTTGTCACCGAGCGCGCTGCCGGCACTCCACTGAATCAGGAAGTTGCGCTCCGCCACCCACTGATACGCGCCGACCAGACACTCAGTTCCCGAACGGAATACAGAACCTGGGCACTCGACATTGCACAACAGTTGACTACCGCAGTCGAGAGCTTCCACAACGCCGGAATCGTTCATGCCGATCTTCACCCTGGCAACGTCATGTGCTCACCGTCCGGTATTCGGATCATCGACTTCGAGATGGCCCACAACATCGACGAGCATCCGCCCCGGTCCACCGGAGCCCCCGGATACACAGCACCTCGACAGTTGACAGGAATCGCGGCGGATCGATACTCGTTGGGATGCATCGAGCTGGGACTCTTTGTCCCACTTACTACATTGTTCCCTCTCGATTGCAACAAGATTCCCGAACTCATCGACTATGCGGTGTCTCGCTTCGATCTTCCTCGTGCCTTCGGTGCCTCGCTCTATTCGATGCTCGACGTACAGGCGCCGGAACCGGAGAATCGCCCGCAACGTTGGGACACGTCGCCCGGGGAAAACCTGCAACGGGCGGCCGCTCTATTGCGCTGCGGCATCCTCACCTCGCTTGATCTCTCCCGCCCTGATCGACTCTTTCCCGGTGACATCGCCCAGTTCGAAGTGAACGGCTACGGCATTGCTCACGGCTCGTGCGGAAACCTGCTCGCCGATGTACTTCCCGCAGACACCTTGGAGTCAGTTCTGGAATGGACTGAACATCAAGTTGATTCGGATACTCAACCAAAGTTCGGCTTCTTCGACGGGCTCGCGGGTGCGGTGCATACCTTTCGGCAACTAGGGCGACACTCGACTGCCGACAGATGGGTAGAGACTTTGTGCAAAGCTCCACTCGACGAGCACGACTCCAGCCTCTTCGACGGCCTTTCCGGCATCGGTTGCCTCCTACTCGAGGAATCGGTTTCACGGCCGATCGTGTCACCCGCTCTCGCCGTCGTGACTGAAACTCTGCGCGAACGAATTTCAGCTGCTCGCTTGCATGTCCGCGACGCCGGCGGAACACCTTGGGCAGTGGCCGGCCGAGGTGGGCTGATGCGGGGACCGAGCGGACAAGCACTGTTCTGGACTCGCCACTACGAACTGAGTGGTGATCCTCGATCGCTGGAACACGCACGCCAGCTCGTCGACATCGATCTGTCTGTGATGTCGATGTGCCCTGACGGGTCGATGCAGCTGAGAGAGGAGCGCCGGACGATGCCGTATCTCGGATCCGGGTCTGTCGGTGTGGGCCTGGTACTTCTTCAACTTCTGCGCCATGTCGACGAACCGCGTTACGCAGCTGCGGTGCGTGCGATATCCCGCGCCGCCACAGTCGAATTCACTGCCCAAGCCGGACTACTCAACGGGCGAGCCGGGCTGATTCTGTTTCTCAGCGAACTCTCCAAGACTCCATACGCCGGCGCCGATTGTGAACAGACGCTTGCACAGCAGTTTCAGCTTCTGGGCTTGCACAGCCTCAATCACGCAGGAGGCCTGCACTTTCCAGGTGAACAGAACCTGAGACTCTCGACAGACTGGGCAACCGGATCCGCGGGAATACTGGCATTGCTCCGTCATGCCGGATTGCCAACTGTCCGACAGTCGTTTCCACTGATGTGCGTGTCGAACTGCCACATCTCCTAGTTGTTCGGAAAGTTATCACCCCGGAAGATTGGAGCACAGAAGTACCAGGCGAAAAACCTGGAATTAAATCAGCACCGCAAGCAAACTCGATCGATCAAATCCATCGGCAAGAACGCCGATCAACAAAGGAAATGACAATGGACGCTATTCTCTCCCTTCAAGATCTGTCAGTCGCCGCCGGCAACGTCGGAGATGCCGGCCAACTCGAGCAGAACGCGGCAATCAGTTCGCTCAGTTTCTTCTGCCTCTGACCTCAGGCCGATACCTCGGAGCAAGTCCGGGGTATCGGCTTTCGGAATCCGTGCGGATCATCAGACGAACAATATTGTTTCATCATGAGACGCATCCGCACTTCACCGAGCTGTATTCGCCGATGATGTGTGCGACCTGGCGGCAATGCCGAGGGTAGATCGCATGGTCACTGGCGACGATATTCCTACTGATCCTGACAGCCGCACTTTCGGGCTGGTTCGTTCAGCGTTGGGGCGAGAGTTGGGACTTCGGGGACATCTGCTCGCGCTGGTACGACGGGGGGTGGCGGTTGCCGCGCCGCCACCGCCTTGACCTTCACGACGCTTTTCGTACTCCTACTTCCCTTCGCCTCAGGAATGCTGGTCGGCGTCACCACATTCGCCCGAGACTTCGAGCAGGGTCCCGAAAACCTCGATTTTCTCGAGTCCACCAGCCTTGTTCGATGGTATTTCTTGCGGGCCCTGGTGGTCTTCGTTCCCATCACCCTTGCGATGGCAGTCCTGGGCCTGGTGCTCGGCTGGACCCATACGCTTGGCCGGCGACAGGCGGCAACAAATGAAGCCACCTCGTTTTCCTTGATGGAATTCCCCAATTTTCAGACGACGGGAATCGTCGTCGGCGCCTACACCTTTTTAGCGATGACTACCGGCAGCGCAGCCGCATTGCTCATCCGCAACACCGTCTTCGCGATGGTCATGACACTTCTCGCGTTCTTGATCGTGCCCGTCGCACTGAGCGCGACGATGCGCGAGCATTACTTGGCCCCCGACACTGAAGTGCAACCCATCGACGGACTGGCACGTGCAGCGGAATATGCACCGTCGCCGTATGAAAATCTCGACTCGAGGTGGGCCATCGGTGCCGGCTTCGCCGATACGGATGGCAACATGATCGACGCCGATTACACAATGTGCTGGGGCTCAGACAATTCCGATCGCAAGCAGCAAGACCTCGAGGTCGACAACTGCCTTCGAGAACAGGGAATCGATCACTATGCCGTGATCTATCACCCACAGAGCCGGTACTGGCAATTTCAGTTCATCGAGACTGCCGTGATGCTGTTGTGCTCCGGGTTGATGGTGGCGCTCGCACTCGTCGGCGCACGTGGACTTCGTCGGCGACCCGCCTATAACCGACTGTCCGAAATGTCGAAATCGATTTGATAGCAGCAATTTTCGATCCACATTCTCTTGTGTTCGAAACTCTGTTCGATTATGCTTTCGGCATGGACAGTCGGGATGCGTGGCAGCTGGATGGCGAGGGCCTCAAGGGGGAGGTTCTGGATCTGGTGCGTGTCCGGCACGAGTTGCAGTCGCGGTTGGTGTTGCTGATCGTGGAGATGTTTTCCCGTGAGGTTCTCGGCGGGAAGGGTTTTCGGGCGATCGCGCAGTGGTTGCATGGTTCGACGAATCTGGAGATCGGTGAGTGCAGTCTGCTGGTCGGGTTGGCGCGGTTGTTGATGCTCGAACCTGTTGTCGCGGATGCGTTTCATCGCGGTGACGTGGATGCGTTGAAGGAGCGGCAGGTGGCGTCGTTTTGTCAGCATCCGCCGAAGAACATGACCCTGGCGGATGTGGACAAGGCCCGCGGGATTCTGTTGGGGTTGGCGTCGAAGAACATCGCCGATTGTGATGCGGTGCGGGCAGCGATCCGGCGGATCGAGAAGCAGTACGGCAAACGCGAAGACGGCGTTCCGGTGGGTGAGGATTCGGAGCGTAACGAGTTCTACGCCTCGAAAGGCTTGTACGGGCGGGTCACTGTGAAGGGTGATCTGGATGCTGTGAACGGGGCACGTCTGATCACGTTGTTGTCGAGTCTGTCGGCGCCGACGCCGGAGAAGGACGGCGTGAAGGACACGCGTACTCCGGCATTACGGCGTGCGGACGGGTTTTGCGAGTTGTTGCGGCGGTACGAGCGGGCGGGGTTGGGCCCGATCGAAGGCGGAGTGAAACCGCACATCACGGTCACCGCCAGCGCAAAAGACATGACAGACCTCAAGGCGTTGAAAGACCTCCTGCCGTCCACTGAGGAGTTGGGGTTTGCGTGGACGGATTGGGTGGGCCCGATCAGCATCGATACTGCCCGGATGTTGGCCTGCGATTGCACGGTCACGCGGATTTTGTTGGACGAGAACGGTGTTCCGCTCGACTGCGGCAAAGAAGCAAGGACCGCGACGGTGCCGCAGCGGCGGGCGTTGGCGGTTCGTGATGGCGGGTGTGCGTTTCCGGGGTGCGGGACTCCGTCGGGGTGGTGCGATGCTCATCATATTGTTCACTGGGGTGATGGTGGCCCAACAGATCTCGACAACCTGATCTTGTTGTGTGGTCATCATCATCGGACGCTGCATCACACGGAGTGGCGGGTGGAGATCGGTCCGGATCGGAAATCGGTGTTCTATCCACCGATGTCGATCGATCCGTTCCAGCAGCCGATCGGCGGGAACAGCCCACCCACAGCGGCGTGAATCGCGACAATCGAATACATCAGCACCGGGGACGAACCATGCCCCGGTGCTGGTGCACGTTTCTGGTCAGATCCCAACCCCTCAAATCCCAACCCCTCAAATCCCAGCCCCTCAGATCCCGGCCCTTCGCACGAGAGCGTCAGTGGCAGAAGGGGATACAACGTCAATCGCTCGTAACAGCCCCGCGTACCGCGGATACAGCTCGACGGGACGCGTATTGATCGCCCTCAAGATCCACGATGCAGCTTGATCGGCCGTCAGCGCCGGCTGGCTCACGTAATCCGCCGTCGGCGCGATCATCGGTGTTCGTATGAGTGGGAATTGCACTGTGGTGACATCGACACCGGTGCCGTGACATTCCGCGCCGAGGCTTCGGCCGAAGGCACTGAGAGCAGACTTCGACGCGTGATAGGCACTGAACCTCGGCATCACGCCCGCAGTGACTCCCCAGGTTCCGACGTTGATGATGTGTCCGGACTTCGCCTCGAGCATCGCGGGCAGTAGCCGCAACGTCAGTCTTGTCGGCCCGAAGTAGTTCAGCGCCATGGTGCGCTCGTAGTCATGGAATCGGTCGACCGAATCCAACGCGGTACGCCGGATCGAGCGACCCGCATTGTTGACGAGGATGTCGACCGACCCGAATCGATCCGCGATCGTCTCCGCGAGTTCGTCAACGGCTTCACCGCGGGAGAGGTCCGCAGGCACGATGTGTGCCCATCCTCCCCTGCGGTGAATCTCGTCCCGTACGTGTTCGAGGTTTTCCTCACCGCGCGCGACCAGGATCATCTCAGCTCCCCGACGAGCCAATAGATGAGCTGTCGCCTCACCGATCCCCGACGAGGCTCCCGTCAGGACGATGGTCTTGTCGGAAAGCGTGACGCCGCGAGACGGAACAAGGGAGCGCAGACGCGTCGGCGGTCTCAATGCAAGATTGCTGAGAATCGATCTGATCACGTCGGCCTCGGTTCGATCTTCGCGTGCGATTCGGTGCGAACCCGTCCCTGAACAGCCCACTTCGGACGCACCGCGGAAATTACTCAAAAGTAAGTTATGGCGCCGTTTCGGCCGTGTCAAGAATTCGTCGGGATTCAGGAGTATCTGCCACTAGCTTTTCCTGATACCTCGGGTTACATTAAATCCAGACCGAGTGCCAGCGATCACACAACCGGCCCTCGATTCCACCGAACACCGCGAGAAATACCAGCGGTGACCGAAACGAAGAGGAGACGCCATGACGCTCACATCGCCGCTCGACAAGCGCGGAGAAGCATCCGACGACTCGTACAACGAGACGCTTCGACTCCTGTCCGAGGGCTCGGTGCACAAGCACTTCGACCCGTACCTCGACATCGACTGGGACTCCCCCGAGTTTGCCGTCGTCCCGAACGATCGCCGCTGGATCCTCCCGGCCGAGACTGACCCGCTGGGTGCACACCCGTGGTATCAGTCGCAGTCCGAGGCCAGGCAGATCGAAATCGGCATGTGGCGCCAGGCCAATGTCGCGAAGGTCGGTCTCCAGTTCGAGAACATTCTGATCCGCGGCATGATGCAGTACGTCTTCTCACTGCCCAACGATTCGGCCGAGGCGCGCTACTGCACGCACGAGTCGGTCGAAGAGTGCAACCACACGATGATGTTCCAGGAGATGGTCAACCGCATCGGTGCCGACGCTCCCGGGATGAGCCGTCCGATGAAGATGCTTGCACCCTTCATTCCCCTCGCTGCGGGTCCGTTCCCCGAACTGTTCTTCGTCGGTGTCCTCGCAGGTGAAGAGCCCATCGACCACATTCAGAAGAGCATCCTGCGCGCCGGCGGCCAGATCCACCCGATCATGCAGTCGGTCATGGCCATCCACGTAGCCGAGGAAGCGCGTCATATCTCGTTCGCGCACAAGCTTCTGAGCCGCCGCATCCCGCTGATGTCACGCCCGAACCGGTTTGTCCTCTCGCTGCTGTTCCCGATCGTCATGCGCATTCTCTGTGACGCCATCGTCATCCCGCCGAAGTCCTTCTGGAAGCAGTTCGACATCCCGAAGTCCGTGAAGAAGGACCTGTTCTGGGATCTGCCCGAGTCGCGCCAGACCCTGCGCAACTACTTCGGTGACGTCCGCATGCTGGCCACCGACACCGGCCTGATGAACCGTGCCTCGCGCCTGGTGTGGAAGGCCTGCAAGATGGACGGCCGCGCATCACGCTTCCGTAGCGAACCTCACCGCAGCTCGCACAACGCCGCCGCGTAGCTCCCGGACAGTCGAGATCGGACTCATAGCGCCATGCCACACGTAGTCACGCAGTCCTGTTGCAGCGACGCCTCGTGCGTCTACGCCTGCCCGGTCAACTGCATCCATCCGACGCCGGACGAGCCGGACTTCCTCACCGCCGAGATGCTGCACATCGATCCGCAGGCCTGCGTCGACTGTGGCGCATGCGTCTCGGCCTGCCCGGTCGACGCCATCGTCCCCGAGTCGAAGCTGACCGACCCGCAGCGAGTCTTCCTGTCCATCAATGCGGACTTCTACAAGGAAGAGCGACCCAGGCCGCTTCTCGCCAAGGTCATCCCGGCAGCCCACGTCGACAAGGGCCGACCGCCGTTGCGCGTTGCGATCGTCGGTTCCGGACCGTCGGCGATGTACGCCGCGGACGAGTTGCTGACTCAGCCTGACGTGCAGGTCAACGTCTTCGATCGCCTTCCTGTGCCTTACGGCTTGGTTCGCGCCGGCGTTGCTCCGGACCATCAGAAGACCAAGCAGGTCACTCGCTTGTTCGACAAGATCGCCGCACAAAAGGGTTTCGAGTTCTACCTCAACGTCGAGATCGGCAAGCACATCTCGCACAGCGAACTGCTCGAAAATCACCATGCGGTGCTCTACGCAGTCGGCGCTTCGTCCGACCGTGGTCTCGGCATTCCGGGCGCTGATCTGCCTGGCACGGCCTCGGCCACCGACTTCGTAGCCTGGTACAACGGCCACCCCGATCACGCCGACGACGTCTTCGACCTCTCACATCGCCGCGCGGTCATCATCGGAAACGGAAATGTCGCGCTCGACGTCGCTCGCATTCTGACGGCCGATCCCGAGAAGTTGGCCGGTACCGACATCTCCGCTCACGCACTCGCCGCTCTGCGGAAGAGTCGCGTCGAAGAAGTTGTCATCGTGGGTCGACGCGGAATCGCGCAGTCCGCGTTCACGGTCCCCGAGTTCACCGGCCTGATGGCACTGCCGGACATCGAACTCTCTGTCGGACCCGACGACATGGTTCTCGACTCGGCCACCGAAGAACTGGCAAAACGCGGCGAACTCCCGCATGCCGTCGAGCAGAAGTTGCGTCTCCTCGAAGCCCTGAAGAACCGCGATCACGTCGACGTCGGCAACAAGCGCATCACGTTGCGCTACCTGCTCACGCCGACCTCGATCACCGGCGACGATCAGGTCAGCGGAATCGAGTTCGCGCGCAACGCTCTTGTCGACGCCAACGGAACCGTGCAGATCGAAGCAACCGGCGATACCGAGACCATCGATACCGGCTTGGTCCTCACCTCGATCGGCTACCGCGGAGTGCCCATCCCCGGCGTCCCGTTCGACGAGCGTGCGTCGGTCATTCCGAACGAGAACGGCCGAGTCCTCGAAGCTCCGAACGGTGATCCCGCCACCGGGGTCTACGCGACCGGTTGGATCAAGCGCGGACCGAGTGGGTTCATCGGCACCAACAAGTCCTGCGCGCAGGAAACGATCAGGATGCTCGTCGACGACTTCAACGACGGACGCCTGACCAACCCGGTCGCCGACGACTCCGCAGTCGATCGTCTGGTCCGGGCGCGACAGTCCGACGTCGTCGACCGCGAGGGCTGGCATGCCATCGACAAGGCGGAACTGGAACGCGGCGCTGCGCACGACCGTGTCCGCGAAAAGGTTCTGGATCAGGTCGAGATCACCTCCATCCTCGACGCTGCGGCCCGGGTGAAACCGGCGCGTCGATTCGGTCGACCCGTTCGCGCTCGCTGATCCGCTACAGGTAAACAGCTACTTTCACGCACACGGCCCCGCCTGCAGACTCGTCTGCCCGGCGGGGCCGTCTGCGTTCCGGCAGCGTCCCACTCAGCGAAAATTTTTGCCCGTCAGCGGCCGAAATCGTGTAATACTGCAACCTGTTCCAGTAAGCGGCACAGCGGGCCCACGATCCCCCGGATCAGGCTCGCCAACCAGATGAGGATTGCATGAGCGAGACTGCAACGCCGGCGCCGAACGGGAGTGTGACGCCTGCAGTAGAGGGTTGGTTCACCACCGGCGACGAACCTGCTCTGATCGGCACGAAGTGCCAATCCTGCGGCACCATTTCCTTCCCTCGTGAGGCGACGTTCTGCAAGAACCCGAGCTGCTTCAGCGAGGAGTTCGACGACGTGGAACTCTCCCGCCGCGGCACTGTCTGGTCGTACACCGACGCGCAGTACCAGCCCCCGCCGCCGTACATCCCGCGCTCGGATCCGTACGAGCCTTTTGCTCTCGCAGCAGTCGAGCTGTCCGAGGGGATCGTCATCCTCGGCCAGGTGGCCGACGGATTCGGCGTCGACGATCTCAAGGTCGGCAATACCGTCGAATTGGTTGTCGAGCCGCTGTACACCGACGAAACCGGAGTACGTACGACGTGGCGCTGGAAGCCTGTCGCCGCAGCTGATCAGGAGTCGCAGTCATGAGCAAGGACGTCGCAGTACTCGGTGTCGGTATGCACCCCTGGGGCAAGTGGGGGCAGTCGTTCGTGAAATACGGCGTTGCCGCCGCTCGCGCCGCGCTCGCCGATTCGGGTGTGAATTGGCAGGACGTCGACTTCATCGTCGGCGGCGAGACCGTCCGCAACGGTTACGGCGGATACGTCGCCGGAGCCACGTTCGCTCAGGCCCTCGGCTGGAACGGCGCTCGCGTCGCCACGTCGTATGCAGCGTGCGCGACGGGAGCCCAGGCACTCGACACCGCTCGCGCACGAATTCTGGCCGGCCTCAGCGAAGTTGCCCTGGTCGTCGGCGCCGACACCACCCCCAAGGGCTTCCTCGCTCCCGTCGCCGGTGAGCGTTGGGACGACCCGGACTGGCTGCGCTTCCGCCTCATGGGTATGACCAACCCGGCGTACTTCGCGCTCAACGCGCGTCGTCGCATCGACCTCTACGGCGCCACCGCGGAGGATTTCGCCAACGTGAAGGTCAAGAACGCCAGGCACGGGCTGAGCAATCCGAATGCGCGCTACCGCAAGGAAGTCACCGTCGAGAACGTGTTGGCCTCCCCCGTGGTGTCCAATCCCCTTCACCTGCTCGACATCTGCGCGACGTCCGACGGCGGCGCCGCAATCTTGCTGACGTCGATGGAATACGCCCGCAAGATGGGCATCGCGGAACCTGTTCGCATCAAGGCTATTTCGACGGTCACGCCGACGTTCCCCCAGACGATCATGGACATGCCGAACTTCTCCACCGATTCCAGCTCCGCCGTTCCCGCTCCGGAGCGCACGTTCAAGGAATCCATCGGCTACGCCGCATACGAGGAAGCCGGGATCTCTCCCGAGGACGTCGACGTCGCCGAAGTCTACGACCTCGCTACCTCCGTGGAACTGGACTGGATCGAAGACCTTGCCCTCTGCAAGCGGGGCGAGGCCGAGCACCTCCTGCGTGCGGGTGACACCAGTATCGGAGGCCGCATCCCGGTCAATCCGTCCGGTGGTCTCGCGTGCTTCGGCGAAGCCGTTCCCGCACAGGCACTTGCGCAGGTGTGCGAGCTCACTTGGCAGCTTCGTGGACAGGCCGAAGGCCGTCAGGTCGAAGGCGCCCGCATCGGTATCACCGCCAACCAAGGTCTGTTCGGACACGGCTCCTCGGTAATCGTTTCCGCCTGACCCTGTTCTACTTTCGTGGCGGTCGCACACTCACCCGTGAGCGGCCGCCACGATCACGTCTGCCACTGCCCCTGGCTGTGAGACCAGCGAGGCATGGGAGGTCGGGAGTTCGCTGGTGTTCGCGCCCATCCGGTTTGCCATGAACCGCTGCGCCGATGCTGGGATCACGCGATCCTCACCGGCAACCAGATACCAGCTCGGTGTGTTCGCCCACGACGGTGGCCCGCCGAGCTCGAGGTTCGCCCACAAAGCCGCAGACTTCTGATGCGCCAACATCGTTGCCGCTGTCTCGTCGGAAACATCCTGAGCGAAGACGGAATGGAAATACTCGTCCGTGACGTAGCCGTCGACGTTCTTCCCGCCGATCGCGTGAGGATCGTCGACGATCTTCAATCCCAGAGCCGGAGGAAGCAATTGGCTGCCAGGAAACCTGATGGGATCGATCGTGATCTGCACCGGCTCACCCTGAACCGGAGCAAACGCCGCGATGTACACCAACGACTGCACCTTCGGGTCGTGAACATTGGTGATCACCGCGCCGCCGTACGAGTGTCCGACGAGCACGACAGGTCCGTCGATGTCCGCAACCGTCTTCTCGATCACGGACGCGTCGTAAGCGGGCCCGCGTAGAGGATTGTCCGGCGCCACGACGCGATAGCCACGCGAGCGTAGGTCGGCGGCAACGCCGTCCCAACTGGTCGCGTCGGCAAAAGCGCCGTGGACGAGAACGACGGTTGGCTTGGGGCTCGCCACCGCAGCGCCGGAGCCGAAGATCACTCCGGCCGCGACTGTCATGAGTAACGCCAGAACTGCGGTGAATACACGTGAGATCTTCATGCGTTTCCTTCACTCTCGTCGAAAAGCGAGAAACTGCGGTAGGCCGGGACACGCCCGTTTCGATCCTAGAAATACCTGCTGCGACGGACGTGACTGTCCGTGCAGACTTTTGAGCTCACACTGCACAACTTCTGGTTGAGCGTCCGCATCGCGGGGTATCAGGGCTGCATGGCTTTGCTCCTGGATACTTCCGTGTTGGAGCCTGACCAACGCGCGGACGCCTTTGTCGACGCGATGGGTCGTGCCTCGGTCCCGTGTGCAATCCACTTGGAGAACCCGGAACGGGTGAGCGCGAGAATGAACGTGTGGAACCTCGGTGCAGCATCACTGTTCCGCTCCGAGTCGACCGGTATGCGGTTGACCCGAACACCACGTCACGTCCGGTCCGCGTCGATGCCCGTCCTTGCGATTGCCCTGCAGGAGATCGGGATCGGCCATCTAGATCAGCACGACGAACAACGCAGAGTGCCCGTCGGTGAGCTGTTGATGACGGACCTGACGTCGACCTACGATTTCTCCTGGCCGGGAACGGGCGCTTCCCAGTGCCTCTACGTTCCGATGGATCGGCTGGGACTGCCGATCGACACCGTGCGGGACGCAGCTACCCGGCCTCATCACAGCAATCTGTACCCCGTGATGATCGCGCACGTTCGTGAATTGTTCCGCAGCGCCGCTCTGTTGGAGACCGATCCTGCCGCCGAACAATTGGGCGAGGCCTCGATCGAACTCGCACGTGCTTTGGTCGCTTCGATCGCACATGCGAATCCTGACGCATCCGCTCCGAGATCGTCCCTTGCCATGACTTCGATCCGTCGATACATCCGTGAACACCTTCACGATCCGACACTGAACCCCGCACGAATTGCTCACGCCCACAACATCTCACTGCGACAGCTGTACAAGATCTGCTCGGACAACGGCTTTCGGATCGAACAGTGGATCATCACCCAGCGCCTGCAGAAGGCTCGGGACGAACTGGCTCGACCCGCTACCGTCGATCTGCCGATCGCGACCGTTGCGCACCGGGCGGGGTTTGTCGACGCCGGACACTTCAGCCGACGCTTTCGACAGGCCTACGGGCTGAGCCCGACTCGTTGGCGTCAGCTCCGCGATTGAAGCAGCGCCACAACGTCCGACTGACCACGACTTTCGGCATTGTCCAACGCGGTCTTCCCCGATGCATCGCGGATCGAGGGATCTGCCCCCGCGTCGAGAAGCTGAGTGATCACGTCGATATAGCGCGCCGAACCATCGCCGTACACAACGGCTTCGAGTAGCGCCGTCCACCCGGGATCGTTGATGTGATTGACCGGAACCCCGGCAGCGATCAGCATCCGGACGGTCTCGACATGCGCGTGTTCACTCGCCGGAATCAGCGCCGTACCGCCGTAACGGTTCACGCTGTCGACGTCCGCGCCGTGGGCGAGCGTGAGCGCCAGAATCTCGTTCAAACCTTCGGCTCCGGAATACAGGAAGGCCGAATCCTGCATGGAGTCCTTCGCGTTCACGTCAGCGCCGGCAAAAATCAACGTAGAAGCCGCAGCGACGGCGTTGTTCTTGGTGGCCTCGACGAGTGGAGTCCGTTCGCCCTCGCCGCGCGCTTCGATGTTCGCGCCGGCAGTCAGGGCAGCGGTAACAGCTGCGGGATCATTGCGGTCCACAGCATCGAAGAGCGCGCGTTCGGATTCCGGCGTCGATGGTGGATTTACACCCGTAGGCGGTACAGCTGCCGTTGTTGGTGCTGACGCCGCGGTTGTCGGCGTCAGCGGGGTGTCGGACGAACTGCAGCCAGCCAACGCTCCGGTCACCGATGCCGCGAAGATTGCGCAGGCGAGGACAGACTTGCGCGGCCGCGCCATCACAACGAATCACTTTCTTGGACAAGTGTTTCGAGCGTCATCCTGACGGCGTCCAGGTGTTCGGCCATCGCCCTGGAGGCGTGGTCGTAACTCCCGGATGCAATTCCTTCGACTATTCGTTCGTGTTCCTCGTTCGACTTTTCCTGGCGACCTGCAACAAGATTGAGTGTCTCGGATTGCCTTGTCAGCGCTTCACGGATATCGACGATTACCGACTCGAAGACCCGATTCCTACTGGCTTTTGCAATCAGTCCGTGAAATTGGGCGTCGAGTGCAACCCATACGAGCGGATCGTCCTCGTCACGCATCTGCTGTACCAGTCCGCGGAGGGCTGCCAGTTCCTCCGCTGTGTGCCGTTGGGCAGCCCACCCTGCGGCCGGAATTTCAACATGCGGCCGCGCTTCGACCAACTCGTTGGCCGCGTAGCTGCCGAAGTCGAGGTCTCGCGCTATCGAATCGCTGACGACGAAGGTGCCGAGCCCGGATTTCGTCTCGGTGAGCCCGAGGGCATGGCACGAGCGCAGGGCTTCACGGATGACCGATCGACTGACCCCGTGTCTTTCGGCCAGGGACGCCTCGGACGGGAGACGCTCTCCGACTGCCAGTTCGCCGGAGGTTATTGCGGCACGGAGGTCGGCGAGAACCGCCTCGGCAGCACTCACCCGCGAGGCGACGGGTCGCCTGGTGGCCCAGCTGTCTGACAGGTTCATGCCGTCATTGTTGCGACTGCCGAAGACCCGCGTCAAACATCGCACTTGATGAAGGGTTGACGTGCCGGAGTGAGCGAGGTAACAATTACACCTGTCAGACAGCCTGATAGCCCGATAGCTGGGCGGGACTACTACTCGACCGTCAGCGCTGCGATCCCGAAATACACCCACCGCGCAGAGTGATGCTTGCGCGAAGAGACACGAGGAATTGATCAAGTGCTCGAAACGCGAACAGAACACGATCTGCTCGGCGATCGCGAGGTTCCAGCCGATTCGTACTGGGGTATCCACACCTTGCGCGCAATGGAGAACTTCCCGATCACTGGTCGAACAATCGCCACGAACCCGCATCTGATCCGCGGCATCGCTTACGTCAAGTGGGCCGCAGCCAGCGCAAACGAAAAGCTGGGCATCCTCGACCGCCCGCGCGCGGAGGCCATCTCACAGGCATGCAAGGAGATCGTGGACGGGCGGTGGCACGAACAGTTCGTGGTGGACGTCATCCAGGGTGGCGCCGGCACGTCGACGAACATGAATGCGAACGAGGTCATCGCCAATCGCGCGTTGGAAATCCTCGGCCACCAGCGCGGCGACTACGAACGGCTTCACCCCAATGAACACGTGAACCTGAGCCAATCGACCAACGACGTCTACCCCACGGCCGTGAATATCTCGACGATCTTCGCGATCGATGACCTGCTGGATGCACTTCTTACACTCCAGAACGCATTTACGACCAAATCTCTTCAGTTCGCCGACACAGTGAAGATGGGACGCACCCAACTGCAGGACGCCGTGCCGATGACTCTGGGTCAGGAGTTCGGGACCTACGCGGTCATGATCGAGGAGGATCGGGCGCGTCTGGCTGAGGCCGCTCTTCTCGTTCACGAGATCAACCTCGGCGCGACTGCTATCGGCACTGGCCTCAACGCACCCGCCGGCTACGCCGAGGTGGCCTGTTCCGACCTGGGCGCACTGACCGGACTGCCGCTGGTGTTGGCAACGGATCTGGTCGAAGCGACCCAAGACGTGGGCCAGTTCGTCCACCTCTCCGGCGTCCTCAAGCGGGTCGCTGTGAAGTTGTCCAAGGTGTGCAACGATCTCCGACTGCTCTCTTCGGGCCCGCGAGCCGGATTGAACGAGATCAATCTTCCACCGGTGCAGGCAGGTTCGTCGATCATGCCGGGCAAGGTCAATCCTGTCATTCCCGAAGTCCTCAATCAGGTCGCGTACGAAGTCATCGGCAACGACGTGACGATCACGATGGCTGCGGAATCCGGTCAGCTCCAACTCAACGCTTTCGAGCCGATCATCGTGCACTCACTGTCCGAAGGAATGCGACACCTCGGTGCGGCTTGCCGCATTTTGGCGGACCGGTGCGTACTCGGCATCACGGCTAACACCGAACTGCTGCGCGCCCGAGTCGAAGACTCCATCGGCCTCGTCACCGCGCTCAACCCCTACATCGGATATACCGCGTCCACTCGGATCGCCCAGGAGGCGTTGATTTCCGGGCGTCGCGTCGCAGATCTCGTAATCGAAGCCGGCCTGCTCGACCGAGAGGAACTCGATCGGTTGCTCAGCCCCGAACATCTCGCCAATCTCCGCGTTTCGGGCGAGAAGCCTCATGCCACCGCTGTTGCGGAGGAGGTTTGATGACCGTCGAACGGGAAGAGACAGGCCGCGCCGAAGCTGCGACTGAGGAGGATCTTGGGTATCAGAAAGCGCTCGGCCCCAGGCAAATTCAGATGATCGCGATCGGTGGTGCGATCGGAACCGGCCTTTTCATGGGTGCGGGAGGGCGACTACAACAGGCGGGCCCGGCCTTGGTTCTCGTGTACGCGCTGTGCGGATTCTTCGCGTTCCTGATCCTGAGGGCACTCGGCGAACTGGTGATGCACCGACCGACCTCCGGATCCTTCGTTTCCTACGCACGCGAATTCTTCGGCGAAAAGATGGCTTTCGCTGCGGGCTGGTTGTACTGGATGAACTGGGCAATGACTGCCGTGGTCGACGTCACGGCTGTGGCGTTGTACATGAACTTCTTCAAAAAGTACTGGGCGCCACTGGGACACATCGATCAGTGGATGTTCGCTCTGATCGCGGTGTTGCTGGTTCTCGGACTGAATCTCGTGTCCGTGAAAGTCTTCGGAGAGTTGGAGTTCTGGTTCGCGTTGATCAAGGTCGTGGCCTTGACCGCATTCCTCGGGTTCGGTGTCTATTTCGTACTCTTCGGCACGCCCATCGAAGGGCATTCCTCCGGATTCAGCCTGATCGCCGACAACGGTGGGCTGTTCCCCAACGGAATACTGCCGGCAGTCGTGGTGATTCAGGGCGTCGTGTTCGCCTACGCTTCAATTGAACTCGTGGGGACCACGGCTGGAGAGACCGAAAATCCCCGGAAGGTGATACCCAAGGCGATCAACACAGTGATCATTCGGATCCTCGTCTTCTACGTGGGGTCGGTCCTGCTGCTCTCACTGTTGCTCCCGTACACCGAATACCACGCCGGTGAAAGTCCATTCGTCACATTCTTCGGTTCGATCAACATCCAAGGCGCAGATGCGATCATGAATCTGGTCGTTCTCACGGCGGCGTTGTCTTCCCTCAATGCCGGATTGTATTCGACCGGACGAATACTCCATTCGATGGCGACGGCCGGTTCGGCGCCTGCCTTCGCTGCCAGAATGAACAAAGCCGGAGTGCCGTACGGGGGAATCGCACTCACCGGCGTGGTCATCCTGTTCGGCGTCGGGCTCAATGCTGTTGTCCCAGCGCAAGCCTTCGAAATAGTCCTCAATCTTGCGGCACTGGGCATCATCAGTGCATGGGCGGTAATTGTGCTGTGCCAGTTGAGGCTCTGGCAACTTGCGAAACAAGGCAAAGTCACTCGCCCTTCCTTCCGCGTATTCGGCGCACCGTACACCGGGATCGCGACACTGGTCTTTCTTGCGGTCGTTATCGTGTTGATGGCATTCGACAACCCTGTTGGAACGTGGACCGTCGGATCCATCGCGATCATCGCACCGCTCTTGATGATTGGTTGGTACGCCGCCAGGAATCGTATTCGCGAGTTGGCCATCCACCACCCCGCAGCTTGACGTGAAAGGACCACAGTGTCGAAAGTCGCAGTTGTCACTACCGGTGGCACCATCGCCAGCACCCGGGATGCGCATGGAATCAGCCGGCCCGCAATCACCGGTGCAGATCTGGTCGGCAACGAGCAGACCGACATCGAGCTTCGAGTCGTCGACGTGATGTCGAAGGACAGCTCGAGCATGACCTTCGCGGACATGGATCGTGTTCGCGACGCCGTAGCCGATCAATTGAAAGATCCCGGACTCGACTCGGTGGTCGTGCTTCACGGCACCGACACGATGGAGGAAACTGCGTTCTTGTTGGACCTGCACCACGACGACCAACGCCCGGTGGTCTTCACCGGCGCGCAGCGCACTTTCGACCATCCCGAATCCGACGCTCGTTCGAATCTCGCCGCGGCGATCTCAGCCGGACTGGACATCTCGTCACACGGGCGTGGTGTCCTCATCGCCTTCGGCGGTTCGGTCCATCCAGCCGCAGGTACGCGAAAGTCCGATACGACGGCACTCGATGCCTTCCGCCGCGTGCACATCGATCCGCTCCTGCTGCGCACTCCCGAACCATTGCCGTGGCATCCGATTTCGGACACCCGCGTCGACATCATCGCCGTGTATCCCGGGGCAGACCGCGTACAGATCGACGCCTGCGTGCACGCCGGGGCGCAGGGACTTGTTCTCGACGGACTCGGTTCGGGAAATGCCAATCCGACGATAGTCGAGGCCGTACGAGACTGCGTCGGCGCTCACATTCCGGTAGCCGTGACAACTCGGGTGCCCTCGGGGCCAATCTCCCCGGTTTACGGTGGCGGTGGTGGCGGGCACGACTTGATCGCCGCAGGCGCTGTATTTTCCACCGATCTTCGAGCCGGGCAGGCACGTGTACTTCTGGCAGCCTTGTTGTCAGATCCGGATCTCGTGGGCCTGGAAAAGGTATTCGACCGCTATTCGAGGTTTGCTCGCACCCCGCCGTTCGGGCGGTAGAACTGGCGACACCATTCATTGTTCGAAATTCACTCCACTAAATCAGGGACTTTGGTCCGAATTTTCGACTTGGACGCTTATTTGGTGTCCGAATTGGGTAGTTTCACATCATCTAACTCGTTCAAAATTTCGATCCAGCGGTCACGTCCAGTGCAGCCAGTCGAACAGGAGTCGGATGAGCAGCCCATTTCGTGATGCCGCTGCAGTAACGCTCGACGCGTCTCACCGCGTCGGGCAAGCGCACGTGCCAGGCGCCGCACTCAACGGTCGTTTTCACCCGCCAACTGCCGTGAAAGGACTGGTCGCGCGTCCGCGCCTGCACCGCAAACTCACCGCATCCACTGCCACCAAAGGCTCAGGCCCCGGGCCTGTCGGGTTGCTCTCGGCTCCGGCCGGTGCGGGGAAGACCCTACTTCTGGCCGATTGGGCTCGCGAATATTCTCGAGCCTCCCCTGATGTTGCGCTGGCCTGGCTGACGTTGGCCGAGCGCGACAACAACGTGTCGATACTGTGTGAATCCCTCGCCGAGGCGATCGCGACCTCCGTCGATGCGGCCGGCCAGAGGCTCCCCGTGCAGACCGGATCCAGGCCGCCCGTCGAGCAGTGGCTCGCGCACTTTGCGGAAACCCTCGAAACGCACGAGCGCCGAACAACGTTGATCCTCGACGACGTTCACACCCTCCACGATCCGATGTCGATCGGTCTCCTCGATCGGATACTCACACAGACCCCGGGCAACCTGTCGATTATCGTTGCCGCCCGCTACGAACCACCGCTCACGTGGCATCGTCTGGCTCTCGACGGCCGACTCACCCGCTTTGCATCCACCGATCTCGCTTTCGATCGCTCCGAGATCACCGCGATATTCGGCGAGTACGACATCACGCTGCGCGACGACGAACTCGCAATCGTCGAGAACTTCACCAAGGGGTGGGGCGCCGTCGTTCGCCTGACCGCCGCGTTTCTGGCCGGCCGCAGTGACATCGGCGATGCACTGGACGAGTTCACGCACACACCCCGCCCGATCGCCGACTTTCTCGTCGACGAGGTACTGACGTCCTTGCCCGAACATGTCACCTCGTTCATGTTGCGAACATCGGTAGTCGATTCTTTCTCCGCCCAACTGGCGGAAACTCTGACGGACTCGAACGCTCGATCCGAGATCGACTCGCTGATTCAGTTCAACTTCCCCGTGACCCGTACCGATTCCGCCGACCACACAACGTGGTTCAGCTATCACCCTCTCTTGCGCGAGCACCTTCGGGCAGAGTTCCGTCGCGTCGATCACGTCGAGAGAAACCGCGTACACCTGCGAGCAGCAAGCTGGTTCGAAAGCAATCACTTCGAACTCGAGGCGCTCGAACTCGAGGTGTCGATCGGAGACCCACACCGCATTCTCGCGTTTCTCGAACGCTGCGGGCTGGGCCTCGTACTCGACGGGCACTGCGGGGACGTCGTGCGAGTCCTGGAATCGGTGTCGACGCAGGTTTCGGAATCCCCGATCACCCGACTGGTGCTGGCGGCGGCCGCCCTCCACTCCGGTGACGTGACCTCGGCGACCACGTGCCTCGATCTTCTCGAGGCAACTCATCCACCGATTGCAGAAGATCCATTGTTCCTGGCGATGAGCCTGGAAATCTCCTGCGTTACGGCGACTTCCGACAACGAGCCGCTGGCGGCACGTCTGGAGCGGCGCCAGAAAAGCACCCACTCCGACATCGAAGCCTACGCACACATGGAATTGGCGACGGCACACTTACTGCGACGTGAGTTCGACAGGGCGACTGTCGAATACACTCAAGCCGTCGCACTCGGGACAATACGGGGCAGGGCGCGATTCGTCTTGAAGTCGCTGACCGGACTGGGCTACGTAGCTTCTCTCAGCGGAGACATCGGGGCGATGAGGGCTCACTCCGTCTACGCTCTCGACTACGCGGTCGAACATCGCATCACGACGACTGCGGAGTACGAGTTGTCCGCGTCGGTGGCCGCCTTTGCCACATATCTCTGCGCTTCGAGCGAACTCCCGTACCACATCCCGACAATCGGAAACTACCGGAGCACAGACGTTCTCGGCGCCAGCGCGCCGGTGTTCGGGTGGCACTCCGTCGTAACCTTCGGCCTTCACAGTCTCGACGGCTCGACCGACCGACGCTCGACCGCCGCCGATGTCCGCGACGCGATGCTCAGCGCGATCGAATTACGTACCTTCGCGTTCGCGACCTTGGCTCTTCTACCACCCGTCGTCCACGCATGCCTTTCCGTCGGCGAGGTGGAATGGGCAGCGAGACTCGTGCGTGACGCAGCCGATCAATTCGGAGAAACGTCGGAGATACATCTCGCACGGGGTGCCGTCGCCTTCTCGTCCAACAAGTTCGCGGAAGCACTCGTCGAAGTTTCCGAAGCTCTCGGGTCCTCCGAAATCCCGTTGCTCGCACATCACGTCTACGCCTGGACACTCGAAGCCGGGATCCACGCTGCAACAGGTCACGAGCGCAAGTCGTTTCGCTCCCTCCACAAAGCGCTGCGCGCCGCGGAAGCCGGTAGCCTGCTACGCCCCTTCCTCGACTACGGCGCATCCCTGCGGCCGGTGTTCGACGAGTTCAGTGGACATTTCGGCGATCAGGAAGCATTTGCCGAACAGGTACGTAGCCGCATTCGCCCACAAGAATTGGTGAGTGCACCGATCCTCACGCCAGGCGAATACACCGTGCTCCGTGAACTGGCTTCCGGAGACACCACCGAGTCCATTGCCGACACGCTGTTCCTTTCCGTCAACACCATCAAGACGCATCTTCGCGGGATCTATCGCAAGTTGGAAGTGAGCAACCGACGCGACGCGCTCAAGGCTGCGCGACGCGGCGGACTCATCTGAGCAAGACTGCTTCCATGCCCCCGAAGCTGTATTCCGATACGCGCGATCGATTGACCGTGTGGGCGAGACGTACACCCAGTCGACGGTTGGCGACTGATGCAACCATCGGGGTCTTCGAAGTCGGGCTCGTGGACAGCGCCATGACTTTGGCGGCCCAGGCCTTTACGTCATTGCTCCCGGTCATGATTGCAGCGTCGACCTTGGAGAAGCTGAAGCCGTTGGCTGATGCCGCCAAAGACGACCTCGGCGTCCAACTCCCCGACACCGTATTGACCAGTACCTCTACCGCGGCAGCGTTCGGGATTGTCGGCTTGCTCATGCTGCTGATCAGTTCCACGTCCTACGCTCGCGCTCTCGGCCGGATGTACGGACGGATCTGGAGCGTGCCGACGGCGACACTCCGTCAGGCGTGGCGGTGGTTCGCGGTAGTGTGCGTCGTGGCCGCGTCGGTGGTCGGTGCGGCCCTGTGCCGTGAACTGAATGGCGTTCCGGGAGTAGGCAGAATCCTGGAATTCACAGCGGTCTACGTCGTGTGGGCACTCGTGTGGACAGCCGTGCCCATGCTGCTGACGGCCAATCGCATGACCACTCGAATGTGCGTCGGGTCAGGATTGCTCACCGCGACGGGCCTGACCGGACTGCACGTGGCCGGCACTCTTTTCCTCCCCCGAATGACAAAGACGTCGCAGGACGAGTTCGGTCTTCTGGGCGTGATGTTCACCGTCATCGGCTGGCTGTTCATCTTCTCGGCCATCGTGGTTGTCGCGTCGTCGATCGTCGGATCAGTGGCCAAAGATTCCGGTCCCCTGGGAATCTGGCTACGGACATCACGCTGAGGTGTTGTCTCGACCTGCAAGCGCTTGCGAGACGGTCGGATAGACGTCGACCTTCAGCGCGCCCTGGTCGGCACCGGACAGAACGTCGCGGAACTGCCCGATGTCGCGTGCCACTCGGAAGCTCACATTCCTGCGTGCCAACGAATCTCGAAGCTGAGCCAACATCTGCGCAGCGCTGACGTCGATGAACGGTGACGTCTCGGCGTCGAGAACGACCATGGTGGTGCCGGCGGTCACCAGACCGGTGATCTGATCACGCACGTGATCGGCATTGGCGAAGAACATCCCCGCTTCGACCCTGACCACTACGACGCCGTCGAGTGTTTTCAGATCAGGATGCCCACTGATGTCGACCCAGCGCGTGCCGTCCTTGGCCAGAGCGGCCACGTGCGGTTTGGAGACCCGATACAGGAGCAGCAACATCGAGACGGCGATTCCGATGATCAGACCGGGCAACGTGTCGAAGAGGAGAACCCCGAACATCGCCGCGATCGCCGCGGCGAAATCGGCCCGGGCAGCGTGCCCGTAGATACTGCCCAACCTCTTCGTCCACACCCGGTACAGCGCTGCGAGAGAGGAGAAATCGACCAGTTCGATCACTGCTGCGATGACCACAGCCGAGAGCGTCGCCTCTGGCAACTTCTCGAACAGGCCGGTGAGAAACAGCAGTGTCACCAGCGTCAGTGCCGCGACCACCAGTCCGCTGACCTGAGATTTGGCGCCCGCTCCTCCGTTGACGGCGGTCTTCGACAGGCTGCCGTTGACCACCATTCCCGAGCAGAGACCCGATCCGAGATTGGCCGCACCCAGTCCTGCCAGTTCACGATTGGCGTCGATGGTGTAGCCGGCTTTGGCCGCGTATGTCTTTGCAGCGCCAAGACCTTCGGCGAAACCGATGAGCAGAACGCCGACCGCCGGTCCGACCAGGTCGAGGTAGTCCTCGGCTCCCACACCACTCGGCAGGCCCATCGACGGCAGGCCCGCGTCGATGTGTCCGACAATGTCGATGCCACGATCGTCGAGGCCGAACAACGCTACTGCGGTAATGCCCAGCAGCACGACGAGGAGCGAACCCGGTACGAGCGGAAGCCATCGCTTGACGCCCAGGACCATTGCCAGGCTGAGCAATCCGATGATCACGGTCGGTAGGTCGACCTCACCCAGTTCCTTCACCACTGTCCACGTCTGGACGAAGAAGTTTCCCTCCCCCTTGGCCACGCCCAGGAGTTTGGGTACTTGACCGATGATGATCGTGAGCGCCAGACCGACGATGAATCCCTTGAGAACCGGCTCGGAGATGAAGGACGCGATGAATCCGAGGCGCATGAATCCTGCGAGCAGTCCGACGAGCCCGGTCACGATCGCCAATGCCGCCGACAGCGCGATGAATCGGCCGTCGTTTCCTGAAGCCAATGGCGCGATCATCGCCGCGGACAACGCTGCGGTCGCCGACATCGGCCCGACGATCAGATGGCGCGAACTGCCGGCTGCTGCATACAGAATCAATGACGGAACCGCAGCATAAAGCCCGACCACCGGCGGAACTCCGGCGATGGTGGCGTACGCGAGCGCTTCCGGAACAAGGACAGCCCACACCGTAAGGCCCGCAATGATGTCGGGGCGAAGCCAAGCGCGTTGATAGTCGGACAACGATCCGAAGACCCACCAGGTCCGCGCGTGCGGAGCACTCATAGTCCTTGCACCCCTTTACTGATCTGCATCGCCGCGATCAGGACGAGGAGCCCGACGTTCAGCAAGTGCGTGTTGGTGGCTATCCAGGTGCGGATCTTCAGCAGCGGTTCGGTTGCCTCGTCCTTCTTGATCAGCAGGAGGGCAACAGGTACCGCGACCGAGGTCACGGACACCAGCGAGAAGATCACGGCCGAGACGATCTGCGACGTCGGTGCCACGGTGCTGAGACGAAGGTTCATCGCTGCTGCGATGGCACACGACATGTCGATGGGGTTGAGAACGAACAGCGCGAAACCGAGCACACCGGATCGCATTGGTTGGAAGTGCTCAACCGATTGCAGCATCTTCGGCAGCTGAGGGGCCGCAGCCACAACGTCGCCAGGGGCAACTGCAGCCGCCATCGCCTGAACCCCGCGACGACTGCGTGAGTAGACGAACCAGGCACCCGCCAGCAGAGTTGCCCCGAGAACGAGATGGATGATGGGCACCCACAGCGGAGGGTGTGTGCGCTGATGAACCTGGAGTGCGGTCAAGATGACGTACGAACCGGCCAGCGCGACAACTATTCCGAGATACCACCCGATCAGGTACGCAATGCTGTTGATACGCGCTCGTTCGGAAAACAGTACGGCCACAACGGCGACAACCGCCAGCGGGCTCATGATGATCCCGAGCGCCAGCGGGATCTGTTGCAGTAGCAGCGATCCCATAACTACCTCCAGTTGTCAGAGACCGCCGATGCCCTTGCCGATGAGAACAACACCGATAACCAGGATCAACACACTCATCACCGTGGCGTTGTTTTCCTGCAACCACACCTTCAGCTTGGCCAGCGGACCACGCAGTCGCTCCGCGGCAACGAGGTAGCCGATCACGGGCACGCACACTGTGCAGGCCGCGATGATCGTGAAAACCAGAATGGCGACAACAACTTCTCCGGAGCCCAATGACGCGGATCCGATCGAGATTCCGGCCGCGATACACATCATCAGATTCTTCGGATTGATCGCAGCCAGAGCGAAGCCCAAGCCGAGGCCTTTGACAGCGGTCATGTCATCGATGGCGTGCATCCACTTCGGGGTTTCGTGCTCGCCTCCGCGTCCGCGCCATTGCTTGACTCCGAACGCAAGAAGCAATACACCCAACGCCAGCTTGATCCACGACACTGTCGCTGACGGATCACCTTCGGAGTCACCGAGCTTGCTGGACAGAAGCACGAAGATCACGGTGGCGACGACGATTCCCAGTATCCAGCCCAGCGCGAACCCGACGCTCGTGCTGCCGGCACGCTTGGACAACAACATCAAGATTGCCGCGATGATCGGGATCGGCGATACCGCAACGCCGACCGCGAGGGGTAACAGATCCCCGATGACAGATCCCATGCCGACCTCTTCTCTCTCCCGGTCGACACTAGGGGTGGCGACTCTACGGAGCCTCACACAAAAGGGATGAACGGACCCGCGACGACATTCACCCGTAGGGGATGACGCCCCGAGCGCGTACGGGAGTAAGACTGGATCCCACGGATGCGGAGTCCTGGATCGGGCAGCGACGCCGATTGCACTTGACGACATGCGATTTCGAGGCTCGGAGCGCTGCTTTCTCGAACCTCATGGCCCTACGAAATGGAGCGGATACTGATGAATGCTCCCACTCGGTATCAATTCCTCATCGACGGCGAAGTGTCGGACCGCGTCAAGGCCGCATTTCCTGAACTCAGTGTCGCCAGTGCGGCCGGCGGGTTCACCAGTTTGTACGGACCCGTCGCGGACCACACGGCTATGCGGAGCATCATGGCCCGTCTCGATTCCCTCGGCCTGACCGTCGCCGAAATGCGTCGACTCCCAGACTGATCCGAGCCACACCCTGTCGAAATGTCCCACGCACGAGCGATGGTCCCGACCGAGTCGACTCGGTCGGGACCAACTGCTCTCGGGTTGTTCGGTGCCTAGACTCTGTCCCTGTCCCAGGTCGCGACCGCCCAGATCACAACGACATCGAGCGCGATGACCAGGATCGACCACAGTGGGTAATACGGCATCCACAAGAAGTTGGCGATGATCGAGAGCGACGCAATGACGATTGCCGCCGCCCTGGCCCACACTGCACCGGTGAAGAGGCCGAGGGCCACCACGATCCCGATGATGCCCAAGATGATGTGGATCCAACCCCACGTCGTGATGTCGAACTTGTACGTGTAGTTGATACCCACGACAAACAGATTGTTGTCGGCAACGGCCGCGATGCCCTGAAGCAGAGCGACAATGCCTGCGGTGAGCAGCAGAATTGCTGCTGCAAACGTCGTACCTACCGCGAAACCCTGCCGGACAGGGTGATTCGCGGGTTCCCGCGGTGGAGCAGTCATCAGCGTTCCTTTCGACAGAATGCACTTCCCTTACTCAGTCTCGAGGGGCTGGAAGGCGAAAACATCACCCGTCGCGGATGAACCGCAGGTCACCGACCCGTACCCGTTTGCCGGGATCGCAAACCAATGTTGGCAGACTGGCACTGTGCAACACACCGTAGTCGTGATCACCGATATCTATGCTCCACCGGCGGTGATCTTCGATCTCGAACTCGACATGGACGAACACTCGGCCTCGCTCCGCGCAACAGATGAGGTGGCAGTCACGAGTACGGGTAGATCGACGCTGGGAGAGGGCGACGAGGTGTCGTTCACTGCTCGGCATCTCGGGTGGAGATTCTCGATGACAAGCCGGATCACGCAGTACAACCGTCCGTACTCGTTCACAGACGAGCAGGTCCGCGGCCCGTTTGCCGCAATGCGGCACGAGCACGTCTTCGACGTTCAGCCGGGTGGGTGGACGCGGATGCATGACCGCTTCACGGTTACGGCCCCCTTCGGGACGCTCGGACACCTGGCACTGAGGTTGGCTGTCGGCCCGTATCTGCGGCGCCTTCTCGAGCAACGCGCCGCGCACGTCAAGGGCCGCGCAGAAGTCGGCACGCCTTTCATCGAGTGAACACCCGCTCTGACGCACCGCAGGGAGTGCTCACTCGACAAAACCTGTGTTCACTCAGCAGCAGTCGCACTCGTCACCGCTCTCGGGCACAGCCACAACCGGGCAGCACGGATCACCCTTCCACGCGTTGATGCCTTCCTTCACCGCGATGACGGCGATGACCAGTGCAGCAATCGGATCCGCCCACGACCAGCCGAGCAGCGAGTTGAGCAGCAAACCGACCAACAAGACAGCAGAGAGGTAAGTGCAGAGCAGCGTCTGCTTCGAATCCGCGACCGCCGACAGCGAACCCAACTCCCGACCGGCTCGGCGTTGCGCATAGGACAGGGCCGGCATGATCGCCAAACTCACCGCAGCCAAGAGTATTCCGACGCTCGTGTGCCGAGCTTCCCCCAGACCGAACAGCGACCGAATCGCGTCGAACGAGACATACGCAGCGAGCCCGAAGAACGAGAATGCGATCACTCGCAGTGCCGTCTTCTCACGGCTCGTCGGATCCGGCGCCGAGAACTGCCAGGCAACCGCTGCCGCCGAGGACACTTCGATCACCGAATCGAGGCCGAAACCGAACAGTGCTGCGGACGACACCCGTGTGCCCTCCGCCAGCGCGATGATCGCTTCGACGACGTTGTAGCTGATCGTGATCGCCACGAAGATGCGAATTCTTCTCGACAAGAGCGCACGCCGGTCAGTCGAGAGCCCGACACCGTCAACGGGCGCAACCATCAGCAGCACCCCTCTGATTCGCTGTCCGGGCAGTACGACGGATCCACCGCGAGTACGACCCCGAGCAGGTCGTCGAGGGCCCGACCGATATGTACATCGGCGAGTTCGTATCTGGTCCGGCGCCCTTCCGGGACGGCCACCACCAAGCCGCAACCGCGCAGGCAAGCCAGATGATTGGACAGCTTCTGCCTGGTCACAGCCAGTGTTTCAGCGAGGTCGGACGGATACCGGGGCGCGGTCTTCAGTTCGAGCAGTATCCGTGTCCGAGTCTCGTCGGACAGTGCATGCCCGAACCTCGCAAGCACCGCCACGTTGGTCACCACATCTACGCCCGCGATATCCATACGTGCGACAGTACATCGAAAACTGGATTCAGAAAACGATGAACTCCGATGGTTCAAGATCCCACCATCGGGTAACGCAAGCGTGAAGCCACCCAACCAGGCGAACACCGGGAGCTCACATCCGATGAACCGTACAAAAGTCGACGACCACGTAGCGATGGCCGAACTACCGACAACCGGAAGCATCTTCCAGGCCTCGTGGCCGGTGCGTACGGGTGACATCCACACCGACAAACAACTGCGCCTCGACGCGATCGCGCGCTACCTCCAAGACGCGGGCTTCGACAATCTCGTCGACCGCGGCGCCATGGATACACACCCGCTGTGGATGGTACGAAGAACGGTGATCGATGTACTCGAACCGGTCGTCTGGCCGGATCGAGTTCATCTACAGCGCTGGTGTTCAGGCCTGTCGAACAAGTGGTGTTCGATGCGAGTTCGCATCAGATCCGATGGCGGCGGGTTGATCGAAACCGAGGCGTTCTGGATCAACATCGACCCGAAGACGGGAATGCCGGCATCCATCAGTGAGAAGTTCACCGCTGCCCTGGCATCAACGGCCGTGGACCAGCATCTTCACTGGCGTCGGTGGATCGACCCGACCCCGGACACGACGCCGTCAGCGGATACGCCGTTCCCGTTGCGCTCGAGCGATTTCGACCCCTTCGATCACGTGAACAACGCAATCTACTGGCAGCCCGTGGAAGATGCGCTGCCCGACAGATTACGAAGCGGGCCCTTTCGCGCGATCCTCGAGTACACCCAGCCCATCAAGAGAGGTGAGCAGGTGAGCGTGCGAACCGGCACGAACACGCTGCACATCGACGCAGGCGACGAGGCACGTGCGTCGGCGCGGTGGTTCGCCTTGTCTCCGAAGAGCAACGATCAGGGGTGAAGTTTTCCGAATCCCACGACGGCAGAGTCGGATTGCCAGTCCAGGTCATGAACCCGCACCTTGCCGAACTCGTTGCCGCCAACCGTGATCGCAGAGTTGCCGTCCACTGCCACAACGATGTTGGTGTGCTGACCGACCCATCTCGAACTGTCGTAGATCACCACATCACCCACATTCGGGGTGTACCCGCTGCCGTTCTCGGCGTACGCGCCGATCCCTTGGTAATACTCCTGCAAGGTGTACACCCCCGGGATGCGCCAACTTCCGGAGTTCGGGTTGGACAACGGTCGACCCGCTTCCCTCATGATCCAGCTGACAAAGTCGGCGCACCACTCTTCGTCGATGCCGTCGGAATAGAAGGTGCCCGGACGGTCCTGCTCATGCTCGGATTGAAGTAGCTCGAGCACCCGACCTTGATCCGACGTGAGCGCACTCGCGTCCACCGCCGGGAACTCAGCCGTGTCCCAGGGCAGGTACCGCGACGGTGCGACCGCGACGACCACCACCCCAACCACGATCACGACGCCGAGCACCCCGGCAATCCAGAGCACGATGCGGCGTCGGCGGTTCAATTCGGCAGGACTCACCCTTACGAGTGTGCCAGCCTGCCGCGGACCGAATCGCCAACCACCCCGATGACCTGGCAATTCTCACCAAATTCACACGAATGTGCCACCAAACTATTGCGGTGGCACCAAAGTGGTGCCATAGTGATGCCATGTACTTGACACCGTACGTAGACAACCTTCGCCACGAACTCGCGGTGGCGGCCGAAGCAGGCGGAGAAGACGCAAAGGCACTCGCCGATCGTTTGACCGCACCGCTGGAATCAGCAGTGCGACTCACCCTTCTCGACGCATTGTCTGCGGCAGCCGCCGAGATCACGCGTGACCTCGCCCCGGGTTCGGTGGACCTGCGCCTGCGGGGACGCGAACCCGAATTCGTGGTGGCACCAGCCATCAGTGAACCGGTTCCAGCCCCCGTCGAAGAGGACCCGACTCCGGCACCGCGCCCCGTCACGGAGTCCGACGACGCCTCGATGACTCGAATCAACCTGCGGCTGGGGCAAGACCTCAAAGACCGGATCGAGGCGGCGGCCCGGGAAGCCGGTATCTCCGTCAACGCGTGGCTGGTTCGCTCGGCTGCAACGGCTCTGGAAGGCGGCGCGAACAGAAGCACTCCGAGACAGCGCACGTCCCAAGGTTCCGAAAGCTTCAGCGGCTGGGTGCACTGACACCGGCTTCATCTTTCGCACCACCCTCTTTCATCAACCGAGACAACCTCATCGGGAGTATCACCATGCCTACATTCAGCACACCTGACCCCATCACCTTGAACTTCGACGTGGCAGTCGCACACATCCGGATCACGGCGAGCAGCCGCAACGACACTGTCGTGGAAGTGTTGCCCAGCAACTCGTCTCGCGAGGTCGACGTTCGAGTCGCCGAACAAACACGCGTCGAATTCGCAGGTGGCCGGCTGCAGATCAAGACTCCGAAACAGCGCGGCCTCGGCATCTTCGGGAAGACAGGATCTGTGGACATCTCCGTTCAGCTTCCCTCCGGCTCGGAACTCGAAGGCACTGCTGCAGTTGCCAACCTCCGTAGCGAAGGCACTCTCGGACGATCACGGGTGAAGGTTTCCGCGGGCGATTGCACACTGGAAACCACCGGGCCGCTCAACATCAGCACCGGGGCCGGCGCGATCATCGTCGAGCACGTGGCCGGTGACATCGACACGAGCACCGGGTCCGGAAGCATCCGCATCGGCCGCGTCGACGGCAACGCGGAGGTCAAGAACTCCAACGGCGACATCAACATCGGCACGATCACCGGCGCACTGAAGGCGAAGACCGCCAACGGCAGTGTCGCCGTCGAGCACGCCGAATCCGACGCGAGCGCCGCAACCGCCAACGGCGACATCCGTTTCGAGACCATCGAGAGTGGAGTCGTATCCGCCAAGACGGCCGCCGGGCGAATCCATATCGGCGTTCGATCCGGAACCGCCGCACGATTCGACGCTCATACGTCCTTCGGCCGCGTCGACAACCAGATGAATGCCACGCACGGTCCGGCTTCCACTGAACGCCGGGTAGACGTCCGGGCACACACCAGTTACGGCGACATCGTCATTCGACGTTCGGAGCCCCGAGAAGAATCCAACAAGAAGATCTAGCGAAAGGAACGCTGATGTCCCGTAAACCAGCCATCACCGCGACGGGCCTGAAGAAGGCCTACGACGACAAGACGGTACTGGACGGAATCGACATCTCCGTCGACCGCGGAACCGTCTTTGCACTCCTCGGCCCCAACGGCGCCGGCAAGACCACCATCGTGGAAATCCTCTCGACCCTCGTTCCCGCAGACGGCGGCGACATCCGCATCGCCGGGTACAACCCTTCCGACGATCCCGACGCGGTGCGTTCGCGCATCGGCGTCACCGGGCAGTTCTCAGCAGTCGACGACTATCTGTCCGGTGAGGAAAACCTTCTCCTCATGGCCGACCTGCACCATCTCGGCAAGGACGAACGTCGAACGCGCACTGAAGAACTCCTGAAGAAGTTCGATCTGATCGACTCCGCGGACAAGCTGGCGTCGACCTACTCGGGCGGCATGCGTCGACGGCTCGACCTGGCAATGACGTTGATCGGACGACCGGAGATCATCTTCCTGGACGAGCCCACCACCGGCCTCGACCCCCGGAGCCGACGCACCATGTGGCAGATCATCCGGGAGTTGGTCGAGGGCGGTGTCACCATCTTCCTCACGACCCAGTACCTCGAGGAAGCTGATCAACTGGCCGACCACATCGCCGTCCTCGATCAGGGACGGATCGTCGCCCAAGGTACGGCAGCGGAACTCAAACGGCACATCCCCGGCGGCCACATTCGTCTTCACTTCTTCGACCGAGATCAGCTCGATTCTGCTGCAGCTGTTTTCGACGAATCATCACGTGACGATGCCGCCTATGTCCTCCAGGTCCCCAGCGACGGGGGTGTCCGCTCGCTGCGCTCTCTTCTCGACCAACTCGACGCTCACTCGATCGACGTCAAGGAACTCTCCGTGCACACACCCGACCTGGACGACGTGTTCCTGACTCTGACCGCCACCGAAAGGACCGACGCGCGATGACCACCATGACGCTTGCCTATCAGGACTCGAAAACCATGCTGCGTCGCAGCATTCGACACATCCTTCGATATCCGTCGATGACGGTGATGCTCGTCGGAATGCCAGTCGTTTTCCTACTGCTGTTCGTCTACGTGCTCGGCGGAACGCTCGGGAACGGCCTCGGCCCCGGCGGTGGCGGCCGAGCCGAGTATGTCAATTACGTTGCACCGGCGATTATTCTGATGACCGTGGCATCAGCGGCACAAGGTACTGCCATCTCCGTCGCAACCGATATGACCGCCGGGATCATTGCACGATTCCGAACGATGGCGATCACGCGCACGTCCGTCCTGACCGGTCACGTTCTCGGCAGCCTCCTTCAGACGATCGTGAGCCTCGTTGTCGTCATCGCCGTAGCGATAGCCGTCGGCTTCCGGCCCACTGCAGGCTTCGTGGAGTGGGCCGCGACGTTTGCACTCCTCGTCCTGGTCTCCATCGCCATGATCTGGTTGTCGGTCGCATTCGGCCTCGTCAGCAAGAGTGTCGAGACGGCCAGCAACCTTCCAATGGTGTTGATCCTCTTGCCGTTCCTGGGAAGCGGCTTTGTCCCCACCGACTCGATGCCGACCGTGTTGCGATGGTTTGCCGAGTATCAGCCGTTCACTCCGATCATCGAGACTCTTCGAGGACTTCTTCTCGGCGAAGCCATCGGAAACAACGCGATACTCGCGATCGGATGGTGCGTCGCAATCACCTTCCTCTCCTACCTCTGGGCACGGAGTTTGTTCAACCGACGCCCGGTGCGCTGACCTCGAAACACACGATCTTCGAGAACGGGTACGGTGTCGCTGTCGTCGAGTTCCGAGGCGATGGCGACGTCGTGTGGAAACCCCATGACGATCAACTCGCGCCCTGAGGCGCAGTCCCGTAACCGTTCCTCGTGCGAATCCGACACCGCCGTCCAGGCAGTCGCCGCCATCTGCGCCTCGGGCGATGGGGACCCTTCCCAACCAGTCACGGTCAACGCCGTGACAACCGCACCGGCGCCCCACAGATCCTCCACCGCCGGACGCAACTCTCCACCGGGCCACTTTTCACCGGACGCGACTATCGCAACCCTCGATCTCGAACCATGTTCGTGCACAATCCAATCAGCGACGGCGGAAGCGTTCCTCAACGAAGCGCCGACACACACCGCAACCTGAGATGCCAACGCAAACGCGATAGTCGACCCGTTCGGCGACGGCAGCACTAGCCGACTCGGCACCTCGGCTTCGCGAATCGTCTTGGGAGACAGACTGATCTGACCCTCCGCGGCTACGCTTCGCCTCACTGCCAGGACCGCATCGGCATCACGCGCGTAATCGAACGCGCGCTCGTCGTTCCAGGAAAAGGGAAGTACGTCGATTCCCGCGTCGGCGGCAACGCTCAGCGTCGTCGTGAACGAGAGAACGTCTACCACCACTGCCACATCGACGCCGGCAGCAATCGCTTCGGCGCCGCGCAACCCCCAGTCGAATCGAAGTCCGTAATCGAGTTGGCGATGCTCCGGATTCATCGCACCAGCATCTCAGAAACGAATCAGCTTGTCCGGCACGCGCAAGTCATCGTGCTCGTACAGTGCTCGCACGGCAACGGGATCGTCGGCGGCGCACACCGCGGCGACATCGTCCAACAGTAGGTCGTAGTCGGCGCCGGTCTTTCCGTCGTAGGCGTCCGTCATACGACCCCACTCGTCCCACGGCAGGGTTTCGACCTTGTTCATCGCGGCGAGATCCTTCACTGCGTTGCCGCGGATCTCGGCAGGCCCCCAGTTCTCGGTGCCGTACACCCCGAACTGGGACGCGTCGATCTCGCCGCGTCGATATGCCAGCCACGCCTCACCACCACTGAGGAATTCTCCCGGCTGCAGATCATGGGCGTGAGGAAGGACGTTCTGTCCGAGGATCTCGGAATCGATGCGGATCCACCGCTTGCCTGCGTCGTCCCAGTACTCGGTGATCCAGTGGTCCACGCCCTGTCCCGGTTGAAAGTAGGTGGCGAAACCACAACGGACCCGGGCGGCAAAACCGCGGTAGCGCAGAAACGCACAACTCAAAACTGCAAAGTGCCGACAGGTTCCGACGACCCGATTGTCGGGTTCACGGGCGGAGGTCACCGGTGCCGGATCGAGCGCAAGCAGGCGTTGGAGCAGAACGCTTGCCGGCCGGATCTGGTTTTCGTCGAATCGGTCGGCAGGCAGATTCAGCGACTGAGCATCGGTGGGTTGGACCACCAGGTACGGCACTACCCGGCATATTTGCACGGGGTCGGTGGAGAGCGACTCGAGGGCGAGCGGGTCCACTCCATCGATGCGGGTGAACGGTCCTGCTGATGTGTAGTCGAGAACCGCCGTCATGGGCGGAGGTTAACAAACACTGCCGACACAGCAACTCCACTATGGTTAGGGTCCCATAACCATGAAACCCGAGGTTGCCGTGAACCCTATGTTGAGCCGCCGTGCCATGCTGTCCGTCACCTTCGCAACAGCAGCCGGTTTCGCCCTTGCTGCCTGTGGCGACAGTGCGAAAGACGAATCCACTCCCGGCACCGAAGGTGCTCACGCCGAGGTCAACGCCTTCCCGGTGACGATCGACCACAAGTTCGGCTCCACCACCATCGAGCAGGCACCCAGCCGCATCGCAGCGGTCGGTATCGGCGACGCGGACGTTTTGCTTTCCCTCGGGCTGACGCCCGTCCTGGTCCCGGTGTGGAAGGGATCGACCGACGACGGAATCGGCGTCTGGGCCGACTCCGCAGTCCAGGGCGCCGAGCCGACGCCATTGGCCAACGCCACCACCGATTTCGACATCGAAACGATCGTGGCTGCAGCGCCTGACCTGATCATCGCCGTCAACAACGCGATCGACGAGGATCTGTACAAGCAGCTCAGCGCCATCGCGCCGACGGTGCTGCACGCCGCCGATCAGACGGATTGGGTTCTGCCCTGGCAGGAAGTCACGACCCGCATCGGTACGGCTGTGGGCGTTCCCGCGCAGGCAAAGAAGGAGGTCCAGGAAGTCGAAGACCTCATCGTTCGCACCCGCGCGGAGAACCCCCAGTTCGAAGGCAAGACAGCAGCTCTCGTCATTCGCTGGAGCGACGGAAATCTGCGAGCGTTCAGCCCCGAGGCAGCGCGGGCTCAGCTGCTCACGCAATTGGGATTCACGGCGCCTGCCGCACTGAAGGATCGGTTCGCGGGCAAGCTGAACTACGAGATCTCCGCCGAGAACTACGACCTCCTCGAGTGCGACTACCTGCTCTTCGACAACTACGAGAAGGCTCGCGCCGAGATGGAGTCGCAGCCGACGTTCACCAATCTGAACGTGGTCGAGACCGGAGGCCTGATCAGCTTGGACCCCATCGTCAGTGACGCGGTGTCCATGCCGAACCCACTCACCATTCCGTTTGTGCTGGAAGATTTCGTCGCAAAGATCAATCAGACGATCGCTGGTCGATAACTTTCGTTCGGCCTGACCACACCCACAACACCACAGCCGACACGGCCACGCAGAGCGCAACGATCACCCATGGTGACGCCGGCGCTGCGTGGCCGTTGTCGACGAGGTCGTACACGAATCCGACTCCCACGGTTCCCAGGAGCGCGAGCAGACCGCCGATCGTGTTGAGCATGCCGAAGTGCGCTCCGAGGTTGCTTTCACGACCGAGGATCGCGATGGTGTCTCGCATCGGCGGCACCATCAACATCTGTCCCAGGTGCAGCAGCCCGATCCACACCGCCAGACCGACTATCTGCGTCGACGCCGAAGCTGCGGAGTCGACGCCGGTGACCAGCGGAACCAGGAACGACACCGAAATGAGCACAAGCCCGAAGGTGATCGCGCGCCGATGCCCGATGCGGTGGGCAACCGCGACCGTCGGTCCCTGCCCGACGATCACCAACACCGCCGCGCCCACGTAGAACCATCCCAGCGCCGACTGCGAACCGATTCCGCGCTCGAGCTGTTCCGGAAGCATCAGGTACAGCTGGCTGTACGCAACCAGCTGAAAACTGCAGAGCGTCGCGAAGAGCAGAAAGTTGTTGTTGGTCAGGACACTTCGCCAGACGTCGCGCAGCGTATAGGTCGACACCGGGCCGTCGTGGGCATCGCCCCGTCGGGGGAACCAGATGAAGAACCCGACCCACATGATCGCGAAGAGCAACGCGGCGCTCGACGCCGTCCACGAGAACGGAAACATCAACAGAGCAGCTCCCAGCGCCGGACCGATCACTGTTCCCAGGCGGCTGCACATCTGTTCCACTGCAAACAAATCGGTACGACGCATAACTCCGGCGGACTCGAGTTCGCGTCCGTACTCCGCGTTGGCCGACTCCACTGCGGGCGCGAAGAGCGCGGCAGCAAAGCCGACCAAGAGCACGCCGACGATCACGGCGCTCATGCTTTCTGCCAGACCGAGCATCAGAAAACCGACTACACGAACGGCTATGCCCAGCAGGATGATCGGACGCTTGCCGAACCTGTCGGCGAGGCTTCCACCGATGAAGAACATGCCCTGCTGACTGAACATCCGCAATCCGAGGACGAGGCCGACAATCCAGGCCGCAAATCCGAGGTCCTCCGAAAGGTGCACCGCCAGAAAGGGGACAACCAGATAGAACCCGATGTTGAACAGCACCATCGAGAGGAGGAGCAGCTTCACCACCGGCGGCAGGACACGAACCTTCGCGAAGGTCTTGTTACCGGGGAAACGCTCACTGAGTACCACGATCAGAAGACTATTGCCCGCACGGCGTTCTGTGGAAATCTGCCATTTTACAATTGGTTAACTGTCCGTTTAGGTAGCGATGGTAATCATCTTCCGGGGGTTCGAGCACACGACAACGAGAGCCGGGATTTGATGAATGGATTGACGCGCCGCCAGATGGTCAAGGCGATGGCGGTAGCCGCGGGCACAGTCACCGCGAGCGCATTTACATTGGGTGCCAATACCTCCGTCGCGGGGGCGAGCCCCGCGCAGGAGATCAAAGTGCTCTCCCTCAACACCTGGCACGGCGGAACCAAGATCAACGGTGGCCTGCAGCTGATCGCCGACATGATCATCTCGACACAGGCGTCGATAGTACTCCTGTCGGAAGCCGGCACTGCGACAACTGCATTGGCGGACATGCTGACCAAATCAGGAACCACCTTCTACGGAGCAGCGTCCTCCGACGTGGGGATTCTCTCCAAGTTTCCGATCGAGGAAACAGCCGACCTGAACTCGATGATCAAGGCAGTCGTGACGGTCGACGGCAAACAAATCGCCGCCTACTCGGCACATCTGGCCTACACGTCCTACGCGACGTATCTACCGCGCGGATACGGCGCGGGTGTTCCCAAGCCCGGAGAGTTCTCCGAGTTCGGCTGGAACAAGATGCCGTCCGGTCCGGTCACGGACCCCGAGACGGTTCAGCGCGTGAACATCAATTCGGGACGACCCAAGGCAATTTCGACGTTCGTCGACGATGCGGCAAAAGAACGGGCCAAGGGCAGATCCGTCATCCTCGGTGGCGATTTCAACGAACCGTCGGCCCTGGATTGGACCGACGGCACGCGAAATCTGTTCGACCACAACGGTGTAGTCGTTCCTTGGGAATCCACCCGCCTGCTCGACCAAGCCGGATTCGTCGACGCTTACCGCAGTAAGTACCCGAACCCGGCCACACACCCGGGCTTCACCTGGCCGTCCGACAATCCCGACGTCGACACCTCACAGCTCACCTGGGCACCCGAGGCAGACGAACGCGATCGGATCGACTACATCTTCGCCGATCGCGCTTCGGACCTGAAGCTGGGATCCGTCGGGATCATCGGCCCGCGAAAGACGATCGTGCACAACCAAAGAGTGGAAGAGAACTCCCAGGACAACTTCATCGCTTCACCGACGCCGTGGCCGACCGATCACAAAGCCGTTCTTGCGACGTATCGTTTTGTCAGCTTCGGCGGCGGATCATCGACCGGTTCGTGGAGCGGTTCCTGACAGGGCATCTCGTAGCCAGTCGATCATCATCGGCGTCAACTCGGGCAGCTTGGTCACTGCGCAGTGCCCCGCATCCGGGATGACGTGTACCTGAGTGTTCGGGCGCTCCTCGAAGAGGGTGGTGTCCGAGAGCGGGATGTGAACGTCGTCGGCCCCGTTGACCACAAGCATCGGGGTCCGACCGTCGTCGGCGGTCATCAAGACACTGCGATCGAAAGCACGCAGACCCTGTACCAGCGCCTCTTTGGTTGCCGGGGCATCGAAACCCAGTGCGTTTCCGACGATGTCGCCCATGCCGTAGACCAGGCGCTCGGCGTTCGCGGTCTCGAACGCGCCCTTGACCGGGGCGCCGATGTTGATCACCGCATCGACGGCGCCGGTCAACCCCGAGCGCACGGCGAAGTTGCCACCGAAGGAGACTCCCAGGTGCGCCACCTGCCCGTTGCCGAGAGCGCGAGCCGTCGATACGAGCCCGTCGAGCACCTCGTCGCCGAAAGCATCGAGAGGAACGGGTGATTCACCAGTTCCCGGCTGATCGAAAGCGACAACCGTCACCCCGGCGTTCTTCGCGAACGCGCTGGCCAACGGATGCATGTCCATCTTCCAGCCGTCGACGCCGCCGCTGAGCAACAGGACGGGTGCGTCTTCGTACCGTCCGTCCGCCGAGAGGATGTGTACCGGTAGCTCGATCTCGCCGTTTCGGTAGGGCAGGGACAGGATTCGACGCTCGAACTCGAGCCCGAATCCCGGTGCTGCCTTGACGTATTCGTCCACCTGATTCTGCAGGGCCCGGCGCCGCGAATCGTTGGCCAGGACGGGGAACTTGGCGATTCCGTAGATCATCGCCGCGAGTGAATGATTGCCGTCGGCGGAGTACTTTGCTGCCAACGCCGACCACTCGTACGACCAACCACCCGGCGCGTCGGCCCAGGTCGAGTGGATGGACGCGCGCAGTTCCTCGAGATCCGAGACGGGGAGCCCGAAGCTCAGAAACTGTCCTGTGCGCTCTTCGAAGAGGCCTCGGTGATCGACAGGAAATTCGTATGACATGGGAAAACACCCCTCAATTCATCTCTAATGCAACGATCAGTTGCATTAGCTCAGTGAACCACGTGCCTCCAGCTAACACAACACCTTGTTGCGATAAGGTTGACTCATGACTTCGACACCACAACGGCCCGGAGGGCGTAGTGCCAGGGTGCGCGAGGCCGTCCTGGCAGCCACGGCGGCCGAATTGTCCGAACGCGGATTCGCCGCGATGACCATCGAGGACATAGCCGCCCGCTCCGGAGTCCACAAGACCACGATCTACCGGCGGTGGAGCACGCTGTCCCAGTTGGTGGCCGACGCGGCCGTCGAGGTATCGGCAACCACCGTCCCCATCCCGGATACCGGTTCCATCGAATCCGACCTGCGCGAGATGGCCAGATCGATAGTCGCACTGGTGACCAGCGAGTCAGGCGGCGCGTTGGTGGCTGCACTGTTCTCCGATGCGGTCCGCACGCCCGAGGTCGCGAGACTCAAGCGCGAGTTCTATTCCGCACGTTACGAACTGGCAGACATCGTCGTTCGCCGAGCAGTCGAGCGCGGGGAGATCTCCGAGCAGGTCTCGGCCGCTGATCTTCTGGCGGCCGTCGCCGCACCCATCTACTATCGCCTGCTGGTCGCCGATCTACCCGTCGACCAGTCGGTTGCCGATCGTGCTGCTGCCGGCGCGCTCGCTGCGGCCCGCGCCGGGGCACTCGATCAGGCCGAATGAGCCAGTGAATTCAGCGCTTCCACGATTGCCTCGTTGAATCCGCTGCCGCCATGCCCGGCGCCGTCGAGTACCACCAACTCACTACCCGGCCAACGCCGGTGGATCGCCCAGGCAGTGTCCAGTGGCCCGGAAATGTCATACCGTCCGTGCACGAGAATCGCGGGAATCTCAGCGAGACGGTCCATTCCGTCCAATATCTGATTCGGCGCCAGGAAGCAGTCGTTACCCCAGTAATGCGTAACCAGCCTGGTCATCACCCGGCGGAAGTCCGGATTCTGGTATCGAACACTCGGAGTCCACCCCGGCATCAGCGACACGTGCACGTCTTCCCAACGGCACCACTGCAACGCGGCATTCTCGCGCACAACAGGATCCGGATCGGCAAGCAGTCGCGCGTACGCCGCGGGGAGGTTTCCGTCACGCTCGTCCACCGGCAACGGCGCCACGAACTCTTCCCATTCACGCGGAAATACCCGGCCCATGGCACGGGTGATCCACTCGATTTCGACCCTCGTCCCGCCGGTGATCGCGCCCAGGGCCATCGCTTGCACCCGCGCGGGAAACGCCTGCGCGTACACCAGACCCAAACTCACGCCCCAGGAAAGTCCCGTCACGATCCATCGCTCGATACCGAGATGCTCACGAAGACGCTCGATGTCTTCCACAATGTGCGCCGTGGTGTTCACGGTCAGATCGACGTCCGGACTGCTCGCTAGCGGAAGACTGCGCCCACAGCCTCGCTGATCGAACAGAACTGCGCGAAAGACTTCGGGATCGAAGAAACGCCTGGCGCCGACAGTGCATCCCGAACCGGGACCGCCGTGGAGGTAGAGAACCGGAATGCCCGCAGGATTGCCGACTGTCTCCCAGTACAGACTCTGACCATCCGCCACTTCCAACAGACCGGACTCGTACGGTTCGACGGGCGGGTACAGGACAGCAGTCATAGGCGGTGATTCTTCCATCAAGCTGCCTACTCGAGTAGGCAGCACGCGGCCGAGCAATGGCCTAGCGTGGACAGGACACCACTGCGACGGGAGTACACCAGATGCGTGATGGGTTCAGGTTGCCGGGATACGGCGGCGCCGCAGTCTTCCTTCGCAGTCATGCGGTTCCCGCCACTGTCTTCGAATCCGACGTACCCACACTCGTTTTCGACGTCGGGCTGCTCAGCCCCGACCGCTTCAATCAGTATCTCAGCCGACATACGGACGACGGATTCGTCGAACGGCTGGCGGCGTTCTTCTTTCACGCGGCCGCAGACTTCCATCCCGAGAAATCGCTTCCGGCGTTCACCGACGAACGACTCGGGCTGATGATCTCGGTCTGTTCCAGCACCGATCGAGAGGTGGAACTCGACTTCTCACTCGCCGAAGATCCCGAATCGGAGGACACCGAACGCGACGAGATGACCTTCGAGACAAGCCGAGTCGTCCTCGCGACCTCGGCGCAGACGGTTTCTCGACTGACCGGTGGAGTAACCACCCACTTCGACGGGGAGTTGTAGAGACATGGGTTTTCTCTTCGAGGTTCTCGATTTTCCCGAAGGCAGTCGGATGACCGATCTGTGGAACAACACATGGGCTGAGCCGGCAATGGGCGAGGAGATTGCCTCCGGCCACTTCATTCATCTGGGCGACGATCAACACGTCGACGTGGAGACCGATTTTCTCAGTAGCCACCTACCGTTCAACGTGGCAGGCTTCGGTGGAGTCTTTCCCGACGGCAAACCTTGGATGTTCGTCATGCAGAAGGCGCCGGCGGACCTCGCGACCAGGCTTCGCGGCGAGGACGATCCGCACTCACTTCTGCGCGGATCACTCGACCGCGCCATGTCTTTCAACCCTGATGCACTGGTGGCCGAGGAATTGTCCTGGAGGCACGCCGATCTGGTGAAGGTGTACGAGGAAGAGGGAATCCCTGCGGTATCCGTCGCGGGTTGGTCGGTTGCGGATCTCCTGCGTGGCCTCTTGGCGCAGTGTTGCAACGTCGAACTTGCCGCCGTCGTCGCCGGATACCCAGAGTGCGCCTATCCCGAATCGGCGCATGCGTGCGAAGCGGACGTGTTCTCAGACGTGTTCGCCGGTTGGGTCAGCGGACTGCGGTGATGTGACGGAGGAGACTCCACCCTCCCGATATTTCGGAGTAGACTCATTTATGAGCGTGATCCGAAATGGAACGAGGTGAGCGGGATGACGAAGCCGGACCAAGAGCTGGGCCGTCGCGAACGCAACAAACTCGAGAAGCAGACACGCATCTTCGACGCCGCTGCCGAACTGTTCGCGGAAAAGGGCTACAGCGCAGTCACAACTCAAGAAATTGCCGACCGCGCCGATGTAGCCGGCGGCACTCTCTTTCGTTACGCCGCAAGCAAAGCCGAGTTGCTGCTCATGGTGTACAACGCGGAATACCGCAAGCAGATCGAATTGGGAGAAGAGCGTGAAGCCAAGTCGACCGGCACAGAAGATCGTGTGCTCGAGCTGGTTTCACCCCTGCTGATCGCAAGTCGCCGAAACGACGAGAACACCGGCATCTACCAACGCGAGGTGTTGTTCGGTGAGCCCAGCGAGTGTTTCCGGGCCGAAGGCCTGGAACTCTCGCAGCGCCTGCAAACGCGGATTGCGCAAATCTTGCACGAGGCACACCCCAACCACACCACCCGAACCACCACTGCAGCGCGAACGATTTCCAACGTGCTGCACTTCGAAATAGCCCGCGCGGCATTGGACCGGATCACGGCTGACGAACTCACGAACATCGTTGCCGCACAGGTCCGATTGACGCTTGCCGGACTACCCACCGAATAGGATTGAGGATCGAAAATGACTGAACTGAAGCAGATCACCGTTCTGGGTACCGGAGTTCTCGGCTCACAGATCGCCTATCAGACCGCCTATCACGGCTTCGACGTCGTCGCGTACGACATCAACGCCGAGGTCATCGAAAAGGCCAAGGCTCGGTTCGACTCGTTGGCCGCGGCCTACAAGGCCGAGAACGTCGAGGGTGCCAAGGAAGGCAAGGCTGACGAAGCGCTGCAACGTATTACGTACTCGTACGATCTAGGCGAAGCCGTCGCCAAGGCCGACCTGGTCATCGAGGCAATTCCCGAGGACATCGCCATCAAGCGCGACACCTACGAGAAGCTTGCCACGGTTGCTCCTGAGCACACGGTGTTCGCTACCAACTCCTCGACGCTGCTGCCGAGCGATCTCAAGGAGTTCACCGGCCGCCCCGAGAAGTTCCTCGCACTGCACTTCGCAAATCACGTGTGGGTCAACAACACTGCCGAGGTCATGGGCACCGAGTCCACCGACCCCGCCGTGTACCGCGAGGTCGTCGAGTTCGCGAAGAACATCGGCATGGTGCCGATCGAACTCAAGAAGGAGAAGGCGGGCTACGTACTCAACTCGCTCCTGGTCCCGCTCCTCAACGCGGCCTCCGACCTGCTGATCGACGGCATCGCCGATCCCGACATGGTCGACAAGACGTGGCGTATCGGCACCGGAGCCCCGTTCGGCCCCTTCCAGATCATGGACGTCGTCGGGTTGACCACCGTCTACAACATCTCCTCCCAGGGCGGCGAGAAGCAGCGCGAATTCGCCGACTACATCAAGAAGAACTACATCGACGAGGGCAAGCTCGGCGTTGCTGTCGGCGAGGGCTTCTACAACTACAAGGGCTGATCAATTGCAAGGCTGATCAACTGCAGGGCTGATCAACCAACAGGCTCACCGCGCGGTGGTTACGACGTGAATTCACGTGGTAGCCACCGCGCGGACGTCTGTTGTCAGTAAGTCCGAAACCACCCTGAGCGATTGTGACGCAAGCTTCTTCACGTGCGAACCCATCATCAGGAGAGATCCCCACATGCGTCGTTCCGCCATCTCGGCACTCACAACACTGGCACTGCTCGGCGCCGGAACATTGGTCAGCACTCCCGCTGTCGCCGCTCCCCTCGCGTGTGGCGGAATCTCCACCGGTTCGTTCTCAGGCTCCGCCGGCGGATCGGAGTACCTGTGCGCCAAGGAAGGTGATCTCCTGGACGTGCGCATCGGCGACGTTCACGCGACACAACCGTCACTCGGCTACGACGAGGTGTACTACAAGCTCGGGCGATACACGCTCGGAAAAGACACGATCAACAAGAAGTTCGACGACTGGTGTGAGGCGAACGGCCAGATCCAGGCCGCGACCGCTACTGCGGCGTCGACGCTGAAGGACCCGTCGTCCTTCACCTGCCAGATTCCAGTGGGTCAGGAAACCGCCGAGAGCATCGCGCCCATGAAGACCGTGGTCGTCGGACCCCGCGGCGATCTCTACCTGACCGACGGTCACCACACCCTCACGTCCTTCATCGAGACGGCCGACGGAGGCCCCGACCTGCACGTGCGACTGCGGGTTCTCGGCAACCTCAGCGGCTTGAGTGAAGGCGCCTTCTGGACCGAGATGGAAAAGAACAAGTGGGTCTGGTCGCGTGACCTCGACGGAAACCAGGTACCGGTCCAGGCTCTGCCGAAGAGCGTCGGCCTGGCCAACTTCGCCGACGACAAGTACCGCAGCTTGATGTACTTCTCCCGCGACATCGGATTCGCCGCAGGCACGATTCCGTTCCAGGAGTTCTACTGGGGCGCCTGGGTCCGCGACACCGCGCCCGTCGACCTCACCAACTGGAATCGCGATGATCTCTCCAGCTACCTGGGCACCGTGAAGTCGGTGACCAAAGCACAGACAGCGTTGACGGGCGATGCCGTCGTCGACAGCGGATTCACTGCCACCGATCTTGGCGTCCTGTCGGCCTGGAACGACGGCAAAGCCGAGTCCAAGGGCGAGTTCGCAAAGCTGTCCAAGCCGTACACAGACGACAAGCCGGGCAAGATCGCCTACGCACTTGCCTACAAAGCAACCCTCTGACCTGCTCAGATCCAAGTCACACCAAGTAGACTTGACTAAGGTAAGCCTCTACTCAGTAGTCTGATCCCATTCGGGTGCCGCTTCATCGAAGCAGCGACGCCCTGCCCTGACGGAATACATGCCGTCGTATCTGCCCGGTCGAACAATCTCCGGGCAACCAGGACAGGGAGAAGGTTGCTGCAGTGAGCACGTCCATCGTCGGTTTGTACGACCCCTCAGATGACAAGAGCAGTTGCGGGGTCGGGTTCATCACGCGCAAGGACGGCGTGCAGACCCACGATGTCCTGATCAAGGGGCGAGAAGCACTCTGCTCGGTACCGCACCGCGGCGGTATGTCTTCCGAGGGCATCGGCGACGGCGGCGGTGTCTCGGTTGACCTCTCCCTCCGGTTCTTCCGCAAGGTCACCGGGCGCTCAGATCTCCGCGCCGGCCGCTTCTGCGTCGGCAACTTCTTCCTTCCGGACAACGATGCTCAGCATGCTCGTGCAGCCGCTCTGGTGGAACGCGAACTTCTGGACCGAGGCTTCACCACCCTCGCTGTGCGCAACGTGCCGGTCGACGACTCGGCGATTCGGCCGGCAGCCATCGCGCATCAGCTTCCGATCAGGCAGTGGATTTTCGAGGTCCCCACTCCGCGTCCCGAGCCTGCGGTTGTCGATCGCCTCGTGCACGAAGCTCTGCTCGCCATCGAAGCCATCGCGTACAACACCCCTGCACTACGCGGTTTGTACCCACTGTCCCTCAGCGCGAGGACTCAGGTTCTCAAGGGCCGCTTGAACTCCGACGAAGTGATCCCGTACTTCCGCGACCTGGTCGACCCCGATCACGCTGTCCACACGATGTACTTCCACACGCGGTTCTCGACCAACACGGACCCGCATCCCACGATGGCGCAGCCGTTCCGATTCATGGCTCACAACGGAGAACTGAACACCGACAAGAAGAATCGGCTCTCCGAAGCAGCGGTGGCAAGCGCAAAACGACGTGCGATCGTCCGTCCGCCCGGCCAGTCCGACAGTTGCCGACTCGATCAGACCCTGGAAGCTCGCGTCATCGAGGACAGTGTCGACCTGGTGACGGCTGTGGTCTCGATGATGCCGCCGGCCTGGGAAAACGACACCACTCTCTCCCCCGCAGTGCGTGCGATGTTCGAGTACTTCTCGCTGTACGAGGAGAAGAACGACGGACCGGCAGCGCTGGTGTTCGGCGACGGCACCATCATCGGTGCGCGCCTGGATCGCCTCGGTCTGCGTCCACTACGCACGATCGAGACGCACGACTACGTGTGCGCATTCTCCGAAGCCGGACAGATCGCGTTCGCACCCGAGACGGTGATTCACCGTGGCCGCGTCGAGGCCGGCGGAATGTTGTACTTCGATCATCGCGATCGCCATACCTACACTGCCCGCGAAGCTCTGGAAAAGATTGCCGCTCAGCGCGACTACCAGTCGTTGCTGGAGCAATCGCGAATCCTGATCGAAGACATTCCCGCCGTGCCAGCGGAGAAAGTCAGCTCCCCGACCCGTTACAACGGCACCTTCGAGATACATCAGCGCTACATGGCGTACTCCCTGGATCAGGAAAGTTTCAAATTCCTGATGGATCCGATGCTCACGCACGGAACCGAAAAGGTCTCCGCCATGGGTTACGGCAACGCCATCAACGCATTCAGCGACCGCGAAGGCGGTGTGGCACGTTACTTTTCACAGCGATTCGCCCAGGTCACCAACCCTCCGCTCGACAGCATCCGTGAAGCGGACGGTATGACCCTCCGGGTCGCATTGGGTGCGAAGATGTCCCCCGGACAGGGCAAGCAGATCGTCATCGCCTCGCCGATCCTCGGGCACCTGGACATGCTCAAGATCCGCGAACAGAACCACACTCCGCACCGCCGCTTCGAAATGCTCTACCCCGCCGAGGGTGACGCGCAGGCAATGGTCGACGCGATGACCGCGCTCGGCGACGCTGTTGTAGCCTTCGCGGCCGAACAGGGCGGAATCGCAGTCCTGACCGACCGCCACGTATCTCACGAGCGCGCAACACTTCCCGCGATCATGGTCGTCGGAGCATTGAACCAACGCCTCATCGACGCGGGCCTGCGATTGCGCGTCTCTCTCATCGTGGAGAGCGGCCAGATCGAGTCCTCACACCACGTTGCGGCCGCACTCGGTTTCGGCGCTTCCGCCGTCTACCCGCTGTCCGTTCAGTTGCGAGCCGAGGAGAAGTTCGCCGCTGACCCGGACGCCGCGTTCCGACGCTTCGCGAAGGCCGCCGAGAAGTCCCTGATGAAGACGATGGGACGCGTCGGTCTGTGCACCGTCGAGAGCTACATCGGTGGAGAATTCTTCGAACCCAACTTCCTCGACACTTCCGACCCTGTTCTGCGCCAGTGGTTCCCCAACATGAAGTCACCGGTGGGTGGCGTCGGTTTCGACACCGTCGCGGTGACCTCGAAGCAGTGGCACGAGCGTGCGAGCGAAGTCGGGGGCGAGAAGGATCTGCCACTGCTCGGCCTGTTCAAGGAGCGTGCAGACGGCGCAGGGCATTCGTTCGGTACCACCGCGGTCCGTAAGTACGTCGAACTCACCGAGGAGAAGATCGCGTTCGACAGTCCCTCCGGAACAGAACAATTCGAGGCTCTACGTCTACTGCCGCTCGGACGGCTCGACGACGCCTTCCGCCTCGATGCGGGGGCCTACCGGGCGACGAGCTTCGACCGGTTGACCACCGAGCAGATCGACGACTTCGACATCACCGCCGGGTACCGGGACTTTTCCACTGTCATGGCTGCGGAACGATCGCGTCGTCCCGCCGCGTTGCGCGATGTCATCTCCGTGCCCGGTGATGTCACATTTGCGGTGACGACAGCCGAGTTCACCGACCAGATCAGCCGATTCTCGGTGCGCGGCAATAAGACGATCGTGATGCGTGGAATCCGGTGTGAATCTGCCGCGGACGGCCGGTACACACTTAGCCTGGACGGTCCACTGGCCGACGACACCGCTCGGGTGGTAGCACTCGGCGATGCTCTTTCCGTCGCCTTTGCCGACGACGTCACCATCGAGGCCACCGACCCGGATCTGGTGCTGAATGCAACCGGTATTGCGGCAGAGTTCCTTTCCAAGCTGAGGGTCGCACCGGCAGGTGTACCTCTCTCCGAGGTACAGAGTGCAAGCGACATCACCCCGAAGTTGGCGTCGGGTGCCATGAGCCATGGCGCACTGAACGCTCCGGCGCACGAAGCCGTCGCGCACGGCACGAACATGGTCGGTGCGATGTCCAACAGCGGCGAAGGCGGCGAACACCTTTCGCGCTACAACACGATTCGTGCATCGCGCATCAAGCAGTTTGCATCCGGACGCTTCGGAATCTGGGCGGGCTACCTCGCCGATCCGATGCTCGAAGAGATCGAGATCAAACTCGGCCAAGGCGCAAAACCCGGTGAGGGCGGGCAGCTTCCGGCCGCCAAGGTCACCGTCGACATCGCTGCCGCCCGCGGCGGAACGCCCGGCGTCGAACTGGTTTCGCCGCCGCCTCACCACGACACGTACTCCATCGAGGACCTCGCTCAGCTCATCCACGACTGCAAGGCAGCTCGCATTCGGGTGATCGTGAAGTTGGTGTCCTCGGAAGGAATCGGCACCATCGCCGTCGGTGTCGCCAAGGCCGGCGCCGACGTCATCAACGTCGCCGGAAATACCGGTGGCACCGGCGCAGCTTCGGTGACCAGCCTCAAATACGCGGGTCGTGCGGCCGAGGTCGGTATCGCGGAGGTCCATCAAGCTCTGTGTGCCAACGGCCTTCGCCAGAAAGTCGTTCTGCGATGCTCGGGCGCGCATCAGACCGGCAGCGACATCATCACTTCCGCCCTACTCGGCGCAGACAGCTTCGAGTTCGGTACGTCGGCGCTGATGATGATGGGCTGCGTCATGGCCAAGAACTGCAACATCAAGTGCCCCGCCGGTCTGACCACCAACCCGGAACTGTTCGACGGCGATCCCCGCGCGATGGCGCAGTACCTTCTCAACATCGCTCACGAAACTCGGGAACTGCTCGCGAATCTGGGAATGCGGTCCCTTCAGGAAGCGCGGGGTCGAACGGATCTCCTGCATCTGCTCGATCACCCGTCTATTGTCGGCAATCTGAAGCTGGACGCGATGTTCGAGTCCGCCCCGGACATCACCATCGACAATCCTGTGTACCTCGAACGTGAGTACGCGCTCGACGAGAAGATCATGGACGAGGTTCGTACGGTGTTCTTCAACCGTGGCGAGGCCTCGGTCGCCGTGTCCGGACCTGAATTCGCCGAAGGTGCACTGCACCTGGGTAACCGGAACAAGAGCGTCGGTGGTCAGTTGGCGATCGACCTCGAACGCGAACTCAACTACGGAGCGGCCGGCCTTCTCGCTCCGGGAGTACTGACCGACGAGCGTGGGCGACGCTACCTGGCGCCGGGCAGCGTGCGCGTCCTGACGACCGGATCTGCGGGCCTGTCGTTCGGCGCATTCTGCAACGACGGCATGCACCTGGAACACACCGGGACATGTAACGACGGCGTAGGAAAGAGCATGAGCGGCGGCGTGATTGCCGTGCGCAGCCCAGGCGGCGGCTCCAGTGACGCCGGTGGAAACGTGTTGATCGGCAACTTCGCGCTCTTCGGCGCCACCGGTGGACGAGTGTTCGTCGAAGGTGAAGCAGGCGATCGCTTCGCAGTTCGCAACTCCGGCGCCAGTGCTGTCGTCGAAGGTGTCGGAGACTTCGCCGGCGAGTACATGACTAACGGTGCTGTCGTGAATCTCGGCGAGTTCGGCAAGGGTGTCGGCAACGGCATGAGTGGTGGGTTCTTCTACCAGTACGACCCTCGTGGCGAATTGGCACTGCGAGCAAGTACCGATTCCGTACTGCTGGGTTCGATCACCGCTGCGACCGATCCTCTGGCCGCCGTCCACAACCACGCGGTACAACTCCTGCTCGAACTGCATGTGGAGGCAACGGGATCCGCGCTCGGCACCCGACTGCTCGAGAACTGGGAAGTCGAACAGCACTCGTTCGTCTACGCCATGCCCAAGGCATTGATGCTTTACCAGGACAGCGATGCAATCCTGGCTGCGAAGTCGCACAAAGAGCTTCTCGAAGAATTGGCGTCCGCCATCGCAGCACGTCAGGTCCGCACGTTCAAACTCGCAGTGCGCGATGGGCGCCCCGCACTGAACGGAGCAGTCCCCGCCTATGGCGAGACCGATACCGCGACGATGTATGCGCTGCTCAGTGCGTACACCGTGCTTCACTTCGCACAACAACTCGCCGCCGCCCGCACGCCGGGTGCGTCCGGACCCGACGATCCAGCAGTGCAGAAGGCGGCCCGAAACCTGGTGCTGACCGAGGACTTCGCCCTCGTCCAGCACTTGGTCAAGTACTCGAAAGAGATTCTGGCCGACTACGACGACGAACAGTTGGCTGCGCTGATTGCAGCCAAGCGGGTCGACGACTACAAGCAGGCGCTGAGCCTACGCAACGTGTTGGCCATGGACAGCCCGGCGACGTACGGGTGGATTCTGTTTCAAGACAACAAGAATCGGGACAAGCTCGGATCACTGCCGAACTTCGACGAACTGTTCGCTTCGCGCACGATCCCCGACCTGGTGTCCTGACCTCCTCCCCCGAAAGTAGGTGAGCTTCAAATCATGGAAATCCCGTACATCCCCGAATACGCACCGTTCACCGGCGACCAGCGCGCGTGGCTTTCCGGATTCCTGGCCGGTCTACACTCGCGAACTGTCATGTCCGGTCAAACCGGTACTGCAACAGCGACAGTGGAGAGAGCTGCCGGCGCAGCCGTGCACATCCTTTACGGAAGTCAGACCGGCAACGCGGAGTCCTTGACTGAAGACGCAGCCGCAGCTGCTCGTGCCCACGGTCTCGAACCACTTGTCGCGGGTCTGGACACCGTGGATATCAATGCACTTTCCGCCATGCGCCGGGTGCTCGTCATCACCTCCACCTACGGCGAGGGCGAGATGCCCGACAACGCGCAGCTGTTCTGGGATGCAGTCGAATCCGAGAGTGCGCCCCGGCTGGAGGGTCTCTACTTCGGAGTACTCGCACTCGGTGACACCAGCTACGACGGGTACTGCCAGTCGGGAAAGAACATCGACGCCCGCTTCGAAGCGCTCGGCGGGACCCGGGTTGTCGACCGCACCGATTGCGACGTCGACTACGAGGATCCGGCGGCCGAGTGGATCGTTCGGGCCGTCGCTGCGGTGGCCGGTGTCGACGGTGATGCGGGGGCCGCTGCCTCGCCGGTTGCGCCCGCTCAGACGAAGACCAAGTCCCAGTGGACTCGCAAGAACCCCTATCCTGCAACCGTCCTCGCCAACCGGCTGTTGTCCGGCGAGGACTCAGCCAAGGAAGTCCGCCACTTCACCTTTGCGCTCGGCGAGGACGGTCTGGACTACGAGGCCGGAGATGGATTGGGCATCCGCCCGATCAACGACCCCGCCCTCGTCGAGGCGATCATCCATCAGCTCGGTGTCAGCGGCGATTATGTGGTTACCGCGAAAGACGGCTCGTCCGCACCGTTGGACCAGGTGTTGACCAGCGACTACGAGATCTCCATTCCCTCGCGCGATTTGATCGAAGACATCGCCCGACGCAGCGGCGACGCCGAACTGCAGCATATTCTCGACACGGAAGATCGGGAAGCGCTCGATGCGTGGCTGTGGGGCAAGGACGTTCTCGATCTCCTCCAGTTGGACAACAGCATTCGCCTGAATCCCGAGGATCTGCTTACACTTCTTCGCCCGCTGCAACATCGGGTCTATTCGATCTCCTCCAGCCCGCTGGCCCACGACGGCACCGTCCATCTGACGGTAGCGAGTGTGCGCTACCGCTCGGGCGAGCGGGACCGCGGCGGCGTCTGCTCGACGTACCTGGCGGACCGCGTAGGCGAGGGCGATCGGGTCGGAGTTTTTGTCTCCAAGAACAATTCGTTCCGCCTACCCGCCGATGACGCTGTTCCCGTCGTGATGATCGGCCCCGGAACCGGCATCGCACCCTTCCGCGCGTTCCTGCACGAGCGTCGCGCGCGCAACGCGTCGGGGCAGAATTGGCTCTTCTTCGGCGATCAGCATCAGTCGAGCGACTTCATCTACGAAGACGAGTTGAACGGGCTGACCCGTGACGGTGTCCTGACTCGCCTCGATCTGGCCTTCTCGCGCGATCAGTCCGAGAAGATCTACGTCCAGACTCGTATGCGCGAGCAGGGCCGAGACTTGTTCGACTGGCTCGAAAACGGTGCGCACGTGTACGTCTGCGGCGACGCCACTCGGATGGCAAAGGACGTCGACGACGCATTGCACGAGGTCGTCGCCGAGCACGGTGGGTTGGATGCGGACGCCGCCGAGGATTACGTCAACAACCTCAAACGATCGAAGCGGTACCTAAGGGATGTCTACTTAGATGTGCCCGCACCGTGGCGAATGTCGTTGCGCAGCTTTGGCACGCATGTCGGACCTGGACGCACTGCTTGCGCGTCCGGGGTTCCGTGGTGGACTGATCGACACCGCACCTGACGTAGTCGGCAAAATGTTGCCGCTCTTGGACGACACGGTAGCAATCACCGTCGCAGGCCCGGTGGCTGTCAACGACTCGGGCAAGTACTCCGTTCCGACAGTTCCCGGCGATCCGTTGGTCTGCGCGCCCGGGCTCGTCTCTCTACGTTTGAACGTTGCCTCCCTCGGCTCGGTGGTGACCACTGAAGCAGAGCAGCACATACCGCCGACGCTCCGCATGTTCGACATCCACGGATCAAGTTCACACACCACGTATTTGACCCGGCCTCGGATCGTCTCGCCTTCGAAGCGATGCGAACTGCGCCGAGCACTGCGAGGGAAACAAGCACTCCCATCCAGACATCGAATACGCCCGCATTCTGGGCCGAAGCCGATCAGCTGACACAGCTCGACTTCATCCTCGCGGACGGCGGCAGCGAACGTCGTAGCGGCCTGGTCGCTCTGGGCGCCCTCGGTTACCGGCGAATCGATCCACACCTCATGGCTGCCGGGATGGAGCACCTGTCCTACCACCAACTTCCCGTCACGACCGTCGTCGCCGGGAACGGATGCCTGCAGATCCACCGTGGTGACCTCGACGCCGCAGCCATGTTCGGGGGGACGCTGACTTTGGCGTCCGACACCTGCCGGACGATGATCGACCTGAATGGTGTCTCGGAGTGCTGGCTGACTCGCACCCACGGCGTTCACGGCCTGACCAGCTCGATCGAGATGTACGACTTCCGCCGCAAATGCGTGGCAGTCTTCACCCAAACGGGTCCAACCGAACCCGCAGTCATGGGCGTGTGGGAAGACGTCATGAGTTCCATCTCGGCCGCATCCTGACACCGACAGATGCTGTGCGAGTGTAAGAAATCGGCGTACGGCGATAACCATATGGAGCCATCGACCCCTAACCTTAGGTCTCGGTCATTTGTCGTGCCTGCACCCTGGCGCTGATTCAAGGAGTTATCCATGCCCCGCCCTCTCGTCGAACCGTCGCTGGTCCCGGCCTTGCGCCCGGCGCTGCCTGCATTGGCTGCCGGGGTCGTCGCGGCCGCAGCGTCGGGGGTCGCGATGCTCGGGGCGCTCTGGTGCGTCGTGCAACTCATCGGTGAACCGTCGATGAGCTGGGCCGGGTGGGCATGTGCGCTATGGCTCGTGGGCGTCGCGCTCGCTGCCACATCGTCGTGGCTCTCGCACCACGCGGAATCGCTTTTCGAGGCAAGGGTTCGCCGCCAACTCGCAGCCCACCTCGTTCGCCTACCGGCAAGCACGCTGTCCCGCTACAGCGGAGACGCACTGCGGAGGCTCGTTTCGGACGACATCTCGGCGCTGCACCATATGACTGCGCACCTACCGGCAGAGTTCGCCACACTCATCGTGGTCCCCGCGGTCACGATCGCGGCGTTGGTTGCCTCAGCCGGCCCCGTGGCGCTTCTCGCTCTGGCTCCCGGCATCGTGGCAGCTCTGTTCTACCTGGTCGTGATCCCCCGAATGGCCGCTCGGCACAGCGCTGAAAGCGCGGATGTCATGGGCGACATCGTGACTGCCGTGGACGACTATGCCCGCGGCATCCGCGTCTGCCGGATCTACGGTGCGCAGACCGGCGCTGCCGCCGACTATGCAGAATCGACAGCACGGTTCACCCGGGGAATGCAGGAGCGCGTTCGACTCGTGGCTACCCCTGCGGCCGTCGCCGTTGCCCTCATGCAGGCGACAGCGACGTTCGCGATCGCCTATGCCGTCGGATTTCACTGGGATGCAACGACGTTGGCCGCCACCATTCTCTTCAGCCTCGCAATCGTGACACCGGCCCTGCGACTCGGGCACGGCCTCGACTACGTCGCGGCTGGACGCTCTGCTGCGGTCCGGCTCGCCACTGCCCTGAACGAACCCACTCTCCCTGCCGGTGAAGCACTCACCGTTCCGGCGGCGAGTCCCTCCGACCACCTGGAGATCGTCGACCTGACTGTCACGATCACGGACCGCAGAGTCGTCGACGGCGTCACGCATGCATTCCGCCCAGCCACGATCACTGCGATCACGGGACCGAGTGGAGCAGGCAAGACGACGCTCCTGAAAGCATTGGCCGGCTTCGAGATCCCGGAACTGGGTACCGTCCGCTACGCAGGTCGTAGCATCACCGCGATCGACGAGAACCTGCGGCCACAGTCCATTCTGCTCACACCCCAGGGCGCAGACGTGTTACCTGCCACGGTGCGCGAGAACATCGCGCTGGCCGCCCCCGATGCAACGGACGCGGAATACACCGCCGCACTACGCCGGGCACAGATCGATGTCAGCCTCGACGCCCACGCCACTTCACTCTCCGGCGGAGAACGTCAGCGAGTCGGGATCGCTCGGGTGTTCCTCTCGCCCGCAGCAGTACTGCTACTCGACGAGCCGACCAGTGCACTCGACGATCGGACAGCGGCAGAACTGCTGAAAGAATTGCGGCACCTCGCGCACGACGAAGGAAAGACGGTCGTGATCGTCACCCACGACCCCGCTCTTGCAGACGATGCCGACGATCGACTCGACCTCGGCGGTCGAAACGTGAACGAGGCTGCCTCGCACAATGCAGCCCTGACTGGAGCCGAATAATGAACAGCGCCAATGCAGCCCGACGACGCTTGATCACCATCGGACTCGGTTGGGTGTCCGTCGCTGTCCTCGAGGCGATCGCGTACACCACCCTCGCGCTCTCGATCGCTGATCACCGGTCGCCGGTTCTCGTCCTGGCCACGGCCACCATCGCTCTATTCGTGACCGTCCTGGTCTCGCGGGGCGGTTACTTCACCGGGGCTCGACTCGTCGGCGATCTCTACGACGCTCTCGGCGATGCCTTCGCCCGTGCGAAACTGTCCTGGTTCACCGACGACAACCGGGCACTGCTCGCCACCGTCGCCGGGCGCGGGATCCCGTCGCTGATGAGTGTTCCCGCGCACCAACTTCAGACCTTCCTGGTTGCACCGCTGATCCCGCTGCTCCTGCTTCCTGGGATCGCGGTCGTCGCGGGGCCAGGTGTCATGCTGCTCGTCGGTGGACTGCTCGCCGTGTCGCTCGCCGCTCAGACGCTGGCCCAGCGTGCGCTCAGCCGAGCGGACGAGCGCCGACACGAAGCCGAGCTCGCAGCAACTCAGTCGACACTCGAACTCACCGATCATCTCGAATTACTGCGTACGGCAGCCGGTCCCACACGTTCCATCGAACGAATCGAGCGAAGCTGGCGGAATCAGGAAGCCGCGCTTGCACGGACAAATCTCGCCGCGGCACCAGCGACATTCATCTCGGCGATCGCCACCATTGTGCCGCTGGCAGGCGCAGTGATCTTCCTCGCCGCCACCGGATTCGACGATCCCGCAGCCGCTCTCGCGCTCGTCATCCTCACCGCCCGCGCCGCTGCGCCGCTCGACGAACTCGCCCTGGCCGGAATCGGAGTCAACGAGCTGCGCGCAACGGTTCGCGACTACCGCACAGCGACTTCGGCTCCCGCACTGGCCGAGCCCGCACCCCGGGACGCCGCGCGCCCTGTTGGAACTGACATCGAGGTCGCCGGGGTAGACCACGCTCCGGTTCTGCGCGGCATCACCGCGAAGATCCCCGCGGGTGAGCGAGTTCTCGTCGCAGGACGCTCGGGTACGGGGAAAAGCACACTTCTCGGGCTGCTCATGCGCTTCGATGATCCTGACCAAGGCAGCGTCACTCTGGGCGGAGTTTCACTGCGCGACTTGCCCTACGACGACCTGGCGGCACACATCGGCTACGTGCCGCAGGACCCACTCGTGTTCTCGGGCACCCTCGGGGAGAACATCGGACTTGGAAGACCGGGCGCTACCGAAACCGAGATCGAGGACGCCGCCAGGCGCGCTGCCCTCGGCGCCGTTCTCGACCGCTCGACGCTCGGCATTCATCAGGACATCGGACACCAGGGTGCCGCTCTCTCCGGTGGCGAACGTCAGCGGGTGGCGATCGCTCGCGCCTTCCTCAAAGACGCTCCCGTCCTGGTTCTCGACGAAGCCACCTCGGCCCTCGACGAGGCCACCGAGCGCCGTATCGCCGGCGCCGTGCGGGAATTGGCGGCCACCGTCTTCGTCGTCACCCACCGTGACCCCGCCATCTGGGAGCCCACCCGCACGATCACGCTGTGATATTGGTTGCCCCGCGGCCGGCTGTACATCTCGAATCATTCACAGGCAGTTGCGAGCCGAGCAAGTAACTGTCGGAACACTGTAGATTCGATTCCCGTCAGGGTGATGTGGAGTAACCCGTCCTCTGCCGCCCGGATTCTGCCGCGGACCGCATCAAGCAGGATTTGACCGCTGGAAGTTATCCCGACAGTGCGCTGCCGCTGATCGCGCGACCGTTCTCGACTGACGAGTCCCCGCGAAACCAACTCGTCCAGATGTCGTCCGAGCCGAGTGGGATCGCGGCGCGTCCGGCGAGACAGTTCTACTCGAGACATCGCCGTGCTCGATGCACCTTCGACCAAGATCGCGCACTCCCACGTCGACAGCACGGCGCGGATTCGGAGTTGCCTCGAATCGGCGGGGAATGTCCCGTCTTCGCTCGTGACGCGCGCCTAGCTGAAGCTACTGTTCGACCGATCATTTCTCTGTCGGACAATGGCTTCGGAACATTCGAGCTGCTAGAGCAGTCATGCGTTCATACGACATACATCGCCCCTATTGAACGGAACAATGATGTCGAGCATTCAATGAACGGAGCGAAATGAAAACTCGAATCTCGAGAGCCGTCCTGGTTGTAACTGCGAGTTTGGCGGTCCTCATCCCGGTGTCCGCGTCCACTGCAAGTGCAGCACCGACTGGGTGCACCACGGGCGGCGGCAACGCCTACTCCACAGCGTATTGCTCGGGCGGCTCCGGCCGCTATTGGGCATGGGCGAACTGCAAAATGACGACGTGGCCGTACTGGACCGCGACCGTGCATGGTGGATCAAAGGCTGCAAAGAGCGGCCAGCACGCGACGGTGCTGTGTCCGCCGCTTTACTTGGTGATCAACCGCGGCGTAGGTGTCGCGAACTAGTCAGGTCCAGGTGGGGTGTTCTCCCCCATCGTGAAAGTTGGAGACCGGCCGGACAACTCGTGGTCGGCCCTACCTTGTGCTGTCCTCTCGGTAATTGGTCGTGAGATCAAAGACCGGGATCAACTTCCCGACGGCAGAACCTCATCGGGCGAATACTGGGGAACGAGCAACCGCCACCACGCAAATATGTGGCGGCGGTTGTTCTTTCCCCAGTTCTACAGCATTGCCTTCTACAGCTTCGCGCTGATGAGCGGCACGATATGTTCAGCCGCCCACATCGTTCCGATCGGGCCACCGCTCGTGATTGCCCACAGAACGTCGCCGCCGTCGGCGGTGCGAGGAGGCAGGGCGACCCAACGACCGGAGGACACCGCTCCCAGCGCTTGGAAGAGCTTCCCGCCGGTCAGCTTGTCGAAATCCTCCTCGCTGCCGGCGGCACTGCGGCCGATCAGCAGGAAGTCCGCATCGATGTTCTCGAGAAGTTCCTCGCCGACAGTGCTTTGGGTGACGAACTCCTGTGCACGCGGGTTCTCGGCAAAACCGAGCTCGCCCAAGAAAGTTGCCGGCGCCGAGCCGGGCGCTGAAAGGTACTGCAACCCGTTGCCGGTTCCGTAGAAGATCGCCCAGGTTGCAGTCAAGCCAGTGAGTTCAGGGTTCTCCTGACGCACCTTCGCAAAGTATTGATCATGGTCGGTCACGATCTTTTCGGCTGCCTTCGAGAGGTCGAGTGTCTCGCCGAGTACGCGGATCGATTCCTTCCACGGCACGAGCATCCGCGACTTCGTGTCGGGGCTCGTCACCACCGGTGCGATGGAGGACAAACGTTCGTAGTAATCGCCCATCGACAAACCACCCAGGCCGTCGGCCCAGCCGACGGCGACGATGAGGTCAGGTTCGCTCGCGGCGATCGCTTCGACGGGAAGTGTGCCGCCCATCGCGAACTCGAAGGTGTCGAGATCCTCTGCGCCGTAAGGCAGCAAGTACGACTGGGAAGCCGACTCCTTGACCATCGACGAGGAGAGAACGGGTTTGACGCCGAGCGCGAGGAGCATTTCCGTGTCGACGGCATTGGGGACGATTGCGGCAACCCGCTCCGGGCGCTTCTCGAGAATACTTGTACCATATGGCGATTCCAGGGTCAGCGGGTAAGTAGTCGTTCCTTCCGCAGCGGGAAGGGCGTTCCCCTCCGAACCGGGAGTGGACGCCGTTTTCGAGTTTTCGGCCGAGGCCGAGCACCCGGACACAAGGAGCGCTGCGGCGAGCGCGGCCCCGATCAGTCCGATGATCCGTGATCGTCTGGTGCGCAGGACTGTCATTTCTGCCTTTCGGTGTTATCGAGCGCTTCGGTCTTACCGAGCGATGGAGCCGGGTCAGGAATCTGTGCGCACTGTGTCGCTGCGTTTCCAGTAGCCGGTGAAATCGATGTCGGTCTTCGCAATTCCTCGATCACGAATCAAATGACGCCGAAGCGAGCGAATCGTCGCCTGTTCGCCTGCAAGCCAAGCGAATACGCGTCCGTCAGGCCATTCGACTGCACTGACCGCGTCGAGCAACAAAGAAGTAGTGCCGGGCTCCGCCCCCTCGCGTGGCAACCACGTGACACTCACCCCGGGCAACTCGCGCACCGATTGAATGTGAGCCGAGTCCGCAATTTCGACGAACACATGCCCCCTGGCATCGGCAGGCAATTCCTCGAGCAGACGTGCGATCGCAGGTAGCGCCGTCTCGTCACCGACGACGAGCAGATACTCGCAATCTTCCGGGAGTCCCTGCGATACAGAGGGACCCGCGATGTGCATTCGGTCGCCCGGGCCGGCGTCGCGCGCCCAGGTGGTAGCAACTCCACCGCCGTGAACGACGAAATCGACGTCGAGTTCCCTTGTTCGCGGATCGTAACGGCGCACGGTGTACGCGCGGGCAAGTGGACGGCGTCCCGCTGCGAAAGTCACAGTGCCGTCGACTATCACCGGCAAGACCGGATCGGTTTCGCCAGGATAGGCGAACAACAATCGGAGGTCGTCGTCGAAGCCGGTGCTGACGAAGGCGGGCTCGGCAAAGCCGTCGGGGTTTGTGAAGGTGTCGAGCTGCGCTCCGGTGAGCGTCACTCTCCGCATGCCCGGCGTCACGTCTGTCACCCGACGTACCTCGAGTTCACGCAAGGTGACTGAGTACGCTGTTGTCGGACGGGTGTTTCGGGGCACGGAAAGACTCCTCGGAAGCGCACAGACGGGGGGGTTCGACCCACGCTCGATCACGGCGGAAGGGCCATTGAATAAAGCTAGCCTCCCCTAATCGGCTACGGTTATCCGTGCGTGCCGACTTCTTACACTCATCGGTGGCTGCGTGAGAAAGCATCTGAATCGGGAGGGCATACGTGGGACCACGGTTGGTGTTCTCCGCGGGCGAAGTCCCCGAGATCCCCGCGTCCCGACTCTCCTCGATCGCGAATGCACGTGAGCCACTGCTCTTCTGGGTACACACCGGACACGCGGAACTACAGATCGGCGACCGCACCCGCAGCGTGACCGCTGGGGCGGCAACCTGGGTGCCCGCGGGAATCGCCTACAGCATCCGAGTCGACCCGGGAGCGGTCGCGTTTCCCATTCCGATGCCCGCTGCCGACCTGCCGCCCACGTTGAACCGGATCATCGATTTCGAGATCCCGGCAGCCTGGCAGGACTGGCTCGTCCACCAGTTCGCGCACAACTTGGGATTTCTGCGCGGTGGGGCGACTGTGGGAGCCGGACTACTCGAGCTTGTCGCGGGGGCCCATTCCAACGACGCCGACGCTTCGGTGTCGTACGCCCCACCGAATTTGCCACGCTCGGCCGAGACCCTCGAGATCGCTCGCACGCTTCTACGGACGCCAGCCGACGACACGGAGCTTTCCCAGTTCGCCCGGCAACTCAAGATCGGCGTCCGCACCCTGCAGCGCCGATTCACGGAGGAGACGGGGTTGCCTTTCGCGCGTTGGCGCACCTCGGCCCGGATCGCGGCAGCAATCGCATACCTGAACTCCGGCCGCGAAATCGGATGGACGGGTGGGCAGGTCGGATTCGCGACGCCCGCGGGATTCACCCGTGCCTTCCGTGAACACACCGGTGTGACACCCAGTGACTACACACGTGCAAACCAAGGCTCAGCGCCGATCCATGAGAACGAGACCTTGGCACAGAGCGTCGCACTCTTGTCCGAGGAAGGCGCCCACTCAGGCTCGGCGCCGATACCGCCGACGATTCCCGCAAGCGGAACGTGGGCCAGGGTCAACAACTTTCACGTCATCGTCTGGATCTACCGAGGCTCCGCCCGGGTCGCTTTCGGCGACCGAACCTGGAATCTGAGGCGGGGCGACGCGATGTGGCTTCCCGCGGGAGTACGCAACAGCGTCGAGATCGCGGAGGGTTCGCTTCTACTTCCGCTCGGATCCCAGCCTGGCGACTCTCCCGTCACTGCACCGCCGCCACGAGTGCTGCACTTCGCGCGCGAAGCGGAGGCGTATCTGTTGCACACGGTCGTTGCGAATTACACCCTTCTGCGCCCCGAGATCCATGACCCAGCGAGGATCTCGAGGCTGATCCGAAACAGCGCGGCGACGCGGACACCCGGCGGCCGAACCGATCCTGTCGAAGCGATCCTTACCGCACTCCGCGCGGACCCCACCGATTCGCGCACGCTGCCGGAGTGGAGCGCTCGACTCGGCGTCGACGAGGGCCTGCTCCACAGACGCTTCGTAGCGGCCACCGGCCAGAGCTTCCCGCGCTGGCGCGGTCAGTTGCGGATGACCCTCGCCCGCGCTTATCTCGAGGAGGGCTTCTCGGCCGGAGAGACCGCCCGTCGACTCGGCTACGCGCACGCGTCCGGATTCACCAAGGTCTTCATCGGTGCCCACGGCATGTCGCCCCGGGACTACCAGCGCCGTGGATGGCGGGGAACGGTCGAAGGACTCATCGACTCGTGACCTTCCGACGGATGAGTCCTTCGATCCGTCGTGTCGCCCGCCGAAACGGTCTCGAACTGGCACTACTTCCTTGACTAAATTTTCAGTCAAGGTTTACGCTCCATGCAAGCAGGACGCGGACCGGGCGCGCACGCACACAGCACAAGGAGTCACCGCAATGCAAAGACGTCGGTTCATTCAGGCAGGCGCCGCTGCGCTCAGTGGCCTCTTTTTGGCAGGCTGCGGCGATTCCGACTCAGCCTCGGGCGGGAGCAATGGAGACGACGATCTTCGCGAGTGGGTGATGCCGGAAGAGGGGGATCCGCACAAGCGCACCTGGATGGCGTTCGGTGCCAGCGAAGCGATCTGGGGAGCAGCCCTCCTGCCCGAAGTCCAGCGCAACCTCGCGACTATCGCGCAGACCATCGCGCAGTTCGAGCCCGTCTCGATGCTTGTTCGTTCCGAGGAACTGGGCTTGGCTCGCTCCCTCGTCGGCCCATCGGTCGAACTGATCGCCGCGCCTCTCGACGACCTCTGGATGCGCGACACCGGCCCTGTATTCGTGAAAGGCAACGGGACCAAAGCGGGTATCGATTTCAACTTCAACGGTTGGGGCGAGAAGCAGGATTTTGATAAGGACGGCCAGGTCGCAGCTTTCGTTGCCGCCCGTGCGGGAGTCGAATCATTGCCTACCGACCTGATCCTCGAAGGCGGCGGCATCGAGGTCGACGGCGAAGGCACAGCCATCATCACCGAAAGCTGTGTACTCAACAACAACCGCAACCCGGGATGGTCGAAGTCGGACGTCGAGGCCGAACTCGGCCCCCTGCTCGGTCTCGACAAGATCATCTGGCTACCGGGAATCGCCGGCAAGGACATCACGGACGGCCACACGGACTTCTACGCCCGTTTCGCACGCCCAGGTGTCGTGGTCGCAGGCCTCGACACAGACCCGGAGTCGTTCGACCACGACGTGACCGCACGTCACCTCGAGATTCTCCAGAACGCGACCGACGCACAGGGACGGAAGCTGGAAGTGGTGGTCCTCGAGGCGCCGGTCGCGATCAGGCCCGACTTCGAATCGGACGATTTCGCAGCCGGATATATCAACTTCTACGTATGCAATGGGGCGGTCATCGCACCCGAGTTCGGTGACCCCGAGGCCGACCAGGCCGCCAGAAGTGAATTGGAGCGCCTCTTCCCCGACCGCCGTGTCGTGCAGATCAACATCGACGCCATCGCCGCGGGTGGTGGCGGCATTCACTGCACCACCCAGCAGGAACCCGCGGACTAGAAACCTGTCCCGACCACCCTCGTAGAATTCGGACTCGTGTCGAACCGCCAAACGCAAATCTTGGAAGCAGCAGTCCGCGTCATTGCCCAACACGGCGTACGCGGGCTGAGGGTGGAGACGCTCGCTGCCGAGGCCGGAGTGTCGACGGCACTCATCTACTACCACTTCCAGAACCGTGCAGGTGTGCTGCGCCGGGCCCTCGATCACATCAACGATCGCGCCGCGCTGTACACCGAAAGCGCCTTCACGGAGACAGACCCTCGTGCGCAACTCGAGCAGATGCTCCTGCTGGAGTTTCAGAATGCCCCGAAGATTCGAGAGAACAGCATCGCCTGGGGTGAACTCCGAGCAAGCGCAGTCTTCGCCGACGAACTGCGCGAACCGCTACGCACCACGACGCAAGAGTGGGCCGACGACGTCGAATCTTTGATCCGCCAAGCGCAGGATGCCGGGCTCGCTGACCCGAAGGCAAGCCCGGCCGACGCCGCCGAGCGACTCACCGCCCTGGTCGAGGGTCTGAGTGAACGCTGGCTGAGCGGCTCGATCCCCATCGAACGAGCCAGAGAACTGCTCACCGGTGCGATCGGCGTGGAGATCGATCCGAGCTAGCCTCTACCGCTCGTCGACGCCCTTCGATTCCGGCGACAGAGCCGGGAACCAGATGTCGGTCAGAACCTCGGCAGCCTGAACCCGTGTCACGTCGATCGTCCCCTGCACGGCCCAGCGTGTGAAGAATCGCTCCAACTGACTCACGAGCAGTTCGACGCGCAACCGTGCCTCGTCGTGCTGTTCCGCCGGCCAACGGCCCAGGTACTTGGGCATGGCATTCGGTAGTTGGGTCATACCGTCTCGCGCTGTCTCGCGGAACTCCGGTTCGAGTGCCACGGCCTCGTCCCAGGCCGGCAGCAGGCGTTTGTTCTCGTCGAACCAGTCGAAGGCACGCTCCAGCCAAGCCGTGAATTCCACGCGAGAGTTCGTGTCGAGAACCCGATCGAGATCGATGTAGAAAGCGAACGCACTCGCCGCCATCCCGGCCGCGCCGATCGTCTTGAGCATCTCCACCTTGCTGGCGAAATGCACGTAGAACGTGGCTCGACTGCATCCGACGACCGAGGCGATGTCGTCGACCGTGACAGCCGCGTATCCCCGTTCCTCGAACAGAGTGCGTGCGGCGTCCACGAGTTTGGCCCGCGTCGCGCGTTTCTGCTCGTCGCGAAGTGTTCCCCGCCTGTTCTTCGGGCCGTCCGTAGTCGTGCTCACGTCGCCCACCTTGCTCGCATTTCAACCTCCTGGCAAATCACCGACTCGCCGTCACCAAAAAACATTGCGTCATTCATTGACACGACGTCAGCGAATGGCGCACTATGACTCAAGTCACTTCTCGGGCTTCGATTCTTCTTCTCGCACGCCCGAGACAGAACAGAAAGCGATGGCGAATGAGCCCCTCCCCCTTGCCGAGCGTGTGCATCATCGGCGCCGGGCCTACCGGAATCACGACGGCCAAGCGAATGAAGGAATTCGGAATACCCTTCGACTGCTACGAAGCGTCCGACGAGGTCGGCGGAAACTGGTACTACAAGAATCCCAACGGGATGTCAGCCTGCTACCAGAGCCTGCACATCGACACGTCGAAGTGGCGCTTGGCATTCGAGGACTTCCCGGTCTCCGCTGACCTTCCCGACTTCCCGCACCACTCCGAACTCTTCCAGTACTTCAAGGACTACGTCGAGCACTTCGGACTGCGTGAGTCGATCATCTTCAACACCAGTGTTGTTGCAGCAGAACGTGATACAGACGGGCTGTGGACCATCACGCGCTCGGACGGCGAAGTTCGCACCTACGACGTCCTGATGGTCTGCAACGGACATCATTGGGATCCCAACATCCCGGACTACCCAGGTGAGTTCGACGGGGTCCTCATGCACAGCCACAGCTACAACGACCCGTTCGACCCGGTCGACATGCGCGGCAAAAAGGTAGTCGTGGTCGGAATGGGCAACTCCGGCTTGGATATTGCCTCCGAACTGGGCCAGAGATACCTCGCCGACAAGCTCATCGTGTCGGCTCGCCGTGGAGTCTGGGTACTGCCGAAATATCTCGGCGGTGTACCCGGCGACAAACTGATCACCCCGCCCTGGATGCCGCGTGGTCTACGACTGTTCCTGAGTCGTCGATTCCTCGGCAAGAATCTGGGAACGATGGAAGGCTACGGTCTGCCGAAGCCGGACCACCGCCCCTTCGAGGCCCACCCCTCGGCCAGCGGCGAGTTCCTCGGACGCGCCGGCTCAGGCGACATAACCTTCAAGCCTGCCATCACCAAACTCGACGGAAAGCAGGTTCACTTCGCGGACGGCACCGCCGAGGACGTCGACGTGGTCATCTGCGCCACCGGCTACAACATCAGCTTCCCCTTCTTCAGTGATCCGAATCTGCTGCCGGACAAAGACAACCGATTCCCACTGTTCAAACGAATGATGAAGCCCGGAATCGACAACCTCTTCTTCATGGGACTCGCGCAGCCCATGCCGACGCTCGTCAACTTCGCCGAGCAGCAGAGCAAGCTCGTCGCGGCCTACCTCACCGGTAAATACCAACTGCCGTCCGCGAACGAGATGCAGGAGATCACCAAAGCCGACGAGGCGTACTTCCTCGCCCCCTATTACAAGTCACCACGCCACACGATTCAGCTCGAGTTCGATCCCTACGTCCGCAACATGAACAAGGAAATCGCCAAGGGCACCAAGCGTGCTGCGGCCTCCGGAAACAAGCTACCTGTTGCCGCGCGTGCAGCAGCACATGAACTCGAGAAGGCGGATCGCGCATGAGTGTGGTGAACGGTCACTGCGACACCGAGTTCGACGCCGTCCGAGCGGCTTTCGAGGCTCAACTCGAATCCGGTGAAGAACTCGGCGGCTCCGTTGCCATCACCGTCGACGGAGAATCCGTGGTCGATCTCTGGGGCGGGTACGCCGACGAATCCCGTACCACTCCATGGGGCAGCGACACCATCGTCAACACGTTCTCCATCACCAAGACCATGACGGCCCTGTGTGCGCTCCTGCTGGTCGAACGCGGCCAATTGGACGTGTACCAGAAAGTTGCTCACTACTGGCCCGAATTTGCGGCAAACGGTAAGGAAGACATCGAAGTTCGCCACCTCCTGTCGCATACGTCTGGCGTCTCCGGTTGGGAGCGCCCGATCGAACTGACGGACATCTACGACCTCGAGGCGTCCACCGCTCGCCTCGCTACCCAGAAGCCTTGGTGGACCCCGGGTACGGCGTCGGGCTATCACGCGATCAACTACGGCCATCTCGTCGGTGAGGTCATTCGTCGCATCGACGGGCGAACTCTCGGCAGGTTCTTTGCCGAAGAGCTTTCCGGTCCACTGGGAGCCGACTTCCATATCGGCACGTCCGCAGAGCATTTCGGTCGAATCGCCACCATGGTTCCGCCGCCCGCGTTGGAGTTCGACCTGTCCACGCTCGACCAGGACAGCATCTTCATCAAGACCCTGACCTGCCCACTGCTCGACTACCCCGAGGTCAACACCGCACCCTGGCGGGAAGCCGAGATCGGCGCAGTCAACGGCCACGGCAACGCACGTTCTATCGCTCGGGTCCAATCCCTGATCTCGAACGGTGGTGTGCTCGACGGCCGGAAGCTGCTCTCGCAGAGCACCATCGACCTGATCTTCGAGATCCAAGCCGACGGTATCGATCTCGGGATCATGACACCACTCAAGTTCGGCATCGGCTACGGACTGCCACATCCGGTTACCGCGCCACTGATTCCCGACGGACGCACCTGCTGGTGGGCAGGTATCGGCGGCTCGATGCTGGTCAACGATCTGGACCGACGGATGACCTTCGCCTACGTCATGAACAAGATGGCACCGGGTCTGATCGGATCCGACCGCAGCAACGCGTACCTGAGCGCCGCATACAACTCCGAGGTCAGCGAGGTCAGCTCATGAAGGCAGCCCAGCTCATGGGGCCCGGGCTCCTGGAAATCAACGACGTGCCGGTCCCGGAGATCGGCCCGTCGGAACTACTGATTCGGGTGGGCGCAGCGGGAATCTGCCACTCCGATCTCCATCTCCTGCACTTTCCGTACAAGATGCGCGAAGAACCGCTGACGATCGGCCACGAAATTGCCGGAACGATCGAAGCCGTCGGGAGTGGCGTCGACGGCCGTTCCGTCGGAGAGCGTGGCGTCGTCTACCTCTGTTGGTCATGTGGACAGTGCCGAGAATGCATGAGCGGCAACGAGAATATGTGCCTCGCCGCTGGACGCACCGCGATGCCGCCCTGCCCCGGACTCGGCCCTGAGGGCGGGATGGCCGAGTACGTCACGATCCCGGCTCGCTCCTTCGTACCCATCGGCGACCTCGACTTCCTGCAGGCCGCACCACTCGCCGATGCAGCGCTGACGAGCTACCACGCCATTCGCGGTGCCCGCGAACATCTCCAGCCCGGTGCCACCGCCGTCGTGATCGGCGTCGGCGGACTCGGTCACGTTGCAGTACAGATACTTCGCGCGATCAGTGCCGTGCGCATCATCGCCGTCGATGTCGGACAGGATCAACTCGATCTCGCCAAACGTTGCGGCGCCGACATCACGCTCGAATCGGGACCGGACACCGCGCAGCACATCCTCGACCTCACATCGGCCAGAGGCGCAGAAGTCATCTTCGACTTCGTCGGTATCGACGCAACTGCACAGATGTCCGTTCAAGCGGTTGCGCCGAACGGCGCGTATCGCATGGTAGGTCTCGGAGGCGGAAACCCCGGAATCACTGCCGAAGCTGCCGGCGGACCAGGCTGGCCGTGGGGCGCATCGATCCGGAAGTCGTACGGCGGCACCAGAAACGACCTCGTCGATTCCATCGCCCTGGCACAGGCCGGTCTGGTAACGGTAGAAGTAGCCCGCTTCGACCTCGCTGATGCCCGCGACGCACTCGACCGTCTCGAACACGGCAAGGTCACCGGACGCGCAGTGCTCGTACCCTAATCTTCGAAAGGCACTTCACGTGACTACTTCCGCTGATACACAAGCATTCATCGCGTCCGTCATGGCCGGGCTGACCGGCCCCGGTGGTCCTTTCGAGATGCAAGTCGAGGATGTACTGGGCAGTTCGATGCCCGTCATGAAGAACCGCGACAAGGCACTCGGCGACGTGCTCGCTGCATCCTTCGACTACGGATCACGCGACTATCTGGTGACCAAGGACCGACGCTTCAGCTACCTCGAGCACGGCGAGGCCGTAGCAGCATTGGCGACGGCGCTGCGCGAGCGGTACGGCGTCCGCAAGGGTGATCGGGTCGGCATACTTGCTGCCAATACGCCGGAATGGGTGATGACCTTCTGGGCGGCTCAGTCCCTCGGTGCCATCGCCGTCGGATTCAACTCGTGGTGGGTGGCCCGCGAGGTGGCGTACGGCATCGATCACACCACCCCTACAGTGGTGATCGCCGACGCCAAACGCGCGCAGATTCTTTCCGAACTGAACACCGATGTTCCCGTGCTCACGATGGAAGAAGATCTACCTACCTTGTTGGAGAAGTATTCGGGTTCTGCACTGCCCCGCACGTCCGTCGACGAGGACGATCCGGCCGTCATCCTGTACACGAGCGGAACCAGCGGCCGCCCCAAGGGGGCTGTTCACAGTCACCGAAACGTGTTGGCCGTCATCGACTACCACCGCTACAGCGATCGCCTCGCTGCGGCGTTCACCGGCAAACCCAGCGACGGCCGACCGAGTGACTTGCGGTATCTGCTGACCGCGCCGCTGTTTCACATTGCAAGCCTGCATAACCTGGCGATCCCACGACTCGCGACGGGCGGAGCGGTGGTCATCCATCAGGGCGCCTTCGACGTCGACGAAGTCCTTTCCCTCGTCGAACGCGAGAAGGTCACCAACTGGGCGGTCGTACCCACCATGGCAACCCGTCTCCTCGAGTACGGCAGTCTCGAGAAGTACGACCTGACCTCACTGAGGGCTTTTGCACTCGCGTCTGCACCGTCATCTCCGGCCTTGCAGGACCGCCTGCGCGCACGCCTGCCTTTTGCGCAGCACACCTTGGTCGACAGCTACGGGCTCACCGAATCCTCCACCGGCATTTCAGTTGCCACACCACCGGAACTTGCCGCGTTCCCCGGAACTCTCGGCCGGCCGATCATCGGGGTGAGCGTGGAGGTGCGCGACCCCTTCGGTGTTGCAGTCCCCGACGGCGAGGAAGGTGAGATCTGTGCGCGCAGCGCCTATGTGATGTTGGGGTACTGGAACGACGAGACCGCGACTGCAGCCGCTATCGGTCCTGATCGATGGCTCCGAACCGGCGACTTCGGAGTGTTCGAGGACGGCCGACTCCGCCTGACGGGTCGCCGATCCGACCTGATCCTGCGCGGCGGCGAGAACGTCTACCCTCTCGAAATCGAGCAGACCATCGACGAGCATCCCGCCGTACTCGAATGCGCTGTGATCGGCATTGATTCGGCAGACCTCGGCCAAGAAGTTGCAGCCGTCGTCGTTTTGCGGAGTGAGGGAGCCGCCGGCGAAGAAGAACTACGCGACTACGTCGCCGAACGACTGGCTTACTTCAAGGTGCCGGTGAAGTGGAAACTGAGCACAACTCCTCTGCCCCGCAATGCAACCGGAAAAACGATACGTGCAAAGGTGGTTCTCTCATGACCTACGACGCCGTGATCAACAACGGTCTGTGGTTCGACGGCACCGGGGCCAAACCAGCTGTCCGCAATCTGGGTATCCGCGATGGGTTGGTTACTGCCATCTCCCTCGATCCACTCGACGAAACCGACTGTCCCCGTGTCATCGACGCGAGGCGCAAGTGGGTGATCCCGGGCATCGTGGACATCCACACTCACTACGACGTCGAGATCCTCGAAGGCCCGGCGCTGAGCGAATCTCTCAGACACGGGGTCACGTCGATCTTTGTCGGATCGTGTTCCCTGTCCACCATTCACGCCAGCCCCTCCGACGCGGGTGATCTCTTCGGCAGAGTAGAGGCAATTCCGCGTAAGCACGTCGTCGACGCACTCAACCGTGCCAAGACCTGGAACTCTGCGAGCGAGTATGTTGCTGCACTAGAGGCGCTTCCGCTAGGTCCCAACGTTGCAGCCTTCATCGGACACTCCGATATGCGGGCCGCCGAGATGGGACTGGATCGTGCTACCAGGAAGGACGTCCATCCCACAGACGCCGAACTCGCGTCGATGGAAGCACAGTTGACCGAAGCTCTCGACGCAGGATTCGTCGGGATGTCCAGTCAGCAATTGTTGTTCGACAAACTCGACGGCGAGACCTGCCGCTCACGCACGCTGCCGTCGACGTATGCAACCACGAAAGAACGACGCCGACTCAATGCGATCCTGCGCCGTCGGGGACGGGTATTTCAGGCCGGACCTGACCTCTCCAACCCGATGAGTACCGGAGCGATGGCGTTCTCCAGCGCGGGTATCTGGCGTAAGCGACTCAAGACGAGCATGCTTTCGGCGGCCGACATCAAGTCCAACAAGTTGGCCGTGGTGATACTCGGCCCACTGGCACACTTGGTCAATCGACTCGGCGGCGACCTGCGCTGGCAGCACCTGCCAGTTCCCTTCGAGGTATATGCCGACGGCATCGACCTGGTTGTCTTCGAGGAGTTCGGATCCGGCGCTGCAGCACTGCATCTGACCGACGAGATGGAACGCAACGTCCTCATGCAGAGCGAGGATTACCGTCGACAATTCCGCAAGGACTACGACCAGAAGTTCGGTGTCAAAGTTTGGCATCGCGATTTCTTCGACGCCGAGATCGTGTCCTGCCCCGACGAATCCCTGGTCGGCAAGAGCTTCGGGCAGGTCGGCGTCGAACGTGGCGGCCTCCACCCTGTCGATGCATTCCTGGATCTGGTCCTCGAACACGGCACGAAAGTGCGTTGGCGCACAACCATCTCGAACCACCGGCCGGAGGTTTTGGACAAGTTCGCCCAGGACAATGGCGTCCAACTCGGGTTCTCCGACGCCGGAGCGCATTTGCGCAACATGGCGTTCTACAACTTCGGCTTACGACTACTACGACGTGTCTACGATGCCCAAAAGGTCGGCCGTCCGTTCATGACCGTCGAGGCAGCGGTGCATCGTCTCACCGGTGAACTCGCCGAGTGGTACGACGTCGATGCCGGGCACCTTCGATTAGGTGATCGCGCCGACCTGGTTGTGATCGATCCCGCTCATCTCGACGATTCGCTCGACACTTATGCGGAAAGCCCGGTTGTGGAGTACGACAACCTCTCCCGCATGGTCAATCGCAACGACCAGACCGTCACCGCAGTGTTCGTCGGCGGCGAGTACGTCTTCGGCGACGGAGAAGCAGCACCCGTTCTCGGCAACCGCCGAACCGGAAAGTTCTTGAAAGCAGGTGCCCATTAACACGTCCAGATTTGCCGGGAAAACAGCAGTCGTCACTGGAGCAGCATCAGGTATCGGTGCAGCCATCGCACTAAGGCTTATCGACGAAGGCGCACAGGTAGCTGGAATCGACATCGCTGCAGAGGGTTTGAAAGAGATAGCCTCCCAGCAGGGCGGGGCTTTCCTCGCCGTTCCCACTGACGTCACCAAGGAATCCGATGTTGCCGAGGCCCTTGCCGCGGCGGCGGCGGAATTCGGCGGTATCGATCTGGCTTTCAACGTTGCCGGTGCGTCGAGGGTGGGGCAGATCGTCGACCTCGACGAGGCCGACTGGGACTTCACCATCGACCTGGTGCAGAAGGGCGTCTTCCTCTGCACCAAACATGAAGCGCGGCATATCCGAGAGCACGGTCGCGGTGGTGCGATAGTCAACGTGTCCTCATTGAACGCGCACGTGCCGAGCCCCTACGGGAGCGCATACGCGACAGGCAAAGCCGGAGTCGAGATGTTCAGCAAGAATGCCGCGATCGAACTGGCTGCGTCGGGGATTCGGGTCAATGCCGTTCTACCCGGCCTGGTCGACACGCCACTGGTCGCGCCGGTCATGAACTACGAACCCGCCCGCGACATGTTTCTCAGCCGAATCCCCATGTCCCGAGCAGCAACTCCCGACGAGATCGCGGGCCCCTGCCTCTATCTCGCCAGTGACGACGCCTCGTACATCACCGGAACCAGTCTGGTAGTCGACGGCGGCTGGGAGGTCTCGAACTACCCGGATCTGACGACGCTGGGCAACTAGTTCAGTTGCCGGGCAACACACATTGAGTATCGAGGCCGAGGACGTGGTTGAGCCGGCCGAAGGCCAACCACGATCCGAGGCACATGCTCAACTCGACGATTTCTCGCTGGGAGTAGTGAGCGGTCATACGTTCCCAGAACTCGTCGTCGAGCCCGTGGTGGTCGAGGGCGTATCTCTCGGCGTATTCGGCAGCGAGGCGTGTCCTGTCGTCGAAGGCATCGGTGGTGCGCCAGTCGGTGACAGCCTGATCGAACGTCGACTCCACAGTCTCGCCGTCACGCTCGGTGCGCCAGTCCTGACAGAAGATGCACCCGTTGATCTGAGCGATCCGGAGCCTGGCCGCCTCGAACTCACGGAGGCCGAGAGTTCCGTCTGTGTAGACCTTTTGGGAGAACCCGGCGGCCGCGGGTCCGATGCCGGGGACCATCTCTCCCCACACGTAGCCGATCGGGTTCTTGCCTTCGGGTATGTCGATATTCATGCGAGTACCTCCGAGTTTCGGGCACCGAGCTTGCCGACGCCGGGTGTGAGCGGAACGTCCAGCGCGTCGTAAAGACCGGGTTCAGCCTGACGTAGCCAGGGAATTGCGTTGACGAGACGTCCTACGGCCGTGGCATTTCCACCGGCCGCGCGGTTTCCACCTTCATCGGTGGCTTCGACGTTGATCTCGATTCGTGGTCGTCCTTCGACGATCACCTTGTGCGCGCCGTCGCCTCCGTCTGGCGGGAGCGGCCAGTCGCGGGCACAGGACGGATGAATACGCGTGACGTGTTCGATCACGATCAGTGGTTCCCCGCCGACGATTCCCTGAACCTCGAATCGCAGTGCGCCTTGGGTGCCGACCGCGAACTCCCCCATATGTTCGGTCGACACGGTTTCCTCGAGCGGGCGGCGCAGCAAGGTCTCGCGGATCTCGTCGAGTTCCACCCCGAGTGCCCGGGCGATGAGCCGAATCTGCCCGCCCCAGACCATGGTGGGTACGGTCGGCGCGACCATGGGAGGTTCGTAGTCCATCGGCTGACCCATCCCGATCAGGTAGCGGACAGAATCCGGCTGTTCGTAGGTCGTGTAGTCGAAGATTTCCTGACACCGGATCTGGTCGATTGTCCCCGCGAGCCCGCTGACGAGAATCGGCAGGATGTCGTTGCCCCAGCCTGGGTCGATACCGGAGACGAACAGAGCGCCGCCGCCCGCCTTGGCAGCAGCTTCGACGGGATCACGGAGTTCGGGAGGCGCAGATTTCGGGTCGTACAGCGCATATACGGACGGCGTGACCACCACAGCTCCGGCGGCCAGTGCCCGCGTGATGTCGGCAACCGCGTCGTCGGGCCGAATGTCGCCGGACGCCGCGTAGACCACCGCGCCGGGAGACGCTGCGAGCACGGCATCGGCGTCGTCGGTAGCCGCGACGCCCAGGTGCACTCCCAGATCGGCGAGGTCACCGGCGTCTCGCCCGACCTTCTCGGGGTTCGCAACGATGACGCCGACAAGTTCGAGGGCCGGATTGGCTGTCACAGCGCGAATCGATGCACGCCCGACGTTGCCGGTACCCCACACGACAGTCGGAATCTTGGACTCGGCTTCATTCGAAACTGCACCCATCAATCGGACATTACCCAGCTCAGCGCGTCAGGTCAGCAGAACTGCAAGAATTCGTTTCACTTCATCCGGTCAAAAATGCCATTGCCTGCGCAGTCAGTGCGCCGTCACCCCGCCTCCGGTACGTCTCGGCGGGTCGGCCGTTACCTGGTCTGCTCATCTCGCCGGTACTTTCGAGCGCGTCGAACACCTGCCGGCGGAAGCTGTCCTTCTGGAACGGACGATCGAAGATCACCTCGTAGAGTCCCCGAAGTTCGGCGACGGTGAACGTCCCGCCCGACAATCCGTCCGGATCCACGTACGACGCATACCTCGTGCGTAGGTCCGTGACCGCGAGTCGCACCATGTCGGCGTGATCGAATGCGAGTCCGCTCACTGCCTCGTCGTCGTACACATCGACGAGAAGCGCCGAATCGGGCAGTGCCGATTCCGGTAGGCAAGCCGTGTGTGCGACCGACAAAACCCATCCACGGTCGTCGCGGTCCGGTCGGTCGAAGATCGCCAACTGGTGGAAGCTCGTCTGGGCCAACTCTGCCTTGACCGACAGGGCACGATCGGCTGCGGCCGTGAGCAATTCGCGTTCGTGCAGAAATGTTCCCGGTAGCGCCAGCGCACCGAGACGGTGCCGAACCACCAGAACTTTCAGAGATCCACCGCTGTACGTCAGCACCGCGACGTCCACTGCCACAGACGGACGCGGATAGTCCGTCAATCCCTTGCCGCTCGTGTCTGTCCATTTATTCACCCTTGCATGTTATCTCAAACATGATCTATGGTTAGCGCAAAATTGATCAAACGATCATCGCGAACCGAAGAGGTGGCTATGAAACTCACCGCACAGCAGTCCGATCGAGCGGCCGGCGTTCTGCTCGGCACCGCAGCAGGAGACGCACTCGGCGCCGGCTACGAATTCACCTACCCGAAGGCCGAGGTCACGATCGACATGATCGGTGGCGGCCCGTTCGACTGGGCGCCGGGAGAATGGACCGACGACACCTCGATGGCAGTTGCGATCGCCGAGGTGGCCGCGACCGGAATCGACATCGGAAGCTCTGACGGTCTCGATGCCATTGCAGCACAGTTCATCCGGTGGTACGACTCGAAGCCCGCGGACATCGGCAACCAGACGCGAGCAGTGTTGTCCGTCCGCTCCGAAAGCGCAGCGGCGATGGCGGATCGTGCGCGGGCGATCAGCGGCCGCAAGGCCGGCAACGGCTCGCTCATGCGGACTGCTCCCGTCGCCCTCTCCTACTTGGACGATGCAGAAGGTGCCAGGTCGGCAGCGCACCGGATCAGTTCACTCACGCACGACGACCCGCGTGCCGGACAGGCGTGCGAGTTGTGGACCCATGCCATCCGCCATGCCGTTGTCTCCGGCAACTTCGACGGTGTTCGCGGCTTCCTCTCCGTTGCCGATCAGGACGTCGCCGAATACTGGGGCCCGCTGCTCGATCAGGCCGAAACCGGGAACCCGCAGGACTTCTCCAAGAACGGTTGGGTGGTGCATGCACTTCAGACTGCTTGGTGGGCAATCACTTCCACGGACAATGGCGATGCTCGCCACCTCCAGTACGCATTGGAAGCAGCAGTAAGAGCCGGCGGGGACACCGACACGACGGCGGCCATCGCGGGTGGCCTCCTCGGCGCCCGCTGGGGAGCGTCGGCGGTTCCCGCCCGTTGGCGCCGAATCATGCATGGCTGGCCGGGATACCGTTCCTCCGATCTGATTCGCCTGGCAATAAAGACCGCTCGCGGCGGTACCGACGACAAGAACGGATGGCCGTCGACGGCAGAACTCGACTACTCGAGGTTTCGCGGAACCCACCACCTGACGACGCACCCGCACGACGACGGCGTCATGCTCGGCGGCGTCGATGCGGTGTCCACTGCAGACTACGACGCCGTGGTCAGCCTGTGCCGCATGGGAACACGACAGGTCGCCCCTGATCACGTCGAGTTCTGGTTGGTCGACGACGGTCACGATTCCAACGCCAACCTCGAGTTCGTTCTCTACGACGCAGCGCGCACCGTCCAGGCGTTGCGGGCCGAGGGAAAGCGCGTACTCCTCCATTGCGTTCAGGCGCACAGTCGCACGCCGTCGGTTGCAGCGCGATACTCGATGTTGATCGGACGTGATCCCTACGACGTACGCTCGGCTATGCCGTGGGCTCGCCCGAAGCGTGAACTCTGGAACACGGCAGTCGGAGACGCGTCCGTCGGACACACAGCCGTCGGATACACAGGAGGATCCATGCCCGCTATTACAGTCGTCGAAGGTGACATCACGACGCTGACCGTCGACGCCATCGTCAATGCGGCCAACTCCAGGCTCCTCGGCGGCGGCGGTGTCGACGGCGCGATCCACCGTGCCGGTGGACCGGAGATCCTGAAGGCTTGCGAGGTATTGCGCAACACCAGCCTTCCCGACGGCCTGCCGGTGGGTGCGGCAGTAGCCACCACCGCCGGAAAGCTGCACGCCAAGGCCGTGATTCACACCGTCGGCCCGAGGTATTCGCGCTCCGAGGACCGATCCGGTCTGCTTCGGTCGGCGTACACCCGCAGCCTCGCCGTGGCCGACTCGATCGGCGCCCGTACCGTCGCCTTTCCGTTGATCTCGGCAGGGGTCTACGGCTGGCCGAAGGAAGATGCCGTCCGACAGGCCGTTTCAGCGATTCGCGCGGCGAAGACCGAGGTCGAGACGGTCACACTGGTCGCATTCAACAAGGAGACGGCAGACCTGATGCGCCGCGCGATCGCCTGACCGTTTACCGGGCCCACTTCACGCCACGTTAAAGCAGTGCAGAGCGGTCGGAGAAGTGGAGAAATTTCACCGGTTGGACGTTTGTCCAACAATTTGTCCGAATCGCATATTCTGCGGCTCGCTCTGTGTTCTACTCCTCTCCAGGGTTTGAGCTGGTAGTGAGCAAACGACGAGACGTATTCGATTCTCTGTCAGCTCGAGGCCGGTTCCCGGACCCGGCTTCAAGCCGAGAGCTCGATCTTGTCGAGCGCTACTCAAGGAGAATGTGAATGGTGTCGACGTTGATGCGCCGAGGAGTGGGGGTGGCCGCGTCGTTGACCGGATGCGTTGCCCTCGTGATCGGCGGAGCCGGAGTCTCGTCCGCCGCTGATGTGGACCTTCCGTTCACGGCATCGTGCCACGGGTGGCAGTTCCCCGGACCGATCACGCACAACGAGACGCGTGATTCCGGCGTCACGATCAGTGCGCCGGCCGTGGTCCCGCCGAACTCCACCTTCACATACCGCCTCGCGCCCAAGCCGATGACGGTCCCCAAGGACGGTTACGACCTCAGGTCCGTCGTGAACTGGACGCGTCTCAAGTTCGATTTCGACATCCCTGCAGGCACCTCCTACGTGGGGGCGCAGATCGTGGCTGGCACCAGCTCGAATCTGGGTGGGGTCGCCCCGACGATCACGCGGGTGAACGATGCCGGTTCACCCGATCCGAATGGGACGCATCTTCGTATCTCCGGCAACAACATCACGGCGGGCAACGGACCCAACACCGACGACAACGGCGGCGGCGGAATCGAGGTCGGTGGAGGAAAGACGTTCCAGCTCCCGGCAGTCGACGTCACCGTCACGTCAGGGGCTGTCGGCACCCAGATCAAGCCCATGCTGCGCGTGTCCGACTCCAACTCGGGTTCCTACGACAGTGCCGCCAACTACCTGACCTTCCTGCAGCAGGAGACCCTGCTCGGCGGCGTCAAATACTGGCTGACCACCAATTGCTCACCACGCGACAATCGTTCGGCCGGATTGAACGCCGGCGGCCGGCCGCTCGCCGTGATCAACGTCGACTCCAGCCTCGCTCAGACACAGACGCGAATCGACGCACCCGGTAAAGCTGTCGTCGGTGACTCCGTGGAGTTGACGGCAACGGTCACTCCGTGGCCGTCGGGAGGAACAGTGCAGTTCCGCGACGGAGGGGTTGACCTCGGCGCTCCGGTGGCCGTCGTCAACGGCGTCGCGAAGGCCAACCGCACGATGACAACAGCGGGCGACCACAACATCACGGCGTACTACACGGGATCGGCCGGTTTCATGGAGTCGATGTCGGGCGCCGTGACGATCAACGTCGTCGAACCGTCCGAGCCCGAGCCTGGCACCGGTAGCCTCGGCAGCCTTGGTACCCCCGGATTCGGGTCGTGAAAACTGTGAACAGAAACCAGGATTCGACGATGAACTCGAAACTCCTACGCGGCTCTGCGATTGCAACCGTCTCGGTACTGGCCGGCGGCTTGTTCTCCATCGTCGGCGGCGGGATCGCCTCTGCTGCCCCCGAGACCAAGAGCGTGGCCTTCACAACTGCATGCCATGTGCGCGAGATGGACGGTGTGGCAAGCCCGATCACGTTCAACGAGACACTCGGCTCGGGAGTCACCATCACCGCGCCGACCACCGCGGCACCAGGTGAGACCGTCACCTACCGCGTGCAGCCGAACGAGATGAAGACAAACAGCGGCGGCCATGCCAGCCGTGGAGTCGTGCATTGGGCCCGGATCAAGTACGACTTCGACATCCCGTCCGGCGTCGAATTCGTGAGTTCCCAGCTTGTGGCGGACAGTGCGTACGGCCTCGGATCCGACAGTGCCACTCCGACAGTCACACGGATCGACGACGGCGGTAATCCATCGGCATCCGGTACGCACCTGCGTATCTCCGGATCGAATCGAACCACCGGAAACGGTCCGTCCTCCGCAGTTCGATCGAGTGACGGCATCATCGTCGGTGCCAACACCAAGTTCCGACTCCCCGCAGTCGACGTCACGGTCAAAGCCGGTGCGGCCGGTACCGAGATCAAGCCTTCGCTGAGGGTTTCCGATCCCGGTTCCGCCAACTACGACGACGACCGAAATGCGCTCACATTCGTCCAGCGCGAAAAGGATGTCTTCACAGTCAACTACTGGGAGCGCTACAACTGCTCCCCGCGGGACAACAGGAACTCCGGCCTCAACGCCGGTGGGCAGGCCCTGACCACCATCTACGTCAGCCAACCGACAACCACCACAATCCAGATGCCCGGCTCGATCCAAGCCAGCACACCGACCGAGCTTGTCGCAAAGGTGGATCCGGCTCCGGTCAACGGAAACGTGCAGTTCAGGGTGGACGGCGCCGACGTCGGTACACCGGTCACGCCCGGTGCCGACGGCACTGCCCGGCTACCGCATACCTTCTTCACCGCCGGAACCGCGCGGGTCTCCGCAACGTTCCAGGGCGTCAACGGATTCCAGAGTTCCAACTCGACCGAGGCGATGGTGACGGTGACTGCCGCACCTGTCGTCAAGCAGACCGACACTGCCGTGAACGTTCCTACCGATGCTAAGACGGGCGTTTCGGTGTCACTGAGGGCGCAGGTCACGCCGACACCCACCGGTGGCACTCTCCAGTTCAAGGACGGCGCTGCAGATATCGGCGCTCCGGTCCCGGTGGGCACTGACGGCAAAGCCACTCTGGAACATGCCTTCACCTCGGCTGGATCTCATGCCGTCTCGGCCTACTACTCCGGTGCAACAGGATTCATGCCGTCGATGGCACCCGCTCAAACGGTCACCGTGTCTGATCCCGCACCGTCCGATGTCACCACCTCGACCTCACTGGCAGCTCCCGCGACGACCAAGCAGAATGTCGCGGCAGAACTGTCCGCGACGGTCACCCCCAACCCCGGCGGGGGCTCGGTTCAGTTCTACGACGGCGACCAACCCATCGGACAGCCCGTTGTCGTCGGAGTCGATGGAGTGGCGCGACTGACGCACACTTTCGCATCGACGGGCGATCATCGGATCAAGGCGTCATACGCCGGGCGAAGTGGATTCACACAGTCCGCGTCGGACGAATCCGTCGTCAAGGTTTCTGCTGCGCCTGACGACGGCGGGAACGGCGGTTCGGGCAGCCTCGGTTCACTGGGCGGTCTCTTCGGTTCCTGATCGAATTCTTCTCGACACTGTTGCCGCTGCACCGATTCGGAGCAGCGGCAGCAGCATGTCGCGGCCGTGGTCATAGAACTGATTGATTTATCGATGGAGCACAAGTGTCCAGGAACTCTCTTTCTCGACGGTCGTTTCTCGCCGCCGGGGTCGGTGCAACTGCAGTCGCCGCTACTTCCCTTCTGCCGCCGTCGCTTCAACGTGTACTGGCGACACCCGCAAACTCCGGCGGGCTCGATTCGATCGAGCATGTAGTCCTCGTCATGCAGGAGAACCGATCTTTCGATCACTACTACGGCGCACTGAGGGGTGTTCGCGGATTCGGGGATCCGAATGCGCTGCGTCTGCGCGGCGGCCACAGCGTCTTCGAACAACCCGGGCCTACCGGTCCTGTGCTCCCCTTCCCTATCCGCGATTCGGCTGCGGCGCAACGCATGGACACCCAGAACGTGACCGGACTCGACCACAGCTGGGCGGGCGGACATGCCGCACTCGCCGACGGCTGGCACGACGGTTGGATCGCGGCAAAAACCGGCACGACGATGGCCTACTACGACCGGCAAGACATTCCCTTTCACTACGAACTGGCGGACGCGTTCACGATCTGCGACGCCTACCACTGCTCCGTACCGACATCGACGAGCCCCAACCGGAACTATTGGGTCTCTGGATACACCGGATACGAGCCACTTTCGCCCAATCCGACCGAGTCGGTCCTGCCTTCGAATCCGCCCGGCCCCGAGGGAAGAGCTGTAACCAATGCGGCCTACAACCCCTGGCACGCCGGCTACGGATGGACGACGGTTCCCGAGCGGTTGCAGTCCGCCGGCATTTCCTGGAAGACCTACCAGGAGTGGGACAACTTCGGAGACAACAACCTCGAATACTTCACTGCCTTCAAGAAAGTGGCGGCAGGGCTGCTTGGCCGGCCAAGCCTGCTCCCCTACGAACTGCAGACCTTGGCCGGGTTCTATCTCGCCCTGCCGTCGATGCCGGCGCCGGTCCAGGAAGCAGCGGTACTGGCCCTCGAGAATGCTGCAGACCAACTGTCGCCCGCTGATCGCCAACTCTACGATCGCGCACTGTACCGATCCCGGCCCGGCACACTGGCCGCCGAGTTCAGGAAGGACGTCGAGTCGGGCCGACTGCCGCAAGTCAGTTATCTCGTTCCGTCCGAGGTGGATTCGGAGCATCCATCGGGTTCGTCACCTGCGGCGAGCGCAACACTGCTCTATCAAGTGCTCGACGCCGTCGCCTCCGATCCCGATCTGTGGGCGAAGACGGCCGTGATCGTCAACTTCGACGAGAACGACGGGTACTTCGACCATGTACCGCCACCTCGACCACCGCGCTCGGTCGAAACCGAATGGGTCGGCAATAAGCCGCTCGGTCTCGGCCCGCGGGTGCCGATGACGATCATCTCGCCGTGGACTGTTGGCGGTTTCGTTTGTTCGCAGGTGTTCGACCACACGTCCGTCACGCAGTTCCTGGAGACGCGGTTCGGAATCACGCAACCGGAAATCGACCCGTGGCGACGCACGGTGAGTGGCGACCTGACGTCGGCGTTCGACTTCGCCAACCCGCGTAGCCGACCGACTTTGGCTCGCCCGCAACCCACTCCGCCGCTGGAACCGCGGTGGACACCGACCCCGCCCACCGAACAGAGAATGCCCCTGCAGGAAAGCGGCACTCGACCAGCACGGGCCCTTCCCTATCAACCCGACGCCTACACGACGGTGAACCCGGAAACCGGCTCGTTGGCGGTCCATCTGGTCAATACCGGCGCCGCATCAACTCACCTGGCCTTGTACCCGTACGCAGGTGAGTTCGACGAGCCACGGCATTACGACGTCGTCGGCGAGGTCGACGACACCGTTGCGCTCAGGGATCGCGTCTACAGCCTGACCCTGTTGGGTCCCAACGGTTTCAGGCGCGAGTTCAGCGGAGCTACAGACAGTGCGGCAGCTTCGCTCGACGTCTCGACAACTGTCGACGCAGGGACGCGCACGCTTGTACTGACGGCGACCAATTCCGGAAGTCGTGCACTGACGGTCAATGTGGACGGAAACCGACGCAAACTCGCTGCCGGTGCACACTCTCAGTGGACGGTGCGTTCGGTGGACGGCTGGTATCAGGCCGCCGTGACGGTCGACGAAGATCCTGAATTCAAGCGCGTGCTCGTCGGACACATCGAAAACGGGCGGACCAGCGTAAGCCAACCGACGTGAATCGACACCGAGCGTTCAAGCCCAGGGCCGAATCCCCATTCGGACAAGTCAATCCATCCACACACCCAGAAGGAGTTTCCGTGCGTCGTATCCCGCTCTCAGCACTGATAGTCGCGGGCTCACTGATACTGGGCGGCGGAATTGCCGCGGCTCAGGGCAGCCTGCCCACGTCGGGGAGCGCCGATGGCACGTCGGTGCCACCGTCGTACCTGACCGACGACGCCGGGCGCTCCTTGATCCTGCGAGGGTTCAACACGGCGTCGAGCGCAAAGAGCGCACCCGACGGCATGCCGAAGTTCACCGAAGCCGATCTCGAGCGCGAACATGCCGACATGGGAACAAATTTCGTGCGTTTCCTGATCTCCTGGCGTTCGGTGGAGCCAGAGCCGGGACAGTACGACCAGGAATATCTGGACCGCGTCGAGGACCGGGTCAGCTGGTACGCCGAGCGCGGCTACAAGGTCATGCTCGACATGCATCAGGACGTCTACTCCGGCGCGATCACACCAGAGGGCAACAGCGGCAACGGCGCCGGCAACATCGGCAACGGCGCGCCGGCCTGGGCGACCTACATGGACGGCCTTCCGGTCACACCTCAAGACCGCTGGGAGCTGTACTACGTCCAACCCGGTGTGATGCGTGCATTCGACAACTTCTGGAACACCACCGGCCAACATCCCGAACTGGTCGAGCACTACGCGAACGCCTGGCAGGCGGTGGCCGAACGTTTTGCAGGCAATGACACCGTCGTGGCATACGACCTGATGAACGAGCCGTGGGGCGGTTCCCTCCAAGGCCCCGCCTTCGAAGGTGGGCCCCTCGCTGCCTTGTATCAGCGAACCACCAACGCCATCAGGGAAGTTGATCAGGACAGCTGGGTGTGTGTGGCCCCGCAGGCCGTCGGCGTCAACCAAGGTGTCCCCAGCGGGCTCACGAAGATCAACGACCCACGAGCCGGCGAACAGCGAATCGCCTACTGCCCACACCTGTACCCGCTGCCCCTCGACCTCGGTGACGGATACTCCGGCCTCTCACGCACACTCACCGACGCGACCATCGACACCTGGCGCGACAGCGTCGAACACATCGCAGGCAACGTACTCGGCGGCGTTCCGATCATTCTCGGCGAATTCGGGCTCGACACAACACTGCCCGGCGCAACCGACTACATCGACCGCGTCTACACGACCGCCCGAGACCTCGGCGCGGGTGTCTCCTACTGGTCCAGTGATCCAGGTCCTTGGGGCCCGTACCTGCCGGACGGATCGCAGACACTCCTCGTCGACACCCTGAACAAGCCGTATCCGCGTGCCGTCGCGGGCACACCCACCGAATGGTCCTCGACCGTTGACCGCCTTCAGCTGACGTTCACCCCGAACCCCGCGGTAACGGCACCGACCGAGATCTATCTACCCGAGAGCGGCTTTCCCGGCGGCGTCGACGTCGCGGGCGCCGACATCGTGAACTGGAACCCCCAAAGCCGGCTTCTCACAGTGGAAACCGCGGACGACGCGGGCCCCGTCACAGTCACGGTGACGCCGGCAAGCTGACCGCGAGCGCCGAGATTCCTGGATATTTGTCCGGTTCTTTCGTAACGTACAAGCGACGGGTGATCGGCCGACGGAAGGCGAGTATGTCCACGGAGAAGATGTCTGTCCAAGATCGTGTTGCGCGGGTGGTGCTCGATGTCGTCGGCGCCTTACCGACCGGCGCGCAGCGCATTCTCGGTGGCAAGCCGAAGGAGATCGACGGGCAGACTCTGCACCCCGAGATCCAGCTTGCACTGCGGTTGCTCTCAGCGGTCGAAGGTACAAGCTTCGAGCATCTTCCGGTCGAAGAGGGACGGGCTCAGATCGCCGCCGAATCGCGACTGTTCGGCGGTACGCCCATCGACATCGAGACGGTACGTGACCTCGAGATCCCGGCCGGGGATCACGCGATTCCGGCTCGGCTGTATCGCCCGGCCGGAGTCTCAACGCCCGCTCCACTTTTGGTGTACTTCCACGGCGGCGGGTTCGTCCTCGGCAGCCTCGAGAGCGGCGACAGTGTGTGCCGCTTCCTGGCCCGCCACGGCGAGGTCAGTGTGTTGTCGGTGGACTACCGGTTAGCACCGGAGTTCCCGTTCCCCGCCGGGGTCGATGACGCCGTCGCCGCATTCCGGTACTGCGTCGAGCATGCCACAGATCTGGGTGCAGATCCGAAATCCATTGCGGTAGGCGGAGACAGCGCGGGTGGGAACTTGGCTGCCGTCGTCGCGCAGTCCACGACCGAAGACGACGTCAAGCCCGCATATCAGCTACTCTTCTTTCCCTGGGTGGACCTTTCGTCGAAGCGCCCTTCGCACAAGATGTTCGGCACCGACTTCTTTCTCACCGACGCCCAACTCGATTGGTATGCGGCCCATTACCTGTCGGGCGGCGCTTCGGCCCTCGACCCGCGAGTCTCCCCGCTGCTCACTCCGGACCTGGCCGGCCTACCGCCCGCGTACGTTGCCGTCGCCGGTTTCGACCCACTACGCGACGAGGGTGAGGAATACGCGAACCGGCTGCGAGAGGCCGGAGTCCCGGTTGCACTCAGGCGTCACAGTGGATTGATCCATGCCTTCGTCAACACCACCGGTGTCGGCCATACCGGTCAAGATGCGATGTTCGAGGCCTGCGGCGCTCTGCGGGTTGGACTTTCGGGCCCGCGCTGAGGGCAGGGTCACGAAACGGGGAGTGCCAGATCCGCCCACTCGACCATCGCTTCGAGCACGGAGCGCAGTTCCATCCCCGTCGCGGTGAGTTCGTACTCCACTCGCGGCGGCACCTCGGCGTAGGCAGTCCGGGTCACCAGATCGAACTCCTCGAATCGCTTGAGCCTGGCGGAAAGTGTCCTGGGACTGATGCCGGGCAATGCGCGTCGTAGTTCCGTGAAGCGCATCGGGCCGTGCGTGAGCTCACGAACGATCAGCGTTGCCCACGGTCCGTCCAGAACCAGCAGAAAGCGCGCGACGCCGCACTCCGGAAGCACGTGACCTGATTCACTCATCGATTCCCCATTAGTTCACTTGAAGTAACTGGTTCCCAATCTGAACTATAGGCGTCATGACTTACACAGTGCATGGCGCCACCGGCGCACAGGGTTCTCCCGTTCTCGCGGGATTGGTCGCGGCTCTCGCCGGATCGACAGGTGCCGAAGTCCGAGCAATCACCCGCAACCCCGACCAGACGTTCGAGGGTGCGAACACCGTTGTCGCGGACAATGCGTCAGTCGACTCTCTCGCCGACGCTTATCGCGGGGTAGACGGGGTGTTCTTCCACCTGCCACTCGCCGGTGACACCGAGACGCTAGCTGGTTACGCCCACAACGTTCTGGCAGCAGCAAGAGTGACACGTCCTTCGCGGTTCGTGATCTCTACCAGCGGCACGGTGACCCGCGACGCTACTTCGCCGCTTGCCGGTCCCAACACACCCGTTCTCTCCGAGCTCGTCGACGGACTCCGCGCCGAAGGTATCGCGGTGACCGTCCTGACCCCGCGTTTGTTCCTCGAGAATCTTCTTCTGCCCACCGTGCTGTCGGGGGTGAAAGACGAAGGGGTCCTGCGTTACCCACTGCGTGCCGATCTCGCGGTCGCATGGAGTTCACATCTCGACGTCGCTGATGCAGCCGTTGCGGCCCTGACTCTCGACGTAGCACCGGACGCGGTCGACATCGGACAGATTCCGGCGATCACCGGCATCGAACTCGCCGAGGCATTCGCCGAACACTTCTCGCGCGCGGTAACTTTCGAAGCCGTGACGCCCGATGCCTTCGGTGCGTCGATTGCGCCGATCATCGGAGGGGGCGCAGCAGCCGGGGTTTCCCAGCTCTACACGGGACTCGAATCTGCCGACAGCGTCGCGTTCGACTCCGCGACGGGTTCTGCCGTTGCCTTGGGCATCGTCGCCCGCAGCACCCGGGCCTGGCTGGTAGATCTCGGAGTGAACTGACCGGAGCAACGCAATCGGCCGGCTCCGCGACGTATCGCGTGGAGCCGGCCGATTTCCGGGGTTACCGGTGCGTGCGGGTCTTCAACTGGCGGTTCAGCTGCCGACTCCCGAAGTCCAGACCGGCACCGTCACTGGTGGCCAGCACGGTGAGTCCAGCGGCGACCAGCAACGAAATAAGCACAACGCTCATGGTGAGTCACCTTTCTTCCTGTCGTGAAACGGTTTTGCGCCTCCGGGAAATGTCGACATATCCGGCACCCCACTTCAGCTGACCTCAAAGTATCTGTAACTATGGGTTACGCGCAATGTGTGGTCCCTCACCTGAAAGCGCAGGGTGATGCGCAGATCACGCTGCGTTCGACGGCGGACTTACCTGGCCAGAACCATGTTCACGAACTCGTCGGCGAGCGCCTGAGCGTCCGCACCGCTGCCAGGAACCACATCGGGCGCACTGTGTACCAATTGCATCTGCCCCAGGTACATCGAATAGGCAAGTACGCCACGATGTTCCGCTTTCTGCCTGTCCATCCCCAGATCGACCAACAACGTCACGATGTAGGTAACTCGACGCTCGGTGACACGTCGAACCGCCGCCGAAACCAAAGGATGGCCGATCCCGGCAAGCAGTTCCAACTCCGCACGGCGACCGGCCAATCCGGTCGTGACCGAATCCACCAGACGACGCAACCTCACCTCCGCCGGTTCACCAGAGGACTCGACGGAGGAGATCAGTCTCTCGGTTGCCAAAACTTCCCACCGGCCGAGCGCAGCTTGCAGCAATTCGTCGCGGTTGGCGAAGTGCCAATAAAAGGAACCCTTGGTCGATCCGAGCGTGCGCGCCACCTTTTCCACTGCAACTGCATCAGGCCCATGGCTTGTCAGAGCCTGGAAAGCTGCATCGATCCACTGGTCGCGAGAGAGTCGGGCGCGGGCATTCGGCACCTCCGTACGGTACCGTATGGGTAAGTTCCATACGGCACCGTACGGAGGACGAAATGACACTCGCTTTCAAGGCAATGCCTGCACCGGACTGGGCAGAAGCCACCACGATCACCATCCCGTCTGTTCCGACCCATACATCCGAGGAGTGGGCGCAGGCAGTCTTCGACGTCAGGAATGTCCCCGCACCCGTCCTCGCGATGTTCTGGCTCAGGGAGCGGATAGTCGGACTGCTCGGCATCGCCAAGGGACGCCCCGACACCTTTGCCGTCGACAAGATCGCCGACGGCGAGGCCCTCATCGAAGCGGACGAGAAACACCTACGATTCGTCGCCTCGGTTCAGGCCGACAACGACGCCGGCCTCCTGCACGTCGTCACCGCCGTGGAGCTGAAGAACCGCGCGGGCCGAATCTACTTCGCACCCGTTCAGGTACTGCACGGCGTGATCACGCGGGCAATGATGACGTCCGCTCGAAAGAGACTGTGCACGTGATCAACCGTCCGGACCGCCCTTGAGTTCGAGACTGATCTGATCGGCATCCAGCGCGGCAAGTGCCGATCCGAGCATCCGTGCGTCGAACACGCCATCGTCACGTGCGTCGAGCAGTGCCTGACGCTGCGCGTCGATCACGTCGAGGCGGATCCTCTTCTTCGACCGACCCTCTGGCGGAACGACACTCGCAGCAGCATCTTCGAGGAGGTCGAGCAACCTGCGATGCTCGTCTAGTTCGGATTCGGTGAGGTCCTGCGCTGCCGGACCGGTCGCCACTACGACGCGCTTCAACGTTCCTCCCTGAAGGATCAACGAGCCTGCTGCCACCAGGAACGCAACCAAGATCAGGAGCGATCGACTCGGGGTGTCTTCCGGCAGAGTCTGCGCTGCAGCCAGAGTGACCGCCCCGCGCATGCCGGCCCAGATGACGATCGTGCCTTCACGCCATCCCAACGGCGCAGCAAGGTAGTAGTCGATATCGGCAACCGTCCGCCGAACCCGAACCTTGAACCTTTCCATCTGATTCGCCGAAGGTGCCCGGCGCCTGCTGCGTCGTTCGTCTGGCGGGTAATCCTCGGGATTGTCGAGGCGATTCGCGATGTCGGAGAGTCTGGGTTTCATGCGTTCACGAAAATTCGCCCGCGCTTGGAGCGCTCGCAGGAGCGGGGCCACGTACAGAGCCCGCACCAAGATCGTGAGGAACAGTGCACCCGCCGCCACGAAGACCGCCGTGGATATGCCCTCGTGGTCGACCCGGACATCGTCGACTATCGACGAGAGTTCGAGGCCCATCACCAGGAAGATCGCACCTTCGAGGACCAATTCGACTGTGCGCCAGTTCTGGGAGTCGGACAACCGGTGTCGCGGTGACAGCTTCCGAGGAGCGTCGTAGCCGGTGACGAGCCCGGCCACGACGGCAGCAACCAACCCTGACGCACCCAACTCTTCGGCGGGGATCGCCGCCAGAAACGGCACCGTGAACGAGATGACCGTGTTGACCGTCGAATCGGTGACACGGGCGCGAACCATCAGGTTGACCTTGCCGACGACAACTCCGATGACCGCGGCCACGACGACGGCAAAAGCGAACTTGCCCAACACACTCCACAGCGACACCGATGCGGCGGCCCCGGCGATGGCAGTACGCAACAGGACCAGAGCGGTGGCGTCGTTGAGCAGGCTTTCGCCTTCGAGGATCGACACCACCCGCGGCGAGACCGGGAGTTTCTTGACGATGGACGTCGCGACGGCATCCGTCGGGCTCACGATCGCACCGAGTGCAATGCCCCACCAGATACCGAGTCCTGGTATCACCCAGGAGAAGAACACACCGAGAACAAGCGCACTCACGACCACGAGCAGAACGGAAAGCCCACCGATGGCACCGAACTCACGCCGAAACTCCATCGACGGCATCGAGACCGAGGCGGAGTACAGCAGTGGCGGAAGCACGCCTGCCAGAATCCATTCCGGGTCGATGTCCACTGCTGGGACAAATGGTAAGAGGCTGACAACGATCCCGGCCATCACCAGAATCAACGGTGCTGCGACTCCGATCCGCGCTCCGAGCGTCGAGGCCGCGACGATTCCGAGCAGTCCGAGCACCACGATGATCAGAGCGTCCACTGCTTCCCCCTGTACCCCCGGATTTGTGTCTGGCTCTTTCTACACCTTTGCCGGAGACGGGGGCGAGACCCGCCACGCGACGGCGATCAGAACAACCGTGAACGCCGATGCGGGCCACAGAGCGTGAAGACCGATCCACCGATGAACGAGCGCACCGACCACCGCGCCCGCGATCAACCCCGCGCACATCCCGAAGTGCTGCAGCCACGCCCACTTCGGGCCACCCAGAAAGGCTCCGGTCAGACGCTGGCCCATCTTGACCAGCGCACCGGTCATGTACGTGACACCGATCGTCACCTCGCCGTCGCGCTGGAACACCGAGTTGACGGCTCCCATCGCCAAGGCCATCGCCGAGATCGCGCCGGGGGTGACGTCGAGGCTGCTCATCACCGAACCGATCGACAGCAGCCCGGCTACAACCGCGAGCACCGTGACCTTGCGAGCCCGGACCGAATAGCGCTCCGTGAGGTGGGTGACGACGGTTCCCAGCGCGATTCCCAGGAGGAAGAGCACGATGATTCCGCCGGCAACTCTCGCGGTCGACCACACCCCGTCGGCAAATGCGACGCTCGCCTGCGTCATGTTGCCGCTCATGAACGAAACGAAAGGCCCACCGAGCGTGATGAATCCGAGCGCGTCGACGTAACCGGCCAACCCGGCGAGCGCTGTCGCCAGGCCGATCAGCGACCTGCTGTATCCCGTCACCCGACGAGCTCGGTTCAGCTCAGCTTGCTGGTGCGCAGTTCGTGGCCCTTGGACGTCTTGCAGCGGCCGGTCTCGAGATCCCACTGCCAGCCGTGCAGATCGCAGGTGAGGTTGGTGCCGTCGACGACACCGAACTTCGACAGGTCAGCCTTGAGGTGGGGGCAACGACGCTGAATCTCGTACCCGCCCAACTCGATAGACGCGCTGTCGTCGTGGGCCTCGGCGAACCAGCCGTCGGCGTACGCGATGCGCTCGTCGGTGAGGCACTTGAAGAACGTGTAGAGGAATTCGTTGTACCCACCGATGCGCCACGCCGTGAAGCGTGTCGACAGGAAGATGGTGTTGACCCAGTCGGGCTCGTCGTCGCGCAGAACGGTGCGAACCAGTTCGGGAGCGATGCGGAAGCCGTAGCGGTACTTACCTTCTCCGTCGATGGGCTCACGAACGATCCGCTTCGGGAAGTCGAGGACGACCGTCTCCTCTCCCATCACGAGTCCGACGGGGTAGCCGATTCCGTCGCAGATCAGATCGGACTGAGCCATGATCGGCTCGAACTTGGCCTTGAGACCGTCGAGCAGCGGCTCGCCTTCGGCCGGAGCCCACGTGGCCTTCTGCGCGGCGATGACCGGTGCCATCTTCTGCGCCATCTTCTCGATGTACTCGGCCTTGTTGGAGAAGATCTTGTCGACGTCTGCGTCCGGGATGGGATGCGTCAGCGCGACCTTCTCGCTTCCGCGAAGTTCGACGGCCGAGCCGGGGATCATCAGCAGACCACGATCGTTGCCGTTGATGCGCATCTGCTCGAGGAACGTGATCTGGTCGGGGAAGATGTTTCCCTCGTCGCCGTGATCGTCGTTGAGGTAACGCAGGTCGTCGTCGAGGAAAACCGGCGGGCCGGCCGACGGGACAACCCAGGCAGCGTCGACCTGGGAGATGTAGTTGCGGCAGCGGTCCATGCCGCGCTGACGCTTCTGCTTGCCGAAGTTGCGCTTGGTGCCCTTCGGGATGTCGTAGACCATCGGGTACCAGATCGCGCCCGAGTACTGCAGCAGATGGATGTCGACCTTCCCGAAGGCGTCGGTCAGCGGGTCCAGGTCGACGGGCCTGGCGTCGTTCATGTTGAAACAGGTGGTTTCCCCGTCCGAGACGACGAGGCCCGAGTCACCGATCGGACCGTCCGCGGGAGCGCGCAGAGCGATGATCATGATGTCGAGATCGCCCTTGGGACCGCTGACGGTGTGCTTGACGGAGTCTTCCGTCTCGAAGAACTTGTGGAAGCCGAGCTTCTCGAGTTCACGCTTGAGGTCCGGCACCGGGTAATCGGGGAGCAGGACTGTGGCGTCCTTGTTGACGTGCGCGATCAGATTCTTCGGATCGAAGTGGTCCTTGTGCAGGTGCGAGACGTAGAGGTAGTCGCAGTTGCCCAGCGCGTCCCAGTCCAACTCTGTGTTGTCGGGGAACGGCACCCAGGACGCAAAATACGTCGGGGTCACCCATGGATCACACAGGATGGATCCGGCCTCGGTCTGGATGTGAAATCCTGCGTGGCCGACGCTGGTGATCTGCATTGCAACCTCCGAAATCGTACTGCTGGTCAACTCAGCATAGTCGGCGCGATCAGGGCCAAATCGCGATCGAGGAGGCGGCCGGTTGTGACGTCATGCACGTCAGAGGTCGAAAGTGGGTTGTGAATCAGACCTGCCGGTGACGCGGACAACACTCTCTGTGCTGGCGTGTTCGCCGTATTTCTTGGCGTTCGCGGGAGCTGTTTCAGCATTCCCGAAGACAGCCCCTAAGGCTAACCTAACAAGCATGACTCGACTCCTTTCTCCCTCCACGACCGATCGCGACTACTGGGCGATCGTGGACAACCTGACGCGACGCGGTTTCTTCGGCGTCGGCGCGGGCGTCGCTGCGGCCGCGTTTCTCGCCGCGTGCGGCAGCACGGAAAGTTCGACGCCCGAGAACGCGGAGACCTTCGAGTTCACGCGCGGCGACGAGAAGCTGATCATTCCGACGGACCCACAGAACGTCGTTGCCCTCGATCCGCGGGACGGCCTCGAATTGTCGATCCTCGCCGGATACCCGGTGACCGCCTACCCGACCGGCGCAGCCGAACACCTGCGCCGTGAGGTCCCGGATGCCACGGGTGTCGAGATCTTCGCCGAAGGTGCTTCCGATCCCAACTTCGAATACATCTCGACTCTCGGCGCCGACCTTCTCGTCCTCAGCGCCGGCTGGTGGGACACCGGGTCGTACGGCAACGACCGGATGCAGCAGATCTCACCGGTCCTGCCCGTCGGCAAGGACTTCACCCCGGAGTGGCGGAAGGTCATGTCGGACTTCCTCACCGGCATCGGGCGCAGCGATCGCGCCGAAGAAGTACTCGCCGAGTACGACGCCCATGTAGCTCAGGTCCGCCCGACCGTCGAACCGCTGATGGCCGGCAAGAAGGTTGCCTTCGTCGCCGCCGCGGAGGATCAGATCGCGTGGTTCCAGAACGATTTCCGCACCGCCGTCGCCGAGGACCTGGGATTCGAGGTGCTCCGTGAAGGCCCCGACCTTCGCGTGATGCTCGGATCGGAGCAGTTCAACCGTCTCGAAGAAGCCGACGTCATCTTCGCCTTGGATCGCAGCGCCTCCGGCAGCGTGTACACCTCGCCGACGTGGCAGCGTCTGCCCGCCGCGCAGGCTGGTCGAGTGATTCCCTTCGACTACTACAAGGCCGCGGGATACGCCTTGACCGCCAAGGTTCTCGTCGACGACTTGGCGGCCGGGGTCAAGCGGTAGAACCCGACCTTCGTCGACCCGACGGGGCCCCGATCATTCGGCACCGGCGGCTCGTCCTGTCACGCGGTCCCGAAACTCGCGGAACGCTTGGAAACCACCGGTGAGCGCCCGCGCCAGTTCCTCGGCGCTGTCGACCCAGACGACGTCCTCCAACTCGGAAACGTCGTCGGGCTCGTGATTGCGCTGGGGAACGAGAAACGTCGGGTCACCCTGAGGGTTGACGATCAGGAACCCAGCCGCCGCGCAGAGGTCGTAGACGAACGCGCACTCGGCAGGCGACAGCGTCGCGTGGAAGATTCCACCACTGAGTGGATCGCTCTGCTCGAGCGAGTCGAGATGAAGGTCGGAGAAGGCCCCGTCGATCGTCAATGCCCTGTCGTCACGGTCGACGATCTCGCCTCCGTACGGGCTCTCGACCACGCGCAGCCCGTGCTGATCGAGGAAAGCGGCGACCGCCGCCCGATCAACATCGAGTTGCACGTCCTTCGTCACCCGCATGAAGTGCAGCGAGAAACCCATCGATCCCCCTCGTCCATTCGCGACGCACGTGATGCGCTCGCCAGTACCTCGACAGCCGAGAAGCGTCAAAACTACCTCTCGAGTAGGGTCCGGATCGCCTCGACCACTTCGGCAGGCGCCTCTTCTGCCATGAAGTGACCTGCGGACAGCGTGCGGTGCTCGAGATCGGGCGCCCATGCTTTCCACAGGGCCTCGGCGTCGTAGCCGAGCATCGCGCCCCAGTCCTGCTGAATGACCGTGACGGGCATGTGCAGTTGGTTGCCCGCCTCCCGATCGGACTGATCGTGTTCGATGTCGATGCCTGCCGACGCCCGGTAATCGGCAACGATCGACGGCACCGCCTCCCGTGAGGCGCGCAGGTATTCCGCCCGCACGTCTACCGGAATCGCTTCGCGGTTCTGCGTCCACACGTCGAGAAAATACTCGAAGAACGCGTCGGCGCTGGCGCTGATCATCTGCTCGGGAAGACCAGGTGGCTGAGCCATGAGATAGAGATGGAACGCCACAGCAGCATTCGATCCATGCAGGATGTCCCACATATCCAGGGTGGGGAGCACGTCCAGCGAGCCGAGTTGCGTGATCACATCCGGATGATCCAGCCCCGCTCTGACGGCAACCAGTGCGCCACGATCGTGGCCGACGAGGGCGAACTTCTCGTGTCCCAATTTCCTCGCCACCTCGACGATGTCGGCAGCCATTGTTCGTTTGGAGTAGGTGTCCGGGTTTTCCTCGACCGGTTTGTCGCTGGCTCCGTATCCGCGGAGATCCGGGCAGATGACGGTGTGATCCGACGCCAAGGCAGTGGCTACGTGACGCCACATGAGGTGAGTCTGAGGGAAGCCGTGCAGAAGGACGAGTGGTGTTCCGCTTCCGCCGACCGCGACGTTGAGCCGCACTCCGTCTGCTGTGGAAATCTGCTGGTAGTCGAAGCCTGGAATGGTGATAGTCATCGGTCGCTCTCGTTAGTCGGGGTGATGGCAGGTCGGGGTGATGGCAATCAGCTTCGCCGCAGTCGATGAGCATTCGATGAGCGCGATAGCGTGGGGAAATGCGAGACCACACATTTGAAGCCCCGGCTTTCGGAGTGCTCGGACCCGTGGTCGCGTGGAACGAGTCTTCACACCAGATCGATCTGAAGGGTCCACGACACCGAGCGGTCCTCGCTCGTCTCGTCGTCGCCCGCGGACGTGTTGTTCCCGTGGACGTGATTGTCGACGACCTCTGGGTCGATCCTCCGTCCGGCGCTACCAGCGCAATACGTACGTTCGTTTCCGCTTTGAGGCGTGCGCTCGAACCGGATCGCGCGCCGCGAAAGAAGCCGAAAGTCATTGTCACCGAAGGGCCCGGTTACGCCTTTCATGCAGCACCCGACGCGGTCGACGCTTGGGAATTCGAAAGTCTGGTGCGAGAAGCCGCAGATTCGACGCCGGCGCAATCACTCGAACTGCTCCGAACCGCGCTGCAACTGTGGAGAGGGCCGGCCTACGCGGAGTTCGCCGACGAGCCTTGGGCCCGAACGGAGCGATCGCGCTTGGAGGAACTGCGTCTGACTGCCGTCGAACGCTTGGCATCCGCGCAGCTCGATCTCGGGCGAGCTGCCGAAGCGATTCCCGATCTGGATGCCCACGTGACGGAACACCCTTGGCGCGAGGAGGGTTGGCGACTACTCGCTCTGGCGCTGTACCGGTCCGATCGTCAAGGCGATGCTCTGGCAGTCCTACGTCGCGCACGGAAGTTACTCGCCGAAGAGTTGGGCATCGACCCTGGTCCACGACTGAACGACCTCGAGTCCGACATTCTCCGCCGGGAAACCCGCCTGGATCCTGCAGGGGCAGAACAGATCTTCAGTCAGGTTTCGGCAGCGTACGACCGGACCGTAGCGGCAGGATCGAAATCGAGATTGGAGTCAACCGTCGGCCTCCTCCGAAGTTTGGCAGTTGCGGGCGGAAGCGGACTCGAGACTGCCCGAAACCAACGACTGACAATCATCGGCGCCGCTGAACAATTGGACGACGTCGAACTCACCGCGCGGATCATCGGCAATTACGACGTGCCCGGGATCTGGACGCGATCCGACGATCCTCGGCAGGCTACGCAGATCGTCGAGGCCGCTCAGCGCACTCTCGATCGACTTCCGGGCGGCAACGAACCCGCTCGGGCGAGACTGTTGGCGACAATCGCACTCGAATCGCGCGGACTGCCCGGTCATCACGGTCTCGAATGTGCCCGTGCCGCAGTACAGATCGGTCGCGCTCTCGACGATCCAGGGCTCCTGGCCTTCGCTCTGAACGGATTGTTCATGCAGACGTTCTGGACTAACGGTCTGGCCTCCGAGCGCGACGACATCGGCCGTGAACTGGTCGACCTCGCCTTTCGACACGGCCTGGCTACCTTCGAGATCCTCGGCCATCTGATCCGCATGCAAGCCCTCAGCGCCCTTGGGCAATTCGATGCAGCCGAGCTACATTCCGAGACGGTTGATCGATTGGCCGGACGTCACGAACGCCCGTTGGCAGCGGTGTTCACCACCTGGTTTCGCGCTATGCGTACTGCCGCTGCCGGCGCGGAGGCCGCGCACTGCGAGAAGCTGTACGAAGCTGCGGCGGTCAATCTTTCCGATGCCGGCATGCCGGGTCTCGCGGACGGCATACTCCCTCTCGCAATTCTCGCCCTCCGCGTATGGCGGGGACTGCCGGCGATTTTCGACCCGACCACGCAGTGGGGCCCCTACGAACCCTGGGCCCGGCCACACCTGCTCATCGCACAGGGGCAGACGAACGAAGCAGCGAAGGCCGTCGAGGCATTGCCGGACCCGCCCGAAGACCTACTCTCCGAGGCACTGTGGTGCTTGACTGCCGCAGCGGCGACTGCAGTCGGCGACCGTCGAGTCAAGGAGCGTGCGCGAGCGGCGCTCCTACCTGCCGCCGCCGAAATAGCCGGCGCCGGAAGCGGAATGCTCACCGTGGGACCCGTCTCGCACTACCTGGCCGAATTGGAGCAGGGCTGAACCGTCAGGTGAATGCAATCACCGTCTCACCCCACGCCTCCCGGATCTCGCGGTCGAGATCAGCGACGACGGCATCGCGTTTGTCGATCAACAGTGTCGAGCGTGTGTCGGTGTCGTAAGTGGGCCACCCCGGGTCCGCACCCAGTTCGCGATCGTCCCCGGCGTCGTAATCGCCTGCAGCTCTGGCAAAGTCCAACCACCTCGCCTGCATGCGCTCAGAGACATGACGCGCCGCGCTCAAGCCACCCAACTTGTAGGTAATGTCTCGTGCCCCGTGGTTGATGTTGCCGAAGACGTAGGCAAGTTCGGTGCCGTGGGTCGCACCGATCTTCAGCGCCTTGAGCATCGGCGGCGCGTAGTCGAAGCGATACAACCACGTCGGCGCAACCTTGCTGTGCGCCTCGGCGATCCACAACGTAGGCAGCCGGAATCCGAAATCACGGGTCAAACCGAGACCGGCGCCCAGCTTGGACAGTCCCGAATACGCGCCTTCGATTTGAGAATGATCCGGTAGCTCGAGTCCTGGATGCTCGTCGGCGATCTCCGCGAACATCGACGTGATCACGACGGGATCGATCGGCATCAACGGCGACTTCATCATCCGGAAGAGCGAAGATTCGTCCTTGTTGGTTCCGATGATCAGCGGAATCGGGTGTGCATTGCCGTGACGGAACGCGCGCACCGGGTAGTCAGGGAGCAGATCACCGTCGACGATCGGCGCGAACGCCAAAGTGCCAGGCGTCTCCTGGGGGACGCGAGCAAACAGTTCGTCTGACGGCCCGATCAAGTCTTCGGCAGACGTGGACCGCAACAGACCCAGATCGATTCCGCCGCTGAAGATCTCGAGAAACAGCTTCGCGACGATCTCACCACGTTCACTACCGTACACCGAAGTGGCGGGCGAACTTTCGGCAATAGCGCGATGAAACAGGCCGCGAGCGGACGGGACGGTCATCAGCGTCGTCACCGCGCCGCCACCTGCCGACTCGCCGAACAACGTCACTTTGTCGGGATCGCCACCGAAAGCCGCGATGTTGCCTTGAACCCATTGCAGCGCTGCAATCATGTCGCGGAGAGCGACATTGGGCTCGAAGGTATGTTCACTCGAATTGAAGGACGAGAAATCGACGAAGCCGAACACACCGATGCGGTAGTTGATCGAGACGACGACAACGTCGCCGTTCTCAGCCAATGTGGTTGCGTCGAAAAGTGGTTGGCTGGACGCTCCGCGGAAATACGCTCCGCCGTGAATCCAGACCATCACCGGTTTACCCGGCGCATCAGAACCGACGGGGCCCGGTGCCCACACGTTGAGGAACAGGCAGTCTTCGTCCATCGGAACGTTCTCACCGAGCGGGATCATCGCGAGTCGACTTTGCGGCTCACACGGCCCGAATTCTGTTGCGTCCTGGACCTCGGTCCATGGCTTCGGCGGAACCGGCGCGCGAAATCGCAGCGGACCGACCGGAGGTGCCGCGTAACGAATCCCCTTCCAACTCGACACCGAGCCTTTCGTCGATCCTCGAACCGGCCCGTACGTTGTCTCGACTACCGGCGCTTCGCTGGGTGTGATCGTCATTCGATTTCTCCTCGAAAACAAGTTGCTACTTCGACAGGGCTTCGACAACGTGCGAGAGTTCCAATGCTGCCAGCATCAGGAACAAAACGGTCATGATTGCTGCATTGTGGCTGATCAGAGCGCTTTTGGTGGCGCTCAGTGCATCGGTCACCTTCGCCGAGGGCACGGCAGCCAATGCTGACAGCACGATCAAGGCGATGGACGCCCCTACCGCGAACAGGACGGAGTACGCGATCACTGATACCCAGCCGAGGTGCCCGCCACCGATGATCGAACCTGCCTTGAGTTCGAGCGGCAGGTTCTTCGCGTTGGGTACGGTCAACAACAGTCCCAGGACCGCAGCTTTGGCCGGTTGCATCGAGTCGATCTGCGCCAGCCACGACGGCATCGCCGGCTCGGCATCGTCTTTCGGACGGCCACGCCAACTCGAGTACGCGAGCGCCAGAAAACCGACAGTGAACACGACGGCGAACACCGTCTGGACGGTATGCGCGCTGCCGCTGGACTTCGATTCCACTCCGGTGGTCGAGAGTGCCGTCGCTGCTGTGATCGCTGTCGCGGCCAGCACGATGCTCGCGGTGTACGCGAATGCATTTGCCTTCGCCCGAGTGGACAGCAGGATCGCGATGATCGCAACCAGAGGAATCGGGCTGATGACGACGCCGGTGGCGAGTGGGATGAGCTGCGCAGTAATCGATTCCATTTCTGCGACCGTACAAGCGGCCAATCCGGCCATTGGCGAAACGTTCGGCCTCCACGACATCGCCACTCACGGTGTCACAGAAGCACGGCTGTGAGGACCACCCGGTCTTCCTCTTCGACAAGTTCGAGGGACGTTACCGTACCGGCGAGCGATTCAAGCCCGATCCCTGAGTCCCGTGCCACCGGCATCCGACCCGGCGAACTGATCCGCACTACTACCGCCCGAGCATCGGCGAGTGTCACCTCGAGGAAGACGGGCCCTCCTGCACCGTGTTTCACGGCGTTGGTCAGTCCCTCCGACAGGATCTCCACCACGCTGTCGAGCCGAGCGGAGCCGGAACCGATCACCGCCCAGACTTCGTCGTCGACGTGACTGACGACCGGAATTGCGTAGCGCCACACCGTGACAAGATCATCGATACGCTTTCGGGCATCGGAGTCAGCCGGCTGATCGGATGACGCAGACAGGTCGCTTTCCAAGCCGTCGAGAATGTGGGCAATGGTTGCCGCAACATCGACTGGGCGACCGGCAACGGCGCCCGAAGACCATGCGGCCGCTACGAGTTCGCCCTGCACCGACGAGTGCAACAACCTGGCCAGTCCACGTCGGGTGTGCATGAGCTCGGCATGAATACGAGCTGCATCGAGCGCTTGCCGGCTCAGGGCGCTACGGAGTTGATGCTCCTCGTCCTGGCGCTGCGTATCCGCAGCCCTGATCAGACAGACGGACAGCGCAACCAACGGGTAGACGGCCATCGACGAGAGATAGAAAGTCGGGGTACGGCCGAACACCGTCAGGAGCAGCCACGTCGCGGTACTGCTGATCAACGCACTCGCGCAGTACACCGCAGAAAGAGTCGCGATCCGTCTCAGAGGGCCGTCTCCGCTGCTGACAACTCGGCGAGCGCACGCATTGCCACCGACGAAGAGCCAGAAACCGACGCCGAGCTGGACCGCCGTGAACGTCACGCCGTAAGTCGTGAGCAGGTAGACGGTCACCAGTGCCGTGTACGCGAACACCGGTACGTACAGTGGCGCCGGTTCAACACTGCGTACGACGCCGATCAGTCGATCTCTCGCCGTCAGCCGCACCGTCGGCGTCGGTGATTCGATCGGGGGAATCTCCCGGAACAGTCGATGACTCATCGGGCGAACCACGTCGTCCGAGATTCGCTTCAAGAGCGCTGCTCCTCGCACTCCCTCGAGTTCCGTTTCAGCAACCGCGTGCATGACCGTCTCGATACTGCGCTCGAGCTCTCGCCGACACTGCGCACGGGTTTGGCCGAGGCGGAATCGATCCCGGGTCTGTTGGAGTTGGACGGCGGCCCCGGCAACCTTCAAACTCCGTTGCAGCGCGAGGCGGTCACGGAGAGCGCTTACCAGTACGGCGGTCAACGACAAGAAGACAACGCTGCACACGACGTTGAGGGCCACCCGGACGAGCATCGGTCTGGGGTCGACGGGGAGTTCGAGCGCGCGGGTGATCGCGTCGAGGACGAACGGGCGGATCGCGCCGATCATTGCGAACAGGGCCAGGGCTGCGAGCTGCGATCGGTGCGCTGCAAGAACAGCCCTCGCCATCAGCAGCATCACACCGACAACGCAGTGGGTCGCGAAGGCGCCGACTGCCATCACGCCTACTTCGCGCACCCCGGTACACAGGTAGTAGTTGGCCATCACGGTCACCGCGAACGGCAGCGTCAGAATCCAGGACCACTTGGTGACGATGTTCCGATCACCGAGACGAAGCCACCACTCGCGCGGGTTCACACCGAGTCGGTCACTTCGGGCACACCGAAATGGCGGATGAAGATACTCGCAGCAAGCACTCGCGGATTGGTGGACGAATCGTGCGTCAATCCCAGGCTCTCGAGAGTGCGCGCGATGAGCTTCTCCACACCTCGGATCGAGGACCCACGATGCGCTGCGATTGCGCTGTTCGACCACCCGAGCGAGATGTAACGCAGAAGATCGAGCTGTGATCTGGTGAGGCTCGACAAGGCGGAGTCCGGATCACTCCCGAGCGTCGGTGGCTCGGTTTCCGTCAACGCGGCCTCCATTACGCCGATTAACTGATCCGCCGACTGGACAGCCGCCTTGTCCACGAACAGCGATTTCGGCGGCACACCCGCAGAACCTGGCGCTGTCGATGCGTTGGGGTAGTTCGTCAGGAACACGATCGCGCAATGCGGAGCCTTCACGGTGACGATGTTCGCGAGATCGACGCCGTTCGGCCGCACGCCAAGGTCGATGTCCGTGACCAAGAGGTCAGGATCGAATCCGTCGAACTCCGTGAGCGCTTCGACCGCCGATCCGGCCATATGGACCACGAACCCGGCGTGTGTGAGCGTGTCACCGACGAGCGCACGCATCAGTGGTTGGTCTTCCACCACCAACACCCGTCGCACCCACTGGCTGGTCTCCATGACCAGAGATTAACCGTTGGGAGAGTGCGTATTCGACCGAGCAGGTGGTGACGGATTCCGAGTAACACGGCAGTTATCAACCATGCGGGTTCCAAGCATTTCGCCCGATATGTCCCAAGCGTCGGAGCGCAGGGTGTTCCGAGTACACACCCCTTCGACCATCAGGACGGGCCATGACCGCACCGATCACCCCGAAGAACACCGCAGTACGACGAGCCACTTTGCTGGCAGTATGCGTGAGCACCGCAATGCTCATGCTCGACATCGCCGTCGTCAACACCGCCCTGCCGTCGATCGCATCCGATCTCGATACCGGAGTCAGCGCCCTGCAATGGGTGATCGACGCGTACACGCTGGCATTGGCGACGGTGGTTCTCAGCGCCGGATCGTGGGCAGACCGACGGGGTCGACGCCATGTTTTCATCATCGGCATCCTGTGGTTCACCACGGCATCTCTGTTCTGCGCTCTGGCGCCGAACATCTGGGTGCTCGACCTCGCGCGGGCCGCTCAGGGTATCGGCGGTGCCGTACTCTTCGCCTGCTCACTTGCCTTGCTGGCGGACGTGTTCGAGAAGGGTCCCCAGCGCGCGACTGCTCTGGCTGCATACGGCGCCACGATCGGGGGCGCGTTTGCCGTCGGCCCACTGGTGGGCGGGTTGCTCACCGAGTTGTTGGATTGGCGCGCAATCTTTTTGATCAACGTTCCGATCGGGTTGATCACACTGGCGATGACGGTGCGGTGGGTTCCCGAGTCACGCGATCCTCGACCTCGCGGCGCGGACGTGCCCGGGCAGATTCTGGTGTCCACCGGCCTGGCAGCTCTGGTGTTCGGTTTGTTACGCGGTAACGAGGATGGGTGGTTCGAGCCGCAGCCGATGATCGCCGCGGTGATCGCCGCGGCCGCCATGATCGGTTTCTCCCTGCACGAGCTTCGTACCACCGAGCCCATGCTGCCCCCGCATCTGCTCGCCAATCGGGCCTTCGCCGGAGCGCAGATCGCAGCGTTCTCGATCTCCGCCTCCCTGTTCGCGGTGTTCGTCTACACGACCATCTACCTGCAGAACGTGCTGCATCTGTCTCCCGTGGACGCCGGCCTGGTGTATCTACCGGCGACGATAGCGATGTTCGTCGTCGCGGGCGCCACCGCGAAATTGGACGGGCGCATCCCCGTCTCGGTCTCGTTGACGTGCTCGCTTCTACTCGTCTCGGTGGGGCTGGTCATGATGACCGTCGTCGACGTGACCAGTTCGCCGTACGCGATACTTCCCGGATTTGTTGTCGCGTGCGTGGGGGCCGGGGTGTTCAACCCCGTCATGAGTGGGTTGGTTCTGGGCGAAAGCACTTCGAACCATTCCGGATTGGCCGCAGGGATCAACGACGCGTTCCGGCAGACCGGCATCGCAGTCGGGGTTGCCGTGCTCGGCGCCTTCCTTCCGGCGCAGTCGATGCTGCCCGGCGGACCACCGGACGACTTTGTCGGTGGACTTCGGTTGGCACTGTTTGTCGCAGCCTTCATCGCAGCTCTCGGTGCGTTGGTCTGTGCGGCGACGCTGCGCACTACCAGCGCCAACCAGACTCTTTCCGAGGAATCCGAGCAGATGTTGACGAGAACTAGTTGACCGTTTTGTCCTGCATGTATGAATTTCGCTCCTTAGAATCGAACCGTCCTGCGTCCGCAGGTACGAGGGGAAACGGATGATCTATCGACTGCTCGGGCCGTTGGAGGTCGCACGGGGTCCGGCGACGAGCGACGTGATCGATCTGGGCCCTCGAAAACAACGAACGGTCCTTGCCGTTCTACTGCTCAACCGTGGTCGCGTCGTCTCCACCGACCGGCTGATCGATGCTCTCTGGCACGACGACGCACCGGCGAGTGCGATGGCAAGCATCCAGGCGTATATCTCCAACCTGCGCCGAGCGCTACGCGTCGAAACCGGTACGGCGTCACCGATAGTGCGTCAATCGCCGGGCTATGTCCTCGAGGTCGCTCCGGCAGACGTCGATCTGTCGGTGTTTCTCGACGACGCCGAAACGGCGCGACAACACGCTGAGAACGAACGGTGGCAGGAGGCTTTGACGACCGCTGACCGTGCCCTCGCCTCGGTCCGGGGGCAGCTTCTGGACGACCTGAACGACGCGCACTGGGTGGAGGTGGAAGCCGCAGCCTTCGAGGAAGTGCGGACCGAGTGCCGGGAGACCCGGATAACGGCGCTTCTGGCTCTGGGGCGCCTGGCACCCGCGCTGGTCGAAGCTGCTCAACTCTGTGGCGAGTACCCGTTCCGCGACCGGACCTGCTGGCTGCGAATGGTTGCCCTGCATCGGGCGGGCAGGTCACCGGAAGCCTTGGAACAGTTTCGATTACACGCGTCTCGGCTCGACGCCGAGCTGGGACTGGAGCCCGGCGGGGAGCTGACAGCATTGCAAGGCGCGATCCTGCGCCACGAACCCGGCCTGGCCGCCTGGCCGCGCACTCCGGGATGGACGGGGGCCGAACAAGTGTCGGTCCCGGCTTCTCCCCCAGCCGTAGCAGCGATGCCCGAGACGGATTCCTCACGCTTGTTCGTCGGGCGCGACGCTCAGACGATTGTCGCCGACAAGATGCTCGACGACGTTCGCCGTGGCTCACCTCGCTGGTTGATCTTGACCGGCCCCGCCGGCATCGGCAAGACACGATTCGCCGAGGAGTGTTCGTCGAGAACAACGTCCATTCGAGGAGCCACCGTCTGGGCACGTTGCCCGGAGGACGACGGAACGCCGCCGTGGTGGCCGATCCGCCGACTGGTTCGGGAACTCGGAGCCGACGCCGATTTCGTACTGACGCCGCCGACGGACATCGATCCGGACGAAGCGAGATTTGCCGTCTACGAACGGGTTCGCACCACCATCGAAGCTGCGGCGAAAGATGCACTGTTGACCGTCGTCATCGACGACATTCAATGGGCCGATCCCACGTCCCTTCGTTGCCTGACCTACCTGGTCGGCGCAATGACCAGTGCCAGAGTCTGGTTCGTGTCGACGCTCCGAGACTCGGAAGTCGGGCCGGCAGTGCGCAAGTTCGAAGAAGCCGTACTCCACGGCGAAGGAAACCGAACCATGATTGTGCCGGCGCTCGCGCAGGGCGAGGTTGCAACACTCGCAAGGTGCGTCTCCGGGGACACGCTCGACGACGCGGAGGCGCGAACCCTGGCGGAACGAACCGGCGGCAACCCGCTGTTCGTCTCGGAGTACGCCAGGCTTCCCCGGAACGAGCGACTGGGCGACGGCATCCCCGTCGCCGTTCGATCTGTCCTCGGTCGACGCCTTGCCGCAGTGGAACCGGCAGTGTTGCACGCTCTTCGGGTTGCCGCAGTTATCGGCGACGCCATCGAGGTGTACACACTGGCCGCAGCCACCCGTCTCGATGTCGACACTCTCGCCGACCATCTCGACGCGGCTGCTGATGAACGAATCATCGTCGCGGACTCGACAAACGGCGGTTACGTCTTTGCTCACGGCCTTCTCCGAGACGAAGTCCTCGAAGCGATACCCACGCTTCGTCGCCAGCGGATACATGCCCGAGTTGCCGAAGTGCTCGAAAATTCCTCCGATCCGGACCGGCTGAGCCGCCGCGCGCAACATCTGATGTCAGCACTTCCCCTGGTCGATCCACTCGTCGTTCTGGAGGCATGCACGGCTGCAGCTCAGGATGCGACCGATCGGTGGAGTTCGGAGACCGCGGCCGAGTGGTGGGAGGCAGCTGTCCGCGCGTTCGACTTACTTCCGGTGTCCCAGCAATCCGCTGACGATCGGGACGACCTGCTGGTGGCCAGAGTCGAGGCCCTCGCCCGCGCAGGTCGAGGGCAGACAGTTCTCGACGTCGTCAATGCCGGTCTCCTCGAGGCTGTTCGGGAGGGGCGAACCTCCGCCGTCGGACGACTGGCAGGCGCATTACTTCGGGCTGCCGGTGCGTGGCCGTGGGTTTCCTACGGTACCGATCCGGGACCACTGCTCGAACGGCTCGCGGCGGTCGAGCCCTTGGTCGAGAACGACAGGTCAGCTCACGCACGGGTTCTTGCTGCGCTGGCGGTGGGAAGTTGCTACCACCCCGAAGCCGAGATCCCGAATCGATGGAGCGCCCGTGCTCTCGACATCGCCCGCGAACTCGACGATTCGGATGTGATCGCGGACGCGCTGCTCGGACGGATTCTGCTTTTCTCCGGAGTCGCGGTGCACAGCGCGGAGTCCATGCGCCTACTGCGCGAGCTTTTCGAACTGCCGCACCAACAATCGCGTGTCGACAGCGTCGTCGCACACGCCGTCGCGAGCATGACGGAGATGAATCTGGCCAATGTCGATGCTGCCGTCAAACACGTCAGGCAGGGGATCATCGGCTGCGAGCTACTGAGACTCCCGGTGGTTCGGGTCCAATTACGTTGGATGGAAGCAACTCTCGCCGAATGGTACGGAGACTTCGCGCAAGCCCGCCGGCAGTACGAGACGGCCAGGCAGATCCATCTGCAAACGGAGTTGTACACGGCTGGCAGCGCAGATCTGGCGTTCAACACTCTGGAGTGGGAGCGAGGTGCGTTGGCAGAATCTGATCCCGGTGTCGTGGAACCTGATTCGTGGAACATCGCCATCGACGCCGCCCGAGGCGAGCGCGACGCCACTTCCGAAGGCATCAAGAAGTGGCTGATCAATCGCGGGCCACAGACGTGGACGACATTGGGACACCAGACACTACTTGCACGCGTCGTGGCTGATCTGGAACTGGTCGAATACGCCGACACCTTCATCGGCCTTCTCTCGCCACACACCGGCTGCATCGCAACGGTAGGCCATGTCGGTGAACTGGGCTCGGTTGCCGAAGCCTCCGCGCGTCTGCACGCGCTTCTCGGTCACGTCGAGCAGGCATCGACTCTCCTGGATCAGGCCGAGAAGATCGCAACTGGCTCCGGCGGAGCACCAACACTGCTGCGCTGTCGACTGCTTCGGGCGCAGCTCCGAGAGCCGTCCGCCGAACGTGAACGGGAGCTGACGGAAGTGGCGGCCGAATCGGAGACACTCGGCATGCGGGGCGTAGCTGAACGAGCGCGATCGACATGGCCCTGAACTGCGAGAATGCGCTTGGATAAAACTTGGATCCGCTCGGGATACATACGTCAAGAACCACCCAAGCCTGTTCGGACATCCTTCCCTTGACCGAAAGACGGATGAGGAAAGGAAGACCATGAACCTTCAGACCCCCACGCTCGACGCCGCGGTCGAATCACTGCGCGCAGAGGTGACCGGCTCCGTTTCCCTGCCTGGCGAAACGGGATACGAGTTGGCGAATCCGTGGAATGCAGCGGTTCCCGTCGCGCCTGGCGCTGTGGTGGCAGTCGAGAGCGCGCAAGACATTGTCGCAACGGTGCGATTTGCGGCGAAGTTGGGTCTGCGCGTCGGTGTTCAGCGCACCGGCCACGGCGCGGTCCCTCTCGGCAGTGACGTTCTCCTCGTCCACACCGGCAGGCTCACGGAGTGCGTCGTCGACCCCGAAAACCGCACTGCCCGAATCGGCGCGGGCTTGATCTGGCAGGACGTCATCGACGCTGCCGCACCCCACGGCTTGGCGCCACTGGCAGGTTCTTCACCCACGGTCGGAGTCGCCGGCTTCCTCACCGGCGCCGGCATCGGCCCGATGGTGCGCACGTACGGGCTCTCGTCGGATCACGTTCGTTCGTTCGACATCGTCACCGGCAGTGGCGAACTCATTCATGTCACCCCCGTCGAACATGCCGAATTGTTCTGGGGACTGCGCGGCGGCAAGGCCACACTGGGCATTGTCACAGCCATCGAGATCGACCTACTACCGGTCACCCACTTCTACGGCGGTGCACTCTATTTCGACGGCGCAGATGCAAGCGCGGTCGCGCACGCCTGGCTGGACTGGTGCGCCGACCTGCCTGAGCACAGCTCGACCTCTCTTGCCTTTCTGCAACTTCCACCCCTTCCACAGGTTCCGCCACCGCTGGCCGGCAGGCTCACCGTCGCGGTCAGATTCGCAAGTCTTGCCGAGGAATCCGATGCCAAGTCACTGATCGACCGAATCCGTTCAATCGCAACACCCTTGATCGACGCAGTCGGTGTGCTGCCTTATGCCGCCCTCGGGGCAGTGCACGCCGATCCCGTCGACCCGATGCCGACGCACGAATCCACGGCATTGACCAACGAGCTGTCACACGAGGCCGTCGACGCACTGCTCGCCGCTGCCGGCCCCGGATCCGGTTCACCCCAAACCGTCGTCGAATTACGTCTCCTCGGGGGCGCCCTCGCACGGGAACCTGAGCACCGCAGCGCCTTCTGCCATCGGGACGCTGCCTTCTCGCTGTTCACCGTCGGAGTTCTTGCCCCACCGATGGTCGACGCGGTAGTCCCGCACGCCGAGACTCTCGGACGAACGATGGCGCCATGGACGAACGGGCATGCACTGCCCAACTTCGCGCCGAGCGTCGACCCGGAGAAGATCGCCCGCACCTACGACGAGGACACCGCTCACTGGCTGAGCGCTTTGGCGGACACGCATGATCCACAGGGAGTTCTGGCCGTCGGTCAGGTCATGCGCCGGATCTCCTGAACTTCGCCAACTCTCGCAATCGGACCAGATCCCAGGCGTGCCGGGGGCGACGGATACCCGGTCGATCTCGGGGGACTCTGACCCTCAGCGCCTGCGGACTGACCGTGCATCTGACCGGAGTTGGCATCACCAGCGCCTCGCCGTCGACGCCGACCGGAATCTCGTCGGTGTCGGCGTCGACGATCACCTCGAATCCGGTGCCCTGAGCCAGACCGTGTTGATGCGCCCGATGGAGCAACCCGATGGCCTGACGTGCACTGCTGACGGAGATCGCGACGATTCCGAGAGTGCCCCGGTCCAATCGCGGCCGATGACCGAGCCCCGCCAGGTCGTTCATCTCGTACGGGCCGTTGCTGACCAGCACAGCCTGTGGACCCACCGCGGACACGCTCGGGGAGCGCGCGGTCAGCACCGCTCCGGCACGTCCGGCGAGGAGATCCGGGAGCATCTGCAAGAAGGTGCTGGTCTTGGCGTCGCGGTACTCCGGACTCTGGACTACCTCGGCGTACGCCCCGAACGATGCGTTGTTGACGAAAGTTCGACCGCCGACATTTCCCAGATCCACCGTGACCTCGACGCCGTCGACGAGCGCGTCGAGGCACCGAGATGGATCCTCGAGATCGAGCCCCAGATCCGCGGCGAAGTGGTTGCGCGTTCCCGCGCTGACGACGAGGAAGGGCAGGTCGTGTTCGGCCGCGACAGCAGCAACCAGTGCCTGTGTTCCGTCGCCACCGGCAACACCGAGTAGGTCGGCGCCGTCCGCGACCGCCTGCCTGGACAAGGCCGTCACGTCGATCTTCTCGGGCCCCTCGAGCAGTGCGACCGTGGCCCCCCGTTCCTCGGCCTTGCGTTTCAAGTCGAACTTCTCGACCTTGCCACCGCCGGAGTTCGGGTTCATCACGAAGAACGGTTTGACGGGCGGCGGTGCAGTTCGCTCGACAACCGGCAATTCCTTCTCCTCCCCCGCCAAGGCGGTGCGAGCGAAGATACCGGCTACGACGAACAATCCGATCGCGAGGAGCACCACCCACAGGAGGCGTTCTCGGACCAGGAAGGTGAGCACCACGATCGGCGTCAGAACCGCCACGGCCAACGAGAGCCAGCGGAGGAATCCGCGGGTGGTCAGAAACCAGTACACGGCTACGACGCACACGACCACCCCACCGATCCCCAGGATCAGCATGGTCAAGGTTTTCAGTCCGGCGAAGATCAGGAGCACCGCGACTGCAAGAACCAGGGCCGCGAAGGCTGCGCGCGCCAACCAACTCTGTTTCGACGAGGGCCGATCCGTGTGGGCAGAGGTCGTCATCGAGCCACCTCCCCGCGATTGTCATTTCGGCCGGTACTTCGACGCTATCCCTTCGAAGCAGGCCAGTCACCTACCGGCAAGAATCTCGCGATCGCGCACTGCTATTTTATGACGACACCTCGTCATAAAAAGGAGTAGCCGTGACAACACCGACGCCCGAAGCGTGGGAATCCGCCGAAGGAACCCTGACCGGCATTCGGAAAGCCGGACTCCACGGACTGCGTTGGACGGCCTGGTTGGCCGGCGCGACAGGTCTCGCGCAATTGGTGTCGATCGGACTGAACTTCACCGACACTGTCAGCGGAATCGTTCCGGCCACGTACCCACCTGTAGATGTGGCGGGCAGCGTCGTCGCGCTCGTTCTTCTGGTCGGCCTGCTTGTCGGCCGCCCCAACGGTCCCGCGATGTTGTCGAGTCTCGCCCTCCTCATGGCCATGCTGATGGCGCCCACCCTTCACAAACATGCACCCGAGTCGCTCTGGCTGGCGGCGGCACACGCCGTCTCGGTCGTCGCCGTCATCACGCTGTCCGTGATGACTTCGCGGTTCTCCAGTGCCGAGTTGGATCGGTCGTGACACCGGATTCACCCCTCTCGCTTGCAGCCGAGGAATGGATCACTGATCTCACTACCGCGGAGATGGAGCGATTGCGCAAACGCACGACGCTCACACTCGCCGAAGAACAAGAGGTCTGCCGATCCGTACGCTCGATCGCGCAGCAGATGATGCTCGCACCCGTCTCGATGTGGCAAGGTGATCCGCGCCTTGTTGCGGACCTGTTCGACCTCCCCGTGACCGTCAATCAGACCCAGGAGGATCGACCATGCCGAAGTTGACCGGTGGTGCGACGACCGCAGAGCACAAAATCGCCACCCGAGAAGCCATGTTGGACGCATTCATTCGCGAACTTCACGAGCAGGGCTGGCAAAACGTGAAGCTGCAGACCGTGGCCCAGGCGGCCGGCGTCTCGCGGACAGCGGTGTACAACTACTTCCCCGACAAATCCGCGTTGCTGCTCGCCTGGTCCACACGCGAGATGGACAGATTCCTACTCCTGGCCGAGCGTGAACTCGCGGACCGCGAGAATCCTGTGGACCGACTCGAAATCCTCGTCAAACTGACACTCGTCGAGTTCTCACTGCAACGATTCACAGGAATCGCGTTGGTCGAATTGTTGTCAGCGCAGGATCGCGAAATTTTCCTCGAACATATTGTCCCGCTGTCGGTTCTGGTCGAACAGCTCGTTCAGGAAGGTGTCGACGCCGGTGTCTTTGTCGATTCCGATGCTGCCGCATCCGCGCAACTCATCCTCGCCTGCGTGGAAAGCCGACGCCCGATGCTCATGGCCGGCGACCGAGTGGACGCCGTCGTAGCGACCACCGTCCCGTTCATCATGCGCGCGTTGGGCGTTGCGTGGCCGACTTCCCTCGCGGCCGAACCCTCCGATCGCTCTGCTCACGATCGGTAGGATCGCAGATATGCATTTCGACCTCCCGCCCATCGATCAGCAGGCCGAGCGATTGATCGAACTCGGTGTTCACGAGTTGGCCGGACTTTCTGCCGGCGAAGTCAAGGAGGCCGCAACCGGGCACGGTGATGTCGGACTACTCACCGTGCACGAAAAACTGGCTCCGGCTTCAGTTCTGACTCCGCTGCTCGAGCTCGAGAACAAGCGCGGATTCATAGTTGTCGACATGGCGGACGTCGATCTGTTCGCCCCCACCGAGCAGGCAACGCTGCCCGAAAGCCCATTACATCTGCTCAGTGGAGTCGACCGCGGGGATCACCTGGCCAACTGGAGCCCGGACGAAGCATTGCCCGCAATCGTCGACGCAGACCGTACGCCGCTGACGCTTACCGAAGGCATCCACTGGCTGTTGCAGCGCCCCGACATTCTCGAACGCGGAAAGTGTTTCATGACCATCGGCTCCCGACTGCGCAAACCTGACGGATCCTTCGACACCAGAACTCCCGCCGTGTGGATCAGCAACGGAACCGGTCGCGACGGCAAAGACAACCGCAACGCCCCGAAAGTCGGGTGGTGCTGGTGGGGTAACCGCCACACGTGGTTGGGGTTCGCATCGGCGAGCGACCGGGTACCGCTCCCGAACTAGAGCACGGTTGCGCGGTCGAATCGGTACCGATCCTTCCACGGCATCTCGGCCTCGAGCATTGCAGCGGCAGAGAGTAATTCCGCGTCGCAACCCCATTTCGCCGAGATCATCACGCCGAGTGGAACGCCGTCTTCCGTCCAACCGAGTGGCAGACTGATCGACGGGAAACCGGTTGCATTGGCGACGACGGTGTTTCCGGTGAAAGCGACCATGTCGATCAGTTCGGTCGCGGGATCTTCGTCGTTGCGCAACTCCCCGATCGCAAGCGGCGGCTTCGTCACAGTCGGAGTGACAACAAGGTCGGCGTCGGCGTAGTCGAGACTCCATCGTCGCGCCCAGGCCTGAACAATTCCGATTGCCGCGGCCAGCTCGCCCGAAGGCACCTCGTTTGCTTGAACTCGCAAGTGTTGCACTATCGGACGCAGAAGGTGTTCGTACTCCTCCGGGATCGGCTTGGTTCCCGCCAAAGACGAGAACATCTTGACGAAAGCATCGATGAAAATGTCATCGCGAGCCTGCGGTCGCTCGAACACGTTGTGGCCCAGACCCTCCAGCACAGACCCAACCTTCGATACAGCAGCCGAGAGCTGCGCATCCACGGCTCCGCCGGAGACCGATCCGTGAGCAAGAGCGACGGTCAAGGGGCGAGCCCGAACTCCCCCGGCCTGTACGACGAACTCTTCGAACGACTTCGGCCGAGGCGGGTGGATAGTTCCGGCGCCGGGTCGCGTCGCCAGAACGTCCAGCAGCGCAGCGGTATCGCGAACTGTCCGGGCGATCGGCCCCTTGCTCGCAAATCCGAAGTTGTCATGCCCCGCCACGCCCATCGTGATCAAACCGCGGCTCGGCTTGAGGCCGACGACTCCGCACGTACTTGCCGGCGAACGCAACGAACCGGCGGTGTCACTTCCCTGTGCAAACGGCACCAGACCAGCGCCGACGGCGGCAGCAGCGCCGCCACTGCTGCCGGCGGCACTCCGCGTGCGATCGAACGGGCTGCGAGCAGGCGGAGCGACTTCCGGCTCTGTGTAACAGGCTGCCCCGAACTCGGGCACCGTCGTCTTACCGATGTCGATCAACCCACCTTCTCGGATCGCCTCGACGATCTCGTCGTCAGCGTCCGGCACGAAGTCGCGAAACAGCGCCGATCCGAAGGTCGTGCGAATGCCGCGCGTTGCGTCGAGGTCTTTGATTGCCGTCGGAACGCCGAACAGACGCGGAAGGGGCCCGGCGTCCCGCTCGTCCAACCTGCGCTGCGCTTGTTCGGCGAGGGCGACAGCGTGCTCCCCGGCGATCGTCGTGAAGGCGCCGACGTCATCGGCAGTGGTCGCACGGTCGACGAAGTACCTGGTGACTTCGGGAATCGAGACCTGCTTGGCGGCGATCACACCGGCAAGTTCGACGGCGGACAGTTGATGGAGATCGGTCATCGGGCAGCGCTCCTTGGAGGTCGATGGACACTTGTAATTTCGATACGCGTATCGCTATTGTTGTCAGCATGGTATCCGAATCCACCAGCTCTGCAAGGGCTGGTCGACCAAAAGCATTGAGTCACAGACAGATTCTTGATGCCGCGGCAGAGATCGCCGATACGGACGGCCTGGATGCGGTGTCATTTCGAGTGCTCGCCGAACGACTCGGCATATCGCCGATGTCCGTCCACCGCACAACCGGCGGCATCGACGCCTTGAGGCGAGATCTGATCTCGACTCTCGTAGGCGAAGCCGTCTCGTCGATCGACTGGCCGACCGACTGGCGCGGGGTTGCCCGCACGTTCGCCTACGGCCTCCACGACCTCCTGATGCGCCATCCCCTGGTCCTGGAAGCCCATCGGCAGGCATCACTGGAAGCACCCGGGGCCGACGATACCGCCCACCGAGTCGTGAGCGCCCTTTCCTTGGCCGGCCTCGAGGACGAGCAGGCCACGTACGCATACGGCGCGCTGCATGATTTCGTCACCGGACACGTCGCAATTCAATTGGGACGCGGCGCTTTCGACAGCGCACCTGCCGATCGACGCGAGGCATCGGTGTTCGCACTTCATCACGATCCCACCCGAAGGTTCGAGTTCGGAGTCGCCCTCATCCTGGACGGTGTGGCGTCGATCGCGCAGCAAGGAACCACACCATGACGAGCAGCGTGACCACAACCGAAATTCGCGACGCGTCGGGGCGTCGTATCGCATTCTGCGAGTACGGCGATCCGACTGGCCACCCGGTAGTCGTGGCCCACGGATCACCTGGCAGCCGATACGAAGGGCTCTCACTCCACAACGCGTCTTCGACGGCAGGCATACGGCTGATAGTCCCCGATCGACCCGCCTTCGGACGCACGGATCCCTACACGGACAAGGGATTTCATTCCTGGGACGACGACTTCGTCACCCTGGTCGATCACCTCGAGTTGGGCTCGGCCACACTGATGGGATTCTCCGGAGGCGGCGGTTACGCGCTCGCAGTCGCTGCAGCCGTTCCCGAACGAGTCTCGAAACTGGTGCTGGCGTGCGCCATGATCCCCGGGGCACCGCGAGATACTTTGCGACGCAGAATAAAACTGGTATCTGCGTTGTACTTTGCCGCCACCTGGGCTCCCCGTGTGGCCGGCGCAATGCTCGCAGGAACCGGAGTGTTCTCCAAGCTACGCAGCGACTCAGTCTCGATCTGGCCGGCCGCCGATCAGGCAGTCATGACCGACGAGGTACATCGCCCCGCTCTCCAGTTGGATTCATCCGAAGGGATCGCACAGGGTGGATCCGCAGGGGTTGTCGACTTGGCTCGGTATCGCCACGAGGTGCCTGGACTCTTCCAATCGATCTCGGTACCAACGGTTTTCCTACACGGAACCGACGACGGAAACGTACCCATCGAAGTCGCCCGCTGGGCACACTCGTTGATTCCCGACTCTCGCTTCGAAGAGATCAACGGAGGCGGCCATCTGTTCGTCGTCGCGGACCCCACTCCACTCCTTCGCGCCCTCGCCTAATTCCCTCTTGACTCGAACGCGTGTTCGAGTACCCTTTGGGGAGGGGATCGGGGGATTCAATGAGTGTCTTGTTGTCGGATGTGGTGTCGGGTTCTGCGGTGGGGTTACGCGGACGGTTGTGGCAGTTGTCTGCTGCCGAGTTGCGCGCTGCTGCTGTCGAAGCGAGTGCGGAGATTCTTCGTCTCGAAGCTGTGCGTGTGGCGGTGGTGGACGAGTTGTCGTTGCGCCCGGATGATCAGGTGATTGCGAGCCGCGGGGTGGGGTCCTGGTTGGCGGGCAACACGATGCTGCAGGTTCGGGACGGGAAGAAGATCGCCGCGTTGGGTGCAGCTTTGCGGCCGTTTCCGGCGGTGGCGGCAGGCTTCGATGGCGGGGATTGCTCGTTCGAGCATGCTGTGTTGATCGTGGCGTTCTGCGAGTCACCGCCGAAAGGCATGCCGGAGGAGGCATTACCGAAGTGCATCGATTTGTTGTTGGCGGCTGCGTCGGGGGTGGAGGCGACGACGACGAAAGTGCGGAACGTGATCGCGACGTTGGAGCGGTTGTTCGAATCCGATGAGATTCCGCCCGCCGAGGATGTCGATCTCAATGAGTTGCGGATCGCGTCGACGTTGAACGGTCGGGTGGTGGTGCGTGGGGATTTCGATGCCCTCACCGGGGAAATGTTGCTCTCGGCGTTGTCGAATCTGACGATGCCGACCCCGGCACCGGACGGGACTCCCGATGCTCGGTCGGCGGCGAAGCGGACTGCGGACGGGTTCACCGAACTGATCCGGCGTTATCTCGATTGCGCCAAGACCGGTACCGATGGTGGTCAGCGTCCGCATGTGAACGTTCACATCAATGCTCGGGATCTGGCGGAGCATCGGGATTGCGCCGCCGCGCCCTCCGATGGTGAAGAGTCTCCGTCTGATCTTGATGTCGGGCACATGCCGTGGCTCGGACCACTGTCGGTGTCGCAGAGCAGGCTTCTCGGCTGCGACTGTTTCCTGTCGACCGTTCTGCTCGACGGTCACGGGGCGCCGCTCGATGCGAAACCAGGGAAGAGGTTGGTCACCGCCGAACAACGAGTGGCGTTGATTGCCCGAGACAGAGGCTGTGCGTTCCCCGGCTGCACATGTGTACCGGCGTGGACCGATGCGCACCATATCCGGCACTGGGCGAACGGCGGCCCGACGGTGATGAACAACCTGGTCCTGCTGTGCCGTTCGCACCACCGGTTGATGCACCGGAAATCAGGGTTCGTCGGGAAGTGGGCGATTCGGATCGGTGTCGACAACAAACCGTGGTTCATTCCGCCGCCCTCGATCGACCCGCAGCAGCAACCGAGGCCGGCGAACACCACCTTCAAAACCTGAGAGGTCAAACCTCTTTGGCGACAACAGAACACGGACCAGCGCCGCATCGAGGAGACCTCGATGCGGCGCCAAAAAACATGCTCAGCCCAAGTCGGCGACAATCCGCTCGGCGAGAGGCCGTGACGACGCCGGATTCTGACCGGTGTAGAGCTTGCGGTCCACCACGACATAAGGCGACCACGCCTCAGCCTTCGAGAATTTGCCGCCCAATTCGCGTAGGCGAGTTTCGAGCAGCCACGGAGCCTTGTCCGCCAGACCAGCCTGCGTCTCCTCTTCGTTGGTGAACGCGGTCAGCTGATAGCCGTCGAACAGCCAGCTTCCATCGGGTCTCTGGGCCGGCAGGAGTGCCGCCGGCGCGTGACAGACCGCCGAGACCACCTTGTCCGCGTCCAAGAAGTTCACGAGAAGCTCACCGAAGGATGCCGACACCGCAAGATCCTCCATCGGTCCATGTCCACCCGGTACAAAGACCACGTCGTAATCGGCAGCATCGGCGTTCTCCAAAATCTCCGGCGAATCGAGCACCGGCTGCAGATCGGCGATGTACTTGCGCATACGGTCGGCGCCTTCTTGCCCGCCGTTCACCTCGGGCGCCAGGCTTCCCTCGTCCACAACGGGAGCTTTACCGCCAGGCGTCGCGATCACGATCTCGTAGCCGGCGTCGACGAAAACGCGATGCGCCTCGACCAGTTCTTCCGCCCAGCACCCGGTCGGGTGGGGTGTTCCGTCCTTCAGCGTCCAGTGATCTGCAGAAGTCACCGCAAACAACAGCTTTGTCATCGCGCAACCTTTCGTCGGTAAAAGGAACCCATTGGTGACAAGACACCATCTTCAAGGCCCGATCAATGAAATAACGTCCAGTCAGTGCAACACGCTGCCCTTGTGAGAATTCCTCACCACCGCAGAATCACGTCACCCGTCAGGTCCCGATCGGCTTGCCGAACAGGCCTGCGACGAGTTCACCGACCGCATCCACCCAGACTGGCCAGGTCCTCTGATCAAGCGCCATGGATCCAGCGTCGAAGGTGCTGCATCCCTGCCGAGCAGGCACACCAGCGAACCGATCGCGAAGCCACAGTAGAGCACTCGGCAAAGCGACGACTTCCATGCTGACATGCTCACTGAAGTGGTCTCTGGTGTAAACGACACTCGCAGAAGGATCTTGGCAATAGGTATCGACAAGTTTGTTCACCGGGCCAACAGGCACCAACCAGTCGGGATTCGACTGATAAATGTACATCGGCACGTCAGGAACAGACTTACCCATGGCAGCTCGGGAGAGCGCAGCTCTCACCGTGGGGTGTTGGACCGGATCTCCCGGGACATCGAGGAAGCCCTTGATGTTAAGGAAGGGCACTGCAGCCGACGTCCAGAGCATGCACAGGTTGTCCTTGGCAGCGAAAAGCGCTCGGCCGGCAGGGTTTATGTGCTGATCGATGAAACCTGCAAGTTCAGGATCTTCTCGGCTCACTCCGATTACACCGGCAGCGACGATCCCGGCCCCGAGAGCGTTGTTGGCATTGTCGAGCAAAGCGCCGAGATCCGCGGCAACACCACCTTCGGCGACTCCGACGATATTCAGTTCCGGCGCGTACGCCTGCCGTATTTCAGCTGCGTGACCAGTAGGAATCGATCCACCCGAGTAGCCGAGCAGCCCTACGCGAGTTGACCGCCCTTGCAGCTCCATGGGTTCGAAGTTCTCAGCAGCACGAATACCGTCGAGCGTGATCCGGGCCGCGACGGGGCCGGAGGCGAAGGAAGAATTGGGTCCCTGATGATCGGGCACCGACAATGCCCAACCCTGCGCCAGTGCCGCCTGCACTTCGAGGAATTGAGCCCCACCGGTCGCAGCGCCCGTCACCAGCCACGGCAACGCGCCTTGCTGCATGACATACGAAGGTGCGCAGTAGTTTCCGAGTGAATCCTCTGCCATCTGAAAGGACAGCAGCGGGCGCGGGCCTCCATCGCGAGTGTCGCCACGCGGCTTGATCACTGTGGTGACAGCAGGAATCGCCTCGCCCGCAGCATTATTGGATCGATACGAGATCTGCCACGCATCCACGTTGGTCGGAATCAGGTTGAGAGTACCGAGATTCACCGCACGAGCGGCGATGATCTCACCCGGTTCCCTGGATTCGACGACCTCGACAGGCGGTTCATAGAAGGCCTGGTCCAGTTCAGGCAAAGGCGGTGCAACCGCAGGCGGCAGGGCAGGCTGGACCTGAATTTGGGCGGGAACACCTTCGTCCGGTGCCGCTGAGGCAGGTGCCGAAAGTCCGATCTGCCCGATTACTGCAATCACGGCAATTGCGAGGCCCCCGCGTTGTCGGTCAGTTGTCCAGCGTCGTCCCATACCAATTCCTCCCCGGAAAAGCACAGATTGCCTTGTGTTGCCGCAGTTCTCATCACGAGCACACAAGTTAGATGCGAGTGTCTAACACATTGAGGACGAGAGTAGAGCGTTGTGGGCCGGATTACAATCCCCTGGTGTTCGTGACCTATTCGTCGGCGTGAAGGGGCGCGTCGTCGATCAACGCATTCAAGAGCACCGTCATCAGATCGACCAGTACCGACACGGGAGGACGAGGCTCCGCAGTGCTCCACTGGTGCACCAGCGCGGTAAGCGCGCCGATGAAGGCGGTGGACGCCCACCGGTAACCACCCGGCGGTTCGTAATCTTCGCCCACGATCCCTTTGATGATCGACTCGAAAAATGTTGCCCAGACCGAACGTTGGTCCACACGATGCTTTTCCACCCGGGGACTGACACCTACGACGTCAATGAAGGCAACGTGTGCGCGTCGTGGGTCACTTCCGACCGACTCGACGAAGGCGGCCATGGCCGTCGCTGCCTTGTCACGGAGATTGACCGAAGGCTCTGCATCGAGTGCGTCGACCATTGCAATTCTGGCGTCGAGTTGAATCTGGTCATACAGCGCGAGGAGTAGATCCTCGCGACTACCGAACTCGTCGTAGAACTGCCTTCTGGCCAGACTCGCGGACGCACAGATATCCGCCACCGAACTTGCGGCATACCCCTGGTCTGCAAACACACTGAGAGCAGCATTCAAAAAGAGGGAACGGCGTTCGGCCTTGCGAGCCGCGACCGACCTTCCGCCGTAGTTTCTGTCTGTTTCAGCGATTGCCACGTATGCCAGAGTATGCGGCATCGCGCCGCACACAAAACGCATCTGACCTGCTGCGAAGTTCCTTCACCACCACTACCGGCGCATCGGCACTGCAGCACGATCAGGCCAATACGAAGGCCACGGCAAAAAGTGTCCAGGCGGCAGCGAGAACCGTTGACGCCGCAGTAACTGCCCCGGTCACGGCAGGTCGAGTGCTGCGGTTGCGCGCGGCGATGATCCCGACCGTCATCAAAGTCAACGCCACCAGGAACGACAAAACCACGATTTTCACCAGCAACTCCTTCGACGACGGTCAACAGAACCGGAGACCATTTAGATAGTACACAAATAGATCGTGCATTAATTAAACTCAAAGTCCGTCAGGGGACTCTTGACAGAATTCAACAGCGCCTGTCAGGCTAGTCCTGACGAAAGGAGAACTTCTCATGGAAGACCTGATCGAACGCGCCCTGACTGCGAAGATCGAGACCGCTGCGATCACCACGGTCAACGCCGCGATCACCGAGGCCGGCACTCAGGCAGACAAGATTGTCGGAACAGATCCTTTACCTGGCAGCCCTGAGTGGGAGGCAGAACAGGACACCGACATCCCGGCGCAGCGTCAGACGGCGTGGCAGTTGGCCTGTTTCCGGATTCAGCTCGCCGCAGGTATCGATTCGACGGCAAGCGTCATGAGCCTGCGTAGATTCGGCGCAACATGGTCAACCATCGGCCGCGCTGCCGGAATGACCCGTCAGTCCGCGCATGAACGGTGGGGTCGACGTGTATCGGACATGCTCGATCCCTACGGAGTCGGGATGCCGCCCATGGTGCCCAATGATGATCCGACTCAGCCCTGACTAACAATCGCGTGACTACCGATCCGGCAGCAGCGCATCGGCTTTCGCGACCAGCACAGCGCGCTCACGCTCGTTCCCGGCCAGCCGAGCCGCTTCGAGGAGTTCGGTTCTAGCCTCCTCGGATCGGCCGAGCTGACTGAGCAGCTCCCCCCGAACGCTGGGAAGCAGGTGGTAGTCGGCCAGTTCACCTGAAGCGACAAGCTTGTCGACGAATTCGAGCGCAGGGCCAGGACCGTATGCCATGGATACCGCCGCCGCATGATTGAGGTCGACCACGGGCGATGGCGCCAGTTGCGCCAGAGCCTCGTAGAGGATGACTATTTTCTTCCAATCGGTGTCTTCGAAAGTTGCTGCTCGCGCATGACATTCGGCAATCGCCGCCTGCAGGCCGTACGGGCCTCGTCCACGCCCGACGGCGTCAGCTCGTTCCAGCGCGGCAAGCCCACGCGAGATCTGTAGGCGATCCCACCTCGTCCGATCCTGGTCAGCCAGCAGGATGGGTTCACCGGTCGAGGTTGTCCGAGCGCCGAATCTCGAGGCTGTCAGCTCCATCAAAGCGACAAGGCCGTGTACCTCGGACTCCCTGGGGACCAATTCGGCGAGTATTCGCGCGAGCCGCAGAGCCTCAGCACTGAGCTCCGCCCGCATCCACTCGTCCCCGGAACTGGCTGCATAGCCTTCGTTGAACACCAGGTACAGCACTCCGAGGACCGCGCTCAATCTGCTCGAAAACTCTTCTCGCCCTGGAACTTCGAAAACCGCTTTCGAGGCGGTCAGCGCCTTCTTCGCGCGGACTATCCGCTGCTGCACCGTCGCCGTCGGCGTGAGGAACGCTTTCGCAATCTCTTCCGTGGTCAAACCGCCCACCACCCGAAGCGTCAACGCCACCTGCGCTTTTCGATTCAACACGGGATGGCAGGCGATGAACATCAGGCGAAGGACATCGTCGTCGATGCGGTCCGGATCCCAGCTGACGTCGTCGAAATGTGAAGCGTCGTTCTCGAGTTCACGCGCAAAGTGGGCGTAGCGCTCGTCCAACCTCTCACGTCGTCGCCACCCGTCGATCGCTCGTCGTGTCGCCACAGATGTCAGCCAGGCAGCGGGGTTTCTCGGAACCCCCGTCGCGGGCCACTGCTCGACGGCTTCGAGCAGAGCCTGCGCGGCCAGATCCTCGGCGAGATCAAGATCTCCGACGGTGCGAGTCAACGTGGCGACAATCTTCGCGGATTCGATACGCCAGACCGCGTCGACAGCCTTTCTCGTTTCTTCTCGCACCGCCTCGTCGGTCATGGTTCAGCCTGCGACTGGACGATCGGTACCGAGCTCTTCACGCCAGCCTGCCTCTTTCTGGATGTACTCGTTGTCCTGATCGAAGTCCGACATCTCGCTCACGCGGCGTACCTCGAGCTTGCTTCCGGGCCCGAGCGGGCAGCGCTTCGCCCATTCCAAGGCTTCGTCTTTGGTCGACGTCTGAATGATCCAGAATCCCGAGAACAACTCCTTCGTCTCCCCGTACGGGCCGTCGGAGACCAGCGGAGGATCGGACTCGAAATCGACGATGAATCCCTCCTCCATCGCCAGTCCCTCACCGGCCAGCAAGACACCTGCCTTGATCAGGGACTCGTTGTACTGCCCCATCGCCGCGATGATCTCGTCGAAGTCCATGTCCTTGGATGCTTCGATGGCCTCATCGGTGGAACGCATGATCAGCATGTACTTCATGAGAATCTCCTTCGTTCGTGGACCGCTCTGTTCGGTCCCTCTGCTTACACGTCGAACGGCGCACTCACCGATCGACAAACTTCCGAAACAATTTTTCCGAGGACATAACCGCCGGTCGCGATACGCTGCCCACGGTATCGGCGGACGGGCCGTCGGGCCGGTCAGAAGTCGAGAAATCCCGGCACAACTTCGCGAACGAGCCCGGTCGCGTCAGAGCTCCCGTAGAAATACACCGACCCGTAACCGAATAGGTACTCCTCTACGAAATCGGGGTGGGACTCAGCAACCACCGGCCACCCCTCTTCGTTGATCTGGAACAGGAAGCTGTGTCCATCTGCCTCGACGGCATCGGCGTAGGACGGTTCGTTCTGAATGAGCACCGGTTGCGGAGCTATCAACACCAACGGCATCACCTCGTCGTCCGAGGGAATCCTGATCAACGCCGCGCTGCCAAGGCCCGCATGGCTGCCCGCCGATTCCGCACTTCGTGACGACGGCAAGTGCAGGACTGCCCTAACCCCGATGTCCGGGTATTCGAGGTCGTCGTCGCCGATGGAGAAACCTCGACGGATGAAGATCGAAAGCTCTCGCACGCCGAGCCACGGCGCCGTGTGTGCCTCGAGCGTCAGAAGGTACTCGTGCGACCGCAGAATCGCCTGACCAGCGAAAACCTGCGGAGGTCGTCCACCAATCCGTGCCCCACTTTTCGAATCGCTCGAACCCACCCCGAGATGTACCCTGTCCACCGGCGTCATCCTAGGGAGATCCGACGGGTGTCGGAGGGAGACTCTCCGATTTCCTACAATCCGCTGGTGACGTAGGCCACAATCAGGCTCGATGATGGGTGCATGACAACATTCCCGACTCTCGACCCCGAACTCGCCGCGGCACTCACCATGCTCCCGAAGGTGGACTTCGCTGACCTCCCCAACGCACGGGCCACCTACGACGCTCTGGTCGGCACCATGTTGGCCGACCTGTCATTCGACGGAGTCACGCTTCGTGAACTGTCGGCACCCGGCCTGGACGGCGATCCGGAGGTCACGATTCGTTTCTTCACCCCGGACAACACTGCCGGCCCTGTCCCCGTTCTGCTCTGGATCCATGGCGGCGGATTCGCAATCGGCACCGCAGAATCCAGCGATCCATTTTGCGTCGAGGTGGCGCGGGAACTCGGATTCGCCGTTGCGAACGTGGAGTACCGCCTCGCCCCCGAAACCCCCTTCCCCGGCCCCGTCGACGACTGCTACGCCGCACTCCTCTACATCCACGCCCATGCCGAGGAGCTGGGGGTCGATCCACGCCGCATCGCAGTTGGAGGGCAGAGCGCAGGCGGTGGACTGGCCGCAGGCACTGTCCTCAAAGCCCGTGACGAGGGCGTTGTGCCCGTGGCCTTCCAATTCCTCGAAATCCCTGAACTCGACGACCGCCTGGCGACGGTCTCGATGACGAACTTCGTCGACACCCCCTTGTGGCACCGCCCTAACGCCATCCTGTCGTGGAAGTACTATCTCGGCGGGTCGTATTCCGGTCCCGAAGATCCTGACGTGTCCATTTACGCTGCGCCGTCCCGGGCTACCGACCTCACCGGTCTGCCGCCGACCTACCTGTCCACCATGGAACTCGACCCGCTCCGCGACGAAGGAATCGAATACGCCCTTCGGCTGCTGCAAGCGGGAGTCAGCGTCGAATTGCATTCCTTCCCCGGAACCTTTCACGGGTCGGCACTGGTCGCGACCGCCGCGGTCAGCGAAAGAGGTGCCGCCGAAGCCCTCACTGCGCTCAGGAGAGGGTTGCGTTCGCTCTCGCCGGTCTCGTAGCGTTGCGAGATGCAAGGACTGATGTACCGGCTTGCCGAGCTCGATGCAGACTCGGCAGGCCTGGTACGTGTCATCGATTACTTCGACGCCCTCGTGCGGCACGGCTCCGACACCGCGTCTTTGCTTCGTGCGAGCGCGCAGTTGGCGGACTGCGTCGTGGGTATCGAGATCGTCGAGCGCGGCAGAAGCAAGAAGAATTTGCGCCGTTGCGATCCGCGCGGCCGCTGGTCACCCGATCCTCAGCTCCCACCGAGCATGACCAGAAACATTGCCGTAGACGACGAGGTTCTCGGAACGGTATGGATCGAACGACCCGGGGCCAGCTTGCCACTCGACGAAATGCTCGTCGACCGGATGGCCCTGACCGCAGCGATAATTCTGCAACCGCGACGCCTGCCTACCGAAGCCGAGCACACTCGAAATCTGTTGTTCCCGATGGATGAACTCGCGGTGCTCACCTCCTGCGCCGGTCTCGGTATCGCACCCCAAACCCCAGTCCGTGTAATGGCAACCAAGGCAGTCTCAGACACGGCCGACGGCACTGCACACCTTGTCATTTCGCCAGATTGCACACCTGGCAAAGCCGTTGGGATAGACGCTGACGGCGAGTATCTGAATCTCGTGACGGGTTCGTTCGCACCCACACCCGAGCTGTCCGAGGCCGCGCTGTCGTCATTCATTCGCGCCGGAATATCTTTGACTGCTCCCGCTTCCGAAGTGAGCACAATACTGAGCACTGCACGATTCGCTCGAGCACAGGCGTCGGCAACAACACCGATCGTGAACGCCGACAATCTCGGCGCCCTCAACCTCCTGGCGCCGGGACCACACATCGATCACTCGCGAATACCGGATCTGGTTCGTGCCGAAGAGATCGGCGACACCAAACAGGGATTAGAACTACTCGAAACCTTGAGGTCATACCTGCAGTCCGGAACCTTGAGGGCCGCAGCCGATTCCATGCATCTTCACCACAGCAGCGTCGCGCACCGATTGGCGAAACTGTCCCAGCACGTCGGATTCCACGTCGACGCCATCGAGAACCGAGCACGCGCAACGGCCATGATGCTGGTACTCGATGGCGGATAGGACCCACCGCGCATCACAGGCACTACGCAGTGGTTGACGATCTTTCGCGTTCAGCGAGCGCAACAAACGGCGCAAGCGCCGGATTCGGATTATCCGGGCGGTAGGTCACTGCCACGTCGAGAGTTGGTTGCTCACCGGCGATCTCACATAGATGGACACCCGGGATGCGGAGCATCCGCGCTCTGCCCTGGGGGATCGGCGCAATACCCACCCCGTCCGAGACGGCATGCAGCACCTGCTCGTCGTCGGCCTCGAATCGAACGATGCTGGGCGCCCCGTTTGGCCAAAGTTGTTCGAGAGTACGCAAATACATCCCCGGGGCGTTGGCCTCCGGCCAGAACACAACGGGGACGTCCACCAGATCTCCGAGTTCGAGCGTCGCTCGACCACCGAACGGATGATCCACGGGAACAGCGACCAAGATAGGTTCGGTATCGAGGACGATCAGGGGAAGTTCTCGATCGTCTTCATCGAGCGGCGGGCGAACAACCGCGATGTCGACGGCTCCGGTTCGGACGAGGTCGACAGTCTGCGCCGAAGTGCCACGATGAACGACAACTTCGACGCCCGGGTAGAGCCTTCGATAGGTGCTGACCAGATCCGCGACTGCGCCGCCCGCCCACGAACGGGTGTACGCGATGCGCAGTTCTCCGTCCACACCGCGCGCGGCCAACCGAATTCGTTCGACCGCCCGGTCCGCACACCCGATCAAAAAGCGCGCCTCTCGTACCGCCACCTTGCCGGCTTCCGTGAAGGTGAACTGCGGACCCCGACGATCCACCAGCGGAACTCCGAGTTCGCGCTCGAGAACCTTGATCTGTTGGCTGAGGGCCGATTGCGCGACGTGGACGTTCGCAGCGGCTCGAGTGAAGCTCCCATGATCCGACAGAGCGATCAGATAACGGGCACGCTGCAGGTTCATACGGCGATTATAAGAAAAACAGATGGTGGTGTCACTACTTGGTCTTGGACACGGCATCACCTGAGGTCGGAGGATCGAGTTCACGTTGATCCACCGTCTGTCTCCCGAAAATTGTCACCCGAACGATCACAAGGTTGCACATGAATCCCCGAGCACTCACTGAACCTGCAACAGACGCGAGGCTTCTCGACGCCCTCGCAGAGATCGTCGGCCACACGCATGTCCTTACCGATCCCGAACTGATCGAGGGCTACACACGTGACTGGACGGGACGTTGGATCGGCGACGCGATCGCGGTCATCCGCCCCGGCAACACCTCGGAAGTGTCTGCGGTTCTTCGAGCATGCTTCGACGCGGGGGTTCCCGTCACACCGCAAGGCGGCAACACCGGACTGGTCGGTGGTGGAATCGCCTCGACTGGGTCCGTGGTGCTGAGTACCAGACGTCTGGAGACGATCGAAGCCGTCGACCCCATCGGTCGGACAATCGCAGCCGGCGCCGGCGTGACCGTTGCTCGCGCCGACCTGGCCGCATCGGCACACGGTCTCCGCTTCGGAATCGATTTGGCATCAAAGGAATCCGCGACACTCGGCGGCATAGTCGCAACCAACGCCGGTGGGACGCGCATGGTCCGATACGGAAATACGCGCGCACAGATACTCGGTATCGAAGCCGTGCTCGCGGACGGTTCGGTACTGAGCAGATGGACTCCACTCGTCAAAGACAATGTCGGATACGACATTCCAGGACTTCTCGCCGGAAGTGAGGGAACGCTCGCAGTCATCACCAAGGTCCTGATGAAGCTGGTCACCCCGGCGACCGACACCCAGGTCGTGCTCGCGGGTGTACGCGACGTCGATCAAGCGCTTCATTTGTGTAATCGCGTGCGTCAGAGCGGATTGACCGTCGAAGCCGCCGAGATCATGACCGACGTCGGCATCTCCCTCGTCTGCGCACACACCGATGCCCGTCGCCCGTTCGGCACCCCTTCACCGATGTACACACTCATCGAGGTGTCATCACCGCGCGAAACGGAAGAGTCGCTCCTCGAAGTACTCTCCGACTCTGCCGACCTCATCGAGGACGCGACGGTCGAGCCTGGGCCGGCTCGAAAACTGTGGACTCTGCGGGAAAGCCATACCGAAAGCATCAGCGCGTCGTCGACGACGCCGGTAGTCAAGCTCGACATCTCCGTCCCCTTGTCCGTGATGGGAATGTTCATCGACAACCTCCGAGAAAGCCTGGCACAACGATTCCCCCTCGTGCGGCCAATCCTGTTCGGGCACTTCGCCGACGGAAACATTCATGTGAACCTTCTGGATGCCGAGCCGAGGGTCGCACACGAACTGACCGATATGGTGTTCCGACTCGTCGCCGCCCACCATGGAAGCATCAGCGCCGAGCACGGGATAGGCCGCGCGAAGTCGCCGTGGATATCGCTGGGGCGCACTGAAACCGACATTGCCGCAATGCAGTTGATCAAATCGTCCTGGGATCCCCGTGGAATCCTCAATCCTGGAATACTGTTGCCGGAAAAAGTCGGGTAAGCAAAAGGGGTCTCGTGCAGGATCTTTACGTCGTCACTCATCCTCATGCCGAACACACAGCGCAGGACGTAGTCGGCGGTTGGCACAATTCGGTTCTCATCCCCGCTGGTCGGCGCGATGCAGGTTTGATCGCCGAAGCGCTGAAACGACGACGCACAGGAACTTCGCGCCCGGTCCGCATCACCTCGTCCGACCTCAATCGTTGCACCGAGACATCCACGATCATCGCCCGGACACTCGATGCTCCGGCGACAACGGATTCACGATTGCGCGAAATCAGCTTCGGCGAAGCCGAAGGACGCCCGAACTCGTGGCTGGCCCAGCGGCAGGTCCCGGCCCCTGACAACAACCGCCTCGATCACCGTGGCCCCGTTGCCGGTGCCGAGACCCGCCGCGACATCGCAGCAAGGGTTCACGAGTGCATGCGCGAACTGATGGACGATCTCGATCACGATCACATCGTCGTAACCCACGGCTTTGCACACACATTCGTCGTCTCCGCCTGGCTACAGATTCCCGTCGAAGCCGCAGGATTTGCGACCTTCGCGACCACCCCGGGTGCAATCACACATCTCCGACACGACGACTACTGGCGCAACCGAACCCTCGTGCAACTAGCTGATACGACGCACCTGGACTGTGGCACGATGGCCTGATGCGCCATGTCTCCGACGACGAACGCCGTGCTCGCATAGGAGTACGTCATGCGCTGGAGCCAATGTTTCACGTCGATTCGCCGGAAGCTGCCACGCGGGCGATGACGGTACTGCACGCCACCGAGTCAGCGACGGTCTATCTGTCTTGCTGGGCGAGGGTTCGGTCCGTGGACGCCGCCGACGTCGACCGCGCCCTGTACGACCAACGCAGTCTCGTGAAGCAATTGGCAATGCGCCGCACACTCTTCACCTTTCCCCGCGACTTGCTGCCGGCCGCGTGGTCGAGTGCGTCCGCCCGCGTCGCGAACACCGAGCGGGCACGAATGGCCAAGGATGTCGTCAAGGCCGGACTCGCCGTCGACGGCAACGACTGGCTCGATCGCGCACGGACGGAAGTGCTGAAGTTGCTCACCGATAGGCCTGAAGGGCTTTCAGCGGTAGAGATTCGTCAGGCCGTGCCGATGATAGACGTCAAGGTCGAGGGTTCGGCAGGTGAAATCTGGTCGGCACCCAGGGTTCTCACGCATCTCGGGGCGACCGCAGACATCATGCGCGGCACCAACACCGCCCGCTTCCCCGTCTCACGCCCACTGTGGACTCTCACTCGACACTGGCTCGACGACGCCCCCGTCGATCTCGAATCTGCAGACGGCTATCGAGAAATAGTCCGCCGTTGGCTCTACACCTTCGGACCGGGCACGGAAGACGACATCGTCTGGTGGCTGGGCTCGACGAAGACGGTCGTCCGGGCCGCCCTCGCCGAACTCGACGCCGTTGCAGTCTCACTCGACGGAGGCGACACCGGCTGGTTGCTACCGGATGACGTCGCCACGGTGCCTGATCCAGGTCCTTGGGTGGCACTCCTACCGGTGCTCGACCCGACGATCATGGGGTGGAAGAACCGTGACTTCTACCTCGGCCCGCACCGCAACCAACTCTTCGACACCCGCGGTAATGCCGGCACCACCGCTTGGGTCGACGGTCGCGTCGTTGGGTGCTGGATCCAAGACGAAACCGGTGTGGTGCACGTTCGATTGCTCGAGACCGTGTCAGCGTCTGCGCGACGTTCTCTCGATGCCGAGGCGGCGCGCCTCACCGAGTGGCTGGGCGGCGTCAGAATCGGCACGGGGTACGTCTCACAGGCTATGAAGCAGGCGGCTGAAATTGCTGGAGCCACGCCTTGACGATGTGACCAGAACACTGTTCTAGCTGTTCTTTCTGCTAACGCCATCCATGCGCGGCAAGGCAACCATCGACAACTGTACGAAACGTACAGTACACTTCGAACTTCACCGATTGACCGATCTAGGAGGATCCATGGAAGGTCAAGCAGTTCGTGAATACGGTGCGTACATCGATGGAACGTTCCGAGCCATCGGCACATCCACCTTCGAGGCGCGTGACGCCGCTTCCGGCGCTCTGCTCGCCACACTGTCCCGATGCGGGGCAGAAGAAATCAATGATGCGGTCGAAGCCGCCGGACGGGCATTTCCGGCGTGGGCAGGCCTGACGACCGAAGAACGGTCCGCACAAATCTTGCAGTTTGCCGCACTGGTGGAGGAACGAACTGAAGAGCTTGCCCAACTCGAGTGCATGGACACGGGGCGACACATCAGGGATATGCGAGAAGACTATCGGGCCGCAGTGTCGCACCTACGATACTTTGCGTCAGTTTCGTTGGCGCACCACGGTTTCGGCCGCGAATTGGCCTCGGGGTATCTGGTTGCGAAACGGGTACCCTTGGGCGTGTGCGGACAGATCATTCCCTGGAACGATCCCGTTGTGATGACGGCATTCAAGATTGCTCCCGCTCTCACTGCCGGAAACACCGTCGTACTCAAACCTGATGAAAATGCCTGTGTTTCAGTCATGGAACTGGCGAGGATCGCCGCCGAAGTGTTCCCGAAAGGCGTTCTCAATGTTGTACCCGGCCTCGGCGAAGAGGCCGGCGCAGCCCTGATTGGTCATCCGAAAGTCAGCAAACTCGCTTTCACCGGAAGCACCGAAGTCGGCCGACTCGTGGCACACGCCGCAGCCTCACGGCTGATCTCGACCACTCTCGAACTCGGCGGCAAGAGTCCCAGCATCGTGTTTCCTGATATCGAGGACATCGATGCAGTGGTCGCCGATGCCACCGCGGGTGTCCTCATGTGCAACGGCCAATCCTGCCTGGCCGGAACACGTCTCTTCATCCACGAGGATATCTATGACGCCTTCGTGGAAAAACTCGTCGCAGGATTCCGATCATTGCGAGTCGGGCCACCACTCGAGGAGGACACCGAACTGAGTGGATTAATCCACAAGAAACATGCCGATCGTGTGATCTCGATGATCAATTCCGGAATCGAAGAAGGCGCACAAGTACTTACCGGCGGCAACCGAACAGTAGTGCCGGGATTCGAAGCCGGAAACTTCGTCGAACCGACAATTCTGGAGGTCACGAACTCGATGCGAATTGCGCAGGACGAAATCTTCGGGCCTGTTTTGTGCGTCCTCAAGTGGAACAATTACGAGCAAGTGATCACAGAAGCCAACGACACTCCATACGGACTCGCTGCTGGGATCTATACCTCGAACCTGAAGAACGCCATGGAAACCGCGGACCGTCTCGATGCGGGCTGCGTCTGGATCAATCAGTACTTCAATCTGGGAGGCGGCGTCCCCTTCGGCGGATTCAAGGAAAGCGGTCTCGGGCGAGAGTTCTGCCTCGAGACGCTCAACGAATACACCCAACTCAAATCCATCACTGTCGCCACGTCGACGCCCACGACAAACCAAGGAAACACACATTGAATATCTCGGGAAATACCATCTTCATTGCCGGCGGAACCTCCGGTATCGGGCTCGCACTTGCAGTGGCATTGCAGAACGAGGGGAACAAGGTAATCATCGGTGGACGGCGATCCACTCTGCTGCAAGAGATCTCGAGCAAGCATCCGAAGATCAGTACCGTCGTCATCGACGTAGACGACCCGAAATCCATTCGAACGGCGTATGAATCCGTAACGGAGGACTTTCCCGATCTGAACGTCCTTGTGACGATGTCGGGAATCATGTACCCGGAGGACCTGAAGAACCCGGACTTCCTCGACGTCGCCGAACGAACGATCACGACGAACCTACTCGGGACTATTCGACTGGTCGGCCAGTTCATTCCGCATCTGTTGACGAAGCCGACCGCCACCATCGTCACTGTGTCATCCGCCGTCGGCTTCGTCCCACTTCCCATCACGCCCACGTACAACGCCACGAAAGCTGCCGTTCATCTCTTCACCGAGAGCATGCGCGTTCAACTCGCCGATACTTCGATCCAGTGCATCGAACTCATCCCACCGGGCGTCCGCACCACACTGATGAACCAGGAGAACTCGGAATCGGCTCTACCCCTTGATGATTACATCGAAGAAACCATTGCTCTACTGAAAGCTGACGACAACGCCACAGAGATTGTGGTCGAAGCGGCCAAGCCACTTCGTCATGCCGAGATCAACGGTGAGTACCAGAACGTGCTGAAAATGCTCAGCTGACAGTGCCGAGTTGACACACATCGCGCAACGCTGGAGAGGGCAGTACCCTCTCCAGCGCAAAGGATTTCAGCGAATATCCCGTTTAGACACCGTTCCGGAGTCCACGAACTGCATGATCGATGATCGAGCGCACCGTGTTGTCGTCGATACTCGCGTGCCCCACCAACATCCGGTAGATCAAGGGACCGAAGAAGAGATCGATCGCTTCCTCGATCTCGATGTCGTCGCGGAAGTATCCGGACTCAACACATCGTCGAATCAGTTCGGCGAAGCCGCGACGACGTTCGTCGAGGAAGAAGGTACGGAAGTATGCAGCCGTCGTCGGGTCGTTGGCACACGCGCCGACAAGTTCGGCAAAGATCGACCCGAGTGGACCTCGGTAGAACCTTCCGATGTCCTCGAGGTAATCGTTCAAATCGTCTTGCGCACTGTTGGTCTCCGGAAACGTCAAGTGCCGGGCCATGAGCGCACCGAACGCTTCAGCGGCGATCGCCTGCCGCGACGGCCAGTGCCGATACAGCGTTACTTTGCTGACGCCCGATTGCTCGGAGATCGCATCGATGGTCGCCGCCTTCATTCCCCCGGATTTCAGAAGCGCTTCCGCTGACCGAAGGGCCTTCTCGTGGGCCGCCTCGCTACGTGCACCGCTCGGAGGAGTGAGCAGTCCAGCCTGGGCGCCGGCCGAGTCTCGAAACACGCCGTCATCGGGAGCGCGCTTACCCATGTCCACTCCTTCGTCCTTCAAGACCGTGCAGCACAGAACATTTCCCGGAATCGGACGACCCGGAACAGCCCAAGGCAGCAGCTCGTCGCGACAGCTACTAGTCGTATCGTACACATGGCATCCTGAGCAGAATTATCAAGGCCGCTTCAAAGATCTCAATCACATTGCGTTCATGCATGATTCAAACAACCAGCGCAAGCCTCTCGTTTATTACTCAAAAGTAAGATAGCGTGTGGTCGTCATCACACCAGCCCGTCAAGTACCGAGAGACATACGAAACCGAAGGGTCGATCGTGGCATCAAAGATTCTCTTTCAGGGAGCGGTGGCGCTGACAGCCATTGCACTCACAGGCATCACAGCACCTACTGTCGCCGCGCAACCGTCGGCGGATTCCTTCTATCAGTACGACGGTTCGGCACCGCTGTCGTCGTATCAGCCTGGGGCCGTGCTCAAAACGAGAACCTTGCCCTATCACGTCGTCAACATTCCTACCCCGTTGCAAGCCGTACAGGTGTTGTACCGGTCGACCGACGCTCTCGGCCGGCCGTCTGCGAATGTCACATCGATTCTTCGACCACCCAATGCCCAGCCGGACAAAGTTGTCTCGTTCCAGTCGGCCTACGATTCACTGAACCCGGAAGACGGGCCGTCACGAGCAATCGCGGGGGACACCCCGATCGGCAGCCTTACCGCCAGCGGGCGCAATGTCGCCTTCGGCGGGACTCTCGCTTCCGGCGAAGCCGTCATGTTCGGTCCTCTACTGGCGCTGGGCTACACCGTCGTCATTCCCGACACCGAGGGCCCGAACGCGGACTTCGCGGCGGGACCCGAATACGGAATGATGACTCTCGACTCCCTCCGTGCCGCTCGCAACACTCCCGAGACAGGTATTTCCGACTCAGCCGAGATCGGTCTGATGGGATACTCGGGTGGAGCAATCGCCACCAACTGGGCGTCCATCCTCGCTCCGGACTACGCCCCGGACATCAACGAGGACCTGATCGGCGCCGCCCAGGGTGGTCTGTTGGTCAACCCGGCAAACAACCTCCGGTACGCAAACGGAAGCATCGGTTGGGCAGGCGTTGTCGGGATGGCAGTCGTCGGACTTGCCCGTGCCTACGACATAGATTTCGATCCGTATCTCGGCGATCGCGGACGCGAACTCCTACCTCGGATCGAGGATGCCTCGATCGGGAACGTCATCCTGCAGTACCCGGGGGTGACCTGGCAGGACCTTGCCAAACCAGAGTATGTGAACCCCAACTCGGTGCCCGAGTACGTCGACGTCGCCAACAAGATCAACATGGGCAACGCGCCGATACCCACCATCCCGATGTTCATCGCTCAAGCCGCAAACGGAGCCCTCGAGGGCACCCAGCCAGGTGGACCGGGCGTCGGCCCTGGCGACGGAGTCATGGTTGCCGGGGACGTCCGCTCACTCGCCACTCGCTATTGCGACGCAGGTTTGTCCATCCAGTACGACCAGTACGACACCATCAGTCACGTTCCGGGTGGCGCGCTGTGGCTCCCCGGCGCCATCACCTGGCTCAACGACCGTTTCAACGGAAGTCAGTTGCCGAACAACTGCTCGAACATCGCACCGGGCAATTCCCTGGCGCCGGAAGAACACGCGGCGGGCTGACAAATCCAACAGTCGCATCAGATACCGATTGCCAGATCGTCGATGTCTGCGAGCGTGCCGCCGTTTTCGAGGATGCTCGTGTAGTTCCGAAGTCGGTTCTGATCTATCTCGGTAGTGCTGACCCCTCGCTTCCAGTACCCGAAGACAACTACATCGTCCTTCGCCAGGCCGACTGTCTTACGGAAATGCGCTCGAATGGCTCGCATCTCGTCCCGTTCCCCGGCACCCCACACCGCGTAGTCTCCTGGGTTATCGAGTTCGAGGGCGTACTCGGCGAGTCCATCTTCGACATGGTGCAGCTCGAGGCCGGGGATCACGGGCAGTTCCGCGAAAGCCTCGGCGTCACCGGTGGCGACCCAGCCGACGCCGGTCAGTCCCTCGGGCCACTGAAGCAGAATCGAATAGAGGGCAGGTATCGCGGTGTCGTCGGCGAAAAGTGCGACGCGGCGACCAGCGATCTCGGGAACGAGGAAGTGCGGGCGAGGACCGGTGAGCGAGAACGTGTCACCCACACGACGGTCGTCGGCCCAGCGCATCATAGGGCTGGTGTGGCCGTGCAGCACTACGTCGAAGGTCATCGAACTGCTCGGCGCGTTGCAGGTGCGCACCGTGTAGACACGAGAGACGTCGTCGTAGTGCGGACCCAGCTGGATGCGAAATGCGACGTTGGGCCGCAACCAATTCGGGTCGTCCGCCGACGAAGTCAACTGGACGGCGATGCGCAAGATGCTCTCGGTCGGCCGTTCGACGCGTTCGACGACGGCAACCACGTCGTTGAGACCGCGGTCGTGGTCTTCTCCGCGTGGCGCCTTTGCCGACGCAGACGTTTCAGTTTCTTCAGGTCGAGATGCGGTAGTCATTGATATCTCCTGATCGGTGGTTCAGTTGTGGACGGGTAGTTGACTGACAGGTCTTCGATCACGCGGAACAACAAGTGGCCGTCCGGTTTCCGGGTCTTCGAGAACCAGCGCCTCGAGGTCGAAGACTTCGCGCAGTAACTCAGGGGTGAAGACGTCCGAGGCACTGCCCTGCATGACAATTTTTCCGGACCGCATGGCAACTACGTGCGTGGCATATCTGGCCGCGAGGTTCAGGTCGTGCAGGACCGCGACCAATGTTCGACCGGACTGGTGGAGTTGGGAACAGAGGTCGAGAACCTCGATCTGGTGTGCGATGTCGAGAAAGGTGGTCGGTTCGTCGAGCAACAACACCGGGGTGCGCTGCGCAAGCGTCATGGCGATCCATACCCGCTGACGTTGTCCCCCACTCAGCTCGTCCACCAATTGGTCTGCTGCGTATCGCATTCCGACTTCATTCAGGGCCTCGGAGACAACATGCTCGTCTTCGGGTGACCACTGGCGCAGCATGCTCTGATACGGATATCGGCCGCGGGATACGAGGTCTGCGACACTGATCGCTCCAGGCGAGAGCGGGGACTGTGGCAACAGGGCGATTCGCCGGGCGACTTCTTTGGTTCGATAGGACCGAATATCGTTACCGTCGAGCACAACACGACCCGATCGAGGTGTCAGCATTCTGCCGAGCGCACGCAACAATGTCGACTTGCCGCACCCGTTCGGTCCGACGACGACGGTGAACCCTCCATCGGGGATCTCGAGACTCAACTCGTCCACGATGGTTCGATCGGCGTACCGTAGTTCGATCTTCTCGGCGCGCAGCCGCGATGTTGGGGTGGCAGTAGTCATGAATCTCTTTCGTAGCGAGTTTTTTTCAGGCCTGACGAGCGAGCAGCCAGATCAGATAGGCACCACCGAGCAGACTGGTGACAAGACCGACAGGAGTGCGGAGACCGACCTCGACCGCTTGCGCGATCAAGTCGGCGCCCGCCAGCAGAACTGCGCCTAGCAGGAAGGAAGTCGCGACAAGAACACCGCTGCGCCGTGCCAACCGTCGTGCGATCTGGGGAGCGGCGAGCGCCACAAATGCGATGGGGCCGGTGGCCGCGGTCGCCGCGCCGGTGAGCGCGACCGCAAGCAGAATGCCGGCAAATCGGTATCGCTCCACGGAGATCCCGAGCGAGGACGCTGCGTCGTCGCCCATCTCCATCATGGTGACGCGCCGGGACACCACGACGAGAGCAGGAACGAGAACACCGACGGCGATCGCAACACTGACCGCGTGTGGCCAACCGCGCCCGGTCAGCGAGCCGGCCGTCCACTGCTGCACAACGGTGGCGTCGTCGATATCCGCACGCACCACCAGGAACGACATCACGGCGCTCAGCATCGCGCCCACGCCGATACCGACCAGGACAAGTCGAAGACCGCCGCTGACGCCGTCTTTGCGTGCCAGCGCGTACACCAGAAGCGCCGTCAGCATGCCGCCGAGAACAGCGGCGCCCGCGGTCTGCAGTACCCCGCCTCCGAAGAAGACGATCTGAACCACGGCTGCAGTCGCAGCGCCGGTGGTGAAACCGATGATGTCCGGCGATCCGAGAACATTGCGCGAAAGCGTCTGGAAAACCGCGCCGGCCACACCGAGGCTTCCGCCCACGCCGATCGCCGTGATCAGCCGCGGCAGCCTGCGATTCTGGACGGACCGAACCGCCGCTGGGGCGCCTTCGCCGTGCAGGGCACGCCATACTTCGCCCAAGGACAGATCCAGGGTTCCATACATCAGCGCGACAAACGAGAGCGCCGCCAATGCCGCACTGATTGTCACGGTTACGAACAGCACTCGCGGAACTATCCGCCACGAGTACGACCCGATTCGAACCACCCAACCGCGGAATAGCGGTGGAACCGGCTGTGCTGCAATCGCATTCACAGCGACGCCACCCGCCGCGAGCGCACGAGCGCAACAAACAAGGGGCCACCGAGCACCGCCACGGCGATCCCCGTCTGCAGATCTCCCGGCGCTGTGGCAACGCGACCGAGAACGTCGGCCAAGAGCAGAAATGCCGGGGCGACAACGAGCACGCACGGCAGAAGAAATCGCAGATCCGGCCCGACGACACCGCGCACGATGTGCGGTGCAGCCAGGCCCACGAATCCGAGCGGTCCAGCCGCCGCAGTGGCGGCCCCTGCCAGCAGGATGACTGCGACAGCGGATCCGACCCGTGCGGGTCCGGTGCTGGCACCGAGCCCTTTGGCGACATCCTCGCCGAGCGCGATTGCGTTGAGTGGACGAATCAGCAACAACGACAACATGATACCGACGATGACGAAGGGCAGAACAGTGACAATCACGTCTCCGCCGCGGCCTTGCAACGAACCCACTGCCCAAAATCGGAACTGATTGAATGCGGCCTCGTTACTGATGAGAACCATGCTGGTGAGAGCCGTGATCGCCGTCGCAACAGCGGCACCGGCAAGCGCCATGCGCGCTGGGGTCGCGGCGCTGCGATGCGCCGACCCCAACATGTACACACCGACCGAGGCAACGGCCGCGCCGACAAGCGCGAACCACAGATAGCCGCCGACCGAAGTCACCCCCAGACAGGCAATCGCAATCACGACTGCTGCTGATGCTCCGGCGTTCACACCGAGTAGTCCCGGATCGGCCAGAGGGTTGCGGGTGATCGACTGCATCAGCGCGCCGGCCAGTCCGAGCGCGGCCCCGACCACAAGCCCGAGAATTGTTCGAGGCAAACGTGATTCGATCACAATCAGGTGCTCGTTGTTACCGGCGTCGTAGGAAAGAACTGCATCGAGGACAGTGGAGACGGGGATGTTGCGTGAGCCGATGACGAGTCCGCCGACGGATGCCAGCACGATTACAACGATGGAGACGAGGACCAACAACCCCGCACGCGCGGCCGTCCCGGACCGCAGTGGCGCTTCGGTCCGGGACTGCACAGAAACACCCACGCGGTCATCCACCGAACGTGGACACCAGCGACTCGACCGTCTGCTTTGCACTGAAGTAGTCGAGACGGAAGGCTGCCGTTCCCATCGCGTATACCCGATCACCCTTGACCGCAGGTTGATTCGCAAGGAGCGGGTCGGCCGCGAGTTGCTTCTCCACGTCCTTGGGCCCCATCGAGACGGCAAACAGCGTCTGCGCCCCGTCTAGTGCGGCAGACATGTTTTCGGAGCTGACGATCGCGACGCCGGAGGCACCCCGCTTGTCCGGAGCGACAAACTGCTCGGCGGGCTCGGCATAGGTGAAGCCGAGCGAGGCCAGCAGATTGCCCTGCGGGCTGTCGGCTCGGAACGTCCAGACACCGTCGGCACCCATGTAGACCAGTGCCGTCACCGGCTGCTCGGGAAGTTTGATCTTCGCGGCTTGGGTGGTGACCCAGCTGTCGTATTCGTCGACGGTTTTGGCGGCCTCGCTCTCGAGTCCGGTGACAGTCCCGAGCTGATCAGCGAGCTCCTCCCAGGAGCTGGCGCCGTAGTCGAGAAGAACAGTGGGTGCGATGTCGCTCAGCTGTGAGTAGGCATCGAGTGTCGAGTCGCCGCCGTTAGCGGAGCCGATGATCAGATCGGGCTCGAAGGTCTCGATCGCGTCGAGGTCCAGCTCGAGATTTCGGTAGAGCACCGCGACGCCACGATCAGCCGCCACGCCCGACCACTGGGAGAAAAACCCCTGGTCATCGGTCATTCCCGACGGCGTTGTCGCCGCACTCGCGACCACCGGCGCTCCGATCGCAAGCAGCGTGCCGGTCAACGACGGCGAGGTGGACACGATCCGAGTCGGCTTTGCAGTGATCTCGGTACTACGGCCGCCGTGATCGACGGTGCGCGGCCAGCCCTCGGTGGCCCCGGAGGTTTCCTGGGTGCCCTCGGTTCCGGTGTCACTACCTGACGAATTCGAGCAGCCGGCAAGAGCGAGGGCGACGACCGCGGCGAGTACTGCCGCCGTCGGGCGTAGAGATCTGCGCATGAGTATGTGGCTTTCTGAAGATACGAGAGTGCGCCGCTGCGAACGCAGTCGGCAGAGGTAAAGTTAGCCATACTTAAGTCGCAAGGGTTGTCCAGGAGCGCCAACGTGTTACCACTATCGGGAAGGTCGGACGCAATCGACTTGGGGCCGATCCGCGCCTGCCGCACCGAGCCAAGCATCGGCCGCTCACCGCTGTTGTTCTGGGTTCTCGCAGGTAGTGGACGCGTCAGGACCGGATCGACCGTCCACGAGGTGCCGGCGGGCGAGTTGTTGTGGATCCCGGCGGGCGTGCGATATTCGATGGAGACGGACTCGGAATCCGTCGCGTTTCCCATCCTGCTTCCGCCCTCGAACGGCGTCAGCGCCGGGCCGGCTACCGTGACGCGTCTGCGCGTTCCGCCCGGATGGGAAGACAGACTGATCCACGAGTTCGTTCACAACCTGGGCTATCTGCGCGGCGACGCTGCACACCCGTCGTCCTTGTTCGAAATGATTACCCGGGCCGACGACGGGGCCACCTCGCTGCCGCAATTGCCGCAATCACGGGAAGCGTTCGAGATCGCGCACGCCCTGTTGCGAACACCTGGCACCGACGACACCGAGGCACAATTCGCGAAGCGTGCCGGGATCAGCATTCGAACGCTCCAGCGGTACTTCGTGGAAGAAACCGGCCTCACCTTCACGCGCTGGCGGCTTCGAGCTCGGATCGCCGCGTCGTTGGAGTACCTGAAGCAGGACCGCGAGATCGGTTGGATTGCAAACGAAGTCGGCTTCGAAACGGGCAGCGGATTCACGCGTGCGTTCCGGTCCCAGATGGGAGAGAGCCCGAGCGACTATCGCCGCCGGGCCCTCTCCGGTCCAACCGATCGCAGCGTGGACACCGACAACGATCAAGCATTGGTCCGCATGCTCGCAGAGCCCAGGCAGCCCGGGGAAACAGCGCCGCCGATACCGGCCAATGCGACGTGGCCGCGCGTCAACGGCGCCCACGTCGCCGTGTGGGTCTACCGAGGCCAAGCCCGGGTGGACGTCGCGGACCGCAGTTGGGAACTGCGCACCGGAGACGCCATGATTCTTCCTGCAGGCGTCCTCAATACCGTCACGGTTCCGACTGGTTCACTGCTTCTGCCGCTCGGCTTCCGTTCCTCGAACGGGTCGACCGTATCTGCCGACGCCCTCGAGACCGTGCAGTTCTCCCCCGCTGACGAGTTGGCATTGCTGCACACTTTCGTCGCCGCATACACGCCCTTGCGCCCGCGCGGCCACGACAGCGCCACGGCATTCGACATCATCGCCACCGGCCCTCTTGCACAACCGGTTTCGAACACCTCGCCCGCCGATTCGATTGCCACACGACTGGCAGCGACGATCGCCGCCCGCCCGGCCGACCCTCGCACTCTGGACGAGTGGGCGCAAGAGTCCGGTACCGACGCGGCCAGGCTGCGCCGGGAGTTCCGTATCGAAACCGGCACCACGTATCCGCAGTGGCGATCGCTTTCACGGATGACCCAGGCACGCACCCAACTCCAACTCGGGGTTGCACCCGGCACGGTGTCGAGGAACCTGGGTTACGCGCACCTGCCCGCATTCAGCCGAGCGTTTCGCACTGCGCACGGGATCTCACCGCAGCGCTTCCAAGCCCAGTCCGTCGAACGCGCCCTCTGGTTACGTTCTGTGCCGCGCGCCGCGGAGCCGAGCGCTCGGGTTCTTCACACCCACTGAACGAGTTGCCACACGATTCCGTTGGGGTCGACGAACTGGCAGTAACGCTCACCCCACGGTTCCGTCTCCGGTTCGGTGACGACGGAGGCACCTTCAGCAGCGATGCGGGCGAACTCGGCGTCGACATCGTCGACCACGAATGCAATGAGCAAGCCTTGACCGGCCGGACCTGCGACGAAGTCGGGCTTGAACGTCCCGAGCCCGGTGCGCAGGAAGACCACGTTGACCCCGGCATGCGGATGATTCAGGGAAACGAAGCCGTCATCGGCCATGGCCTCGGTGAAACCGAAATGGGTTTTCGCGAAGTCTGCCGATGCGTCGGTGTCGGCGACGTTCAAGGACAGAGCAGTGCTGGTGATTTTCATCGTGGGCCTCCCATGATCGATAAACCTTATGCAGTGCATACAGTATGCACCGTATAAGGTATACCACCGTTGAGGTATTCCCGATTTCTGGAGACGACTGATGGCACGCGAACTGATCGACCTGCTCTGGCGCGATCACCCCCTCGCGCCGAAGGGTGGCACCCGCGGCCCGCGTGCGAAGGTCACCACCTCACAGGCGGTCGACGTCGCGATCTCCGTCGCGAATACCGACGGCCTCGACGCCGTGACGGTCCGCCGATTGGCCGCCGAACTCGGAATCTCGGGCATGGCGGTGTACACCCACGTCGGATCCCGCGACGATCTGCTGGTGCTCATGGTCGACGCCGTACACGGACACAGCCCACTCCTGCCGTACGGGAACATGACCTGGCGCCAACGTGTGCGTCGGGTCGCCGAGGAAGAACTTGCCCTCTATACGGAGCATTGGTGGCTCCTGGACATCTCCGATCAGCGCTCCGCGTTGGGTCCGGGAACTATCGCGAAGTACGACCACGAACTTCACGCCTTCGACGGCACGGGACTGAGCGACATCGACCGGGACTCCGCCCTGACATTTGTCGCCGACTTCGCCCGATCCTCGGCGCAAGCGCGGCGCCCTGACCCCCGAGCAGCCGACATGGCCGAGGTGTGGTCGTCCTGGAACCAGCGCCTGGCTGCGTATCTCGGCGACGACTTCCCGCTGGCGCAGCGAGTCGGAGGGGCGGCCGGCGAGGCCAAGAACTCCCCGTACAGCCCCGAGGCGGCCTGGGAGTTCGGGCTGGACCGGGTACTGGACGCCCTGGACGGCCTCATTCACATCGAATGACATTCCTGCAATTCGTGGGAGACAATGTGTCCGTGCAGCGTTTCGGTGGGTCTCGACGGTCCGACGGCGACTCTTCGTTGTTCGAACCGCGAGAGCTGTTGCACGCCTACGAGAATCGATCGATCCGAGAGGTACGAGATTCCGGCGAGCTTCTCATCGAGATTCCGCTGAGCGACGCGAGCATCGTCGAGATCACCGTTCTTGATGCCTCTGCGGGCTGGATCGACTCCCGCGTGCGAGGACTCTGCAGTTCACTGGACAAGATCGACCGCCGGGCTCAACGCGTACTTCGAGGGGGATTCAGCATCGGCTGGATCGAACTCGAATCGGAGCGCCACGGCGTCATCGACTACTGGGAAAACGGGGTCAACAACGAATACCCCATCTCCATCGTGTGGAACGGAAACTCCTGGGAAGAAGCGGCAAGCACCTAGCCTCGAAATCAGCGGCATATATCCACGAAGACGGGGTAGACGAGTACATACCAGCGGCACATCGACTCAACTCCAGGCGTGGTGGACAATGTTTCTCAGCGACCAGTCAATTCGTCACCACACCCGTCGTTTCGGAGCAGCTCTGTCGCCTTCACACAAGTGGCCTCCGCCCACCGAAACACAGCGCATCGCACGCTGGAGTGAGCGGTCGGAGATGCTCGGCGCGCTGTCGGTACTCCTGTTCTGGGCTTTCGGCTTCGGCATCCTGCTGGGAGTCGGCGCGATTACAACGGGAATCTTCGCGCTCCGACGTCACCCGAAGAAGTCTGGTGGGCATCTACTCTCGAATGCCCGCCAGCTGCCATGGGATGCAATAGTCGGCCTCTGCACCGGCGTCATCGGCCTTGCCCTGAGCGGTTGGTTCTTCGTGGTGGTCCTGCCGAACATATAGCCCGACCCGGACCCCCGAGGGGGATGTCGCGATGAGCGTCCGAACATATTTCACGGCAACCATTTTCGCGTGCGTCTCCACAGCCTTTTACGAGTCTGCGTCGGCCGAGCGCCTGCATGCCAGGATCGTGCAGGACACCGACGCAAGCCACTACGTCCAGACCGACAACCAGCGTTGACGATTGACGCGATAAATCAGATTGCTGATGCCGCTTCGGACAGCCCGGGCCGATTGTCTCGTGGCTGGATACGAGAAAGGCCAGGCAGGGCCGTGCTATCGTCGGTGTCATCATTGATGACAACGACGATGACTGGAGACGCCGTGACGACGGGGCGAACCAAGCGAGCAACGGTGCGACTGGATCGCGAGACGATCGTGGACGCTGCCGTACGAATCGCAGCGCGCGGTGAGTCCGACGGACTCACCGGCAAGGCACTCGGTGTCGAACTCGGAGTCGACCGTTCAGCGGTGTGGCGCCACTTCGACGACAAGGATGCACTCCTGCGTGCAGTCGGCGACAAACTCTTCGAAACGGCAGTCGCGAAAGTACCCGAAGGGCTCTCCCCATCAGACCGACTCGAATCCTTGGCCAAAGCTGTTGTCGAAGAGTTCGTCGCTCACCCGTACGTCGGCACGGCGATTTCGCTGCACTTCACGTGGGGCCCCGGCGGCCTCGCGACCATGGAAATGATGCTCAGTGCACTCGAAGAACTCGGGCTCGGGGAATCAGAAGTTGTTCTCTACCAACGAATGCTGGCCGACACAATTCTTGCATTCGCAGGCGCCCGAGCGGGGTACGCATTTCTGCCCGAAGAAACGCGCTCAGTCGAGGAAACAGCGTTGATCAAGCACTACATGGTCGTGAACCCTGATGAATATCCCTCGATCGCGGCCAATGCCGCCAGGCTCGCTCTGGTCGAGTTCGACGCCATCTTCGACGCACTACTCGCAGCGCTACGTGCCGCGGTAGAGCAGCGAGGCAACGCCAGGTCCGACGGACAGGAATCCGAACAGTGACAGTTCGCAATCGACGAAGGTCCGCGGTCCGCGCCGCCACGGCAATAGCCGTCGTCGGCGCGGTTCTGGTGGTAGGAGCCGTAGGAGCTACTGCAGCGCTGCGGATTCCATCTCCGGTATCGCTTGTCAAACTCGCGACCCGCCAGCCGTCCACCCAGGGCGAGTTGTTCGCAAGCCACGAGATTGACGCCTCACCCAACCCTCGACCCCTCAGCGTCGCCACGAAACCACTCCCGACCACGGTTCCGTGGGCGGGGAAAAATATACCGATCGAAGAATTCATCACTCGAACGTCCACGAATTCGTTCCTGGTCATGCGTCACGGCGAGTTGGTACACGAGTGGTACCGCGAGGGATTCGAGGCTACTACTCGTCAATCTTCCTGGTCCGTTGCAAAATCAATCGTCTCACTCCTGGTCGGGCACGCGATCGACCGGGGGATCTTGAGCGAGACCGATCGATTGGTCGACATCCTTCCCGAACTACGCACGGGCACAAACTATGACGACATCACCGTCCACAACCTTCTCGACATGACCTCAGGGGTCGATGTATCAGAGAACTACAATCCGTACTTTCCACTGACCGGAACCGCCCGGATGCTGCTCACTACGGATCTCGACCAATTCCTCGGAGACCACCGTGAATTGGTCTTCCAGCCCGGCTCGAAGGGCGAATATCGCAGTGTCGATACTCAACTACTCGGCGCGGTACTTGCACGCAAAGAAGGCCGACCGCTTTCCGACATCCTCCGTGACGATCTCTGGGCCCCTATCGGTGCCCAAGATGCGGCGACATGGAACCTCGATCGGGCGGGTGGGGAAGAAAAGGCGTTCTGCTGCATCAATGCCACTGCGCGCGACTTCGCAAAAATCGGCAAGTTGGTCATGGACGGCGGAATGGTCGACGGCACGAGCGTTGTACCAGCGGAATGGATTACCCGGATCAGCACGCCTGCACCGAATCTCGTCGACGAGTGGGGATACTCCGCGCAATGGTGGCATCCCAGCGGAGGAAGCGGACAGGATTTCTCAGCCATCGGCGTCTACGGTCAGTACATCTACATCGATCCGGTGACCCGAACAGTCATCGTCAAACTCAGCGACCACGGCGCAGAGCAGGACGAACAGCAGACAATCGACGTTTTTCGAGCACTAGCGCGATCCTGACCATTTTCTTCCTCAATGATGAACCACCGCAATCGATTACCGCAATTTTGCTTCAAGGAGGGGAATGCAATGATCACTCTTCGACGTCGAAAAGATCTCCCGCGTTCACGGACCTTGCACGTGACACTCCTCGGGGTTGCGTCAGCCCTGCTGATCACCGCGTGCAGTTCGGGAGAACCCTCGACAGCTGATGCAAACGCGTCAAGCCCCGCCGCGGAGACGAACGGAAGTTTTGTCGTCACGTACGAGACAGCCGGCAACGCAGAGAATGCGGCTGAGGAGACTTTCTTACGGGATCATCGAGTCCTCGACGATTTTGCGGACACCATGAACAGTTACGTTCACATCCCCCGGGACGTGAAGGTCATCGCCAAGGACTGCGGTGAGTCGAACGCATACTATGTCCCAGATCAGCACTCCATCGAGGTCTGCTACGAACTGTCCGCCCAGGAACGCTCGAGTTTTTCCGGTGCCGGAGATTCAGGGGACTCCCTTGACACAGCGGTGTATCAGAGCATGGTTGCGACGTTGTATCACGAAGTAGGGCACGCACTCATCGGCGAACTCGAACTCAAAACGACAGGCCGAGAAGAAGACGTCGCCGATCAGATGGCTGCGTACATTCTCACCAGCGACGACGAATCGAAAGACTATCTGCTGACCACGGCCGATTCATACGCGTTGGCGGGAAGCCGGATCGAGGCCCTCGACGACTCGGCCTTTGCCGACGCACACTCGCTCGATGCGCAACGATCCGTGAATTTCCTCTGCTACGTCTACGGCTCCGACGAGACGACCTTTCAGTACCTCGTCGACGATGGTGCGCTGAACAGCGACCGGGCTGAGGGCTGCGCCGGCGAATACACTCAAATGTCCGAAGCGTGGGAAGCCCTTCTCGCCCAATACGTTCGGGGGTGAGCTGGGGGCAAAGCTCAGTTCGCATTGCCCCACCCAGAACGGCCCCAACCACAACCGGGCCCCACCCACAACCGGGTCCCACCCAGGACCGAGTAAGGACGCCGGCTACACGCGATCGTTCGCGGAGGTGGCCAACGCTCGGAGTTCACGTCGGAGGATCTTGCCAGTAGTGGTGAGCGGCAAGCTGTCGATGAACGTGATCTCCCTGGGGTACTGGTAGAAAGCAAGGCGACTTTTCACGTGGGTCTGCAACTCCTGACGGAGCTCCTCCGAGGAGTTCGACCCCTCGGACAGTACGACAAAAGCGTGAACCGCTTCGCCGCGCAACGGATCCGGAACACCGATGACACCTGCCATGGCTACCTCGTCGTGCGAGAGCAGGCACTCTTCGATCTCTCCGGGGCCGATTCGGTACCCCGCGGACGAAATGACGTCATCGGCACGTCCCTGGTACCAGAAGTTCCCGGCGTCATCAGTCCGACCCAGATCACCGGTGTGAATCCAACCGTCGTACACCTTTTCATCGGTCTTCGACGGCTGGTTCCAATATCCGAGGAACTGTCCGGGATTGCCTGCCTTTACACAGATCTCGCCTACCTCACCAATCTCGACCGGCTCGCCGAGCGGATCGAGTAGGGCGATTTCGAAGCCGGAAAAGGCCCGACCCATCGAACCGCTGGCGGGGTTCCACTTCGAACGCGAAGTCCCGATGGTCAGATTCATTTCCGTCTGCCCGTAGAACTCGTTGACAGCTACGCCGAGAGTGCTCGCAACCCAGGCTTGCAGCGCGTCACCGAGTGCCTCACCACCGGTTCCCAATGCCCGCAGCTGAATACCACGCGCAGCAGTCTTGTCGATGCCGATGCTTCGCATCTGCTTGAGGGCAGTGGGAGGAATGAAGGCGCCCGTCACCTTGTGACGGCTCAGAATCTCGACCGCACGCGAAGGCGTGAATTTGTCGGGCGTCGCAACTACGGGGCACCCCAACGCAAGTGCGGGGAACAGTACGTCGAACAAACCACCGATCCAGGCCCAGTCTGCCGGCGTCCAGAAGACGTCTCCCAGCTGCGGAGCATTGTCGAACGCCGTCCGCATACCGGGCATGTGCGCCAGGAGAATTCGGTGCCCGTGGAGCGCGCCTTTCGGATTCCCGGTCGTCCCTGAGGTGTAGATGATGATGGCATGTGAATCGGGGCCCGTGGCTACCAGTTCACTACTTTCTGCGGCATCGTCGACGAGGCTGTGGAAATCGAGGATTTGCACGGGCGTCGAATCGGAGAGCCGATCGAGCCTTCCGACCACGATTACGGCTTCGAGACCCGGTATCTCACCGATTCCGTCGGCAACTCTTTCATAGCAGTCCGTGTCGACCACAAGAACTTTCGCGCCGGAGTCACGCATCCGATGTACTAACGCATCCGATCCGAACTTGACCGAAAGTGGAACGGTGACCATTCCGGATCGGAAGGCGCCCAGATGTGTCGCCAGAACCTCGATTCCCTGTGGGACCATCACACCGACGCGATCGCCTGAGACCAGGCCGAGATCCGCGAGCACGGTCGCGAACTTTCGGCTCATCGTGGCGACTTCACCGAATGTGTACCGCGCCCAGTGCCCACCCGTGTCTACGACGAGGGCCAGATCATCGGGATTCTGTACATCGACACATGCGTGCGCAATGTTGAAGTGCTCTGGCACAGCCCATTCGAAGTGTTCTGCTTCGAGGTCCTGCCACCATGACATATGCCGCCGAGAACTCACCGAGCACCCACTTCGAGGTCGAGGGAATGGGTCTCGCCTACCAGGAATGAGAATTCGCCGGAGAAGACAAGGTCTCCGTCTTGGTTGACGAGTGAGCCTTTCGACGTCACGATCGCGGTCTCACCGTCCGAGCGAGGGCGCACCGACAGCACTTCCGACACCGCATGCACCGAGTCGCCGAGGTAAGTCGGCCGGTGGAATCTGACCTGATCGAGCCCGTAGAAGCACTGCAGGTAACGGGGGTCCAACTCCACCAGACCGAGCAAGGTGGACAACATGAGGGCACCGTGGGCGATCTGGCGACCGAAGCGCGTCTGCTGCGCGTAGTCGGGGTCGAGGTGAAGGGGATGGCGGTCCCAGGTGAGGTCGGCGAAACTTCGCACATAGTCTTCGGTGACGACCCGCGGGTCCGTCACCGCAATGTCTCCGACAGAGATCTCTTCGAAACTCTTTGTGATCATTGAAGTTTCCTCTATTAGTTGACAACCGTGGAGCGTTGATCGACCGGCGGCAGATACGCCCCATTGTCATCGATGTACATGTCGCGACTTCCTTCGTCGAGGTCGGTGTCACGGACGAAGTAGACGCTGATCAGCGAAATAACAGACAGGGCAGCGATATACACAGCGACCGCAAGCGATCCACCGGTTGCGCGAACCAACATGGCGGCAACCATCGGCGCGATTGCACCACCCAAGAGCACCCCGATCTGAAAAGCGATGGACGCTGCGCTGTACCGCACCCGTGCGTCGAACAGTTCCGCGATGAACGTCGCCTGCGGCCCGTACGAGATGCTGAGCATGAATGCGCCGACTGCCAATGCGCCGGTGGTGATCCAGAAGTTGCCGGTATCTATCGCGGCGAATGCAACGAAGACCCACACTCCCATGCCGGTGATGCCGACCATCAGGATCCGGCGTCGGCCGAATTTTTCGGACAGTTGACCGAAGATCGGAATGAAGATGACTGCAACGAGCGCGGACACCATGACCGCTCCGAGCATGAGGTTTCCGGACAGCAGATCGAACTGATCGGCGTAGGTCAGGCTGTAGGTGTTGAGGATGTAGAAGTAAGCGCCCGTGCTGATCATCGAACCTGCGGCAAGAATGATTTGACGAGGGTAGTTCTTGAACGCGTCGACCATCGGAATCTTGACCGCAGTGTTCTGCTGCTTCACGCGAGCGAATGCGGGAGTCTCTTCCAACGCGGTGCGAATGTAAAGCCCGACGGCGACCAACGCGATACTCAGCAGGAAGGGAATTCTCCACCCCCACACCAGGAATTGGTCCCCGGTGAGCGCCTTGGTGCCGAACATGACGGCCGTCGCCAGCAGAAGGCCAGCAGGCACACCGACCTGCGGCATACTGCCGTAGAAACCGCGGCGGTTCTTGGGTGCGTATTCCACAGCAGTCAGAACTGCACCGCCCCACTCACCCCCGACGCCGAAGCCCTGAATCAGTCTCAGCAATACGAGAAGAATCGGGGCCCACACACCGATCTGGGCGGAGGTCGGAAGGACGCCGACCAGGAACGTCGCTGCTCCCATCAAGAGAAGTGCGAGCACCAAGACCTTCTTGCGTCCGATGCGGTCGCCGAAGTGGCCCATCACAACACCGCCGAGTGGCCGCGCCAGGAAGCCGACCGCGAAGGTGGCGAAGGAAAGAATTGTCGCCAGCGCGGGGTCTGCGCCCGAAAAGAACAGCGGCGCAAAGACCAACGCGGCGGAGGCGCCGTAGATCTGAAAGTCGTACCACTCGATCGTGGTGCCGACCAGAACCGATCCGGCCACACGCCGCAGGGCAGGCCTGTCGACAGTTGCGGGAGATGGGGGATTCGCGTCGTTCATGTCATTGCTCCTTGTATGGAGTGCCCTGTTAGCTCTCGCACCGAGAGGGAGGCTCGACAAGGAGACTATGCAGTGATCCAGGGCACAGTCAAGCTTTTTTCAATCGATCGATTGATTAGTTGAGATGCAATTTGCCAGTACACAAACAGCTATCAATCGACTGATTGACAGCCGGTCGATTTCGGCGGCGATGCTAGCATGATTGGGCAACCAACCGAAATGAGGATCATGGACCTGGGGCGCGTTCAACGGGCGGCAGTCACGCTGTTCGCGACGAAAGGATTCGCCGCCACCGGCATTCGTGAGCTCGGAGCCGAAGCCGGCATCAACTCGGCAACGCTCTACCACTACGTCGGCAGCAAAGAGTCACTGTTGGCCTCGATCATTCGGTCTTGCCTCGACGAGCTGACGCAGTCGGGAGAGCGGGCAATGCGCCGAAGCGCCGATCCCGTAGTCCAGCTCGCCGGCCTGGTGTCGTCACACGTCGGCATTACCGCCGTCAACCAACTGACTGCCCGCGTCGCCGAGTACGAGATGCGCGGGTTGACCGGAGACAACCGCATCGAGTTGCAGACCCTGCGCGACGAGTACGAGCAACTTTTCGGACAGATCCTCGAACGCGGACAACGCGTGGGCGCCTTCGACATCGAAGATCTGGCATTGAGCCGACTCGCGATACTCGAGATGTGTACCGGGGTCGCGCATTGGTACCGGCCCGGTGGGCGTCTCGAGTTGGAAGATGTCCAGCGATTCTTCGTCAGCACCACGTGCAAGCTTCTGTCGGTTCCGTCCGACGAACTGCACGGTGTGGAGTTCATTCACGACGTCCGAAAGCTGGACAGCGAGCCCGAGACTCAGTCCTCCGAGATCTGGGGAACCACTGCACAGAGCGAATTCGCGCGACAGTCCGAGCTTTAACCGCCCCTCGAAACTCCCGGCTCTGGTACGAACTGAACATGCAACTACCCGCGGACAGTCATGTTCACAGCGAGTGGTCGTGGGACACCGGCGGACCGCTGTCGCACGCATCCGGACGAATGCAACAGACTTGCGCGCGCACCGATCCTCGACGTCGACGGCTATCTCGACAGCATCGAACGATGCCGACACCGTTTTCCTGAATTGCGGATACTCACCGGCGTCGAGTTCGGACAACCGCACCTGCACGAAGCGCAGGCGTCGCACCTCCTTGATCTCGGTGTCATCGACCGGGTATTGGGTTCCTTGCACACGCTCGAAGTCGGCGACGATCGGAGTGAACCGAGCACTCTGTTTCGAAAGTGGAGTGCCGACGAAGTCATGTGGGCATACCTCGATGAGATCCCGCGTATGGTGGCTGGCTCTCGGACCTTCGAGGTGTTCACCCATATCGACTACGCGGTGCGTGCATGGCCGATCGAAAGTGCCGGACCTTTCGATCCCCGTCGATTCGAAGAGGGATTCCGAAATGCGATGCGCGCCATCGCCGACAGCGACCGGATCCTCGAGATGAACACCCGTCGGCTGTTGCCCTGGATACCCCAATGGTGGAGCGAAGAGGAAGGTAAAGCGGTGACATTCGGCAGCGATGCACATGTGCCCGAAGCTCTGGCAGCCAATTTTCCGGAAGCGACCGCGATGCTCGCGCACTACGGATTCCGTCCGGGTCAACGTCCCGAAGAGTATTGGACCCGCTGATCCGCCTGATTCCAGACCGATATTTCCGTGAGCTCGGGTTGTCGGAGACGGATCAACCCGCAATAGTCGATGTATGGATCGGTACAAAATCACGATGCCCGACGGCTCTTCGACCGAGGAACCTTTCAACTCCGACAAGGAAGCAATCACTTGCGCAGTGGATGCGAACCGAGGAGTCAGCAAGAACCTCGTAGTCGAAAAATACACGGCCGACGGTCATCTGGTTCCAACCGCGCAGGCGCCTGCGAAACACACAGGTCGTCACAAGAAGAACCGTTCGAAGAGTTGAAAACTCGACTAGTACACAACTCGCGAACTCGGAGTGTGGCGATCGGATGCGTGACGCAGAAGTAGTTGGATCGCGTGCTCGACAGTTGCACCGAGGACAGCTTCGGGGTCGCCCGAGAAAACCTGCTTCTCCGTTTCGGCGGTCCCATGGTCGACGACTCCGAACCACACAGTTCCGGGTCGAACGTTCTCCTGGGTATCAGGACCGGCTTCACCGGTGACGGCCAGCGCCAGCGACGCACCCATCAGTGTGGCGGTGCTGTGCGCCATGACCCTGGCTGCCTCTTCGCAGACCACTGGCCCGTCCGGAACATGAAGTACGGAATGTTTCACCTCGCGGGTGTACGCGACGATCCCACCACAAAACCACGATCCGGCGTCCGGCGCCTTTCCCAGATGTGCGGCGATGTTCCCGGCAGTCAACGATTCCGCCGTCGCCACCGACAGACCGTGTTCCTCTACTGCCGCAGCCAATTGCCTGCACATATCGTCGAGATCCTTGTCCGACGGAAGCTCGGGTCGTGGATCGCCATTCATATGTTCCTCCTCCTGCAGTCCGATCGGTGACTTCGACAAGACACTGAAAGTTCTTGAATGCCCATTCCAACCGTGCCTTACAGCTCACTGCCCCCTTGCGAACTGCACCCTTCGAAAGTGCGTCGAGCGCACTCGTCGATCACATCAGCTACACGTGACCGACGCGTGAGTTGACGGCGCTGCACGATCGCCCCGTTTCCGTTGCTGAACACCTTGTCCAAGGAGGCCGTGACCTGCTCGAATTCTCCGAATGCAGTCAACGCAGGTTCGACGTGATCCACCAATTGCCGAACCGCCTGGTGTGCAGTCAGCAAGCGCACGGATTCCACGTCCAGCGACCTCCCGTCGAGTCCGTCACGCGCCGCCCGCCAGCAAGCCGCGCGGAGTAGCTCGTGATCGACAGCAGGCGCTGCTTCACCTTTCGTGATCGCGGCGGATGCGGTACCGACGAGTGCCTGCACCAGTGTGGCCAGAGTCATCGTCTCCTCCACGGTGGCGGGCACGTCGCTGATCCGAATCTCCACGGTGGGAAGGTGATCCGACATGCGCACATCCCAATAGACCATGTGTGGATCGAGAATGACCCCTGTCTCCAGCATTGCTGCAACAGCATCTTCGTAGTGCGCCACGGACTCGAAGTAGGGCGGCGGACCCGAACTGGGCCATCGGCCGAACAGAACGTAACGCCAGCTCGCATAACCGGTATCGCGACCGGCGCTGATCGGAGAGTTCGCCGTCAGTGCCAACAAGGTCGGTAACCATGGGCGCAGATGGTTGATGATCTGGACCGATCGTTCTCGATCTTCCACACCGACATGAATGTGGCAACCACACATCACACCTTCGGTGATCGCTCTGAATTGACCGGCCATTCGCTGGTATCGCGACGTTTGAGTGATCTCGTCTACCGGCGGATCGTAGAACGGCGTCCCGACTGCGATGAGTTGACAACCCACACGGGCAGCGGCGTCGGCGGTGACGGCACGCGACTCACAGAGTTGATCACGAAGATCACGAATATGGTTTCCGATCGACGTGGACGTCTCCACCTGACAGCGCGTGAGTTCGAGTTGCAGCGAGATACCGAGTTCCCGCCCGGCGGCAGCAACCTCGGAGTTGCGCAGAGTGGGATGTCCAGTCTGCGGATCGCAGAGCAAGAACTCCTCTTCGACACCGAGAGTCGGTGTACCTACCGAGAATATGTCGGGAGTCGGCTTCGCGTTCATAGGGCTTCCTCGCACCGGTTTTCATCCACATCCGATACTTCGAGCGTACGACCTTCTACCCCTTTCGGCACTACTCCAACCGTTTCATCCAGTGGCCGATCGGGTAGTTGCCCTGTGAACCGACGACGAGCGAAGAATCGCAAGTCTTCATGAGCTCAGGATGGAGTGTGCCGTGACAAACGCGAGCGAAAGTTCACCGGTAGATGACGAACACACAAATCGATCGCACGTAGGGGAGGCAATCAGCGACGGTCGCAACTATCCCGGATACCTGCTGATCGGGCTGGGCCTGGCAACACTCGGATTGACCTTGGTGGCAGCAGGTTACGGATTTCGTGGTTGGGCAGTCATTGCCGGCGTCGTGTGTGTGGTGTCCTTCATCGTCGGAACACTGGCCATCTTGATGGAACACCGACGGGTCAAACGACTGGAAGGTCAGGAACTCTTCGATCAAGAAGGGCACTGAACCGACCGCTCGAGTCGTATTCTGCTCAAGCAGAATACGACTCGAGTAGAACACAGCTCAGTGAGTGCGGAGCTGCTCGATCAGCTCACCCTTGTTCAGCTTCGAATAGCCGTGCAGATCGAGTTCCTTGGCACGTTTCTTCAGCTCGTCGACTGTCCACTCCTCGTACGGCGAGGATTGTCCGCCGGACTTGGCGACATTCGACCGCCCTCGATTGGCGGCCGCATTGGAGATTCGGGCCGCCTTCTCCTTGGAATCGCCCTTCTCGCGTAGCTCTTCGTAGAGTTCTTGATCCTTGAGTTGAGGTTGTGAGTCCTTGCGAGCCACTGTTTCGTCCCTTCACTCGTCTTCACTCCGACGGTGTGGCCGAACTGGCAATTCGGCCACACCGCAGGTTCGAAGGTACGTCGGCACTCAGGATGTAGGCGGCACCTCGAAACGCCCCCACACGCGGTGCGTCTTCAGAAGCTGAGCCAGCGAGGCGAGCGCTCCTTCCGCGTCTGCATCGACGACGACTCCCAATGCAGACTCGTCGATACCGGCCGCAGCCAGCGCACTCATGCTCTCTCCCCAACCACCAATTGCCTTGCTGTGACGATACATTTCGTTCAGCAGAGTCTCCACCCGTGGATCCAACTTGCCCTCGCCGATCCGAGAAACGTCGCCGCTCAGCAGGATTGCATCGAATTCGATCGAACGAGCTGTGAGGTACGTTCGCTGCACCGTCACCGCGTCGTCACCGTCCCCGATGGTTCCGCCGTGCGGGCCGAGGATCAGCGGCACCATGCCGGCGTCGAAGATCTTGTCTCGAACGGCGACAACCGTTTCGAGATCGGAGTTCTCATCGACCAGTAGTGCGATGATCCTTCCGTCTACCGGCCATTCCGCACCAACCTGGGACAGTGCAGGGCTGAGCTCCGGATCACTCAACGGCTCGGTCGGTTCGGGAACCGGAAGGCCAAGCCCCCCTGCGACGATCGACACGAGACCCGCGTCGATATTTGCCAAGATGCCCAGATTCCGGGTCTTGATGTTCTCCTCGTAGCACTTACCCAATTCGAAGGTATACGCCTGCGCGACGTGCTCCTGCTCGACAGGGGAGAGACTGCGATAGAAGAGTCGAGCTTGCGAGAAGTGATCGTCGAACGATGCCGGCGCCTGCCTCACCTTTCGCCCTGAAACTTCTTCGGGCACCTCGATATAGGCCGCGCTCTCCGCCGAGGCCAAGAACGGGCACCCACCGTCCAACGAATTGGGATGGTACGGCGCAACTCCGGTATGTACACCGTCCTGATGAAAGCCGTCGCGAAGCATGTCGTTGACAGGCGCGTGAGGCCGGTTGATCGGGATCTGATCGAAATTGGGGCCACCGAGTCGCGTGATCTGGGTGTCGAGGTACGAGAACAAACGTGCCTGCAGGAGACGATCGTTGGTGATGTCGACACCCGGAACCAAGTGACCCGGATGGAATGCAACCTGCTCGGTCTCGGCGAAGAAGTTCGTCGGATTGGCGTCGAGTGTCATCGTTCCGATGACCTGAACCGGCGCGAGTTCTTCGGGCACGATCTTGGTGGGATCCAATAGATCTATGCCTTCGAACATTTCGTCTTGGGTATCAGGGAACACCTGCACGCCCAGATCCCAGGACGGATATGCGCCCGCCTCGATGGCGTCGGCAAGATCGCGTCGATGGAAATCCGGATCCACACCGCCGGCGATCTGCGCTTCCTCCCACACGAGTGAATGCACTCCGGCGGCCGGCTTCCAGTGGAATTTCACCAGATTCGTCTCGCCGTCGGCATTCACGAGCCTGAACGTGTGAATACCGAAGCCCTCCATCATGCGATAGGAGCGCGGGATGCCGCGATCGGACATATTCCACAATGTGTGCGCCGTGGCCTCGGTGTGCAGCGACACGAAATCCCAGAATGTGTCGTGCGCGCTCTGCGCCTGCGGGATCTCGCGGTCCGGGTGGGGCTTCGCGGCATGGATGATGTCCGGGAATTTGATGCCGTCCTGGATGAAGAACACCGGGATGTTGTTGCCCACCAGGTCGAAGACACCTTCGTCGGTGTAGAACTTGGTGGCGAAACCGCGTGTGTCGCGTACGGTGTCCGCCGAACCTCGTGAACCCAGCACCGTCGAGAACCGCACGAACACCGGGGTTCGAGCACCGGAAGCGAACACCGATGCTTTACAGATGTTTTCGGCCGCGCCATTCGCCAGGAACGTTCCGTGTGCAGCCGCCCCGCGGGCGTGGACGACGCGCTCCGGAATTCGCTCGTGATCGAAGTGTGTGATCTTCTCACGCAGGTGGTGGTCTTGAAGAAGAGTCGGGCCACGCTCGCCGGCAGTGAGTGAGTGGTCGGTCTCGTAGAGACGTGTACCGGTTGCGGTGGTGAGGTACTCCCCCCGCTGGCCGCGACCATTTCCCTTCACCTTCTCCTCGGCACCCGCGACGGTTCGCACCTCCGGCTGCCGCTGGTCATCCTTGGGCGGCAACGGCTGTCGAGGCTTGACCGGCTCTTTCAGGTCCGGCGCTTTCGGGGCCGGTGCACCTGGGACGGACTGAGATGAAGGCATCGAACAGCTCCTCTTGATCGTCATGCTGGGCGCAAGAATCTTGTTACGCCTTATGTAAGTAGAGATTTCAAACTGAACGCGGAGCCACGACTCACCCCCGGCTGGGATCAATCCCAGGCCGAGGGTGACGAGTGCGTCAGGGCTATTGCTCGGACTTCTGTCGCGCTTCGTCCGCGGCCGCTTCTGCGCGAGCCTTCTCGGCTTCTGCCTCTTTCTTCGCGACTTCTCGCTGGCTTTCGGCCTTGTCCTGCTGGGCGCGGCCCTCTCGGGTCAAACTGTCGTTTCCGGAAACCGCACCCACGGCTTCCTTGGCCTTACCCTTGACGTCCTCTACGACGCCTTTGATTCCCTCGCTGGGACCGCTCTTGTCATCTGGCACGTTGACCCTCCAATACGTTTCGGATTGTTGCTCCGGGATCCCACACAGGTAGGAATCCCCCACAGAAGGCCCTACCCCGTCGAAATTCGCATAAACATCCGTGCACCGACACGCCGCAACGCGTACAAGAAGCGGCCACCGAGAGGAGAGCCGTTCACTCTCGTGTGTTATTCAGTGCTCATGAGCCAGCTACAGACCGATCCCCCCGTGGGCGGAACGCTGTCCACGATTCGCGCGCTTGCGCCCAACCTGGCTCCGATCGAGCGATGCGTCTCGAACATCTCAAATAGCAAACAGCATTCTCAGAAACTGTTTACCGGGCACAGGAATTGGCGGGACTCGTTCCAGAAGGGGAAGAGGTCGGTGGTGGTGGCCGTGGGGTGGTCGATCTCGGCGAGAGTGTAGAAATCGAGAATCGTCCGCCCGGCGGTTGCGCTGTCCTCGCATGCCTGCAAGCTCAGTTTCGCCTCCGCCACGAAGCCGATACTGCGGGCGAAAGGTCCGAGGATCCCGGCATTGACAAAACCCTCGAGGTTTTGTCCCCACTGGTTGTAGTCCGACTGCAAAGCAAAGCTGCATGTTTCACCGAACAACTCGGTGCAGGTTGTCGGCTTCCCACCGATCGTGTGAACCGTATCGGCGAGCTCGTGCGAAGTACCTTCGCGCGGTGATCCGGAAAGGAGAAGCAAGACGGCGACCGCCAAGGCAACCACCAGAAGGATGCTCGCGGCCGTTGCCAGTATCGCCTTCACAATCCCTCGATCCACGTAAGTTCATGAGGGGAACCGTTTTTGGAACACCGGTCACTGGATTTGTACCCGTGACACTCGGGGTCCAAACATCGACCAGGCTGGGAGCCGTGCATCAGGCTGGGGGGTCGCGAGAGGATCTGTGGGAAAAAGCCGGGGGAGGATCGACACTCCCTTCCACTATCAATGTATATCGCACCGGGGGCCTTGCGGCAAGGCCCGGGTAGTGCCGCAAAATGGCTCTTCCGATCCCGCACGACCCACTACGGGATCGGAACAGCCAGCGGAAGTGAGGGCACGTGCCAACCCAGGGATACGAAGAAGAACTGCGGTCCGAGCGGAACTATGTGGAGGGGCTCTACGCTCGCCTCGATGCGGAGCGCGCCCGAGTCAAGGGCAGGTACAACACCGCTCTGCGCGGAAACGGCGAAGCACTCATGGAACGCGACGCCGAGGTGCGCGCGCTCGCCAAAGAGGTGAAGAGGCTGGACGTAGCCGACAACGGCCTGTGCTTCGGCCGGTTGGACTCGCTGTCGGGTGAGACTTCGTACATCGGCCGAATCGGCCTTCTCGATGCGGACAACGACTACGAACCGGTGCTGCTCGATTGGCGGGCGCCGGCATCTCGCCCGTTCTACGTTGCCACCGCTGCAAACCCGGAGAACATGCGTCGACGCCGTCAGTTCCACACACGCAGTCGACACGTGGTCGAATTCACCGACGAGGTACTCGGGCGCCCTGACGGCGCAGAACACGACACCCACAGCGATTCCGCCTTGCTCGCTGCGGTTAACGCACCGCGAGGTGAGGGCATGCGCGACATCGTGGCCACGATCCAGGCCGAGCAGGACGACATCGTCCGACTCGAACACCCCGGGGTTCTGGTGATCGAAGGTGGCCCCGGTACCGGGAAAACCGTCGTCGCCTTGCACCGCGTCGCCTACCTGCTCTACACGCAGCGAGAGCGAATGGAACGTCATGGCGTTCTCGTGGTCGGGCCGAACCCGGCGTTCCTGAACCACATCGGCCGCGTGCTGCCCTCGCTGGGCGAGTCCGACGTGGTGTTCATGACCACCGGTGATCTCGTTCCGGGTTTACGCGTCACCGCCGAGGACGCTCCTGAGGCCGCTGGGCTCAAAGGCTCGCTGAAGATCCTGGACGTTCTCGGCGCAGCGATTGCCGATCATCAGCGATTGCCCGAGAACCCGTTGTTGATCGAATTGGCGGACGTCACAGTGCGAATCGACGCCGAAATGGCGGAGTGGGCCCGAGAAGAAGCTCGTTCGAGCGGACTCCCCCACAACGACGCTCGCACTGTGTTCACCGAAATCGTCACCTGGGCACTGACCGAGCGGGCGATAGCGCGGATCGGCAAGGGATGGTTGACACGCAGTGACCGTGAAGCCTGGGAACAAGTGCGCGCAGATCTGACCGCAGAGTTGGCGGAGAATGACGCATTTGCCGCCGCACTCGACGCACTCTGGCCGATCCTGACACCGAAAGAGCTACTGACACAGCTGTTTACTTCGCCGGAACGCCTACGCAAGGCAGGCGCAGACGAGACACTGTTGCGCCGAGAGGGCGATGCCTGGACGGTGTCCGATGTTCCGCTTCTCGACGAATTGGTGGACATGCTCGGCCGGGACAAGCCCGTCGACCAGAGTGCCGAACGTGAACGCCGCGACGAGGCTGCGTATGCAGCGGGCGTGCTGGACATGATGATCAGTCGTGAAGACTTGATGGACGACGAGGATCATCTCCTCGCCCAAGACATGCTGTACGCCGAGGACCTGGCGGATCGTTTCGTCGAACGCGATACCCGGGAGCTCGCCGAACGCGCTGCTGCTGACCGAGACTGGACGTACAGGCATATCGTGGTCGACGAGGCACAAGAGCTGTCCGAGATGGACTGGCGAGTCCTGATGCGCCGCTGCCCGGACCGGTCTTTCACGGTGGTAGGTGATCTCGCGCAACGACGTTCACCCGCAGGTGCTCGCTCGTGGGCGACGATGATGGAGCCGTACGTCCCCGGCCGCTGGATCTACCGATCCCTGTCGGTGAACTATCGCACCCCCGCCGAGATCATGAGCGTCGCCGCCGCCTTGCTCGCCGAGTTCGCGCCAGACGTCCAGCCGCCCGAGTCCGTCCGCGCCTGCGGGGTCCAACCGTGGTCCAAGCGAATCTCCGCCGACGAACTAGCCTCCGCCATCGACGAATTCAATCAGGACGAGGCCGGACGCGAGGGTACGAGCGTCGTCATCGGACCTGAGGACGTGCCCGGCGCTGTGCCGGTTTCGGAAACGAAGGGCCTCGAGTTCGATGCCGTGCTCGTCGTGGAACCGGAGCGAATCATCGCCGACGGCCCACGCGGTGCGTCTGAACTCTATGTCGCCCTCACCCGCGCGACCCAACGTCTCGGCGTCTTACACGAGAGGCCATTGCCGCACGCATTGACCGGGCTCGTCCGGGTCGGGACGGCCAGATCACCGCAATCGTTCGCGGCGAGCGATCGTGCTGTGTAGGCCTTCGGCAGCAGCGCGCACGTAGGACACCTGGCTCTCGGGGACGAAGCGACTGGTGGGACCGGTGACACTGATGGCCGCGACGGGTTTGTCATTGGTTCCGAATACCGGCGCCGCAACGCATGCGAGACCCGGCGCTGATTCCTCGCGCTCGAACGCAATACCGGTCTCGACCACTCGGTTCAGTTGGGTGTTGAGAATGCCGGGCGCAACAATTGTGTGCGGGGTTCGGCGCGTCATCGGCTCCGACAGCACCTCGCGGCGAAACTCGTTGTCGGAGAATGCCAGGAGCGCCTTGCCGATTGCGGTGCAATACAGCGGTATCCGGCCACCGGTCCGGGACGGCGAGTTGGCTTGCCGGTGTCCGCCGATCTTCGCGACGTATACGACGTCGTGGCCGTCACGGACCCCCAGGTGGACTGTCTCGTGGGTCCGCTCGTACAGGTCCTGGAGGAACGGCATCGCCATCTCCAGGAGGCTACGTTCGAGAGAGGCGAGCATGCCGAGTTCGAAGAGGCCGCCGCTGAGCCGGTAGCCACCGTCGATACGGTCGAGTAGCCGGTTCGCGACCAGTTCGTTGGCCAGGCGGTGCACCGTCGCCTTGTGCAGGCCCGTCCGCTGGACCAGGGTGGCCAGAGGCAACACGTGGTCGTCGGCCCGGAAGGCGCGCAGGATCGTCACCGCCTTGCCGAGCACGGTGTCGAGGTTTGCGCTGCCAGTCACCTCCCCAGCGTATCGCTGAGTGAGACAGTTCCCTGGCGCAATCTCGGTGCCGCGGCGAAAGTAGTGGCCATGAGCCAGCCCACGAATACCAGTACAGCTAGCGAGACCGACATCGCAGCTGCTGCGGACCGCCTCGCAGCCGCCATCGCGAGCGGCACTCCCTGCGCGCCCGTGCGCGATCTGATCGGCGCCGACGACCTCGTCGCCGCCTACGCCGTCCAGCGCCGCGTCGACGAAATCCGTCGGCAGGCAGGGGCCGTGGTCGTAGGCCGCAAGATCGGCCTGACCTCGGTGGCAGTCCAGCAGCAGCTCGGTGTCGACCAGCCCGACCTCGGCGTGCTGTACGCCGACATGGAGTTCCCCGCCGACGGCGCCATCCCCATGAGCCGTTTGATCCAGCCCAAGGTCGAAGCGGAAGTTGCCTTCGTACTCGGTGCCGACCTCGTGGACGGACCGCTGGACAGTGCGCAGGTGCGCGGTGCGATCGACTACGCCGTCGCCGCGATCGAGATCTGCGACAGCCGCATCGAGTCGTGGGACATCAAGTTCGGTGACACCGTCGCCGACAATGCGTCCTCGGGCGTGTACGTCCTGGGAACCGAACGACGCACCCTCGACGAGGTGGAACCCGCCGGCGTCGTCATGTCGATGTCCGTCGACGGCACCGAGGTGTCCACCGGCGTCGGAACCGCCTGCCTGGGCGATCCGATCGAAGCCGTCGTCTGGCTCGCCCGCACTGCACGTGAGTTGGGGCAGCCGCTGACCGCAGGGCAGGTGATCCTGTCCGGCGCTCTTGGCCCCATGGCACCGGTCACCGCAGGCAACGTAGTCACCGTGACCGTCTCCGGGCTCGGTTCCGTCACCACCAGTTTCTCCAGCGAAGAGGACAACGCATGAGCAAGGTCAAGGTCGCGATCATCGGATCGGGCAACATCGGCACGGATCTGATGATCAAGGTGCTGCGCAACTCCGACCATCTGGAGATGGGCGCGATGGTCGGTATCGACCCCGCGTCCGACGGCCTCGCTCGCGCCGCGCGTCTGAACGTGCCAATCACGGCAGAAGGCGTCGAAGGCCTTGTCGGTCTGCCGAACTTCGACGAGATCGAGATCGTCTTCGACGCCACCTCGGCAAAGGCTCACGTGGCCAACAACGCGCGGCTGGCTCCCCTCGGCAAGCGCATGATCGACCTGACGCCTGCCGCGATCGGACCGTACGTCGTACCGGCTGTCAACGCGGACGAGCACTTGGACGCACCCAACGTCAACATGGTGACGTGTGGCGGCCAGGCCACCATCCCGATGGTTGCCGCTGTTTCTCGGGTCGTCCCGGTGGCGTATGCGGAGATCGTCGCGTCCATCGCCTCCAAGTCGGCCGGTCCCGGAACGCGCGCCAACATCGACGAGTTCACCGAGACCACGTCCGAGGCGATCGTGGCAGTCGGCGGCGCTCGTCGCGGCAAGGCCATCATCATCCTCAACCCCGCTGAGCCGCCGCTCATCATGCGCGACACGGTCTTCTGCCTCGTCGACGCACCGGACCCGGCTGTTCACGACGAGATCCGTCAGTCGATCGAGAAGATGGTCGGCGACGTCTCCGCGTATGTCCCCGGCTACCGGCTCAAGCAGGAAGTCCAGATCACCGAGATCCCGGCCGACCAGCCCGTCGAGACGTTGCTCGTCGACGGCAATCGCCCCACCCACCAGGTGTCGGTGTTCCTCGAGGTCGAGGGCGCGGCACACTACCTGCCTGCGTACGCCGGCAATCTCGACATCATGACGTCCGCCGGAATGCAGATCGCGGAGCGCATCGCCCAGCAGAAGGAAGCAACCAAGTGAGCAACCGCAAGATCTTCGTCCAGGACGTCACCCTTCGTGACGGCATGCACGCTGTCCGCCACCGCATTTCGCCCACCGACGTCAAGCGGATCGTCACAGCTCTCGACGCTGCCGGCGTCGACGCGATCGAAGTAGCACACGGTGACGGCCTCGCCGGCGGCTCGCTCAACTACGGCCCCGGCTCGAACACCGACTGGGAATGGATCGAAGCAGCGGCCGAGGTACTCGAGCACGCTCGTCTCACCACGCTGCTGCTTCCGGGTGTCGGCACGATCAGTGAACTCAAGCATGCTTACGACCTCGGTGTTCGCTCGGTTCGCGTTGCCACGCACTGCACCGAGGCCGACGTCTCCGCGCAGCACATCGAAACCGCCCGCGAGATCGGCATGGACGTCTCGGGCTTCCTGATGATGAGCCACATGGCGCCTGCCGAGGAACTGGCCAAGCAGGCCAAGTTGATGGAATCGTATGGCGCGCACTGCGTCTACGTCACCGACTCGGGTGGACGTCTGGTGATGAACGACGTCGCGGATCGTGTTCGTGCATACCGCAACATCCTCGACGAGGGCACCGAAATCGGTATCCACGCCCATGAGAATCTCTCGCTCTCGGTTGCCAATTCCGTTGTTGCAGTGCAGAACGGCGTCACCCGCGTCGATGCTTCGCTTGCCGGTCACGGCGCCGGTGCCGGCAACTGCCCCCTCGAGGCCTTCATCGCCGTCGCCAACATCGAGGAGTGGGAGCACGGCTGCGACCTGTTCGCCCTGCAGGATGCCGCCGACGACATCGTCCGACCGCTGCAGGACCGGCCGGTCCGCGTCGATCGCGAAACCCTCACTCTCGGCTACGCCGGCGTGTACTCGAGCTTCCTGCGCCACGCCGAAGCTGCGTCGGAGCGCTACGGAATCGACGTTCGCACACTGCTGCTCGAAGCTGGACGCCGCCGTCTGGTGGGTGGTCAGGAGGACATGATCGTCGACATCGCGCTCACCCTCGCAGCGCAGGCGACAAAGGAAGCAGTCTGACGCGCTGCCGAGTTCGCTGACACCCGAGTCCCGCTCCCGTCTCCGGACGGGGGCGGGACTTCTCAGTTCCGCTGAGAACATTTCGCCTCGCTGTCATACGCGCGATCAGCCTGAACCTGCCGGCAGAGTACTCGAACAGTTGATCGGGCCCTTCCCACCGCGCCTCCGACTGCCGGAACTGAACCTTTTCCGCTGCAGTCGAATTCAGAGAGACTCGTCATCCGAGTAAGATCCGTCTACCGCGAGGAATTCGGTACGGATTCAGTTTCCGAGCACGGGGAGGTCCGCTCAACGTTCATCGCGCCCCACTGCTCGTTGGGACGCGGACGGTAGGCTTCGTCGGCATTCCGGTCCACATACCCAAGTGCGCGGTGTGTGGTGGACAAGTACTTCCAGGGTTGAGGATGGACGCTACCGGCAAGTGCTCCGCCTTCTGTGAGTTAGTTCAGACAGGGGCGTACCCGGCGATTCGGATGATCGCGTCGACTGTCGCGGTTCTCGTGCCACCGGGCCAGAAGGCTTTGAATTCCTCCGATTTGGTCAACATGCAGCGACGTTGGGTACATGCGGTGAATGCGGCGCGGCTCGCAGTGGGCCGTTATGTCACCAGATACGACGCCCGATTGCGGCACTCGACTTGCAGCTGCCGCAATCTGTCGACCAGACAGAGCTTGCTCAGGCGATCAACCGCCTAATCGATTACTCCGCGCCCAACGCCCAGGTCACGTTCCATCCTGCGCAGAGGAGAGCATTGCAGCGATCCACACGCCGGCCTCCGCTGACAGATCGGTAACCGATCCTTCTTCAGGTTCGTCCAGTGCATCGGACGCGAGCTGTCGGATTGCGTATACCGCGCCCACATATGCACTGAGGGGTGCGCGCGGGTTACCGGGAGAGCGCTCGCGCTCTGACTTCAGTGCCTGCGCCATGCCCACCAGCGCCGCTCGGCGTTGTACACGTGCGCGTCGCCCAACAGTGTCCATCTCCACCTGGAATGCCCTCGCCACCACAGGATCTGCATTCAAAGCACTCAAGTAACCGTCGACCACCACTGCGATGGTTCGATGATCCCAGGCGAAGGATGCGGTCGGCAGGACATCACGAATGCGGTTGAGCAATACTTCGATGAACCGACCGTAGGCAGCGAACACGCACGCATCTTTGTCGGGGAAACATTCGTAGAAGGCCGCGGGTGAGACCTTCGCGCGCTTGGCTATCCGACGGACTGCCACGCCCTGATATCCGGACTCCGCCATCAACTCAGTTGTCGCGATCATGAGCCGCTCACGCTGAGCGGAAAGGACCTTGTCCCTACTCAACTCGTGCCTGCCTCGAGGCAGGTCCGCCGGAGCACTGAAGAAGACACCCTCCGTGATTCTCGAAGTCAAGACCACACCTTCCCCTGCCGCAGACACGAACCGATCCAGTGAGAGTAGCCAATGAAGGATGAGGGAAAACGATGAGGGATGACCGGATGCCAGGCACACCGTGCGTACTGACGTGCTCGTTCACGTCAGCGCAACGATTGGTGAAACAGCCAGTTCAGATCTTTGAGGGGAAGGTTCCTAGGTTGACGACATCACCCTGATCGAGTTGATGATGTCAGGCTTAGTGCCGGAATTTTGTCACGCGCATCTGTGAACTCATGCTGAGTGTGGCGATGGAGTCCGGCCACACAGTTACGTCGATCACGCTGGGTTACCTAGCCGCCAGGAGTTCGGAACACATTATGGCGCAACAAATTCAGGATAGAATTGACGCATCCTGAGTGCTGCCTACGTTTGTGTTGCACCGCCACGTGCGTGACGTATGCGCCATTAGCTGGTGGCCTCGGATATTCTCGACGATCCCGAAGGGGGCATTCTGCGTTGGGTCCGATGCAGCACCCTTGATCGAGGTTTACTCCTCGTGAAGTCGAACGAACTTTGATATCGGATTTCCACCTCGCCGCCTGTTCGGCGTCGACTCCACTGCCATCCGATAGTGACACAGGCCACCCCGACACTGTATAAAAGAATCGCACGTAACTTTTATAGCTCGAAAGCCGGAGACCCCATGATCCTTGACCGTGCGATACCGACTCTCGCGACCGCCGCCACACTCGCCGACACGTGCCTCGCCACGTCAGGCGCAGTGCTGTCGTCCAGTTCGTCGGGTTCGTTCGCCCGTGTCGTGGCCTACCCCGAGTCCGCGTCTACGTACAGGACACGGGGTCATCGTGACAGCTCGAGCTCGCAGGACTCCCAGCGCTGGAGATGCAGGGGACCAGCCTTGACCGTCACGCGGACTCAGTAGCGATCGTCAACCCGAGATAGTAAGGACCCCAAGATGAACGACGAAACACATAGCAAAGCACTCAGTCGCCGCCGCATGATGCAGATGGCTGGGGCGGCAGCCGCCGGTATCGGACTACCATTGGCCACGCATAATTCGGCTGCGGCCGATCTGATTCCCAAAGCATCAACTCCAGGCACCTCGCCCGGCGACGTGTTCTCTGAGAACGCCCTGATGAGTGACGTAGAGACGATGACGTCCTTTGGCTGGCGTCGTCCGGGATCTCCCGCAGTTCGCGACGCGGCGCGATGGGTGCGCGAGTCATTCGAGCAATCCGGGCTCCAGACCCACACCGAGGAATGGGATTTCGATGTGTACTACCCGAGCGTGTGGCACGCGAAGGTAACCAATGCGGCGTCCCCTGCCCCGGCGTTGCCGTGGGAAACGAACTCGTACCCGATCTGGTACACCAGTGCAGGACAGGTCGAGGCCGAGGTTGTCCACGTCGGTGCCGGAACTGCGCGCGACTTCGACCGTGTCGACGTCAGAGGCAAGATCGCAATGGTCGAATCCGTATATCTGATCAATGTGATGAACACCGATGGAATGCTCGATGCATACGAGTCAGCCGTCGCCCACGGCGCCGTCGGCTACATCAGAACTGCCGATGCTCCGAACAATCTGACGCGGCTGACGCACGGAAAAGGTATCGACAAGAACACCTTTCGACAGAGAAAGGAAGCGTCGATCCCAGGGCTTGTCCTGGGATCGGATGACTTCAACGCAATCCGCACCGCTCTCGGTGGCGGACCGGTGACCATGTCGCTCGAGATTCGGACCGAGAATCCCCCCTTCGGTGGAACCCGCTCCGTTACCGGGGGATCGTTGGGCCCTGGAACTCACGAGCTGCGCGCAGTCATGGAAGACGTCGTGGGTGTACTTCCCGGGGTCAGTGACGAAATTGTTCTCATTGGCGCGCATTACGACAGCACCTACGGCGGCGCAATGGATAACGGCACCGGTGTTGCGGGCATGTTGGCGCTGATGCGTCATTACGCAGCGAAAGCCAGGAGCGAGCGTCCGAGAACATTGGTGTTTCTCGCGGCAGGAGGTCACGACTGCGGGGACTTCGACCTCACGCACTTTATGCAAACCCATCTAGAGGACATGCTGCCGCGCGTGATCACGTTCGCATGGCTTGACCACCTCGCCGCCGCGGGCACCATTCGTGTGACCCAGTCCTCGGTCGATATCCCCACCGGGCTGGACGAGATCAGGGGCGTACTCGGCTCTTTCAATCCTGTGTTGCTGAACCTCGTACTTCAGGAGTGCGTTCAGAATGGAGTCGTCCCGCCCATTCCGCTCCCGATCAAGTCATCTCTGGCGCGAGTCCCCGATTTCGTCCCGAGCTTTGACATAACGACAGCGCATTCGCGGTATCACACGATCGAAGACACGATCGACCGGATCCCTCCGGCCTCACTTCGGCAAATGACCCTCGTCCTGAGAGACGTTGTAGACGCGCTGCACACTGTCGATAGTGATCTGATCCGAAACGCTCAACCCGTCGGCGGTGACGGCAACTCGACACCTGTTCGAGGCGCAGTGCGTGGATGTTGCTGAGACGAATCAAGAACCTCGACGGGCTATGACACTGAGCCGACACCGCGCCGTGGACGCAGATCAATCACCCTGTTCGGCAATCTCATCGGCTCAGCTGGACGAAGCCCGTCGCGGCCAGAGCGATTGCGGGCGAGGGTCTCCGGCAATGTCGCGCCCCGTGCCCTGACCGAACTGGAGATCCTCGAAATCATCGGTCGGTTCGTTACCGCGTCGGCGGTGGCCGAAACCGCCGAGTTCGACGGAGTAAAGATCCATGCCGCGCCCGGCTACCTCGTCGTCACCCAGTTCCTGTCGCAGCCGGCCTCGCTGATCGAAGCAACCGTCCCATCTGCCGAGGAATGCCACGTGGTCGTCGTCACACTCTACCGCTGCGGCGAGTAGTCGGTCGGTGCTTCGTTTCCAGGATTGGCGTCCATAGCCTTGAGTCCCAGCGGCAACGTCGACGCGTGCGACCAGAGAGGCTGGTCACTCTCGATGTGAAACCAATTACCCTCCGCTTCAGGCAGATTCAACTTCGGCGAGACCTATCGTCTTCACCGGGAACTCTATTCCTTGTTACAGCGTCACCGGCCGGTCGAACCGTCGATCAGTTCGCGGAGGATGTCAGCGTGGCCGGCATGGCGTCCGGTCTCTTCGATCATGTGCACGAGCGCCCAGCGGACACTGGGAGCGGGTCGTTTCGCCCCCGGTCGCGGGATGGGCGCGGCAAGATCTGTGCATCCGTCGAGAACTGCGTTGGCACGCTCGACCGTCTCGCGATAGCGACTGACGACACCGTCCACGCTGTCTTCCGATGACGGCTGAAACGTCGCTTTCCAATCCGTCACGTTTTCTGCGAGAAACATCGATCGTTCGACAAAGATCAAGTGATTGACCAGCCCGAGCAAGGTTGTCCCCGACGGAACAATTGTGGTGCACACCTGAGGTTCCGGAGCACCCTCGACCTTGGCAGCGATCGAATCACGCAAGTAGTCGAGAAACGCGCGTGGCGTATCGACCTCGCTGTTTCCGGCCCGGGGCGGTGGGGCATCACGGCGGCTGCGACGCGACGCTGCCATGGTGGTTCTCCTTCCTCGGTGAAGAACGACATAGAGGCTTCATTCCTGGGTGGGCAGAACCGATCCTTCCGAATTCACTCCGATCCCGCATCAAATTTTGCTGTTGCGGCAAGGGCCGGCTTCATCGCCGGTATCACCGCGCCGAATGCAGGTCGTGCACAAGTTGGGGCCTCCGCAACTTGCCGACCTCGAAAGGCCACCGCCGCAGCGGATAGGCGAGACGAGCCACGAAATAATTGGCGTACTCTGCGACGCCGAAAGCCCACACCGCCACGACTCCCACAGCCGCGCCGGAGTGATCTGGTAGCCAGATGACAACGCCGAGAAGAACTATCGCCAACAAGAGAACATCGAGGACCCGAAACACGCGGTAGAGCGCTGCGAGGCGGACCGGCATCGGTGCCTGCTCGACCCAGCCTCGCGCAAGCAGCCAGTAGACACCTGCTTGTACGAGTATCACAAGCAGTGGGGCCAGCGCCGACCACAACGCAGCGGAGTCTTTCGGACCTTCGAGCCGAGGCATCACGACGCCGACAGCCACAGCGGCAAATACGGCCGCGGCCGCCAGTTCGCCGAGGCCGAGGCTCAGGTACCTGCGTCGCAAACTCTTTCGCCGTTGATCTACCACGCAAGAAACCCTATCCGCCGATCACTCCGCAGCGGGTGCGCAGCAGCTGCAGGGCTTTGCCTAAGATCGATCGAAAGGCAGTCACGTGTAAAGAGGTTGTGGTGTGTGATGGTGCGATTGGCCATGGTTACGTTCGATGCAACGGATGCCCGATCACTTGCCACCTGGTGGTCGGAGCGATTCGGCGAGGCGAGTACCGATGGTGACGAAGATTTCCTGACGGTGACGGCCCCGGATCTCCCACTCACTCTCGGTTTCCAACGGATCGATCAGGCTCGCAGCCAAAGGAATACGGTTCACCTCGACTTCGACCTCGAACCGCAGGATCCTCCGCGGGACGAGGTCGTCGCGACGTTTGTCGCGGCAGGAGCAGCCCACATCGAGCGCCATGAGTCGGGCGGATCAATTTGGGACGTGTTGGCGGATCCGGCGGGAAACCTTTTCTGCGTGGGTGATCCGCATTAGGGTCTGTCCGACAACCAGTCCGAGATCGAGTCCACTGCTCATTCGGCAAAGCTTGAAAGTGCGTCACCCGCACAGCCGTACATGCATTCGTTCGCATACGGTCGGGTGTGTCCCCGCGGCAACCCAGACTGGAATGTCCGCTGTGTCAAATCTGCCGACAGGGGGGCTGGACGGGTGGGATCGCCTGACTTACTGGGTCTGACGGCCTCGCTGTCGTCGTCGACGCTTGTCCTCGCGTTCGTTGCCGGGATTCTTCCGCGAGTCGTCGGTGATGAACCGAATCCCGTTGTCGGCATACGCACGAAGGCGACGATCTCGAGCCCCGAGGCGTGGCAATTGGCCCATCGGATTGCGTGGCCCCTTCTACGCCGGACGGTGTGGACAGCCGTAGTGGGACTGTGCATGCAGGTCGCCATCGGTGTCGTGACAGGTTTCGGATCTGTGGTGTCGGCTGTCGCCTCAACAGTCGTGTTTCTAGCGGTGCTCCTTGTCCTGCTCTGTGCAGCGTTGAAGGGCAACGCCGCGGCAAAATCGTTGCGGCGCTGACCACCCGGGCCCGCATTTGTCAGAGGTGCCCTAGTTCTCCGATTTCAGTTCCCGATACGCGGTCGTTCGCGCCGGCGTGGTCCACGGTCCCGCATCTCGAGGATCGCGGCTGCCGTGGACGCGACCGTCTTGTCGTTGTCGCGTGTCAGCCGGGCGAGCGCTTCCCGGGCCGCCGCGCCGGGAATCTCAGCGAGTGCCTGCGTGATTCGCAACCTCGTCGGGGCGTCGTCAGTGCCGTCGAGTCTTGCCTGCACGGCATCGACGACCTCACCGCTTGTCGGTGAGTGCTCCGCGAGAAGACCGAGCACCTCTCCGGCCTCGACGTCGCGTCGCCCGTCGGCGACCATCTCGAGAAGAGCGGGCATCGAGACGGCCTCTCCGCGAGATCCGAGGGTGAGAGCGGCATCAGCGCGGACTATCGCGTCCGAATCATCGAGAGCTCGCTTCAGCGCCCGAGTTGCTTCCTCGGTGTGGATCCCGGAGATGGCCGACGTCGCGCGGCGTCGAACCTCGACGTCCTCCGATTCGAGGCCCTTCGTGAGACCTGCAAGGCCCGCACCTTCGGTCCTCGCCAACGCCCACTGCAACGCTCCGGCCACGTTGGCATCCTTCTCCGACAGGATGGCCTCGACGAGTGCGTCGACGGGCAACGCCGCATTCAGCTCCTGCGACAGGATCGCTTGCTGACGATGGGCAGCGAACTCGGATTCGAGTGCACGCAACAGTGAGACCATGCGTAGGACGTCGTCCCACTCCGAAGGGGCGCTGGCATCGACCCTTTCGAGTTTGGTCAGCAATTCCTCCTCCGCCGCGATCCGTTGCCGAGTGTGTTGCATGAGTTCACCCACCAAATCGGCCGGCGCGAAGTCGGGTTCGTCCAGTGCACGCTTGGCCTCGTTCAACGAGAGCCCCAACGTCCTCAAGCTCTCGACGTGGAAGAGTCGACGGATGTCGTCGGCGGAGTACTCCCGGTAACCGCCGGACGTGCGGCCCGTCGGCTTCACCAGTCCCAAGGTGTCGTAGTGACGCAGCATCCGTGTGCTGACACCACAACGCCGCGAGACCTCGCCGATCAACATCCGTCTCCCCTTCCTACGCGTCCGGGCCGATTGCCGCGACGCGCTTCGCCAACTCGTGAGAGAGTGCGAACCCACCGTCGGGGTCGTGCCAGAGTTGCTTTGTAGCATCAGCATGCGCCCGGACACGCGGATTCGGGCTCATACCGGCCGCGTCGAGCACCGGGAGTACAGCCTCGCCGAGTCCTGTCAGAGCTCGACTGAGACTGAGCTGCATCTGCAGTTCACCCCGCCCGAGTTCGGTCGCCAGATCCGCTGCGAGTGCACCCTCGACTCCTGCCGGCACGAGTGCCACTGCGGCGCGCCACGCACTGCGCACGACCTCGTCGTCCTGGTCGTGAACCAGCGCAGAGACCGCGGGCCAAGCGGTCGGATCGCCGATCTTGGACAAGGTGTGGAGCGCCTGACTGCGGGCTTGCGAACCATCGGACCCGAGCTCACGGATCAGCTTCGGTACCGTGATTTCGGCCGGCAGGCGGCACAACGCCCAGGTCAGCATGTCGCGGACGAAGAAATCCGGCTCGACGGCACACCGATCGACCAGGGCAACCGTCAGCTCAGGGTCCGGGCGTGTGCCGGCGGCTAGCGCGGCGCGCAGCCTAACCGAGGGATCAGCTGCGGCCAATGCGTCGACGAGGTGAGCATTCTGCCCATCGTGGTTGGTTGTGTTCACGACAACCACCTCCTTCGTCGACCATTGGAGTCCTTGTCACTGTGTCAAGGTCAAGCGTCGCTGTCTCCGACACGGGAAATATCGCCTCGGATCACACGCCGGTTGTCGATCCTGGCCGAAAGATCATCAGCACGACGACAACGACCCAGAGCAGATTGAAGATCCCCGTCGCTGTGCCCAGTCGACGGGTGAGCCGCGTTGCGACATCCACAACGGACCCGGTTCCTTCGATCGCCGCCATTGTCAGCCGTTGGGCGGGAAGCACGACCGCGGTGAGTATCACGGCGGCAACGAGGGTGAGTGCGATCGAGGTGAGGATCCACAGGTCACCGAGCACTCCGAGATTGACGGCGGTGGCGACACCGAGCATCGGAACGACAACGCCGATCGTGGCATACACCCGAACGATGCGATGCAGCATGCCCGTCGTCGCAACACTGGCGCTGTCCGGATCGGCGAGCGCGGCGCGGCTCGCCACCGGGAACATACTCGCCGCCACAGCGACGGGGCCGATGGCAAGAATGGCCGCAATCACGTGGAGGGACAGCAGGATTCCGGTCATGGGATTTCTCGCGTTTCGGTACGCACAAGCGTATTCACGCAGCGTCCGGGGCGAAGGTGATTACAGGCTCGGCGCCCTTGGCCGACCACACCGTTCCACGACGCTCGTAGTCGAAGAGCGCTTCGACCTCGAGACTTATCCGGGGCCCGAGGCATCGTTCCAACAGGTACAGGCCAAGGTCGAGACCGGATGTCACACCGCCGGCGGTGATCAGGTCACCGTCGTCGACGATTCGCGCCTGGATCGGAATAACGCCGCCGGCCGCCAGTGCGTCCACGGCAAGATGGTGCGTCACGGCGCGGCGCCCTTCGAGAAGCCCCGCCATCGCCAGCGCCAAAGATCCTCCACAGACGGTCGCAACAAGAACACCAGGATCGTCGAGTGCACGCCGCATCATGACAGGCAGTTCGGTTTCCGTTGTGGCCGCGAGTCTTTCCGGCAAACTGGTGCCCGGCTGGTCCGCATCGGGTTCGAAGAGACCCGATGCTCCGGGAACGATAATCAGATCCGCGTGTTCGACATCGAGGGTTGCAGTGGCGGTCATAGCGAGTTCACCACTTCCACTCAGGACGGTCCGAGGCCCCTCCGCACTGACGAGTTCGACACTCAACGCCCCACCGCTGGCGAGACCCCCGGCGTAGAGCACCTCGTACGGACCCACGACATCCATGGGATCGAATCCGTCGAACAACACGATCTGCGCGTGCACTGCAACCTCCGATTTTGTGCGACGCGCTCCTGTGCGCGTCGCTGTTCCTACGACAGTAGGAGGAAGTTGACCCCTGCGGCGACGGCTGAAAGCCAACCTTCGACGGCTTTCAGCCAACCTCACATATTCTGTGAAATACCAGTTGAGAGGATATTTCACGACACGAGATCACAGAATCTCGCGCCACATACGCTACGTTTCAGACATGCATGACGTTGCAGTTCTCGCGTTGCCCGGAGTGGTGCCGATGGACCTGGCAGCACCCCTCGAAGTCTTCGGACGATGCAGGCTTCCCTCAGGCGCACCGGCCTACCGGACCGCCGTGTGCGCGCTCACCGAGGAGGTGGAGACCGGAACGTTTACGATGCGCGTACCGCACGGACTGTCACGTCTCGCCCAGGCCAGCGCGATCATCATCCCGGGCACCGCCGATCTCGATGTGCCGATCGACCCCGAGATCATCGAAGCCCTCAGAACTGCCGCGGATCGCGGCACGCGCATCGCCTCACTGTGCGTCGGCGCATTCACCCTCGCCGACACAGGCCTGCTCGACGGACTTCGCGCGACGACGCACTGGGCGGCTGCGTCGGAGTTGGCCCGCCGGCACCCGGCTATCGACGTCGACGCTGCCGTTCTCTACGTAGACAACGGGCACGTCCTGACTTCCGCTGGCGCCGCGGCCGCACTCGACCTGTGTCTGTACATGGTTCGTCAGGACTACGGGTCCGCGGTCGCCGCCGACACGGCGCGGCTGAGTGTGATGCCGCTCGAACGTGCCGGAGGGCAAGCACAATTCATCGTTCACGAGCCTCCCGTACCCAGCGGGACAACCCTCAGGCCGCTACTGAACTGGATGGAAGAGAACCTCGGGGAGCAACTCGACATCTCGACAATCGCGGCCAAGGCAACGATGAGCACTCGCACGCTCAACCGCCGCTTCCAGGAACAAATCGGTACGACGCCGTTGCAGTGGCTCCATCACGCGCGGCTCCGCCAAGCGCAATTTCTGCTCGAGACTACCGACCACTCGATCGAACGTGTTGCGGGACAAGTCGGATTCAATGCCGTCACGACATTCCGCGAACGCTTCCGAGACCTGGTCGGTACCAGTCCACAGCGATACCGGACGCAGTTTCGAACTTCCCGCTAGCGGGCCGGTCAGCCCTTGACGTTGCCGGCAGCGGTGTTCAGAACTGTGGCGACGTCGTCGAGGATGTACGGGATGGTCAGGACCGTCAGTCCGCCGAACGCGAAGTTCTTGTCGACGCTGAAGTCCTTGGTGGATGCCGTACGCCCATCGACGATCACCGGCTGAGCTGCCACCAGTGGCTCGGCGAGGAACGCGTTCAGAGAGTCCTTGTCGTAGGCCACCACGAACAGCACGTCAGACGCAATCAGCGGCGCCTGCTCGGTGCTCAGCTCGAAGTACACGGCCTCGGGATCCTTGGCGGGATCGGCCTGCTGGATCGTCGGCTCGTTCTTCAGACCCAGCTGCTCGAGGAACTCGACACGCACGTCGGCATTCTTACTCACCGCGAACGTGCTCGGGCTGTTCGGGAGTGCGATGGTGACGGTCTTACCTTGCAACGCAGGGTTCTTCGCAGCGGTCGCGCTGATCGCGGCGTTGGTCTTGTCGATGAGTGCGCCGGCCTCGGCCTGCTTACCCAGCGCCTGACCGGCGATGGTCACCTGGTCCTGCCACGACGCGGTCCACGGCTCGTCCGGGAAGGAAACCACCGGCGCGATCTTCGACAGTGCGTCGAATTCCTGCTGAGTGAGCCCGGAGTACGGGGCGAAGATGAGATCTGGTTCAGCCTTGGCGAACTGCTCGACAGGTGCTTCGCCCGTTCCGTCACCCGACAACAAGGTGGGCTGCTCGCCACCGAGCTTGTCGAGTGCCTCGGCGTCCCACTTCAGAATGCCCTGCGCGTCGGCCCCGTACTGAGGTCCGGAGAAAGTGGGCATCGCGACCGGGACGACGCCGAGCGCCAGGAGGGCGTCCTGATTGGACCATCCCCAGGTTGCGACCCGCTTGGGCTCCTCCTTGATCTCGGCCGTGCCGAGGGCCGACGTGATCGTCACCGGGAACGCGGCGTCGACTGCGGATGAAGTCCGGGTGCTGTCTTTGTCGTCGGTGCTGTCTTTGTCGCCGTTGCTGCTGCAGGCCGCCATTCCGGCCGCCAGCCCGCACGCCGCCACGACGGCTACCATCCGGCGGACACGGCTGCCACCACTTCGTCGCTCTGACAGCCCTCGTCCCAAAATTCTCGCCACGCCAGGACCTCCCGGTCGATCGACCTGCTCAGACACCCCGAGCGGGTGACGGCGCCTAACGTAGCACGAAGGTAACCCTATCCTCAGTTGTCGTGCGCTCTACTTTGCCCTCTGTCGTCGCACCATCTCCGCGATCCAGATGGGCGCAAACGGCGAGGTGCAGTTCGGTGGAGTCGGGTAATCCTCGAGCACCCGCAGTCGCTCACCGATCTCGATTGCCCGGGCGCGGTACTCGGCATGTTCGATCCCGATCTGAGCCAGGCAGTGGTTCATCGCCCATTGCAGGCGATCAGGAGCATCTTTCATCTCCGCCTCGATGACGTCGAGCAACCCTGAAAGATCAAGGCTCTCGGGCTTCTTCGCGACACGTTCGGTGGTCAGGGCCCAGCCGGCGCTCGCAACCACGGGATCGGAGTCTGCGGTCCAGACCACCCGCAATTCCTCCGCGTGCGGGTTCTTCTTCACCACGTAGTTGACGAGCCAGTCCTGCACCTTGGGAGTACGGGCCTCACGCAACATGACGTCCAACTGGTCACGCTCGAACACCTTCGGGCGGCAGATCAGAAGGGCAAGCAGTCTCGCTGCGGTGTCGCCCGTTGCCCAAAGCTGTTGTGCGAGTTCCTGCTGAGTCTTCAATCGCTTCGCAACAGCGCGCAGCTTTGAAAGGTTCACACCGTGATCGTCACCGTGTTTCTCGTTCACCGCGCGCGCCTTCGGATCCTCGAGCGCAGCCAGCTCGTCCATCACCGCAGCAACCGTCGTTTCAGCCACGTCGTCCTCCAGTCACTATTTCTGCGATTCACCTACAAGCAAAGCACGAGAAGGCGAGCGACCCACGTTTGAAACTTCGACCACTGGGTACATGTCTGCTCCTGAGGTGGCGGCACGTCACCATGAAGACAGGACGAACCTTGCATATGCGACGCGCCGCGGGTGCTGAGAACGTGGACGAAACCGCACGCGGAGATGAAGGCGGCGGTAAGAACGTTCTCACTCGGGCCATAACCGGCCCACTCCTTTTCGTGTTCATCCTCGGAGACGTTCTGGGTGCCGGCATCTACGCATTGGTGGGCGTCATCGCCGGTGAAGTTGGTGGAGCCGTCTGGGTACCACTGCTCGTAGCGCTCGTCATGGCATTGCTGACAGCAACGTCGTATGCCGAACTGGTCACCAAATATCCGCGAGCGGGCGGCGCAGCCGTCTTCGCCCAACGGGCGTATCGGAAACCACTGATCTCGTTCCTTGTCGGCTTCTCGATGCTGGCGGCCGGCGTAACCAGTGCGGCGGGACTCGCCCTCGCATTCTCGGGCGACTATCTCAAAGCCTTCATCGACGTCCCAACCGTTCCAGCGGCGCTCGTCTTCCTGCTCCTGGTGGGACTTCTCAATGCCAGAGGCATCAAGGAGTCGATGCGCGCCAACGTCGTCATGACAGTCGTGGAGGTCACCGGGCTCGTCCTCGTTGTCGTCCTCGCTTGCATAGTTCTCGGGCGCGGCGACGGAACCCTGAGCCGCGTCGTGGAGTTCGACGACAGCCGATCGCCTGCACTCGCGGTGCTGGCTGCGGCACTCCTCGCGTACTACTCTTTTGTCGGCTTCGAAACGTCCGCGAACGTCGCCGAAGAAGTGAAGAACGTGAGCAAGGTCTACCCACGCGCACTGTTCGGAGCATTGCTGACAGCCGGCGCCGCCTATGTCCTTGTCGTCCTGGCTGTCTCGGTGGTCCTGCCCGCCGACGAACTTGCCGCATCCTCCGGGCCACTGCTGGAAGTTGTGTCAGCTGCCGACGTCGGCGTTCCGCCTCGCCTGTTCAGCCTGATCGCGTTGGTCGCCGTCGCCAACGGCGCACTGCTGACAATGATCATGGCGAGCAGGCTGACATACGGGATGGCATCGGAAGGCTTGCTCCCGAGCGTCTTCGCTCGGGTACTGCCGCAGCGACGGACCCCCTGGGTGGCGATTATCGCGACCACCGCCGTCGCCATGGCTCTCTGCGTCACCGGATCGCTGTCAGCCCTGGCGGAGACGGTGGTACTCCTGCTGCTTTTCGTATTCATCAGCACCAACATCGCCGTCCTGGTTCTGCGCCGTGACGCAGTGCAACACAAACACTTCCGAACGCCGATCATCTTCCCGATCCTCGCTCTCGGTACGTGCGTTGCGTTGCTCATCCAGCAGAGCGCTGCGACGTGGTTACGCGCATCATTACTCTTGGCCGTCGGAGTAGTGCTGTACGCCCTCTCCCACCGCCGATCCACGAAGTGAGGTGCGATGTACAGGAGCCGGTGTGATGACCGACAGTTCTGACGCGTCAGATGTAATTCAGCGTCGAGAGCGAAAGATCAACAGGCGAACCCTGACGTACGGCGTGTCAGTCGTTCTGGCTACCGCGGTTTTGGTTATCGCGATCGTGTGGTTGGGCTCCCGGCGGGGCGAATGCTTCGGTACCGACACCTTGCTGTGCTCACAGAAGGATCGCCGACTGGCGGTCTTCGTCCCGAGCCTGATGTTGCTGCTCGGGACCGTGGGCGCGTTCTTGCGAGCCTCCCTGCGATTGCACCGCCTGCGGCGCCTCTACATCCGGCCGTACATGGCGTGGGCCTTGGCGGGCCTCACCCTGACGTATCTGACCGGAGCTTACTTCTTGATCGGGGTTTAGATTCTCTGAATACGTCTGTTCAGCAACCAGATTGAGTCGACAGCCGCAAATCAGAATCGCGGATCGTCGATCGCAGTGAGGACTACTTCCCGCACTGACGTCGAAGACGACAAACTCGAGATCGAGCGCACCGTATCCACAACGTCATGTACCGGGACCAGAGATCCCTCTCCCCTGGCGGCAGCGACGTCTCGGGGCACGTCGAGTCCGTCTTCTGTATTGAGATATCCGAGATGAAGGACAGTCACGGCGAGTCTGTCCTTCCGGTAGCCCTCTCTCAACGCGTCGGCAATGCCGTTGATCGCGAACTTCGATGCACCGAACGCAACCTCCGGCCTACCGCTTCGCGGGAGTCCCGAGGTGGACCCGGTCAAGATGATCCGAGGTCGAGGACGGCCGATCATTCTCGGGATCAGGCGCTTGAGCAGGAGAATTGTGGCCGTGATGTTGGCGTTGATCATTTCGAGCATTTCCATGTCCGATTGTTCTGCGAATGCATAGTCAGTGGTGAAGGCGTCCCCTTCCCAAATCCCGACGTTGCAAATCAGGGTGTCTACACCTCCGACAAGCTCCTGATCGATCGAGTTCGCCGCCGTAACAGGGTCGGTCAGGTCTACTTCGATCCACTCGGAGACGTCGAACCCGTCAGGGCGCCGCCGAGAGATGCCGAGAACTTCGTGGCCGTCGCTCCTCAGTCCCTCGATCAAAGCACGACCGAGACCTCGGCTCGCACCGACAACAACCGCCCTCGCCACAATTACACCCTTCGTCGCTCGCTCATTCCATCCTAACGATCCGGTGGTCGCCGATAGTCAGGTCGTCACGTTCGAGTGATCGCGAAAAGTGTCGAAGAGTGTACGTGGCTCCCTCCCGAGCACCTCGTGCACACCGTTGGAAATGTAATCGTCACGACCTTTGGATATCGCAACGAACAGGTTTGTCAGCGACTGCACGAAGGATTCAGGAATTCCCATACGTGCTGCATCGGATTTCCATTCGAGAACGGAGATCGATTCGAATCTCCCTGCATCCGTGCCGGTTACATCGGCGAGAACCCGGAGGGCTTCCTCGAACGAGTAGGACTTCGGACCCGTCAGCGGCAAAGGACCGCTCGGTGAAGGGTCGTCCATCGAAAGGATGGAGGAGGCCACTTCTGCGATGTCTCGGTAATCGATGAACGGCTCCGAACCGGTTCCCGCCGGGAGCCTCAATGTGCCGGTGGCCTGAAGTTGTCCCGCGAACATACCCGTCGTGAAATTCTGCGCGAACCAACTCGGTTGAAGGAAAGTGCTCTTCACCGCCGACTGGGCAAACGCGAATTCGGCCCCGACAGCTATGCCGTCACCACTGACGGATGGGTTTCGAGCGGTCAGAACAACTGCGTGCTCCACGCCGCAATTCTCCAAAAGGTCCACGAAGGCACCAAAATCCACCACTCTTTCGGGCAGCACCACGTACGCGCGCGAGACGCCTTCGACTGCTTGCCGCCACGTGTCCTGCGTGAACCAGTCGAAGGGCGTGGACCGAGACGAACGGGAGGCTCGCCGTACCGCGTGTCCTTCGCTCTCCAGTGAATCCGCCACTATCCGACCAGTTTGGCCAGTACTTCCGAGTACCAAAATCTCTCTACTTTTTGCCATGGTTGAACGCTAGTTTCGTCGTCGGTCAGCGCACCATGCTCGCGGGTTCAGGATCCATGTGATTGCGTTTCGCCCCTCCAACTCTCCATTTGCCTAGTATCAGGAGATGCTCAGTCCCGTAGACAGCGCACTCTCGGCATTTCGTATCGTGAGCTTCGATATCGCGAACACCGGCATCGCCAACACCGGCATCGAGGACTTCGATGCGTCTGCAGAGTCGTCGACATTCGAGGTGGGATTCTCCCGAAAGTTCCTTATTTTCAGCAATACTGAACTATCACTCGAGATAACATCTACCGCTTCACGCGGAGAAGTTACAGCGCTCCACGCTGGTGAGGTCGGCATCCTGTGCCTGCCCGCTGACCGTGACTTTCGCCTGTCCGAACCACATCGCGATTCGGATCGAACGAAAAGGTCCAGTCGCCCACCCGTCCTCGTATTCTCCTTCGAGTCGGCAGGAAATCTGTATTCGATTCTGGAGCATCATCTTCCGAATCTTTTGACGTCGAGAACCTCAGAGGTGAGCTCGGTATCCCATGTCCTGCAGTCGCTTGCCCGGGAACACGACAACTGGGCCGATGGGAAAGGATTCCCATCCACGGCGGTCAGACTCCTCGAATCGATTGTCTGCCTGATGCTCGCGGAGTGGTCTGCCGGTTGGAATGTGGGGAACCTGTCGCACGATCCCCGTCAATCGATCAGTGCCGTATTGCGCGAGGTCTACTCGAATCCCGGGAAGAAATGGACCCTGCCGGCGATGAGCGCCATTGCCGGCATGTCGCGATCCATGTTCGTCTCTGAATTCAAAAGTTCCGTCGGTGAACCCCCGATGCAACATCTACGCCGGTGGAGGCTGGCCTTGGTCGCGGATTCGCTGATCGTCGATCCATCGCTCACATTGGATCGTTTGGCAAAGAAGACCGGGTATTCGGATGCGTTCAATCTCAGTACCGCGTTCAAGACGCATTACGGGGTGTCACCTTCTCAGTACCCCTCTCGAGCTCGAACCGAATAATCCCTACCTGCACATCACCCGTTTCGAGTGAGTCGCGATGCGCCGGGAGCAGCCAGGCTGTGGGGAGCGTCAACGCGCCCGAATGGTCTCACGATGCCGCCGAACTGACGCCGAAGTTATTCGCTCGAGAGCGACGCCGTCCTCGCGAATTGCGCTTCCGACTTGAAGGCCATCTACGCCTGAGGCTCAGCGTAGCCCGCCGAGTCGGGCGACTATCATGGACGCGTGCAGGAGGTGAGCGACGAGACTCGAAACTACGGCGGTCGACCGGTATCGGCTCGGCGTGCCGAAAGGCGGCTGCAGTTCATTTGGGCTGCGCTGGAAGTCTTCTCGGACAAGGGCTACGCCTCGAGTTCGGTCGCGGACATCTGTACCACTGCGAGCCTTGCACGACGACAGTTCTACGACGAGTTCGACAGCCGCGAAGATCTGTTGATCGCACTGTACGACCAGATCCAAAGCGATGCGCGGGACGCGATGCTGACTGCGATCGCTGACGAAAAGCCCGACACACTAGCCGATCTCGCAGAGACGGCGATGACAGCGTTCGTCGAGTCGATCGGCAGCGATCCTCGGCGAGCTCAGATCTCGTACGTAGACATCGTCGGGGTCAGCCTGCGAGTGGAAGCACATCGAGTAGAGCGGCGCACAGAATGGGCCGTGTTCTTCAAAACGACAGTTCAAAATGCCGTGGGTGAGGATTTCGTTCCCCCCGGAGGATACGAAATGGCGTCGACAGCATTCATCGGCGCACTCATAGCTCTCGTGCATCAGTGGAGCACTACGCCCACCCGCACGCCCGTCGACGGTCTTGTCAAAGTCATGTCCACGATTCTGAGCGCTCTGATCGGCACCGACACCTCGTCCAGCTGATTCGACCGCGGCGCGCCACACGCTGCAGCGTCTTCCTCGGAACCCTTCTGCCTTCCGGCCCTTCTCCCGCAGGCCGGAATCTTCCTCAGCGGCGGCGCGCGGTGCAGGGCCCCATACAGACTCCAACTGTGGCGAACACCGATGCGAGACGACCATTGCGAGTCCCGTCACATGTGCGCTACCTTGAGGGAAAGTTAGACAACAATGTCTTACACGGAAGATCTGAGAAGAAATGCACAAAGCTGCGCTGCTCCGTCTCACGACAGTGGGCTTCCTCGCTGTCGGAGCATTTTCCATGAATCTCGCTCTTGCACAAGCGGAATCGCAAGATTTCTATCAACCACCCACGACATTGCCGGCAGGGGAGGGCACGATGATCAAGTCCGAGCCTACCCCTCTGCTCGGTCAGATACCCGGCATCCCTGGCACTTGGCCGGGCAATGGCGAGAAGATCATGTACACCTCCACTCTCGTGGACGGAACTCCCGTGGCCACCACGGGCGCAGCCATCACGCCGGCGTTTCCCTGGCGCGGGCCCGGTGAACGACCTACCGTGGTCGTCGCTCCGGGTACGTTCGGCCAGGGCGATCAATGCGCCGGTTCGAAGAACCTTGCGTGGGCCTTCAATATTCAGATCAGCCCTCAGTTGAGCTTGCCCGTCAACTACAACGTCGCCGACGCCGGCTTGCTGCTCACCGCAGGGTTTCGAGTAGTCATGCCCGACTACATCGGACTTGGCACTCCCGGGATTCACACCTACGTCAACAGGGTCGAGCAGGGCAACGCCGTCGTCGATGCCGCGCGCGCCTCGAATCAACTGTGGAATCTGCCTGACTCCACGCCGATCGCGTTCTGGGGCTACTCCCAGGGCGGCGGGGCGAGCGCATCCGCTGCAGAAATCGTCGGCGAGCGGGCACCAGAGCTGCACATGCTCGGTACCTACGCGGGGGCAGCCGATCCCGATCTGCGCGAAGTTCTCCGCAAGGCAGACGGGTCACTACTCACCGGAGCGATCGGGTACACCCTCAACAGCCTGATGGCGAGATACCCCGAGCTAGGTCCGATCTTCGACAAGCGGCTCAACGAGGAGGGAAAACAATGGCTTACGACCAGTGCGACGCAATGCGTGCCGGATACCGGGCTGACATCGTTGGGTACTCGTAGTACCGATTACACCGTCGACGGAAAATCCTTCTCTCAGATCCTCTCCGAAGAGCCGGAACTCGCGGCAGTAGTCGACGATCAACAGATCGGACGCACGACCCCCTCTGCCCCGGTATACCTGCACACGTCCACCAACGACGACATCGTTCCCGCTGATTCCGTTGCAGCACTGAGAGACAGATGGTGCGCATTGGGAGCGGAAGTCGAATACACACAAGACGACATCACGCCGCCATTACTACCGGGGTCAACTCTCAGCCATGATTTCGGAACGGCGACCGGAATGCCGCTAGCGGCAAAGTTCCTGTGGGACCGAATCAACAAGGCACCGGTCAACTCAGCGTGCAGTGCCTGACGGGCTGACCGAGAACGCCGATGGCCTGGCCACTGCCGAAAACAAGGAACACCAACCGAAGGGAACGGCATGGCTGACGTAACTGTTGTTTTGGTACACGGTTTTTGGGGCGGCGCGGCCCACTGGGGCAAAGTCATCGTCGATTTGCACGCCAGGGGATATTCGAATCTCCGCGCCGTCGAACTGCCTCTGACATCACTCGCTGACGATGCCGAACGCACGCGCAAGATGGTCGAGCAGATTCAAGGCCCTGTTCTGCTGGTCGGTCACTCCTATGGCGGTGCAGTCATCACCGAAATGGGGGACCTCCCCAACGTCGTCGGGCTGGTGTACATCGCAGCGTTTGCACCCGATGCCGGCGAAAGCCCGGGCGGTATCACCCAACAGAACCCACCCGCCGCTGCCGCAAATCTGACACCGGACTCCGACGGATACCTGTGGATCATTCAGGAAAAGTATCGCGAAAGCTTCTGTCAGGATCTCGACGTCAATGACTCACTGATCATGGCAGTTACCCAAAAAGCACCATTGGCAAGTACTTTCGGTGACGCGGTTACTGCACCGGCGTGGAAGGTCAAGCCGAGCTGGTACCAGGTCTCCAGTGAAGATCGAATGATCCATCCCGACAACGAGCGCATGATGGCTGGGCGAATGAACCCCCGCAAACTCGTCGAGCTGCCGGCTGGGCACGCATCCTTGGCGTCGCAGCCGTCAGCGGTAACCGACTTGATCGTCGACGCGCTCAGCGACATTCAAGTCTGACAACCCGATCACTCATCCCCCGAGCGGCAGGTCCCGGCCCGCTCGGGGGGTATCGGACCGAACCGGTACGCCACACGGAGAGCAGAGAATTGCTGAGCGAGCATGGATACAGCGTTTTCTGCATCAGATTGAACGCTCTTTTCGCAACCCGCCAACCTGGATTGACCAATGCACGAGTCTGCGACGCACTTCGCCAGCAGGGGTATCGCATATCGACGCCCTACCTTTCTCAACTTCGCACCGGGGTTCGCCGCGCCCCGTCAGCGACTGTGATGCATGGCCTCGCACAGTTCTTCGGTGTCACAACCAGCCACTTCTTCGACAGCCGAGGCGATTCAGGAACTGAAGACTCGCGACACTCGGATGCCTTGCTCATTGCCCAGTTGTCGGATGAACCGGTGAAGCATCTTCTCGGACTGACAAACGCTTTGTCGTTTGATTCCCAGGAGATGCTGATTTCGTTAGTTGATCGGTTACGGGGATCCGACAGACTGGCGAGCCGCAAGTCAAGATCGCAGTGAATGTCGACTCTGCAGCGTCCAAGCCCACGCATCGATAGGCCCCCGCCCAGGCAGGCAAGGCAAGGCAAGCGAACGCAAGGACATGTTTCGTGGTCTGACCAACATGTTCAGCAGGTGTGTAGATCGGCAGGCTAGGTGGATGACCTCTCCCATGCCCTTCGGGGCCCTGACGGCCCCGAACAGCGCAACTCGAACGCACAGCAGAATGTCGCATGCTTCCGAGCGAGGTGTAGCCGGCGAGCCGTCGAGGATTCACTCGCGAGTGAATCGGCGCACGCTGTTCGCAGGGGCGGCGGCACTCGCAGCCGCAGTCACACCCGCTGCCCCTGCAACTGCTACCGCAGTCACCGGCGTCTCTTCAGCTTCCCCCGCGCGACCGGACTACCTTCTCGTTCACGGTGGCAGCCATGGAGGTTGGTGTTGGCGCAAACTCGCGCCGATGTTGCAACGCGGCGAAAACCGAGTGATCACTCCGACGATCACCGGCGTAGGTGACCGATCCCATCTCCTCCATGCAGAGTTGAGCTACGACGACGCTGTCAACGACATCATTCGGACGATTGAAGCAGAGGAGCTCACAGACTTCGTACTGGTCGGCCACAGCATCGGTGGTGCTTACATAACCTCGGTGGCTGACCGGATGCCTGAGAAGATCCGTCGATTGGTCTACCTCGACGCTGTCGTCATCGAAAACGGTGAGACAGTGCTGTCCACAATGCCACTCGGCAGTCAGGAGGTACTCCGAACGCTTGTCGCTGCCACCGGCGGGCACGCTGTACCCGCCCCGACAGATCCCACGATGTTCGGTCTCACCGATCGAAATGACATCGATTGGGCGAAAAGGCAACTCACTGCGCACCCATGGTCGACCTGGAGTGACACAGTCACTCTCACCGGTCCGGCTGGAGCTGGACTTCCACGGCACTACATCGACTTCACCGAGCCCGCCTTCCCCGACATCCAAGCGTCGAAGCAGCGGGTGCTGAACAACTCGCGCGAGTGGCAACTCGATCGGATCAACACCGGGCACGACGGGATGATCTCCGCTCCCCGAGCAGTCGCCAAGCAGATATTGTCCTACGACCGCTGACTCGATCAGCGGCGAAACTATCGACGATTCAGATTGGACGCCACTCGAAATGCAGCGCGAAAACATTGCTCCACAACTCATTACGGGTAGGTTCGGATACAACGCCGCGGTCAGAATCAGCGCACCTTCGGAGTTTCTCTTCGTATCGGGGCATGAGGGACGAGGCAGCGTGGACACACGCGGAGGCGTCGGCGACTTCAGAGCCCAAGTTGCAACGACTTTTGTCAACATCGACCGCACCCTCGAAGTTGCGGGCTTCAGTTTCAGAGACGTAGTACAGATCCGCATCTTTGTCAGAGACATAGCTGCTGCAACCTCGAACTACGATGTTGTTCTCGATGCCCTCGAAACCTACCAATGCTCACCAGCCAGCTTGATGGCTGAGACTACCGGGCTGTCCGACCCGGCAATGCTGGTCGAGATCGAAGCTGTGGCAGTCCGCTAGGGCACCTCGAACGAAATTGACGGATATCTCCAATTCCGCAGAGCGGTACTCATATTCGATCTCACGGATGAATTTCTTTTCGGCAAGCGAACGTAATGGAGGAATAGTCGTGGCGCAGCAATACACTTTCGTTCTCGTGCATGGAGCTTGGCATACCGGGGAGCACTGGGCACCAGTGGCGAAACACCTGCTTGCAGTCGGCCATCGCGTGTACACGCCCACGGTCTCGGGGTTCGGGGTATCACAGATGAGTGTCCGACACGCGGACGGTGTCGAGTCGATCGTTCGGTACATCACCGAGCGAGACATCACGGATTTCATTCTGGTGGGACACAGCTTCGGCGGCACGGTCATTTCCAAGGTCGCAGAGGTATTTCCTGACCGCATTCGACGACTTGTGTATTGGAACGCCTTTGTTCCAGCGAATGGCAACAGCATCAACGACGAGTCCCCTGCTCACTATCGAGAGATGGTGCGCGAAGGAGCGGTGGATGGAATGTTCTCCTTGCCTTGGAACGTGTGGCGAGAAGCGTTCTTGAACGACGCCGATCACGAGACAGCCATGAGCGCCTACGAGTCTCTATGTCCGACACCGGTCACTATGTTGGAAGACAAACTTGATCTCACGAAGTTCTACGAACTCGTCAACTCCGGGACGATGAGGACTTCCTACCTGAACTGCACGGAAGACACCGCAATGCCCCACGGCGAGTTCGCTTGGCATCCACGATTTTCGAGCAGACTCGGCCTGTGCAGGATCGTTCAGATGGCAGGAAGCCACGAAGCGATTTTCACTACACCAGCGACCCTCGCCGAGAAGCTGGTCGAAGCCGGGCGCGACTGACTCGTTCTGTGGGTGCCGATGTGCCGCTCCGAGACTACGGAGTGGCACCAACGCCGGCGTCCACCAATGACGCAGCGGGATCCGAAGTCTCCGTCATCAAAGCGATGCATATTTCTGTCAGTCGGTCTGCGAGGTCCGCACGGCGCCGAACGCTTCCGATACGGATAGCGTTGCCGATCAACGTCATTGCTGCACTCACGGTGAACTTCGCCTCGGTGGCATCCAAGCCGGGGCGAACTTCACTGAGCGCTCTAACCCACAGCTCCAGGTAGTCCCGCTGAGCTTGGACACATGCCTTTCGGGTGTTGTCGGGAAGCTCGGCGAGTTCCGTCGCCATCAAACCGATGAGGTGTCCGTCTTCCAGGGCAAACGCGATATGAACACCCAAGAGAATGTCGAGCGTCTGGCTCGAATCGCCTACTTGCGACAGGGCCTGCCTCACGGCAAGGTCACGTCGGTCGAAACCACGGGTGATTGCCGTGGACAGAATGTCGAGCTTTGTATCGAAATGGTTGTACACGTTCTGGCCTGTCGTCCCGCAGGCCGCGCCGATGTCCTCGTTGCTCACCGTTCGATACCCGCGTTCGTCGAACAGTTGAATCGCCGCAGTCAGTAGTTGTTCGCGTCGCGAAACGGGTATGGAGATGACCTCTGTGCGCGCAGCGGGAACGTCGGGGTCCGCAGACCCGATGGGGGACAGGGAAACACGCGCCGAAAGGTCGAACAGCAGTGCCTCCATCTGGCGGGGAGGCATCGAGATTCGGTGACTTGACGAACTGCTGAACACTGCAAGGATCGAGTACGCCAGCAGCCGACTGTCGGAGTCGGAAAGGTCAGACCTGTGCGCTTGCACCAGCTCCGAGATGCGAGAGGTACTGAACCGCAACTTCTTACGCAGCATCTCTCGTTGGTCGTCGTCCAGATACCTGGCTTCACGCTGCCACAACAGCGGCAGCCCGCGGCGCTCGACCGACGTTGCCGACAGCGTTGTCAGCAACGTGTACAGATCCGTTGCACCGCCGACAGATTCATTGAGAGACTCGATCCCGGCCAGAACCGCGTGATAGAGCAGGCTGTTCTTGTTTCGATAATGGCGATAGAGCGCGGACGTCGTGATGTCCACACGAGCGGTGACATCCGAAACAGAAATGTTGTGATACCCGTGCTCCCGGAACAGCTCGCTTGCTGCTGTCAATATCTGTTGCTTACGGTCGCGGGGTCGACGGACGGCAGTCATCGGTTCCCTTTCACGTGGCACGCCGCCATCCTATCGTCGATTCGGTCATTGCGTCAGATTCACAAAGCGAGTGTACTCGCATGAAGACGACTCATAACCAGAAAAGTCCAGTTACCTACTATTCTGCACACTCGGGAACCTCAGGTAGCTACTTTCGACTCGTAGCTTTCCAGACGATCTCCTTGTCACGCTCGGGGTTGGCGAAAATCAAGGTTCCGAACGCAAACAGGACCGCAACCAATCCGAAGGCCTGGAACGCAGTGGCATAGCCCGCAGCCGGAGTATCGGCAGCGTCGACGATCCGCCCGGTCACGTAAGGGCCGATCAAACCCCCGATTCCCATCATTGCCATGAAAACTCCGAGCGTTCCGGCTGTCTGCCGGGGCGGACATATTTCGGAGATCGTGGCGATGATCAGCGGATAGCCGGACGCGAGGAACCCGTATCCGACCGAGACGATCGCGACCGCCAGCGCGGGGGCCGACACGTAGGGCAGGAACACCATGATCATTCCGCTGACGAGCACACCCACCGAGGGAACGATTATTCGAATCAGGCGGGACGTGGCGCCGCGAGAAGTCAGACGATCTCCGGAAGAGGAGAGGATCAACATCAAGATCAGGCCCGCAATGCTGGGGAATGCGAACATCGAACCAGCCTGCAGTCGGCTGTATCCCAGGCCCACTTCGAAGTACGACGGAAGCCAGGTCAGCACAACCGCGACGATGGCGTATATCGCCATCACCAGCATTGTGCAGCTGATGAACGTCCGCGTTCGGAAGATGCGTATCCACGGCACCGCCGGCTCGTCGGTCTCGGCTGCACCGGCTCCCGCCTCTTCTCGTCGCTTTCCACTACGGATATAGGGACCCTGCGACCACAGGGGCAGCCAGAGCACGCACCACAACACGCCGAGCACCGCCATGCAAACCACGGCCGCACGCCACCCCCACGTGACCGTCACGAAGGCAAGCGCGGGAGCCACGGCAATCTTCGCCAGCGAGGCCGACCCGGCGAGAAGCGCACCTGGAAGTCCACGTTTCGCCGGCGGATGCCAGGAGAACGCGGCGGTGTGCGTCAGGGGCCCGCTCGGCCCCTCAGCCAAACCCAACAGCATCCGACTGACCACCAGCACAGCAAAACTCGCCGTGATGACCATCGGGAGCATTGCCGCCGACCAGAGCAAGGCCAACACCGCCAGCGCCCATCTCAGTGTCGTTATTCGGGCAATCGCTCCGGAAAAGAAACCGCCGATCGTGAAGGTGAGGAAGAACAAGCTACCCACGAGACCGATCTGGGATGCTGTCAACCCCAACTCCTTGGACAACGGTTGGGCAATGATGCCCAAAACCGCTTTGTCGCCCCAGTTGATGACGGTCAGGAAGACCAGCAGCGAGGTCAAACCCCAAGCACGGCGACGTGATTCGGGCGGTGCGGGCACTGCTGTCCCCGAAGATGCTTGTTGGTGTGTTGCCACTTGACGAGGCGTTGCCTTGGGTGTGGTCCGGGGTGTTGTCACTGTCGGATCCTTCGAGGAGACGGTTTGATCAACGGGCACTGCCAACGCAGTGCAGGGGCAGACTTGTCGCTTGGTTTGGTGACACTTCGAGTTCACATCGATGTTTGGAATCGAGATCCATCACGCTCTTCTTCCGCAGAGAAGACACGTCAGTTGGCCATTCCTTGAGAGAAAACCACCGAATAGCACTGCCAGATAAGCAGAAACAGACAGTTCGATGCCCGCCTCCCTCAGGTCGAAATTTTCCGTTCAGCCATCCGTGCGCGGGCATTTCTCATGCAATGTCGCTTCAGGGAATTACTTGGGATTCACTTTGAGCTATTTTCCCTACTGTGTCAAGGGTCACTTCGAACTACCGACGACACTGGTGACCTTGCCGAAAGGCCAGTTCCCTCGAAACCCAACCGCACGATGCCCCAACACGTGCGGTGACAATCGACAGCTTCCGGCACCCCAGAGTGTCCGTCACTCGCCACCTACGCCCCATCCTGCCAAGGTTGCACGCAACTGTGAACGCATTGGAATAGCGCTTGACCAGCTGTGACAGCGAAGATGCTTGACATACATACTTTTAAGTCCTAAAAGTGAATCATCAGTAATTGCGAATGAAACTCCCGGAGCCACGACGCCTCGGGATATCGCAGCGCCGGAGCAACCACCGGCCTGGACTACCGCCAATTACGTTTCGCTACAACACTCTTCACTCGAAAGGGAACACCGTGGGAAATGGGATCGCGGGAACTGGGACCGTGGGTAACCTGGAGGGAAAGGTCGCTCTCGTATCCGGGTCGGGACGTGGGATCGGTCGAGAAATCGCACTCAAATTCGCCCGCGAGGGTGCAGCGGTGACAATCAACGACTTGGATCCCGAAGCTGCTGCACAGACCGAGCACGACATCAAGGCGGCCGGCGGGCAAGCAGTCAGCGTAGTGGGTTCAGTGTCCGAGGACGGTTTCGCGGAGCGATTCGTCAGCACTGCGGTCGAGACCTTCGGTGGTATGGACATCATCGTCAACAACGCCGGATATACCTGGGACTCGGTGATTCAGAAGATGACCGACGAGCAGTGGGACACCATCGTGGACGTGAATCTCAAAGCGCCGTTCCGCATCCTGCGTGCGGCGCAACCTTTCATCAAAGCCAACCCGACCGAATACCACCGCAAGGTGGTGAACGTGTCGTCGGTGTCGGGGTACTACGGGAACGCCGGCCAATCCAACTACGCCGCCGCCAAAGCCGGACTGATCGGACTGACCAAGACTCTTGCCAAGGAATGGGGTCGGTACAGGGTCAACGTCAACGCAGTGGCCTTCGGACTGATCATCACGAGAATGACCGAGGTGTCCGCGGACGCGAACGCGACGTTGACGATCGACGGCCGCGAGATTCGCGTCGGCGTCAACCCTGATCGCTTGGCCGTCGCGTCGAAGATGATCCCATTCGGCCGAGGCGGCAATCCGGTGGAAGCCGCGGGGGCGGTGTACCTGCTGTGCACTCCCGAATCGGACTACATCAACAGCCAGTGCCTCGTCGTCGACGCCGGACGCGTCTGACCCAAAACACGTCATCTCACCACAAATCTTCAGGAGCGCATCATGAAACGTACCGTCTATGCCCCCGAGCACGAGGCATTCCGCGAGACCATCCGGACCTTCATCGCCAAGCAGGTGACGCCGAACTACCCGGAGTGGGAGAACGCGAATCAGGTACCGCGTGAGTTGTTCAACCAGCTTGCAGAACTCGGCGCGACGAGTTTCGACATCCCCGAGGAGTTCGGTGGCGCCGGGCCCACCAGCTTCAAATTCCAAGCTGTCATCCAAGAGGAAACAGCTCGTGCAGCAGTAAGTTTCGGACACTACGGAGTGAGCATCGGCATCGTGCTGCCGTACCTGCTGCGCCTTGCCGACGACGAGCAGAAGCAGCGGTGGCTTCCAGGCGTGGCGAGCGGCGAGACCATGCTCTGCATCGCCATGACCGAGCCGGGAACCGGATCGGATCTGGCAGGCATCAAGACCACGGCGCGCCTGTCCGAAGACGGCACCCACTACATCCTCAACGGTGCCAAGACCTTCATCACCGGTGCCCGCAACTCGGAACTCTGCGTCGTAGCCGCTCGAACCTCCGCGCCGTCCGAGGAGGACCGACGCTTCGGACTCAGCCTCCTGGTAGTTCCCACCGACAGTGTCGGCTTCAATTTCGGACGCAAGCTCGACAAGATCGGTATGAAGTCTTCCGACACCAACGAACTCTCGTTCACCGATGTTCGAGTTCCGGTCGAGAATCTCCTCGGCGAGCAGGACAAGGGATTCTCCTACCTCGGCCAAAACCTCCCCCGCGAACGACTTTCCATCGGTGTCGGCCAGACCGCATGTGCGGCCGCGGCGATCGAGTTCGCGTCGGAGTACGTCCGCCAGCGTCAAGTCTTCGGTAAACCTGTTGCATCCTTCCAGAACACCAAGTTCGTTCTTGCCGAATGTGCTACCGAAGTCGCTGCCGCGCAGGCACTGGCGGACAAGGGACTCGATCTCGACGACTCCGGAGAACTCACCGCCGCCGATGCTGCACGCATCAAGCTGTTCTGCACCGAGATGGCAGGCCGCGTGATCGACAAGTGCCTACAACTGCACGGCGGCTACGGGTACATCCTCGAATATCCGATCGCTCGCCTGTACGCCGACACGAGAGTCTCGCGCATTTACGGCGGTACCAGCGAAGTCATGAAGACCATCATCGCCAAGGACATCGGTCTCTGATCTCCAACCGACTCGGACACAGGAGCTTTCATGCGTGATGCAGTCATTGTCGATGCGGTACGGACACCGATCGGCAAACGTGGTGGCGGGTTGTCCACCACGCATGCAGTCAATCTGTCAGCGCACGTTCTGCGCACGCTGGCAGAGCGAACCGGGCTGGACCCCGCAATCGTCGACGACGTGATCTGGGGTTGCGTCGGAACCCTCGGCATGCAGGCCGGCTGTATCGCCCGGTCGGCAGTACTCGGTGCAGGATGGCCCGAACATGTCCCTGGCGTGACAGTCGACCGTCAATGCGGCTCTTCGCAGCAGGCCGTACACCAGGCGGCAGCGGGCGTGATCTCGGGCCAGTACGACGTCGCAGTCGCGGGCGGAGTCGAGATGATGAGCGTCATCCCGCTCGGCGCGGCTGCGCGTGCCGGCGACTACGGGCCGATGCACGGTCCACTAGTGCTGGGGCGCTACGACATCGAGCGATTCAACCAAGGACTCGGCGCTCAGATGATCGCCGACGAGTACGGCATCAGTCGCGCCGACATGGATCGACACGGCCTCGACTCGCATGCCCGAGCTGCTGCCGCTGTCGACGCCGGCCGTTTCGCCGGCCAGATCGCTCCGGTCGCGGTCACCGACGCCGAAGGCGCCACCCGGATCATCGAGGCGGACGAAGGTATCCGTCGCGGCGGGACCATGGAACGCCTCGCCGAGCTGCCGGCAGCGTTCGAGGGAACCGAGATCACGGCGGGAAACGCTTCCCAGGTTTCCGACGGGTCCGCCGCGCTCCTCGTGACGACCAGTGACGTTGCGCGTGAACACGGTTGGACACCGATCGCCCGCATTCACACTGCGGTCGTGACCGGTACCGATCCGGTGAGCATCCTCAAGGGCCCGATCCCGGCAACGGCGTTGGCGCTGAAGAAGTCCGGGTTGACGCTCTCCGACATCGGCACGTTCGAGATCAACGAAGCATTCGCCGCCGTGTCGCTGGCCTGGTTGCGCGAGACCGGAGCCGACTATTCGCTGATGAACCCCAACGGCGGCGCCATGGCCATCGGGCATCCCGTGGGAGGCTCCGGCGCGCGGTTGATGACCACGATGGTGCACCACATGCGTGACGAGGGAATCCGTTACGGCTTGCAGTCGATGTGTGAGGGCGGCGGCATGGCCAATGCCACCATCCTCGAGTTGCTCTGAATGCGCCTCACACACAACGAATCAACCACCAATCCACGAAGACCAGTAATCACAAGGGAGCACCGATGAGTCGCAAAGTACTAGTCGCCGGGGTCGGAATGATCCCGTTCACGAAGCCAGGGCGCAGCGAGCACTACTACGAGATGGGCGCGAAGGCCATTGTCAACGCACTCGCGGACGCCGGAATCGGATTCGACAAGATCGGGCAGGCCTACGCCGGCTACGTGTACGGGGATTCGACGAGTGGCCAACGCGCCATCTACGGCGCGGGTATGACCGGAATTCCGGTTGTCAACGTCAACAACAACTGCGCGAGTGGCTCGTCCGCGCTGTGGTTGGCCAGACAAGCCGTCGAGTCGGGCGTCGTCGAATGCGCACTCGCCGTTGGCTTCGAGCAGATGCAGCCTGGCGCTTTGGTCAACCACTGGGGAGACCGCCCGGCTCCGATGGAGCGACACGCGGAAGTCCTCGACCGCACCTACGGCATCGACCCCGCCAACCCGTCCATGGCGATGCAGTACTTCGGTGCCGCTGCGCAGGAGTACTCCAAGCGGTACGGGGTCTCGCCGGATCTGTTCGCGAAGATCTCGGTCAAATCCCGCAAGCACGCTGCCAACAACCCGTACGCGGTTTTCCGTGAGCCGGTCACCGAGCAGGAAGTGCTCGAATCAAAGGCACTGTACGGCGGGCTGACTCGTTTGCAGGCCTGCCCGCCCACCTGCGGAGCCGGCGCCGCCATCGTATGCAGCGAAGATTTCGCGCGTGCCCACGGCCTCACACCGGGCGTGGCGATCGCAGCTCAAGAGTTGGTCACCGACTTTCCCAGCGTCTTCACCGACGACGACGTCTTCAAAGTGGTCGGTGCGGACATCACTCGAGTTGCTTCGCAACGGATTTACGAAAAGGCCGGAGTGGATCCACGCGACATCCAGGTCGTGGAATTGCACGACTGCTTCTCGGTCAACGAGGTGCTCTCCTACGAGGCCCTCGGATTGGTCGACGAAGGGTGCTCCGAGAAGTTCATCCTCGACGGCGACAACACCTACGGCGGCCGGATTGTAGTGAACCCCAGCGGTGGTCTGCTGTCCAAGGGGCATCCGCTCGGCGCCACCGGCTTGGCGCAGTGTGCGGAACTGGTGTGGCAGTTGCGCGGCACCGCCGACGCACGACAGGTCGACGGAGCAAAGCTTGCACTGCAGCACAATCTCGGTCTCGGCGGCGCCGGCGTCATCACGCTCTACGAAAAGGTTGCTTAGCAACCACTTCCGCCAACACGTCAACACCGCCGCGCCGTAGCTCGGCGCGAAGAACGAAAGGAAACATCATGGGACAACTCGACGGACGCGTTGCCATCGTCACCGGGGCCGGCGCAGGCCTCGGTCGCGAACACGCATTACTCATGGCAGCCGAAGGCGCCAGCATCGTGGTCAACGACCTGCGCGGAGCACAGCAGGTGGCAGACGAAATCGTCGCTGCCGGCGGCTCGGCCATCGCGGTAGAGGGCTCGATCGCGGAAATGGCCGTCGGTGAGAAGCTAACCGACGCAGCAGTATCCACCTTCGGAAACTTGCACTCGGTGGTCAACAACGCCGGTATCATCCGTGACGCGATGCTGTGGAACATGACCGAGGAAGAGTTCGACTCGGTCATCGCTGTACACCTCAAGGGAACCTTCTCTGCTACCCGCGCCGCCGTGAGATATTGGCGCGACCAGTCGAAGGCAGGCGTGCAGGAGACACGCAACCTGGTCAACACCAGTTCCGGATCCGGACTGCACGGCAACTACGGGCAGTGGAATTACTCCGCCGCCAAGGCCGGTCTGGCCATCCAGGCAGTCAACGCCGCTCGCGAATTCGAGCGATTCGGCGTCAAGGCCAATGCCATCGCTCCCGTGGCGCGCACCGAACCTGTCAAAGCCACGCCCGGCATCAAGGATTTGGTCGGTGAGCCCGTCGACGAGTCAGTCTTCGATCGCTACAACCCCGCCAACTGCTCGTCACTCGTGGCCTACCTGTCGAGCGCCGAGTGCTCGTTCAACGGACAGGTTTTTGCCGTCTACGGCGGCTATGTGGGTCTCTACGGCGGCTACTCGATCGCCGACGAAATTCGTGAGGACCGGCAGCTCGACATCGGAGAACTGACAAAGCTTCTCGGCGACGACGCCTTCCTCAAGTCGGTCGAGACCCGGCGCGCCGGCATCCCGAAGATCGAAGGAGAAACCAAGTGAGTTACACGTTTCCGCTCGACTACAGCAAGGTCCAGGAATTCGTCCGGGCCGTGAAGGCAAACCCAGAACAGCATGCCGGCGAGGATGCGGTGATCCCGCCGACCATGCTCACCAGCGGCCGAATGATCTGGGAGCCCGCAGACCAATCCGGTTTCGCCAAGCTCGGATTCGACCGTCGTCGCATCCTCCACGGTGAGGAGGAGTACATCTTCCACGGCCCACTTCCACGAGCCGGCCAGAAGCTGACCGCCGAGACAACTGTCGGTGACCGCTTCGAAAAGCCCGGAAAGCGCGGTGGTGTGATGACCTTCGCGAAGATGATCACCGAGTTCCGTGACGAGTCCGGAGAACTGATCGCGACGCAGAACAGCACGATCATCGAGACCGCCACAACGGGCGGCAAGGAGGAGGGGAAATGACGACCACGACCGAAACCGTCGTAGCCGGACAACAGGCCGAGAGCAAGACTTTCCCTCCACTGACTCGCACCGACTTCGTCAAGTATCAGGGTGCCTCGGGTGATTTCCATCCGTTGCACCACGACGACACGTTCGCCCGTGAGACCGGCTTCCCGTCCGTGTTCTCCGTCGGCATGCTTCAGGCAGGCATGCTGGCCAGCTACGTCACCGACTGGCTGGGTGTCGAGAACCTGCGTCGGTTCAAGATTCGATTCGCCGACAAGGTCTGGCCCGGTGACGAACTCACCTGCTCTGCTGTCGTCGTCGACACCTACGAGGCCGAGGACGGTCGACGTGCTCGTGTCGAACTTGTCTGCGCTCGTCAGAACGGCGTCAAGGCCCTCGTCGGAGACGCGGAATTCCTGATCGATTAACTCGAGGTCGGGGTGTCGATTCGTCGGCATCTCGACTATCCGCCGTCAGCACCACCCGACTCGAGGAGCACGCCAGCCCATGCATCTGACCCACCTTCTGCACAGGGCGGTTCAACAACAGCCGCACCGACCCTTGACCGTCTGCGAGCATCGCGAGCGCAACGCCCCACAGATCGCGAAGCGAGTCGCCAGACTCGCCGGAGCCCTGCGAGAGCGTGGCGTGGGTCCGGGCGACCGGGTCAGCATCCTGGCGTTCAACTCCGACCGTTACTTCGAGTCGTTGATGGCGACGTGGTGGATCGGCGCTGTCGTCAATCTCGTAAACCGTCACGGTTCCGTCCGTGAAGTCACCGACGCGGTCACCGGAGTCGGCAGCGCTTTTGTACTCGTCGACGAGGAATGCCGGCTACTGGTGACCGGACTCGACGCCACTGTCACGCTCGTCTACATGGGCGACGAGCCGGCTCCCGCCGGAATGGCTGGTTTCGAAGACCTGATCGTCGAAGGCCCCGAGGTCGAGGACGTGCGTGCCGGCGGCGACACCTTGGCCGCGCTGATCTACACCGGCGGAACCACCGGCACTCCCAAAGCCGTCATGCACTCTCATCGCAGTCTCTCCACCGCCCTGCTCGGCGGTACCGGCTTTGCCCGGTCCTGCGAGATCGGTGGCATAACTCTGGTGATGGCTCCTCTGTTCCACATTGCCGCATTGCTCGGCATGATGGCCCAGACCGTGGTCGGCGGCACAGTCGTGTTCGCCAACCGCTTCGACGCCGGCGACGTGCTCGGCCTGATCGCGGGCCGTCGGGTCACCACGATGACCGCGATCCCGAGCATGTTGCAGATGCTCTACAACCATCCGGCCTTTTCGGACACGGACGTCACCAGCGTCAAATCGATTGTGTACGGAGCCGCCCCGATGCCCGCGGCCATCCTGGAACGCGCGATGTCGCGCTTCCCCAACGCGAACTTCGTCCAGGGGTACGGCATGACGGAGACCGCGGTCATCGTCTCCCTGCTCGGATCGGATCACCGGGCCGGTGGTCCTCGCCTGCGCTCGGCGGGCCGTGCAAGCCTGCACGCCGAAATCATCATCGCCGACCGGGAAGGCAACGAGGTGCCACGGGGCACTGTCGGAGAGATCGTCACCCGCGGCGAGCACATCATGCTCGGATACTGGAATCGTCCGGAGGAGACCGCCGAAGCGCTACGCGGGGGCTGGCTGCACACCGGAGACCTCGCGTACATGGACGACGAGGGGTACATCTTCATCGTCGATCGCGCCAAGGACATGATCATCACCGGCGGCGAGAACGTCTATTCGGCCGAGGTGGAGGACGCCGTCGCCAACCACCCCGCTGTGTTGCGCTGCGCCGTCATCGGCCTGCCCGACGCTCAGTGGGGCGAGCGCGTGCATGCAGTGGTGGTCCTCAACCCACAACTGCATGCCACCGCCGAAGAAATTCGCGAGCACGTCAAAACCCAAATCGCAGGGTACAAAGCACCGCGCACGGTTGCCTTCGTCGAAGCACTGACGACCACGGCCACCGGTAAGACCGACAAACGTTCACTGCGCAGCCTCTACACCTAGCCAACCCCGCGTCGTCCGCGGAACAAGGAGACTTCCCATGAAGCGCACAATCTTCGACGATCAGCACGATGCCTTTCGCGAGGTGTTCCGGGGTTTTCTACACAGGGAGGTCGTCCCTGAATTCGCGAAGTGGGAGGAACAAGGTTACGCGCCACGCGAGTTCTACCGCAAGCTCGGAGAATTGGGAGTCATGGGCTTCGACATCCCGGAGGAATACGGCGGCGCGGGGGCGACGAGCTACCGCTATCTGATGATCATCGGAGAGGAAGCCGCGCTGGCCGGTGTCTCATTGGGTAACTACCACGCGAGCGCCGGAATCGTTCTGCCCTACTTGCTCACTCTCGCAAACGAGGATCAGAAGAAGCGCTGGCTGCCCGCCTGTGCGAGTGGGCAGGCCGTGCTTGCCGTGGCGATGACCGAGCCGGGGACGGGTTCGGATCTGGCCGCCATTCGCACCACCGCGAAGCTCTCCGACGACGGAGAAAGCTACATCCTCAACGGCGCAAAGACCTTTATCACCAACGCCTCTCAGGCGACACACATGGTCGTGGTCGCCCGCACCGGCGACCCAGGTGAGAATCGCAGAGGCGGGCTCTCGCTGTTTGTCGTCGACACCGAATCCACCGGCTTCGAAGTTGGTCGCCGATTGGACAAGATCGGTTTGAAATTCAGCGATACCTGCGAGGTCTCGTTCACCAACGTCCGGGTACCGGTCACCGATGTACTCGGCGAGGAAGGAGCGGCCTTCAGCTACCTCGGACAGAACCTGCCCCGCGAACGCCTCGCCATGGCGGCCGGAGGGTGCGCCACCGCAGCCGCTGCCATCGCCCACGCGGTTTCCTACACCAGCGACCGACGAGTCTTCGGAAAATCGGTCGCAGACTTCCAGAACACCAAATTCGTTCTTGCCGAATGCGCTACGGATCTCGCCGCAGGTCAGACAATGGTCGATCACGCCGTCGCACTCGAAGACGCCGGCGAATTGAGTGCCGTCGACGCTGCGATCTGCAAGCTCTTCTGTACCGAGATGGCAGGCCGCGTGATCGACAAGTGTCTACAACTGCACGGCGGCTACGGGTACATCCTCGAATACCCGATCGCACGGTTGTACGCGGACACGAGGGTGTCGCGAATCTACGGCGGCACCAGCGAAGTCATGAAAACGATCATCGCGAAATCCCTGAGCCGGTAGGAGCCCCGATGGACGAACTGTTGCAGCTCACTCACGCAGGCACTGCATACGGCGGGGCACCCGAATTTCGCGGAACCTGCTGTGCCGGTGGCCCAGATCGCGCCTACGGCGGCCATGTCGTCGCGCAGGCCCTGCTCGCTGCGCACCGCACCGTCGACCCTGTACGGTACGTGAACTCGCTTCACGCGTACTTCCTGTCCATGGGTCGACCGGGCGCCGAGGTGCAGTACCGAGTGCGAATCCTCCGAGACGGTGGCACCTATGCACTACGAGAGGTGACCGCCTTCCAGGGCGGCAATGCGCTGCTCTCACTGACCGCATCCTTCAAGAAGGAGGAACTCGGACCCGATCGCCATATTGCGATGCCCCACGTTCCCACACCGGAATCAATTCCGGCACAGAGCGAATCCGTTGATCGATTCTGGTCGGGCATCACGTCCTCGGCCATTCGCCAGGCAGTGCAGGTGCGCCCGATCAGCGGAGATTCGGCCGACGACGACGCTGCCGACCACGGTGGTGGCAGGGACCGCCGCATGTGGATTCGCATCGCAGGTGAAGTATCGAGCGATCACGGGATGCACGCCGCCGCACTTGCGTTCTGCTCGGACCTCACGCTGGCGCGAACCGCCGCCCTCGGTCATCTCGATCTGATCGGCGGGGGAAGTCCGTCCCAGAAGCTCTTTCTCACTTCACTCGATCACGCCGTGTGGTTCCACCGCCCTTGCCGAACCGACGAATGGTTGCTGTTCGTTCAACGCAGCCCTACGTCGGGGGACGGACGGGGTCTGTCCAGTGGCGAATTCTGGACCCGCACCGGGGTTTTGGTTGCCACGGTCACTCAGGAAGTTCTCATTCGCGAAAAGCACGCTCCCACTTTCGACACGCGGCCGAAGCTCGCCGCGACCATGCAGGCAGGTTAACTACGTCAGGAGTAGATGTGCACGGAATGCCCTTCATGCCAGTATCTCTCGAGTATCCCGACGTTGCGTTCGACGCTGTTCTCGCCGGTTCGGCACGCGCCTACGGAGATCGTATTGCCCTACGGGACGGCGACCAGGCTCTCACTTTCATCGAACTCCACGATCACGCGCTCCGCATAGCGCAAGGACTGTCCGACAGGGGCATTCGACCTGGCGATCGTGTAGTTCTCCTGATGCCCAATTCCCTGTGGTACCCGGTCGCCTACTTCGGAATTCTGTGTGCCGGCGCCGTGGCATGCCCGGTCAACCACACTCAGCCGACGGAAACACTGCGAGAATTGTTGGCAGAGTTCTCGCCTCGTGCCGCGGTGGTTCACCCGTCCAGTGTGGCGGCATTCCGTGCGGCACAGAACTCGGGGCTCGAATTCACCGTCGTCGCTCCCCCGACCGCGGCGGCCCCGGCGAACTGCCCGTCGCAAGACAGCGCAATCAGTGACGTCGATCTCTCTCATCTTCTCGAGTCGCCGGCCCTCACCCGAAAACTGGCGAGTTCACAAGGCGTCGCACATCTTCAGCTCACCGGCGGCACCACAGACCGCTCGAAGGGCGTTCAGGTTCTGCACCGCAATCTGGTGGCCAGCACGATACAGACCACAGCGTGGCGTAGCTCGTCTCTTCCGGAAAGCGACGAAGCCGGTGGCATTCGGATGGTTCCGGTACCCACTGCTGTACACGAGAATTCGGAGCGAATGGGCGAGGGCGTCATTGCCGTCGTCGCACCGTATTTTCACGGACTGGCTCTCGTCGGACAGTGCAATCACGTACTTGCCGGTACCACCACCCTCGTACTCGGCAGGTTCGATCCTCACGAGTACCTCGCAACCATCGAGCGCCACAAGATCGACAGACTGATCGGCGCACCGGCGTTCTACCACCTACTCCTCGAGGCCTCGACCAAATCGACTCACGATTTGAGTTCGGTGCGTTCGGTGTTCTCAGGTGCTGCACCCATCGACACGACCACGTTGCGTCGCATGGGCGAGACATTCTCGAACGCGAAGGTCATCGAGGGTTACGGACTCAGCGAGGCGACAACCATTCTCACCAATCAACTCAACAACCCAGATGCGCGATCACCGATCGGCAGCGTAGGCCTACCGGTCTTCGACACGCGAATATCATTGCGAGACATGGAAACCGAAGAGGAAGTCACAGCCGGTGAAGTCGGCGAGATCTGGGCGAGTGGACCGCAAGTCACCGCCGGGTACTTCGCCGCACCCGAACTGACCGCGCTCCAATTTCGTGACGGTTGGCTCAAGACCGGCGACTTGGGCAGATTCGACAGCGATGGAAATCTGTATGTCGTCGGCAGGAGCAAAGACATGATCATCTACAAGGGGTACAACGTATATCCGGTTCAGCTCGAGGAGGTGCTGTGCTCCCACCCCGGCGTCGCGCAGAGTGCGGTGATCGGCAGGCCCAATGACGAAGTCGGGCAGATCCCGGTGGCCTTCGTCGTAAGATCGCCGGGCGCGGCCAGGGTTTCGGCATCCGAACTCGTGGAATACGTGAGTGAGAAGGTGGCTCCCTACCAGCGCATCCATGCAGTCGAGTTCATCGAGGCGCTACCTTTGACTCCAACGGGAAAGGTGCAGAAGTCGCGGCTCTAGCTCCACCCGGTTGCGGCCAGGGTAGTCAGGTGAGCGGTTTTCCACCCGTCACGCCGATGACTTCCCCAGTGGTGTAACTGGATTCGCCAGAGGCGAGAAATACATAGGCGGGAGCAAGCTCGGCCGGCTGACCTGCCCGCCCGAGCGGAACGTCGTCCCCGAACGTCTCGAACTTCTCCTTGGGCATCGTCGCCGGAATCAGTGGCGTCCAAATCGGTCCAGGTGCAACGGCATTGACCCTGATTCCCTTCCGTGCGACATCGGCGGCCAGCCCCTTGGTGAAGTCGATGATGCCCGCCTTTGTCGTGGCGTAATCGAGCAACTCGGGCGACGGGGACGCACCTTGGATGGACGAGGTATTCACGATCGTCGATCCGGGCTCCATCTGCGCGATCGCTGCTTTGGAGAGCCAAAATAGTGCGTAGAGGTTGGTTTTCATCACACGGTCGAATTGTTCGGTGGTGATATCGGCGATGCCGCCCATCTGCACCATCTGAAACGCGGCGTTGTTCACCAAGATGTCCAGTCCGCCGAGTTCACGCACCGCGGTTTCGACCAAAGCAGAACAATGTTCCTCGCTTCGGAGATCTCCCGGCACCGAGACGGCTTTGCGACCTGCCTCCTCGACCCAGCGAGCGGTTTCCCGAGCGTCCTGTTCTTCCTCGTCGAGATAACTCAGGACAACGTCCGCGCCTTCTCTGGCAAATGCAATCGCGACCGCACGTCCGATGCCCGAATCCGCTCCGGTGACAATCGCACGCCTTCCTTCGAGTCGACCGCTTCCTCGATAGGTGTTTTCACCGTGGTCGGGAGGAGAAATCATGTCTGCGGTGAGACCGGGGTGTGCGATCTCCGCCTGCCGCTCACGCACAGGAGCGGGGAACCGCGTGGTCGGGTCCTGCATTGCGTACTGGTCCGGCATATCGATACTCCTCGGGTGACGCAGTTTCTCGCGGGCTTCTGGATGGATGCACTGCACATGCCTCCTTCCCGCCGAATAGAAATCGAAACCTCGGGGTGGCCGGGATCTCACTCGTCCTGGCGCCGACGATCTCGGTGCGTCGAGCCCACTTGTTCGTTGTGGTTACTACGCGGTAGGTCGGGGTAGCCCGCGTATCGGCGGTGGCTCCGCGACCCGCGGAGCACTCGTCGAGCAGAAGCTGAACATCACGTAAAGCACGCACCGACGAAGGGACGACCCCGATATGAGCAACTCCGAAACCACGTCCGCCTTGATCACCCAGTTACGCATCCTCCTCGGACTGACGCACACCGAGATCCAGGTCGCCGAAACGCGCGTCGCACAGGCCAGAACCGAAGCGGTTCGACGCGAACTCACGGAAAACGCAGAGAACGGCCGTGAAAGGGCGAGTTCCATCGAGTCCACGATTCGCGATCTGGGTGGCGTTCCGGAATTGGTCGGTCCGTTCCTCGGACGCGCGACAGCCGGAGTGAAAGCGATGGTCGAACAGGCTCAGCCCTTCGACGAAGCTGTACTGGGCGACCTTGCGCTCGAACATCAACTCCTCGACCGCTCCCGCTACCTCAAGGCCCTGGCCACTGCCGGCGGCGATCAGACCGTCGCGGCGTTGGCCGACCGCCTCATCGCTGCACACTCCGCGACCGTGGACTGGCTCACGACTGTCTTGGCCGAAGAGGCACTCGGTGGACCGGCAGCTTTGCGCCGCACACCGATGCAAGCTGCCACCGGCGCGGCGATACGGCTGGTCAACGTTCCGGTCTCCTGGTCCACCCGCAGTCTCGACCGTGCCATCGACGCTGTTCGCACCTCACCGCCGGTACTGGGTGAGCTGATCAGCTGGGGCGCATATGCCGGTGACGTGACTGTGAAAACACTCTCGGCCAGTAGGGATGCGGCCATCGCCACGGCTGAGAAGGTCACTCGCCGAGAAGGTGCTGACGGTGCCGCCGACGTCTTCCGTTCGGTACGGAAGTCGAGTGGGCTACTCGACCCCACTGAACTTCCCATCGAAGACTTCGACGAACTCAACGTCACCCAAGCCGTCTCCGCCGTGAAGGAACTGACCGACGCCGCACAGGTGCGGGACATCGTTGCGTACGAGGAAGCGCACAAGAACCGACACGGCGTCGTATCCGCTGCCCAGGCAAGACTCGCAGCGATCGCCCAGGAAGTCGTCGGAATCAACTAGAGCGTTCAATCGACATATCGAGAGTCCGACTCTCGGAACCGCGAGCACTGGACCTCGTGAAAGCGGGATTCGCGGCCAGGGGCACCCGAGACCGTCAAGAAGATGACAGCGGCTCTCGAAGCCCTCTGATCAGTTCGACGCGCGCGGAATCGAGAATTTCCTCGGAGAGCGGGGAACCCTTGGTAGCTCGCGAAAGAACCAGTGCACCGAGCATGGTGGAGAGCCGGAGGAGACCGACAGCTTCGTCGTCGGCAAGAGCTGCGGCAAAATCCCCCACTCCCTCCGTGTACACCCGACGGGCCTCGCTGTCTGCAGGCTCGCGCGCCATGTCGGCGGCGAGCGCAGCAGCGGGGCATCCGTCTGCCGGGTTGTCGCGATGCGCCACCGAGAGATAGGTATCGATCAAAGCTTTTCGGGCGGAGTCACGTTGCCCTGCATACTCTTCGAGTCCCGCAGAGTGCAGCTGAGCCAGTTCCTTGAAGGCGTGGGTGGTCGCTTCGTCGATGAGAGCGTCCTTGGACGCGAACTGCTTGTAGAAGCCACCGTGGGTCAGCCCCGACGCCTTCATCAGGTCGGCGACGCTGAGGTGAGTGCCCTTCTCTCGGAACAGTCGGGCTGCGGTTTCCACGACGCGCCGACGGTTCTCTTCCGCTTGTTGCTGCGATACGCGGCCCATCACAACGCCTTCCAGTTTGGATTTCACTTGACATCTATCCTAGCCGACACTTAGATTTGATTCATAATCTAAATGTCACGAGCAATCACAATACTGGGAGAATCATGGACCTGAACAAGACGGTTGCGGTCGTCACAGGAGCCAATCGCGGGCTCGGACGCCATCTGGCTGCGGGACTCGTCGAGCGCGGCGCAAAGGTGTACGCGGCTGCGCGCAATCCGGAAACTGTCGATCTACCCGGCGTCATCCCCCTGAGGTTGGACGTGACGGACGCCGAATCGATAACCGCCGCCGCGCAAATCGCATCGGATGTGACCTTGCTGGTCAACAACGCAGGTATCTCTACCTCGGCGCCCTTGATCGGGGGCGACATCGATGACATTCGACGAGAGATGGACGTCAACTTCTACGGCCCGCTCGCCGTGACCCGGGCGTTTGCTCCCGTCATCGAAAACAACGACGGCGGAACAATACTCAACGTTCTGTCGGTGCTGTCCTGGTTCCATCCAGCCGCGCTCGGGTCTTACGCGTCGTCGAAGGCAGCGGCCTGGGCGATGACCGACGCCGTTCGAGAAGAACTTGCGCCGCGCAAAATCTCCGTATCGGCACTGCATGTCGCATACATGGATACCGACATGGCCGCTGGCGTACCCGCCGAACAGAAGATCGATCCTGCCGACGTCGCCGCGCAAGCACTGGACGGTATCGAAAGCGGGCTCGCCGAGATCCTCGCTGACGACACCACCCGGTACGTCAAGGGGAGTCTGTCCTCGTCGAACTCCGAGTAAGCAAGGGACTGCAGACGAGTGACGCTTACCCCACCGTTTTGAGGCTGGCCAATCTGCTCAGGATCGGTGCCCGCCAAGCTGCGAGGTCTTCCGGACCGTTCTCTTCCCACAACTCGTACAACTCCGAAGTGTCACTGTCGGAAACTGCACGCTCGAGTGCGGCGAGGACCCAACTCTTCTGCTCCGGGCTCAAGGTGCTGACGTACCCGGCGGCGTCAATTCCATCCAGCTGCACAGGCTTCGGCGCAACGCCGTGCGCAACCGCAAGAATCTCGGCGACGGCAATTGCTGTTTGAGCATCATCGGCATCGAGATAACCGCCATCGGGGTGGCTAGCGTAATCGTCGATGTCGTAGTCACCCGCCTGTACTGCGCTGAGCAGGTCGCCCGCTACGTCGTTGTCGAAAGGTCCTGAACCCCAAGTCCCCATGCTGTCTCTCCGATCCGTACCCGGCGCACCTGTCGTAAAGATATTAGTGAATCACCGGCTTCGGCGAGGATCCTCGGGCTGGAAGTACTGCGTTCGCCGGAAATCGACATCAGCGCAACGGCACGCGAATGATGCGGTCATCACCGGGGTTGGGGTCGCCGCGTCCGTCGGTGTTGTTCGTCAGTATCCACAGCGACCCGTCCGGTGCGACTACAACATCACGGAGGCGCCCGTATTCGTCGACGAATTGCTCGTCGGCGGTCGCGGGATCGGTCAAGGGCACCGTGCGGAGTCGCTCACCACGAAGATTGGCGATGTAGATCGTGCCGTCGTGGATGGCGATTCCGCTGGGGCTGGCATCATCCGGTGACCATTGTTGGAGCGGGTCGATGAATCCGTCTTCACCCGCAATCCCTTCGACCTCGGGCCACCCGTAGTTTCCGCCTGCTTCGATCTTGTTGAGCTCGTCCCAGGTGTCCTGCCCGAACTCGCTGGCGTACATCGTGCCGTCCTCGGTCCAGGCAATGCCCTGAGAGTTCCGGTGACCGTAGCTGTAGACAAGCGAGTTCGGAAATGGATTATCTAGCGGCACATCGCCATCCGGAGTCATTCGAAGGATTTTCCCGGACATCGAGTCGAGGTCCTGAGCTCTGTCTCGACTACCGGCATCACCGACGGTCACGTACAGCATCCCGTCCGGGCCGAACGCGATGCGACCACCGTTGTGGTAGTTGGCCGAAGCGAGCCCGTCGAGAATCGTCTCGGCCGGCCCGAGCGCGAATTCCCCCGGAGCACCGATGATGTCGAAGCGTTCGATCCGGTTCTCCCCGTTCGCGGTGAAGTACGCGTACAGGCGGTTTTCACGTACTGCGATCCCTAGTAAACCGCCCTCACCTCTGGGGCTGACGCCGTCGACGACTCCCACCTCGCGGCTGTTTCCGCCGGCGTCGAGTTCGAGGATTCGCGCGCTGTCGCGCTCACTGACAAGTGGTGTGTCGCCGTGGAATGCGATCGACCAGGGCGCGTCCACGCCGTCGGCGACGGTCTCGGGTTCACCGAAGGCCGCGGCGGGCGCCGATCGTGTTGTCGCGCTTGCCTGCGGACGGGGCCCTTCAGGATCCTCGCTACCGCAAGCCGTCAGGAAGGCCGAGACGAGCACGGCGGCGCCCAGTCCTCGGATCTGTCGTCGTGTCATGGGCGCGTCTCCCGGGTTCAGGCAGTCTTTGCGCCGACGGTAGCGCGCAATCGGCCACACCGGGAGTCCCTTCGAGTACCCCCAACGACCGGGACTCCCTCGCAGGCGACGGGCGTGATGCCCTGGACGGGTGCGCCACGACATGCGCGTCGTCAACAGAAAGAGAACTGACCACCTCATGATTTCCGCCCCGACCGTCGAAGAAACCGGCCGCCTGCCGCTCGTGATCTACGTGCTGGCCGTCGGAGTTTTCTTGATGGGTACAACCGAATTCGTCGTCGCCGGCATTCTTCCCGAAATCGCGGGTGACCTCGGTACGTCGATCGCGAACGTCGGCCTGATGATCACCGTCTTCGCGATCGGAATGATCGTCGGCACGCCGGCGATGGCGATCTTGACACTCAGGGTTCCCCGACGCGTGACCTTGAGCTCGGCTCTGATTGTTTTCGCGATCGGACACGTCATCGTCGCGCTCTCGTCCAACTTCGGACTCATTCTCGGCGCCCGCTTCCTCACAGCCGTGGCGACGGGCGCCTTCTGGGCAGTCGCTGCAGTGGTCGGAGCAAAAGCGGCAGGCCCGGCGTCTTCCTCGCGCGCGCTCGGCATCGTCTTGGGTGGAGGCATGCTCGCGAACGTCATCGGTGTTCCGCTCGGCGCTCTGGCCGGTCAGACCATCGGCTGGCGCGGTCCTTTCTGGGCCCTCGCCGCCCTCGCACTCGTTGCCGCGGCCGTCGTGCACCGATTGGTACCCGCCGACACCGAATCCGGTGCGGTGCCGTCCTGGCGAGCGGAGATCGCGAGCCTACGGGACGGACGCATCTGGCTCGTTCTGCCCGGTTGCGCCGTCGTGTGCGGGTCGTCGCTGGCGGCGTACAGCTTCATCTCTCCGCTGTTGACCGAGAACACGGGACTTGCTGCGTCGGCAGTGCCGCTAGTGCTTGTCGGCTACGGACTCGGCGCGTTCGTCGGCTCCAATCTCGGCGGTCGACTCGGTGCGAAGCATCAGTACGGGGTCTTGTTCGTCTCGGCAGCGATGACGTTTCTCGTGCTCGGGGCGCTCTGCCTCTTCTCGCACAACGTGATCGTGACGGTGTTTCTCGTAGTCATGCTGGGACTATTCGGCATGTCGACCAATCCCATCCTGATCGGGATGGCTGTGCGTTATGCCGATCAGGCGCCGACGATGGCCTCTGCTCTCAGCACCTCGTCGTTCAATCTGGGCACGGCGGTCGGCTCCTGGATCGCCGGGTTTGCGTTCGCCTCGAGTCTCGGCGCCACTGGGCCGGTGTTGGTAGGCACCGGTGTTGCCGCTCTCTACTTTCTGCCGCTGATAATCCTGTTGCGCAAGGAACGCACGAAGCGCACCACCGTCGAAGTCGTCAACTGACGACCCGATCAACCGTCGCGCAGTTCGTCAGCCGTCCGTCAGCGACCGCTCCGACACGTGAGGCGAAGAGTCCGCATTCTCGCTGGCTGCCAACGAAGCGAGTAACTGCATCCGTTCCGCGGACGGCGATCCCGGCTCTGCGGTGTAGATCGTGAGCGTCAACCCCGGCTCGGCGGCCATCTCCAAACCTTCGAAGGCAAGCGTCAGCTCCCCCACGGCGGAGTGGTGAAATGTCTTGAATCCGGTGCCGTGATGGCGGACGTCGTGCGCGCCCCACCGACGCCCGAATTCCTCACTCCGAGTGCTGAGTTCACCGATCAGATCGTGCAATTCCTTGTTGTGAGGATCTCGCCCGGCCTCGGTTCGCAGAATCGAGACGGTCACCTCGGCAAACTCGTTCCAGTCCGGATAAAACTCGAAAGCCCTATCGTCGAGGAACGTGAAGCGCGCGATGTTCGGGGGCTGCCCCGGCATGTCGTAGAGGTCCTTGTAGAAAGCACGCGCGAGTGGGTTGACAGCAAGAAGATCCATGCGACCGTTCCGCACGAAAGCGGGTCCCGCGGTGACTGCATCGAGCGCCCACTGCAGGCTCTGATGGGGCTTCCAGCCCTTCGCATTTCGCCGACGCGGGGGTCTGGCTACCGGGCTTGCCGCGTGCGCGAGATCAAAAAGGTGGGCGCGCTCGGCGTCGTCGAGTCGTAAGGCCTTCGCGATACTGTCGAGTACACCCGGCGATGCGCCGCTGATCGCTCCGCGCTCGAGCCTCGTGTAGTACTCGACGCTCACGCCGGCGAGGGTTGCCACTTCACTTCGACGTAGACCGTCCACGCGGCGGTTCGATCCGGCCGGAAGTCCAACTTGTTCGGGCGTGACTCGGGCGCGCCGCGAGGTCAGGAATTCGCGTACTTGCGCTCGATCGTCCATGCCATCGAGCGTAAGTCAGTGACCGGTAGCGAGGGAGTCCCTCGCAGTACCACTATCGCGCGGGACTCCCGCACGCCGCCAAATCGTGATCAGGTTGAAGTGACACGAGAAAACCGATGGTGAGGAGCCACGTCATGCGCGCTGTCGTCATGCATGCCCCCGGCGACGTCCGGGTCGAAGAGATCGAAGCGCCGGTGATCGTCGAACCGACCGACGCGATCATTCGCGTTACAGCCACCTGCGTCTGCGGTTCCGACCTCTGGCCGTACCGCGGCATCGAAGAGCTGAATGGCCCGACGCCGATGGGACACGAATACGTGGGCGTCGTCGAACAGGTCGGCCCCGACGTCAACGACATCGAAGTTGGGGACTTCGTCGTGGGCTCGTTCGTCGCGTCGGACAACACCTGCGAAATCTGCGAGGCCGGCTTTCAGTCTCGCTGTATCCACCAGGTCATGATGGGCTCGGTCGGCACCCAATCCGAATACGCTCGCATCCCGCTCGCGGACGGCACCCTCGTCCCTGTCCACAGAGAGCCGACCGAGCGGCAGGCCCGCAGCCTCCTTGCAGCCTCCGACGTACTCGGCACCGGTTGGTTCGCCGCAGTAGCTGCGGAAGCCGGACCTGGCAAAACGGTCGCCGTCGTCGGCGACGGCGCAGTCGGACTTTTGGCGATCCTCGCTGCCAGACAACTCGGCGCCGAGCGGATCATTGCCATGTCACGTCACGCCGACCGGCAGGCACTCGCCACACAATTCGGCGCCACCGACATCGTCGAAGAGCGGGGCGACGCGGGCATCGCGAAGATCAAGGAACTCACCGGCGGCTACGGCGCCCACTCGACCGTCGAAGCCGTAGGTACCCAAGAATCGATGATGCAGGCTATCGGAGCTACCCGCCCCGGCGGACATGTCGGCTACGTCGGGGTATCCCACGGCGTCGAACTCGACGGCATGAACCTGTTCTTCGCGACGGTGAGCCTGCTCGGCGGTCCCGCGCCGGTCAGGCGATTCCTACCCGAACTGATCGAGCTCATCATGACCGACCAGATCGACCCAGGCATCGTCTTCGACCTCACTCTCCCGTTGGAGGACGCCGCCGCCGGCTACCGGGCGATGGACGAGCGGCGCGCCACCAAAGTGCTACTCACCCTCTGACCGATACCAAAGGCTCACGAGACAGAACTGGGCTCTACACGCCGGTCGAGGAACGTCTCGGCTACCAACGAGAGGCGCTCTTGGTCGACCGATCAGCATGTTCACTGATCACACCGAATGCGTATGATGCCGAAGGTGAGGACGGGCACTTCAATTGGTGCGCAGCTGCTTTGATCGTAGAGGACGCTACGCGACTGATATGCGCCCCCACCAGCGGAAACCAATTGTACGAGTGAATGTTTCATTGAGAGCGACTCGGCGCTACTTTGTAGCAACGGCACTCGTCTCTACCTACGGTTGCGTACTGAATTCCTTGTGGGGCAGGCTTTCTTGTGTACTGCTGACGAGCCGTATCTGCTGACGAATCGTATTGCTGACGAACCAAGGTCGGAGAACAATGGGTCACTACAAAAGCAACGTGCGTGATATCGAGTTCAATCTGTTCGAGGTGCTCGGGATCGGCGAACTGTTGGATGCCGGCGCTTACGGGGACCTCGACACCGACACTGTGCGCAACATTCTTGCGGAAGTAGCGAGACTGGCAGAAGGCCCGGTCGCCGCGTCCTTCGCCGACGCGGATCGGAACCCTGTCGAATTCGACGCACCCAATCACGCAGTTGTGGTCCCGGAACCTCTACGCAAGACGGTCGAGGCGGTGAACGAGGCCGGTTGGTCGCGACTCGGCCTACCAGAAGGCATGGGTGGTGTTCCTGCTCCTGCACCGTTGGTCTGGGCGATCGGCGAAATGTTGGTCGCGGCAAACGGATCCGCAAGCTTTTTCAACATGGGTCCACTGATGGCGAGCGTGCTCTACACCATCGGGAACGAACAGCAAAAACATTGGGCCAAAGAGGGATTCGAGCGCGGATGGGCCGGGACGATGGTGCTCACCGAACCAGACGCGGGATCCGATGTAGGCGCAGGCCGAACAAAGGCAATCGCGCAGGACGACGGCACGTGGCACATCGAGGGCGTCAAGCGGTTCATCTCCGGCGGCGACGTCGGAGACACGGCCGAGAACCTCTTCCACTTGGTGCTTGCCCGGCCCGAGGGCGCCGGTCCAGGAACCAAAGGTTTGAGCCTGTTCTACGTTCCGAAGTCCCATTTCAACTCGGACACACTTGAACTGGGAGAGCGCAACGGTGTGTACGTCACCGGCGTCGAGCACAAGATGGGCCTCAAGTCTTCCCCAACTTGCGAGCTCACCTTCGGAGCGACGGACGTTCCTGCCGTCGGCTGGCTCGTGGGTGATGTCCACAACGGTATCGCCCAGATGTTCCAGGTCATCGAGAATGCTCGAATGATGGTGGGCACCAAGGCTACCGGAACACTGTCCACCGGCTATCTCAACGCCCTCGAGTACGCAAAAGAACGAATTCAAGGCGCAGACCTCACCGAGCTGACAAACAAGACCGCGCCCCGCGTGGCCATTACGCACCACCCCGACGTCCGACGCAGCCTGGCGATGCAGAAGGCCTACGCCGAAGGCCTCCGAGCGGTCTACCTCTACACCGCCGCACACCAGAATGCCGATGTCGCCGAGTTGGTTTCGGGTGCGGATGCCGAATTGGCGGCGCGGGTCAACGATCTGCTGCTGCCGATCGTCAAGGGCGTCGGCTCCGAGAAGGCCTACGAACTGCTCACCGAGAGCCTGCAGACCCTGGGCGGCTCCGGTTATCTTCAGGACTACCCCATCGAGCAGTACATCCGCGATGCCAAGATCGACACCCTGTACGAGGGCACCACGGCAATCCAGGCGCAGGACTTCTTCTTTCGAAAGATCGCACGCGACCGCGGCGTTGCACTCGCTCACGTAGCCGGTCGCATACGAGAGTTCATCGACAGTGAGGCCGGGAACGGTCGACTCAAGGCCGAGCGAGTCCTACTCGAGACCGCCTTGACCGACGTGCAGGAGATGGCCGGGACGCTCACCGGGTATCTGATGGCTTCTCAGGACCAACCCTCCGAGTTGTACAAGATAGGCCTCGGCTCGGTGCGCTTTCTGTACGCGGTAGGCGACCTGCTCATCGGATGGCGCCTGTTGGTGCAAGCGGAAGTCGCGTTGGCAGCCTTGGACCGTGACGCGTCGGCAAAGGACCGGTCGTTCTATCGGGGCAAGGTGGTGATCGCGTCGTACTTCGCCAAGAACATCCTGCCCGTCCTGGCGTCGACCAAAGAAATCCTGGGTTCCCTCGACAACGAGATCATGGAACTCGAGGAAGACGCATTCTGACAACGTGCCATAGTGAAAGCATGTATCTGCCCGACTTCGACTACGTGGGAGTCTGGAGCTTTCCGATCATGGGGCCGGATGCACCAGACGACGCTCCCGCCAACGTCGTCGAGGCGTGCCAGGCTGTCGGCAGGGATCTGCAATGCCGCTGGCACGGCCCTGATACGTACATGCAGAACTGCGTGTGGACGGTGTCGATGCTCGATGACGGTCACTGCCACCTCGCGCTCGACGCTGGACCACGGCCAAAGGGCAAGAGTGCAGGAACCAGTCCCCTGATCGGCGTCAGGGTCGTCGGGCCGCACATCGAACAGCCTGTACAGGAGTTGACGGCCCTGATCGCCGGCGAAGTCCAGGACGAGCTGGCCGGCGGATTTCCCTTTGTGCACTGGCCCATCGAGAAGGACCGACTCTTGATGCCGACATTGCGTGGCGGACGCGCGGTATGGGTGGTTCGCAGCGCTGATCGCATTGTCTCCGAGATCGGCGAACTCTGCCCGAGATGAAAATGCTTGCTGCGTGATTCAAACGTGGTCGTGAACCGGCGACGGAATCTTGTTGGAACGATAAGAGTCTGCGCTCCGGTTCGGCCGCCAGAGACGCCAGTGTTTCGCGGACAACCGGAACGGGAGATGGTCTTGTAGGTGACGAGCACCGGACGACAACCGTTCGTCTGCAGGCAGGTTGAGCCACAGGGACAGTGAGGATGTCGCGTTGCCGAGGGTTGCGCGTATGCCTGACTCGCCGAGAATCCGGCCGTATCCATCCACGGCAAAACGGCCGAACGCGTCGGGGGTGATGTCGGGGTACGGCGCGCGGGTGTTGGGGTCGATCAGGCGTACGGGCGCGCTGCAGGTCAGCGCCGCCACAGAACGTCCGTGGGTTGTGACCGCATCGCAACCAACGAGGGCATCGAGCGCTTCGTTGACAGAACCAGGTGGGACGTTCCATTCGGTATGGGTTTGCGCTTTGTAGCGGGGCCCACCGAAGAGCTCGGTAGCGAACGATGACAACTGCGCGGTCGGCTCGGATGGCCCCCTCTGGTAGATCTCGAACGTCCACGACGGCAACGACACTGGTTCGGTGCAGGATTCCAGGAATGTCTGCAGCCGCTGAAATGCAACATCGGGACGCTTGACTCGAAGCGAGTGTGCACCACCGGCGGACCCGGGCAACCCGTCGTATGTCACTACCTCGGGCAATGCGGCTTCCGGTGTCCGCGCCGTCACAGGTTAGCCAATCGCGAAAGCACTACCCCGGCTGGTTCCTCCGTCGCGTGGCGATAGCCAGTACCGGCCCACAGGTGCATTCGCTCGGGATCTGCCTGCGCAACAGCGGCTTTGCGCATCGGGTTGGTCAGGTGATGGATGGCCGGGTACCCGATGGGCGCTTGTGCGTCGTAGCGATCGATGAACTCGTTCCGAAGCGCCCGTGCAGGACGTCCCGTGAAAGCTCTTGTGACGACCGTGTTCCCGCGGGACGTGTCGGCCAGAGCTGCCTTGTGCGGAGCCGAGGCACCACTCTCCTCGGTGCGCAGCAGTACGGTACCGACCACTGCCGCGTCCGCTCCGGCACGTAAGGCAGCAGCGACGTCGGCGGAGGTCGCCAGTCCACCGGCCGCCAATAGCGGAACAGAGGTGCGATGACGGATTTGTGCGATCAGTTCGGTGATCGGTGTTTCTGCCGGAACCTGCAGGGGAGTGAGCGTTCCGGAGTGGCCGCCGGCAGCCGACGATTGCACCACAAGCAGATCGGCACCGGCGTCGACGGCAAGGAGCGCCTCTGCCTCCGAAGTCACAGTGAGGACGACAAGTGAACCGGCAGCGCGCAGCGCCTTGATGACGCCGGGTGCGGGAAAGCCGAAGGTGAAGCTGACCACCGGAACCGGGCTGGCCAGGAGCAGATCGATCTTGTCCTCGAAGTAGTCGTCGTCTTCGACCGGCTCACCGTCAGCCAGTGTGATGCCATAGCGATCCGCCTCGACCTGAATCGCCCTGGTATAGGCACGGTAGGCATCGACGTCGACAGGCACCGGGTTGGGTGCAAAGACGTTGACACCGAACGACACTCCCTCGGCGCGCACGGCGTCGATCTGGTCGGACAGAGCCTGAGGCGTCTTGTACCCGGCGGCGAGGAATCCGAGACCGCCTGCGCGAGAGGCAGCAGCAACAAGTGCCGGTGTGGAAGCGCCGCCGGCCATGGGGGCTGCGATGACAGGGACCTTCAGGTCGAGATCGGTTGTGAGTGCGCTCATTCGAACATCTCCAGTCCTACGTCGGGTAGTGCTCCGGCGGTTTCGTCATCTGACATCAAAAACTACCTCCTCAGTCGAGGTGGCCGTCCGAGGGTCCGCATCGAGATCGGAAGGGAATCGGAACCGCAAAACCGCGGCGGCAACTGCTGCGCCCAGAACGACGGCCGCACCCAACAGCAGAGCGTCGCGATACCCGTCTCGCAGCAACGGAGTGACAACGAGTGGGCCGAGAATCTGACCGACGCTGTATCCAGCGGTCAGCAACGCCACGGCGCGTGGGAACTGCAGGTGCGCGCCGATTGCCAACACAATTGACCCGATACCGAGGAAGGTGACACCGAACAGAAAAGCTGAAATCAGTGCGGGGCCGACGCCTCCGATCACAGCAGGAAGCGCTATGCCCACCGCCTGAATCAACAGGGCAACGAGAAGCAGAGTCGGCCTCGACCAACGCAGGCTGAGCCAAGCCCACAGGGCGCACGAGGGAAATGCGGCCAGACCGACCACTATCCAAGCGCCGCTGCCCACCCATTCTGGAGCGGCGAGATCGATTGCGGCAACAAGGAACGTGCCCGCGATGATGTAGCCGATGCCTTCCAGGAAATAGCTGATGAACAAGGCAGTGAACCCGCGTTGGGGAGTGGGAGTTCCCGGCGCGTCCGGTGTGATGGCCGGACGCGGTTCCGGCGTCAATCCCCAGGCTGCGACCGCACACACCACTGCAAGGGCCGCAGATGCCAGCCAGGCTGTACTCCAGGTACCGATGAAGCGGACGACCAACACGAGGACCCCGGACAGGGCGATACCCAACCCAACTCCGCCGAATCCCCATCCGGCCAGAAATTGGGATTGCCCCCGAAGGTGCGCGTGCAAAGCGCTGACGGCGATCATGAAGACGAGGGCACTGGCAATGCCTGCGACGAGCCGCAGGGCGAACCAGATGGATCCGTCGTGGGTAGTGGGCATGAGCGCCAAAGTCGCGATGAGGACCACCAACGACGTACGCATCACCGCTGCCGAGCGCACCACGCCGGGAATGAGGATTCCCGCGAGCGCGCCGATCAGGTACCCAACGTAGTTCGCTGTCGCCAGGGTGGCGCCGAGCGAGGCGGACAGACCGGACTGCGTGTGCATCAACGGCAGAATCGGTGTGTAGACGAATCGACCGATTCCCATGCTCGCCGCCAGCGCAGCGGCAGCTTGGACAGCGTGCGCTCGCGGGGAGACGCCGTTGTGGATTGTGGTCATGGTCTTATCGTGTGCCCCGGCCGCGCCGAACCGCCACGACCGCTTTGCTCCTGACTGATAGGCACAACCTCCCACCGCACGTAGCATGAAGGATCGTGGAGCTGCGTCAGCTGAGATATTTCGAGGTCGTCGCCGAGGAATTGCACTTCGGCCGAGCCGCGGCGCGGCTACTGATAGCCGGGCCGTCATTGTCGCAGCAGATCATGGCACTCGAGCGCGACCTCGGCGTCAAGCTGTTCGTCCGCGACCGCCGTTCCGTCGCTCTGACGCCAGCCGGCGCGGCCTTGCTCCCTGATGTCCGTGCGCTACTCGAGAGTGCCGAGAATCTGCGACGCCGCGCGGAGCGTCTGTCCGGAGCGGAGCCCGTCCGGATCGGCTACGTCAATTGGCTCCCCACGGATCTGATCGCGCGCACTTCAGGGGTCGCGCAACTGCACGTCGACGCCTGGGTGGTGCCTTCGCACGCGCAGGCCGCGCGGGTAGCGGACGGCAGCCTCGACCTGGCGATCGCCTGGGTGCGGAAAACCGATGTCGCCCAACATGCTCTGAGCGCAAGACTGCTCGGTGCGGATCGGCTGTACGCGGTCTCCACCGGAGAGGACACCACACCGGTGCGGGCACGCGACGTCGTCGTACTCGTCGACGACGACACCACCTCCTGGTATTCGTGGAACGTCTACGCCGAAGAATTCGCTCGCGATACCGGCGCACAGATTCTGCGCATCAACGACGGTGGTATCACCGGTCCGGCATTCTTCGATCACGTCCGTGCCGTCGGCCGTCCGGTCGTCAACTCGCCCAAAGGGCAGACCATCACGCTGCCAAGCGATCTCACTGCACGTGCGGTGATCGACCCCGCGGCAATCTGGACGTGGTCTCTCCTGTGCCGCGAGAACGAAACGCGCCCTGCAGTTCTCGCGGCCGTCGACGCTCTCACCCGCGGCGTCACTGATCTCGAAATCCACGAAGACGGGATATGGCTACCCATGGACGATCCTTACCGGAGGACTCGATGACACGACGCGCTATTCGAGTTTTCTGGGGACGACGGCCGGAATCGGTGCAGGCCGTGGCCTCCCGGTGGCGTCGGACGTTGGAGCAAGTCGAATTCCTGTTGCCCGAGGTGGTCGGCGGGTCGTGGCAACAGATCCATTCCGCTGGACCTGCTACTGCCGTGACCGTCGACCAGTTGGCGCAGGTCCTCGAGAACGCGCAGGCCGCCGAAGACTGGTCGGATCGTCTGGGAATCGGATTGAGGCTCGCATCCAGTGGAGGGCCCGAATGGGGGCTCGAACTCTCCGGGTTGGCGGGCGGCGAACCGGAAATCGTCCTTCAGTCGATGATTCTTGCCGTCAGCGCGCCGGACACCGCCGAAGTTCCTGAGACAGAACTACTTCGGATGCTCGCCGCGGAGTGGGAACCGGACTTCGGAGACGTCACCGACGACAACATCCTCGACGCTCTCGAAAACGAGTCCGACTATCGCGTCGGAGATCCCGTGATCGGCCGCGTCGGCTACCTCTCGTCCGCTCGCGCTGACGCGATCCCGGATGACCTGGCCGCAGGCGTTGCCGCGTTACCGGGCGGCGTGTTGCTACAGATCGGGGCCGTCGATGGGGTCGTTCGGGCGTACGAGCGCCTGCGCGAGACCGGCGCACTCGATCCGCTTCCGCGTCCACTGGACCGCGCAGTCTTCTGAAGGTGGTTACCGTTTGTCGAGTTTGGGTAGCCCGGGCGTCGGAACGAACTCTCACCGCGGCACTACCGCCGAAAAATGAACCGAAAGGCCCACCGCATGGTTGACGTCACCCGCAAATTCACCGCCGAGGTACCGATCGAAAAGGCTGCGGCGTTTCTCCGCGACTTCGCCAATGCGCCGACGTGGGATCCGGGCACCGAGAGCTGCACGCAGATCTCCGACGGCCCTGTCGGCGTCGGAACCCAGTGGCACAACGTGTCCAAGCTGTTCGGCGTCACCACGGAACTGACGTACACGCTGGTGACCGACGAGCTGAATCACGTTGTTCTCGAAGGAAAGAACAAGACTGCCACCAGTACCGACGACATCACCTTGACTTCAGTGAGTCCGAACTCGACCGAGATCGAATATCACGCGAACGTCGAGTTCAACGGTGCCGCCAAGATTGCGTCGCCTCTCCTGAAGGCGGGATTCGAAGCCAAAGTGGCACCAGAGACGGTGAAGAAGATGACGGAAGCCCTCGAAGCGCTCTGACAAGTCCGTCAGGTTCTTGTCACTGTGTGTTGCCGCCGCTCGCGCCACCGTTGCGAGCTTCGATGGCATCGATGGACTTCGTGAACGACTTTCCCAGCACTTGGGTGCCGACGAGTCCGAGTACCGACGCCAGGAGCTTTCCCTTGAGGTTCTTGCCGTCCCGGACCACGACGGCGTCGACATCGGTCAGACCCGTTGGCTGCCGGGTCAGCGTGTAGGTATGGCTCGACGCCCCGCCCCACAGGTTGGAGTCGGTGGTTGTCATCACGACGCGGTGCGGGTCGGTCCAGTCGTAGTGCAGACGCTCCCAGATACCACTGGAGCCCTCGGTGACATCAGCATCGTGGGGTCCTTGTTGGTGCACTTTCAGGTAGCTGTCCGCACTGCGGCCGAAGATTTCCTCACGGCCCGGGCCGAAGTCGGTCAGGCCGGCAAGGACCTGTTCGGGCGTCGCAGTGGTCGTCTTGTGAAGATGGATCGTGGTCATGGCGCCTTCTTTCAACTGTGGATGATCCGGTGCTGAAAAAGCCGGGAAGTGACTCATCCAGCACACCACTCACACGAAATGAATGAAAGAGAATTGCTCGCCCTGTCTCGATCCGCTGTCTCGATCCGCTATTCGACGCCGCGCCGGCTGGCAGTGATTGCGCCGTGCGGCCTGTAGCCGCTCCCCGTCCGGGTATGGGTCTCGATCACGTCGAAACCCGCTGTGACCAGCACCTCGGCAAGTTCGGTCACCGGCCATCGATAACCAGTCGTCGCGGCATGATCAAAAGGCTCTACCGTTGTGCCTTCGAAGAAGCCCACCAGCAACCCACCACCTGGGCGGATCACGCGCGCGAATTCAGCGAGCGGTGCCTCGATATCTTGCGGGTGATGGTGAATGAGCGAGTACCAGGACAGCACGCCGCCCAGTGAATTCGTTTTCGCGTCCAACGCCTCGAAGCCCCCGACCTCGAAGGAAAGATCCGGGTATTGGTTGCGTGCTCGTTCGACGAACTCGGGCACGAGATCGATCCCGCTCACAGCCAGCCCGCTCTGGGCCAGGAAGTCTGTCCACTGCCCCGGCCCGCACCCGGCGTCGAGCACGGGGCCGGTCAAAGTGGCAGCCCAGCTGGTCACCAGGGCCCGATCAGATACGTGCGTCGAATCCATCGAGCCGAAGAGGTCCGTGTACTCCTGGGATCTGGCCGAATACGACTTTCGGACTACGTCGCGGCGCGTTGCACTCGAATTCTCCACGCCGTCAATGATTATCGATGTGCACCATTCCTTCGCCACAACTCGCCGAACCGAAGGTTCATACTCTGTTGAAGGCCTACGGTCACGTCCGGAAACTGAGGTCATATGGTGGAAGAGAAAGAACTGGCGGCGAAGATCCGCGAACTACTCAATGCCCGATCGGCCGAGTCGAGCATCTGCCCCTCCGACGTGGCCCGCGCAGCAGCACCCGACAATTGGCGTCCGCTGATGGAACCCGTCCGAGAGGCTGCCCGCCACATGGTGGCCCACGGCGAAGTGCAGATCACCCAAGGCGGCGAAGTCGTCGACCCGGAATCCGTACGAGGTCCGATCAGGATTCGGTGGGCTCGTTGATCAACCGCGTGACTTCTGGCGGCACTGCTCTCGCAGCGTGAATCAGCGGAAACGGTCCAGATGCTCACGCAGGAACGCATCCAGGCTTCGTGGCTCACGCCCCAGGACACGTGCCACCGTGTCGGTGGGTGACTCCGAGCGCGAGACGGCAAGTTGCTGGATCTCCAGAATGTGCTCGGCCAGCCACGGAGGCATGTGGGCATGATCGACGAGGTTTTGCCGAAGTTCGTGCGGTGGCAGGTCGATGTATTGGACGGGGCGATCGAGCATGCGGGTCAGAGAATCGGCGATGCCGCCGTAGCCGACTGCCTCGCTGCCCGTCAGGACGTAGGTGCCGCCGGCGAGGTCGGCGCGTGTGAGCACGGCCGCGGCGACGTCACCGATGTCTCGGCAGTCGATCCAGTTGCACGGCGCGTCCCGCATCGCGCCCAGAATCACCCCTTGCGCAGCCACCGCCGGAGCCAGGAGCAACAGATTCTGCATGAACGCATAAGGGCGGAGCAGAGTGTGGCGGATCCCGGATGCACGCAGGTGTTCGCCGACGGCATGGTGGCCGCGGGAGAGAGCGATGGGGGAGTCGGCCGCGGCGGCGGGGTCGGAGATCTTGACGATGTGTTCGACGCCGCTCTCGGCGGCTATGTCGATCACACGCGTTTCGAGCTCGACCTGTTCGAGTCCGTTGGCCATGGCGAGGAAAAGCTGTTCGGCCCCTTTGAAAGCCGTCCGTAGCGAAGTTGGGTCTGCGGCATCGGCCGGCACTACTTCGACCAAACCGTCGGCCAAGTCGCCGAGGTGGGCGCTCAGCCTGTCCGGGTCGCGGGACAGCGCTCGGCTCGGCACACCCGAGGATGCGAGACTGCGTAGCAACGCGCCGCCTGTGGTTCCGGACGCTCCCATGATGACGATCATCGTGTTCCTTTCGGTCTTCCCCGGGAAACCAGGGATCTTTGACATGTGTTGTCGGTCAGGGATTCTGACGGCGCCATCGCCAGCTCACGATGACGGCAGCCACAGCAGCAGATATCGGTAGATCGAGTTGCAGGCGAGCAAGCCAAGCGGTGTCGACCACACTCGTGTGAGCTGGTAGCCAACGGGAGGCGAACCACCCGACGAGACCAGCAATCACAGCGGCTCCGACGGCAAGAATTGCCGCCACCATGACGCGAGGCAGGGCCGTGGTCCACGGTCGTAACCTCCCGCGACGCTGCAGCCAGGAGCCGATCAGCAACGCCACCACTGCCGACGTGCCCGCGATGGACGTAAATGCCGCCGTCGTGAGGCCCGATTGGCCGGATGCGACTCCGCCCGCACCCGCCATCAGCGCGGGGGCAAGGTAGGCGACCAGCACCTCTCTCCACAGGATGAAAGGTCGTGCGCCGCGACGATCGGCAACCGAGTCGAATCGATTGGAATCGGTTATCTCCCTTTTGTTTTCGCGACGGATCGGTGGGGTGAGTCCGGACATGAAGGAGACCAACTTTCCGATTATAATTAGGTGGCTAACTATTTGGGCATGAAAAGAGAAGTCTCTGTCGAGAATTGACGACGATTCGAATCGCTACGCGAATACTTGGAATCCCAGCCGACTACTCCGCAGTCAGCGCACCGATACCGCGAACGACCCGCGAGAGCAGATCCAAAAAAACCGCTCGCTCGTCGACAGTGAGCTCGTCGACCATTTCCTCGAGACGAGCAAAGTGTTCGGGCGCCATGTCACGTAAACGCTGAGCGCCACGAGCAGTCAGGACGACCACCGCACCACGCCCGTCCTCCGCGGACGGACGTCGAGCGACCAAACCCTCCTGCTCGAGCCCATCGACCAGGCCGGTGACCGTGGCCCGCGAGACGCCGAGATCAGCCGCCAGACGTGAGGGAGATTTCTCCCCGTCGTGGTCTTCCAGATCCGCAAGCAGTCGGTAACGGCCGGTCGACAGCCCATACCTCGCGAAGTGAACCTCAGTCGCTCGACCGAGCCGCGCGCCCGCCGAGATCAACCGCACCGCAACCAGCACCGCCTGCGGATCGGACCCGAGGCCGTAATGCTCCAACTGCCGCCGCGCCTGATCCAAAGTGGGTGAGTCGTGATCGGTTCCGTCCACTGCCATGCAAATAATATGGCACCTAACTACATTCTGGTCAACCCTCCACCAGAGCTAGTGTCAACGCTGCCGAAGCCGTGCGCGAGTTGCAACAGGTCCAGATCGGCATGACTGCGAGCCAGAACCTGTATACCCATTGGCAGCCCGTCAGAATTGAAGCCTGCAGGCAGGCTGATCACTGGAAGGGTTGCAAAGCCGGGTGTCTCAACGTGATTCGATGGCCGTGACGATCCGGATCACAGCATGAACCCACGCATCTGCCGACGTCTCCAGCTCACCGAACGAAATCGCATCGGCTACGCACTCCAAGGCTCGCGCCGTTGAATCCATACCGACCATGACTACCCCTGCTGCACAACGACGAAGCGCAGAAATAGTAGGCTCAGCCGCATTTCTCAGCCCGCGGTGAGCGATGTCCGCGAGTACGGATAGAGCTCCCTCCAGCGCACTGTCGATGGCGTCCACACCGCCCGTCGTGACTGCGCGAGTCATCGTCGCACTGCCGAGGCCTTCTTCGAGATCGGGAACGATGACGCCGAGGTCGCATGCAACAGCGAATGGTGTCATCCACAACGCACCGGCACGGGCAGTCAGCCGACCGCTCACGGCCCTCGGCCGGGCCGACATTGCCCGGACCATCGCGTCGATTGCACCGGGCGCTTGCGCTCGATGTACGACGCTCACCTGCGCCAGGTTGCCACGCCCATCTCCGACCCGCATTGTCCATATCTGTTCTGCAGGAGCGTAATCGGTGCTGATTACAGAATCTATTCGCATCACACCGACGCCATCGGTAGTCAGCCGGGCTCGGGCAAACGACGGCGGGCGCTCGATGAACCGGCGATGCATCTCGGCGTAATCGTCCACCACGTCAATCGATTTTTCCCACGCGTCGACACCAAGAGGGAGAATGGAAGTACGCCCGATCCCTTTACGCCCGAGGCGGATTCTGTGGTTGGCACGGCGAACCGCTGATTCTGTGAGCACTGTCGATGAAGCCAAAGCGGCGACCGTCGAACCGGCAATTCGGCGAGTCGAGATCGCATACCCGGAGAGTGCCTCGTCGGATTCACTCGACCAATCGTGACTCATGAGAAAAACTGCATCCGAATCTGGTTCGGCGAAGTAGATATCGGCGGTAGTCGAATCGCCAGTCGCCGTCACCCTCGCGCCGAGACTGATCAAACGTGAACGACGCAGCGGAGTTTCACCGGGAGTCTCGGTCCCCAGTACTGTCCCGGCAAGCGATGAATCGACCGATTCACCGAGTTCGACCCTCGCATGAATCTCGGCGATGATCATCGCCACTCGTGTGCGACTGTGCCCGGCATGCCGCATCGAATAGGCCTCGATCTGGTCAGTCAGTTCTATGCACGCATCGGCCAACCAGATTGCGGAACCTGCCTCAATTGTGCGCGTGTCTCTGACGGCAGTGGCGTGTTGCACCGCCGTTGTGGTGGACAGACCGTCCACGAGGATCGTCCGCGCCAAGGCCCTTGCCAGAGCACTTCGATCAGCATCTCGCACGACTGAACTCCGACCCACGTGCACATGGTCGGTTCCGGATTCGTCCGCCGCCCGAACCGCCCACACGGCAAGTGCTATCGCTTCTGCCGTCGTGTGCGCAGATGCCGAAGAATGGGCGTGACTCAGTTCGTGTGGGACCAAGAACCGGACCGTGCAATGCGGGAGTTCGACTCGCACAACAGGATCTGTACCTCGAGCTCGATGCACTGTTGCCTGGTAGCCCTGCAGCCTGGTCCGATTCGCCCGTGCCAGTACCGCCCCTCCGAGGAATGCCTCCAGCGCCTCGTCATCGAATTCCCCTGGCGTCCAGTCTATGTGATCGAAGCTCGACCCGTGATTCGCCCGATAAACGAGAACGAGACCGACACGGTGCCGGCACACCGAGCTTGCGCCACACGTGCACGACGCTTCCGAGAATGGAATGCCGGCAGGAAGACTGGTTTCGACACCGTCGCCGTACCTGACGAGGATCCGTTCGCTCGTCACCAAGAGTTCAGGCGTTTCCTCGGCGAACATACGCGCGGCTCGCTTGACGAGCCCGCGATTGGCGACCAGCGCAAGCGCATCGTCGGTGAGCGCAGCCAGATCAGGCCGGGACGTCATCGAATACAACCGGCCACGAATTCGGCCAGCCCTCCGGGAGTCATCGCACCGACGTGCACACCCAGTCGCGTCAAGCGACGGGCAATTTCACGGTCGTAATCAGGGTCACCAGCATCGTCGAGCGCAGCAAGCGCCAGGACACGCACACCATTGTCCGTGAGACCGGCAACGCTCCGGACGAACCGATCCGGTGCACTTTCGTACAGATCGGAGATGATGACAACAATCGTTCGTTGCGGCGTATCCACAAGTTGCGCGGCATAATCGACGGCCTTTGCACCGTCATTCCCGCCTCCCAATTGGACGCTCATCAAGAGCTCGACCGGGTCGAGAACCTCGGACGTGAGATCGACGACATTGGTGTCGTATGCAATGAGGTGAGTCCTCAATCCGGGGACATTCCAGAAACATGCAGCGGTGATCGCCGAGTGGATGACAGAGTCGATCATCGATCCGGACTGGTCGACCAACAGAATCAACGTCCACGTATCCGTGTGCCGACGAGTTCGCGAAGTGAACAAAGGCTTTTCGATAGCAATCTTGCGTGTTTGCGGTGACCAATGCTGCAGATTGGCGCGAACCGTTGCCTCGAAGTCGAAATTGCGCGAATTACGAAACGCTGTTCTGTGCCGGCTACGTTTGCCGTGGAAGGTCCTGCGGACGTCCACCGAGAGCCTCTCGATCAACTCGCGTACGACATTGTCGACAGCCTTTTTTGCCATCGCCAGAACTCGGGGATCCATCAGGTGTTTGGTACGCAGCACTGCTCGAAGCAGAGTCACGCTGGGCTCGATACGCTGCAACGCTTCCAAATCTGTCACCACTTCGGTGATTTCGTATTTCTCCACGGCGTCGCGTTCGAGTCGATGAACTGTCTCGCGAGGAAAAAGACGGTGGATGTCGTCGAGCCAGTCCACGGCCGTCACCGTCGTTTCGCCGAGCCCATTGGGGCGATACCGCCCATCCTTGCGACTCGGCGGAACCGCACCCGGGGAACCGGGCGTATCTCCGCCACCCGGGTTGTCTCCAGTCGTTACGGAGTCGGTCCCCTGCAGTCGGGAAGTTCCAGCGCGAACGCCCTGCGCGCTGCGAGCCGGGTCACGGCCGTACAGCCACTCAGCGCCTGGCGATGCTCGTTGACTTCGCGGTTGTAGAAGACACTCGACGGGCTGGCCGCTTTGTCCGCGATGAACGGCGTGTTGACGGTGACGTTGCCGATCGCAGAGAAGGCGAAACCGCGGAGGATCGAGGTCTCCTCCGGACCACCCTCCCGAACCGATAACGCCGGATCGACAACACAGGTGCAGATCGAAGCCTGATCCGCCTGGCCCGAACACCGCTTGATGGTGGGGTGACTCCCGAGGACACGCGATGGGTTCTCGGGCCTCACCCACCATCGTTTCGATCTCCCACTGCACACCCGTGGCGCACACCGGTACATCCACCACACGAAAGAATCAGCGCGAGAACCCTTTAGCTGCCATGACTGCATCCACTATCCCCCCGCACGAGCAATCCGACAACACCGACAACACCGAATCCCGCGCGCACACTCCACCCGATTGGTGGGATCACCACCGTCCTATCACCAGCGATGAATACAGCGACATGGCGTTGATGCTCGGTGCACTCTCGATACTGACGTTCTGGATGTTCGGCCTCGGCATCCTCCTCGGTGCCGCCGCCATCGGAACCGCCCTGGCAGCGCGCCGACCCGACACCCCCGGACGCGATCTGGGCGACAACACCGCCGGCGTGGTCGGGATCCTCACCGGCATTGCCGGAATCGCCTTCGGCGCCGTCTTCCTCACTGCAGCACTACCCCACCTGTAGAAAAACCGAATTCGGCACTTGTGAAATCGGATTCGGTTGTGCCGTAACGCGATCACGGTGCGCGCTGGCCAGTGTCGCGGTCGGAGCCCCGATCGCTGTGGTCCTCTACTACGTGCTGCGTTCGATCATCACGAGAGAATAAGGACTGCGCTGGTCAGCTGCACATTCCCATCACGAACCGTCGGCAGGGATCACGACCTCGCCCGCGGTCGCGAACGCCACCGGCAGTAGCGCCTACGAAGCGCTCTCGCGATCATTCATTCGCTTCGTTCGACCGCGTTCGGGTCTCCTTGATGCGTTGCCGCTGCCGAACCCCGTACGTCGCTTCCGTGACGGCATCGTCGTCCTCGAGACCCGACCCGAGAGCCCCACCTATCGTGGCGATCGACGCCAGCAGCCAGGCGAGCGTGAGGTAGTCGGAGAAGTTCACCCCGTGTCCGAGAGTGCGGGCCAGCAGTTCCGGGGGAAGTGTGAGACACGCAGTGAACAACAGTAGATAGAACAGGGCCACGTGGAGGACGGTCACGCCGATGAACAGGGTGACCACGGTCGAAATGTTGTACAGCACGGATCGATCGCGCTCTTCCGACGACTTCGGCCGCTCCCACAGTTCGTGATCGACGATCAGCCAGAGAATCATCGCCACGATCGACAGGAGCGTAGCCGCGCTCATACGCCAAGGGCCCATCGTGTCGGCGAACAACCAAATCGTACTCGTTGCTAGCGCGATCGCACCCGTGGCAAAGGCACCGACGAGCACCTTCGACAGTCCGGCGACCAGCCTCCACGGGCGGTTCGCCCGCACCATCCCCGACAACAGTCGTAACCGCCGCAGTCCTGATGGCGCGAAGTAACGACCGCCATTCTCCGTCTGCGCACACGGGAACCGTCGCGCCGCGCCCTGCGGCATGAGTTCCGGTTCACCAAGAATGCGGGCTATCGCGAGTTCGGTAACAGCGCGGACGCGGCGCTCGATGTGGATCGCACCCACCCCAGCGACAGAGACAAGCGCGAAGCAATGGCCGGGGCTGACGTCGGCCACCACCGGCAGCGTATCTTCGCGGCGCGGTAGATCAGTGAGGTATACGACGATGTCCTCCCCTTCGGACGACGGATCGACCGCCCCGATGACGTCTGCGAAGTCTGTTTGCTCGTCCGAGAGGTAGGGCTTGCTACGTACACAAGTCGTCCACCGGCGCTCGAGGCGGTCACGGCTTCGTAAACGTTGTGGCAGATACTTCGCTATGCGTTCCGCGAGAGCCGTAGCTTTGCCCGGTTCCGCGATCAACAGCACCGAGGCCTGCTCACCTGCGGCACCAGATCGCTCTCCCTGGAAGTGTTTATTTGTCTTCACCGCCTTCACCTACCCGCCCGGAGCTCCCCCAAACTCCTCGAATCCGTTGTCACTCCGAATCAATGTCGGGCGGGAGGTCGACCGCCGGATGTACCAGGGACGCGTCATCGGCCGGGGCAACGAGACACGCCGCGCACCAAGACACACGTGATCATCCCGAGTCGACACCAACCCGCCAATCAGCTCCAGCACCGAACCACAACACTCCGCAGCACTTCGCCGACTGAGCGCATTGCAGGAGGCGGTGTACACAGAGAAGCACCGGAGAGACAATCAACTATGGACACCAACGCCTTCCCCGATATTCGGTGGGGTCACGATCGGCGATTGCTCAAGAAGCCACTGAATGCCTTCGTATCGTCGCGGATCGGGTCTTGGTATCTCCGGAAATTGACGCCGATCGACCGAAAACTGCTCGCGCACAGCAAAGGCCGACGAACGATCTTCGGTCCGATGGGGGTGCCGTTGCTGTTGTTGACCACGACCGGAAGGAAAACAGGGCAGCCCCGGACGACGCCTCTCACCTACATGCGCGAAGGGGACCGATTATTTCTGGTCGGTAGTAATTTCGGGCGACCCCATCACCCCGCGTGGTCCGAGAACCTGTTGGCCAATCGGGAGGCGACGGTGACAATCGGAGGGGCCGAGATCCCTGTGAACACAACCTTGTTGACAGGGCAGGAGGCAGAGAGCGTCTTCGAACAGTTCGTCGAATACAACCCTACGTACTCGGTGTACAAGACTCGCACGGCACGTAATCTTCGAGTGTTCGCTCTCGAACGGCGCCAAACCTGATTCCCCGCAACAAGAACAACCCCTTACTCCCGATCGGCCGGTATCGACGGAATCGCCCCGGCGAGTCCGGGGACTTCGATGTACCCCAAGTTTCGTGGAGCCGTCATTTTTACGTCAGGCTACGGGTTGACGTGTGACGTGTACGTTCTCGAACTCGATCGGTGTCAGCATCCCGAGGGCACTGTGACGGCGTTAGCGATTGCGGAAGATCTCGAAGTACTCGAACGTGGAGTCGGCCAATTCGGTCCTCGTTTTCCGTCGTTTTCGATTCAAGAGTTCGGTTTACATGCTGCCCCATAAAGATTCGATCACGGCGTGTTCATAGCAATCGCCGATCGATCCCATAGACGGGACCAGCCCTGAGTCGTGCGGGGTACATCAGTCCCCGGAAACTACGGTGCGATTCAGTGACACGGGTGCCGACGGTGATGGAGGCGGCGGCCGCGGAGCGGTGTGTGTGGCTCATCGGTTGGACGTGTGCGTGCTGCCCGATGAGCCGTGCGCCCGTGGCCGGCAATGAGTGAGCATCCGAACAGCATGAAGGACCGGCCGTCCGTGTTGTGCGGGCTGTCAAGGGCTAGCTAGAGCTTCTTGTCGAGAACAGGTCCGAGCACGCCCTGCGCGGCCGAGACGATCGTCCGCGGTGGTAATCGGAAGCGCTCAAGTGCGCACGAACCGTTTTCCTCTCCATGCTCCATCGAGCAAGGATTTGGTCAGCCGTGATCGGCGATTCTGCTCGGTCATGCGTCGGTGGTGTTGGCCTGGAAGGTTTCCGCTCGTTCAGCGGGTGAGGAAGTCGACGGCGGCGGGTGCGAATGTGTCGTGGTGTTGGAATATGCCGCCGTGCCCGGAGTCGGGGTAGATGATCAGTTCGCTTGCGGGGATTCGGCGGTGCAGGTCTTCGGAGAGGGTTGAGGGCACCATTCGGTCGTTGTCGCCGTTGGCGATGAGGGTGGGTGCGGTGATGGCCGACAGGTTTTCCGGTGTGGAGCGGCCCCACTTCTTGATCGCTGTGAGTTGGGTCTGAAAGGCCTTGACCGAGACGGGCGCATCTCGGTCGTCGGTGCGTTCCTTCAGGCGTTCGACGAATGCTGTGGCGGCGCGTTTGCCGGCGGTGTTGCGGTTGAAGAACAGGAATTCTTTCGGGTCGGACCGGGTCAGGGTAGCTCGAAGAATGTCGTAATAGGTTGTGCGGGCGACTTTGTCGATGTCCTTACCGCCGGCGGGGCCGGTCCCGGTGAGGACAAGTCTGCGCACGAGTTCGGGGTGCTCGAGCACGAGGGCTTGGGCGATCATGCCGCCGAGGGAGAACGAAAAGATATCGACCGTACCGAGTCCGAGCGCTGTGATGAAGGTGACGGCGTCGTCGGCCATCGCCTCGATGGTGTCGGGGACTTTCCCGGTGGAGGCGCCGACGCCGCGGTTGTCGAAGGCGATGACGCGGCGCTTTTTCGCGATGGGGTCGATGATTCGCGGATCCCAGTTGTCGAGGTTCGCGGCGAGGTGGACGAAGAAGACGACGGGGATTTCGCCCTTCGGTCCGAGTTCGCGGTACGCGTAGGTGACGCCGCCGGCGGTGATGGTGCGGGTCGGCGCCTTCGCATAGGACGTGATGACGGGGTCGTTGCCGGTACTCATGGATTTGTCCTTATGTCGGTTGAGGTTTCGAGGTTTCGGGTGTTACTGATGACAGCTTTACCCCGGATGCCACCCTTGCTCAGTGTCCGGAGGCCTTGGGGTGTCTCCTCGAACGGGAAGACCTGCCCGAGGACGGGGCGGAGTGCGCCGTCGTCGACGAGTTCGGCGATGTTGCGGAGTTGGTCACCGCTGGCGTGCATGAAGAGGAACTCGTAGCTCACACCCAGCTTGCGAGCTTGGCGGCGGATACTGGAGCTCAGTCCGGTGATCGCGAGGCGCAGTAGCGGATTGAGCCCGATCTCGCGGGCGAAGGCTGGATCCGGCGGGCCGGAAATCCCGATAGCCTTTCCTCCTGGCTTGAGTACGCGGAGGGATTTCTTGAGGTTCTCGCCGCCGAGGCTGTCGAGCACCACGTCGTAGCTGTGGAGGACCTGTTCGAAGTCCTCATTGTGGTAGTCGATGACTGTGTCGGCACCGAGGGCTCGAACGAAGTCCGCGTTTCGGGCGCTGGCTGTGGTTGCGACCGTGGCGCCGAGGTGTTTGGCGAGCTGAATCGCGATAGATCCGACACCGCCGGCGCCAGCGTGGATGAGGACTCTCTGTCCTGGCTGCACGTTGGCGCGCTCGACCAGTGCCTGCCACGCGGTCAGTGCCACCAGAGGCATGGATGCTGCTTCCGTCATGCTGATTGTTGCCGGTTTGAGGGCAAGATCGGCCTCCGTCACTGCGATGCGCTCCGCGAATGTTCCGATGCGATCCTTGTCGGGTCGAGCAAATACTTCGTCGCCGGGTTTGAACGACTGAACCTTCGGCCCGACCTCGATGACGACGCCGGCGAGGTCGTTGCCGAGGATCAACGGAAGCCTGTACGGGAGTATCTGCTTGAACTCACCGGTGCGGATCTTCTCGTCGAGTTGGTTCAGCCCGGCTGCTTCTACTCGCACGAGCACGTCACGCTCACCGACAACTGGCTCCGGCACGTCGGATTCTTGCAGTGGCCCTTTATATTTGGTGACGACGAACGCTTTCATGTCTTTGGTTCCTTCGGCTAGGGCGACGGGAAGGGTGGGGAGGCGTCGCGGCTCTGTTTTCCGCGACGCCTCCGCTTGGCTACTGCTGCGGCGCTGCAGTTCCGAGTTGCGGGTAGAGAGCTTCGATGGGCGCACTGAGTCCAGCTTTGACCTGAGCGGATGCTTCGTCGGCGAGGACTTCGTACTCGCCTGCCTCGACCGCGTCGAACACGATGCGTACGAGGTCCGCTGGATCAGTTTTGGGGTCGGTGGAGTGCGCGGCCATGGGGGTGTCGACCCAGCCGACGTGGACGCCGACGACGTGGACGCCTGCGGGTGCGAGTTCGAGGCGAAGTGAGTTGGTCGCAGACCATAGTGCAGCTTTGGTGGCGCTGTAGATACCCGCGACGGCGTACCAACTCAGCAGCGAGTGGATGTCTATGATGACCGACTCGTCCTGGGCTGTAAGGATCGGCGCGAAGGCGCGGGCGAGAAAGAGGGGGCCGAGGAAGTTTGTTTCGACATTGGCGCGGATTTCCTCGTCGGTATGGGTGAGGATGCCCGTGCTGGAGGTGGAAGTGCCGGCGTTGTTGATCAGAACGGTCACGTCCGATGCGGCGGAAACGACAGCTTCGATGGATGCGGGATTGGTGACGTCGAGGGCGAGGGGGACGATCCGTTCGTCGTCCCACGTACGAGGAGTGCGAGCGGTGGCATATACCTTCGACGCACCGCGAGCGAGGGCTTCGTGGACGAAGTGCGTGCCGATGCCGCCGTTTGCTCCGGTGACGAGGACAACGGATCCGTTGAGTGAGGGCATGTCAGGTTCCTTGGGTTACGTGGCGGATGGTCAGACGTGTGCGAGGGTCGGGTAGTCGGTGTACCCCGCTTCGCCGCCGCCGTAGAGGGTGGTCGGGTCCACAGTGTTCAGTGGCGCTCCCAGGCGTAGACGGTCGACGACATCGGGGTTCGCCAGTGCGAACTGCCCCAGCGGCGCGATGTCAGCCAGACCGGCGTCGATGTCGCCGGAGATCTGCTCACGCGTGCGCCCGAAGCGCACGACCAGGACAGCGGTCGGCCACACGTCACGGAACGAGCGGAGCAAATCGTCGTCACCGACATGATGGACGTGGAGGTAGGCAAGGCTCAGTGCCGCGAGTTCCCCGACCAGGTGCGTGTACTGGGCGCGCACGCTCCCGATCTCACCTTCGTCGATCCCGCCCAACGGCATCGACGGGGAAATCCGGATCCCCACCCGATCGGCTCCGATTTCTTCTGCCACTGCCGCGGCGACCTCGATCACGAAGCGAGACCGGTTTTCCACCGATCCGCCGTACTGATCAGTGCGGTGGTTCGAGTTCGGGGAGAGGAATTGGTGCAGCAAATACCCGTTCGCAGCGTGAATCTCCACCCCGTCTGCGCCGGCTGCGATCGAGGATGCCGCAGCATGCCGGAAATCGGCGATCGTCGTCTCAATGTCGGAGATGCTCATCTCCCGCGGCACCGGAGTCTTCTGCGGACCGGTCGCGGTGAACATGTCCTGATCAGCCGAGATGGCCGAGGGGGCTACCGGCGGACGGTGATGTGTTGTGTTGTCCGGGTGCGACATCCGGCCGACGTGCATCAGCTGGATGAACAGCGCACCGCCACCATCATGGACGGCGTCGGCGACGTGTGACCAGCCCTCGATATGAGCCGGAGTGTAGATCCCAGGCGTGTTCGGGTAACCCTGCCCGTCGTCGGAGGGCTGGGTGCCCTCGGTGATGACCAGTCCGAGCGAGGCGCGCTGGCCGTAGTAGGTCGCTACGAGCGGGCCCGGGGTGCCGTCCGGGTTTGCTCGGTTGCGGGTCATCGGCGCCAAGGCGAGTCGGTGCGGGAGTTCGACGCGTCCGAGGGCGAACGGTTGCCAGAGTGAAGGTGATGTCATGAGCGGGGTGCTCCTCAGGTAAATCGGTCAGGTAGGTCATCGGTGCGATGCAGAGTGATGTCTCGTGGGACGATCAAGGGGACATCTGAACCGCATCAATATTGACTACAGTCATAACTGAATGTACTCAATATCTATTCCCGAAGGATATCCGTCATGCCATCCGCTTCCCAGCCAGCCGGAAGGCGCGAGCGAAACAAGCAGCAGAAACTTGTCCGTATTACCGCCGCTGCCAGCGAACTCTTCGCCGAGTACGGCGTCGACGATGTCACCACCCAACAGATCGCCGAGAAGGCGGACGTCGGTACCGGGACGGTGTTCCTGTACGCCAAGACGAAAGGCGAGTTGCTCCTACTTGTGCAGAACGCGAACTACAGCGAAGCACTCGCGCGGGGCCGCACGGATGCCGAAAACATCTCCGACGTACTCGACGCGGTGATGGCGATCATCGGCCCGATCGTGGAATGCAACCGCGCCCAGATCGACAACGGACGCACCTACCTGCGGGAGATGGTGTTCGGCAACCCCGAGGAACCCCACCATGCGGAAGCGCTCACCATCGTCGGCCAGACCGAAGAAGCCATCGCAGCAGTGCTGCGCCGAGGCGGTCAAATCGGAGAGGCCGAGGCTGCAACGCGGGCGCACGTGGTGTCGGCGATCATGTTCCTCGCAATGGCGGCCACCGTAAACATCGCTCGTACTGTCGACGAAATCAGGGGGGAGATCAAGGCCCAGGTGGCCGCTCTTCTGCCGCACTGATGCCCTGCGCCACGGCACTGTCACTTCTGGCGCCGATCGCGGAGACTTGCCGATCGAAACCAAATGCCCTCAGCGTCCTTATGCGAGGCCGGTGCGCGCTTGGACGCGGTTACACAGGTCTATGATGCGAGAATCAAATACCCTCTTGGCCAATCGAATTGAGTTTCGCATGTGAGCGACTCCGCCAGGATCGACGGGTCGATCCTGTACTTGCCGAAACCTATTCACTATTGTTGTCCACCGACTTCGATCCGCGGTCGACACTCAAAGAGCCCCGCGCCTGAAAACTACGGCAAGTTCTGCATCTTGACCGACTTCAGACCTGACTCGTTGCTGCACTCGTAATGCCGTAGCCACCGAAGGCGAAAGGGACCGCACAAGCTTTCCCCAACAAATGCGCCTGCCCGCATCCAATCTACGATACAAACAAGGCCGCGAGCGAAATACTGTGCAAGAAGAAATGTTTCAAGAATTCAATGCTTCGCGGCGGATGTCGCGAATAGCTCGAGCGATGGCTTGCCCACCCCCGATCGACTACCGGCGCCGACGACGCATCTTCCCGGCCCCCTCTGATATCGGGCGCAATCACACTCGACTCCTCGCTCGCGCGGCAAACGCCTACCTGACCGAAGCCTTCACATGGAAAATCCAGCGCTACATCTGGCAACCCCTGACCGGCAGCGACCCACTCGTAACCTACGGCGCTGCTCTGCTCCACGGCCCCGCCGCCTATAGCTACCGCAAATTGTGCTGACGATGCCTGCCGACCTGCAAGACAAATCCGGCGAGGCCGCCCATAGGCTCCTACTCAAGCATCGAATCGGTGAACCCACTAGCTAAACAACACAATTCAGTGCAATCCGGAACATGGGCGGCCCGAGGACGCGAAGAACACTACCTTCGAGACATCGGCCGCAGCGACCTCCGAAGAACTAGTCTGTCACTCACACTCGCGGCCTCGACGGCAGGCGACCCCGAAGAATTTGTCCATCTAGCGCTCTCCGGTGAAATGGTTGCCGCACTTCGACTCTGCCGATTCACCGAAACCGCCCTCTGCGCGTGGGAGACAGAGGCTGCAGCAACTTTAGGAATCCGAACCACTCAAATCAGCCGAGAATGCGCGTACCTCTCCAAGTCACTCGGAACGGAAATCTTCGCTCGAAGAATGCCCAATGGGACTCGCGAACTCACACCCACAGGCACTGCGCTGTACAACCTCGCCCGGGCGAACATCGACAAACTACGCCGTCGCCAGCTACGAACCACCCTGCGCAGACTAGACACTGAAGAACCACGCTCACGATTTCTTCAACGCGACCCAGTCGCCGCACTGTATCTCAGGTCGACAAGTTCCATACACAAATCAAACTGCCCCAGATCCGGACGGTGTGTGCTGGGCCTACATCCGCGCTTCGTCCCAACATCGACATAATCGCTGGTGCTCGCCCCGAATCCCACCATGACCGATTCTTGTCCCACCTTCAGGCGATGGCGGCTGTAGATTCCGGATCTATTAGTCAGATCAACCTGCGGCATTCGAAAAATTCCGCGACAGTTGTCGCTGAAATTCCGGGCAAAGATGACCTTTTTCGACAGCTGAGAACTATTCAACAGCAGTCGGTCAACACTGCCCCTCCTCCCCGGACTCGACGTGATGAAACCGTTAGCGACGGAGCCACGAACGAGGCACGGAATGTCAGGGTTTCTGTACGCCGCAGTTCGGCCGGGGCAACTCATCACCACTAATCAGCCCGTCACCATCCTCGTGCGAGGGGAGAACGGAACCTTCGTCCCGTACACGCTCCAAGGCGGGCCCTGAGAACAACTCCGCGGAACCAACGTGCGACCACAGATCGCACCACCCCGCCGACAATATCAACCGCATCGTTGCTCGCTTCTGGCACGATGGCCAGCCATGACCTCTACCCGGGACATGCGTTCGCTCGGCTCGGAATTCCTGCTGCTTATCACACTTCTCGTACTGCTCGGATCCTCCATCGTGGGGCCGATCCAAGCACTCCACGAGCCTGTCGCTGTCACCGTTCGCCTCGTCAGCGATGCGGCGTACCCGTGCGGAAGTGTCGCCGAGCCCGACTTCACACACGCCCGTTGGGCGGATGAGGACAGCACCTATGGTCCGCGGCGCGTTCCTCCGCTTGAACCCTTGTGTCAGCGGGCGCTCGATGAAACGACGAGCCACGTCCTCGCGCTCAGTGTGGTCCCCGTCCTCACCGGCGTCGCCATCATCGTGAGCATTGTCCGGATGGTGCTGGCATTCGCACGAAGGAGCGGTGCCTGGGATGAATGGAAGCTGTTGCCACCGATGACGAATGCTGTCGCCATCGCTGTGGGCTTCGCCGCACTAATCGTGGTCCTTGTAACGCGTCCGCTCCAGTGACGGACGACGGCAGGTCGGCGGCTCAGGGGCCTCCCTGCAGCGAGTAGCCGTAGTACTCGCCATCTCGCTAAGGCAGATAAATGACGGTGCTGGTCTCGCAGCCGGTGTATCCGATGACCGGATAGCCGAAGGGCATCATCGTGTTGATCTCCGACTGCCGATCCGGTTCCGGAACTTCGTCCAGCGGGGGGAAGAGGTTGCGCTGGTAGTCGCGCCCGTGCATTCTCATCCGCTCGGGTGTATGCAGTGGCCAGGTCACCGAATGATACTTGGACGCGAACCACAGATAGGCCACACCGATCGAGGCCACCAGAACGACGACCACGATCATGACGACCCGCTTCAGAGGATCTGCCCAGTACAGTTCCGCCGCGTCCACGAATCGCCGAACGTGGAAGGTGAGCTTTCTCGCTGTCGCCCAACATCAGTCGATGTGTCCCGCGCCGATCGCTGCGGGTAAACCAACGACCTCGATCGACAATCGAAGACCCTGCCGCCCACACAATGCAACGCGTTCAATTTCAGATGCTCGGCGGGCTGCTCTACGCGTTCAGCGACGCTTGACCACCCTCCGGATCCTGATCCTTAAGCTCCGCCCCGGACGTCACCACGGCCTGGGACGTCAGCGGAGAGGTTCGAGCACGCGCGGGTCGTTGTTCCTGGGAGAGTTCACGGCGGTCGAAGCTTCGTAAGGTTCCTGTTGCAGAGCAACATGATCCGGGTGGCCGGCGTCCCCAGTCGCTGGGTTGCCTCACGGTCGTGGGTCGCGTCCGATGAAGGCCAGAAATCGAGTCTGAACGTCGGAGTCGTCAGGCACATTTACCCGTGGCCCGTACTGGCCGCTGGACCGCAGCACCTCATCCCAGGACTCCATACCCGTGAGCATCATGGCGCAGCGTTCAGGGTCGAGGGTCTCGTCCTGACCGGTAGCGCGCGCCAGGTCCCAGCTGTGCATGAACACGTCGGCGGTGAAGAACTGCGCCACAGCCTGAGGTAGGGGTGCCTGACCGGTGTTCGGGTGGGAGAAGACTTTGTCCCCGGCAGTCGGATCGTCGAGAACGGCTTGGACACCGTCGTTGAAGATGCGCCACGCGGCTGCCGGGTCGTCATCGACGTCCGGACCGGAGGGCAATGTGATGCCGGCGCCTTCATGAAGGAACGATGGAAACCATTCGACGAGGTGGCGAACAATGTCGCGGGCGTTCCAATCCTCGACCGGTGCGGCCCTGTTCCAGGCTGCCTGATCGGGTACTCCTTCGACGAGTTCGGTGAAGCGGCCGGCGAGTTCGCGGTACTCCTCGGCTGGGGTCTGTTCGGGGGTCATCTGGTCCTCAGTTCTTCTGAATTGCGCCGCATTACATTTGCTGATTCGTTGCGACATGGTGGATCTCGGGTTTAAGAATGCGGCCACTATCGCGTCCGTCGCCGGTCCGCCCACCACCCGACCATGAGCACCGTACCCGTCGTCGTGACCGAACACGGCCGCAACGGCATCCGATGGGAACGTGTGTGTGAATCACGCTGAGCCCGTCAATCTGTCCCCCGCCGCGATTCGCAGTAACTCACGCACACCGCTGAATTCCGCCGGAACCGAATACCTCGTTTCTCCGCGCTGGCGATCTCTTTCAGTGTTTCTTCAGCAGCGGCGGGTCACTGTGGCGTGCAGATCACGGCCAACCACAGGAGACTTCATGGGAACCACCGACCCACAGTCCGCACCTATCGCACCCGGAATTCGAGCTTCGGACGCCGACCGCGAGCGGACAGCCGCCGCCCTCCATACCGCCGCTTCTGCCGGCATGCTCACCCTCCCCGAGGTGGACGAACGCTCACAGCTGCTGTACGCCAGCCGATTTCGCCACGAACTCGAATTTCTGGTGCGGGACCTCCCCACCGATACGCCACCAGAACGCACATCAGTCGTCGACGGCACACTCGGTGACCACGTTCACGCCATTTGGGCGGCCCTGGTCGGTCTGCTTGTCGCCTGCGGGGCGCTGGCTCGGAAACATCCTCGAATCACCTCGGCGGCAGTGCTCACGTTGGCGGTTGCACTCGGCGTGTTGCTCGCCTTCGCCGGAACGGACATGCACGAGCATATTCAGAAGACAGGTACTCATCTGACACCGAACTGACGCTTCCAGCGCCACGGTCATTCGAACCCGACTCACTTCCATCAAACATGGCCTGAACATATTGGCCACAGCCCAGAACCCGGTCACAGACGCGAGCACTTCACCGCGACAACCGCACTCTGCAGCGGATCACGTACCCGCGATCGGCCTGAACCCGTTCCCCTGCAACGAATGTTCCGAAGCTGCAGTGACAGAAGGGTAATAGATTTCGTCGCCGCCTACCACAGGTTCCGCATCAGAATCTTCCCCTTCCACCTCACCGGGAGACCCTCCCCCGCCCGCCGCCGCTACGCGGCAAACGACGAAGCGGATCATTAGGTTTGCCAATCCTGTATGTACCATCATTCCCCTGGAGACGGCTGGAAAAGGTCCCGCTGCGGTAAAGAAGGACAATCGATGAGGATACGAATCGGACTGATGTCGGGGGTCGCACTGGCCACCGCAGCGGTGCTGACGATTTCGGGGTGCTCGAATTCCGGTTCGGACGGCGGGACGGACCCGGGCGCAGCCACCAAGATCACCGTGTACAACGCGCAGCACGAGTCGCTGACGCAGGAATGGGCCGATGCTTTCACCGCGGAGTCCGGAATCGAGGTGGAGCTACGTAACGGCAGTGATACCGAACTCGGCAACCAGCTCGTGGCCGAAGGCGACCGATCGCCGGCTGATGTGTTTCTCACCGAGAACTCCCCCGCTATGACACTCGTCGAGAATGCCGGGCTGTTCGCCGACGTCAACCAGGACGTCCTCGATCAGGTGCCGAGCCAGTACCGGCCGTCGAGTGGCAAGTGGACCGGCATCGCAGCCCGTTCCACCGTCTTCGCATACAACAAGGACATGTTGAAACAGGAGCAGCTGCCGAAGTCGCTGCTCGACCTGCAGGATCCCGCGTGGAAGGACCGGTGGGCCGCTTCGCCCTCAGGTGCCGACTTCCAGGCGATCGTCAGCGCACTGCTCGAACTCAAGGGTGAGGATGTCACTCGGCAGTGGCTGGCGGGAATGAAGGACAACGTCCGCACCTACAAGGGCAACAGCACGGTGATGAAGGCGGTCAATGCGGGGGAGATCCCGGGCGGTCTCATCTACCACTACTACTGGTTCGGCGATCAGGCCAAGACCGGTGAGAACAGCAACAACGTCGCACTCCACTACTTCAAGAACGAGGACCCCGGTGCATTCGTCAGTGTTTCCGGTGGTGGCGTCCTGAAGTCCAGCTCGAAACAGGATGCGGCGCAACAGTTCCTCAAGTTCGTCTCCGGCCAAAAGGGTCAACAGGTCCTGCAGACCGGGACATCGTTCGAATACACGGTGGGCAGCGGCGTGGCGGCGAACCCGAAGCTCGTTCCCCTCGCCGAGCTCCAGGCCCCACAGGTCGACCCTGCGAAGCTCAACAGCCCGCAGGTCACCGAGCTGATGACCGAAGCCGGCCTGCTCTGAATCTCGCACTGATCGGTCGGAGGCGGTCGGGGCACGCGCACACAGTGCGTCCCCTGACCGCCCGAACGCCGATGCCGCTCCCTTTGGCGGTTGCCGCGCTCATCGTTGTGGCCGCATCGATCATCCCGCTCGGGTACGTGATCGTCGAAAGCTTCGACACGGGTTGGGATACCGCATCGGCGTTGCTGTTTCGACCTCGGGTCCGGGAATTGCTGGCCAACACGGTGCTGCTGGTCGTGGTCACGGTGCCGATCTGCATCGTGCTCGGTGTAATCGCCGCCTGGCTCGTCGAACGCACCCGGGTGTTCGGGGCGAAGGTCTGGGCGGTCCTCCTCGCAGCTCCCCTGGCCGTTCCCGCGTTCGTGAACAGTTACTCGTGGGTGACCACTGTTCCCTCCCTGGGAGGTTTGCAGGGGGGCGTCCTCATCGCGACCCTGTCGTACTTCCCTCTCGTGTACATCCCCACGGCCGCGACGCTTCGCCGGCTGGATCCGGCCGTGGAAGAATCGGCGCGTGCACTTGGTGCCGGGCCGTGGGCAGTGTTCTTCCGCGTCGTGGTGCCTCAGCTGCGGCTGGCCATCGCCGGCGGAGCGTTGCTGGTCTCGCTGCACCTGCTCGCCGAGTACGGTGCGTTCGTCTTCATCCGGTTCGATACGTTCACCACCGCGATTTTCGAGCAATACCAGTCGACGTTCAACGGAGCTGCGGCCACCATGCTCGCTGGTGTGCTGGTGCTGCTCTGCCTCACGCTGCTGGTGATCGAATCTGTGGTCCGGGGCAGTGCGCGGTACGCCCGCATCGGCGCCGGAGCCGCCAGGCGCGCCGTGCCCGCCGAACTCGGCTGGGGGAACTCGCTGGCCGTCCTGCTCTTCCTCGGAGTGCTGATCGTTCTGTCCGTCGGCGTCCCGGTGATCAGTGTCCTACGCTGGCTGGTCATCGGCGGGGCGGCGGTCTGGAAGCTCGATACCGTCGGCTCCGCGCTGGTCCAAACCGTCGGCTTCGGCATCGCCGGCGCCGTGGTGACGTGTGTTCTCGCATTTCCGATCGCGTGGATTTCGATTCGCCACCGGGGGCGTTTCAGCCGGTTTCTGGAAGGCTGCACGTACATCTCGAGCTCACTTCCCGGAATCGTGGTGGCACTGGCGTTCGTCACCGTCTCCATTCGTTACCTGCATCCGCTCTACCAAACGGTCACCGTTGTCATCGCGGCCTACGCACTGCTGTTTTTGCCGCGCGCGCTGGTGAACCTGCGAACGGGGTTCGCGCAGGCGCCCATCGGTCTGGAGGAGGCGGCGCAGTCGCTCGGCCTCTCCCCACTGTCAGCCTTTTTCCGGGTTACGCTGCCGCTGGCGGCCCCAGCCACGGCGGCGGGTGGAGCGCTGGTGTTCTTGGGGATCGTGAACGAGCTGACCGCCACCCTCCTGCTGGCGCCGACCGGCACCCGCACGCTGTCCATGCAATTTTGGTCGCTGAGCAGCGAGATCGACTACGCCGGCGCCGCACCGTATGCGTTCATCATGATCGTGCTGTCGCTGCCCATGACTTACGTACTCTTCACCCAGTCGAAAAAGGTAGCCGGACTATGACCAACGCACTCGAAGTGGCAGGGCTCGACAAGAGGTTCGGCGCCGCGGCCGTCCTCCGCCAGATCTCGTTCGCCGTCGAGGCCGGATCCACCACCGCTATTGTCGGGCCGTCAGGCTGCGGGAAGACCACGTTGCTCCGCCTGATCGCCGGGTTCGAGAGACCGGACGCCGGGACTATCGCACTTGCCGGCCGTATCGTCGCTGGCGGGAAGTGGACGCCCGCGCACCGCCGGTCGGTGGGATACGTCGCCCAGGACGGAGCGCTGTTCCCGCACAACACTGTTGGCGCCAATATCGGGTTCGGACTGCCCCGCCGTGATCGGAGCGCGTCGAAGGTCGCCGAATTGCTCGAGATGGTTTCGCTCGATAGCTCCTATGCGACCCGTCGACCCGACCAGCTCTCCGGTGGGCAGCAACAGCGCGTGGCGCTCGCGCGGGCACTGGCCCGCGAACCGGAACTGATGCTGCTCGACGAACCGTTCTCCGCGCTCGACGCCGGCTTGCGGGCCACTACCCGGCGGATCGTCGCAGATGTCCTGGCGAAGGCCGGAATCACCACCATCCTCGTCACCCACGACCAGCCCGAGGCTCTCTCGTTTGCTGATCGTGTGGCGGTGATGAGTGCCGGACGCCTCGCGCAGATCGGTACCCCCCGCGAAATCTATTCCACCCCCGTCGATGTCCCCACCGCGCAGTTCATCGGAGACGCCGTCGTGCTGTCGGCGCAGGTCGTGGAAGGCACAGCCCACTCTGCCCTCGGCGATATCGCTGTGGCCTCGACCGACATCCAGGGCGACGCCCGCATCATGGTGCGGCCGGAGCAGATCGAACTCACCCCGGACGGCGCTGGCATCGCCGGGACGGTAGTCGACATCGAATACCTCGGATCGGAAATGCTGCTCGGTATCCGCTTGGACACCGCAAGCGGAGCAGACGCCGAACGGGTCACGGTTCGCCGCTTCGGTGCCACCGCTCTCACCCCCGGGGACCGCGTCGGCATCCGTGTCGTCGGCCCCGCCGTGACATACCCGGCCTGAGACAAGAACGAATCAGGCGTCCGGAGGACGGCAACAACTTCTGACCGTCGGCAAGACGCAGCGCGTAGTCTCGCGCGCCGTGCCCGGGTGCCGGTTCGTTCTCGTCGGGCACCACCTCTGGTGTCCGATCGACGGCCTGATCGATCCGACGTCGCGAAGCCAGCTTGAAGACAGAATCATCCCTCGGTGCGCACGCCCTCGACACACTTTCGCGGTGCCGGGCCTCGGATCAGAACGACTCGGCCGGGGTCACCGAACTTGCCGCAAGCGTGACCACGACCTGACACCCACCCTGCGCGCTGTCGCCGATCCGTACCGAACCTCGGTGGGCGGAAACGATTTCCGCGACGATCGCCAAACCGAGACCGGAACCGCCGAGGTTGCGTTCACGGGAATTGTCGAGTCGCACGAACCGTTCGAAGACTCGGTCACGATCTGGCTGCGGGACGCCCGGGCCGTCGTCGGAGACGATGATCCGCGCGGTGTTTCCGCGCTGCATCACTTGCGCGTGCACGGTCTGTGCAGCAAATCGGACGGCATTGTCGATGAGGTTGCGCACTACATGCTCGAGCTGCGTGCGGTCACCGCAAATCCGTACAGGGCTCAACGCGGCCGTGATCGTCTTCTCGGTCCCACCGCGAACGCGGCGGACTTCTGCGTCCACCACGTCGTCGAGATCCACCTCGCAGAGCCGCAGGGCTAGACCGTGCTCGTCGGCGCGAGCGAGCAACAGCAAGTCGTCGACCAGTAGATGCATGCGCGTGACCTCGGGCAGCAAGGTTTCCCGTACGAGTTCGTCGTCGAGCAGTTCTGGGCGGGCGTCAGCCAGTTCCAAGGCAAGGGTGAGGGTGGCCAGTGGGTTGCGTAGCTCGTGGGATGCATCTGCGACGAATCGGCGCTGCGCGGTGTGGCCGGCGTCGATTCGGGTGAGCATGTCGTTCATGGTGCGGGCCAACGCACTGATCTCGTCTCGGGGCGTGGGCACCGGAATCCGTTCACCGAGGTCGCTACTCGAAATGGCGGCGACCTGAGTGCGGATGTGTTCGACCGATCGCAGCGATCGCCGTACCAGTGTGTAGGTCGCTACTGCGGCGACGAGGGCGATGACCGGGCCGCCGAGGGCGAGGAGCCCGCCTACGGTGGCGACTGTGGCTTCCACTGGTTCTGCGCTCACCGCGACGATGACGGTGTAATCGGTTGCGCCGCTGGAGACTCCCTGCGCGGTGATCCGTAGGTCTGTCCCATGGTCAGTCCGCCCGGACAGTCCTCGTGCCGGCGACCCTCCGGCAGGTGGCCGCGCGTCGGTCGCCGGGGCGCCGGGGTAGGGGTCCGATGTCCGCACCACCTGCCCTGTCGGGTCGATGACTTGGACGAGGGTAATTCGTTGATTGGTGCCGAACAGCTCACTGTCGAGGTCGGCGGGCCGGTCGAACTGCAATCTGGTGGTGATGTCCTGGGCTCGGGTGCTCGCGGCGTCGTCGAGGGTGGAGATCAGGGCCCGGTCCAGTACGAACAGCAGCGCCGTCGCCCCTGCAGCCAAGGCGATGGTCACGACGGCGGCGGCAGCGAGCGCGGACCGGATTGCCAGTCCCCACATCGAAGGTCTGAGCCATTCGGGTACCGACCTCATGAGCTCATCATCCGCTACCGCAGGCCCTCCGGGGCGTCGATGACAACAGTCCGAACCGCGGACACCAGACGGTTCAGCGCGGTCATGAAACGCAAATTCTGGGACGGGTTCACAGATCCCTGTCTGCGGTCGAGGCGTTGTCCGGTCGGCGGGCCGGCGGGGTTGTTCTCTGTTGTCGTGACCGCAGAGCGTTGATCAGCAGCGGTGCGACGGAGAGGAACACGATCAGGATCAGGATCACTTCGATGTGACTGCGGACGAACCCGATTCCACCGAGCAGGTATCCCAGTGTCGGCACCCCGATTCCCCAGACGGTGCCACCGATGACGTTGTAGACGGCGAAGGTACGGTACTTCATCCCGGATGCGCCGGCCATGACCGGCGCGATGGTGCGGGCGACGGGGACGAAGCGGGCCAACAGGATTGTGCGCGGGCCGTAGCGGTCGAAGAACCGCCTCGACTGTTCGAGTTGTTTCGGGCCGATCCGTCTGGCACTGGGACGATGAAATACTGCCGCCCCAGCCTTCCTTCCGATCAGGAAGCCGAGTTGGTCGCCGACGATCGCAGCGATCGGGATGGTGAGCAGCAGCAACCACAGCGGGGCGAACGGATGCGGCTGCGCGGCGAAGACTCCGGCAGTGAACAGCAACGAGTCGCCGGGTAGGAAGAAGCCGACGAGCAGGCCCGTCTCGATGACGACGGCGCCGAGGACGCCGAGCAGCCCGAGGGTGCCCAGCAGTGTCGACGCATCCAATATTCCAGGTCCCAATGCCACGCTCATGCCGGTTGTCCCCTCGTCGTCGGGTTGTTGCGGCCCCGGTCAGCGGCGGTCGCGTCCAAGGCTCCGGTGCGCCGGTCGTGGGAGCGGGCCATCCAGATCGTGTAGATCGCACCGCCGATCACCGCGGCGAGGCCGCCGAGGAGCATGCCGCCGATCACATCGCTGAGCCAGTGTTCACCGAGGTACAGGCGAGTTACCGACACCACTGCCGCCACGGCTGCGACCGTCACCAGCAACAACGTGCGCCGGGTCGGCGACCAGGCATACCCGAGCATGAGAGCGGCCGTCATGAACAACGCCATTGCCCCTGTCGCATGCCCGGACGGAAAGGAATGGTCAGTCTCGAGCAGAACCTGGGATGCGATCGGGGGACGTGACCGCCCGACAACGGATTTCGTCACGGTCGAAGCCAGTGCGGCCGCACCGACGGTCCCGATGAGAATCAGCGCGGGGATCGGCGAGCGGGCTCGCCTGGACAGCACCGCACCGATCACGACCGCGAGGACTATGGTGCCCGCCGGTCCGCCGGCGTCGGTAACAGCGATGGCCGGCCCGGTCACCCAGTCCGAGCGGTGCTCGGTGAACCACCCCAAGACCGCCGGGTCCGCGCTGGTCAACCAGTCTCCCGCTTTTACCTGATAGGCCAGCGCGACGAACGCCGCCGCCAAACCGGTGCTCTGCAGGCTGATGAGCGCCGTTCCGGCCGAGCGGTGAGTTCCTGGCAGGCTCCGCCAGAGCGAGGCGCCCAAAAACAGTGCCACTCCCCCGACCAACACGATCAGAGCGATGGCGGCTGCCGCGCCTTGGTGTACGCCGGACACCAATTCGTGGGCCCTCCCGACCAGGTTCACGCGGACCGAGGCACCGTGCGCCGACACCGAGGACACCGGATGTGGTTCTACTTCTTTCACCCAATCAGTATCGAAGTCGGCAGCTGTGGAGCCGCTGAGAATGGGACGCCGATCACGCCCTCCCTGCCGAGAAAGACCGTCGGCACGAACAGGTGCTCGGTCTCTCTCAGGGCGTTTTCAGCATCGTGTCTCTACGGTCGGGGATGTGAGTGAGACGACGAGATCTGAAGCCGCCCCGACTCAGCGAGTGATGCTGAGTAAGGTCCCCGAGATCACGGTCTGGTTCTGGATCATCAAGATCCTGTGCACGACTGTCGGTGAGAGCTTCGCCGACTGGATCAACATGACACTGGGGTTGGGACTGAATGCGACCGCACTCATTTTCACAGTGGTACTTGCCGTTGTCCTGGTGTGGCAGTTGCGCCTCAACCGCTACGTGCCGTTCGTCTACTGGCTGGCGGTTGTGGTGCTCAGCGTCGCCGGCACGCTCTACACCGACATCCTGACCGACGATCTGGGTGTGCCACTTGCGGTGAGTACGAGCGTCTTCGCGGCGGCTCTGGCCGTGGTCTTCGCTGTCTGGTTCGCCCGTGAAGGGACCTTGTCGATTCACAGCATCGTCTCGCTCCCGCGGGAAGTGTTCTACTGGCTCGCCGTTCTGGTCACGTTCGCCCTCGGCACCGCCGCGGGCGATTGGACACTCGAGATCACCGGGTGGGGGCCGGGCATCTCGGTCCTGCTGCCTGCTGGGTTGATCGTCTTGATCGTGATCGGCTGGCGGCTGGGCGCGAACGCGGTCCTCTCCTTCTGGCTCGCGTACGTGCTGACGCGTCCGCTCGGCGCCAACCTCGGCGACTGGGTGGCGTCCTCGTCCACCGATCGTGGTCTCGGTGCAGGTACGGCTCTCACCAGCGCAATTTTCCTCCTCTCGATCGTGGCCACGGTCGTCTACCTCACGATTACCCGCCGCGACCTCGTCACCGAACCCGAAATCCCACGCCCGCCGGCCGGCACACCGCCTCGGGGTCGCGAACGGATCATGCTCGGCTATTACGCCGGAGTCGCCGTCGCTGCCGGCGCACTGCTCGTGTGGGCCTCCGCCCAGCCGCACGAGGCCCTCGCGAGCGAAGAGGAAACCGGCACGGCCGCGGCGAGCGCGACCCTCACACCAGGGCAGGCCAGTGCCAGCTTCCCGTCCACAGACATCGCCACCTTCCGCACCATCACGCAGGACACACTGACGAAAGTCCAAGCCGGTGACCACACCGGCGCGGTTGCACGGATCAAAGACCTCGAAACCGCATGGGACGACGACGAAACATCCCTGCGCCCCCTTGACGCAACCGTTTGGGGCGCACTCGACGGCCGGATCGACAGCGCCCTCAAAGCGGTGCGGGCCAGCACACCCGATGCCGCAAACGAAACCCAAACTCTCACCGCACTGTTGACCGAACTTCAGTAGAGGACCACATGCGGCACACGCGTAACCCCGCAGTCGGCGGTCCACAAGAGCGCAGTGAAACAAGCTCCGCGTCAACGTCTCCCGCGTGAGTGCGGAGCCGAGGTGCTTGAGATCTCCCGAGGACAGTCCCGACGGGGGTTAGCACGCGTCACTGATGGTTTCATACGCACACGATGAGGACTCTTGTCCTTGTCGTGCGGCGAACACCCGGATAGTCCGTAGCGGCTGATTTCACGGGCTGTCGATCAATGCGCGCAACTTCCCAGAGATGGTGCTGATCAGTTGCACGGCTACGGCGTTCAGGGTTTTCTCAGGAGCAGAATGGCATCGTTGTCGACGGCGGTCGCGCTCCGCATTCACACGCATGCGCGCCTGCTCAGAAGCCCGCCCGGGTGCCGAAGGTCGGGCGGGCTTCTCTCGCGGCGCGCGATTGTTCAGGCCGTCAAACCCACACGCGTCGCCAGCCACGGAAGGGACTGTTCCAGCCCTGGCCCCCACACGTACCACGAGTGCCCGCCGGGAAGTTCGAGATACCGAATCGTCATACCGGCAGCCGCAGTCGCGTCAAGCACATGACGAGCTTGGGGAAGATCCGGATCCTCCTCTCCCGCAACGATTGTGCCGGCACTGCTCCTGAAGTCTCCGCTGTTGAGCACATCGAGAGGGTTGAATTTGCTGAACGCGTCACCGTTTCCGTCGAACACGCGATCCACGGTCAGCTCACGCGAGCCGAGGCTGGGTTCATCCTCCCCGGTGATGTCCACGAAAGTCGGATAGACCGTAGGCGCGTTCACCCCCAGCACAAGCGCACACGTTCCGCCCGCGGAGAATCCTCCGACTGCCCAGTGCCCGTGATCGGGATCGACCTGCAAGTTCGTCTCGATCCACACGGGGACGTCGACACTGAGATAGGTGAAGGCGTTCGCCGTCGGCGAGTCCATGCACAGAGGTTGCGAGAACTGATCGCCCAAAGAATCGGCCACAACGACGACAGGCGCCAACCCGGAATGATCATGCGCGTAGGCATCTGCCACCTCGTTCAACCGTCCACCGTCGAACCAATCTCGTGGAGTTCCGGGTTGGCCGGGCACCAGGACAAGTACCGGCAATTGCGCCCGTGGGGTGCTCAAGTATGCCGGCGGAAGATAGATCCAGGCGTCGCGGGCGCGGAATCCCGAGACGATTCCCGGAATCTCGACGGTAGTGACCACACCGTTCTCGGGCATGTCCGAGGGCGGTGACCACACTGCATCGAGCGATGCACCGGCATTCACAGTGACGAGGTTTTCGGTGCGGCCGGGGACGTGGTCGAAGTCGATTTCGTCCGCAAGGCTGACGCCGAGAACACCCCGCATGGTCGGGTATGTTCCGAACTCTTGATTGACCTGCGCCACGCCGCAGACCGCTATCGCACCGACCGCGACCATCGCGAGACCTTTCACCGCCCACGAGGTTCGGCGAAGCAGTGCGAGCGAGCCGGCCGCGAAGAGGATCCCCACCCACAACAATGCAACAGCAGGAAGAGCGTCCGGAAACGGCTTCCAGATCTTGTTCACCGCCACCGACAACCCGATCGCCGCAACAACGCCGATCCCCAAGCTCAGCGGCACACGAGCGAGCCACCACCGTCGTCCACGTCCGCTCAGCAGCCACGCCAACGCGAACGCACCCAGTGCGAGAATCAGCATTCGAACCGGCCCGTCGATCAGCGATACGTCCAGCAACACGACCACTCCTGCAGTTCCGATAGCCCTTCGCGGCGACCACTGTAAGCGAAGTAGATGACACCGACATGACGCCGCAACGTGAATTCGCCGCGCGGAGCGCTGACAGCCGGGAACCCTCCCCGCGACCGAGCGCCGCCGAGCTGGCAACCACAAGTGAGACAGCTATCGAAACATGGAAGGTAACAGACCGCCACTACATGCTGTTCCCTCACTGACACAACAGCTTTCACCGTCACCGGGAGCGAATCGGCGCCGCGATCGGTGAGGGTCGAGCCCACCACCGCGCCAAAAGCACGCGTAGATCGCCCCGACGGGGCCATTGTTGCACTCATCGAACCGCACTGAAATCGACCTCTGCGGACGACAACGCGGCCTGTTTTTTCACGAACGTATCGCTCTCGAGGTGACGGAAGCCCGCTGTCGACAGCAAGCCGTGGTGCACCGCGTGTACGTCGCCGAGCTGAATTCGCCGTCGGAGTCCGTGGTACGTATCGCCGGTGGCATTCACGACCCGTCGAACTTCGCCGCAGTCGTCATCGAAGGAACCGCCGGCGAAAAGACCGAAGACTGTTGCGGAGTCGGCTCCGACAGCGTGATGTAGAAAAAGTCGCGACGGTCCGGCGCCAGATACCGATTCGGGTCTTGTTGAATATCAGGCATCAGGGTGGTCGGAGCCAACACACCCGACATGTCGGGCGCCCACGACGAGTACATCGTCATCCCGGAATGGATGTCGAGTTCCATACCGGTGACGGCGCCGGCGTCCACCAGTGCGCGGGCAAGGGTCGACAAGTTCATCGCGCCACCGGCGATGTAGATCAGATCACCGGACGCAGTGGTTCCGAGGGCCGAGCGCTGGGTGTACTGCAGCTGATTCTGTGCCGAGCCCCACCGATTGTCACTGTTGACATCCAAACCCTCCACCGCCGCACCGTGATCGACGATCAGCGCGAGATTTTGACGAACCGCGCTGATCGAGGGTCCCATTGCGTCGTCACGCCCCCATTGTTCAACTCTCAGATGGCCGGCACTGTCTACAACGGCGGACGCCTGCCCATCACGCAGTGGCAGATACTCGGTCCCGTCGAGGTAGAAACCGCCATCGATATCGTTCATCTTGAATCCCGAGTTGAACACGGCCACCAAACTCGGGATGTCAGTGGCTGGCACGTGCGCATCGCCCGGGGCATCACCACCGGGTTGGCTCGTGCCGGGCACAAGATGTGCGCTCACCGCGGCATATGCAACGATCGCAACGCCGGCCACGACGCTGCGATGTTCAGGATCGGGTTGAAACACCGACGTGTACGACCTGGCGACCCCGTGGACGTCTGCACGCCCCGGGGTCCACACCGGTGCGCTTTGCCCAGGCTCCGACGGAAGCACCGGTAGGTGAATTGCCGTCGTATCGGAGCCACCCGCGATCCCGACTGGGGCAACGTACTGATGCAAGTCGGGTTGACTGTCGCTCGGCGGCTTTGCATATCGCCAATTCTCGTAGGCATCGAGAAGGTGTCCGCCGCCGTTGTCTCTGATCCAGGTCGACGTCTTGTCCGTCCATGTTGCATATCCGGGCGAGAGCAACGCCCTGCCGTAGGACATCGACATCAGCGCGAGCGTCACTGCGAAAACGATGCCCGTCATCCTCGCGGCCCGGCGGATCCGACCCGCGCGCGGTCGCGTAGCTCCACCCGACTGCTCTCTCGTACACAGGACAACCATCACCGTTCCTCACTGCCCCGATGCCTCCTTTCATCCTGCGCCCGGCAACCTGAAGCCTCGCTGAAGATCTCCCCACCGCATGCGCCGTCGAGGGGCCCACGAAGCCATCTCCGCCGACCTCGCACCGCCACGGATCACGCACGGAGAAGACATCAGACCGGACCGGAGACCTCACCCAAGTGCCGTGCCATCGAACTGCGCGCCCACCCCGGCATTCAGCGTTCCTTCAGAAGCAGCTGCGTAGCGTCGGCAATGGTTCGTCGAACTCACTGAGGATGAGCCGCTGGCGGGTGGTGCACCCAATTTCAGAGGGTTGGCGCACCACCTGCTTCGGGCTTCGTGCGAGGTGAGATCAGTGATCACACCTGCACCACCTGCCAGGCACCATCGTCCTTCGGATGAGGTGAGACGAGTGGTGAGCCAAGCCGACAGCTCACCACGTCACAGCCTGTCCGAAACAACGGTTTTCGTGCTTCTGGTCTGATTTGATGTGGAGATGAACAAGGCCTATGCCTCGGCACTCGTCTTGGTCTGTGCATCACTGGTGGTCGGATGCGGATCGAGCGATGCACCCACGATCCCCGCGCCGTCAACCTCGAGCGCTCCCTCATCGCGCCTGGCGACCCCCGAGACGCAGGACTCGGGCATATACGGGATCTTGGTGCCAGGAGTCGCCACCAATCCAACGCACATGGGTGCCGAATCGATCAGCTTCGACCTTCCTGGAATGAGCTTCGACGAGGCGGTGCGATGGATGGAAGCGCACCTGCCCCTGGAGGAGGATATCGACGGAATGATGCCGTGTGGCGCGAAGCAATCGGCGGGGATGCACAGTTGGTACTGGCGGGGCGGCGCGGATGCACCAACGGTTTCCGTGACGGTGTTCGATGCACCCATTACCCAGGTCGGCGTCTTCGGTGGCAGCGATCCAGGGGGATGTTGAGGGACGATCATCTCGGAAGCCGTAGGTTCGGGGAGGTCCATACGCGTCATCGCTGTGTCAGACAGGACAACTACGGCGATCGAAGAGATGGCGGAGCAACCTTGCCAGGTGCAAGGCATCGCGAACATCGGCCTTTCGACAAGCGATATCGCCATTCCCTGCCGCAGAAGAAGACCGGGTTCGGGTTGGCGGTCGAGATCGGCAGCGGGTGGCGAGGCCCGCGTGTCACGTACCGAGTACCTTGTCCGACGCCCAGTAGGCGTTCATCGAGCTCCTGCTGCCGTCTGTCAGCGAACAGGGTGGACGTCCGTTCCGCAACAACCGCCGGGTCGTCGGGGCATCGTCTACCGGTACCGGGTCGGTGTGCCGTGCCTGCCGAATTCGGGCCGTGGGCAGACGATCTGGAAACATCATCGCCGCTCAGCAGCCGGTGCGGGCATTCGACAGGCAGGATGGTCCCCGTGAGTGCACACGCAGGCCTGCTCCTGGCGGTCGCGATCCCCGCCAGCGGCCTGGCCGTGTTCACGTTGGTCTTCTTCCTGCTCGGCCGCAGGATGCGGCGGCTGCGTCGCGAAGGTCGTGCCACGTACCCCGCGAAGACCACACCCGGCAGCAACGACTTCTCCAGCAACGTCATGTGAGCCCCCCGAGCGGCCCTGCAATCCGGGAACTGGCCCGGGGGTGCCACCAGCACCGGCACCCACGTGCCTTGGGAGTGAAAGGGCAATCGCGTGACGACACCTCGCGCCTATCTCGACGCTGTTGCAGAGATACGTTGATCGAGGGATGCCCCCGAAGCCGACGGGACGTCCGGGCAGGAAGTTCTCGGATGCGCGGTTGATGGTTCGAGGGATCATCTACCGCTATCGGCGCGTGATCGCGTGGCGTGATCTTCCCGAGTCGTTCGGGCCGTGGCAGACGGTGTGGACCTGGCATCACCGATGGCTGTCGAGGGCACCTGGGACAAGGTGCTGACGACGCTCACCGCGCAGGCGGACGCGGAGGGGCTGATCGATTGATCGCTGTCGGTGGACTCGACGATCACTCGCGCGCATCAGCATGCGACGAACACGATCCGCCCCACAGGGGGATGGGTCGAACTACACGAATCCAGCGGTCGAGCCGCCTGATCACGGGATCGGCCGCTCGCGGGGTGGGTTGTCGACCAAGATCCATCAGCTCGTCGACGGCAACGGGCTGCCTCTGATCACGCTGATCACTCCCGGCCAGGCCGGGGATTCTCCGATGCTGTTGCCGCTTCCGGAGCAGTTGCGCGTCGGACGGCAAGATCGGGCGACCGCGGACGAGACCGGATGCGGTCCGCGGAGACAAAGCGTACTCGTCCCGCGCGACCCGGACGCAACTGCGCGAGCGCGGCATCAAGGCCGTCATCCCTGAACCCAGAGACCAGCAGGGGCACCGCGAACGTCGCGGCCCGCGAGGCGGCAGGCCTGTCGTCCTCGACGCCGCCGATCACAAGAACCGCAACGTAATCGAACGCCGGTTCTGCCACACCAAAGCAATGGCGAGGCCTCGCCACCCGCTACGACAAACACGCGATCGTCTACCGAGCTGCCGTCCTCATCCACGCCGCAATCGCCTGGACCCACGCTTTGTCAGACACGCCCTAACCCTTCCCCGAGCGGCCGGATCTGGCTCCATCTCGCCACATCCGGCCGCCTGTGACCGGATCACCCGTTGTCAGTCGAGTCTGTCCGCGCTGTCCACCTCGGCGACGTCCCCACTCGACGCCGTGGGGAACCGGCGCCGAAGTACGGTCGCCCACACCGACACAGCTAGAAGAACCACCGCCAACACCACCAGACCGACCACACTCACCCTGGTAGCTACGCGCTCGTAGGTCGCTCCGGCCACCGCACCGACCGACATCCACGTGCACACCCACAGCACCGCTGACGGAACCTGCGCGAGGGCAAACCTCCGATAGCTCATCCCCGCCGATCCCACCAGCCGTGGTGTCATGGTGCGGACGCCGGCGAACCACTGACACAGCACGATCGCCAAGGCGCCTCGCCTCTCCATCAGGGCCAGCGCCCGTAGTTCGATCGACCGTGACCGGGAGCTGAATCGGCTGAAATGTTTGCCCACAACAGATTTGACCCGGTGACGATTGTTTCCGGACCTTCGGGTGCTGCGGGCGCATCGACCTCTGGCGTAGGCAAAATGGCCTCCACCGATCTCGCAGGCGATCGCCACGACACACGCCGAGACCGGGTGAACGGCGCCCGAGCTGCCGAGATAGCCGAGGGCAAGGACCGCGGTCATGCCGGGAAGGACCACACCGATCAGAGTGCCCACTTCCGCGGTGATCAGGACTCCACTGACCACCAACAGCCAGACTGGAGAAAGCCCGGCCAAAAAGTCAGAGGGAAATCGCACGAGTCATCGGCCGCCCGCATCGGTACACCAGCGCAGGCGGCGCATTGCGCCACACAACAGGACCACGCACGACCTCGGAGAATGTTCCGTGCAACGCAATTCGGAAATCATGGGCTCTCGGCAGCCAATGTGCGTGTGGATAGGCCAGGACGCTCACACGTCCCTCCCGTGTCAGGACCTCCGCGATCTGATCGAGAATCGCCCGCTGCTTTCCTACATCGATGAGCGACCACGGGAGGGCGCAGACAATCGCGTCCACACGATCCACTCCAGCGGCGTCCAACAGGCCGGTCAGATCACAGGCGTCACCCCAGATCGTCTCGACCCGCGGCCTCGTGCGCCGCAGATGTGCCACCAAATCGCCATCCACCTCCACCGCGATATGACGACCACCCGTGGGCAACCGCGCGGCGATGGCATCGGAGACCGAACCCGTGCCTGGACCCAACTCGACGACAACTGGAGCACAGTCAATCGGTACCACCGCTGCCAGTTCCGTCGCGATCAGTGCCGAACTGGGTGCGATCGCACCGATTGTAAACGGCTTTCGGAGAACGGCTTTCGCAAATTGCCAATTGTTGTTCTGGTTCGATGTCATCGCGTCAACGATCCTCAGAACGATGTGTTCCCACATCGTCCCCCGGGACTGAATTTCTCGCAGTTCTCTCCGTGCTTACACCTAAGGGCCGATACCTAAGGGACTCGAATCGCCAACTCGGGGTACCACATAAGGGTCGCAACAGAATTCACAACGCCTTCAGGCCGACGACGAACATCTCCTGCCTCGCGTTGTAGTCATCTCGTCCGCATCTCGTCCATGAAAGTCGTGACATATGTTCTGCCCGTGATGAATTCGTACGCGCCGGAAATGGTGCCACGACCACGAACTACCCCCGAGGTGGAATCCGGGCGATCACCCCCTCGTGCCGAGCAAGACAGGCTCCGGCTGATCCGCCAAACATCGCCCCTAGCTCTCCCCTTATGGGCGGTGGGCAGTTCGAATCGGCCATCACATGGTGCTGCGGCTTCACTTCACGATGGGGAATGCCTCCCATTTCCAGTCGGGCACGAATGGCGACTCCATCGCCCCCGGCGGAAACGAGCGACAGATCGAAGTCAGGCAGCGCAGGATCGCGCCTCGACCCATCGTGGCCTTGTTCTCGGTCGTCGTGTTGTGACTGTATGCATTCCAGCGAGCCGGTGCCGCCCGGCCACTCCCCGGAGGTCGGTATCCGCGGATCCGTCGCTGCCGGTGAGTTTCGGATCCCTTGGGCCACATCTCCGCAGAACTAATTGGCGCGGTTGCAACGGATCCGGCCGGCGAGCAGTGCACGGACGATTCGTTCGACGCCGCCGCATTGGCGATAGCCGCGCCATCGTCGTGTTGTCGGAGTCTCTGTCGTTGACGAAGTGAGCCTCGTCAACGTCCGGGCCGCGCTACCCTTCGATTCGGCAGGGCACGCGCGAGGCCAGGAAAAATGGGGGTAGACAGGTTGGCCGATTTCGCCCGTTTCGTCGAAGAAGTCTCGGAAGTCTTCAACGCCCACATCGTGGACGAAGGCAAGGTGGGAGCGTTCGTCGTATTGGTGTCTTTCCTGATCGCATTCGTCGGTGTCCGGATGATCACGCACGCTGTGCGGCGCGGTGGCAGTCTTTTTCGGGATGTCCGGGTCGCGGGAACTCATGTCCACCACCTGGTGCCCGGCATCGTGCTGCTCCTGGTGACCGGGTATCTCGCGTTCGCCGCCGGCTACGGGAATCGGCCGGTCGTTGCTGCACTGTTCGGTATCGGTGCAGCGCTGACGTTGGACGAGTTCGCCTTGTGGCTGCACCTTCGTGACGTGTATTGGGAGCGGGCGGGTAAACGCTCCGTCGATGTGGTACTCGCCGCAGCTGCAGTCGGCGCTCTGGTGGTGCTCGGCCTGGACTTCTGGGAGGCGTTCCTGAGGGCGGGTGCACGACTATTTCAGGGGGAGTAAGCATCCTGCCTCCGCAGGTCGGTCCGCGCACCGAGATCACGAGGGTTCGGTCGCTACACGTCACGCGCATTCGGTAGGTGCGCCGCGAACGGCCTTGTTCTCGCTCGTGTCCGAGCTCGACAACGTGAACGCCGGGAGTTCGCACCAGACTGCAGCGCAGCGCATCGCTCTGCCAGTCGGGTGGATCCTCGATCAACGCGACTCGCCTCGTGACTGCGTCGACGTGTGCAGGTCCACCAGAGCCCTATGGGACGCCGATCAGGGGGCTCTCAACGTTTTCACAGCTACCACGGCGAAAACTGGCCATATGTCTGGAACCCTCGACACGGTGCGTGTGCTCGTGACGGAGATTCGGACCGAGTCAGCGACCGCGGAGGTCGCGCTCTGGACGATCTCGATCTCGGTCGCGGCGTACGTCGGTGCAGCGATCGCGGGCCGGAAAGCCCGCGCCCGCGGCGCTGACGCGCTCTCGGCAGCACACGGTTGGGGTGCAACGCGGTTCGCGGCGTTGGTGGCGATGTTCGCCCTCGTGACGGTGCAGGTCAGCGCGGCGGGTTGGTTGACCGGGGCGGACGCTGCAACGCTCGATTGGTATGCCGCGCATCGGTTCGGCGCAGCGACGTCGGTGGCGGTGGTGATCACCGAGGTCGCCAGCCCGGTCGGGCTCGCGGTCATTGCAGTGGTAACCGCTGCTCTGGTGTCGTGGCGTCGGCGCTCGTGGGCGCCGGGAGTGCTGATCGTGGGCACGGTGGTGGCCGCGGCGGCAACAAGCACCGTCACGAAGATGATCGTCGGACGCCCGCGGCCGGCGGAGGCTGCCGAACTCGTCACCTGGGTGGATTGGTCGTATCCGTCGGGGCACGTGACCGGGATCGTTGCCCTTGCCGGGGCGCTGTGGGTTGTCTATGGCGCGCGTGTGCGGACCACTTCTACCCGCGTTGGTGTAGGGGCCGCGGCCGTGTTCGTGGTGGCTCTTGTCGCGGGGACCGGGCTCTACCTCAACGGGTGCTGGCTGACCGATGTGATCGCAGGCGTGCTGCTCGGCGCAGCGGTCGCTACTGCCGCGTCATTGGTTGCCGCGGTCTTCGCGGTCAGGCATCTGCCGGCCGCCTCCGTCCCCACCGACGATCTCCTCCGCAGGACAATCGCCGACCGTCCTTGCCTGGTAAGTCCGGATGCCGCACAGTGGAATCAAGGGATCGGCCACGGACGTCGGCCGGAATCGACCAGGTGATCTCATGCCCGAACTCATAAACCGACTCGTCGATTGTCAGGTCCGGCTCCGTGCGGCACCGGCCGAGAACCACCTGCGCGCCGTGGTCCCTCCGAATTCCTGCTCACGGCGCTGGACGGGGCGGCACCAGAATCCCCCGGACCGAGAGCACTGGACCGACGTGCATCAACCGTTTGATCGTCGATCGTCCACGAAATCAACAGTTCCCGAGTGCATCGCGGAGGTCACCATGAGGTTTCGCAGCAGCCGCGTCACCCTGATCACGGGACTCCTGGCCGCAGCAGTGGCAGGCGGTTGCGGACAGAGCCCGTCGACGACGGGCACCGTCCCGAGCGCCTCGTCGTCGGTACCCAGTGCGGCTCCCGAGAGCAACACGGCCGGCGACATCCCCGACAACCAGGTGTACGTGACCTTCACCTCACCCGACAATCTGTTCACCGTATCCGTTCCCGAGGGCTGGTCACGGAGCACGGTCGGCGCCGACACCGTCTTCTCGGACAAATTCAACTCCATCAGAGTCCAAACCGCCGCCCGCGCCGATGCACCCACGGTCGACTCGGCGGCCTCGGAGGAACTCACCCCGATCGCGGCCACGACCCCCGGCTACATCCCCGGGGCGGTGTCCACGGTCCAGCGCGGCGCGGGGCAGGCCATTCTGATCACCTACACGGCAACCTCGACAGCTGACCCCGTGACCGGGAAGTCCGTCAGCGAGGCAGTCGAGCGCTACGAATTCTGGCGGGGCGGCCACGAAGTGGTCCTGACACTGACCGGCGCCCACGGCGCCGACAACGTCGACCCGTGGCGCGCCGTGACCGATTCGCTGCAGTGGTCGTGATGGCCGCCGAACCCGCCGTGCAGGCGTCGTCGCTGTATCGGTTCTACCGCGCCGGCGACGAGGAAACCTTGGCGCTGCAAGGGGTTTCCGTGACCGCCTCGCGAGGAGAATTCATCGTTGTCGCCGGCCCGTCCGGGTCGGGAAAGTCCACCCTTCTCGCATGTCTGGCTGGAATGGACGATCCCGACGGGGGAAGTGTGCGCATCGCCGGCCAGCGGATCAGCAACCAACCTGCGCCCGTGCAGGCACGAATACGCGCCCGTCATGTCGGGATGCTCTTCCAGGACGCGAATCTCCTCGAACACTTGACTCTGACACAGAACATCGCCCTTGTGAGGGGCCTGGTCCGTCGCCGCGACCGCGTGAACACCGTGAACCTACTTGTAGAACTGGGACTTGCCGACCGCGCCGCGGCCTACCCGAGCCAACTCTCCGGCGGCGAACTGGCCCGCGCCGCACTGTCGGTCGCGCTCGCCAACGCACCGACCGTCCTGCTCGCCGACGAACCCACCGGCGAGCTCGACAGCGTCACCGAATCCGCGGTCCTCGACCTGCTTACCGTGGCCGCCGGGGGCGGCACCGCGATCGTCGTGGCCAGCCACAGCGCCGCGGTCGCTGCCGCAGCGACCCGGGTGATCACCCTCGAAGACGGGAGGGTGCGCCCTTGACCGGACACAGCTCGCGCGCCGCACCCGATCCAAGCGCATCGCGCATCGTGGTCGAATGCGTCGGGCTCGGCCGCACCTACGGTACCGGCGCGGCAGCGGTGACGGCAGTAGCCGAGGTGAGCTTCGCGCTGCCTACCTCTGCTCGGGTCGCGCTGGTCGGCCCCTCCGGATCCGGAAAGACCACACTGCTGCATCTGATCGCCGGTCTCGACACGCCCACCACCGGCACCGTGCGATGGCCGGCGCTACGCGACATCCGCCGGGGCCGGGCCGCGAAGGTCGGGGTGGTGTTCCAGGGGCCGAGCCTGCTGCCTGCCCTGGACGTGACCGAAAACGTCGCTCTGCCACTGCTGTTCGCAGGTAAGTCCGCGGACCAGGCGATGCAGCACGCCGGTATCGCCATCACCCTCCTGCAGATCGGCGAGCTCGCCGACAGGCTGCCGGACGAACTTTCCGGTGGACAGGCCCAGAGGGCCGCGATCGCCCGGGTCCTCGCAGCACGCCCCAAGCTGATCCTTGCTGACGAACCCACCGGCCAACTCGACCACGACACCGCGGCCAGAACCATCGCCGTGCTCCTCGACACCGCTGACGCGATCGACGCGGCCGTGATCATCGCCACCCACGACCCGGCTGTCGCGGACCGTCTGACCACCCGGTGGACGATGTGCGACGGCAGACTCGACACCGGCAGCGCAGTCACCGGCCCCGGAGCCGGCGTGGCGGCCGGGGCGGCCGGGGCGATCGATATCGGCGGCGACACACCATGATCGGGAATTGGACACGAGGACTGCTGCGTCGGCGAAGCGCTCGACTGACCGCGACGGCCGTTGGGGTCGCCGCCTCCGTCGCCGCGCTCGCCGGCATCGGCATCTTCCTCGCCGCCGCGCAGAGCTCGATGACCGATCGCGCCGCTCGCAGTGTCGTCGTCGACTGGCAGGTGCAGGTCGAACCCACCGCCTCCCCAGGCGGCGTCCTCGACCTGGTTCGCGCCACCGACGGAGTGCGGACCGCGGTCCCGGTCGGGTTCGCCCACTCGAGCGGCTTCGTCTCCTCCGCCGCGGACACCGCAGCGACCACCGGACCGGGCATCGTCCTGGGGCTACCCGACGGATACAGCACCAACTTCCCCGGCGCACTGCGCACTCTGACCGGCACGGACAGCGGGGTCCTCCTCGCGCAGCAGACCGCCGCGAACCTGCACGTCACGCCCGGTGACACCGTCGAGATCGGACGGGCCGGTCTTGCCCCGGTACCGGTGATGGTGGACGCAGTCGTGGAGCTACCGCAGGCGAACTCGCTGTTCCAGACCATCGGCGCACCGCCGGCGGCGCAACCGGTCGCGCCGCCGGACAACGTGATCTTGATCGACCAGGCTCGATGGCACACCCTGTTCGACCCGCTGGCCGCCGCACGTCCCGACCTCGTCACCACCGAAATACATGCCGCACTCGATCACTCGCTGCCGAGCGATCCGGCGTCCGCCTACCGTGTGGTGACCGCCTCGGCTCACAATCTCGAGGCCCGCAGCGCTGGCACGGCGTTGGTCGGGGACAACCTCGGTGCGAGTCTGGGCGCCGCCCGCTCGGATGCCGCCTACGCGCAGGTGCTGTTCTTGTTCCTCGGGTTGCCCGCCGCGGTGCTGGCGGGCCTGTTGACCGCCACTGTCGTTGCGACCGGGCAGGTGCGCCGCCGGCAGGAGCAGTCGCTGCTTCGTGCCCGCGGCGCCTCCCGGAGCCAGCTGGTCCGGCTGGCCGCGGTCGAAGCGGTCGTGGTCGGTGTGGGCGGGAGCGTCGTGGGACTGATCGTCGCGGGCCTCGCCGGCTGGGCCACGTTCGGATCCGCACGGTTCGGCGCCACCACCGCCGGTGCCGTCGGATGGGCCGCAGCGGCAGCGGCCACAGGACTGGCGGTGGCAGCGTCCGCGGTGCTGGCGCCGGCCTGGCGAGACCTGCGCCGGATGAACGTTACCGCCGGTCGGGCCACCGTCACCGCCATCGGCCCTCCCCTGTGGGTCCGGTTCAAGGTGGATATAGCGTTGCTCGTCGCGTCCGGTGTGCTGTTCTGGCTGACCAGCCGAAACGGCTACGAACTGGTTCTCGCACCAGAGGGCGTGCCCACCATTTCGGTGTCCTACTGGGCCTTCGCCGCGCCCGCCCTGCTCTGGGCGGGTGCCGCACTGCTGATCTGGCGGCTCTCCGACCTGATTCTCGGTCGCGGACGCCGCATCATCAGGACCATCCTGCGTCCGTACGCCGGATCCCTGTCGCAGACCGTGGCCAATTCCGTTTCCCGCCAACGGCGTCCACTCGCTCGAGGAATCGTGCTGCTTGCACTGGCACTGGCATTCGCGTTCTCCACCGCGACATTCAATGCCACCTACCGAGCCCAAGCCGAAGCGGACGCGCAGCTCACGAACGGTGCCGATGTCACCGTCACCGAGTCGCCCGGCAACCCGGTGCCCCCTGCTGCCGGGACCACGTTGTCGGCCGTCCCGGGCGTCGCGGCGGTCGAACCGATCCAGCATCGCTTCGCGTACATCGGCGCCGACCTGCAGGACCTCTACGGGGTCGACCCGTCCAGCATCACCAGCGTCACCACGGTGCGCGACAGCTATTTCCGCGGCGGTACCGCCACCGAACTCATGAATCAGCTTCGCGCGCAACCGGATTCGATTCTGGTCAGTGCCGAAACTGTCAAGGACTTCCAACTCTCCCCCGGCGACACCGTCAACCTGCGCCTGCAGGACGAGCGCACCCACCAACTGGCCACCGTTCCGTTCCACTACGTGGGAGTGGTCGCCGAGTTCCCCACCGCCCCCAAGGACAGCTTCTTCGTCGCCAACGCGGCATACGTCGCCGTACAGACGGGCAGCGATGCGGTCGGCGCCTTCCTGATCGACACGGGAGGCACCGGCACCGCCGCGGTCGCCGAACGCATCCGAGCGGCCATCGGGACCAGCGCGACGGTCACCGACATCACCACCACACGAGGCGAAGTCGGATCCAGCCTCACTTCAGTGAACCTCGCCGGTCTGACGCGAATCGAGCTCGGCTACGGCTTCGTCCTCGCTGCCGCCGCTGGGGCACTGGTACTGGCGCTGGGGCTGGCCGAGCGACGACGTGGTTTCGCGATTGCGAGTGCGTTGGGCGGCAGTGCCCGACAGCTGCGGTCGTTCGTCGTTGCCGAGGCAGGTGTCCTCATTGTGGGCGGTCTGCTCGCCGGCAGTCTGACCGGCTGGGTGCTCTCGGAAATGCTCGTCACAGTGCTCACCGGCGTATTCGACCCGCCGCCGACATCGCTCACGGTGCCCTGGACGTATCTCGCCGCCGTCGGCTCCACACTCGTCGTGGTGGTCGTCGTCGTCGCAGCAACGACCAGTCACCTCGCTCGCCGGGCACCACTGACCGCGTTACGAGAGTTGTGACCTGCTGTCGGGAGACCGCATACGCACCACGCGACGATTCTTCCCGCACCTACACAGCGCCGGATACAACGCGGGACGAAAATGCACATAAACATGAATAGGGGCGCGTACCCGCACAGGACATCACAAATCGCACACGCCCGTTCACCAATCGTGAGAGGTCACGCACGAACGCCTGGCCGAACTCATGGTGGGCCACAGTCGACAGGTCCGATGTGAAACAAAAAAGTCCTGCGGCGTTTCCGGAAAGACTTGATGCCCAGCATTGGTCACCGATGAAGTTTGTCACCCCGGCCGCCGGGGCCTACCCGGTCAATCCGTGCGAACGCTCGCCCGAAGTAACGCTTGACTACACGTGAAATGTAACGACTGATACATTTTCCTGGTGGAGACAAGAGAAGCGACCACCACCTGGCGGATCGTTCTGATCAAGATCCCCGCCGAACCGTCACGCCACCGAGTCGCAGTGTGGCGCGAACTACGCAAGATCGGTGCGTTGTCGATCGGCCAAGGCGTGTGGGCTGTTCCGAACGTCGCAGCATTCGCGGTCGGCATCGACAAAGCCGCCGCCCTGGTCGAACGGGCACACGGGGTGATCATCTTCCTTGATGCTGCCGGTGCCACGGCAGCGGACAGTGCCCGATTCGAGGCGATGTTCACGGAAGCACGCGAGGACGACTGGGCCGAATTCCTCTCCAACTGCACGAAATACGAAACAGAACTCGACAAGGAAATCCGGATCCGCAAATTCACCCTGGCCGAACTCGAAGAAGAAGACCAGAGCCTGGACCGGTTGCGGCGATGGCATCGAGACTTGAAAGCGCGAGATGTATTCGGCGCCAGCAACTCCGAGCAGGCGACAGCGGCGTTGCGGCAGTGCACGCAGCGGTTCGAGGACTACTCCGAACGTATGATCGCCGCACTGCACGGCCCCTCCAGCGACGAGGGCGATCGGCCATGAGCACCGCAAAGACGGATCCTGGGGTCGAGCGTTGGCGGATGTGGCCGCTGTACGCAGCCGGGTTCACCACCGCCTTCGGTGCTCACGCGGTCGCGGCGAACCTCGCCTTCGACCTCGACGACATGGCGAACTCGCTGCTCTACCTCGGTCTTCTGCTCGCCCTCTACGACGGCGCCGAAGTACTCCTCAAGCCGGTGTTCGGGACGCTTGCCGACAAGGTCGGGGCGAAACCTGTCCTGCTCGGCGGGTTGATCGGCTTCGCTGCAGCATCAGCGCTGTTCGTCCTCGTCGCCGACACGAACTGGCTGTGGCTCGCTCGCCTCGGCCAAGGCGCCGCAGCATCGGCATTCTCACCCGCTGCCAGTTCGCTGGTCGCCCGGCTGACACCGAGAGAACGGCGCGGCAGCGCATTCGGAACCTACGGGTTCTACAAAAGTCTCGGCTATACCCTCGGGCCGCTACTTGGTGGTGCGGTGATGTGGGCCGGCGGCCTCGGCTTGTTGTTTGCCGTGATGGCCGTCCTCGCCGTGGTCGTCGCGATCTGGGCGTACACGGTCGTACCAGGACTACCGCCGCTCCCTCGGTCACGGCAGACGGTTGTCGACCTCGCACGACGGTTGAGCGACCGACGATTTCTGCGCCCGACCGCTGCACTCGCCGCTGCGACATCCGCATTGTCGGTCGGAGTCGGATTCCTCCCGGTCTCCGGCGCCGCCGCAGGTCTCGGACCGGTAGCGACTGGAGCCGCGGTCTCTGTACTCGCGTTGTGCGCCGCGATTACCCAGCCACAGGCCGGACGAGCCTTCGACGCGGGCAGGATCTCGGGACCCGTGGGCGTCGCAGCAGGGTTGACGCTGACCGCCGTAGGTCTTGCGTGCGCGATGATCCCCGGATTGGCAGGTGTCCTCGTTGCCGGTGTCGCGATCGGAATCGGCACCGGAATCATCACCCCACTGGCTTTCGCGACGTTGGCGTCCTCAACCCCCGAGGAACGGATGGGGCAGACGATGGGAGCCGCCGAACTCGGGCGTGAACTGGGCGATGCCGGAGGACCGCTACTCGTTGCCGGGGTGGCCGCAGCAGCCACGCTCACAACAGGATTCGGCGCCCTCGCGGTGATTACCTTCCTCGTCGGTGCCGTCACCACGCCGTGGCGTGCACCCACACCGATTGATACGCACAAGCATCAGTAGTCGAGGGAAAGACGAAACACGAGATGATCAGTCACATTGCCGCTCTCAGCGAATCTAGGATCGATGACGCCTGGTACTCCGACGTGACCACGTTCGCACGGGATACACCCTGGCTCAACACCCCGATGGTGGACTACTCGAGTGCGGGCATGGTGTTGTTCGCAGTCCTCATCCTTACCGCATGGTGGATCGGCCGGCGGTCCGCGCCATCTGTGATGGCCGCGGCGATTGGTGTCCCGATCGCCGCCGTGAGCGCCTACCTGGTTAATGACGGCATCAAATGGTTGGTCTCGGAACAACGTCCCTGTTATGCACTTCCAGGAACATTTCTGCTCGAACCCTGCCCGCCAATCGACGACTACAGCTTTCCCAGCAATCACGCTGCGGTCGCAGCCGCGATGGCGGCCGCATTCTTCCTGGTAGATCGACGCCTAGGGCTCGTCACTACCGCGGCGGCGGTGATCATGGGTTTCTCCCGCGTCTACGTAGGTGCCCACTATCCGCACGACGTCGCCGTGGGTCTCCTCGTCGGGGCTGTTGTCGGTACCGTGACCGTGATCGCGGTCAGCAGGTACGGAACCACGCTGGTCAAACGACTTTCACAAGGCCCTGTTCGCCCTCTCCTGACATCGCAACGACAAGGATGACCCTAATCCGGTAGAGGAATCTTCTTCCTTGCTTCGTTTTTCACCCATTCGGAGTAGCCGGCAGCGGGAATATTGGCGCGCCGTCTCGCAGCACTATTTCTGAACGACGGCTCCGATTCCTTCTGAGCACTCCGTGCCGGAATACGCGAAGCGTCTAGCTCAGTCGGCGCGGCGCACAGCTGGTGGCGTCCAGCCGCCGTCGAGGATCGCGTCGTTGGGGGCGGGTAGTGGAGTGCATGGACCCGACGGGGGGCGGTTAGACGGAAGCGATCAGGGTGAGGGATCCGTAGCCGTTGTAAAGAACGCCACCTCCCCGACATCGGTCGCAGCGATCTGCAACGACCGAGCCTCTCACTCACACTCGCATCATCCACTGCAGGCGACCCCGAAGAAATCATCCAACTTGCACTCGCCGGCGAAAAGATTGCAGCACTTCGGCTCTGTCGACTCACCGACAGAACCCACTGCAAGCTCGATGGCCAGAACGACGAAATTCACGGATCACGGGGATCAGTGGACTCAGTCAGAATCACACGAAATCTGTCGAGTAACTAGTGATAACAGTCCGCGCGATTGTCATCGAATCGGGCCACTCTCGTCCAGTGTGACGCCTCTCAGCTTCGAGAGCATCATTGATCCACTCCTCGTGAGCCCATGAGGCTCCCTCGATATCCGGAGACCCAATCCGATGTGCACCACGAAGCGTGGCGATCGATAACCGAATATGGGCCCTCCACCACGTCTCCTGCACGCTGAGAACTGTGAGGCTGCCCGCTTGTCCTACAACAGATTCGGCGGCTGATGATTCTCCAATTACGTTCTCGCCCTCGTCGACGCTGGGTTGCGACGACAAGTCAATAGCGCCGCGACGAACATTCGAAAATCCGAGCAGGACTGGCAGATGTTCTCCGGCAGCTTCAAGATAGTTCCCTGGTCGAGGCGAGGCCAAAGCGGGCCCGGACGAGAAAGCCGACGCCGATACAGGCAAATACGGAACATATAGGCCCGGAATCCCTCATTTAGATCCGGAATCTACAGACGAAGAGAAGCAGCACCGGCAGCAGCTATCCCCGCGCCATATCGACGAACTTCGAGAGATGAAGCTGGTGCGCCACAGTGATTGTCGCGGTCGGGCCGTTACGGTGCTTACCCAGAATCAGGTCGGCTTCACCGCCACGGGGATCGTCTCGCTCGGTCGCGTCGGGGCGGTACAGCAGAATCACCATGTCGGCGTCCTGCTCGAGCGATCCGGACTCACGAAGGTCGGCGACCTGCGGACGCTTGTCGGTTCGCTGCTCGGGACCACGGTTGAGCTGACAGATCGCGACAACCGGAACTTCGAGCTCCTTCGCCAAAAGCTTTAGGCTACGGGAGAATTCGGAGACTTCCTGCTGACGGGACTCGACCTTTTTACCCGAGCTCATCAGCTGGAGGTAGTCGATGACGATCAGGCGAATGTCGTGTTTCTGCTTGAGCCGCCGCGCTTTTGCGCGGATTTCCATCATGGTGAGGTTGGGGGAGTCATCGATGAATAGCGGCGCCTCACTGATCTCACTCATGCGACGCGCGAGCTTGGTCCAGTCGTCGTCGGTCATCTTTCCGGAGCGCATGTCGCCGAGCTTGATCTTTGCCTCTGCGGACAGCAGACGCATGACGATCTCGGTTTTGCTCATTTCCAACGAGAACATGACGCTGGCCATGCCGTGCGTGATGGAGCAGGAACGCAGGAAATCCATTCCGAGCGTGGAATTGTGCGTCGGGACCATCGAATGACCGGCCAGGTACATGTGGTCGGCGTTGTCGACCTCGACGCAGCGAACCGGAACACTCGCAATTGGTCGAACATCGACAATGTAGCGGAATCCGCTGCGCGCAGTGCTTTTACTCGCTCGACGCTCCTTGTGCAGCATCGCTTTCCGCGTAAGACCGAACACTTCGTCATCAGTCGAGAAGGTCAAGGTGAATGCAGTCGACGAAGCCTCGGTGCGACCGTTGACTCGCTTTGTGCTCATTTGGCAGCGATAGCCAAGACTGACCACTAATTCCTGGGCGTCGCGGACGAGGCGCTCGTTGGTTACCGAAAACTGAACGGAGCCACCGGCAGTCACAGTTCCATCAGTGTCGAGAAGCCCGGCAAGAACCGCACGACGCTGTGCCTCGGACCCACGGAGATACTGGACAGGGATGTGCTTGTTGCCCAGAACACCGACCGTACGTAGGCGTCCTTGAACCGTGCCGTACTCATTGCGGCACTTCTGGCACAGTCGCAGCCCGATCGAAGGTCCACCACAGTGTGAACAGGTTGGCGCAGGTACAGGGTCAGACATGAAACGTGCTTTGCCGCCGCATGATTGACCGCACGTTCGCACCTGACTGGTGAACGGCACGAAGCTCTTTCCGCACACAACGCAATCGCGCGGAGCGACGGGATCTTCCGGGGCTAATTTAAGGCTGTAGCGCAAATGCGCCGACTTGGACGGAACTGCAACCAGGCCTTCGGCCTCGATCAACATGATGATCTCGGGATCAGCAGTGGTGAATTGTGCGCAGGCAGTAGAACCGTCACCTAGCCAAGCGCCAAGTGTGTAGGGCGGGACAAGGAGATCCTGCGTTGGTAGGTCGAGCGGCTTGGCATTCACGACAGAGTGATTAACGCGGCCATCCGCCGTTGCGCATCGCACCGTCGATGCGATCTCCGCCGTGGTTCGGACCTCGGCGAATGTCTTTTGATTCCTATAGCGGTTGTAACCTGTCTTGGCGTTCTGCGCTGAACGGCGCGAAGCACGCGTCTCCGTCAACCACTGATGCTGCTCGTCGGCCACCAACACAGTTCCATCGGAAAACTCGACCTCGTAGCAAGGGCGGTCAACCATCACGTCGGTAGCGGCAACAACCCGCGTCGGCTTGCCGTGGTTGTCGATCAACAGATCGCCGACAGCAACGTCACCCATCGTGGTCCAGCCACTGGGCGTCGCGAGGGGAGTATCGAGGGCAAGCGCCTTGCCCACACCAGGACGGGCCGCGACGATAATCATCTGACCAGCGTGAAGACCGTTGGTGATCTCGTCGAGATCCTTGAATCCGGTGGGCACACCGAGGGAAATTCCGCCGCGGCTGGCGATGGAGTCGATCTCGTCCATCGTGGGCTGGAGGAGCTCGGTGAGGGGTACGAAGTCCTCGGTGGTTCGACGCTCGGTGACCTCGAAGATCTCGGCCTGCGCGCGGTCGACAACCTCGGCCACGTCCTGGCCCTCGGTGCCGGCGTAGCCGTACTGGACGATGCGAGTACCGGCGTCGACCAGACGACGCAGCACGGACTTCTCGGCCACGATCTCGGCATAGAAGGCGGCGTTGGCGGCTGTGGGCACTGTCTGGGTCAGCGTCACCAGGTAGGCAGCACCACCGATACGGCGGAGCTCACCTCGACGGTCGAGCTCGGCGGAGACCGTCACCGGGTCGGCGGGCTCGCCACGGCTGTAGAGGTCCAGGATCACGTCGTAGACGGACTGGTGGGCGGGCCGGTAGAAGTCACCCGGACGCAGTACCTCGAGGACGTCAGCGATGGCGTCCTTGCTCAGCAGCATGCCGCCGAGCACCGACTGCTCGGCAGTCATGTCCTGAGGTGGCTGGCGTCCGAACTCCTGGTCGGGCTCGGCCTCGGGAGGGCCCGGGTAGTCCGGCCCTGAGAAGTCGGAAGGTCCTCGATCATCTACAACAGCCACAAGCGAGACCTTCCCGTAAAACACTCGACGACACTGCCAGAAACCGCAGCGCCCTCATCATTTGTACCTGCCCCCACCGACATCCCCTAGCCGCATTCGGCCGGGCTGTAGATAGACGCCGAGATGACGTTAGGGACTAGTAGGTCCGCATACAAACCGGACTGTGGATAAACCTGTGGATGCTTTGTGGAAACTCCCGCCCCACGGTGTGCACCGCCTGTGGAGCATTTGGGGACTACTTTGCCTAGTAGCTACAAAAGACCAGGTAGATGGCTATCCACAATTTCACAGGCCTGTTGATGAAAATAGTTTTTCCACAGTCGGCGCGTCGGCGCGTCGGGCGTGTTGCCTCGCCCGATTCGTCACTGATCACCAAGTCGAACATCACAGTGTGAGAGTTATCCCCAGGTCCGATTCGGGACGCTGACAGGCGGCACACCACACCCCGAAACAAAACGTCGGGCCCCGCACACCGAAGTGTGCGGGGCCCGGCGAGACGAACAGTCGACTATGCGCCGACGACGTTCAGGTTGAACTTGGCAACCACATCGGGGTGCAGGTTCACGACCACGGCGTGCTTGCCCGTGTTCTTGATGTGAGCCTTCGGCAACACGATGGAGCGCTTGTCGACAACCGGTCCACCGGCAGCCTTGATCGCAGCAGCGACGTCAGCGACGGTAACCGAACCGAAGAGCTTGCCCGAGCCACCGGCGGTCTTGACCGTCAGCGTTACGGACTCGAGGCCCTCGATAGCTGCCTTGAGCTCCTTGGCGTGATCCAGGCCGCGCACAGCGCGCGCTTCCTGTGCACGACGGATGCCCTCGACCTGCTTCTCGGCGCCACGGGTGGCGACGATTGCCAGTCCGCGGGGGAGCAGGTAGTTACGGCCGTAGCCGTCCTTGACCTCCACGGTGTCGCCAGGCGCACCGAGGTTGTCCACGTCAGCGGTGAGGATGAGCTTCATGTTCTTTCCTCCCTTTCCTTAGCGAGCCACGGTGGCGTAAGGCAGCAGTGCTACCTCACGTGAGTTCTTGACGGCAATGGCAACGTCGCGCTGGTGCTGGACGCAATTGCCGGTGACACGGCGAGCACGGATCTTTCCGCGATCGCTGACGTACTTACGAAGCAACGTCGTGTCCTTGTAGTTGATCTGCGTGTTCTTCTCTTTGCAGAAGGTGCAGACCTTCTTCTTCATAACCTTGTCGCGCAAGGGCGGCTTCGGCATGTCTTTGCTCTTTTCTGGATGTTCCTGATCAGGTACGGATCAGAAGGGCGGTTCGTCGCTGCCCGCACCACCGAAGGAGCCCGAAGCCTGAGGCGCACTGCCCCAAGGATCGTCTCCACCCGAAGGTGCAGCGCTCGGACGTCCGCCACCCGATCCGCCGGAGGAACCGCCGAAGTTGCCGCCTCCACCGCCGCCACCACGGTTGGCCTTGTTGACCTTAGCCGTGGCGTACTTCAGTGAAGGACCGATTTCATCGACTTCGAGCTCGACGACAGTTCGCTTTTCGCCCTCGCGAGTTTCGTACGAACGCTGCTTGAGCCGGCCGCTCACGATTACTCGTGAACCACGGGTCAAGCTCTCCGCGACGTTCTCGGCTGCTTCGCGCCAGATGTTGCAACGCATGAACAGCGCATCGCCGTCTTTCCATTCATTGGAATTACGGTCGAAGGTGCGGGGCGTGGAAGCAACCGTGAAGTTTGCAACCGCGGCACCCGCCGGGGTGAAACGAAGTTCAGGATCAGCCGTCAGGTTTCCGATGACGGTGATGATGGTGTCGCCAGCCATGTGGTTCCTCCTGCATTGATGTAAGACCGTTGGGCGCGAGAGTAGAGCTCGCTACCGACAGTAATTACTTGTTGTGGCGCAGAACCTTCGTGCGCAGAACCGACTCGTTCAGACCGAGCTGACGATCGAGCTCAGCGACGGTGGCGGGAGTGGCGTTGATGTCGATCACCGCGTAGATACCTTCAGCATGCTTCAGGATCTCGTAGGCGAGACGACGCTTACCCCAGACATCGACCTTGTCGATCGTGCCGCCGTGCTGGCGCACAACATTGAGGAACGTATCCAGTGAAGGAGCGACAGTGCGCTCGTCCAGGCTGGGGTCAAGGATGACCATCAATTCGTAATGACGCATAAGACCTCATCACCTCCTGTGGACTAAGTGAAAACGGCCACGGACTATCCGTGGCAGGAGGGTCGTTGCGTCAGCAACCCTCGTAGGTTACACGAGGGGCCTTGACCAGGGAAATCGTCCCGGCCCTCCGGGAAGACCACCGGGTCGATGCGCGACGCGTGGTGCAGACGCATCACCCCGCGAGCCACTGCGCCCCCTAGGGTGAGAATCATGCGAACAGACCGCAAGACCCCGGCGTCGATCCTGGCGTTGGTCGTCGGATTGTGCGGGCTGACGATGGCGCTGGGCTATTTCAACAAGGCCAGATGCGGCGGTGCACCGTTCGCGCCCGACGGACGAAGCCTGAACTTCGACGTCAACAAGAACATCGACGTCTGCTACTCCGACATTCAGTTGCTCTGGCTCGGACGAGGTATCGATCAGCATCTGTTCCCCTTCGTCACCGGAGGGATAACGCCCGAAGGATTCCTGACCGGCGGAACCGTCGAATACCCGGTGCTCAGCGGAATTCTGATGTGGCTGGGCGGTATCGGCTCACACACCGACACCGATTTCCTTCTGCACTCGGCCCTGATCCTGGCTCCTTTCGGACTGCTCACGGCGTGGATGCTCGGCAAGATGAGCGGCGCGTACGCGCTCGTGTGGTCGGCGACTCCGCCCCTGGTTCTGTACGCATTCCACAACTGGGAGCTCCCGGTGGTGGCCACCAGCGTCGGCGCGATCTTCCTGATGACGTTCGAGCGGATCCCGCTGCGAACTCGCGCGGTTCTGGCGGCCGTCATCCTGGCGATCGGTTTCTGTTTGAAGCTGTACCCGGGAATGTTCGTGCTGCCGCTCATGGCCTACGTGCTTCTACGCGGCACCGAAGGCAAGCGCTACGACGTTCGTGGAGCGCTGATGACGGCGGGCGCGGCGATCGTCACCGTCGTCCTCGTCAACCTGCCGTTCGCCCTCATTTCCTACGAAGGCTGGCGCGCGTCGTTCAGCTTCCAGGAGAAGCGAAGCGCGGACATCACCACCAACTCGGTGTGGTTCTGGGGTTTGCGCCCGTTCTACGGTTTCGGAGTTCGCGAACTCAACGCCGACTACGACGCACTGGTGAGCATCCTGTCTCCGGTCATGATCCTGTTGTCGTTCGCGCTCGCGATGTATCTGGGTTGGCGCCGCTACGTCCGCGACGGCTACTTTCCGTGGATTGCAGTCAGTGCCGCGATGCTGTGCGGATTCGTGTTGCTGCACAAGGTCAATTCACCGCAGTACACACTGTGGATCCTGCCTTTCCTCGTACTGTTCAAGATCCGGTGGTTCTGGATCGTCGCCTATCTGATCGCCGACGCAGCGTTGGGTATCGGCATCTTCCGGTACTTCTACCAACTGGACATGAATCTCGATCCGAGCAAGTACGAAGCCGTCGTCCAGGCGAGTGTGTGGGGCCACGTCGTCCTGCTCGCCGTGTTCTTCTTCCTGTTCCTGCGAGTCCCGTTGCGGTATCCGCTTGCCGGTGGGACCGATCAGATTGCCAACTCCGACAACAACCTTCCGACTCACTCACGGGAGCACGCCTGATGACTGCATCATGGTTCGAATCACCGACGCTGACCGGTGATCGTGTCCGACTCGAACCCCTGGGCGTCGCGCACACCGACGCTCTGCTCGCTGCTGCCGACGACCCGGCGATCTTTCGTTGGACCGCATCGCCCATCACCGATCGGGAACAGGCACAGAAGTACATCGCTGCAGCAACCGACGACCCTAATCGGATCGCCTTCGCGCAGGTGAACATCGCGACGAACGCCGTGGTCGGCACCACGTCCATGTACCAGATCGACCCGGTAAACCGCAGTCTTGCAATCGGATACACGTGGTTGTCGCGATCGGTTCAGGGAACCGGGATCAATCCCGAATCGAAGCTGCTCCTGCTTCGTCACGCCTTCGACCAGCTCGAAGCCGTACGCGTCGAGTGGCACACGGACGAGTTCAACGAACAGTCCAGGGCCGCGATCGAAAAGCTCGGCGCTCAGTTCGAGGGCCTGCTGCGCAAGCACCGACGCCGCGCCGATGGCAGTTGGCGTACAACAGCGCTGTTCGCGATGACCGACGACGATTGGCCGACCATCGCACCTCAGCTCGAGACACGTACCCGAAACTAGCGATCACCTGCACTCTTCGGCCAAGTCCATGCCAAGATTCACCTCATGAGCGATCAGGGTGGGTACGGGTACCAGGGCAATCAGAATTGGCAACCGTCTCCGTACGGGCAGCCCGATCCGTACGGCAGGCGGCCGACGAACACACTCGCGGTGCTCGCCCTCGTCTTCGCGTTCCTCATCGCGCCGTTGGGGATCGTCTTCGGTCACATCGCTCGCGGCCAGATCAAACGGACCGGCGAAGAAGGCGACGGACTCGCCCTTGCCGGACTGATCATCGGCTACATCTTCACCGCACTCGGCATCTTGGCCGTGATCGTGTGGATCGCGTTCTTCGGGCTGCTCGCCGCCGCTTTCGGCAACGCCGCCAATGAAGCGAGTTCGCGGAGTCTCACCTATACGACGCCGTACTCGTACTCCACGACCACGACTCGGGCGCCGAGTGCACCCACCACAGCGCCGAAAACGACGACGCCCCCACGCGTCACAACCTCGATCGGACCAGCGCCGACCGTCTCGGGCACCAACCGTCAGGGCTTCATCTCCGGCGGCCCCAGTTGCAACTCCACCAATCCTGCCATCGCCATCGCCGTCACGACCGGATCACGAATCGTCATCTGCGAAACCGGAGCCGGGCGTTACTACTACAAGGGTCAACGGCTGAGCGACGGCGCCACCATCGAACTCGACGATCCGACGCCCACCGGCAACGGATTCACCGTCACCAACAAGGACGTGACGTACAAGCTCACCTCCGCCGGACTGGTGATCACCGGCAGCGGAGGCGAGCTGGGTCGGGAACCGGCGCTCGAGTTCTGGATGAACTGACCCACGTCAGCCGGCACACGGATCCTGGTAGGGAACACCGGGCAGGTACCGCTCCCATTCGGCTTCCGTGATGGGAGATCCTGCGGTGCGGCACAATCGATCAACGACGCCGTCGGGGTCGATTCCCCACAAGCGAACGGTCTTGTCCGACCCGCTACCCGCGATCATGTCACTCTCGCCGGCGAACTGAGCGTCGTTGACGCGACCCGGGTAGGCGGACAGCGTCGCAAATCGTGTTGCCTGCGAGGGAGTCTCGATGTCCCAGAGCCAGACGGTTCCGTCGCCGACACCGGCACCGAGCCGATCACCGGCGCGGTTGAACGAGATCGAATAGATTGCGCCCTCGGGGCCGACGAGACGAGCGAGTTCCTCGGGTGCCGACGGTGTGCGTACGTCCCACACGGCGACACCGTGATCCGCACTTCCAGCGGCCAACAGCGTTCCGTCGGCGCTGAAAGACACTGCTAATGCGTAGCTTTCGAATCCACCCACCGTCGCCGCCACCCGGGGCGACGCTGCGTTCGACACGTCCCACAGATCCACTTCGTTCTTGGCGTTCGCGATCGCCAAGATGTCGGTACCTGGCTGAAAGGCCATCATCTGCGGGTAAGAGCCGACATCGGTCGACGACAACAGTTTCGGAGCCGACGGGTCGGAAACGTCGACCAACGCAATACTGTTGTCGTCCTGCGAGGACACTGCCAGCAGATCTCCGGCGGGATTCAGGGCGACAACCGCCACGATGCCCTTCACATATACCGCAGGCTCGCCGTAGATACGTGGCGACGCCGGATCACTCAGGTCCCAAAGATATGCACCGCCGCCGCCGGTGCCGCTCACAGCCAGGTTCCCGTCTGCCGACACCGCCGACGCACCGCTGAAAGTGTCGGCCCCTTGCGGTTTCAACTCCGGCATCACCGCGGGGCGATCGAGATCCTCGGTGTTCCACGCCAACATCGCGCCACCCCTGGCACCGACGCCGGCCACCAGACGCGAGCCGTCCGCGGCAAAGGGACTGGTGAAGATCGTGTCCCGAGCTCCCGCCCAGACCGGACCCGGAAGAGCCCACACGCGAGTCACACCGTTGAGTCCCCCGGTGACCAGATTGCGGCCGTCATCGCTGTAGTCGACTGTGGTCACCGCCCCACTGTCCGGAAGTGTCTCGATCAATGCCCCGGTTCGGGGGTCCCACATGCGCACGGAGTTGTCGGAACTCCCTGCAGCAAGGCGTGTTCCATCTTTACCGTAGTTGAGTTCGTTGACGTAACTGGAAAATCCCGTCAGCGCCGGCAGGGGAGCAGGGCGCGCCGGATCGCTCATGTCCCACCGAACCACCTCCCTGCCAGTCGTTCCCGCCGCAAGCTCACGTCCGTCCGGGCTGAAGGCAACGCCGAGGTAGTGGACGGTGGTGCCGTTGGGCTCGGTCGCGAAGATCGGCGCCGATTCCTCACCCCACTTCGCGACGTCCCACACGCGCAGAGTCGCTTGACGCCCGCCCGCCACGAGGAAACGTCCGTCGGGGCTGAACGTCGCGGTGACAATGCCGTCAGCTGGATGCGGAAGAGCAGGCAAAGCAACGGCATTCGTGGAGGTGTCGATGTTCCATCGCAGGACGTCGGGCGTCGAGGTACCGGCGACCAGCTTGGTTCCGTCTGGGCTGAACTCCATGTCCTGCACTACGCGTTCACCGTCGACGGGAAGTGTTCCACGGACCGGATTCTTCGGGTCCGACACATCCCAGAGTGCAGCGCCGCCGGCACCACCGGTCGCAAGGAGCCGTCCGTCCGGGCTGTAGGCGACGGCAAAGAGGGCCGTGCCCTCCGAGACTCCGAGGAACTCCGCCTGCGGAACGGCTGAGGCAACACCGTCCACCATCGGATAAAGTCTGACCTTCCCATCCGAACCACCCACCGCCACAACAGTTCCGGCTGGGTTTATCCGGGCCTTCATCGCGCCGGGCGGTCCGATGATGCGAGTAGCCGAATGAATGCCCGACGCATCCAGCAACGCCGAGCGGGCTTCGGTCGTTTCGTTGACCGCAAATGCCGCCAGAGCAAGCTGCGACGCCAGCGACGGATCCCGCTCGCGCATCCTGATCGACTCGGTGGCCACCTGACGCGACATCGCCTCGTCTCGCGCGGTATCTGCTTGGACACGTTGACGATTGGCGCCGATACCGGCGACGGTGGCAACCACCGCCAACACCAGAGCGATCACCGACGCGGCTGCCAGCGCAGTCACGAGCCGTCGTAGCACGCGTGTACGTCGGCGATCGGCAAATTCCTGCTGATCACGATGCTCGATACTCGCGGCGAGGTACTCCCGCTCGGTGGCGTTGAGGTCGGCGGCGCGGGTCCGACTCGGTTCCAGTGGGAGACCGAGTTCACCCGAGTTCAGCCATTCTTCCGTCAGGTGAAGACGTGCGGGTCCGAGCAGCGCGCCGGGGTCGCGTCCACTGTCTTCCCACACCTGCGCCGCGTACGTGAACCGGCGATGCACCGCCAGGCCGGCGCGGTCCGAGTCGATCCAATCGCGAAGCCGACTCCACGCGGACAGTAAGACCTCGTGCGAAACCTCGACGGTCTCCTCGTCGACGGTGAGAAGGCGGCGTAAGGCGAACCGGTCGATGACGGTATTCACGTCGTCGACGTCGTCACCGAGGAAAAGTTCGGTGCGCGGTGCCCGCCGACGCGTCTGCGTCACTTCGTCGACGTTGACCAATCGCAGGAAGATCCTGCGCGCCAACTGCTGCTGCCTCTCTGTGAGCTCGCCGTACACTTCCTCCGCGCTTTGCTGGACAGCTCCGGCGATCCCGTCGGTGGCGTAGTAATCCGAGACGGTCAGAGTTTTACGCGTCGACCGTTGCCAGGTCCCCAACAGTGCGTGTGACAGCAAGGGCAAAGCTCCGGGGTCGCTCGCCGTGCGCGAGCCGCGTGGTGTCAGCTCGGAGACCAGAACCTGAACCAATTCGCTCTGCACGGTCATCCCGGCCTTGACCGCCGGCTCGACGATCACCTCGCGCAATTGTTCGTCGGTCAGCGGCCCGACCACCATCGGCGAATCGTCGAGCAGCGGTACCAAAAGCGGTTCCTCCGCCGCGAGCCCGTAGAAGTCGGCGCGCATTCCGATGACTGCGATGGTGTTCTCACCGAGTTCCGCGAGTGTCCGCAGTATTTCCTCGCGCCGATCACCGTCGCACTGCGTCCACAGTTCCTCGAACTGGTCGAGGATCAAGACCGTTGGTTCGTCGGAAATCGACGACGGGATTCCTCCTGTACCCGGCTGCAGGGTTTCCACCCGCCAACCGTCGAACCGTGGATCGTCCCCGGCGATCTTGGGGGCGAGCCCGGCCCGCAGCAAAGACGACTTACCCGATCCGGAGGCACCGATCACCATGAACTGACGGCGACCATCACCTCGTATCGCCGACGCCACCCGCTCAACCAAGTTGGCAGTGAGTTCGTCTCGACCGAAGAACCACTCGGCGTCCTCTTGCCGGAAAGATTCGAGACCTCGATACGGAACGGTGGCGTCGCCGCGTCGTCTGGCCGTCAGCTGTCTCACTCGTTGCACCGCACTGATCCAGCGCTCCCGCTCATCCTCGGAATCGACGCCGCAGGCCTCGAGGAGCGCGAAAAACATCGGGGTACTCGCCGGCGTCGGCAGGTGTTGGCCGGCAAACCATCCGCTGACGGTTCCGTGCAAACCACCCGAACGCTCGACGGCTTCGCGGACCGTCAGTCCGGCTGCGTTCCGCAGTGCAGTGAGCGTCTCAGCAAACTGCCCACGCGACTCGATCCGGGCGGGATCGACCTGATTGTGCGTACCGGCTTCCGCCTTCGGGTTCATAGCGACGCACTCTATCGGAGCAGGTAGGGGATTTGTCCGTTGTATGGACTCTGTATCGAGAGAGTTGCACCCGTTCCACTGAGACACCTCGATCGAAATACTCGTCTCGGTCGCACCCTGAGCCAGCAGCCCTTCTGCAAATACGGCAGTCGACGCCCATCCCCTCCGTCGAAAGGCGCTACTCGCATGTCTTCAATCGGCATTTCTCCGAAGATCGAGGCAAACGTGTCCCGAGTCGGCAACCCCAAGCACGGCAAGCACAAGCCGAAGCTGAGCGTCCGCGAGATCGAAGTACTTCTTGCCTGGCTACGTTCGGATTCCAAGTCCGAGGTCGCCGAGACACTCGGCCTACGCGTCTGCACCGTCAACACACACATCACTCGGATCCGCACGAAGTACAGCGACGTCGGGCGGCCGGCTCCCACGAAGGCAGCGTTGTTCGCCCGCGCGGTCCAGGACGGGTACACCACCCTCGACGAGTGGTGACCTCAGACCGCGACGGTTTCCGGTTCCTTCGCCTTGGACGGCTTCAACCAACCGGGTAGCCAGGCAGGTTGTTTGTCCGGTGCTTGATCGAGAACACCGCCCGCCGGATCGTCGATGAACCCGTACCGCACGAGATCCTCCGACGGCCGGTAGATCTGCCGGAGCACCAGCGCGCACAGAACGAGTACCGCGATGTCCCGGATCACGACCGTTCCGGTGAACCACTGCTCGGGCAGCCCCTTGTTGGACACCCCGAGGTAATACATCATTCGTGGAACCCAGACCAGGGCGTCGATGGTCATCCACGCGAGCAGGAGTCTGCGGTGCGGCAAGGCCAACACGGCCAGCGGCACCAGCCACAGAGAATACTGCGGGCTCCACACCTTGTTGGTGAGCAGGAAGCCCGCCACCAACAGGAAGCACAGCTGCGCAACTCGCGGACGACGCTGCGCCGTCAGGGCGACGTATCCGACACCGATGCAGACGGCCACGAACAAAAGCAGAGAGACGGCGTTGAGATTCGACGGTGACTCACCCTGTGCGAGAGGACCGTCGAGGCCCTTCCACGACGTGAACGACGCGATCACGTTGTAGAGCGAATCCGGATCGGCCCCGCGTTCGGAGTTGAGCCGGAAGAACTCGTACCAACCATGGGGGTACAGCGCGGCAATGGGCAGGTTCACCGCAAGCCATGCCGCGACCGCGCTGAGAGCGGTCACCAGCCAGTCCCTCGTCTTGCCCGCGCGCAGACACAGGACCAAGAGCGGTCCCAGTAGGAGCAGCGGGTAGAGCTTCGCAGCGCCGCCCAGGCCGAGCAGGATTCCCGCGAGCACGGGCCGCTTACGTGCCCATGCCAACAACCCACCCGCCGCGAACGCCGTCGCCAGAGGATCGAAGTTCGTGAACACGTGCACGATCACCAACGGGGAACACGCGATGAGAGCGCCGTCCCACACTCGTCGTCCGGCCAGCAGGGTGCTCGCCCACACGGTGACCAGCCACGCCAACGCCAACCCGAACGCCACGACGTTGAAATAGAGCGCCACCTGAATCGCGCCCGGCAGCCAGGTGATCGAATCCCACGCCTTCGCGACTTTCATTGCGCCGTACTGGTAGAGCCCCGAGATGACCGGATACTCCATGTACCGCATCTGGATCGAACCGTCGCCGCGTACTTCTTCCCACGACGTCTTGTACGGGAATGCTCCCTGATCGAGGCGCTCGGCTCCGTACAGCGGAACGGTATCGGAGTAACACATCGCCACGTACTGACGGCTGCCACTCCAGTCGAGGCCGACCTGCCCGCTCTCGCCGACCGGCGCCTGCTGAATACAGCCCGCCTTGGCGAACCAGCCGAAAGCCAAGAACACCACGGCGAGCAGAAGGATCACTCGCATCGGTGTGAAGAAGCGAGTGCGCCCGATCAGTGCGTGACGACCTACCGGACCGCCGACGGTTCCCGACAGCGCAGACACCATCGCGTCGTTGCGACTGGGAACGTCCCGCCAATCCGCCGAACGAAGATCTTCGGCCAGCGGAGCGGGGGAGGTCGGTTCGGCATCATCAGCATTCGCGGCCACTCCGCGAGGTTACCGTCTTTCGAACCGACCACCCTCCAACTACTGGCCGGGGCTCACACCTGCCGGTTCTTCCTCGGTGGTCTCGCCTGCCCCTGGTACCTGTGGCGTGGTTGTCGTCGGCCGGGAGATGCCCGGAATCGGGATCGTGATGCCCGGCAGAACCTCGACCTGCGTCGTTGTCACCACGGGCGGCGGAGTGGTTTCCGTCGTCGTCGGTGCGGTGGTCGGCGGCGCCGACGTCTTGGGCGGTGCGGGAGCCGTGTACTCCGGAACACCACCGGCTTGACCGTTGATCTTGCCCGGCGTCGGGAACTTCTCGTTGTCGGTGCCCTCGAGGGCGCCGTCCATCGTGTCCTTCCAGATGTCCGAAGGCAGACCTGAGCCGTAGATCATCGCGCCACCGGAATTGGTGATCGCTTCACCGTCGGGAGTTCCGACCCAGACCGCGGTCGAAAGCGACGGCGTGTAGCCGACCATCCACGCGTCCTTGTTGGCTCCGGTGTCACCGAGCTGCGCGGTACCTGTCTTCGACGCCGACAGACGTCCGCCGGCCAGGTTGTGACCGCGCGAGTACGCCGCGATCGGCTGCATCGCAGCCGTCACGTTGTCCGCCACGGCAGCGTCGATGCGGTCTTCACCGGCGGGCGCGCCGCGGTCCAGCAGCACGGTGCCGTCGGCCGCGACGACCTTCTGCACGAAGTGCGGTGCGTGATACGTACCGGACGCGGCGAGTGTCGCGTACGACGACGCCATGTCGAGCACGCGGGCCTGGTACTGGCCGAGCACGATGCCGTTGTTGGGGCCGGAACCGTCGGCCTCGGTGAGCGACGGGCCGACACCCGGGATGTCCTTCGGGATGCCTGCCTTGTGAGCGATGTCCGCGATTTCCTGCGGGCCGTTGCCGTCGAGGCTGAGCATCTGACGGTAGAAGCTGGTGTTCAGCGAACGCTTGAGCGCCTCTGCGATGGTGCAGGTGCCGCAGCTTTCACCTTCGACGTTGCCGATGGAGATGCCGTTGACGGTCAGCGGTGAGCTGTCGTACATCTGCGAGAGCGGGATTCCCTGATCCAGGGCGGCTGCGAGGCCGAACACCTTGAACGAGGAACCGGTCTGAAGTCCGGCATTCGCGAAGTCGTATCCCGCGCCGTCCTCACCGCCGTAGTACGCCTTGACGGCTCCGGTCTTCGGATCGACCGAGACAACTGCGGTACGCAGGTTCTCCGGCTCGCCCTCCATATTGGAACGGGCTGCCTCGACCGCTGCGGCCTGAGCCTGCGGGTCGATGGTCGTGGTGATCTGCAAGCCCTCGGTGTTGAGCAACTGCTCGCTGATTCCAGCGTCGCCGATCTCCTTGAGCACCTGACGCTTGATCAGGCCCTCGGGGCCGGTCGAGCCCTGGCTGCTGTTGTCGACCTGGGCGAGCGGGATGTATGCGGGGTACTGCATCGGCGTGCGCGCGGCCTGATCCAGCGTGCCTGCAGACACCATGCCGTCGAGCACGTAATCCCAGCGGGACTTCGCGCCTGTCGGGTTGGTCTCGGGATCGAGGAGCGACGGAAGCTGGATCGACGACGCCAGGACGGCGCCTTCTTCGATGGACAGCTGGTCGACGGGCTTACCGAAGTAAGCCTTGGACGCGGCTTCGATACCGTACGCACCACGACCGAAGTAGATGGTGTTCAGGTATGCGGCAAGAATGTCGTCCTTGGACCACTCGTTGGCCATCTTCGAGGAGAGAACGAGTTCCTTCATCTTTCGCGTCAGCGAACGCTCCGAGCCGACGAGCGCGGTCTTCACGTACTGCTGAGTGATGGTCGATCCACCACCGGCACTGTCGCGACCGAGGACGTTGTCACGGGCTGCGCGTGCGAAACCGGAGATCGAGAAGCCCGGGTTCGAGTAGAAATCGCGGTCCTCTGCGGCCAGAACGGCGTTACGAACGTGCATCGGTACCTGATCGAGCGAGACCTCGACGCGGTTACCTTCGTCCGGCGGGACGACGGTAGCGATCACGGTGCTTCCGTCGGCGGCGAAGACCGTCGCCACCTGATTGGTCTTTTGGTCACCGGGCTTGGGGACGTCCTGCACGATGTACGCGGCCATGAAGGCAAGGACGGGCAGAACAAGACCGAGCGCCACCAAGACGTAGGCCGAGCGGCGAACTGTGCGCCACTTGGACTTCTTCTTCACGGCGCTCTTCTTTCCCTTCGGGGGTTGTCCGTCGTTGCCACCGCCACCGGAGCCACCTGTCGGTGGCTTCGTCGGTGGAGGTCCGACCGGCGGGCGGGTGCCCGCGTTGCTACGGGTGGTCGCTGCTGCTGCCGCGACGCGCTGGGTCGGTTCGTTCGCCTGAGCGCCGGAGGCGCGATCTCCTTGAGCGCCTACGGCGCGATCTCGAGGCGGCGGGCCGGCAGGTCGGCCTTGCGGCGGACGACCCTGAGGAGGGGGACCGGCGGGGCGGCCCTGAGGAGGCGGGCCTGAAGGTCGGGCTTGCGGCGGACGACCCTGGGGCGGGGGTCCCATCGGACGACCTTGCGGCGGACGACCCTGAGGGGGCGGACCCATCGGAGGGCGTCCCTGCGGTGGTGGGCCCATGGGACGTCCCTGCGGCGGACGACCCTGAGGAGGTCCGGCGGGACGGTTGGGACCGACGGGACGGCCACCCGGGTTGTTGCCGCCCGGGTTGTTGTTGCTGGGGGAACTCACGAATCAAATCTCCAGTGGTCACGGACCGATCACGTGCAGACTTCGATCGGGCCCTTCTTCGGGTGTGGCGTTACTCGCTGGCGGTGCGCCGGCTTGGTGGGCGTGCTCGCCGCGGTCGCGGCGGCGCAGGTACTGCGCCGAGCACATAGGACTGCACCAAGTGGTTCCAACTGCAGGTACGGCACACCTCTACAACGTGCACCGTGAACTCCTCTGCTGTTTCCGCAAGCCGAGCGAGCTCGTCCGAGGTTCGGGCCGATCCCGAAACCTGACCGAGCTTGTCGCCGAACACCCAGGACACGAGCGTCAACTGTTCCTTGCGGCAAATGGGGCAGACGACGTCGCTGCCCCGGCCGTGGAACTTCGCGGCTCTGAGTAGGTACGGATCGGCGTCACACACCTGCTTGACGTCGGTCCGACCCGCAGACACTTCGGCCAGCACAGACCGACGCGCGAGCGCGTAGTCCACAACTTGCCGCTGTATCCGCACCTGACCAGCGTACGTGCGTCCGTGCCGCGACGGACGGTTCGGGAGGGTCACGATGAACACATTTCGGGGGCTGGGGGCATGGCGACCAGCCATTACGATCACTTCCTGTGAAGTCTTCTCGTTCTCCGATGACGCGCGCTCGTGATCTTGATCGCGTCGAAACGTGCAATGTGTTGGACGCCGCGTACGCCGAAGGGCAGTTGAGCGCGGAGGACTACTTCGACCGGACCGAGAAGGCGAAGTCCGCGAAGACCCTGCTCGCACTCGCACGCCTGGTCAACGATCTGCAGGTGCCGAAGATCGAGACCAAAACGGTGCCTCGGACGTCGACGGCACGAAAGGCCGTGTTCGTCGGTGCTGCTGCTCTGATCGTCGTCGGCGCGATCGCAGCAGTGGCGTGGAGTCGGTCACCGTTGACGCCCTCGGAAGACATCACAGCCAGTTATGCCAGCACTACTTCCCTCGCTCCGCCGTTGCCGACCACCACCCCGGTGCCGGAGCCGACCGTCGAACCGATCCTGATCGCACACATCGACACGTTGACGCCGGAAGGAATCGGCGCATTCATCGAGAGGTATCGCGACGAGTACGGCGACATGTTCGTAGACGACGCCAGCTTCCACGGCGACTACTCCGCAGTGAGCCGGGCCGTCCCCGATGCTCCCGCTCTCACCGAGTCCATCAGTTTTCGCGACGGCTTCGAGAGGGAAGTGACGTCCACTCCGCGGCGAACTGGCCAGCCGACCTTCGACCTCGGTTCCATCCAGATCGACAAGCTCGCGCCGTACATGGTGAACATCGGCGACTATGTCAATGTTTCGGACGCCGCGATCACCCACTTGATCGTGGACGCGAACTACGGCGTCCCGGAGATCGCGATCTATGCAGAGAACGGACTCGGCCACCAAGGACGCATCGAGGTCACGCCGTGGGGCGAGATCTCTCGTTCCTACCCGTACGGGAGCTAGGGTGAGCCGGTGAGTGGGTCCCCGACTACTACCTCTACGCGCACCCGTGCGCGCGACGTCGACCGTTCCGATACCTGCGCCGTTCTCGATACGGCTCTGTCCGACGGCCAGATCACGGTCGACGAGCACGCGAACCGGACGGCTGCGGCCATGACCGCGACCACGCTCGGACAGCTCGATCTGCTGGTCCGCGATCTGCAGAAAGCAACGCTGCGCAACGCCGTCGCCAAAGTTCGCCGTATCGACAAGATCTGGTACCTCGCAGCCGCATCGACTATCTTCGCCGGCCTGATCGGGTACCTCACCTTGTCCGCCGACCCTTCACCCCCACCGCCTCCACCGGCTGCAGCCGAACCGGTCGAACCGCTTGCCCCCATCGTGAGTTCGACGCTGAACACGGTCACTGCAAGCGGGATCGGGGAATTCATCACCAGATACAGCGCCAAGTACGGCACGACGCTGATCGATTCCGCCAACTTCTACGACGGCCATGCAAGCGTCACTCGCGCCGCCGCTGTCTCGCCGAATCTGGAGGAGGACATCGACTTTCGTGGAGGTTTCACACCAAGCGAGAGCTCCACATCCCGGGCGGCCAGCACGACTACCTTCGACCTCGCCTCGGTCGACATCGACAAACTCGCCGGATACCTGGCCGGAGCGTCGCCAATCTCAACGTCCCCGACGCCAAGGTCTCACACATCAGCATGAGTTCGTCGGGCCAAGATCCACGTATTTCCATCTACGTGGACAACGAACTCGGCGCGAGCGGTTCGATGGAGCTGACCCCGGATGGCCGCCCGATCCGCTTGTCTCCCTTCACTCCTCGATAGGCCTCGGACATGCCGAACGATCTGACCCGGACCACCCGTGCTCGCGACGCCGACCGCGAGGCCACCTGCGCAGTGCTGGACTCCGCCTTCGCCGACGGGCAACTCACCGCGGCCGAGCACGACGAATTGACCGAACTCGCCGCGGTTGCAGTTACTCTCGGCGATCTCGAAGAATTGACGTTCGATCTGCAGACCGAGGCGTCCCTACCCGTTCTCCGGAAAGAACCTTCGCTGGACACGCGTTGGATCGCCGTTGTGATCATCGCTCTGTCACTGGTCTCGGCTATCGGTTTCGGAATCAAATACGCCGCGTCCGACGTCACGATCTTCTCGAGCCCCGAGCCACAGTTACACACCGTCGACGGCCTGGGGGCGATGTTCCATGCCATCGAAACGGAGTACGGCAGCGGACTGGTCGACGAGATGACCATCTATCCCACTTATGCACGCATAACGCGCGCCGATCCTGCCGCGCCGCGCAAGAGCCTGGACAGCTACTACCGAGGCGACCTCGAGGACACGACTTCAGGAGGATCACGCGAACCCGACGTGACACAGATCGACGTCAGACAGCTCGATCCTCGCATCGTGATCGCCCTGCTCGACGGCGCCGGAACCACCACCTCCGTGCAGAATCCGACCACGCAGTACCTCATGATCGAGAGCTCCGAAACCGTGCCGACCATCGAAATTCACGTCGGCAACGACCTCGACGAGAGCGGGTACCTGACCGCTGCCCTCGATGGCGAAATCATGTCGATTTACCCGTTCACCCCCTGATCTAGCCGTGACACCTTGGTACACGTATCGGGCCGCAGTGTGGTTTTATATATCGGCGCGATATAGTTGGTTATCGCATCAAGCGGTTAGGTTCAACGACTCGGGAGGTTTGTCAGTTGCTCGAACTCGCAATCCTCGGGCTGCTCCTCGAGTCACCGATGCACGGATACGAGCTGCGTAAGCGGCTCACTGGTCTGCTCGGCGCATTCCGCGCGTTCTCGTACGGATCGCTGTACCCGGCACTGCGGCGCATGCAAGCCGACGGATTGATCTCAGAAGACGTCGACACTGCCACCGGCACGCTCAAGCGTCGGGCGCGTCGCGTCTACCAGCTCACTCCGGAAGGTCGGCAACGGTTCACCGAACTGGTCGCCGACACCGGGCCGCAGAACTACACCGACGACGGTTTCGGCGTTCACCTCGCCTTCTTCAGCCGCACCCCCGCAGAAGCGCGGATGCGGATCCTCGAAGGCAGGCGACGCCAGGTCGAGGAGCGCCGTGAGGGGCTCCGCGAGGCCGTCGGTCGGGCCAGCGGATCGCTGGACCGCTATACCCGTCAGCTCCATCAGCTCGGACTCGAATCGAGTGAACGCGAAGTGCGTTGGCTCAACGAATTGATCGCAGCCGAGCAATCGACAACAGGAACATCCCGGAAAGAAGGAGAACCCGACCATGGGTGAGAACAGCACCGCGGTGCGCGTAGCCATTGTGGGCGTGGGTAACTGCGCCTCGTCCCTGGTTCAGGGCGTCCACTACTACAAGGATGCCGACGAGACCCAGACGGTCCCCGGCCTCATGCACGTCAAGTTCGGTAAGTACCACGTCCGCGACGTGCAGTTCGTCGCTGCGTTCGACGTCGACGCCAAGAAGGTCGGCTTCGACCTCTCCGAGGCGATCCTCGCGAGCGAGAACAACACCATCAAGATCGCCGACGTCCCGCCCCTGGACGTTCCCGTTCAGCGTGGCCCGACCCTCGACGGCATCGGCAAGTACTACGCCGAGACCATCGAGCTGTCCGACGCCGAGCCCGTCGACGTCGTCAAGGCACTCAAGGACGCTCAGGTCGACGTCCTCGTCTCCTACCTGCCCGTCGGTTCCGACGACGCTGACAAGTTCTACGCACAGTGCGCGATCGACGCAGGCGTTGCATTCGTCAACGCCCTGCCCGTCTTCATCGCTTCCGACCCGGAGTGGGCTGCCAAGTTCAAGGACGCCGGCGTCCCGATCGTCGGCGACGACATCAAGAGCCAGGTCGGCGCCACCATCACCCACCGCGTGATGGCGAAGCTGTTCGAAGACCGCGGCGTCGTGCTGGACCGCACCTACCAGCTCAACGTCGGTGGAAACATGGACTTCAAGAACATGCTCGAGCGTGATCGCCTGGAGTCCAAGAAGGTTTCCAAGACCCAGGCCGTGACGTCCAACCTGACCGGCGCACTCGCCGGCAAGGTTCACGACCGCAACGTCCACATCGGTCCCTCGGACTACGTGGAGTGGCTCGACGACCGTAAGTGGGCATACGTCCGCCTCGAAGGCCGCGCCTTCGGCGACGCTCCCCTGAACCTGGAGTACAAGCTCGAGGTCTGGGATTCGCCCAACTCTGCCGGCATCATCATCGACGCCGTCCGCGCAGCCAAGATCGCCAAGGACCGCGGCATCGGTGGACCGGTTTACCCGGCTTCCGCTTACCTGATGAAGTCCCCGCCGGTCCAGATGGCCGACGACAAGGCTCGCATCGAGCTCGAAGCGTTCATCATCGGAGCCGACGAGGCCTGATTTAGTTCACGCTGATTCGGGGTCTTGCGCCAATGGCGCAAGACCCCGATTCTGTTATCCGCAGGGTGTTTCCGCATCCGCGCGGGTAATCACGCCTGCGGCTGCCGAATTGCCGTGCGGGTCCGGGTGCCGCTCAGCGTGGAATGATGGACATCAGAACCATCACACGGATCGAGGACCCCATGTCGATTACGTCGCTGCCAGTGCTCGATCTGTCGCTTGCGCAGAACCCCGACACCGCCGAGCAGTTCCGCACTCAGCTCCGCGAGGCCACCCACGAGGTCGGATTCTTCTACCTGGTCGGCCACGGAATTCCCGACGAACTGCAGCGCCGCCTCCTCGCCGTCGCCCGCGAGTTCTTCGCGCTGCCGACTGCCGAGAAGCTCGCGATCGAGAACGTCCGCAGCCCGCACTTCCGTGGGTACACCCGGCTCGGCGGCGAACTGACCGAAGGCAAGCAGGACTGGCGCGAGCAGATCGACATCGGCGCCGAACAGCCCGCGGCCGAGCGCACCGACACCTCACCGGCCTGGGAGATTCTGCAGGGCCCCAACCAGTGGCCAGACGCCCTTCCCGAACTTCGCGACGTCATCACCGAGTGGAACGACACACTCACCTCGATCGCATTGAGCCTCTTACGCGAATGGGCGGTAGCCCTGGGGCAGGACGCAAACATCTTCGACGACGCGTTCGCTCACGATCCGTCGATCCTCATCAAGGTGGTGCGTTACCCGGGCCGCCCGAAAGGTGCCGGCTCCCAGGGCGTCGGCGGACACAAGGACGCGGGTGTGCTGACTCTGCTCTATGTCGAACCGGGCAAGGGTGGTCTGCAGGTCGAGCACGACGGCGACTGGATCGACGCGCCGCCGATCGACGGGGCGCTGGTGGTCAACATCGGCGAACTGCTCGAGGTCGCTACCGGCGGCTACTTGAAAGCGACTGTGCACCGGGTAGTTTCACCCGAGGGCGACGGTGAACGTATCTCGGTGCCGTTCTTCTTCAACCCGAACTACGCAGCGCAGATCCCGGAGTTCGACCTACCTCCCGAGCTGGCGGCGCGCGCCACCGGCGTCACCGTGGACGCGAACAACCCGATCCACGATTCCTACGGGGCGAATGCCCTCAAGAGTCGACTACGTGCGCACCCCGATGTCGCGGCCCGCTGGTGGCCGGACATCGTTGCGGCACAAAGCGCTACCTGACGCTGAACTACAGATCCATCGCGACTTTCCACGCCGTGTGCATCGCGCCCTCGATGTAGTCGACGTTCACCGCGTCACCGACCACGTGCACGTCGGAGACGACGCCGATCAGAGAATCGGCCAGTGGCGCCTGCGCCGACACTCCCGAGGCGACGACAACCATGTCGGCCGGAGCGGTCAGTGTCTTGTCACCGGAACGGAATTCGACGTGCTCCTTGGTGATGCGCTGCACCGTTGAATTGCGGTGAATGTTCACACCGACATGCTTGGCGTGGCGCACCGCCGTCCAGCGGCGCGGCATCGCCATCGGAATACCCAACTGCTGGCCTTCTTCGATCAGCGTCACATTGCGACCTCGCTCGGCCAGGAACTCCGCAAGCTCGAGTCCGACAAGCGAACCACCGACCACGACAACGTCTTTACCCATGGGCAGGAACTTGCGGGTCACAGCTCGGATCGCCGCGGGGCTCTTGGTGATACCGGACAGCTTGCCCAACTTGGCCATCGTCCGCAGGAACGGCGGTACCTGTGAGACGTCTCCCGCTCCGGTCATCAACGCGCGCAACGAATCACCGGTGTGCACGTGCGGGAGATCACCGCCCGGAACGCTAGGCCGCTCACGAACCGCACCGGTGGCCACGACTACGGCGTCGGGATTCAGTGCCCGGATCGAAGCAACCGAGGCTTCGGTCTTCAGTCGAACATCGACACCGAGACGCTCGATTTCCACTTTCAACCAGCTGAGCAGACGCCCGTTGTCCGGGGTAGTGAGGCTCGAGAACCACAGGGTGCCGCCGAGGCGATCGGATTTGTCCAACACCGTGACTCGGTGCCCACGTTCAGCGGCCACGCGAGCCGTTTCGAGACCACCGGGGCCCGCTCCGACCACAACAATGTGTTTCGGAGTGCTGGTCCGAACGAAGGGGAGAAGCGCTTCGTTGCCCAGGGCAGGGTTCACCGCGCACAGCGGGGTCTCGTCCCAGAAGTTCTCCTGCACGCAGACGTAGCAATTGATGCAAGGCCGAACCCGCTCGGGTACACCGTCTTTGAGTTTGTTCACCAACTGTGGATCGGCCAGGAGCTGACGGCCCATTGCGGCGAAGTCCGTGCGACCTTCCGCGATCATCTTCTCGCCGACCTCGGGGAGCATACGTCCGACGGTGATCACGGGGATCGATATCGCCTGCTTGATTCGCGTTGCATTGTCGGTGTAGTAGCCGACCTTGTCGGGCAGTGGTCCGTCGGTGAAGTTGGCAAAAGCATTCAGCGCGGTACCGGTGACATGAATGGCGTCAGCTCCGGCCTCTTCGAACATCTTCGCGGCCGCAGCAGCCTCGTCGACCGTCAGCCCGTCGGTTTCGCCGTACTCTTGACCGGCCAGACGCACGATGACGGCAAGCGCACCACCGACCTCCTCCTTGACCGCCCGAATGACCTCACAAGCGAGGCGAGCACGGTTCTCCATGGAACCTCCGTACTCGTCGCCGCGCTGATTCGTGTACCGACTCAGGAACGCTCCGAGGACGTAGTTGTGGGCACAGTGAATCTCGACGGCGTCGCCGCCCGCCGCCTTCACCCGTCCGGCAGCCTCGGCGAACATGCGAACCAGCCAATCAAGATCTTCCTTGGTTGCCTCGTGGTACGTAGCCCTCTTGCCCTCGTTGATGGCAGCCATCTTGCCCAGTTCTTCTGGCGTGCAATCGGCCATCGCGCTCATGTCACCCGGCGGCTTCGGCGTGGACGGGACCAACTGCGGTCGGCCGTCGAGGGTATCGATGCGCGCCACCTTGCCGTGGTGTGTCATCTGCACACAGAGCTTGCTGCCTGCGTCGTGGACTGCGTCGGCCAACGCCTTGAGACCGGGGATGAACCGGTCTTCCGAAAGCCCCGGTTCCTTGCGGCTGGTGCAGCCCAGCGGATACGCAACAGCGCAGCAACCGGTGATGATCAGACCCGTTCCACCAGCTGCACGCGCCACGAAGTGGTCGATGTCGCCCTTTTCGATTTCCCCGTCTTCACACAGGTTCATGTCCATCGCAGGGAGAACCACGCGATTGGGCACGGTCATCGGGCCGATGGTGCCTGGTGCGAGCAGGTGCGGAAAGGTCTGGCTTCGGATCGTCACGAGCAGACGCTAGAACTGGACCACGCCCATCCGTTGCCGCACTCCCGATCAACGAGACTTCACGCGCTGTGACGTTCGAGGCACTCGGCTATCACCTCGAGCGCATATTCGAGGTCCGCGGATTCCACTCGCCCGTAGCCGATGACCAATCCGCCGGGGTCTCCGTGCGTTCGGGTGGACTCGACCAGGGTGGGCACTTCGACGCCGTATTCAAGTGCCTCGCGAGCGACGGTGGCTGCCAGATCCGCGTCGAGCATGAGCGTCGTGTGCATGCCGGCGCCGAGACCCCGCAGTTCACCGAACGATGACAGCGCTTCCTCGACCGCCCGATCACGCTCCCGGTACCTGCGCCGGGCGGTACGCACCGCTCGATCCCATTCGCCGTCACGGAGCAGGGACAGGAGTGCTTGCTGCAGCGGAACCGACGGGAAGTCGCCGATTCGCTTGCGGTGTACTGCTATGCGGTCGACCAGGTCGAGGGGAGCTACCAACCAGCCCAATCGAATTCCGGCGCCGAGCGTCTTGGCAACTGTTCCGAGATACACCACCCGATCAGGAGCCAACTGGGCAAGCGCAGGCAAAGGCGCTACGTCGTAACGGAATTCGGAGTCGTAGTCGTCCTCGAACAGGACGACGTCGCGGACGCGGGCGAACTCGATCAACTGGTTGCGCCGACCTACCGGAAGCAGCCCACCCGTCGGATACTGATGGGACGGTGTCACATACACGCCACGGACGCTCTCCGACGCAGTTTCGAGTTGGTCGACACAGAGACCATGAGCGTCGACGGGCACGTCGAGCAGCGACCATCCACAGGCTGTAGCGGCCGAGGACGCATACCGGTATCCGGGATCTTCCATCGCCAGAACAGCACCACGGGTACGCAGAGCCGACAGGGCGAGGCCGAGACCATGCGTGGCACCTGAGGTGATCAGGATTCTCTCGGGTTCAACCGACATTCCGCGGGCTCTTGCCAGCAATTCCGATAGTGCCGAACGCAATTCGTAGTCACCCGCAGGATCGGGATCCTCGAAAGGTGGCGGTTTGGACCCGACGTCACGCCACGCCCGCCGCCACGCTGCCGATGCACGCGGCGGCGTCCACGGCACGCCCGGCCGGAGCTGCACTCTGGGTGACATCTTGTCGGCGGCCTTCTTCGGTGTAGTCGTGGGAGAGGGCGCGGGAGAGGGCGCCTCGGCAACGAAGGTGCCTGAGCCGTGCACAGCGACAAGCCAACCCTCGGCGATCAACTGCTCATACGCCCGTTCCACGACGCCCCGCGCCACCTCGAGCTCCGCCGCCAGCTTCCGGGAACTGGGTAACCTCAGACCCACTGCCGCCTTACCACTGCGGATATCAGCTCTCAGGTGGTCGGCAATCTGGACCGGGAGCGCCCGCCGATCTGTCCGATCGAGGACCACGGCTACCGCCGAAGGCAGAAACATTCAGAACCCTCCCGGAAGTGGCAAATCGAAGTGGCCTATCGAAGTCTCCACTGATTGGACCATGACTTGAAGCCACTTTGCCACCAGCATTGTCTGCATGACAGATTCCGTTGTCTTTGCTGCCCCTGCTCCTGCCCCCACTGCACCTGTTCCGCTGTCCCCGACAGCACGTACGACGCACAAGCGCGCCCGCCACCACGGCGTCGCAGAACGCGCGGCACTCGTCGACGTCTTGCAGTCCGCGAAGCTGTGCCACATGGGTGTGACCGTCGGCGGAGTTCCCATGGTGTTTCCCACCGCCTACGGGTTCGACCTCGACGGCCCCGACCGCGGCGGATCTATTTATGTTCACGGTTCAGTCGCTTCACGGAGCTTGGCTCCCGACAGCGAAATCTGCATCACCATCACGATCCTCGACGGGCTCGTGTTGGCTCGGTCGGGCTTCCACCACTCGATGAACTACCGCAGCGGCGTCATCATCGGATCACCTCGAGTCGTGACCGACGGCGACGAACGCGTGAAGGCTTTGAATCTGATCGTCGACCAGGTGGTTCCCGGACGTTCCCAACACTTGCGGGATCACACGCGCAAGGAAATGGTGGCAACCATCGTTCTTGCGCTGCCGTTGTACGAGGCTTCCGTCAAGGCTCGCACCGGCGGCCCCGGTGACGATGCCGCCGACATCGGTATCGAAACCGTTTGGGCTGGAGTAGTTCCCGCAGCTACGCACTTCGGTGAACCGATCCCGTCCGAGGATCTCGACTCCGGTGTCGCGCTGCCGGACCATATCTCGACGATGCTCTGACCGCACACGCCGTACACACCGGGGCATGGCTAAGCCCCGGTGTGTACGTATTCAGTTGCGCCCGTTCAGGCTGCTGTGGGTGGGCTGTTCCCGCCGATCGGATGCTGATACGGATCAACCGACATCGGTGGATAGAACACCGATTTCCGATCCGGGCCGATCTCCACCCGCCACTCCGTGTGATGCAGCGTCCGATGATGATGACCGCACAACAAGATCAGATTGTCGAGATCTGTTGGGCCACAATCGTTCCAGTGAACAATATGATGGGCATCGCACCACCCCGACGGTGTTCCGCACCCCGGAAACGCACACCCACCATCACGAACCGCCAACGCCCGCCGCTGGGGTACCGTCGCCGTTCTCGCTTCCTTACCGCAGTCGAGCGGAACACCATTCTCGTCCAACAAAATTCGCGTGACCGTGCAATCGCAGGCCAACATCCGTGCGGTGTCGATGCTGATCGGGCCCACCCAATCCGTCCACGCGAAACCCAGTTCCTCGGTGGACGGCAGGAGGTCTTTCAACGCCTTGAGGTCTGTCATGTCTTTTGCGCTGGCGGTGACCGTGATGTGTGGTTTCACTCCGCCTTCGATCGGACCCAACCCCGCTCGCTCGTACCGCCGCAGTAGTTCGCAGAACCCGTCCGCGCGCCGTAGCGCCGGCGTACGGGTGTCCTTGACGCCGTCTTTCTCCGGTGTCGGCGCAGACAGGCTCGACAACAACGTGATCAGACGCGCCCCGTTCACAGCATCTAGGTCACCCTTCACCGACACGCGCCCGTACAAACCTTTCGACGCGTAGAACTCGTTACGCTCCGAATCCTCACCAACCGGAACCCCGTCCTCACGCTTGCCGTACTGCTTCTCGATCCGCCGAATCGCCGCCCGCACCGCATCACAATCCGCAATCTTCTTCGACGCCAACCCCAACAAGATCCCGCGGGCCTTGTCCACATCCGCCAGGGTCATGTTCTTGGGCGGATGCTGACAAAACGACGCCACCTGACGGGCTTTCAACGCATCCACATCGCCGCGATGGAATGCATCCGCGACAACAGGTTCGAGCATCAACAACCGCGCCAAGCCGACGAGCAGGCTGCACTCACCGATCTCCAGATTCGTCGACCCGTGCAACCACTGTGCGATCGCCCGAAAACCCTTCCCGCCGAGAACCTCCCGGGAAAACATCTCCACGATCAGCAACACCATCCGCGACTGCAATTCGTGCCGGGCGCGCACCAGATCCAGGACCTCACTCTTGAGGTCCTCGCTATCCAGTTGCCATGCATCCCGACTGTCCATGCCGAAAGTCTAATCGAACATAGTTTCGAATACAAGGGCGGATAACCGAAACTAGATGCTAATCAACAACTTTCGCATTCCAGGCGAAACGGGCAGGTTCTTGGGTCGCGGGAGTCGCCGCAACTCCGCCACCGATAAAGGGCCGGACAAGATCCAGCGGCAAGGGGAAGACAACGGTGGAGTTGTTCTCGCTACCGATCTCGTGAAGTGTCTGCAGATAACGCAACTGCAGGGTGGTCGGATTGCGGCTGATCACCTCGGCCGCCTCGGCGAGCTTGGCCGAAGCCTGAAACTCGGCGTCGGCGTTGATGATCTTGGCTCGCCGCTCTCGTTCGGCCTCTGCTTGCCTGGCGATGGCGCGCTGCATGTTGGCCGGAATCTCGACGTCCTTGATCTCGACGGTCGTGACCTTGACGCCCCACGGTTCGGTCTGCTGGTCGATGACTTTCTGCAGATCCTCGTTGAGGCGTTCACGTTCGGATAGCAGCGAGTCCAGCTCAGCTTTACCGAGGATGGAGCGCAGTGTGGTCTGGGCGATCTGTGAGGTGGCGGCCAGAAAATCCTCGACTTCGACTATCGAACGGTCAGCGTCGACGACCCGAAAGTACGTGACGGCGGTGACCTTCACAGGAACGTTGTCGCGGGTAATCACTTCTTGGACCGGTATCTTCAGCGTGACGGTTCGCAGACTGACCCGCTCCATGCGATCGATCGCCGGCACCAGAATCACCAGACCAGGACCCTTCAAGGTGATCAGTCGACCGAGGCGGAACACCACCGCGCGCTCGTACTCGCGCAGAACTCTCACCGACATGCCCACAAGGACTGCAATCAGCACGACAAACACGGACAACACGACAAGCACGGTGGTCATAGCGGCAGCTCCCACGGTTCACGACGGCGCACTTTCAGAGTCAGGCCTCGAACCTGCTCTACGACGACGGATTCGCCCACGGCGGGCACAGAATCGTCGTACCCGAATTCCATTCGAGCACGCCATAATCCGCCGTCGAGCTCGACCTGACCCTGCGCACCGGTCCAACTGCGAACGGTCGCGTCCGAGCCGACAAGAGATTCCGTCCCCGTACGCACGGGAGCGCGGCGCGCGGTAAGCGCTTTTCGACTCGCTACCGCCACCACGCCCAGGCCGACTACCACGACCCCCGCCGTCACCGGGATCGCGATCAATTGCCCGATACCGTCGGACGTGAAGAGCATCCACACGCCGGCACCGATCATGAGTGCTCCAAGCGCACCGAGCACCCCCGCGGTTGGGGCATGCGCCTCGACCACGATCAACAGGACGCCCAGCAACAGGGCAACGACACCGATCGTCGTCATCACTCGTCTCCACGCTCGCGAGGACGCGGTCACGTCGCGTAGCCATTGTGCGATCGCGCCCTCGACTTCAACGGTAATCACGTTCGGCCGGATCTGCCACAAGCGCTTTCACATCACGTCAGAGAAGGACCTCACCGATCTGTCGTGCAGTCACCTTGGCAAGATCCGCGAGGAACGGAATCCGTTCGTCGATCATCAGCTCGACCGGACCACGAAGCCCGAGAGCGTAACGCACAGTGCCAGATCCATCGATTATCGGAATTCCGATCGTTCGGAAATCCGGGGTCAACTCCTCGTCGTTGAATCCGTATCCTCGCTCACGAGTCAGTTCCAGTTCCCGGCGGATACCGGCGACATCGGTGATCGCACGCTGAGTGGTCGCTTCACGTGGCAGCGCAGCCAGCTCGGAATCGTCGACATCGGACCAAGCCAGAAAGGCTTTCCCCAGTGCGCTCGCATGCAAGGGAAGGCGGACACCCTGCAGCACGTGCCCGTCGGCCTCGCGCCACCGACTGAATCCGAGCAACACCACCTCACTTCCGCTTCGCACTGCCAGGGAAGCGGATGCTCCTGTCGTCGCGGCCAATTGCTCCAAATAGGGCTCGGACAGATAGATCCGATGCTGCCGGTAGGAGACCTGTCCGTAAGCCGCCAGCGCCGCGCCGATGCGATACCGACTGGTTGCGTCGTCCTTCTCGAGAAATCCCGCGTCGACGAGCGACTGCAGCAATCGATGCGTGGTGCTGACCGCAAGCTCTTGTCGCCGCGCAACTTCCGAGACTCCCAGTTCTTCGCCACTGCGAAAACATGTGAGCATGGTCAGGGCACGGGTTACCGTCTGAACTCCCGCGCCGCGTGCGTCCGTCACGAACGATCCTTTCGCTGTGGCCTGATCGACCTGAGAATCGGACGCTAACACGGACCCAGCAGTCCGGCCATCCTTTCCATCAGATGGAAAGGAACCGAACGTGGACCTGCAAAAGCCCAGATGAACAGACTTCCGATGTTGTCAAGATTTCCAATCTCCAGAAAACAAACGGGGGTAAAACGGACAAGCACCCAATAGCGTCATCGTCGTCAGTTCTGACGATTCAACGCCTGAAGGAGCCACATACATGTCCCGCTTCCGCCGACTGCCACGAGCTGCCGCTGCGCTCGCCATGATCCCGCTGGCCGGGTTGGCGGTGGCGTGTGGGTCTTCCGATTCCAACAGCGCCGCAGGCAATTCCAGCGCCGACTTCACGCTCAAAGTTTTCGATCCCGGAAACTCCGGTGCCATCGCCGTCGGCAAGCGTGACGGAACCTACGACGAGGCGCTGGCACCGCTGGGCGCGAAGATCGAATGGGTCAAGACCACACCGGGATTCAGCTCCAACCTCAAACTCTTCAACAGCGGTGAACTCGACATCCAAACCGGCGCATACAGTCCCGTCGTCGGCGCACTGTCCAAGGACGTGGGTGTCCGCATCTTCGCCACGTCCGACCCGTACAACAAGGACCAGGCCGGCATCATCGCCACTCCGGAGTCCGGCATCAAGACCGTCGCAGATCTGGCCGGCAAGCGCATTGCCGTCAACCCTGCAGGCAAGGGCGAGTACATCACGCTCAAGGCTCTGACACAGGCCGGAGTGCCGATCGATTCCGTCGAACGTGTTCCGCTGCAACAGGCTGACGCGGCGTCGGCGTTCTCCACCGGGCAGGTCGACGCGTGGGCATCGTTCCTGATTCCGTATCAGGAGGCCAAGGCCAAGGGCGCGGTCGAGATCGCAACCGAGGCGAGCATCGACTCCGTGGACAGCACCATCATCGCCGGCCGCACCGCAGTACTCGAAGCGCATCCCGAGGTAGTCCAGAAGTTCCTCGAGGTCACCCAGGAACTCACCGCGAAGCAGCAGGCCGACCCGGCAGCATTCGAGAACGTCTTCGAACAGACCGGTCCGCGCGCACTCTCCGGACAGCGACTCGACGACGCGATCACCCTGGGCGGCCAGATCACCAACTTCCGCTACCCGACTGCAGCCGACGCTACCGACCTCGAATCGATCTCCACGTTGTTCGCCGACAACAAGGTGATCCAGCAGCCGATCAAGGGCAGTGACGTGATCTTCGACCTCCAGGGTGCTGTGGCAGGTTCGGCAGCGGCAGCACCCACCACCGAGGGGAAGTGACCCGATGGTGACGCTGACCCGGCCCGCACGAACTGCGTCGCCGTCAGTGGAGCATCCGCAACTCGAAACGCCCCGCTACCGCCGCAATCGCAGCAGGCCCAAGTGGGTCTCGATCCCACTCCGCTTCCTCGTGCCCGCGCTGCTGGTTGCCGGATGGTGGATCGGATCCGCTACCGGACTGATCCGCGAAGAGATCCTGGCCGGACCTCCGGCGGTGTGGACGGCATTCGCCGAGCTGTACCAGTCGGGTCAGTTGGTCGACTTCGGTCTCGCGTCGCTTCAACGTGCCGCACTCGGTGTTTCGGTCGGTGTGATCGTCGGATTGGTGCTCGGGGTTCTGTCCGGTCTCTCCTCGCTCGGCGAAGAACTGATCGACTCGACCATGCAGATCAACCGCGCGGTTCCGTTCCTCGCGCTCGTTCCGTTGTTCATCGCCTGGTTCGGTATCGACGAAACCTTCAAGGTAGTCCTGATCGCCGTCGCGACCGTCGCCCCCATGTACGCGTACACCTACCTGGGAGTGCGCGGAGTCGATCGCAAGATGGTGGAAGCGGCACAAGGTTTCGGCCTGACGGGTTGGCGACTGGTGTTCGGAGCAATTCTTCCGACCGCCCTCCCCGGTGTTCTGATGGGGCTTCGAATCTGCCTGTCGCTCAGCATCACCGGATTGATCGCCGCCGAGCAGGTCGGCACACGTGAGGGCATCGGATATCTGGTCACCCTGGCGCAGGAATACAACCGCACCGACTACATGGTTCTGTGCATCGTCATGTACGCGGCACTGGGACTCATCTTCGACGCAATCGTCAGACTGATCGAGCGGTACTCCATGCCGTGGCGGAGATTGTCGGTGGCGCGATGACGAATACAACCATCGGCTCGCTGCCATCCACCGAAGCACCTCTGCCGCCGTTGGCAGCCCGTGAGCGGACCGGCACCACCGCGGCCGAGCGACGTGCCGGATCACCGGTAGCGGTCTCGCTCACCGGAGTGCGTAAGTCATTCGGCGACAAGACTGTTCTAGGTGGTATCGACCTCGAGATCACGCGCGGCGAGTTCGTCGTCCTGCTCGGCCCCAGCGGAACCGGCAAGACGACCCTGCTGCGAGTGCTCTCTGGTTTGGAAGCACCGGACAGCGGTGAGGTGCTGGTCCCGCGCGACCGCACGGTCGTCTACCAAGAACCGCGATTGATACCGTCGAAGCGAGTTCTGGCCAATGTCACAGTCGGACAGAAGCGGTCACGTCAGGTGACCGACAATGCACGCAACGCACTCTCCGAGGTCAACCTCGCGGACAAGCACCGCGCCTGGCCGGCCACCCTCTCCGGCGGCGAGGCCCAACGCGTCGCACTGGCGCGCGCTCTCGTCCGTGAACCTGAACTGCTGCTACTCGACGAACCGTTCGCAGCCCTCGACGCTCTGACACGGCTCCAAATGCAAGACCTGGTAGGCGATCTGGTCGCCCGCCACCGTCCGGCAGTACTGCTCGTCACGCACGACGTCGACGAAGCCGTACGACTTGCCGACCGTGTGCTCATCCTCGACAAGGGCGGGTTTGCCGTGGATGTCGACATCGACCTGCCACGCCCCCGCGATCGGAACGATCCCGAATCTCTGCGCTACCGAGCGAGTTTCCTGAAGGAACTCGGCGTCGGTCGCACCTTCCCCGACGGACAGGACAGTTATGACATTGATCGCTGATTCCGCAATCGACACACTCTGGTACACCCGCTGCCCCGTTCCCACCGCCAGCGGCCTCGCCAACAGTCTCGGTTGGCTCGACCGGACGGCAAACGAATCCGGAGTGCGTTTCGGCGTACTGCAAGATGCCGGACCGGAATTGGCAGTGCGCCATTTCGATCACCACCTCTCCGGACTCATTCGCGAAGGCGGCAACGTCCCCGCACTGGCCGCGCGTGCCAGTGGTTCTCCGACGAGGCTCATCGGGCTCACCTGGATCGACGAGGCCCAGGCAATCCTGGTGCGCGGAGACTCCGACATCCGAGAAGCCGGTCTTCTGGCAGGCGCTCGGATCGGCATCCCGGCCTGGGCGGCAGATCAGGCCAGGAGCTTTCCCCGTGCCATGGCCCTGCACGGCTTCGCCTCCGCACTTCGACTCGGCGAGTTGAGTTTTGCCGACGTCACTCTCGTCGAGGTTGCGACGACGGCAGCCCCCGAGGTCCGCACCGCCTCGTCCACCCGCAACACGACGTGGGGCGTCGAATCCCTGCTACGCGGCGACGTCGACGCCATCTACGTCAAGGGTGCCCGCGCCCAGGAAGTTGCCCGCGAACATGGCCTCGCCGTTGCCGTCGATCTCGATTCCACTGCATCGCTACGTGATCGCGTCAACAACGGCACCCCACGACCGATCACAGTTCACGCCGACCTACTCGAACAACGCCCGGACATCGTCGTGGGTTTCCTCGCCGAGAGCCTGAGAGCGGCGGACTGGGCCGCAGCCAACATCGACGAGGTCCGAGCCGTTCTGCAGACCGAAACACAGTCGGGGCCCGAAGGTGTGGTGGCAGCGTACGGCGAGAACTTCCACACCGGACTGCATTTGAGCCTGTCTGACGAGCGTGTGGACCTGCTCGGGGTGCAGAAACAATTCCTGTATGCGCACGGCTTCCTTGCCGCCGACTTCGACCTGCAGTCCTGGGTGGCGCACGAACCACTGGAACAGGCACGCAACCTCGTTGCGCAGAAGGGCACAGCAGAATGACGGACGTCTACTGGGAGCTACCGTCTCGCGGTGACGGACGCCGGGCGGTGGCCGCACTGAACAGTCGCGGCGGCTTCGGGCCGCAGCGACCGACTACCGTCGCGACCGATGTTCGTCCCGGAAACTTCGGGCCCTTCGACGAATTGGCACAGATCGTTCTCGCAGCCGAACTATCGGGCGTCGACGGCGTTGTCGCACCGTACGATCCGAATGGCGAAGAATCCTGGATCGTTGCTGCCGCCGCCCTACGTCAGACGCGTCATTCGCGAGTGGTCGTGGAGTTTCACCCCACTTTCGGCACCCCCGTCTACGCCGCCAAAATGTCGGCGACACTTCAGCGCCTGTCGGCAGGTCGTCTCGAATGGCGAGTGAAGGTAGAGACGGACCCCGAAGACGCCGCTGCTCGCGGCGACGTGGTTCGAGGAGCCGACCGCTACGCGCGCGCCGCGGAGTTCCTGACCGTCGCCCGTGGCGTATGGAACGAGGAGCAGATTCTCCCTGGCGGATTCGGCGGCACGGGTTACGACTTCGACGGCGAGTACTACGACGTACTCGGCGGCGGATTCCGAGGCATCTTGTCGGGACTCCGCTTTCCCCGAGTGCATCTGACCGGGGACTCACCGGAAGCTCTGGAACTCTCGGCCCACCATGCCGATGTCCATCAGTTCACCCTTGCCGGCGGCGAGTTGTCGACACGGATCACCACCCTCGACGACCGAGCATCCGAACTCGGCAGGACCGTCGAGAAGGTCCTGCGCATCCCGATCATCGCGAGGGAAACAGCGGACGAAGCCTGGGCTCGCGTCGAACGGCAACTGAGAGAAGCCGATTCCGCTGCACTCGAGATCGATCGGGGCGGCATCCTGTGGTCCGGATTCGACCGCATCGGCTACGAGCACAGTATCGGCCTCGTCGGAAGCTACGAGGAGGTGGCGCAGCGATTGTCGTCGTATCGCGATATCGGTGTGGACGGTTTCGTCTTGTCCGGTCGGCCACACATCGAAGAGCTGCACCGGGCGGGCGAGCATCTCCTGCACCTGGTCGATCCCGAGGGTCGGATTCGCAAGGAAGAGAAGGCCACCACAGAAGAGAAGGCCACCGCATGAGCATCGATTTCTATTGGCGGATCGGGATGGAAGGCGACCACGCGTCGCTGCGTACTCCGCGTCGCTACAACCGCGGCGATGCCGGTGGATACGGGCCGGGCAACATTGCTCCCGCGATCCGCGGCGGCGAATTGGACGGATACAGCTACATCGACCACATGGCAGCGGTGGCAAAGGCTTCCGAGTCCGCAGGGTTCCTCGGTGGACTTCTGCCGTCCTTCCCGATGACCGAGGATCCGTGGGCGACCGCAGCAGCGTTGGCCGCCGAGACCACCACCTACCGTTTCATGGTTGCGTTCCAACCAGGGTTCCTGCACCCGGTCCAGGCCGCGCGAATGTCGGCCAGTCTGCAGCGCGCAACCGGCGGACGTCTGGTTTACAACATCATCAGTGGTGGAGGCGGAGCGCCTCAGCTGTGGTGGGGCGACAAAGTCGACCACGACGATCGCTACACCAGGACGTCCGAGTTCCTCGATGTCCTCAAGGGTGTGTGGGACGGCGAACCTTTCGACTTCGACGGTCGCTTCTTCCAAACCCACGGCGCCGCACTGCCAACCGGACTGGCCGGCCAACCGTTTCCCGAGGTGTACTTCTCCGGATCTTCGGCCGCAGCCGTCGCCGCCGCCGGACTGCACTCCGATTACTACCTTTCCTGGCTGGAGCCGTACGCCGATCTCAGAGCCAAGATCGACGGTGTGCGGGAGAACTCGGCCAAACTGGGACGCACGCCGAAATTCGCCGTACGCATCGACGTCGTAGCCCGGCACACCGAAGAAGCCGCGTGGGCCGAGATCGAGAAAGGCTGGGCCTTCGTCGACAAGGGGGCCGCCGACCGTGCAGCCCAGGGTGACTCGGTGGGCGCCGCCCGCATCAAAGGCTGGGTACCCGAACACATCACCGGCTACCGAGATCTGGAAGTGCAACCCAACGTGTGGTGCGGCTTCAGCCTCATCCGCGGCGGACCGGCGTTCGGACTGGTCGGCAGTTACGAGCAGGTCGCCGAAAGACTCGACGAGCTGCGCGAACTGGGCGTCGACGCCTTCATCCTCGCCGGTAACCCGCATCTCGAAGAGGCATACCGCGTCGGCGAAGAAGTTCTTCCCCTCCTGCAGCGCACCCCGATCACACCTTCTGGACTGGAGACTCGATGACCACCACCGAAACTCGACTCGACGCCGATACCACAGCATTCGTCGAAGAGGCGCGTAAAGCAGCGGACAAGGCATTCGACGTCTTCCGCAAGACCGGAACGGTTGCAGCCAACGGGACCGTCAACTTCGTCGAACGCGTGCCCGGCACCGAAATCGCAGTTGCACTGAACGATCCGGGACCGTGGGCGGATGACCCGTCGGTGTCACCGGTTGTCGCCACCTTCGATGGAGAGGTGCTGTCCGGCAACGGATCGGCCGGTTTTGTCACCGGCTACGCGTCGGTCTTCCGTCAGCATCCGGAAATCACCAGCGTTGTCCACATCCACACACCGTGGCTCGGCGGTTGGGCACAGACACATCGGACGCTACCCATCCGCTATGCGGCTTCGCAGAGGCTGACGCTCTCCCGAGAGATTCCGCCGCACATCGATCGGTCCCGTTCTGCAGGCGATTTCATTCTCGAGCGTCTCGAACACGATCCCGATCTGGTGGCGATCTTCGAAGCCAACGGCGGGGTCAACGTCATCGGCCGCAGCGGGTTGCTCGACCTCGCGAAGTTCGTCGTCCTCCTCGAGGAGGGCGCACAGTTCCAGGCGATCGCCGAATCCCTCGGCGGTTCGGTCGAATTCGATCCGTCCAACCTCGCCGTGCAGTGGGGCCGTAGCGGACTCGCCGACGAGGCGCGTCGACGCGGCCTCATCTAGCCACCCCCATCACTGATTCAGAACAGGAAACCGTAGATCTCATGACCGTTCGCGTCGGATACTTCCCACACAACAATTCGCTGTTCGTTCTGCGTCACACCGGAATCCTCGAACGTCGTCTCCCGGACGTCGAGTGGGTGGACCTGCGTGAGCTTCCCGCCAAGCCTGCAGTCAACCCGGAAAACGCCTTGCCGACCCTGCACTCGGACTGGCTGTTCGAGGAGGGCGGATACGACGTGATCGGAACCGGATTCACGCCGCCCGTCACCGGATTGGCTCAGGGCCGCGATCTCGTCTACATCGGAATCTCCGGCCCACGTGTGGAGAACGGGCGCCTGGTAGTCAAGGCGGAGTCCGAGATCAACACGGTTGAGGACCTGCGCGGCAAGCGCGTCGGCATCGCGCACGGATCGTGGCAGACCACACTTTTGTTGTTCGCCTTGGATCAGGCGGGGCTGACCTGGTCCGACATCGTCCCCGTCGACACCGACGTACGCGGTGGTGGAGCGGACCTCGTCGACGGCACCATCGATGCCTGGGTTGGCGCGTACCCGGGGCTGACGGACATCGAAGCGAACCACGAACTGCGCACGCTGATCGCCACCGACGGACTCTTCAGCCACCCCTCACTGTGGTTCACCCGGCGCGATTTCGCGGATACCAACCCGGAGACCCTCCAGGCGATCATCGAGGCCCTGCAGGAATCCGACGCCTGGATCGAAGCCAACCCCCGCGAAGCCGCCCAGGTCTTCGTCGACGACGTCGAGAAGCGTGGCGGGTCCGCGAGCCTCGATGCCTGGGAAGCTGCACTGCGCGGACGTCCTTTCGGTGTCAACCCTGTCACCGACGAGTTCCTGGACGAGCAGCAGCGCGCGGCCGATCTCCTGCTGAGCAACGGACTACTGCCGAAGGCGGTCACCGTCCGCGAAGCAGTCGTGCCGTGGATCAGCGAGTTCGTCGGTTCGGATCGTTCGTCGATCTGAGGACCCACTCCTGACAGATCCGCTTCACACGTGACAGATACCGAACGGTCTGCCATTGTGAAGGAATGCGGCGGCGCGTGGGTGAGAGTTGGTCCACGCGACCAGTCTCAGGGGTAACCCCTGGGTCGGCCAGAAGAATTGGATACTGCGTCCACCGGCGTTCGGCACGCTCCGCGTGCTTGCCGCCGCACCGGACAAAGGATTTGGTCACCCCGCCCCGTCGCATCCCGGAGTCGAATCATGCGTGACTTCGAGCTCGATCCCGAGTTGGCGCGTCGTCTGGCCGTTGCGGCCGCTGACGCTCCGTGGACCCTCAGCGGCCTCGAGGAGGCATTCGGAACCGTCTTCGGCGTTTCCCCGACGCTCCTGGCCGTGCGCGTTCTCGACCTCATGCCCGCTCCACCGTTCGAACCGCAGACTCTGTATCGATTGCTTCGCGAACTACCTCGCCTGCGGCCTGTTCCTCTCTCACTGGACACCAATGAAACCTCGGTGTGGCGGTTCGACGTTCCCCGCTACAACACCAGTGTGGACCTGGCTCGTTCACTGGATCTGACGATCTCCGAACTCGAGTGGTTCGCCGACCGAGGGGAATGGCTCCGCACGAAACCCCGACCGCTACGCCACTACCGGCCGATGCAGATCAGCAAGAAGGCCGGCGCTCGTCTCCTCGAGGTACCGAAACCCCGATTGCGCGAAATTCAGCGGAAGATCCTGCGCCGCATCCTCGACCTGGTGCCCCCGCACGACGCGGCACACGGATTTGTCCGTGGTCGAAGCCCTCTGACTTTTGCAGCGCCGCACGCACAGTCGGAAATCGTGATCGGCGCGGACCTCGCGCAGTTCTTCCCTTCGATCAGCGGCAGCCGCGTTCATGCCGTCTTCGCCGCCCTCGGCTATCCACCCGCAGTGGCAGGCGTTCTCACCGGATTGTGCACTGTTGCAACACCTGCCGATACCCTGCGCGGCCTACCGTATGCACAGGCATCACAGCTACGCACCGCGCATCTTCCGCAAGGCGCACCCACTTCTCCTGCACTGGCGAATCTCGTCGCACGCAAACTCGACATCCGCTTGAGTGGACTCGCACAAGCGAACTGGCTCACCTACACCCGATACGCCGACGACCTCGCGTTCTCCGGAATCGAAGTAGCCGACGTCGGCACCCTCCTCTGGACGGTCGAGCAGATCGCCAGAGACGAAGGGTTTGCCATCCATCCACGAAAGACCAAGGTGATGCGCCCTCATCGACGCCAACACCTCACCGGGCTGGTGATCAACGACCAACCCTCGTATCCGCGCGACGACTACGATCGCTTGCGCGCCCTGCTGCACAATGCCGCCAATACCTCGGCGCAGGAACAGAATCGGGACGGTATCGAGAACTTCCGCGCCCACATCTACGGCCGGATCGCGCACATCGGCGAAACCAGCACTACACGCCGACGCAGATTGCTGCGCCTGGCTGAACGTGTGGATTGGGACGGTTAGTGCCCGCGAGCAGTCAGAACCGCGGGGTGTAGGCCATGCATTCGACCTCCATGTGCGCACCCAGTGCCAGTCCGTCTGTTCCGAACGCACTGCGGGCCGGCAGTCTCGACGCCGGGAAATACTCGAGGTAGACCTTGTTGAACTCCTGCCAACGAGACATGTCGTCGAGCATGACAGTGCATTTGAAGATTGCTTCGACGCCGGAACCGTAAGCGATCAGCGAAGCCACGATGTTCTCCATGGTCTGACGAGCCTGCGCTTCGAAGCCGTCGGCCAAAGTCCCGTCCGGGAGCATGCCGATCTGACCCGACAGATACAGAACGTCTCCGACGCGCACTCCGGTGGAGAACGGCGTATCGAAAGCGGGTGGGATGAACTCGACGGTCTGAGATGAATCCATTAGATCTCCTCGGAGTTGGAATATGCGTGACGAGTTGGCGTTTCAGTGCACTGGGCGCGCACGAACATCGGCCAGGAAGTGCGCCACCAACTCGTTCCACGCGTGTGGGTCCTCGAAGTAGGGGGAGTGGCCGCGGTCGGCAAGCTCGACCACTTCGGCGTGAGGCAAGAACTCGGCGGCGCCGCGAATCCGCTCGGGTGTCATCAAATCGTCCAGCTCACCTGCGATCAGGAGAACCGGCGCAGCCACCGCCGCGAGTTCGGCCACCGAATAGTTGTGGGCCTTGAGAATTCGGAAGAACTCGGTGTCAGGTGGGCGATGGCCGAAGGTGCCGAGAGCTTGGTACAGGTATGCCCTCGCCATGTCCAAGCTCGGCAACCGTCCGCCCACAGCGGGATGCTCCCCCAGGGGCCGCGCGGTGATGGGTGCTGCGGTGAGGGGAGGTGCGCTGTCCGGACCGAATCCGACGGGAATGCCGCCGGTCGTGCAGGCCAGGACTACCGACTCCACCCGGTCCGGAACAGCGATCGCGGTCCCCAATGCGGCCCAACCGCCCATCGACTGGCCGACCACGTGCGCTCGATCAACCGCCAACAGGTCCATGATTTCGATCAGATCAGAGACTGCCGCTACCGGGCCGTGGTTGCCGTTCTCGTTGGTAGAGCGGCCGAATCCTCGCTGATCCCAGCTGATCACCCGATAGTGCTGAGCGAAGTAGGGCACCTGCTGGTACCAGACGGCCGCATTTCCGCCGAGACCGTGCGTGAGAATCAGATCCGGGCCCTCGCCGGCAGTCTCGTACCAGACCCGTTCGCCGTCTGCGACGGTGATGAAGCCCTCGGTCCGTGAAATCATCCTTATTCTCCTGTGTCGGACGGGCGCTTGCCCGAAGTGTGGTCAGTGAGGAGTTGCTGCACTTCATCGGTGGCCCGCAGCAGGTGTTCTTCGACCATTCGCGTCGTTTTCGCATCGAAGTCGGTATCGAAACCGATCACCGTCAACGCACAGAGCGGAGCCCCCTTGCGGGAAGACACTGCACGCGAGACCGAACCGATGATGTCCTGAGATCGTTTGTGGACAACGGCGAATCCGGTTTTCTGCGTCTCGGCGATGTCGGCGAGAAAGCCGGCGGGTCCTTCCAGTGGATAGCCACTCTTCTCCACCATCGCCAGGTAGGGCGCCCGGGTGTTGTCCTCGAGTGCCGCCACCAACGCGAGCGGACCCGCGAACCGGTGCGGCGGAAGCAGATCCCCGAGCATCCGAGTGATCATCTTGAGTCGCTCGGGACGCAGCGCCGCGATGATCCGCGTCCCGCCGCTCTCGAGAACCTGCAGATTCACCATCATGTCCGTGCTCTCGGACAGCACCCGCATGGTCGGATCGCACAAGGCCGCCAACGAATGCGCTGCCGCTTCGTGGGAAACCTGTAGTGCAGCCGGGCCGGGGAGATAGCGACCGTCGTAGCGGAAGACCCAACCACGGTTCGCGAGTTCTCCGAGCACTCGGTGCGCAGTCGGGCGGAGCATCCCGACTTCTTCTGCCAGTTCGCTGAGCTTCATCGGCGTGGTCGAGCGCGCGATGGCCTCGAGTAGATCCAGCGCTTTGTCGACGGCGGACGCAGAACCCTTCGTCATCCGATCCCCTCCCGGTGCCGTGGATGTACCCGGCGATCCGAAATCTCGTGTTCTTGGAAAACCCTTGGCATTCGCCTAGGAAATTACTATAGTCACAACAATCATTCCGGCGTACGGAATTCTTTGAGCGTCTTCACCTTCCCACCGGATTACCGGCAAGGAAGTCATATCTTTCCCAGCGAGAGGTTTTCGGACATGACGGTTGGACTTACCCTTCGGTCGACACCACGGTTCAGAGTTGTTGCCCTGGCCGCAGTCGCGACCGCGGCATTGGCACTGACAGGCTGTTCGAGCGACGCCACGGCCTCCGACGACGGGGGCACCCAGACCACCACGATTCGAATCGCACCTCAGCCGATCGCGGACTTCGCACCGATTTGGCTCGGCATGGAGCAGGGGTACTTCACCGATGAGGGACTCGACATCCAACTCGTGGAGGGCGGCGCTAGTTCCTCGGCTCAAATTCCGTTGTTGCTCAGCGGAAATGCAGATATGGCAGCCACGACTGCCGCTGCCGCAATTCAGGCACGGAGCCAGAATATGCCCGTCACCATTGTCGGCGGGCTCACGAATTTTGCCGCAAATGACAGCGTCGACCAGTCCGGTCTCGTGGTCGCCAAGGACAGTTCCATCAGCGGCTTCCGTGACCTCGAAGGCAAGACCGTCGCGATCAGCGGTTTGAAGTCCGTCAGCGAAGCAGTCATCTCTGCCGCGGTGGAGAAGTCCGGTGGCGCAGCGGACAAGATCTCGTTCATTCAGGCGCCCATGCCCAACCTCGGCGACCTGGTTTCCACCGGCGGGGCCGACGCGGCATTCCTCATCGATCCGTTCCTGAGTAAAGCAACCGACTCGGGGCTGAAGATCCTCGGCCACCCCTTCCCCTTGGCCGCACCCGGTGTACCGGGGACCTCGCTGGTCGCTTCGGAATCGTTTGTCAATGCGAACCCTGACTCACTCGCGAAATTCCGTACCGCGCTTGCCAAATCAGTTGACTACGCCAATCAGAATCCGGGCGCGGTCAAGGCTGCACTCTCGACACAAGCCAAGATTCCGCTCGAAATGCTGGCCAACAGCAAGAATCCTCAGTTCGTCGCAGTAGTGGAACCGGGTGCTCTGGGCACGGAGATCGAACTGCTGGTCAAGTACGGGGTATTGACGGATTCGGTCGAGGCCGAATCCCTGCTGACCCCGGCCAACTGAGTTGTCCGCCTTGACAACCCTGCAGACTCGCCGCAGGCAGGTTCTGCTCGGTCGGCTGCTGACGCTCTTCGCATTGGCAGCCGCCTGGCAGATCTTCGGAATGCTCGGCGACGAGGACGTCAAAGGTATTCCGAAGTTCAGCGACGTGGCAGTGGCCCTTGTGAACGAACTCGGCACATCCTCGTTGTGGACATCACTGGGACAAACGGTGACCACCACAGCGATCGGTTTGGCGCTGTGCCTGGTGATCGGAATCCCGGCAGGACTGCTGCTCGCCGCGCACCCGTTCCTGACAGTCTCCTCCCGTTTCGTCATCGACTTCTGCCGAACCGTTCCGCCGCTCGCAATCATTCCGCTCTTTCTGCTGATCATGGGCCCGACGCAACGGATGGCGGTGGCACTGATCGTGGCAGTAAGTGTGTGGCCGATTCTGCTCCAGACGATTCACGGTGTGCGCAACGTCGACCCGGAACTGCTGGCGACCGCACGCTCCTTCCGACTTCCGCTGTGGCGCAGACTCGCTCTCGTCGTCGCACCGGCGTCGATGCCCTACATCTTCACCGGGATTCGCATCTCGGCAACACTGAGCTTGCTGCTGACCATCGGTGCAGAATTGATCGCGGGCGTGCCGGGACTCGGTAAGGAGATCCTGCTGAGCCAATCCGTCCCCGATCGAATGTTCGCACTGATCATCGTCGCCGGACTACTCGGAATGCTGCTCGCCTTCGCCGTGATGGCGATCGAGAATCGTTTACTTGCCTGGCATTACATCCCGAGGAGGATGACGACGTGAAGATGATGTCAGGACTTCGACTCCTCGTGTGGGAGTTGTGGCTGCCGATCTTGATCGTCGTCGTATGGTACTTCGGTTCGGAGTCGAGCAAGTCGCCTTACTTCCCGCCGCTGTCGCGTATCTGGAAAGCGTTTGTGGACAACTGGTTCGGTCCGGGATTCGTCCACGACGTCGTACCGAGCTTGACCAACCTTGCCTTCGGTCTCGCCGTGGCACTGGTGGTCGGCGTCGGTGCCGGTCTCCTGCTGGCAATGTTCCCGCTGGCTGCCGACATTGCCGATCCGTTTCTCCAGTTCTTCCGCGCTATTCCGGCGCTGGCCGTATTACCCGCTCTTTTCATCGTTTTCGGAACCGGTTCGACGGGTAACGTTGCCGCCATCGCCTTCGGCGCGGTCTGGCCGATACTCCTCAACACCCTCGACGGCATTCGCTCCATCGACCCGAGTATCCGATTGGTGGCGCGCAGCTACCGGATCCGTACACCCCTCCTGGTGACGCAGGTACTCCTCCCCGGAGCGATGCCGCAGATAACAGTCGGTATCCGCACCAGTCTCGCGATCGGTGTCGTCATCATGGTCGGAAGCGAAATGTACGTCTCCACTGCAGGAATCGGTCACTTCGTGATCGTCGCGCAACAGACCTTCGCGATCGCCGACATGTGGTCCGGAATTCTCCTGCTGGGAATCATCGGATACGTGCTCAACCTCGGATACGGCGTGATCGAACGATGGTTGCTCAGATGGCAGCCGCGGACCCACGACGCTCTCGCAGTGAAAGGAAACTGATGTCATCCACAGAATCTGCGGCATCGATACCCGCAGTCGAACTGAGCGGCCTCGGGGTGACCTACGGCGGTCCCACCGGCCGCGAAGTGCTCCGCGGCATCGATCTGTCCGTTGCACCCGGAGAAATCGTCTGCATCGTCGGCCATTCCGGCATCGGCAAGAGCACGCTGATTCGTTGCATCGCCGGTCTGCAGAAGCCGACCACCGGTGAGGTCCGCATCGCCGGGATCGCGATCGATGCACCGCCGGCCACGCTGGCTCTCGTGTCACAGGACTACGGACGCCCACTGATGCCGTGGCTTCGAGTGGGCGAGAACGTTCGCCTGCCGCTACGGGGCAACGGTCTGGCGCGGAAGGTTCAGAACGAGAGGGTTAGCGATGCACTTGCCGTTGTCGGTCTAGGCGGTGCTGCGCGTTCCTACCCCTGGCAGTTGTCCGGCGGAATGCAGCAGAGAGTGGCGATAGCTCGCGCTCTCGCCTATCGGCCGCAGGTACTCCTCATGGACGAACCCTTCGCGTCGGTCGATGCGCAGACCCGCGCGGAACTCGAAGACCTGCTGCTGACGCTTCAGCGTGATCTTGGCATCACCGTCCTCCTCGTCACCCACGACGTCGACGAATCGGTGTACCTGTCCGATCGAGTGGTCGTCCTCGGCGGAACTCCGGCATTGATGCAGGACATCGTCGACGTCCCGTTGACCGGAGCTCGAGATCAACTGACCACCAAGGCAGACCCACTGTTCATCGAGTGCCGTACCAGGGTCCTGTCCGCGATCCAGCAGTCGAAGGTGGTGGCGCCCGTGTCGTAAGCGCCTCGCCTAGGCTGGCTCCGTGATCCTTCTCCTCATCGGCCTCGCGCTGCTCGGATTCTGCGGCTACCGGTTCAGGCAGGATCGACGGAGGCTGAGCAACGGCGTCTACCTACTTCTCGGACTGATCTTCACCGGTCTGTGGATGTTGCAGTCGGGTGCGCCGGGAACCGAGGTCCCGTCGTTCGTCATCGCGACGATCGCTCTGCTCTCGCCGTTGCTGGTGCTCATGCTTGCAGGATTCCTGATCGTCAACGGAGTCACGATGCTGCGGCGCGAGGGATTCAGCGTCGCGAATCTGCTCTCACTCGTCGCCGGACTCGGCCTGCTCGTTCCCTACGTGTTGCTCGCATCAGCGCTGCTGACGCAGAGATATTGGCTCGCAGTCGTTCTCGGTTCGTTCAGCCTGGTCGCGTCGTACCTGGGGTTTCTGTTCACGAGCTTTCTGCTCTACTCCTACGTCTACGGACGCCAGAAGTACCAGCCCGGGATGGACGCGATAGTGGTTCACGGCGCCGGGCTTTCGGGCGCCGACGTGACACCCCTGCTTGCCAGCCGTCTGGACAAGGCGGCCGACGTCTTTCGCGCCGAGGTCCGCGAAGGACGTTCACCACTGTTGGTCGTGAGCGGCGGGAAGGGTTCGGACGAGGTGGTCAGCGAGGCGGAGGCAATGTGCGTCTACCTCGTCGATCACGGGATACCGCGCGAGAGCGTGATTCTCGAGGACCGCTCGACCACCACGCTCGAGAACCTCGAGTACACCAGGGACCTTCTCCGTGCCAACACCACGAAGCCTCGAATGGTGCTGGTCACCAGCAACTTCCACATCCTCCGAACTGCGACGTTTGCCCGAAGCCTCGATCTGGATGCGGAAGTCATCGGTTCCCACACCGCCCGGTACTACCTGCCGAGCGCCATTCTGCGCGAGTTCGCCGCCGTCACGGTGGAGCACAAGTGGCTCAACGGAACGGTCTGCCTGATCCTGGCCGCCCTGCCCCCACTGGTGGTCTGGGCGGTCGGAGGCATTTCGTAGCCGGATTCAGCGAATCAGGCTCTCGACGGCCATCGGTCGGCGACCCAAAAGCAGTTCGACGGCCGCGCTGCCGGCAAGAAAATCGTGGTGGTTGTAGAACTCGAACATCGCCGCCAGACGCGAGCTGGCGTTGACGTCAAGGCTGCTGCCGATCTGTTCGCGCCATTGATCCACGCTGATCTGATCTATCGCGACGGTCCGTGACGTCTGCTTTTCCACCATCTGTGCCACCTCCATGACGCTCAGAGCTTGCGGGCCGCCCACCTCGTACGTCGCTCCGTGATGTTCACCCGAGCCCTCGCTCAGTACGACCGCGGCAACAGCCGCCACGTCCGCCAAACTCACGAACGAGAACTTCGTTTCCGCGCTGTACGGCAGGACGATGGTGTCAGACCGACCAGTGAGTACCGCCTCGAAATTCTGCGCGTACGCACACGGTTGCAGCACAGTCCATTTCAAGGGTGAACGATGCAGCTCGTCCTCACACCTGGCTTTGTCCAGGTGATGCGGCATGGACGGGCTGAACGGCCACGCGACGGAGTGATAGACAAAGTGCTCCACTCCCGCCGATGCCGCTGCCGTCAGCGCATTGCGAAGCAGTGCGGGCTCGTCGGGATGGACGTTCGGGGCAATGAAGTACACGCCTCGGCACCCGGCGAGCGCCTTGCGCAGTCCGCTTCCGGTTTCCAGTTCTACCTCGAAGTCCCCGTCGACACGCGCCTTTCGCACCAGTCGCCGAACTGTCACGCTCGGCGGCAGTGCAGCGACGACTGCCTCACCGGTCTTACCCGCGGCGCCGATCACCGCGATGTCGGCGCCGCGAGCAATTCCGTTCTCCATGAGAGTTTTCCGTCCTAGACGTAGTCGTAGACCGCTGAGGTGGCGCCACCGGAAAGCTGCGCGTAGCCCGGACCCCGATCGAAGAAGGGTTCGTTCTCACCGCGTTCCGAGCGCAACTGATCCCGTAGCTCCGTGGTAGCAGCCTCGTCGACGGTCGGCTCGTCACCCTCGATCACGACGACAACGCCGTAGTCGTCGCGTGCACCCTCTACGGAAACCTTGCGCCACTGAATGTCTCGCAAGACCTCTTCGGTCGGGCGCTCCAGTGGATCTCCCCAACCGCCACCACCGGTGGTGCGAATCCGTACGACCTCGCCGGCCTTGATCGGCTCGGCATCGGTCAGCGCGTCGAACTCACGCTCGTTCGGTCCACCCGGATCCAGGACGACGGAGAACGGCCGACCGGCCTTGCCACCCTTGACTCCCCAGCAGGCGAGAATCGAACGGTCCGCGATGGACATGAAGTGAGCATCCTTGAGCATGCGGATGTGCTTCTCGTATCCCAGACCGCCGCGGTAGCGTCCGGCTCCGCCGGAATCCATGGCCAGACCGAGCTTTTCGACGATGAAGGGGAAACGGCTCTCGGTGAATTCGGTCGGCAGGTTCCGTGAATCGGGAACGACGTGAATCGTGTCCTCGCCGTCGGCGTAGTAGCGTCCGCCGGAACCTCCGCCGAGCACCTCACGCATGAGGTACGAGTGACCCTCGAAGTCCTCACCGTAAACACCGGTGTACCTGATGGTCTCCTGATCGGCGGGCATGTTGCCGTCCACAGCCTTGGCCACGACGCCGGCCAGCACTCCGAGCAGACGGAGGATGACAAACGTGCGCGCGTTGGTGGGAGCGGGGAAGATCGGGGTGATCAGTGTTCCCTTCTCGGGGAACTTCATCTCGATCAGCGGTACGACGCCCTCGTTGACATCCAGTTCGGCCATGCGCTCCGGGGTGTCCGCGAGGTTACGCAGAATCGGGGCCAACCACTTGATGAGGAAGTTTCCGTCCGCGTAGTCACCGCAGTGGTTGATCGGACCCTTTGCCTGCGGTCCGGTTCCGTTGAAGTCCAGGATGAGTCGCTCGCCGCCCTCGTCCTCCGGCCGCGTCTTCGTGAGCGTGATCCGCTGGATGTGGAGCATCGGTTCGTCGACGCCGTCGTGCTCGGCGTAGTCCTCCCACGTGTACTCACCGACCGGGATCTTGCTGAGGATCTCGCGACGGTACGTCTCGGTGGTCGCGTCCATCATCGCGTCGAAGCACGACTCGACGGTGTCGACGCCGTAGCGCTCGAACAATTCGGTGAGTCGACGCGCACCCATCAGGCACGCCGAGCACTCGGCGTCGAGGTCAGCTGCCAACGCATCCGGCATACGGGAGTTACGCGTCATGATGCGCAGTGCCGCCTCGTTGGGAACTCCCTGGTCCCACAGTTTGATCGGCGGAACCATCAGTCCCTCTTCGTACACCGTGGTGGCGCCGGACGGCATGGAGCCGGGGCAGCAACCGCCGATGTCGTCGTGGTGACCGAATGCCTGAACGAACGCAACAACCTTCGGCTCGGCATCGGGAGTGACGCGGGCGAAGACAGGCACCGTGACGCAGAGGTCGGGGAGATGGCCGATGCCACCTTCGGACAGGTAGACGTCGTTGTGGAAGTACACGTCTCCCGGCTTCATCGTCTCGAGCGGGAAGTCCCGGGCGATCGGATGAACCAGGGCGGAATACGAACGGCCCGTGAGCTTGCGGAGGTTCCGGTCGTGAATACCCGCGCGGAAGTCGTGAGCGTCACGGATCATCGGCGAACGCGAGGTGCGCGAAATGGAGGTCTCGACTTCCATTTCCACGCTGGCGAGGTAACCGGCGACGATCTCGACCAGAATCGGATCAGGTGACGCGCCGTCGGTAGCGGTGAGTCGGTACGGCTTGGCCGCGGTGGCAGCAGCAGCATCGAGAATGGCGGTCATCACTTCACTCCGTTCGAGTCGGAAGACTTCGAGATACGAATGTTCCCGAAGGTGTCGATACGTGCCGAGAATCCGGGATGGATCGGGACAGTCGAGCTGAACTCCTCGATCACGGCCGGTCCTTCGATGACGTCACCCGCACCGAGCAGTGTGCGATCGTAGGTGGCCGTTTCGACCCAGCTGTCGAAATACGATTGACGCGAACCGGTTCGAGCGGTGTCGGCGCCGGTGCCGGCCGGGATCTCCTTGAGCGTCGGACGCTTGATCGGGCCGATGCCACTCACGCGCAGGTTGACCCATTCCACGTGCTGCGACGGGTCTCCCCGGAAGTCGTAGCCGTACAGCTCGCGGTGCGCCTGGTGGAACGCCTCGGCCGCGTCGTCCATGATCTGCGTCGTGACGGTACCTTCCGCCACCGGGACGCGTACCTCGAAGGCCTGACCGAGGTAACGCAGATCCGCAGTGCGAGAGTACTTGCGCTGCGTCTCGTCGAAACCCTCTTCGGCAAGCGCGATCTCGGCTTCGCCGGCCAGCGCGTCGAACTGGCTCTGCAGGTCTTCAGCCTTCAACCGGTCGTGACGACTGACGTGCGTCTGGACGTAGTCGTTGCGGACATCGACCGTCAGCAGACCGAACGCGGAGACGTTACCCGGATTGAGCGGGACGAGAACGTCTTTCAGACCCAGGATGTCGACGAGACGGCAGGCGAGCAGGGAGCCGGAACCGCCGAACGTCACGAGGGTGAAGTCGCGAACGTCGAGGCCACGCTTGACGGTGATCTGACGCAGGGCGTTGGCCTGGTTCCACGCCGAGACCTCGAGGACGCCGACCGCGCACTCCTCGAAGCCCAGACTGAGCTGTGTTGCAAGCTCTTCGAGGCCCTTGCGTGCCAATTCCGTGTCGAGAGGAATCTCGCCACCGAGCAGGTGGGGTGGGATGCGACCGAGCAGGACGTGCGCGTCGGTGATGGTCGGTTCGCTGCCGCCCTTGCCGTAGCACAACGGTCCGGGATCGGCGCCGGCCGACTGAGGGCCGACTCGGAGGGTGTGTTCCGGCGTCATCCACGCGATCGACCCACCACCGGCGCCGACGGTCACGACGTCGATCATCGGGATCTTCGACGGGTAGTTGCCCACTCGCCCTTCGGTGGTCAGCGCGGGCTCGCCGCGAACCACGACGGTGACATCCGTCGACGTTCCGCCGCCGTCACAGGTCAACACCTGCTCGACGCCGGCGGCGTCGGCGATCAGCGCAGCACCGAGGGCTCCGGCGGCCGGTCCCGACAGGACTGTCGTAATAGGCTGGTGAACAACCTCTTTGGCCGACAGGACACCTCCGTTGGACTTCATGACGTAGAACGGGATGTCGCGGGGTTCACCGTCGGTGGTCGAGAACTCACGCAGACGATTCGCGATGTTGTTCACGTAGTTGCGGATGTTCGGCTTGACCGCGGCGTCCACGAGTGTGGTGATGGACCGCTCGTATTCGCGGTACTCACGCAGCACCTGGCTCGAGATGCTCACCGTCGCATCGGGGAAAACTTCGAAGAGGATGTCGCGTACGCGCTCCTCGTGCGTCGGATCGGCGTACGAGTGCATGAGGCAGACGCCGATGGTCCGGATCCCGCGGTCCTTGAAGAACTGCGCTGCGCTGCGGACACTCTCTTCGTCGAGCGGACGAATCTCGCTGCCGTCGAAGGAAAGCCGTCCACCGACGGTGCGTACACGATCGGCGGGGACGATGCGTTCGGGCTTGACCCAGAAGTACGAGTTGCCGTAACCGTCCGGCACCGACTGACGAGCGATCTCGAGAACGTGCTCGTAGCCCTCAGTGGTGATGAAGCCGAGGTTCTCGACCTTGCCTTCGAGCAGCTTGTTCGTCGCTACGGTCGTGCCGTGGCTGACCGCACCGATGGAGTCGCCACTCTCACCGAGCTTGGCGAGTACCTTCTCGATACCGGCGAGAAAGCCCTCGGCGGGGTCCGCCGGGGTGGACGGGGTCTTGGTGGTGACGATGGCGCCGGTTTCGTCGTCCACTGCCACGATGTCGGTGAACGTTCCGCCGGTATCGATACCGACCCGAATCTTCCTGGGTTCCACGCTTCCTCCTGAGATCTTTGGCTCGTCTCGTCTGGTACCGATCGACGGTTGCGGCCTAGCCGGTAAGTGGCTCGTACCTGACGTGTAGAGCTATTCCACAGGTTCGGAAGAGCGGATTCTTTGTCACAATTCGCCGAATCGGGGGACCAAGGTTCGGCGCACGATCACGAGCGGATCTTCGCCGGCGCCCCGTGGGTTACGCGGACGTGAAAAACGCCCCGAACCTGGTCGGTTCGGGGCGTTTCCCTCATCGCAAATCAGCTGTTGACACCTGAGTGAACTACTCGCGACAACCAGAACGCGCCAGGAATCCGCCTATAGCAACACCTGACAAAGCAATGGCTGCGCCGACGACGGCGCTGACCATCACCGTGCGAGCATCTGTGCCGCCCGCTGTCGGTGCAGCGGCCGGGAGAACCGCCGGTGCCGCGACAGCTCCGGAAACTACCGGCGCGCCTTCGACCGCCACTGCCGGTACCGCCGCCGCCACGGCGGCAGTGACCTTCTCGGGGATGCCGTTGGCAATGACGCCGTCGATGCTCTTGAAGAACACCCCGGCCATCTTCTTGGCTACACCGGTGATCATGCGCTGCCCGACGCCGCCGACCATCCCGCCGACCACGGCGTCGGCGTCATACGAAAGCAGCGTGCCACCCTCGTTCTCCGTCAAGGTGACCGTGACGTCCGCCTTCACCGTGCCGGGAGCACCCGCCCCCGAAGCCGTCATGACAAACGAATTAGGCCGATTCTGTTGCGACAGAACAACCTCGCCGTCGTAGACGCCCTTGATCGACGCGACCCCCGCCATGATGGAGAGCTTGTAGTGATTGTCCGTGAGCTGCTCGAGCGACTGCACACCGGGAATGGTCGCGGCCAGTACACGACCGTCCTGGAGCTTGTCGTAGACCTCTTCGCGAGGTGCCGTCAGCTGCGCGGTGCCGGCGATTCTCATGCATTCTCCTCTGATGACGAACCCGCGTGTGCGAGTCGAAGTTCGAACAGTTCGGACGGTGAAATGGGCATGGACGTGATCGAGATTCCTTCGGCGTCCTCGATGGCAGCCGCGATGACGGCGCTGGTGGGGATCACACCCGCCTCACCGGCACCCTTCATTCCGAGTGGGTTGAGTCCCGACGGCGTGACGGTGTGATCCATCTCGAGCGAATCCGGCATCTCGGTGACGAACGGCATCAAGAAGTCCATGTACGACGCGTTGAGCATCTGCCCGTGCTCGTCGTAGACGATCCGCTCGTAGAGTGCGCCGCCGATACCTTGCGCGACGGCGCCCATGACCTGACCTTCGACGATGCGGGGGTTGATCACGTTTCCGCAGTCGTGGATGACAACGTAACGACGGACCGTGATCTCGGCTGTCACGGGATCGGTTTCGACGATCGCCGCGTGCACTCCCGAGGCGAAGGTGGAACTGGGCGGCGAGTAGTAGCCGGTTGCTTCCAGACCGGGCTGCTCACCCTCGGGAATCGGCGGCTTCGACATGTCCGTGTCGGTCTTGGCGAAACCGGTGGCCAGCTTCGACTCACGGTCGAACGCATATCGTAGCGGGTTCGACAGCACGGCAACAACACTCAGCGGTACGGACGTACCCTCCACTCCGGCTTCGGTGCCGATCTTGCACACGTGGCCTTCCCGGAGTTCCAGTTCGGTTTCCGGCAGATCCAGGATTCCGGACGCGATCTTCTTCGCCTTCTCCGCGACCATCTGCGCTGCGACGTGGAAGGCCGAACCTGACATGACCGCACCACGCGAGGCGAAAGTGCCGACGGCATAACCGAACCGGCGGGTATCACCCGTGACGATCTCGACGTCGGAGACCTTGACTCCGAGGTCGTCCGCAACGATCTGGGCGAACGCGGTCTGGTGGCCCTGACCCTGCGTCGTCAGGCCTGTTGCGGCCTTGACCTTTCCGGACGTCTCGACCACGACGTGCGCACCCTCGTAGGGTCCGGGTCCGGTTCCCTCGACGTACGCGCCGATACCGATGCCGACCGACCGACCTTCGGCACGAGCCTTCCTCTGGTACTCGGGAAATCCGTCCCAGTCGATGAGCTTCTTGAGCTTGTCGATGCCCGCCTGATAGTCGCCCGTGTCGTAGATCAACGGGCGTCCGTCCTGGAACATCAGGCCGAAGTCGTACGGCATGTCCTCGGGGCGAATGAAGTTCGCCTCCCGCACCGCGATCTTGTCCTTGTTCAGGTACTTGGCGATGGCGTCCATGGATCGCTCCATCGCGAACACGGCCTGCGGACGTCCGGCGCCGCGGTACGGGGTCACGATCACGGTGTTGGTGTAAAGCGAATAGGCGTTGACCCGGAACGACTTCGGCTTGTACGGCCCGAGAACCTGCGTCGCGGTGTTGATCATGACGATGATCCCGTACGGCAGGTAAGCGCCGTTGTCATGCCAGAACGTGAAGTCGAACGCCAACAGACGACCCTCGTCGTCGAATCCGATGTCGACCTTCTGGATCTGCCCACGCTCGTGTGCGCTCGAGATGAAGTGCTCACGGCGATCCTCGACCCACTTCACCTCACAGGAGATGCCGGCCTGGCCGAGTCGTCGAGCGGCCCACGTGATCATGACTTCTTCGGGCCACGGGTGAACGATCTTGACGCCGAATCCGCCGCCGACGTCAGGAGCGATGCAGTGAACCTTGTTCAGCGCCATCCCTAATCGCGCGGCGATTGCGGCGCGGGCGGACGTGGACGTCTGGGTGGAGGTCCAGAACGTGAGGGTGTTCTCGTCACCGTCCCAACGTGCGTAGACGCCCTTGCCCTCCATCGGCATGGAAGCCGAACGCTCGATTTCGAGATCCAGCGTCAGTCGGTGCGGCGCGGCGGCCAGTTCGTCATCCAGATCTCCGAACCCGTGCTGCAGGTGAGCGGCGACGTTGTCCGGAACGTCGGCGTGGACGGCGTTGGCGGCGGTGCGAGCGACGTCGATCCCCACTACAGGCTTCAGCGCCTCGTAGGTGACGTCGATCTTCGCGCAAGCGTCCTCGGCGATGTACCGGTTGTCGGCGACCACCATGGCGATGGCTTCTCCGACATGCTTCACCTCGTCCTTCGCGAGGGGATACCCGTTGCGCGGAGCGATGATTCCCGGATGAGGAATGAGCAGTGGCAGGTTCTCCGCCATTTCCGGCGTGTCCGCGAGGAGATCTTCGTAGGTGTAGATGGCATGTACGCCAGGCACTTCCAGCGCCTGATCGATGTCGATGTCGATGATTCGCGCATGGGCGTGCGGCGACCTGACGAATGCCGCGATCAGCGCGTTGTGGCCCAGATCGTCGAGGTATCGCCCCTGACCGCTGAGCAGACGCGTATCTTCCTCGCGCGGAATCGGTTTACCGAAGAACTTGCCGTCGTCGGCAACCGAATGATCGGCCGTCGAATGATCGGAAGCGGGGTGCTTCGCCCCGTTGCGCTTTGCTGGTTTGACCGGAGTACTCATGCCTTACCCGCCCGTCCTCCGACAGGATTCGTTGTTCCCCGCACCTTGCGATCCAACGCCTCCCGAGTGGACGCGTCGTCGATTCCGAGCGGGAACTGCCCGGCCCGTTCACGCTTGATCTCGGCCGCGCGCAGAACCGACGCCCTGATGTTCTGGTACCCCGTACAACGGCAGAGGTTTCCCGCTATCGCGTCGGTAGCTTCCTCCCGCGTGGGGTTGGGGTTCTCCTCGAGAAATGCCGCGATGGTCGTCACGAATCCCGGAGTGCAGAATCCGCACTGCAGACCGTGACAATCCTTGAACGCCTGCTGAACCGGATGCAAAGTGCCGTCCGGCTCGACGAGGCCTTCGACGGTGGTGATCGATCGACCTTCGAGGCTGGCCGCGAGGACGAGACAGGATCGAACAGGCTTTCCGTCGAGCAGCACGGTGCACGCACCACACACGCCGTGTTCACAACCCACGTGCGTGCCCGTCTTACGGAGGTGGTGACGAATGGCATCCGAAGCCAGAGTGCGGGAGGGAAGAACGACGGTGTTCGTCACCTCGTTGAGCGTGAACGTGACAGCTACATGGTGCTCACCGGTGTCTGCTGCCAGCTCGGCAAGTTGATCATCGATGGAGCGATCGTTTTTGGACATTGTCACCACTTTCCTGCCAGTACTGCGTTCTCACTGAGAGCATCCGTTGCCGCCGCGAAGCCGACCCGCGCCGTGAGCGCGGACACCAACTGCGAGCGGTACGCCGCCGTCCCGTGAATGTCTGCCTCGGTATCTATCTGCGCGCGGGCGCATTCCCCGAGGGTGCGCCACCGCGGGTCTCGCTGATCCGTCGCGGACGCCCCCGCCAGCACGTTCGTGTAGTCCACGACCTGCCCCAGCTCTCCGGCGGACACGTACGTCATGTGCGCTTCGGCCACCAGACCGTCGACCACGCGAATCCGTGCGACGACGCCGACCAGTGCATAGTCACCGTGACGACGCGCGATCTCGTCGATGGCGGTTCCCACGCCGGGTTCGGCGGCGGGCACCGACACCGACACCGCGATCTCGTCTGATTCCAGGCTCGACTCGAGAGGGCCGGCGAAGAGATCCGTCGACGCGATCTCGCGGGTGCCACGCACCGACTGGACGGTCACGCTGCCCCCGAGCAGCGTCACGACTGCCGGCATCTCCGCCGACGGATCGGCATGGACGATGGAGCCGACGCTCGTCCCGCGGTTACGGATCGTGGGGTGCGCTACCAACTGCAGAGCACGGTTCAGCAGAGGCTGGACTCGACGAGCACCTTCGTCGGCCGCCAGCACCGAGTGCGTGGCCAGGGCCTGGAACCGCACTCCTTCGTCTTCGGACGAGGTCACCGAGGCGAGGTTCGGGATCGATCCGATGTCGACGATGTGGGCGGGCGCGGCGAGGCGCATGGACAGCAGCGGCACAAGCGATTGCCCACCGGCGAGCACCTTCCCCTCGTGAGAGACCTCGGAGAGGATTCGGCACGCGTCCTCGACCGAGGACGGTCGGTGATAAGTCAGCGGCGACGGTTTCATTACTCAATCCTGCCTCTATGAGTCACTTCACGTTTTGTGCAGATGTGACAACGGTCACGGGTCATACCTGGCATACATTCAACTTGGCATCACGTGAGCTGCGCCACGGGCTCTTCAAGTTCGTCATCTGACGCATTCGCCCCCGGCGTTGCGCCCGGCCGCCTGCCGGACTTCGGCCTGTTCAGTTCAGGGTTCCAGGACCCTACGAGCCGGCAGAGGTGGTACATCACGATCAAGACGATGGTGCCGAGCGCGATACCTCCGAGCGAGAACGTGTCACTGAACTTCAGCGCCGTGTCGCCGATACCGATGATCAGACCGGCGGCAATCGGCATCAGATTCAGCGGGTTCCCGAAGTCGACGCCGTTCTCTTTCCAGATCTTGGCGCCGAGCAGACCGATCATGCCGAACAGAACCACAAGAATTCCGCCCAGGACGCCGCCGGGCGTCGCCGCCATGACTGCTCCGAACTTGGGCGAGAAGCCGAGCAGGATCGCGATGAAACCCGCAATCACGTACGCGGCGGTCGAGTACACCCGCGTGGCAGCCATGACACCGATGTTCTCGGCATGCGTCGTAGTGGGGGAGCCGCCTACTGCGCTGGCTATGGCGGTGGCAAAACCGTCACCGGCAATGGCGCGTCCGATGTACGGGTCGAGATCGTCGCCCGTGATTTCGGCGACCGCCTTGACGTGGCCGGCGTTTTCCGCGACCAGTGCGATGACACCGGGAAGCACCAGAACGATGAATGTGAGGCTGAACGAGGGAGCATGAATACCGACGATTCCGTTGGCTTCGTCCGAGAACGGCGGCAACCCGAACCAGGACGCCGAGTGCACCGAATCCCAGTTGACACGAAAGTGCTCGGTGGGTGCGCCACTACCACTGGCGGACGTGATCGGACCGGAGAGCCGGTCGAGGACCCACGAGAAGATGTAGCCGAAAACCAGCGCGACGAGAATGGCGATACGCCCCAGGAAGCCGCGTAGCGCAACGCTCATCACGATCAGTGCAACCATCACGATCAGTGCCACCCACTGATCCTGCGGCCAGTACAACCCCGCGACCACAGGCGCCAGGTTGAAGCCGATCAACATCACCACAGCGCCGGTGACCACCGGCGGTAGCGCTTTACTGATGACGCCACCGCCGAGAAAGTGGATGGCGATGCCGACGAATCCCAGAACCAACCCCGACACCAGAATCGCACCGGTCACTTCGGCCGTCGTTCCACCTTGGGCACGAATGGCGGCAACGCCACCGACAAAAGCTGCGGATGTTCCGAGGTAGCTGGGGACGTGCCCCTTGACCACCAGCAGGAAAAAGAGCGTACAAAAGCCTGACATCATCACGGCAAGTTGAGGATTGAGGCCCATGATGATCGGGAAGACGAACGTCGCGCCGAACATCGACACGACATGCTGGCCGCCCAACCCGATGGTTCTCGCCCAACTGAGTCGCTCGCCGGGAGCGACCACTTCACCGGCTCCGATGTTCTTTCCGTCTCCGTGCAACGTCCAGATCGGCATGACGAGACCTTTCGCAAAGGAGGAAGGTGTTCGAAATGCTTTGTGCCCCAGCTCACAAACACCGTGTCTGGAGTGAAACGCTAATGCAGGACCGAGATTTGGACGTGATGACAATCTGCCAGAACCCACTCACCGAGATTGGCAACAATGGTGGCAGATGATGCGGGCAGGGGTCATCGTCAGTGCTGGAGGCAGTTTCGACCGAGATGAGGACCACGCCACAAAGGGCCCAAACATTTTCTTCGGCTTAATGATTCCGTAACACGATGTCTGTCAACGGAAAACGAGGTACCTAGCCGAGGGCTGCGAGGATTCCCGCTGCCATCTCCGCGACCTGATCATCGGTCATCACAAACGTCGGCGAAATCTGCATCGCACCCTGACCCGCGGCGCGACCCGAAATACCATGCTCACGAAGCGTCTTCACAAACGGCAACGCCTCCGCCGGATCAGCCAACTGCACCGCAGCAACCGCACCGAGCCCACTACGAACCTCCGCCACCCGCGGATGCTCCGCCAACGGCTGCAGATGCGTATGCAACGACGCCTCCAAACGCTTCGACTCCGCGAGCAGATTCTCACGCTCGAGAATGTCGAGGTTCGCCATCGCCGCCGCAGCAGCACCGGCATGCCCGCCGTAGGTGTAC